>OGTE01000002.1_pt1 | contig 826016 bp, 800 predicted proteins | sample 1574551 | NCBI WGS metagenome assembly OGTE01 (sample SAMN03295821, study PRJEB24534) | human gut metagenome | isolation source: fecal sample 2 from infant 3 | host: Homo sapiens | place: USA: Pittsburgh, PA | collected 2014-07
GTGAGGGGGGGATTGACTCGCTTCGCTCGCCCTTCGGGCAGCCTGTTCGCTGCGCGCTCAGTCTGTCCAACTGGCTGCACCGCTACTCGGCCCATCCCTGGGCCTCGCCCCTACGGGGCCAGCGCATGCGCTGTTCAAAATTGCTCCCGGCAATTTTGTGTCGACCCCCGGTCGGGGCTTCTCATCCCCCCGTAGGCGTGCAACATGCGAAAAAAAAGCCCGTACTTACGTACGAGCTCTTTCTCAAATATGGCGGTGAGGGGGGGATTCGAACCCCCGATACGTTGCCGTATACACACTTTCCAGGCGTGCTCCTTCAGCCACTCGGACACCTCACCATATTGTTGTCCCTGTGCTACCGGAACGGGCGCTAATTTAGGGAAATACCGCTCCGGCGTCAATCAACTTTTTGAAAAAAACGTGCATTTACACAAACTTCAATCAATATGCAGCTTAAATAAGCGGGAATTGTTTTTTTTGCCAGCACCCTAAAATTTGCTACTCTGATGTTCCCTCGAAAAATGATGATTATAAGTGCGAGTACGTTCCGCATAACAATGTTCAGGAGACGCTATGGATATAATTTTCTATCACCCAACATTCGATACAACCTGGTGGCTTAATGCGCTGACAAAGGCCATACCTGGCGCGCGGGTCCGTGAGTGGAAGGCAGGTGATAATGCGCATGCTGACTACGCGCTGGTCTGGCATCCTCCGGTTGAAATGCTCGCCGGACGAAAATTAAAAGCCGTATTTGCGCTGGGTGCGGGCGTCGATTCTATTCTCAGTAAACTGAACGCTCATCCAGAAATGTTGGATGCGTCGATCCCGCTTTTCCGTCTGGAAGATACGGGGATGGGCCTGCAAATGCAGGAATATGCGGTTAGTCAGGTATTGCACTGGTTCCGTCGCTTTGATGACTACCAGGCATTAAAAAACCAGGCGAAATGGCAACCGTTGCCAGAATATACTCGCGATGAGTTTAGCGTCGGGATCATGGGCGCTGGTGTTTTAGGCGCAAAAGTTGCAGAAAGTCTGCAAGCATGGGGGTTCTCGCTACGTTGCTGGAGTCGTACGCGTAAATCCTGGTCTGGTGTGGAAAGCTTCGCCGGTACCGAGGAACTGAGCGCGTTTTTGAGTCAAACTCGCGTGCTGATCAACCTCCTGCCTAATACGGCAGAAACCGTAGGCATTATTAACGCTGATTTACTCAGCCAATTGCAGGATGGCGCTTACGTGCTCAACCTGGCGCGCGGCGTTCATCTCAATGAAGACGATCTTCTGGCATCGCTGGACAGCGGCAAAGTGAAAGGTGCCATGCTGGATGTCTATAGCCGTGAACCGCTGCCGGAAACCAGCCCGCTATGGAAACATCCGCGTGTGGCAATGACGCCGCATATCGCCGCGGTAACACGCCCGGCAGAGGCGGTGGACTACATCTCCCGTACGATTTTGGACCTGGAAAGTGGGAAATCCGTAACGGGTCAGGTCGATCGCGTTCGGGGATATTGATGGTAACCCGGCAAGTGCCGGGTTTGAGCTAATAAATGGCGACGATACCTGCTATCCTTGACGGAAAATGACTACAGGAGAGAGTTATGTATCCCGTTGACCTGCATATGCATACCGTCGCCAGTACCCACGCCTACAGCACCTTAAGTGATTACATCGCCGAAGCCCATCGCAAAGGCATCAAGCTGTTTGCCATAACCGATCATGGACCGGATATGGCGGATGCGCCTCATCACTGGCACTTTATTAATATGCGCATTTGGCCTCGTATCGTTGATGGCGTAGGGATCCTGCGCGGTATCGAGGCGAATATTAAGAATATTGAAGGCGAAATCGACTGTTCAGGTCCGATGTTTACCTCCCTGGATCTCATCATTGCGGGCTTCCATGAGCCGGTTTTTGCACCTCACGATAAAGACACCAATACCCAGGCAATGATAGCCACGATGGCCAGTGGTCACGTGCACATCATCAGCCATCCGGGGAATCCTAAATATCCCGTTGATATCACAGCGATTGCGCAGGCGGCGGCAAAATACCAGGTCGCGCTGGAAATCAATAACTCCTCGTTTTTGCATTCGCGTAAGGGGAGTGAGGACAATTGTCGCGCGGTCGCTGCGGCAGTGCGTGATGCCGGAGGCTGGGTGGCGTTAGGATCGGATTCACATACCGCTTTCACACTGGGTGAATTTGGTGAATGCCGTAAAATTCTGGATGATGTAAATTTCCCGGAAGACAGAATTTTAAACGTCACCCCTAAACGCCTGCTGGCGTTTCTGGAATCGCGAGGCATGGAGCCGATCGCGGAATTTGCTGAACTGTAATTGTTACTAACTGGAATATATCAATGAACGAGTTTTCTATCCTGTGTCGTGTACTGGGCTCGCTGTTTTACCGCCAACCACAGGACCCTTTACTGGTTCCTCTGTTTACCCTGATTAGTGAAGGTAAACTGTCCGCCAACTGGCCGCTGGAACAGGACGAACTGCTCACTCGTCTGCAGAAAAGCTGCGATATGCCTCAGCTGGCTGCGGATTACAACGCGCTGTTTGTCGGCGACGAGTGTGCGGTGCCGCCTTACCGTAGCGCCTGGGTAGAAGGGGCGAAAGAATCCGATGTTCGTGCTTTTCTTTCTGCCCGCGGAATGCCGCTGGCAGATACGCCTGCAGATCATATTGGCACGCTGTTGCTGGCGGCTTCATGGCTTGAAGACCAGTCTGCGGAAGATGAAAGTGAAGCACTCGAAACCTTGTTTGTGGAATACCTGTTGCCCTGGTGCGGCACGTTCCTTGGCAAAGTTGAAGCGCACGCAAACACACAGTTCTGGCGTACCATGGCACCGTTAACGCGTGATGCCATTGGCGCGATGTGGGACGAATTGCAGGAAGATACTGAAGAGTAAATGTGATTTAGATCTCATTAAACTGCAACTCAAATTACATCATTGCATGAATTGTGTGCACGATCTCATTCCCATGCCGTTTTTCTGCTAAGATACGCGGCATGAACATACTTCTCTCAATTGCAATCACAACGGGCATTCTCTCTGGGATTTGGGGATGGGTGGCCGTATCTCTTGGTTTACTCAGTTGGGCTGGCTTTCTGGGCTGCACGGCCTATTTTGCCTGTCCGCAGGGTGGGCTGAAAGGGTTGTGGATCTCGGCGTGTACGCTGCTAAGCGGTGTGGTGTGGGCGTTGGTGATTATTAACGGTAGCGCGCTTGCCCCGCATATGGACATTATTGGTTATGTCATGACGGGAATTGTCGCGTTTCTAATGTGTATTCAGGCAAAGCAATGGTTGCTTTCATTTGTGCCGGGTACCTTTATTGGCGCATGCGCAACGTTTGCAGGGCAGGGTGACTGGCAGTTGGTCGTGCCTTCTCTGGCGCTGGGGCTGGTATTCGGCTATGCGATGAAAAACAGCGGATTGTGGCTGGCATCTCGTCGTGAGAATCGGCTATCGTCGACGCTGACCAGTAAATAAAAAAGCGTGAGGGTTTTCCTCACGCTTTTTATGCTGTATCGACCACTCAGGATTCCGGAGGTACCGACAAATGGCGGTATTTAACCAGGATGTCATTATCAACTTGTTTCTTATCCTGCAAATCCCACAATCCGCGATCAATCCCGTCATTAATCAGGAAGATAACACCGGTTTCAATTGCTGACATCAGACAAAGCATAACCGGTTCGTTAGAGGTGTAGCCAATTTCACCTTCCAACAGTCGCTGGTAGTCAATGAAGCGGAATACCCCAGCCTGCACTTCATAAGACAAGATAGTTTTGCTGGTATTCACCGATGAGAGGATTTCACCGGTACTAACGTTAACCACACGCAGGTTGACCGCTATCTGGTCGAGCTGGTACTGCGTATCGGCGCCAATACCGAAATAGCGCGCACCAACGCCACCCGATTTAACGTTGCTTTCATAACCAATAATTGATCCTTCTACCATGATGTTTGCCGCGGTCAGAGACTGCAGAGGGATCCGGTTATTAATGGCAACTGTGCCGTTTTCCTGAGCCGCACGAATGATTTTTCGTTCGTTAAGCAAGTTCTGCAATCCCTGACGTTCCAGCGGAACGAACCAACGAGAATCCTTCAATGCGGTGACAAGCATCGCCGTGGCGCTTTGCGGGACGGCGGTTGAGAAGTTACTTGCCGGATAAGGTTTAAACTGGCCAGTCTCATCCTGAATATTGTATACCGAGACAAAAATCTTACCTGTAGGCATGGGCAGGTGCGTCAAGTCTTTATAGCTTTGGGCTCGGGGCATTAATGTCGGCTTAGCGGCTTCTTGCGGCGGGGCTGTTAAACATCCGCTGAGTAAAATTACTGCCACCATGATAAGTAAGCGCTGCATGATTTTTTCCTTTCGTGGCTATAATTTAGAAATCGGTCGACTGATTTTGTAAACCCGACACTTCAATAGTCGACGTTCTCCCCGTTTTCCTGTCCGTGACATTCAGTTGCAGTTGTCCATCCCGGTTGGCGATATCAACGATAAAATCGCTGGTTACCATCCTTCCCGGCTTACCGGTATTGATATTGGTAAGTAAGCCACCGAGTATTTGTGACTGGATCGCCTGGGTAAAGTTATCCAGCGCTGTTGGGGTTTCAATGCCGTAGTCGCCGGCACTCGGATCTTTATACGAGTTTTGCGCCTGGGCGCTGTTCAGTAAAAAAGAGCCGTTATTTGGGTTACCACCAAAGTTAGGGTTGCGGAACTGGAACGTCATATTTCCGGCCCAACTTAATGGTGAAATCAGCATGAGCAAAACCACTGCATGTTTGACACGCATGAAAGCCTCCGGACAAAATCATGTTTTAGAATTCATCGCGCGCTAAATCGCTCGTGCTTAATAGTGTTTGATCTATTTGCCGACGATTTAATGCTTCCTCAGTTTCTGCCAATGCAAAGACCACAATTTTGTCGAAGTCTCTTTTCGTCGGGAATAAAAAAGTCTGGAAGATAACGTCCTGATTGACCGTTATGGTGATCCAACTTCCCCAACGTGCACTGGGTCTTTCATTAATGGTTAAGTTTCCTGTGTACTTACTTTCCCACTTGTCACTAAAGGCCCGGTAAAAATCATGGCCAATGGAAGAGACAGTGTGGTCAGTTAACAGTCCGGGAACCTCCACCTCTACAGCCGCGTGTAGATTCCCGGCAGCAAGGAACAAATTTGCTGCCACAATCCAGGTCAAATAGCGTTTCATGGCTTTATCGCCTGAGGTTATCATTGGCCCACGAGACCGCCTGCGTACGATTTTTGACAGCTATCTTTTTGAAAAGATTATAAAGATGTGTTTTCACCGTATTTTCACTAATAAATAGTGAACGCGCGATTTCAATATTTGAGGCGCCGATACGCAGTTTATTAAGGATCTCTTTTTCACGGTGCGTAAGTAATGCCGACTCCGTGCTGTTATAGCGGTAGTTCCCGGAATGCGTGATCAAGTAGCTGGCAAGCTTTTGCGAAAAGTAACATTCGCCCCGCAACACACCCTGCAAACCGCTGACTACACGCTGCTCATCTTCAGTTGCGTAAAATACGCCATTGATATGCGGCCAGTTTTCAATATCCCGGTAAGGATAATCATCTGGGGTATTCAACAATAAAGTTTTTATATTGTTGTTTTTTCTGCTCAAATTATCTTGCCAGTAATGGATCAGTTTTTTATCTGCCTCCATCATATCCAGTAAAACAATGCAGCTGGAGGATATATCATCCAGAGAACGTTGAATATTATGTAGTTTTCCGGTTAACGCCAGCGATTGCTTTAAATGCTGTAATAACGCAGTTGCCTGCAGGGATGGTTTAGTGATCAACAATAATGTATGACCATGAATACTATGGACTTCATTAAACATGATGAAACTCCACTTTTTTAGTCGCACACCTGACAGTTGCCTCTACTAAAATAGAGGCACCAGAAGTACTGACAGATGTTGCACTGCTGTGTAGAAATAAAACTTCGACCCAACGGGGTGAAAATATTAAAACAAATGGACTTCAACTGATTTCAATCTAGCTATTACAAATCTTAAAGCAAGTGTTAAACATGTTACATAATGTAAATTTATATATTAAAATGTGATTTTTGCGTTTTTGTGGAGTTTAGATTTGATAGTAAAGTTGTACATTTTAGCGTTATTGCATAGATTTAAAAAATCATACAAATTATAATATCTTATTGAATTTTAAGAAATAAAATTATAATTAGATGGTTTTAGATTTCTAATGAATTTTGATTTTTTTGTCTCACTTTAAGTTGAACAATTTTAGATAGAAAAAAATGACACTTGTCACGACTTGTACCGAGGACAATCCCACTACCGTCTGCAAGGCCCAGAAAACGCGGGAAACGCGTTTTTTTGTTACTGCATAGAAATTCACTCATCGGGTTACAAAAGAAATAAAATCCAGAGCTATAACGGTGTTAATTGCGGTTAATTAGTACTTTGGGGTGAATCTGGATATAAAAATACAACTGGTGGGTGAGTTATTTAAAATGTTTCAACGGACATACTCTTCATCGTAACGTGGCGTTAACAAATGTAAGTCACGTTAACAATAATTTGAGTGGTAAATAATTTAACCTTATGTACGACCAGGTCCAGGGTGACAACATGAAAAACAAGTTGTTATTTATGATGTTTACAATGCTGGGTGTGCCTGGGATTGCATCCGCTACAAGTTATGATTTAGCTAACTCAGAATATAACTTTGCGGTAAATGAATTAAGTAAGTCTTCATTTAATCAGGCAGCCATTATTGGTCAGGTTGGCACTGCGAACAGTGCAAATACTCGACAGGGGGGCTCGAAGTTATTGTCGGTTATTTCGCAAGAAGGTTCTGGTAACCGAGCGAAAACAGACCAGACGGGATCATATAACTTTGCATATATTGATCAAACGGGTAGTTCCAATGACGCGAGTATTAAACAAGGTTCATACGGTAATACGGCGGTAATTATCCAGAAAGGTTCTGGTAATAAAGCCAATATTACTCAGTACGGTACACAAAAAACAGCAGTTGTGGTGCAGAGACAGTCGCAAATGGCAATTCGCGTTACTCAACGCTAATCCATTAACGACGATTAAATCAATCCGATGGGGGTTTACCATGAAACTTTTAAAAGTGGCAGCATTCGCAGCAATCGTAGTTTCTGGCAGTGCTCTGGCTGGTGTTGTTCCGCAATGGGGCGGCAATCATCATGGTGGCGGTAGTAACTATGGCCCGGACTCTTCACTGAGTATCTACCAATATGGGTCAAACAACGCTGCGAATGCTCTGCAAAGTGATGCGCGTAAATCAGATGTCACTATCACACAACAGGGGCGCGGTAACGGGGCTGTAGTTGGTCAGGGCGCTGATGACAGTACCATTAGCCTGAAACAGACTGGCTTCCAGAACAATGCCACTATCGATCAGTGGAATGCTAAAAATGCTGATATTAGTGTAACCCAGTTCGGTGGCCGTAACGGTGCGTTGGTTAATCAGACCGCTTCTGACTCCAATGTGCTGATTCAGCAAGTTGGCTTTGGCAACAACGCTACAGCTAACCAACACTAATTCAGTTTTCTGACTGATAATAAACAGGGCGTGAGCCCTGTTTTTTTTTCGGGAGAATATGATGCATACGCTATTACTCATTGCCGCGCTGGCAAATCAAATAACATTCAATACAACTCAGCAAGGTGATATGTACACCATTATTCCTCAGGTGACGTTAACCCAACCGTGCGTATGTGAGGTACAAGTCCTTGCCATACGTAAAGGGCAGGGGGGACAAAGCCAGTCGCAGCAGAAAATAAGCCTTTCGGTCCCTGCTAATCGACCGATTGAATTAACCAAACTGAGCTTTAATATTTCATCTGAGGATTCGGTCAAAATTATCGTTACCGTTTCAGATGGGCAGTCTCTGCATCTGTCGCAACAATGGCCTGACTCAAACAGTCACCCATAATTTTTTGCTGTATTTGCATTAAGGGTGTGGCTGGGAATGCGCTGCTGTTCTATGAATATAGAAGCGTGTGAGCGTTTGTATTTGATCGTTAATCGTAGCGGTGAAGGATCATTTCGATCCCTCAAAGATGGCTAATCATTGAGGAACCCTTATGTGTACATTATTAAAGCGTATTTTAAGTACCAGTTTATGTGCTTTTTCTCTTTTAACCCTCCCTGCAATTGCGCAGCAAATCACAACCGGCGGGGTTATTCATTTTCGCGGAGCGATAGTTGAATCACCTTGCGACGTTAACAGACAGCAGCAGCAAATTGAATTGTCATGTATCCGCAACGGCACCAACCAGAATAGTCTTTACAACCCGCAACAGCTCGCGACAGCCCCTCAGAATGTGCAGGAAATTGCCACAGTCAAAATGCACTACCTCAATGAACAGAAAAACATGGCGATTCTTAATATTGAATATAAATGACTCGCTGTGGCGTAGATATGCACACTTACGGTTAAAAAGAGAGATTTAAGGGAAAACCCTGCTGTACACTTAACGAATGGTGTTTTGTCAGGGGGAACTTATGCAATCACGTGTTCATGTGTTACATGGCGATATTACGACTGTCGCTGTTGATGTGATTGTCAATGCGGCGAATTCATCGCTACTGGGAGGCGGTGGCGTCGATGGCGCAATCCATCGCGCTGCCGGACCAGCATTGCTGGAGGCCTGCAAACAGGTTATCCAGCAACAAGGAGAATGCCCGACAGGGCATGCGGTGATCACTCTGGCGGGAGCGCTTGCGGCAAAAGCGGTCATTCATACCGTAGGACCGGTCTGGCAAGGGGGAGGTCATCATGAGGCCGAACGCCTCGAAGAAGCTTACTTAAACACCCTGCAACTGGCCCTGGCCAATGGTTATCACTCCATTGCTTTTCCGGCGATTAGCACCGGGGCTTATGGCTATCCGCGCGCCGCAGCGGCAGAAATAGCGGTGAAAACGGTGCTGAAATTTATTACCCGCCGCGCACTTCCTGATCAGATATACTTCGTGTGCTTTGATGACGAAAACGCTCAACTTTATAAGAGATTGCTAACACAACAAGGCGATGATCACACGGACTGATATGACGCGACTTGAGCGTGCCATCACGCCCCTTTGCGAAGACCACCCGGGAGAATGCGGCATTCTTGCGTTGGATGACAGCCTGGATGCGTTTGCTGCTCGCTATCGGTTAACGGAAATGGCGGAACGAACCCTGGATGTGCAGTATTACATCTGGGAAAACGACATGTCCGGGCTATTGTTATTTTCCGTTCTGCTGGCCGCAGCGAAGCGAGGCGTACGGGTGCGTTTGCTGCTGGATGATAACAACACGCCGGGTCTGGACGACACGCTGCGTCTGCTGGATAAGCACCCCAATATAGAAGTTCGCCTCTTCAATCCGTTTTCCTTTCGCATCCTGCGCGCGCTGGGCTATTTAACCGATTTTGCCCGGCTTAATCGGCGCATGCACAATAAAAGTTATACCGCTGACGGCGTGGTGACCCTCGTTGGTGGGCGTAATATTGGCGATGCCTATTTTGGCGCGGGTGAGCAACCGCTATTTTCCGACCTGGACGTCATGGCTATCGGGCCGGTTGTCAAAGATGTGGCGGATGATTTTGAGCGTTACTGGCACTGTCGCTCGGTTTCAACGTTACAAAATGTGCTTGAGATGTCTGAGCCAGATTATGTGCAGCGTATTGAGCTACCCGAATCCTGGTATAACGATGATATTACCCGCCGCTATCTGCATAAGCTGGAAACCAGCCAGTTTATGTCCAGTCTCGATCAAAGATCGCTGCCGCTGATTTGGGCCAAAACGCGTTTGCTGAGCGATGATCCTGCAAAAGGAGAAGGGAAAGCGCCGCGCCACTCGCTATTACCGCAGCGTTTGTTTGACGTAATGGGCTCTCCGACCGAACGTATTGATATTATTTCTGCCTACTTTGTGCCGACGCGTGCCGGTGTGGCGCAGCTCCTGAGACTGGTAAGAAAAGGCGTCAAGATTGCCATTTTAACCAATTCACTGGCGGCGAATGATGTGGCGATCGTCCATGCGGGCTATGCGCGCTGGCGAAAAAAACTGCTGCGTTACGGTGTAGAATTATACGAACTTAAACCGACCCGCGATCGCGTCTCGGTCGTTCACGATCGTGGATTAACCGGGAATTCAGGGTCCAGCCTGCATGCGAAAACGTTCAGTATTGATGATCGCAAAGTGTTTATCGGCTCGCTTAATTTTGATCCTCGTTCGACGCTGCTCAATACGGAAATGGGATTTGTGATTGAGAGTGAAGTGCTGGCCGAATTGATTCATAAACGGTTTATGCAAAGCCAGCGTGATATGGCCTGGCAGCTACGCCTTGACCGTTGGGGGAGAATTAATTGGGTCGACCGACTTTCTGGCAGTGAACAGGTCCTGAAAAAAGAACCCGCCACAGGATTCTGGAAGCGGGTTCTGGTAAAGCTGGCGTCCGTGTTACCCATTGAATGGCTGCTTTGAACCACACAATGATTGAGGGAAAAACTAGCCGGCTACGGCCTTGTTTTTATCCTGCTTAACGGGCGGTTTACCCGAAAAGAGAAACTTCAGCACCGGTATGCGTAAATGGATTTCGTACAGTATTACCGCAATCCCAACCACAAACAGCAGACCGCAGAGAAAACCCAGCAGATTCGACGTGATATGCGGTGTGATGTAAGCGCCAAAAAACAGCGTTAACGGGTGGTGTACCAGATAGATAAACAGCGACGCGTTGACAAAATAGGTCACGCGGGCAGACTGGAAATTAAGCAAACGGTGACCCAACGAAAAGACGACGTTCACCATCCACAGTCCCATGACCATGGTAATGACATATTCGGTTTCATACATCCAGGCATCGCCGTTGCCGTAACGCTGATTGAGCAGGTATGCCACAAATGCGAATGCAGCACCTAGCGTGCAACCGCGTGACGGCGTGGTAAACAGCGCTTTCAGATTCGGGTTGATAAACGCCAGTGCGCCGAGGATAAAGAACGGCGCATAGAACAGCGTTTGCATAACGATAAAATTGAACATGCCATCGCTGAGAATCGAAGGGTAGAGGATGAAAATTGTCCTTCTGACGGTAGCGTAACCGACACCTAACAATATGAAAATCAGCGTTAATTTAGTCATCGACACTGCTGGGGCGCTGGCGGCGTCGCTACGCGTCAGTCTGTTTTTCATCTGGGTGAACACCCACATGCTCACGGTCGTTAATACGACCAGAACCAGTAAAAACCACAGATGGGAAATCAGCTCCCAGGCCAGCGCATTGTATTTATCGTAGCCGCTGAGAGTATGCCAACTGTCTGCTTTTCCCTTTACGTATTGCAGCATGATAAATTGCGGCAGCGTAAGTAATGGAATCGCGGTCAGCATCGGGATCCCCACGCGTTCTACACGCACCTTCCACCAGCGCTTTAGTGGATAGCGCAAAAATAGCATGTAGGAAAAATAACCCGAAATGACAAAGAAGACTTGCATGCGAAAAGCATGGATAAAGTCGTTAAACAGGGTCAACCACCACGACGGTTCCGCGCTGTTCACGTGCCAGGTGTGGGTCGAGTAAATCAATGAAATATGGAATGGGATCCCTAACAACATTAGCCAGGCACGGATGGAGTCAAGAAAATATTCGCGTGGTGGTGATACAGAGCTCATAGACAGTTATGTATTCTCAGACTTTTCGTCTTATCCCTAAGACGAATAATGGTTACATTCGAGGGCAACCCTACACGAAGTCCAACAACCTGTCTCCAGGATAAGCACGCAAAGTGAAAACAGGTAGTTGAACCTGATTAAACCATGAGCCAGCGCGCGAACAATACAGGGATTCAGTTGTCGGAATACCCGATTATCCATTAAAATGGATCGGATCAATATAAGCACACAAAGGGGGAAGTGCTTACTAATTATGAAACATAAACTACAAATGATGAAAATGCGTTGGTTGGGTGCAGCAGTTATGTTAACGCTGTACACATCATCGAGCTGGGCGTTCAGCATCGATGATGTTGCAAAACAAGCTCAATCCTTAGCCGGTAAAGGCTATGAGGCGCCAAAAAGTAACTTGCCCTCCGTTTTCCGCGACATGAAATATGCGGATTATCAGCAGATCCAGTTTAACCGCGATAAAGCCTACTGGAGCAATCTCAAGACCCCATTTAAGCTCGAGTTCTACCACCAGGGTATGTACTTCGACACGCCGGTCAAAATCAACGAAGTTACCGCTACAGCGGTGAAAAGAATCAAATACAGCCCGGATTATTTTAATTTTGGCGATGTTCAGCATGATAAAGACACGGTAAAAGATCTCGGTTTCGCCGGGTTCAAAGTGCTGTATCCGATCAACAGCAAAGATAAAAACGACGAAATCGTCAGCATGCTCGGTGCCAGCTATTTCCGTGTTCTGGGGGCAGGGCAGGTCTACGGTCTGTCTGCGCGCGGTCTCGCGATTGATACCGCTCTGCCTTCTGGCGAAGAATTTCCCCGCTTCCGTGAGTTTTGGATCGAGCGTCCGAAACCGACTGACAAACGTTTGACCATTTATGCCTTGCTGGATTCTCCGCGCGCAACCGGAGCGTATCGCTTTGTCATCATTCCGGGTCGTGACACGGTAGTCGATGTTCAGTCCAAAGTTTATCTGCGCGACAAAGTGGGCAAGCTGGGCGTGGCACCGTTAACCAGTATGTTCCTGTACGGACCAAACCAGCCTTCTCCGGCGACCAACTATCGTCCGGAACTGCATGACTCTAACGGTTTGTCGATCCACGCTGGCAACGGCGAGTGGATTTGGCGTCCGCTGAATAACCCGAAACATCTGGCGGTGAGCAGCTTTGCGATGGAAAATCCGCAAGGTTTCGGCCTGCTGCAGCGTGGCCGTCAGTTCTCGCGTTTTGAAGATATCGACGATCGTTACGATCTGCGCCCAAGTGCCTGGATCACGCCAAAAGGTGATTGGGGTAAAGGTAAGATTGAGTTAGTTGAAATCCCAACTAACGATGAAACGAACGATAACATCGTTGCGTACTGGACGCCGGATCAACTGCCTGAAGCTGGTAAAGAGATGAACTTCAAGTACACCCTGACGTTCACGCGTGACGAAGACAAGCTTCATGCCCCTGATAGCGCCTGGGTCCAGCAGACTCGTCGTTCTACCGGTGATGTAAAACAGTCTAACCTCATTCGTCAGCCTGATGGCACCATCGCGTTTGTGGTGGACTTTACCGGCACGGATATGAAAAAGCTGCCGCAGGATACCCCGGTTACCGCACAAACCAGTATTGGCGACAACGGCGAGATCGTTGAAAGTACTGTGCGCTACAACCCGGTAACTAAAGGTTGGCGTTTGGTATTGCGCGTGAAAGTGAAAGATGTGAAGAAAACCACTGAAATGCGTGCTGCCTTGGTCAATGCCGATCAGACGCTGAGTGAAACCTGGAGCTACCAGTTACCTGCCAATGAATAAGACAACTGAGTATATTGACGCAATGCCGCTTTCGGATATCGAAAAAGCGGCACTGCCGAAAACTGACATCCGCGCCGTTCATCAGGCGCTGGATGCCGAGCATCGTACGTACTCGCGCGAAGATGATTCACCGCAGGGTTCGGTGAAAGCTCGCCTGGAGCAGGCGTGGCCTGATTCTCTGGCCAAAGAGCAGTTGGTTAAGGACGATGAGGGGCGCGATCAGCTGCAGGCGATGCCAAAAGCAACGCGTACCTCTATGTTCCCCGATCCCTGGCGTACCAACCCGGTTGGCCGCTTTTGGGATCGCCTGCGCGGGCGCGATGTGACTCCGCGTTATCTTTCGCGTTTGACGAAAGAAGAACAGGAGAGCGAGCAAAAATGGCGTACGGTTGGCACCATCCGCCGCTATACGTTGTTGATCTTAACGCTGGCGCAAACGGTCGTCGCAACCTGGTATATGAAGACGATCCTTCCGTATCAGGGTTGGGCATTCATTAATCCTGTTGACATGATGGGGCAGGATTTATGGGTCTCCTTTATGCAACTGCTGCCCTACATGCTCCAGACCGGCATTCTCATTTTGTTTGCCGTGCTTTTCTGTTGGGTTTCAGCAGGATTCTGGACCGCGCTGATGGGCTTCCTGCAACTGTTGATTGGGCGAGATAAGTACAGTATCTCCGCCTCAACGGTTGGGGACGAGCCGTTAAATCCCGAACACCGGACCGCGTTGATTATGCCGATCTGTAACGAGGACGTTGACCGCGTATTCGCGGGACTTCGCGCCACGTGGGAGTCGGTCAAAGCGACGGGCAACGCCGAGCATTTTGATGTTTACATCCTGAGCGACAGCTACAACCCCGATATCTGCGTAGCAGAACAAAAAGCGTGGATGGAGCTGATTGCCGAAGTGCAAGGCGAAGGGCAGATTTTCTACCGTCGTCGTCGTCGTCGCGTGAAGCGTAAAAGCGGTAACATTGATGACTTCTGCCGTCGCTGGGGAAATCAGTACAGCTACATGGTGGTGCTGGACGCTGATTCCGTGATGAGCGGTGACTGTCTGAGCGGGCTGGTGCGCCTGATGGAAGCGAATCCAAATGCCGGGATTATCCAGTCTTCACCGAAGGCTTCCGGTATGGATACGCTGTATGCGCGCTGTCAGCAGTTTGCGACCCGTGTTTATGGTCCGTTGTTTACCGCTGGACTTCACTTCTGGCAATTGGGGGAATCGCACTACTGGGGCCATAACGCGATTATTCGCGTGAAGCCGTTTATCGAACACTGTGCGCTTGCGCCGTTACCGGGCGAAGGCTCGTTTGCGGGTTCGATTCTCTCCCATGACTTCGTCGAAGCGGCGTTGATGCGTCGTGCCGGCTGGGGCGTGTGGATTGCTTACGATCTGCCGGGCTCTTATGAAGAGCTACCGCCGAACCTGCTGGATGAACTCAAGCGTGACCGTCGCTGGTGTCATGGCAACCTGATGAACTTCCGTCTGTTCCTGGTGAAGGGGATGCACCCGGTTCATCGTGCGGTGTTCCTGACCGGCGTTATGTCCTATCTGTCCGCGCCGCTGTGGTTTATGTTCCTCGCGTTATCGACCGCATTGCAGGTGGTGCATGCGCTGACGGAACCACAGTACTTCCTGCAACCGCGCCAGCTGTTCCCGGTATGGCCGCAGTGGCGTCCTGAACTGGCGATCGCGCTGTTTGCTTCTACGATGGTGCTGCTGTTCCTGCCGAAGCTGCTGAGTATTTTGCTCATCTGGTGTAAAGGGACGAAAGAGTACGGCGGGTTTATCCGCGTCACGCTGTCGCTGCTGCTGGAGGTTCTGTTCTCCGTGCTGCTGGCGCCGGTACGTATGCTGTTCCATACCGTCTTCGTCGTGAGCGCCTTCCTCGGTTGGGAAGTGGTGTGGAATTCACCGCAGCGTGATGACGATTCCACCCCGTGGGGTGAAGCATTTATGCGTCACGGTTCTCAGTTACTGCTGGGGCTGGTGTGGGCGGTAGGTATGGCCTGGCTGGATCTGCGTTTCCTGTTCTGGCTGGCGCCGATTGTCTTCTCGCTGATCCTGTCGCCGTTTGTTTCCGTGATTTCCAGCCGTTCCACGGTTGGGTTACGTACCAAGCGCTGGAAGCTGTTCCTGATCCCGGAAGAGTATTCTCCGCCGCAGGTGCTGGTGGATACGGATACCTATCTGGTGATGAACCGCAATCGTACGCTGGACGACGGCTTTATGCATGCGGTGTTTAACCCGTCATTTAACGCACTGGCAACGGCAATGGCGACTGCACGTCACCGCGCGAGTAACGTGCTTGAGATTGCCCGTGACCGCCATGTGGAGCAGGCGCTGAACGAAACGCCGGAGAAACTAAACCGTGACCGCCGTCTGGTGCTGTTGAGCGATCCGGTGACGATGGCGCGTTTGCACTATCGCGTCTGGAATTCACCTGATAAGTATTCTTCGTGGGTGAATTACTACCAGGGACTGACCCTGAATCCGCTGGCGCTCAGGAAAAAATAAGCGTTAAGTAACGTGAAAATACCGGCCTGGTGCCGGTATTTTTTTATACTAAATAAAAGAGCCGTGAGGTATCAGGTGCGAATATTGGCAGTGGCAATCATGGTGTGCTTGCTGAGTGGATGCGGCAGTATTATTAGCCGAACTATCCCAGGGCAAGGGCACGGAAACCAATACTATCCTGGCGTGCAATGGGATGTCCGGGACTCCGCGTGGCGCTACGTCACCATCCTCGACCTGCCATTTTCGCTGGTGTTTGATACCTTGCTGCTCCCGCTCGACATTCACCACGGACCTTACGAGTAGCTATCGCTCATCCCATTCATCGGCCGCGGTCTGACCCTCTTCAGTATCCAGGGGAGGTTCCAACTGGAATTCACCTTCATCCCATTCGTGAAGCGTGTTTTCTTCCTGCCACTCCTGACGGATTTCAATTTCATCATAGTCGCCATCAAAAACGCTTTGGGCCGCTTCACCACTCAGCATTGGCAGGCATTCACCCTCGCCCTCATCCTCATCAGCAAAGAATTCCGCCTGCCACATAATGTCACCATCCTGTAGCACGTATTTTTGTACGCTTAGCTGTTGAACGCTGGCTTCGTCGGGCTCAAGGTCAGGGTTATCAGCCAGAAATTCTTCACGAGCGGCATCAATGGCTTCTTCCAGCGTGGCATACATGGTCATCAGAGTCTCCCTTTGATTTAATGAAGTATTCAGGGAAATAATAGTTGATTCTCCGATATTGCAAGTATGAATGCACAAAAATCATCCCGTGGCCTCAGTGTTCCGGCGACGGCGCAGACTATTCCACGAGTAGAAAGCGTTAAACAGTACGACGCCCGCGGTCACGCAGAAGACGGCGCGAAAACCGTAGTTGGCGGAAATTGCCGCCCCCATTAACGGTCCCGTTACGTTACCGATATCGCGAAATGACTGGTTATAACTGAAAATACGCCCGGCGATCTGATTGGTTGAGTTATAGACCAGCAGCGTTTGTACTGCCGGGAGCAGAGCCCCGTCAGCGGCACCCAATAAAAAGCGCAGAACGGCAAGTTGCCAGGGCGATTGTACAAACGACATTGGAATAAGCAGCAGCACGGAGATGACCAGAGCAACAATCAGGATCTTCTCCGGGCCAATTCGATCACCTAATTTGCCAAGTCGCGGGGCGCTGATTAACGCAGCCACGCCTGGTACGGAAGCAATCATCCCGCTGATAAAGGCGATGTTACTGACGTTGCCAGCCAGCTCTCGAACGTAGAGCGTCAGAATTGGCGCGATGGACCCGGTTGCCACCTGGATTATCAGCGTTGTGACAAACAGGCTCAGCACCAGTTTGGGATTTTTTAACGAGGCCACGACTTCGCGAATGTGCAGCATCTCTTTCTTGCTCACCGGTTGGAAACGTTCGCGAATAAAAAATAGCGTCAGGATAAAACAGAGCAGCAGTACGCTGGCGGTGATGAAAAATACCGGGCGTAGTCCGTACTGATCCGCGAGCAGCCCTCCAGCCAACGGTCCGAGCAGTGCGCCGCTGACGCCGCCGGTGGAAAGCGTTCCCAGCGCCCAGCCGCTTTTATTGCGCGGAACCTGGGTGGCGATCAGCGCATTGGCGTTGGGAATGAAACCACCGAGCAGACCCAACAGGGCACGCAGGACCAGGAACTGCCAGATATTTTGCGCCAGCCCCATCAGCAGCATCACAATCGCCATACCCAATGCGGAACGCAGCAGCATGATTTTTCGCCCTTTGCGATCGGCAAGGCCACCCCAGAAAGGAGAGGCGATGGCGGAAAAGAGAAAAGTGATGCTGAAGACCAGACCTGACCACATATTCAGGGCGCTATGACCCGTGACGCCGAGACTCTCGACATAGAGGGGCAAAAAGGGCATAACCAGGCTAAATGCTGCACCGGTTAAAAAACAACCCAACCAGGCAACGGTGAGGTTACGTTTCCAGTTTATGGGAGCATCTGAGGGTGACATAGCGTTCCGCAGTGTGGCGCGCTGTTTGCGCTATCGATTGAATATAAGCAAGCAGGCTAATTATGCGCCTGGTAGATAGTTGCTGCAATGCGGATAGCAGTTAAACCTAAAGCGGGCAGGGAAGGTGTTGCAGTCCACAGGACTGCAACCGTGCTTTAGTACAGGGAAGGTGAACCTTCAGGACGCGTCTTGAAACGACGGTGTAGCCACATGTACTGCTCCGGGGCCATCATGATGCATTGCTCAACAATCTTATTCATCCACGCAGCCGTAGTCTCCGCGTTGTCTAACGGCGGTGAACACTCCGGAGGCAGCATAATCAATTGATAACCTTTACCGTCAGGTTTGCGGCGGGGAACAAACGGTACCAGGCAGGCATTCGACATGCGTGAAAGCATCCAGGTCCCGGAGGTTGTTGCGGCCTGTTCAACAGCAAAAAGCGGGACAAATACGCTGGCGCGGGGACCGTAGTCATGATCCGGCGCATACCAGACCACTTCGCCTTTTTTCAACGCTTTAATCATTCCTTTCAGGTCTTTACGATCGAGCATTGATTTATTAGAGCGCATACGGCCCCAGGTTTGTAGCCAGTCGAGCAGTGGGTTGTCGTTAGGGCGATATACGCCTATCCCCGGCTCCTGCAAACCAAACTGACGCGCACCCAGTTCAAGGGTCAGAAAGTGCAGACCCACTAACAAAATTCCCCGTTTTTGCGCCTGAACGTCGCGGATATGTTCCATCCCGATAACTTCCGTCCAGCGTGAAATGCGCTTGTCAGACCAAAACCAGGCCATTCCGGTTTCCATCACGCCCATGCCCACGGACTCGAAGTTCTTGATGATCATCTGCTGGCGTTCCTGCTCGCTCATTTGCGGGAAGCACAGTTCCAGATTACGGGAAACAATTTTTGCCCGACGTTTCATCAAACGTAATGCCAGACGACCTAATGCGCAGCCCAACTTGTAAAGAACCGGGTAGGGTAACTGCACGATTAACCAAAGGATGCCAATGCCCAGCCAGGTTAACCAATAACGTGGATGCAGTAACGCAGCCGAAAACTTGGGTAAATTCGTCATGTCTATCCTGTCTTCAAACGACCAATTGCCTGTATTGTCGCATTTTTTCGCGCATATCAAAAATTTGTGACGGGAGAACGGTGATTAAACCAGCAATTGTTGTTGCACTTTTATATTGGAGTAAGAAATGTAGCGTAAAATGTGTGGATGTAAATTGGCGGTGTTTGCTTTATTATGCCGCCGATTTTCATTTTCTCCCTATTTGCAGGATACGTACACCATGCCAGTGTTACACAACCGCATTTCGAACGATGCGCTCAAAGCCAAAATGTTGGCTGAGACCGAGCCGCGCACGACGATCTCATTCTATAAATATTTCACCATCGCCAATCCTCAGCACACGCGTGATGCGCTGTACCAGATGTTCACTGCATTGAACGTCTTCGGGCGCGTTTATCTTGCCCATGAAGGAATCAATGCGCAAATCAGCGTACCGCAAAGCAACGTCGAGGCATTCCGCCAGCAGCTTTATGCGTTTGATCCCGCATTCGCCGGGTTACGTCTGAATATCGCGCTGGATGATGATGGTAAATCGTTCTGGGTGCTGCGCATGAAAGTGCGTGAACGCATCGTGGCGGATGGTATTGACGATCCGCAATTTGACGCCAGCAACGTAGGTGATTACCTGAAGGCGGCGGAAGTAAACGCCATGCTGGACGATCCTGACGCGGTATTCATTGATATGCGCAACCACTATGAATATGAAGTGGGCCATTTCGAGAATGCGCTAGAAATCCCGGCAGACACATTCCGCGACCAGTTACCGAAAGCCGTTGAAATGATGCAGGCGCATAAAGATAAAAAAATCGTTATGTATTGCACGGGCGGGATCCGTTGTGAGAAAGCCAGCGCCTGGATGAAACACAACGGATTTAGCAAAGTCTGGCACATTGAGGGCGGTATTATTGAATATGCCCGCAAGGCGCGTGAACAGGGGCTTCCTGTGCGTTTTGTCGGTAAAAACTTCGTTTTTGATGAGCGTATGGGCGAAAGGATTTCTGAAGATGTTATTGCGCATTGTCATCAGTGCGGAACGGCGTGCGACAGCCATACTAATTGCAAAAATGATGGCTGCCATCTGTTGTTTATCCAGTGTCCGGCCTGCGCGCAGAAGTATAACGGCTGCTGTAGCGAGTTGTGTAGCGAAGAGAGTAAGTTGCCGGAAGAAGAGCAACGTCGTCTTCGCGCCGGACGTGAAAATGGCAACAAAATCTTTAATAAGTCACGCGGTCGCCTGAATACCAAACTGGGTATTCCGGACCCTGCGCAATAGTCATCATGCCGGATGGCGGCTTTAGCCCCATCCGGCAACTCATACGTTACTTCTGTTGGACGCCTTCCACTGAGATGATCAGATCGACTTCCTGAGACGCCGGGCCGAGATCGGTGGTGATGTTGAAGTCCTTCAGCTTAATTTTACCTTGTGCTTCAAAACCTGCACGCGTGCCACCCCACGGATCGCCGCCCTGACCGATCAGCTTCGCATCCAGCGTAACCGGTTTAGTGACGCCGTTCAGGGTGAGATTACCGGTGATATCCAGGTCATTCCCCTCTTTCTTCACGCTGGTAGAGCTAAAGGTCGCCTGCGGGAATTTGGCCACGTTAAGGAAATCTGCGCTGCGCAGGTGCTTGTCGCGTTCGGCGTGATTGGTGTCAACGCTGTTGGTGTTGATGGTGACGTTAACCTTATCGGCTGCGGGATTTTTCTCATCAAAGGTAAAAGTCCCGTCGAAATCTTTAAATGTGCCGTACAGCCAACTGTAACCCAGGTGCTGAATACGGAAATTAACAAAGGCATGCTGTCCTTCTTTGTCAATTTTGTAATCTGCCGCCAAGGCTGACCCGGTGGTGAATAACAGAGAGGCGAGTGTAAGTCCCAGCAGGTTTTTTTTCATTTTAAGCTCCATAGTCAGATGACGATTTTCCCAACATGCGATTCAGGGTATCGTCGTTATCGATAAAGTGATGTTTCAGGGCCATCAGTCCGTGCAGAAGCGATAAAACCACCACAGTCCACGCAAGCCACAGGTGCAGACTACCGGCGAGGTCGGCCTGAGCGCCCGCATTGGCAAGGGTGGCAGGAATGTCGAACCAACCAAATACGCTTATCGCTTTGCCATCAGCGGTGGAAATCAAATACCCGCTGATGACAATTGAAAAGAGCAATGTGTATAGCGCGAGGTGACACAGTGCCGCCGCGATGCGGGTGAAACGGGAATAACTTGCCAGCGCAGGAGGAGGAGGGGAGATCAACCGCCAGACGACGCGGATAACCAGCCCCATCATGAGCACAACGCCGATGCTTTTATGCAGTTCAGGGGCCTGGTGATACCAGCCGTCGTAATAGCTGAGTGTGACCATCCACAATCCCAGCGCAAACATGCCATATACAGCAATCGCAATCAGCCAGTGTAAAGCGGCAGACACCACGCCATAGCGTTGTGGAGTATTATTGAATTGCATAAGTGCACCGTTAGATATTTCAGAAGTGAATGAAAATGGCGCGTAAAAGACATTAATGCAACTAATAAATAACAATAATGGTGATATTTGTTTTTGATTCAATAAAATTGATTGAATTGTGAAGTAATCATCAAGGAATTAGTAGGGGTGGATGACATTAAGGCTTGGTTTCTGGGTGTTTAAGGTGTTTTTCTTGTTCAGTTAATTGCAATGAAAATTAAGTTAATATCAGTTTATGTCAATTAGTGTCAGCGTTGCGGGTTCAGAAAAACATAATATATATCACATCCATAATTGCCAGCAGCGACCATAAAATAATGTAGAGCATAAGATGCTCGCGAATATTATTAACCAGATAGTGAAAGATGCGGCGCATCAACGTTATTCCTGTCATTAAAAATGGCCTCACCAACGAGGCCATTCATTTATTATCGCTTAAAACGACTTAGCCTGAAGGGCGTCAGGTCAAAGTCAGACGATTTGTCCTGGGCGAAGTCTGCCGCAATCTCTCCGAGGACGGAGGCAAACTTAAAGCCATGTCCGCTCAGCCCGGTGATGATCAGCGTGTTGTCATGCTCCGGTAGAGTATCAATAATAAAGTCTTCATCTGGTGAGTTATCATAGGTGCAGGACGCACCGTGCAGACAGCAGCCTACGCCTGGCAGAATTGTGCGCAGGAATGGGAAGGCTTCAGAACCATCGCTGGCTACAGCGGCAAACGGCTTGCGCTCTTCTGCCGAATGAATTACCTGTCCGCCATTGTGTTTACCAATTTTTAGCTCGTCGTTTTCTGCCGGGAAACCGTAGAATTGATCGCCATTTGGTAGCTCTCCGGTGAAGGCAGGGAAGTTATTCTTAACGCTGTAACGCCCATCGGCTTGATACCAGGCGAACACTTTGCGTACCGGTTGTATCGGTAGTTCAGGGACTAATGCCTGTACCCAGGTTCCGGCGCTGATCACCGCTTTTTGCGCGTGATAGTCACCATCGGCGGTTTCTACCGTGACGCCATCATCACTATGACGAATTGCGCTGACCGGGCATTTAAATAGCTGCGCACAGCCTGCTTCTTCCGCCAGACGGATCCAGGTTTTAATCGCTAACTCACTACGTAAAAAACCAGACTCCGTTTCAAACAGACCGATATAGTTTTCAGGTACGCGAATCTCTGGCCAGCGCGCCATAATGGCTGCTGCATCCAGTTGTTCAACATTGAGTTGCCACTGTTTTGCGCTTTGCGCCGCGGTCGCTAAGAAGGTTGAATCTGCCGGACCAAGGTTGATGACACCAGAGCGCACAAAAATCGGCTCTTCATTTTGGGTGGATAATTCATCCCATAATGTTTGCGCACGCAGCACCAGCGGAACATATTTTTCACCTTCGCCATAGGCATGACGAATTAATCGAGTGTCGCCGTGGTGGCTGCCCTGCTGATGCGGTGGCATATGCGCATCGATCATCAGAACCTTCAGACCGGCGCGAGTGGCATAGTATCCGGCTGCGGCACCCACGGAACCGCTGCCAATTATGATTAAGTCGTATTTCATCCGCTTCTCTCTGCAATCGCGATAGTAGCAGGGTAAATAAGTGACCCGGAATATTCAACCTGGAAATAAGAAAGGCACCGGAAAGGTGCCTTTTGATGGTTGGATGTATCAGATTTAATGTCGCTGATACTCATTTACCTGGTAATCGCCGGATTCAATTTTAGCGATTCCTGCTTCTAATATCGAAATAAATTGCCTGGCAACATCAGTGGTTAACCAGAGCGTTTGACCAACTTCAGTCCCATCCGGGTCTGGACGATTCGGGGTCTGGTAGTGCAAACGCAGCATCAGCGCATCGTAGCTATCAACAGTGCTGATGTCCCATCCTACTAACGGATGAGTCTGAATGACTTCATTATTCTTTTCCATCATGCCCCCTAATTCGTGTTACTAGACAACGGTTTTCGAGGTTCAATGCGTTTTTTCTGAAGCAACTTCAGTATATCAATAAATAAGGGTATTCATTGAAAATTTAAAGAGGTAAGCACATAAAATTTTCGTTTTCAGCGTTATCTGACTAACAAACCGACATGTTATTCATTTTTTTTAAGCATGTTGCACAATTATTTTGGTGTTGTGGTTAAAAGATAACCAGGGATTTATTATTAAAATATAAGTTTGCCAGAAGGAATGAACTATTGATTAAAAGATGGTGTGTATAAAAAAGCCGGGGCGACCCGGCAAACAAACATCACTGCATATCATTATTTATTCATTGATGAACCAGTCATCCGCGCTTTCCCAGGTCTCCTGGAGGATCTCGCTGATGCGTTCTTTATCCTCTTTGGTGGCACCAATAACCGACAGATTGTTTGCGCCGGCATAACGGACGGTAACGTTACCTTCGTTATCCGGAAAATGGTGCTGAATACGGCGGGAGAGTTCACCTGCCAGCGCGTCAATTGCACCAGCAGGTAAAGGTGAAGTTTTGGCAATAGTGACTTCAATACGCATAGTAGCCCCCTGTGGAATATACTGTTTATTTATACAGTTATTCTCACCAGTTGGCTACACTTTTTTTAGCTTTTCACGGACCAGTGTACCGTTTCGCCACCCAGGAAAGGCACCAGCGTATCATCTTGCAGCGCAATGCTCTCCGGGACCTGGTGCTCCACGCGTTCCAGCTCAATAAAGGTTTCATTCACCGGCAAACCGTAGAACTGTGGGCCATTGAGTGAGCAGAAGGCTTCAAAATGGTCCAGTGCATTCATCTCTTCAAACACGGTGGCATAACTGCCCAGTGCGGTCGGCGCATTAAAGCAGCCCGCACAGCCACAGCTTGACTCTTTGCGATGACGCGCATGCGGCGCTGAGTCGGTACCGAGGAAGGCGCGGTTAAACCCGCTGGCGACCAGCTCACGCAGCGCCTGTTGATGGACGTTACGTTTGAGGATCGGCAGGCAGTACAGATGAGGGCGAATCCCGCCGACCAGCATGTGGTTGCGGTTAAACATCAGGTGCTGCGGCGTAATGGTCGCCGCCAGAAGGTCATTGCCGTCGCGCACGTATTCGGCAGCATCTTTAGTCGTGATATGTTCGAACACCACTTTCAGCGCAGTTAAACGCTGACGCAGTGGTTCCATTACCGTCTCAATAAAGCGCGCCTCGCGATCGAAAATATCGATATCCGCATGCGTCACTTCGCCGTGCACCAGCAGAGGCATACCCAATTTTTCCATCCGTTCCAGCACTGGCATGATGGCATCAATAGAGGTTACGCCATGCGTCGAGTTGGTGGTGGCATTGGCCGGATAGAGTTTTGCGGCGGTGAACACGCCTTCGTTGAATCCACGTTCCAGCTCATTGGGATCCAGCGTATCCGTTAAGTAGCAGGTCATTAATGGCGTGAAGTCGTGTCCGGCAGGTACCGCGTCAAGAATTCGCTGGCGGTAAGCGATAGCCGCGTCCACCGTGGTGACGGGCGGAGCCAGGTTCGGCATGACAATGGCGCGGCCATAAACTTCGCTGGTATAGGGCACGACAGTTTTTAACATGTCGCCATCGCGAAAGTGAAGATGCCAGTCGTCTGGGCGGCGGATCTTTAAAACCTGGGATGGTGCAGTCATCAATATGCTCCGGCTGAGGATAGTCTTTTTTGCCGGAAACAAAGGATAAGCGGAAACGTTTTCGTTTGCACGAAAAAAAAGGGCGCATCGGCGCCCTCTGTCATATTAGTCGGTGAACGGGATAATGATTTCTCCCGGTTTCACCTCAATGCCTTTCGCCAGTTTTTTCGCCAGCGCTTCCCCCTGGCTGCTGTCATCCCGCAGAATGTACGCTGGCTGCTGGTTGAAATAGTTGCGCAGCGACTGATTTAAATAAGGCATCAGCGTTTGCAGTACCGACTGCATTTTTTCCGGCGTGACGGTAGCGTCCACGACTTCCATTTCTTGCAGATAAATCGCGCCTTTTTCTTTATTGAAAACCGGTAAGGCTTTTAGCTTCAGCTTCATGGTCGCTTTCTGACTGCCAAACAGGGAGTTCATGTCCAGGTTGGCGTCTCCGGTCAGCGTCACTTTATTGGGTTCTTCACGGCCTATCTGGCTGGCGAGATTGTTCAGTACGATATGTGCTTCAGCGACACCAGGCAGACCGATATCTTTTGAAAAGTTATTATTCTTCGCCAGGGCCTGATTAATCTCTTGCTCGCTAACCGTGTATTGCGTGAGTTGATTACAACCAACCAACAGGCCGCTGACAATTAGTGCAGCGGCAAAAAAAAACTTTTTCATGGGGTTCCTCAACATGATGCTTGTGGTGTAATCGTGACACAAAGCATCATCGAGCACCAGCGCTGCGGGTAACAGCAGAAAAAACTGAAAAATGCGCGTACACCAGATTGGCTATCAGGCGTCAGGCTCCAGCATACCACGCGTTGGGCGTTTGAGACTGAATTGCCAGCCCAGCGCCAGGAAAGTGATGAAGCCGATAATACCGAGCATCATCCAGGGCAGCTCCGGTTGTGCCAGGGCTTTACCCATGTCAAACAGCCAGCCGCCGCCGATATAACCAATGGCGCCGCCGATGGCGAGTCCCAGTCGACTGAAACCCATATAGCTTCCCCGTGCCCGTGCATTCGCCAGCGAGGCGCTCAGGGTTTCACGCGCCGGTTCGGCGATGATTGAGCCAATATAGAACGTGCAAATCAGGGTGAACAACTGCTGCAAATTTCCGACCAGGCCGATGGGCATCATGCTTAAAGACATCACCAGCAGACCGGCCATCAGGCGATGCTCAAGGCGAAAGCGTTTTTCACTCCAGCGGGCAATCGGGTAGAGCAACGTTAAAGAGAGGCACGCCTCGATGGCATACATCCATTTCACAGCGGCCGGTGAGCCAGCGATGTCGTTTACCATTATTGGCAGCATCAGCATCACTTGTACCGCCAGCATGTAATAGCCCGCCAGCGTCAGCACATAAGTGACAAAGCGCTTGTCATGCATCACATGGCTCATTCCTTCGCGCACCGGAATTTTCACCGTCGACAGCTTCCATGCCGGAAGTAGCCAGGCGTTAAACGCCGCGCACAGAACGAACAAAATTGCGCCGGTGGCACACACCAGACGGAAATCGTATTGCAATAACCAACTGCCGAGCAACGCGCCAACCACGGCCCCGGCGCTATCCTGCATCATCAGAATAGAGAAAAAACGCCCGCGCTTTTCCGGACGGATCAGTTTGACCACCAGCGCCGAGCGGGGAGGGTCGAACAACGTGCCGCCCAGCCCGGAAAGAAAGCAGGAAAACCACAGCAGCCACGGTTCATGGGCAATGCCCATGGTGGCGAATCCGGCAGCGCGCATCAGCATGCCGGTGACGATCATCGGTTTTGCCCCGAAACGGTCAGCAATAGCACCGCCGAAGATACCTAAACCTTGCTGGATAAATTGACGTAATCCAAGCGCGATACCGACCATCACGGCGGCCCAGCCCATTTGATCGACGAAACGAATTGAGATCAGCGGGAAAACGACGAAGAAACCCAGCACGACCAGCATGTTATCGATAAGAAGGAAGTATTTACCCAGGTTCCTTGCCTGCGAGACTTGCGACATTTCCCCTCCAGGGAAAAACTCGTCACTCTGGATAGAGTTTAAAAGATAAGCACCTCCTATTCTGCGGTGTCGTCATCGCTTTTCCCACCCTTCGCGGGACAATATTTTTTTATCAAAAGTCCGTCTTGATAGAGAGTTTTCATCAAAATGTGTGAATAATTCAAAAAATGGCATTTTGCTCTTTTCACAGGGCGTATTTGCGCAGGTATAGTAATGCGAATAGCGTATTGAAGACGTTACGGGAAGGAGTAGGTATAGAATGTTTGGCTATCGCAGTAACGTGCCAAAAGTGCGCTTAACCACGGACCGCCTGGTCGTGCGTTTAGTGCATGAGCGTGATGCCTGGCGTCTGGCAGATTATTACGCAGAAAATCGTCATTTCTTAAAGCCCTGGGAGCCTATTCGCGATGAAAGCCACTGTTATCCATCAGGCTGGCAGGCGCGTCTGAGCATGATCTCTGAGTTTCATAAACAGGGCACCGCTTATTACTTTGCGCTGCTCGATCCGGAAGAAAAAGAGATTATTGGCGTCGCGAACTTCTCGAACGTCGTGCGGGGATCTTTCCACGCCTGTTATCTCGGTTACTCCATTGCGCAGAAGTGGCAGGGGCAGGGGCTGATGTATGAAGCCTTAACCTCGGCCATCCGCTATATGCAGCGCACGCAGCATATTCACCGCATTATGGCTAACTACATGCCACATAATAAACGCAGCGGTGACCTACTGGCGCGACTGGGTTTTGAAAAAGAAGGGTATGCCAAAGACTACCTGCTGATTGACGGGCAGTGGCGCGATCACGTGCTGACGGCGTTGACCACATCAGAATGGACCCCCGGCCGCTAAGTTTCAGATGCAGCCATGATTAATGGAGAAGACGATGAAATACGAATTAACCGCCACCGAAGCACGGGTGATTGGCTGTTTATTAGAAAAACAAGTGACTACACCTGAACAGTATCCGCTCTCCGTTAACGGAGTCGTAACCGCCTGCAATCAAAAAACGAATCGTGAACCCGTGATGAACCTGTCGGAATCCGACGTGCAGGATCAGCTTGATAACCTGGTGAAACGGCATTTCCTGCGCACGGTGAGTGGCTTTGGTAATCGCGTCACCAAATATGAGCAGCGTTTCTGCAACTCTGAGTTTGGTAATCTTAAGCTCAGCGCGGGGGAAGTCGCGCTCATTACCACGCTGTTGCTGCGCGGCGCTCAAACACCAGGTGAACTGCGTAGCCGCGCCTCCCGGATGTACGAATTCAGCGACATGGCCGAAGTAGAGTCGACACTGGAGAAACTGGCAACCCGGGAAGATGGTCCTTATGTCGTTCGCCTGGCGCGTGAGCCGGGCAAACGTGAAAGCCGTTATATGCACCTGTTTTGCGGTGACGTTGATGAAGCGATGACAACGGTAGATGAACTTCCGGCAGCTTCGGGCGATCTACAGGCGCGCGTTGAAGCGCTGGAAACAGACGTCGCGGAGCTTAAGCAACGGCTTGATTCCTTGCTGGCGCACCTGGGAGACTGATGTGAATAAATTACGTATCGGCGTTGTCGGGCTCGGCGGGATTGCGCAAAAGGCCTGGCTGCCCGTGCTGGGCGCTAGTGCAGACTGGACGCTGGAAGGGGCATTTTCACCTTCGCGGGAAAAAGCGCAGCGTATCTGTGATACCTGGCGGATACCCTACGTTGATTCACTGGTTAATCTGGCGCAAACCTGCGATGCGGTTTTCGTCCATTCCAGTACCGCAACGCACTATGCGGTGGTCAGCGAACTGCTGAATGCCGGGGTTCACGTGTGCGTGGATAAACCGCTGGCGGAAAACCTGCGCGAGGCTGAACAATTGGTGGAGCTGGCCGAGCGGAAAAAGCTGACGCTGATGGTGGGGTTTAACCGTCGATTTGCGCCGCTGTATCAGGATCTCAAATCCCAGTTGGGCAATGCGGCGTCCGTACGCATGGATAAGCACCGGACGGACAGCGTCGGGCCGCACGATCTGCGCATCACTTTGCTGGACGACTATCTGCACGTTGTCGATACCGCATTGTGGCTGGCGGGAGAGAAAGCGCAGTTAAATAACGGTACGCTGTTAACCAATGACTCCGGCGCGATGCTCTATGCGGAGCACCATTTTTCTGCCGGGCAAATGCAGGTAACGACCAGTATGCATCGCCGCGCCGGTAGCCAGCGCGAGAGCGTGCAGGCGGTGACGGATGGTGGCCTGATTGACGTTACGGATATGCGGGAATGGCGGGAAGAGCGCGGGCAAGGTGTGGTGCACAAGCCGGTAGCAGGCTGGCAAACTACCCTGGAGCAGCGTGGTTTTGCCGGATGCGCACGTCATTTCATTGAGTGCGTGCAAAATCAGACGGTTCCCCAGACGGCAGGTGAGCAGGCGCTCCTGGCCCAGCGCGTTGTCGAAAAGCTGTGGCGGGAGGCAATGGCTGAATAACCCCCTGTAACATCTGGCGGTAGTAATTCATTGTAATCCAGGTACTATATGCCAACTCAAAAATAACACCTCTTTTCAACCATAGGCTGGTTTGTCGGCCTGATAAGACGCTACGGCGTCGCCATCAGGCACAGCAAAAGTGCCGGATGGCGGCGATCATGCCTTATCCGACCTACGGGCAGGTTTGTCGGGGTTTTGCCTCAGAGTCTGGAATACAACATAGATGAATTTATTAAAGTCGCTGGCAGCCGTCAGCTCGATGACGATGTTTTCACGTGTGCTGGGTTTTGCGCGTGATGCGATTGTCGCCAGAATCTTTGGCGCAGGGATGGCGACTGATGCCTTTTTTGTGGCGTTCAAACTTCCTAACCTGCTGCGCCGAATCTTTGCTGAGGGCGCTTTTTCGCAGGCGTTTGTGCCTATTCTTGCCGAATATAAAAGTAAGCAGGGTGAGGATGCGACCCGCGTCTTTGTCTCTTACGTTTCCGGGCTGTTGACTCTGGCGCTGGCCGTGGTGACGGTCGCTGGGATGCTGGCTGCCCCGTGGGTGATTTTAGTCACCGCGCCTGGGTTTGCCGACACCGCGGACAAATTTGCGCTGACCACTCAACTGCTACGGATCACCTTTCCGTATATTCTGCTGATCTCGCTGGCTTCGCTGGTGGGTGCGATCCTGAATACCTGGAATCGCTTTTCCATTCCGGCGTTTGCGCCGACCTTTCTGAATATCAGCATGATCGGTTTCGCGCTGTTTGCTGCGCCTTATTTTCACCCTCCGGTGCTGGCGCTGGCGTGGGCCGTTACCGTTGGCGGTGTGCTACAGCTGATTTATCAGCTTCCGCACCTGAAGAAAATTGGCATGCTGGTGCTGCCGCGCGTGAACTTCCGTGATGCGGGGGCGATGCGCGTCGTCAAGCAAATGGGCCCGGCGATCCTTGGGGTATCTGTCAGCCAGATTTCACTGATCATCAATACGATTTTCGCTTCATTTCTGGCCTCTGGCTCAGTGTCATGGATGTATTATGCTGACCGTCTGATGGAGTTTCCGTCTGGCGTACTTGGCGTCGCGTTGGGGACTATCCTGCTGCCCTCGCTGTCCAAAAGTTTTTCCAGCGGTAATCATGATGAGTATTGCCGTCTGATGGACTGGGGCCTGCGTTTGTGTTTTCTGTTGGCATTACCGAGCGCCGTGGCTTTGGGGATTCTGGCCAAACCGCTGACGGTTTCTCTGTTCCAGTACGGTAAATTTACCGCCTTTGACGCAGCGATGACGCAGCGCGCGCTGGTGGCATATTCGGTAGGTTTGATTGGCTTGATCGTGGTGAAAGTGTTGGCCCCTGGTTTTTATTCGCGCCAGGATATTAAAACGCCAGTCAAGATTGCCATTGTCACGCTGATTATGACCCAGGTAATGAACCTGGCGTTTATTGGGCCGCTGAAACATGCCGGGCTGTCGCTGTCGATTGGTCTGGCGGCGTGTCTGAACGCTTCACTGCTGTACTGGCAACTGCGTAAACAGAAAATTTTTACCCCACAACCGGGTTGGGCCTGGTTCCTGGCGCGACTGGTGATTTCTGTGCTGGTGATGTCGGCGGCGCTGGTTGGGATGCTCTACATCATGCCGGACTGGTCGCAGGGAACGATGTTATGGCGTCTGCTGCGTCTGATGGCCGTTGTGGTGGCAGGTATTGCTGCTTACTTCGCTGCGCTCGCGGTGCTGGGCTTTAAAGTGAAAGAGTTTGTGCGCCGGACGGCGTAACCGATTAATGCCGGATGGCGGCATGACGCCGTATCCGGCCTACAAAACGCGTAGGCCTGATAAGCAAAACGTTATCAGGCTAGCATCAGATAGAGAATTTTTTCCCGCCGCGGTGCGCAGCAGAGGTTTGACCGTTTGCGCCATACAGCGCCGGTTCCTGGTGCGGTTTCAGCACTTGAATCGCTTGTTGATTGCGCTCGATCTGCCCTTCCAGCAGCCAACCGTTGTGCTGGTTGAGTTCGCGTAGGTCCTGTGTTTTCCGGGTAATGGTCTGCCAACGCTCGGCAATTTCATCATTGGCGCTGCGCGTGGCGTCATGCTCCAGACGGCGCTGCTGCTCCAGATAATCAAGGGTTGCCAGCAAAGAGCTTTTTTCTTCTGTAATGCGCTGTAGCTGGCTGCCGTTAATATATCCTGCGGAAAGCTGCTGCTGTTCAGCATCCATTACCGTTTTCAGGTCATTGAGGACGGTCGTCATCTGGTCAAGTATTTCTGACAAACGAGTCATACTTTATTTACTCTGTAGGTAGCTCTGCGCCTCGCGGATCAGCGAGTCGGCAATTTTTCCGGTGTCCATTTTCAGCTCGCCATTACGGATTGCGGTTTTGAGTGCTTCCACGCGTTCCATATTGATGTCATTGGAGCCGGGCTGCATCAGTTTGGCCTGGGCGTCGCTCAGCATGACGCTGGTGCTGGTGGTGGCGGTGGTTTTTTCCTTCCGCGTTTTTTGTACCGGCGCATCGCTGGTTTCACGTGGCTGAACGGTACTTACTGGCTTCAATGGTGAGGTACGATCAATGCTCATTTTGTTTATCCTCATCGAGGGGTTACGCTATAGCGGCCCGCTGTAATCATTGGTTGTTTATCTATCGGCACACGCTAAAAAATCTTTAACCTATTATAGGTTAATAAGAATATTCCCATCAGAATCGACGACACCGCTCACCACCTGGCCTGAAATCATCCGTACTCGGGCATTCTGGGCGACGGCGGCATTGTTCAGCGCTTTACCTTCGGCATTCACCCGAAAGCCATCTCCGTTGGCGATAACCAGGACGCGCTGACCGGCCTTGATTCGCCATGCCTGGCGCAACATGGAAAGCTGTATCGGCTGACCTGGCACCAGATCGCGCAGGCTTACGGCATCCTGCACCTGATTCATATCCAGCACGGCGCGCGGAGGGAGTTGGTCCAGTCGACCTCGTTTTAGCGTTACGCTGGCCGAAGTCAGGGCGCTACCCCGAGCGACGGGCGCGGCGGCAACAACGTAGTTTCCCGTGGCCTGCACGTTCACCTGCAGATAACGTTTCTCGTTGGCGCAGCGCGCCAGCACGTTCACATTACCCCACAATTTTGCACTCCCGGACACGCTTAATGCCGGTTGTTCGCAGCTCGGCAATAAGTTTGGCGACGTTCGGATAGTAACGACGACCTCATCGCTAAATCCGGCCAGTCGCTGGGAAAACCATGCCGTCAGCTGCGAATTCAGGTCTTGCGCCAGCGTCATAGGACTGAACAGCAGTGCTGCCACGACGACTCCACGTTTAAACGTTTGCATCAAAACCTCGCGCTTTTTCAGGTAGTGACAGGATTCTACCTGTGTGACGCAGTCATCAACGCAACAAATAGCGACGCATTTTGCGTTTATTCCGGCGATAACGCGCGCGTAATGGGATTTAAGCTGTCGGCTGAATTTTGTCATTTGCGGAGGAGATATGCTCGATAAGCTCGACGCCGCCTTACGTTTTCAACAGGAAGCGCTGAATTTGCGCGCCCAACGCCAGGAAGTATTGGCGGCCAACATAGCCAATGCCGACACGCCGGGGTATCAGGCGCGCGACCTGGATTTCGCCAGTGAATTAAAAAAAGTCATGGTGCGAGGACGGGAAGAAACCGGCGGTGTCTCGTTGACGCTGACCTCTGCACAACACATTCCGGCCCAGACCGTTTCCGCTCCTTCTACGGAACTGCTCTACCGCATTCCTGATCAGCCATCTCTCGATGGCAACACGGTAGATATGGACCGGGAGCGTACGCAATTTGCAGACAACAGCCTCAAGTATCAAATGGGGCTGACCGCGTTGGGTGGACAAATCAAAGGCATGATGAACGTGCTGCAAGGAGGGAACTAATTCGTGGCGCTGTTAAATATTTTTGATATCGCAGGCTCTGCGCTGACGGCTCAGTCTAAGCGCCTGAACGTGGCGGCCAGCAACATGGCGAATGCGGATAGCGTCACCGGACCTGACGGTCAGCCCTATCGCGCGAAGCAGGTTGTTTTTCAGGTTGATGCCGCGCCAGGTGCGGCAACCGGTGGCGTAAAAGTCGCTGACGTCATTGAAAGCCAGGCGCCGGATAAGCTGGTTTATGAACCCGGTAATCCGCTGGCCGATGCGAACGGTTACGTAAAAATGCCGAATGTGGACGTCGTCGGCGAAATGGTCAACACCATGTCAGCCTCACGTAGCTACCAGGCAAACGTTGAAGTGCTCAATACGGTGAAAAGCTTGATGCTCAAAACGCTGACGCTAGGCCAGTAAAAGGAGGCGCACATGTCTATTGCTGTAAAAATGAATGACCCGAGCACGACGGGTGTGAATGACGCAACGGGGAAGAGTTCGCTGACGGGCAGCAACGCCGCGGACCTGCAAAGCAGCTTCCTTACGCTGCTGGTGGCACAGCTGAAAAACCAGGATCCAACCAACCCGCTGCAAAACAACGAACTGACCACCCAGTTGGCGCAAATCAGTACCGTGAGCGGAATTGAGAAACTGAACACCACGCTGGGATCGATCTCCGGGCAGATCGACAACAGTCAGTCGCTGCAGGCCAGTACGCTGATTGGCCACGGTGTCATGATCCCAGGCACCACCATCCTGACCGGTAAAGGTACGGAAGAGGGCGCAAAAACCACCACCACGCCGTTTGGCGTTGAACTGCAGCAACCGGCAGATAAGGTTACCGCAACCATTACCGATAAAGACGGCAAGGTGGTACGCACCATTGATATTGGTGGGTTGAAAGCGGGCGTTCATACCTTTACCTGGGACGGCACCATGACCGATGGCACGGATGCGCCAAGCGGTTCTTACAACGTGTCAATTGCTGCCAGTAATGGCGGAACACAACTGGTGGCTCAGCCGCTTCAGTTTGCGCTGGTGCAGGGCGTTATTCGCAGTAACGGCGGTAATACGCTGGATCTGGGCACCTATGGAACCACCACCCTCGACGAAGTACGGCAGATCATTTAAGCCTTCACACTTATCAGGAGTAAGTCATGGCCTTTTCACAAGCGGTCAGCGGTCTGAACGCTGCAGCGACCAACCTCGATGTCATTGGTAACAACATCGCCAACTCCGCCACCTACGGTTTTAAATCCGGTACGGCCTCTTTTGCCGATATGTTCGCCGGTTCTAAAGTGGGTCTGGGCGTTAAAGTTGCGGGCATTACCCAGGACTTTACCGACGGTACCACGACCAACACCGGTCGCGGGCTGGATGTCGCTATCAGCCAGAACGGTTTTTTCCGCATGGTAGACAGCAACGGTTCCGTTTTCTACAGCCGTAACGGTCAGTTCAAGCTCGATGAAAACCGCAATATCGTCAACATGCAGGGGCTACAGCTGACGGGCTATCCGGCTACCGGTACACCGCCAACGATACAGCAAGGTGCTAACCCGGCGCCGATCACTATCCCGAATACGCTGATGGCGGCTAAAACCACCACAACTGCGTCAATGCAGATCAACCTGAACTCCACTGACAAGGTGCCAACGAAGACCCCGTTTAATCCAAGCGATGCGGATTCCTACAACAAAAAAGGCACCGTTACCGTTTTCGATAGCCAGGGTAACGCCCATGACATGAATATTTTTTATGTCAAAAATGCGCAGAGCAACACCTGGGAAGTTCACACACAGGATGCTTCAACCGGAGCCGCTGCAAAATCAGCAGGGTTTATGCGCTTTAATGAAAATGGTGTGTTCTTAGGGATTAGCGCCACAGCCGCCGAGGCGGTACCGACGCCTCCTACCGTCTGGCCAAAGGAAATCAACATCACAACCGGGCAGATTAACGGTGCTGATGCGGCAAATTTCTCCCTGAGCTTCCTGAACTCCATGCAGCAGAACACTGGCGCCAACAACATCGTTGCCACGAATCAGAATGGCTATAAGCCGGGCGACCTGGTGAGCTACCAGATTAACAATGACGGTACTGTGGTCGGTAACTACTCCAACGAACAGCAACAGGTTCTGGGGCAGATCGTGCTGGCAAACTTTGCCAACAACGAAGGTCTGGCTTCTCAGGGTGACAACGTCTGGGCAGCTACTCAGTCTTCCGGCGTGGCGCTGCTGGGTACCGCAGGCGAGGGTAACTTCGGCAAGCTGACCAACGGCGCGCTGGAAGCATCAAACGTGGATTTGAGTAAAGAACTGGTGAATATGATCGTCGCCCAGCGTAACTATCAGTCGAACGCGCAGACCATCAAAACCCAGGACCAGATCCTCAACACGCTGGTCAACCTGCGCTAAGCGCCTGACGGGATGGCTTAATGGATCACGCAATTTATACCGCCATGGGCGCGGCCAGTCAGACGCTGAATCAACAAGCGGTGACGGCCAGCAACCTGGCAAACGCCTCAACGCCGGGTTTTCGTGCGCAACTCAATGCGCTGCGCGCGGTTCCCGTTGAAGGATTGTCTTTACCGACGCGTACGCTGGTGGTGGCCTCCACGCCGGGGGCCGATATGACGCCGGGTCAGATGGACTATACCTCACGTCCGCTGGACGTGGCGCTGCAACAAGATGGCTGGTTGGCTGTGCAGACCGCGGACGGTAGCGAAGGATATACCCGAAATGGCGCCATTCAGGTAAGCCCTACGGGGGAACTGACCATTCAGGGACACCCGGTGATTGGCGAAGCCGGACCAATAGCCGTACCGGAAGGTTCAGAAGTCACCATTGCGGCAGACGGCACGATCTCGGCGCTCAACCCTGGCGATCCGGCTAACACCGTTGCGCCAGTTGGGCGACTGAAACTGGTGAAGGCCACGGGGAGTGAAGTGCAACGTGGCGATGACGGTATGTTCCGTCTGACTCAGGCCGCGCAGGCTACCCGTGGCGCTACGTTACAGGCCGACCCCAGCATTCGCGTTATGTCGGGTGTGCTGGAAGGCAGTAACGTTAAGCCGGTAGCCGCGATGAGTGACATGATCGCCAACGCCCGTCGTTTCGAAATGCAAATGAAGATTATCAGTAGCGTGGATGATAACGCGGGTCGCGCCAACCAACTGCTGTCGATGAGTTAATACAGGACATTTTATGATCAGTTCATTATGGATCGCCAAAACCGGCCTGGATGCGCAGCAAACCAACATGGATGTGATTGCCAACAACCTGGCAAACGTCAGCACCAACGGATTTAAGCGTCAACGTGCCGTGTTTGAAGATCTGTTGTACCAGACGATTCGCCAGCCTGGCGCACAGTCTTCTGAACAAACCACACTGCCGTCTGGTTTGCAGATTGGTACTGGTGTGCGCCCGGTCGCGACCGAGCGTTTACACAGCCAGGGGAACCTGTCGCAGACCAACAACAGTAAAGATGTGGCGATTAAAGGGCAGGGCTTTTTCCAGGTCATGCTGCCTGATGGCACGTCCGCCTACACCCGTGACGGTTCTTTCCAGGTGGATCAGAACGGTCAACTGGTGACAGCGGGTGGTTTTCAGGTTCAGCCGGCTATCACCATCCCGGCTAACTCGCTCAGTATCACCATTGGACGCGACGGTATCGTCAGCGTAACCCAGCAGGGCCAGGCAGCACCGGTTCAGGTTGGGCAGCTTAACCTGACTACTTTTATGAACGATACCGGTCTGGAAAGCATTGGTGAGAATCTGTACACCGAAACGCAGTCATCCGGTGCGCCGAATGAGAGCACTCCGGGGCTGAACGGCGCGGGTCTGCTGTACCAGGGCTATGTTGAAACCTCTAACGTCAACGTGGCGGAAGAGCTGGTAAACATGATCCAGGTTCAGCGCGCTTACGAAATCAACAGTAAAGCGGTATCGACCACCGATCAGATGCTGCAAAAACTGACGCAACTCTAAAGTGTGGCCCGGTGGGGTGAAAGCCTCACCGGCACACTGATTTTGAAGATGACCGCAATGCGAAAATACGCGCTTCACCCATACCCAATTTTAGCCCTGTTGGTGGTTTCACTGACAGGATGCGCCTGGATCCCGGCCACGCCCCTCGTGCAGGGCGCAACGTCTGCCCAGCCTGTTCCTGGCCCGACGCCGGTGGCGAATGGATCAATCTTCCAGTCGGCCCAACCGATTAACTACGGTTATCAGCCGCTATTCGAAGACCGCCGTCCGCGCAATATTGGCGATACGTTGACCATCGTATTGCAGGAAAACGTCAGCGCGAGCAAAAGTTCCTCGGCTAATGCCAGCCGCGACGGCAAAACCAACTTTGGCTTTGATACCGTACCGCGTTATTTGCAAGGACTGTTTGGCAACGAGCGTGCTGACGTAGAAGCTTCAGGCGGTAACACCTTTAACGGTAAAGGCGGCGCGAACGCCAGCAATACCTTCAGCGGTACGCTGACCGTAACGGTCGATCAGGTACTGGTGAATGGTAACTTACATGTTGTGGGTGAAAAACAGATCGCCATTAATCAGGGCACTGAATTCATTCGCTTCTCCGGGGTCGTTAACCCGCGCACCATCAGTGGCAGCAACTCCGTACCGTCAACTCAGGTTGCGGACGCACGTATTGAGTATGTCGGCAACGGCTACATCAATGAAGCGCAGAATATGGGCTGGTTGCAGCGTTTCTTCCTTAACTTGTCGCCGATGTAAGCGAGGTAGCCAGTGTTTAAATCTTTAGTTGGAATGGTACTGGTGCTGATAACCACCTTTGCGCATGCCGACCGTATTCGTGACCTGACCAGCGTTCAGGGCGTGCGGGAAAACTCGTTGATCGGTTATGGGCTGGTGGTCGGTTTGGATGGCACGGGTGACCAGACCACCCAGACGCCGTTTACTACGCAAACGCTCAACAACATGCTTTCGCAGTTGGGAATTACCGTGCCAACCGGCACCAATATGCAACTGAAAAACGTGGCGGCGGTGATGGTGACCGCGCAATTCCCGGCCTTTGGTCGTCAGGGGCAAACCATTGACGTGGTGGTCTCTTCCATGGGGAACGCCAAAAGCCTGCGCGGCGGAACGTTGCTGATGACCCCGCTGAAAGGGGTCGATAGCCAGGTATATGCGCTGGCGCAGGGGAATATTCTGGTAGGCGGTGCAGGCGCGGCTGCGGGTGGCAGCAGCGTGCAGGTAAACCAGCTCAATGGCGGACGTATTACCAACGGCGCGACCATCGAACGTGAATTACCCAGCCAGTTCGGCGGCGGTAACACCATTAATCTGCAGCTCAATAATGAAGATTTCACTATGGCGCAGCAGATAACCGACACCATTAACCGTTCGCGCGGCTTTGGTAGCGCCACTGCGCTGGACGCTCGGACGATTCAGGTACGCGTGCCAAGCGGCAACAGTTCGCAGGTGCGTTTCCTTGCTGACATCCAGAATATGGAGGTGAACGTCACGCCGCAGGATGCGAAAGTGATTATTAACTCGCGCACCGGATCCGTCGTTATGAACCGTGAAGTCACACTGGATAGCTGTGCCGTCGCGCAAGGCAACTTGTCGATTACGGTAAACCGCCAGGCGAACGTCAGCCAGCCGGATACACCGTTTGGCGGTGGACAGACCGTGGTGACACCTCAAACCCAGATCGATCTGCGCCAGAGCGGCGGTTCGCTGCAAAGCGTGCGTTCCAGCGCCAACCTGAACAATGTTGTGCGTGCGCTTAATGCGCTAGGGGCAACGCCGATGGATCTGATGTCCATTCTGCAATCGATGCAGAGCGCGGGATGCTTACGCGCCAAACTGGAAATCATCTAATGATTGGTGACAGCAAACTGCTGACCAGTGCCGCCTGGGATGCGCAATCACTGAACGAACTGAAAGCGAAAGCGGGTCAGGACCCGGCGGCGAATATCCGCCCGGTTGCCCGTCAGGTTGAAGGGATGTTCGTACAAATGATGCTGAAAAGCATGCGTGAAGCGCTGCCGAAAGATGGCGTTTTTAGCAGTGATTCAACACGTTTGTATACCAGCATGTATGACCAACAAATTGCGCAGCAGATGACCGCAGGTAAAGGTCTGGGACTGGCTGAAATGATGGTTAAGCAGATGACTGAAGGGCAGGCGCAACCCGCAGACGATGCGCCGCAGGTGCCAATGAAGTTCTCCCTGGAAACGGTGACCAGCTATCAAAACCAGGCGCTGACGCAACTGGTCCGTAAAGCCATTCCCCGCGCGACGGAAAGCAATGATGAGCCGCTGTCAGGTGACAGTAAAGACTTCCTCGCCCAGCTATCGCTGCCGGCTAAGCTGGCAAGTCAGCAAAGCGGGGTTCCACATCATCTGATTCTGGCGCAGGCGGCGCTGGAGTCCGGATGGGGCCAGCGACAAATCCGCCGTGAGAACGGTGAACCGAGCTTTAACATTTTTGGCGTGAAGGCTTCGGGAAGCTGGAAAGGCCCAACCACCGAAATCACCACCACCGAATATGAAAACGGCGAGGCGAAAAAGGTGAAAGCCCGATTCCGCGTCTATAGCTCTTACCTTGAGGCACTGTCGGATTATGTCGGTCTGATATCACGTAACCCGCGCTATGCGGCGGTAACCGCCGCTGCTACCGCCGAGCAAGGGGCACAGGCTTTGCAGAATGCCGGTTACGCGACTGACCCTAACTATGCGCGTAAATTAACCAGCATGATCCAGCAGTTGAAATCGATGAGCGAAAAAGTGAGCAAAACCTACAGTACGAATATCGATAATCTCTTTTAAATAGCTCAAGTCTACCAACCTGCTGCCGATAATAACGAGTATTGAAGGATTACAAGGAACCTCCATGTCCAGCTTGATTAATAACGCGATGAGTGGACTCGCCGCAGCGCAGGCCGCGTTGAATTCTGCCAGTAATAACATCTCCAGCTATAACGTTGCCGGATACACCCGTCAAACGACAATTATGGCGCAAGCGAACAGCACGCTGGGTGCGGGGGGCTGGGTTGGCAATGGCGTCTATGTTTCTGGCGTACAGCGCGAGTATGACTCCTTTATCACGAATCAGTTACGTGCCGCGCAGAACCAAAGCAGCGGCCTGACAACGCGCTATGAACAAATGTCGAAAATCGACAATCTGCTCTCCAGCAAAACCAGTTCCATTTCGACCTCAATGCAGGACTTTTTTACCAGCCTGCAAACGCTTGTCAGTAACGCGGAAGACCCGGCGGCGCGCCAGGCGCTGATCGGTAAAGCTGATGGTTTAGTCAACCAGTTCAGAACAACTGACCAGTATCTGCGCGATCAAGACAAGCAGGTTAATACTGCGATCAAGGCCAGCGTTGACCAGATCAACAACTATTCAAAACAGATTGCCAGCCTCAACGATCAGATTTCCCGTCTGACCGGCGTCGGCGCGGGCGCATCGCCTAACGATTTACTCGACCAGCGCGACCAACTGGTCAGTGAACTGAACCAGATTGTCGGTGTTGAAGTCAGCGTTCAGGACGGCGGGACTTACAACATAACCATGGCGAACGGCTATTCACTGGTGCAGGGCAGCAATGCACGCCAGCTGGCGGCTGTGCCCTCCAGTGACGATCCCAATCGAACCACAGTGGCCTACGTCGACGGGGTTGCCGGCGAGGTTGAAATTCCCGAAAAACTGTTGAATACCGGTTCACTGGGCGGGCTGTTGACCTTCCGTTCTCAAGAGCTTGACCAGACGCGTAACACGCTGGGCCAACTGGCGTTGGCGTTTGCCGATGCGTTTAACACCCAGCATAAAGAGGGTTTTGACGCGAACGGCGATCAGGGTAAGGATTTCTTTGCTATCGGTAGCCCGGCAGTATTCAACAACGCTAAAAATACAGGAACAGGATCGTTAAGCGCGAAGATTACCGACAGCTCTGCTGTACAGGCGACCGATTATAAAATCGTTTATGACGGGACGGACTGGCAGGTTACTCGCCTGGCGGATAATACCAGCTTCAAAGCTACCGTTACCGGTGGGAAGATGTCCTTTGACGGGATGGAAATCACCGTAAATACTGGCGCAAAAGCAAATGACAGCTTCACAGTGAAACCTGTCAGTAACGCCGTTGTTGATATGAAAGTCATGGTGACCGATGAGTCGAAAATCGCCATGGCCCAGGTCTCAAAAAATGATCCGGACCCGGATATTGATAAGGGAAAAAGCGATAACCGTAACGGTCAGAAACTGCTGGATCTGCAGACCAAAGCTACCGTGGGTAATAAGACCTTCAACGATGCATATGCCACGCTGGTAAGCGATGTCGGGAACAAAACCGCGACGCTGAAAACCAGCGCCATTACCCAGAACAACGTGGTAACGCAGCTTTATAAGCAGCAGCAGTCTATTTCCGGCGTCAACCTCGACGAAGAATACGGTAACTTACAGCGCTACCAACAGTATTACCTGGCTAACGCGCAAGTGCTGCAAACTGCAAATGCGCTGTTTGATGCACTGATTAATATTCGCTAAGGGAGAGGGACACAATGCGTATCAGCACCCAGATGATGTACCAGCAGAATATGCGTGGCATCACTAACTCTCAGGCTGAATGGATGAAGTTCGGCGAGCAGATGTCAACGGGCAAACGTGTGATCAACCCATCTGACGATCCGATCGCCGCCTCGCAGGCCGTGGTGCTTTCTCAAGCACAGGCGCAGAACAGCCAATATACGCTGGCGCGTTCATTTGCGACGCAAAAAGTATCGCTGGAAGAGAACGTACTGAGTCAGGTAACGACGGCAATTCAGACCGCGCAGGAAAAAATTGTCTATGCCGCGAACGGCACGTTAAGCGATGACGACCGTGCATCGCTGGCCACCGACCTGCAGGGGATCCGCGATCAACTGATGAACCTGGCGAACAGCACCGACGGTAATGGACGCTATATTTTTGGCGGATATAAAACAGAATCTGCACCGTTTGCTCAGGCAGATGGCGCTTACAGCGGCGGTACAACAAATGTGACCCAGCAGGTCGATGCCTCCCGTACCATGGTGATTGGTCATACTGGCGATAAAGTATTTGTTAATCTGACCAGCAATGCCGTACCGGAACCTGGCGGCGGTACTCAGGAAAAGAACCTGTTCAAAATGCTGGATACCGCTATTGATGCGCTCAAAACCCCGATTGAGGGTAATGACGCGGCAAAAGCTACCGCCTCTGCAGCCATTGATAAAACCAGTCGTGGCCTGAAAAATTCACTGAATAACGTGCTTTCTGTTCGTGCAGAATTAGGGACTCAGCTCAGCGAGTTAAGTTCACTGGATTCACTGGGCGCCGATCGCGCATTGGGCCAGACTCAGCAGATGAGCAATCTGGTGGATGTTGACTGGAACGCAGCGATTTCGTCCTACGTGATGCAGCAGGCCGCACTGCAGGCATCGTATAAAACGTTTACCGATATGCAGGGAATGTCGCTATTTCAACTGAACCGGTAACACCTTTTTGAACATATCATGAAACTGGATATGTTTGTCTGCCCGCTCCTTTAACACCCCGGAGCGGGCATTTTTTTAGGCCACTGTTATTTTCTCAGCGACAGATTCCCCGTTAGTCTTATTACCCGCGCAATTGCACCGCTAAAGATTGCCAGCGTAACCACGCCTTCTCAGTTTGTCAGTGTGTAGAGCAGAGATAAAAAAAAGCCGACCCGAAGGTCGGCTTTGATGTTGATTATGACTTACTCAACGGGCTGCGGGCGCGTTGCTGGCGCAGTCGCCTGGTGCGTGGCGCTGTGTCCACCTGCAGCACCTTTACCTTCAAAGGTGAATTCCGGGCGTTGCCAGTCACTATGACGCGGCGCTTCAGGCACATACTCTGGTGCCGGAGCACGGGTCATCGGGGCGGCCGCGTGGCTGTGAAGATGTTCTGCGTCAACGCGGGTTGCGACAACTTCAGCCTTAGCGACTGCGTCTTCGACGACAGGTGCGGCAACAACCTCTTGCGGCGCGGCAACTTCTTCAACCACTGGCGCTGTTTCCACAACCTCGGCAATCTCTCCAGCCACTTCAGGCTGAGAAATAACAACCTCCGCAGATTCTTCGACAACCGGCGCAGCCACTATTTCAGCGACAGGTTCGGCTTTCGCCGCGGTATCCTCAGCAACAGGCGCGTCAGATTCAGCGATAATTTGCGGTTGTTCCTCGACCGGAGTAGCGATGACTTCCGGATGCGTGGTTTCAACGACGGTAGCCTGAGGTTCAGCAATGACCACCTCTGGCTGTACGGTTTCAACCGACGCAGGGGCGTTCACAATATGCTCAACGGCAGCTGCAGCAACCTGAGGCTCTACGGCGACTGGCGTTTCCTGCTCGCGCTGCTCTGCAACCTGCTGATCCTGAGGACGAGCAACAGGGTAGCGGATCCAGACTTTACCGGACGCTAATTCTGGAGATGCGCAGGCAACCGTTAACGGCATAGGCGACTGAACCGGGTAACGCTCGTCACGATAGCGACGACGGCGTTGTCCACTGACGCGCAGATGGCGAGGTGAGCGACGGGAACGACGCGGCATACCATTAGAGTCACGCGCTTCGCTGTTGTCTTCCTGCTCAGTCGCAACGACGGCAGGCAGATCAACTTTCGCCAGTTCAGTACGCTGTGCCGGTACGGGCTGTTCAGTTGGTTGAGCGACAGCCGTTTCAGTGACCACCTCGGCAGTAGCGACTTCGGCTTCAACAGCCGGGCTGTCTGTGTAACGAACTTTCTGAGTCAGCTGACGCTGTTTACGGCGAGTCTGAGGCTGACGAACGCGCTCTTCCTGCTCGGTATCCTGCGCAGGTTGTTCTGCCAGGTTCAGCTCTTTAACTTCCTGCTGCGCCTGACGCTTATCATCGTTGCGACGGCGGTTGCGCTCGCGACGCGGAGCCTGCTGGTCATCACCGGATTTCGCTTTGTCGGCGACCTCAGTAGACTGCTGGCGGTTATCGCGTGCTTCCGCATTTTGCTGCTGCGACTGACGGCGGTTACGGCGGTTATCTTCACGGTTTTCACCGCTTTCTGAACGCTCGTTACGGTTATCACGCTCGCCACGGTTGTCGCGATTATCACGACGATCGTTACGGTCGCGACGATTGTTCTGACGCGGTTTACGACGATCCTGCTGGCGATCGGTTTTCTCTTCAGCTTTCGGCGCAGGTTGTTCAACCGGTTTCACTTCTTCGCTACCGCTGAAGATGGACTTCAGTGCGCCGAAGAAACGGCTAATCAAACCTGGCTGCGCGGCGACGGCCGCGGTCGCTGCTGCGGCTTTAGGCGCGGCGGCCTTCGCAGTAGGTTCCTGCAAAGCAGGGGCTGGCGGCACCTCTGGCATAGCAAAGGTGGCCAATGCCGGCTGCTCTGGCTGTTTACGCTCGACGAACTCTTCTTCCGTCGGCAATGCCATCGCTTCTTCATGCAGTTTCGGCAGCAGGTAGCTCAGGGTTGGTGTTTCTTCCCCTTTGCGTACGCGCAGCACGGAGTAATGCGGGGTTTCCATCTGATCGTTTGGCACAATCACACAGCGCACGCCATTCTGACGCGTCTCGATGGCATTTACCGCGGTACGTTTTTCGTTGAGCAGGTAGGATGCGATCGGCACAGGAACAATAGCGTGAACTTCCTGCGTATTTTCTTTCAGCGCTTCTTCTTCGATCAGACGCAGAATAGACAGCGACAGTGATTCGTTATCACGTACGGTACCCGTGCCGGAGCAGCGTGGGCATACGTGATGGCTGGATTCACCCAGCGACGGGCTCAGACGCTGGCGGGACATCTCCAGCAGGCCGAAGCGAGAAATATGGCTGATCTGAATACGCGCTCTGTCCTGGCGCACGGCTTCACGCAGACGGTTTTCAACCGCACGCTGGTGACGAACCGGCGTCATATCAATGAAGTCGATTACGATCAGGCCGCCGAGGTCGCGCAGACGCAGCTGACGAGCAATTTCATCGGCTGCTTCAAGGTTCGTGTTGAACGCAGTTTCTTCAATGTCGCCGCCGCGGGTCGCGCGTGCGGAGTTGATATCGATAGCGGTCAGCGCTTCTGTGCTGTCGATAACGATTGAGCCGCCGGACGGCAGACGCACTTCGCGCTGGAACGCGGACTCAATTTGAGATTCGATTTGATAGTGGCTGAACAGCGGGATTTCACCGGTGTACAGTTTGATTTTGCTGCTGAAATCCGGACGACCCAGCGCGGCGATGTGCTGACGCGCCATCTCCATAACTTTCGGGTTGTCGATGAGGATTTCGCCGATGTCCTGACGTAAATAGTCACGGAATGCGCGAACGATAACGTTGCTTTCCTGATGGATCAGGAACGGAGCAGGGCGGCTGTCAGCGGCTTTTTGAATCGCTTCCCAGTGCTTCAGGCGGAAACTCAGGTCCCACTGCAGCGCTTCGGCAGATTTGCCGACACCTGCGGTACGCACGATAAGCCCCATGCCATCAGGCAGTTCCAGGCTTGCCAGCGCTTCTTTTAATTCGGTACGGTCGTCGCCTTCAATGCGACGGGAGATGCCGCCCGCGCGCGGGTTGTTCGGCATCAGAACCAGATAACTACCTGCCAGGCTGATAAAGGTGGTCAGCGCAGCACCTTTATTGCCGCGTTCTTCTTTATCGATCTGAACAATGACTTCCTGACCTTCGCGCAACACGTCTTTAATGTTGGGACGACCATGGGAGTTGTAGCTAGCGGGGAAGTATTCGCGGGCAATTTCTTTTAACGGGAGGAAACCGTGACGTTCAGCGCCGTAATCAACAAAAGCAGCTTCCAGACTCGGTTCAATACGGGTAATTTTGCCTTTATAGATGTTGGCTTTTTTCTGTTCGTGTCCAGGACTTTCGATATCCAGATCGTACAGACGCTGCCCATCTACAAGGGCGACACGCAACTCTTCCTGCTGAGTCGCGTTAATTAACATTCTTTTCATCGTAACTTACTCATTATTCTTACATTGACGACTAAGCTGCGGGCAGAGTAATGCCTTTCCGGGTGTGAACCGATGGCCTCGTGTCTATTCGCGTCGCCAACCTCACGGTTATCGTCAGCTCAAAGAGGCGCAGAGTGTCGGTTGCCTGTATTTCATACGGAAACACAGCGCAATTATCAGGGGAACAGTCTGGGTGTTACTCTCCAGAGAAGCTTCCATTGTGCTTATCGTCTTTCACGCTGTGGGTGCGTTGGCTTCATCTTCTTACCCCAACCACTTACAGGAGTAAGCACCTGGGGTTCCCAGACTTGCCGCCTTCCTACAACGCGAAATCTATAGAGCACTTACCGGTAAGGACTGCAACCCGCAGCCCGCTAACTGCCTGAAAGATCAATACGTCTTACGCCATTGCTGCGTTGATGATCGGTCGGGCAAAATTGGGTCATTCCGGAAAAGGTCTTGTTTTAACAAGATTCAACACGGAAACAACCTCATTATTCCACTGCTAACCTTGTTATAGCAAGATGACTTTTGCCATTTATCACCCGGTTACTCACAGTTTTTTCACTTCCGCGTAGTGATTGCTTTAATAACCACCAAATCGGCTATGTCAAACTTAAGTAATAAGGTATAGCTGTTAATATAAGCATAGAAAAATGTGTGGCGCGAATCTTGATGGCTATTTAAAATCGGCCCCCATGAAAACAGAGACTCCAGCCGTAAAAACAGTTGCCATTACTGCCGACGAAGCAGGGCAACGCATCGACAACTTTTTGCGCACCCAGCTCAAGGGTGTGCCGAAAAGTATGATTTATCGCATTTTGCGTAAAGGCGAAGTGCGGGTGAACAAAAAACGCATTAAACCCGAGTACAAACTCGAAGACGGGGACATTGTGCGTATTCCACCTGTACGTGTCGCTGAACGTGAAGAAGAGGCCATTTCACCGAATTTGCAGAAGGTCGCGGCGCTGACCGATGTCATTTTATATGAAGATGACCACATTCTGGTGCTTAACAAGCCTTCAGGTACGGCCGTGCATGGTGGAAGCGGATTAAGCTTTGGCGTCATTGAAGGCTTACGTGCGCTGCGCCCGGAAGCGCGTTTCCTTGAGCTGGTGCATCGCCTCGACCGGGATACCTCCGGCGTGCTGCTGGTGGCCAAAAAACGATCTGCCTTGCGTTCGTTGCATGAACAACTGCGTGAAAAAGGCATGCAGAAAGACTACCTCGCGTTGGTACGCGGCCAGTGGCAGTCGCATGTCAAAACCGTGCAGGCCCCGCTGTTAAAGAATATTCTGCAAAGCGGCGAGCGTATCGTGCGGGTGAATCAGGAAGGCAAACCATCGGAAACACGCTTTAAAGTGGAAGAGCGTTACGCGTTTGCTACGCTTGTGCGCTGCAGTCCCGTGACCGGACGCACGCACCAGATTCGCGTGCATACGCAATATGCCGGACATCCGATTGCCTTTGACGACCGCTATGGCGATCGTGAGTTCGATAAGCAACTGGCGGATACCGGACTGAGCAGGCTCTTTTTGCACGCCGCAGCGTTGAAATTTACTCATCCGGGGACGGGTGAAGTAATGCGTATTGAAGCGCCAATGGATAAGCAGTTGAAGCGCTGCCTCGAGGTGTTACGCAGTAAAGGCTGATGCGCATTGATATTATCGCGCATTACCTGTAGGCCTGAAGGCGCTGTGCCTATCAGGCCTACAGGATTAGGCCTGTACAACCGTCAACCCGTCAGGCTTTTAGCGGGTTCATATCTTCTCGTCGCAGCATTTGACACAGTGCGATTAGCGGCAAACCGATTAAGGTATTTGGGTCGCGACCTTCCAGGCGCTCAAAAAGTGCAATGCCCAATCCTTCGCTTTTAAAACTACCGGCACAATGCAGCGGGCGCTCTTTGCGCACGTAATCTTCAATTTCCGTTTCGCTTAAATGACGAAAATGCACGTCGAACGGTTCAACTTCAGTTTGTAAATGTCCGGTCGCAGAATTATACAGCGCCAGTCCGGTATAAAACGTCACAATATTGCCACGGGCTTTGAGTAACTGCTGGCGTGCATTTTCTTCTGTTAACGGTTTGCCGGTTATTTCACCATCGAGAACACAAATTTGATCGGAACCAATAATAAGGTGCGATGGATAACGGTGGGCGAGAGATTGCGCTTTTTTCTGCGCCAGGCGCAAGACTAAGTGCCGGGGGGCTTCGCCCGGTAACGGCGTTTCATCAACCTCTGGTGCTGCGCATTCGAACGGGATTGCCAGTTTTTCTAGTAAAGCGCGACGCCAGGGAGAGGTAGAAGCAAGAATAAGTTGAGGCATATTTTTTCCCTCGCATATAGCGTATTGATGAGAGCCATTTTAAACTATGGACTTCGTCCTACAAGCTGGCTGTAATGGCTTGTGTTGAGCGATTTTAAGTCGATGACCCGCAATGTGTGCGAATTATTGGCAAAAGGCAACCACAGGCTGCCTTTTTCTTTGACTATATGACGTTACAAAGTTAATATGCGCGCCCTATGCAAAAGGTAAAATTACCCCTGACTCTTGATCCGGTTCGTACGGCTCAGAAACGCCTCGATTATGAAGGTATCTATACTTCTGATCTGGTTGAGCGTGTCGCCGATTCTGTAGTCAGTGTGGACAGTGATGTGGAATGCTCCATGTCGTTCGCTATCGATAACCAGCGCCTTGCCGTTATAACCGGTGATGCAAAGGTGTCGGTTACGCTCGAATGTCAGCGTTGCGGGAAACCGTTCCCACTTCATGTTCACACAACATATTGTTTTAGTCCTGTCCGTTCTGACGAGCAGGCTGAAGCACTCCCGGAAGCGTATGAGCCGATTGAGGTTAACGAATTCGGTGAAATCGATCTGCTTGCAATGGTTGAAGATGAGATTATCCTCTCCTTGCCGGTAGTTCCGGTGCATGATTCTGAACACTGTGAAGTGTCCGAGGCGGACATGGTCTTTGGCGAATTGCCTGATGAAGCGCAAAAACCAAACCCATTTGCCGTATTAGCCAGCTTAAAGCGTAAGTAATTGAGGAGTAAGGTCCATGGCCGTACAACAGAATAAACCAACCCGTTCCAAACGTGGCATGCGTCGTTCTCATGACGCTCTGACCGCAGTCACCAGCCTGTCTGTAGACAAAACTTCTGGTGAACAACACCTGCGTCACCACATCACTGCCGACGGTTTTTACCGTGGCCGTAAGGTAATCGCTAAGTAATCACGCATGACTCAATGGCTTTCCCGCTACGGTGAGAAAGACAAAGAGCACACGCGTGATGAAGCTTAGTGAGGCTTTCCCCGGGTAACTGGGGAAACACCTAACCGGGCAGCGACGATACCTTGACACGTCTAACCCTGGCGTTAGATGTCATGGGGGGTGATTTTGGCCCTACCGTGACAGTGCCTGCAGCATTGCAGGCACTGAATTCTAATTCGCAACTCACACTTCTTTTAGTCGGGGATCCCGATACAATCACGCCATTACTTGCCAAAGCTGACTTCGAACAACGTTCACGTCTGCAGATTATCCCTGCTCAGTCAGTTATTGCCAGTGATGCCCGGCCCTCGCAAGCTATTCGCGCCAGTCGTGGAAGCTCAATGCGCGTTGCCCTGGAGCTCGTGAAAGAAGGACGAGCGGAAGCCTGTGTGAGCGCCGGTAATACAGGCGCGCTAATGGGACTTGCGAAGTTATTGCTCAAACCCCTTGAGGGGATTGAGCGTCCTGCGCTGGTGACGGTTTTACCCCATCAGCAAAAGGGCAAAACGGTGGTGCTGGATTTGGGCGCCAACGTGGATTGTGATAGCACGATGTTGGTGCAATTTGCCGTCATGGGTTCCGTGCTGGCAGAAGAGGTGGTTGGAATTGCCAATCCCCGTGTTGCGTTGCTCAATATCGGTGAAGAAGAAACCAAGGGTCTCGACAGTATTCGGGATGCTTCTGCAGTGCTAAAAACAATCCCTTCTATCAATTATATCGGCTATCTTGAAGCCAATGAGTTACTGACTGGCAAAACTGATGTGTTGGTCTGTGACGGCTTTACAGGTAATGTCACATTAAAGACGATGGAAGGTGTTGTCAGAATGTTCCTTTCACTGCTGAAGTCTCAGGGTGAGGGCAAAAAACGGTCGTGGTGGCTGCTGTTATTAAAACGTTGGTTACAAAAAAGCCTGACAAGGCGATTTAGTCACCTCAACCCCGACCAGTATAATGGCGCCTGTCTGTTAGGATTGCGCGGCACGGTGATTAAGAGTCATGGTGCGGCCAATCAGCGAGCATTTGAAGTCGCGATTGAACAGGCAGTGCAGGCGGTGCAGCGACAAGTTCCTCAGCGAATTGCCGCTCGCCTGGAATCTGTATACCCAGCTGGATTCGAACTGCTGGACGGTGGCGAAAACGCAAACTCGCGAGCACACAGATAACGGTGCGTTTGTGAATGCTGCCAACGTATCAGCGATTTGCTCGTGGCGGTATATAACCAAAAAGTGACTGAGCGTACATGTATACGAAGATTATTGGTACTGGCAGCTATCTGCCTGAACAAGTGCGTACTAACGCCGATTTGGAAAAAATGGTTGAGACATCTGATGAGTGGATCGTCACTCGCACAGGTATCCGTGAACGCCATATTGCAGCGCCAAATGAAACAGTTGCGACGATGGGCTTTGCCGCCGCAAACCGTGCAATTGAAATGGCGGGCATCGACAAAGAACAAATTGGTCTGATTGTGGTTGCCACCACATCATCCACACACGCATTTCCAAGTGCGGCATGCCAGATCCAAAGTATGCTGGGGATCAAAGGCTGTCCGGCGTTTGACGTTGCAGCCGCTTGTGCCGGTTTCACCTACGCCCTGAGCGTTGCTGACCAGTACGTTAAGTCTGGCGCAGTGAAGCATGCTCTGGTGGTTGGCTCAGATGTCCTCGCTCGTACCTGTGATCCAACCGATCGCGGGACGATCATTATTTTCGGTGATGGCGCAGGTGCCGTTGTACTGAGCGCATCAGAAGAGCCCGGCATTCTTTCTACGCATCTGCACGCTGATGGTCGCTATGGCGAACTGTTGACGCTGCCTAATGCCGATCGCGTGAACCCGGAAAACCCGATCCACCTGACGATGGCGGGTAACGAAGTATTTAAAGTCGCGGTGACCGAGCTTGCACACATCGTTGATGAAACGCTGGAAGCAAATAATCTCGATCGTTCTGCACTGGACTGGCTGGTGCCGCATCAGGCAAACCTCCGCATTATTAGCGCAACCGCGAAAAAGCTGGGTATGTCGATGGATAATGTTGTCGTGACGCTCGACAGACATGGCAATACCTCCGCGGCCTCCGTACCGTGCGCGCTGGACGAAGCCGTCCGCGACGGGCGTATTAAAGCTGGGCAGTTGATATTGCTTGAAGCCTTTGGGGGTGGATTCACCTGGGGCTCTGCGCTGATTCGTTTCTAGTATAAGGATTTAAACATGACGCAATTTGCATTTGTGTTCCCGGGGCAGGGTTCCCAGACCGTTGGGATGTTGTCTGAAATGGCAGCAAACTACCCAATTGTTGAAGAAACTTTTGCTGAAGCATCAGCTGCGCTGGGCTATGATCTGTGGGCGTTGACTCAGCAGGGACCGGCCGAAGAGCTGAATAAAACCTGGCAGACGCAGCCAGCACTGTTGACTGCCTCTGTTGCGCTTTATCGCGTATGGCAGCAGCAGGGTGGTAAAACACCTGCGCTGATGGCTGGTCACAGCCTGGGCGAATACTCTGCGCTGGTATGTGCGGGTGTTATCGGTTTTGCCGATGCCGTACGTCTGGTTGAACTGCGTGGCAAATTCATGCAGGAAGCGGTACCGGAAGGCACTGGCGGCATGTCTGCTATTATCGGTCTGGACGACGCTGCTATCGCTAAAGCGTGTGAAGAGTCTGCCGAAGGTCAGGTGGTTTCACCGGTAAACTTTAACTCACCAGGTCAGGTGGTGATTGCCGGGCATAAAGAAGCCGTAGAACGTGCCGGCGCAGCCTGTAAAGCGGCTGGCGCTAAGCGTGCTCTGCCACTGCCGGTCAGCGTTCCTTCTCACTGCGCGCTGATGAAGCCTGCTGCTGAGAAACTGGCCGTTGAACTGCAAAAAATCACTTTTAACGCGCCGACTGTTCCGGTTGTGAACAACGTCGACGTGAAGTGCGAAACAGATGCAGACGCTATTCGCGATGCGCTGGTTCGCCAGCTGTACAGCCCGGTTCAATGGACTAAAACCGTTGAATTTATGGCGTCCCAGGGCGTAGAGCACCTGTATGAAGTTGGTCCGGGCAAAGTTCTGACCGGTTTGACGAAACGTATTGTTGACACCCTGACTGCTTCGGCACTGAATGAGCCGGCGGCATTTTCTGCGGCGCTAGAGCAATAAAAGAGGAAGACCATGAGTTTTGAAGGAAAAGTCGCGCTGGTTACCGGTGCAAGCCGTGGCATTGGCCGCGCAATTGCTGAAACACTTGTTGCCCGTGGCGCGAAAGTTATCGGTACTGCAACCAGCGAAAGCGGTGCGCAGGCCATTAGCGATTACTTAGGTGCAAATGGTAAGGGTCTGATGTTGAATGTGACCGATCCAGCATCTATCGAATCTGTTCTGGGAAATATTCGCGCAGAATTTGGTGAAGTCGATATCCTGGTCAATAATGCCGGGATTACTCGTGATAACCTGTTAATGCGCATGAAAGATGACGAGTGGAACGATATCATCGAAACCAACCTGTCATCTGTTTTCCGTCTGTCAAAAGCGGTAATGCGAGCTATGATGAAAAAGCGTCATGGGCGTATTATCACTATCGGTTCTGTGGTTGGTACCATGGGAAATGCGGGTCAGGCTAACTACGCTGCGGCGAAAGCGGGTCTGATCGGCTTCAGTAAATCACTGGCGCGCGAAGTTGCGTCTCGTGGCATTACTGTAAACGTTGTTGCTCCGGGCTTTATTGAAACGGACATGACGCGTGCGCTGTCTGATGATCAGCGTGCGGGTATTCTGGCGCAGGTTCCTGCGGGTCGCCTTGGCGGCGCTCAGGAAATCGCCAGTGCGGTTGCATTTTTAGCTTCTGACGAAGCAAGTTACATCACAGGTGAGACTTTGCACGTCAACGGCGGGATGTACATGGTTTAACCACGAGATAAAAAAATTTGCGTTATTAGGGTGAATGCCCTCAAAATAACGTAAAATCGTGGTAAGACCTGCCGGGATTTAGTTGCAAATTTTTCAACATTTTATACACTACGAAAACCATCGCGAAAGCGAGTTTTGATAGGAAATTTAAGAGTATGAGCACTATCGAAGAACGCGTTAAGAAAATTATCGGCGAACAGCTGGGCGTTAAGCAGGAAGAAGTAACCAACAATGCTTCCTTCGTTGAAGACCTGGGCGCAGATTCTCTTGACACCGTTGAGCTGGTAATGGCTCTGGAAGAAGAGTTTGATACTGAGATTCCGGACGAAGAAGCTGAGAAAATCACTACCGTTCAGGCTGCCATTGATTACATCAACGGCCACCAGGCGTAAGTGAACATCTCCAGGCGGTCATTCGACCGCCTGAGTTTTATCTTTTTATCCCACTTGAATTATTTTCCCTCCCTGGAGGACAACCGTGTCTAAGCGTCGTGTAGTTGTGACCGGACTGGGCATGTTGTCTCCTGTCGGCAATACCGTAGAGTCTACCTGGAAAGCTCTCCTTGCCGGTCAGAGTGGCATCAGCCTGATCGACCATTTCGATACTAGCGCCTATGCAACGAAATTTGCTGGCTTAGTAAAGGATTTTAACTGTGAAGACATTATCTCGCGCAAAGAACAGCGTAAGATGGATGCTTTCATTCAATATGGAATTGTCGCTGGCGTTCAGGCCATGCAGGATTCTGGTCTCGAAATTACGGAAGAGAACGCTCACCGTATTGGCGCCGCTATCGGCTCTGGTATTGGCGGTCTCGGATTGATCGAAGAAAACCACACCTCTTTGGTGAATGGCGGTCCACGTAAGATCAGCCCGTTCTTCGTTCCGTCAACGATTGTTAACATGGTGGCAGGTCACCTGACCATCATGTACGGCCTGCAAGGGCCAAGCATCTCCATTGCGACCGCCTGTACTTCAGGTGTGCATAACATTGGTCATGCAGCACGTATCATTGCATACGGCGATGCAGACGCGATGGTTGCGGGTGGTGCAGAAAAAGCCAGTACCCCGCTGGGTGTGGGTGGTTTTGGCGCGGCACGTGCGCTGTCTACACGTAATGATAACCCGCAAGCGGCAAGCCGTCCGTGGGATAAAGAACGTGATGGCTTTGTGCTGGGCGACGGCGCAGGCATGGTGGTACTGGAAGAGTACGAGCATGCGAAAGCGCGCGGTGCAAAAATCTATGCTGAAGTTGTTGGTTTTGGCATGAGCAGCGATGCTTACCACATGACGTCACCACCTGAAAACGGTGCGGGCGCTGCGCTGGCAATGGTCAACGCACTACGCGATGCGGCTATCGAAGCGGGTCAGATTGGCTATGTCAACGCGCATGGCACGTCTACTCCTGCTGGCGATAAAGCCGAAACCCAGGCAGTGAAATCTGTCTTTGGCGATGCGGCAAGTCGTGTGATGGTAAGCTCCACTAAATCCATGACCGGACACCTGTTGGGTGCGGCGGGCGCGGTAGAGTCTATTTTCTCTATCCTGGCGCTGCGCGATCAGGCTATTCCGCCAACCATCAACCTGGATAACCCGGATGAAGGTTGTGACCTGGACTTCGTACCTCACGAAGCGCGTCAGGTTAGTGGTCTGGAGTACGCACTGTGTAACTCCTTCGGCTTTGGCGGGACTAACGGTTCGTTGATCTTTAAAAAGATTTAAGTCTGCCAGGTGGTGCGTTAGCATCGATAGCAATTTAAAAAGGTCCGCTTGTCGGGCCTTTTTTTATTCGGTTTTCCACCCTTGTCCTGTGTTGTTCATCCTGCCAAACTAGCGGACCAGAAATAAGGAGCCACCATGTTCTTAATTAATGGCTGCGAGCAGAATATGCTGGCCGCAAGCGATCGAGCGACCCAATTCGGTGATGGCTGTTTTACCACTGCGCGTATTATTGACGGCGAAATTTGCCTCTTTGCAGCGCATCTTGCGCGTTTACAAGACGCCTGCCAAAAATTGCTGATCTCTTTCGAAGATTGGTCAGAGCTGCAAAGTGAAATGAAAATGCTGGCGCAAGGGCATGCGCGGGGCGTGTTAAAAGTGATTATCAGCCGTGGTAGCGGTGGCCGTGGTTACAGCGGCGCAAACTGTCGCAGTGCCACACGTATTCTCTCTGTTTCAGCCTGGCCCGATCATTACGATCGTTGGCGACTGGAGGGGATAACGCTGGCGTTAAGTCCAGTGCGTCTGGGGCGTAATCCGTTGCTTGCCGGACTTAAGCACCTGAATAGACTGGAACAGGTGTTGATTCGCTCTCATCTTGAGCAGACGGCAGCTGATGAAGCACTGGTTCTTGACAGTGAGGGATGGGTTACGGAATGCTGTGCGGCTAATTTGTTCTGGCGTAAGGGGGATGTGGTTTACACTCCCCGGCTGGATCAGGCCGGAGTGAACGGCATTATGCGACAATTCTGTATCCGGATGCTGGCACAATCGTCGTTCAGCATTGTCGAAGTGTATGCCGGGTTGGAAGAGGTTATGCAGGCCGATGAAATCGTCGTCTGTAATGCGTTAATGCCTGTTATTCCCGTACACACCTGTGGCGACACGCTGCTGTCTGCACGTATGTTGTTCGATTTTTTAGCCCCACTTTGTGAGCACCCGAATTAGTCATGAAAAAACTGTTACTTGTTGTCCTGTTATTGCTGGTTGTGCTGGGCATAGCTGCGGGAGTGGGAATGTGGAAAGTTCGCCATCTGGCGGACAGTAAGTTATTGATTAAAGAAGAGACGATTTTTACGCTGAAAGCGGGTACGGGCCGTCTGGCTCTCGGTGAACAGTTGTATGCGGACAACGTTATCAATCGTCCGCGTGTGTTCCAGTGGCTGCTGCGTGTGGAACCCGAACTGTCGCATTTTAAAGCCGGAACCTACCGTTTTACGCCCGACATGACAGTACGGGATATGTTGCAACTGCTGGAAAGCGGTAAAGAGGCGCAGTTCCCGTTACGTCTGGTTGAAGGGATGCGTCTGAGCGACTACCTCAAGCAGCTGCGCGACGCCCCGTACATCAAACATACGCTGAGCGATGATAATTACGAGACCGTTGCTCAGGCGCTGAAGCTGGAGAACCCGCAATGGGTAGAAGGCTGGTTCTGGCCAGATACCTGGATGTATACCGCCAATACAACCGACGTGGCGTTGCTAAAACGCGCGCATCAGAAAATGGTTAAAGCGGTAGACTCCGTCTGGGAAGGGCGCGCTGAAGGCCTGCCTTATCAGGACAAAAATCAGCTGGTAACCATGGCCTCTATTATCGAAAAAGAGACTGCGGTTGCCAGCGAGCGTGACCAGGTGGCCTCCGTCTTTATTAACCGCTTACGGATTGGCATGCGTTTACAGACCGATCCGACGGTGATTTACGGGATGGGGTCACGGTATAATGGCAAGTTGTCGCGTGTGGATTTAGATACCCCGACCGCCTATAACACCTATACCATTACGGGGTTGCCGCCTGGCCCGATTGCCATGCCGGGAGAGGCCTCATTGCAGGCCGCGGCGCATCCGGCAAAAACGCCGTACCTCTATTTCGTGGCTGACGGTAAAGGCGGTCACACGTTTAACACCAATCTTGCCAGCCACAACCGGTCCGTGCAGGATTACCTGAAAGTGCTTAAGGAAAAAAATGGGCAGTAACTATATCGTCATCGAGGGCCTGGAAGGCGCCGGAAAAACCACCGCGCGTAACGTGGTGGTAGAGACACTTGAGCAACTCGGTATTCGTGACATGGTTTTTACCCGCGAACCGGGGGGAACTCAGCTCGCGGAGAAACTAAGAAGTCTGGTGCTGGACATTAAGTCGGTGGGTGACGAGGTCATCACTGACAAAGCTGAAGTTCTGATGTTTTACGCCGCGCGCGTACAGTTGGTCGAAACCGTTATTAAACCTGCGCTGGCAAAAGGCGCATGGGTAATTGGCGACCGTCACGATTTGTCGACCCAGGCGTATCAGGGGGGCGGACGCGGCATCGATCAAAACATGCTGGCAACCCTGCGCGATGCTGTGCTCGGTGATTTTCGCCCGGACCTGACGCTCTATCTGGACGTGACTCCAGAAGTCGGATTGAAGCGTGCCCGTGCGCGCGGCGAGCTGGATCGTATTGAGCAGGAATCTTTCGATTTCTTTAATCGCACCCGCGCGCGCTATCTTGAACTGGCTGCCAAAGATGCCAGCATTCGTACCATCGACGCTACGCAGCCGCTGGAAGCTGTGATGGCTGATATCCGCAATACCATCACCCAGTGGGTGCAGGAGCAGGGCGCATGAAATGGTACCCATGGTTACGGCCAGATTTTGAAAAACTGGTAGCCAGCTACCAGGCGGGTCGTGGTCACCATGCGTTACTGATTCAGGCATTACCCGGAATGGGTGACGACGCGCTGATTTACGCGCTCAGTCGCTATTTAATGTGCCAGCAGCCGGAAGGGCATAAAAGCTGCGGACACTGCCGGGGCTGTCAATTGATGCAGGCGGGGACGCATCCTGATTACTATTCGCTGCTGCCGGAAAAAGGCAAAAGCACGCTGGGGGTTGATGCGGTACGTGAAGTGAGTGAAAAGCTGTACGAGCATTCACGCCTTGGCGGTGCGAAAGTGGTGTGGATCCCTGATGCTGCCCAGTTAACTGATGCTGCTGCCAATGCCCTGCTAAAAACGCTGGAAGAACCGCCGGCACAAACCTGGTTTTTCCTCGCCAGCACAGAGCCTGCGCGATTGCTGGCGACATTGCGCAGCCGCTGCCGGTTACACCATCTTGCGCCGCCGGCTGAGTCGTACGCTATCTCCTGGCTCGCCCGCGAAGTGACCGCATCTCCAGAAGCGCTGTTGAGCGCATTACGCCTGAGCGCGGGTTCGCCTGGTGCGGCACTCTCGTTGTTACAGGCTGAAAGCTGGGCGCATCGCACAGATTTTTGTGCGGCACTGGCAAACACATTAAGCGCAGGTGACTGGTATATCCTGCTCGCGGCGTTAAACCACGATCAGGCCGCCGCACGTTTACACTGGCTGGCAACGTTGTTCACGGATGCCTTGAAGCGTCCGTATGGGGTTTCCCATTTAACCAATCCTGATGCGCTGGACCTGATATCTTCTATCGCAGAACGGTTATCCGTCGCCCGGATACAGGCGATACTCGGTGACGTTTGTCATTGTCGTCAGCAGTTGCTGAACGTAACAGGCGTAAACCGTGAACTGGTGTTAACCGATCTTATCCTGCGTATTGAGCATTACCTGCAACCAGGCACCGTATTGCCTGTTCCCCATCTTTGAGAGAGACATTATGTTTTTAGTCGACTCACACTGCCATCTTGATGGCCTGGATTATCAATCTCTGCATAAGGATGTGGATGACGTGCTGGCGAAAGCAGCCGCACGCGATGTGAAATTCTGTCTTGCCGTCGCGACCACTCTGCCAGGATACCGCAGTATGCGCGAACTGGTCGGTGAACGTGACAATGTGGTGTTCTCCTGCGGCGTGCATCCGTTAAATCAGGATGAAGCCTATGATGTTGAAGACCTGCGCCGTTTTGCTGCCGAAGAGGGCGTTGTGGCGATGGGGGAAACCGGGCTGGACTATTTCTATACGCCGGAAACAAAGGTGCGCCAGCAGGAATCTTTTATCCATCATATTCAGATTGGCCGTGAGTTACAAAAGCCAGTTATCGTACATACCCGCGATGCGCGGGCCGATACGCTGTCTATTCTGCGCGAAGAAAAAGTGACGGATTGTGGTGGCGTACTACACTGTTTTACAGAGGACAGAGAAACGGCGGGCAAATTGCTGGACCTCGGATTTTATATCTCGTTTTCCGGCATCGTCACGTTCCGTAACGCAGATCAGCTCCGTGATGCCGCCCGCTATGTTCCTCTGGATCGGTTGCTGGTTGAGACGGATTCTCCCTACCTTGCGCCTGTACCGCATCGTGGAAAAGAGAACCAGCCCGCCATGACCCGTGACGTTGCGGAGTATATGGCCGTAGTGAAAGGTGTTGCCGTTGAAGAACTGGCGCAGGCAACCACTGATAACTTTGCCCGCCTTTTTCACATCGACGCTTCTCGCCTGCAATCCGTTCGTTAACTGACTTTTTTTAAAGCTCGTAATTAATAAGCAAAGCGAGTAAAGTTCACCGCCTCAAAATGGGCGGTGAATAACCGGTTTGACACATTCAGATACGCATTTTATCGGAATGTGCGGATTTTACGGCCATCCACGACTGAATTGTGATAGCCGTCAAACAAAAACAAACTGAATTATTTTACTCTGTGTAATAAATAAAGGGTACTTAGATGCCCTGTACACGGCGAGGTTCTCCCCCCTCGCTAATGCGTGAGAACGTAGAAAAGCACAAATACTCAGGAGCACTCTCAATTATGTTTAAGAATGCATTTGCTAACCTGCAAAAGGTCGGTAAATCGCTGATGCTGCCGGTATCCGTACTCCCGATTGCAGGTATCCTGCTGGGTGTCGGTTCCGCTAACTTCAGCTGGCTGCCAGCCGTTGTATCGCACGTAATGGCAGAAGCAGGCGGTTCTGTTTTTGCAAACATGCCGCTGATTTTTGCCATCGGTGTCGCGTTAGGCTTCACCAATAACGACGGCGTATCTGCACTGGCATCCGTTGTTGCCTACGGCATTATGGTTAAGACCATGGCTGTTGTTGCGCCGCTGGTTCTGCATTTACCTGCTGAAGAGATCGCAGCTAAACACCTTGCTGATACGGGTGTTCTCGGGGGGATTATCTCCGGTGCGATTGCAGCGTATATGTTCAACCGTTTCTACCGTATCAAATTGCCTGAGTATCTTGGCTTCTTTGCGGGTAAGCGCTTCGTTCCTATCATTTCTGGTCTGGCCGCTATCTTCACCGGTGTGGTTCTGTCCTTCATTTGGCCGCCGATCGGGACTGCTATTCAGACGTTTTCCCAGTGGGCTGCATACCAGAACCCGGTCGTAGCGTTCGGTATCTATGGCTTCATTGAACGCTGCCTGGTGCCGTTTGGTCTGCACCATATCTGGAACGTTCCATTCCAGATGCAGATCGGTGAATACACCAACGCTGCGGGCCAGGTATTCCACGGCGATATCCCTCGCTATATGGCGGGTGACCCGACTGCGGGCAAACTGTCTGGTGGCTTCCTGTTCAAAATGTACGGTCTGCCGGCTGCCGCTATCGCTATCTGGCACTCTGCTAAACCAGAAAACCGCGCGAAAGTGGGCGGTATCATGATCTCCGCGGCGCTGACCTCGTTCCTGACCGGTATTACCGAACCGATCGAGTTCTCGTTCATGTTCGTGGCACCGATCCTGTACATCATCCACGCAATTCTGGCTGGTCTGGCATTCCCGATCTGTATCCTGCTGGGTATGCGTGACGGTACGTCGTTCTCCCACGGTCTGATCGACTTTATCGTTCTGTCCGGTAACAGCAGCAAACTGTGGCTGTTCCCGATTGTCGGTATCGGTTATGCGATTGTTTACTACACCATCTTCCGTGTGCTGATCAAAGCGCTGGACCTGAAAACTCCGGGTCGTGAAGATGCTACCGAAGACACCAAAGCGGGTGCGTCCGGCGAAATGGCTCCGGCCCTGGTTGCGGCATTCGGCGGTAAAGAAAACATCACTAACCTCGATGCGTGCATCACTCGTCTGCGTGTCAGCGTCGCTGACGTTGCCAAAGTGGATCAGGCTGGCCTGAAGAAACTGGGTGCGGCGGGCGTTGTAGTGGCGGGTTCCGGTGTTCAGGCTATCTTCGGTACTAAGTCCGATAACCTGAAAACTGAAATGGATGAGTACATCCGTCACAGCTAAGCAGTAAAAAGTTGGGGAGAATTAAGGCAGCCTGCGGGCTGCCTTTTTTAATGCATTAATTGGCCTGAACGCGAATCGGCGCAGTGGCGGCGAACAACCACGGACGAGCCTCTGCGTTCACGCGTGGGGATAACGTCTCTCTGACCTGCTGGTGGTAATCATCAATCCACTGCTTTTCAGCCTCACTTAGCAGATGCAGTTCAACCAGACTTAAATCAATTGGCACCAGCGTCAGCGTTGAGAAGCGACAGAAGCCAGGACGACTGTTGATAATCTCCACCTGATTCTCAATACGGATCCCATATTCTCCGGCCAGATAATAACCCGGCTCGATGGTAATGATATTGCCCGCGACCAGAGGCCAGGGGTTTACTTTTTTGGCAATGCGATGGGGCTGCTCATGGATCAGGAGCTGATGGCCTACGCCGTGTCCCGTACCGTGATCAAAATCCAGACCCAGATCCCACAGCGCCCGACGGCTAAAGGCATCCAGTTGATGACCCTGAGTGCCGCTGGGAAATTGCAGCGAGATAAGCGACAAAAAGCCTTTCAACACAGCGGTGTAATGCAGACGACGCTGCGGATCCTGTGGACCAAACGCGAGGGTGCGCGTTGTATCCGTCGTACCATTATGGTACTGGCCGCCGGAATCATTCAGATACATGGCCTGAGAGGTAATGGGCGTATTGGTTTTTTCGCTGGAATGGTAATGGCACATTGCGGCATTGCTGGCTGAGGCCGAAATCGTGTTGAAGCTTTGCTCGATAAATCCCGGCTGCTGCTGGCGAAATTCCAGTTGCCTGGCCTGCGCTTCCAGCTCAGTGACCGGATTGCCTGCCGCTTCGCGCAAGGGAACTTCATGCGTAAGCCATGCCAGAAAGTTAACCCAGGCCGCGCCATCTTGTTCATGGCATTCCCGATAGCCCGCCAGTTCAACGTCATTCTTGTGCGCTTTCATCAAGGTGATGGGATCGGGTGCCCATAAGACCTCGCCACCGTGTTCTACAATGGCAAAACGCAGCGCGACCGGGGCGTAGTCTTTATCGACCAAAAAGCGTTTCCCTTTGGCTAACTGCTGGCAGCGGGCAAGAAAACTCTCTTGTGGGGCCAGCGTGAGCGTATTCAGCAGTGCAGCAGGGAGCTGCTGGGTTTTGTTGCTATCCACAAACCATTCCAGCTCGCCGCTGCGATGGAGCAGGGCGAACGAAAACGGCACTGGCACCATGGGCAGATCGGAACCGCGCACATTCAGCAGCCAGGCAATGTTATCCGGCAGCGTGATCGCCAGAACGTCGGCCTGTTGTTGCGTGAGCAGATCCACGACGCGGGCACGTTTTTGTGTGCTGCTTTCCCCGCTGATTTCAATGGGCATTTCACGAATGATGCCGCAGGGTGCAGCCGGGCGGTCAAGCCATACCTGGTCGAAAGGATCTTGCTCAAGAGGCGCCAGCTCGCAATGGGTCGCCGACAGTGCTTCAAACTGGCTGTTGACCATCAGCAACGGTTCAAAACCGATACGCGCGCCCGCAGCAACGTGAGACTGCAAATAGTCGGCCAGCGGTTCGTCATGTAAATGGTGAATTTCAAAATCATCCAGCGAGACTTCATTGCGCACCTGGACCTGATAGCGTCCATCGACAAACATTAATGCGCGGTCGCGCAGGACCAACGCGAGACCAGCGGAGCCGCTAAAACCGGTCAGCCAGGCCAGCTTATTGTCATGCGGTGTACAATCTTCGCTTTGGTGAGCGTCGGCGCGCGGAACAATCATGCCATCCAGCCCTTGCGCTAACAGCAGGTTGCGCAGAGCGGAAAGAGGAGTTGAGTTGTGCATAGTTACCTTCAGGCCTTAACGGAACGGCGGTTCGTTGAACGTACGTAATTTACGGGAGTGCAGTCGATCGCCTTCAGCACGCAGACGATCGATTGCCCGGATACCTATTTGCAGGTGCTCGGAAATGGCACCTTCATAAAAACGGTTGGCCTGACCAGGCAGTTTGATCTCGCCGTGCAGCGGTTTATCGGAAACGCACAGCAGCGTGCCGTAAGGGACACGGAAGCGGTAACCCTGGGCGGCGATGGTGGCGCTTTCCATATCAATGGCCACCGCGCGACTGAGGTTAAAACGCAGCGCAGAAGCGGAATAGCGTAACTCCCAGTTGCGATCGTCGGTGGTGACGACGGTACCGGTACGCAGGCGCTGTTTAACTTCTTCGCCGGGCATGCCGCTGACTTCTTTGGTGGCGTCATACAGTGCACGTTGTACTTCCGCAATGCTCGGAATCGGAATATCCGGCGGCAGGACGGCATCCAGCACGTGGTCGTCACGCAGATAAGCGTGGGCCAGAACATAGTCGCCAATCGCCTGGCTTTCACGCAGGCCGCCACAGTGTCCAATCATCAGCCAGACGTCAGGGCGCAGTACGGCCAGATGATCACAAATGGTTTTAGCGTTAGACGGGCCAACGCCGATATTGACCAGCGTGATCCCCTGACCGTCGGCGGTGATTAGATGCCAGGCGGGCATCTGATGTTTCTTCCAGGCGAGATCGGAGATGGCCTCTTCTGGAGCTTCCGTTTCAGCGGTGATCCAGATCCCGCCCGCGCATGACAGCGCGATATAGGGGCTGTTCGGATCGAGGATCTGGCTGCAGCCCCAGCGCACGAACTCATCGACATAGCGGGTGTAGTTGGTGAACAGCACAAATGGCTGGAAATGTTCAACCGGCGTTCCCGTGTAGTGACGCAGTCGTGCGAGCGAAAAATCTACTCGTCGGGCGTCGAAGTGCGACAGCGGGGAGAATTCCGCCGGATGATAGGTACCATCGGCTGTTTCATCTCCAATTTGTGACAACTCGGTAGTGGGGAAATGGCGCGTTAATCCGGCGCTCATTGAGCGGTCGAGCGTCAGCTCAGAACCGTCAATCACATAGGGATAAGGGATTTCATGCTGCGACGGTTCGACGGAGATATGCGCATCATAATCCTGATACAGCAGCGTGAGTTGTTCTTCAAGATAGGGACGAAAAAGCGACGGACGGGTGATCGTAGTGGTATAGCTACCCGCATGGGTAAAACGGCCATAAGCGCGGGTTTTCGGGGGATTGGTGGCGCTGCCATCCCAGGTGACACAAAGCGATGGGTAAACAAAAAGACCATTATGGCGGGCGATTATGTCAGGGAGCGTCCCTGTTTCAATGTACTTACCAATGGCGCTACGCAGTGCTTTAACCGACTGCTCGTACAGCGCGTCCAGTTTATCCAGTGCCTGAGTTGGGGTCAGGCTGGAGCCCTTATTGTTCATGTCTGTCTCCTTGTTCCACAGATGTACTGCTCTCCCGATAGTATGTCACAGGAATATGAAACAAAAGTCAGACGTAGAGGAAGATTGTGCGAAGGTCGAATGACCTTCGCATCAGGGCTTAACTGTGCTGCTTATCCCGCATCAGCAATGCAGTGGCGGCGGAAATAAGACACCCGGCCATCAGATAAATGGCCACGCTGTGCCAGTCTCCTCCAGAGAATGTCACCAGTGCCGCAGCAATGAAGGGGGTAAAACCACCGCCAACCACACTTGCCACCTGATAGCCAACGCCTGCGCCGCTGTAGCGATAACTTGCGCCAAACAAACCGGTAAACATAGGCTGCTGTACGCAGACCACCATATCGTGCGCAATATTGGCCAACATAATCGCGAAGAACACGATCCAGAAAATAGACTGTGCTTCCAGCGCCATAAAGAACGGGAAGGCGCACAGCGTACCGACCAGTGCACCGGTAATGTACACACGCCGTCGACCAAAGCGGTCGGCAAGCCAGGCAAAGCAGGGGATGGTGAGACAGCTCAGTCCCCCCACTAACAAACCGATATTCAGAAACAGCTCGCGGGGTAGGCCCAGGTTCTGCGTAGAGTAATTAAGGGCAAACGCGGTGACGATATACATCGTCAGCAGTTCACATAAGCGCAAGCCGATAATTTTTAAGAATGCGCCCGGATGACGGATTAACGCCTCGACCACCGGTAGTCGCTTTTTCTCGGGTTGCGGTTCCTGCTGTTGCTGTTCGAATTCGGCTGATTCATCCATTCTGTTACGCATCCACAACGCGCCCAAAACCAGTACGATGCTGAACAGGAACGGAATACGCCAGCCCCAGCTCAGGAACTGCTCATCGGTAGTTTGCGAGCTAATCAGTGAGACCAGACCGGTAGAAAGCAGCAGTCCGACGCCGTAACCGACCTGAACGCCACTGCTGTAGAAGGCTTTTTTATTTTTCGGCGCGCTTTCGACCGAGAGCAACGCCGCGCCGCCCCATTCACCACCAACGGCGAATCCCTGAATGGCGCGTAGCGTCACCAGCAGCACAGGGGCCCACCAGCCAATAGTGTCAAAAGAAGGAATAATCCCTATCAGCGCAGTGGCAATCCCCATCATCCAGACGGTGAGCATCAGCATGCGTTTACGGCCAAGGCGATCGCCAAAGTGGCCGAAGATAACCCCGCCTAACGGACGGAACAAAAATCCGACGCCAAAGGTGGCAAATGCGGCAAGTGTTCCCATTGCCGGGCTAACCTGCGGGAAGAACTCGCGATTAAAGACCAGTGCGGCGGTGATGCCATAAAGCAGAAAATCATACCAGTCGACCACGGCGCCAGCGAAGCTACCAAGCGCAGCGCGTCGGGCACGATGAAGCGAAGAGACGTCCTCTTGGGGACCCGCGGAGGTGAGAGTGGAATCCATAGTTATCCTGTCTGTACTGTCTTTTAGTTATTAGTATTTGAATTGGGCTACACACATTGCAGTCGATATATTAATGACCGTTATGAGATTACCGCGACAGACGGGAAGAGAAAACGATTATCTCCCTCACCAGAGGGCTACATGAAAAATAAGATGAATGAAAAACAGAAAAGCAAAAAGCCCGCTTAAAAGCGGGCTTCTCTAAATTTGGCTCCTCTGACTGGACTCGAACCAGTGACATACGGATTAACAGTCCGCCGTTCTACCGACTGAACTACAGAGGAATCGTTTGAACGAGGCGCATATTAGCGAGGGCGATGAGGCTTGTCAAAGGGGGAAATACATTTGTGCGTTCGTTTGCTGACAAAATCAGCAAAGCGGCGATCTTTCCGTCTTTTTATGCTTTTGCCCCATTCTGGTGCGCGTCTACCTCTTCCAGGGCAGCCAGAATGAGAGATTCAGGTGTGCAAAAAGTCCATTCTTCACCTTTGAGCCTGACTTTACGCGGTTTTAACCGTAAAACACGGCTGCTGACTAAACTGGCAAGCATCTTGCAATCCTGAAATTAATGACTGCCAGCACGGGTTCTGGTATTCCGACAGGAGGCAAAATGAACTTCAGACGACTGAAATATTTCGTGAAAATCGTCGATATTGGTAGCCTGACCCAGGCAGCGGAAGTGTTGCATATCGCGCAACCCGCGCTGAGCCAGCAGGTTGCTACGCTGGAAGGCGAACTGGATCAGCAACTGCTGATTCGCACCAAACGCGGCGTCACACCGACGGAAGCGGGGAAAGTGTTGTATGCCCATGCGCGGACGATTTTACGCCAGTGCGAGCAGGCGCAACTTGCGGTCAATAACGTGGGTCAGACCCTGGGGGGACAGGTCTCTATTGGCCTGGCACCGGGGACGGCGGCGTCAGCCATCACTATGCCGTTATTACAGACAGTACGAGCAGAGCTGCCCGATGTGCTGGTCTATTTGCATGAAAACAGTGGGGCGGTGCTGAATGACAAGCTGCTCAGTGGGCATTTAGACATGGCGGTGCTCTACGAGCGCTCACCCGTGGCGGGTATCAGCAGTCAACCGTTGCTCAAAGAGGATTTGTACCTGGTCGGGACGCGTGATTGCCCGGGGCAAAGCGTCGATTTAGCCGCGGTGGCGCAGATGAATCTGTTTTTGCCACGGGATTACAGCGCAGTTCGCCTGCGTGTAGATGAAGCTTTTTCGCTTCGTCGCCTGACGGCCAAAGTGATTGGCGAAATTGAATCTATCGCCACCTTAACGGCTGCCATCGCCAGTGGGATGGGCGTCACAGTGTTGCCTGAGTCGGCGGCCCGTTCATTATGTAATGCCGCGAACGGCTGGATGGCGCGGATAACAACCCCATCGATGAATCTGCCATTATCGCTGAACGTCTCAGCCAGAGGAAGCTTATCGCCGCAGGCACAGGCCGTGAAGGAGATCCTGTTGTCGCTGGTAAGCCGTCCGGCACTGGAAAACCGCGAGCTACAGCTGGTCAGCTAAACCTTATTCCCTCCAGGAATAAGATGCGGGTTTTTATTATTTGTTATGCCGGGCATCAGACTTTAACAATAGCGTAATGTCTGATGCGCCCGGAGCGAAAAGTGAATTTCCAGCAACTTAAAATAATCCGCGAGGCGGCCCGTCAGGATTACAACCTGACGGAAGTCGCGAATATACTGTACACCTCGCAGTCGGGAGTCAGCCGACATATTCGTGAACTTGAAGATGAACTTGGCATTGAGATTTTTATCCGTCGCGGTAAACGCCTGCTGGGCATGACCGAACCGGGCAAAGCCTTGCTGGTTATTGCCGAGCGTATTCTGAATGAGGCCAGCAACGTTCGCAGACTGGCGGATCTGTTTACCAATGACACGTCCGGTGTACTGACGATTGCCACCACGCATACACAGGCACGCTATAGCCTGCCCGCGGTGATTAAAGCCTTTCGTGAGCTATTCCCTGAGGTGCGTCTGGAACTGATCCAGGGTACACCGCAGGAGATTGACGTACTGTTGCAAAACGGTGGGGCAGACATCGGGATTGCCAGCGAGCGACTTAGCAGTGATCCGCTGTTGGTAGCTTTTCCCTGGTTCCGTTGGCACCACAGCCTGCTTGTTCCTCACGATCATCCCTTGGTGAAAACGTCTCCTCTCACACTGGAATCTATCGCCCACTGGCCATTAATTACGTATCGTCAGGGGATTACGGGGCGTTCCCGTATCGATGAGGCATTTGCCCGTAAAGGGTTAGTGCCGGATATTATCCTCAGCGCCCAGGACTCGGATGTGATTAAAACCTATGTGTCGCTGGGGCTGGGAATCGGGCTGGTGGCAGAACAATCCAGTGGAGAGCAGGAGGAGGGGAGCTTAACCCGTCTGGATACCCGGCACTTATTTGATGCAAATACCGTCTGGCTGGGCCTGAAACGCGGGCAACTGCAGCGCAACTATGTCTGGCGATTTATTGAGCTATGCAACGCAGGGTTATCCGTCGATGAAATCAAGCGCCAGGCGATGGAGCCAGATGAAGCCGTGATTGATTATCAGATATAAAGCAAAAAGCCTGCTTAGTTTCCTAAGCAGGCTTCTTAAATATGGCTCCTCTGACTGGGATCGCCGTAGCCAGTAAGTGGCTGATTGGTAAGCTAAACCTAAAAGTTGGGTTGTCAAGACCACAAGAGTGACCACCAATTTTGTTTGGTTTTTCCTTTCTGAACGCGAGCCGAGTATTATGGTTTGTACACCATTTCATCTATGCTTTCCTTCAAACCAGATAAAGCGCAAAGATGGCTGCGAGGTAGATGAGTCAAGGATTGCTACATAACATCAGGAGCCAGATAAATGATGGAAGGCCAACTAATTTTCTGCCCGGACTCAATACTACGCTTTCGCTCTGACTATGATGAAACGACGGCCCTCCCGTTACTATCAATACAGCAAGCCATTTCAGACACCGATCCCTTTTTTCTTCTCAGGTTCTTTCGTCATACCGTGATGATTGAAGAAGGAACAACGCTGGCGAATATCTTTTTTGCGATTGAGCCGTGGAAGGAATTGCTAACCGCTTACTTGGAGCGGGATGTTGGGGCCTATATTGTCGAAGTAAGAAAACCATCTAAACCTACCACATGGGATCTTGAGTGGATTGGCATTGATCGCCGCAGCTCTGTTTACCGCGCATATCAGCATCAGGATATGGGAGACGGTGAGGATTTTACAGCCTGGTTCAACCGTGAGCGGATCCCCACTGACGAATTTGATATAGAAAGTAGCTGCGATGCTTCCGGTTTTATCAAAGGTGATAGAGAACGCTGGAGCCTTAGCGAAAATGTCCACGAAATTAAAAATCTGCCAGTGATCCTCTACAGCAAGCAAACGCTGATGACCTTACAGAAGGATGAGCTGCTAAGAGAAAGTGCCTCTGGGGTAAATAATGCCGATCGTAGCCGTTTTGTTTATGGGGATACCTCTTTTTCCTTCTATGAAGTAATGGAAGCGATCTTCATTAGTGGTTTGTTCTTCCATACCCCAAGTACTGCGACAAACTGCTTTGACGGGTTAAAAAAAAGTCTTGATGGACTGGAAAACGAGGCGTCGAAGGAGACTGAATCTGATCTTACCGACAGTGAAGAAGAGAAACCGCTAAAAGTAGAAGTTGCCGAAGGGGCTTTTGATTCCCTGATTACCCATATGGAGTCTGAAACCGAAAACTGGCAGCTGCTCAAGAAACAGTGCCAAAAAGAGGGTTCTTTGCCAGTCAGAATTGGGGGTATTACACCAGCAAAGCCGCCTGAGTTGCGATTGTGCGGAGAGATTTGCCGGGATAGCAGTGGCGTTTAAGTTGTTATCGATTTCTATAATGTTTTTGAGGAAGAGGTTGAATTTATGTCACTGTTTCAGCGAGAAAAAAGGATCTCCAGCTATTTATTTGATATAACAGCATGGAGACTGAACGAGAAAAGCCGAGGTGAGCTTTATCATGGACAATGTCGCACCTACACCGCAGCAGTTTACTAGCCCACTAAGCTGCATACTGTTAAAAATCAGTAAATACCAGCCGAATTTACATCTTACCCCTAATGAGTTTAGTTATCTGGCGGCGATGGCTATGTGGGGTATGGAGGAGTCAGGCGTCGAATCAAATAGTGAGCATTACTTGGTTCAATCCGGCTACGATGAGACGACATGTCACAGCATTATCCGTTATGTTGATGAAAGAATAAATGAAGACCCTAATACCTCCGATGTTCGGGTTAATAACTTTCTGAAACGAGCGCTGGAACAGGGATTGTTGTCACTGGCCGGAATGTCTGTCGCTGATGTTGGTGGAACATATCGTTTGACTCAGTTGGCACATTATTTGTTAAAACCATTCCAACAATCTGATGAATTAGAAGATAAAGAAACATTAAGTCAACGTTATCTGAGAATTGATCAGGAGCTCTCCAGTTTAAATGCTACCAGCGACGGAGAAAAAATTACTGACAGTGAATGGTTGGTGAAGGTAGAACTTTTTTTACCGAGTCTGAAAGATCTGCTGACGGGTGTTTTTAAAAATCAGGAATTCCTTATCTCTAAATTTCATTCAATGCGCTCTGAGATACAAACTGAAATTGGTATTTCTCTGGAAACAGAAATTCAGCAACTCCTGGAAATAATACGCACGCTGGCTGGTCAGATCAACGATTTGAGAATGTTAGTAATGAACCGTGCCGATGCGGTATTAATGCAACTGGAAATTTTGCAAAATACAGTCGTGCAAAAAGGTGGAGCTCAGCGATTAAAAAATACATTATCCTCTTTGTTTGGTTCATTAGTGGATGTTCGAGAATTTGCTAATCATTCTTTAAGGGATTTATCCGGATTCTTTAGCAGCGTGCTGGACCGTATACGCATCCGCATCGCGTTAGATCCCAATGCTAATCTGGGGTATTTAATCGATCGTACTATCGAGTTGTTTGGTCGGTCATCATGGTCGTTAGCATTACCTTCGACGGTTAAGCTAATGCAATTACGTGAATGGGACACACCTCCGCCTCCGGCGGATAACGCGTTATTTCTTGATGATAATGATAATGAAGAGCTAGTGCGGGAAATGCCTGCATTTCAGTTAGAGAGTTTCGCAAGGGAATTTGTTGAAAAGGCATTAAGTGATAATAAACCGGTGAGTAACGTTTCTGTCATCAGAAATATTTTAAGAAAATTCCCGTTCAATGAAACAGATCGACTTCGTTTGGCACAGTGTGCAATAAAGGAACTGATGAAACAGAGTAATAATATTAAGGATGATATTTCCCCGGAATGGGTTTTAATGGATGAGTCAGCAGAATATGAAATCGAAGAGCAATGGCTAATTTCACAAGGTGATCTCAATGACTGAGCTTGAATCTACAGAGGGTGATCAATTTAATACATTTATGGACGTGATGAAATCACCTCTATTCCCCGTTGTAGATTATAAATTACGTAGAGGGATTAATATATTACCTGCGGATTATATGCTGTATTCATTTGTTAATCAGGCATTTCATCCGCTTTGTGAATATTACGACTGTTTGTCTTTAACTTTATGCTTTTCCAATGAATCTGTTTATTATTTACTGCCTCAGCGTCGAGGGAAAATACCCTTGGAGCGATTTAATGAGTTACAGATGGTCACTGGTCTGATTATTGTTGCAATGGAACTCGAAAAACAGCTTAGTCAAAAAGAGTGGTTCACAACGAATCAATTACTGGAGCGAATGAGTAATCAATTATCTGAAACCAGACTGCTGGAGTTATTCCGCCGTCGCCCTGGTCAACAAACCCAATATGATTTATCTAAAATCCAGGATGAAATAAGGAAATCGCTCATAGTATTCGATCGCTATGCTTTTATTCAACTATCTAAGGATCGGCAATCCTTCCAGACAACACCCGCGATCTATCGTTTTATTGAACCGCTGCGAGGATTACAGCAAGAGTCAGAAATTCCACAACGCTTGGCTGAACTGATCCAGGAGGGTTATTTGGTCAATATTGATGAGGTCGCGCGGGATAGTGTAGATGAAGATTTGGCAGAGAGCGATCGTTTCTCTGCTGAAGAAGAAATGGATACAACGGGCGATTTATTTGCTTCCGGGACTCATGAAGGGGAACAATTGTGAACCACTACCCTCTGATACGTAGCCTTAGTATTGTCAACATTAATGGCATTATGGCCCGAACATTAAATCTGGTAAATCCTCACGCATTGCGCACGTCGCGACAGTATGGCGGTACCGTTTCATTGTTGGGCAATAATGGTGCGGGAAAAACGTCTTTGTTGGGCGCGTTTATGTTCAGCCAGATCCCTGATATTCGCTACATTAGCTTAGGGACTAAGGATGATTTCAAAGTTTCAACATCAATAAAAGACAGCGAAATGTTTCCACGCTTAGGGCAGCCCAGTATTGTTGCTCTGGAGATTGAGGCCCGAGGGACAGGCCACCGGCATCTGTACGTCGTCAGGGCTGAAAAAAAGACAGGAACAACATTAGATACCCAGCTATTTTGTTTGAAACTTCCCGATAACGTTAACCCACTGGATTGTTTACTTGATCGTAAAGGACAAGTGGCTCATCCGGTTACGACAGATCAGTTACGCGATAAAGCAGCACTATTAGGATGCGCTATTCAGACATTTAAAGACCCAAATGCCTACATGTTGGCACTGTTTCAGCATGGCATTTTACCCCGGGCCTGCCAGTCATCCGATGATAAATACCGTCTAGCCCAGATCCTTCATTCGGCAATGGCAGGGCGTCTGGATAAATCGATAGAAAAACACCTCAGCGCTTATTTAATGGCCCATACTCGCGGGAATATACATTCCGTAGTTAATATGGTACATGAGTCCATGATCAAAGTCAGGCTTACGCAGCAAGACCTGCAAAATTATCAAAAGGATTATCAATTTTTTAATTCATTACTTACGTTGAGCTTATTATTTTCAGCCAATACGTGGTCAGTTATTGAGATAACACTGGCGATGAATGGTGAAGAGTGCACGACTATTCAAAGAGAAAAATATCGGATTGAACGTGAGCTGGAGAAAATTGAGGAAGCCCTGAGTACTCTCAGACACAAAGAAGATGCCATCAAATCAGACTGGTCAATAACGCAGCAACAGATTGAGGGTATTGAGCCCTGGTTGTTATATGCTCGTGACGGTAGGATTTACTTTGATCAACAGCAAAAAGCAATTGGCGAACTGAATAAACTTGAACCGCAGTTAGAGAGTGCGGAAGAAGCAAACAAACTCCAGCAAAGCATTGTTGATGAGCTGGAAAGAAAAAAAAGTGAGAATGAAGAAAGCCAGCTACGTACCGCCAAACAGTTATCTAATGTCGTTACGCGTTATGACATTGCTCAGAAAATGGCATCGCAATACAACCACGCAAAACAGCTCTATGATGAGATTAACCAATGGAATATGGCTTTTACGCTGTCCGGATTAACCACATTCATTGAACAGTTAGCGAATCAGGAAAAAGAGGTGGGGAATGCATTCAGTCATGCAACGCGTCAATTACGATCTCATCAGGATATCCTGAATGCTTATACTTTCGCTGCAAATAGTGCACGAAAATTGGGGGATGATATCTCTCCTCCAGACGCTCAGCGCTGGTTTATGGAAAAATGTGCTCAACTGGCAAAATGGCGTATCGAAGACGCTCAACTGGGTGGATGGCAGCAACATCAAAAGACGTTACAAAGCGATCATCAAAAACAGCGGCGACTTCAGCAACGGCTTCGTGATGCTGGCATGCTATCGTTACCATCGAGCGATGAGGATTTTGCGCAGCAACTGGCGATGCAACAAGAGCAAGAATTGCACTTAAATGAAAAAAAGGAACAATTAGCGCAACGTCAGACTGAAGTAGAGGAACAAATTAAGCAGCTTGATATCGATATTGCACGCTTTGAGCAACAGAGTCAGCAGTGGCACCAATATCAGCCATCGGTTAGCTATTTAAGCACTATTTTCCCTGATGATGATTTAACACCGCAACGCTGCGAGCAACTTATTCTTGACCATGCGTTACACATTAAATCACGTTGGCAGGTGGTCATTGGCTACGAAACGGAAATCAAACAGTGTCAGGTGCGTCGTGACAAGCTGAGTGGAAGAGAAGCCGGATGTCTTGAGTATTTACGGACTCTTGCCGCTAATGTATCGGGAATATCGGTTGCTGAACTGTACGCAGATATCGAAGTACATGACGCCGGATATTTTGAGGCGGCATTAGGGCCGTTAATGTTTGCCATACTTGTCAATGGTGATGTTGATGATGCTGTCAGACAATTGCTTACACAATACGATGAGCAATGGCCGCTTCCCGATGTTTTGTTGATCAGTGTAACCCAGCCTATAGACGTTTTACGCAACGAGCCGTTCGAGTCGGAGTTACTTTTTAAAGATATCACCAACGAATATAACACGGTGGAGAGTCTCCTCCCGCCCTGGTGTGTTATCGATGAACCGCGATACCGCCGTATCAGCCAGATACGCTCAGAGCCCGTATTAGGTGATAAAGCCCGCGAGGCGCTTATCCTTCAATTGGACCAACAGATTCAACAGGCAGAAGAAAAGAGCGCGACGCTGGAACGTGAGATTGAAGACGTTGAACGCCATAACGAACATCTTAAGGCCATTAGCGTGGCCCCCTCATTTATCTGGGGTGACGAACCGCCACTGGAGGATACTCGCCGACAGCGAAATCATCGTCATACCGCTCTGACTGATATTGAAGAAAAACACAGAATCGTGTCCAGTCAGTGGAAAAAAAGCCGGAGTCTCTTGCTGGCGCTACAGGAATGTGAGCCAGACAGTAAAATCCTGTTTCGGGATTTTCCTCAGGAGTTGGCCGGGATTGCAGATCAGATAAAGCGGGCTGAAGCTGCCGGACGTGATATTAAACGCTATCAGCCGTTAATTAATCAGATAGAAAAAGAGTATCCATTACTACGGGAAGAATACCCGGAGAATATAGCGCAAGTACGCCAACAGGTTGAGCAGAGCGAGAAAACCTGGCAAACCTCTGCAATGCGAGTTCGGTTAGTGAAAGAGTTAGACAGAGTGCGTGCTCACCTTAACCCGGAATATGTTAATGCTCAGAAAATACTGGAAGATGAAGCACAAGCACAAATCCTCTTATCTGGCGATCAGAAACGGCTGGAAAAGGATGGCGAACGGATCAAACAAGAACTCACAACTGCAAAAAATGAGTTAGCTGAAAATGATAAGTTTTACTCAGATCTGATATCCGCGATTACTCACCACCGCGAGAATCGTGATGAGGCTAAAAATAATCTGGATAATTTGCCATTTCCCTACACATTCGGCCTGGAAACTAAACTTGCCTCACAACTCACGCATTTACAGGGTCAACTTAAAAAACTGAATAATAATTTAGGAGAGTGCAATACAAAAACGACTGAAACTCATCAGCAACGCTCAAACGAAGAATTAAACCTGAAAAACCAGAATGATAAACTCACTGTCCTGACAGAAAAAATTGAACAGATAACTCAGCAGCGCAACGGAATTATAAGCGCATTAAAAACCGATGGCTCTTATGGTGAGCTGGAACCTGCAATGCGCGAGATGCTGGTAAATCGAAAAGCACTATCACCAGGAACGCCATTGCTGGTCGATCAATCATTGCTGGCTCAGTTGACCCGGCTAACTGTTGAATATTCAATTTCCTCAGCCGACCCCTTTATGCAGCAATTAGCGTGCTGCTGTCAGAGTACATCTGACATCGCTGAAGTCTGTGCCACGCTTTATAGCCACGCAGTGGCGCTGTTTCGCCGCCGTGCCCGTCAGGATATCCAGCGCACCACACAACCCCGGGAAATGCTACTGGCATTGTCTCAGGCGGCGAAAGATGCACAGATGATGCTGGCTGAAACCGAAGCCGCGTTCCAGATGCGTCGGGATGAACTGGCCGATGCGCTATCGCGACGGATTAACGATGAAAAAAGAGCGATAAGCCGGTTAAGTGCTGAACTTACCGGAATTGGCTTTGGGCAGGTTGCCAGCGTGCGTCTGGAAGCCAGAACAGTTAAACATTTTCAGGATACTCTGAACGCCCTGAAATCAGGCGGTTATGGTATGGACGATCTCTTTTCCACGGCAGGAACCGTTACTGAAGCGCTGGCTGGCCTGTATAAAAAAATCAATCAACATGAAATTGATGGTTCACATTTGCTGGATCACCGTAATTATCTGGATATAAAAACGCTAATACAGCGTCGTGGTGCAGAGCAGTTTGAGCCACTGAACGCTTCCAGCCTGTCAACCGGGGAACGAATCGGCTCCGGGCTGGCAGTGCTGATTGCCGTGCTCAGGCACTGGGGACGTAGCTCTCACGGCAATAAAGAGCCTTTCACTTTGCCGCTGGTGATGGACGAGGTTTCCCGTCTGGATGCCGCTTCTCAGGCGACAGTCCACGAACTGGCGGTAAGAACTGGCTGCCAGATGTTGGTTGCAGCTCCGGAAACGTTAGGGAAAATTACCGGAACCGGCTACCAGTTGGTGCGCATAGTCAGAACTGAGAACACGGGAGTCAACGGACAAAGTGTTACGCGCCATCAGGTGAAAATTACCGGCGTCCGTGACGCCCAGCAGTTGCCATTTGACGTTGATAGCTATCTGGCTACAGCAGAGAATGCTGAAAGTGACGAGGTGAAAACAATTTAATGCATAATGAACTGTTTCAGTTAGGTTTCCCGGTTAGTGAACTTGGCGATATTCTTCAGCAACTGAAAGAACGGCAAATGATGTCCGAAAATGCTAAGGAAAAATCGCTACGAAATTATCTGGCTGAACTGGGTATTATCATTCCTTCCACGCGCAATCGCTGGCGGTTAGTGGAAAGTGAACGTCTGGAAATTCTGCTCGCGCAGGTGAAGCAACAGATACAACAACAGATCATTGGCAGAAAAGAGCATCGTCCGGTTATCCCTCGCCGCATGCAGAGGATCCATCATAAATCAGCGTCAGCATGGCGAGGTAACAGTAAAGCAGGTCTGAGCCAACCCTTAGTCAAAGGGCAGGTCGTTACCTATGATGATGTCTTACGGCTTCGTAGCCAGGGGACGGAACTGCGGCTAACGTTTACCTGTAATAGCGGGGAAAATGTTTTGTTTGCAGATGATGAGAGTCGATGGCGTTCGGAGTGCTGTTTGCCAGAACGAATGTTACTTGATTTATTCTCTGTGAACATGAAATCGGCGCAACTGATCATGACCGTCGAGAATTTAGGTGCTTATGTTGATATGCCGCTTGTTGATGGTTTGATACTGATCTTTGCTCCTGGTCTGAACTATCTCCCCGCCTGCCGGTGGATTTCTCAGTATGGGCAGGATATACCCTGGGTACATTTTCCCGATCTTGATCCGAATGGTCTGACGATTGCTCGACAACTATCCCACTCATTGGCCCGACCCTGCCGGATCTGGTTACCGGACTTTTGGCCGTCAGCACACCAGGTTAATGACATGATTGGGGCTGGTAAACATGCCTGGGATTCCGCGCCGGATTGCCCTCAACTTACGCAATTAAGGCAGGAACAGCGCTGGATTGAACAGGAGGTGCTGGTTGTGGATTACCGTTGTATTGCAGCGATACAGAAGTTGATGGGTAATCCGATGGAAGAAACGGTAACAATATAAGTTACGAGGCGATTTAGCTGAACGGCGCTTTCCTATATCCTAAGAAAAATGCTTTAATTGTTAAGCTTATTTATTGATAATTTTATGAAAACCATCAAGTACAGGGTGGATTATGGCTCGACCACTAAGAAAATTAACCAGAGAAGGTGTGGTTTATGCTCAGCGAGAAATCGTTGAGGCCGAGATCAATGAACTTGAAAAGCTCAGTGATGATGATGTTGCAAGCAGAGGCGTTGTTTGGCCTAAAAACACCCCCGGTTTTATCTCGAGTGAAGCTTTACTTTATTTTGTACGAAATCCGGATACGGAATCTGCGCCGCATTTTGTTTATCTGATTTGTCATAATCCTTTGAACCGCAATAACAGTTTTCTATTATCGGCCTTCTTACCACGAACTAAGCTCCCGCCTGCACAAAATGCTTCATGACCTGAAAGAAGCGCCTGATGTATCAGGATGGTCGCCGTTTTACCGGTAATGCAGCCTTTGAAAACTGCCGGACCTGTCTTAGGACGGATTAAGGCCTCCTTTACGCTTAGCTACATTAAGGAAACCATAATGAATCTGGCTAAAAATTGCGCTCCGCCAACCATTGATGTTATATTAAAATATAATATCCGGAGGTGCTCTATGTATACCACTCGCCTGAAAAAGGTTGGCGGATCCGTCATGCTGGCGGTTCCTCCCGCCGTGTTGAAAACGCTGGCTCTGTCGACAGACAGCGAAGTGGGAATGACCATTGATAATGGCTGCCTGATTATTGAACCCCAGAAACGGCCCCGTTATTCGCTTGAGGAACTACTGGCGCAGTGCGATCCGCACGCCGAAATGAGTGAAGAGGAGCGGGAATGGATTGATGCGCCTGCGGTGGGCAAGGAGATCCTGTAAATGGACAGAGGGGAAATCTGGCTCGTCTCACTGGATCCTACAGCCGGACATGAACAAAGCGGAAAACGTCCGGTACTTATCGTTTCTCCGGCCTCATTTAATAAGTTCACCCGGCTACCCGTTGTCGTTCCCGTCACCAGCGGCGGAAACTTTGCCCGCGCAGCCGGTTTTACCGTCTCCCTGGACGGTGTGGGAACAAAAACAACGGGCGTTATTCGCTGCGACCAACCCAGAACGATTGATATGGGGGCCCGGAATGGTAAGCGTCTGGAACGTATACCCGAAGCTGTCGTAAATGAAGTGCTGGCCCGGCTGGAAGCCATTCTAAGCTGAGGCTTTCGGTGTGATTAACAAACGTAGAAAAGCAAAAACCCTGCTTAGTTTCCTAAGCAGGGTTCTTAAATATGGCTCCTCTGACTGGACTCGAACCAGTGACATACGGATTAACAGTCCGCCGTTCTACCGACTGAACTACAGAGGAATCGTGTGAACGAGGCGAATATTAGCGATGCCACTCAGCGTTGTCAAAGCCTGAATAGATAAATGCGATTGTTTGCTGAAATATTCCCCATTTCGCCGCTTATTCAGACGCAACCGGTTGTTTTATGCACTTTTCACGCTCGGGGCGAGGATATTTCCATAACCAGCGGCCTGTAACCATACGCCAGTAAAATAACGCGGCGCGCACGGCCCAGTCGAAGAACATCCCTAACCAAACGCCGACTACACCCCATCCTAATACGATTCCCAACGTGTAACCCGCCACAACGCGACAGCCCCACATGCCCAACATCGATACCCACATCGCAAAACGCACATCACGTGCGCCTTTAAACCCTGATGGTAGCACCCAGGATGCTGCCCATATCGGCATAAACGCTGCGTTGAGCCAAATTAGGATGACTATGACCTCTTTTACATCCTGATCGTGGGTATAAAATGAGGCCATAACGCCGGCAAAAGGGGCGGTTAGCCAGGCGATGGCGGTTAAGCCGATTGTTGAGAGCCAGAATATATGGCGTAACTGGATTTCCGCTTGGGCAATCTGACCATTTCCCAGACGCCTGCCGGTAATGATTGTCGACGCGGAGCCTAAAGCATTCCCCGGCAGGTTGATGAGCGCGGCGATGGAAAATGCAATGAAGTTTCCGGCAATTACGCTGGTTCCCATGCCGGAGACAAACATCTGCGTTAACAGTTTACCGCCATTAAATAGCACTGACTCAATACTTGCCGGAATACCGATCCCCATAACTTCCCAGATAATGGCGAGATTGAGCGGCTTAAAATAGCTTTTGAAGGGAATACGCAGTGCCGGATTAAAACCAATCATCAGCACCCAGATAATGGCGAACGCACCGATGTAGCGTGAAATGGTCAGCCCGAGTCCTGCCCCCACAAATCCCAGCCCTTGCCAGGAAAAGACCCCGTAGATCAGGATGCTACTGATGATGATATTTAGGATATTCATACCGCCATTAATCAACAGCGGAATTTTGGTATTTCCGGCTCCGCGGAGTGCGCCGCTACCGATCAAAGCAATGGCTGCCGCCGGGTAGCTGAGCACCGTTAGTTCCAGATAGGTGAGTGCCAAAGCCTTAACATCGGGGGTGGCTTCACCGGCGACAACGTCAATAATCTGTTCACCAAAATAGTGAATGACCGCTGCCAGCACGGTAGCAAAAATCGTCATGATCACCAGCGATTGTCTGGCTGCTGCCCTTGCCCGTCGACGATCTCGTTTTCCCAGGCTAAATGCTACCACCACCGTGGTTCCCAGATCGATGGCGGCAAAAAACGCCATGATGACCATGTTGAAACTGTCGGCGAGACCAACGCCAGCCATTGCTTCTTTTCCCAACCAGCTAACAAGGAAGGTACTCAGTACGCCCATCAACAGCACACAGGTGTTTTCCAGAAAAATGGGGACCGCAAGCGGAGTGATTTCGCGCCAAAAGAGAACCTTATAACTCTTGCGTTTGGCATACCAGGGCGTGCGGGAAGCGACCTGGCGTAAGGCAGCGGAGACGTTCAAAGTGGACCTTAAAGAAGAAAGTTGAAACCTCATTTCAAATGATGAGGGAGAAACCAAAAAGCTGCAAAGTTTTTTCCATTTAAAATGTCTGGAAATGCAACAAACTGTCGAGAGAAGCATCAATTGAAACTTATTCGGGGAAATGGGGTTTGACAAAATTTTTTTCGCCGCTAAGATAAGCCTCCACAACGATTCCTCTGTAGTTCAGTCGGTAGAACGGCGGACTGTTAATCCGTATGTCACTGGTTCGAGTCCAGTCAGAGGAGCCATATTTAAGAAGCCCGCTTAAGGAAACTTAAGCGGGCTTTTTGTTTTCTCAGTCCAGTGCATCCACCTGACGAGCAGGTGGAGCGTGATGTGTTTCGAATCAGAACTGATAGCTGGCGGTGACGCTGACGTTGCGCGGCTCGCCATAGACGATAGATCCGTCGACATTGGTGTCGTAGGTTTTATCGAACAGGTTATTGAGGTTACCCTGCACAGAGAAGTTTTTCGTCACCTGATAGCGAGTGAATAAATCGACCAGGGCGTAGCTTCCCTGTTCCGCGCGGAATGTGCCATACGGCGTGACCGTATCGCTATAAACACGATTCTGCCAGTTAACCCCACCACCCACGGTCAGTTCCGGCATGGCTGGCAGGCGATAACGGGTAAAGAGTTTTACTGTGGTACGCGGTAGGTTCGGGTTTACCGCATTGCCTTCGTTGTCTTCAGCAACATAGCGTGTCGCGCCGAACGTCATCTGCCAGTTATCGGTGATCGCACCGTTAACTTCGAATTCGACCCCTTTGCTGACCGTTCCATCCATCGCTCTATAGGCCGTGTCGCCATTGCTACCGGCAATTGGTACGCCGGTTGATTGGCCCACGTTATCCTGTTCAATGCGGAACACCGCGAGGGTGGTGGTTAAACGGCTGTTCATCCAGTCGGACTTCAGGCCAAGTTCATAGTTATTGCCGGTAATTGGGGAAAGATATTTACCGGAACTGTCGCGCTTGTTCTGCGGCTGAAAGATTGAGGTATAGCTGGCGTACGTAGACCAGTTATCGTCAATGTCATACACCAGGCCCGCATACGGCGTGGTGTGGTTTTGTTCCATGCTGTAGGCGAGGGTGTCGATACGCCAGTTGGTATAACGCGCGCCGACAATCAAATGCAGTGGGTCGGCCAGCGAAATACGTGTTGCGGCGTAGAGCGATTTCATGTGCGTGGTATCGTCCTGGGCCAATGACTGCGGGTTCCAGTTGGTTTCCGGGAAGTTACCATCGAAGGTATAGAAACTGTCGATTTCGTTGGGGAATACGTTCGCCCACGCGCTTTCGTAACGGTTATTCTGTTTGCTGTAGCTGCCGCCCAGCATCAGATTATGCTGACGACCAAACAGGTCGTAACCGCCGTCGGCGAACAGATCGACGGCATCTACCTTACGCTTGCCGCTGTTCCAGCCGGTACCTCCGACGTATTCATAGCCCGGACCATAGCTGCTATACGGGCCAATCAGCGTACCATCGGCTTTATTGACATAGGCATCGACGTACATCATTTTACTGTCAAACTTGACCTCGGAGTGGGTGGCATTCATGGTCGCCTGCCAGGTATCGGCAAAACGTTGCTTGATGGTGACAAACACTTTGTTGAAGTCTTTATCGTTGTACGCCCAGTCCGGCGCAGTGCTGCGCGAGCGGTCATAGCTGTTTTTGCTGCCGTCGGTATTCCAGCGCGGCAATCCACCCCAGGTTGGGCTGTTGATATCAATGCGCTGGTATTCATAACCCGCAGACAGGCTGGTGGTGTCGCCCAGATCGGCATCGACAATCCCGGAGAAGAACATTTTTTCGCTATTGTAGCGATCAAGCCAGGCGTCGTTATTCTGGTAGCCCGCCACGATGCGCCCGCGCACGTTGCCGTCTGCCGTGAGCGGGCTTTGCAGATCGGTCACATATCGTTGTTTATTCCAACTGCCATATTCCGCAGAAACATTACCGGTGAACTCGCGGCTGGTGGCATGCTTACGGATCATATTAATCGAGGCTGAGGGGTTACCCGTCCCGGTCATTAGCCCGTTTGCGCCACGGACAACTTCGACACGCTCAAAAAGGGCCGTGTCGGAAAGGGCATCACCGAGATTCCAGCGGGATTCAAAATAGGTCGGAATCCCATCGACCATATAGTTATCAATCTGAAATCCGCGAGAGTAATAGCTACTGCGATCTGAATCCGCCTGACTTCTGCTTATCCCCAACGTGTTGTCCATCACATCGCCCAGCGTTTGCAGTTGCTGATCTTCCATGCGCTGCTGACTGATAATGCTGACTGATTGCGGAATATCGCGCTGCGTCATCTGCATTTTGGTGCCAGCAGTCGTTGATTTAACGCTGTAATCCTGCTCCTCGCTGGATGTAGCTGGAGCAGAGCCTTCAACGATAACCGTCTCTTCAGCAGGGGCTGCGAGGCTGGTGGAAGGCAATAGTGCTAACGTGATGCAGGCTGCTAGTACAGAAGGGGCAAGCCCCGGTTGGCGTTGGTCATCCCCGTTGTGTGTTGTGAAAGACATCGAAAAGTCCTTGATAATTATTAATATTAAGTTCGAATCACTGAGGTTGTGATGAACCCTTTGGTTGTAAATTATTAAGTTCGCACGCGAATACAAATGCGAAATATACGCATTCACATTCAATGTGTAAACAGATGCTACGGCATAAGTGAAATGTTGTTTCAGTACTATGCTTAAGCAATAGCGACGGGAAATGGTTATAAGAACAGCAGTGGCAGGGCTTTTTGCTTAAAAAATCGAGGGTTAAAGTTGAAAGAGCGTGAGTAACTCGCTCATACTCTATACTCGCAGAGTGACCCGGCGTAGCATGGCATAACGCTTGGGCTGTTAATGAAAAAGGAAAACGTCGTGGCACAAGAAACTATATTCAGCAAAATTATCCGTCGTGAAATTCCGTCAGATATCGTGTACCAGGATGAACTGGTCACTGCGTTTCGTGATATTTCCCCTCAGGCACCTACGCACATTCTGATCATTCCTAACGTCCTGATCCCGACCGTCAACGATGTGACGGCGGAACACGAGCAGGCGTTGGGTCGCATGATCACCGTAGCGGCGAAAATCGCCGAGCAGGAAGGCATTGCTGCGGATGGGTATCGTTTAATCATGAATACCAATCGTCACGGCGGTCAGGAGGTGTATCACATTCATATGCACCTGCTGGGCGGGCGGGCGCTTGGTCCAATGCTTGCGCATAAAGGTCTGTAAGCATGACCAGAGGATGCATTGCACTTTCACTGAGCTTGCTGCTACTGGCTGGCTGTCGGGCACATCCTGAAATTCCGGTAAGTGATGAACAGTCGCTGGTGATGGAATCAACGATTCTGGCGTCGGGCATTACAGCAGAACAGCCGACGTTAACCACGTCTGATATTCAGGCCTCAGCATCCTCGCGACTTTATAACGAAAGACAAGAACCCGTTACCGTTCATTATCGGTTTTACTGGTATGACGCCAGAGGACTGGAAATGCATCCTCTGGAAGCGCCACGCAGCGTGACTATCCCGGCTCATTCGTCGGTGACGCTGTACGGCAGCGCCAATTTTCTGGGGGCGCACAAGGTTAGACTTTATCTTTATTTGTAAGGGGTGAATCTTGATGATCAAAATGAATCGCTACGCACTGATTGCCGCGCTGGCGATGTTTCTCTCTGGCTGTGTGGCGCAACGTGAGCCCGCCCCCGTAGAGGAAGTGAAGCCGGTGCCGGAACAGCCCGCGCAGCCGCAACAGCCGGTGCCGGTTGTACCAACGGTGCCAAGCATACCGCAGCAGCCGGGTCCGATTGAGCACGAGGACCAAACGGCGCAGCCGACGCCGCGTCAACGTCACTATGACTGGAACGGGGCTATGCAGCCGATGGTCGGTAAAATGCTGCAGGCTGACGGCGTCAAAGCGGGAGGCGTTCTGCTGGTTGATAGCGTGAATAACCGGACCAACGGCTCGTTGAATGCCGGTGAAGCTACCGAGACCTTGAGGAACGCGCTGGCGAATAACGGCAAGTTTACCCTGGTTTCCGCCCAGCAGTTGGCTGTCGCCAAACAGCAGTTAGGTCTGTCGCCGAACGACAGTCTGGGAACGCGCAGCAAAGCGATTGGTATCGCCCGTAACGTTGGCGCACAGTATGTGCTCTATTCCAGCGCCTCCGGCAACGTCAATTCGCCGGCCCTGCAAATGCAATTAATGCTGGTACAAACTGGCGAGATAATCTGGTCAGGTAAAGGTGCCGTACAGCAACAATAACCGGCTAAGGCGCGACGAGGTGTTGTCGCGCTATTTCCCGCAGTATCATCCCGTCGTAGCCAACCAGAGCGGCCTGAGCGGCGGGAGCTGCATCATCGAACACGATACCCACCGCTTAGTGTTGCGCTCTCATCACGACCCTGACGCGCCGGAATCGCATTTCTTACGCCACTATCACGCGTTAAAGCATCTGCCTGAAAGCCTTGCGCCGCGCCCCCGCTTTTATATACGAGGGTGGATGGCGGCCGACTTTTTTCACGGTAAGGTAGAATCCAGATTGCCGGACGCCGACGAACTCGCTGGCTTATTGTATCATCTGCACCAACAACCCCAATTGGGCTGGCGAATCAGTCTGCTGCCGCTACTCGAACAGTACTGGCAGTGTGGCGATCCGGCGCGTCGTACGCCATGCTGGTTGCGAGCGTTGAAGCGACTCAGGAAAAGCGGTGAGCCTCGACCTTTGCGTCTGGGGCCTCTGCATATGGATATCCACGGTGACAACATCGTTCGTACAGCATCAGGGCTGCGGCTGATTGACTGGGAATATGCCGGAGACGGTGATATCGCTCTGGAGCTGGCGGCGGTATGGGTCAACGACGAATCTCAGCACCAACGGCTGGTTAGCGCCTACGCCCAACGAGCGCACATTGAACAAAACGCGCTGTGGCGGCAGGTCAGACGATGGCGGCCCTGGGTCATAATGCTGAAAGCGGGGTGGTTTGAGTATCGCTGGCGACAAACCGGCGATCGACAATTTATCAGGCTGGCCGATGAAACCTGGCGGCAGCTAATAATGAAAGGATAAGGAGAGCAGTGTGGGCCCAGTAATGTTGGATGTCGAAGGGTATGAGCTGGACGCTGAAGAGCGTGAGATTCTGGCGCATCCGCTGGTAGGTGGGTTGATTCTCTTTACCCGAAATTATCATGACCCGGAACAGTTGCGTGAATTAGTGCGCCAGATTCGCGCGGCATCACGCAATCATCTGGTGGTGGCGGTAGATCAGGAAGGCGGCAGGGTACAGCGTTTTCGCGAAGGATTTACGCGTCTGCCCGCGGCCCAATCCTTTGCTGCGCTGCACGGTCTGGAAGACGGCGGCAATCTGGCTCAGGACGCCGGATGGCTAATGGCCAGCGAAATGATCGCAATGGATATAGATATCAGTTTTGCGCCGGTGCTGGATGTGGGGCATATCAGCGCGGCGATTGGCGAACGCTCTTACCATGCCGATCCGCGGAAAGCGCTGGCTATGGCGACCCGCTTCATTGACGGTATGCATGCTGCTGGCATGAAAACTACCGGTAAACATTTCCCCGGGCATGGGGCAGTGACGGCGGATTCGCATAAAGAAACCCCAACCGATCCACGTTCAGAAGCCGAAATTCGTGCAAAAGATATGTCCGTGTTCCAGACATTGATTACGGAAAACAAACTCGATGCCATTATGCCTGCGCATGTCATCTACAGTGACGTGGACCCGCGTCCGGCGAGCGGTTCGCCACACTGGCTGAAAACGGTGCTGCGTCAGGAGCTTGGTTTCGATGGCGTCATTTTCTCCGATGATTTGTCGATGGAAGGGGCGGCGATTATGGGAAGCTATGCGGAGCGTGGTCAGGCATCGCTGGATGCGGGTTGCGATATGATCCTGGTCTGCAATAATCGTAAAGGCGCGGTCAGTGTGTTAGATAATCTGTCGCCGATCAATGCAGAACGTGTTACACGTTTGTATCATAAAGGTTCATTTTCACGTCAGGAACTGATGGACTCGGCACGCTGGAAGACGGTAAGCGCCCAGCTCAACCAGCTTCATGAGCGCTGGCAGGAAGAGAAAGCAGGTCATTAACGCAAGTTTGGCGAGGATGCGATGATTATCTATTTACACGGTTTTGACTCTAACAGCCCGGGCAACCACGAAAAGGTGTTGCAGCTGCAGTTCATCGACCCGGATGTCAGGCTGATTAGCTACAGTACGCGGCATCCTAAACATGACATGCAGCATCTACTGAAAGAAGTGGACAAAATGCTGCAGCTTAATGTGGACGACCGTCCGCTGATTTGTGGCGTGGGGCTCGGGGGATATTGGGCTGAACGGATTGGTTTCCTGTGTGATATTCGTCAGGTAGTGTTTAATCCCAACCTGTTCCCGTATGAGAACATGGAAGGAAAAATCGACAGGCCTGAAGAGTATGCCGATATCGCGACAAAATGCGTGACCAATTTCCGCGAAAAGAATCGCGATCGCTGCCTGGTGATCCTGTCACGTCATGATGAAGCGCTCAATAGTCAGCGTTCGTCAGAAGAGCTGCATCATTTTTACGAGATAGTCTGGGACGAAGAGCAGACGCACAAGTTTAAGAATATCTCCCCGCATTTGCAGCGCATCAAAGCGTTCAAGACGTTAGGTTAATCCTCAATGAACGTGTAAAAAACCAGCCTTCGGGCTGGTTTTTTTGTTCTTAAAGTTCGTGTTGTCTATCTTTTCAGCATCAAAACTTGATACACATCAATTTTGGTATGACCAATGCACCGTTCGTGTTATTCTCACTCTCGAAGAACATTTTTATTATCGTAACTTGTTGTTAATTAAAGGCTATACCTATAACTTTTAATTAACAATTGGTTAATAAATTTAAGGGGGTCACGTTGACTACACCATTAAAAAGAATCGTGATTGTCGGCGGCGGTGCTGGCGGACTGGAAATGGCGACGCAGCTGGGTAAAAAGCTGGGGCGCAAGAAAAAGGCCAAAATCACGCTGGTGGACAGAAACCACAGCCATTTATGGAAACCGTTACTGCATGAAGTCGCGACGGGTTCCCTGGACGAAGGCGTGGATGCGCTGAGCTATCTGGCGCATGCCCGTAACCACGGTTTCCAGTTTCAGTTGGGTTCGGTGGTGGATATCGATCGCGAAGCGAAAACCATTACTCTTGCCGAGCTGCGCGATGAGAAGGGCGAGCTGCTGGTTCCTGAGCGCAAAGTCCCGTATGACACGCTGGTGATGGCGTTGGGTAGTACCTCCAACGATTTCAATACGCCGGGCGTCAAAGAAAACTGCATTTTCCTGGATAACCCGCATCAGGCGCGTCGTTTCCACCAGGAGATGCTGAATCTGTTCCTGAAGTATTCCGCGAATCTGGGCGCTAACGGCAAAGTAAATATCGCCATTGTCGGCGGCGGTGCGACGGGGGTTGAACTCTCAGCCGAGCTGCACAATGCGGTAAAACAGCTGCACAGCTATGGTTACAAAGGGCTGACCAACGAAGCGCTGAACGTTACGCTGGTAGAAGCCGGTGAGCGTATTCTGCCTGCGTTGCCGCCGCGTATTTCCAGTGCTGCGCATAATGAGTTAACCAAACTGGGCGTACGCGTACTGACCCAGACGATGGTAACCAGCGCTGATGAAGGCGGACTGCATACCAAGGATGGCGAGTACATTGAAGCCGATCTGATGGTGTGGGCTGCGGGGATCAAGGCGCCAGACTTTATGAAAGACATTGGCGGTCTGGAAACCAATCGTATTAACCAACTGGTGGTTGAGCCGACTCTGCAGACCACGCGCGATCCCGACGTGTACGCGATTGGCGACTGCGCTTCCTGCGCTCGCCCGGAAGGTGGTTTTGTGCCGCCGCGCGCTCAGGCTGCGCACCAGATGGCAAGCTGCGCAATGAACAACATTTTGGCGCAGATGAACGGCAAGCCGCTGAAAGCGTATCAGTACAAAGACCACGGCTCTCTGGTTTCACTTTCTAACTTCTCTACCGTGGGTAGCCTGATGGGCAACTTGACCCGTGGTTCGATGATGGTAGAAGGGCGTATTGCGCGCTTTGTGTACATCTCACTGTACCGCATGCACCAGATTGCTCTGCACGGTTACTTTAAAACCGGTCTGATGATGCTGGTTGGCAGCATTAACCGGGTGATCCGCCCGCGTCTGAAACTGCATTAATACGGCTTATGGCGTCGGATGTTTGCACTTATCCGGCGCCTTCCTTCAGAGTTCTCCGAATCATCCTGCCTTCGCTCCTCCTCGTGCTATTTTCATCCGTAATCTGATTGGCATTCCTTACCTTCTGTTGCAAAGTTGTTGCTAATAGCAAAAAAGGAGGAAGTCCCGTGAATAAATCTATGTTGGCGGGTATAGGGATTGGCGTAGCTGCTGCGCTGGGTGTTGCAGCGGTGGCCAGTCTTAACGTTTTCGAGCGTGGCCCACAGTATGCACAAGTTGTCTCTGCAACACCGATTAAAGAGTCGGTAAAAACACCGCGCCAGGAGTGTCGGAACGTGACGGTCACACACCGTAAGCCGGTACAAGATGAAAACCGTATCGCGGGTTCCGTGCTGGGTGCGGTTGCTGGTGGCGTTATCGGCCATCAGTTTGGCGGCGGACGCGGTAAAGATATTGCTACCGTGGCCGGTGCTTTAGGCGGCGGTTATGCAGGTAACCAGATCCAGGGTTCGATGCAAGAAAATGATACGTACACTACTACGCAGCAGCGTTGTAAAACGGTGTATGACAAATCTGAAAAAATGCTGGGCTACGACGTGACGTACAAAATTGGCGATCAGCAGGGGAAAATCCGTATGGATAAGGACCCCGGCGCGCAAATTCCGTTGGATAACAACGGACAGTTGGTACTAAATAACAAAGCGTAAAATAGCATTATCCTGAACATTAGCCCCCCATTCGCTCAGGCTGGGGGGCTTTTTTTATCAGAAGGTTAAGGCGTAGTTCAGACCAAACGTGCGGCCCCGGCCCTTGTATTCATACAGTGACGGGCTACCGTAAGTGGGGCTGTACAGCAGTGGCGCACGTTGTCCCCACAGCGTGGTGTACTCTTCATTCAGCAGGTTTTCCACGCTAAAGGTCAGTTTACCCAACGGGAGCTGATAGCTGCCGATAAAGTCCATCGTGTTATAGCCGTCCAGCTTATTGCCGCTGGCGTCCGTCAGATCAAATGTTTGCTGGCTCTGTACGCGCAATGTCCACGGTTCAGGTGCCCAGCCGACCCACGCGGTGGCTTTGGACGGGGAAGCCAGGGTGACATCCCATTTCTGCCACTTACCGTTTTGCTTCACTTCCGATTTAATGACGTTGAAGTTGCCGCCCAGACTCCAGTCCGTATCCGCAATGAAATAATCCACCGCACCTTCAAGGCCATAAATGCGGCGATCGTCGGGCTGGACGTTAATGGTCATATCGCTGCGGTTGATAACGATCGATTTATCCGAAGTAGAGTAGTAAGCGGCCAGCTGCGTGCGCAGACTGTCGCCAGTGTAGCGCCATCCCAGTTCGTAGGAGTTAACTTTAATCCCCTCCAGGCGTGAGTCCGCCACGTTGACGCTGCGCTGGAGCTGGTAATGATCGCCAACCAGGGAATAGGTGCCGTTACCGTAATATTTCCCCGGGTCCGGAAGCTCCACGCCCTGAGAGAAGTTAAACCATGTCTGCTGACGGTCGGTCAGGTGGGCGAGAATACCGGCGTTAAACAGGAAATTATCGTAATCGGTTTTACCGCCAGGAATGGTATCGGCGGAGTTTGCCAGGCCGGTGGCAATTCCCTGTTGTTGGGCATAGCCAACGAAATCATCCACCCTGTTTTCGGTCCATTGATAGCGCACACCGCCGCTGAGGGTAAAAATGTCGTTAATGTCATAGCTGTTCTGCAGGAAAGGCGCGAAGTTGGTGATGCTGTAACCGGGGTAACGCCCGGTGGTATAAGCGGTTCGGTTGTCCATACCGCCGGAGGGCAGGGACCAGGCCAGATCGAAGAATTTCTGATTGGAATCGAAGGTTTCGTGATCGGCATCGACACCCCACGTCAGTTCCCAGTTATCCATCAGCTGGCTGTTGAGGGTGATTTTGGCACCAAACTGGTCTGTGTCCTGCTGCGATGCGGAGAAACTGGTGACCTTGCCTTTGCTCAGCGTGGGGAAGGGGTAGAATTTCAGCGATTCGTCACGGTAATAGATTTGGCTGACCAGGTTCTGGCCGAAGAAATCCGCGTCTGAATACTGCAGGCTGATCAGATGACGCTCGGTGCCGGGAATACGATCGGAATTCAGTCCGCTGCTGGTATAAGCCTTACCGTTTCCCGTCACGGCGGACATGTTCTCGCCAAGATCCAGTCCGTAATCGTCATCCCCCTGGCTCTTATAATACTGCGTAACCAGTTGTAACTGACGGTTGTCGTCAAGCTCAATCGTCCCGGTGCCCATCACGTCCAGACGATCGGAGTGCTGCAGGCCGGTTTGGGTGTTATCCAGCAGCAGGGCATCGTGATTGCCGTCATACCAGCCGCCAAACCGTTGATACGCGACGGACATACGCCCGGAAGCGCGATCGGTTCCTCCGCTCACCGCCGCGGCAACGCGTTCATCATGATCGTTACTGTTATTGAAGCCGCTTTTACTCCCCAGTTCGAGTTCTACTTCACGCTCCGGCTGGCCTTTTTTGGTGACAATGTTGATTAACCCACCGGTACTGCCGCCGCCATACAGTGAGGTAGCGCCTGAGATGACTTCAATGTGTGCGATGTTAAACGGATCAATAGAATCAAGTTGACGACTGTCAGTACGCGAGGAGTTCAGACGGACACCGTCTATCAGTACTACGATGGCACGACCGCGCATATTCATGCCGTAGTTTGTGCGCCCCTGGCTGCTGACATCGATTCCTGGGATTAACTGAGCAAGAACATCTTTGAACTCTTTCCCCCCCTGAACCTGCTGTTCAATCTCGCTTCCTTCAATAACCCAGGTCGTTTGCGCCATTTCTGCCACGGTGCGTTGACTACGGTTGGCACTGACGATGAGGTTATCTTCCTCAGCCGCGATGGCTGGGAGAGTTAAAGACAACAAGAGAGGATTGAGCACCCAGAGACGCTTATGCATTTGTATTCCTTTTAAAAAGAGTCGATCTGTTTTTGTTATGGCGGTAGAGAAACCGATGGTTACATTGTGAAACAGGCGTTAAAACAAATGCGAATATTGCTGATAATAATTGTTGTTATCAATACATTTTACAAAAAATGATCGGATAAAATGCTGAAAACACTGAATAATGTAGGGGTAATCCGCGGAAATCTAACCGGGGGCTTAATCAGCTCCCGGTGGTGTCAGTACTGCGGGGAAATAGCGGGAAAGGGTTAAACTTTGATAAGTTCAGGCCACAGTCGCAGAGTCGTGTGTGCGATCTGCATCAGTTTTTCAAACGTTGCGCCTTCACGGGCGCTGATCGACATACCCTGTAAAATACAGTTCAGGTATTCGGCCAGTTTTTGTACATCGCAATGGGCCGGAATTTCGCCTCGTTGCTGGCGCTGGTGAAGGAACTGGGTAAGCGTCTGTTCCTGCATTGCATGGCGGGATTTCACCGTGTGCGCAATATCCCGGGAAGAGGCCGCCAGTGTCGCGGATGTGTTAATCATGAAACATCCCGCCGGGGTGTCTTTACTGGTAAAGCAGGTCGCTATTGCGGTGAAATAGTCTTCCAGCGCGCACTCAAGACTTTTTTCTTCACAAAATAACTGGGCTTCATGTTTCGCCGCGAAGCGGGTGATGTAGCGGTCCAGTACGGCACGAAACAACCCCTCTTTATTGGTGAACTCCGCATACAGCGTGGGCGCTTTTGCGCCGGTTGCTTCTACGAGATCGGCGAGCGATGTCGCTTCATACCCGTGCTGCCAGAAGAGTGTCATGGCCTTATCAAGCGCGGCTTCCCTGTCGAACACTTTTGGTCGGCCACGGCTTTTTTTAGCACAACCTGTCATTTCAGTTGTCATGGCGCCGATGTACCTTTGTTGGGTTTATTGAATAACCATTATAAAAATATTCGACTGCACACTCCAGCGGATTAGCGATAAAAATAATTTAACGCTATTGATATGAAAAATAAGGTCTTTGTATTTTATATAACGATCATTATAAAAAAATGTTGACGTGTGACCTGGATCACATCTATGATTTACCTATCGATCGTTAAGTTAATCTTTGCGACACACATTCATCTGCTAAAGGTCACTATCATGAAAAACGTAAAAACTCTGTTTGTTGCTGCTGTTCTTAGCTCACTCTCATTTGCAAGCTTTGCTGCCGTTGAAGTTCAGGCCACACCTGCGGGCCAACAGAAAGTCGGTACTATTTCTGCGAATGCGGGGACTAACTTAGGTTCTCTGGAAGATCAACTGGCGCAGAAAGCGGATGAGATGGGGGCGAAGTCTTTCCGTATTACTTCCGTTACCGGTCCTAACACCCTCCACGGGACTGCTGTTATCTACAAATAAGATTTAACCCATCGCAATGCCACTGCGAGTTAAATAAAAACCCCCGCGGAATAAAATCCAGCGGGGGTTTTTTATGCGCTGAGTTTACAGCGGTTGTTGAGCAACGTCGTGATGACGGGTGACATCGACCGGCATGCCTGAGCGAATCTCCATCGCATGTTCCATGACGGCAGAGTCCGTTTGCGCCGCATTCTTAAACGTCTGCATGGATGCGTTCAGCACGATCGGCAGCAATTGCGGGTCGTCATTGATTTTTTCGGACAACGGCTGGTGTACTTCAACCAGGCGCACGCCGTTAGGTTCAACAGATGCTTTGATTGGCGTATTGATAATATTGACCTTGGTTCCTGGCTTCACCTGACGGAACAGGGTTTCGATATCACCGTCGCGTAGACGAATACAGCCGGAACTGACGCGCATTCCGATGCCAAAGTCAGCATTAGTTCCGTGCAGCAGGTACACACCGCCGTATGCCGCTAAGCGAATGGCATGATGGCCCATCGGGTTATCCGGCCCGGCAGGCACCACGGCAGGAAGGTCGATCCCGTTCGCTTTGTATCGCGCGCGGATATTTGCCGTAGGCGTCCAGGTTGGGTTGGCACGTTTATCAGAGATAGTGGTTACCATTGTGGGCGTCAGCGTGTCACCGCCTAACTGGCCAATACCAATAGGATACACGGTCACCGAATTTGTCCCTGGCTGGTAATAATAAAGACGCAGTTCGGCGAGGTTGATAACAATGCCTTCGCGTGGCGCGTCCGGCAGCAGGGTTTGCAACGGAATAGTCAGCACGCTGCCCGGACGTGGTACGTAAGGGTCAACGCCGGGGTTGGCCTGTAGCAGCGCCAGAAAGCCGACATTGTATTTTTTCGCAATCGCTTCCAGAGAACCGCCATTGTCTTCGACAACGTGAACGGCATTCTGACCCACCACGCGGCTTCCCGGTGGCGGCAGCGGCCAGGTATTTGCCTGGGCCGGAAGTGCTAACGCGAAGGTCGCGGCAAGCGTAAAAAATGCTAACCAGCGAGAGAGTCGTTTATTGTTTAACATCACCATAAATCCATTGTTTTTACGTGGTTTTTATTATGTAAAAGTAAACAAGAATTATGGCGGTTTGCAGTGTCGGGAAGTGCAGGGAAGTGCAAAGAGTTTGTAAATTCATCAGGCCGGGTGAGCGGAGGGCTCACCCGGCTTGACGCTAGGCTACGGCGTTCTCTTCAAGCTGGCGCATAAACTGGCGAACCCAGTCGATCCGTGCTTTACGCTCGCCCAACTCCTGCATGAATTTCAGGCGTGTTGGACCATCCAGACGGAAGTGCTGCGGTTGTTTTTGCAGTAAACCAATTAGCCAGACCGGGTTAACGTGGTTTTTCTCGGCAAACTCAATAGTACCGCCTTTTTCATTGCCTTCGAGCTTTCTGATCCCCAGTTTCTGCGCCTGCTGGCGTAAACGGGCAATATCCAGCAACGTCCGGGCCGGGTCGGGCAGCAGGCCAAAACGGTCTATCAGCTCGACCTTAATTTCTTCCAGCTCGGTTTCGCCTTTCGCACTGGCAATGCGCTTGTAGAACGACAGTCGCGTGTTGACATCCGGGATATAGTTATCCGGCAGAAGCGATGGCATGCGCAGTTCGACTTCGGTTTGCTGGCTGGTGAGATCTTCCAGCGACGGTTCACGCCCTTCTTTGAGCGCATCGACAGCGTTTTCCAGCAGCTCCATATACAGTGAGAAACCGATGCTTTCCATGGAGCCACTTTGATCTTCGCCCAGCAGTTCCCCAGCGCCACGAATTTCGAGGTCGTGGGTCGCCAGCGCAAAACCTGCACCTAAATCTTCCAGCGAGGCGATGGCTTCCAGGCGTTTTTGTGCGTCGGTGGTCATCGCTTTTGGATGCGGCGTTAGCAGCCAGGCGTATGCCTGATGGTGTGAGCGTCCCACACGACCCCGTAGCTGATGCAATTGCGCTAAACCGAAGTGGTCAGCTCGTTCAATGATGATGGTGTTGGCAGTGGGAATGTCGATCCCGGTTTCGATAATGGTGGTACACACCAGCACGTTAAAACGCTGGTGGTGGAAATCGTTCATCACGCGTTCCAGCTCGCGCTCGCGCATTTGCCCGTGGCCGATACCAATGCGCGCTTCCGGCACCAGTTCCGCTAATCTGTCAGCGGTTTTCTGGATATTTTCGACGTCGTTAAAGAGATAATAAACTTGTCCCCCGCGCATAACTTCACGCAGGATAGCCTCGCGTACCACCAGGTTGTCATATTCGCGCACGAATGTTTTGACCGCCAGACGACGAGCGGGTGGTGTGGCGATGATCGACAGGTCGCGCATGCCGCTCATCGCCATGTTGAGCGTGCGTGGAATTGGCGTTGCTGTCAGAGTCAGAATATCCACATCCGCGCGCATTGCCTTGATACGCTCTTTGTGGCGAACGCCGAAACGGTGCTCTTCATCGACAATCAGCAGCCCCAGATCTTTTAGCTTCACATCCGCTTGCAGCAGTTTGTGAGTGCCGATGAGAATATCGATTTTACCTTCGGCAACCTGCTCCAGAATCTGCGCTTGCTCTTTGGCGCTACGGAAACGGGACAGCATCTCAATGCGTACCGGCCAGTTGGCAAAGCGGTCGCGGAAGTTGTCGAAGTGCTGCTGAGCGAGCAGAGTGGTCGGTACCAACACGGCAACCTGCTTGTGATTCTCTACGGCGAGGAAGGCGGCACGCATTGCGACTTCGGTTTTACCAAAGCCGACATCGCCACACACCAAGCGGTCCATGGCCAGCGGTTGACACATATCGCTGAGTACCGCGTTGATCGCCTGCGCCTGGTCGGGCGTGGTTTCAAACGGGAAGCTGTCGCAAAACAGCTGGTACTGTTCACGGTCATGCTTAAAGGCAAAGCCTTCTTTCGCTGCGCGCTGGGCATAAATATCCAGCAGCTCAGCCGCGACATCGCGGACTTTCTCAGCGGCTTTCTGTCGGGCGCGTGACCAGGCATCGCCGCCCAGTTTATGCAGCGGCGCATTCTCTTCCGCGCCGCCGGCGTAGCGGCTGATCAGATGCAGCGACGACACCGGCACATACAGTTTGGCGTCGTTGGCATAGGTGAGCATCAGGTATTCACCGGTAATGCCGCCTGCTTCCAGCGTGGTCATACCGGCATAGCGACCGACGCCGTGCTCCAGATGCACCACTGGCTGACCGGGATGCAGCTCCGCGAGGTTACGAATTAACGTGTCCGGGTTGATGGTGCGACGAGAATCCTGGCGGCGACGCGCCACACGTTCACCGAGCAGATCGCTTTCACAAATCAGCGCCAGATTGCGTTTGCTATCGATGAAGCCGTGCTCGGCTGAGCCAATCATCAGATAACGACCGTTGTCTACGGCTTCGTCGAGTCGCAATATCCGCTTCGGCGCGACTTTGATGCGGGCGAGCAGTTCGCCTAGCGCTTCCCGGCGTCCTTCACTTTCCACCGAGAAAATTACCGGACCGGTAAAGCCCTCCAGGAATTTACGTAATGCATCTAACGGTGCTTTTTGCTGTGCCTGAACGGCGATATCTGGCAGCTTCTGGAACCCGAGGTTGGTATTCGCCGCTTTCTTCGGCAGACTCTCGGTTTTCAGCTGAACACGCGGCCAGCGTTTAAGTTCAGAAAACAGCTCATCAACCCGCAGCCACAGCGATTCCGGTGGCAGAAGCGGGCGCATCGGATCAACGCCGCGATTCTCAAAGCGTGACAGGGTATCGGCCTGGAAGCGTGCAGCGCTGGTCTCGATATCGCCAGTATTTACTAATAACGTATTGGCGGGGAAGTAGCTGAACAGCGGCGGCAGAGGCTCGCTGAAAAACAGCGGTTGCCAGTATTCAATCCCCGTAGGTAATGTGCCTTTGCTGACCTGTTGATAAATATGCTCGGCGTCGCGTTTCACCTCAAACGTATCACGCCACTGACTACGGAACAGTTCGATGGCCGTTTTGTCAGTCGGGAATTCGTGTGCGGGCAGCAAATTAATGGCATCGACTTCTTCCAGCGTGCGCTGAGTGTCAGTATCAAACAGACGCAGGCTGTCGATTTCGTCATCAAAGAAATCCAGACGATAAGGCAATTCGCTGCCCATCGGGAACAGATCTAACAATGCGCCACGCGTGGCGTATTCGCCGTGTTCCATGACCTGATCAACATGGCGATAGCCAGCGCTGTCCAGTTGTTCGCGCAGGGCGTCGCGCGAAAGCCGCTGGCCTTTTTTCATGACCAGCGCATGACCGTGCAGATAGCTGTGCGGACAGACACGCTGCATCAGCGTATTTACCGGAACGATCAGTACGCCGCGCTGCATGGCGGGCAGTTGATACAGCGTGGAGAGCCGTGAGGAGATAATCTCCTGATGGGGAGAAAAGCTGTCATAGGGAAGCGTTTCCCAGTCGGGCAGGTTCATCACCATCTGGTCAGTAAACTGACGAATTTCATCATGCAGACGCAAAGCATTTTGCATGTCCGGCGCGATCAGCACCACTGGACCCGCGTGACGTTCGGCGATTTCGGCGACCAGCGTTGCGCAGGCGGCACCCGTAAGCTCACCCAACTGGCGCTGATCGGAAGCGCCCGTTGGGAGCGTGTAACGATGTTGTTCAGGCATTCGGTTGTCAGGATCTCGTTTAGATATACATCTGATAAGCAATGTTCTTTATTATCCGTGATCGTTTCTCATAAGCAAATTGATTCGCCCCCGAATGGGGGCAAAAAGCGCGTAGGGGTTAGCGCGAGGCGAGCGATAAAGAGGGCGGGGAAAAGAGCAGATCAGCCACGGTTTTTTGTGAAATCTTACGCACCAGCAGGCCAAACAGGGTGCACAGCAGCAGACAGGCGAACGGATACACCAGTAGCAGGGCCAGCTCCGCGTATGCAGGCCAGGCGGCATGATTGATTTTGGGGATAAGCGTTAAGCTGAACAGCTCAACCAGAATACGGTGTGTGGTGTAGATGGCGATGGTATTGGCGCCAATCACGCTTAACGGACTGGACGCGCGCATGCCAAAGTGGAGCTCGAACTGATAAAACAGCTTCATGATCAGCACAATGGAAAGGAGAGAAAGCAATAGCGAGACATTTGCCAGCCACGCGACGACGGCGACGATTGTGCAACCCAGAACAATGACCGCATGACGGCGCAGGGGCACCTCCTTGATCCACGCCATCAGCGTTGCGCCAAACCATGCGCCGAGGCTATACCAGGGCAAATTGCGAATCACGCTGTTCATTCCCCACCACGGGGTCGGGAAAAAATTGATCGCCACGCTCAGCGCCACAAATAACGCTAACAGCGGCATCGCCCAACGGCTGAAAATTTTACACAGAACAAAATAGACAATCAGTGCGTACAGATACCACAGGCTGGTACTGGCGGTCAGCATCCCGTGGGTAAAACCCGCAATCGAATCCGCATAAGCGGCGTTGGCGGCATGGGTCAGATCGCGCTGCGGGGCGAGCCAGTTATTAAGTGCCACCAACGCCAGCCATTGCACCACTCCCCAAAGCACCAGCACCCAGGCGATACTCCAGATCCGTTTATCCACGCAGGTTGTCCACGGGACGTTATCGATGTAGCGACGGATCAGATACCCCGAAATAAAGAAAAACACCGGCATGCGAAACGGTGCCAGGTACAAATTGAGGTAAATCCAGCATTTGCTCAACACCTCTGACAGTGGATGCTGAAAAGTGGTGAGGTGCGGGTAAAATGTGATCACCGAGTGGTAAATCACTACCAGGAAAATGCATAACCCCTTGATTTGATTAATCCAAAGTTCTTTTTTATTCATTGAGACGGCGCATCCATATTGATTGCAATAGCCTGCCATCCTGCGCAACCCGCCGTGCGCTGTAATGCGTAACTGTCTGCATTTTGTTTTTTTAGGATAAAGGTCAGGGAGCAGGGTTGCAGGGGAGAGGGACAACTTTAGCGGTTTGATTTATTTATACTTTTAAGAATAGTGCTGACGAACACTTACGGTTCAGTCATTTACCCATTCCGCTTTCGCTTATATACTCGTGACTTTGCTAACAGCAACCAGACGGATTTCATGTACCAACCTGTCGCTCTATTCATCGGCCTGCGTTATATGCGTGGGCGTGCAGCAGATCGCTTCGGTCGCTTCGTTTCCTGGCTCTCCACCATTGGCATTACTCTCGGGGTAATGGCGCTGGTTACGGTGTTGTCGGTGATGAACGGTTTCGAGCGCGAGCTGCAAAACAATATTCTTGGCCTGATGCCTCAGGCCGTCCTCTCGTCTGAACAGGGTTCCCTAAACCCGCAACAGCTACCGGAAAAAGCGGTGGTGTTGAACGGCGTCAACCGCGTTGCACCGATAACCACGGGGGATGTGGTACTGCAAAGTGCGCGTAGCGTGGCAGTCGGGGTGATGCTGGGTATTGACCCGGCGCAAAAAGATCCATTAACGCCATATCTGGTCAATGTGAAGCAAACAGATCTGCAGCCGGGTAAGTATAATGTCATCCTCGGAGAGCAGCTTGCCGGGCAACTGGGTGTTAATCGTGGTGATCAAATTCGCGTGATGGTGCCCTCAGCCAGCCAGTTTACCCCGATGGGGCGTCTGCCGAGCCAGCGTCTGTTTACGGTAATTGGCACCTTCGCCGCCAACAGCGAAGTCGACGGCTACCAGATGCTGACCAACATCCAGGATGCGTCACGTTTGATGCGTTACCCGGTGGGCAATATTACCGGCTGGCGTCTGTGGCTCAACGAACCGTTAAAGGTTGATACGCTGAGCCAGCAAACGCTGCCGCAAGGTACCAAATGGCAGGACTGGCGCGAGCGCAAAGGGGAATTGTTCCAGGCCGTGCGTATGGAGAAAAACATGATGGGGCTGCTGCTTAGCCTGATCGTGGCGGTGGCGGCATTTAATATTATTACCTCGCTGGGTCTGATGGTAATGGAGAAGCAAGGGGAAGTGGCGATTCTACAAACGCAGGGGCTGACGCCGCGGCAGATAATGATGGTGTTTATGGTTCAGGGGGCCAGTGCCGGGATTATCGGCGCGCTGCTGGGCGCGGTGCTGGGCGCATTACTCGCCAGTCAACTGAACAACCTGATGCCAATTATCGGTGTGCTTCTGGATGGGGCTGCGCTGCCGGTCGCCATTGAGCCGCTGCAGGTTATCGTCATTGCGCTGGTGGCGATGGCCATCGCGCTGCTGTCTACGCTTTATCCTTCCTGGCGCGCTGCCGCCACTCAACCCGCTGAGGCTTTACGTTATGAATAAGATCCTGTTGCAATGCGACAACCTGTGCAAACGCTATCAGGAAGGCACAGTGCAGACCGATGTACTGCACGATGTCAGTTTTTGCGTCGGTGAAGGTGAGATGATGGCGATTGTCGGCAGCTCCGGTTCCGGTAAGAGTACTTTGCTGCATCTGTTAGGCGGGCTGGATACGCCAACTTCCGGCGATGTCATTTTTAGCGGTCAGCCGATGAGCAAACTCTCGTCGGCGGCGAAAGCGGAACTGCGCAATCAGAAGCTGGGCTTCATTTATCAGTTCCACCATCTGCTGCCGGACTTTACCGCGCTGGAAAACGTGGCGATGCCGTTGCTGATCGGCAAGAAAAAACCGGCTGAAATCACCGAGCGCGCACGGGATATGCTGAAAGCAGTAGGGCTGGACCATCGTGCCAGCCATCGTCCGTCTGAACTGTCAGGCGGTGAACGCCAGCGCGTGGCCATCGCTCGTGCGCTGGTGAATAACCCGCGCCTGGTACTGGCGGATGAGCCAACGGGTAACCTTGATGCGCGTAACGCGGACAGCATTTTCGAGCTTCTGGGTGAGCTGAACCGCTCTCAGGGCACGGCATTTTTGGTGGTGACACACGATCTGCAACTGGCGAAGCGCATGAGCCGCCAGCTTGAAATGCGCGATGGTCGCCTGACGGCTGAACTGAGCCTGATGGGAGCTGAGTAATGGCTTCGCCTTTATCGTTATTGATTGGTCTGCGTTTTAGCCGTGGTCGGCGGCGCGGCGGCATGGTCTCGCTGATTTCCGTGATTTCCACCGTTGGCATTGCGTTGGGCGTCGCGGTGTTGATCGTCGGCTTAAGCGCCATGAACGGATTTGAGCGTGAGCTTAACAACCGTATTCTGGCCGTGGTGCCGCACGGTGAGATTGAAGCCGTGAATCAGCCGTGGAACAACTGGCAGGAAGCGCTCGACAAGGTACAGAAGGTACCAGGCATTGCTGCTGCGGCGCCTTATATTAACTTTACCGGGTTGGTGGAGAGTGGGGCGAACCTACGCGCAGTGCAGGTGAAGGGCGTTGATCCGCAGCAGGAGCAGCGTTTAAGCGCGCTACCCTCGTTTGTGCAAAACCACGCATGGGATAATTTCAAAGCTGGTGAGCAACAAATCATTATTGGTAAGGGAATTGCCGATGCGCTGAAGGTGAAGCAGGGCGACTGGGTATCGATTATGATCCCTAACGCCAGTGCGGATCATAAGTTACAGCAGCCTAAACGCGTGCGTTTGCACGTCACGGGGATCCTGCAACTGAGCGGTCAGCTCGATCACAGCTTTGCCATGATCCCAATGGAAGATGCGCAGCAATACCTGGATATGGGATCCAGCGTTTCCGGGATCGCGCTGAAAGTGAACGACGTGTTTAACGCCAATAAGCTGGTGCGAGACGCGGGTGAAGTCACCAATAACTATGTGTACATTAAGAGCTGGATCGGTACTTATGGTTATATGTATCGCGATATCCAGATGATCCGCGCCATTATGTATCTGGCGATGGTGCTGGTGATTGGCGTGGCCTGTTTTAATATCGTTTCCACGTTAGTGATGGCGGTAAAAGACAAAAGCGGCGATATTGCGGTATTAAGAACCCTTGGGGCTAAAGATGGCCTTATCCGTGCCATTTTTGTCTGGTACGGCCTGCTGGCGGGGCTGTTCGGTAGCCTGATAGGCGTCGTCATTGGGGTGGTTGTCTCGCTGCAACTGACGCCGATCATTAACGGGATTGAGGCGCTTATCGGCCATCAGTTCCTGTCCGGCGATATCTATTTCATTGACTTCCTGCCATCGGAATTACACTGGCTGGATGTGATTTACGTGCTGGTGACAGCACTCGTGCTGAGTCTTTTGGCAAGTTGGTATCCGGCGCGTCGCGCCAGCAATATTGATCCTGCGAGAGTACTTAGCGGCCAATAACAATATATACACGAAAGCATTCATGCGGCGGTAAGGCGGCAAACCGAAATCTCCATGAGCATAGATAACGATGTGACTGGAGGGTGAGGGCGCAGCCAACCCCAAGGCATCTTGAAGGATGACGTGTATCAAGGAGCGGTGATGTATTACGGATTTGACATCGGCGGGACCAAAATTGCGCTGGGCGTATTTGATAAGCAACGTCGTTTGCAATGGGAAACACGCGTCCCTACGCCTCGCGACAGCTATGACGCTTTCCTTGATGCGGTCTGCAATCTGGTGACGGAAGCGGACCAGCGGTTCGGCGTTAAAGGTTCGGTCGGCATCGGCATTCCTGGCATGCCGGAGACGGAAGACGGCACGCTGTATGCGGCCAACGTTCCTGCTGCCAGTGGTAAGCCACTCCGCGCCGATCTCAGCGCTCGCCTTGACCGCGATGTGCGTCTGGATAACGATGCTAACTGTTTTGCCCTCTCCGAAGCCTGGGATGACGAGTTCACCCAATATCCACTCGTGATGGGGTTGATCCTCGGCACCGGTGTTGGCGGCGGTCTGGTGCTTAACGGGAAATCCATCACCGGGCGCAGCTATATCACCGGCGAGTTTGGTCATATCCGTTTGCCAGTCGATGCGCTGACGTTGATGGGCTTTGATTTCCCATTGCGCCGCTGCGGGTGCGGTCAACTGGGATGCATCGAAAGCTATCTTTCCGGCGGTGGATTTGCGTGGTTGTATCAGCATTACTACCATCAATCGCTGGATGCCCGTGAAATTATCGCGCTGTGGGAGCAGGGTGATGAACAAGCACGTGCCCATGTTGAACGCTATCTGGATTTGCTGGCGGTGTGCCTTGGGAATATCCTGACTATCGTCGATCCTGATTTGGTGGTGATTGGCGGAGGCTTGTCGAATTTTACCGCTATTACGACGCAACTGGCGGACCGACTGCCACGTCATCTGCTGCCGGTTGCCCGGGTGCCGCGTATTGAGCAGGCGCGACACGGTGATGCGGGCGGGATGCGCGGAGCCGCTTTCCTACATCTTACCGATTAATACAAAGAGGTTGTTATGCTGTCGCGCCGGGGTCATCGGTTAAGCCGCTTTCGTAAAAATAAACGCCATATGCGCGATCGCCTGCGTCAACGAATCTTTTTCAGAGACAGAGTGGTGCCTGAATTGATGGAAAAACCAAGAGTGTTGGTACTGACGGGAGCGGGAATCTCCGCTGAGTCAGGAATTCGAACCTTTCGCGCGGCGGATGGTCTCTGGGAAGAACATCGGGTAGAGGACGTTGCGACTCCGGAAGGATTTAGTCGTAATCCGCAGCTGGTCCAGTCGTTTTATAACGCCCGTCGTCATCAGTTGCAACAATCAGAAATCCAGCCTAACGCGGCGCATATCGCGCTGGCAAAACTCGAAGCCGAGCTGGGTGACCGTTTTTTACTGGTGACGCAGAACATTGATAACCTGCATGAACGTGCGGGCAGCCAGAACGTAATCCATATGCACGGCGAACTGCTCAAGGTTCGCTGTTCGCAAAGCGGGCAGATTCTGGAGTGGACTGGCGATGTGACTGCGGAAGATAAATGCCATTGTTGCCAGTTTCCGGCGCCGCTGCGCCCGCACGTGGTGTGGTTTGGTGAAATGCCGCTGGGCATGGATGAAATTTATATGGCACTGGCAATGGCCGATGTGTTCATTGCGATTGGTACATCGGGCCATGTATACCCGGCAGCGGGGTTTGTGCATGAAGCTCGACTACATGGGGCGCATACGGTAGAGCTAAATCTCGAACCGAGCCAGGTAGGAAGCGAGTTTGAAGAGAAGTATTACGGTCCGGCAAGCCAGGTGGTGCCTGAGTTTGTTGAGAAATTATTGAAAGGACTGTGATTTTTTTGCCCGATACGCGCAGCGCCATCGGGCATTCCTTACAACGCTGAATTAACGTCCTGCTTTCAGCTTCTGATAATACTCTTCATAGATAGCGCTGGCGGAACCGACATCGTTCTGCCATTCCCCTTTGTTGATGGTTTCTGCATCAGGGTAGAGGGTTTTATCGTTCGCGACTTCAGGGCTTAACAGCTTACGTGCTGCCAGGTTTGGCGTCGGATAACCGATGGTTTCCGCAACTTCTTTCGCCACGTCCGGGCGCAGCAGGAAGTTAATCAGCTTCAGCGCACCTTCTTTATTTTTTGCGTTTGCTGGAATAGACAGGCTGTCCATCCAGAAAATCCCACCTTCTTTCGGCCATACCACTTCCAGCGGTGTACCTGCCTGACGCGCAACATACGCGGAGCCGTTCCACACCATCCCCAGATTGACTTCGCCTTCCATATACGGGTTGGCCGGGTTGTCAGAGTTAAATGCCGCGACGTTAGGCATCAGCTTCTTCAATTCGTTATAGGCGGCTTCAATCTCTTTAGGATCGGTGGTATTGCCGGAGTATCCCAGCTTGCGCAGCGCCATCTGGAACACTTCTCGCGCATCATCCGTTAACAGCAGGCTACCTTTGTACTCCGGTTTCCACAGATCGGCCCAGCTGGTTACTGTTTTCGGGTCGATGGCATCGCTATTGATGCCAATGGCCGTCGCACCCCAGATATACGGGATAGAGTAGTCATTGTTGGGGTCGAATGGCTTGTTGAGCATTTCCGGATCGAGGTTGTGGAAGTTGGTCAACGTCGACTTGTCGATCTTCTGGATCATGCCTTCTTTGCGCATTTTATCGACGTAATAGGTGGACGGAACCACCAGATCGTATGCGCCGTCTTTATAGGTTTTGAGCTTGGCGTACATGGTTTCGTTCGACTCGTAGGTCGAATAGATAACCTTAATGCCAGTCTCTTTGGTGAACTGCTCCAGCAGTCCAGGCGGGACATACTCGGTCCAGTTATAGAAATAGAGCGTGTTGTTGTCATTAGCGTGAGCGGCGCTCATGCCCAGTGCCAGAGCACCCGCCGCGAGCAGGTGGCGTGACCATTTTTTCATCATTTAACGTCCCCTGAATTAAGGGCCTTAGCGGCCCTTGGTTTTATCACGTGCAATAAGCTGGCTGGCAATCACCATAACCAGCGACAGAACCAACAAAATGGTCGCCAGCGCGTTCACCTCTGGTGATACGCCGACTTTTACCATTGAGTAGATTTTTAACGGCAAAATTTCATAACCAGGCCCGGTAACGAAGGACGACACGACGACATCATCCATCGACAACGTAAAGCTCAGCAACCAGCCGGCAGCCACTGCAGGCATTGCCAGAGGCAGTATAATCTTGCGCAGAATAGTCACTTCACTGGCGCCGAGATCTTTGGCGGCTTCAAGCATTCGTACATCAAAACCTTTCAGACGTGAGTAAACCGTCACCACCACAAAAGGTAGACAAAAAGTGATATGCGAGAACAGCAGTGACCAGAAACCCAGTTGAATGCCGATCAGCATAAACAGCACCAGCAAAGAAATCGCCATTACGATATCCGGCGACATCATCACCACGAACAGCATGCCGCTGACAAACGGTTTACCGCGAAAACGGTAGCGGTACAGTGCAACCGCTGTGAGTGAGCCGATCAGCGTGGCAAACGTGGCGGATAGCACCGCCATCGTCAGCGAGTGTTGCGCTGCCTGTAGCAGGCTGTCGTTGTTCATCAGCAGGCCGTACCATTTGGTGGTAAAACCCTGCCAGTTGATGCCAAAGCGCGAGCTGTTAAAGGAGTTCACAATCAAAATAATGATTGGAATATACAGATACGCGTAGATGGCGGTCATAAAACCGCCTCTGAGCAGCCGACCGATCATTCTCGTTTCACCTTCTTGTTCAGAAGGCGCGATGTTTTCAGAGTATTGAAAATAATCAACTTTTTCTCTTCTCCAAAATCTCTCCAAAACTTCCCGCCAAAACAGATAGCCAAAAAGAAGCAGCTATCACTAAGGCCGCGAATTTTACAACAATTTTTAGGATGATCGGGAAAAAAAGGCCATTTAAATGACCAGCTTTACTCATTGCTGACTGCGAGTGGCGGTATAGCAATCGGTTCAGGGAACAATTAGCGCAAGCTACCGCTGTGGTGGTAAAGGGGAGGTACTTGACTGCAAAGCCACGAAAGAGCATGGCGTCCCAGTGTTTGAAACCTGTGAACGCTGCAGGGAGCATGCTTAACGAAGGGTAACGAAATTGACGGGAATAGTGGTTTTTGGGATATCAATTTCCTGGCCCGGTGGTAACAAAAACAGAAAACACCAGAACGGCGTTTTACGCTATCTACAGCGTAAATTTTTTGAATCACCCTGTTTTACGACACAAGAATTTACCTTTAATGACACCGTCAAAGAAACGGCCTTTAGATTGCACTGTGAGAAAAGAGTTATAGATGCTTTCTGGAACGCCCACATACTGGAAAGTTGAAGAATTTACGAACCCAATCTCCAGTATCTTTTCTAATGGGTAGTAACCAATAAATTTTATTTTTGATGAAATCATTGCCTGTCGTTGCATTTTTTCTCCTTCAATTTTTTTAATTTTCCTTCTCTGATAATACACTGATATGAAACAAAAGGAGCATAGTTTTGTAAATGTTATGGTTGTTTCAGAGTTTACTGGTTGGATGAAATGATTTTCTTTGTTGCTTTAATTTCCTGAACTGCGAAAAATAGCACGAAAATTCGTTGCTGGATTTTTAGGGATTGAAACGGGCTTTCCTTTAAGTAACTGATAAATATATTCTATTTTATTTTTCGTTATCCAGGGGACGACCGGCTGTATGTTATTGCTGGTGAACAGAACTCTTTGATTATGCTGCCTCAGTTTCCATTTCTAAGATTTTGCGAAAAATTAAATGAAAAAATAACTTGCTATTGTTTGTGGGGTGTGTGATTAATGAGGGGTTGGTTAGGTACACAGACCCATTAAAGCGGTTTAGTAAAGCAGTTCTCATCTCAAGCGTTATCCACAGATAATCCTTTCTTTTGAGCCTTCTTATCGTTACTAATTAGATTGTGTGCGAAGCCCTTTTCGCCGTAAGGCTACATAGAATTTAAGGAATTACCTGTGTCTAATAAAATGACTGGTTTAGTAAAATGGTTTAACGAGTCTAAAGGTTTTGGTTTTATTACCCCTGACAATGGTAGTAAAGATGTGTTTGTACACTTCTCTGCTATTCAGAGTGGTGGCTTTAAAACGCTGAATGAAGGCCAAAAAGTTGAGTTCAGCATTACTGCTGGTGCAAAAGGGCCGTCAGCTGAAAACGTTGTAGCTGCCTGATATTTTTCCTGATGTAAACTAATATACGATAGCGAAGACGGTGAATGCCTGAGTAGATATATTAGTTTTTCAGAAACTCAACATCTGTCGACATAAAGCTGAACAGATGTCTGAGTCTAATCATTGGGTAGAACAGTTGAAATGATTATTTTATAAATGTCATTTGTTGTTTTACCTCTGTAGTTTTTCTTGCACGCTTAAGTGCATTCGTAAAAGCTAACAACATCCCAAAAATCGCTGGTGCTATAATATAAAGAAAATTATATTATTTTAGATTCCTCATGTGAACTGATAAGAAATATTTATTTTTTATTGCTTTTAATAGTGAGTTGTAACCTGGTACTGAAAACCAAGAGAAATTATTAGTTAAATAGATCTTTTGGATATCACTGCGGTAGTGAGTGTTGTAGCAAATAAAGGCTAACATCATGACCGACCATATTTATTTTAAGTGCCCTTGTTGTCATGGGTCACAGTACAGAACTTCCCATTTTGATGTGACTGAGAAAAATCCCTTTGGTGCAAAGTGTATTTTTTGTAAATCATCAATGATCACACCTGATAACTATGCGCCATATACTTCCAGTAAATCAAATGAACAGGTGTTGCGAAAGTAACATTTGGCTCTGACCTTCCAGTTAAGGCGGCAAGATTCATTATCATTGCCAGGCACTGGTTTAAGTCCAACAAGGGCCGTCAGTCTGCTACTACCTCATCGAATTGAGCGGGCGACTTTTGAACTTGCAGGAGACGAGGGTTTGATCCTCTATGGTTACACCATGAATAAAAACCTCGTTCTAACGGGGTTTTGTCATTTCAGGGTTATCCGTGCAACATACAAGTAAGTTGGGCAAAGAATTGTATTTTTTGTTTTGCTATTAACATCATGTCTGATGTGTAACGGTATTACTAATAACCATATAAAGGGCAACGCATTGAGAATCATACAAAACCATATTATGGCCCAGGAAATTGGTGAAACAGTTATCCAGCTACTTGAAAATGGCAAAAGGGTTACGACCGGGAATATCATTGATTTGCTCGAACGGAAAAGTCATGCCTTGCACGGTCAAGAGGCCGATGAGATAAGAGAAATATTGATATTTATCAGGAAAAAATCTGTTCTGTAAACGAGCTATAAATCACCTACGGTGCTCACGGATTATGGTTTCTCAATCAAAGACCTACTGAGAGGCATCTAGCCTGGTAGTGCAAAACTCTTCTTTTCTGGCCCACACAATAAAATAGGCCTTTTTCATTACTAAAAGATAGGTTGTGATATCTGGACGGTGTGAGGCAATAATGATTACATATTTTTCGGTTGACATTGAAATCAATTATTTTCTGTAAGCGCTTTTGTGATTAAGGTTGATAGTGCTTCAAGTTGGATAGCAAGCTGAATGCTCAACCAGACATATCCGTGAACGGCGCTTTCAATGATTTCCTCGCCCTCATTGGCGAGTAAAAGACAATGCAACTCTTTAGTAATTTCGAGAAGATGCTCGCTATTTGATGCTATCGGCGTTGGGTTTCCTTCATGCAAGGCATGTGCGAGGGTGTTGAGGGTGCTACGGGTCATTTTTTCCATATCTGACAGCGTGTGAGTATTCAATATGAGAAATCGACTGCCACGGGATGCCCAGTGGGCATTTATCTGAAATTTTTGCGCCGCTATCATATCGCGGGTTATCGATTGAATATCTTCAAGTAGACTCTTCGCAATCTTTGTTTCTTTATTTACTGGTGTAATAAGGCTGCGCATTTTTACTACATTATTCAGCGCTCGCGTTTGAAGTTTGGCCATTCTCGGGGGCGCAAGAACGTTTCGGGAGACTCCCGCCGTTGTTATTTTTAGATAATCAGAAAGAAAGTCAGCAAGTTGTATACGCCAGTTAATGAATGCTCTTTGGGGAAAAATGCTGGTAAACAACATCGCCAGAATGCATCCTATAATAATGTTGGTGCTTCGCCACAATGCTGTTTGTAAGTCTCCTGCAGGAGCGCTGCTGACAACCGCCAGCGTGATACCAATCAATAATGCGGCATAGGGACGTTTACTCATGGCCAGAAAACCACAAAGGAAAGCTGCGCATCCACACCACAGCATCATCATAGTGAGAGAGTACATTTCAATGTGTAATGCGATGATCCCCAAAATCGCCCCCCCTACAGTTCCCGCCATACGTTCAAGTGCCCTGGGTATCACATTGCCCATGTAACTAATTGGTCCCATGACCACAACCAGTGTAATCAGGGGCCAGGAGTGGTCTGGTAAATTCAACATTCTTATCAGTAAGAAAGTTATAACAAATGCTAAAGCAATACGGATCCCATGAACTACGCGATAGTTGCGGTAAATCTTAAGTTCTAAAGGACTTATCGGTTTATTCCGTTCAATGGAAAAAATATTGTTTTTCATTGGTTAAAATCTTTAACATAGACAGAATTATAAAGAATGTTCAGATATACACTGAAAAAATAAACTCGTCTTACTTTTTTAACTTATAAAAAAGGAGGGCGATGCCTGATATAGGTTATTGTTAATCAATTGCTAATGCAGTAGCGAAAGAAGAAGTAATTTTTAATACCCACATTATCTTTGGATTTGCCATTATGGTGGTAAGCGGTTCTACACATCTTGAGTGGCCCCTGACTTAAATTCAACATGTTGACTTTGACAGATATTAAAAAGTTGTGGACTTCCAAAATACTGGTTAGCATGTTTAAAACGTTTTCTTTTTCAGGTTGTTATAAGGCTAAGCAAAACAGGTCAGATGGTTTCTGTGCACGGCTTTATATCAGCAACGGTATCATTATATTTATAACATATGCACTTTGATGAGCTAAGGCCCGGACCAAAGCTCATGAGATATAAGTTCTGGCTACATTAGATGGAAGCAGTACACAACCTATTCATGTGTTATCGAAAAGCAACTACGTAAACAGAAAGTGCAAGTGCGAGAAATATCCAGTATTGAGAATGGTAATGGAAAAGTTTGAGCATAAATATCCTCCACAGATTCGGTTCCTAATTAATGGCAGATTTAAATGTCAACAACAAACAAAAAAGCATGGGTATTGATTGTTTGATTGTTTCATATTGTTTCAGTGATGTGCTATGACGGTGCGTTTGCACCAACAATAAGATTCTTGCATTGTTATGGTGAGCTTAGTGTCAGCCGGGCATTAAGACGCGATCAATCTACTGATAAATATAACCCAGGCAGCCATATGCGGCTTGTTCTATCCTGTCTGTTACTCTTTGCCAGCCGCACACCGATACCACAAATCTTGCCCGCCACCTGAATGCCGCAAAGCACACCGGAAATCTTGCCGTTCCTGCCAAAAGCAAAACAGCCGGAGCTGACGTTGTAATCCTCTCTGACATGCTCGGAAATTTCGTGGTAGACCCTAAATATTATGCTGAGATGGAGGAAATACGACTCTTCCGTGAGTCAAAATCCCTGAAAACTTAGGGTGATAGATAAAGGTCTTAAGCAGCATGACATAATTTTCGATTTAAGCTATTTAAATTCATTTTTATGATAAGAATCATGTGCGATTTCCCTATAAAACTAAATCTTGCTATGTTTGGTTAATCATGCGTTAATGAATTCTTGGTTTGTAACGAATTTATCTAAAGCAAGTGCTGTAATAATTTTATTTCTTGTTCCTGTTGAGACTTCCTTGCTGGCTTTTCTCTCTGATGATTTTTTCGGACCATTCTGCCCAAGGGCTTACTCAAGAAAGGTAATAATTATGTCTAATAAAATGACTGGCTTAGTTAAATGGTTCAATCCTGAAAAAGGTTTTGGGTTTATCACCCCTAAAGATGGCAGTAAAGATGTGTTTGTACACTTTTCTGCTATCCAGAGTAATGATTTCAAGACGCTGAATGAGAATCAGGAAGTTGAGTTTAGTGTTGAACAGGGACCTAAAGGCCCCTCAGCAGTTAATGTCGTGGTTGTATAAGGTAACTGTTATTACACATCATATTCACTTCAGATGCCCGTGTTGCCACGGATCTCAGTACAGAACGTCGAGCTTTGATGTTACTGAAAAAAATCCTTTCGGAGCAAAATGTATTTTTTGCAAATCGGTAATGATTACATTTGACAATATTGCGCTATACATTCGTTCTGGTCAGACTTTGTTAGATTTTAGAAAATAAAGTTCAGGTTCCTTATGGAGCCTTTTTTGTATGCTAAACCGTTCATCTCTGTACGAACCATCACGGTATCATTATGAAAAAAGTAATCGTTTTTTTTAACTCAGAACCGGCAGTTGTTGTATCCGTAATGAAGGGAATTACTTCGATAATGCGTGAGTTTCCCAATGGGGAAAAAGCACACCTGTCCGTGATGTCAGCAGGATTTCCATCTCTGACAGGAGACCATAAAATAGTTTATGTTGCCTCTGATCGCGATGTCAGTTCCGAAGAAATTCTCGAGGCAGCATCGAAGCTTTTGAAGTGACATCTGATTGTTTCTTTACCGACCGAGATAGTAGTCCAGTGGTTTGCAGATGTTTTGCGCTTTTCTTGTATGAAGATTGTACTGCAACCTCTTGATTATTGAGTCTTTCCATTCTATCTTTTAAACATGTCAGCGCTGTTATAAGTGCTCCACGGGGAATGTTACATACTTGGCGTTGATACGTTAGAGATCAAGAGAGGTAAATAATGAACGTCGAAGAGTTAAAAACAAAAACTGAAGCGGATATTTCTGAATTCATTACAAAAAAAATTGTTGAACTCAAAAAAAAGACAGGAAAAGAAGTTTCCGACATCCAGTTTACTGCTCGTGAAAAAATGACTGGGCTTGAAAGCTATGATATTAAAATTACATTGATCTAATTGTTAAAAGACCCAGCTTGAATGAAAAGCATTATCTTAAAAGGTAATGCTTTTTTATTACTGTCAAAAAATTTGGATGTTGTCAAAACCTTCATTTTTAACCATAGAACAAGGCCTGACTTTTTAATGGGGCCTTTCCGATGCCAGTCCGCGCTATCGGGCTACTGCTGGCTCAGGGCAGGGAATGCACTTGTCGAATATTTCGTGGTCAGTGGGTATCACATTGAGGGGAGTGGGATGACGTAGTAGCCTGCGAATGGGTTAATTATCATTTCGGTCGGGATTGTTAGATAACCCAACTCCTACTTTTACCGCAGCAAACAACATAATGCACAGAGCGGTAATGACGGTAAATACCAATGAAAGGCTTGTAATCATAAATTTTCTTCATTTCAGATGGATTTGATTATTAGACTAAGGAATAAAGGAAAAGTTCAGGGTAAATATCATAGTATTTCCCGGAAGAAATATCGAAGCGGGTCATTGTATACCAGAGCGGACTGCAGAGAGCCGTATCGAAGAGTGGCGGAGCAACGGTCTCAACGGCCCCTGTGGCTGCAAATATCTATCTTGGCAAACGTCGTCATCTACCCTGTGATATCCCCCTTTTGGATAAAAAATAGGAAGATAAATTAAATGGTTAAATTTTATCCAAACGTGGTACAGTGAATCTCATTCATCGAAAGGGTAATCATCATGTCTCTCATCGATTACGCAATGAAGTACCTCGGCGGCGTATCGACGACTACTGTCATCTGCCCGGCCTGCGGCTTACGTTCATCCCAATCTATTTCTAAAATTCGCCTTAAGCAGACAATGCTGTGCCCTGGCTGTAAAACACTGTTTGTTTCACCACGATAATCCTGACACTTAGTTGCACCTAAACCCGGTGTTCTATACTTAAGTCAAATCCCGGCAGCTGTTAAATCCCTGATGCCTTACGCCCATCCTGAGAGAACGTTTCTGAACTGATTTCGCAACTGCTCCTGCATGCTAACTCTGCATCAGAGCAATGCTATGAAAATGAACCCCAGGGCGTGGTTTAACCGCTCCCATATTCCGATGAATGCTCCCGAAAGCGTAACGTTTTCGGCGAACGATCCTGCCGGTGAAAGCACGCTGCAGTCAGAACTCTTTTCGACCGCCCAGATGGAACGCTACGGTCAGAAGCTCGCACGGACCCATAAATTATCGCCGGATAAACATCCTTATTATCTTCTAAAAAGACTCGGCGAGAATGAGGCCATCATTACCCAAAGTTGTTATGAGCTTAACGCGGGTAAAAAGACCAGTATCATGCCTGCCGGGGAGTGGTTACTGGACAATTATTATCTGATTGAGGAACAAATCCGCACTGTCCGCCAGCACTTGCCGAAAAGCTTTGGTAAAGGTCTCCCGTCGCTGATGTCGCCGCTGAATTGCCCACGAATTTACAATATTGCATCAGAGGCCATTGCTCACGGTGACGGGCGCTGGGATGCCGCCAGCCTGACCAGCTATCTCACCGCCTATCAACAGGTGACCCCGCTGACATTAGGTGAAGTCTGGGCGTTACCGGGAATGCTGCGCCTGGCGCTGATAGAAAATCTTCGTCGTATCAGTATCGAAGTGATCAAAGCGCAGCAGGACAGAACGCTGGCTGATATGTGGATAACAAAGATTTTCGGATGTGCAGAGAATGCCCCTGGCGATTTAATCATGGTGGTTGCCGATATGGCACGCTCCCGACCTACGTTAACCAGTGCGTTTGTCGCAGAGCTGGTGCGGCGCCTGCAGGGGCATGGCAATGCGCTGTCGTTACCTCTGACCTGGGTTGATCAGTGCCTTCGGGAACAGGGGATCACCACCGACGTTCTCATACATAATTTCAATCAACAGCTTGCCGCCAGCCAGCTATCTGTCAGTAACAGTATCGCGGGTCTGCGATTACTGAGTGAAACGGATTGGGCTGATTTCGCCGAAACGATAAGTGTCGTCGAACAGGCATTACGCAATGATCCTGCCGGTATCTATCCTCGGATGCACTTTAATACCCGGGATCATTACCGGCACGTTGTTGAGGTCCTGGCCAGAGACAGTGGTCTCAGCGAGCCTGAAGTTGCTGACAGGGTGCTGACGCTTTCAGGAAACAGTGCTCCCGATACACTGGAACATCATATTGGTTATTATCTCGCAGGCGAAGGTCGGCAGGCGCTGGAAATTCATCTGTTAGCAGACACCTCAAGGCTCATGCGCTTGCGGCACAGTTTCAACAGAATAACCCTGCTGTCATGGCTTGGAAGCCTGGCATTGTTGACAACCGCAACGACCGCAGCGATTTTGCACGAAACAGCCATGCAGGGCGCAGACTGGCTGCTGATCGCGGTGATATTCCCTCTGATTATCGCTGTAACTCAGTTAATGAGCGATTTACTCAGTGACGCCACCACCCGTTTTCGCGTTCCTCGCCCCTTGCCGCGGATGGATTTCTCAACCGGCATTCCCCCTGACAGCGCCACCCTGTTAGTCATCCCCTGCATGCTGACCAGCCACGCAAGTTTCAGCCAACTCCTCACCAGCCTTGAAGTCTGCTGGCTGGGGAATGAAAACGAAAATCTCAGGTTTGCGCTGCTCACTGATTTCGCTGATTCTGCAAATGAACCCTCGCCGGAAAGCCAGATGCTGCTCAGACAGGCGATCGCCGATACGCAGGCGCTGAATCGCCGCTATCCCTCCAGCCGCCCACGTTTTTACCTGCTACACCGCCAGCCTGAATGGAACCCCGCGGAAGGAACGTGGATGGGCTATGAACGCAAGCGGGGAAAACTGGCGTTACTGAACAGCTGGTTGCGCCATCCGGGGACACAATTCGTCAGCGTTGCAGACATGCCTGCTAACCTTTTACCGGGCCACATTAAATACGTCATTACCCTGGACAGTGATACGGTGCTGCCGCGCGATACGGCGCACAAACTGGTCGCGACGATGGCGCATCCGCTGAATACGCCAGAGTATGATCCGGTACGCCAGAGGGTTATCAAAGGATTTGGCATTTTACAACCCGGCCTTGCGGAGGAGATACCACGCAACGGTCAGGGACGTTACGCCGCCATGCGCAGCAGCATACCGGGCAATAATCCCTATTCGATGATGTCTTCGGATATCTATCAGGATCTTTTTGGGGAAGGATCGTTCGTGGGCAAAGGGATTTACGATGTTGACATTTTTATGCAGGCCACTGCCAACACCTGCCCGGAAAATCTGGTTCTCAGCCATGATCTACTCGAAGGATGCTATGCACGTTCGGGTCTGCTGAGTGAGGTGTTACTCTATGAACAGTACCCGAATAATTATCTGTCGGATGTTGCACGCCGTTCACGCTGGATCCGGGGTGACTGGCAACTGCTTAACTGGCTGAAACCACGTGTCAGAAGAGCCGATGGAACCCGGACCAGGAATCCGCTGACCGCGCTTTCTTACTGGAAATTACTCGATAATCTGCGTCGCAGTCTGGTCGCCCCCTCATTACTGGTATTGCTGTTCTTCACCCTGCTCGGGGTACCTAATCCGGTTTACTGGCTGGGTGTACTGTCGCTGATATGGCTGTTGCCAACCATCCTCTGCATCACCCATGACCTGCTGCATAAACCTCTGCGTCGCCGCCTGAAGCCGCATCTGTTACTGGTAGGGGCGGGCGCGCTGAAGCGTTTGTCAGGTATCGGCCTTAATTTTGCGATACTGCCGCACGAAGCCGGATATTCGCTAAAAGCGATCGCCGTGACGTTATGGCGATTGGGGATCAGCAGGCGTCACCTCAGCCAGTGGGTCAGCCACAGCCTGGACAGCAATCAGGCCGGACCCACTGTCGCGCGTTTTTATCAGGCGATGTGGCTGAATGTTGCATGTGGTGTGATGCTGATAATACTGACCGGACAATTTGCTCCACAACTGCTGGGGATTGCGTTGCCGATCGGTTTGTTATGGTGTGTGGCACCGCTGCTGATGAGCTGGCTGAGTCGTCAGCCTGCGCGTAAGGTGTTTTCGCCCAATCCGGAACAAAAACAGCTGTTGCGCCAGACAAGCCGTGAAATCTGGGCGTTTTTTGAAACCTTTGCCACAGAAAAAGAGAACTGGCTTCCGCCTGATAATTACCAGGAAATACCGCAGCCGACGGTGGCCCATCGAACTTCTCCTACCAATATTGGCCTTTCCCTCATGGCTAACCTGACGGCATGGGACTTTGGCTACCTGCCCGGCGGGGAAGTGCTCCGGCGCGTGTCGCTCACGCTCGACACAATGGATAAAATGGAGCACTACCGGGGCCATCTCTACAACTGGTATGACACTCGTACGCTGGCCCCCCTCAGCCCACGCTATATCTCAAGCGTCGACAGCGGCAACATGGCAGGGCATTTGTTGACGCTGCGTGCAGGGCTGTCCGCCATGCGTCATCAGCCAGTTTTAAATCGCCAACAGATACTGGCAGGACTGAACGATACGCTGGATATTCTGGAAAAACAGTGGGGTCAGAACCCGCCTGACAGCTTGCGGTTGCTGCGAAAACACTGCCTGAGCGCGGTGTCGCTCTCTCCGCAGACATTTTTCAGCGAGCTGAAAAATATGCGCACCCAGTGCAATCACCTGAACACGCTATGCCATCAGGGATCTCCTCTTCAGATGCGTTGGGCAGGACATCTGGAGCATCAACTGGTTCAGCTTTGCCATGAGTGGTCGCTGCTGCTTGGCTGGTTACCTGCATCCTGGAACGAACAGACGCTGCCGACTTTGTGCGAGCTTGCCCGCGCAACATTTACTGGTGTAGGAACCCCCCCGGCGTCAGCGACGGAGCAGGCCCGGATGCGACTCAATATTATCACTGAACTTGAACAACGGCTGGATGAGCATGCCCGGATGGATTTCGCCTTTCTGTACAGCGAAGCAACCAGTCTGCTCAGTGTTGGCTATAACTGTGACACGAATATGCCTGACAAGAGCCACTACGATCTTCTGCCGTCTGAAATCCGCCTGACCAGCTTTCTTGCCATTGCCACTAATCAACTGCCTCTTAAAAGCTGGTACGCGCTGGGGCGACTGTTCACCACCATTGACAATGAAACCGCCCTGATGTCTTGGAGCGGGTCAATGTTTGAATACCTGATGCCGAATCTGGTAATGCCCACCTGGCCTGGCAGCCTGCTCGATGAAATGAGTCAGTCGGCGGTAATGCGCCAGATTCATTGGGGGAAAGAACGCGGAGTACCGTGGGGCGTTTCAGAGTCTGGTTATCATGCTTTTGATGTTCAGCATAATTATCAATATCAGGCATTTGGTGTGCCGGGTCTCGGCCTGCGCAGGGGGCTTGCTGATGACATGGTTGTCGCCCCTTACGCCACACTGCTGGCGTTGATGGTCTCGCCACAGAAAGCCTGTGAGAACCTGATCAGGCTGCAAAAAAATGGCGCACATGGTGAATACGGTTTTTATGAAGCGCTGGACTATACTCCCTCACGCCTCGCAACCGGTCAGCTCTATGCGGTGGTTCAGTCCTGGATGGCGCATCACCAGGGCATGGCGTTTCAGGCGCTGGCTCATGTGCTACTTGACGCCCCGATGACTGAACGCTTCATGTCCAGTACGGTCTTCCGATCAGCGAGCCTGCTGTTACAGGAACGCGTGCCGGATGCAGTCGATCTGTACAGTCCGCGCCGTCATTTTGAATCTCATGAGGGCAGGGTCAAACCCGTTCGCTATGAACCCCGTATTTTCTATGGCGTGGACACGCCGGCCCCGGATATTCAACTGCTGTCCAACAACCATTATCATCTGATGTTGACCACGGGCGGCGGCGGCTATAGTCGCTGGAATAATATTGCGCTCACGCGCTGGCGCAGTGATACCACCCGCGATAACTGGGGAGCATTCTGCTATATCCGCGATATACAGACGGGGAATGTGTCGAGCAATACCTGGCAACCGACAGCCCACACCAGCGGGCATGACGAGGAAGTGATATTCACCGATGCGAGTGCTGAATTCAGACGCACTTTCGATGGGCTCAGCGTCAAAACTCAGGTTGTGATCTCCCCGGAGGATGATATTGAGTTGCGACGGCTCACACTGATTCATCGTGGTCGCCAGCCCCGCTCTCTGGAACTGACAACCTATGCCGAAGTAGTACTGGCACCTGAAGCCAGCGATCTGGCACACCCGGCATTTAGCAATCTGTTTATTCAGACGGAACTGGATCCTGAGCGTGACGCTATTCTTTGCCACCGGCGCCCGCGTTCTCCGGGTGAAGCGAGTCCCTGCCTGTTTCACATGATGGTGGTGCATGGCGATAACCGTCATAACGTTTCGTTTGAAACAGACAGGGAAAAATTTCTTGGTCGTGGCAGAAACCCTGCTGATGCCCAGGCAATAAAGGCAGGCGGGGCGCTCAGCAACACGTCGGGGTCAGTGCTGGATCCGATCCTGGCAATACGCCACACCATCACTCTGCAGCCGGGGCAGCCGGTCACGATTGATATCATTTATGGCATCAGCGAGACCCGCCAGCAGAGCCTGGCGTTGCTGGAAAAATACCGCGATTACCCTATCGCTGATCGCGTCTTTGAACTGGCCTGGTCTCACAGTCTGGTGGTATTACGCCAGATGAACGCCAGTGAAGATGATGCCACTTTGTTTAATCGTCTTGCCAGCGCGGTGCTTTACCCTGTCCAGGAGCTGCGCGCCGAAGGCCAGGCGATCAGCCGCAACCGGCGTGGTCAGTCCGGTCTGTGGGGCTGGGCAATTTCAGGCGATCTGCCGATAGTGCTGCTCAGTATTACCAGCGAGGAAAGTATTGCCTCAGTGACCACACTGATTCAGGCGCACCGTTACTGGAGACAGAAAGGACTGGATGTTGATTTGGTTATCCTGAATAACAGTCCCGGCGGCTACCAGCAGGGCTTACAAAATCAGATTATGGACTTAATTTATGCCGGGTCTGAAGCCAGTCTGCTGGACAAAACGGGCGGTATTTTTGTTCGTAATGGTGAGCATCTCTCTGCTGAGGATAAGTTGCTTTTGATGAGCGTGGCCTGTCTTTATCTTGATGACCGCACAGGCAGTATCAATGAGCAGCTTAATCAGCGTACTCACACCCTTAAACCTCAGGCCAGAGCACTCATTCCACGAGCTGTGCGCGAGCGTAATCAACATACGGACTGGAGCCCCGATATCAGTCAGTTATGCCATTTCAATGGGTACGGTGGATTTTCTCAGGATGGTCGGGAATATCAGATTGTCCTGCGGGAAGATGCGCAGACACCGGCTCCCTGGTCAAACGTACTGGCAAATGCCCGTTTTGGCACTGTGATTTCAGAGGCGGGACAGGCCTACTCCTGGTATGAGAATGCACATGAATACCGGTTGACACCGTGGGAGAACGATCCGGTGAGCGATCGCAGCGGCGAGGCGTTTTATCTGCGCGATGAAGAGAGTGGTGAGTGTTGGTCACCGACGGCTTTACCTGTTCGCGGACATGGTGATTACCTGACCCGCCATGGTTTCGGTTACAGCGTGTTTGCCCATCGAGAGAATGGTATAGACAGCGAGCTGACGGTCCTGGTTGCCGAAGAGGCACCAGTTAAGCTAGCGCTCCTGACGCTCAGTAACTCTTCGGGGCGGACACGAAAACTTTCCGTCACCGGCTATGTGGAGTGGACGCTCGGAGGAACACGAACTCGTTCAGCCCCTCACATTGTGACACATGCGGCCAGACCGCCTGGCGGCTGCGGAGTGCTGGCGAACAACTTTTATGGCGATAACGGTAGCGGTCGTACTGCCTTTTTTGCCGTCAGCGGTAATGACTGTTCGTTGACCGGGGATCGCCGGGAGTTTATCGGTCGTAATGGTTCTCTGTACGCCCCGTCGGTCATGAAGCTACGCAGGCTTTCAGGTAAAACGGGCGCCGGTCTGGATCCCTGCGGGGCAGTACAATCGGCGGTAACATTAATTGATGGCGATCAGAGGACGTTTATTTTTATCCTCGGCGCAGAGGAGAATCATATTCGAGCTCAGGAGACGCTTGCCCGTTATATGAATGAGGAGACGGTCCGCGAGGAGCTGAACCGGGTTCACAACCACTGGCACAATGTGCTTGATAAAATTGTGGTTAACACCCCCGACACATCGGTAAATTTACTGGTGAATGGCTGGCTATTGTACCAGACGGTAGCCTGTCGCCTGATGGCTCGCAGCGGTTACTACCAGTCCGGCGGCGCATTTGGTTTTCGCGATCAACTGCAGGATACGCTGGCGCTGAGTCATGCTGATCCGAACCGGATGAGAGAACAGATAATCCTGTGTGCATCACGGCAATTTATTGAGGGTGATGTACAGCACTGGTGGCACCCGCCACACGGCAACGGGGTGCGCACCCGCTGTTCCGATGACTATCTGTGGCTTCCGCTTGCCGTTTGCCACTATGTTGAAACGACGGGGGATATGGATGTACTGGAAACATGTATTCCTTATCTGGAGGGACGTCCGCTTCAGCCTGGTGAAGAGTCTGCCTATGATACGCCGGTGATCAGCGGTACCGAAGAGACTCTCTGGTTACACTGCGTCAAAGCCATTAAGTATGGACAACAGTTCGGGGAGCATGGTCTGCCGCTGATGGGGGCGGGTGACTGGAATGACGGCATGAACCGGGTGGGGATCGACGGCAAGGGTGAAAGCGTCTGGCTGGGCTTCTTTCTGTTCGACATTTTGCAGCGGTTTGCGGCGCTGGCTGATCGCAGACTGGATGAAAGTGTCGCCTCAATGTGCCGTTCACAGGCTGTGCGCCTGCAAAGTAATCTCGAAGCCCACGCCTGGGATGGCGAATGGTACCGGCGTGGATATTTTGACGATGGTACTCCCCTGGGGTCGAAAGCCTCACAGGACTGCCGGATTGATGCGATTGCCCAGAGCTGGTCAGTATTGTCCGGGGCCGCTAGCCCGGGACGGTGCGCAAAGGCCATGCAGGCGCTGGATAAGCATCTTGTGGATAGCGAGGGGGGACTGATAAAACTATTAACACCGCCTTTCGATGGGCACGGTCCAAATCCGGGTTACATACAGGGCTACCTGCCTGGTGTGCGGGAAAACGGAGGGCAGTATACACATGGCGCTATCTGGGCTGTGATGGCATTTGCCCGAATGGGGAATGCCGAACGTGCCTGGCAACTCTGGTCCATGCTCAGCCCGATAAATCATACTCTGAATGCGAACTCAGTCGGGATCTATAAAGCCGAGCCTTATGTCATGAGCGCTGATGTCTACAGCGTCGCTCCCCATATCGGACGTGCCGGATGGAGCTGGTATACCGGTTCATCAGGCTGGGCCTGGCGTTTACTTACCGAAGAATTACTGGGGATAAAACGTTCCGGTGCTGATTTAACGGTTCATGCCCGGTTGCCGGATGGCTGGCCGTCTTTTTCTATGGCTTATCAATATGGCGAAAGCCATTATCAGATTAGTGTCTCACGCGGCGATGGAGAATATCGCGTTACACTGGATGGTGTTCTCCTCCCTGATGACAGAATACCGCTGCGGGATGATGGACAAAACCATACGGTTGAGATTATTCAGAACTGATACTGAGTCCGGACGCGCATTAACGTCTACCGTTAATGCGCTGATTATCCCTGAGAACCTCAATCGCTGTCTGCATGGCGATTTTGTCATCTCGTTTTTTTTGCTTGTCCTGCATGACCTGAAGGTATTCCAGCAAAGTTCGGGTATTAATAGGTCGGCCCTGTTTACCCACTGCCAGCACGGCTTCGCCAAGAATAATTTTCACTGGTGGCAACTGGGCTGGGTACCAGTCAAGGGTGTCTTCTGATTTCATGATAAATTTCTCACGGAAGGGTATTATATCATAAATCAGACGTTTAATTTTCAATATCTGATATCCTGATTTAATCATAAATTAACATAACTTAAGCCAGTTATTTTTATATTAAGGCGTATAATAATTACTGTGTTCCTCAGAGAATTATTTATGTCTTATACAAAAGGACTCAGGCACTTTAAAGAAAGACCGGTGCATGTTGCCTGCCCGGTATGCGCATACAGAGCCGATCAGAAAGCAGGTAAACTAAGAAAAGATGCGGTTCTGGAGTGCCCTGCCTGCGGGCTGTTGTTCAGACCATCAGAATGCTGGTGTATCGGCGGCTGATCGGCTTCTGCCACCTAACGTGAGTGATGTTGGGAAATGACAATATTGCTCCTGTACTGTAGTTTGAGAGGATATGATGAAATCTAAAAAATCTATTTTTATTGAAGGACATATCCTTTCGAACAGCTGTCATGGGCAGGTTGGTCAATCTTTCTGTATCCACAGGGCCAGGTTTAATAATGGTAAATATGCGATTATCCGGGAAGCTTCAGGAATATGTTTCAAGCCTGGCGAAATTATTCAACGAAACGATTGCGAGTGGTTTTATAACCTTACCAAAATTCGCCTTCTCTCATTTGAGTACCTTGAAGATGATGAATCCAGAAGACAATTTCTTGAATATCGATAATAAATTCATGCGTATCATGACGGCATATTTTTGCGCGTTTACAATTCCTTTCTGATTTTACAAATCTTATCCCCGTTCCTGACCTGGCATGCAGTTTACTTGAGGGTAAACTGCATGCCATGATCATTTTAACTTTTTGAGTAATATCGGTTAACTATCAATGTCGCTAACCTTCTTGTTCAGCAAGCGGGAGGCGCGCCAGTAGATCAGCAGCATCAGACCCATGACGATGGTCAGCGTAATGCTGGTGGCTGCACCGAACGGCCAGTCGCGGATGTTCAGGAACTGAACTTTAATCACGTTGCCAATCAGCAGGTTTTTCGCCCCGCCCATTAAATCGGAAACGTAAAACAGCCCCATTGCGGGCAGCATAACCAGCAGGCATCCGGCGATAATTCCCGGCATCGTTAACGGAATAATGATGCGGGTGAAGGTCTGAAGTTTACTGGCGCCCAAATCGCGCGCGGCTTCCAGTAGCGGTTTATCGAGCTTTTCAATGCTGGAATAGAGCGGCATCACCATAAACGGCAGCAGGATGTACACCAGGCCGATAATCACCGCGCTGGGGGTAAACATGATGCGAATGGGGGTATCGATAACGCCGAGCCACAACAGAAATTCATTGAGGTAGCCCTTGGTACTGAGGAATATTTTGAGTCCGTAGATGCGAATAAGCGAGTTGGTCCAGAACGGAACAATCAGCAGGAACAGCAGCAATGGACGCACTTTTTCCGGCAGTTTCACCAAAAACCAGGCAAACGGATAGCCGAGCACCAGACAGGCGAGCGTGGCAATCAGCGCCATATTGAGGGAGTGAACCAGTACCTCAAAATAGAGCGGATCGAGCAGACGTGTATAGTTTTCCAGCGTAAAGACCATTTTGACGAAATTGGCGTCGTCGCGGGTCAAAAAGCTGGTGCCGATGATCATCAGGTTGGGCAGAAAGACAAATAACACAAGCCAACCGACAATGGTGACGATCACCACACTCTGGAATTTACTTGTGTTCTTCATCAGCCAGTACGACCTCCCAGCTTTCTACCCAGTTAATCGCCATTTTCTGGTCGAGAGAGTGGTCAAAGTCAGGATCGTCTTCGTTGAAGAATTCACTGACCATCACCATCTTGCCATTTTCCAGTTCCACAACCGACTCCAGCGTCATGCCCTTGTAGTTGCGTTCACGCACGTAGCCGATCAGGCCTTCGATATGATTGTCGTCGTTGATTTCATCAACGCGCAGATCTTCAGGGCGTAACAGGACGTGCAGCTTCTGCCCGGGAATCACCGCGAAGTTGACATAAATATTGCACTCACGACCTTCAACGTTAGCACGAACGCGCTGTTCGTCCAGACGTTCTATCACCGTCGCGTTAAACATATTGATCTCACCGATAAACCCGGCGACGAACAGATTTTTCGGCTCTTCGTAGATTTCGCGCGGCGTACCGTCCTGCTCAATCTTGCCATCGCGCATCACCACGATACGGTCTGACATGGTCAGCGCCTCTTCCTGATCGTGAGTGACAAAGACAAAGGTGATACCAAGCTTACGTTGCAGCGCTTTCAGTTCGTTCTGCATCTGCTTGCGTAGTTTGTAGTCCAGCGCAGAGAGAGATTCGTCTAACAGGAGTAAACGGGGTTTATTGACCACCGCTCGGGCAATCGCTACGCGCTGCTGCTGTCCACCGGAGAGTTGATGCGGTTTTCGCTGGGCGAACTCTTCCAGCTGCACCATGCGCAGAGCTTCGGTAACGCGGGGAGGAATGTCGGCTGCGGGCGTTTTTTGCATGCGTAAGCCAAAGGCCACATTCTCAAAAACGGTCATGTGGGGAAATAACGCATAGCTTTGGAAGACGGTGTTCACGTAGCGGTTTTCCGCAGGAACGTGAGTGATGTCCTGGTTGTCCAACATGATATGACCGGAATCAACCGTTTCCAGACCGGCAATCAGGCGAAGAACGGTTGTTTTACCGCAGCCAGAGGGGCCAAGCAGCGTGAGAAACTCGCCATTATTGATGGTCAAATCCAGGCTGGAAATCACCTCTTTGCCATCGAAACTTTTGCGAATTCCCGCTAATTGCACCAGTGGAGAAAGCGAACGCGGTTGTTTATTCAATTTTTTACTCTGTCCCATGTAAACGCAACGGATGGCTGACCGCTGCGGGGTTCGTGGTTAACCACCTTGATGACTCTTAATGAGGGCCGTTATTCTACGGCAAACCATGGTAATCGCCAATCCTTGTTGCGAATTACTGACTTAGCCCTATAGTCAGAGGGGATGTCAGGGCGAAATATTCTCACTTGCGGGGATAAAAGTGACCTGACGCAATATTTGTCTTTTGTTGCTTATTGATAATGTTGTCACAAAAAGTGAGGGTGACTGCATGGATAAACTACTTGAGCGTTTTTTACACTACGTGTCGCTGGACACCCAATCAAAATCGGGCGTGCGGCAGGTACCCAGCACCGAAGGACAGTGGAAGTTATTACAACTGCTCAAACAACAGCTCGAAGAGATGGGGCTGGTTAACATTTCACTGAGCGAAAAGGGGACGCTGATGGCCACGTTGCCCGCTAACGTTGCTGGCAATATTCCCGCGATCGGCTTTATTTCCCATGTGGATACCTCACCGGATTTCAGCGGTAAAAACGTTAATCCGCAAATCGTTGAAAACTATCGCGGCGGCGATATTGCGTTAGGCATTGGTGATGAAGTTCTGTCGCCGGTGATGTTCCCGGTGCTGCATCAACTTCTGGGTCAGACGCTGATCACCACAGACGGTAAAACGCTGCTGGGCGCGGATGATAAAGCTGGCGTGGCGGAAATCATGACCGCGCTGGCGGTGCTCATCCAAAAAGATATTCCGCACGGTGATATCCGCGTGGCCTTTACGCCGGACGAAGAGGTTGGTAAAGGGGCGAAGCATTTTGACGTTGCGGCATTTGATGCGCAGTGGGCCTATACCGTTGACGGCGGTGGCGTGGGAGAGCTGGAATTTGAAAACTTCAACGCCGCGTCGGTTAATATCAAAATTGTCGGCAACAATGTGCATCCCGGTACCGCAAAAGGGGTGATGGTGAATGCGCTGTCGCTGGCTGCTCGTATTCATGCTGAGGTTCCGGCAGACGAAAGCCCGGAAACGACGGAAGGCTACGAAGGCTTTTATCATCTGGCGAGCATGAAAGGGACGGTCGATCGGGCGGATATGCACTACATCATCCGTGATTTTGACCGCAAGCAGTTTGAAGCGCGCAAACGCAAGATCATGGAGATCGCCAAAAAGGTCGGCAAAGGGTTACACCCGGATTGCTATATCGAACTGGTGATTGAAGACAGCTACTACAATATGCGCGAAAAAGTGATTGAGCATCCGCACGTGCTGGATATCGCTCAGAAGGCGATGCGCGATTGCGATATTGAGCCGGTGCTGAAGCCTATTCGTGGCGGCACCGACGGCGCGCAGCTGTCGTTTATGGGATTACCGTGTCCGAATCTGTTCACCGGAGGCTACAACTATCATGGTAAACATGAGTTTGTAACTCTGGAAGGAATGGAAAAAGCGGTGCGGGTGATTGTACGTATTGCGGAATTAACCGCAAAGCAGCAGTAAATTTATCGATAGATGCCGGATAGCGCTTCGCTTATCCGGCCTACAGTATTTCACTCCAGAAGGCCTGATAGGACGCGCTAGCGTCGCATCAGGCACCGTTCGTATTATCCTTCGAAGAACCAGTATCCGCTGTTTACCAGTGCGGCAAGCATGGCAAGGAAAGACGGATCTTCCAGCGCATCCTCAAAGTTCTCGGCCGTCAGAACAATATGGCTGGCAAGCGCTTCCAGGGCAGGGCGATGCGGTGAATCAATTTTCTCACCGTTGGCGTAGACGTCATCGCCGATGCGCAATACGCGCAATCCGCCCAGACGCACTAACACATCTCCTTGCTTCAGGGCATCGTAAATTTCGTCTGGCTGATACGGCGGCTCCGGTGGAGCAATATCCAGCTCATGACGAGACTGAGATATAAACTCGCCAAACCACTGCTGGAAATGTTCCGGCTGATTAATCAGTCCAAGCATCATTTCACGCAGCTTGTCCATTTCCTGCGGCAGAACGTCAGCCGGATGATCGCGCGGCGGCAGGTCAGGATCGCTGTAATACGTGCTACCCAGCTCACGTTGCAAAACGTAATCGGCGAAGCCGCTGATCAGTTCGCGAGTATTCGGCGCGCGGAAACCGACCGAATAGTTCATGGCGTTTTCCAGCGCATAGCCTTCGTGCGGGAATCCTGGTGGAATGTACAGGATATCGCCGGGTTCCAGCTCTTCATCGATGATGGCTTCAAACGGGGCGACCTGCAGCAGGTCCGGGTGAGGGCAGTGCTGCTTCAACTGCAGTTTTTCGCCCACGCGCCAGCGACGTCGCCCGGTTCCCTGAATGATAAACACATCGTACTGATCAAGATGTGGGCCAACGCCGCCACCGGGGACAGAGAAGGAGATCATCAGATCGTCAATCCGCCAGTCCGGCAGTTCGCGAAACGGACGCATCAGCGCGGCGGTGGGTTCATGCCAGTGATTGACCGCCTGTACCAGCAGCGACCAGTTGTTCTCGCCGAGATGATCATAGCTTTCGAACGGACCGTGGCTAACCTGCCATTTACCGTCCTGGTGGCTGACGAGTCGGCTGTCGACTTCGCTTTCCATTGCCAGTCCAGCCAGTTCGTCAGGAGAGAGTGGATCAATAAAGTTGTTAAACCCGCGTTTTAAGACCACCGGGCGTTTCTGCCAGTGGCGTTCAAGAAAATCGGGCCAGTTAAGTGTGAGTTGGTATTCCATAATGAGCATCCCGCAGGCTGGTATCTGCAACCGATTATAACGGATACTTAACCGCAAGCGGGAAATCAGTACATATTTATTACATGCGGCGATTACTCGTCTATTTGCCCCGGCTGCTGGCGGCCAAAAATAACTTCCATGCGCGCGCCACCCAGCAGGCTATCGCCTGCAATAATCTGCCCGTCATACTGTTCGGTGATTTCTCGCGCCACCGCCAGTCCAACGCCTTGACCTGGCCGTAACGTATCGACACGTTGTCCACGGTCAAACACCACTTCCCGTTTGCTTTGCGGAATACCTGGGCCATCATCTTCAACCAGAATGTGTAGCTGATCCTCGGACAGATGCGCTGAAATCTCGACAAACTCCAGACAATATTTACATGCGTTATCCAGCACGTTGCCCATCACTTCGACAAAATCGTTCTGTTCGCCCACAAAACTGATTTCGGGTGAGATATCGAGATTTATGTTGACGCCTTTACGCTGATACACCTTATTTAGCGCCGAGGTGAGTTTATCCAGCAACGGCGCGACTGGATGCAGTTCGCGGCTAAGCAGCACGCTGCTGCCACGCATGCTGGCGCGATGCAGGTAATAGCCAATCTGCTGGGAAATACGGCTGATTTGTTCCAACATGATGGGTTCCGCGTCGCTTACGTTCATTTTTTCATTACGCATCGAGCGGAGCGTACTCTGTAATACCGCCAGCGGTGTTTTCAGGCTATGGGTGAGGTCTGTTAACGTCGTACGGTATTTGTCGTAGCGCTCGCGTTCGCTTTTTAAAAGTCGATTAAGATTGCGGACCAGGCTGGTCAGTTCGCGCGTGGTGGCGGGGTTTAACATCTCTCGATGATGTTCCTCAAGCTCACGGACTTCACGCGCCAGCGATTCGATAGGCCGCAGACTCCACCAGGCGGCTACCCATAACAGCGGAATGACCAGCAACAGATTGGCGACCAGCACATAAATAAACCAACTCCAGACCATATACGAGCGCTTTAGCTCAATAGGAATGGTATCGACAACCACTATGGTCAACTGTGGCATTCTGGCAGTGGCGGGGTAGACGTTCACGGCGACCGAGTGGGTCATTTCGGCATCGTCGTCATCTTCTCTGACTTCTTTTAGCTGCTGCTGAGCGGAGTGATCTTCGCCCAGTAAGGTGCTGGTGGCATCTACATTGGCTTCAATCTCATGAAAACCGTTAGCTTTTAGCCATTCCGGTTGGATACTGTGCGTCAGCCAGGGAACATTGCGCTGCGCCCACAACAACTCACCGTCTTCGTTATAGATCAGCGACATTGTTGGGCTTTGCATATCGAGATTCTCAGGCAGCTCGACGTTTATCTTACCGTTCTCCCATTTTGCCAGGGTATAGAACAGGTTACTTTCACCCCGCAGCAGGCGGAACGTTGTTTTATCAAAGCTGACGCTGTAACCCACCAGGGCAACCATGCCGTAGGCCAGCGAAAGCACCAATACCACGCCCGCGGTTGCCAGTAAAAAGCGCAACCGCAGTGATAACGGGAAAAAATGACGCAATAATTTATTCATTAGCGCAGTTCAAAAAGATATCCCTGGCCACGCACGGTGGTGATGACATCATCCGGGTATTGCGCCTGTATTTTTTTACGCAGACGCCCCATCAGAACATCAATGGTGTGGCTTTCACGCAGCTCGGCATCCGGGTAAAGCTGTAACATGAGCGAATCTTTACTGACCACTTTGCCGTTATTACGGATAAGTGTTTCCATAATGGTGTATTCGAACGCCGTGAGCTTGATAACTTCATCATTGACGGATAACTCGCGCCGAGAGAGGTCCACCTGGAAAGGAGGAAGAGAGATAATCTGCGATGCCAGACCGCTGTTGCGACGCATAAGTGCCTGCATGCGCGCAGCCACCTCTTCGATATGAAACGGTTTTGTGACGTAATCGTCGGCTCCGGCGCTGAGTACTTCCACCTTGTCCTGCCAGCCTTCACGCGCGGTTAACACCAGAATCGGCAACGAAACCTCATTGCTACGCCAACGGCGGATCAATGACAAACCGTCTTCATCGGGGAGTCCTAAATCAACGATCGCGATATCCGGCAGATGTTCATTCAGATAATAGTCCGCTTCCTTCGCATCTTCTGCATCATCCACCTGATGCCCTAAATCCTGTAACTGAACCTTGAGGTGGTGGCGTAATAAAGCATTATCCTCGACAACCAGTACGCGCATCATCGTTTCTCCCTAAAATAACGGTATAAATAGTTTAACGCTGATTATGTGGATTGAAAGCAGCGCTATGAAATTAAATAACTTTTCTCATGCTCCCCTGCCCGTGGGGGCGTCCTGGGGGCAATGCCGTTGGCATCTGATTGTTCAGCATGTTGACCTGATCCTGGTTCATGTCGCCAATCCACTTGGAGTAAACCTCGTACACCATTCGCGCATCTTCATGTCCCATCTGACTCGCTATGAATGACGGATTCGCTCCGGCCATCAACGTCCAGCATGCGTAGGTATGCCGTGACTGATAAGGATTCCTTTCGCGGATATTGGCAAGTTTAGTACCTCGCTTCCAGCCATAGGCAATCGAGTTCTTGGAGAAGTAACTGCCTTTTTTTGACGAATATGCTGTCGGTGAAAAAACGAAGCGAAGAGATTGCTGCTCAGTTTTTCCGATCTCCCGATGGTGAAATCGAATTTCTTGCTTCGGATTAGCGCCGGTGACTTCGTATTGTTCCTTCAGTGCATCCAGAGCAGGTTTAAGCAACGTTATCGTCCTTATTCCGGCATCTGTCTTAGGGGGAACAAATACTCGCTTATTCGTCAAACTTCTGGATACGTGGATTTCACCTTTTACCAAATCAATGTCTTCCCATGCCAGGGCGCATATCTCGCCCGGCCTCATCCCCGTATGAACGGCAACAATGATGATTAATGCCTGGCTACGGGGAAGGGCGGCTATCAGAGCCTGGTACTCATGAAGTAAAAGTGGGTCGGGATCATTTTTAGATAACTTGAGTCGCGACACTCCTTCATAAGGAGCATGCAATATAAACTGGCTTCGGTTTGCGAGCTTAAGCATTTCTGATAAAACTGCCATCTGTTTATTGACTGTTGAGGGCGCGCGGCCCTGCCTCGCCAGATTCGGCATTGCCGGGTTAATAATTGTCCCGGTCAATAACTCCTTTCGGTAATGCAGAATATCGGCATGCTCAATATCTACCAGACGGGTATTTTCTCCGATTACACGCAGTAACGTATTTACGACCGAAGTAAGCGATAGCAGTGTTGCACCTGATACCTCTAAGGCTTTGGTGTCTGTAAAAAAATCACTTAGTTCTTTAAACGTGGTGATTTTTTTGGTTGTGATGAACTTCTTAAGCGCCTTGGATTCCGGGAAACGTTCCGCATAGTCGAACTTACCGAGCTGTATTTCACTTGTTATGAGCGCGCGAAGATTTCCAGCTTTTTTGATGTTGCTGCTGTTCACCGTCCAGCCGCGAAGGACTTCGCGGCAACGTTTGCCGCGATAGGTAAATGTGATCCGTATTTTTCCATTATGCAGCTCAACGCCGGTTGGAAAGTCCATCATGCATCCTGTACTAATTGGTTAATCTTTGGATAGTTGTACCAAAGCAGACCTTTAGAATTGTCAGTTTCCCCGAGAGCTGTCAGATGTTTGAAATGCACGCCTTCGATCCACAAATTCAACCGATAACTTTTAATTTGTCTTTCAGACAAGCCGGTCTTTTCTGTTAGTCGCGCTTCAACCATCCACTCTTCGCTGAAAATGAGTTGCGACATACATAACTCCGATGCCGCCAGCCACAACAGTACATGCTGCAGCTGGCTGTAAGTGAAAACCTAAAATCAGTTTTTTGTCAGGCGCTGCCAGATTGCAGATACGTATTTGACCTGATGCCGGGCGTCAGAAAGCGCATTGTGCATGTCGCCTTCAAACGGGATGTCGAAGCGCGGGTTGATACCGACAGATTTACCCAGTTCAACCATGGTCCTTACGTCCCTGTCATTCCAGAACGGAACAGCGAAGGGAGTTTCTGTTAATGCATACGCGCGGCGGAGAATGACGTTATCAAACGAGCATCCATTGCCCCATAGCTGAACGGTGTGACTACCGTTAGCAGCATTTTCAGCAATAAAGTCAGCCAGTAGTTCAAGGACTTCACGCAGCCCCATAGCTTCATCAACAAGAATGGCAGAGCGGGCTTCAGATGATTGTTTCAACCACCACTGAATCGTCGACGCATCCGGTTTCATCCCAAACGACATCGATGATTCAAGACTGACAACCTGATAAAACTCGGCACCAGTGTTACCAGTTGAAGGCTCGAAAAATACAGCGCCGATAGAGACTATTGGGGCATCAGGACCGCTGCCCATAGTTTCCAAATCAACCATCAGGTGAGTATAAAAAGCGTTCAGGTGATCCGTATCGATATGGTGAACGGGTTCATTATTCAGGGAAGCTGGATGCTCACCAGTTGCATCAGCGCTTTTAACTGGCAAAACTGCTGCTTCGCCCTGAGGCACTTCAGGATTAGCTTTGATTTTGTTGTTGTCAGTTTTTTCCATCTGAACATCGCTGGTGGTTTCCTCGGTATTGGCTTGATGTAATTTTTCATCGACGGCGCGCTGGCGTACCTGGTCTACGACAGAAAGCGCGGCCGCCGACTGGTTACCCATCAGACCATCGATGGAGAACACGCCGTTGCCCATGTTGGCGATTTCTGGTTGTTCGGCTAATGCCTTCTGTTCAGCTGTGACATTCTCGTTTATCTCGTTTTCCCAGCTTTTTTCTGGTACATGACCGGCTGCCGCGAGGGTTTCTTCAGTTGGGTGCTGGTGGTCGGTTTCAGTCAGGCTCTTATTGATGTAACGGCTCAGCAGCTCCGGGAAATGGTGAGTGTTTTCTTCTGCACTGCGAATAAGCGCGAAAATAGCGGCACGGGAATAATCCAGGATGCCAGCGCGTTTGCGCAGGGCGGCGGACCACTCTTTGAACGGGCTTTCGTTTTTAGCAATGATCTCTTTTGCACGACGGAAAACGCCACCAGGGATATCGTAGATGTTGAAATCCATTGGAAGTGTGGCCAGCGCAATATCAATGTCCAGAGTGTCCAGCGTGTGGACAAGTTCCGGGTTGCGATCGGTCTTATTGCCACCACCAGCGTTGGTTCCGGAGTCAGTGCGCTGAATCTCCGACACACGATTGCCTTTACACCACTCTTTAATCAGCAGCCCACGGTCAATGTGCTCAGTATTGAACCAGGCCTTAAAGAACTGGATAACGGTGACCAGATCAACTCGCTTTCCATCAACCGGAAAAACGGTTTTCAGCGCGCTGACAACTTTCCAGATATCGATCTCTGGTGCTTTCCTGAATGGTTCTACATTCTCGGCGGCAAGCAGCAGGTTTTGCACATAGCTGTTATCCACATCCAGCTCGAGTTCCTGAATGGTTTTCTTCTGCTCAGTATCAATATGGTAAGCATATTCTTCAGAAATAAACTGAGCTAAAAGGCGCTGGCGTAGAGGGAGGGTCGCAACGGTAATGAGTTCTGGCGTTACAGGTGGAACGGTGGGCTCATCACCCACAATTCGTGCTTTCTTATCGTTAACCCACTCCTGCACGGTTTGAGTCCGTGCTTTCGGTTCCGCAATCCATTCGGTAATAAATTCCTCAAATGAAGCGATGGCATAGACCTGCTCACGGGCGAAGACTTCTTTTATTGCGTTTGCCAGGTTCCACTCAACATGAGCAGAAAGCTCTTTCACTGCTGGAACATTCGCAACGGCCAGTAACAGGTTTTGTACATAGAGATCATTTTCGTCCAGTTCCATTTGTCCGATCTGGATGTGCTGCGCTTCACTGATTTCCTTCTCTTCAGTGTCATTGACCAGGTGCGCAATCAGTCGCTGAGACAGGCGCAGGCGAGATATGGGGCGGAGCAATGCTGGCGCATCGCTGTTGGGTACATTGTCGCTGGAAGTTTCAGGTTTTTGCTGACAGGAAGTCTCCTGATTCTCATTATCAGGCTTCTGTTTCAGTTGCCACGTTTGCTGGTCTTCTGCCAGTTCGTAACGATCGCACCATGTGTCATCAAGTTTGCTTTCCTCAGGAAGATCGTCAACAACAAACCAGTTGGTGCGGACAGGTAATTGATAGTCGGCGCCACGACCGACGGCAATATCATTGTCTTCGAGAATATTGAGGATTTCGCGTTCTGCACGGGAATCTGATTTCGCAGAGAACCAGCAAAACAGGTTTTTTGCCTCAGTTGCTTTCGCTTTGGCTTTAATAAGATACGCATACGTTAACATTGCGTTCGGGCTCCATAGGATTGTAAGATACCCGGCAGCTGATGATCGCCGCCTAAGGTAGTGGTTATTGGTCAAAACTCGTTCCGGAAAGCTTTGGTCGGCTGACCGGGTACTTAACCCGCCTTGCGCGGGTTTTGTGCTTTATGGGGTAGGGGATTTTCCCTGCGCCAGCTGTGCGACGGGGACCCACTCCAGAGCATTCAGCACGGGCTCAAATGAATCAGGCGTGTGAGTAACGGCGCGAACGACGTCAGCCACGCTGGGGTTTGCTTTGCTAAGGTGGTACCCGCCACCAGCGCCACGCTGGCTGGTGACGATTTCACTGCTGCGCAGCTTCGAGAAAATCTGCTCGAGGTAAGACACAGACAGCTTTGATTCTTTACTGATAGATGCGATGGAAACCGGACTGCCGTTGTAAATCCTGTTGAGGATGGCAACGACCTGAACAGAAGCCACCACGCGTTTCATTCCAAACTCCATCATGCATCCTTTGCCGGTTCGCGACCGTATCCCGGGTTATCGTTTAAGGCGTCATTCAGAACCTGCATTGCCTCATTATGTGGGAGAGTCAGAGCAAGTTTGATCGCCGTTCCAAGAGCTTCAGCCGCACATTCAAACTTACGAGCGAGCCTGGCTGTTTCATCAACTTGTTCACCCATCGCTTCCATTTCAAAGTTGTGCTCAGTCCAGATTTCATCCATCACATCACTTTCAACTTCTTCACGTAATGCTTCTTTTACTTCCAGAACAGGCAAAACCCCGATTAATGCCTCGGCTGGTGCGCTGCTGAAGCGCAATGCCAGATCGTTAGCTGACATAAAAACCTCCGGAAAAAAGCCCGCCACGGGACGGGCAAAGAACACTTTTCCAATTTAACCAGAACAGGTCTTCGTCTCCTGTTTGGTTACGATGGTGGTATTACCATCACAATGCCCTGTGCACCGGGCATGAGGCTGGCAACAGCCATTGGTCAAACTCGTTATGAACGAACAGCAGTCTGTTGGTCGGCAGACGGGTCGCCCTTCTGGGCGAGCATGTAGCAAATCAGTCGAATGATTACTTCAATGCGATTTAGATGTACGGCCTGACACCGCACTGGTTTACGTGCGAAATCGATCATGGATTTATCCTCTTGCGTTGCCCTTGTCGCCAGGCTGGCGGAACGTTGAACCTGCTGCGTGTTAATACTAGTCATCTCATCCGGTGATTCGTATGCCGCCGGCAGCTACTTCGTGGGCGTCCTGCCTCGATGACTGTCTTTGTGTTGGGAATAGTATTATCGATTGAATCGATATATGTCAAATTAAATCGATATCAATGAGTGTGAACATCTCACCGATTAGTTTATCGGATTGATTTCGCATGCTTTATGAAGGGTACAGGAGTGGAGGGTTACTCGTTACTGGGGATTATCTTTCGTTTTTTTAGGTAAGCAGTAGCTACATCATCTAGCTCTTGTAGACGCAGCTCGATCAACTTAATTATCTTTTCTCTCTCATCGTCAGTGGGCAAAAGCTCAAATTGCTCCAGTAGCTTTTGTTCCTGGGCCGACTGAGGTTGACGTTTTTTTTCTGATGTTATGGCAGGAATAGTGTCAGCTTCAGTTTCTTCAAGAAAAAACCAATAAAGTGGATAGCCTGTAGCGGACTGAAGCCTATCTAGGATGTCAGCTCTTGGAAGTATATTAGAGTTACACCAGCCATTTACTGACTGGGCTTTTACTCCCAGTCTGCGTGCAAGTTCCGATTGAGATATTCCAAGATCAAGGATGGCTTTTTGTAATCGCTTTCCGAAGTTCATATTCCTAGCCCGCTCAAAAACATACATCCGATTATACAGATTTTATCTGTAGCTCAACCTATCGATATAATTTGACGATATCGAAATAATTTGATTTACTCGCTTTACGTTCACTCCTCGAGACAAATCAATGAAGCTCACAACACAAAAGAAAATGTTAGCCATATGCAGTCAGGCAGAACTGGGGCGCCGTCTAAATCGGCGAGCTCAAACAGTTAATGGATGGTTCAAGAAAAAGGTACCCGGCGAGCTTGTTGTTCGCGTATCCAAAGCTCTCAATTGGCAAATTACGCCACATGAGTTGCGACCGGACCTTTATCCAAACCCCACTGATGGTTTACCTCAAAAGGAGGCCTAATCATGCAATCAGCCACGCATCAACATCATAGCCAACGTTTAGCTATTCCGTTGAAAACGGAAAATCATTTTAAACCCCAGCGCCGTGACGGCATTCAGCACCGTGCCATATTGGCCGCCGTTCGTGAATGGGAATCGACATTACCAGGACAGGCACAGGAACGGATCGCTCAGCTGGTGGCTGAAGAATGGGCCAAGGCAGATGGCCGCGGAATTGCTGTTAATAAGCAGAATTTATTCCGGTATCTGAAAAACGAAGGGGGGTCAGAAAAGTATACGGCTTACGTTATGCAGCTGTCAGGCTCAATCATTGCTGCTATGCCAGTTCAGATTGCCAGGAAGCACGGGTTAAGTAATGCGAGCACAGAAGCGGAGTTGGTGGCAAGCGCTATCAAAGAATGCAGTGAGGCACATCAGGCGAAACTAATCGGTGCGCCATTACAAAAGCTGGAGAAGGAAATTCGTGAAGCGGCAATCGCATTGTTCAACATGTTACCTGCTGATGCGGCGGGACCACTACTGGCGAGTATAAGCGCCGTAGCGCCGCAATTGTTTTAATCGAGTTTTGAGCAATAACCATTACGCGCCGGGAAACCGGACAAGGGAGTAACCATGGCAGCTCTGCCTTACATGCAACTTTACATTGCTGATTACCTGGCGGACACCATGCATCTGTCTACAGAAGAGCATGGCGCATACTTGCTACTGATGTTCAATTATTGGCAAACAGGTCGCCCGATCCCCAAAAACCGACTATCGAAAATTGCACGGCTGAGTAACGACCGTTGGGATGCCGTTGAACCTTCGCTGAAAGAGTTTTTTAACGATAACGGTACCGAATGGGTACAGGAGCGTATAGAGCGTGATCTGGAGGCGGTTAAAAACTCAATCAGCCAAAAGTCAGCAGCTGGAAAAGCATCTGCTCAGGCGAGAAAAGCTAAAAAAGGAGCGAATAACCAACAAAATAACAACGGGTGTTCAACGAGTGTTGAGCCGCCGTTAAAACAGAACGCCAACGGAAACCCAACTAATAAAGATCCAGATACAGATCTAAAAGAAAACCAAGAGAGAGAGTTATACGCGCCAGGTGGCTTTTTACCGCCCATAGGCAAATTTCCGATCACAGATGACTGGACACCTGGTGATGACTTTGTACGCCAGGCTGCGCAGTGGGGAATAAACCTTGGGGATCTACCAGGGTATACCGCCGTCGAATTACAGCAGTTCCGGGATTACTGGAAATGCGAAGGTAAAGTTAAACACCACATCCAGTGGGAACAGACTTTTGCTTCCAGCCTGAAAACATCGCGCGCCAATTCTTCCTCTCCATCGGCAGGTACACGTCGACAGGCTGGCTTTGGCGTTTCACAACCTGACACTCAGATCCCGCCGGGATTCAGGGGGTAATGATGAAAGCTACACATTATTTGCTTGCTCGTTTATCTGGGTAAATTTTGCTTGGGGAAGTTTTCGCAAAAACGTGACCCATTTATGGGTTGAGAAGTAACCACAATGAGTTTTGACCAATGACCATAGAGATCTCTCAGAAATATCGGGACACTAAATCCTGGCTGCAACAGACTATTGCAGAACTTGAGCTCGAGCGAGACGAAATCCCCGGAGCTTTGAACGAGGATGCTGCCATGGCGCTGAAGGTTATGAAACTGGCGATGGCTACTACTGGCTCAGAGCAAAAGTTAAACAACCACCCGGCACATGGTCCTGTATCTATCAATCGCCTGTATCAGATACGCGAAATACTCAGACGGGCAACGGCACAAAGCGATGGTGGTCATCTTGGCTACGCAATGGCTGATGCAGTGAAAGTGATTAATGGAGTACTGGAGTCGGTAGCCCGTGAGCAGGTAGAATTGCCACGAATTATAACCCCATGCGAAGGATCGAACATGTTAGAACGTAAGAATCAAAACGAACAACTGACACATGCTTTAGCGACATTGAGCACTAACATTACCTTTAGCTCTAAACAATCTATGCTCGACACTAACAGAGTCATGGAGACCATTCTTCCTACACTACTTAACCAGCTTTATGACTGCGCACTGGTTGATCTTAATATAATTACACATAACCATCCGGCTATCGATTTGGGTGACGATTTCAAGCGCCTGGCAGTGCAAATTACATCTGATGGCAGTAAAAGTAAGATGGTTTCAACGCTGGATAAATTCAAAGAGCATAATCTTGATAATGATTACGACACGATTTGGTTTTTGATCATTTCAAATGCGCAAAAATGTTCGTTTTCACGTCAGGGGTACAATATAGAAGTAAAGGATCTTGCTGATATTGCACGAGACATTTGCCAGTTGCCGCAAGCGCGGTTTGAACCAATCTATGCCTTTTGCAAAAAACAATTCAAAGCATATTTTCAAGAAAATAGCATAAGTGTTCTGGCTCCGGTTGTAGTTCCATCTAATGATCCAGCAGGGACCATAACTAACTTTTTAACTGCAAACGATTTGGTTGACTTGTCCACATGGCAAACAAATGCAACTCACGCAGATATCCGCAATGACCTGATAGCATTGAAAGAGCAGCTATCTGAGCTGAATGACGATCAGCGATGGTTCATCTTCCAGGTAATGAAATGGTCAATGGCGAATCAGAACATGCCTGAATACTGTATGGTTCCTCTCTCTGTTATTGAATCAGGAAAAGATAGTGCCGCCAGGAAAATTGTACGCACGACCGTTGAATCTCTTGAAAGTATTAGGATGGCGTATTACGTAGAAGAAAGCCGTGAACTAAACTGCCATGCCTTTTCAGTACATTTTGTAAAAAAAGAACATATAGAGGTGTTCGATTACTTCGCGGCAATCGCGACATTCCTGAACAAAACAGAGCAGGCTCATCTTCTTGAGCGCATAGTTGTCCAATGCGACTTCTCAGTTATCAACTAAGCCTGATGTCCGTAGTAACCCAGTTGCGACCGCTTCCCACTCCATCTGAACATCACACATATGGGATGCTCAGCACTGCATGGGAATTTCTGACGACTTCATCACTAGGACAATGATTGAAAAACTGGCGATAAATAAGATGCGGCAGTGGCCTGAGACGAAAGGTGGAAACAGCGACTGCACGTCAAGGCAGTTTCTGAGCAGGATGTGTCAAATAATATGGATCGGAAGTCCGACCAATTTAGTCTACCTGTGGTTATGAACTAAACACAAGAGGCGATTTATTTAAACAATGTACCTGCGATTTACTGCATTCCGCGTTACTGGAAGGATGTATTGTGGTTCGACCAGTATATGATATCACTTACATCTCCCTTGATATCGGTATGCGCAGATAACTATCCATGGCCTCAGCCAGTGCTGTATCACATCTGCATTGAAATGCGGAGAACGGGAGTAGAACGACAAATGACAGAGGGGGAGCTGAAACGACTGGCAGAAAAGTTACTCACGAAGTGGTCGAAGCATGTTGGCAATGGACTAAGTGTCCCACCAATTCGACGTCAACTGGAAGCGCCGCGCCATCCGGCAGGACCAACGCCAGCACAATTACTGATAGATGAATACAGGCGTCGAAAAGCGGCAGGATTAACAAATTGAATAATGAACAATCAGTAAATCTGATATTAAAACCACATAGCCATCATATTCGAATTTTCGAATGTGATGCTTGACGACACTCAACTATTGCAGGAAACTACGGAGATAATTCAGGAGACTAAAATGGCTGAACTAACTTCTCTACAACTCTTCAAAAACCTTTCCGATGAAACTCGGCTGGGCATCGTGTTGCTGCTTAGAGAAATGGGAGAGCTATGCGTGTGCGATCTCTGTACGGCGCTGGATCAGTCGCAGCCCAAGATCTCCCGTCATCTGGCAATGCTCCGGGAAAGTGGACTATTGCTGGATCGCAAGCAGGGCAAGTGGGTTCACTACCGCTTATCTCCGCATATTCCTTCATGGGCTGCTCAGGTAATTGAGCAGGCTTGGTTAAGCCAACAGGACGACGTACAGGCCATCGCCCGTAAGCTGGCATCAGCAAACTGCTCTGGTAGCGGTAAGGCTGTTTGCATCTAAAAAATTTGCCTGAACATATATGATTTTCCGAATGTGAGGTATTCAGAATGAAGACGTTAACGGTGTTTGACCCGGCAATGTGCTGCAGTACCGGCGTATGTGGCTCAGATGTCGATCAGGTTCTGGTTGATTTCTCTGCTGATGTGCAGTGGCTGAAAGGACGTGGCGTAAAGGTTGAACGTTACAACCTGGCGCAGCAGCCCATGAGCTTTGTTCATAATGAGAAAGCGAAAGTATTCCTCGAAGCATCTGGAGCAGAAGGGCTTCCACTACTGCTGTTGGACGGTGAAACGGTGATGGCTGGGCGATACCCAAAACGCGCTGAGCTGGCTCGCTGGTTCGGTATTCCGCTGGAGAAGGTAGGGTTAGCTCCCACCAGCTGCTGTGGTGGTAATACTTCCTGTTGCTGAATATGTCAGGAGGACATATGAAATTCTTAGAGAATATCCCGTCTTACCTGTTTTTTACTGGCAAGGGAGGCGTAGGAAAAACGTCCATTTCCTGCGCGACGGCTATCCGCCTTGCCGAACAAGGTAAGCGGGTTTTGCTGGTCAGTACAGATCCAGCCTCCAATGTCGGCCAGGTATTCGACCAGGCTATCGGTAACACCATTTGCTCTGTGACAGCAGTTCCTGGACTTTCCGCTCTGGAGATTGACCCTCAGGAAGCCGCCCAACAATACCGCTCCAGAATCGTTGATCCTATCAAAGGTCTTCTGCCTGAAGACGTTGTTAACAGTATCAGCGAGCAGCTTTCAGGAGCCTGTACGACTGAGATTGCGGCGTTCGATGAGTTCACCGGCTTATTGACAGACGCTTCCCTGCTGACCCGCTTCGATCACATCATTTTTGATACAGCGCCGACGGGCCACACGATTCGCCTTCTCCAGCTACCCGGTGCCTGGAGTAGTTTCATTGAAAGTAATCCAGATGGTGCTTCCTGTCTTGGCCCAATGGCTGGGCTGGAAAAGCAGCGTGAGCAGTATGCTCATGCAGTAGAGGTGTTATCCGATCCTGAACGTACCCGCCTGGTTCTGGTTGCACGACTGCAAAAATCTACGCTGCAGGAAGTAGCCCGCACCCATGAAGAACTGGCCGCAATTGACCTGAAAAACCAGTACCTGGTTATTAATGGTGTGCTGCCTAAAGCCGAAGCTGAACATGACACGCTGGCGGCTGCGATATGGCAACGGGAGCAGGAAGCACTGGCAAATCTTCCTGCTGGTTTATCTGAGCTACCGAGAGATACCTTATTACTACAGCCAGTAAATATGGTTGGTGTGTCTGCGTTGAAGGGGCTGCTGGATACCCGTTCTGATGCATTACCGCTCCTGGTGACAAACGTCCTGTACACGCCTGAAAACTTATCGCTCTCTGGCCTGGTCGATGATATCGCCCGCAGTGAACATGGCCTGATTATGTTGATGGGCAAAGGTGGCGTAGGGAAAACCACGATGGCTGCTGCCATCGCCGTAAGGCTGGCAGACATGGGATATGACGTGCATCTCACCACCTCTGATCCCGCTGCGCACCTGAGTACAACGCTGAACGGCAGCCTCAAAAACCTGCAGGTCAGCCGCATCAACCCTCACGATGAAACCGAACGCTATCGCCAGCATGTTCTTGAGACGAAGGGAAGAGATCTGGACGAAGCAGGGAAACGGCTATTGGAAGAAGATTTACGTTCTCCCTGTACTGAAGAAATTGCCGTGTTCCAGGCTTTTTCCCGAGTGATTCGTGAAGCAGGTAAGCGGTTTGTTGTCATGGATACAGCTCCCACTGGGCACACGCTGTTGTTGCTGGATGCTACCGGGGCTTACCACCGAGAGATTGCCAAAAAAATGGGGGATAAAGGTCATTTTACTACCCCAATGATGCAGCTTCAGGACCCGGAACGAACCAAAGTTCTGCTGGTTACGCTTCCTGAAACCACACCGGTACTGGAAGCGGCAAGCCTACAGGCTGACCTTGAAAGAGCGGGGATTCATCCATGGGGCTGGATTATCAATAACAGCCTTTCCATCGCGGATACGCGTTCTCCGTTGCTTTGCCAGCGCGCTCAGCAGGAACAGCCTCAGATTGAGGCTGTTAAGAATCAGCACGCTGACCGTATAGCGCTCGTTCCGGTACTGGCTTCTGAGCCAACAGGTATTGAAAAACTCAAAGAGTTGGCGAGTTAATTTTTTGTTTATACAGGGCGGCAGATCCGCCCTGTCAGGAGGGTCTATGTTACTGGCAGGCGCTATTTTTGTCCTGACCATTGTCTTGGTTATCTGGCAACCGAAAGGATTAGGGATCGGCTGGAGTGCAATGCTGGGCGCGGGCCTGGCTTTGATTTCTGGCGTTGTGGATATAGGCGATATTCCGGTGGTGTGGAATATCGTCTGGAACGCGACAGCGACCTTTATTGCGGTGATTATCATCAGCCTGCTGCTCGATGAATCAGGCTTTTTCGAATGGGCGGCATTGCATGTTTCACGCTGGGGTAACGGTCGTGGCCGTTTGCTCTTTTCCTATATCGTCCTGCTCGGCGCAGCGGTGGCGGCACTGTTTGCCAACGATGGTGCGGCACTTATTTTGACACCAATCGTTATTGCTATGCTGCTGGCATTAGGATTCAGCAAAGGTACCACGCTGGCATTCGTCATGGCAGCCGGGTTTATTGCCGATACTGCCAGCCTGCCGCTTATCGTGTCGAACCTGGTGAATATTGTTTCGGCGGACTTCTTTGGTCTGGGATTCACCGAATATGCATCGGTGATGGTACCGGTCGATATCGCCGCCATTATTGCCACACTAATTATGCTGCATCTGTTTTTCCGCAAGGACATCCCGCCAACTTACGATCTGGCCCTCCTAAAGAAACCAGCAGAAGCAATAAAAGATCCGGCTACATTCCGCACTGGTTGGATAGTTCTGATTCTCCTGCTTGTTGGTTTCTTCGTCCTCGAGCCGCTCGGTATTCCCGTTAGTGCGATTGCAGCGGTTGGGGCGATAATTCTGTTTGCAGTGGCGAAACGAGGCCATGCCATTAACACTGGTAAAGTGCTACATGGTGCACCCTGGCAGATCGTCATCTTCTCATTGGGGATGTACCTGGTGGTTTACGGTCTGCGCAACGCAGGGCTAACCGAATATCTTTCAGGTGTTCTGAACGTGCTGGCTGATAAAGGACTCTGGGCCGCGACGCTGGGTACTGGCTTCCTGACGGCTTTCCTGTCTTCCATCATGAACAACATGCCTACCGTGCTGGTTGGCGCTCTTTCTATTGATGGCAGTACCGCAACCGGCGTCATCAAAGAGGCGATGATTTATGCCAACGTGATTGGCTGCGATCTGGGGCCGAAAATCACACCTATTGGTAGCCTAGCAACGCTGCTCTGGCTACATGTACTTTCACAGAAGAATATGACCATCACGTGGGGATACTATTTCCGCACCGGGATTATCATGACTCTGCCTGTGCTGTTTGTAACGCTGGCAGCGCTGGCGCTACGTCTCTCTTTCACTTTGTAATGAGATACTGATATGAGCAACATCACCATTTATCACAATCCAGCCTGCGGCACGTCGCGTAACACGCTTGAGATGATCCGCAACAGCGGTAATGAGCCGACCGTTATTCTTTACCTTGAGACTCCACCTTCACGCGATGAGCTGGTCAAACTCATTGCTGATATGGGCATTTCCGTCCGGGCGTTACTACGTAAGAACGTCGAGCCATATGAGGAACTGGGTCTTGCCGAAGATAAATTTACTGACGACCAGTTAATTAACTTTATGTTGCAGCATCCGATCCTGATTAATCGCCCCATCGTTGTAACACCGCTGGGAACCAAACTGTGCCGTCCTTCTGAAGTTGTTCTGGATATCCTTCCTGATGCTCAGAAAGGGGCTTTCGCCAAGGAAGATGGCGAGAAAGTCGTTGATGATGCAGGCAAAAAATTGAAATAAGCGACAGGAGAGCCGCCTGTTATTTAGGCGGCTCCTTTATCAAATAAAAACAATGGATTGCCTCGATTTAAATCTTTGGACTGTTGATGCAACATTCTTCGCGTAGAAAATCAATAATCGACTCTAACTTGTCATATTGAGAAACGCAGATTAAGGAGCGGCTTTCGCGATTTTGTTTGACCAGACCTACGGAAACAAGTGCGGATATATGATGACTCAGTGTTGAAGATGGAATCGCAAGTTGTTTTTGTAGATCACCTACAGGTAAACCTTGTTCACCGGCTTTAACAAGGTGTTTGAAAATAAACAAACGTGTTGGATGTCCTAATTCTTTCATAGCTTTAGCTACTTCTTCTAGTTGCATGGTACCTTCCTCATCTATTGATATTTCGATAATACCAGAAATATGTTGATCTAACCTCAATAATTCGATTATTCTAGAAATATGGTTTATAGGGGGTTTCATGAATAGCTGGATTTCTATGTTTACTAACGCGGCAGAGATGTTCTTGTTTCTTGCTGTCGAGTTGTCTGCGCTTTTTTTTCTGATTAGTGCGGGTGTTAGCCTTATCAGGCAAAAAATTCCGGACCAAAAGATTCAAAGAATGTTAGGGGCGAGAAAGGGGAGAGGTTACATACTTGCATCGCTGTTAGGAGCTGTAACACCGTTTTGCAGCTGCTCTACAATTCCCATGTTACGCGGACTGTTATCAGCAAAAGCAGGCTTCGGTCCAACACTTACATTCTTGTTTGTTTCACCTCTGCTTAACCCGATAATCATTGGTCTGATGTGGGTTACTTTTGGTTGGAAAGTTACCCTGCTATACGCTGTTATAGCTGCAACAGTTTCCGTACTGGCAAGTATTTTGTTAGATGTGCTTGGTTTTGACCGACATATTGTCGAAACATCAAAACCGCTGGCTAGCTGTTGTGGTGTTAGCAGTGGAAAAACTCCTGAAACTAAACTACAGAGTGTTTCAGCTTGCTGTTCTGTATCAAATCAACAGGACATAGGGGCTAATAGTTGTTCTAAACCACAAGAAACGTTTAAGAGTTTCTCAGCATTTCGGGGCACAAATTGTGAATTGAGCTGCGAGACGGGCCAAACAAATAAACAATTCTTCCCGAAAAGTGTAGTAAGAGAGCCTGGTGCGATACGACTGGCATTTCAGGATGCCTGGACTCAATTTAAAGATGTATTACCTTATCTGATGTTAGGTATTGTTATAGGGTCGTTTATCTACGGTTTTATACCTGCAGAGTGGATTGCTGCTCATGCTGGGAATGATAATCCGTTTGCGATTCCACTAAGTGCAATTATTGGAATACCGTTGTATATACGTGCTGAGGCAGTAATTCCGTTGGCATCAGTCTTGATGGATAAAGGCATGGGAACGGGAGCAGTAATGGCTCTGATTATTGGTAGCGCAGGAGCTAGTCTGACGGAAGTAATACTGCTTAAATCAATGTTCAAAACACCCTTGATTGCTGCATTTCTGACCGTTATTTTGGGCATGGCGATTATTATGGGATACCTGACACAGTTGTTATTTTGATTGGGTATGTTAGACAGAACCTGAAAAAGTTGCAGGGGGAGACGAGCATATGAAAGTTGCGCAATCAATCCCAATCAAAGCAGTTATCCAAATTTAAGGACGTTGATATCTCAATACTTACAATGGTGTCAAAACAACAAGTCCGCATTGGATTGAACCCGCTTCGGCGGGTTTTTTTTGCATCTCATTTATAGGCTAAGGTTAACAATTTGTGCTCTTAAGTCATTGATCATTTCAATGTATCGGTGTACTGTACAAATATACAGTATATGCAGTGGAGGCTAATATGAAAGTTGAACTCACCATTGATCGTACTAAAGAACTTCCAAAGGGAGCAGTGCCGGCGCTGGAGAAAGAGTTACTTAAAAGGTTGGGTAATCAGTATGAGAACTGCAGCCTGAGCATACGTCGTACAGGCTCTGATGGCTTAAGTGTTCTTGGTGGTGACAAGGAAGATAAAAAGAAAATAGAGACTATCCTCCAGGAAACCTGGGAAAGTGCTGACGACTGGTTTTATTAATTATTTTGGGTGTTACTTTTATCCCGTTTGCATGGGGGAGTTTAAGTGAAAGAAAAATTAGGATTGCCCAAAAAAGGCTACGCAGTCATCAGATGTCACGATGGAGTCATCGTTGCCAGGCTGCAATCATTTCCTGAGTGTGAGCGCGCCCTGATGTACCGACGCGATAGCATGGTGTCATTTTTGCCTCTTCAGGATAATGAAATTATTGGTACACCTACGTTGTTTACTCAGATGCTGGAAAGGGCTGGTTATCGCGTTACCCAAAAATCTGTTACACTCCCGTCATAGGCCTGAACAACCTATACCTGCTGCGCCACAGGAGAAAAGCCCATGGCGCAAGATCAATTCAAGCAATCCCACATACTGACGTTAACTAACGCCAGCGATTTTCTTTTTGCCGCATCCAGAGGTGCGTTATGAAGAAAAGCTGGTTTCAACATACTCAACTCACCACTGAGCAGGCTGATGAACTGGAAGCCCGCTATCGCGCAAAGCAGATTAAGACAGAGCGTAGTCTGGATAATGACTTCATTCACTGGACGATCAGCGCGTTCTTGCCAGAAGCATCTAAGCCTCCGCGTCAGGAGAGAACCTGGCAACAACGGATCTGGAGGTGAATGTGAAAGTCTACGATATCACCCCAATGGGCAAGCCCAGAATGACGCGCGCTGACAAATGGAAAAAGCGTCCCGAGGTTCTGCGTTACCGGGCTTTCTGTGATGAAGTTCGTCTGCAGGGTGTTGAGCTGCCGGAAAGCGGTTCACACGTCACCTTCATTCTTCCGATGCCGGCGAGCTGGGGCAAAAAGAAACGGGCTGAGTTCAACGGTAAACCACACCAGACTAAACCTGATTTCGACAATATGATGAAAGCCCTGATGGATGCTATTTACGAAGATGACGCTCACATCTGGGATTCACGTGTCACTAAATTATGGGGAGAGAAGGGACAAATAATTATCGGGGAGATAGCAGAATGAGGGCGCTGCTTAAACCCGTGGTTGCACGTGAGCTTGGAATTGTGCTGCTCAAGCCGGGCAGCGAGCTGATGTCATTATTCAGTTGTGAACGTGTGTTGGTGGAAAGTCAGCCTGCAAGCATGGAAAGGTTGCCTGCAGGCCCTGTTCCTGACGTTCGCCAGCCGCTGGCCAGTGACGAATCCCTGTGGCCGTTCTTCCAGGATGAAAAAGTTATAAAGGCTGCTGGTGGTTTTAGTGGTCTTGATTACTGGCTTCTGCGTTATGGCGGTAGCTGCTGCCAGTGGCCACACAGCAATTACCATTATCACGAGTTAACCACTCTGCGTCATGAACCCGGATCGGTTCTCCTGTGTGGACATTGTGATAACCATCTGCGTGACCACTACAGCGAACAACTTGCAGAGCTGGCGAGACGTAATGTTATTAACTGGATTATTAACAGCATCATGGTGGCGCTAAATATGGATTCTTCCAGAGAGTTGTCGCTGGCTGAGCTTTGCTGGTGGGCGGTTCGAATGGGAGTTACCGACGCAATTCCCGAATCAGCAGCCAGTCGGTCGCTACGTATTCCTTCGAAAGAGCATCATTCAGTCATGCGTGAATGCGATATCGAACCGGGTGTAACCGCCACCAGCATCATTACAGCCAGAGCCAACGCAGTAACCGTGAACATGCCACCAGCGCAAGTTCCAGCGATTAAACCCGTAGTCGGTGTCCTGGTAGATCCCGAGTCCCCGCAAACCTATATGAAACGTCCGAAGAGGATCCGTTGGGCGAACCCCAGATATCTTGCATGGATTAAAACACAGCCCTGCGAATGCTGCGGCAAACCATCAGATGACCCACACCATTTAATCGGCTGGGGGCAGGGAGGGATGGCAACGAAGGCGCATGATATTTTCGCGATCCCCTTGTGTCGTCAGTGCCATACAGAACTACATAACGACCCGGTGAAGTTTGAGCGAAAGCATGTGCCTCAGCCGGTAATGATTATCAGAGTGCTGGACCGGGCTTATGGGCTCGGCGTTCTGGCGTAAGGAGAAGAACAGGATGACACCACGTCAACGCCGCAATCATCTGGAAGCGCTGGGTAAAGCGGCTTCTGCTCCACGCAAAAGCTGGCTGGGTAAATGTATTCTCCTTACAGGGATCCAGTCCGGATGGATTAAATCCCTGCTCACTATATGGGGCGAGGGTGTGGGAGGAAAAACTGCACCCCGTTTGCTGCGAAGTCATGCATGCTGGAATGTTATTAAAGGACGGATTTGGTCAGATAAGGCGTTAGAGCGATTCACTGTTGCGTTAAATCAGGCGAGAGAAGAGGGATTCCGTGGACAGCAGGCAATGAACAGGGCACATAGCATTCTCTGGCCGCAGTCATCCGCTAGTGTGATTGATGAAGCCCTGCATAATGATGATGTCGATTTTGTTGAGCAATGCGTACTGCAGGCGCTGGATATTAATGATCCGGTTTATGTGGTCGGTCTTCAGTATTACACCACCCGAAAAAAAATCTCAGACATAACCCGGGAGTTGCAGGCGATTGCGCCATGGTTAACTGATGGGGAGGCGAGAAAGCGCGTGCGCTGGTGCCTGGAAATATTCAGAGCAAAGGTCTTTTTGGAAGCACGCAAACTGTTATCTGAATAGACTCACTGAAATCATTTTTTAGCTATTGATGCTATTTTTTGATAATGGTGTTGAAAACGGGCCAGAAAATCAGATAATTTATTCATGCTTGGCAGAGCTGCGCCACTATGGCAGCGACAAAAAGCGAACAATTTGAACATAACGAGAACCCCGCCACAGCGGGGTTTTTGGTTTCCGGCGATACGACAGGGGTATTCGCGAGGTGCATAGCACCAGTACCCCTGTCATATCGCCGAGCTGAAATCGTTAACTCGAAAACAAGTTCTCACAATCCTTTTTCGTTTCTAACTCAGAGGAAAAATGATAGGGGGTCACTGCTAAACGTAGACATCAATATTTTTAGTATTATTCCCTGCAACGTTCGAACTTGATTTGTCACTTACCGTAGGTAATGCACCCGACGCCATTTGGTTTTTTTCTGCTTCTTGTTTTTGTAATTGAGCAATTTTTGCGTACATAGACTCGATTTGCCTTTGAATCATCTCCATCTGCTGTTTAAGCAGTTTTGCCTCATCTTCGGAGGTTACTTCATTTATTTTTGAACCCATGGCGCTGAGTTCTTTTGTCAACTCACCAATTTGTTTTTTCAGGTTTTGAATTTGTTGTGAAACAGAGTTGCCAGTACTTGAAGGTGCTTGTTTTACTGTGCTTTGCAGTATGTCCTGACCCAAAGTGCTAACTGTCATGCTCATGGTGGTTCCTCCGGCCTTACATTTATTACCCATTATCGTCATCTTTCGAAATTACTTTATAGCAAAGATTAAGTTGTGGCTTCCTGCACCACAGCATTATTTGTACTGCTCTATACTATCTGCTGAGTATCGCGGAGGAGCTTATGAAAGAAGGGTATTACTGGATTCAGCATGTCGGTGTTGTACAGGTAGCGTACTACACGAATGACACTGTTGATGACTTGGAAACGGGGAAAATAATCACAGGTGTTTGGCATCTGACCAGAGGCGATGACATTTGCCATAACGGTGAAGCAGAGGTGTTAGAAGGTCCTCTCTCTCCACCATTGTAAACAACCGTACTTACTTCGAGGCTGCCGCATGGCGGCCTTTTTTTTATTCCCCTCATTCCTGAGAGGACTCACAGCAATTTAGAGGGGGCTAAATGCCCGATCCGATTTCCGGTACTGGGCTGGCTGGTGGTGTCCTGACGGGGGCCAGTGTCTATGAACTGTTAACCGGAACCGATTACGGTGTGGTGTTTGGCGCATTTATCCGGGTAGCCCGTTCACGGGTCATAAGTAACGAAGTGTGATGTATATGTAAGATCGTATGCGCCTGTTAGGACGCAACTGGAAACAGAGCCTTATAGGCGTATCAGAAAAACCTCCGGCTATGCCGGAGGATATTTAAATAATTTCACCAGTCTTATAACCAAATTTCTCAAGTTTTAGCCTGGCTTCTTCTGCAATCTGCCATGATGAATTAACGGCTACCCAGATATTAGAATGTGTTTCGGGCTGATTCAGTGTTAAAGAATCTATGAAAACTTGAATCGGGTTTATAAACCCCTCTCTTTTTGTGCTCTCCAAAACAGAGTTAAGACTGTTGCTGATACTTTTACAGGCTTCTGTTAGTGCTGCAATATCCGCATCAAAACTGGATAAGTACACTCTGAATCGTTCATTTTTCCCATTATTCACGATCTATCCTTTTTCATTGGTTGCTAGAACCAAGTAGTAGATCAGGAATTGAATTGGAGAGCAAGCTACTGTAATTGGCTAGTCTAACCTTGCTCGATGGAAAAATTATCAAACATCATTTTTAGGCTACCTAAGCGGCCTTTTTCATTTCAGGCTCACGGGAATCATCCGCTACGTGCTTTGTTGATAGATCCAGCCCGTGAAGCCTGACCCTTTAATCACACACAGCGCCATCCGAAGAATCGGAGGTGAGGCTATGACCAGAATGAGCACCATTTACAGCAGACTTTCATATGGAACAGGAACCACGCTGACCGGCTGCGGTGTATCAGCGAAGGCATATGCCGAAACAGCTAAAACAGCAAAAGAGGTGTCCTGGATGTTGGCCGACAGAATTGCAGGGTTAAGCCTGAGCGACTGGGCAATTATTGTCGGTATCGCATGCACTGTTATCACTTGTGCAGTGAACTGGTATTACAGGAAAAAGGAAAGGGAGGACCGGCTTAATGGCAATGTCACCAAAGCTGAAGAATAAACTGAGCGCAGCGGTCGTTGGTTTGATTCTTGCGGGGGCTTCCGCGCCCGTTATTCTCGATCAGTTTCTGGATGAGAAAGAGGGTAACAGCCTGACGGCGTATCGCGACGGTGGCGGAATCTGGACCATTTGCCGTGGCGCCACGATGGTTGATGGCAAGCCAGTAGTTCAGGGCATGAAGCTGTCTGCTGAGAAATGCGCCCAGGTAAACGCCATTGAGCGCGATAAAGCGCTGGCGTGGGTAGAGCGAAATATCAAAATTCCGCTGAGTGAACCGCAGAAAGCGGGTATCGCATCTTTTTGTCCGTATAACATCGGTCCCGCAAAATGCTTCCCGTCTACGTTTTACAAGCGCATTAACGCTGGTGATCGTAAAGGAGCCTGTGAAGCGATCCGCTGGTGGATTAAAGACGGTGGCCGCGATTGTCACCTGACTAAAGGCCAGAAAAATGGCTGTTATGGGCAGGTAGAACGGCGAGACCAGGAAAGCGCGCTGACGTGCTGGGGGATAGACCAGTGAACAGAAGTCTCGTTTTTGTTGGGATGGCAGCTATCATCTTCATCGCGGTGCTCTGTGTGCTGCTGGCCCGCAGTAATGCCGCGCTGGTCACGTCAGAGAGCGACAACCGGGTTCTGCGTAGCGACAACGCGCTACAGACGGCGGTGATAACTACTCAGGCCTTCAACTTCAACCGGTTTAACCAGATAGCAGAGAATACCAACCGCCTTAATTCGCTAATAGATGCCGGAACAGAGAAAACCATCATTGAATACCGGGAGATTTTACGACGTGAAAAAACCTGTGATTTGCCTGTTCCTGCTGATGTCGCTGGTGGGCTGCTCGAATACGCGCACCGTTTACGTGCCAATGCAATGCACCCCGATACCGGGGAGGCTGACACAGTCAGTGATAGCGCCGCTGCCGCCAGCTCAATAACGTACTGCCAGGCTGTGCTGTGGATTAACCCGCTACTGGCCACCATTGAGAAGGCAAACAATCAGCTTGCCGGAATACGTGAAATAGAAAATACCAGATCCTCGCCATAGAAGAGAAAGTTATTCCCATGTGAAGGTTGTCGTTTCTGGGTTGAAAGTTATAGTTGCTTGGCTCCAGTTATTTCCAGCAAGCATTTTCTCTATGCAATGTGTGGCGTAAAGATCATCGGGCGGATAGAAAGGAGTGTATTCGCTTTCTATGGTCAACTTGACGTCATGTATTGAAGCGATTGCGGTACGTCCTTCATTGTCAATGTTGCGGAAACAGGAAATTCTCGCTTCGTAAAACTTGTCCGGCAAACCTTCTAACATGCACCCAGTAGCCCACTGCAGAAGCTGCTCGGTTGAATATTCCTGCGGTACCTCTTGGGTGGTTTTTTGATTGATGAGCCTGTTGAGTGTTTTGAGAAAATTAAACATTTCATCTCCTTATGGTTATATTTGGAAACATATCATTTAACGAACCCAACTCATAGAGCATTCCAGCAGGCATTCACTGAGTGCCTGCTGTAATGTTAAACATTAAAATTTGTATTTATTTCTTATCGTTACAATCAGGGATCATTCTCAAAAGAGTGTTATCTTTCTGGACGTAGTGATGAAATAACGCTGCACCTGCATGCGCTGCGATTAAAAAGTATCCGACGTTTGCCAGTGTTTCGTGAATATCTTTAATAAGTGATTTTGTTTCCCCGTCAGGAGTAACGAAAGGTGCAATGTTAAAACTTAAGAAACTCCAGTCCTTCCCACCGTAAGCCATAATTGTAATACCTAATAATGGCAGAGCCAAAAAAGAAATGTACAGCAGGATATGCATTATTTTAGCCGCCATCATCTGCCAGGCTGGTGGGGGTGGAATGATGGCTGGGTCATGATACTTATGTTTAATAATTAATCGTATTATCATTAAAAACCAGACAAACACCCCAACATTATAATGTGTTTCTTTCATGAGAAGGTAGGTGTTGCTGCCTTTGGGAAACCAGCCACGAAGCTCCATAGCTGCATAGGTTATCGCTATTAATATCAGGGTTAGCCAGTGTAAGCGAATCTGAAGTTTTGAGAATTTGACCATTATTCTTGCCTCAAACGGGGTGTTACATCGACCATAAATCATGAAGCTTAACAAATCCTTATTTTGTTGAGAGATTAAGAATTTGTTATTCCAGCGATCTTACTTGAATATTTTGATAATAATTATCATTTTTATTTCTTTCTGGTAATCCGTGATGTTACGGGGCAAGAACTGCGCAGATTCTCGCTATTTATGAGAACTTTTAATCAGCTACTGGTTCATTTTTACTTTCCGCTTATTACACAATTTGTATCCAACAAACAGGACTATGCCGATGCCAGCACGTGCTAAACGCCCATGCCGACACAAAGGGTGTGCGGCAATCACCAATGATGTCAGCGGATATTGTGACCAACACCGACAGCAGCATGCTGGTGACGGCTGGCGGAATTATCAGTCAGGAAAGAGTAGGCAAGAACGTGGATACGGGCGACTCTGGGAAATTAAACGAGCGCGTATCCTTCAGCGTGATAAATACCTGTGTCAGAACCATCGCCGACAGAGGATAGCGAAGAAAGCGGCAAGCGTTGACCACATCATTCCAAAAGCTCATGGCGGTACTGATGACGATTCCAACCTTGAGTCGTTGTGCTGGGAATGCCACAGAGCAAAGACAGCAAGAGAACGTACTCGATGATAATATTCACTGTTGTAATGCATAAGAACAGTTTCTACATTCATGCAGATACCCGGAAGGAATTTTGGGTGTTTTTGAGTAAAACACTGGGATGGGGCAAATTTGAGTTAATTCGCCCCTCTGACGAGTTTAGCCCTACTGGAGGGTTGTTTGAATTAGTCGAAGTGCGTTCGGCAGATTCAGAACCCCCTGAGTCAGTAACTGTAGGGTCAAATGTTTTATGGCGTCTCCCGGAAGCTCTCGGAGTTTTGAAATCAATCCCTTCTTCTGATCTTCAGATATATTTGCGACACGGATTATATCCTCAAGGGCAACAATCGTGTCATTGTGTAACCGAACTGTTTGAACCTTAAGGATTGCACTTAAGCCGCCATCATCAAGAAGAAAATCAATTCCTTTCTCTGTAATGTTGCAGTATGGGGCGTTGAAGATAAAATCAACGCCAGCCATGGTTTCGCTGCGTACGAAGGGTGTAGAAACAAGACTATGCATTTCAAGATATAGCATGCACGCCACAAAGTGATCATAGTTATCAAACTTCTCAATGAGGTCTCGCTCCTGTGCCTTGTTTAAAGAGTTAGGAGCACAATCTATAAGAGCGTTGAGGATCTCAAGTTGTAAGGCTCTATCATATTTTCTAGTTTTATCCATTTCTTAGACTCCATCGTTTATTTATTGAGATTAACTGAAGACACTATGCTGAACATCCTGATGGATGACCAGTATCTGCTTTTGCATGCTTTCTTGCTGTCATCTTCAAGGGGGAGGGGGGATCAAATCCCTGACACCTTTCGCTCTTTAGGACTGCCCGCTTCCTCGTATTTTTATACCCGCGAAAAATGAAATTTAACCAGGAGTGTCGCTTATGGCTGGAACGGCGGGGCGTTCCGGGCGTCGCCCCAAGCCAACGGCGCGCAAGGAGCTGGCAGGGAACCCCGGCAAACGAGCCCTGAATAAAGAGGAACCTGTATTCACACCGATTAAAGGTGTGGAACCACCTGACTGGTTTTCTGAGGATGATGGTTTGCCAATGGCGGCCGTCATGTGGGAACTGACCACGAAAGAATTATGTGGACAGGGATTACTGTGTGTTACCGATCTTGCCGTACTTGAGCGCTGGTGTGTTGCATATGAGTTCTGGCGCAGGGCGGTTAAAAATATCGCCAGAGAAGGGCTGACTGTCACTGGTGCTATGGGGGGGAAGATAAAAAACCCTGAGCTAACCGCAAAGAAAGAGCAGGAATCGGAGATGAGCTCTACCGGCTCCATGCTTGGCCTTGATCCCAGCAGTCGACAACGCCTAATCGGCCTTGCCGGACAGAAGAAAACCTCTAACCCATTCCTGAAGATGATCAACTCATGAGCCGGAAATCGTACCCCAACGTAAACGCCGCGAATCAATACGCCCGCAACGTTGTGCGGGGGAAAATTCCGGCGTGCCAGTTTGTCATTCAGGCCTGCCAGCGTCATATCGATGACATGGCGGCTGAAAAGAGTAAGAAATTTCGTTACCGCTTCGATAAAGACATGGCAGAAAAGGCCGCGAAATTTATCCAGTTGTTGCCACATACAAAAGGAGAGTGGGCATTCAAGCGGATGCCGATCACTCTGGAGGCATGGCAACTGTTTATTGTGTGCTGCGCCTTTGGCTGGGTCCAGAAAGGGTCGAAGCTTCGACGATTTCGCGAGGTTTACACGGAGATACCGCGTAAAAATGGGAAATCAGCTATTTCGGCAGGTGTGGCGCTGTACTGTTTTACCTGTGATAACGAGTTTGGCGCTGAAGTATATTCCGGGGCCACAACTGAAAAACAGGCGTGGGAAGTATTCAGACCAGCTCGTCTGATGTGTAAGCGCACCCCGCTGCTGGTGGAAGCGTTCGGGATTGAAGTTAATGCGTCCAACCTGAACCGGCCAGAAGATGGCGCGCGTTTTGAGCCGCTGATTGGTAACCCTGGGGACGGCGCTTCACCGCACTGTGCGATTGTTGACGAGTATCACGAACATCCCACAGATTCGCTCTACACCACTATGCTGACGGGTATGGGGGCGCGGCGACAACCACTAATGTGGGCGATCACGACGGCGGGTTACAACATTGAGGGTCCATGCTACGACAAACGGCGTGAAGTGATTGAGATGCTGAACGGCACAGTACCGAATGAGGAATTGTTCGGCGTGATATACACCGTCGACGAGGGGGATGACTGGACCGATCCTAAAGTGCTGGAAAAAGCTAACCCGAATATGGGCGTGTCGGTCTATCGTGACTTTCTCCTCAGCCAGCAACAGAGAGCTATTAATAACGCCCGTCAGGCTGGTGTATTTAAAACTAAACACCTCAACATCTGGGTTGCAGCCCGTGCCGCTTTCTACAACCTGGTTTCCTGGCAGAACTGTGAGGATAAGACACTTACGCTGGAGCAATTCGAAGGACAGCCATGTGTTCTGTCTTTCGACTTGGCGCGCAAGCTGGATATGAACAGTATGGCGCGGTTGTTCACCAGGGAAATTGACGGCAAGACACATTACTACAGCGTTGCTCCCCGCTTCTGGGTTCCCTACGACGCAGTATTCAGCGTTGAAAAGAACGAAGATCGTCGTACTGCGGAGCGATTTCAGAAATGGGTTGAAATGGGACTGCTTACAGTTACTGATGGCGCTGAAGTTGATTACCGCTACATCCTTGAAGAGGCCAAGGCGGCAAACAAGCTCAACCCAGTCAGTGAGTCACCGATTGACCCGTTCGGCGCGACGGGGCTTTCACATGATCTGGCTGATGAAAGCCTTAATCCGATCACTATTGTTCAGAACTACACCAATATGTCTGATCCGACGAAGGAACTGGAAGCCGCCATTGAGTCAGGCCGCTTTCATCACGACGGGAACCCGATTATGAGCTGGTGTATCAGCAACGTCGTCGGGAAGTATTTGCCCGGTAATGACGATGTGGTTAAACCCATCAAAGAGCAGAACGAAAACAAAATCGATGGCGCGGTTTCGCTGATTATGGCAATCGGACGGGCAATGTTGAATAGCCGGGCGAGTAATTCATCCGTTTACGACGAGGAAGATGTAGCATGCTAATGACGTTTTTAAGTTTTTTTATCGGCCTCGCCGGAGCCGCGTTACTGTCTGCTGGTGCCTGGCTTATTTCACCTGCAGCCGGGCTTATTACTGGCGGTTCAATCTGCCTGCTGTGGTCATTTTTTATCGCGAAATCAATGTCTGCCAGCGTAATTAAATCAGGGGGTGAATAATGTTCATTCCCCAGATGTTTCGGGGTAAATCTCAGTCTGGTGGTAGTTTCTGGCAGGCGATGCTGGGTGGTGTGAGTTCCAGCCAGAGCAAGGCGGGGATCATTATCACTTCTGAAACCGCAATGGCGTTATCGGCGGTCAGGGCATGTGTAACGCTTCTGGCAGAATCGGTGGCGCAGCTGCCGTGTGAACTTTACAGGCGAGGCGCTAACGGAGGCCGTGAACGGGCGACTGACCACCCTGTTTATGATCTGATTCATTCCCAGCCCAATAAAAAAGACACTTCATTTGAATACTTTGAACAGCAGCAGGGCCTGCTTGGTCTGGAGGGGAATTGCTACTCGATCATCGACAGGGACGGGAAAGGTTATCCCCGCGAATTAATCCCGGTTAATCCCCAAAAGGTCATTGTCCTGAAAGGCCCGGATGGGATGCCATATTATGAACTACCCGAAATTGGCGAAACGTTGCCAATGCGCATGATGCATCATGTGAAGGTCTTCTCACTGGATGGCTATATCGGCAGTTCCCCAATCCAGACGAACGCGGATGTTCTTGGGCTAAACCTCGCCGTGGAAGAGCATGCTTCTCAGGTCTTTCGCCGTGGTACAACGATGAGCGGCGTTATTGAGCGTCCAAAAGACGCTCCGACGATCAAAAGCCAGGATGCTATCGACCGCCTGCTGGCAAAGTGGACGGACAGATATTCCGGCGTCAGAAACGCCTTCTCTGTTGCATTGCTTCAGGAAGGGATGAGCTACAAGCAGTTATCTCAGGACAATGAGAAAGCGCAGCTGTTGCAGTCCCGTCAGTGGGGCGTGGAGGAAGTGTGCCGACTCTATAAAATCCCGCCTCATATGGTGCAGATGCTGGCGAAAGCCACGAATAACAACATTGAGCACCAGGGGCTGCAGTTTGTGATGTACACACTGTTGGCCTGGCTGAAGCGTCATGAAGGCGCATTAATGCGCGATCTACTTTTACCCAGCGAGCGCGGTGATCTGTACATTGAATTCAATGTTTCTGGCCTGCTGCGCGGGGATCAGAAGTCACGCTATGAATCTTATGCACTAGGCCGCCAGTGGGGCTGGTTATCGGTTAACGACATTCGCCGCATGGAGAACCTTCCACCCATCGCCGGAGGGGACAAATACCTGACGCCTCTGAATATGGTCGACAGTAAACAAATCTTACCTGGCGATAACACGCCAACAGCAAAACAACTGGCAGAAATCAACTCTATTCTGTCCAGAAACTGAATATCACCCGCAGTGCGGGATGACCTGGTAAACATCATGACAAAAAATTTAATTAATCTGCCGCACCTGGCGGCTATGGTCTTTGGTGTTCCACATTACGTGACACGACAGACAATGGATTCTGTAAAAGCTGTGCTGGTTCCCCGTATTCAGGGATTATCAGAAGAGGCTGGAATTCACATGACGCAGGATCCTGATAACAATCAGGCGCCAGATTTGGTTCAACCAGCTGGTGGAATGGCAGTTATTCCTGTTCACGGCATTCTGGTTCCGCGTCGTGGGCAAATTACTGCAATGTGTTCTGAACTTACCAGCTATGAGCGCATACGTAGCCAGGTGCATGCTGCATTAAATGACTCTTCCATCAGTGAAATTGTGCTGGATATAAATTCTGGTGGTGGTGCGGCGGTTGGTTGCAAGGAACTGGCCGATTATATTTTCCAGTCACGTCAAACTAAGCCTATTACTGCAATTGTGAACTACAGCGCCTATTCTGCGGCTTACTTTATCGCTTCGGCCTGCAGCAAAATTGTAGTCAGCCAGACCAGTGGAGTCGGCTCGATTGGAGTGATCATGGAACACCTGGATACTTCCAGGATGGAAGAGCAAATGGGGTTAACATTCACCACGATTTTTCGGGGAGATAACAAAAATAACGGTACACAACATGAGCCGCTGAGTGAAGAAGCTCGGGGAATGTTCCAGAGGATGATTGACGATATGTACGAGACGTTTATTACCTCTGTAGCGGAATACCGGAATCTTGCCCCTCAGACGGTGATTAACACGCAGGCCGGAATCTATTTCGGCGCTGATGCCATTTCTGCTGGTCTTGCCGATGAAGTTTCGGATCCTCAGTCCGCAATTAATGCCATTGCGGCAAAGTACGAACAACCTCAAAGAACCACTTCCATAAAGTTGCAGGCAGCTGCGATGGACCTGCAAACAAGAATGTAACCCGGCGCTAACGCGTCATTACCAGAAAGCAGCCTGTTGGCTGCTTTTTTATGCCAAAAAGAGAGAAAACTATGCCACAGATTGAAGAATTACGTCGTCAGCGTGCGGGTATTAATGAGCAGGTACAGGCCCTGGCCACGATTGAAACTACCGGTGGAACGCTGACAGCGGAGCAGTTAACCGAATTTGCCAGCCTGCAGCAGCAGTTCACGGATATCAGCGCCAAAATGGATCGTCTGGAAGCGGCTGAACGTGCTGCAGCGCTTGTTGCCAAACCGGTTAAAGGTACACAGCAGGCTCCAGGTATCAGCGTTAAGGCAGAGCCAAAGCAATATACCGGCGCAGGCATGACCCGTCTGGTAATGTCGATTGCGGCAGCACAGGGTAACGTCCAGGACGCTGCGAAATTTGCAGCTGAAGAACTGAATGACCAGTCAGTCTCAATGGCCATCAATACTGCCGCCGCGTCAGGTGGCGTTCTTATTCCGCAAAACCTGCACAGCGAGGTGATCGAACTGCTGCGCGATCGCACCATCGTTCGTAAGCTGGGCGCGCGATCCATCCCGCTGCCTAACGGCAATATGGCGCTTCCGCGTCTGGCCGGTGGTGCGACGGCGAGCTACACCGGGGAAGGCAAGGATGCGAAAGTATCAGAAGCCCGCTTTGATGATGTGAAACTCACCGCGAAAACCATGATTGCGATGGTGCCAATCTCCAACCAGCTGATTGGTCGTGCCGGCTACAACGTGGAGCAGTTGGTCCTGCAGGATATTCTGACTGCGATTTCGACCCGTGAAGATAAAGCCTTTATGCGCGATGACGGTACCGGTGATACGCCTGTCGGTATGAAAGCGCGGGCAACCGAATGGAACCGCCTACTGCCGTGGGAAGCTGCTGTTAATATCAATCTGAATACGATTGATGCGTATCTTGACAGCATCATCCTGATGGCTATGGACGGGAACAGCAACATGATCAGCTGCGGCTGGGGCATGTCGAACCGTACTTACATGAAACTGTTCGGGCTGCGCGACGGTAACGGTAACAAGGTCTACCCGGAAATGGCCCAGGGGATCCTGAAGGGATATCCGATTCAGCGTACCAGCGCTATCCCGGCAAACCTCGGTGACGGCGGCAAGGAGTCAGAAATTTACTTCGCTGACTTTAATGACGTGGTAATCGGTGAAGACGGCAACATGAAGGTGTCCTTCTCGCAGGAAGCCTCCTACCAGGACGGGGACGGCAATCTGGTTTCCGCGTTCTCCCGTAACCAGTCGTTGATCCGCGTGGTGACTGAACACGATATCGGCTTCCGTCATCCGGAAGGTCTTGTACTCGGGACAAAAGTGCTGTTTTAACCGGTCGCACAGAGTAAAAGCACGTAACTTCCTAAGCCCGCAGCAGCGGGTTTTTTCTTTTCAGGAGCAAAACGATGGCTACGAAAACGGAAAAAGCAGCGGCAAAAGCAGCGGCTGCGGCTGCAGCCGGTGATGTGAACAAGCCGGATGAACTGACGCAGGAAAATACAGTGGACGGGGATGACGGTCAGAATATTGCCGCTGGTTCTGGTGATGCCGGTGTTGATCTGGCCGGAAGTGAAACAAACGGGGCCACGGGCCTGGCGGGAGCAGAAGTTGTGCGGAAAGCGGTTTTTTTCCTGGGACCCTATCATCGTTATTCGCGCGGCGATACGGCCTGTTTTGATGCTGAGTACGCAGAGAAACTGGTTGAACGCCATATTGCGGTATGGCCAGAAGATGCGGAAAAGGCGCTGAGTCCCCGCAAGGGAGCCGATGACCATGATACTGACATTGGATGACGTGAAAACCCAGCTCCGTCTGGAGCCGGATTTCACGGAGCATGACGGCATGCTCACTAAAATGGTGGTGGCTGCGCAGAAGAGTATTGAGCGTGACTACTACTGCAAACTGGTGGGAAGCGACGACGAACTGCAGGCGCTGCCGGAAGGTGTACGCGGTTTTGTGGCGGATGAAGATATCCAGCTGGCCATGCAGTATCTGGTCGGGGATGCGTATCTGAATGGTTTCACCGGTCAGTGGCTGGAGACGGCTGCGGTCCGGCATCTTCTTTTCCCGTTGCAGGAGAACACCGTATGAGCCTGAAGCCGGAAGAGATGACCTGCCGTCTTTCGATTGGGTATATGCAATCCGGTCGGGGACCGCTGGGTGAACACCTGCCGGAGCAACTGGTCACGACCGGGAAAGCCTGGGCGAAGCGCGAGCTGGTGTCGGGCAGAAAGATCCGCACACTGGATCAACAACAGGTTGTTGAAACGTGTCTTTTTACCACTCATCCGAACCTGAATATTGATATCGACTGGAAAATAACGACGTCTGACCGGGTTTATACCGTTCGTAACGTCGAACGTCTTGCGGACCGCATCATCATCACAGGGGAGGCAGACGCACGTCATGATCGAGCTGGCATTAAAGGCAGCACTTGAACGCCTGACCGGGCTGGATGTTTACCCTCTGCTCCTGCCTGATGAGCTGCAGGAGGGAATTACTTACCAGTGTATCTCCGATCCGGAGCTGTACGCCGGACTGTTGCGCACAGGCCTGATTGCGGGCCGCTTCCAGATAGCGATTTATCTGCTTAATGACTACACCCGCCTGTTACAGCTGGATAAGAAAATCAGCGCGGAATGGACCGCTATCGTGCATGGCCAGCTGGAGGGCTTTCCCGTGCAGAATGTGGTCCGGGGTGGAATACAGCAGAGTAAATCGGTACTGACCAGCGGCAATATTCAGTACCGGCTCGTCCGGGATTTCACCTTTCACTACCGGGATGCCTCACCATGATCACTATGGACGTAAAAGGGCTGGACGAGCTGGAGCGGCAGCTTATCGCACTCGGTGAAAAGGTCGGCACGAAGGTGTTAAGTGACGCGGGGCGTGAGGCGCTGAAAGTGGTTGAAGACGACATGAAACAACATGCCGGCTTCGACGATGCATCCTCTGCAGAGCATATGCGTGATTCCATCAAAATTCGCTCATCCACGCGGAAAGGTCGCGGAAATACGGTGGTCACCCTTCGGGTTGGCCCCAGCAAGAAGCATTACATGAAAGCGCTGGCCCAGGAGTTCGGTACGGTGAAACAGGTTGCCGATCCATTCATCCGTCCGGCACTGGATTACAACGTCCGGCAGGTTCTGCGCATTCTGACCGTAGAAATCCGCAATGGTATTCAGAACAGGTAGCAACCGCTGCCCACTATTTAAGAGAGAATCATTATGGCTGATGAAAATAACACGCCAAAATCATCCCCTGAGTACGCAATGCTTCCTGCCGGGACGGTGGTGAAGTTCGGCGAGGTGGGGGCCGCTGTGGCGGCGCTCAAACCCCTGATTAACTGTAAGGCACTGGGCGCGACAGGTCAGACGGGAGGATTTGTCGACTGTACCACCCTGCTGGACAAGAGTAAGCAGTCGGTGTCAGACCTGCCGGAAGGGCCGGAGAAATCGCTGGGATTCATTGACGACCCGGAAAACGAAGATTTCACCGCGTTCCTCAATGCTGCAGAGCAGCGTAAGACCGTTCAGTTTTATATTGAGCTGCCGAACAAAAGAACGGCTTCAATGATCCTTGCGCTTTCAGGCTGGCAGATGAACGAAATCACAGCGCCTGCCAGTGAAGTTATCCAGATTACGGTGCAGGGTAAGCAAAACAACATTAAATGGGGGATCGCCGCGCCGGCACCAGATGCCGGAGCGTAATCTGTTTCCCGATATACACCGCCTCCGGGCGGTTTTTTTTCGTCTGAAAAACAGGATACACCATGTCTGAATTTAGCCTCTCCGCACTGAAAAATGCACTGCTCAAAACGAAATCCACGCCTACTGAAACTGAAATTTTAGGCACAAAGGTTTTCCTGCGTCGGCTGACGGCGGCTGAGCTTATTGATCATGAAGATGCACTCATCGAGGCGCAGACCTCTGGCAATGCCCGCCTGGCGTCTGAGCTGAGCGTACAGATTGTTATCGACAGCCTGGTTCAGCCTGACGGCTCGCCGATTAAAGCCAAAGACAAACCCACGGCGAAGGAGCTGCTGGCGGCACACGATAACGTTGTGCTTCTGGATGCCATCGACAAAGTGAAAAAGCACGCCATCGGTAAGCTGGAAACCGCCGAAAAAAAATGAGTGACTCGCCCTGGCTGGAGCTGATTTTCTGGCTGGCCGACCGCTGGGGCGAGCCTGACCCGTCAAAAATTGCGGCGCTTCCGGCTGACACGCTTTTCCACTGGCGAGCTTTCTTCCTCAAGCAGGGCATTTTCAAAAAGCCTTGCCGGGAAGAGCCTGACAGTAATCCGCCCCCTGATAAATCCCCCACCGCCGCCGTGAATCCGAGTCTGGATGCGCAGTGTGCGGCAGTCATGAAGGTATTAATGTAATGGGTGACGTTGCCTCTCTTGCCGTTGGGCTGCATCTGAATGCAGCGAACTTTAAATCGCAGCTGATGAGCGCCTACGGCAGCGCTGAGAGTCAGTCACGCCAGTTTAATCGCAATGCCCAGGCTGATGCGAAAAAGACGGAGGATGCCTATAAGCGTGTTTCTGCTTCGGTATCAGGGCTGGCTGGCAGGCTGGCAGGTTTTGCCGGGGCGGGTTTATCGCTGGGCGCCATTATTAACACTACGCGGCAGTACAGCCAGTCGCTGTCGGATTTGCAGGCCATCACCGGTGCCACCAGTGCGCAGATGAAACTGTACGATCAGGCAGCGCAGGAAATGGGCCGCACAACGGAATACAGCGCATCGCAGGCTGCCGAGGCCATTAAGCTGATGGCTTCGGCAAAGCCTGAACTGCTGAGTACCTCTGCGGGGCTGACGGCGGCGACCAAAAGCGCGTTAACGCTGGCCCAGGCGGCAGGGACCACGCTTCCGGATGCCACCCGAACGCTGGCGCTGTCGTTAAACCAGTTTGGGGCGGGAGCCAGTGAAGCCGACCGGTATATCAATGTGCTGGCTGCCGGCGCGAAATTTGGCTCGTCGGAGATAGCCGACACGGCTGCTGCGATTAAAAATGGCGGGGTGGCAGCGGCACAGGCTGGCGTGGGTTTTGAAACCCTCAACGCCGCCATACAGGTACTGGCGGAGCGCGAGGTTAAAGGCGGCGAGGCCGGGACCGCGCTGCGTAACGTGATCCTGAATCTGGAGAAGGGAACCGATAAAACCCTGAAGCCTTCTGTTGTCGGGCTGAGTCAGGCACTGGAGAACCTGGCTGGGAAAAACCTGTCAACAAAGCAGGCTGTGAAGCTGTTCGGGGTGGAAAACCTCAGCGCGGCATCCATTCTGGTGCAGACCCGCGAGAAGGTGGAGTCGCTGACCGCCGCCCTGACCGGTACGCAGACCGCGCATGAGCAGGCTGAAATCAGGGTAAATAACCTCAATGGCGATCTTCTCAGCCTGACTTCGGCTTTTGAAGGTCTGATTATTAAGGTGGGACAGAGCGGAAGCGGCCCGCTGCGCAGTGGCGTACAGACCATTACCGATGGACTGAATGAACTGACGGAGAATTTTAATACGGTCGCCAACGTTGCGCTGTATACACTGGTTCCAGTGCTGACAACAAAACTGACGGCAGGTATCAGGGGCAACATTGGTGCCTGGGTGGCGCAGCAGCAGGCAGTCAGGGCCAGCGCGATGGCGCAGGCCGATATGGCGCGAAAAACGCTGGAAAGTACCGCCGCCACGCTGGCACAGAATAACGCAGAATTCGGGCGTTATCGGGAAATGGAGAAAAGTGCCAGACAATTTGGCCTTAACGTCAGTTATCAGAGTGAGTTTAACCGCTTAATCCGGCAGGAAACCGAGCAGACACTGCTCTCCACCCAGGCAAAGAGCCAGCTTAATACTGCCAATAAACAGCTGTCTGTGTCAGCCCGCGCAGCCTCTGCAGCAGTAGGTATGGCCAGAGGGGCGCTGGCACTGGTGGGCGGCCCTGTGGGCGCAGCGATGCTGGCCGGTTCGGCGTTGCTCTATTTCCATAATCAGGCGAAGAATGCCCGTCAGTCAGCGATTGACCTGAAAAATGCTGTCGTTGAAACGAATGAAGAACTAAAAAAACTGTCGCTTAACCAGCTCAACGTGAAACAGCTGGATATTGATGAACAGTTTGAGAATCAGGTTATTCAGCGAAATAAACTGATTAAGGAAATTCAGGATGCGGACAGCCGTATCGATGGATTGAGCCGCTTCGACCCGTTCGGACAGCTTAAAGGCGTACAGAACGATAAAACCCGCTACAAAGGGGATCTGGATGCCGTTGAACAAGGGTTAAAACTCCTCAAGGAACGGCAAAAAATTGTCAAAGAGGCCATAGAGCAGGCTAAATCAGGGAAAACCGATCCCTCGCCGAAGCCGGATAAACCAGGGAATGAAACAGGGAGCGATAAACCCGATACCCCCTGGACCGGGGAAGGCGGGGATACAGGGAAGGGGCAAAAGGCGAAGGTTAACCAGTATGAGCAACTGCGGCGTGAAATCGAAGCGGCGCATGCCTCAAGTCTCGGACGAATCAACCTGCAGGAGCAGGAAAGCGCCAGAAAACTCCTTGAAGCCGCCCGCGCTGACGGGGCCAGCGAGGCTGATATTCAGAAGACGTTGCTACTGAATGCTGAAAATTATCAGAAACAGCGCCTCGAACTGGCAGAACAGTATGCGCCGGCCAGAGCCTCTCTGACGAAAGAGCGCGAAGCGAGCCAGGAGCTGAAGTCGCTCCTGGATGCCCGTCTTCTGGATGAAAAGGAATACCAGACGGCCAGAATCACGCTGGCACAAAGTACAGCTCGCGAACTGTTACAGGCACAGGCAGCGGCAATGTCTGCCCCTCTGATTGATATCGCCGGCACGATTGAACCGCTGGCAGAACTGCGCAATCAACTGGCCGAGCGTCAGTCTTTGCTGCAGGCTTTTTATCAGAACGATGTTATCAATAAAGAACAGTACGAACTGCTGAAGCAAAAGGCTGACAAGGATTCCGCTGATGCGCAGTACCAGACGGCGGTGGAGCTTTATAAGTCGCAGGGAAACCTGAACAGCCTCGCTATTGGCATGTTAGAGACCACCCAGGAGCGTTCCACCAACATGCTGACGGGCATGCTGGTAAACACCCAGACACTCCGGGACGGGATGATTGGGTTATTTTCCTCCCTGACTCAGTCGGTGATTAAAAACCTTGTCGATATGGCAGCGCAGGCGCTGATTACCAACACCATCCTGAAATCCATTATGGGTATCGGCGGCAGTCTTTTTGGCGGTGCAGCCACCGCGAGTACCGGCACAGCCATCAGCAGTTTTGGGAGCAGTTTTAGCTTTAATGCTAAAGGCGGTGTTTATGACTCACCTTCATTAAGCACCTACAGCAACGGCATCTATGACAGCCCGACCCTGTTTGCTTTTGCAAAGGGGGCAGGTGTGTTTGGTGAAGCTGGTCCGGAAGCCATTATGCCCCTTGCTAAAACGCCTGACGGTACGCTGGGCGTCAGGGCGCTGGGTGACCAGGGTTCCTCTGGTGGTGGTATGAATGAGGGGATTGCTTATTCACCTGTGTATCACATTGCCATCCAGAATGACGGACAAAACGGGGAGATAGGGCCGCAGGCATCGCAGATGCTGGTCAAAATGATCGATACGCGCGTCATGAGCATCCTGAGAACTCAGGTCCGCGATGGCGGCATGCTGGCGGGAGGATAAGTGAAAACCTTTCATTGGGCACCCAGAGAGGGGATGCCGTCGTCTGTTTCCCCTTCGGTGACAACCATTAAATTTGGGGATGGCTATGAGCAACGTCGCCCGACCGGACTCAACCATCAGTTAATTAACTTCCAGCCTGTTTTCCGTATAACGTCGGACAATTCCCGCACCGCACTTGAATCGTTTCTGGTCGAGCACGGGGGATATAAAGCCTTTCTGTGGCGACCGCCAAAATACAACCGCACGATTAAAGTTGTCTGCCGGGAATGGTCTGTTACGGACAACGTCACGTATTCTGATTTCAGCTGTAAATTTGAGCAGGTTATTGCTTAAGGATCCTTATGCAGGATATTCCTCAGAACACCCTCAACGAAACCACGAAAACCGAGCAGTCTGCCCGCATTAATTTGTGGGAAATCGACCTGACGGCCTTTGGTGGCCTGCGTTACTACTTTTCAAATGAACTGAACGAGAAGGGTGAGCCGGTCACCTGGCAGGGCAGGAAGTATGACGTTTACCCGATACAGGGAACCGGATTTGATCTGGTAGGGAAAGGGACGTCTTCCCGACCGACGCTGGCGGTGTCGAACCTGTTTGGCATGGTCACGGGACTCGCGGAGGATGTGCAGAGCCTCGTCGGGGCCACGGTGGTAAGGCGCGTGGTATACGCCCGTTTTCTCGATGCGGTGAACTTTTCAGGCGGCAATCCGGAGGCTGATCCGGAACAGGAAGTGGTCAGCCGCTGGGTGATTGAACAACTGTCGGAGCTGAAAGCCACCACGGCGACCTTCGTGCTGGCCACACCGACCGAAACGGACGGTAGCGTGTATCCGTCGCGGATCATGCTGGCTGATGTCTGCAACTGGATCTACCGTTCGCAGGAGTGTGGCTATGTCGGGCCACCTGTGGCGGACGAGTTTGATAAACCCACGACAGACCCTGCAAAAGATGCCTGCAGCAAATGCCGTACCGGCTGCGAGCTGCGTAATAACCTGCCGCGCATCGGCTGTTTCCTCTCCATTAACCGTCTTTCCTGATGGATACACCCATGAAAAAAACACTCCTGGCGCATGCTGCAGCATGCACGCCGGCTGAATCGTGTGGCTGGGTGGTGAACACGCCCGCAGGGGAGCGGTATTTTCCCTGCCAGAATCTTTCCGCTGAACCGACCCTGTATTTCCGCATGGATCCGGCAGATTACCTTCAGGCGCAGGCGGCAGGCGATGTGGTGGCCCTGGTACACAGCCATCCCGATGGCCAGCCGTTTCTCAGCGATGTTGATCGCCGCCTGCAGGTGCAAAGTGGCCTGCCGTGGTGGCTGGTCTGCGATGACCGGGTATACAAATTTCGCTGCATGCCATTCCTCACCGGGCGGGCATTTGAGCACGGGGTAACGGACTGTTACACCCTGTTCCGAGATGCGTACCATCTGGCGGGTATTGAGATGCCGGATTTTGCGCGGGGGGAGGACTGGTGGAAGCAGGGAGAGAATCTGTATCTGGATAATCTGGAGGCGACAGGTTTTTACCGGGTGAATGTTGAAGAGGCACAGCCCGGAGACATTCTGATTTGTTGTTTTGGTTCATCAGTTGCCAACCATGCCGCGATTTACTGCGGCGACGGCGAACTGCTGCACCATATTCCTGACCAGCTCAGTAAACGCGAGAGGTATTCTGAAAAATGGCAACGCCGCACACACTCGATATGGCGACACCGGGCATGGCACGACTCTGCCTTCACGGGGATTTACAACGATTTGGCCGCCGCTTCAGCCTCAGTATAAAAACGGGGGCCGAGGCCATTTACGCGCTGGCCATACAGGTTCCGGGCTTCCGGCAGAAAATGAATGATGGCTGGTATCAGATACGCATCGCCGGTCAGGATGTGGATGAAACCAGCGTGTCAGCCCGTCTGCATGAACCGCTGCCGGACGGGGCCATTATTCATATTGTCCCGCGTATGGCAGGGGCAAAATCCGGTGGCCTGTTTCAGGTCGTGCTGGGTGCTGTGGCAATAGGCGCGTCCTTTTTTACGGCAGGCGCTTCAATGGCAGCCTGGGGGGCTGCGTTATCTGCCGGTGGTATTTCGATATCCTCAGTTCTGTTTTCTATGGGTGCAGCCATGATGCTGGGTGGTGTGGCGCAGATGCTGACGCCGCAGGCAAAAATCCCCTCGTCCCGGCAGACCGATAACGGCAAACAGAACACTTATTTTTCGTCACTGGACAACATGGTGGCGCAGGGGAATGCCCTGCCGGTGTTGTACGGTGAAATGCTGGTCGGCTCCCGCACGATCTCCCAGGAAATAAGCACACGGGATGAGGGCGGCGGCGGGCAGGTGGTGATCATCGGTCGATGATTTACTGCAGCATATTTATATTAAAACAGAACCGCCTTCGGGCGGTTTTGTCGTTTCAGAGGGAACAGATTATGGGTAAGGGTGGTGGCAGCAGTAAAACGCCGCATGAGGCTCCTGACGACCTGAAATCCAGCCAGATGCTGACCGTTGTTGATGCCATCTGCGAGGGGCCGATTGAAGGTCCGGTGGACGGGCTGAAAAGTGTCAGAATTAACAAAACGCAGGTCCTCGACAGCGACGGTAATGCGATGGTTCACGGTGTCACCGTGGTTTACCGCGTGGGGGAGGATGAGCAGACCGCGATGGAGGGGTTCGAAGACTCCGGTGCTGAAACCCTGCTGGGTGTGGAGGTGAAGAAGTCAGAGCCGGTGACCCGCACCATTACCGCTAACACGGTGGACCGTCTGCGTTTTACCTTTGGTGTGCAGTCTCTGGTCAGTACCAGTACCAAAGGCGACCGCAACCCGACCAGCGTACAGATGCTGATCCAGTTTCGCCGGGACGGGCTGTGGCGAACGGAACGGGATATCACCATTACAGGTAAAACAACCACGCAGTTTCTGGCATCTGTGGTGATCGATGATTTGCCGCCCCGGCCGTTTGAAGTTCGCATGCAACGTATCACTGATGACAGTACGACAGACCTGCTGCAGAACAAAACGGTGTGGTCGGGCTATACCGAAATCATTGATGTAAAACAACGCTATCCGAATACCGCCGTTATCGGGGTAAAAGTGGACGCGGAGCAGTTTGGCAGCCAACAGGTCACGCGAAACTATCTCCTGCGCGGGCGTATCGTACAGGTGCCGTCGAATTATGATCCGGTAAAACGGATGTATTCCGGGCTGTGGGACGGGACGTTTAAACCCGCCTGGACAGATAATCCGGCTTGGTGTGTGCTGGATATGCTGACCCACCCGCGCTATGGCATGGGAAGCCGCATCGGTGTTGCCGATGTGGACAAGTGGGCGCTGTATGCCATTGCACATTACTGCGATCAGCTTGTTCCTGACGGTTTTGGCGGGACAGAGCCGCGTATTACCTGCAATGCGTATCTGACGGACCAGCGTAAAGCGTGGGACGTGCTGGGGGATTTCTGTTCCCTGATGCGCTGCATGCCGGTCTGGAACGGCAATACCCTGACCTTTGTGCAGGACCGGCCCGCCGATAAAGTCTGGACCTACACACAGAGTAATGTGGTGATGCCCGCTGACGGTGCGCCGTTCGTCTACAGCTTCAGCGCACAGAAAGAGCGCCACAATGCCGCCGAGGTGCGCTACACCGACCCGAACAACGGCTGGGAAACGTCAACCGAACTGGTGGAAAATGACGCTGCCATACGGCGCTACGGTCGCAACGTCCTGAAGATGGATGCATTCGCCTGTACCAGCCGTGGGCAGGCACACCGTGCCGGACTGTGGGCCATCACCACCGAATTGCTGGAAACGCAGACGGTGGATTTTTCCGTGGGGGCCGAAGGACTGCGACATGTTCCCGGCGATATCATTGAGGTCTGCGACAGTGATTATGCCGGTGTGACCGTGGGCGGACGCGTTCTGTCGGTCGACAGTCTGTCCCGTACGCTCACCCTGGACCGCGAGGTGGAAATTCCGCCAGACGGCAATGTGGTGCTGAACCTGGTGGGCAGCGATGGCCAGCCTGTTACCGTCGCGGTCACCGCACATCCGGCCCCGGACCGCGTGACCGTCAGCCAGTTACCCGATGGCGTGGCGGCGTACAGCGTGTGGGGGCTGAAACTGCCGGACCTGCGCCAGCGCCTGTTTCGCTGCGTGGCCATACGGGAGAATGATGACAGCACGTATGCCATCACCGCCGTGCAGCATGTTCCGGAGAAAGAGAGCATCGTGGACAACGGGGCGAAGTTTGACCCGTTGCCCGGCACAGGTATCACGAACACACCGCCCGCCGTGCAGCATCTCACCACGGAGATTCTGGCAGAGGACGGGCAGTATCAGGCGCGGGCGCGCTGGGACACGCCGCGCGTGGTGAAAGGCGTTAACTTTTTCCTGCGCCTGACGGTGAAAGCGGAGGATAACAGCGACCGCCTGGCCAGCAGCCTGACCCTGACCGAAACGGAGCACACCTTCCGCAACCTGACGCCGGGGCGCTACACCCTGACGGTACGGGCGGTGAACCCCCAGGGCCAGCAGGGTGAGCCTGCCAGCACAGATTTCAGTATCGCCGCGCCGGCTGTACCGTCTTATGTTGAGCTGATTCCCGGCTATTTCCAGATAACCGCCACCCCGCGTCAGGCGGTATATGACCCCACGGTGCAGTATGAATTCTGGTTTACGGATACGCAGATAACCGATATCCGCCAGGTGGAAAGCGATGCGCGTTATCTCGGCACGGCGCTGTACTGGATTGCGGCAAACGCGAGTATCAAACCAGGTAAAGACTATTACTTCTATATCCGGGCCGTGAACCAGATCGGGAAATCGGCGTTCGTGGAGGCTAAAGGCCAGGCCAGCAACGATGCGGCGGGCTATCTGGACTTCTTCAAAGGGGAAATCACCGAAAGCCACCTCGGCAAAGAACTGCTGGAGAAGGTGGAACTGACAGAAGACAACGCCAGCCGGCTGGATCAGTTTTCGAAAGAGTGGCAGGACGCGAACGGCAAGTGGAATGCCATGTGGGGCGTGAAGATTGAACAGACCGAAGACGGGAAGCACTATGTGGCTGGTCTGGGCCTGAGCATGGAGGATACGGAAGAAGGTAAACTGAGCCAGTTCCTTGTGGCGGCTGACCGTATCGCGTTTATCAACCCGGCGAACGGCAATGAAACTCCGATGTTTGTGGCGCAGGGCAACCAGATATTTATGAACGAGGTGTTCCTCAAATATCTGACGGCCCCGAGCATCACCAGTGGCGGGAACCCGCCGACCTTTATGCTGACGCCTGACGGCAGGCTGACTGCCCGTAATGCGGATATCAGCGGTAATATCAGCGCGAATTCCGGCACCCTCAATAATGTGACGATAGCGGAAAACTTCACCATTAACGGGACAATGCGGGCAGAGAATATTGTCGGCGATATCGTTAAAGCCGTGGGGCGAGCTTTCCCCGGAAGCGCTAATTACCCGAATGGAACCCTCACGGTTGAGATACAGGATGACCACCATTTTGACAGGCAGATAATCATTCCCCCCATCACCTTTGCAGGAGGAAAGGCAAAATCAGAGACAAGCAACGAGATATGGACAGACTGTGGGCTTGTGGTGAAGCACAACGGCAGAGAGATATACAACGCAGAACCCGCGATTACAGCGAGATCATTCAGCAGGGTTCTTGATATGCCAGCCGGAGGTGGAAATGTGACGCTGAGCTTCACGGTTTCATCCAGGGGGTATGGCGGCGGGGCCTGGGCTGATATCAGCAACCTGCTGGTCATGGTGGTGAAGAAGAACAGCACGGGTATCAGCATTTACTGATACCTGAATCCAGAAACGAGCGCCTGAATGGGCGCTTTTTTATTGCTGAAAACAAGAGGTAATGACATATGTCAGTACAAATTTCTGGCGTATTAAAAGACGGGGCGGGGAAACCGGTACAGGGTTGCACTATTCAGCTTAATGCGAAGAAAACCAGCCCGACCGTTGTTGTGGAGGTGATTTCATCCACTGTTACAGACGCGAACGGCCACTACAGCATTGAGGCTGAACCGGGTTATTACAGTGTGTCACTGATGCGGGAAGGGGTTCCGCCCTCTGTGGCTGGCGACATTTACGTGGCCCCGACTGATGCGCCGGATACCCTGAATGCGTTTCTCGATGCACCAAAAGATGCAGATCTGCGCCCGGAGGTGATGAAACGCTTTGAAGAAATGGTAAACCGTGTAGTGGATTTGAGCGGTGCAACAGAAAAGGATCGGGAACGCGCCGAACAGGCTGCACAGTCAGCGGAACAAAGTAAGGATTCGGCAGCCCTTTCTGCAACGGCTGCAGCAGAGTCACAGAAGCAGGCAGCACGCTCTGCAGATGCTGCTGATGTGTCTGCCCGCTCTGCTGATGATAATGCCCGACAGACCGCGCAGGGCGTTCTGGCCTGTGCAGCGGATGCGGACAGTGCGGCAAAGTCTGCACAGACAGCGACGGAGCAGGCCGGACAGGCAAAAATCGCCGCCGATACGGTACAGAAAGCGCAGGAGGAAGCGGGAGTTTCGGCACAGTCAGCAGCAGGAAGTGCCGGAAGTGCTGCTGCAGCAGCACAAACAGCGGGTGAACATGCCGGTAATGCAGCCGTATCTGAAACCTCAGCGCGTGAAAGCGCCCTTACGGCCACGCAGGCGGCAGAACAGGGTGATAACAGCGCGGCAGCTGCAGTGCTAAGTGAACAGCATGCCAGGGAGTACAGCGAAAAGGCTGCTAAATCAGAGGCTGCGGCATCAGCCAGTGCAGAATCGGCATCTTCCAGTGATGCATCAGCCCTGCAGTCAGCCGAAAAGGCTGAGAAACAGAAAAATGCAGCCGCTGAGAGTGTCACCCGTGCAGAACAGGCCAGAGATGAGGCGCTGACTTCCCGGAACGAGGCAGTGGAGGCCGCTGAAACAGCGGCGACAGACGCTGCGGAGAAAGCCGCAGGCAAGGTTTCGGAGCAACTGAAAGCTGCTGTAGCTGATGATACTCAGCGCGCCGAAGCCGCAATGGCTGGCGCTGAAAGCGCGGCAGTAGCCTCACAGGGATACCGTGATGAAGCGAGGGATATTGTTGAAAGTCTGAAGCTGGGAGACGCCAGCACCACGCAGAAAGGGCTTGTGCAGTTAAGCAGCGATGACGACAGCGACAGTGAAGCCTATGCAGCGACACCGAAAGCCGTTAAAAAAGTCAAAGACCTGGCAAACCAGAAGGCCCCACTGGACAGTCCGGATCTGACAGGGACTCCAACTGCCCCCACGCCGCCATTAAGTGTCAGTAACAAACAGATTGCGAATACCGAATACGTTCAGGCTGCGGTTGCTGCATTAGTTGGCTCATCCCCTGAAGCTCTGGATACGCTGGCTGAGTTAGCGCAGGCATTAGGAAATGATCCTAACTTTGCAACCACGATGCTCAATGCGTTAGCGGGTAAACAGCCGCTAAATGAAATACTGACGTCGCTGTCCGGGCTGTCTACCTCCGGAAGTAAATTGCCATTTTTTAGCAGTAAAAATACGTTGATGTTGACGGATCTGACGACGACCGGGCGTGGGTTGATTGCTAAAAACTCAATAAATGAAATTATCACATACCTTGGTTTGGTAGAAACGATAAATTTAGCAGCTGGCGCGGTGCCTTCAACGCGCAGAGTAAACGAAAAAGCGCTTACAGATGATATTTACATCACCTCACAGGATATTTTTAACGGGCAAGTCTTGATGATTGGTGCAGACCAAAATCTGGACAATTTCCAGACGCCGGGGCTGTATGCTCAGGATATGAATGTTAATACCAGTACGGCACTGAATTACCCGGAGAATAATGCAGGTTCTCTGATGGTACTGAGAAGCGCCGGAGTGACACAGATTTACCGCGTGTACAATTCATCCCGCAGTTATACACGTAGCAAGCATTCAACGCAGGCATGGACTCCCTGGGTGCCTGATGATTCTTTTCCGGTCGGCGCACCTATTCCCTGGCCGTCTGATACAACTCCTCAAGGGTATGCTTTAATGCAGGGGCAACCTTTCGATAAAGCAGCCTATCCATTGCTTGCGATTGCGTATCCATCGGGTGTTATCCCGGATATGCGAGGCCAGGCGATTAAGGGTAAACCGAACGGTCGTGCGGCACTCTCGTATGAACAGGATGGAGTTATATCGCATACCCACGGAGCCAGCGCATCCAGTACGGATTTGGGAACTAAAACCACATCATCGTTTGATTACGGCACTAAGACTTCAAACACTACCGGTGACCATAACCACAACAGAGGTACTATGGAAATTACTGGTACTCTCGGTTACTTCAGAAGTGATAATAGTAGCTTCTATACAGCAAGTGGAGCATTTACACTTGGTGGCTCTACAGCGGCTAAAAGTTTTACAGGTTCTAATTTTACTTATGGTGTTCCTGTAAACTTTAACGCTTCCAGAACCTGGTCTGGCGTCACAAACACTACTGGTAACCATGCGCACTCTGTTGCAATTGGCACTCATGCACACTCCATTGCTATTGGTTCACACGGACACTCCGTCACTGTTAACGCTACTGGTAACGCGGAAAACACTGTCAAAAATATTGCGTTTAACTATATTGTGAGGCTTGCCTGATGACTTTTGAAATGACCGGAGAAAACCGGACTATTACTCTCTACAACCTTCGTGCAGATACAAATGAATATATTGGGAAATGTGAAGGGTGTATCCCTGCTAATACCGGATTACCTGCTTACAGTACCAATATTTCTCCGCCGCCAGCAAAGGCCGGTTTTGTCGCTGTATTTAATCTTAAGTCAGAAAAATGGTCACTGGTTGAGGACCATCGCGGGAAAATTGTCTACGACATTCAAACCGGGAAAGCTACCACGATTGACCAGTTAGATAAGTTACCTGACGATGTTGTTTCCGTCGCGCCGGAAGGCCATTTTGTTAAGTGGGATGGAGCACAGTGGGTCCACGATACCGATGCGGAAAATCAACATCTTCTGATGCTGGCCGAACAGGAAAAAATAAATCTTCTGGCGGTCGCAACATCCGCTATAGCCCCCTTACAGGATGCTGTTGATCTGGACATGGCAACGAAGGTTGAAACCACACTTTTACTGGAGTGGAAGAAATACCGTGTCTTGCTTAACCGGGTAGATACCTCAAATCCTGAATGGCCTACTCAACCGAATATTCAGGCCAGTTAATATCAGGGGCGGAACACAAATCGATGCGACGTAACTCAGTACGATAGCTTCGCAACGCCGCCAGTTCTGTTTCCTCGCTGGCTGATATATCGACGTCTTTTGTGCAAGAGGACTAAAGTTAACCGCAGAAGAGTGGGCGCAGGCTGGAATGTTGATTGCTGCAGGTGAGTCAAGAAAACGTGTGGCTATAATTTATGATGTAGGGGGGGCGACGCTATACAAAAAATTTCCTCCGCGGTGTTGAGAAGACGCCACCGCGTCGTCGTATGCAAGAACGGGCGGCGGCGAACTGGCGAACGTTCGATAGTGCGAGTATTGAATGATTGCCAGTCACGGCGGATTGTACTTTAGCAATATGACGGTTCAAGGCGTTTAATCTGAAACCAGCCACAATCAGCCTCTTCAAACATTTCCTGAACAGTACAGCTAATCTGTTCCTTCCCATACTTGCTGGCGTCAATGTTGAGCGCCGACAGTGTCATGATCGGTTTTACCCGAACACCAGCATCGGGGGAAGAACGCTCCCTCATCATACTCAGTCTCCTTGAATGCTATCATGTTCACGATGTTTGTACATGTAGGGAGACATGTACTTGATTGAGATGGAGACATAAATCTCACTTATATAGTTTTGTACTATAGTATGATGTTGGTTTCTAATGGAAAGTATAAAGAAACAACTATTGTTGCCGATAATCTATTTTAATTGTATGTTCAACATTGTAAATTGATAGTGGAATGTATGTTGTCACAAAGGGTTAAGATATATTAAGAGGTTTGTGTGATAAAGAACTACAAATTGACTAAACTTAAGCCCTATGTGATATCAATCACATTTTCATTTTTGCTGTTTTTGTCGTTAACTGAGATTTCTACTTATTATATATATAAGGAGCGTATCGGTTCATATACAGAACGAGTATTGAATAGAAGTGTTAGTCTCATTCAACAGATTGATGAAATAAATGATGGTTATGAGATGTTTGATGCTTATAGTCCCTGTAGTGAACTACAGCTTCATGCTGTAAGAATCGCTCTATGGCCTTATGCACTTATAAAGGATATATCATTTATTTCTAATGGGGCAATTACTTGTACTGCGTTGTGGGGCAAGTTGCCAGCACCATTATTACTCAACATATACGATAGAAAAGTTGAAAAGGATAACTTGACGTGGTTTTTTGGCGTGTTGTTGGAAAATAATGTTAAAGCTGATTTACTAAGCAACCAAAAATTAGCTATAACGATTTCACCATTTGCTTTTAACAGATTTGCTACAGACCATGAAGAGAAAGGATTTTCAGCAATTGTCGGCAATAGAGATCATTCTCTTCATTTGTTTAGGTTTGGTGATCTGGTCGATCTGCTTGAGGAGGCTAAACATGATAAATCCTATCAGTTAGGACTTATTACTACACAAAGTTGTAATGGAAAACATGACATCTGTGTCATGGGAGGAGTGAAATTCCCGTGGGTGAGTTTCGATAATTGGTTAATGATATTGTTGATTGCATTTACATCTATTGTAACAGGTGTTCTTTTAGGTGTTGTTTATAATCAAAAGGTTGCACGCAAACAATCATTAGTATCAAGATTAAAAAATGCCATAAGAAATGAATCATTATATCTTGTATATCAACCTATTTATAAAATAAAAACCGGTAAGGTTATTGGTGTAGAGGCACTTATTAGATGGGATGACCATGATATTGGTAGCATTGCTCCTGATATTTTTATCCCTATTGCAGAGAGATATAATTTAATTCAAGATGTAAGTAATCTTGTATTTCGAATGGTAGTAAAAGAAGCTAGGTCTCTTTCTGAAAAATTTAATGTCTTTATAAGCATTAATGTTAGTTCTCAAGATCTTTTGTCTGAATCTTTTCAAAGAAAAGTGTTTCAGATGATCGATGAATTAAATATAAAGCCCGGAATGATAATGATGGAATTAACAGAAAGACAGAGTGCGGATCTAAATTCACTCCAAAAGGTAATTTCTTTATTTAATGATAAAGGTATTTCAATAGCCATTGATGATTTCGGGACGGGCTATTCAAATTTAAACTGGCTGTCAAGTTTACAAATAGATGAAATTAAAATTGATAAATCAATTACAGACTCTATCGATGAATACTCTATAAGTAATAATTTATTATCAGGATTGGTAGAGATTTTTAAAGATATAACTCATAAGGTCGTATTCGAAGGTGTGGAAACATCAACTCAGGTTAATTATTTAACTGAAATGTTCCCTGAGTGCGGTGTACAGGGATGGTATTACTCAAAGCCGTTATCTATAGATAAATTGACAAAATTAGTCGAGGATGCCAATTTGCCTTAATAGTTATTACTTTATTTTCATTGTTTTCACATTCTATATAACACGCGTAACCGCGAGCTATATAAATTTAACTGCAGAAGGATTTTGATATCTTGCCGCATTCAATCAGCTAGTTGGTTCAAAATTGTATGGAATGTCGCGTTCACCTTCTTCAGCGAGCAGGGCAAGATAGTCCTCTTGTGTCATTGACTATGAAAAGCGTCCACACATAGAAACCTCCAGCCATATGTCAGACTAAAAGTATTGGGCAGTAAGAAAAAGTGGTGCGCACCGTTAAAGATTTAAACGGAGCTTGTAAAATAAATCGGAATGATTTCTTTGTGAATTGATGAATTCCGAAAGTGAAGGGGGCCTTAATCATTGTGTTCGAGAGCGATTAAGAGACAACATTTGACGGACTTTTTCCCAGTGATTCCCCGAAGCTTCCCCTTTCAGAAAACAGACATAAAAAAACCAGCCGTAACAGGCTGGTTATTAAAGGATTTTTGGTCGGCACGAGAGAACTTGAACCTCCGACCCCCGACACCCCATGATGGCGAGTTACCGCTTAAGGGCTGCTATGTGCCATGAGCAGACAGTGCATACGTAACTATTGCGCTCAGATTTTTCATTGAGGGGATTATTGCGCATATCTGAACCCCATCGCTATAGCCGATTTGTCCCCGGCAGGGGAAGTCCGGAATGCGTTCACCTTAAGAGGATATTCCGCTTATCCTCTTGGGTAGTTTTGGATTAGTTAAGCTTGTTTTAGGTAGACGAGAGTATATTTAATATTCTCGCCGTAAGTTTATCCTCATAGCCTTCCTCTACCGGGTGATTGAACTTTACAAGAGGACCAGAACTTTTGGCTTGATCATAAGATCTTTCAAGTACTCCAGGTTCAGCACTCATGCTGTTTATCACAGTAGATAAAACGCTAATAGCAATCTTCGAGGCGTGAAGGTCGAGTCTCAGATCGTCAAGATTTCTCTCGAGGATTTCAACGCGTTCATTTATGTCAGCCATTTAATCTCCTGGGTGTCAGGGAAGAAGGGTATTACCACACAATCGCCAATACTGGCCGCTGTCGCTTCCGGTTTTGTCTCAACGGCCTCTGCCATAAACTCATGACCAAAGATGCCACCATGAAATTTACTGGGTTTACTCCGATAAAGATGCGGGCACGAACCGCAGATAACACTTTCCGTTACACCAATAACAATAACTTACGGCGTTTATAAACCGGATTCAGGAAGTGTACCGTTGCGGACATGAAGACGGCTATGATAAGTCATAGCTTTCATCAGCAGTGCTCCCGTTAGTCATTTCGTTCAATCACTCGTTATAACGTCCCGGTTCCGCCGTCAGAACACCAGACCTGCCCGGATGTATAGCTGTTCTCTGGGGAAGCCAGGGTGACATAAAGTGGTGCAATTTCCACAGGCTGACCAGGTCGACCTAGCGGTGAACTGGCACCAAATTGCTCAATCTTCTCCTGTGGTTGGCCGCCACAGCATTGAAGAACCGTCCAGTAGGGACCGGGGGCAACGGCATTTACCCGGATCCCTTTCGGTGCCAGTTGTTTTGCCAGCGATTTTGTAAAAGCTACGATCGCCGCTTTGGTCTGAGCGTAATCCAGCAGGATCTCGCTGGGCTCATAGGCTTGAACCGATGAGGTGTTTATAATTACGCCCCCAGGGGGTAAATGGTGGACTGCCGCTTTAGTAATCCAGAATAGCGAGTAGACATTGGTCTTGAATGTTGCATCAAAGGCATCAGTTGTAAGTTCCTCAATCGACTCACAGAATTGCTGACGACCCGCGTTATTGATCAAGATATCGAGCCCACCTAAGGTCTTAACCACCTGACTAACCAAGTGCTGGCAAAATGTCTCTTCACGGATATCACCAGGGAGTGCCACGGCTTTTCTTCCTGCTTTCTGAATCAGATCGACGACCTCACGAGCGTCCTCTTCTTCATCAGGCAGGTAGTTGATTGCCACATCCGCGCCTTCACGCGCAAAAGCAATTGCGACTGCTCGTCCAATTCCTGAATCACCTCCGGTAATTAACACTTTTCGGTCAGTAAGGCGACCCCTTCCCTGATAACTTTCTTCACCATGATCGGGACGTGGTTGCATTTTTCCGGCAAGTCCCGGAAAAGGTTGTTTTTGGTGTGGAAAAGGTGGAACAGGAAAACGTTCTGAATTTGTCATATTCGTACCCTGTTTCTCATTATATCTATTCACCATTCCCTCACCTCTCTATATTTATTTGTAAGACCTAATAAGCGTAGTTCAAAACCCACAGCTTGTATCTTAATAATTTCTGCATAAGACTAATCCTGGTTAGGATTTTTTTTACTATTTTTGGCGTGAGCGATAAATTAGCATGGCTTAATATCATGTTAGGCACAAAATAAGCCAAGAGAGAGATTTGCAATGTATTGAAAAATCAAGATTTGAAAAATGGCGGATGCCGGAATTAAATTTGACTAAATCAGGATTACCGCTAACGTTAAGCTCTGAACAACGACAGGTACGAAATACATTTTTGTACCTGACTGACATAACCGATATATGAGGTGATATATGGCAGAGCATCGTGGTGGTTCCGGTAATTTCGCTGAAAACCGAGATAAAGCATCTGAAGCAGGCCGCAAAGGCGGTCAGCACAGCGGGGGAAACTTCAAAAATGATCCGCAACGTGCATCTGAAGCTGGTAAGAAAGGTGGGCAGAACAGTCACAGTGGTGGCCGTAAGTCTGACAATTCCTGATTATTAGCTTCAGTCTCATCTTTTAATAAAAAAGAGTGTCCTGCGGGTCTGCATTAGACTCGCAGTATTTCTGTAGTCCAGAAGGAATTCCTATGAATATGAAAACTATTGAAGATGTATTTATTCACCTGCTTTCAGACACCTATAGTGCTGAAAAACAATTAACGCGCGGGTTGGCTAAACTTGCCAGAGCGGCGTCAAATGAAAAACTCAGTGCTGCTTTTAATGCACACCTGGAAGAAACTCGGGGGCAAATAGAGCGTATAGACCAAATCCTTGAACAAGAGCCGGAAATTAAGCTTAAACGCATCAAATGCGTGGCTATGGAAGGGCTAATTGAAGAAGCTAATGAGGCCATCGAAAGCACTGAAAAAAATGAAGTTCGCGATGCGGCATTAATCGCTGCGGCACAGAAAGTAGAGCATTATGAGATAGCCAGTTACGGCACTCTGGCCACCCTTGCGGAACAACTGGGTTATAAAAAAGCGGTGAAACTTCTCGCGGAAACACTTAAGGAAGAAAAAGATACCGACCTGAAACTCACCGACCTTGCGGTAGGCAATATCAATAAAAAGGCCGATAAAAAATAACATTACTGACTCGAGGAAATCACGATGAATCATATTGAGCATTACCATGATTGGTTACGGGATGCACATGCCATGGAAAAGCAAGCGGAATCCATGCTGGAATCAATGGCAGGCCGTATCGATAATTATCCTGATTTACGTGCCAGAATAGAGCAACACCTGACTGAGACAAAACGCCAGATTACCGTGCTGGAAGAGATTCTTAAGCGAAATGATATCTCGCGTTCGGTACTAAAAGACTCCATGAGTAAAATGGCCGCGTTTGGCCAGTCGATTGGAGGCATGTTACCCTCCGATGAGATTGTAAAGGGAGCGATCAGCGGCTATGTATTTGAACAATTTGAAATAGCCTGTTATACCTCGCTGCTGGCTGCTGCGGAGAAAGCGGGTGACACCGCGTCCATACCTGCCATAAAGTCAATTCTGGCGGAAGAACTCGATATGGCTGACTGGCTTCTTAAACATCTCCCGAACACGACTGTGCAGTTCCTTTTGAGATCGGACGCAAAAGGCGTCGAAGCAAAAAAATAAGTTATTTAAGACTATTTCTGGCCATGCATGCACTGACAAATCACCGTCAGTGCCGTTGCCAGGCAGAAACTTCTTCCACTAAAACCGCCAGGCTATAACAGACCGCTTTTTCAATAACATCCTGACAACCGCCCGAGAAATTTATTCTTTTTGTTACTATCTTCCCGCGGAAATTCCACGCAAACCAGATTGTACCCGCGGGAGTACCATCCTCTCCGCCGTCAGGCCCCGCATAACCGCTGATGGCAATGCTGATATCCGTTCCGGCGCGTACACGGGCGCCTTCAGACATTTCTATCACCGTCTGTTCACTTACAGCGGTATATTTCTCCAGCGTACTGGCCTGCACACCAAGCATTTTCTGCTTTGCACTGTTGCTAAAGGTAATGATGCCAATATCATAAAACTTGGCGGTATCTGCCTCTGCGCAGAGCGCAGCAGCCAGAAGTCCACCTGTGCAGGATTCAGCTGTGGTTAAAGATAATCTGCTGTCAATGAACGTATTCGCGATCTGTTTTGTTAACTCGCCAGTGGTTTTGTTGTACGCCGATTTTTTCATTTCCCCCCCTTAGTCCTCATCAGGAATGACTGAAATATGGCCATTACGCTCTAAGATGGCATACTTAATTTTCACTGGTTCCGTAATGCCCTGACTCTGGCGCGCAGCCACCAGAATATCATCGAGAGAGACATCAACCATTTTCATTTTCTCCATTAACGGTTCGCCGTGGTCCAGCAGAATCACCGGTGAACCATCAAGAGCAGATTCAGCGCCGCTCATCTGTTTTTTAATGAATCCGAACACTATATCGATCACCACCAAAGTGACAATGGTGAGCATCGCCCCTGTTATGGAAAAATCATTGCCAAGTAATGCCTGTTGGGTGGCTTCACTAATAATCAATAATAAAATCAGGTCGAAACTGGTCATTTGTAATAATGCGCGGCGTCCAACAATCTTAAACACGACGAGTAAAATAAGATAAATTGCTAAGGCTCTCAGCACCATTTCCATAATGATCTCCTATGGATAAATAAACTGATTGAAACGAATTTCAGGACCGGAATTCAACTGGAGCACACTCGTTGTGCTTCCGGGTTTTACTGGTGTAACAAGTAACCAGATCGCCATATTTTCTTGATTTTTATTTGTATTATATACTAGATACAGGTCATCTCCCTTGCTGTACATTCTGTCAGGTAAAGGCCAGATGTTTTTTGTTTCATAGAACGCATTGAAATCTCCACCAATGCGATAAATACCCCTCTCCGAATGTTGGTCTGTAGCCGAGATCTTTAATTTAAATTCTGTCTGCAAACGACCAAATCGTTCAAAATTTAGCGTCACTTCTCCGGTAGTATTTTTACTCATGGCATTACTGAAATAACCATCCGAAAAAACACCTAATACCGCCAGGGAAATAATAATGAGCAAAACAGCAAATCCAAGCTTATGAAATCTCGCCTCAAAACTCAGAAAATACTGACTCTCTTCAATGCCGGGGATTTTCTGGTTTTCTCTGGACATCATTGACCTCACTCTTTCGCTTGCATCTCGTCAGTTAGATGATTTGTAACGATATAGCTTTTTAAGACAGTTCCAGTTTGCCAGATTAAGGAATAGCAATCAGACTTAATAAGTCAAGTTGCTACTAAGGTGAGGTCGGAATGAAATTATATGTGGCACCATTAATATATTGTTTTCTAATCCCGACAGTTTTTGCTGACGATGAGAATGGTGGACTGAAAAAAGATACGGCACCGCCACCACCACACGCTCTGGATGAGGGGTACCGAGGCACAGAAAATGCGCGAATCATGACAGTTCAACAAGCTAAAAGTATGCATGACGGTGCAACCATCTCTCTGCGCGGCAATCTGATTGATGGTCAGGGTGATGATAAATTTGTTTTTCGCGACAAAACCGGCAGTATCCATACACTGATTCCACTTTCTGTCTTTGATGGTCGCACGGTAAAACCCGATCAAATGATCAGTATTAACGGTAGTCTGGACACCAAAACACAACCTCCTGTGGTTCGCGTTAACAGAATACAAAAGTAACATTACTACTGCTCTGCAAATCCCCCGACACAGACTAACCCAGGCTGGGTGTGTGGTATGACATACCTGAGGAAGTAACCTAAGGTCTGCTCTTCGCTCATAGCGGACTTGAGCGGCAGTAAAAGCTTTATCATCGAGGTTTGCCAATAGTGGTAGTGCGTTGAATGTGCCGGCGAAAAACTTGGATTCTTGGCGAAAACTCTTCCCCAAAACTAAAATCAAAGTTTAGATAATCAATGAGTTGTAAAGGTAGCCACTGACTGTTTTTAAAAGTAGAAAGCATGATAATTTCAATTATATCAAATGGTAGCTATGAATTTGGCAATGTAATGCTGCGTCACATTGGTTGAATTAACTGGGGCCCCTGATTTTTCACATTTCCAACGGCACGCGTCACCGCGTGCCGTATAAATTTATCAGCCGGTACGGCACCATCGGCCCGATGAATAAAGCAAGGCTGTTTCTTGTCGTCTTCCTTTTTCCATTCTTACCAGCCATCAGCTAAGCAAATTACACGGCCATGCTGCCAGAGTGGTTTAAACATTCTGCTGATGGTTGTAGCTTCATAACGTGCATAAATTAGCGGCAGCTTAGACCACCATCGATTGTTACTTTTTGGGGGCAAATTTGGGGGCAAAAATCAGTTTGGGGCATGATTTGGGGCGATGAAATGACTCACATTGCCCGAAATTGTCCAAAGAGATTTTTTATTAACTGATTGATTTTATGGTAATTGGTTGTAATTGCTAAATTTTCAAAATCAATTTTATAGTCTAACGCTGATTATGTGGCTGTGGGGATAAACATTTAATAAACCGCGGGAAGGGAGTCATTTCGTTCATGAAATAAAAAGCCGGATAAGGCGATAGCCTCCATCCGGCTAAAATACGCATTAGCTCGCCTGTTTTTTCATCATGCTGAAGATAAACAGCAGTGCAGCACACAGCACCACGGAAGGACCTGCCGGGGTGTCATAGAAGGCCGAGAAGGTCAGCCCGCCTGTAACCGCTACCATTCCCACACCAACGGCAACGCCTGCCATCTGTTCTGGCGTACGGGCAAAGCGACGGGCGGTTGCCGCAGGGATAATAAGCAGCGAGGTGATAATTAACGCCCCGACAAATTTCATCGCCACGCCAATAGTTAATGCTGTGACCAGCATCAGCAGTAGCTTAACGCGTTGCAGCTTCACGCCATCCACAAATGCCAGATCCGGACTGATGGTCATCGACAGCAGGTTGCGCCACTGCCAGAACAAAATCGCCAGAACGATAACCACCCCAATGGCGATGGAGATAAGATCTTCTGGCGTCACGGCGAGCAAATCACCAAACAGATAGGCCATCAGATCCACACGGATGTTGGACATCAGGCTGACGACAACCAGCCCTAATGACAGTGCACTGTGGGCCATAATGCCCAATAAAGTATCGATTGCGAGGTGGGGGCGTTTTTCCAGCCATACCAGACCGCCTGCCAGCAACAAGGTGACGACGATGACCGCATAGAAAGGGTTTACATCCAGCAGCAGGCCAAAGGCGACCCCCAGCAGCGAAGCGTGGGCCAGCGTATCACCGAAATAAGACATTCGACGCCAGACCACAAACGAGCCTAGTGGGCCAGCGGCACAGGCCAGCATGATCCCGGCTAACCAACCGGGTAATAACAATTCAATCATGAGTGACCATTTCCTCGGCGTAAGACGATACGACCCTGTAAATCGTGGCGGTGATTATGATTATGACGGTAAATTCCGAGTTGTTCGGCACCGCGTTGTCCGAACATTGAGATGAATTCCGGGTGCATGGAAACCACTTCCGGCGCACCAGAACAACAAATATGATGGTTCAGGCACAGTACCTCATCGGTTTTTGCCATCACCAGATGCAGGTCATGAGAAACCATCAGTACGGCGCAATCCAGTTCACGTCGCAACTGGTCGATAAGATCGTACAGCGCGACTTGCCCATTGACATCCACGCCCTGGGTTGGCTCATCAAGCACTAGTAGCTGAGGTTTATTCAATAAAGCACGGGCCAACAGGACGCGTTGTGTCTCCCCGCCAGAGAGTTTTTGCATCGGCGCATTCATCAGATGTCCGGCCTGAACACGCTTCAGTGCCGGAAGGATATCTTCTTTTTTGGTGCCGGGACGCAGGCGCATAAACCGACTTACCGTCAGCGGAAGCGTCGTATCGAGGTACAGTTTTTGCGGCACATAGCCAATCCGCAATCGACCATTACGCTTGATAACTCCCTCATCAGCCTCTACCAGCCCTAATACAACGCGCACCAGCGTAGATTTCCCGGCACCATTTGGGCCGAGAAGCGTCAATATTTTACCGGGTCGAAGTTCAAGCGATACGTCAGAGAGGACGCGGCGTTGACCATAAGAGACCGAGACATTTTCCAGTGAAACCAAAGTCGTCATATCAATTTTAGTCTTGCAGAAGTTATAGAATGTTATAATATCACAATTCTCACATTCATTACGATGATTGGTCGCATTATGTTACATAAAAATACGCTTCTTTTCGCAGCATTATCCGCTGCTCTTTGGGGTAGTGCAACACAGTCGGCAAATGCCGCTGTCGTGGCTTCTCTTAAGCCACTGGGGTTTATCGCTTTAGCCATTGCTGACGGGGTTACTGACACCCAGGTTCTGCTGCCTGACGGGGCTTCCGAACACGATTACTCATTGCGTCCTTCAGACGTAAAACGCTTACAGGGCGCGGACTTAGTCGTTTGGATTGGACCTGAGATGGAAGCGTTTATGGAAAAATCAGTCAAGAATATTCCTAACGCAAAACAGGTAACGATTGCGCAGCTCAATGACGTGAAACCGTTACTCATGAAAGGTGCTGACGACGATGATGACGATCATGGACATAATGATGCCGGCAGTGAAAAAAGTGACGAGCATCACCATCACGGCGATTACAACATGCATCTTTGGCTTTCCCCAGAGATAGCACGGGCCTCAGCGGTTGCAATCCATGAAAAATTAGTGGAACTTATGCCGCAAAGTCGAGCCAAACTTGACGCCAACCTGAAGGATTTTGAGGCACAATTAGCCGCAACCGATAAGCAGGTAGGTAACGAGCTCGCGCCGCTCAAGGGAAAAGGTTACTTCGTTTTTCATGACGCCTATGGCTACTACGAAAAACACTACGGACTAACACCGCTTGGTCACTTTACCGTGAACCCTGAGATTCAACCTGGTGCGCAGCGTTTACATGAAATAAGAACACAGTTGGTTGAGCAAAAAGCAACCTGCGTTTTTGCTGAGCCACAGTTCAGGCCAGCGGTCGTTGAAGCCGTCGCGAGAGGGACATCCGTTCGAATGGGAACGTTGGATCCGCTCGGAACGAATATCAAACTGGGTAAAACAAGCTATTCAGCGTTTTTGAACCAATTAGCCAACCAGTATGCGAGCTGCCTGAAAGGAGATTAATGAGGAAGTGATTACGTGCAACAGATAGCCCGCTCTGTCGCTCTGGCATTTAATAATCTGCCGCGGCCCCATCGCGTTATGCTGGGGTCGCTTACCGTACTGACATTGGCCGTCGCTGTCTGGCGGCCCTATGTTTACCATCCTGATTCTGCACCTATCGTCAAAACTATCGAGCTGGAAAAAAGCGAGATTCGTTCACTATTGCCTGAGGCCAGCGAACCTATCGATCAGGCCGCTCAGGAAGACGAAGCTATCCCACAGGACGAACTGGATGACAAAACGTCTGGTGAAGCCGGCGTGCATGAGTATGTCGTCTCCACGGGCGATACGCTGAGCAGTATTCTGAATCAGTACGGCATCGATATGGGTGACATCAGCCAACTCGCGGCTTCCGACAAACAACTGCGTAATCTGAAAATTGGTCAGCAACTTTCCTGGACGTTAGGCGCGGAAGGTGACTTGCAGCGCCTGACCTGGGAAGTCTCCCGTCGTGAAACCCGTACTTACGATCGCACCGCGACGGGTTTCAAAATGAGCAGCGAAATGCAGCAGGGCGATTGGGTTAACAGCCGAATCAAAGGCACCGTGGGCGGAAGTTTTGTCGCCAGTGCCAAAGATGCCGGACTGACCAGCTCTGAAATCAGCGCAGTGATTAAGGCCATGCAGTGGCAGATGGATTTCCGCAAACTGAAAAAAGGCGATGAGTTCTCGGTACTGATGTCTCGCGAAATGCTGGACGGTAAGCGTGAGCAAAGCCAACTGTTGGGCGTACGCTTGCGTTCTGAAGGTAAAGATTATTACGCAATCCGTGCTGAAGACGGTAAGTTCTATGACCGCAACGGTACCGGACTGGCGAAAGGCTTTATGCGTTTCCCGACGGCTAAGCAGTTCCGCATCTCTTCCAACTTTAACCCGCGTCGTCTGAACCCGGTGACCGGACGCGTTGCGCCGCACAAAGGTGTCGACTTTGCGATGCCGCAGGGGACGCCGGTGCTGTCGGTGGGTGATGGCGAAGTGGTTGTAGCCAAGCGCAGCGGCGCAGCCGGATACTATGTTGCGGTTCGTCATGGTCGCACCTATACCACGCGTTATATGCACCTGCGTAAGTTGTTGGTCAAACCAGGACAAAAAGTGAAACGTGGCGATCGTATCGCGCTGTCTGGCAATACCGGGCGTTCTACGGGTCCGCATCTGCACTACGAAGTCTGGATCAACCAGCAGGCAGTGAATCCTCTGACGGCGAAACTGCCGCGCACAGAAGGTCTGACCGGGTCGGACCGCACCGATTACCTGGCACAGGTGAAAGAGGTTGTTCCTCAGTTGCGTTTCGATTAATTAACACGCTGACAGAGCCGGTACGCTATGCGTGCCGGCTTTTTTATTTTGTACGGCGCATCGCGCGCCGCTACACTATCAGCAGATCTACTTTTCGCCGCACCAGACACTGGAAGAGCATGGAAACGAAAAAAAAGAATATTGAATATATCCCTGAGTTTCACAAATCATTTCGCCATCCGCGCTACTGGGGTGCATGGCTTGGTGTGGCGGCGATAGCAGGTATTTCGTTAACGCCGGCATCATTTCGCGATCCAATTCTGGCAAAGCTCGGAAGAATGGCCGGGCGGCTGGGAAAAAGCTCGCGTCGCAGAGCACTGATCAATTTATCCCTCTGCTTTCCTGAGCGCAGCGAAGCTGAGCGTGAAGCTATTGTCGATGAGATGTTTGCGACTGCACCTCAGGCGATGGTCATGATGTCGGAACTCGCCATACGCGGCCCGGAAAAAATTCAGCATCGGGTTGACTGGCAGGGGCTGGAAATCATCGAAGAGATGCGTCGCAACGATGAAAAAGTGATTTTTCTGGTTCCTCATGGTTGGGGCGTAGATATCCCAGCGATGCTGATGGCTTCCCAGGGACAGAAAATGGCTGCGATGTTCCACAATCAGGGAAACCCGGTATTCGATTTTGTCTGGAACACGGTACGTCGTCGTTTCGGTGGTCGTTTGCATGCGCGTAATGATGGCATCAAACCGTTTATTCAGTCTGTACGTCAGGGATATTGGGGATACTACCTGCCGGATCAGGACCATGGCCCTGAGCACAGCGAGTTTGTGGATTTTTTTGCTACCTATAAAGCCACGTTACCGGCGATTGGCCGCCTGATGAAGGTGTGTCACGCCCGTGTGGTGCCGCTGTTCCCGGTATACAATGGGAAAACGCATCGCTTAACGATTCAGGTTCGTCCTCCGATGGATGACATCCTGACGGCGGATGACCACACCATTGCCAGACGAATGAACGAAGAAGTGGAAATCTTTGTGACGCCGCATCTCGAGCAATACACCTGGATTCTAAAACTGCTTAAGACGCGCAAACCCGGTGAAATTGAGCCTTATAAGCGCAAAGATCTTTATCCGAAGAAATAAAAAAAGCCTCTCAAACGAGAGGCTTTTTTACATCAAACGGGGCGTTACTCGACGGTCAGAATACGCGTGGTATTCGTTGAGCCAATGGTGCTCATGACATCGCCTTGCGTCACAATGACCAGGTCGCCGGAAACCAGATAGCCTTTATCGCGCAGCAGGTTCACTGCTTCACTGGCGGCAACGACGCCGTCTGTTTCGCTGTCAAAGTGAACCGGGGTGACGCCGCGATACAGGGAAGTCAGATTCAGCGTACGTTCATGACGAGACATCGCGAAAATCGGCAGACCAGAACTGATACGTGAAGTCATCAGCGCAGTACGACCGGATTCCGTCATTGTGATGATAGCGGTGACCCCTTTCAGGTGGTTAGCGGCATACATCGCTGACATGGCAATCGCTTCTTCAACGTTATCAAACTGCACGTCAAGGCGGTGTTTAGAGACGTTGATGCTCGGGATCTTCTCAGCACCCAAACAGACGCGTGCCATAGCCGCGACGGTTTCAGCCGGGTACTGACCTGCTGCAGTTTCTGCAGAGAGCATAACGGCATCGGTACCGTCGAGGACGGCGTTAGCCACGTCCATCACTTCCGCACGGGTCGGCATTGGGTTGGTGATCATCGACTCCATCATCTGCGTGGCGGTAATGACCGCACGGTTCAGCTGACGTGCGCGGCGAATCAACGCTTTCTGAATACCTACCAGCTCAGGATCGCCAATTTCAACGCCCAGGTCGCCACGCGCCACCATCACCACGTCGGAGGCAAGGATGATGTCATCCATCGCATTCTGGTCGCAGACGGCTTCTGCACGTTCTACCTTGGCGACAATTTTCGCATCGCAGCCAGCGTCGCGCGCCAGACGGCGGGCATAGTTCAGATCTTCGCCGCAGCGCGGGAAGGAGACGGCCAGATAGTCAACGCTGATTTGCGCGGCGGTGACGATGTCGGCTTTGTCTTTTTCGGTCAGGGCTTCAGCAGAGAGACCGCCGCCCAGTTTGTTAATGCCCTTGTTGTTGGACAGCGGGCCACCGACGGTAACTTCGGTGAAGACTTTCATGCCCTGAACTTCCAGCACTTTAAGCTGCACGCGACCGTCGTCGAGCAGCAGGATATCGCCCGGGACGACGTCAGCAGGTAGTCCTTTATAATCAATACCGACTTTTTCTTTGTCGCCTTCGCCTTTGCCGAGGTTGGCGTCTAACAGGAACTTGTCGCCAACGTTAAGAAATACTTTACCTTCTTTAAAGGTTGATACGCGGATTTTAGGTCCCTGCAGGTCACCCAAAATAGCTACATGACGTCCCAGTTTTGCGGCAATTTCACGGACCTTATCCGCCCGCAGTTTGTGATCTTCTGGAGAGCCGTGAGAAAAGTTCATACGTACAACGTTCGCACCCGCGGCGATAATCTTTTCAAGGTTATTATCGCGGTCAGTTGCCGGGCCTAACGTGGTAACGATTTTGGTTCTGCGAAGCCTTCTGGACATGTAATACTCCGTTGACTGAAACAACTTGGTGTTGCGTGAACATTAATCCGGTCGTTCTCAAATATTAACGGTAAATGAACGACCCGGATGATAAAAGGGTAGAACATTGTTATTGCTTTTAGCGGTCATCACTCTTGATGAGTAATTCTTTATCAAAACGCGATTCCTTGAGCGCTTCCTTGACACGCTTCAAGTTATCTCTAAATTTTGCCCCACGGCGCAAAGTAAATCCTGTAGCCAGCACATCTATCACGGTCAGTTGAGCAAGTCGAGAGACCATGGGCATATAAATGTCAGTATCTTCCGGTACATCGAGAGTAATTGCCAGCGTTGCTTCACGCGCCAGTGGCGTGCCGGGAGAGGTGAGGGCGATAACCATGGCGTCATTTTCCCGCGCCAACTGCGCCAGTTCCACCAGACTTTTGGTTCTTCCGGTATGAGAAATAAGCACAATGACGTCATCGTCGCTACAATTCATGCAACTCATGCGTTGCAGAACAATATCGTCGGAATAGATTACCGGTACGTTAAACCGGAAAAATTTATTCATTGCGTCATGCGCCACTGCGGCAGAAGAACCGAGGCCAAAGAAGGCAATTTTTTTCGCCTGAGTTAATAAATCTACGGCCCGGTTTACCGCTGCGTTATCCAGAGACTGGCGGACGTGGTCGAGGCTTGCCATCGCTGACTCGAAGATTTTCCCCGTGTAAGATTCTACGCTGTCATCCTCATCCACATTGCGATTAACATAAGGGGTGCCATTTGCCAGACTTTGCGCCAGATGCAGTTTAAAATCAGGGAAGCCGCGGGTATCCATGCTGCGACAGAAACGGTTCACCGTCGGTTCGCTGACATTGGCTTCCACAGCAAGTGTGGCGATGCTTGAATGGATTGCCCGCTCGGGAGAGGCAAGAATAATGTCGGCGACTTTACGCTCTGACTTGCTCAACTGTTCCAGTTTTAACTGGATTTTTTCCAGCATATTCATGATGTAGGTAGACTCATGGGTCATGGGCAAAAACGATTTCAATGATACGGAGAAATCGGGGCATAATTTCGTGTATAGATATTACCCCTGCTAATGCAGCAACGGGGCAAAATGGACAGAATAGTTGTTGTTTTTTTTCATTACATGATCGGAGTCGGGTTTTCTTACGTCTTCAGGGGTACGAAAAAAGACGACTTTTTTGTCCAATTTGCGACGGCAAACGCCCATAAAGCGACTGTTCGCGGTAACAGCACGGCTGGATAAGCGTTTACGGTTTCCGGATTCACGTAAAAGCAGTACAGTGCACTGTAATAAAATTACAACCAGTGTCTGGCAAAAGCACCAGGCACTTAATTGAGGAGAATGACATGGCGGTAACGCAAACAGCCCAGGCATGTGATCTGGTCATTTTCGGCGCGAAGGGCGACCTGGCGCGGCGGAAATTGCTGCCTTCCCTGTATCAACTGGAAAAGGCCGGCCAGATTAACCCGGAAACCCGTATCATTGGGGTAGGGCGTGCCGACTGGGACAAAGCAGCCTATACCAAGGTTGTGCGTGAAGCGCTCGAAACCTTCATGAAAGAAAAAATCGACGAAGGTTTGTGGGAGACTCTCAGCGGTCGTCTGGAGTTTTGTAATCTGGACGTCAATGACACCGCCGCGTTTAGCCGTCTGGGCGAAATGCTGGATCAAAAATCACGTACCACCATTAACTATTTCGCGATGCCGCCGAGCACCTTTGGCGCGATCTGCAAAGGCTTGGGTGAAGCAAAGCTGAATGCTAAACCAGCCCGTGTTGTGATGGAAAAACCGCTGGGTACGTCGCTGGCAACATCCCGTGAAATCAACGATCAGGTCGGCGAGTATTTCGAAGAGTGTCAGGTTTATCGTATCGACCACTATCTTGGCAAAGAGACGGTCCTGAACCTGCTGGCACTGCGTTTTGCCAACTCCCTGTTTGTGAACAACTGGGATAACCGCACTATCGATCACGTAGAAATTACCGTGGCGGAAGAAGTGGGTATTGAAGGCCGTTGGGGCTATTTTGACCAGGCAGGTCAAATGCGCGACATGATTCAGAACCACCTGCTGCAGATCCTGTGCATGATTGCGATGTCTCCGCCGTCCGATCTGAGCGCCGACAGCATTCGTGATGAAAAAGTGAAGGTACTGAAATCGCTGCGTCGTATCGATCGTTCGAACGTACGTGAAAAAACGGTTCGCGGTCAGTACACCGCGGGTTTTGCCCAGGGCAAAAAAGTGCCGGGGTATCTGGAAGAAGAAGGCGCGAACAAGAGCAGCAACACGGAAACGTTTGTGGCGATCCGTGTGGATATCGATAACTGGCGCTGGGCGGGAGTTCCGTTCTACCTGCGTACCGGTAAACGTTTACCGACGAAGTGCTCTGAAGTGGTGGTTTACTTCAAAACGCCTGAGCTGAATCTGTTCAGAGAATCCTGGCAGGATCTGCCGCAGAACAAGTTGACCATCCGTTTGCAGCCTGATGAAGGTGTCGATATCCAGGTACTGAACAAAGTGCCGGGTCTGGATCACAAGCATAATCTGCAAATTACCAAGCTTGATCTGAGCTATTCCGAAACCTTCAACCAGACGCACCTTGCCGACGCCTATGAGCGCCTGCTGCTCGAAACAATGCGCGGAATACAGGCGCTGTTTGTGCGTCGTGATGAAGTTGAAGAAGCATGGAAGTGGGTCGACTCAATTACCGAAGCCTGGGCGATGGACAACGACGCGCCGAAGCCGTATCAGGCAGGGACCTGGGGCCCGGTTGCTTCTGTGGCGATGATTACCCGAGATGGTCGTTCCTGGAACGAATTCGAGTAAAATATCATCTAGCCCATAGGTGTTATTTTACCGGTAACATGATCTAACACAGATTGTAGAATAATTTTTGCACTTTTAGGCTCCGCGTGGATTCACCCGCGGGGCTTTTTTTATTACACTGCCTGAAACGATTTTGCCCCTGAGCTACGGCCAACAAGCGATTCAGCTATTTTTACCCAACTGAAACACATTGTTGATCCAACGCTCTGACAGATAAATTTTAGGAGCCTCTATGAATCCGAATTTGTTACGCGTAACACAACGTATCGTCGAACGTTCTCGTGACACACGTTCCGCCTACCTCGCCCGTATTGAACAAGCGAAATCAACTACCGTTCATCGCTCGCAACTGGCATGCGGTAACCTGGCGCATGGTTTTGCTGCGTGTCAGCCGGACGATAAGGCCTCGCTGAAAAGCATGCTGCGTAACAATATCGCGATCATTACCTCCTATAACGACATGCTTTCCGCGCATCAGCCGTATGAACACTATCCGGCCATCATTCGTAAAGCACTGCATGAAGCCAATGCAGTAGGCCAGGTTGCTGGCGGTGTACCTGCAATGTGCGACGGTGTGACCCAGGGGCAGGATGGGATGGAGCTTTCGCTGCTCAGTCGTGAAGTGATTGCGATGTCTGCTGCAGTGGGCCTTTCCCACAACATGTTCGACGGCGCGTTGTTCCTCGGCGTGTGCGACAAAATTGTCCCGGGCCTGGTAATGGCTGCGCTGTCATTTGGTCATCTGCCGTCAATCTTTATTCCTTCCGGTCCGATGGCGAGCGGTCTGGCGAACAAAGAAAAAGTGCGTATCCGTCAGCTGTATGCTGAAGGTAAAGTCGATCGCATGGCGCTTCTTGAATCCGAAGCGGCGTCTTATCACGCTCCGGGTACCTGTACGTTCTACGGCACGGCGAATACTAACCAGATGGTGGTGGAGTTTATGGGTATGCAACTGCCGGGCTCCTCATTTGTACATCCTGATGCGCCGCTGCGTGAAGCGCTGACAGCGGCAGCAGCCCGTCAGGTAACACGCCTGACCGGCAACGGCAATGAATGGATGCCGATCGGTAAAATGATCGATGAAAAAGTGGTAGTGAACGGTATTGTGGCGCTGCTGGCGACCGGGGGCTCTACCAACCATACGATGCACCTGGTGGCTATGGCGCGTGCGGCCGGGATTCTGATTAACTGGGATGATTTCTCCGATCTGTCCGATATCGTGCCGCTGATGGCGCGTCTGTACCCGAATGGTCCGGCAGATATTAACCACTTCCAGGCGGCGGGTGGCGTGCCGGTGTTAATGCGTGAACTGCTCAATGCGGGTCTGCTACATGAAGATGTGAACACCGTTGCCGGATTCGGTTTATCCCGCTACACCATGGAACCGTGGCTTAACGAGGGTGAACTGGACTGGCGCGAAGGGGCGGTGAAGTCTCTGGACAACAACGTGATCGCCACCTTTGACCAACCATTCTCCCACCACGGCGGCACCAAAGTGCTGAGCGGTAATCTCGGGCGTGCGGTGATGAAAACGTCGGCGGTACCGGTAGAAAACCAGATTATTGAAGCGCCGGCAGTTGTCTTTGAAAGTCAGCATGATGTCTTACCCGCGTTCGATGCGGGTCTGCTTGACCGGGATTGCGTGGTGGTTGTGCGCCATCAGGGACCAAAAGCGAACGGAATGCCAGAATTACATAAACTCATGCCGCCACTTGGTGTATTATTGGACCGTTGTTTCAAAATTGCGTTAGTTACCGATGGACGACTTTCAGGTGCTTCAGGTAAAGTGCCTTCAGCAATCCATGTAACCCCGGAAGCCTATGATGGCGGGCTGCTGGCAAAAGTACGCGATGGCGACATCATTCGTGTGAATGGACAGACAGGTGAATTGACGCTGCTGGTGGATGAAGAGGAACTTGCCTCCCGTCAGCCACACATTCCTGATCTCAGCGCATCGCGCGTGGGTACGGGACGTGAAATGTTCAGCGCGTTGCGTGAAAAGCTGTCCGGTGCGGAGCAGGGCGCAACCTGTATCACTTTTTAAGACTTATTTTGTAATCAGGCGAGAGAAAACTCTGATGAAAAACTGGAAGACAAGTGCAGAAGCAATCCTGACCACTGGCCCGGTTGTACCGGTTATCGTGGTTAATAAACTGGAACACGCGGTGCCAATGGCAAAAGCGCTGGTTGCAGGGGGCGTGCGCGTTCTGGAAGTGACCTTACGTACCGCATGTGCGATGGATGCCATTCGCGCGATCGCAAAAGAAGTTCCCGACGCTATCGTTGGTGCGGGTACCGTGCTGAATCCACAACAGCTGGCTGAAGTCACTGAAGCGGGTGCTCAGTTTGCTATCAGCCCGGGCCTGACCGAGCCGCTGCTGAAAGCTGCAACTGAAGGCACTATTCCGCTGATCCCAGGCATTAGCACCGTTTCTGAACTGATGCTGGGTATGGACTACGGTTTGAAAGAGTTCAAATTCTTCCCGGCGGAAGCAAACGGCGGTACTAAAGCGCTGCAGGCAATTGCGGGTCCGTTCTCTCAGGTCCGTTTCTGCCCAACCGGCGGTATCTCTCCAGCGAACTACCGTGATTACCTGGCACTGAAAAGTGTGCTGTGCATCGGTGGTTCCTGGCTGGTTCCGGCAGATGCCCTGGAAGCTGGTGATTACGCACGCATTACCAAGCTGGCTCGTGAAGCAGTAGAAGGCGCGAAGCTGTAATAACGCAAAATGCCCGGTAATCATTACCGGGCCTGCGAGTCTGAAACGGGCCATCTGGCCCGTTTTTTATCCTGCGACTTTCACCTGTGCCGCCGCGTCTTTCGCGCGTGTCACCGCGTCTTCAATACTCTGCGCTGTGGCCAGCACAACGCCCATACGACGGCTCCCGTCAATGTCTGGCTTGCCGAAGAATCTGACTTGCATACCTGTGCCCACAGCGGCCTGTACGTTATCAAACGTGACATTCTGGCTGGTAAGCTGCGGCAGAATAACGGCGGAAGCAGAAGGCCCATACTGACGGATTGCGCCAACCGGCAGACCGAGAAATGCGCGTACATGCAGGGCAAACTCAGACAGATCCTGCGAAATCAAGGTCACCATACCCGTGTCGTGAGGGCGAGGGGAAACTTCGCTGAAAATGACCTCATCACCGCAGACAAATAGCTCTACCCCAAACAGACCGTGGCCGCCCAGCGCCAGCACCACCTTACGGGCAATCTCCTGCGCTCGAGCCAGCGCCAGGTCACTCATCTGCTGCGGCTGCCAGGATTCGCGATAATCGCCATCTTCCTGACGATGTCCTACCGGTGCGCAGAAATGCACGCCATCAACGGCGCTGACGGTAAGCAGGGTGATTTCAAAATCAAAATTCACTACGCCTTCGACGATAACGCGTCCGGCACCTGCTCGGCCGCCTTGTTGAGCATAATTCCAGGCTTCAGTGAGTCGATCGGCGGAACGAATAAAGCTCTGTCCCTTACCGGAGGAACTCATTACCGGCTTCACGATGCAGGGATAGCCGATTTCGGCGACGGCCTCGCGAAATCGGGCTTCGCTGTCAGCAAAGCGGTAAGAAGAGGTCGGTAGAGATAATTCTTCGGCGGCGAGACGACGGATTCCTTCGCGGTTCATGGTCAACTGCGTCGCCCGGGCGCACGGCACGATGTTTTGACCGTCCTGTTCCAGTTTTACCAGCATATCCGTGGCAATCGCCTCTATTTCCGGCACGATATAATGTGGTTTTTCACGCTCGACGAGCTGGCGTAAAGCATCGCCATCCAGCATGTTGATTACGTATGAGCGATGGGCAACGTGCATGGCTGGCGCGTCGGGGTAACGATCCACGGCAATGACTTCCACACCCAGGCGTTGGCATTCAATCGCCACCTCTTTACCCAGTTCACCTGAACCTAATAACATCACTCGCGTTGCTGCGGGACGCAGCGCTGTGCCTAATAACGTCATAAATTAATCCCCTGTTTTATCTGGGCGCAGTATATACGAAAACGTTTGCGTCTGTCTTTATTACCAGGTTGATTTCAAGGCGTAAAAATAATATACTGTACATAAATACAGGTAATTTAAGAGGCTGCAAAAATGGCGGTTGAAGTTAAATACGTAGTCATTCGGGAAGGTGAGGAAAAAATGTCGTTTACCAGCAAAAAGGAAGCCGATGCGTATGACAAAATGCTTGATACAGCAGATTTGCTCGACACATGGCTGGAGCAATCGCCGGTAGCGCTGGAAGACGAGCAGCGCGAAGCGCTTTCCCTGTGGCTGGCTGAGCAGAAAGATGTGCTGAGCGCCATTCTGAAAAACGGCAAGCTGCCCTCTCCGCAGGCGGTCGAAAGCGATGCGCACGCTGAGGATGATACTCAGGCTGCCTGAAACGACTTGCGCTCCTGACGTTTTGTACCATGCTTTTCCCTGAATCATTGTGCAATCCCTGACGTCTTTTCACGTTGCAACAGGCAACCTGAAGGACGAAGGGGAGATTAAGGAGAAAAGAATGTATAAAAAAAGAGCGTTGTTGAGCCTGCTGTTGTTATCTGCCAGCGTATCTGTATTTGCGGCAAATATGGAAAGCAAGAAAGTTCAGTTCCCCAAGTGCGAAGGACTGAATGCTGACGGTATCGCGGCGAGCGTGAAACGTGATTATCAGCAAAATCGCATCGCGCGCTGGGCTGACGATCAAAAACGCGTCGGGCAAGCCGATCCTGTCGCCTGGGTCAACACGCCCGATATTACGGGCAAAGATGGGAAATGGTCAGTTCCCCTCACGGTTCGCGGTAAAAGCGCGGATATTCACTACCAGGTAAAAGTCGACTGCAAAGCCGGAACGGCGGAGTATCAGTCGCAGTAACGAAGGTAGAAGGTATTTGCACTTCTTTTGATGACCTGAACACTTCCTGACATCCCCTCGGGTACGCTTTGATGATTATTCGTCTGTACTTGAGGGGCAACATGGCTAACTGGCTGAATCAACTTCAATCTCTTCTTGGGCAAAAAGGATCTTCCGCGTCATCTTCTGGTGAGCAAGGGCTGAGTAAACTTCTGGTTCCCGGCGCGTTAGGCGGTCTGGCAGGATTACTGGTTGCCAACAAATCTTCACGTAAATTACTGAGTAAATACGGCACCAGCGCGCTTCTGGTGGGCGGCGGTGCGGTTGCCGGTACTGTGTTATGGAACAAATACAAGGATAAGGTTCGCGCGGCGCATCAGGGTGAACCGCAGTTCGGTGCACAAAGCTCACCGCTGGATGAGCGAACCGAACGACTGATCCTGGCGCTGGTTTTTGCGGCGAAAAGCGATGGTCATATTGATGCCAAAGAACGTACCGCCATTGAGCAGCAGCTCCGTGAAGCAGGCGTGGAAGAGCAGGGCCGCATTCTGATCGAACGTGCGATTGAACAACCGTTAGATCCTCAGCGCCTGGCACAAGGGATCCGCAACGAAGAAGAGGCGCTGGAAATTTACTTCCTGAGCTGTGCGGCGATTGATATCGACCACTTTATGGAGCGTAGCTATCTGAACGCGCTGGGCGATGCGTTGAAGATCCCGCAGGATGTTCGTGAAGGCATTGAACAGGATCTCAAGGAACAAAAACAGGCTTTACCGGGTTAATTACTTACCGTTAAGGCGCATGTTTCGCTTGCATCATTGCTGTCTTTTGCCACCCTTATAGGATGTTTAAGCAAAAGAACAATGACATGCTACCAAAAGCTTCTCGTATTCCCCACGCCATGACGAATCATGGCGATACCCGCGTTGATAATTTTTACTGGCTGCGAGATGACACCCGCTCGCAGCCAGAAGTGCTGGATTATCTGCAACAAGAAAATGCGTATGGCCGCCAGATTATGGCCTCGCAGCAAGCATTGCAGGATCGCGTCCTGAAAGAGATTATCGACCGTATCCCGCCTCAGGATGCTTCCGCCCCCTATGTGAAGAATGGTTATCGCTACCGGCATATTTATGAACCGGGGTGCGAATATGCCATTTATCAACGTCAGTCTGCCTTCAGTGAAGAGTGGGATGAATGGGACACCTTGCTGGATGGTAACCAGCGCGCGGCCCACAGTGAGTTTTATACGCTGGGGGGACTGGCGATATCTCCGGATAACACCATCATGGCGTTGGCCGAAGATTATCTTTCTCGTCGGCAATATGGCGTGCGTTTTCGCAATCTGCAAAGCGGCAACTGGTATCCGGAAGTGCTGGAAAACGTTGAAGCGGATCTGGTCTGGGCGAATGACTCGCAAACCTTCTATTACGTGCGCAAACACGCAACGACGCTGCTCCCGTATCAAGTGTGGCGGCATACCGTCGGCTCGCCGTCATCACTGGATGAGCTAGTGTATGAAGAAGCCGATGACATGTTTTATGTCAGTCTGCATAAAACCACCTCGTTACATTATGTGGTTATTCATATCGCCAGCGCGACCACCAGTGAGGTTTTGCTGCTTGACGCAGAACTGGCGGATGCCGAGCCGTTAGTCTTTTTAGCGCGACGCAAAGATCACGAGTACAGTCTCGATCACTATCAGCATACGTTTTATCTGCGTTCCAACCGTCAGGGTAAAAACTTCGGCCTGTACCGTACCCGTGTGCGTGATGAACAAGCCTGGGAGGCGCTGATCCCGCCGCGCGACAGCGTCATGTTGGAGGGCTTTACGCTGTTCACAGACTGGCTGGTGGTGGAAGAGCGTCAGCGGGGCTTAACCAGCCTGCGACAGATTAATCGTAAAACGCGCGAAGTGGTCGGCATCGCTTTTGATGATCCGGCGTATGTGACATGGCTTGCCTATAATCCAGAGCCGGAGACATCGCGTCTGCGTTATGGCTATTCCTCCATGACCACACCGGACACGCTGTTTGAACTGGATATGGACACCGGAGAGCGTCGCGTACTCAAACAGACGGAGGTCCCAGGGTTTGATGCGGTGAACTACCGTAGCGAACACGTCTGGATCACCGCGCGTGATGGCACCGAGGTTCCGGTTTCGCTGGTTTACCATCAAAAGTATTTCCTGAAAGGGAAAAACCCGTTACTGGTCTACGGCTATGGCTCGTATGGTGCCAGCATGGACGCCGATTTCAGCAGCAGCCGCTTGAGCTTACTGGATCGCGGCTTTGTTTATGCCATTGCTCATGTGCGTGGCGGCGGCGAGTTAGGACAGCAGTGGTACGAAGACGGTAAGTTTCTGCTCAAGAAAAATACCTTCAATGACTACCTTGACGTCTGCGACGCGCTGCTAAAAATGGGTTATGGCGCGCCTTCGCTGTGTTATGGCATGGGGGGGAGCGCCGGAGGAATGTTAATGGGTGTTGCCATTAATGAGCGCCCGGAACTCTTCCATGGCGTCATTGCGCAGGTGCCTTTTGTCGATGTGGTGACCACGATGCTGGATGAGTCCATTCCCCTGACGACCGGTGAGTTTGAAGAGTGGGGGAATCCGCAGGACGAAGAGTATTACACCTACATGAAAAGCTACAGCCCGTATGACAATGTTACAGCGCAGGATTATCCTCATCTGCTGGTTACGACGGGATTACACGACTCCCAGGTGCAATACTGGGAACCGGCAAAATGGGTGGCAAAACTGCGCGAGCTGAAAACGGACGATCGTCTGCTGTTACTCTGCACGGATATGGATTCCGGGCATGGCGGAAAATCAGGGCGTTTTAAATCATACGAAGGCGTGGCCCTGGAATACGCGTTTTTGATCGGACTGGCGCAGGGGACTCTGCCTGGGCATGCGTCTGCTCAGGCGTTATCCAGATAGTGTTTCAGCGTTAAGCGCAGCTCCGGGCTCATACTGTCGAGGTTATTAAATAACCAGCGCAGATAGCCCGGATCGCGTTCAGCCACTTCTGATACAGGTTTTCCGCGGTACTTGCCGAAAGTGAAAGTAGTGAGTAACGCAGGACGGCCGGTAATATCGACCATCTGTTCTGCTGACCAGCCTGACGTCTGTATGATGTCGATCAGCAGTGCCGCGGTGATGTAGCAGTCGTACAGGGCACGGTGATGATGCAGGCCAGCTGGTGTCTGCACGCTCAGTTTGCGCGATTTATACAGCGCCATGTTGCTGTATTTGATTCCTGGCCACAAACGACGGGAGAGTTTCATGGTGCAAATCCACTCCCCGGGCATGTCGGGTAATACGCGGCGATCAAAACTTGCATTGTGCGCCACGTACCATTCGCTGCCGTAATATTGTGGGATGACATCTTCAATCCACGGCTTATCGGCCACCATCGCTTCCGTAATGCGATGAATTGCCATCGCCTGAGGGCTGATGGGGCGGTCAGGACGCACCAGGTGGCTCATGGGATTGACTATTTTTCCGTCAACCACATCGACAGAAGCAATCTCAACAATGCCTCCCTGCAGACCACAGGTTTCTGTATCTATTATGCGCAACATGCCATGCTCCTGACCCAAAACGATTAGCGTAAAGGAATGATATCACCTTGCCAACCCCGTGGCGTGCGTTGACCGGTTAAGAGTAAGGAACCGCTGTCTGCGCGAACAATCAATCGACCTTGCTCATCCCATAACGCGCTACTGCCACGCGCATTGGCCATTAATACCGCAATGGCAAATTTATGCGAGAAACTCTGTAGACGAGATGTGGAGGAGAGCAATTCGGGCTCACTGACAGACTGACTGCTGGTGAATAGCGAGTACGCCGGGTCGATATCGATACCTTCCGGCTGGCTATCCACAACGCTGATGGCATTTTGCTGTCTGGCGATACAGGCCCCGTGGCTCTGATGAAACATTAAGGGGGAGGTCATCCAGGGAGAGAAAAGCGCGATACCTTTTACGAACCGATTGTTATGTTCTACCGATAGCCCCGCAATAATCGTCATGCGATAAGTCACGGCTGCATGCGCGATAGGTTCTAACAACGCTTCATCGGGTGGGGCAGGGAGCGCGTCATTCTCATCAACACAACCCAACAGGGAAAGGGAGGGGAAAACCAGCAATTCACATTGGCATTGAGCGGCTGCCTGAATGAATTGCAGGTGATGCGCGACATGTTCGGTAACTGAGGTTTGAAGAGGTTCGTACTGTGCTGCTGCGATTTTCCAGTGTGACATAATGATTTCCTTTTCATAGTGTCTACAACCATCTTTAAAGTATAGATTAAGAATATACTTATACTGTAGCAGGCATCATGTAAGGAATCGTAACGTAATATAAGTTTTATTTAACTTTAGGCTCGTAGGGTAAACGTGAAAGGGAAACGGATGCCAGACGATGTGCGATCAGTCTTTCCCGAAACCAGTCGCGTAAATGTTCGGGCTGTTCACGCTCAACGACTTCGGCAACAACCGGCATGTTGTATCGCTCCTTAAATGCGACACCCGCCGCGGCCAGGTCAACATTGACCTTATCCATTTCAGCTTGCTCAAGTTTGGCCAGATTGATGTTCATGGGCTTCTCCTTTTCTCTGTCTTTCGGCGCGCAAAGTTACTAAGAGTGTGCATTAATGGCAAGACCGAAATGATGATTCTCGACTCGATCATTGTAGAAGGTTATTCTCTATAGATTAGACATAACAAAAAGGAATAGTTGAAATGGCTTCATCTGCATCTAAGCTTCGCAACGCTCTCATCGTACTCGCCAGCCTTCTGGCAACTCCCGCCGCCCTGGCTCATGCTCACCTGACAAAACAAAGCCCGGCGGCTAATGCCGATGTTGCGGTATCTCCTCAGGCGTTGACGCTGAATTTCTCTGAAGGTGTCGAGCCGGGATTCAGCGGCGCAACGCTGACAGGCCCAAACAAAGAACAGATCAAAACGGGCAAGGCATCGCGCAGTGAACAGGACAAAACACAACTGATTATTCCGCTTGCTCAAACACTTGAGGCCGGAAAATATACTGTCGACTGGCACGTCGTCTCCGTGGATGGTCATAAGACAAAGGGGCAATATACCTTTAGCGTGAAATAACCGATGCTGGAATTTACCTGGGTTGCACTACGGTTTATCCATTTTACCACGTTGATGCTGGTGTTTGGCTGTGCGCTCTACGGCGCATGGCTGGCTCCCGTTTCGGTTCGTCGTTTAATGATGCGTCGTTTTTTGCGTCTACAACGACATGCCGCAGCGTGGAGCTTTATTAGCGCGACGCTGATGCTGGCGATCCAGGGTGGTTTAATGGGCTCAGGCTGGCGGGATGTTATTTCTAGTGACATATGGGGCGCCGTGTTGCAAACGCAGTTTGGCGGCGTGTGGTTATGGCAGATTATCCTCGCACTGGTCACGCTGGTGGTGGTAATTATAGTACCGCGCAGCATGCCGCGACTGTTGTTAATGCTGACGATTGCGCAGTTTATTTTGCTGGCTGGCGTCGGACACGCGACGCTGCATAGCGGTATCGCAGGGGCAATCCAGCAGGTTAACCACGCCTTGCATTTGGTATGCGCTGCCGCTTGGTTCGGTGGTTTGCTGCCCGTACTTTACTGTATGCAAATGGCGCAAGGCCGCTGGCGGGAACAGGCCATCAATACTATGATGCGTTTCTCCCGCTACGGGCATCTTTTCGTTATCGGAGTTTTACTTACCGGTATCATGAATGCGCTGTTTATTGTTGGTTTTTCTGTTCCCTGGCACATGGCTTACGGGCAACTGCTTTTGTTAAAAGGTGCTCTGGTGATGCTAATGGTGGCGATTGCGCTGGTGAATCGGTATGTTCTGGTACCACGCATGCGGCAGGATAACCGCAGTATGACACTCTATTTTGTTTGGATGACTAAGCTGGAATGGGGAATTGGGGCCGTTGTGCTGGCGATTGTCAGCCTGTTTGCAACCCTCGAACCTTTCTGATTGATGGATTGGCAAAACGCATGAAAAAAATCATTATCTCGTTATTACTACTGGCAAGTTCAGGGGCCGCGCTGGCTGCGCCACAGGTCATCACCGTCAGCCGTTTTGAGGTTGGCAAAGATAAGTGGGCGTTTAATCGGGAAGAGGTGATGCTGACCTGCCGTCCGGGTAACGCGCTGTATGTCATCAATCCCAGTACGCTGGTGCAATACCCATTGAATGATGTTGCCAGACAGCAGGTAGAGAGTGGGAAAACTACGGCGAAGCCGATCGAGATTATCCAGATTGACGACCCGGCGAAACCGGGTGAAAAAATGAGCCTCGCACCGTTTGTGGAGCGTGCAGAAAAGCTCTGCTAATTGTCAGATGTAGCGTTCTGATTTCCAATAAAAAACCGCAAGGCTCTCTCAGGAGAACTTGCGGTTTTTACGTTTGGATGTGTGACAATCGTCCTTTTTTTCAGGCCACTTTAGTCGCGGACTGGAAAACCTGGCGCTGTCATCTATTCTTAAATGGCAGGGTAACTTAGCCTGCATTAATGCCAACTTTTAGCGCACGGCTCTCTCCCAAGAGCCATTTCCCTGGACCGAATACAGGAATCGTATTCGGTCTCTTTTTATGTGGATTTTATTTCAATCACTTAGGACATCATGTCCGAAAGTTTCCGAAATTTGTCCGCATATCACAATTCGGGATTTCTTCGTTATACCACACTGCTTTTAACATTTACACTTCATTTGCGCAGAAAAAGATCAGATCGTGATGCCCATTTTTTCCTGATCTCCAGGCGTATAGCCGGCTTATGTGCCAGCATTTCAGTTGTCACTAGTGCCCAGAGGTTTAGACTCACTTGTATCAATAGCGGTATAATTATCCATCAATTGATGCCGTTCTGGCCCCTGATACATGGACTTAGTTTCTCAATAACGAGATATAAGAAATGGAAAAGTTAAAAGAAAGACTCGTGATGGAGATTGGTAATGCTGAAGATCTCTCTGCAGCATTAAAACTATACACCAGTTTCTATCTATTAATCCCAGAGTATAAATTTGTCTTTTCATCGCCTAAAGGGCCATATCCAGGGTTTCAAACTAACAAGAAATTCAAGCATGGGGCGTCTATACGCTCTTTATTCAATGATGAAAATGTTTTCGTTATGGATCCTCAAACCATAGAGGAAATGTTCAGCGATAAAGGACACTCCACATTTAAAATAGATTACTCAATATCTCTTGATAGCCAGGCATTAAGTTATCTCAGACCATATATCAATGGTAAAGTTTCTGGTCTGGATGATGACATCGAAGAAATATTTAAATTTATTTCTCATCAGAATACGCAGGTAGACTCTGTGTTATATGAGCTGGAGAACCTTAAAAATCTGGATGAGAAAGAGAATCACCATAAAATATTCGATAAGTTGATGGGTTACGAATTTATAAAAGATGTTGATCTCGTTAAGTCAGGAACCAGCGGAGTATTGACCTCAAAAATATCGCAAGGTGAGCTTTTTCTTAATACCGACAGACATTTTAGCTCACTGCTCACCAAAAACAAAGACTCTGAGTTCAGGCGTGCGTTAAGAGACAGGCACGATAGTATTTACGCTTATGTTCTTATGATGAGTATCATCCAAATCAAATCGCCTGCCAGATCGCTCAAAAATAAATTGATCGATCTATTAAGTTTTGCTCACACCAAAGTATGCTTTTTGGCAACAAGAGAGTTAATTCTAGCGAGTGAGTTTTTTATACGAGGGACAGAATTTAGGTTTTTTAACAAAATACATAAAAAGTCGAAAAATATGTGGTCGGCATTACATGATATGGCCTGGGATCTGACTCATTGTCGATATTTAGAGCAAGCACTTACCTTCAATACAGGAAATGATGAGCGATATTTTTTCCCTGGAATATTGACTTGTGACAAAGGTTTTATTGAGGCGATGGAGCTCACGCCGCTTAAGGCCGTTGCATTTGATACCAAAGGTGGGCCGCCGTTGCTGTTTTATCATGAACATGATGTGATAAAAATTACCGGGGATATCCCTGCGGTTAATGATTTCTATCAGGAATTGTGTTGTAAACAGAAAAGAGAAGAAAGAGCTCGTGCGCGTAATGCACCCACTTATGACCTGCAATCTATAGTAGCTGAACTGGAAGCAGAACTGGAAGCTGTCGCGTTAGTACCTCGTCGACGCGCGGATAGCGTAGGACCGTGATGTATGATTCGGTCGCACTGTTTTTTACTGCTATGGTTTAATTTAGAACAGGGCAATATTTGTGTACAGGAGGACAAATGGGACTGCCTGACAATGCTTATCAAAGAGTGGAAGCGACGCGCTGGCGACATGTTTGGGTGGTCGGGGATATCCACGGTTGCTTCTCATTATTGATGGCGAAATTGCGCCTGTGTCATTTTGATCCGTTGCAGGACCTGCTGGTTTCAGTGGGGGATGTTATCGACCGTGGACCAGACAGTCTGCGTTGCCTGAAACTACTGCGTAAACGCTGGATTATCGCGGTCAGAGGGAATCATGAACAGATGGGGCTGGACGCGCTGGCAACCGGGGAGCAATTCCTGTGGTTTATGAATGGCGGTTCGTGGTTTGCGCAGGCGGAGCAGCCAGCGGCGACAACCGCTCTTGAAACGTGTCGGCAATTACCCTGGATTCTGGAGCTGCGTTGCCAGAACGGCATACACGTTATTGCTCACGCAGATTACCCTGATGATAATTATCAGTGGCAAAAAGAGGTCGATTTACAGCGGGTACTGTGGGATCGCACAAGGCTGATGAATAAAGGCAACGGCATTCGCGGCGCGGATCACTTTTGGTTTGGCCATACGCCTCTGCGTCAGCGACTGGACCACGAGAATCTGCACTATATTGATACCGGTGCGGTGTTTGGTGGCGAGTTGACGCTGGTGCAACTGCAATAATCAAAAATCGCTGTATTCCTGGGCCGGACGCCAGAAGCTGTCGATGTAGTCATCCGCGGGTAAACATCCGCCGTTACGAATACGCTGATCGTCCATCGATATCAGGCACTGCTGCTCAGTTTTGTAGACATCAACAACGATATCTTCACAACCGCCACCCAGGTAGCACACAAAAAGAACCAGCGTGAACATTCCATCCTCAAATGGTAAAGCCATAACTGTAGTGTAGAAGATGTTGATAGATGAGGGAAATTAACCAAGAAATAACCCGTCTGGCGACGGGTTCTTTTTGAATCAGGCAAGGCGCATGATCCAGGCATCTGACTTACGATCGTAGTGCTCGCGAAATAGAACTGAATGTTCTCCGTTAAGAAGGGCCGGGACGCTGGTGTCGGCATCCCAGGCATCAAGTTGCATGCATAAATCCGGATCGGATTTACACGGAATGGTTAACGTTCGGTCCCCTGGCGATTCGCCATGTAACTCGGCGTCGTCGATTTCAAAAGCGCCAATGCGCACACTGGTTTTCATCATCGTGCTCTCCGTTTATTTGCTGGTTGTGGTGCGACCAGTTAGGCCGTCCATTTTTCAGCGTAGTCAACGTTAGCAAAAGCGCCAGTAAAAACGTGCGTTATCCTGTAAAGAGTTTGCCATCCCGGACCAGATCGCGCGGGTAGCTATTCTTTAATCGCGATCCAATACGTTTCGCCAGGCCAATCGGCTGATGCTGGAACGTAACCAGCACATCGTCGGTGGTCGGTGCGGTCTGCGGGTAGACATCCCGTCCGCGGTACCACTCTTCGGCTTCGGCAAGGGTCAGTTCAAACGCATGGCTGTGATTTGTGCTGGCGAGAGCAATGATGGCTTCATGCTGCCAGCGGTACCCTTTATTGTGCGTTTCAGCGAGTTTGATGCCGAGTCGGGAAAAGCGGACTTTGCCGATCAGGGGTTCAATCTCGGTTGGGAATAGCCAAATCTCTTTATCACGCTGCCACAGGCGCAGAGTGTCTTCCCACTGCAATCCACAGGCGTTAGCGGCCTGAGTGACAAGCGCGGATTCACGTCCTTTAAGCGGGCTGAACGGGAAGTTACCGACTTTGTATTTTGGCGTCGGTAGTGCAGGGATCGCGGCAGTTTTGCGCAGACGCGCGACGAAAAAACCTTCACAATCGTAGATCTGCGGGAACACATGCAGGAATCCTTCCGGGGTCAGGGCGCGTTCAGCCTGCGGGAATAAATCGCCCAGTGGTAAAAACTCGACGGCGTCCGGGTAGGTCTCAATCAGCCACTGCATAATGTCTTCATTTTCGTCACGGTTCAGCGTGCAGGTCGAGTAAACCAACGTGCCGCCGGGACGCAAGGCATGAAAGGCGCTGTCGAGAAGTTCGCGCTGGGTTGCGGCAATTTCCAGATTACTTTCTGGCGACCAGTTTTTTAGCGCATCGGGATCTTTACGCACCACGCCTTCACCGGAACACGGCGCGTCCAGCAAAATGGCATCGAAGGCTTCTGGCAACGCTGCGCCAAATACCCGCCCGTCAAAATGGGTTAGCGCGACATTGGCTATCCCGCATCGGCTGATATTGGCATGCAGGACTTTGACGCGACTGGCGGAAAACTCATTTGCCAGAATCGCGCCCTGATTTTTCATTTTTGCGGCAATTTGCGTGGTTTTGGAGCCGGGGGCTGCCGCGACATCCATCACGCGATCCGGGGTGTTACCATCGGCAAACAGCGCGGCGACCGGCAGCATTGAGCTGGCTTCCTGAATATAAAATAGGCCGCTTAAATGTTCCGCGGTACTGCCGAGCGGTACTGACTTTTCATCATCGCGTTCGATCCAGAAACCTTCAGCGCACCAGGGTATCGGAGTGAGCGACCAGTTGTAAGGTGCAGTCAGTGTGAGGAAGTCGGCAACGGAGATTTTCAGCGTATTGACGCGGATGCTGCGACGAAGCGGACGCTGGCAGGCAGCGAGAAAATCATCAAATGAGAGCGTGGAAGGCATTGCTTCACGCATTTGGTTTAGAAAGGCGTCGGGAAAATAAGCCACTTGGTACCACCGGCAAAAAAACAGGTGCGCAGTGTAGCATAAGTGCTCCGGCGCGAGTATGTACGCCGGAGCAAGGGGAGAGATTAACGTGGCAGGGCGGTTCCCCATTCACGCCACTCTTTTGGTTCGCTTTCGAGCAGCAGGAAGTGTTTACCTGCCTGCGCTTTCGGGGCCAACGGCGTACCCGGTGGCGTAGCGAAGGCGATTCCGCCGCGAATGAACTGATTGAAGGTACCGGTCTTCACGACGCCGCCGGTCAAACCAAAGTCGAGATTGTATCCGGATGCCAGCCAGAACACGGAGTTGTTCCGCACCAGATGCTGATAACGCTGGCTAATGCGCATCGCCACCATCACGCGGTCAGAAAGCGAGCCCAGCGTCAGCCCGGTGACGGTCCCCACTTCAATGCCTCTGAACAGGACTGGCGTACCGATATTCAGCGAACCTGCTTCCGGCGCTTCTACCACAATACTCAGACCATCGAGGTAACGAGAGTCGGTAATGGTGGCTTCCTGCAGTTCAAAATCACGGCGCGGGTTACCGCGTCCTGGTTCAACGTTAATATACGGCTGTAAGATCGTATCCAGATGCTCGACGCCTGCCGCTGAGATTTGCGGTGTGATCACGGAGAAGCGGGTACCGCTACGGGCAAAAGTCTGCACGTATTCCGGATACAAAACTGCTTTTGCCTGAACTTCGTTACGGGCGGTGATTAGCTCAAGCGTCTGGATCTGGCCGATATCGATCCCCAGGTAGCGAATTGGCATGCCGGCCGCGAGTTTACCGGCATCGAACGCGTGTAGGGTTATCTGGCCGCCCACCGCACGTGCAGCGGTTTCGGAAGCATACAGAATACGCTTGTCGCCTTTTCGTTGGCTGGCGCTGGCGCCGCTGAGGTTATCGAAGCTAATCGCCCCTTTGAGCGCTCGCGACAGGGGAGATGCCTGTACGGTCAATCCGCTACCGTTAAGCTGAACCTTTGCCCCGCCTTCGGCCCAGAATACGCTGTTGCTGGTCAGCAGGTTGCGATATTCCGGTTTGATATGCAGATCGATATCAAACGCATCGGCGCGTGGGCGAACGCTAATCACTTCACCGACCTCGAATTTGCGGTATAACACCACCGAACCGGCCTGCACATCAGGCAGCGTTTCGGCGCTCAGGCTGAGCGTGGTAGTTGGCAGATCGCTCAGGCTGTTTTCAATCGCTTTTTCCAGGTTGGCATACAGCGGGTAGCTTTTTTTCATTTCACCCTTGGTACCGGGCAAAATACGAATGCCGCCGCTGAGCCATTCGCTGGCGCTGGCGCCAAGGAATTCCACGCCATCAAGCCCGACCTTGACGTCAACGCGGCTGTTGACCACAAACTTACTGTCACCTTGCACCAGGGCGCGATGCTGTGGTTCGATGGCAACGGTAAATGAAACACCTTTGCCAGAGAGCGTGCGATCAATCACCTGACCGACCTGTACGCCGTGAAGAATCAGTGGCTGACCGGCATCAATACCGTAACTCTCCGGCGCGGTCAGCGTAAGCGTCATGACGCCCGGATCGTGTAACAACGACTTCTCAGCAGGAATAACCGCAAACTGGTTACGCGGCTCGCCCTCGCCAGGTACCAGCTCGAAAGTTTTGCCCGTCAGTAGGGAACTGATATTGGCATCGTTTAACGATAATTTAGGGCTGTGTAATTCAATCCGCGTATTGTCGCGCAGCAGCGTTACGACGCTGGGATCGACCGTCATTTCGCCGGTCACTTTACCGCCTGGATTTAAATCCAGTTTGGTCAGTTGCCCGACTTCTAATCCTTGATACATCAGCGACGTTGAGCCGGCCTTGAGTCCATCGCCGCTGGGTAAATCAAGCTTGACGATCACTCCCCGCTGGCTGTGCGCGAGATCCTGATACAAACCAAACGTGTCATCGGCCACCGCGGGTTTAGAGTCTTCGGGCGAATCAAAAGCAATGGCGCCATTGACCAGCGCCGCCAGACTCTCCAGCTTGATCTTCGCTCCGCTGAGGCTGACATCCGCATTCACACCGGACACGTTCCAGAAACGGCTGCCTTTTTTCACCAGGTTGGTAAAGCGACGCTCGATCAGCACGTCGATGGTTACGCCCTGATGATTTGGGTTGATGGTGTAGTCATACACCCGGCCCACCGGAATCTTGCGGAAATAAACCAGCGAACCGCTATTGAGCGACCCGAGGTCAGGGGCGCGCAGGTGCAGCATCAAATCGCCATTATCCAGACGATATTTTGGCTGCGTATCGAGGGCGACGAAATGATCTTCCGGCTCGCCGGTTCCGGGCATCATGCCGATATAGTTGCCGCCAACCAACGCATCCAGGCCAGAAACCCCCGCCAGCGACGCTTTCGGCGTGACCAACCAGAACTGGGTATCTTTGCGCAGAGCATCTTTCATGGTCGATTTGATGCTGACGCGTACTTCGATTTTGCGTAGATCTTCGCTGAGGTTGATATCCTGCACGGTGCCCACTTCAACGCCCTGATAGCGAACGGGAGTACGGCCCGGCACAATGCCGTCAGCAGACATAAAGTCAATGGTTACGGTATTGCCGCGATCTTCATAGCTTCCCCAGATTAGCCATCCTGCAATCATCAGCGCGATGAACGGCAGCAGCCAGAACGGAGAGATACGGCGTTTAGTTTTAATCTGCGCTTCAGTCTGCGAAGCGGGCGTTTCCTGACTCATGTGCATCCCAAAGTAAGCGGCTGTCCAGCCATTCCACAGCAAGAATAGTCAATATTACCGCTGCGCCGAAATAAAACGCAGCTGGCCCCATAGTAAAAGCAAGTATCTGATCGCGATTAATCAGCGACATGGTTAAAGCGATAACAAAGAGATCCAGCATCGACCAGCGACCAATCCAGGTCACCATACGCAGCAGTTTGATGCGGGTACGCAATCCTTGCTCACATCTAAAATGGATGCTGATGAGCAACGTAAACATCACAATCACTTTGGTGAATGGCACCAGAATACTGGCGATAAAAACAATCGCCGCTACGCCAACGTTGCTGTTCGCCAGGGACATTATGCCTGACAGGATCGTGTCTTCCTGGCGGCCGCCATTGACATAAATTACCGAGATGGGCAGCAGATTAGCAGGCAAAAGCAGGACGATCGAGGCCAGCAGAGCAGCCCAACACTTTTGGATACTTTGATTCCTGCGCCAGCGCAACGGGATATGACAGCGAGGGCAGCGACCTCGGGCGTCCGGATAACCTGTAAAGTGGCAGCCGAGGCAGACGCGGAGTTTTTCATCGGGCCGACGGGCTGGTCTTTGCGGGTAGAAACGGTCCCAAAGCTGCTCAACGTTAAGGTGCGACAGCGTCAAAACACTGAGGATCACCAGCGCAATAAAAGCAAACAGACCCACACCGGGTTGCAAAAAAGCATAGTCCTGAACTTTGATTGATGCGACGCCAATGCCCACCAGATAGATATCAAGCATCACCCACTCTTTGAGCCTTTCCAGCATCAGCAGCACTGGGCGCAGGTTCATCCCAAGAATATTGCCAAACCACAGATAAGCGATTGAGGTCACGAGAATGATGGGCGCGCCGGCAACGCAAAAGAGTACAAAGGATGCGGTGAGTGGGTCGCCTTGTCGGGTCATTTGCCAGATGCCTTGCAGCACATTGGCGTCAATGCGCACACCTAATAAATAGATGTGCAGGAGTGGTTCTCCCCAGGCAAAGGGCATCAGCAGCAGCATGGTGAAAGCCATAGCCGCCAGTCGTGTTAATGACCAGTCGCGTCCGTCACGAATTTTTGCCTGGCAGCGTGGGCAAAATGCACTTTGGTGCGAACGCATTTTAGGCAAGCTAAAGATCAGGTCACATTCAGGGCAACGATGGTAATGCGCACGAGGGAGTGCATCACCAATGGACCTGATGGCTATTTTTTTAGTCGGCGTGATGCGTGGTGTCGTTAAGGCCATGTATCGCGAATCAAATTGTTGAAGTAATGTTATCTTAACTCATGACGGGAATGATCTTGAGCATTAACGCATTTAATGTTTATTTTAGTAGGCTGCAGCTTTAAGTAAGACAACTAAGTGATTACATAATGAACAAAACAGAGCTATACACGGATCTGAACCGTGACTTTCAGGCATTAATGGCAGGTGAAACCAGTTTTCTGGCAACGCTGGCAAATACCAGCGCGTTGTTGTTCGAACGTCTTGCAGAAGTGAACTGGGCCGGTTTTTATCTGCTCGAAAACGATATGCTGGTGCTGGGACCTTTCCAGGGAAAAATCGCCTGCGTGCGGATCCCGGTAGGACGCGGGGTGTGTGGGACCGCAGTAGCGCAGAACCAGGTTCAGCGCATTGAGGACGTTCATGCTTTTGACGGACACATCGCATGTGATGCCGCCAGCAACGCTGAAATCGTCCTGCCAATCACCGTCGAAAATCAGATAATCGGCGTGCTGGATATCGATAGCACGGCGTTTGGCCGCTTTACTGACGAGGATGAACAGGGGCTGCGAACGCTGGTGGCACAGCTTGAAACCGTGCTTGCAACGACGGATTACAAAAAATTCTTTGCGCGCGTCGCAGGATAATCAACGGATAACGTAGCAATTACTGATGACGTCATTATAATGTCGCCTGTTCATGCCTGCGCTTGTTGGCTACGTCCGTTGTAATCAGGAAATTTCATGGAAAATCAACCTAAGTTGAATAGCAGTAAAGAAGTCATCGCGTTTCTGGCCGAACGCTTCCCGCAGTGTTTTAGTGCGGAAGGCGAAGCGCGCCCACTGAAAATTGGCATTTTTCAGGATCTGGTAGAGCGTGTTGAGGGCGAAATGAACCTCAGCAAGACGCAGCTCCGCTCTGCCTTACGTCTCTATACTTCAAGCTGGCGCTATCTGTATGGCGTTAAATTGGGCGCAACGCGTGTTGATCTCGACGGCAACCCTTGTGGTGAGCTGGATGAGCAGCACGTTGAACATGCTCGCAAACAGCTGGAAGAAGCTAAAGCCCGCGTTCAGGCGCAACGTGCAGAGCAACAGGCGAAAAAACGCGAAGCAGCCGCTGCTGCCGGTGAAAAAGAAGACGCACCGCGTCGCGAGCGTAAGCCGCGTCCTGCACCGCGTCGTAAAGAAGGCGCTGAGCGTAAACCTCGCGCTGAGAAACCAGCAGCAAAAGCACCGCGTGCTCCTCGTGAAGAACAGCATACCCCGGTATCTGATATTTCAGTACTGACGGTAGGGCAGTCTCTGAAGGTGAAAGCAGGTAATAATGCGATGGATGCCACCGTATTAGAAATCACCAAAGATGGCGTCCGTGTACAGCTGAATTCGGGTATGTCTTTGATTGTACGCGCAGAACACCTGGTGTTCTGAAACGGAGGCCAGGCCTGGCATGAACACTTTTTTTAGGCTTACTGCGTTAGCTGGTCTGCTTGCATTAGCAGGCCAGGCACTTGCTGTGGAAGATATCACGCGTGCCGATCAAATCCCCGTTTTAAAGGAAGAAACCCAGCATGCGACGGTAAGTGAACGTGTGACATCGCGTTTTACGCGTTCGCACTATCGCCAGTTCGATCTGGATCAGGCGTTTTCGGCAAAAATTTTTGACCGCTATTTGAATCTGCTCGACTACAGCCACAACGTGCTGTTGGCGAGCGATATCGAACAGTATGCAAAAAAGAAAACGGTCCTTGGCGATGAACTGCGTACCGGCAAGCTGGATGTTTTTTACGATCTCTATAATCTGGCGCAAAAACGCCGATTTGAACGTTATCAGTACGCTTTAAGCGTACTGGCACGTCCAATGGATTTCACCGGTACCGACACCTTTAACCTCGACCGGAGCAAAGCGCCATGGCCGAAGAGCGAAGCAGAGCTTAACGCGCTGTGGGACGGCAAGGTTAAATTTGACGAACTCAGCCTGAAGCTGACCGGCAAAACCGATGCGGAAATTCGTGAAACGCTGACGCGTCGCTACAAGTTTGCGATTCGCCGTCTGGCGCAGACCAACAGCGAAGATGTGTTCTCTCTGGCGATGACGGCTTTCGCCCGTGAGATCGACCCGCATACTAACTATCTCTCTCCACGCAATACCGAACAGTTCAATACTGAAATGAGCCTGTCTCTGGAAGGTATTGGCGCGGTTTTGCAAATGGATGATGACTACACCGTCATTAACTCCATGGTGGCGGGCGGCCCGGCAGCCAAGAGCAAAGCAATAAGCGTTGGCGACCGTATTGTCGGCGTGGGTCAGACCGGTAAGGGAATGGTCGACGTGATTGGCTGGCGTCTGGATGACGTTGTTGCGCTGATCAAAGGACCCAAAGGCAGCAAAGTTCGCCTTGAAATCCTGCCTGCCGGTAAAGGAACCAAGACGCGTACCGTCACGTTAACGCGTGAACGTATTCGTCTCGAAGACCGCGCCGTGAAAATGTCCGTGAAAACCGTTGGCAAAGAAAAAGTCGGCGTACTGGATATCCCTGGCTTCTATGTTGGCCTGACGGATGATGTCAAAGTTCAGTTGCAGAAGCTGGAAAAACAGAACATCAGCAGCATCATTATCGATCTGCGTACTAACGGTGGCGGCGCGCTGACCGAAGCCGTTTCGCTCTCCGGTCTGTTCATTCCTTCCGGCCCGGTGGTTCAGGTTCGTGACAATAACGGCAAAGTGCGTGAAGACAGCGATACCGACGGCGTTGTGTACTACAAAGGCCCGCTGGTAGTGTTAGTCGATCGCTTCAGTGCTTCGGCATCAGAGATTTTTGCTGCGGCAATGCAGGATTATGGTCGTGCGCTGATCGTTGGTGAACCGACTTTCGGGAAAGGCACTGTACAGCAGTATCGCTCTCTGAACCGTATTTATGATCAGATGCTGCGTCCGGAATGGCCGGCGCTGGGTTCTGTTCAGTATACGATCCAGAAATTCTACCGTGTAAACGGTGGCAGTACGCAGCGTAAGGGCGTTACGCCGGACATCATCATGCCGACAGGTAATGAAGAAACGGAAACCGGTGAGAAGTTTGAAGATAACGCGCTGCCGTGGGATAGCATTGATGCTGCGACTTACACCAAATCAGAGAATCTGACGCCGTTCGGACCTGAATTGTTAAAAGAGCACAATGCACGTATTGCCAACGATCCTGAGTTCCAGTACATCATGAAGGATATTGCGCGTTTCAATGCGATGAAGGATAAACGCAACATCGCTTCTCTCAATTACGCTCAGCGTGAGAAAGAGAATAACGAAGATGACGCAATGCGTCTGGCGCGTATCAACGATCGGTTTAAGCGAGAAGGTAAGCCGCCGCTGAAAAAACTGGACGATTTACCGAAGGATTACCAGGAACCAGATCCCTACCTGGATGAAACGGTAAAAATTGCGCTTGACCTGGCGCATCTTGAAAAAGAAAAGCCAGCGGAACAGCGCGCAACCAGTAAATAACCTCCAACAGGCACAAGAAATTGTGCCTGTTTTTTTAACAAACGCATGAAGACGTCAGTGTGATACGATAAAATGTAAAGTTGTGTCTTTCTGGTGACTTAGCACCTATGGATGCTTGAAAATAGCCATAAGACCCATACGATATGGGTAATCGCATAGTGCGTTTTGTTAAATTGAGGTTAAAAGAAAATTATGATGCGAATCGCGCTCTTCCTGCTGACGAACCTGGCTGTGATGGTCGTTTTCGGGCTGGTATTGAGCCTGACAGGGATTCAGTCAAGCAGCGTTCAAGGCTTGTTGATCATGGCACTGCTGTTTGGTTTTGGTGGTTCCTTCATTTCGCTGCTGATGTCCAAATGGATGGCGTTAAAATCCGTTGGTGGGGAAGTGATCGAACAGCCTCGCAATGAAAGAGAACGCTGGCTGATGAATACGGTAGCGAATCAGGCTCGCCAGGCTGGGATCGCTATGCCGCAGGTTGCAATCTACCATGCGCCAGATATTAACGCGTTTGCTACCGGTGCGCGCCGGGATGCTTCGCTGGTGGCTGTGAGTACAGGCCTGTTGCAAAACATGAGCCCGGACGAAGCCGAAGCCGTTATCGCGCATGAAATCAGCCACATTGCTAATGGCGATATGGTTACCATGACGCTCATTCAGGGTGTGGTGAACACCTTCGTTATCTTTATCTCACGTATTCTGGCGCAAATTGCCGCTGGCTTTATGGGCGGAAACCGCGATGAGGGTGAGGGCAGTAACGGCAACCCATTGATCTACTTCGCAGTGGCGACGGTGCTGGAACTGGTGTTTGGTATTCTGGCGAGCATTATTACCATGTGGTTCTCACGTCATCGTGAATTCCATGCGGATGCCGGTTCAGCAAAACTGGTGGGGCGTGAGAAAATGATCGCCGCGCTGCAGCGTCTGAAAACCAGCTATGAGCCGCAGGAAGCGACCAGCATGATGGCGTTCTGCATCAACGGTAAATCCAAGTCGTTGAGTGAGCTGTTTATGACTCACCCGCCGTTGGATAAACGTATTGAAGCGCTGCGCAGCGGAGAGTATTTGAAGTAAGTTAATGACTGTCACGGGGCACTCGTTGCTCCGTGACTCATAAAATATAATGGCTATTTAAAGCTATCGATTAAAGCCTCACCCAGCATATTCTGTCCCAGTTCAGCTTTACCTCTCATTCCGTCATTTTTCTCTGCCGGGGACGAAAATATTCCTTGCCGCTTTATCTCTGGTAAAAACATTGGAGCCCCGCTGGCTGGCAAAAAGAACAGTGCCGGGCATTTGATGAAACCCAGTGGTAGACGGGCTATCATTGACAGCCCGTCTGGTAGGAAAAAACTAAATCAGAACTGGTAGTTTAATGATACCCAATAGTTACGGCCCGGGTTTACGTATCCGGTAGTGGATTGTGCAGTCTGATAGTAATCTCCTGCGTAGGTGCTATTACGGCCTACCTGATAAAGTTTAACCTCGCTAAAGTCTTTATCCAGCACGTTATTGACCGCCGTATTCAGCGTCAGATCTTTGGTCAGCTTATAAGACATTCCCATGTCGAGAACGGTCCAGGCTTTTAAATCAGCGCCTTTATCGTCATAGACGGCCTTTTGTACTGCGCTGAGGTTGTTGTAATTTTCGGTAAAGCGTGGAGCTTTACCGCGATAACGTGCGCTCAGCCAGGCATTCATATCTTCCGTTGCCTGCCAGTTCAGGCGAGCATTAGCCATATGTTTTGGCGTGTAGCTTAACGGCGCGCCTTTATTGTCACCATCTTTTTGCTTGCTCTGGGTGTAGGTGTAGTTGAGGGATAAAGTCAGCACATCCGACCACAGAGGGAAGGTGCTGGCAAATTCAACGCCATCGGTCCTTGCCTTGCCGCTGTTGGTATAGCTGTTGGTATTATCATCGATAGAATACGAGACAATTTTATTTTTGTATTCGGTATAGAAGCCGGTAATGTTGGCGTTCAGCCCGGTGTCGTTCTCGTAGTACAGCCCGGTTTCGTAGCTGATACTTTCCTCAGGTTTTAGGTTCGGATTACCGACCGTATTCACGGTTCCTTGCGCGGTTACGCCGCTGATCCCGTTATGTAACTGGCTCAGTGATGGCGCTTTATAACCTGTCGTCACGCCGCCTTTGAGCGTCCATTCGTCGGATACGTCCCAAACCATATACGCGCGTGGGCTGAGATGACCGCCAAAGACATCGTTATGCTCGTAGCGTGTCCCTGCGGTTAAGGCCAACGAGTCGAGAATATGCCATTCATCTTCTACATAGGCTGCCCACGTTTTTTGATGGAACGTTTCGCCGGTATTGGCCAGCACCACACCGTCTTTCATCCGCGCATCCCAATATTCCCCGCCGAGGGTTAAGAGGTGCGAATCACCTAATGGCGTCAGCAGTACTGAGTCCAGAATGACGTTAGTGTTCTTCAGTTCACGTGCGTCACCGGCCCGGCCTGCGTTCTCTGGCGTGAGTGCGGAGGAGACCAGTTGTCGTCCTTTGTTCTCAGTTTCATTCCAGCCTAGGGAGGATTTCCATGTGCCGAACGTTAAGGCGGTATCGTGGCCGAGGGTGACTTTGTTACGCTCATAGCGCAGCGTTTTATCGTAACCCCCCGTCAGGTTACCCAACTGACCGTCATCGTTATCATAGCGCTGTCTGGCGGAGTCGAGATCTAACCATAGCGTATTGCTTTCATTCGTTTTCCAGTCGAGTCGCGTGCCGATGTTATAGTTTTCTGACTCGGTAGGATAAGGTACGCGGGTGGAGGAGGTATCGCTCAGGGAGGTAACGCTGGAACCCTGACGTTGGGTGGTGCTACCCCGAACCTGCATATCCAGTACGCCAGCGATTAACGGGCCGCTTGACCAGAAGTTGGCGACCGTGCTGTTACCCCATTTATTACTCTCTTGCAGGTTAACGCCGGTATTGATGGAGGTGCTCCATGTATCGGTGCTTTTTTTGGTAATGATATTCACCACGCCACCGATTGCGTCGGAGCCGTAAAGCGTCGACATCGGGCCGCGGATCACCTCAATATGATCGATTGCCGCCAGTGGAGGCATAAAACTGGTATTCATAGCTGAGAAGCCGTTTGGCGTCACATCGCTGCTGCCGTTTTGACGAATACCGTCAATCAGGATCAGGGTATAACTGGCGGGCATGCCACGAATGCTGATCTCCAGGCCACCGGTTTTACCGGTGCTGCTTTCAACATCCACCCCTTCAACAGAACGCAAGGCTTCGCCTAAATCATTATATTTATTGGTTTGTAACTCTTGCTGTGAAATAACGGAGACGCTGGCGGCAGCGTTGGTGATTTTCTTTTCGTAACCGGAAGCGGTTACCACCATAACATCTTCAGCGAAGGCCAGGGGACTGGAAAATCCTAAACAGGACAGAACAACAGAAGCAACAGGTTTTAAGCGCATAGTCAAACTTCCTTTGTTAAAAATTCAAAGGAAGTAAGATAATTGATGGGAATGATAATAAAAATAATTATCATTATATGTTTACATAACTTATCACTTCTGGTGTTTTTCTTGAATAAATATACATAAATTGTCATTAGTTTTAGCTAAGTAAATAGCGGAAATGACCAATAATTAGTATTTGTAATCATTAGGTTGTAATTAATTTGCCATTAATTGACTGGCTAACATTTAATCTATTTTCTGTGATTCAGAGGGTACTCAATTAGGAGTATCAGAAAAAAGTATGATAATTTTAGAAAATCGTCATACTTTTCTGCGCCGCATCATTTTTTTCGTCATTTCAGTCCGCCATAATCCCTTCCCCAGGAGACCGTTTAACGGCAATGAATCGTTGAGCGGCATAAAAATAACGCAAATCTGGATAACATAATGATTAAAGGCAAGCTGGCACTGCTTACGTGCGCATTGACTCTCGCATTAACCTCACCACTTCTCGCCGCGCAAAATGTGAGCGCGGGTCAGACGTTGAAGCTGGCAATTGGACCTGAGCCAACGGAAGGGTTTGACCCGATGCTGGGCTGGAGTCATGGCAGCTATTTGCTTTTGCATGCACCATTATTAAAACAAAACGCAGATATGAGCTGGGGTAACCTGCTGACGGAAAAAGTTGAAACCAGCGCTGTCGGCAAAACCTGGACGTTGACGTTAAAACCCGACCTTAAATTCTCCGATGGTTCCCCGCTAACCGCTGAAGATGTGGTGTTCACCTATAATAAAGCCGCAAAGAGCGGCGGCAAAATCGACATGGGAAACTTTACTCATGCCAGCCTGAAAGATAACCGCACGGTAGAAATCACGCTGCGCAGCCCACAGAGCACCTTTGTGAACGTGCTGGGCTCTTTGGGTATTGTTCCCGAAAAACGGTATGACGAAAAAACATTCGCCAAAAATCCGATTGGCGCGGGCCCTTATCGGTTGGTGAGTTTTCAGCCGGGGCAGCAGTTGATCGTGGAGGCGAACCCCTGGTATGCCGGTAAGAAAAATGATTTCAGTAAGCTGGTGTTTGTCTTCCTTGATGAAGATAACGCTTATGCCGCAGCGCGCAGTGGTCAACTGGGACTCGTGCGTATTGCGCCTTCGATGGCGGTCGCCCCTCAACAGCAGAATTTGAAGCTTTGGGTACGCGACAGCGTGGAAAACCGTGGCATTGTGTTCCCAATGGTCCCTGCGGGTAAAAAAGACGCCAATGGTTATCCGATCGGTAACGATATCACGGCTGATATCGCCATCAGACGCGCCATCAACTACGCCATCGATCGTAAACAACTTGCCGATCAGGTCATGGAAGGTCATGCGATTCCGGCGTATAGCGCGGTTCAGGGCCTGCCATGGCAGGGACAGTCAGTTGCGTTCAAAGATGGCGACAGCGAAAAAGCGCGGATGATTCTGGAAGAAGCCGGCTGGAAGGTGGGGAAAGACGGCGTACGTGTGAAAGACGGTAAAGAGGCTCGCCTGACTCTATGGTACGCCAGCGGAGACAGTACGCGCCGGGATTTAGCCGAGGCCGTACGTGCGATGCTGGAGCCCGTGGGTATTCAGGTCTCGCTGCAATCCGGAAGCTGGGAAACCGTTGAGCGGCATATGCATGCGAATCCGACGCTGTTTGGCTGGGGAAGCCTGGATCCGATGGAGCTTTTCCATCACTACAGCAATCAGGCCGCGGGCGTGGAATACTACAATCCAGGCTATTACAGCAATCCCGTCGTTGAACAACATCTTAAACAGGCCATTGATGCTCCGGACTGGCAAAAAGCGTTTCCTTTCTGGCAACAGGTGGAGTGGGATGGCAAGCAAGGGGCTGGGGTGCAGGGCGATGCCGCCTGGGCATGGCTGCTGAACATTCAGCACACTTATCTGGCAAATCCGTGTATTGACTTAGGCAAAGGCGCGCCGGAGATCCACGGTAGCTGGTCCCTGCTCAATAATCTGGATGAATGGACCTGGACCTGCCGTTGATGAAGTCTGTTGTAGGCCATTTTCTACGGCTGATAGTGTTATTAGTGCTGGTTGCGGCTGGCACTTTTATGCTGCTCAGCTTTTCTCCTGTCGATCCGATTCGCGCCTATATCGGCAACGATCTCCTGCACGTGCCACCGGAACAATATGCGCGTATCGCTGCGCGCTGGGGATTAGACCAGCCGTTATGGGAGCGTTTTGGTCACTGGTTTATACGTGTATTGCAGGGCGATCTCGGCTACTCAATGTTGTTTAATGCACCGGTTGCCAGCGTAATCAAGGAGCGCTTTGCGACTTCGTTTGCCTTGCTTGGCGGCGCGTGGCTGCTCTCCGGCATACTGGGAACGGCAATGGGGTTTGTCGCGGGTCGTTATCTGAATCGCTGGCCGGATAAAGCAATCTGTCGACTCAGCTATCTGCTTTCGTCGTTGCCGACATTCTGGATTGGCATGCTGCTGCTGGCGTTATTTGCCGTGCGCTGGCCGGTATTTCCGGTCTGCTGCGCGTGGGAGCCGGGCAACAGTGGCGATATGGCCACGCTGGCTGAGCGTCTGCGCCATTTAGTGCTGCCCGTTTGCGCGCTTAGTTTATTGGGACTTGGCCAAATTACACTTCATACACGGGAAAGTATCGCCAGCGTGATGAAAAGCGATTTTGTCCGTTTTGCGCGTTCTCAGGGAGATAAAGGCTGGTCGCTGCTGCGTCATCAGGTTCTGCGCCATGCTATCACGCCCGCGCTGTGCCTGCAGTTTGCCTCGCTGGGAGAATTGCTGGGCGGCGCACTGCTGGCGGAAAAAGTTTTTGCTTATCCGGGACTGGGACAGGCCACTATTGATGCCGGATTGCGCGGCGATCTGCCGTTACTGATGGGGATTGTGTTGTTCAGTACCGTACTGGTGTTCATTGGCAACTCGTTGTCTACCTGGCTTGTCCATGTGTTGAACCGTGCTCTGGAGCGACCTGATGCTCTATAATCCGACGCCGACGCTGATTCGTCTTCTGCTCTCTTTTAGCTGCCTGCTAGGCATTGCGGTGTATGGCGCAGCGACGCTGGATAACCCATTGAGCGTTAATCTGCTTGCCCGTCATTTACCGCCTGATGCGCTGTATTGGTTTGGCACCGATAACCTCGGTCGCGATCTGTGGATTCGTTGCTTTCAGGGCGCGTTAACCAGTCTGCAAATTGGTATTGGCGCGGCGTTGTGCAGCGGCTTCATCGCATTAATGATGGCGGCGGTTTCACGTATACATCCGCGTCTGGATGTACTAATGCGTCTGATTACCGATGCCATGCTGTCAATGCCGCATCTGCTGTTGCTCATATTGATCTGTTTCACGCTGGGCGGCGGAAAAAATGGGGTGATTATGGCGGTTGCGTTGACCCACTGGCCGCGTCTGGCGCTAATCCTGCGTGCCGAAGCGCAGCGCGTGGCCCACAGTGACTATCTGACGTTAACCTGGCGTCTGGGACACGGACATTTTTACTGCTGGCGGCATCACTATCTCCCGGCATTGTTACCCCAGTGGTTAACGGGAACCTTGCTGATGTTTCCCCACGCGGTGTTGCACAGCGCGGCGTTGAGCTTCCTCGGTTTTGGGCTGGCGCCACATGAACCATCGCTGGGCCTGCTGCTGGCTGATGCGCTGAGGTTTATCAGTCATGGCGACTGGTGGTTAGTGCTGTTTCCCGGGCTGATGCTATTCAGTCTGGTTATGTTATTCGATCAGTTCGCAAGGGCAGTGCATCGTTTATGGTTACGAGGTGACGCATGTTGAGTTTAAGACAGGTCTCGCTGGACGTGGCGCGTTATCGCTGGTACGGCGCGAGAAACTGGTCTTCGCTGTTGCAGGATATCTCTTTCGACGTAGCGCCAGGTCAGATGGTGGCGTTAGTTGGGGGAAGTGGGGAAGGTAAAAGCCTGTTGCTGCAATGTCTGCTTGATCTCTTACCGGACAATTTGCGCTTCAACGGCTCCATCACCCTGGAGGGGAAAACGCTGGACAGTGATGATATTCGCAAATGTCGTGGCAATACTTTCAGCTATGTCCCGCAAGGTGTTCAGGCGCTTAACCCGCTGCTCTCGATTGAAAAACATCTGCGCAGGGCAAGTCAGCTCTCCGGCCAGGCCTGGAATGCCGGAAAAATTGAACGATTGCTCCAGCGTAGCCAACTGGAAAGTCGCGTATTAGATGCCTTCCCACGCCAGCTTTCGGGGGGGATGGCGAAACGTGTTCTGGCCTGTCACGCGTCGCTGAGTCAGGCTCGCTATATTCTGGCGGATGAAATTACCGCCTGGCTTGATGCACCGCTGGCTAATCAACTGCTTGAACAGCTACGTGAGCAATGTGAGCAAGGGGCTGGCGTTGTATGGGTAACGCACGACCTTACGCTGGCCGCTCGCCACGCGGACCGCATTGTCGCGCTGCACCAGGGAAGGGTGTCGGATAACGTCAGCCGGGAACAGCTGTTACGCGGAGAGATCAGCGAGCATCTGCAACGCCAATGGCGGGCGCTGCCTGAAAGAAATCAACTTTTTGGAGAGCGCGATGCTGTGCTGTCGTGAGGTGACGATTTGTCAGGGAGGAAAGGTGCTATGGCAAAATCTGAACTTCTCTCTGCGCCCCGGAGAACGCATTGGGGTTTGTGCACCCAGCGGAACCGGCAAAACAACGCTGGGACGCGTACTGGCGGGCTGGCAAAAACCGACCTCGGGTGACATTCTGGTTGATGACCAACCGCTGCCAATGCACCAGTATTGCCCGGTGCAACTGGTGCCACAGCATCCGGAATTAACCTTTAACCCCCGGCGTAGCACTGGCGATGCGGTTTATGATGCCTGGCGACCTGATGCTGAACTGCTTACCCGTCTTCACATCAATCCTGAGTGGTTAACCCGCCGTCCCGGACAGCTTTCTGGCGGTGAACTGGCGCGAATTGCTTTACTTCGCGCGCTGGATCCGCGGACACGTTTTCTTATTGCCGATGAAATTACCGCCCAGCTCGATCCTTCCATTCAAAAAGATATCTGGGTATTGCTGCTTGAAGAGTGCCAGCGTCGGCCATTAGGTATGCTCATTATCAGCCATCAGCAGGCTCTGCTTGAGCAGATTTGCTCCAGAAAACTCATTGAAGCGTGAGGCAAGAACGTGCAGTAATGTCTATTGATTAAATTGTTACGTTATATTATAACAATTCACTCGCAAACGATTTGAGGGTGAAATTTTGGCTATTCGTTTTAACAAGCTGACAATCGCTCTGGGGATGCTTTTAGTCAGTGGGCAGGTTTTGGCCCATGGTCATCATTCCCATGGTGCGCCGATGAGTGAAGCAGAACAAAAGGCGTCGGAAGGGGTATTTGATGATAACCAGGTGCAGAACCGAGCGCTGTCCGACTGGGATGGCATGTGGCAATCTGTCTATCCGTATCTGGTCAGTGGCGAACTTGATCCGGTTTTCAAAAAGAAAGCGGAGAAAGATAAAAGCAAAACGGCAGAACAAATTAAAGCTTATTACCGTACAGGCTATGCAACCAATGTAGACACCATCGGCATCGAAGATGGCGTGATGGAATTTCACACCGGTAATCAGGTCGCATCGTGCAAATACGATTATGCCGGGTATAAAATCTTGCACTATAAATCAGGCAAGAAAGGTGTACGGTATCTGTTTGAGTGTAAAGCCGCTGACAGCAAAGCGCCTAAATACGTGCAATTCAGCGATCATATTATCGCGCCGCGTAAATCGAGCCACTTCCATATCTTTATGGGAAATACCTCGCAGGCCGCCTTGCTTGAGGAGATGGAAAACTGGCCTACCTACTACCCTTATCAGCTGAAGGGCGAAGAAGTAGTGGATGAGATGCTGCACCATTAATCTGGGCTAACCTTATCTGTACACACCCGCCACCAGTGGCGGGTTTTTTTAATTAATAACCTGCTCTTTCCATCACCTGTCGCATTCGTTAGCATATTGTATCGCAGCAAGTGCATGTGTTTTTTAAGGAAGAGGTTAACGTGTTCGCAGAGTATGGAGTTCTGAATTACTGGACGTATCTGGTGGGGGCTATTTTTATCGTGCTGGTACCGGGGCCAAATACGATATTTGTGCTGAAAAACAGCGTCGGTAGGGGAGTAAAGGGGGGTTATCTCGCCGCCAGCGGTGTGTTTATTGGTGATGCCGTGTTGATGTTTTTGGCCTATGCCGGTGTTGCTGCATTGATTAAAACAACGCCCGTTTTGTTCAATATCGTTCGTTATCTTGGCGCTTTCTATTTACTGTATCTTGGCGCGAAGATCCTGTATGCAACACTGAAATCGAAAGCAAGCGACGCCGCGCCTGAGGAAGTCCCGTTTGGCGCTATTTTTAAGCGCGCATTAATCCTGAGCCTGACCAATCCCAAAGCTATTCTGTTTTATGTGTCGTTCTTCGTGCAGTTTATTGATGTCAATGCGCCGCATTCAGGGCTGTCATTCTTTATTCTGGCTATTACGCTTGAGATAGTGAGCTTTTTCTATTTGAGCTTCCTTATTTTCTCCGGCGCGTTTGTGACGCAATATATCCGTACGAAGAAGAAACTGGCCAAAGTGGGTAATTCCCTTATCGGCCTGATTTTCGTTGGTTTTGCCGCCCGTCTGGCCACGCTTCAATCGTGATGCCATCGGCCCGCTGAGTGCGGCGGGCCTTTAATATTGCGCTCTGCTTTTCATTTATAATCGTAGGGTTATAACCAATAAATGGTATTTTAAATGTATATTTTGAGGCGTACCCTGTATACAGCAGCGGTTCAATATGACTCGCTGGTTGTCGACTGGAAAAGGGAAGAAAAATGCTTCAAATTCCACAGAATCATATCCATACACGCTCTACGCCATTCTGGAACAAAGAAACGGCGCCTGCCGGAATTTTCGAACGCCACCTTGATAAAGGGACCCGTGCCGGGGTTTATCCTCGACTTTCGGTTATGCAGGGGGCGGTCAAATATCTCGGATACGCAGACGAACACAGTCCGGAGCCAGTAGAGGTGATGATTATTGAAGCCGGTCAGTTTGGCGTTTTTCCACCGGAAAAATGGCATAACATCGAAGTGATGACCGACGACACTTACTTTAATATCGATTTTTTCGTCGCCCCGGAAGTTCTGATGGAGAGTGCAAATCAACGAAAAGTCGTGCGCACCGGCAAGGAGTAAATCATGGGTAAAGCAACCTATACCGTAACCGTGACCAATAACAGCAACGGTGTTTCTGTTGATTATGAAACAGAGGCGCCAATGACATTACTGGTGCCGGATGTGGCAGCAGAAGTGGTCAAAGATCTGGTCAATACCGTGCGTTCGTACGATACCGAAAATGAGCACGAAGTCTGCGGGTGGTAGGCATTAGTCACTGCTACTGATTGAGTATATTAGTTTTTAATCTAAAAACTGCACTGCGCTTTGACGGCGCAGTGCGTTTTGTTTCTGGGCGAAACAGGGAAATATCCAGAAAGGATTCCTTAAGAATACCTTAAGAGATTCGCATTGATTGCTAATAGTTGATCATTCACAGGGGTTATGATCGCGAACCAGATATAAAACAGAACATCGCGCTTATGAAACTCAATACCCGACTTACATTACCCACAATCATTCTCGGATTAGCCATCGTGGCGATCCCGTTCGCCGCGAACTGGCATCTCCCGCTACTCAACGGTACTGTCGTCAGCTGGATTGAAAATGGCCAGGCGCTATGGCTGCTGTTTGGTGCCATATTTACACTCAGCTACATCAGGCCCTTATCACGTCCCGAAGGCGAGAAGCAATTTTGGCTTTGGGCGGCAGCGTGGTGGCTGGTATTACTGGGCCGAAGCACAAGTTGGGGCCGCGATTATTTTCCTGAGCATCCTAAACTCCTGTTCCGGGCTATCTCAGTGGTATTGATTGCCATGATTATTCTGCCAGTGCTGATTTCGAAGCGCTTACGCCAGGATATTGCCCGTCGCTTTCGCAATGAACCGCTACCTCTGTGGCTGTTAGCGATCACCACCTGTGCATTTTTGATCTCCGATACGGTAGAGCATCATCGTCTGCTGGCTCCCATCTTTCTGCACAATGCTCAGTATGGCGATCTGATTGAAGAACTGTACGAACTACCGTTTATGGCGGGATTGTTTCTGATGAATCTCGGCTTTATGCTGCGGGATAAGCAGGAGGAAGCTGCATCCATCCGCTTCAGTGAACCACAGCTGGCGAAGTCATGAGATAAGGCCTGAGTCTGGAAAGCCAGACTCAGGCGATGATGGCGGTGATTTACGCAATAGCCTCACACAGACGTGACTTCATATCGCTATACGTTTGTGCGGCATATTTTTCTGCCCAACCCTGATCGGTAATGTGCTCAATATTTACGGCGCAATATTTGGTTTCCGGCGTTTTCGAAATAGGATCGAGATTGTCCTGGGTTAACTCGTTACACGCGCCAATCCACCATTGATAGGTCATATAGACCGTTCCGGCATTGATGCGCTCGGAGACATCCGCGCGGCTGATAACCTTACCGCGGCGCGAGCTGACCCATACCAGATCGCGATGACGAATACCCAATTTTTCAGCATCATGGGTATTGATTTGCACATACCCAGGCTCGTCTGCCAGCGCTTGCAACGCTGCGCAGTTGCCGGTCATCGAACGGCAGGAGTAGTGCCCAACCTCACGCACGGTACACAGCACCAGCGGATATTGTTCATCAGGAACTTCTGCTGGCGCTCGCCACGGTGCGGCAAACAGTTTGCCTTTGCCATTGGCGGTATCAAACTGGCTGCGCGCGTAAAGGTAGGGTGTACCAGGACTATCGAGATCCGGACATGGCCACTGAACATGACCCATCTCACCCATTTTCTCATAGGTCACGCCGTAGAACAGTGGACACAGCTCGCGCATCTCATCCCAGATTTGCTGGTTATTTTGATACTGCATTGGATAGCCCATTTCGCTGGCCAGCAGGCTGATAATCTCCCAGTCACGCTTTACATCACCAGTGGGTTCAATCGCTTTCTCAAAACGCTGGAAACCGCGATCGGCGCAGGTAAAGACGCCACCGTGTTCACCCCATGAGGTGGCAGGCAGGAGGACATCGGCCATTTCCGCCGTCTTGGTCATGAAGATATCCTGCACGACGATAAAATCGAGCGCGTTAAATCCTTCGCGGACCAGACCCAAATCGGCCTCGGTTTGCAGCGGATCTTCTCCCATGATGTAGTAGGCTTTGATTTTGCCTTCGATAGCCAGATGCGGAACTTCGGTGATGCGGGTTCCAACCTTGTCATCCATCTGATTAACGTCAATACCCCATGCGGCGGCAAATTTCTCCCTGACGGCGAAATCGGTTACGTCCTGATACCCTGGAAACTGGTTAGGCAGCACCCCCATATCGCACGCGCCCTGCACGTTATTTTGCCCGCGCACCGGGCCAACACCGACGTTAGGGCGTCCCAGATTTCCGGTCAGCAAGGCCAGGCTCGACAAACCACGAACCACGTCAACGGCCTGACCAAACTGGGTGACGCCCATCCCCCACATCACGGTGGACGATGGCGCCGCAGCAAATGTACGCATCGCCTGACGAACCTGCTGTGCGGGAACACCGGTTAAATGTTCAACGTCTTCAGGCGCATACTCCTTAACGGTTTCCCAGTATGTTTCCAGTCCTTCCGCATGCTTTTGTACATACTCGCGATCGTAGAGTTGCTCCTCAATGAGAACATGGCCAAACGCGTTGACCAGCGCCATATTGCAACCGTTTTTCAACTGCAAATGTTGGTCAGCGATACGGGCAGTTTCAATCCGGCGTGGGTCGCAGACAATGATTTTTGCACCGTTCTGGCGAGCTTTAATTACCCGGCGGGCCACAATTGGGTGTGAATCGGCACAGTTATAACCAAAGATCAGCAGGCATTTTGAGTTTTCAATGTCGCTGATGGAATTGCTCATGGCGCCATTGCCTAACGTTTCCTGTAACCCGGCCACGGAAGGGCCGTGACAGACGCGGGCACAGCAATCGACATTGTTGGTATGGAGCACGCCACGTGCGAATTTTTGCATCACGTAGTTGGTCTCATTCCCTGTTCCACGGGAAGATCCGGTGGTCATGATGGCACGAGGGCCATAGGTATTTTTGATTTCAGTTAAGCGTTTTGCGGTGTAACGAATGGCTTCATCCCAGCTAACGGGAGTGAATTTTCCACCTTTTTCATAACGGATCATCGGGCGGGTCAGACGGGGAGTCAGAAGGCGAGTGTCGTTAAGAAAGTCCCAACCATAATAGCCTTTCAGGCATAACTGATTTTGGTTCGTTACACCCTCTGCGGCCTCAGCGCGGATGATTTTGTTATTCTCAACAACAAGCTTGAGCTTGCACCCGGCCCCACAGTATGGGCATACACTGGTGATTTTTTTCATCAATAACAGACCTGTTAAATGCTGAAATAGCGCGAATTGTAGACGCAGTCACGCGATATGCATCGCGGACTACGATGTGTCGTAGTGACGGGCTGTTTAAGCATAAAGTGTGCCAGAAGTGAAAACCCAGCAATAGCAGGGGCTGACAGCCAAAGCGTTAAGCAGAATGACTGACGATTCGACATTAATGACGAGGCGCGACAAAATTAGTCTGCCAGTCAGCGATGTAACCTTATGAAACATCGGAAAAAGATGAAAAACAGAAGTGATAGCGATCACAAATTTTAATTTTTCAGCGCTATGCTATGCTTTTATACGACGAGTGAATCGTTAATTTAAAAACATAAGTGAGGGAAATTATGGGCATTATTTCATGGGTGGTTTTCGGTCTTATTGCTGGGATTTTGGCAAAATGGATTATGCCGGGTAAAGATGGCGGCGGATTCTTTATGACCATTATCTTAGGGGTTGTCGGTGCGGTAGTGGGTGGCTGGATCAGCACCTTCTTTGGTTTTGGTAAAGTCGATGGTTTCAACTTCGGCAGTTTCGCCGTGGCGGTGATCGGTGCGATTGTGGTGTTGTTTATCTACAGAAAAATCAAAAGCTAAGTAAACATACAGACAATAGAGGCCACTAATATGTGGCCTTTTTCTTAGGTCACCACCAGCCGAATTCTGTTCCCAGAACGACGATGATAGCCACGCCAATCATAATAAGCGTTGTTTTTTTCATCGTTATGCTCCCGGCGCAGCGTAGCCGCCAATAAAAAACCAGGATAAGAAAACGACAGCGGAAATGAAAATGATGACGGGGAAAATAATACCGAGTCGCATACGATTATCTGCCAGAGTTATTTAAAGACGGGTTAGCATAGCAGGGCTTAATGTACGACAAAAGTGGTTTTATCCTGACGCTTTTTATCCTTGTACATTGCGCTGTCTGCGAGGTGAAGCGCGCAGTTTACATCAGTCTCCAACGGATTAATTTCCACCACGCCCAGACTGGCGCCAGGATAAAATAGATGAATGTCGCCCAGGTGGTAGTCACCACAAATTTGCTGTTGTAGCTGATTTTTCACCTGCTGCAGGCGGTCCCGCGGATCCCTGTCATCTTCCGGTGACAGGCTCACGACTAAAAATTCGTCACCACCCAGTCGGCCAAGGATATCATTGTCACCGCATTCGCGAAGCAGACGCTGACCAATCTGGATCAGAAACTGGTCGCCAACCTCGTGGCCAAAGCGGTCATTGATCAATTTGAAATCATCCAAATCAATATAGGCAAAAATAATCTTCTGCCTGAGATGTCGGGCAAGGGAAAAAAGAGTCTCAACATTTTCAAAAATGGCGCGCCGATTCGGTAATCCGGTCAGGGCATCGGTGTAAGAGTGCGCAATCAGCGCGGCATTCGCTTCACGTAACTGAGCAACCAGCGACTCTTTTTGAATTGACTGGGCGATCAGGCCCGCAAACAGATGTAACACCTGTTCGCCACGTTGGCTTAATGCGTGCTGGTGGCGACTGGTGGCGCAGAGCGTACCGTAAAACGTTCCGTCGGGAAGATGAACCGGCGTGCTCAGGAAAGTGGTTATCTCCAGCGCGCGGGCGGCGGTACACTCCGGCCAGCGAGCGGGAACGTTGTCGCTGTACAGACAGTTTTCGTCTATGGCGCGTTTGCATAGCGTCTCATCCCAGGGTACGGACAGCCCTTCAGGGATCTGCATCTGCTTGCTATTGCGAGCATACAAAATATGCTGCAGGCGGGCATCTAAATCGACCTTGGTTAAATAGGTGGATTCCATCTCAGTCACCACTTCCAGCATCTCCAGAAGTTGCCGAACCAGGCTCTCAACTGACTGCTCCGTGGCTAAGGATTGTGAGACTCTGGCAAGGATCATGTCCGACATGAGGTGTAAATGCTCCTGAGTAATGACTGGGCTGACGTGGCCCGCATGATAGAACATCAAGATGAAAGATGAAACACGCCATCCCGCTCAAAACTTAAACATTAAATTGAAAGCTGACAGTAAAACATGGAGATAGATGGAAAGTCGGGGTAACCTGCCGGGATAAGGTTTTTAACAGGAGTCGATATGAAACTGGCGTCTATTATTTTGCCCGGCTTGTTGGTGCTAGCTGGATGTACCACTCAGCCCGAAGCCCCCAAACCGCCGAAGATTGGTCTGGCGAATCCGGCATCGGTATATTGCGAACAAAAGGGCGGCTCGCTGATTGCGGTGCAGACCCCGCAAGGCGTAAGGTCGGACTGCAAATTACCGGGCGGGGAAGTGATTGATGAATGGGCGCTCTGGCGCAGAGATCATCCGACAACGGGCAAATGAAATCCGGTTAGCATTGACGTATCCATTCAGCCAGCACCAGCGCGTGGTTTTGCTGGGTGTTTTTCGCCGCATACAGTAGCGTTAAGGTTTGCTGTCGGGCAATCTCTGCGAGACGCTTTCCTTCCTGCTGCTGTAGGGCCAGTTCAGCGCGATATTGCTCGGAAAAGTGTGTGAAATCAATCAATTCTGCGTGGAACGCCTTGCGTAAATCAGATGACGGCGTAAGCGTTTTATTCCATTCGTTAAAAATAAGGTCGGTCTTTTTTACCCCGCGAGGCCACAACCTGTCGACCAGTACGCGATAACCATCATTTTTTTCTGCTGGGTCATACACGCGTTTACATTGAATTTTCATCTTCTCATCCGCTCCATTAATCCACTGCTTTGATTTATTTCGACACCTTTATTACGGTTAAATAAGATCGTAAAACGTGACAATTGTAACATTCTGCCCGTCCTGACTCCCAATTTAAGGGATTGTGATACCAACAAAAAATCGGTAGGCTGAGGCTCCTTATATTGTCCCTCATTGTCTGGACATAAGGAAAGCTTAATGGAAATTTCCCCGTTCAAAGATACGCTTCGCATTGCGCTGGTGGGTGATTACAGCCCTGATATTGTGGCGCATCAGGCCATTCCTCTTGCCATCGATGATGCCGCTGCCGTCCTGGAATTAGTGGCTGATTATGACTGGCTAACCACCTCTGATATTAGCAGCAGTGAAGATCTGATTGGCTATGATGCTATTTGGGTCGTTCCTGGCAGTCCATATCGGCACCTGGAAGGCGCACTGATCGCGATACGCTACGCGCGTGAAAACAGCATCCCATTCCTCGGGACCTGTGGCGGTTTTCAACATGCGATTCTGGAGTATGCCCGCAACGTGCTGGGCTGGAGTGATGCTGCCCATGCGGAAACGGATACCACGGGGCGGATGGTCATCGCACCGTTGACCTGCTCGCTGGTAGAAAAAACGGATGATATTGAACTGAGGGCCAATACGCTGATTGCCAAAGCCTACGGACGGGGTGTTATCTCCGAGGGGTATCACTGCAACTATGGCGTATCGGAAGATTTTGCCGCCGAGCTTGAGAGCGGTGATCTTCGTGTGACTGGCTGGGATGAGGCTGGTGATATCCGTGCCATTGAGCTGGTGACGCATCCTTTTTTTGTCGGCACACTCTTTCAGCATGAACGTGGAGCGCTGGCGGGAAAACCCGTGCCGTTAGTTCAGGCAATGCTGCGCGCTGCGCGAGGATAAAAAAACGGGCAGGTTATACTCAAACCTGCCCGCTGCTTTATGCGCTTGCTATCTCCCGATTACGCCCCGCGCACAGACCAAACACTGCCATCAGTATTGCTAACACGGCGACCCCAGCTAATGGAATCAGCCAGCTACCATTGAGGTCGTGAATCTTACCCATCAGCGGTGGCCCACAGGCAGCCAGTAAATACCCGACGGACTGTGCCATGCCGGACAGGGCCGCGGCCTGATGCGCTGAGCTTGCGCGCAGGCCAATAAAGGTCAAACCAAGGATCATCGTAGCGCCTGAGCCAAAGCCAAACAGTATGGTCCACAGCAAAGCCTGCCCGGGCATTACCGCGAATCCCGCTGCGCCGATGGCGCACATTAACGAAACCAGTGCGGCGATGGCGCGCTGATCCTTAAATCTGTTCAGGACGAGAGGGATCAATAACCCCGGCGCGGCGGTTGCCAGTTGCAGTAAACCATGCAACGAACCGGCCTGCGCTTCGCTGTAGCCGTGGCTGATTAAAATGGCGGGTAGCCAGCCAATGATCACGTAGTAGATAAGTGAATTGATCCCGAGAAACAGCGTCACCTGCCAGGCGAGGCTCGAGCGCCAGATCGCGCGGGAATGCAAAGCGCGCGAGTTGCTCAAACTGGCATTGGCCGTCTGGCGACATTGGGGTAACCAGATAATCAGCGCCAGCAGCGGAAAGACCATCAGTACCATCAGCGCACCGCGCCAGCCAAACCCGTTCAGCGCCAGCGGAACCACAATAGCTGAACCCAGTGCCGCCGCTGCGCCCATAGTCAGCGAGTATGCGCCAGTGAGTTTTGCCACATGCTGAGCAAAATCACGCTTAATCAGCCCAGGTAACAGCACATTTCCCAGCGCGATTCCGCAACCAATGATAGCGGTACCGCTAAACAGGAAACCTGGCGTGGGCAGCGAACGTATCGCAATACCTACGCAAATCAGTAGCATTGCGGCAAACAGGCTGCGTTCGATACCCCAACGGCGTGCAACGGCGGCGGCCAGAGGCGATACCAGTGCGAAGGCCAGCAGCGGCAGGGTGGTCAGAAGTCCCGTCTGGGCGGTACTCAGGCCGTAGTCGGTGCGAATTGCATCCAGCAGCGGGGCGGCTCCGGTAAAGGTGACGCGCAGCGTGGTGGCAATCATCAGGATCCCCGCGATCAGCCAGGCTGCGTTTTTGCCGCGGGAGGAAGGCATATTTGTCATTTTTTTCTCATATCGTCAGGCGAGGCGATACTTTAGCGTTTTTACTCAATGGATGAATCAAGCTAAAATGACAGTTTATCGCTAAAAACGGACATTTTTATGTTAGGACTGAGACTGGATGGGTATGAGCCCGACCTTTACCACGATGCGGCGGTGGCGTTTTGTATTCAGGCCCGGGAAGATGAACTCTTCAGTCCGCTGCATCAGCACCGTAAGGGGCAGTTGATTCTGGCCTTGCATGGCGCGATCACCTGTGAGGTTGAAAATGCTATGTGGATGGTGCCTCCACAATATGCGGTATGGATCCCCGGTGAAATTCCACACAGCAATCACGTTACCGTTGGGGCGCAACTGTGCTTTTTGTTTATTGAGCCGCAGGCAGTAGTGATGCCTGAACGCTGCTGCACCCTGAAAATCGCCCCATTATGTCGGGAGCTCATTCTGGCGCTGGCGTCCAAAACGGATGATCAACGGCTGGAGCCGTCTACCCAGCGGCTGACACAAGTGCTATTTGATGAACTCCCGCAGCAGCCGCAGGAGCAAATGCAGTTGCCGGTTTCCGATCACCCGAAAATCCGCAGAATGGTCGCGACGATGGCGCGGGAGCCCGCGCAGTGGCAGACGCTGGGACAGTGGGCCAGCGTATTTGCGATGAGTGAGCGGAACCTCGCCCGTCTGGTCGTTAAAGAAACGGGGTTGAGTTTTCGCCGCTGGCGTCACCAGCTTCAATTAATTCTGGCGCTGCAGGCGCTGATAGATGGCCATAACGTGCAACAGGTTGCGCAAATGCTCGGTTACGATTCGACCACGGCATTTATCACCATGTTCAAAAAAGGCCTGGGACAGACGCCAGGCCGTTATCTGGCTGGACTGGCTACTGCTTCCCAACAATCAATGACACCAGACCTGCCGCAATGAGCGGTCCCACCGGCACACCGCGAAATAGCGCCACGCCCAGTACCGTACCCACCAGTAAACCGGCCACAAGCTGAGGCTGGCTACCCATGAGCGTGACACCGCGCCCGCCAAGCCAGGAGACGAATACCCCGATGGCAATAGCGACCAGTGATTTCCAGTTCACAAAGGAGTGGATGAGCGTGGAGGGGGGGAGCGTTCCGCTGGCGATCGGCGCCATGACGCCAATGGTTAGAATTATAATCCCGACGGTCAGGCCCTGTTTTTCTATCCATGGAAAGAAAGTATTCAGAGGGGTAACACGAACAATGATCAGCACCAGAATTGAAACAGCGACAGTGGTGTTGTGGCTGACAAAGCCCAGAGCTGCCAGTCCGAGCAGGATCAGCAGAGTGACATCAAACATCGTAGTTTCCTTGCCAAAAGAAAAAATAAGCCTGCTTACTGTACGCGTAAACGCGTGACGGAACAGGCTTTTTTTAATGATTATGATTTTTTTTGGGCTAATGCACGATGCTACGTTTTTACACCTGACTCGAGCGGCTATTGTACGCGGCGGAACGGGAGTAATTCCGGTTTCGCGATACGTAGGTAATCTGCGGTATCCATGATCACGGATTTTTCCAGCACTCCGGCATTGAACGCAATTTCGTTAAAACGCTCAAACAATAGCGGATCGGCGACCAGCTTAAGATTTGGATGGAAGCTAAACGGTGGAATAGCGCCGAATACGCAGCCTGTCAGCGCATCGACTTCCGCCGGGCTGGCAAGTGATGCTCTTAACCCGCCGATATGACTGGCTAACAGGCTCAGGTCGGCCTGCTGGTCGGCAGAAAGAATCGCCAGGACATGCTGATTAACGCCGTTGCCTTTGACCTTACAAACCAGCGCTTTTGCTCCCTGGCCCAGTGCGGTACCGCGAATTTCAGAAACCGCTTCACATTTGCCGACCGCTTCATGGCTTACCACGCGATACGTCGCGCCTTGTTCTGACAACAGCGAAATTAAACGCTGATGCGTTGCGTTACCTTTGTTCACTTCCGTCATGACTTACTCCTGGTACAACAATGAAAATCCTGTCAGAAAAATGATTACGCATCCGCGCGTTTTTTCTGTTTGCTCAGGTAGAGCTGTGCATCGGATGCTTTGTAGGCATCATCAATGGTGTCGTTTGGCTGCATATTATAAATCCCTGCGGAGAAGCTGATTGCTCTATCTTGCGCAATAATTTGTAAGTTATAGCGAATCCTCTCCAGCAGACGAGGCGTTAATTCAGCGGGGTAATCAATGAGGATAATGCAAAACTCATCCCCACCGAGGCGGATGGCATAGTCGTTTTTGCGAATCGAGGTTTGAATGGCTCTAGCCAGAATGGTGATAATGCGATCGCCTTCCTTATGCCCCAGCGTATCATTAATGACTTTTAGTTTATCGCAATCAATGGCGATAAAGGTCACGAGGGTTCCCGCGTTTACTAACTGCTGTAAACGCTGTTCGAGCGTCGGCGTTAAAATTTTGCGGTTGTAGAGCCCGGTCATTGCGTCACTAATATTTTCACGCGTGACGTTGTGATACAGCCGAAAATGCGTTCTGACCATATTCAGCAACAGTATTGTCGCCAGCAGATAGAAGGCGAATACTTTCCAGGAGGAGACAATAAAGTACATAAAATCAAGCGATAAGGTGATGCGTATACCGCCGGGCATGTCCTCCTGGTAGTGAACATAGCTAAACAGGTTGTTCTCACTTTGGTGAACGAGTATCTCTTTACCTGAGTTGATGTCCGAAAGCGTCACGTTAAGATAGCGCCAGACGAGAGGGCGGTCGCTGGTATAGAAAATATTCTTTAAATTCTCTTTGTTAATATCCACCATCACCACGCCTTTTAACTTACCGGCATAGTAGACCGGTGTTAAAAAGCTCATCACTTTTTTCTCGGTCAGGTTATCTTCATAAATACGGGAGATTACCGTGCGGCCAGTGAAAATACCGTCAATATCATTCTGGTTGATACCCAGGTTTCCTTTTTGCAAAAACGACCAGTTGTGTATCGCAAATTTCCGCGAGTCGACCAGATCAAAGAAATAGACGTAGTTATTTTTGAGATCGACGTAATATCGAAATTTATACTCCTGCATACCTAAACCATGACCGTAATCTTTCTGTTCACGATTAACGTTTACCGCCCGGTCAAAAGAGGGCAGTAGAAATATGTCTTCAAGTTTCTCGCTACATTTTGTAGTGGGGGTTTGCAACGTACCGTGTAATGGCAGGTAGTTATGCTGGGTGAGGTTGAGCCCATGAGTGCCGTTAACGCTGTCGAAAGCGTTGCAAAGTGCTTTTTGTTGCTCGATAGAAGCGGGTACCTGGGGGGATGAAAATGTGCGCATCAGATGGGCTGCAATACTTTGATTAGTATACTTATCATAGAGAAACGATGAGTCGGCTTTCTCATTGATATAGCGCATGTACGCATTCATTGCTTTATCGCTGGCAATGAGCTCATAAACCAAAAAAGAAAACGTCAAAACAACTACGCTGACGGAGATAAAGAGCCTGAGCGCTTTATGATGCAATTGCATAATGATGTACAGCCCTGTAAGTCTGATACTTCAGTCTATCACACGGCATACATCCGCTCTAACGCTACTGGGAAGGGCATTTTGTAATAAAAATCATTCGCGTGCTTCACCTTTAACTCTTATTGTTGTATTTATAATGCAACTTATAAGGAAGGAGACAAGCAGATGAGCGCGACTGATAAAGCGGGCCATACGTTCTTAGCCAGCCTGGGCAAAACCCGTCTGCGTCCGGGGGGCGTTGAAGCAACAGAGTGGTTGTTCAGCCAGTCACAGCTGACGCCCGACAGCCAGGTGCTGGAAGTGGCGTGCAACATGGCCACGACGGCGATAGAGTTAGTTCAACGTTTTGGTTGTACGGTATACGCCATTGATATGGATAAAATCGCACTGGCAAACGCCAGAAATAACGTGACGGCAAATGGTCTGGAAAATCACATTCACGTTATGGCAGCTAACGCTAACACCCTTCCATTTGCGGATAACAGTTTCGACGTTGTGATCAACGAAGCCATGCTGACAATGTATGCCGATAAAGCGAAGGCGAAGTTAATTGCCGAGTATTATCGCGTATTGAAGCCCGGCGGGCGTCTGTTAACTCACGACATTATGTTCACCGCACAAAAACTGGGCGCGGGCGAGCAGGGCCAGCTTGTAGAGGTAGTGAAATCAAACGTTAGCCCGATGACCAGACAAGGCTGGCGCGATTTATTTCTGAACGGTGGGTTTGCACAGGTCTTGCAGCAGAATGGCGATATGTCGCTGATGTCGCCGCGAGGATTAATTCGTGATGAAGGGCTGACTGGGGCGGTTAAAATTGTGTTTAACGGCTTACGCACACGCGAAAATCGTCGCCGGTTCCTGAAAATGTTTCGCTTCTTCCGTTCGCAACGTCACCAGCTAAACTACATTGCCTGCTGCTCCGTAAAGGGAAAATAAAAAGGATAAACGGATGAATATTGATAAAATGAAAAATCAGCATGTTGAAATTCTGGAAAAAATATCATTTCTACGTACGTTGAGCCATGCAGGCGTATCATCCAATGCCCAGGAAATTGCAACTGCGATCGTTAGCATGAGTGCCATTATAAAAACACATTTGTCTGCTGAAGATCAGTTCCTTTATCCACATATTGAGCAGGATGGAAATAGTACGCTCAGACAGGTTAGCTCAAAATTTCAACGTGAAATGACGGATATCGTCAGCGAATATGAAGTTTTTTCCCGGCGCTGGAATATTGCCAGTAAATTAAAAGGTAATGATGAGGCATTCAGACGTGATGCCAACAATGTTCTACGCAAAGTGTATGAGCGTATGCAAAAAGAAAATAAAGACTTCTATCCGCTGGTGGAAAGGATGTAGGGTGTTTTAAAACACAATGATAAAAGGATGGCGAAGTGTCAGAAAAACACTGGTCGAGAATGGAGTACCTTCATCAGACAGTGACCAACCCTAATATAGTTATTAAGGGTACGCATAGCTATTACAGTGACTGCTGGGATCATGGATTCGAACGTTCGGTGGTGCGGTATTTACTCGGTGATGAGATCAGCCGGGACTGGGAACCGCTTGGGCATTTGGATAAGTTGATTATTGGGAATTTCGTCTGCATTGGCGCTGAGAGCGTTATTCTGATGCGGGGAAATAGTACGCACCGGCTTGACTGGATCAGTCTTTATCCCTTTATGGCGTCGATCAAAGATGCCTACGAGTTTCGGGGTGACACGGTGTTGCATGATGGTTGCTGGTTAGGCATGCGCGCCATGATCATGCCAGGCGTTACGCTCGGGGAAGGCGCTGTTGTTGCAGCAGGTGCGGTGGTGACTAAAGATGTGCCACCGTATGCGGTAGTCGGCGGCAATCCGGCAAAAATAATAAAATATCGCCTGCCGGTGGGGGATATTGAACGAATACTGGCCCTTAATTTGTATCAACTTCCGGAAGAGTCGCTCGTGAAAATGCAACCGCTGTTGTCTTCTGGCGATATTTCCGCGCTCGAAGTGGAAGTGGCTAGCCTGAGACAAAATGCTAAATGACATAACATGTGGTCGAAACGCGAGGTCATAAAAATCAACCAGAGGAGATAACCTCTGGCTGATTTATGTATGTGGTTAGCTATTGCTGGTTGTACTTTGCTTATGAAACAGTTCGCGAAAGACCGGATAAATATCATCCTGGTCGCGGATATGCTGCATCGCAAAGTTTTCAAACGTTGATTGCAGATATTCGTATTCACGCCACAAGGTCTGGTGCGCGCGGCGGGTGATTTCGATATAGCTATAATATCGCACCATCGGCAGCAGTTTTTTCGCCAGAATCTCATGACACAACGGGGAATCATCCGCCCAGTTATCACCGTCCGAGGCCTGTGCGGCATAGATGTTCCACTGGGCCGGGTCGTAACGGTCTTTTACCACTTCATCCATTAACTTCAGCGCGCTGGAGACAATGGTTCCCCCGGTTTCCTGAGAGTAGAAGAACTCGTGCTCATCCACCTCTTTCGCCTGGGTATGGTGGCGAATATAAACCACTTCCACGTTTTTGTAGGTCCGACTCAAGAACAGATACAGCAAGATATAAAAACGCTTGGCCATATCTTTGGTCGACTGATCCATTGAACCGGAGACGTCCATCAGACAAAACATCACTGCCTGGCTGGAAGGATCGGGCCGTTTTTCATAATTCTTGTAGCGTAAATCAAAGGTGTCGATAAACGGCACGCGTTCGATTTTTGCCCGTAGTTCGGCAATCTCTTTGCGTAACCGTTCCTCTTCCAGCAACTGCGCTGGTTCACTTTTTGCGATGGTTTCCAGATCCGCTTCGAGCGCATGCAATTCGCGACGCTTACCAGCCGTCATCGCTGTGCGGCGCGCCAGTGAGTTTTGCAGGGAGCGAACCACGCTAATGTTGGCAGGCACGCCGTTAGAGGTGAAACCTGCCCGGTGCGTTTTGTACTCCGTTAACTGACGCTGCTGATTCTGCTTCAGGTTAGGAAGTGCTAAATCTTCGAACAACAGATCGAGATATTCATCTTTAGAGATCTGGAAGACGAACTCATCCTGACCCTCGCCATCCTGGCTGGCCTGGCCTTGTCCGCTTCCTGAACCACCGCCGCCGCCCTGCGGGCGTTCAATGCGGTCGTTCTGCACAAAATGGTCGTTACCCGGATGCACGCGATGGCGCAAGCCGCCACGCCCCTGATGGAACATCGGTTCGCTAATATCATCAGTCGGAATAGAGACAGATTCGCCGCTATCCACATCAGTCACCGAACGCTTGTTAATGGCCTCGGAGATCGACTGTTTAATTTGCGATTTATAACGGCGTAAGAAGCGCTGGCGGTTTACCGTGCTCTTGTTTTTGCCGTTAAGACGCCGGTCAATAAACCAGGTCATAAGCCCCCCGTACTGCATTTGCCAACTTTATGCTACATCAGTAACGCCGGATGCGCTGAGCATATCCGGCCTACGGATGTGTATTGTAGGCCCGGCAAGCGTACGCGCCTCCGGGCACTTTTTTTAAGACGATTTACGTACGCGCAAATACCATTCGCACAGTAAACGTACCTGCTTACGCGTGTAGCCTTTTTCCATCATCCGGTCGACAAAATCGTCGTGTTTTTTCTGCTCGTCAGTTGAGGTTTTGGCGTTGAACGAAATGACCGGCAGCAACTCCTCGGTATTGGAGAACATTTTCTTCTCAATGACCGTGCGCAGTTTTTCGTAACTGGTCCAGTTTGGATTGCGACCGCTGTTATTCGCTCTGGCACGCAGAACAAAGTTGACGATCTCGTTACGGAAATCTTTGGGGTTACTGATACCCGCCGGTTTCTCAATTTTCTCCAGTTCTGAGTTCAACGACTCGCGGTCAAACAGCTGACCGGTATCCGGGTCGCGATACTCCTGATCCTGAATCCAGAAATCCGCATAAGTGACATAACGGTCGAAAATGTTTTGTCCATATTCGGAATAGGATTCGAGATAAGCCGTTTGGATCTCTTTGCCGATGAACTCAGCATATTTCGGGATCAGATAGCCTTTCAGGAACTCAAGGTAACGTTCTGCCAGCTCCTGCGGGAACTGTTCGCGCTCGATTTGCTGCTCCAGTACGTAGAACAGATGCACCGGGTTAGCTGCCACTTCGGCGTGGTCAAAGTTAAAGACGCGTGAGAGGATCTTAAACGCGAAACGCGTGGAAAGACCGTTCATTCCCTCATCGACCCCGGCGTAATCCCGATACTCTTGATAGGACTTCGCTTTTGGATCGGTATCTTTCAGGCTTTCCCCATCGTAAACACGCATCTTCGAGTAAATGCTCGAGTTCTCAGGCTCTTTCAGGCGAGAAAGAATGGTAAAGCGAGAGAGCGTTTCCAGCGTGCCCGGTGCGCAAGGCGCATGGGTCAGCTCACTGTGGTTAAGCAGTTTTTCGTAAATTTTGATCTCTTCGGAGATCCGCAGGCAATAAGGCACTTTGACGATGTAAACACGGTCAAGGAACGCCTCATTGTTTTTATTATTACGGAACGTCACCCATTCGGACTCGTTCGAGTGGGCAAGAATAATTCCGTTAAACGGCAGGGCAGAGATACCTTCTGTCCCGTTGTAGTTTCCTTCCTGGGTTGCGGTCAGCAGAGGATGCAGCACTTTAATTGGTGCTTTAAACATCTCAACGAACTCCATAATCCCCTGGTTTGAGCGGCACAGTGCGCCCGAATAACCGTAGGCATCAGGATCGTTCTGGGCGTGGTGTTCGAGTTTACGAATATCCACTTTCCCGACCAGCGCAGAGATATCCTGGTTGTTTTCATCACCAGGCTCCGTTTTGGCGATAGCGATCTGCTCCAGAATAGACGGCCAGACTTTGACAACGCGGAATTTTGTAATGTCCCCGCCAAAATCATGCAGACGTTTTGCAGCCCAGGGCGACATGATCGTACCGAGATAACGACGTGGGATCCCATACTCTTTTTCCAGGATCTGCGCGTCTTCCTGTGGGTTAAACAGGCATAACGGATGATCGTTTACCGGGCTACGCTCGCCGTTGGCGCTCAGGACATAAATCGGTACTCGCTGCATCAGCGACTTCAGCCGCTCAGCAAGAGATGATTTCCCCCCTCCCACAGGCCCCAGCAGATACAGAATCTGCTTCTTCTCTTCCAGACCCTGAGCCGCATGCTTCAAATAAGAAACAATCTGCTCAATGGCCTCTTCCATGCCATAAAACTCTTCAAAAGCGGGGTATCGTGCAATCACCCGATTCGAAAAGAGTCGAGAAAGACGAGGTTCGTGGGCAGTGTCGACCATGACAGGCTCACCAATAGCCATTAATAGCCGCTCTGCCGCATTGGCATAAGCGCTGCGATCTTGCCGACAAGTGGTAAGAAACTCCTGCAGCGTGAACTCTTCGTCCTTGGCAGCTTCATAACGCTGGCGATAGTGATCGAATATATTCATGGTATGCCGTCCTTTCGTTTTTTTAGCACATGTTAAGAGCCGTTCATATGAATAGTAGAGGCCCCTGAAGAGGTAAACTGAACGACGTCGCTGCTGAAGAAATAAGCAACTCTCATGCCATTGTGGTGGTCAGGAGATCAACGTATTCGGTGATACACCTTCTAAAATTAAGCGTAGATGGCATTTGCAAAACTTGCCTGTGTGCGCAAATGAATTTCAATGGCATATCAATAACTCATCAGCAAAAAAAGCATATCTTTTGTAAATCTATGGGGCAGGATTCATGCGGTGTTCACTGTCCTGCAAGCAAAATGTCATCACTCGCTGAGAAATTAGGGGGTTACATTCTGGGGCGAATCCGTAAAATAGTTGGGCTGAAGCGTATTGACGGTTAAACTTTGACCGCTACACATTTAAATAAGGAATTATTGACTGTGACCAAACTCAAACTTCTGGCACTTAGCGTGCTTATTGCCACTTCCGCTAACGTCGCACAGGCAGAGAGCAACCTGACGCTGGGCGCAGGCGTTGGTGTGGTTGAGCACCCTTACAAAGATTACGATAGTGACGTTTACCCGGTCCCGGTTGTGACTTATGAAAGCGATAACTTCTGGTTCCGTGGTCTGGGCGGTGGTTACTACCTGTGGAATGACGATACCGATAAGCTGTCGGTGATGGCCTATTGGTCGCCAATGTACTTCAAACCGGGTGACAGCGACGACAACCGTCTGCGTAGTCTGGATAAACGTAAGAGCACCATGATGGCTGGCCTTTCTTACATTCACAACACGCAATACGGTTTCCTGCGTACCAGCCTTGCAGGCGATACGCTGGATAACAGCAATGGTATTGTATGGGATCTGGCGTGGTTATACCGCTATACCAATGGCGGTCTGACGTTGACTCCGGGGATTGGTGTCGAGTGGAACAGTGAAAACCAGAATGAATACTATTATGGTGTTTCACGCCATGAATCTGCCCGTAGCGGCTTGCGTAGCTACGATCCTGAAAGCTCCTGGAACCCGTATCTGGAGCTCAGTGCAAACTATAACTTCCTGGGCAACTGGAGCGTATACGGTACTGCGCGTTATACCCGCCTGTCTGATGAAGTGACAGACAGCCCGATGGTGGACAAATCCTGGACGGGTCTGATTTCAACGGGTGTTACCTACAAGTTCTGATACCACTGCGTGTCAAACACTCGCCCGCAGAGATGCGGGCTTTTTTGTGCATATCAGAGATGAATATTGATCCAAAACATGTGATTTGATTTTTTGTGCTGTTTTGGCATTACATCGGCCGCAACAAATAGTTAACGTATTTTTCCTGCCGCAATTACCAAAATTAAACCTGTTGTTTGATGAGACTGAAATCTATTCGTTTGTGAATGGAAGAGTATCTGTACAGTTTCACGAATTATTGTTCTGGGAGAGTGATTTCTGGTTTCGCAATATATTGATAATATTCTATTTTATAATCACGGTATAATTTTATCGTGAAACTCTCGCCACTAAAAATAGCAAGATAACTATTTTATTATTTTTGTGAGACGATGAAAGTTAACTTTCATTTGAAAAAATAAAATCATTAAGTTAATTTTTATTTTACATCTTTTAGGTATTTATCTGAAAAAATTAAAATTGACATTAAATAAGCGATTGCAGATATTACTCCAACTTAATAAGTAAAGACAGTAACGCTGCATGGCTCAGATATTAAATGTCATGTGGTTTTCTTGCGAATAAACCTGGTAGAGATAATGAAAAAGTTAATCATGATAGCAGTGATGGGTGGGATTCTGACGGGATGTTCCACCGAGGCTTCACGCATGAGTGCTTGCGAAAGCAAGGGCGTGAGCCGCGATGCCTGCTATATCGCTGAGCAAAACCGTCAGGCGACAATCAATGCCGTAGCTGAAAAACAAGCTATGGAGAACGCGCAAAACGTATATAACTCAAATGATACTAATTCCAGTCATCACCACAAACACAATAATTATTAAGGTGTAACTTATGAAGAAATTAATAATTATCGCTGCACTGGTCGCAACATCTGCGGCTGCACCAGCCTATGCCATCAGCGAGGCTTACCGTCAGCAGTTACAGCATGAACATAAAACGATGGTCAGCGATGCTAATGCTCCGGTGCACGCCAGTAAAATCACACCCGTGCATGTGAATAAACTGGGTGTAGACTTTAAACGTGGCGCTGATGGTATTGCTTATATTAATGGCAAAGCGGCGGCAAATGATGAGAACAATGCAGACGCTCAGTCTTATAGCGCGGGCTTGATTTCCGTCATCGTCTATAAAAACGGGAAAATTAACGCGATGAAAGAGGGGAAATATTTAGGTCGCTTAAAATAACCGCAGTGCAGTTAAGATTTTCTGTCATTCGGCCCGGGAGCATTGTTTGTTCCCGGGTTTTTTATTGCCGTTGCAATAGCGGTCAACTTCCAATCTTAGAAGGTGCAATTTGTGCACCCTAACAGGACACATGCCAGTTGTTTTGCTTTACTGTGGTGCATTAACACAGGAGGGCGCTATGACAGCGAAACAGGTGATGTTTACAAAGCAGGTATCGCTGCCTGCTATTGGGCAGGGAACATGGTACATGGGCGAGGATCCTGGCCGACGTCGGGAAGATGTTTCAGCGCTGCGGGCTGGTCTGGATCTCGGTCTGCGGTTGATCGATACCGCCGAAATGTATGCAGATGGTGCAGCGGAAGAGGTAGTGGGTGAAGCATTAACCGGGCGTCGTGATAGCGCTTTTTTAGTCTCGAAAGTATATCCCTGGAATGCCGGTGGTCAGAAAGCCATTGCCGCCTGTGAGGCGAGCCTGCGTCGACTAAAAACCGATTATCTGGATCTCTATTTGCTCCACTGGACGGGCAGTTTTTCATTTGCTGAGACCGTTGATGCCATGGAAGCACTCATTGCGCAGGGGAAAATCCGCCGCTGGGGCGTCTCTAATCTCGATTACGATGACATGCAGGCGTTATGGCAAGTCACAGGTGGGCGGAAATGTGCCACTAACCAGGTGCTTTATCATTTAGCATCGCGCTGTATTGAATATGATTTACTGCCGTGGTGCCAGCAGCAGCAGATGCCGGTCATGGCTTACAGTCCGCTGGCTCAGGCGGGGCGATTGCGCGGTGACTTGCTTTCTCACTCTGTGGTGAACGACATCGCGCACGCGCACAATGTTAGTGCTGCGCAGATTTTGCTGGCATGGGTGATCCGTCTGCCGGGCGTGATGGCGATTCCAAAAGCGGCAAGCATAGCGCATGTCGAACAAAATGCCGCCGCGCTGGAGATAACGCTCTCTGTTGATGAGCTGAAGCAGTTAGATAAGGCATATCCAGCGCCAAAGGGTAAAACGGCGCTGGATATGGCCTGATTTGCCGAATGGCGATGCTCACGCTTCTTATCCGGCCAACGCAATGTTTGGTAGGCCGGATAAGGCGCAAGTTCCGTCAGGCTACAGACACAATTTTAGCGTTTAGCAACGCGGATAGTTTGTGCCAGGCGTGATGGTTTTTCTTCGCGGGTTTTCTGCGGCGCGGTCGCGTAAGCCGTCTCTACGCAAACAAACGTTTTATAGCCGTCATCCGGCATGTCGCCCATGCTAACGGACAGCGCCGGACCCGGGTTCCAGCCCACGACATTCAGATGGTGATGATGGACGACGTCGATATTGCGGTTGAGCGCATCATCATGGATAACGCTGCACGCTTGCGGATTCAGATAGACACGATCGGTGCGGTCCGGGAAGGTCTGGATACCATCAGCCAGCACATCTTCTTTAGCATCATTCACTTTGTCGATCAGGCGATCGCCAAGTCCACTGACTTTTACTGCCGCAATGTCACCGACGTTGAAATAGGTATGCAGCGCAGAGGTGGTTTCAAATTCACCGTGGGCTTCCAGTTCCATTTCACAGGTGGCACCTACTTTGAAACGGGCCAGCAGGCAGAATTCGTGCGGCCATAGCTGACGCGTTTCAGCGTTGCTTTGCAATTCAAACGTCAGCACCACGCCATTGTCGTCTTCGTTGTGCGCTTTCAGCGTCCATGGCAGGTTGCGGGCAAAACCATGAGAAGGCAGGCCCTGCTGAGCAGCCGGACCAAACCACGGCCAGCAAATTGGTACGCCGCCACGCAGCGCTACGCCGGTTTTAAACGGGGTATTGTTACTTAGCCACAGGACTTCCTCTTCGCCGTTGGGTTTCCAGGAAAGAAGATGTGCGCCCTGCAGTGCGAAAGATGCTTTAACCTGTGGATGATCGACCACAAGAATCTCAAGTTCATCAAGCTGGCGGCGGGAGAGGACCGGGGTAATTTGTTCGATTACCGGAAGTGCAAAAATTTTATTAATCATTATGCAATCCTTTTTTTTACCCTAAATAATTCGAGTTGCAGGACGGCGGCAAGTGAACGATCCCGATGAGCTTACAGAAGTAAGTGATTCGGGTGAGAGAGCATTGCCAACACACCGGTAACTTGAAGTATGACGGGTATCTTCAGGCAAAAAAAAGAGCGACCTGAGTCGCTCTTACAGATTACTGTTTCATCTCAACTTATTTGGAGATGTGAGCAATCAGGTCCAGAACTTTGTTGGAGTAGCCGGTTTCGTTGTCGTACCAGGATACCAGTTTCACGAAGTTGTCGTTCAGTGCGATACCAGCTTTAGCATCGAACACGGAAGTGCAAACTTCACCGTTGAAATCGGTAGATACTACGTCGTCTTCGGTGTAACCCAGAACGCCTTTCATCGGGCCTTCGGAAGCAGCTTTGATTGCTTTCTTAATTTCTTCGTAAGAAGCAGCTTTTTCCAGACGAACGGTCAGGTCAACAACAGATACGTTCGGGGTAGGAACGCGGAACGCCATACCAGTCAGTTTGCCGTTCAGTTCTGGCAGTACTTTACCTACAGCTTTAGCAGCACCAGTAGAGGACGGGATGATGTTCTGGGATGCGCCACGGCCGCCGCGCCAGTCTTTGTGAGACGGGCCATCAACGGTTTTCTGAGTAGCGGTGGTCGCGTGAACAGTAGTCATCAGACCTTCGATGATGCCGAAGTTGTCGTTGATAACTTTAGCCAGCGGAGCCAGGCAGTTAGTGGTGCAGGAAGCGTTAGAAACGATGTCCTGACCTTCGTATTTGTCAAAGTTAGCGCCTTTAACAAACATCGGAGTGTTATCTTTGGACGGACCAGTCAGAACCACTTTTTTCGCGCCAGCAGTGATGTGCTTACGAGCGGTTTCATCTGTCAGGAACAGGCCAGTAGCTTCAGCTACTACGTCAACACCAACTTCGTCCCATTTCAGGTTAGCCGGATCACGTTCAGCGGTAACACGGATTTTTTTACCGTTTACGATCAGATGACCGTCTTTCACTTCAACGGTACCGTTGAAACGGCCGTGAGTGGAGTCATATTTCAGCATGTAAGCCATGTAGTCAGCGTCTAACAGGTCGTTGATTGCAACGATCTCGATGTCAGAGCGTTCTTGAGCAGCACGGAAAACAATGCGACCGATACGGCCAAAACCGTTGATACCTACTTTGATAGTCATATATTCCACCAGCTATTTGTTAGTGAATAAAAGGTTGCCTGTAAAATTACAAAAACCTTACGCAGCGTCAAGCGGAATCGTGTCAATCATTGCGACAAATCAATCTGCTGCTTAAGCTTTGCGCAACTGACTCGCCTCACTCTTCCTTTGGGCTTGAAACCACATGGGGTCGGCGGCCCGAATTTTAAAGGGCAATCAAGATAAAAACGTGATTGTGATCACGAATTGCAGGCTGCCATTTCGCACGGATCAAGTTTAGAACAAAAGTTCGCACTCTGGTGTTAATGTTTTGTTAGAATCTGTCTCGCGATGTGAGTTTAGATAAAGCGAGATGTGAGCAAATGGCTAATCAACCTTCTCCAGAAGAACTAAAAAAAAATTTAACCGAAATGCAGTTCTACGTGACGCAGAATCACGGGACAGAACCGCCATTTACCGGGCGTTTGCTGCACAACAAGCGTGACGGCATCTACCACTGTTTGGTCTGCGACAAACCGCTATTTCGTTCCGAGACAAAATATGACTCTGGCTGCGGCTGGCCCAGCTTTTACGAGCCTGCCAGCGCAGAGGCTATCCGTTACATTAAAGATACTTCACACGGTATGCAGCGCATTGAAATCCGCTGTGGTAACTGTGATGCGCACCTGGGGCATGTCTTCCCGGATGGTCCGCAACCTACCGGTGAACGTTACTGCGTTAACTCAGCCTCTTTGAACTTCACCGATGGTGAAAACGGTGAGCAGACCAAAGGCTGAAGAAACGATTCAGCAAATTATTCTACGGAGAGTGGATTTAACATGAATCTTGATGAGATGATCAACAGCATGACGCCGGAAGTTTATCAGCGCTTATCAACTGCCGTTGAACTCGGAAAATGGCCGGATGGCGTGGCGCTAACGGCAGAACAAAAAGAGAACTGCTTACAGCTGGTGATGTTGTGGCAGGCGCGAAACAATATTGACGCGCAGCATATGACGATTGATACCAACGGTGAGATGGTGATGAAGAGTAAGCAGCAGTTGAAAGTGGAGTTTGGTATTACGCCCGAACCCATTGCGACGTTTAAATCCTGATTACTCAGGCCCGGCAAACATCTATGTCGGGCCCGCAGTTGAAGTTATTTCTTGTTCATCATCGCCTTCAGATCGGCGAATGGATTATATTTCGCTTCGCCCACCGCCTTCTGCGCATCTTCGCCTGCAACCACCGTTGAACCATACTGGTCCGCTTCCGTATATTTCGAATGTTCGTGATCGTGGCAGTACAGGCACAACATTTCCCAGTTGCTACCATCTTCCGGGTTATTGGAGTGATCGTGATCGATATGGTGTACCGTCAATTCGCGCAAATTTGAATACACGAACTCACGGGAACAACGTCCGCAGACCCAGGGGAAGAGTTTAAGCGCCTTTTCCCGGTAACCGACTTCCAGACGGGCGTAATTTTTAGGGATAAAAGCCATAAAGCTCATGCCTCCAGTAGAAAATGAAAAGCTGCGCCAAAAGCTGGCGCAGCAGAATGCGATAATCATAACCTATTGTGTCAGGCGTTGGGATCAGTGTTTGATGCCTAACGAATCGGCTAACTGCTTCGCCAACTGATTTTGATCATCCGCACCGTATTCCCAGAACATGGCGCCTCCCAGCCCCTTGCTCTTGATATAGTCAGCCTTGATCGCTACCGAGCGAGGATTTTCATAAGAGAGGGCAAAGAGCGCTTTTCCATCCACAGACTGCACTGACAGCCACGGCACTTTTGCTTCATCATCCCAATGCTGGCTAAAGCGCTTCTGCGGATCGTTGATCAATTTCGCCACGATATCGTTGTACTTCACATAGGTATCTTTGCTCAGATCGACGCCCAGTGATTTGAACAATTCAATTTGCGCGGGCCCGAAATAGGGCTGGGTAACAGGATTTTTCTGTGCGTCAGGTTTGCTCCAGTCAATGCCTGGCTCAACAGCGCGTTTCGGTACGCGACCATAAAAACCAATGCCCAGGTTCATCTGACTCGCTTTTAGACCGGCAGCAAGATAGTTGTTGACCACAAAATCAGCGCTGTACTTATCCGCCGCGGCGACTGTCGGCCATTGTGTCGAATCGTACAGGTTCGAGTTGAAATACTGCGTACCGTAAGCCATGTCATAGGTCATCAGGTTTATGTAGTCGAGCGATGGCGCAATGGCTTTCACATCCACCCAGCTTTTCGGGCTTTCCGCATTTGCGCCCACGGCGATAGTCAGTAGTTTTTTATGCCCCAATGCGGCGCGGAGCTCTTTTAACAACGCGGTGAAGTTAGCACGGTCGGCCGGTTGACTTTCGACCAGTCCCCAGGCGCCGTTGACCGGGTATTCCCAGTCGAGGTCGATGCCATCCAGTCCATATTTCGCAATTATCTCCTGAGCAGACTGAATAAACACCGCGCGCGATTCTTTCGTTGCTGCCGCGCCGGAGAATCCACGTGCCCCCCAACCACCGACGGAAAGCAATACTTTCAGGTTCGGATTCTGTTTACGCAGCTGTGGAATTTTCAGTAAATCATCCTGCACTTTCGGTGAAAGCCAAATCTGATGCAGCTTACTGGCGTCTTTTAAGGCGTCATTGGTCTCGTCTTTTTCGTTGTTGTAGACAAGGCCAAACGAATAGTTGAGATGGGTTATCTGACGAACATCCAGTTTATTGATGTCACCACCAGGACCGGCAGTGACGTCGCCGCCACCATTGAAGTAGCCAACTGACATCAGTGAACTGGCGGAAACAACGCTGGCGCAAAGCAGGGGTAATGCTGCCAACAAAGGCAATAGTTTCATCGGTGTTCCTCTTTGACATTTAAACAAGCAAACACGCCACGGAAATGGCGTGGCGAAAAAAACAGCATTTGCAGGTTAACAGTTTCATAACAGGAAAAATGCGAAGGTGTTCACGTCATGTTGGCGAAGCGGCAAACCATTTCTGGTAGGTTGTATCGGTTGGGGCAAACATTACTGATTGTTGACGCAAGTCCTTTTTCTGGCCTACAGATTTGCATACATGCGCAAATTCAATAGGCCGGATAAGGCGTTTTAAAGTATTAGCGATGGGTTTCCAGCCAGTCATCAAGCGTATACAGCGTCGCGCCCGCTGCGGCCATTTCCATAAACGCCTCTGCACTGTCCTGGGGTTGAATATTGACGCCACGGCAGCCGTCGGTAATAACGCTGACGGTATAACCAAGATCGAGCGCATCCAGAACGGTGAATTTAACGCAATAGTCGCTAGCCAGACCCATGATAATAAGCTCAGCAATACGGTGTTCGAGCAGCCAGGCGTTCAGCGCGGTTGCCTGACGACGACCGTTATCAAAAAATGCACTGTAACTGTCGACCAGCGGGTTCTCGCCTTTGGTGAAGGTTTTCGCTATTGCACGCTGGTTCAGCAGCGGATGCAGGGCCGCCCCTTCGCTGTTTTGCACGCAATGATCGGGCCAGAACGTTTGCGCCAGACCATCCAGTTGTCCCTGACTGTAGGGGGCGACCTGATGCTGGCTGGCAAAACTACCGTGATTAGCCGGATGCCAGTCCAGACTGGCAACAACCGTGTCGCCGCGTAGGGCGCACCAGTCAATCAGACGGTTGGCAATCTCGATTGTGCTGTCGCCTTGCGGAACAGCGAGAGCGCCGCCGGCACAAAAGTCATTTTGTAAATCAACCAACAGTAAGGCTCGGGCCATGGGCATAGACTCCTTTATTCGTCCGGGGTGAGCTCGCCGCGCAGATTTTGCGTCATAGCTTCACGAATGCTCTGCACATCCAGTCCCTGACTGAGTAAATAATGCAATTTGGTGAGCGTGGCTTCGACGGTCATATCCGCGCCGCCAATCACGCCAGCGTGGGCGAGGGCATTACCCGTCGCGTAGCCACCCATGTTTACCTTGCCGGACATACACTGGGTCAGGTTCACCACCACAATGCCCCGCGAGCTCGCATCTTCAAGTTCTTGCAGAAACTCTTTATTTTGCGGTGCATTGCCCACGCCGTAGGAGCGCAAAATTAACGCTTTCACCGGCTGGCGCAGGAAGTTACGCACCACATCAGCGGAGATACCTGGATAAATGGTGACCACGCCAATCGGTTGTGGAGTAATAGGATGAACAATCAGTTCACCTGCGCCGTGCGGTGCTGGCGGTGTTCCCAGTCGACGGATGTGGATCCCGGCTTCCAGTAGCGGCGCAAGGTTGGGTGAGGCAAAGGCGTCAAAGCCATCGGCGTGCGCTTTAGTGGTACGGTTGCCGCGAAACAGTCGATTGTTGAAAAACAAGGTAACTTCATTGATCGGGTAATTTGCCGCAACGTACAGCGCATTGAGCAGGTTGATTTGCCCGTCTGAACGCAGCTCTGCCAGCGGAATTTGTGACCCTGTCACGATTACCGGTTTACCCAGGTTCTCCAACATAAAAGAGAGCGCTGAAGCCGTAAACGCCATGGTGTCGGTGCCGTGCAGAATGACAAAACCATCGTAATCGTCGTAGTGTGCTTTAATGTCTTCCGCAATATGCTGCCAGTCTTCCGGCGTCATGTCGGAGGAATCCATCAACGGGACGTATTCGTGGATGGTGAAGTCTGGCATCTCCGGGCGGTGGAATTCAGGCATCAATGCCAGTTGACGCTGGAGATGACCAGAAACAGGAATATAACCCTGTTCTGAGCGCTGCATACCGATGGTACCGCCGGTATAGGCAACGTAAATCGATTTCTTTTGCATGACTTTTCTTCTGTCTCAATGAAAACCCCTCTTCATCCCGAAGAGGGGGCAATTGTTAGCGAACGTTGGCGCAGGTCAGGCAAAACGCATATCGGTTTTGCGGATCGTTAAACGCGGCCAGCTTATCGCTTTCCGCTTTAACTGCACTGGCCGCAGAAGCAAGCGGCGCCGGGAGCATGGCCTGAATAGCTTCGGGCAGCATGGCGCGAACAGAGCCTGACATGCTGTCCATTACCATATCGACGAATGTCGGTTCATCCTGATAATACGCAATGTGCCACTGTTTCAGCTTGGCAAGCTCAGCCGCTTTCGCGATGGCGTCGTCAAAATCACCGAGGCTGTCTACCAGTCCGTTGGCTTTCGCATCCTGACCGGTCCAGACGTGACCCTGCGCGATTTTGTCAATCTGCTCAGGGGTTGTCTTACGTGCATCCGCGACCAGCGTGATAAAGCGCTTATAGCCATTTTCAATGCTCAATTGCATCATTTGCTGCACTTCAGGCGGTAACGCTTTGGTGATGGAGATATCCGCCAGCGGGGAAGTGGCCACGCCATCGGTATGTACACCAATGGAATCCAGGCTGTTTTCTACGGTGTTGATCACACCAAAGATCCCGATTGAACCGGTTAACGTGCTGGGGTTTGCCACAATGTAACTGGCTGGGGTGGAGATCCAGTAGCCACCGGAGGCCGCCATGCCACCCATAGACACGACAACCGGTTTACCCGCCGCTTTTGCCGCAGCCAGCTCAGCACGAATGACTTCCGAGGCGCTGACGCTGCCGCCAGGACTGTTCACGCGCAGTACAATAGCTTTCACTTTCGGATCGAGACGCGCTTCGCGGATTTGTGCGGCAGTGGTGTCGCCCCCCACATTTCCTGGGGTTTCTTCACCGTCCATAATCGCGCCGTTCGCGAAGATAACGCCAATGCTGTCTCCGGTATCCGCCGGTGTTTTCAGCGAATAATCGTAATAGCTGACGGCGCGATAGTTTTTATCCGCTTTGCTCCAGCCAAACTGTTTGGTCAGCATTTTTTCGACTTCGGCGCTGGAGGCGAGTGCATCCACCAGTTTGTTGTCGAGCGCATATTTCGCCGTATCTCCATCGACCTTCGTCAAACCGTCCAGCATCGCCTGTGCGCCAGGGAACACCTGCTGAGCTGGGATCTGGCGGTTGGCGGCGACCGTGTCGAGATAGTTCTGCCACAGCTCGCCGATCCAGCGACTATCGGCTTCACGCGCGGCAGGAGACATATCATCGCGGATAAACGGTTCTACGGCAGACTTATAGGTCCCGACGCGGAATACGTGCGTGGAAACTTTCAGCTTATCGAGCAGGGACTTGTAGTACAGACCGTTGGTGGCAAAGCCGTGCAGATCAACGGAACCCTGCGGAGAGAGGTAAATTTTGTTAGCAAAACTGGCGAGGTAATACTGCCCCTGGCTGAAGTTATCGCCCACGGCAAAGACCGGTTTACCGCTGTCGCGGAATTCCCGCAGTGCTTTGCCGATATACTGCATGGAAGGCTGGTCTGCCCCGGCAAAATTTTTCAGATCCATCACGATGCCGGTGATGTTGCGATCATCTTTTGCCTGGCGAATCGTATTCACGATATCGAACAGGGAGTTTTCCTGCAGACGATCGGAACTGGCGCCAAACAGCTGACGGCCAATAACGCTTAAACGACTGGTGCTCGAAGGCTTATCGACAATCACCCCGGAGATATCCAGCAGCAGCGCGCCTCGCTCAGCGTGTTCGCTGGTGTTGCTGCTACTGACCTGCATCCAGATGCCCACGCCAACCAGCACCAAAAAGATGAAGAACAGGTTAAGCACAAATTCACGGACGAAATTGAGTAATCGCCATGTCCATTTAAAAAATCCGGCAATAAATCGCCACAGGGTTCGCATGTATTCTCCCTACCAATTAACAACACGCCACCCCGAAATCCCGGAGAAAGGCGATAAGATGAGGCTATCGTAATGACCCGACAGGCACTTGTCAGCAGGAATCACCGCCTGTGCTGTAACAAAATCCGCTCACGTGTTAATTTTGTGAACAAATTTCATTGTTGGAGTTAAGCAAATGGATGCACTCGAATTACTTATGACCCGTCGTAGCGCCTCTCGTCTCGTCGAACCGGCCCCGGCAGGAGAGCAACTGCAAAATATTCTGCGTGCGGGAATGCGCGCGCCGGACCACAAAACGCTGCAACCGTGGCAATTCTTTGTCATTGAGGGCGAAGGGCGTGAACGCTTTGCCGCCGTGCTTGAAAAAGGCGCTATTGCATCTGGCAGCGATGAGAAGGCCCAGGAAAAAGCGCGCAGCGCGCCGTTTCGCGCGCCGCTGATTATTACCGTGGTGGCGAAATGTGAAGCAAACGACAAGGTTCCGCTATGGGAACAGGAAATGTCTGCCGGTTGTGCGGTGATGGCCATGCAGATGGCTGCCATTGCCCAGGGCTTTGGCGGTATCTGGCGCAGTGGCGCATTAACCGAAAGTGAGGTCGTCCGCGAAGCGTTTGACTGTCGCCCACAAGATAAAATCGTCGGTTTTCTCTATCTGGGCACACCACAGTTGAAAGCATCCACGACAATTACCCTTGCCGATCCGAGCGCATTCGTCCGTTATTTCTGATATCAACGGCAAAACTGTCTGGATTATGAGCAAAGGCACCCGAATTCAGACAGTCACTCTTACCACATCATGGAATGAGCGCTACCATATCCGGATTGCAATGACAGGAGATGTCCATGAGCGAGCAAGCTATTCGTTTAACGCAATACAGCCACGGAGCCGGTTGCGGTTGTAAAATTTCCCCAAAAGTGCTGGAAACCATCCTGCACAGTGAGCAGGCGAAGTTTGTTGATCCAAACTTACTGGTGGGTAATGAAACCCGCGACGACGCGGCTGTATACGATCTGGGGAACGGCACCAGCGTAATCAGCACCACCGATTTCTTTATGCCGATTGTCGATAATCCGTTTGATTTTGGCCGCATCGCCGCCACCAACGCCATCAGCGATATTTTCGCCATGGGCGGCAAACCGATTATGGCAATTGCTATCCTGGGCTGGCCGCTTGATAAGCTGGCGCCGGAAATCGCCCGCGAAGTAACCGAAGGCGGACGCTTTGCCTGCCGTCAGGCGGGTATCGCGCTGGCGGGGGGGCACTCTATCGATGCCCCTGAGCCTATCTTTGGTCTTGCGGTAACCGGCGTTGTTCCAACTGAACGCGTGAAGAAAAACAGCACCGCCGAGGCGGGATGCAAGCTGTTTTTGACCAAGCCTCTGGGTATTGGTGTCCTGACCACCGCAGAGAAAAAATCGCTGCTGAAGGACGAGCACAAAGGGCTGGCGACGGAAGTGATGTGCCGGATGAACATTGCCGGGGCGGCATTTGCCGATATCGACGGCGTGAAAGCCATGACCGACGTTACCGGTTTTGGGCTGCTGGGGCATCTGAGCGAGATGTGTCAGGGGGCCGGCGTTCAGGCGCAGATCGTCTACCAGGCTATTCCTAAGCTGCCAGGTGTTGAAGAATACATCGCGCAGGGCGCGGTGCCGGGCGGTACCCAGCGTAACTTTGCCAGCTACGGACACCTGATGGGTGAAATGCCGCAGTCGGTTCGCGATCTGCTCTGCGATCCGCAAACTTCCGGTGGTCTGCTGTTAGCGGTAACGCCGGTAGCTGAAGCCGAAGTTAAAGCGGCAGCGGCGCAGTTTGGCATCGACCTCACTGCGATTGGTGAGTTAGTGGAAGCTCGTGGCGGTCGCGCCATGGTTGAGATCCGTTAACTCGATGCGGTTGTTTATTGCCGAAAAACCGAGTCTGGCGCGCGCTATCGCCGATGTGCTGCCGAAGCCGCATCGCAAAGGTGACGGTTTTATCGAATGCGGAAACGGGCAAGTGGTGACCTGGTGTATTGGTCACCTGCTTGAGCAGGCGCAGCCAGATGCCTACGACAGTCGTTATGCTCGCTGGAGTCTGGTTGATCTGCCGATTGTCCCGGAAAAGTGGCAACTGCAGCCGCGTCCCTCGGTGACCAAACAGCTCAACGTTATTAAGCGATTTTTGCATGAGGCCAGTGAAGTCATTCACGCAGGTGACCCCGATCGTGAAGGACAGCTGCTGGTGGATGAAGTGCTTGATTACCTGCAACTGGCCCCTGAAAAGCGCCAGCAGGTGCAACGCTGCCTGATTAACGACCTCAACCCGCAGGCCGTCGAGCGGGCGATTGAGCGTCTGCGCGCCAACAGTGAGTTCATCCCCCTTTGCGTGTCGGCACTGGCGCGAGCGCGGGCGGACTGGCTGTACGGTATCAACATGACGCGCGCTTATACCATTCTGGGGCGTAACGCGGGCTATCAGGGCGTACTTTCGGTCGGGCGCGTGCAAACGCCGGTGCTCGGACTGGTTGTGCGTCGCGATGAAGAGATTGAAAACTTCGTTGCCAAAGACTTCTTCGAGGTAAAGGCGCATATCGTGACGCCCGCCGATGAGCGGTTTACCGCTATCTGGCAGCCGAGCGAAGCGTGTGAGCCGTATCAGGATGAAGAAGGGCGCTTGCTAAACCGTACGCTGGCTGAACACGTGGTAAACCGCATTAACGGTCAGCCAGCGATCGTCACCAGCTATAACGATAAACGCGAATCAGAATCCGCGCCGCTGCCGTTTTCGCTGTCGGCGTTGCAGATTGAAGCGGCGAAATGCTTTGGCTTAAGTGCGCAAAACGTTCTGGATATCTGCCAGAAGCTGTATGAAACCCATAAACTGATCACCTATCCGCGTTCGGATAGCCGTTATCTGCCGGAAGAACACTTTGCCGGACGTCACGCGGTGCTGAACGCGATTAGCGTCCATGCGCCGGATCTGCTTCCGCAACCGGCGGTCAATCCCGATACGCGAAACCGCTGTTGGGATGATAAAAAAGTGGATGCGCACCACGCCATCATTCCAACCGCGCGCAGTTCGTCCATCAACCTGAACGATAATGAAGCGAAGATATACAATCTGATTGCCCGTCAATATCTGATGCAGTTTTGCGCGGATGCGGTATTCAGGAAGTGCGTTATTGAGCTGGATATCGCGAAAGGTAAGTTTGTCGCCAAAGCCCGTTTTCTGGCGGAGGCCGGATGGCGTACGCTGCTTGGCAACAAAGAGCGCGACGAAGATAACGACGGGACGCCGCTGCCGGTGGTGGCAAAAGACGACGAGCTGCTGTGCGAAAAAGGCGAAGTGGTTGAACGACAGACCCAGCCTCCGCGGCACTTTACCGATGCCACGCTGCTGTCAGCGATGACCGGAATCGCGCGCTTTGTGCAGGATAAAGATCTGAAAAAGATCCTGCGCGCAACGGACGGACTGGGAACGGAAGCGACGCGCGCCGGGATTATCGAGCTGCTGTTTAAGCGTGGTTTCCTGGTGAAGAAGGGGCGCTATATCCATTCTACCGATGCCGGAAAAGCGCTGTTTCATTCGCTGCCTGAAATGGCGACGCGCCCGGATATGACCGCGCACTGGGAATCGATCCTGACCCAAATCAGCGAAAAACAGTGTCGATATCAGGATTTCATGCAGCCGCTGGTGGGGACGCTGTATCAGCTAATCGATCAGGCGCGCAGCACGCCGGTACGACGCTTCCGTGGAATTGCCGCACCGGGTAGTAGTGGTGGTGACAAGAAAAAGAGCGCGCCGCGTAAACGCACGGCGAAAAAAAGCCCGCCATCTGAAGAGGCGGGCCTGTAGTGCGCTCTTAGGCTGGATAAGGCGCGTGTGCCGCATCAAGCCTACGGGAACAACAGATCTGAATTAAATCACACCCTGGCCCAACATCGCGTCGGCAACTTTCACGAATCCCGCGATGTTGGCGCCACGTACGTAGTTGGTTTGCTTGCTTTCGCCGCCGTACTCGACGCAGGCATGGTGAATATCCAGCATGATGTGGTGCAGGCGCGCATCCACTTTCTCCGCTTTCCAGCCCAGACGTGCGGCGTTCTGCGCCATTTCCAGACCGGATGTCGCTACGCCTCCCGCGTTGGCCGCTTTACCCGGCGCGAACAATACACCGGCTTCCAGGAACAGATCGGTGGCCTCGATGGTGGTAGGCATGTTTGCCCCTTCGGCGACAGCCTTCACGCCGTTGGCGATCAGCACGCGTGCCGCATCGACATCAAGTTCGTTCTGGGTGGCGCACGGCAGGGCGATATCAACCAGAACCGACCACGGCTGTTGGCCTTCCAGATAGGTCAGGCCAAATTCGCGGGCGTAATCCGCCACGCGGCCGTCGCGGCTGTCTTTGATCGCGCACAGACGCGCCAGTTTTTCTTTGGTAAATCCGCTTTCGTCGACCACGGTACCGCTGGAATCGGAGGCGGTGACTACTCGCGCGCCAAACTCCATGGCTTTCTCAATGGCGAATTGCGCCACGTTACCGGAACCAGAGACGGCCACGCGCATGCCTTCAAAGCCCAGGCCATGGCGTTTGAGCATCGCTTCGGTGAAGTACACCAGACCGTAGCCGGTAGCTTCCGGGCGAATCAGGCTGCCGCCGAAAGAGAGACCTTTACCGGTAAAGACGCAGGCGCTGTTGTTGGACAGTTTTTTCATCATCCCGGCCATAAAGCCGACTTCACGACCGCCTACGCCGATATCGCCCGCCGGAACATCGGTATCGGGCCCTAAATGGCGGAACAGTTCGGTCATCAGCGCCTGACAGAAACGCATGATTTCGCCTTCGCTTTTACCTTTCGGATCGAAATCGCTCCCGCCTTTACCCCCGCCCATTGGCAGCGTGGTGAGGGCGTTTTTAAATGTTTGCTCGAAGCCAAGGAATTTCAGGATCGACAGGTTCACGGAAGGGTGGAAACGCATTCCGCCTTTGTATGGGCCAATGGCGGAGCTAAACTGCACGCGCCACGCGCGGTTGACCTGCACCTGATTGCGATCGTCCAGCCAGACGACGCGGAACTGGATCACGCGCTCCGGTTCAACCAGACGTTCCAGCAACGACATCTGACGATAACGCGGGTTTTGCTCGAGGAAGGGCCACAGTGTCGTCATTACCTCACGAACGGCTTGCGCGAACTCGGTCTGATTCGGGTCGCGCTTTTGCACATGGTTAAGGAATGACTCCAGAGAACGTGTCTGATCCATAGATATAAGTACCTCTTATGTATTGATATGGTTATATTTTTGATTTTTGTGTTAAGTGTTTTGCAGTTTTTGACTATAACATCAGCAGTGTGACGGGACGCAAGAAAAAATTAACCGCGCTAAGTAAATTAATATTGCTGCGTGGGTCATAACCAAAAGCGATGATGGCAAGGGCTAAAGTTTCTGCCGGTTTATACCGTTATACTGAGCATAACTGTCAGTCAAAAAGGAAAGAATATGCGCCGTATAATCATGGCAGGAGCGTTGGCACTGGTGTCCAGCGCGACGCTGGCAAATCAGCTTTATCGCCCGGACGTGCAGGTGAATGTCCCACCTGAGGTGTTCAGTTCCAGCGGTCAGCGGGCGCAACCCTGTAGTCAGTGCTGTATTTATCAGGATCAAAACTACTCAGAAGGGGCGGTGATTAAAGCGGATGGCGTTTTGCTTCAGTGCCAGCGCGATGATAAAACGATCAGCACGAATCCGCTGGTCTGGCGTCGCGTAAAAGGATAAACGCTTCTAATAGCGGGATATCGGCAGGCGCCAGCGGATAACGCAGCGCCTCTTCGGGTGAACACCAGACGATATCCTGATGTTCATACACTTTCAGCTCCCCCTGATATGACGGTACATGCCAGGCATGTAAGTGAATGAGTCGGCCTGAAACCTCGCGTTGATGGCTGGCAATGTAGCGCCCAACGACCGCCTCGATGCCCAACTCTTCACGCAGTTCACGGACCAGCGCCTCTGGCTGACTTTCCCCCGGCTCAACCTTACCGCCAGCAAACTCCCACATACCTGACTGATCCGCATGCTGCGGGCGTTGAGCCAGTAAAATTTTGCCATCACGTTCAATGATAGCGGCGACCACGTCGAGGGTTTTCATTATATTCATCAATATCTAACGGCAGAAAATGACATACTATCGCTATCTTTGTTTTATCTAAAGTATTCAGGAGCCACCGTTGAACGATCCTCAGTCGTGGGTAAAACCGTTAACGCGTATCCCTTCCAGTTTGCAACCGCTCGTTGCTACACAGAAAAAACATTATGGCGATGTGCTGCATCCCACGCGCTGGTGGGGGCGGATGCCGTTCCTGTTCTGGCTGGTGGCGCTGTTTGTCGGGTTTCTGGAGCGTAAAAAGGCGCGCCTGTCGCCGGTGATGCGCGCGCTGTTGATGACCCGCGTTTCTCAGGTGTGCCACTGCGCTTTCTGCGTTGACGCCAACAGTTTACGGCTGGCTGAACGCTGCGGCGCGCTGGATAAAGTCTTACAGGTTGCCAACTGGCAAGAATCAACGCTATTTAGCGCAGAAGAACGTGTAGGGCTGGCCTATGCTGATGCGGTCACCGCAACGCCACCACAGGTTGACGATGCGCTGAAAGCGCAGATGAAGCAGTATTTTACCGATGACGCCATTACTGAAATGACCGCGCTGATTGCGTTTCAAAATCTCTCGGCGCGTTTTAATGCCGCTCTCGATATTCCCTCCCAGGGACTGTGCGACAGTTTTAAAGGACGCCCGCATGCTTGACCGCCATCTTCATCCGCGATTAAAACCGCTTTTGCATCGCTGCGTGGGCATCATTGATCAACCGGCGATTACCCCGGACGGACTTACGCTGGTCGGTTTTGCTATTGGCGTGCTGGCGTTGCCATTTCTGGCGTTAGGCTGGTATATGGCGGCGCTGGTGGCTATTGTGCTCAATCGGCTGTTTGACGGGCTGGATGGGGCGCTGGCACGGCGCAGAGGGCTAACGGACGCGGGAGGATTTCTCGATATCTCGCTCGATTTTCTGTTTTACGCCTTAGTGCCGTTTGGTTTTATTCTTGCTGCGCCGGCGCAAAATGCGCTGGCAGGCGGTTGGCTGTTGTTCGCGTTTATTGGCACCGGCAGCAGCTTCCTGGCCTTCGCCGCGCTGGCGGCAAAGCATCAGATTGATAACCCCGGTTATGCGCATAAATCGTTTTATTATCTGGGCGGACTGACCGAAGGAACCGAGACGATTTTGCTGTTTGTGTTGGGATGTCTGTTCCCGGAATATTTTGCCGTAATGGCGTGGGTCTTTGGCGCGCTGTGCTGGATGACGACGTTCACCCGGATCTGGAGCGGATATCTGACGCTGAAAGCGGTCCAGCGTCAGGCGTAACGTAGTGCGTTGCCGGATGCGCTTCGCTTATTCGGCCTACAACGATGGTTTATGTAGGCTGGGTAAAGCGTTCTCGCTGCATCCGGCAACAATGACAATCTTACTTGCTGGCGTCCGGACCCCGTTCACCGCTGGCGATCGGGTTTTTCGGAGAGCTGCTCCACTCATACCAGCCGCCGTCGTAGACGGAGACGTTTTTCCAGCCCATTGCGCGGGCATACATAAACGTTTCCGAAGCACGCCAGCCGGTACCACAATAGAATGAGACCTGTTGCTCTGGCAGGATATTCCATTGCTTCCACATGGCGGCGATGTCATCGGCGCTGCGCATGGTGCCATCCGGATTATGGAAATCTTCCATGTGGGTGGAGTCGCTGCCTGCATGGCCCCAACGCGCCCCTGCGATCTCACCTTTTGGCTTAATGTAGCTATAGCCGCTGGTCGTACCGATAAATTCCGGCCATGAACGAATGCTCACCAAAGACGCATCCTGGCGATGCAGCAGACCGCGAGCCTGTTCCATATCCAGCATCAGTTGCGGTTGGGCAGGGATCGTCACGCCGAAATCAGGTTCAGGCTTCACCGTTGGTGCCGTACCGCGTTCGACCGGTAAACCTGAGTCAGACCAGGTCTGCCAGCCGCCGTCGAGCAGACGAACATCTTTCACACCTGCATACAGCATAATTTGCGCCACGCGCGCGGCGGCGTAGACATCGCGGCCGTATAAAATCACCGTGGTGTCGTGGCGGATGCCGTGTTTCGCCAGCATCGCTTTGAGCTGCGCGTCGGACACTTTATTCCACAGCGGTTCGCTTTCGACTTCGTTGGTATCAATATAGCCCGCGCCAGGGATATGGCTGAGCAGATACAACTTCGGCGCGCCCCAGGCGGCTTCAATCACTTTCCAGTCACCGGCCGGTTTGGCGGTCACCTCTTTACCCTGCTGAAGGTCGTGCAGCCACTGCGGGTAAACCAACTGTTCGAAGTGCGGCAGACGTTGCAGGCGGGCAGGGTCCGTAAGCGCATCGCTGAGGGTTGAGATAGCGTTAAAGCCGACTTTCTGCAGGCGGGATTTGACGGCCTGCATGTCAGTATCGCTGCCATACAATGCCACCGGCGCGTCGGTTTTCAGGTGATGTGCCTTAACCCAGGCGCTGAGTTGTTCATCATTCATCTTGTCGAGCCAGGCGGCAGACAGGTTCAGTGCGGAAGGCTCGTGTCCTGAAGGACCATTAAGCGATTGCGGCCAGCCGTTGTAAAAAGCGCTCTGACGGGTATCGATCGCCGCGCCTTGCTTTTGCTGTAACTGGTTGAGGGTGAGCGTCTGTGCTGTTTCAGCAGCCCAGGAAGAAGCGCAAGCGAGCCCTAAAGCCAGTGCCAGCGCGGTCATTTGAGAAACACGTTTCATCGAATAGCCCGACGTTGAAAAAGAGGACGACATTCTGTGCCGCCAGTTAAGTAAAAACCTTGCGTTAACGCAGCATATCGCCACATTCACGCCCAGTTTTCCATCTGTAATACGCGACCTGCTGGCGGAACGTCCTGCGCATCGTGGGTAACCTGGACCACCGGAATACCCAGTTTACGTACCTCGGTGAAGACCCACTGGCGAAAGGTATCGCGCAGTGACGCATCCAGCCGGCTAAAGGGTTCATCGAGAAACAGCGCCTGGGGTTGCGCCAGTAGCGCGCGAAGCAGGGCGACACGCGAGCGTTGCCCGCCGGAGAGCGAAGCCGGATCGCGTGAATAAAATCCTGCCAGGCCCGCGCGTGCGAGGGCGCTTTCCACCTCATGGCGTCTGGCGGGACCTTGCACGCTGGCGGGTAAGGCCAGCAGTAAATTCTGCCCAACGCTGAAATGGTCAAACAGCAGCGCATCCTGAAACAGAATGCCAATCTGGCGCTGCGCGGTAGGCAGTGTGTCTACGCGCTGTTCGTTGAGCCACAGTTCGCCTGACGCCTGAAACTGAGGAGACAACGCCCCGATCATCCATGAAAATAGCGAAGACTTACCGCTGCCGGAAGGCCCCATAATGGTGACAATGTCACTTTTATTAACCTGGAAATTAACGTCCTTCAGTAGCGCCGTCGTACCCTGGTACAACCAAACGCCTTGTACAATGAGCATTAGCGGAGTCCTTGTCGAAAGCGGCCAATCCACGCAGCGAGAAACGCCGCCAGTGCGAAAATTATAAGCGGTAACAGAAGCTGCCATAGCGCCTGGGTTGCCAGAATGGCGGTGCTACCGCCGCTGCTTAATGCCACCGCTTCGGTGGTCAGCGTGGGATAGCGCCCGGCGCCTAACCACAGCGTCGGCATATACTGGGCGATACTGACTGAGAACCCTACCGTGAAGGCAACCAGCGCCGGGCGCGCCAGCTGCGGACATTTTACTTGCCAGAATATGCGCCCCCGGGTCCAACCCAGCGTTTGCGCAATCAAAATCAATCGTGGGTCAATGCGTCGCCACGCCGGTTTGAGCACAAACAGCATCCATGGCATCACCCACAGCAGGTGTCCCCAGACAATGGTTATCATCAGCCCATCCTGTCCGGCATATAACGCCAACAGATACTGTCCAGTTACCAGCGGCAGCGCAGGCAAAATGAGCGGTAGCCAGACCCAACGGTGTCCGGTTTGCGGACCCCATTCCAGCCAGGCAAAAAGTATCAGCAGCGCCAGCACGCTGGAGAGAAGCCCCAGTTGCAGGCTAGTGCTGAGCGCCTCGCTATTTAGCGACGAATAGCTGGCGATCAGCGCCAGAACCAGCGCGCACACCACACCGCCAAAGGGCAAAAGTTGTACCAGCGAACGTCCGATTGTACAGGATGAAAAACGCAGGCGTTCCCCGTTTACTGCGGGAATAGTGCGTTGCCAGGCGCGCCAGAGCAGATACCCCGCCAGCGCGATGATGAGTAGCAGCAGTACCAGCAGCAGGCTGGCGAGTGCTCCTTTAGCCTGTTGCTCGGCATCACCCTGACTGAGCCATTGCCAGCTCAACACGGCGAGCGTTGGTGGGTTTCCGGGACCAAGGACGATTGCTACATCCACTACCGAGAGTGACCAGGCGACAATCGCCAGCATGGCTTTGCCTAACGCGGGGGCGAGAGAGGGCAGAACCAGCCAGTTCAGGCATTGCAGTCGGCTGTAACCCAGCGAATCCAGGACGATAACCTGCTGCGAAAGCTGTTTTTCACTCAGCAGAGCTGAGAGGATCCATAACAAAAAGGCACTCTCTTTTACCGCCAGCGTCACGCCAAGCCCAATGCCGTAGCGGTCAGGCTGGGGGCTGAGGAACGTGAGCCATTGCCAGAGCATGCCGCCTTCGGCAAAAACCAACAGCACGCTGGTGGCGAAGGCAACGTGCGGAATCGCCAGCAGCCACGGAAGACGCGTGCACAGACGCGCCCAGCCTGCGCCGGGCCATAAGGCGAGGATCGCCAGTAGGGCGATGATCAGCGCGCCACCAGCCGCGAGGCTTACGGAAACCAGCGTTGCCAGTAACGCCTGCGGGAGTTGAGGATCGCTAAATAGCGCCAGCCAGTGTCTGGTGCTCAGCGCCGGCGTTATCAGAGAAAATGCCGCAGGCGCCAGCGGCAGATAAACGCCCGCCATGATGGCCCAGAGTAGCAGAATTAATGTGTACCGTAGCGGCGTAGCCATTCTTGTTCCAGAGCGTTTACCCATGCAGCATGCGGTTCTGGCAGCATGGCAGGGAGCCCTTGTGGGATCCGCGCCAGCAGCGCATTACGCTGGTCGACAGGCAATTTTTGTGGATCAAGCACCGAAGGATCTCCCCAGACTGACGGGTCGGCTTTACGCAACTGCGCTTCGGGTGAAAGCAGGAAATTTGCCACGACTTTCGCTCCGGCGCTGGCACGCGCATTCGCTGGAATGGTGACAAAATGCACGTTGCCGAGCATGCCCTGTGAGAAACCAAAACTATAGCTGCTTTTGGGTAATTCACCGCTGGCCACTTTTTGCTGCGCGTGGGCAGGATTAAAGGTCATTGATAAACGCAGGGTGCCACCGTTGAGCAGCGCATCCATTCGCGCGGGCGTGGGCGGAAAATCTTTACCTTCGCGCCACAGGGCAGGATGCAAAGCATCAAGGTAATGCCACAATGGAGCGGTAACGTCGGCGAATGTGGACGCATTGGGCGCTATTTTCAGCGCCTGCGGCTTGTTGGTGAGCGAAATTAACAACTGCTCAAGAAAAGCCGTTCCGGTAAAGTCTGGCGGACGCGGATAGGTCACCGTGCCAGGGTGCGCCTGGGCAAACTCAAGCAGTGCCTGCGGGGATTGCGGCGGCTGCGCGGTGAGATCGTGCCTGGCAATAAATGTAAGCTGTGCGCCGCCCCACGGTGATTCAGCCCCCTCCGTTGGAATGGAAAAGTCTTCATTCACCGGTTTATGGGTATCAACATAGCGCCAGTTAGGCAGCGTTTGCGCCCACTGGGTCTGTAGCAGCCCGGCTTCTTTCAGCGTGCGGAAATTTTCGCCGTTCACCCACAGCAAATCGACCGATCCACCGGTTTTTCGCCCGGATGCCGCTTCCGTCTGGATACGTTTTACGGCGTCGGCGGCATCCGCCAGGCGTACGATTTTCAGGTTAATGGCATAGTGCGTTTTCATCTCGCCGCTAACCCAGTCGAGATACTGGTTAACTGCGTTGTCGCCACCCCAGGCGTTGAACCACACCGTCTGACCGCGGGCGTCATTTTTGATTTGCTGCCAACTGGTGTCCTCGGCGAAAGCCGCCAGCGGAGAGAGCAGCAAACTCAGGCACAATAAGCAGTAACGCATAATATCTCCATTGCTAAAAATGGGGGAAAGACTCAGGTCTTTTTCCGTTGATGCTCAAGATAAAGGCTTCTGGCCACGGCAATCACCACGCTCAGAGCGAACAGGATGAACAGGCCGGTAACAAACCAAAATGTGCCGCCGGTTAACAGGCTACCAGCCCATGAATAAACGATAGTGGCCGGTAACTGACCGATGCCGGTGGCGATGAAGAAATGGCGAAAACGAATCGAGGTCAGGCCTGCTGCGTAGCTTACCGGGTCGAACGGCACAAAAGGTAACAGGCGACAGACAAGAATTGTGTGCTTGCCATAGCGCTCGAAAAAAGTGTCCATGTTGTTCAGCACCGTTTTTCCGGTCAGTTTTTCCACCGCGCTGCGACCTAAAACGCGGGCAATAAAAAAGCACAGCGCCGCGCCTGCCATCGCGCTGCTCCAGGACAGAACGCTGCCCCAAAATGCGCCAAACAGCGAGGCATTGGCAAAGGTGATCACAAAGGCGGGAAGCGGTGCGACGATGGCCTGTAAGATCATCAGGAAGAACGACACGACCGCTGCCTGGGTTCCGTAAGAACGAATGAAGTTCTCAAGAGCATGCTGATCGAGCGTGGTAAATGCCGCCAGGCTGGCGTGAAGAAAATCACTCACGCCAGGTATCCACGCCCACGCCATCAGGGCGAGCAGCAGCAGGGCAAGCAAGCTTATACGGTAATAGCGTGTCCGCCGCGCTTTATTCATCTTGATCATTTACCCGCGTACTCGTGACCGGGCGCCGGATCGACATGTTTATGCCGCGCCCAGGCTTTGGCTGCCTGAACGAGGACGAATAGCGCCAGCCCCGCAACGCTGAGTTTACCGATAAATGCCCAGCTAATTCCTTCGCTGGCCAGTTCGTGCGACATCAGCGTATAGATAAAGATGCCGGGCAAGGTGGTTAGCGCAGATATCACGGTAAATGACCAGAACGGAATGGCCGTCAGCCCATAGGCATAGTTTTGAATGTTATAGGGGAACAGTGGCACGAGCCGGGTCAGGATTAGAAAGTCTACTCCACTATGGGCAATGCCTGTTTCGATAGCCTGAAACGTTGCCGTATGGCCAACGTATTTCAGCAGCAATTCCCGGCCAAGCCAGCGAGCCAACATAAATGACAGCGCCGAAGCCATGGTTGCCGCCACTAACGAGATAAGCGTCCCTGTAACCGGGCCAAACAGCACACCGCCGACGATCACCAGGATGCTGCCAGGGATCAGACACAGCGCGGCAACTATAAACAGCAGGATATAAAGGGTATAGCCGAACAGGCCGCTTTGGCGGATGACATCTTGTAAATGATGGAAATTGGTGATCAGATCGGTCAGACCGTAATGATGGAAAACTCCCGCCAGAACGCAGAACAATACCGCAACAATTAGCAGCCGGTATTCTGCGTTATGCGAACTTCTTTTTCATGGGGGTTCTCCTGTAAAACCGAATGCAATGTAGCGTTTTCGTCAGCGAAAAGTGCGCGCGAAGATATAATAAATTTCCGGCCGCAACAATGTATTACCGTGGCTTTATTGATTTTGCACAGAATAAACAGACTCTCCAGGCCAGGCCCGGAGAGTGAAAATACGCAGACGATCAGACGCGGAATTTAGCCCATACAGGCGCATGGTCGGACGGCTTTTCCATGCTGCGGATTTCATAGTCGATGCCGGTTTCTTCGCAGCGCTCCGCCAGCGGTTTGCTCGCCAGCAGCAGATCGATACGCAGGCCACGGTTATCATCAAAGCCTTTTGAGCGGTAATCAAACCACGAGAACTGGTCGTTCTTTTCAGGCCAGGCGTGACGGTAGGTATCTACCAGGCCCCAGCCCAGCAGACGTTCCATCCACTCGCGCTCTTCTGGCAGGAAGGAACATTTGCCGGTACGCAGCCAGCGTTTACGGTTCTCTTCGCCAATACCAATATCGAGGTCGGTTGGGCTGATATTCATATCGCCCATGATCAATACCGGATTGTCGCGCTTCAGTTCAGTCTCCAGGTAGTTTTGTAGGTTCTGATAAAACGCGGCTTTGGCCGGGAACTTGGTTTCATGGTCACGGCTTTCGCCCTGCGGGAAATAGCCGTTGATCACCGTGATGCTGCCCAGAGGGGACGGAATTTCCGCCATGATGATACGACGCTGCGCTTCTTCGTCATCACCCGGGAAGCCACGACGCACCGCAATCGGCGTTTCTTTCGTTAATAGTGCTACGCCGTAGTGGCCTTTCTGACCGTGATAAAAGACGTTATAACCCAGCTTTGCTACCTCTTCGAGAGGGAACATATCGTCGTGGACTTTTGTCTCCTGTAAGCCAATAACATCCGGTTGGTGTTTTTCGACAATGGCTGCCAGTTGATGGGGACGGGCACGCAGGCCGTTGATATTAAAAGAGACAAATTTCATAGTCGCTGCCACTTTGCAAGATGAATAGTGCAAGGATGGTAGCAGAATTTCTGCAGGCTGACTGCTTCTTGTCACCTGATTCCAACAATGATTGCTAATGGTGTTAACGATGGAGCAAAAACTGCACCGTTTTGGCGCGTAGCGCGTCGGAATAGAGCAATAATTTCCGATAAATTTCGTATACGATCACAATTCCAGAATTATATTTGGCGACTGAATAAAATTGCGTTTTTTCCTCTGTTTAGTCATCTGGTACGCAAACATATTCACTTTATATGCACATACAGTGAATATCGTTAGGTTGTAACTCGTTGATATTCCGTCACCGCCCTCCGTTTATGCACTTTTTTCGCTGGCTGGCACGAAGCCTGCAATCTACATTTACACCGCAAACACTATATTTATTAACATATAAATAACCTTTTATTTACCGTTGAGGTCGCTATGTCTCTGTCAATTACGCGTGAAAATTTTGATGAATGGATGATGCCCGTATACGCTCCGGCCCCTTTTATTCCGGTGCGTGGCGAAGGTTCACGTCTGTGGGATCAGCAGGGTAAAGAGTATATCGATTTCGCGGGAGGCATTGCGGTTAACGCGCTGGGTCATGCACATCCGGCATTGCGCGAGGCATTAAACGACCAGGCGAGCAAGTTCTGGCATACGGGAAATGGCTACACCAACGAGCCGGTGCTGCGCCTGGCGAAAAAGCTGATTGATGCCACTTTTGCCGAGCGCATTTTCTTCTGTAACTCTGGCGCAGAAGCTAACGAAGCGGCATTAAAACTGGCACGTAAATATGCCCACGATCGTTTTGGTAGCCAGAAGAGCGGCATTGTGGCGTTTAAAAATGCTTTCCATGGTCGCACGCTGTTTACCGTCAGCGCAGGAGGACAGCCCGCCTATTCACAGGACTTCGCGCCGCTGCCGCCGGATATCCGCCATGCCGTGTATAACGATCTCGACTCTGCCAGCCAACTGATTGATGACAACACCTGTGCGGTTATTGTGGAGCCGGTGCAGGGGGAAGGCGGCGTAGTGCCGGCAACAAACGCCTTTTTGCAGGGGCTGCGTGAATTATGCGATCGCCATAATGCGCTGTTGATTTTTGATGAAGTTCAGACCGGAGTTGGTCGTACCGGCGAACTGTATGCCTACATGCACTACGGCGTTACGCCGGACCTGCTGACGACAGCAAAAGCGCTGGGCGGTGGTTTCCCCATCGGCGCACTGCTGGCGACAGAGCGTTGCGCCAGTGTGATGACGGTCGGTACGCACGGTACAACCTATGGCGGAAACCCGCTGGCCACTGCGGTGGCGGGAAAACTGCTGGAAATTGTTAACACGCCGGAAGTGCTTAACGGAGTGAAACAGCGTCACGACTGGTTTGTGGAGCGTATTAACGCCATTAACGAACGTTTTGGACTGTTTAGTGAAATTCGTGGACTCGGACTGCTGATTGGCTGTGTGCTGAACGCGGAATTTGCCGGGAAAGCAAAACTCATCTCGCAAGAAGCGGCCGTTGCCGGAGTGATGGTGCTGATTGCTGGCGCTAATGTGGTGCGGTTTGCGCCAGCGTTAAACGTCAGCGAAGAAGAAATCGCCACCGGACTGGATCGCTTTGCGCTGGCCTGCGAACGCATTAAAGCAGGAGGTTCATCATGATGGTGATTCGTCCCATTGAACGCGCTGATATCACCGCGCTGATGCAGCTTGCCAGTAAGACCGGCGGCGGGTTGACCTCGCTACCGGCGAATGAAGCTACGCTGATGGCGCGTATCGAACGTTCGCTACAAACCTGGCGCGGTGAGTTGCCCAAAAGTGAGCAGGGATATGTGTTTGTGCTTGAAGACAGCGCCAGCGGAACCGTGGCAGGGATTTGCGCCATTGAGGTGGCGGTAGGGCTTAACGATCCCTGGTACAACTACCGGGTCGGTACTCTGGTGCACGCCTCGAAAGAGCTGAACGTGTATAACGCGCTGCCGACGCTGTTTCTGAGCAACGATCACACGGGCAGTAGCGAACTTTGTTCTCTGTTTCTCGATCCGGACTGGCGTAAAGAAGGCAACGGCTATTTGTTGTCGAAGTCGCGCTTTATGTTTATGGCGGCCTTTCGTGACCGGTTCAATGAGAAGGTCGTGGCCGAGATGCGCGGCGTGATCGATGAACACGGCTACTCTCCGTTTTGGCAAAGCCTCGGCAAACGTTTTTTCTCAATGGAGTTCAGCCGGGCGGATTTTCTCTGCGGAACCGGGCAAAAAGCCTTTATTGCTGAACTGATGCCTAAGCATCCGATTTATACCCATTTCCTGTCTGACGAAGCGCAAAGCGTGATTGGTCAGGTGCATCCGCAAACGGCTCCTGCGCGGGCGGTGCTGGAGAAAGAAGGATTTCGCTACCGCAACTACGTCGATATTTTCGACGGCGGACCGACCCTGGAGTGCGATATTGACCGGGTACGGGCTATCCGTAAGAGCAGGCTGGTGGAGGTGGCTGAAGGGCAGCCTGCGCCGGGCGACTATCCTGCTTGTCTGGTTGCCAATGAAAATTATCAAAACTTCCGCGTCATGTTGGTTCGTGCCGACCCGGATACTCAGCGTCTGGTACTGACGGCGGCGCAACTGGACGCCCTGAAATGTCACGCGGGCGACCATGTACGTTTTGTGCGTCTTTGTGCAGAGGAGAAAACAGCATGACATTATGGATAAACGGCGACTGGGTGACGGGGCTGGGCGAGCGTCGGGTGAAAACCAATCCCGTAAGCGGTGATGTGCTGTGGCAGGGCAATGATGCCGATGCAGCCCAGGTGGCGCAGGCGTGCCGGGCCGCGCGCGCAGCCTTTGCCAGTTGGGCTAAACAGCCCTTTGGCGCACGCCAGGCCATTGTTGAAAAATTTGCCTCATTGCTGGAAAGCAATAAAGCCGAACTCACACAGATTATCGCCCGGGAAACCGGCAAACCCCGTTGGGAAGCCGCTACAGAACTGACGGCGATGATCAATAAAATTGCCATCTCCGTGAAAGCCTGGCATGCGCGTACCGGAGAGCATCACAGCGAATTACCGGATGGCGCAGCGACGTTGCGCCATCGCCCGCACGGCGTGCTGGCGGTTTTTGGCCCGTATAACTTCCCCGGCCATTTACCCAATGGTCATATTGTTCCGGCACTGCTGGCAGGCAACACATTGATTTTCAAACCCAGCGAGCTGACGCCGTGGACCGGTGAAGCCGTGACAAAGCTGTGGGAGCAGGCGGGATTGCCGCCGGGTGTGCTGAACCTGGTGCAGGGCGGTCGCGATACGGGGCAGGCGCTGAGCGGGCAGGACGATCTCGATGGCCTGCTGTTTACCGGCAGTGCCAATACGGGTTATCAACTGCATCGACAGCTATCCGGCCAGCCGGAAAAAATCCTCGCTCTGGAGATGGGGGGCAACAACCCGCTGATTATTGAGAACCCGGAAGATATTGATGCCGCAGTGCATCTGACTATTCAATCCGCGTTTGTCACCGCCGGACAGCGTTGTACCTGCGCCCGTCGCCTGTTAGTTAAAAAAGGCGCGCAGGGGGATGCGTTCCTGACGCGCCTGGTGGACGTCAGCCAGAGTTTAATGCCCGGCAACTGGGACGCAGAACCGCAGCCATTTATTGGCGGGCTGATTTCCGAACAGGCCGCGCGGCATGTCTATGATGCCTGGCAGCGTCTGGAGTCGTTAGGGGGCCGGACGCTGTTAGCGCCACGTCTGGTGCAAGCCGGAACGTCACTGCTCACCCCAGGGATCATAGAACTGACCGGGGCGGCGAACGTACCCGATGAAGAGGTCTTTGGACCGCTGCTTGGCGTCTGGCGTTATGACAGCTTTGATGACGCAATTCGTATGGCGAACAACACCCGCTTTGGATTGTCGTGTGGGTTGGTTTCCCCCGATCGCAACCAGTTTGATCAACTGCTGCTCGAGGCGCGGGCCGGGATCGTCAACTGGAATAAGCCGTTAACCGGCGCGGCGAGTACAGCGCCGTTTGGCGGCGTTGGCGCTTCCGGGAACCATCGCGCCAGCGCGTGGTATGCCGCAGATTATTGCGCCTGGCCGATGGCAAGTCTGGAATCACCGGCCTTAACGCTGCCAACGACGCTTAGCCCCGGCCTGGATTTTTCTCGCGAGGATAAGCTATGAAAGCCCGTGAGGTAAATTTTGATGGTCTGGTGGGGCTGACCCACCACTATGCGGGGCTGTCATTTGGTAATGAGGCCTCAACCAAACATCGTTTTCAGGTATCGAACCCGCGTCTGGCGGCGAAGCAGGGTCTGCTAAAGATGAAAGCGCTGGCGGATGCGGGATTTCCCCAGGCGGTGATCCCGCCTCATGAGCGACCGTATATTCCGGTGCTGCGTCAGTTGGGCTTTACCGGCCGCGACGAACAGATACTGGAGAACGTGGCGCGTCAGGCGCCTCACTGGCTCTCCAGCGCCAGCTCCGCATCGTCTATGTGGGTGGCGAATGCGGCAACGGTCTGCCCTTCAGCCGATGCGCTGGACGGGAAAGTGCATCTGACGGTGGCGAATCTGAATAATAAGTTTCACCGTTCGCTGGAAGCGCCGACCACCGAATCGTTGCTACGGGCGATTTTCCGTGATGAGAATAGTTTTACGGTCCACGGTGCGTTACCCCAGGTTGCGCTATTCGGTGATGAAGGTGCGGCAAACCATAACCGCCTCGGTGGGGATTACGGCGACCCTGGCGTACAGCTGTTTGTTTACGGTCGTGAAGAAGGGAATGCGTCCCATCCGAAGCGCTATCCGGCGAGGCAATCCCGTGAGGCCAGCGAGGCGGTCGCCCGACTGAATCAGGTTAACCCGCATCAGCGCATTTTTGCCCAGCAAAACCCGGACGTTATCGATCTTGGCGTGTTTCATAACGATGTGATTGCGGTGTCGAATCGCCAGGTACTGTTTTGTCATCAGTTGGCGTTTGTCAGACAGCAGGCGTTGTTCGAGCAGTTACGCAGTCAGGTGGCAGGTTTTACCCCGCTGGAAGTCCCGGCTGCGGAAGTGTCGGTGCAGGATGCGGTGACTACCTATCTGTTTAACAGCCAGTTACTGAGCCGTGATGACGGTTCGATGATGCTGGTCCTGCCGCAGGAGTGTCGGGAGCATGCGGGCGTGTGGCGGTATTTGAACCGTCTGCTCGAGGAAGACAATCCGATCGATGACCTGCAGGTATTCGATCTGCGTGAAAGTATGTCCAATGGCGGCGGTCCGGCATGTCTGCGCCTGAGAGTGGTGCTTACGCCACAGGAGCTGCAGGCCGTAAATCCGGCGGTTATCATGAACGATACGCTGTTTAACACGCTGAATAATTGGGTCGACCGTTACTATCGCGATCGTCTTACCGCCGCCGACCTTGCCGACCCGCAGCTGTTGCGTGAGGGGCGTGAAGCGCTGGATACGTTGACGCAATTGCTCAACCTCGGCTCCGTGTATCCCTTCCAGCAGGAGAGGACCAGCCATGGATAATTTTCTGGCCCAGACGCTGGCAGGGATAACCCCCGAGACAACCGAGGGCACAGCTCGCGGCTTTTCCTGGCAGTGGATTGGTCATGGGATTCTGGAGCTGACGCCGGACACTCCGGCGGAATATTCGCTGGTGCTGTCTGCGGGGATCCACGGCAATGAAACGGCCCCGGTAGAGATACTTGATTCAATTCTCTCCAGGCTGTTTAGCGGTGAACTAACGTTGACATGGCGGCTGCTGGTGATTCTGGGGAACCCGCAGGCGCTGGCGGCGGGACAACGTTATTGTCATAGCGACCTGAACCGTATGTTTGGCGGCCGTTGGCAGATTTTTGCCGCGAGTGAAGAAACGCACCGAGCCCATCAGCTTGAGCTGTGTCTGGAGGGTTTTTATTCGCGGGCGAAAGAGCCAGTCCGCTGGCATCTGGATCTGCACACCGCGATTCGCGGCTCGCAGCATCTGCGCTTTGGTGTGTTGCCACAACGCAACGTTGCCTGGGACGAAGATTTTTTGGGATGGCTGGGAGAGGCAGGGCTGGAGGCGCTGGTTTTCCATCAGACACCTGGCGGCACGTTCACCCATTTTAGCGCTGAACATTTTGGCGCGCTGGCCTGCACGCTGGAACTGGGTAAAGCGCTGCCGTTTGGACAAAACGATCTGACTCAGTTTGCGCAGACGGCAGATGCGCTGGCGAAGCTGCTAAAGGGCGAGCGAATGTCACCGGGAGAAACATCTCCGCTGCGTTACCGCGTGGTGTCGCAAATCACGCGGCGTAGCGACGATTTCATTCTTCACATGGATAACCAGACGCTCAACTTTACCCCTTTTACAGAGGGCACCTTGCTGGCGCAGGACGGTGATGAACGTTTTACCGTCACCCATGATGTTGAATACGTTCTTTTTCCAAATCCAAACGTGGCCTGTGGTTTACGTGCCGGATTGATGCTCGAAAAATTGTGACAAATATATATGCCCTTTTGGTTTATCCCTAAGGGCTTATTTTTACGTGCTGTTTTTATTTATTACGGATTATTCCTGGTGAATTGCTTTCTTAATAATCAGGGATGAGGTATAGTTCTTCATAATCCCTTCAAAATCATCCCGTTGTAATTTTTCATTGCAACTCTGCGCAATTTATTCTTTTTTTCTCCATAATTGATGAAAGTTTGTTTTTTACACTTTCATTGTTTTACCGTTGCTCTGATTAATTGACGCTTAAGCCGGTAAAGTTAATCTCGTCAACACGACATCACATTGCATAAGAGTCGCATGAGTGTCGTAAAAATAACTGAAAGAAAGGATAGAAATTATGCGTAAACTGACTGCTCTGTTTGTTGCCTCTACCCTGGCGCTGGGCGCTGCTAACCTGGCCCACGCCGCTGACACGACAACAGCTGCGCCAGCTGATGCCAAACCAATGATGCACCACAACGGTAAGTTTGCCCCGCATCATGACATGATGTTTAAAGACCTGAACCTGACCGATGCGCAGAAACAGCAGATTCGCGAGATCATGAAAGGTCAGCGTGATCAGATGAAACGTCCGCCGCTGGAAGAGCGCCGCGCAATGCACGACATCATCGCCAGCGATAGCTTCGATAAAGCGAAAGCGGAAGCGCAGATTGCGAAGATGGAAGAACAGCGCAAAGCCAACATGCTGGCGCATATGGAAACCCAGAACAAGATTTACAACATTCTGACCCCGGAACAGAAAAAGCAGTTTAATGCCAATTTTGAGAAGCGTCTGACAGAACGTGCCGCGCAGAAGGGTAAAATGCCGCAAGCTGCTGAGTAATCGTTCAGCGTCTACACTATATCATTCACGCTGTGTGTGCTGATTGCCGCACAGTGTGAAACCAAACTCAAGACCGCCGCTCTTGTCCACAACACGTTTAACGAGGTGGGCAGGATCGGCGGTTTTTTCTTTGCTGCCTCTTGCACCGCGCTTGTGACACGTTATTCTCCTGAAGCCCGCGAAAATTCCACCTGGAGGGCGCGTTGTTCTTTTTTGCAAAACACCGGGTTCATCGCTAAGGCAAATCAACTCTGCTGCCGATAACAATAATCTGCAGGGTGAACATAACAATGATGATTTATGGCTGCCTGTTTACGGTGGGCTGCCGTGCTGCGCCTTTCTGGAGGGATGATGGAATACTTTGATATCCGCAAAATGCCGGTCAATCTGTGGCGAAATGGTGCGGGAGAAACGCGTGAGATTTGCTGTTTTCCGCCAGCAACACGAGATTTTCACTGGCGGGCGAGTATCGCCTCCATCGCAGCGAATGGAGAGTTTTCTCTTTTTCCCGGCGTAGAACGCGTGATTACCCTGCTGGAAGGTGGAGAAGTGACGCTGGAAGAGCCGAACACCTTCACGCATACCCTGAAACAGCATCAGCCTTTTACCTTTGCCGGTGACAAGGTGGTAAAAGCGAAGCTGACGGAAGGGCAGATGTCGATGGATTTTAATATCATGACCCGACGTGATGTCTGCCAGGCAAAAGTCAGAGTTGCCGATCGCACCTTTACGACCTTTGGTTCGCGCGGCGGCGTAGTGTTTGTTATCAGCGGAGCCTGGCAACTGGGTGATAAGTTGTTGACCGTCGATCAGGGTGCAAGCTGGCACGACGGTAAACACACGTTACGACTGCTGGAGCGCGAGGGGAAACTGCTGTTCAGCGAGATCAACTGGATGCCGGGGCATTCTCCGGACTCAGTTCAATAATGTCATATTGACCAGACAGAATAGGCCGGCAGAGAATTTTGTAGCCATCTTGATCAAAGCCGGCCGGCATTCGCGCCAGTGTAGCTGCCTCATCCAGCGTTGAAACGGCTCCCAGCCACAGCCAGTTATTGATGATATGGTACTGCGTCATTTCAGCGCGGGTTTCCTGCAGCGCAATGGCATTGCTCCACGGCCAGCAGATTACGCGCACTCTTTCCAGGGCTTCTACCAGACGCACATGATGCGCTTCAGGGCTTTCTTTCCCACAGCAGGCTCCGGCGCAGCGTTTAAGCGCGGAGCGAAAACAGGCGCGCCCGTGGCTCAGGGGTTCCAGCCCCAACAGGCCGTAGCATAGCTGTTGTTCATCGGCGAGGCTTTGCAGCGTCTGTAGCGCTGCGCGGCGGTTGGCAAACAGGCCAAACAGATTGGGGGCGTGGGAGAAATCAATATCTCGTGCGTAAACCACCTGAACCGTTCGGTCGGTAAGCTGCAAGGCACACAGCTGGCGATTGCGTCGCAGCCGTTTGTTAAACAGGGGCTGCTGTTCTTTGATAAGCCGCGCTTCCAGCAGCAGGGCGCCAATTTCTCCGGCCGTACAAATCCAGCTAATGCGCCTGGCCTGACGCAGCATACTCGCTTCGTCTGCGGTACGCAGATGCGCCAGCACACGGCTGCGAATATTGACACTTTTACCAATATAAAGCGGCATGGTGTCGCTATCACTGTGAAACAGATAGACGCCTGGCGCGGTGGGAAGCGCACTCAAAAACGGGCGCAGGTGCTCGGGATATTCATAGATTGCCGCTGCCTCAAATGTCAGACGAGAGGCTGATTGACGCTGTACCACTGTTGACTCCAGATGCTGGTTATTCATCCAGTGTAGCAGTTTGAGGGCGATTAAAAAAGCGGCATGAGATTCAGCAGGCTAATGCCAGATAGTGCCAATCCTGGCGCTACCCGGCATTTTGAAGGGAAAAGGATTACGCTTTTTTCCAGAAATCATCAAACACAGTGATCGGGGTGCGACGTTTATGCTCAGTTTTCACGTACCAGCCTTCAATTTTTTTCGCGACGTCGGGATCCAGCGTTTTTCCTTCCAGATAGTCGTCGATGTTGTCGTAAGTGACGCCCAGTGCGGCTTCATCCGGCAGAGAAGGGCGATCGTCCTCGAGGTCGGCAGTTGGTGCTTTCTTATATAAGTGCTCCGGGCACCCCAGCGCGGCGAGCAGTTGTTTGCCCTGGCGCTTGTTCAGACGAAATAGTGGGTTAATGTCGGTACCGCCATCGCCGTACTTAGTGAAAAATCCGGTGATGGCTTCTGCAGCATGATCGGTACCCACGACAACTCCGCTGGTCATGCCGGCGATACTGTATTGTGCCTTCATACGTTCACGGGCTTTTTCATTGCCACGCACAAAATCGCTCAGTTCAATACCCGCTTCACGCAGGGCCTGCTCGCTGGCCAGCACCGCGCCCTTAATATTGACGGTCAGTACGCGGTCCGGTTGAATAAAGGCGATGGCATCCTGGCAGTCCCGCTCATCGGCCTGAACACCATACGGTAGGCGTACGGCAATAAACTGCAGTGCGTCATTACCCGTTTCTTTTCGCAGCTCGGTGATCGCCATCTGGCACAGTTTTCCAGCGAGCGTTGAGTCCTGTCCGCCGCTAATTCCCAACACCAACGATTTCAGAAAGGGGTAGGTCTGCAGATACGATTTCAGGAAATCCACGCTGCGGCGAATTTCTTCTTCTGCATCGATGTGCGGTTTTGCGCCAAGCGCCTGGATTATCTCTTGCTGCAGAGTCATTTAACCCCCTCCGAAAAATAAAATGATCAAAAAAATGATGTGTTAAAGCTAACGCGTTGAGGCCCAAACGACAAGGGATGCGAGCCTGATATAGCATCATTTTGTTTTAATAGAATTTTCCGAAACCACCTAAGTATCCTCTGATTGCTTGAAAAATGCGTTGTTGTGCTCCAGGCTTATATAACACGCTGAAATACAAGAGGACGGAATATGAACAAGAATCTAACAGGAATTCTGAGCGCAGCGGCTGTTTTGACTATGCTGGCAGGGTGTACGGCCTACGATCGTACGAAAGACCAATTTGTTCAGCCCGTGGTGAAAGATGTGAAGAAAGGGATGAGCCGGGCGCAGGTAGCGCAGATTGCCGGTAAACCGTCTTCCGAAGTCAGTATGATCCATGCGCGTGGGACGTGTCAGACCTACATCCTGGGTCAACGAGATGGTAAAGCTGAGACCTATTTTGTTGCTTTAGATGACACCGGACACGTGATTAACTCTGGCTACCAGACCTGCGCAGAGTACGACACCGACCCGCAGGCAGCGAAGAAGTAGCAACTGTTTATTGCCTGAGCACTCGGGAAAACCGGCCACTGCGCCGGTTTTTTTATGTCACACGATCTTAATTATTGACGCGAATTATTTGCCTGAAGTGTGAGGGTGGTCATAACGCCAGGTCAAGGAGAGACAATTTAGTTGGTCAAGGAAATACCATCCGCCGGTGCAATCCCGTATACTCATTTCAGCCACCTAAAAAAGTAATTTAGCTGACGCAAGTTACCCAGAGCATGGATGCAGGTTAGGGCTTGCGGAGTGTCTGGTGACAGATAATCGCACATGAGGATCGTTTTAATGGAAAAGAAACACATTTATCTGTTTTGTTCTGCGGGCATGTCGACTTCATTGTTGGTTTCGAAGATGCGTGCTCAGGCCGAAAAATACGAAGTACCGGTTATTATTGAAGCGTTTCCTGAAACGCTGGCCGGAGAAAAAGGTCCAGTGGCCGATGTTGTATTATTAGGTCCACAAATTGCTTATATGTTGCCCGAAATTCAGCGTTTGTTACCCAACAAGCCTGTGGAAGTGATTGACTCGCTGCTGTATGGCAAAGTCGATGGTTTAGGCGTGCTTAAGGCTGCGGTTGCAGCAATTAAAAAAGCCGCAGCAAATTAATTATTTTATTTTAATTTTTCCCGTCAAAGAGTTATTTCATTAACATTCACCGCAATTATTAATTGCGGTATTTAAGGGTATTTTTCTATGAGTAACGCTATTGCTTCACTTGAAAAGGTACTCCTTCCTTTTGCTGTAAAAATTGGAAAGCAGCCACACGTTAATGCAATCAAAAACGGTTTTATTCGTTTAATGCCGTTAACCCTCGCAGGGGCCATGTTTGTATTAATCAATAACGTTTTCCTGAGCTTTGGGGAGGGGTCGTTTTTTTATTCAATGGGCATTCGACTTGATGCTACAACTATTGAAACGCTGAATAGTTTGAAAGGCATTGGTGGAAACGTCTATAACGGTACGCTGGGTATCATGTCATTGATGGCGCCGTTCTTTATCGGTATGGCGCTGGCAGAAGAACGCAAAGTCGACTCACTGGCTGCCGGGCTGTTATCCGTCGCCGCGTTTATGACCGTAACGCCATATAGCGTGGGTGAAGCCTATGCCGTTGGCGCGAACTGGCTCGGCGGTGCCAATATTATTTCCGGTATTATTATCGGCCTCGCGGTCGCGGAAATGTTCACCTTTGTGGTCCGTCGCAATTGGGTAATTAAATTACCCGATAGCGTACCGACATCCGTGTCGCGCTCTTTCTCTGCGCTGATTCCTGGCTTCCTTATCCTCTCCATTATGGGGATCATCGCCTGGGCATTGAACACCTGGGGTACGAACTTCCACCAGATCATCATGGATTCCATTTCAACTCCGCTGGCATCGCTGGGCAGCGTGGTGGGCTGGGCCTACGTGATTTTTGTTCCGCTGCTGTGGTTCTTCGGTATTCACGGTTCACTGGCGCTGACCGCGCTGGACAGCGGTATCATGACGCCATGGGCGCTGGAAAACATCTCCATCTACCAACAGTTTGGTTCCGTAGACGCCGCGCTGGAAGCCGGAAAGACCTTCCACGTCTGGGCGAAACCGATGCTCGACTCCTATATTTTCCTCGGGGGTAGCGGGGCTACGCTGGGTCTGATCATCGCTATCTTCCTGGCATCGCGTCGTCCGGATTATCGTCAGGTTGCTAAACTGGCACTGCCGTCAGGCCTGTTCCAGATTAACGAACCTATCCTGTTCGGTCTGCCGATCATCATGAACCCGGTGATGTTTATCCCGTTCATTCTGGTGCAGCCGATTCTGGCGGCGATTACGCTGGCAGCTTATTACTCCGGCATTATTCCACCGATTACCAACATCGCACCGTGGACTATGCCAACCGGTTTGGGCGCGTTCTTTAACACCAACGGTAGCGTCGCTGCTCTGCTGGTCGCGCTGTTCAACCTCGGTATCGCCACGCTGGTTTACCTGCCGTTCGTGGTGGTAGCCAACAAAGCGCAGAACGTTATTGATCAAGAAGAAAGCGAAGAAGATATCGCTAACGCATTGAAATTCTAAAATTTAATCCGGCATGGCTTCACGGTCATGCCGGACTGAACCAGAGGAAAAAAGTATGTTGGATATCGAAAACATCGTTGACACGCAGTCAGAAGCAGAAGAACTCGAAGAAGTGGTGATGGGTCTCATCATCAACTCCGGTCAGGCGCGTAGCCTGGCGTACGGCGCGCTCAAAATGGCCAAGCAAGGCGATTTCGAGTCAGCTAAGGCTATGATGGACCAGTCTCGCCTGGCGCTGAACGAAGCGCACCTCGTGCAAACGAAACTGATTGAAGGCGATCAGGGCGAAGGTAAAATGAAAGTTAGCCTGGTGCTGGTTCATGCTCAGGACCACCTGATGACATCAATGCTGGCGCGTGAGCTGGTGACTGAACTGATTGAGCTTCACGAAAAGCTGAAATAGCGAGGAGTGCATAATGCAGCTACAGATTAACGCACCGGAAATCAAAACCGTCTATGAGCAGCAGCTGTTTAATGGCAAAAATTTCCATGTGTTCATCTATAACAAAACTGAGAGCATCAGCGGGCTGCATCAGCATGACTACTACGAATTTACCCTGGTTTTAACCGGGCGCTATTATCAGGAAATCAACGGTAAACGCGTATTGCTCGAACGCGGGGACTTTGTTTTTATTCCATTGGGATCGCACCACCAGAGTTTTTATGATTTTGGGGCGACAAGGATCCTGAACGTCGGTATCAGTAAACGCTTTTTTGAACAGCACTACCACCCGCTGCTGCCATTTTGTTTCGTTGCATCGCAGGTCTATCGGGCGAATAATTCGTTTCTCACCTACATTGAAACGGTTATTGCATCACTAAACTTTCGCGAGAGCGGACTGGATGAATTTGTAGAAGTGGTCACCTTCTATATTATTAACCGGTTGCGCCATCATCGCGAAGAGCAGGTGCTGGATGATATTCCGCAGTGGCTTAAAACCACCGTGGAGACCATGCATGACAAACGGCAGTTTAGCGAGAATGCGCTGGAAAACATGGTACACCTGTCCGCGAAATCCCAGGAGTATCTGACCCGCGCAACCCAGCGTTATTACAGCAAAACACCGATGCAGATCATTAATGAAATCCGCATTAACTTTGCTAAAAAACAGCTGGAAATGACTAACTATTCTGTAACGGATATTGCTTACGAGTCTGGCTACAGTAGTCCAAGTCTGTTTATTAAAACGTTTAAAAAGCTGACGTCATTTACACCTAATAGCTATCGTAAGAAATTAACTGAATTTCATCAGTAGATATTATTAGCCAATAACCCATTTTTTATAGCTTGCCCAAAATAGCGTCGGGACAGCCACGCTATACCTGACAAACGGGTTGAGCATAATACACGTCAGTGTTTTGACACTGAAGGGAGAAAGTATGAGCCAGAAATTAAAAGTCGTCACTATCGGTGGCGGGAGCAGCTACACCCCTGAGTTACTTGAAGGCTTTATTAAGCGTTATCATGAATTACCGGTTTCTGAATTGTGGCTGGTTGATGTCGACGATGGAAAAGAGAAGCTGGACATTATTTTTGACCTTTGCCAGCGCATGATCGATAAAGCTGGCGTGCCGATGAAGTTGTTTAAAACGCTGGACCGCCGTGAAGCGCTGAAAGATGCTGATTTCGTTACCACCCAACTGCGCGTAGGGCAACTGAAAGCCCGCGAAAAGGATGAACGCATTCCGCTGAGTCACGGGTATCTGGGGCAGGAAACTAACGGCGCTGGTGGGCTGTTCAAAGGTCTGCGTACTATTCCGGTTATCTTTGATATTGTCAAAGATGTGGAAGAACTATGCCCGAATGCGTGGGTGATTAACTTTACTAACCCGGCCGGGATGGTGACGGAAGCGGTCTATCGCCATACGAATTTTAAGAAATTCATCGGTGTATGTAATATTCCTGTCGGCATGAAAATGTTCATTAGCGATGTGCTGGCGCTGAAAGAGAGCGATGACTTATCCATCGATCTGTTTGGTCTGAACCATATGGTCTTTATTAAAGACGTACTGGTGAATGGTAAATCACGCTTTGATGAACTGTTGGATGGCGTGGCTTCAGGTCAACTGAAAGCCTCCACGGTGAAGAACATCTTCGATCTGCCGTTCAGTGAAGGTTTGATTCGCTCGCTGAAGCTGCTGCCGTGCTCATATTTGCTCTATTACTTCAAGCCAAAAGAGATGCTGGCGATTGAAATGGGTGAATACTATAAGGGCGGCGCTCGCGCTCAGGTGGTACAGAAAGTGGAGAAACAACTGTTTGATCTGTACAAAAATCCGGATTTGAACGTGAAACCGAAAGAGCTGGAACAGCGCGGTGGAGCCTATTACTCCGATGCGGCCTGTGAAGTGATCAACGCCATCTACAACGACAAACAGACCGAGCACTATGTCAACGTTCCACATCATGGGCATGTTGACAATATCCCGGCGGACTGGGCGGTTGAGATGACCTGTATACTGGGACGCAACGGCGCCACGCCGCACCCACGTATTACCCATTTTGATGAGAAAGTGCTCGGCCTTATCTATACCATAAAAGGCTTTGAAGTCGCGGCGAGCAATGCGGCACTGAGCGGCGAACTGAATGATGTGCTGCTGGCGTTGAACCTGAGTCCGCTGGTGCATTCTGACAGCGATGCCGAGATTCTGGCGCGTGAGCTGATTCTGGCGCATGAAAAATGGCTGCCAAACTTCGCCGGGTGTATCGAGAAACTCAAAAGCGAACAACACTAACTGAGGTCGGCTATGGAACGCGTACTGATTGTAAATGCGGATGATTTTGGCCTGAGTAAAGGACAAAACTACGGCATTGTTGAAGCCTGTCGCAATGGCGTGGTCACCTCGACAACCGCACTGGTTAATGGCGCAGCCATTGACCATGCGGTACAGCTGAGTCGCGACATTCCTGAACTTGCCGTTGGGATGCATTTTGTTCTGACGCTGGGCAGGCCGTTGACGGCAATGCCAGGCCTTACTCGTGACGGGTTACTGGGAAAATGGATCTGGCAGATGGCTGAAGAAGACACCTTGCCGTTGGATGAAATTTCTCAGGAACTGGCCGCGCAGTATCAGCGTTTTATTGACCTGTTCGGGCGGGAGCCAACGCATCTGGATAGCCATCACCATGTGCATATGTTCCCGCAGATTTTCCCGATCGTGGCCGGGTTTGCTGCCCAACGGGGGATTGCGTTACGGATCGATCGTCAGACGGTATTCCAGGCGTCTGACTTTCCGCAGACGTTACGGACTTCCCAGGGATTCAGCAGCGAGTTTTATGGCGAAGCGATTTCTGAAGCCCTGTTTTTGCAAACGCTTGACGCGTCAGCAGACCGGGGAGAGTCCTCGCTGGAAGTGATGTGTCATCCGGCCTTTATCGATGACATTATTCGTCAAAGTGCCTACTGTTACCCCCGCTTAACTGAGCTCGACGTGCTGACGTCTCCGTCACTGAAATATGCTATTGCGGAGCGCGGTTATCGTCTTGGCAGTTTTCTGAACGTGTAACTCCTGAGTTTGCGGCGCATAATGCGCCGCATTTTTTTAGGCAGGTATCGTGTCGATTTTTCCGGCGCGTGACCAGACGCGGTGCGCAGTCATTAGCGTCAGCAGGGTATCCATAAACTGTGCGTCTGCACTGTCTGCCTCCACCACGCCTTCTTCTCCTTCATTTTTGATATTCAACGTTGCTTTAAACTGACGCGCATCGCCAGCCAGTGCGATAGGTTTTAAGTGCTTATACGCTTCGAGTAAGTAATATCGGGCATCACCGTTCATAGCGATATCTGCGATATTGCCACACGGAACGATAACCGCATCGACGGTCAGCGATGGTGAACCCGCAAAGGTACCGGCGATTGTCAGGACGGAACCATCATCGGCAACCACATTACCCATTCGGGAATAGAGCAGTTTGGCGTGAACGCCTTTGGCCTGTAAGGCTTGCATGATGGCAAGCAGGTCGCCCGATTTCACCTGGTCATTAAGTAGAATGGCGACCACGCGGCCCTTAATCTCACCTTGCGTACCCGCATATAAACTGAGTGACGGCGCACTTTTCAAACCATTCACGTTAGCCGGTGGGGCGATTTTGGCCTGTTCCTCGGTTAGCTCAAAACCGAGATTATCGGCAACCGCCTCGGCGAGGGCTGTATCAATATGGGCTAACTGTTCGACCACTCTTTCCCGAATATAGGGGCGCGTAACTTTGCTGAGTTCGAAGCTGAATCCGCCGATAATATGCTGCTGTTCAATTGGCGTCTGACTTAGCCAGAACAGGCGAGGGTGCGCATAGTATTCGCCAAAAGAGGGGCTACGTTCGCGGATTTTGTTTCCTTCAATCCGTTCCTGATACGATTCAAATCCACCGCGTTTTGGCCCCGGCGGCGTTTCACGCGGCCAGTTATCATTGATGGAATTTGGTTCATAGTTGGCCGGGTTGGTATCGATGTCCATACGATGCATGCCGTCACGCTGGAAATTATGGTACGGGCAGGTCGGGCGATTAATCGGGATTTCATGGAAGTTGGGCCCGCCCAGGCGACTGATCTGGGTATCGGTATACGAAAACAAGCGGCCTTGCAGCAAGGGATCGTTGGTAAAATCGATACCAGGGACGATGTGTCCGGGATGAAAAGCGACTTGTTCATTTTCGGCGAAGAAATTATCCGGATTACGATTCAGCACCATTTTACCGACGCGTTGCACCGGAACCAGCTCTTCCGGGATCAGCTTGGTCGGGTCGAGCAGGTCAAAATCGAACTTGAATTCGTCTTCTTCAGGAATGAGCTGCAGCCCCAGTTCGTATTCTGGATAATCGCCTGCTTCAATAGCTTCCCACAGATCGCGGCGATGAAAGTCGGGATCACGACCGGTAAGTTTTTGCGCTTCATCCCATACCAGCGAAGCTTTGCCCGCCAGCGGTTTCCAGTGAAAACGGACAAAGGTGGCTTTCCCTTGCGCATTTATCAACCGGAACGTGTGAATGCCAAAGCCTTCCATCGTGCGATAGCTGCGTGGAATACCCCGGTCGGACATCGCCCATATAACGTTGTGCAACGTTTCTGGCTGTAACGAGACATAATCCCAAAAGGTATCGTGGGCGCTTTGACCCTGTGGGATAGCCCAATGCGGCTCCGGTTTTACCGCATGAACGAAATCCGGGAATTTATGGGCATCCTGAATGAAGAAGACTGGCGTGTTGTTTCCCACCAGATCGAAAATGCCCTCCTCAGTATAAAATTTGGTCGCAAATCCTCGAATATCTCTGACCGTATCCGCTGAGCCTGCGCCGCCCTGAACCGTAGAGAAACGGACAAAAACCGGGGTGATTTTATTTTCATCACTCAGAAAGTCCGCTTTCGTCGTCGCGCTGAGACTGGCATAGGGCTGAAAGTAACCATGAGCGGCCGAACCTCGAGCATGTACGATCCGCTCCGGGATGCGTTCGTGATCAAAATGGGTGATTTTTTCCCGCAGGATAAAGTCTTCCAGCAGAGTTGGCCCACGGTTTCCTGTGCGCAGAGAGTTTTGATCGTCCGCGATGCGCACTCCCTGATTGGTTGTCAGAGCAAAATCTTCGCTGCCTTTGCGAAAACTTTCCAGCGCGTTGAGTTTGTCACTTTTGGTGTCAGGCGCTTTTAAGCTGCCGGACGTAGTGGGCTGCATGCCAGGTGGCGTGGGTTCAGGTGTTGGCCGATGTGAACCGTCTGCTGGCGCCAGTGAGTCAAGTCCTGGCTGGGATTCGCTGGCATCATGAACCGGCGCTGAGTGATGGAGTGGGTGCTTATCATTCTGTGACATTAAACTCGTCTCCTGTTTTCATCGCTTAAAGGTCGTTGTTGCCGTCAAAAGCTTTAACTATAGACCACTTGCTCAGTGGTGCAGGAACTGACCGAGGGCGTAAAGCGCGATGAACCAGGCAAACAGCGCACGCAAGGCAGGACGTCAGGAGGCAAAATCGGCTAAGATAGCCGTTTTCTGATTTTTAGAATTAGTCTTTAGTGAAGCAACTGATTATGAAACCTCTTCGCCAACAAAATCGTCCGGTAATTAGCTATGTTCCTCGCGTGGAGCCAGCCCCACCAGAGCATGCAGTTAAAATGGATGCGTTTCGTGACGTATGGATACTGCGCGGAAAATATGTCGCTTTTGTCTTAATAGGGGAGGCGTTTCAGCGTTCACCTGCATTTACGGTCCCGGAATCAGCGCAACGCTGGGCTAATCAGGTTCGCCAGGAAAATGAACTGAGCGATTAATGGATATAAAAAAACCGCCGGAGCATGACACTCCGGCGGTTTTTTTTGTTTTTCAGTCTAACAGACTTAGCGATGCGCCAGTTCGGCGTTATCGTCGCTGTCCAGAATTGTTTTATCGGTCTGTTTCAGCCATTGGCTGGTCAGCGTACCGGCTGTCATAGAACCGCTCACGTTCAGCGCGGTACGACCCATATCGATCAGCGGCTCAACGGAAATCAGCAGCGCAACCAGCGTGACCGGCAGACCCATAGCTGGCAGGACGATCAGCGCGGCAAACGTTGCACCGCCACCCACACCCGCAACCCCTGCGGAACTGACGGTTACGATACCAACCAGCGTGGCAATCCACATCGGGTCCAGCGGGTTGATCCCGACGGTCGGGGCGACCATTACTGCCAGCATTGCCGGGTACAGCCCTGCACAACCGTTCTGGCCAATGGTGGCGCCAAAGGAGGCGGCAAAAGAGGCGATGGATTCAGGCACGCCCAGACGACGGGTTTGCGCTTCAACGTTCAGCGGAATTGAGGCTGCGCTGGAACGGCTGGTGAAGGCGAAAGTCAGGACCGGCCACACCTTGCGGAAGTATTTCAGCGGGCTAACGCCGTTAACACCCAACAGGATCCCGTGTACCACAAACATAATGCCCAGACCGAGATAAGAGGCCACGACGAAGCTACCCAGCTTGATGATGTCCTGCAGGTTGGAGCCCGCAACCACTTTGGTCATCAGCGCCAGAACACCGTATGGTGTCAACTGCATCACCAAACGAACCAGCTTCATCACCCAGCTTTGCAGGGTATCGATAGCAACCAGCACACGCTCGCCTTTCGGCGCATCATCTTTCAGCAGCTTCAGTGCGGCAACACCGAGGAATGCAGCGAAGATAACCACGCTGATAATTGACGTCGGGTTAGCTCCGGTCAGATCGGCAAACGGGTTTTTCGGGATAAACGACAACACCAGCTGTGGAACGCTGAGGTCAGCTACTTTGCCAACATAGTTGGTTTCAATCGCGTTCAGACGAGCGGTTTCGGCCCCACCTTGCACCAGACCTTCTGCGGTCAGGCCGAACAGGTTGGTCACCAGAACCCCTACCAGCGCGGCAATCAGCGTAGTAAACAGCAGCGTACCGATGGTCAGGAAGCTGATTTTACCTAACTGAGAGGCGTTGTGCAGACGCGCAACGGCGCTGAGAATAGACGCAAACACCAGCGGCATGACAATCATCTGCAGCAGTTGGACGTAACCGTTGCCGACAATGTTGAACCACTGTACGGAATCTTTAAGAACCTGGCTGTCGGAACCATAAATGGTGTGCAGGGCGAGGCCAAACACCACACCCATGACCAGACCGACCAGTACTTTTTTTGCCAGACTCCACTGCTTGTGACGGGCTTGCGCCAGCACGAACAGCAGCACTACGAACACGATAATGTTCGCGATTAATGGATAGTTCATCCCCGTTCTCCTGATCTTATTATGCGTATCACCGTGTGACGGTGATTCTGTTGGCGCAAGATTAGCAGAACTGTGACTTGCCTCTTATATTCAAATGGAATTGTTTATGCCAAAAATAACTTTTTGGCTGATTTATTAGTCAACCTGGTGCGTTATAAAACGATTAAACTGCATTTGCAGCGTATTTATCATTTGTGATGACCAGCGCACCGCACTGTTCTCTTGTACGGTCTGCGGCATCCAGATTGCCCACGCGAACAGCGCCATGCACAGAAACCGCTCCAGTTGGTTGCCTTTTTGCGGCACGAGGATAGGCAGACGAAAACGCCAGCGGCAGGGCCAAAGCAGGGGGACGCCCGCCGGGGTCAACATGTCAGCCAGAATGTGGCTGAGATAACCGAGAACCATACCTTGTAAAGCATCCGCTGGAATTATCCAGGTATCAGGGACTTTCAGGTAAAACGTGGCCAGCAGGGCAAAAACCGCCAGCAGGCTATGCGTAAATCCGCGATGACCAAATGCCCGGGCAATGGGCTTTGATATCCACTTCAGACGCTGTCCCAGCAGGGATTTGGGATGATCGATATCCGGCAGCAGGCACGTTAAAATGGCTGAAGGAACAATATGCCACCAGTCACCCTGCGCAAGAACGGGCGTTAGCTCGGCATTCTTGGCAAATACCGCACAGGCAATAGAAAAAAGAAGGTGACCTTCCGCCGTCATGATAAAACCCAATAAACTGTCGATTCATACAGTATAGGGGTTTTATACAGTAGGCGGAAGAGGTGACGTTGTAACCCTTTGTCACAAGTGCGCCTTTACCGCGCCAGACAACCGCCATCCACGACCAGCGTATAGCCATGTATATAGTCCGAGGCAGCACTTGCGAGGAACACGACCGGGCCTTTCAGATCATCAGGCGTGCCCCAGCGTCCGGCAGGCGGGCAATGCGATCATTGCCCGTCGCAGGATTAGCCGCGCAGGTGAGCGGCAGTGAGTTCGGTGAGCGAGGCCAGTTTGACGTCGGCCAGAACGAAGCGAGGATCGTCCTGATTTTCATGCGCAGGTACTACGATGGAACGCATACGGGCGGCTTTCGAAGCAATCATGCCGTTCACCGAGTCTTCCAGTGCTACGCAGTTTATAGGGTCAATGCCCAGTTTCACCGCGCAATCGAGATAAACCTGCGGGTGCGGTTTGCTGTAGGGCAGTTTTTCCGCAGAAGCCAGTGCGTCGAAGCTGCTGCGCAGATCAAACATGGTTAGCACTTTTTCCAGCATATGCAGCGGCGAGGCGGATGCCAGTCCTACTTTCAACCCCTGAGATTTACACAATGCCACGGCCTCACGCACGCCCGGCAGCAGTGGTTTTGTTTCTTCAACTAACGCAATTGCCCGGGTAATGATGCGCTCGGTAACTTCCTGACGTGAGGGACCGTTCCATGGTTGCTGTGCAAACCACAAATCAACCACCATGTCGATGCGTAAGCCAAGTGTATCGGGAAGTTCATGGCGGCGGGAGATATCAACGCCTAAACTTGCTATCACATCCAGTTCGGCCTGATCCCAAAGCGGTTCAGAATCGACCAGTAATCCATCCATATCGAAAATTGCAGCAAGAATTTGACGCGGGGTTGACATCACAACCTCTCCTTTACGGGTGATAAAAGGGATTAAGAGCCAGCCTGGACGGGCTCTGAGCGTTCATTATGGCTAATTCAGCAGTATACCGCCTTTAAAGATCAGGCGAAAACGATAATCAACGGGTAAACTTAGGCCAAAATGACACGTCTTAATCAAGGGGAACTCATGACGTATCAACAAGCTGGACGCATTGCCATCTTGAAAAGGCTGGTGGGATGGGTGATTTTCATTCCCGCGCTGATTTCAACCCTGGTTTCAGTACTGAAGTTTATGTATGCGCACAGCGAAAAGCAGGAAGGGATTAACGCGGTCATGCTCGATTTTGCACACGTGATGATCGACATGATGCGTGTGAACACACCTTTTCTTAACGTGTTTTGGTATAACTCGCCGACGCCCGATTTTCAAAGTGGACTGAATCTCGTTTTTTGGCTGATTTTCATTCTGATTTTTATCGGTCTGGCGTTGCAGGATTCAGGCGCCAGAATGAGCCGTCAGGCGCGTTATTTACGCGAGGGCGTTGAGGATCAGTTGATTCTGGAACAGGCAAAGGGCAGTGAAGGGTTATCACGCGAGCAACTTGAGTCGCGTATTGTGGTACCGCACCATACGATCTTTTTACAAATTTTCCCGCTCTATATTTTGCCGGTGATCGTTATCGTGATTGGCTACTTCTTCTTTTCATTACTGGGTTTTTTGTAACTGCTGCACTATCAGGCCTGACGCGTTGTGAAACGCCAGGCCAGATAAGCAACGTGCGACTTTGCTAAGCCGCCAGTAACCTGTCCAGCGCTTTCTGCGCCACGACCAGATGCTGTCCCCCAAACAGAATAGCCCTGTTCAGCAGCGTATAGAGCTGGTAGACAGGCTGTCTGTCGAGAAAATCCAATGGTAGCGGAGAAACAGACTGATAACCGTCATAGAGTTGCGGCGGCTGATCGGTATGTAACGGCAGCATTGCCAGGTCACACTCTCTGTCCCCCCAGTAGCAGGCAGGGTCAAAGATGTACGGGCCGTTCGGGCCGAGGGCGCAGTTCCCGGACCACAAATCACCATGCAGAAGAGATGGCTGCGGCTGATGGGAAGAGAGACGCTGCTGAACATGCTCGACAATGGCGTCGATATTGCCAAACGCAATGCCTTTTTCAGCGGCGAGTTCCAGCTGCCAGCCAATACGCTGCTCGGCAAAAAAGGTTGACCAGCGACGTTGCCAGGTGTTGGGCTGCGGCGTGGTAGAGAGCGCATTATCGAAGTCGAGCCCAAACTGCGGCTGATCGCTCCATTCATGCAAATGCGCCAACTGCTGGCCGAGGATAAACGCGTTGTGCGCATCAAGTGGACGGGGAGGGAGGAAATCCATCACCAGAAAGCTGTAATCTCTGTCTGCGCCTACCGCCCAGACTTTCGGTACAGATACGGTTTGACTGCGAGAAAGTAGCTCCAGCTGATCGGCTTCCGCCGTAAAGCCGGTTAACAGCTCTCTTTCATCGCATTTGACGAAAAAATCGCGCCCCGCATAGCGTAAATGCCATGCGGCGTGGATCTCTCCGCCGGGCAGTTCGTTACGCAGTTCGATTTCGCCTTCACCTAATTGCTCGCTTAAAAGACGACTGATAGCCTGCCACATGATGTCTCTCCCCATGTTGTCTGCCAGATCATAAGGTTAGCGCAAGAATGCGGTTAAAAAACACGAACTGACGCACACCACGGACGCGTCATCGCTGGAAAGGCACTTAATGTGTGTCGTTCTTCTTCACCTCGCATAGTTGTGAAGACGCCCGGTTGCACATGATTCACTGCTTTGTAATCACGTGATTTTTTATCATAGACGTATAACACCCATGCCGACAGTTTTACGGGGAAATCCCCTTGTAGCTAAACAAGGGGAAGCCGTTATTACTGAGCCAGATACGCGTATATTTTTTGCGTATCGTCTAAAGCGCACAGACGCGTACCCTGATTCAGGGTGGCGGCGCTACCTGCGGCGACACCGTAACGAACAATATCTGCAAAAGGTGCGCTCTCCGCCAGTTTAAGCGTCATGGCCCCGACCATGCTGTCGCCCGCGCCTACGGTACTTTGACTCTTCACCGGTGGCGGAACCACCTGGACACAAGTTTCACGATCAACGCCCAGCGCTCCTTGTGGTCCAAGCGAGACTACTACGCGATGCGCTTTTCCGCTTTGCACGATTTCTTGTGCGGCGTTGCGCACATCATCGGGCTGCGTGAGTTCGCGATTCACCAGCGCGCTCAGTTCTTTGAGGTTGGGTTTGACCAGTTCGATATTGCCGATGGTTAATGCTGCCGCCAGCGCTTCGCCAGAACTATCGACGATACAGCGAATCCCTTGTTTTTGTGCTGTGGTAATGAGCCGGGTCAGCTTCTCAAGCTGTACGCCAGGCGGCAAACTGCCGCTAATAACCAGCAGTGCGCCAGACTCAATTTCCAGCACCTGATCCTGAAGTTGGTAGAACTCATCATTGGTGAGCGCAGCGCCTGGCATGACGAAACGATACTGTTCGCCGCTGGACTCAACGTGCACATGGAGATTTTGTCGGGTCCAGTCTTTAGCTTCGACGGTGGATACGGGAACATTTTCGTCGGCGAGCAAAGTAACAAGATGCTCTCCGGTGGCGCCACCCGCAGGGAAGATGGCCGTAGCGGTGCCGCCAAGATGGGCAATTGCGCGAGCGACGTTGATGCCGCCGCCGCCGGGTTCAAAAACCGGCGAGGTACAGCGAAGCTTACCTTCCGGGTAGATTTGCGGCGTGATTGTTGCGCTATCGAGAGAGGGCGCAAGTGTTAACGTATAGATACGTACCATCTTTACCTCCTGTTAGGCTGTCCTCAGTCTGGCACTTAACCCCCCGAAAGTGAAGTAATTAACAACATGATTTTTCATATCTTTATTTAAAATATTCGCGTTAAAGATATATAAATAAAAAAACGGTTTAGGAACGCTCTTATTCAAAAAATGAAATAAGAATTTATTGCTATGTTATTCGAGTCTTTTTATAATTTGTTACCTTTCAAGGGTCTTTTGTCATTGATCCATATGAAAGTTTCCGAGACCGTTATGGTCTCTTTTTTTGTTGTACGGACTCTTAATAAATGAAGCTTTTGAAGACAGTGCCCGCAGCGTTACTGCTGACGGGTGGCCTGCTTGCGTCAATGCAGGCTGCCGCCGATGATTCCGTTTTTACTGTCATGGATGACCCTTCCAGCGCGAAAAAAACCTTTGAAGGTAACCTGAACGCGGGATATCTCGCCCAGTCAGGCAACACAAAAAGTTCTTCTTTAACTGCAGACACCACCATGACCTGGTACGGTCAAACTACGGCGTGGTCTTTGTGGGGAAATGCCAGCAATACCTCCTCAAATGATGAGCGTTCATCGGAGAAATATGCCGTAGGTGGCCGTAGTCGTTACAACATGACCGACTATGACTATCTCTTTGGTCAGGCAAGCTGGCTGACCGACCGTTACAACGGCTATCGCGAGCGTGACGTGCTAACCGCAGGTTATGGTCGTCAGTTCCTCAACGGACCAGTGCACAGCTTCCGTTTTGAATTCGGTCCAGGTGTGCGCTATGACGAGCACACGGATGGCACCACCGAAACACAGCCGCTGGGCTATGCGTCCGGGGCCTATGCGTGGCAGATGACGGATAATACTAAGTTTACGCAAGGTGTGTCGGTATTTGGTGCTGACGATACAACGCTCAATTCTGAAACGGCCTTGAACGTTGCTATCAACGAACACTTTGGGTTAAAGGTGGCTTACAACGTTACCTGGAACTCTGAACCACCGGCAACAGCGCCGGAGCATACCGATCGTCGTACTACTGTGTCACTCGGCTATCGTATGTAATGACAAGCCGGGTCAAATAATTGGCCCGGCTTTTCTCAATTAACGTTAAATTTATTTAATATTAAATCTGTGTTTTATTTTTAATACTTATCAATAACGCGCTATTTTCAGACGAATTCGATTTAATTGATAAATACAACGGAACCGGAACTGCGTGTACCAGTATTTTAACCCCAGATCATCGCAGCCCAACGTAGCATCAGCATTGCCGCACAAATAACGAGCAGTATCACAACCATCTTCCAGTGTTTCTTCGCAAAGCGATTTGTTGGCATTGTCCTTTTCCTGCTCAGGTTAAATAACTTTATACAAGTGTAACAAAAACGTCAGGGTGTCAGTGAATTGATTTACATCATAGAGTGCGCGTTGATTGTTGCTTTGATCGGCTCGTAATGCCGTGTACACTGTCAAACGGTGTTATCAAAAAGCGGGTGTAGGTCCAGTGTAGCCATTAAGGCGACCAGTGACATATTTCGCAGAGTGAAGCGGGAATCAGCCCACACCTTTTTGATGATTTTAAATATTGAATCTTTGTATGTGATCTTACGTGTGGGTCACCACTGCAAATAAGGATATAACATGCCTGTTATTACTCTTCCTGATGGCAGCCAACGCCATTACGACCACGCTGTAAGCCCCATGGATGTTGCGCTGGACATCGGTCCAGGTCTGGCGAAAGCCACTATTGCTGGCCGTGTTGACGGTGAGCTGGTAGATGCTTCCGATCTGATTGAGCATGATGCGAAGCTCTCCATCATCACCGCGAAGGATGAAGAAGGTCTGGAGATCATTCGTCACTCCTGTGCGCACCTGTTAGGGCACGCGATCAAACAACTCTGGCCGCACACCAAAATGGCGATCGGACCGGTTGTTGATAACGGTTTTTACTACGATATCGATCTTGACCGTACGCTAACCCAGGAAGATGTCGACGCGCTCGAGAAGCGGATGCACGAGCTCGCTGAGAAAAACTACGATGTCATTAAGAAGAAAGTCAGCTGGTACGAAGCGCGTGAAACCTTCGTGAAGCGTGGCGAGACCTATAAAGTCTCCATTCTTGATGAAAACATTGCCCATGATGACAAGCCTGGCTTGTACCATCATGAAGAATATGTCGATATGTGCCGTGGCCCGCACGTGCCGAACATGCGTTTCTGTCATCACTTCAAACTGATGAAGACCGCTGGGGCATACTGGCGTGGCGACAGCAATAACAAGATGCTGCAGCGTATTTATGGTACTGCATGGGCCGATAAAAAAGCCCTGAGTGCCTACCTGCAACGTCTGGAAGAAGCGGCCAAACGCGACCACCGTAAAATCGGTAAGCAGCTTGACCTGTATCATATGCAGGAAGAAGCGCCGGGTATGGTGTTCTGGCACAATGATGGCTGGACAATCTTCCGTGAACTGGAAGTCTTTGTTCGCTCAAAACTGAAAGAATACCAGTATCAGGAAGTTAAAGGTCCGTTCATGATGGACCGCGTGCTGTGGGAAAAAACAGGTCACTGGGATAACTACAAAGATGCGATGTTCACGACCTCCTCTGAGAACCGTGAATACTGCATTAAGCCCATGAACTGCCCGGGCCACGTGCAGATCTTCAATCAGGGTCTGAAATCCTATCGTGATCTGCCGTTGCGTATGGCTGAGTTTGGTAGCTGCCACCGTAATGAGCCGTCAGGCGCGCTGCATGGCCTGATGCGCGTTCGTGGCTTCACTCAGGATGATGCACATATCTTCTGTACAGAAGAGCAGATCCGTGATGAAGTTAACGCTTGCATTCGTATGGTCTACGATATGTATAGCACCTTTGGCTTCGAGAAAATCGTCGTCAAACTGTCCACTCGCCCCGAAAAACGTATCGGTAGCGATGAAATGTGGGACCGTGCTGAAGCTGACCTGGCCGTTGCGCTGGAAGAAAACAACATCCCGTTTGAGTACCAACTGGGTGAGGGCGCATTCTACGGTCCGAAAATTGAATTTACCCTGTATGACTGCCTCGATCGTGCATGGCAGTGCGGTACTGTACAGCTGGACTTCTCTCTGCCGTCCCGTTTAAGCGCCTCTTATGTTGGCGAAAACAACGAGCGTCAGGTGCCGGTTATGATTCACCGCGCAATTCTTGGGTCGATGGAACGTTTCATCGGTATCCTGACCGAAGAGTTCGCTGGCTTCTTCCCGACCTGGCTTGCGCCAGTTCAGGTTGTCGTCATGAACATCACCGATTCACAGTCTGAATACGTCAACGAATTAACGCAGAAACTACAAAATGCGGGTATTCGTGTAAAAGCAGACTTGAGAAATGAGAAGATTGGCTTTAAAATCCGCGAGCACACTTTACGTCGTGTCCCTTACATGTTGGTCTGTGGCGACAAAGAGGTAGAAGCAGGCAAAGTTGCCGTGCGCACCCGTCGTGGCAAAGACTTGGGCAGCCTGGACGTAAATGAAGTGATTGAGAAGCTGCAACAAGAGATTCGCAGCCGCAGTCTTCAACAACTGGAGGAATAAGGTATTAAAGGCGGAAAACGAGTTCAAACGGCACGTCCGAATCGTATCAATGGCGAGATTCGCGCCCTGGAAGTTCGCTTAACAGGTCTGGAAGGCGAAGCTTTGGGTATTGTGAGTCTGAGAGAAGCGATCGAAAAAGCTGAAGAAGCTGGAGTAGATTTAGTTGAAATCAGCCCTAACGCCGAACCGCCAGTTTGTCGTATTATGGACTACGGCAAGTTCCTTTATGAAAAGAGTAAGTCTTCTAAGGAACAGAAGAAAAAGCAAAAAGTTATCCAGGTTAAGGAAATTAAATTCCGTCCTGGCACCGACGATGGCGATTACCAGGTAAAACTCCGCAGCCTGGTACGCTTTCTGGAAGATGGCGATAAGGCTAAGATCACGCTGCGTTTTCGCGGTCGTGAGATGGCCCACCAACAGATCGGTATGGAAGTGCTCAACCGCGTCCGTGACGATCTGAGTGAACTGGCAGTAGTCGAATCCTTCCCTACGAAGATCGAAGGCCGCCAGATGATCATGGTGCTCGCTCCTAAGAAGAAACAGTAAGGCCTTCAAGTAGCAATGTCTGTGGAGCCTACGGGTTCCACAGCCGTTGTTCGCCTACGTTTCGTTTATTAACAATGCGAAGTGGAAGTTATTAAAATGCCAAAAATTAAGACCGTACGCGGTGCTGCTAAGCGCTTCAAAAAAACCGGTGGTGGTGGATTTAAGCGTAAGCACGCAAACCTGCGTCATATTCTGACCAAAAAATCTACTAAGCGTAAACGTCACCTGCGTCCAAAAGGCCTCGTTTCTAAAGGCGATCTGGGTCTGGTTATCGCGTGCCTGCCGTACGCATAAGCCGTTAACGTTTAATTAATTTTTTTACTAAGAATATAGATACAGGAGAGCACATATGGCTCGCGTAAAACGTGGTGTAGTTGCCCGTGCACGTCACAAGAAAATTTTGAAACAAGCTAAAGGCTACTACGGTGCGCGTTCTCGCGTATACCGCGTTGCCTTCCAGGCTGTTATCAAAGCTGGTCAGTACGCTTATCGTGACCGTCGTCAGAAAAAGCGTCAGTTCCGTCAACTGTGGATTGCGCGTATCAACGCAGCAGCACGTCAGAACGGTATTTCTTACAGCAAATTCATCAACGGCCTGAAAAAAGCCTCTGTTGAAATCGACCGTAAGATCCTGGCTGACATCGCAGTATTCGACAAAGTAGCGTTCACCGCTCTGGTCGAAAAAGCGAAAGCAGCTCTGGCATAAGCCGGTGAAAAGAGGGAGCCTGGCTCCCTCTCTTTTATTTGTAGTGCAATCAATTGGTTGACAATTTATCCGTAAGCCTTTTCAATAAAGGTTGTCCGGTTTTTACCACACAAGGTAACGCAAGCATGAATGCTGCTATTTTCCGCTTCTTCTTTTACTTTAGCACCTGAACTCAGGAGGCTTGCGCGTGAAAGAAGAAACGGAAAACAGCGCCTAAAAGCCTCCCTGGTGGAGGCTTTTTTTATACACGTTATCCTTCAGGCTGCCTCTGCGTTGGCTGCAGTCGCTTACCCCAGTCACATATTTGTCTGAGGATTAGCGCTCTACTGCTGCCTTGACTCAGCCAGAATGATTTTGTGTATATACGAGCGACTAGTGAATATCGCAACATAACGAGGAAAACCATGTCACATCTCGCAGAGCTGGTTGCCAGTGCAACGGCCGCCATTAACCAGGCTTCAGATGTTGCCGCGTTAGACAATGTCCGCGTCGAATATTTGGGCAAGAAAGGGCACCTGACCCTTCAGATGACTACCCTGCGTGAACTGCCGGCAGAAGAGCGCCCGGCAGCAGGTGCGGTGATAAACGAAGCCAAAGAGCAGGTTCAGCAAGCGCTGAACGCGCGTAAAGCCGAATTAGAAAATGCCGCGCTGAATGCTCGTCTGGCTGAAGAAACGATCGATATCTCCTTGCCTGGGCGTCGTATCGAAAACGGCGGTTTGCATCCGGTAACGCGGACTATCGATCGCATTGAAAGTTTCTTTGGTGAGCTGGGCTTTACCGTGGCAACCGGTCCGGAAATCGAAGATGACTATCATAACTTCGATGCGCTGAACATTCCTGGCCATCACCCGGCGCGCGCTGACCACGACACTTTCTGGTTTGATGCGACGCGTCTGCTGCGCACGCAGACTTCCGGCGTGCAGATCCGCACCATGAAAGAAAAACAGCCGCCGATCCGTATTATCGCTCCGGGCCGCGTATATCGTAACGACTACGATCAGACGCACACCCCAATGTTCCATCAGATGGAAGGGCTGATTGTTGATACCAACATCAACTTCACCAACCTGAAAGGCACGCTGCATGATTTCCTGCGCAACTTCTTTGAAGAAGACCTGCAGGTTCGTTTCCGTCCTTCCTACTTCCCGTTCACCGAACCTTCTGCGGAAGTCGATGTGATGGGTAAAAATGGCAAATGGCTGGAAGTATTGGGATGCGGAATGGTTCACCCGAACGTGCTGCGTAACGTCGGTATCGATCCGGAAATCTACTCTGGCTTTGCATTCGGTATGGGTATGGAGCGTCTGACCATGCTGCGTTACGGCGTAACCGATCTGCGTTCTTTCTTCGAAAACGATCTGCGTTTCCTCAAACAGTTTAAATAAAGGCAGGATAAAACAATGAAATTCAGTGAACTGTGGTTACGCGAATGGGTAAACCCGGCGATTGATAGCGATGCGTTGTCAAACCAAATCACGATGGCGGGTCTGGAAGTTGACGGTGTGGATCCTGTTTCTGGCGCGTTCAACGGCGTTGTAGTGGGCGAAGTGGTTGAGTGCGCTCAGCATCCTAACGCTGACAAACTGCGCGTCACCAAGGTGAATGTCGGCGGCGACCGCCTGCTGGATATCGTCTGCGGTGCGCCAAACTGCCGTCAAGGTTTGAAAGTGGCTGTAGCAACCGTTGGTGCCGTTCTGCCGGGCGATTTCAAAATCAAAGCCGCGAAACTGCGCGGTGAGCCGTCTGAAGGCATGCTGTGCTCGTTCTCCGAGCTGGGCATTTCCGACGATCACAACGGTATTATCGAACTGCCTGTCGATGCACCAATTGGTACCGATATCCGTGAATACCTGAAGCTTGACGATAATACTATCGAAATCAGCGTCACTCCGAACCGCGCCGACTGCTTAGGCATTATCGGTGTGGCACGTGACGTAGCTGTATTGAACAAAGCCCCTCTGGTTGAGCCGGAAATAGCGCCAGTAGCCGCAACCATTAGCGACGTCCTGCCGATTCAGGTCGACGCGGTGGAAGCCTGCCCACGCTATCTGGGCCGCGTGGTGAAAGGCATTAACGTTAAAGCGCCAACCCCGCTGTGGATGAAAGAAAAACTGCGTCGTTGCGGCATCCGCTCGATCGATGCCGTGGTTGACGTGACTAACTATGTGCTGCTCGAATTGGGCCAGCCGATGCACGCATTCGACAAAGACCGCATTGAAGGCGGGATTGTTGTCCGCATGGCAAAAGAAGGTGAAACCCTGGTATTGCTGGACGGCAGTGAAGCGAAGCTGAATGCGGATACGTTGGTGATTGCGGACCATAACAAAGCGCTGGCAATGGGCGGCATCTTTGGTGGCGAGCACTCCGGTGTGAATGATGAAACGCAAAACGTCCTGCTGGAATGCGCGTTCTTCAGCCCGCTGTCTATTACCGGTCGCGCACGTCGTCACGGTCTGCACACCGATGCGTCTCACCGCTATGAGCGTGGTGTCGATCCGGCGCTGCAACATAAAGCCATGGAACGTGCTACGCGCCTGCTGATTGATATCTGCGGCGGCGAAGCGGGTCCAATCATTGACGTGACGAACGAAGCCTCGCTGCCAAAACGCGCAACCATTACGCTGCGCCGTAGCAAACTGGATCGTCTGATCGGACACCATATTGCGGATGAGCAGGTGAGCGATATTCTGCGCCGTCTGGGTTGTGATGTCACGGAAGGGCAAGATGAGTGGAAAGCGGTAGCGCCGAGCTGGCGTTTCGATATGGAGATCGAAGAAGACCTGGTCGAAGAAGTCGCCCGTGTATACGGTTATGACAATATCCCGAATACGCCAATTCAGGCGGGTCTTATCATGGGTACTCATCGTGAAGCGGATTTGTCGCTGAAACGCGTAAAAACCATGCTGAATGACAAAGGCTACCAGGAAGTTATTACCTACAGCTTTGTCGACCCGAAAGTCCAGGCGCTGCTACACCCGGGTGAAGAAGCGCTGTTGCTGCCAAGCCCAATCTCGATTGATATGTCGGCAATGCGTTTATCCCTGTGGACCGGCTTGCTGTCTACGGTAGTGTACAACCAGAATCGTCAGCAAAACCGCGTGCGTATTTTCGAAACGGGTTTACGTTTCGTACCGGACACGCAGGCCAACCTCGGGATCCGTCAGGATCTGATGCTGGCGGGCGCGATCTGCGGTAACCGTCATGATGAACACTGGAATCTGGCAAAAGAGACTGTTGATTTCTATGATCTGAAAGGCGATCTGGAAGCGGTTCTCGACCTGACCGGCAAGCTGGCGGATATTCAATTCAAAGCTGAAGCGAATCCAGCCCTGCATCCGGGGCAGTCTGCGGCGATTTATCTGAAAGGTGAACGCATTGGTTTCATTGGGGTTGTTCATCCTGAACTGGAACGTAAACTGGATCTGAACGGTCGCACTCTGGTGTTTGAACTGGAGTGGAACAAGCTCGCAGACCGCGTGGTGCCTCAGGCGCGTGAAGTTTCTCGCTTCCCGGCGAACCGTCGCGACATCGCAGTCGTTGTGGCAGAAAACGTTCCCGCTGCGGATATTTTATCCGAATGTAAGAAAGTTGGCGTAAATCAGGTAGTTGGCGTAAACTTGTTTGACGTGTACCGCGGTAAGGGTGTTGCGGAGGGTTATAAGAGCCTCGCTATCAGCCTGATCCTTCAGGATACCAGCCGTACACTTGAAGAAGAGGAGATTGCCGCTACCGTCGCCAAATGTGTAGAGGCATTAAAAGAGCGATTCCAGGCATCATTGAGGGATTGAACCTATGGCGCTTACAAAAGCTGAAATGTCAGAATATCTGTTTGATAAGCTTGGGCTTAGCAAGCGGGATGCCAAAGAACTGGTCGAGCTGTTTTTCGAAGAGATCCGTCGTGCTCTGGAAAATGGTGAGCAGGTAAAACTCTCTGGTTTTGGTAACTTCGATCTGCGTGATAAGAATCAACGTCCGGGCCGTAATCCGAAAACGGGCGAAGATATTCCCATTACAGCACGGCGCGTGGTGACCTTCAGACCCGGACAGAAGTTAAAAAGCCGGGTTGAAAACGCAACGCCGAAAGAAGAGTAATCTGAACTAACTAAAAAGGCCGCGAATGCGGCCTTTTTTCTTAGTGGGCCAGAAGGAAAAACAGCCCGGTCAGTGCTGCGCTCAGCAGGTTAGACAACGTGCCCGCCAGGATCACTTTAAGCCCCATTTTAGCAATGAAACTTTTTTTCCCCGGCACAATCCCCCCCAGTACGCCAATCAATGCGGCAGGAGAGGACAAATTGGCAAACCCTGCCAGCGCCATGATCGTTATTATCTGCGAATATTCCGACAGTTGGTCTTTCATTGGAATAAAGCTGGTATACGCGACGAACTCATTCAACACCAATTTTTGACCTAACAGGCTGCCAATTTGCAAGACTTCATTAGTGGGAATGCCCAACAGCCAGGCAACCGGAGCAAAGAGGTAACTGAAGATAAATTGTAGCGTGACGTTACCATAGCCGAAAAAGCCACAAAACCAGCCCAACAAGCCGTTCACCATAGCAATTAATGCAATCAGTGCCAGAAGCATTGCCCCCACGTTAGCGGCGAGCTTCAGCCCGATAGTCGCGCCATTTGTCGCCGCTTCAACGATGTTGATAGGCTTTTCCTCTTGACCAAGCATATCGCCTGACACGTCGGCAGTATTTTCGGGTTCCGTTTCTGGAAACAGCATTTTCGCCATTAACAGACCGCCTGGTGCTGACATAAAAGAGGCGGCTACCAGATAGCGAATTTCGATCCCCATACTGGCATAGCCAACCAGCACTGAGCCTGCGATAGAGGCCACACCACCTGTCATGAGGGCAAACAGTTCTGAGCGCGTCATGCGTGGTGCATAAGGCTTCATCAGGACGAAGACGTCAGTATTGCCCGCAAAAATATTGGCCGTTGCAGCCATGGATTCTGCCGGGCTGGTGCGTAGCAGTTTATGGATACCCGTACCGATGAGGCGGATAATCCACTGCATGATGCCCAGGTAGTACAGCACGGAGAACAATGCTGACATAAAAATGATAATCGGCAGAACATGCACGGCAAATACAAACCCCATTTTGAACTGTCCGAGATTACCGAAGAGAAAGTTAATCCCTTCCGACGAATAGTTCAGCATGCCTGACAGACTGTTTGATATGGCGAGTAAGATTTTTTCCCCAAAGGGGACATACAGGATAAATGCAGCAAAAAGAGCCTGGATTGCAAAGGCGCCGCCAACAGTGCGAAACCGGATAGCTTTGCGATTTTCTGAACATAGCCAGGCAACGAGTAACAGGACAACAATGCCAAGTATGACGATGAGTATCTGCATGGTTTATCCCTCATCGGCATCAATGATGCTACGGAAAAGATCTTTAAAGAGAGCATCCCGCTCAATAAACTTTGCGACCTGAATGACGTGACGGCGGTTATCAAAACTCCAGCTCAGATTGTCATTGATCAAAGGGGATGTACGGTATTCACAGGTGAACCAGTCAGGATTCAGGACATAGCCAACCGTAGTGATATCCCAAATGACTTTGCGGGATGCAAAACCAATCCAGGGGCATCGCGGGGCAATTTCAGCAAAGTAGCTACCAATGCGGCTGGTCTCTGCAAAATAGTGCTGCATCTCTGGGACCGATGAGGCCATAGTGTTAGCCACGCCAAAGCAGGGGATTTGGGTGAGCGCTACGCCGCTATCAAAAAGTACCCGACTCGCCGCAATGTCCTGCATCAGGTTGAATTCATGATTATCTTTCCAGGCATAACTGTTACCCCCAAGCCAGATGACATGAATCTTTGTGACGATGTCCGGCGCGAGGAGCAGTGCGTTAGCGATATTGGTCGGCGCGGCGATTGCGAGTACATGTAATGTTTGCTCAGCCGTTCTTGCCCGGTTAATCAAATCCTGTACTGCTGCTGACATCTCCGGCTGGTTGCTATCTTTCAGATAGCGTGTTGAACCCTGGAATATTTGCGGTATGTTTTCGCGGCGGGGGAGTTTGTTAAATACGCGATAGATCTCATCGACGCTCAGTTGCATGCCTACTGCGGGATCGTCAACATATGTGTGCGAGCCCTCTTTACCAAAATAGTGGTTGGTAAACGGAGCGGCGTAAACAGCTTGCAGATCGAGGCGCTCCGGGTGTAAGAATGCCCAGGCAATGGCCATCTGATCGTCAATTTCATTGTAGGTATCGCTGTCAATAACGATAGGCACTTTGCCATACTTAGGTGGCGTAATTAAGGTAATACGCTGCGCTGAAGTTAATTCAGGCCAGTGGATACTTAACATCGTTAATGTTCCTTAAGTTAGAAGTCGTAGGCCAGTCGATAAATGAGAATATCGCCATATCCATCCGCACCAAGTTTGTTATAAAAGTATCGATACATTAATGTGGTGGATATATGAGGCATGATTTTCCAGGTAATATTCAGGCCGCCGTTTAAACCATTGCTACCATGATTGTTAGCGGTATAGTCATCATTACGGTCAAGTTCTATTTCATTCCAATTGGACAGTAAGAAGTCCTGGTTGAGAAGATTGAAAGCATAACCAGCGTTCCATCCAATTGAGAAACCATTGAGTCCATTAATATCATAAGCTGGGCCAAAATTACTGTGCGCGGTAATATACTGACGAGCAATCCAGGGTTTAAACCACCATCCATCGCCTTTCAGGTCGGTATAGCCAAGCCCAATAAATTGATTCGTCTCTTTAAAATTAGGGCTTTGCGAATTATAGACTTTTGTAAATAGGCTGGCACCCGTTTTCCAGAGGTAGGTATGGATTTCACCATTCGCAGTCTGCCCCTGATTTCCCTCGTCGTCTAGAATATTTTCAAAATCATAAAAACCGTACATCTCACCCCAATCAAAACCAATACCTCCCTCAATACCAATTAAGGCTTGTTCATATTCGAGGTCTTTAACACCGGCATCCCAGGATTGATAGTCAAAATGTATATTTCCCCAACCGTATTGTTGTTCAGCTAATGAGGAAAAAGCTACGCACGATAATAAAGCCCCGAAGGCGATTTTTTTCATTTTATATCCCTATTTTGGTGGTGGATTAATATCAGTATTTAGTACAAGCTAATCGTTTTAATACAAGTTCATGGCATGGCATATTGGCTGCGCCTTCACGCTCTACGGCCAGTGCTGCAAATACACAGGCGTAATGAATTGCGTTGGCAATATTTTCTCCACAGGCAAGTCGTGCAGCGAGTGCACCATTAAATGCATCACCGGCGCCGGAGGTATCAATATTAACGGCGGGATATGCCGGGAACTGTTGGTGAGTAGAACCATCAAATAACCAGCACCCATCTTTGCCTAACGTAATTAGAATATATTGTGGTCCCATTTGGTGCATGGTTTCGGCGGCCTGACGAATATCGTCTGGCGTACGAATAGCCTTGCCAATTATCGCCTCTGCTTCTGTGAGGTTTGGGGTCAGGATGTGTGTCCAGCGGAGAAGGTCTGTCACCTCCTTACGCCATGGCGCTGGATTCAGGATTGTCATCACCCCTGCGGCATGTGCGAACTTAATAGCTTGAGCTGTAGCGTCAGGATTGTTTTCCATCTGCGTCAAAAAAACATTGGCGGTGCCCATCTCGTCATAACAGGATATAATTTCTTCACTCGTTATTTCCTGATTAGCCCCTGGATTAATAACGATTACATTATCGCCAGCCTCTTCGGATATCATCACTACGGCACTGCCGGTTGGTGCATCACTTTTGGTAAAGATGGTTAGTTTTTCTAATCCTACGCCATTTAAAAAATGCTGGGCTTTGGTTGAAAACTCATCTTCACCTAATTTGACTGTAAAATAAGTGCGAGCATTGGCTTGTGCGGATGCTATCGCCTGGTTGCTGCCTTTCCCTCCGGGTAAACAACAGGAAAAAAGCGCGCGCGTGGTTTCCCCTGAAATAGGAAAACGGTGAAGCCGATATACTAAGTCAGTATTAAATGAACCCAGAATGTAAACTTTCCCATTGTTTTCGTTCATTGATATTTCTCGTTCGATCTTTGATTGGTTAATGATGATGTTTTGGTGCAAATAAAGAGAGTTGTTCTCATATAATGGGAATGCATTGTCGTGATTATATACAGCACCTCCATAGCATGAGCGGACATGTCCTGTTTTTACGAGGTCATTGATGTCGCGGCGGAGTGTTCTTTCCGTAACATCAAGTACCTTAACAAGAGATGATATTTTTACACTTCCTTGTTTTTTGAGTAGTGTTAAAATATAGCGAAGACGCTGTTTTTTGTAACGACAGGGCATCTAATCCTCACTTTTCATGAATGTGATGAGAGGTCCATGTAATAAGTTTATTTTGTCTGTATGTTAATTTCTTTGGTGAATGAATTTATTTGTTGAATAAATAATTAAAGATCTGATTACCACTAAGTACACCGATGATACCAAATACACCAGGCCAGGCAGCAGGGGCTGGAATGGGGAGTTTTATTAATGCAAATATGAAACCAATAATTGCACCAGCAATAAGCGAAAGAATTATATCCATAAGATAATTCCTGAGGGTGTTATGATGATACGAAGACTACACAATATATTTACGTATTGATGAGAAGACAATCACACAAAACTTCTGCAACCGGACACCTTGTCCGGTTGTGGTTATTTATTTAATCTCAGGAACGATATTAATAATGACAGCTACTACCTGGTATTGCTACCAGCATTGCATTATGCAAAAGTCTAAGGTTCATGCTGTTTTGGGCCATTGCCTCATTTGCGGTAGAGCTTCCTTCCATGTTTTTTGCTTTCATCGTAAAATTAATGAGATAACCCATAAAAAAAGTATAAACATGCAACCTTTTGCACAATTACAACGTCGGCGAGACCGATACTGGTTAGGCACTTTATCGCTGTTGCTATTGGTCATGCTCGTGATTAGCTTATGCGCAGGAGAACAGTGGATCGCCCCCGGCGACTGGTTCAGCGCCCGCGGTGATCTGTTCGTCTGGCAAATCCGATTTCCCCGTACCCTCGCCGTTTTGCTGGTAGGCGCTGCGTTGGCCTTATCTGGCGCAGTGATGCAAGCTCTCTTTGAAAACCCGCTCGCAGAGCCTGGATTACTGGGCGTGTCTAATGGCGCGGGCGTCGGGCTCATCGCGGCGGTGCTGCTGGGGCAGGGGCAGCTCCCCGGCTGGGCGTTGGGCTTATGCGCCATCGCTGGGGCGCTGATTATCACGCTTATTCTGCTCCGTTTTGCCCGCCGTCATTTGTCTACCAGCCGTCTGCTGTTGGCGGGGGTGGCGCTGGGCATTATCTGTAGCGCGCTGATGACATGGGCCATCTACTTCTCCACTTCTTTTGATTTGCGACAGCTAATGTACTGGATGATGGGGGGCTTTGGCGGCGTTGACTGGCATCAGGCCTGGCTCATGGTGGCGTTGATTCCGGTGCTGGTGTGGATCTGCTGTCAGTCGCAGCCGATGAATATGCTGGCGCTGGGGGAGACTTCTGCACGTCAGTTGGGATTGCCATTATGGTTCTGGCGCAACCTGCTGGTGGTCGCCACGGGCTGGATGGTTGGCGTAAGCGTGGCTCTGGCGGGAGCGATTGGCTTTATTGGGCTTGTGATCCCACATATTCTGCGGCTGTGCGGCTTAACCGATCATCGCGTGTTACTGCCGGGCTGCGCGTTGGCTGGCGCTATCGTATTACTGTTGGCTGATGTTGTCGCGCGTCTGGTGCTGGCCTCGGCTGAGCTGCCAATTGGCGTGGTGACGGCCACCATGGGCGCACCGGTATTTATCTGGCTATTGTTAAAAGCCGCGCGCTAGAACGCGTTGATTCGGTCTATGATTAAAAACTGAAAATCCACCTGTTGTTCTGGAGATGCTATGCAAAACACTATCCTCGATACAGACGTGACGACCATCGACGGCGAGGTGACCTCAATGCAGCCGTATGCCGGAAATGTGCTGTTAATCGTCAACGTTGCTTCAAAATGTGGTCTAACGCCGCAATATGAGCAACTGGAGAATCTGCAGAAAGCCTGGCATCAGCAGGGCTTTACCGTTCTTGGGTTCCCCTGCAACCAGTTTCTGGGCCAGGAGCCGGGCAGTGAAGAGGAAATAAAAACGTACTGCAGTACCACCTGGGGCGTTACCTTCCCGATGTTCAGCAAAATTGAGGTCAACGGCGAGGGACGCCATCCGCTGTATCAGAAACTGATTGATGCCGCGCCAACCGCCGTCGCGCCTGCGGATAGTGGATTCTATGAGCGAATGGCGAGTAAAGGTCGGGCGCCGCTCTACCCGGACGATATTCTGTGGAATTTCGAGAAGTTTTTAGTGGGTCGGGATGGTCAGGTACTGCAACGATTTTCACCCGATATGACGCCTGAGGATCCTGTTCTGGTGCAATCCATCAAGACGGCGCTGGCAAACTAATGTCTCGATTGATGCAGCTACAGGAGGTAGCAGAATCGACCCGACTCGGCCCGCTTTCTGGTGAGATAAAAGCAGGGGAGATCCTGCATTTAGTGGGACCTAACGGCGCAGGAAAGAGCACGCTGTTGGCGCGAATGGCGGGGCTGACGACCGGCAAGGGCAGCATCACCTTTGGTGATGTGTCATTGGATGAATGGCCGGCAGCAAAGCTGGCGCAATATCGCGCTTATCTTGCGCAACAGCAAAACCCGCCGTTTGCGATGCCGGTCTGGCATTTTCTGACGCTGCATCAACCCGATAAAGCACGCACCGATCTGTTACAGGAAGTCGCCGATGCGCTTGGGCTTGGGGATAAGCTGGGACGCAGCGTGAATCAGCTCTCCGGCGGTGAGTGGCAGCGCGTGCGCCTGGCTGCGGTTATCCTGCAGATTTGCCCACAAGCGAATCCATTCGGCCAGCTTTTGCTGCTGGATGAGCCGATGAACAGCCTGGACGTGGCGCAACAAAATGCGCTGGACCGGATGCTGGGTCAGCTGTGTTTGCAGGGCATCGCGATTGTAATGAGCAGCCATGACCTTAATCATACCTTACGTCATGCGCACAAGGCCTGGCTCCTCAAACGCGGGAAGCTGCTTGCCAGTGGTGCTCGTGATACGGTACTAACGCCGGCCAATCTGTCTGCGGCTTATGGCGTGAACTTCCGTCGTTTGGATATTGAAGGCCACAGAATGCTCATATCAACCACTTAAGTTAAATGGGTTCTTGAAAATCATATAATTTCCACGCTAAATTGACATAAAAATATAATTCAGAGGATTCGTCCTGAATGCGCTTTTGGCTTCTTTTCATCACAGCATTGTTTTTGGCGGGCTGCAGCAGCCATCGTGCTCCTGCGCCAAATGCCCGCTTGTCGGATTCTATCGCCGTTATCGCCGGGCTTAATGACCAGCTACAAACCTGGCATGGCACACCCTATCGTTATGGCGGCATGAGCCGTAGCGGAGTGGATTGTTCTGGATTTGTATTGATGACAATGCGCGATAAATTCGATCTGCAACTCCCGCGTGATACGCGCACGCAATCAAAGATTGGTACCGAAATTGATAAAGATGATTTGCTGCCCGGCGATCTGGTGTTCTTTAAAACCGGTTCTGGGGAAAGCGGTCTGCATGTCGGAATTTACGACACCAATAATCAATTTATTCATGCCTCAACCAGCCGTGGTGTGATGCGCTCGTCACTGGACAACGTTTACTGGCGCAAAAACTTTTGGCAGGCGCGACGTATTTAATCCTCATCAGTCACGAGGCTGCCTACGGCTGAGCAGCCTCGACATTTCCATTTGATAGTAACTTCTTATTTCTGCCGCCAGCCGGACAATACCCCTGAACATTAAGAGCGTATCTTGCTAAAAATATGATTTATTCCGAGATATTAAAAAGTGCAAAGCTGGATATTCGCTTATAATCAGGATAAGCTAAAAAAAAGGGATTCGATTTACTGGCTATAAAGGGAAAAATGAAAGGGCCTCTACTTGCATCAGCAATAACGTATTTCTCCATCCTTTGCTACAGGATGCCGGATAACACCTATGCAGAGGGGCTGGCACGATGATTGTTTCAATGGATACTCTTTATCATTCAGAGTTCTCTTTTCTCCCTGCGAGAAACGAAAAAGGCGATCTTGAATACGTAGATATCATTACCAGTTTTGCCAGTGCGCAGGGGGATGTGCGTATACCCACCGAGCTGGTCCTACCTCGGATGTCGGACGAAGAGCAATGTCGCTTATTTACCGAAAAGCTTGAATTAATCGAAACGTGCCAACATTTTTTTATTCAACGAAAGGTTTCTGCCTGGATTAATTTAACGCCGGCAATTGCTAATACTTTATTATCAGATGCTAAATTTGCTTCACAAGTTGAACGATTGTCATTTCTGGAACTGGCTATTAATGAAAACTATCCAGAGTTAAATAATGGAAAAGCGAATCCAACGCTGGCAGCACTGGCGGCGCGATTTCCGTACTGACAAACTATGGTGCTGGCGGCATATCAAACCGGGCAATTTTTGATGGGTTGTTCAAACGCGTCGTGCTCGATAAAAACTTTGTTCAACAAAGGATTACACATATTTCGTTTGAGCCATTTATGCGGGCTATCCTGGCACAGCTATTTCCCAGCAGTGAGTCAATTATCATTAGCGGTATTGATACACCCGAGATGTTAGCGCGCGTACTGCCTTTGGGATTCAGCGCCATGCAGGGCGCGCTGTGGCCTGCTGTGCCCCCCGCGCAGATAATTTCGCTTGCGAAGATATAACCCTCATATTTGCTGGTGTTTAACAGGCTTTTAACCGTCTACACTAGAGACAGGAGGCCCTATGACCCTGTCTTTTACCACCCGCTGGCGTGATGAATTACCAGCAACCTATACAGCACTTTCACCCACTCCCCTGAAAAACGCGCGCCTGATCTGGCATAACGATGCGCTGGCGGAGCAATTAGCTATTCCAGAGACACTATTTGATATTCCAACCGGAGCCGGTGTTTGGGGCGGTGAATCGTTGCTTCCCGGGATGTCGCCTTTAGCGCAAGTTTATAGCGGACATCAATTTGGCGTCTGGGCGGGCCAGCTTGGCGATGGACGCGGGATCCTGTTGGGCGAACAACAGCTCGCTGACGGCTCAACGTGTGACTGGCACCTGAAAGGCGCCGGACTTACGCCTTATTCCCGTATGGGGGATGGTCGCGCCGTACTGCGCTCGACAATTCGCGAAAGCCTGGCCAGCGAAGCGATGCATTACCTGGGAATACCGACTACGCGGGCATTGTCGATTGTTACCAGCGACACGCCGGTGTATCGCGAAACGGTAGAATCAGGGGCGATGCTCATTCGCGTGGCGCAAAGCCATATGCGCTTTGGCCATTTTGAGCATTTTTACTATCGCCGTGAGCCGGAAAAAGTGCGCCAGTTGGCTGACTTTGCGATTCGCTATTATTGGCCGCAATGGCAGGAAGAAGCCGATAAGTATCAGCTGTGGTTTAATGATGTTGTCACGCGTACTGCGACGTTAATCGCGGACTGGCAGGCGGTGGGATTTGCGCATGGTGTCATGAACACGGACAACATGTCGATTCTGGGACTGACGATGGATTACGGCCCATTCGGTTTCCTTGATGACTACGTGCCCGATTTTATCTGCAACCACTCAGACAACCAGGGGCGATACAGTTTCGATAATCAACCGGCCGCGGCGCTTTGGAACCTGCAACGTCTGGCGCAAACTCTGTCGCCATTTATCCCGGTCGAGGCGCTTAATGATGCGCTGGACAGTTATCAACTGGCGCTGTTAACACGCTACGGTCAGCGGATGCGACAAAAGCTTGGCTTCTTTAGCGAGCAAAAAAACGATAACGAACTGCTTAGTGAACTGTTTAACCTGATGGCGCGGGAAAGAAGCGACTATACCCGAACGTTTCGCATGCTCAGTCAGACGGAACAACACAGCGCGCAATCCCCGCTGCGCGATGAGTTTATCGACCGCGCAGCATTTGATGACTGGTTCACACGGTATCGCTCACGCCTGCAGCAAGACAACATTGCCGACGCAGTCAGACAAACGCAGATGAAGGCGGCTAATCCGACGATGGTATTACGTAACTGGTTGGCGCAACGGGCGATTAATCAGGCAGAGCAGGGGGATTACGCCGAGCTGCATCGGTTACACGAAGCGTTGCGTACCCCATTTGTCGATCGTGATGATGACTATGTCAGCCGTCCACCTGACTGGGGTAAACGGCTGGAAGTGAGCTGTTCAAGCTAAGGGGCCAGAAACACCTGCGGGGATCCGTTGGCCGGATGCTGGCCAACGTGTACCTGCGCGCCATACCAGCGCTTCAGGTCATCGGCCTGTAACACGGCCTCAGGCGTTCCCTGCGACACCAGTCTGCCGTTGTGCAGCAACACTATTCTGTCTGCCCACAGTGCGGCGAGATTCAGATCGTGAAGCACAATGCACACATGCAGCTCTTGTGAAGCGGTAAGCGTCTTCAGCAAGCGCAACAGATGCTGCTGGTGGTAAAGATCCAGCGCAGAGGTCGGTTCATCAAGGAATAACCAGCCGCGAGGCGCGCCGTCGCACCAAAGTTGCGCCAGTGCACGGGCTAACTGTACTCGCTGTTGTTCGCCGCCGGAAAGCGCGGCGTATTGCCGGCCCGCCAGCGGTGTACATCCGGTCATTTCCATCACCTGAGCGATAAGTCGAGGTTCCGACCGCTGGGTCCAGGGCGCACGCCCCATCGCGATGACGGCCTCTACCGGCCAGTCAAATCCCAGTTGCGTTTGCTGGCGCATCACCGCCCGATGCCGCGACAGTGTTTGGCTATGCCATTCATCCAGCGGTTTACCCGCCAGCACGCAGCGCCCTTTAGCCGGTTTCAGAAAACCGGTCAGCAGGCGCAGCAGGGTGGATTTCCCCGCACCGTTTGGGCCGATGAGCGCCACCAGTTCACCTTTTTCGAGAGCAAGAGTGACGTCGTCAATCACCGCTCTGCCCGCGACGCGATAGTGAAGCCCTTCAGCGATGAAATGTTCAGCCATGCGGTCCTCGCTGACGAAAAATAAGCCATAAAAACCACGGTGCGCCCAGAAGACTGGTTAGCAAACCGACCGGCATTTCCGCAGGCGCAACCGCCGTACGGGCCAGCGTGTCGGCTATCAGCAATAAAAATGCGCCCGCCAGCACGGAACCTGGGATAACGGCCCGATGGTCTGAGCCGAGCCACATGCGCATCAGATGCGGGATAACCAGCCCGATAAAGCCAATTACGCCGCTTACCGCCACGGCTGCGGCAACCAGCAATGCGCTACAAAGTAGCAAAACACGCTGAACGGTACGCACATCTACGCCAAGGTAATGCGCCTCTTCCTCTCCTAACTGCAGCAGGTTCAGCGCCGGTGCCAGACGCCAGATGATCAGCACCGTCGGGACAGTCAATGAAGTGACAGCCAGCAGCGTGGACCATTGCGCGGCCCCCAGACTGCCCATCCCCCATAGCGACAGCTGTCGCAGTTGCGCGTCATTACTGACCCACGACAGAACGCCAACCGCCGCCCCGCACAGCGCGTTGATGGCAATACCGACCAACAGCAGACGTGAGAGTGAAGCGTCGCGCTGTTGGCTAAGGATAAAAATAACCACTGTTGCCGCCAGCGCACCGAGAAAAGCGGCCAGCATGGGGGCGTACAGCATCAACAGCGCGGGCAAAGAGACGGGCAGCACTACCCACAGGGCGACGGCGCAGGCGGCACCGCTGCTTATCCCCAGTAATCCCGGATCGGCAAGCGGGTTGCGAAACAGGCCCTGCATCACGCAGCCCGCGAGCGCCAGAGAACCGCCAATCACCAGCGCCAGCAGGACGCGGGGCAGGCGAATGGTGAGCCAGATTTGACGCAGTGCCTCATCGCCATCACGCCACAGCAGACTTACCGGCAGGCGCAACGCGCCAAAACCGGTAGCCATAATTGTCATCACGACCAAGATGAGTGCGAGTGTCCATAAAGAACAACGGATACGTCGCGACATCAGGGCAATTGCTCAGCTTTAGCGCGAAGCTGCAAAATAGCCTGCGGCGTGCGTACGCCAAAGCCGAGCAGCGCCATATCGTCAACCTGCAATACCTGTTTATTCCGTCCGGCAGGCGTCTGCGCCAGGCCCGGCAGCGCCCACAGGTTATCTTCGCCACCTATCGCCTTAACGCCGTCCTGTGAAATCACCACCAGATCGGGCTGGCTGGCAATGACACCTTCCTGCGACAGCGGCTGATAGCGGTTAACACCCTGCATTGCGTTGCGCAAACCGGCGGCACGAATAGCCGCATCGGCTGCGGTTTGCTGGCCCGCCGCCATCGCGGTCATCCCGCCATGATTGAGAATAAACAGCACGCGTTTGTTAAGTTCAGATGACGGCAGCGCCGCCAGTTCCTGACGGAAGCGGGTGCGCAGCGTTTCGCCATCGGCCTCCCTATGGGTGGCTTCGGCGATGACGCGAATTTTTTCATCAATCACATTAAGCGCGTTGCTTGCCGGGATCGTCACAACCCTGACGTTGCTCTGTTCGAGCTGTTTTAGCGCCAGAGAGGGCTGCGCCTGCGCGCTGGCAAGGACCAGCGTAGGGCGGGTGGCAAGGATCCCTTCGGCGTTGAGTTGGCGCAAATAACCGACATCAGGTAGGGCGTTTGCTGCTTCAGGCCACTGGCTGGTGCTGTCTCGCGCCACAAGGGAAGACTGTGCTCCCAGTGCGTATACAATCTCGGTGACATCGCCACCGAGAGCAACAACCCGTTCCCTGGACGCAGCCATCGCGACGATGGGCAGTAGCGCAATCAGGACCAGCAGTTTTTTCATGCGGCCAGCCCCTTCGGCGTCAGTGCGTCAATTTGCGCGCGCCATTGCGTCTGCTCCGGTTCGCCTTCCGTTCGTTGACCATACAACTGGGCGATTTGCGTGCCGTCGGCAGCAAACAGTTCCAGGCTGGTGACGTGGCCATCGGCGGTCGGTTTGCGCGTTACCCATGTTTCTGCCACGCTCTCTTCCAGCAGGTGTAAGGTAAATGTCGGGTTGAATATGTTCAGCCAGCCTTTCATCGGCACCAGTTTTTCTATCACACCGGTAAAAATCTGTACGCAGCCACGATTACCCACAAAGACCATAATTTCATTGCCATCCTGGCGCGCGGTGTCGAGTAACTGCGCCAGAGCGCTATTTGCGACTTTACAGGCCAGATCGTCGCCCACCAGGTTAAACGCCTGTTGGCGGGTGAGGTCGTGGCGTTTCAGCAGACCGAAGAACTGGTGTACATCGGTCATGGCTCGCCACTCTTGATCAACGGTCTGCGCATCGACCGTGACGGTGGCTGGAGCAGAAGGGGGGGCGGGTTGCAGCGCCAGAGGCGGGTTTTCAGCGAAGATGAAACGGGTCAGCAACGCAGCCCATTCCTCAATGAGGGTATTCTGTGTGGCATAGACCTTCAGCAGCGCATCCCCCTGATGGTCAAAGAACTGAATGCTCTGACGCTCACCGTGGGCGGTTGTTTCGCTGATATGGAACACGCTTGCCCACTGATTGAGGAACAGGCGCAGGTCGAGAGCGCGCGGATTGAGTACCAGTCCGGCATGACCGTTCAGGTGCTGATTGGTAAACGCACCAACCTGCTCATGCACCGCATATTCGTTGCGGCATATACATTTGGTTTCGCCGACGGCTTCGAGTGCGCCGAGGATTTCACGCACTTCGCCCCGTAAGCGCCAGGCGTCATGACCGACGCGCGCGAAGGTCAGTTCGGCTTCGCTAATATTCATCAATCCCGCAATATCACGTGCGTATTTGCCAGGATTTTCTTTCTTCAGTTCCAGCCAGCGTGTGTAATGATTCATTGTCTCTTCCTTCCAGATTGCTGCCCCGGCGAACCGGGGAAAAGTGATTACCACTGATAACTCACGAAAATTTTGCCATTACGACCATCCTGCGGAATGCCCTGCGGCGACCAGTACTCTTTGTCGAAGGCGTTGCCCAGTACCAGCGTGGTGGTCATGCCTTTCAGCGCTTGTTGGCCCTGATAGCTCACGTAGAAATCGTTTACCGCATAACCGGGCTGTTTCGTGTAGCTGCTGCTGATATGCGTTGAACGGTCAGCAAATGTACCTATCCAGCCAACGGAGAAACCGCTGTGCGCAACCGGTACGTTCAGTTTGCTGGTGACGGTATCCGGGTTAATGCTGGAAATGTATTCGCCGGTGTCTGTATCTTTGCCGCGCGTACGGTTATAGGCCATGTCGAGGCTGAACAGATCGGCGGAATATTTCGCCATCACGTCCCAACCCCAGATTTTGGCGTTGGGTACGTTATAGGACATGGTTGTCGCGGCGGCAAAGTCGACGCTGGTGGAGATGTAATCTTTCGCTTTGGTGTCGAAATAGCTGGCTTTAAATTCGAGCGCATCGCTCGCCATCAACAGATCGTCAAAGCGCAGGCCAAATCCGTATTCCCGGGTTTCGTTGGTTTCCGGGCGTAGGTTAGGGTTCGGTACCCAGTAGTTGGTGTAAAAACGGCCAATCGAGAAGTGTTTCGCATCGTTATACATCTCGCCCATGGTCGGCGCACGGAAGGCCTGAGCGTATGAACCGAACAGCATCAGCCAGTCAGTTGGCGCAACGGTGAGCCCGGCGCGGGACGACCATTTATCGGCATCGACATCTTCATAGCCGTCGCTGCTGCCGCGATAAGAGTCATAACGGGTACCGCCCAGCAGCGTAACCGGCAGGTCGCGCAGGGTGATTTCATCTTGTAACCAACCGGAGCTGAAATCGATTTTTGCCTCCGGGAAACCGGTGGTTGCGCCGCCTGGCTGTTGTTCCTGACGATAGTATTCCCCGCCGTAGGTCAGCAGGTGAGATGCAAAAGAGTCGGTAAACAGGCGGCTGCGGTTGTCGATTTTGCCGCCTTTGGTGGTTTGTTTGCGAAACTCGCCGGTGTTATCCGTGTTTTGCGCATTAATGCGTGCTTCGGACCAGTAGATGCGGGCATCCGCGTTCAACCAGTCATTGTCTGCTGGAGCAATCGAGTAGGTCAGTTGCGCGTCGCGCTGGATGGTTGAGCGATCGGTCATCGGGTTGCTGGTGGCATCCGCTGCGCTGGTTTGCGGGTTTTTAGGTTCACGGGCGTCATTGTTGTAGTAACGCAGCGAGCCGGCCAGCGTCTGGGCGCTGTCAATTTTCCAGCTGCCTTTCGCCAGCATATTGTTAATCGCTTCGTCGTTTGGTGCCGTAGTACCGTCGCTCTGGCGCAAATCACCGCGATCGCGACTGGACCAGGCAAGCAGTCCGTCCAGCGTATCGGTGCGACCAAACGCGCTGGCGCCCATACCGAGGCTGTGATCGCCGGTTGCCGCGGTACCGAACACGCGATAACCGCTGTTTTGTCCGGCTTCCAGCAGATCTTTGGCATCCGCAGTGTCATAGGCGATCACTCCACCTAACGCGCCGCTACCGTACAGCAGTGCAGAAGGGCCACGGACGACCTCGATGCGTTTGATCAGCGCCGGATCGAGGAAGGTACTGTTCAGGTGTCCGGTGTCGGTTCCCTGACGAACGCCATCAACCAGCACCAGAACGCCACGTCGATCGTAGCCGCGCAGATTCACGTCCTGGCCGTTAGTGCGACCGGTGCCGTCAAGGGTCAGGCCCGGAACCGTACGCAACAGGTCGGCTGCTGAGCTGGCGGTCTGGTTTTCCGGCGCGGTGGCATCAATCACGCTGACCATCATCGGCGCTTCAAAAGCACTACGGGCATTGCCGGTAGCGGTGACGGTCATATCTTCTACCGCCGCATACGCGACGGTGGGCAGGTTACTGATAATCGCCAGCGCCAAGAGCGAAGGGCGCAAGGATGCAGTGTGCAGGTGTGGCATAGCAACTCTCCATTAGGAAATCGAAAAGCGCTGGCTGCCTGGGTATTACCTGGGTGGCTGGCGAAAAGTGGTGTTTATTTGGTCAGAATGAGTTTTCCGGCTTGTGTCTGGCGCAGCAAATAGAGCTGGCCATCGTGTTCTATGATCACGCGCCCCTCTTTGCCCAGCAGACTTTTACTGTCAATTCGGCGCTCGTTTGGCGCGACGGCAGGCGGTGTTTTTTCTTTTGCGGGCGTTGTTGTGTTATCCATACGTGAATAGTTTTTAAAAATAACAATCAATTTAACAATGATAATCATTATCATCAAACTGCAAAATTGCGGCAAGCCTTTTTGTGAAATAATTGTGACGAGAATAAATTTTGTACAATAAGGAGGGGGAAAACAAAGGATTAGCACCGGGCAACGTGATGTTACCCGGCGAACAGCATTAAAAACGGCTATCAACCGCAGAGGCGAGTTTTTCAACCAGCAGTTCAGTATCTTCCCAGTTCAGGCACGGGTCGGTAATGGACTGGCCGTAAACCAGCGGCTGGCCGCTAACGATTTTTTGCGTACCTTCACGCAGGAAACTCTCCGCCATAATCCCGGCAATCGCCGTCGAACCATTGCGAATTTGCTGGCACACATCATCACAAACGTCCAACTGACGACGATGCTGCTTCTGGCAATTGCCATGGCTAAAATCGACCACCAGATGTTCAGGCAGGGAAAATTCGTGCAGGGTATCGCAGGCGGCGGCAATATCTTCAGCATAATAATTCGGCTTTTTACCGCCGCGCATGATGATATGCCCGTAAGGATTACCGCTGGTCTGATAAATGGTCATCTGGCCGGTTTTATCCGGAGAGAGGAACATATGGCTGGCACGGGAGGCGCGAATCGCATCGACGGCAATACGCGTATTGCCATCCGTACCGTTTTTAAAGCCGACCGGGCAGGAAAGCGCAGAGGCCATTTCACGGTGGATCTGGCTTTCGGTGGTGCGTGCGCCAATGGCTCCCCAACTGATTAAATCGGCAATAAACTGACCGGTCACCATGTCGAGGAATTCTGTTGCCGTGGGTACGCCCAGTTCATTGACCTGCAACAGCAGTTTACGCGCCAGTTCAATGCCGTGGTTCACGCGGTAGCTGCCGTTTAAATCCGGGTCGGAAATTAAGCCTTTCCAGCCCACTACGGTGCGCGGTTTTTCAAAATAAGTGCGCATCACGATTTCCAGACGCGCCTGATGTTTTTCGCGCAGCGCCTGTAAACGCGTCGCGTATTCCATGGCGGCATCAAGATCGTGAATCGAGCAGGGACCTACGATCACCAGTAAACGAGCGTCTTCACCATTTAATATTTTTTCTATCCGGCGTCGGGAGTCCGTAACATGACGGGCGACGGAGGACGAAACAGGATGCCGTTGCGCAAGCTCTGCTGGAGTGACCAGGTTGTCAATACGCGCAGTACGGAGTTCATCGGTTCTGTTCATTACTTGTCTCAGAAATTTGTTGCTTCAACGGCAGGACTACCGGGAAGTGATGTATATCACAATATCATACTCATCCTGCCTGGTGGCGAGCATAATAACAAAAAATCGAACCAATGCACTAGCATTCTAGTACATGCGGCGATTCAGCCCCATGATGTCGAGGATCTTGGTAGCAATCTCTTCTACCGAATAATTGGTACTGTTCAGCCATGGGATCTGGTTTTTCCGGTATAGCGCTTCCACCTCAGCAACCTCCATCCGGCACTGGCGCATCGAGGCGTAACGGCTGTTTTCCCGGCGCTCTTCGCGGATGGCCGCCAGGCGCTCAGGGTCAATGGTCAGGCCGAACAATTTATGCTGTAACGGCTTCAGGGATGCTGGCAGCACCAGATTATCCATATCATCGGCAATAAAGGGGTAGTTGGCCGCGCGAATGCCAAACTGCATGGCCAGATACAAACTGGTCGGGGTTTTACCGCAACGGGAAACGCCAAGCAGGATCACCTGCGCCTGATCGAGGTTGCGCAACGAAATGCCGTCGTCATGGGCGAGGGTATAATCAATGGCGGCAATGCGCGCGTCGTACTTGTTAAGGTTGCCGGGGTTCAGGCCGTGGGTACGATGGGCGATCGGCGTAGGGTCGAGCTTCATCTCTTGCTGCAGTGGGGCCACCAACGCCTGCACGATATCCTGACAAAATCCTTCGCTTTGCAAAATGATCGAGCGAATTTCCGGCAAAACGATTGAGTAAAACACCAGAGGGCGCACGCCAGTTTGTTGATAGATCGCGTCAATCTGGTCTTTAACCGCTCGCGCACGACTCTCATTTTCCACAAACGGCAGCGTAATGCTGCTGATCGTAACCGGAAATTGCGACATTACCGCGTGGCCCAATACCTCGGCGGTGATGGCCGTACCATCAGAAATATAAAATACGTGACGATCAACAGCATTATCCATTTTGCTCATCCTGGGGCTGACATAATTCTCTGAAAGCATAAATTAAAATTCGCCAGAAGCGAATATTGCTGCATCTATTTTGTAAAATGAAACGGTATTTTTATATTTACTGAAAAGTACATTTCATTTTTCGGAACAAATGTTTATACCGGTAGTTTTTGTGGTGATCCCCTGTGGCTCGCGGGTTTGCGCAAATGCGGAAACAATCTGAAAAAATAAAAAATAAAGTTGCTTGAACGATTCACCGTTTTTTTCGCTGAAGTAAATATGCAAAGATAATTACGCAAAATTGAGTTTCCTAACCTCGTTCATATATAAGGATTGTTCGATGTCCAACAATGGCTCGTCACCGCTGGTGCTTTGGTATAACCAACTCGGCATGAATGATGTAGACAGAGTTGGGGGCAAAAATGCCTCCCTGGGTGAAATGATTACTAACCTTTCCGGTATGGGTGTTTCCGTACCGAATGGTTTTGCAACGACCGCCGATGCGTTTAACCAGTTTCTGGACCAGAGCGGTGTAAACCAGCGCATTTATGAGCTGCTGGATAAAACGGATATTGACGATGTCACCGAGCTTGCGAAAGCCGGCGCACAGATCCGCCAGTGGATTATCGACACTCCTTTCCAGCCGGAGCTGGAAAATGCCGTCCGCGATGCCTACGCGCAGCTGTCAGCAGACGATGCCCATGCCTCTTTTGCCGTGCGCTCTTCCGCCACCGCAGAAGATATGCCAGATGCGTCATTTGCCGGTCAGCAGGAAACCTTCCTCAACGTCCAGGGATTTGATGCCGTACTGGTTGCTATCAAACACGTCTTCGCCTCGCTGTTTAACGACCGAGCAATCTCTTATCGCGTTCACCAGGGTTATGACCATCGTGGCGTAGCGCTCTCTGCTGGCGTTCAGCGGATGGTGCGCTCAGACCTCGCGTCTTCCGGCGTAATGTTCTCCATCGATACCGAATCCGGTTTCGATCAGGTGGTGTTCATCACTTCCGCATGGGGCCTGGGCGAGATGGTCGTGCAGGGTGCCGTTAACCCGGATGAATTCTACGTGCACAAACCGACTCTGGCGGCAAACCGTCCGGCGATCGTCCGTCGCACAATGGGTTCGAAAAAAATCCGCATGGTCTACGCGCCAACCCAGGAACACGGCAAGCAGGTGACGATTGAAGATGTACCGCAGGAGCAGCGCGACATTTTCTCCCTGACCAACGAAGAAGTGCAGGAGCTGGCGAAGCAGGCGGTACAGATCGAGAAGCACTACGGTCGTCCGATGGACATCGAATGGGCGAAAGACGGTCATACCGGCAAGCTGTTCATTGTGCAGGCGCGTCCGGAAACCGTGCGCTCGCGCGGCCAGGTGATGGAGCGTTATACGCTGCATGCTCAGGGTAAAATTATTGCTGAAGGTCGTGCTATCGGTCACCGCATTGGCGCGGGTCCGGTCAAAGTCATTCAGGACATCAGCGAAATGAACCGTATCGAACCTGGCGACGTCCTGGTTACCGACATGACCGACCCGGACTGGGAACCGATCATGAAGAAAGCGGCGGCGATTGTCACCAACCGTGGCGGTCGTACCTGCCACGCGGCGATCATTGCCCGTGAACTGGGGATCCCGGCCGTGGTTGGCTGTGGTGATGCCACCGAGCGTATGAAGGACGGTGAGAAAGTCACTGTCTCCTGTGCCGAGGGTGATACCGGTTATGTTTACGCTGAGATGCTCGACTTCAGCGTGAAGAGTTCCAGCGTGGAGACCATGCCGGATCTGCCGTTGAAGGTGATGATGAACGTGGGTAACCCGGACCGGGCTTTCGACTTCGCCTGTCTGCCAAACGAAGGTGTCGGCCTGGCGCGTCTGGAATTTATCATCAACCGCATGATTGGTGTACACCCGCGTGCGTTGCTGGAGTTCGATGACCAGACGCCTGAGCTGCAAAACGAAATCCGCGGCATGATGAAAGGTTTTGATTCCCCGCGTGAATTCTACGTTGGTCGTCTGACGGAAGGGATCGCCACGCTGGGTGCAGCGTTCTATCCAAAACGCGTTATCGTGCGTATGTCAGACTTTAAGTCCAACGAATATGCCAACCTCGTCGGCGGTGAGCGTTATGAGCCGCATGAAGAGAACCCGATGCTGGGCTTCCGCGGGGCGGGCCGTTACATTGCTGATAGCTTCCGCGACTGTTTCGCGCTGGAATGTGACGCAGTGAAACGTGTCCGTAACGATATGGGCCTGACTAACGTAGAAGTGATGGTACCGTTTGTACGTACCGTTGCCCAGGCGAAAGCGGTAGTGGAAGAGCTGGCGCGTCAGGGGCTGAAACGCGGTGAGAACGGACTGAAGATCATCATGATGTGTGAGATCCCGTCCAACGCTTTGCTGGCCGAGCAGTTCCTTGAGTACTTTGACGGCTTCTCCATCGGTTCAAACGACATGACGCAGCTGGCGCTGGGACTGGACCGTGACTCTGGTGTGGTATCTGAACTGTTTGATGAGCGTAACGACGCGGTGAAAGCGCTGCTGTCGATGGCGATTCGTGCAGCCAAGAAGCAGGGCAAATACGTGGGTATTTGCGGTCAGGGTCCATCCGATCACGAAGACTTCGCCGCCTGGCTGATGGAAGAGGGGATCGACAGTCTGTCGCTGAACCCGGACACCGTCGTGCAGACCTGGCTGAGCCTGGCTGAACTGAAGAAGTAACATCATGCCGGATGGTGGCGTAAATGCCTTATCCGGCCTACGGTTAGTATGCAACGTAGGCCGGATTAGAGGTGTTAGCATCGCCATCCGGTACTTTACCCTTCAACGCTTTCCACACTCTCCACGCTTAAACGCTGAATGATATCCTGACGCAGCTGGTATTTTTGTACCTTGCCTGACGCCGTGCGCGGTAACGTTTCGACAATGACGATGTGTTCCGGATATTTATACTTTGCCACCCGTTTGCGGCTAAAAAAGGCCACCACTGATTCCAGCGACAGCGAATGATGCGGCGGTTTCAGTACCACATAAGCGCACGACCTTTCACCTAGCCGATCGTCTGGCATCGCGACAACGCAGGCATCATGAATGCGCGGATGCTGTAATAAAATATCCTCCACTTCGCGGCTGCTGATGTTTTCCCCACCGCGCACAATAATATCTTTTTTACGCCCGGTAATTTTGATGTATCCCGCTTCGTCCATGCGGCATAAGTCGCCACTGTAATACCAGCCATCTTTATCCAGCGCGCGGGCGGTCAGTTCAGGCTCATCGAGGTAGCCCATAAAAACATTGGGACCACGCGAGGCCTCTTCACCTTCGATCCCTGCAGGCAACGTATTGCGCGCTTCATCGACGACTTTAATTTCCACGCCTGCGGCGGCATATCCATCGGTGTTCATCATGCGTGAAAGTGAATCGTCGAGATTGACCAGCGCATGCGGCGAGCTCTCCGTCGAACCATAGATGCTTAACAATTTAATGCCGCGCTGTTGGCAGTCACGGGCAATCTTTTGCGGAATAGTGGTGCCACCGCATAAGAAAAAACGTAGTGATGTGAGATCACAGGGCCGTTTTTCCAGGCTACACAACATGTCGTAGACGAAGGGGGTTGCACCGAGCACGCAGGTACAGAGTTGTTGCTCGAGCAGTTCAAGACAGGCGGTTGGGGTGAATATATCCAACAATACGCTGCGTGCGCCGATTAAAAACGGCGCGGTAACGCCATGCAAAAAACCGGTAGCGTGTCCCAGTGGGGCGGGCATCAAAAACACATCCTGCCAGGTGAGATTGAGACGGGCACAGTAGGCGCGTTCGCTGGCAAGGATATTGTTGTGGGTTAACATTACGCCTTTCGGCATTCCCTCGGTCCCGGAGGTAAACAGCACGGCAGCCAGTTCATCGGCGTGAACGTTAATAACCTGGGTTAATGGCGGAGCCTGAAGCAGTTGGCTGAACGCCAGCGAGGCGGTGGCCGGTGCCAGTTTATCTACGGCGACAATCTGTTGCAGATGCGGCAACTGGTTTTGCAAGGGGAGGATCAGATCAACCGGTCGGGTCTGTTTAAACAACGTCGGTGCGAAAAAAATCTTCGCTTTGCATTTGTTCAGTACCCATACCAGTTCCGCTTCGCGCCAGGCAGGCAGCAGTGGTACGGAAACGGCCCCGGTTTTCAGGCAGGCCAGGTAGATAATGGTGAACTCGCACCAGCCAGGCAACTGAAAGGCAATGCGATCGCCGGGTTGGATCCCGCAGGCTACAAACCAGGTTGCCAGACTGCTGGCAGCATCGTCGAGTGCAGCGTAGGTATATGAAGCGCCATGATTATCAACCACGGCGATTTTATCCGGCATGGCTCTGGCGGTTTGGTGCCAGTAATCGCCAAGCGAAGCATCTCCCCATAAACCCAGTTGTCGCCAGGCCTGGCGACGTTCGGCGTTAAACGTAAGTGTGATACTCATGAAGTTATTCCCAGGATTATTTCGGCATACATCTGACCGGATGGCCAGGCGGGGCCAATCCGGCGTACAACATGCAAAATCCGTTAGCCGTAGCGGAAATCAACGCCAAATGTTCCGAGCGGGTATTCCCATTGTGTGAGGATCGTGTCACCGCACAGCACCCGGCAGGTGCCGCACTCCAGGCAGCCTGCGGAATCAAAATGAATATTTCCACTCTCATCCTGTTTATACAGTCCGGCGGGGCAGGCTTTCAGCAACTTGCGAAATTCATTAAGGTCGGGATGTTCAGCCAGAATGATGTGCGGGTGGCCTTCATCAACATTAAATTTATTGACGCCCAGTTTGACGTCGACGTTAACGTTAGTGTCCTGATTCATAGTGCGGTGGCCCCCTTGATGCCGTCTTTCAGTAAGTTCATCAGCCCAATCTGCCTGGCATGGGACATGATCATCTTGCGAACGGGCTGATTTGGGCTTCCGTCGACGGTAAACATATCGTTCATGATATCGGCCACCATGCGGGGATACTGGGTGAACAGGCGCGGGTTTTCCATCAGCGCCGGGATCTTGCGAAAATGCTGTAAATCACGCATCACACAGCCCTGTTCGAGGGCGCGTTTGTAATCCATCAGGCTACTGGCCGAGTAATCCTGGCGCTCTTTTGCTGCAATGGCTGTTTGGGCGGCGGCTTCTGCGGAAGCTATCGCCAAATCCATGCCGCGCACGGTATAACCCAGATTCAGACAGAAACCAGCGGCATCGCCGACGATCATTACCCCGTCATCAACCAGTTTCGGAACCATTGCCAGACCGCCTTCCGGTACCATATGTGCGGAATACTCCAGCAGTTCACCGCCGGCAATCAGCGGACGAATAGTCGGGTGTCGCTTAAAGTCTTCCAGCATTTGCGGAATGCTTTTCGTGGCATGGGCAATATCCCCCAGACCACACACCAGGCCCAGAGAGATGGAATCCTGGTTGGTATACAGAAATCCGCCCCCCATCAGTCCATCAGACGGTGAGCCTGCGAACAGCCAGGCTGCACCTTCGTTGCCTGACAGATTGAACCGATCCGCAATCACCGCCGACGGTAAGCCGATCAGCTCTTTTACGCCAACGGCATAGTGCTGCGCAGAAGAGGGGGGAACCATCCCCAGCGACCGTCCCAGCATAGAATTAACGCCATCGGCAAGGATGACAATATTGGCTTCGAGGATATCGTCCCCGGCTTGCACTCCGGTGACCTTATTGCCTTCGCGAATTAGCGCGTCGACGCGCACGCCGGGGATGAACTGCACGCCAGCCTGTTCCGCTTTTTCCATTAGCCATGGGTCAAGCCGGTTGCGCAAAACGGTATAAGAGTCCTGCGCTGGCGCGTTGTCTTTTTCACGATGGAAGTCGAGGGTAACGGCGCTCTCTTCGGTCAGGAAGGAGATTTTTTCGCGGGTGACTTTACGTTCGAGAGGCGCTTCCTGCGCGAATCCGGGCATGATGCGCTCAAGGCTGTGCGCGTAGAGTCTCCCGCCGGTCATATTTTTACTGCCCGCACTGTTGCCGCGCTCAATGACCAGTACGTCCAGTCCGGCCCGGGCCATAACGTAACCTGTCATTGTACCCGCTACACCAGCACCGACCACAATGGCATCAAATTTTTCATCTGACATGCTTTATGCTCCTTTCCCGCCGCGAGGGCAGCGGGAGATGTGCGTTAACGGGATTAGCGGCTGAGATGGTCGATAAGGGCCGGAACCACTTTGTAGATGTCGCCCACCAGACCGTAATCGGCGTAATTGAAAATAGGGGCTTTTTTATCTTTGTTGATGGCGACAATGACTTTCGCGCCGTTACCGCCGACCATATGCTGAATTTGTCCTGAGATGCCCAGCGTGAGATACAGGTCTGATTTCAATAACACGCCAGAAACGCCAATGTAGCGTTCGCGTTCCATCCAGTTTTCGCCTTCGGCAATCGGTCGTGAACAACCCACTTCAGCACCCAGCACCGATGCCAGTTGGCGCACCATTTCCAGATCGTTTTGCGCCACCAGACCGCGACCCACACCCACCACGCGCTTAGCTTTGCTGAGATCCACACTGCTCACGGATTTGGCGCGACGCTCCAGGCACATCACTTCATGGTACGGCGCGATGTACGTTGCTGAGACAACCGGGCAGTTGTGCAAGGCGTTTTCCGCGACCGGTTCAAGCTGGCCTGGGGCAAGCGTGATAATCGCCAGCGTACTTTTGATTTTTTCTTTGCCAAATGCCAGACCACCATACATCCGGTGTTCGGCGAACAAAATGCCTGCATCCAGCGTTACCGATGTGGCGTCGTTCACCATCGCTGCGTTGAGCTGAATGCTTAAGCGTGCGCCAAGGGATTTGGCTCGTTTAGTCGCGGACATCAGCAGCAGCCCGGCGTGTTCCTGCATCAGGGCGGCGATGGTCTCAGCGTAATTTTCAACACGCTGTAAACCGGAGGTTGCGTCGAGCACGACTATCTTATCGGCACCCAAGGCTTGCAACTGATTGGCCTGGTCGCTGCCTTGTACGATAAGGTGTACCTGCTCACCCCACAGGCGAGCGCCGGCCATTAATTCTGCATAGCGTTCTACGTTATCGCTGAACACCCAGACGTTGGCTAATTTACTCATGATGATTTCTCTCCGTTGGGCTTAGTTCAGGGCTTTTTTCAGGTGTTCAGCCAGTTCGGCAATGGCTTCTGCTGAGTCATTTTCCAGAATGATGTGCTGACGTTCGGTTTGCGGCGGCACGGTAAGGCTCACCAGTTCCGCTAACGGTGATGCAGGTATCCAACCAATATCGCTGGCTTGCCACGGGGTGACCGGTTTTTTACCCGCGCCCAGAATCGCCTTCATCGAGGGAATACGCGGTGTGTTGATATCCGACGTCACGCACAGTACGGCGGGGAGCGGCAGATCAATTACTTCGACTTCATCTTCAAGTGTGCGCTCAACCACAAGGCGATCGCCGTTACGTTGGATGCTGCTGACGGCATTAATCACCGGGAGCTGTAATAGTTCGCCAACCAGTAAGCCGACCTGCTGCGCGTAGATATCCCCCGATCCTTCACCGAACAGCATCAGGTCGAAATCCATATTGTTGGCCGCACAGGCCAGCGCCTGAGCGGTATCCCGGGGTAATGAATGCTCCAGTTGTGCATCCTGCACCATATACAAACTGTCCGGCCCGCGGGACAGCACGTCTTTACGCACTTTGGAGTTTTGTAGTAGCGACCCGCCCACCGTTAAGGCGATGATTTCATCACCCTCCGCGCTAAGCTGCGCTGCGGCCTCTATCGCATTTAAGTCAAACTGGCTGATTTTGGCATCGGCCCGGTCAAAGTTAAGCGAGCGCTGTGGGGTAACAACAATGTCCTGTTCTTCAGGCACCAACTTAAAGCAGGTTATTATTTTCATGGCATCTCCAGTGATTCTCGTGTGGATGATGACGTGGTGCGTCATTATCGACAGTAGGGAAAATTGACTGAAAATAGTGTGCGACAGAGGGAGGGCTGTTTTCGACGGGGAAATCTGTTTTCATTGCCAACAATCTTGCAAAAAAAACGTCCCGGGAATGCCTGGTTTATCAGCAATAATCAGACGGTGCGTACCAGAGGAAAAAACGGGAACACAAAGACAGTGAAAATAATTGCGAAATGCGTCATGTTTTTAATCGCCTCTGCGCTGAATTTGTTTCTTATATGTAAATTATTAATGCAGACTTAATAACATTTATTCTTTTTGATTATTATAAAACGCAAATAATCAATGGCAGCAATGTACCAAAGCAAAAGGTGTCATCTTGCAGACGGGGCAAATAATTTTGTTTCGCCGGGAAGGAATAACGTTGTATAACGTCATTATCATTTTTATTTTCTGATATTAATAATCCCAAAATTGCTGCCTTTAGGTGGAGGTTGTCATGTATCAACGCTGCTTTGATAATGCCGTGGAGACCCTTTTTGAACAGGGGAAAACCCCGAGATTCTCGCGATTCGTCATCAGTGATGACCCTAACTGGGAGTCGGGTCATCACGTTCACGATAATGAAACAGAGCTTATTTATGTCAAAAAAGGGGTCGCAAGATTAATTATCGATTCGTCGCTGTATGTCGCGCATGCCGGGGATATCGTGGTGATAGAGCAAGGGCGACTCCATGCGGTTGCTTCGGATAGTAGCGCGCCTGCAACGACTTACACCTGCGCGCTCTACGGTTTTCGTTTCAACGGCTGGCAGGATAATCAGCTATTGCAGATGCACTCGTGTCCGGTGATTAGCGTTACTCAGGGGAAGGAGGTTATTAAGAGTATCTTTAATGAGTTGGGGGTTATGCTCCCCCAGAGCAAAAATAACCTGACATCTTCAGCCTACGACGCTTTTGCTTATGCTCTAACCGTTTTATTTTACGAAAACTTTAAAAATGCCTATCGTTCTGAGCAAGGTTATATTAAAAAAGATGTCTTAATTAAAGATGTGCTGGTTTATTTAAATAATAACTTCCGTGAAAAAATTACTCTCGATCAGTTATCCAAAAAATTTCGTGCCAGCGTGAGTTATATCTGCCATGAATTTACTAAGGAGTATCGAATTTCGCCGATCAATTATGTGATTCAGCGACGAATGACCGAGGCGAAATTTGCCCTGACGAATACGGAAGCTTCGTTAGCGGAAATCTCCTGGCGGGTAGGGTATGAAAATGTCGATCACTTTGCCAAACTCTTTCAGCGGCATGTGGGTTGTACCCCCAGTGATTATCGCAAGCAGTTTAAAAATAATCTGGTTGAGCAGGAATGCTTGATGCCAGAGGTCTGATTATCCTGGCTCGTGCCGGAAAACGCTTGTGCGCTATCCGGCACGAATTACCGCTTACTTATTCTGGTAATCTTTCAGGATTTGGCGTCCGGCGACGTAAATCATAATTTCGTCGGTGCCGCCGCCAATGCGCTCGCAGCGAACATCGCGCCAGAATCGGGAAACGCGCGCTTCATCGGTGTAACCCAGCCCGCCCATGATCTGAATGGCTTCATCAATCACTTCCATTGCCGTGCGGGCGCAGTACAGTTTTGCCAACGCCGCGCTGGTCCGCAGCGACTGTTCCTGATCGGCCTGCCAGGCGACTTTCAACACCATATTGCGCATGTTTTCAATTTTAATCGCCATCAGCGCCAGTTTTTCCTGGATCATCTGGTTATGGCCAATCGGTTTACCAAATGCGATGCGCTGATTAGCGTAACGGGCGGCATCTTCGAAGGCGCACTCGGCGAAACCGGTACTACGCGCGGCGTTGATCAACCGTTCCATCTCAAAGTTGTACATGACGTTGAGGAAGCCCATGCCTTCTTCGCCGACCATATCGCTTTCGTCTACTTCAACATCATCAAGATAAACTTCGCAGGTGCTGAGCATGTGCCAGCCGATTTTATGCAGCGGATTAACCTTAATACCGGGTTTCTTCGAATCCACCCACCACAGCGTAAAGGCTTTCTTCGGATCTTTCGGCTCCGGATCGCGAGCCAGTACCAGCATATAAGGATACTCTTTAGCGCCGGTGATAAAGGTTTTTTGCCCGTTGAGATATACCTTGCCGTTTTTGCGGGTGTAGCTGGTGGTGGCGCTGTTATTGTCTGAACCTGCTCCCGGTTCGGTTAATGCCAGCGCATAAGCCGGATCGCCCGTTTCCATGGTGCTTTCTGCAGTTTTACGTAACTGCTCGGCGGATCCAAAACGACGCATACTGTGAATACACTGACCGTTCGTGATTAAAAAAGCGGGTGCGCCGCATTTGGAAACTTCCATCAGTGCCAGCATCTGCGTGACGTAATCTGCCGGGATACCGCCGAACTCTTCCGGAACGCCCAGCATTGAAATACCGTTGTCCGCAAGGGCGCGCATAAACTCTTTCGGATAGGTAGCCGTCTGATCGCAGGTACGGAAATATTCCTCCGGGAAATTGCTGGTAATCAGTTCGCGAATGCTGGCAAGCAGCAGCTCTTGTTCTTCAGTTAATGAAAAATCCATCAGGGTACTCCTTTTAATTGGCGGCATCGGGCAATATAAAACCCATCGAAGCATCGATAAATAATCTTTCGTCCATCAGTTTCAGTTCCGGAGAAATAACCGGAGGGAAATCCATTTTGTCCAGAATGTCTTCCTGTAAAGAGACACCTGGCGCAATTTCGACTAAATGAAGACCATCTTCTTTTAACGTAAATACAGCACGCTCGGTGATGTAACGCACATCCAGTCCGCGCTCGAGTGCAATTTTTCCGCTGAATGTGACTTCAGGTAGTTCGTTGACGAATTTTTTCACCCGGCCTTCCTGCACGATATTTAATTTGCCATTGGCAACTTCCGTTTTCAGGCTTCCGGCAGTTAACGTGCCGCAAAATATTATTTTCTTCGAGGTGGCGCTAATATCGATAAAACCGCCGGTTCCCATAATTTTGCCATTGAATTTATGTACGCCGACATTGCCGTGGCGATCCACTTCGGCGAAGCTTAAATAGCATACATCCAGCCCACCGCCGTGGTAGAAGTCAAACTGGGAGGTCATATCCAGAATCGCGCGGGTGTTGACGTTGGCGCCAAAAGCGATGCCCTGGGAGGTAATTCCGCCAATCGGACCGGTCTCGACCGTCAGAATAAAGTCGTCAGCGCAGCCTTCTTCGCGTGCAACGAGACCAATACCATCGGCGATACCCACGCCAACGTTGCCGACCGCGCCTTTACGCATTTCGAACAGGGCGCGTCGGGCCACCAGTTTACGCTGATTGAGCGGCAGGGCAGTCTGCTGGCTGTCATCAAGGACAAAATCGCCCGAGATAAAGCGGTTAACCGGCGCACCGCCGTACAATTGAGTTTGATCGGGATCGATGACCACAATATCGACCAGATAGCCCGGAATACGCACGGCTTTTGGGTGCAGTGTGGCTTTCTTCACCATTTTTTGCACCTGCATCATGACGATGCCGCCGTTGTTGTGAACGGACTGAGCGATCACCAGCGCGTCGAGATACATAACTTCATCTTCAAACGTGGCGTAACCTTCGCTGTCGCAGGTGGTGGCGCGAATAAAGGCGATGTTTGGCGCAATGGCTTTGTAATAGAGGTACTCTTTGTTATCAATTTCCACCAGCTTGATCAGATCTTCGGTGGTCACTTCATTCAGCTTTCCGCCCTGTTGGCGGGGATCGACAAATGTTCCGATACCGATCTCACTCAGAATACCCGGCTGGTGGGCTGCCGAGGCACGCAGGGTCTGGGTTAATACGCCCTGAGGATAGTTATAGGCGGCAATTTTATTCTGCTCAGCGAGGTCGGAAATTCGTGGTGATTGTCCCCAGTGGCCGCATAATGCCCATTTGACTAAACCTTCCTGTGCTAACGGGCTAATTCCACGGTCAGCACGGTCACCTAATCCCGTTGGGCTAATCAATGATAAGTTTCGGGGTGAGTGTGCATTTTTATATTTTTCAGCCAGCGCGTTAATTAATGTTGTTGCTTCGAGAATACCGCCGCCTGCGCCTAATACACAGAGCGTTGCCTCATCAGGAATATAATTAATGGCATCCGCTGCGGATAATACGGGGACCCGACCATCAATGCGTTTTGGTCTTGATAATTTCATGTGAACTCCAGATTATATGCGTGCGACTACCTGTCGCTATATTCGACAATAATAATGTGAGTTATTTAATAATGTCCGGCCATCTGCCCGATATTCGTGATTAAGCGAATATCTGGGGCAGGGCATTACTGATATTAATATGGATAAACAGTACTATTACGCCTGATGCAATATGGTCAAAACGGTACGTAGGTCGGTGACCGAAATTTGCCCAGGGGCAGAGGCTTTTTTCACCGCACCAAAGGTTGCAGCTGAACCGAAAACCTCACCGGACAGACGTGAAATCACCCCTGTTTTAGCCATCGACATAGTAATGATCGGGCGATCGGCATAGCGTTCCTGCATTTCCAGAGTTGCGCCAAGCAGGGTCAATACATCCGTTTTGTTTTGCGGCATCAGGGCGATTTTCGGGATATCAGCGCCAAGCTCCTGCATTTTACGCAGGCGCAGGACAATCTCTTGTGCCGCTGGCGTCTTATGGAAATCATGATTCGACATAATGACGGCGACATTTTTTGCATGTGCATATTCGACGGTGGCTTTAATCAGTTCGTCACCGGTGAAAAGCTCCAGGTCAATCATATCGACCAGACCGCTATCTACCGCCGCACGGTTTAGCGCAATATAGTTTTCGACAGCCAGCGCCTGTTCACCACCTTCTTTGGCACTACGGAAGGTGAACAGCAGCGGTTTGTCAGCCATCACCTCGCGGATGACGCGTGCAGCTTCCAGTACGGCATCAACGGAGGACACCTCGGTGAAATGGTCAACGCGCCATTCCAGAATGTCGAAATCCGCCTCGCGATAGGCCAGCGCTTCGCTTTTTACCGTTGCGATGTCTTTACCCATCAGTGAGACAATGATCTTCGGCGCACCCTCGCCAATGACGAGGTTTTTTACGGTTACGGTTTTCATCGATTACCCTTTAATTATTTTACAAATGCTTGCCCATCAGGCTGCAAAACCCATAACCTGTTTCACATACTCAAGAGGGAAATCTTTCCCGGTCCAGAGTTTAAACTGTTCAGCCCCTTGCCATAACAACATGCCGTAACCATCAATCGTTTTGCAACCGGCAAGTTGTGCCTGTTGCAATAATTTGGTCATATGCGGGTTGTAGACGCATTCAGTCACCAGCAGATCCGGGCGTAGCAGGGAAACGTCGGTCACCAGAGATTCGTTCTCCAGCGGCTTCATTCCCACTTTCGTACCGTTAGTCAGAATATCCGCGCTGGCCAGTGCGTCCGCAAAAGCCTGTCGATCGTCGAGATCGATAACGGTGACCACGCAGTCGGTATTTTCATTAACACGTTTGGCGAATTCTTGCGCTTTGGCAAAGAACTCATCTTGACGGTTAAAGAGTTTGATTTCTTTGATGCCTTCAATCGCCGCCTGGGCGCCAATGGCCGTTGACGCGCCGCCTGCGCCCAACAGTACCATGGTTTTACCCCTGATATCGAAACCGCTTTCCTTGATGGCGCGAATATGCCCCGTGCCATCAGTATTGTAGCCGCGCAGGTAACCATCATCATTGACGATAGTATTAATCGCGCCGACCAGTTTGGCTGCAGGCGTTAATTCATCAACATATTCACATGCCAGCTGCTTGTTGGGCATCGAGACTCCGGTACCGCGCATTTTTAAGGCCTTCAGCCCGGCAATCGCATTAGCAAACGTGGAGTTATCGACTTCAAATGCCATGTAGGTAAAAGGTAATCCCGCTTTTTCTAATGCCTTATTTTGCATTTCAGGCGACAAGCTGTGTCTGATAGGGTAGGCCATCAGACCAATCAGTTCATATTTTGCAGTTACGTCCATTTGATACTCCTTCTAAGCAATTTATTGAAAATAACGTTCGCCCAACCGCACATCATTTTTGGGAATATCAAATACGCGGTAGTAACGAATAAAGACGATGATGGCGGTGATGAAGGCCAGCAAAGCAAATGCGAGGTCCAGCAAAATGATGTACTGCAGGCCAATGTTTGAAAGGTATCCGGTGATTAATGGGATAATAAAGTTGGCTACGCCCCCCATCATCATATAAATACTGGTGACCTTGGCTTTGCTCCTGGGGAAAAACTCTGACATCACCGAAACGCCGAGCTGTAAAATACCGCCTGCGGCAGAAAACCCGATAAGAAATGAACCGGCGTTACACACCAATGGGGATGGATATAAATAGATAACCGCTGCGGTGAGGGTTGCCAGTCCGGCGTTAAACACATTCGCCCAAATGGGTCGAACCATTTTCTTGAGCAGTACAGCAAAAATAAACACGCAGACCAGCGAACCCATACTGTAGTAAGAGATGGTTTTCAGCGCGTCGGCTTCTGCCATGCCGGCAAATGCCATCGCGTATTTCGGCATCCAGACTACGATGACGTAAAAGGTCGAGAATGCGGCCACCCCAAACATAACGGAGGCTACGCCTTCCAGCCAGACCAGCGGTTTACTGTTCATCTGCGGTAGCTCTTTTGCAATGCCCGCATCCACCATCTGGCTGGGGAAACGGCTTTTGAGCAGCATCAACGTTATGACGACGAACAGTATCCCCGGGATAATGACCGCATAGCCGTACCAGATATGGTTGAGCAGCATGGTGCTGACGACGATGGGGTAGATCATCTGCCCGAATGAGACCATCGCTTTAACCAGGATAACCGCTGACCCAGACGCCTTAGGGAAGCATTCCATCAAAGCCGGATAGCCACCTGTATCCAGGGCCGAGTTAGCGACGCCGACACAAACAGCGAGAATAAAGGCAATCATCAGATTCGGGCTGGCGGGAATGCCGAAGAAAAACAGCATGTACAGAATTGCCCCTAACAGAATGATAGCCCGTCTACCAAATTTATCTGAGAGCACACCAAAGAATAAAATACTCACCAGGCGGCCAAGACCAATGCCGGAAATTAAATAGGCTATCCCAGCATTGTCAGTGGAGAATTTTTCTGCGAGAGAGCTCATATTTTGCGCCAGTGTAATGACGCTAATGCCGTGTAAAAAATAACTTAAATAAATACAGATTATCGCCAAAAGGAATGGCGTATTAAAGGTCTTATTTTGAGACATGTTCACAACTCCTTGCGGATTTTAAAATTGTTCTGTGCTCGTCGATTTTGTTTAAATTGCGGCGACCTTGTGATTAATATACCGAGGCGCTGATATTGTGCCTACATAGCATGGCGTTTAAGTTACCAGGTATGTTGCATGCTCAACTGTGAAACTTAATTCTTTCAACCAAGATTTTGCTGAAGTTTTAAAACCGCGACCAATTATTTTGCAGCGGGGGAGAACAATATTGCATCCGCATTATTTTACGACCGTCGCCATGTTTAGTTGCTGCTTTGTCGCGATACGGCTGCGATAGCCAATAAACAATGCTAACAGGAAACCTACCGCGGCTATGCCGGTATCAAACCACATGATGTGAGCAATGCTGGTCTGCGAGAGTCTTGCCGTTATCAGTGGGATGGTGAAGGTCGCAATGCTGCCCGCGCTGTAGTAAATCCCGGTGGCTTTGCCCTTCGCATCGGGAAAGCGTGCGGCCATCAGCGTTAAACCGATTTGTACAACGCCTCCGGCTGAAGAGAAACCGATGACAAATGCGAAGACGATCACCATGTAGATCGACGGATGCAGGCAGACCATCAGCAAGGCGATAAATGAGATAAAGGTGTACAGCATTAACAGAGAGGTTGCGCGCCCCGTCTTTCGTGCCAGTGGCGCGGTGATCAACACACACAGTAGAGAACCGCAGGTGTAAATGCTTAACAGCTTGATCGATAAGGTGTAGGACATCCCGGCGACAAACTGTCCGTACTGTGCTAACCACTGGCTTATCAGATAAAATGTCGCCATGGCGATGTAGCCGTACAGAGTGTAACTGGCGAGATCGAGAAGAGAACAACGATGTTCAGATTGTATGCTTTTCTGTTCAACAGGTAATGCCTTGAGGGGGGCTTGATGCCCAGGATGGGCCGGGAATCGACAGCGAAACAAAAATACGCCATTGATTAGCATCACCGCGGCCGCCACAAGGAAGGACCAGCCAAACCAAAGTTCTGCCCACACCAGCAGACTGATAATCATCGGCAGCAGAAACTGACCGATGGAAACAAACGCTTTAATTAAGATATTAGCCGTGCCGGGAGAGCGGGGAAACGCCTCCATCAGGCTGGGGTAGGTTCCGGCGTCAAGAAAACTGTTTGCCATTCCGGCTAAAAATCCAAAAGCATAGGCAATATAAATGCTGTGAGTATTGATGATGCCTACAAAGAACAGCAGGTAGCAGACCATACCGAAAATAATAAACGGTCTGCGGCCATAGCGATCGGAAAGCATGCCCGCCACCAATAACACGCTTAAACGGCCAATGCCGAGTGAGGAAATAACAATTGAGACGCCTGCGGCATCGGTGTGCCACTGTTGTTCCAGTGAAGACATATTGAGGCTCATCAGAATGACCCCCATGCCGTGTACCAGGTAATTAAAGTACAGCCCTATCGCAGTGGAGAAATAGGTGTTTTTCATAATATGTTACTCAGCGAAGAGGCTAAATGAGTGTGGTGCTGCGGTCTCTTAACACAAACGCTCAAGGTCGTGGGCATACAGTTCAACAGCGGCCGATTGATAGATTTTCCAGTCGAGAAAATCATCGTGCTGATAAACCGCCTGAAAAGAGTTCAGATCGGGAAAGAAACGCATGGTGTTATTACCGATACGGTTATTTATTTTTTCGATAATGGCGTTAATTCTTAACTTTCGTCTGGCTTTCATTTCTGCACAAATGCGCGTGATGTCTTCCGGGATTTCCCTTTCGCCATTCTCCCATTGTTGCCAGGCGGCAACATTGTGATCCCGCGAGATATACATAGCGCTTTCTTCTACCGTCATAGCAAAAATATGGCGGATAGCCTGGAGTTCTAATGCGTTCATTATTTGATCACCTCATAAAAGACGGTGGAATAGTAATAACATTGCTGTGGATATTTCGGCTTGAAGAGAGTCACAGTATCTTGTGCAATATTATTTGTTTATCAACGGGGAAGAGCGGAGCTGTGGTGCGGTAAGGTTGGTGGCGAGGCGCGCGAAGGACAAAAAAAAGCCCATCGTGGGAGATGGGCAAAGACTACACACAGCAATTCGTTGTTTCACTCAGGGGATTTCCATGCTTATAAATCAATGTGTTGATCTAAAGCCATGGGCTAATAGTAGGCATACTGATTTTTTACGTCGATCAGATTCATCTCAATAGTTTAAAAACTGTAAATAATTTGCGAAGCAAATGAGTATTTAAAGAAGGATAACGTTGGGTCTTATTCAGTAAGCGGGCGGAATTGATTAGTATTGTTAAACAATCAGGCGGCGGTGCCGCCTGACGTGGGATTACTTATTGCGTTCGATTTCAGCAATTTCTTCGAGGATTTCGTCGGGATCGCTACCTGGCGCAGGGGCTTCGTTTACCCAGGCAGAGAACAGACGCCAGGACACGGCCAGTACCACCGGGCCGATAAACAGACCAATCATGCCGAAGGCAATCAGTCCGCCGATGACCCCTGAGAGAATCAGGATCAGCGGCAAATCGGCCCCCATGCGAATCAGCATCGGGCGAATAACGTTATCCAACGTTCCGACCACGCCGCTCCACACCAGCAGCACCGTGCCCCAGGTTGAATCGCCCGTCCAGTACAGCCAGATAATGGCCGGGACCAGCACCGGCAATGGCCCCAGTTGCACCAGACAAGACAGGATCATCAATACCGCCAGCAACGTGGCGTACGGCACGCCGGTTACCGCCAGACCAATACCACCGAGCACTGCCTGCACCAGCGCGGTGACCACAACGCCTAATGCGACGGCGCGAATGGCTTGTGCTGCCAGCAGAATGGCGGCATCGCCACGTTTGGATGCCAGGCGACAAGCGAAGTGGCGAATACCTAACGCCACCTGTTCACCGCGCCAGTACAGCAGGGCGCTGAACAGCAGCATCAGACCACAGTGCATCATAAAGCGGCCAAGATGTGCAGCCTGGCCAACAAACCAGGTCGTCGTCGTGCCGATATAAGGACGAACCTTGGCCATGATGGCCGCGCCGCCCATATCCAGCAGACTGTGCCACGCGGCATACAATTTTGCGCCGACCAACGGAATACTGTTCAGCCACGCCAGATCCGGCAGGGTCATATCGCCTGCGGTTACGGCATGGATCAATGGCCCGCTGCCATCAACAATGCTATTGACCAGTAGCGCGATAGGAATGATGAACAACAGCACCAGCAGCAGGGTCATCACCAGCACGGCCAGCGAGCGACGGCCCCAGAGCAATTTTTGTAAGCGTAGCAGGATCGGCCAGGTCGCAATGACCACCGTCCCCGCCCATGCAAAACCGAGGATAAAGGGCTGAACAATCCAAAGACAGGCCACAATCATGACGGCTAAAAACAGCGCCGATAGCAGCACTTGTGCAATATCCTTGGGCTGGCGGAAATTTACCATAAATACTTTTCACCTTTGTCTTTGCGCCAGAACGTTGACGCGACGTGAACACTTAAATGACACCCTGTAATGATGAGCAATTTCAGCGGTTTTTAACAGGCGGATTCTGCCTGTAAATCTGCTGAGCGTATTAGAAAAAAATGTGATACAACAAACAAAGCAACACGCAAACGATTAAATTCACAACACAGACCGCAGGAAAGGGTCACTATAATGATTCCACAAATTTCTCAGGCGCCAGGTGTCGTTCAACTGGTGCTCAATTTTTTGCAGGCACTGGAGCAGCAAGGATTTACGGGCGATACGGCAACGAGCTATGCCGATCGTCTGACAATGTCGACGGATAACAGTATTTATCAGCTGCTTCCTGATGCTGTCGTATTCCCTCGTTCAACCGCAGATGTGGCGCTCATTGCTCGTCTGGCGGCGGAACCTCTTTTCTCTTCGTTGATTTTTACCCCACGCGGCGGCGGCACCGGGACCAACGGTCAGGCGCTGAATCAGGGCATTATTGTTGATATGTCCCGCTATATGAGCCGCATCATTGAAATCAATGTGCAGGAAGGTTGGGTGCGGGTCGAAGCCGGGGTGATAAAAGACCAGCTCAACCAGTTTCTGAAGCCTTACGGCTATTTCTTTGCCCCCGAGTTATCCACCAGTAACCGGGCAACGCTGGGTGGGATGATCAATACCGACGCATCCGGACAAGGCTCGTTGGTTTACGGTAAAACCTCCGATCACGTGCTGGGTATCCGCGCGGTGCTAATGGGCGGCGATATTCTTGATACCCAGCCAATGCCGGTCGAACTTGCCCAAACGCTGGGTAATAGCAACACCACTATTGGCCGCATTTACAAGACGGTTTATGAGCGTTGCCGCGACAACCGACAGCTGATCATTGATAAATTCCCGAAACTTAATCGCTTCCTGACCGGTTACGATCTGCGGCACGTCTTTAACGATGAGATGACCGAATTTGATTTAACCCGCATTCTTACCGGCTCTGAAGGCACGCTGGCGTTTATCACCGAAGCCCGTCTCGATATCACGCCGCTACCCAAAGTCAGACAACTGGTTAACGTTAAGTACGACTCTTTCGACTCGGCATTGCGTAATGCCCCGGTGATGGTGGAAGCGCGCGCGCTGTCGGTAGAAACCGTCGACTCCAAAGTGCTTAACCTGGCACGGGAAGATATTGTCTGGCACTCGGTAAGTGAATTGATTACCGATGTGGCGGATAAAGAGATGCTGGGTCTGAATATTGTGGAGTTTGCCGGTGACGATGAAGCATTGATTGATTCGCAGGTCAGCGCACTGTGCGAACGGCTGGATGGCTTAATCGCGCGTCAGGAAGCGGGCGTTATAGGCTGGCAGCTATGTACTGAGCTGGCAGGCGTCGAGCGCATTTACGCGATGCGTAAAAAAGCTGTCGGTCTGCTGGGGAATGCGAAAGGGGCCGCGAAGCCGATTCCATTTGCTGAAGATACCTGCGTTCCACCGGAACATCTGGCTGACTATATTGCCGAGTTCCGTGCGCTGCTCGATAGCCACGGCCTGAGTTACGGCATGTTTGGTCACGTGGATGCAGGCGTGCTGCACGTCAGACCGGCGCTGGATATGTGCGACCCGCAGCAGGAAGTGCTGATGAAACGCATTTCTGACGATGTTGTCGCGCTGACGGCAAAATATGGCGGTCTGCTGTGGGGTGAGCACGGGAAAGGTTTTCGTGCAGAATATAGCCCGGCGTTCTTCGGTGAGGAACTGTATCGAGAACTGCGTAAAGTGAAATCGGTGTTTGATCCGCAAAACCGGCTCAATCCGGGCAAAATCTGTCCACCGGAAGATGTTGATGCGCCGATGATGAAAGTGGACGCGGTGAAACGCGGAACGTATGACCGTCAGATCCCGCTGGCCGTACGCCAGGAGTGGCGTGGGGCGATGGAGTGTAACGGCAACGGGTTATGCTTTAACTTTGATGCGAAAAGCCCGATGTGTCCGTCGATGAAAATCAGCCTCAACCGCATCCATTCACCGAAAGGGCGAGCTACGCTGGTGCGTGAATGGCTGCGTCTGTTGGCAGATCGCGGGATTGACCCGCTACAGCTGGAAAAAGAGCTACCGGAAAAACGTGCCAGTTTACGTACGCTGATTGCCCGTACCCGCAACAGCTGGCATGCGCGCAAAGGCGAATACGATTTCTCGCACGAAGTGAAAGAGGCAATGTCGGGTTGTCTGGCGTGTAAAGCCTGCTCCACACAGTGCCCGATTAAAATCGATGTGCCGGAGTTCCGCTCACGCTTCCTGCAGTTGTATCACACGCGTTATCTGCGGCCGTTGCGCGATCACATGGTGGCGACCGTTGAGAGTTATGCGCCGTTAATGGCGCGGGCGCCCAACACGTTTAACTTCTTCATCAACCAGCCGCTGGTGCGTAATCTGGCTAAAAAGCACATCGGCATGGTCGACTTACCGCTGCTGTCTGCGCCGTCGCTTCAACGTCAGTTGGTTGGCCATCGTTCCGCCAATATGACGCTGGAACAGCTCGAATTACTCAGCCTTGAGCAAAAAGCCCGTACGGTGCTGGTAGTGCAGGATCCGTTCACCAGCTATTACGATGCACAGGTGGTGGCTGATTTTATACGTCTGGTTGAAAAGCTGGGTTTGCAGCCGGTACTGCTGCCGTTCTCGCCAAACGGCAAGGCCCAGCATATTAAGGGCTTTTTAAACCGTTTTGCTAAAACCGCAAAGAAAACATCTGAGTTTCTCAATCGGGTGGCGAAGCTGAATATTCCGATGGTGGGTGTCGATCCGGCGCTGGTGCTTTGCTATCGCGATGAATACAAACTGGCGCTCGGGGAACATCGGGGCGATTTCCATGTGTTACTCGCCAACGAATGGTTATCGACAGTTGTGGAGTCACAGCCGCCAGTCGCTGTGGGCGGTGAAGCGTGGTACTTCTTTGGACACTGTACCGAAGTGACGGCCCTGCCGGGCGCGCCTGCTCAGTGGGCGGCTATTTTTGCCCGCTTTGGCGCAAAGCTGGAGAACATCAGCGTAGGGTGCTGTGGCATGGCGGGCACCTATGGCCACGAAGTGAAGAATCATCAGAACTCACTGGGGATCTATGAGCTATCATGGCACCAGGCAATGCAACGATTGCCGCGTAACCGTTGTCTGGCTACCGGATACTCCTGTCGCAGTCAGGTTAAACGCGTTGAAGGCACGGGCGTTCGCCATCCATTACAGGCACTGCTGGAGATTATAGGATGATCTGGAAACGTGAAGTCACACTCGAAGCGCTCAACGCCATGGGTGAAGGAAATATGGTTGGGCTGCTTGATATTCGTTTTGTGCACATTGGCGATGACACGCTGGAAGCCACAATGCCGGTAGACCACCGTACTAAACAACCATTTGGTTTGCTGCACGGCGGCGCGTCCGTGGTGCTGGCTGAGAGCATTGGTTCGGTGGCTGGTTATCTGTGTACTCAGGGTGAGCAGAAAGTGGTGGGCCTGGAGGTCAACGCCAACCATATTCGCTCGGCGCGGGAAGGGCGCGTCAGAGGGGTGTGTCGCGCGGTGCATACCGGCTCCCGTCATCAGGTATGGCAAATCGAAATCTTCGATGAGCAGGGACGATTGTGCTGTACGTCGCGTCTGACGACAGCAATTTTGTGATGCATATTGCTTTTGGTCATTATCTGCACAGGGAATGGTGTTATACTGTGCAGGTTTTGAACACAAGCGAGGATGATATGTCTACCCAATTAGACCCGGCCCAACTGGCAATAGAGTTTTTACGTCGTGATAAAACCGATCTTTCACCAGCTCAGTACCTGAAAAGACTGAAACAGTTAGAGCTGGAGTTCGCGGATTTATTGACGCTTTCTTCGACTGAACTAAAAGAAGAGATCTATTTTGCCTGGCGCATGGGCGTTCATTGATTCCGGTATGCTTATCGTAATGAAACCCCGACATGCGTTCGGGGTTATTTTTTGCGTTAAATCTCAATCACCACTTCATCTCACCAGTATTAACCTTCGCACTTAGCTCCAGAGAACTTGCGTCTGCAAGACCTGGCCATGCCGCGGTGATGGTTTTAATCACATAATCCGAACCTTTCTTCGCCCCTAACGCCTGCTCAAACGATTGCAGATAGTCCTGTGTGAAGCGAATCGCTTTATCGCCCGCAGGTCGTTCGCCGATGTAATGCCCCGGGACCACCTGGGTGGGTTGTAACTTCTGCATTTCGCTCAGTACGCTACGCCACGCGCTACGCTGTTCTGCAGATTGCGTATCCGCCGTCCAGACGTGTATACCAGACGCCACGCCGGTACCGCCAATAATGGCACGGTTTGCCGGGATCCAGACATAGGCTGCATAATCATTAGGGTGGCGCAGTTCCAGCGCTTCACCATCAACCGTGAAATGCGTTTGCGTTGTCGCCTGCGGAACGGTGAGCGATGTTGGCGCGCCATCCTTCATTTGCGGACCCCAGAATTGCAGTTTGGCCTCTTTGGTGGCACGGATATGCTCTACTACGTGCGGTGTTGCCAGGACTTTTACCTGTGGGAAGGCTTTGACGATAGGCTGCAGTCCGAAATAGAAATCCGGATCGCCGGAGGTGATCACGATGGCCTTTAGCGTTTTACCGCTGGCGCGAATCATCTGCACCAGCTGTTCACCATCTTTAGTACTGAACTGTGCGTCAAACAATATTGCTTCTTTCGGTCCTGAAACCAGCGTTGAAGAGACCGGGAAAATAGCCTTGTCCTGTGGATTGTAGACGTCCAGCTGTAGCGTCGCGGCAAAGGATGAAGAGGCGAACAGAGGTAACAGCAGGGCCAGCGTTTTAACTTTCATGCCAGGTATCCTTGTGCAGGAAATTGTCTTTTGATAGTTCCTGTATTTTAAGGAAATTCGGATCTGTTAGAATTCCCTTATTAGGACATGCTGAGTTTCATAAAACGATCGGATGGGATGCAATGGACAGAGTGATGGCGGCAACGGTATTCAACCATATCTGTGATTTGGGCAGTCTGAGCGCTGCCGCGCGTGCGCTGGGGCTTTCCCGTCCGATGGTCAGTCGTTACCTCGACGAGATGGAGAAATGGGCGGGTGCAAGGCTTATCCATCGCTCGTCGCGCCGTCTGACAATCACGCCAGCGGGTGAAGAGGCATTAGTGAAAACGCGTTCTCTGGCGCAGCTTTCGCTGGATATTGGTGCCGCCAGCGCCGCGCAAACTCCCTCTGGCACGCTACGTGTGGCCTGTGCGCATTTTACAGCTATGCATATTTTAGCGCCGGTACTGCCCGCGTTTCTGACGAAGTATCCGCAACTGCGTATCGAGGTGGAGATCAATAATCAACCGGTAAGCCTCGTTGGAGAACGCATTGATGTGGCGATCCGTATAACGGAAAACCCTGAACCTGGAACTATTGCCCGTCGCCTTGGCGACTGTAAATCGGTACTGTGCGCGTCTGTAGAGTACCTGCATCAACATGGCACTCCTGAGACTATCGACGACCTTACGCAGCATAATTGTCTCTACTACAGCGGGTTTGCCGGAAAATCCTGGCACTTTCTGGATGCCCAGGGGCGGGCTGCCGCTGTTGCGATTAAAGGCAATTTGAGCGCCGGGATCTCTTCGTTGCTCTGTGAGTCGGCGTTGGCGGGAACGGGCATTGCGCTGGTGCCGGAACTGGAGGCGCGGGAAGGGCTGGCACAGGGAAAGCTGGTTAGACTCTTGCCCGAGCTTCAACCAAAAAGCCTGCCAATTTATGGTTTATATCTTTCGCGGGAGCATCAGCCTGCAGGACTGCGCCTGTTGCTGGACGCGCTCAGTGAAAAACAGCGCCTAATAATTGATTGAATACGCTTATAAAATAGTCAAATCGCAATTTGTGTTAAACAAAACATATCCGGAAGTGAGATTATTCTTATCGCCCCTTCAAGAGCTAAGCCATCGTGAGTGCCGGAGATAAGCGCCGGATGGGGCCGGAACCCTTAAGCCTGCCAGCAAGCAGCCTTAAGGGTTTTTTGTTGTTTGTTCATAATTTGAATTTTTTCCCTCCCGTCATTCCTACGTCTCTCTAAATAGATATTAATTCTGTAAAATGAGTATATATCTAAATCTAAAGAATTTTTTTTACCAGCCTTGCGATTGAGGACAGTGCTGTAGGCAACTGGCTATCAACGACGCATACTGACTAGATGACCTTGTTGCCAGCCAATTGGGTTGTGGAATGTGAACTCGCCTAAATTGGCAGTGGGGTAGGTTCGATACTGAAAACAGTGGGACTGAAGTCCCACTGTTCAGCATTTTCATTTAATTTTTGCATCTTTCCATTATCATTGACATGAACAATATAAAAATTCCGTTCAATAATAATGCGCCCATAAAGATAATGGTCATGTGTGTATTGTCCCAGACGCTGGGGTCCATCTCTTTCACATCGGGATAGATTAAATCAAATAATTTATTTTCAGGTAAATATTTGAAAATAAATAGAAAAAAACAAACCCGAGATATTGCAAATAAATACCATGTGATGACTTTTTTAATATGTTTCATTAATACACCTGAATAGTGCCGTATGCACGAAGACTGGGGGTAACCAGCATTTGTGGAGTGCTTAAAAGTGCTTCCCGGAGTATGTTGTAATGAGCTCTGCTGGGAAGAGTTATGCAGCCATTACTGACGCCAGTATACCCCGCAGGGTGCAATCTGAAATACCCACGGCTGACCTTGTTATAGAACGTAACGTCATCTAATTTTTCATCCTCTCTGAATAATCCGAACCAGATATCGCGGTCTGAACCGCTAATCTCTGACGCAGTATAATCTTTAATTGCGCTGAAAATCCCGCCTTTCGGACGCGAAACAATATAGTATTTACCGGGAGGAAGCGGCCCGATATCCTTAATTGCTATCGATTCAGGGTTGTTTCTATGCTCCCCACTGTTACCTGAATATGCAGGGAAGAAGCCAACTCCGGGGCAGCTAAGACTTGATAGCTGCCCACCGTTTAAATGAAATGTGCAACGAATCACCGTTCACTCCAGGAATCAGAAAATATTATATTCCCGTCGCAGTGTTTCCAGGTTATTCGTTCATATCTAAGAGCAATACTTTCAAGGTGATTGTGTTTTTCAGTGGCTGCGTTTTTCACGTCATGCATTAGAGGACAAATTGAAACCACCTTCACTGTTTCGAGTAGCATATTGAAGTATTCAACTTCCTGTCCTGCATCATTGATTTTGTACCATTTAAATTCGGCCTCTTTAAGGGTTTGTCCAGTGGCTACTGCTTTGTAAAAATATGGACTGGAGCTATCAAACTCCTTTTCAAATATAAGAGCGGTGTGTACTCGTGTTCCTGTTATTTTCCCTGTGTTGTTGTCGGTAGGGAGGTGCAGGCCATGACTAAACCCTAAGATCTCAATGCTCCCCACACGGTCGCGAACATCTACAGAACCCTTGATGTCTGCTCCTCCATCATCTTTTAACCACAAATACGCAGGTATAGCCATTTAAAACTCCATTTCACATACGCAAGGTAACTGTAATAAACGACATGACGCATGAATACGCAAGGCAATAAATGTCATACATTTTTATTATGTTTTATTGATATTTATGAGAGGAATAAAAAGCTTAGAATTAAAAATGAATAGTAATGATGCACATATAAGAATAGTGAGATTTTGAAGCGAAATATATTTCTTAATTCTGATATTGAGAAAGTCTTTGTAATGCTATCAAGCAGGATCTTAAAAGTAGACGCGCAAACCGTACTGTCGATTTTGTTCGGAAGGTGTTGTGGTGTTTGGGATAAATCACGCGCAGAGGGCGCATGAAAAAGGGTGAAGTTTGGGGGGCAAAAACGCACTGGGGCGCAATTTAGAGGATTAACTAGTCCGTTTTTGTCTATAACAAGAAGAGATTAAGAGAATGATTATACAATAGTCGTATGATTTCATTAAATTTTTAAAACTTATCACTTAAATAGACATTATCTATACATCTTTTAGTCTTTGACCTGTCTGTACGATTCAATTGTTAAAATCCATTATTAATCAATGCATTGAACAAAAAAATCCATCCCTGTTAACCCACGCAGCAGGGTCTATGCTTAGTAAAAGGGGGCAAAAAGGGCGATTAACCCGAATGCCCCTGCTGTTGAGGGGTTGAAGTGATAATCATTATCACTAACATGTTGTTATAGCTTGAAAGCTAGTGACTCGAGGTAACCCTATGGAATTGCATTCAGGAACATTTAACCCGGACGATTTTGCCTGGCGTGGTCTGACGTTAACGCCAGCGGCTGCGGCGCACATCCGCGAGCTGGTGGCAAAGCAACCCGACATGTTAGGCGTGCGTTTAGGCGTGAAGCAAACGGGATGCGCGGGATTTGGCTACGTGCTGGACACCGTTCGCCAGGCGGAAAAAGACGATCTGCTGTTTGAAACGGAGGGGGCCAGACTTTATGTACCGTTACAGGCGATGCCGTTTATCGACGGCACAGAAGTTGATTTCGTGCGCGAAGGATTAAATCAGCTATTTAAATTTCATAACCCGAAAGCCCAGAACGAATGCGGCTGTGGCGAAAGTTTTGGGGTATAGGCGGTACTATGTCTCGTAATACTGAAGCAACTGACGATGTCAACACCTGGGCTGGCGGGCACCTTAATTACAAAGAGGGCTTCTTCACCCATCTACAAACCGATGAGCTGGCGAAAGGGATCAACGAAGATGTCGTGCGCGCGATTTCGGCAAAACGTAATGAACCCGACTGGATGCTGGAATTTCGCCTGAATGCCTTTAAAGCGTGGCTAACCATGGAAGAGCCGCACTGGCTAAAAGCGCATTACGATAAGCTGAACTACCAGGAGTACAGTTATTACTCCGCGCCGTCCTGCGGTAATTGCGATGAAACCTGCGCGTCTGAGCCGGGCGCGGTGCAGCAAACGGGGGCAAATGCGTTTTTAAGTAAAGAAGTTGAGGACGCATTCGAGCAGCTTGGCGTGCCGGTCCGCGAAGGCAAAGAGGTGGCGGTTGATGCCATTTTTGACTCGGTGTCGGTGGCGACAACTTATCGCGATAAACTGGCGGAACAGGGCATTATTTTCTGTTCGTTTGGTGAGGCGATTCACGATCACCCTGAGCTGGTAAAACAATATCTGGGTACGGTTGTCCCGGGTAATGACAATTTCTTTGCGGCGCTAAATGCGGCGGTGGCCTCCGACGGCACGTTTATTTATGTCCCGAAAGGTGTGCGTTGCCCAATGGAACTGTCGACCTATTTCCGTATAAATGCGGAAAAAACCGGTCAGTTTGAACGCACCATTCTGGTTGCGGATGAGGGCAGTTACGTCAGCTATATCGAAGGCTGTTCAGCCCCGGTACGCGATAGCTACCAACTGCATGCCGCGGTGGTAGAAGTCATCATCCACAAAGATGCCGAAGTGAAATACTCGACGGTACAAAACTGGTTCCCTGGTGATGGTAACACCGGCGGCATTTTGAACTTCGTCACCAAGCGCGCTCTGTGCGAAGGCGAAAACAGCAAAATGTCGTGGACGCAGTCGGAAACCGGCTCGGCCATTACCTGGAAATACCCAAGCTGTATTCTGCGCGGCGACAACTCTATCGGCGAATTCTACTCCGTCGCGCTGACCAGTGGTTATCAGCAGGCCGATACCGGCACCAAGATGATCCACATCGGCAAGAACACCAAATCGACCATTATCTCGAAAGGGATCTCTGCGGGACACAGTCAAAACAGCTATCGCGGCTTAGTGAAGATCATGCCGACCGCAACCAACGCCCGCAACTATACCCAATGCGACTCGATGCTGATTGGCGCGGATTGTGGAGCGCACACCTTCCCGTATGTGGAGTGTCGTAACAATAGCGCCCAGCTTGAGCATGAAGCCACGACCTCGCGCATTGGTGAAGACCAGCTGTTTTACTGTTTGCAGCGCGGCATCAGCGAAGAGGATGCCATTTCGATGATCGTCAATGGTTTCTGTAAAGACGTGTTCTCTGAACTGCCGCTGGAATTTGCCGTTGAAGCGCAAAAACTTCTCGCCATAAGTCTTGAACACAGCGTCGGTTAAAATTTAAGGAAAGCACATGTTAAGCATTAAAGATTTACAGGTCAGTGTGGAAGATAAGGCGATCCTGCGTGGGCTGAGCCTGGATATTGGCCCCGGAGAGGTACACGCCATTATGGGGCCGAACGGTTCCGGGAAAAGTACGCTTTCCGCAACGCTCGCCGGGCGCGATGACTACGAAGTCACCGGCGGGACGGTAGAATTTAACGGTAAGGATTTACTGGAACTGTCACCCGAAGACCGGGCCGGTGAAGGGATCTTTATGGCATTTCAGTATCCGGTAGAAATCCCCGGCGTCAGTAATCAGTTTTTCCTGCAAACGGCACTGAATGCGGTGCGCAGCTACCGTGGCGAAGAGTCTCTGGACAGGTTTGACTTCCAGGATCTGATGGAAGAGAAAATCGCGTTATTGAAGATGCCGGAAGATTTGCTAACGCGTTCGGTCAACGTTGGTTTCTCAGGTGGCGAGAAAAAGCGTAATGACATTTTGCAAATGGCGGTGCTGGAACCTCAGCTGTGCATTCTTGATGAGTCGGACTCCGGGCTGGATATCGACGCGCTGAAAGTCGTTGCGGATGGCGTGAACTCGCTGCGCGACGGGCAACGTTCATTCATTATCGTCACCCACTATCAGCGCATCCTGGATTACATCAAACCCGATTATGTGCACGTTCTCTACCAGGGGCGAATTGTGAAATCCGGCGATTTCACGCTGGTCAAACAACTGGAGGAGCAAGGTTATGGCTGGCTTAGCGAACAGCAGTAACGTGCTGCAACAGTGGCATCATCTGTTTGAAACGCAAGGGGAGACGCGCTCGCACCATGCCCATCAGCACCTGCAGCAGATGCTGCGTCTGGGACTGCCAACGCGTAAGCATGAGGACTGGAAATACACACCGCTGGAAGGATTAACCAACAGCCAGTTTGTCAGTCATGTCACTGAGATAACGTCCGCCCAGTGTGAAGCGTTAGCGCCGGCTATTGATGCTGTCCGCCTGGTGTTTGTTGACGGGCAATTCTGTCCAACGCTCAGCGACAGCGCGGAAGGTAGCGGGTTTAACATTACCGTTGATGATGTGCGCCAGTCGCTACCGGTGGCTATCCAACCGGAAGTCTTTCTGCACCTGACCGAAAGCCTCTCCCGCAGCGTAACGCACATTCAGGTGAAGCGTAACCAGCGACCGGCAAAACCGTTGCTGCTGCTGCACATTACCCAGGGGCTGGCGGGTGATGAGGTGAACACGGCGCACTATCGCCACCATCTGGATCTGGCAGAAGGCGCAGAAGCCACCGTCATTGAACACTATGTCAGCCTCAGCGAATATCGCCATTTTACCGGTGCACGATTAACGATGAACGTCGCGGCAAACGCACACTTGCGTCACATCAAACTGGCGTTTGAGAATCCGCTCAGCCACCACTTCGCGCATAATGATATTCAGTTGGGCGCTGATGCCACGGCCGCCAGCCACAGCTTTTTACTCGGTGATGCGGTGTTGCGCCATAACACCAGCACCCAGCTTAACGGCGAAAACACCACGCTTCGGCTTAACAGCCTGGCGATGCCGGTGAAAAATGAAGTCTGCGATACCCGCACCTGGCTTGCGCACAACAAGGGATATTGCAACAGTCGACAACTGCATAAAACGATTGTCAGCGATAAGGGGCGCGCGGTATTCAATGGCCTGATCAACGTCGCTCAGCACGCCATTAAAACCGACGGTCAGATGACCAACAATAATTTACTGCTCGGAAAACTGGCGGAAGTGGATACCAAGCCGCAGCTTGAAATTTACGCCGACGACGTGAAATGCAGCCACGGGGCGACGGTAGGGCGGATCGACGACGAGCAGATGTTCTATCTGCGTTCGCGCGGGATCGGCCAGCAGGATGCCCAACAAATGATTCTCTACGCGTTTGCCGCTGAGCTGACGGAAGCCCTGGGCGAGGAAACGCTGAAACAACAGGTTCTGGCACGGATCGCCCAACGCTTGCCGGGAGGCGTAGCATGACATTTCCCATTGAAAAAGTGCGGGCTGATTTTCCGGTCCTGACGCGTGAAGTGAACGGTTTACCGTTGGCGTATCTGGATAGCGCCGCCAGCGCGCAAAAGCCCAACCAGGTGATTGATGCCGAAGCCGAGTTTTACCGTCACGGCTATGCCGCGGTCCACCGCGGGATCCATACGTTGAGCGCGCAGGCCACGGAAAAAATGGAGAATGTGCGCAAGCTCGCCTCGCTGTTTATCAACGCCCGTTCAGCTGAAGAACTGGTGTTTGTTCGCGGCACAACGGAAGGTATCAACCTGGTAGCTAACAGCTGGGGCGGCAGCAATGTGCGGGCGGGCGATAACATTATCATCAGCGAAATGGAGCACCACGCCAATATTGTGCCCTGGCAGATGTTGTGCGCCCGCGTAGGTGCAGAACTGCGCGTTATTCCGCTCAATACAGAGGGTACGTTGCAACTGGAAACGCTGCCGACGCTGTTTGACGATCGCACGAAACTGCTGGCGATTACCCATGTGTCTAACGTGCTGGGCACGGAAAACCCATTGGTTGAGATGATTGAGCTGGCGCATCAATACGGCGCGAAAGTGCTGGTGGATGGCGCACAGGCAGTTATGCATCATCAGGTGGATGTGCAGGCGCTGGATTGCGACTTCTATGTTTTCTCTGGGCACAAGCTCTACGGGCCAACCGGTATTGGCGTTCTGTATGCCAGAGAGTCGTTGCTGCAGGAGATGCCGCCGTGGGAAGGCGGTGGGTCGATGATTGCGACGGTGAGCCTGAGCCAGGGAACGACGTGGGCCAAAGCCCCCTGGCGGTTTGAAGCCGGAACGCCAAACACCGGGGGGATTATTGGACTCGGCGCGGCTATTGAATATGTTTCCGCGCTGGGGCTTACTGAAATCAGCGAATATGAACAATTCCTGATGCGCTATGCGCTGGAACAGCTGGCGGATGTGCCGGATTTAACGCTCTACGGGCCGGATAACCGTCTGGGGGTGATTGCGTTTAACCTCGGCAAACATCATGCCTATGATGTCGGGAGTTTTCTTGATAACTATGGCATCGCCGTGCGAACAGGGCATCACTGCGCTATGCCGTTGATGGCCTACTATAACGTTCCTGCGATGTGCCGGGCGTCGATTGCCATGTACAACACCCACGAAGAAGTGGATCGCCTGGTAACGGGCCTCAAGCGTATTCATCACTTACTGGGATAACAGGGAGGCGTTATGGCTGCGCTACCGGATAAAGAAAAGTTGTTGCGTAATTTTCTGCGTTGCGCTAATTGGGAAGAGAAATACCTGTACATTATTGAACTGGGTCAGCGTTTGCCGGAATTAAACGACGACGATCGTAATACGGAAAATAGCATCCAGGGTTGTCAAAGTCAGGTATGGATTGTCATGCGTCAGAATGCTGAAGGAATTATTGAATTACAGGGCGACAGCGATGCGGCAATTGTGAAAGGGCTTATCGCTGTCGTATTCATTTTATATGACCGCATGACGGCCCAGGATATTGTGAATTTTGATGTGCGTCCGTGGTTTGAAAAAATGGCGCTCGCACAGCATCTCACACCGTCTCGTTCACAAGGGCTGGAGGCGATGATTCGGGCTATTCGCACCAAAGCCGCAACTCTTAGCTAAACTGATAAAACACGTCAATTTCAGCTCGACGTGAAAGAGTGAGGTAGTGCAACGCAGTGACTCGTAGGCCGGATCGGGCGCTCGACGCCGTCCGGCAGGAACGCCAGGGGGGTGAGTATGAAACGCGCGTCTGTTATTACGTTAATGCTAATCGGCGCTTACAGCGCTATTCAGGCCGCATGGGCGGTCGATTATCCTTTGCCTCAGGCGAACAGCCGTCTTGTTGGGCAAAATCAAACCTACACCGTGCAGGAAGGCGATAAAAACCTACAGGCGATTGCCCGTAAGTTTGATACCGCCGCAATGCTGATCCTTGAAGCCAATAATACGATTGCCCCCGTACCTAAACCCGGAACGCTAATTACTATTCCCTCGCAACTACTGCTACCGGATGCACCCCGAGAAGGCATTATTGTGAATCTGGCGGAACTGCGTCTGTATTACTTCCCGCCGGGAGAGAATATTGTTCAGGTTTTCCCAATTGGTATCGGTTTGCAGGGGCTGGAAACGCCGGTAATGGAAACCCGGGTTGGGCAGAAAATCCCGAATCCGACCTGGACCCCTACAGCAGGCATCCGTAAACGCTCTTTGGAGCGCGGCATAACATTACCGCCGGTAGTACCTGCCGGGCCAAATAACCCGTTAGGACGCTTTGCACTGCGTCTGGCGCATGGAAACGGTGAATATCTTATCCATGGCACCAGTGCGCCGGACAGCGTGGGGCTGCGCGTAAGTTCTGGGTGTATTCGCATGAACGCGCCGGACATCAAAGCACTGTTTGCTCAGGTCCGGACAGGAACGCCGGTTCGGGTGATTAATGAGCCGATAAAATATTCGATAGAGCCGAACGGAATGCGCTATGTCGAGGTGCATCGACCGCTGTCGCCGGAAGAGGAGCAAAACGTCCAGACCATGCCGTATGTGCTGCCAGCCGGTTTTACCCAGTTTAAAGACAATAAAGCCGTGGATAACAGTTTGGTGGAAAGAGCCTTGTATCGTCGTGCGGGCTATCCGGTCACCGTAACGGCCGGGCAAGCGTCGGTCGTAAGCAATGGCGCGGAAGTGAAGTCTGCACAGAATGGCGTGCCGGGAGAGGATGCAGAGGTGCGTGCTACGCAATAACAGGGAAGGGAAATTCAGAGCAAAAAAAATGGCGCACAATGTGCGCCATTTTTATTACACAGATACTATTACTTGCGGTATTTAGTAGCTGCGTTGTCCAGACGCTGGTTAGCGCGAGCTGCGTCATCTTTAGCAGCCTGAACGTCGGAACGCATTGCGTTCACGTCGTTGCTCAGCTGGTCAACTTTAGCGTTCAGAGTCTGAACGTCAGAAGACAGCTGATCGATTTTAGCGTTGCTGGAGCAACCTGCCAGCAGAGTAGAACCCAGGATTACCGCGCCCAGTACCAGTTTAGTACGATTCATTATTAATACCCTCTAGATTGAGTTAATCTCCATGTAGCGTTACAAGTATTACACAAAGTTTTTTATGTTGAGAATATTTTTTTGATGGGAATGCACTTATTTTTGATCGTTCGCTCAAAGAAGCATCGAATTGTGCAAAAACGGCTAAAAACCCGAGTGAAAACAGAAAGCTTCCATCGGATTCATCTTAGATAATCACGGATTAGATAGTGAAATCCGATTTGATTTTTTATTAATTGTAGCTATCGATAAAATAAAAAAAGCGCCACCAGGGCGCTTTTTTAAGCAAATTAATTCGCGTTGGAATTATTACAGTACGTGAACGGATGCCGTGTTGGTCGTGCCGCTCGGAACCAGTGCACCGGAAACCATCACCACAACGTCACCTTTCTGAGCCAGACCGCTTTCCAGAGCGACTTCTTTACCCAGACGATAGAAATCATCGGTAGAGCTGATTTCTTTAACTACCTGTGCAACAACGCCTTTGCTCAGCACCAGCTGACGCGCGGTAGTTTCGTTGGTGGTCAGCGCCAGGATGGTGGCATCCGGGAAGTATTTACGTACTGCGCGAGCAGATTTACCGCCCTGGGTTGCTACAACGATCAGCGGAGCATCCAGTTTTTCTGCAGTTTCAACCGCGCCACGGCAAACGGCTTCGGTGATGCGCAGTTTGCGGCTGTCGTTGTTGAAGTCCAGACGGCTGGTCATCACGCGGTCGGTACGCTCACAGATGGTTGCCATGATGGTGACGGCTTCCAGCGGGTATTTACCTTTTGCAGACTCGCCAGACAGCATTACTGCATCAGTACCGTCGAGGATGGCGTTCGCTACGTCACCGGCTTCAGCGCGGGTCGGACGCGGGTTTTTGATCATGGAGTCCAGCATCTGGGTCGCAGTGATAACGACTTTACGTGCACGGATACATTTTTCGATGATCATCTTCTGCGCGAAGATAACTTCTTCAACCGGGATCTCAACGCCCATGTCGCCACGAGCAACCATGATGCCGTCAGATGCTTCGAGGATTTCGTCGAAGTTGTTCAGGCCTTCCTGGTTTTCGATTTTGGAGATGATCTGGATGTTTTCGCCGCCGTGCGCTTTCAGGTGCTCACGGATTTCAACGACGTCAGAACGTTTACGGATAAAGGATGCTGCAACGAAGTCAACGCCTTGCTCGCAACCGAAGATCAGGTCCTGTTTGTCTTTTTCAGCCAGTGCTGGCAGCGCGATGGAAACGCCCGGCAGGTTAACGCCTTTGTTTTCGCCCAGGTCGCCGTTGTTCAGCACTTTACAGATAACTTTGTTACCTTCGATAGCGGTAACTTCCATGCCGATCAGACCATCGTCAACCAGAACGGTATTGCCGACGGACAGATCTTTAGTGAAGCCTTCATAAGTAACAGCAACGATTTCGTTGTTGCCGACGACAGATTTGTCGGTGGTGAAGGTGAAGGTTTGGCCCGCTTTCAGGGAAACGTCGTTACCGCCTTCCAGTTTGATGGTACGGATTTCCGGACCTTTGGTGTCGAGCAGGATTGCGGCTTTCTTGCCGGTTTTGCTCATGACGTTGCGCAAATTCTTGATGCGCTGACCGTGTTCTTCATAGTCCCCGTGGGAGAAGTTCAGACGCATGACGTTCATGCCCGCGTCCAGCATTTTGGTTAACATCTCTTCGGATTCGGTTTTCGGACCGATGGTGCAAACAATTTTCGTCTTTTTCATGACAGTCTTAGTCTTTAAGTTGAGAAGGATATGGAAATCTGGCTCCCGCCGCGCACGGACGGGAAGCTAAACCTGAGTTACGAAAGTTGTGATGCCTCGCACTAAGGATAGGTGACATCGAAAGAGCGTGCAGAGGAATGTGTGCTTGTGTTTCAGCCCAACGGGATGGTGAGTTTTGTAGTCGTTGAGTTTTACAGGTCAATGTGCTGAAACCATTCAAGAGACAATTGGCGCGCATTATACGCTGAAAATTATCAAAAAGGAAAATGGAAACAGCGTTTCAAAACACTTCTGTGCAGTTTTACAGAAAATATTCATTAATTTGTTTCCAGGTATGGATAAAGAGGTTGTTCGCAGCAGCATTTGTTGCGCAACAAGGTGTAATTGTCATCCCAATCCCTGACTTTTTGTGTATAACGCCGACCAAACCAACATATTTCTAAAAGTTATATCAAATGCGTTTTAATTCATTTTAAAAGCCAATCTCACTGATTACACTCGTTTGGACATCCATACTGCTAAACAGCCAAAAGCGCTAGCAGCAGAACAATAAGCAGCAGCGGATACCTAAACGACATGATTGTCCTGAAAAATATTTCGAAAGTGTTTACGCCAGGCAGGCTTGCCATTACCGCTGTCGATAACGTCAACCTGACGGTTGAACAGGGACAGATTTACGGAATTATTGGTTACAGCGGGGCGGGGAAAAGCACCTTAATACGCTTACTTAATGGTCTGGAAAAACCGACTTCAGGCAGCGTAACGATTAACGGCCACGATATCTCTGCCGCCCGTGGGGAATCTTTACGTCAGGCGCGACTGAAAATCAGCATGGTGTTTCAACACTTCAATTTGCTGTGGTCACGAACGGTTAGTGAAAATATTGCGTTCTCTATGCAAATTGCTGGAGCGCCAAAAGCATCGATTAAAGCGCGAGTTGCTGAACTGATTTCGCTGGTGGGGCTGAGCGGTCGTGAAAATGCGTATCCGTCCCAGCTGAGCGGTGGGCAAAAACAGCGGGTAGGAATTGCCCGTGCGTTGGCGAACAATCCTGACGTTCTGCTGTGTGACGAAGCCACTTCGGCGCTGGATCCGCAAACTACCGATCAGATCCTCGATTTGCTGCTCGATATTAATCGCCGCTTCAAATTAACCATTGTGCTGATCACGCATGAAATGCACGTGGTACGAAAAATCTGCGATCGCGTCGCGGTAATGGAAAACGGCAGGGTCGTTGAGGAAGGCGACGTGCTCAACGTCTTTACCCATCCGCAGCAGCCGATCACCCGACAGTTCGTTCGTCAGGTGAGTCAGTACACCGAGGAAGACGAGTTTAACCCACAGTTGGCCAGCGAGCTGGGCGGTGTGGTGATCAAGCTAACGTTTACCGGGCAACGTACGCATCGGCCGGTGGTTGGCGAATTGACCCTGCGCTATGGCCTGCCGTTTAACATTTTACACGGCAAGATGACGCAAACCGCGCACGGCGTGTTTGGTCAGCTTTGGGTGCACGTTGTGGCCTCTGAGGAACAATTGAACAATATTTTGGCCGATCTGCGCCAGAGCGACATTGAAGGCGAGGTGATCAACCATGGCTGAAGAACTGTTTCCTCATCTGAAGTGGGAGCAACTGCTGGCAGCAACCCAGGAAACGCTCTACATGACGGTCCTTTCTGGCGCGGCGACCTTTGTCCTAGGCGTTGCACTTGGTCTGGCGCTGTTCCTGACCGCACGCGGCGGACTGTTTCACAATCGCGCGGTGTATAGCGTTATTTCGCTGGTGGTGAATATCTTTCGTTCCATCCCGTTCATCATTCTGATCGTGCTGCTGATCCCGTTTACCAAAGCGATGGTTGGCACCATTCTCGGCGCTAATGCCGCGTTGCCTGCGCTGATCGTAGGGGCTGCACCGTTTTATGCGCGTCTGGTCGAAATAGCCCTGCGTGAAGTCGACAAAGGCGTTATTGAAGCGACGCGTTCGATGGGCGCACGGCTAAGCACGCTTATTTTTCGGGTTTTACTGCCGGAATCCTCTCCTGCTCTGGTGTCCGGGATCACCGTGACGCTGATTGCGCTGGTCAGCTACAGCGCGATGGCAGGGGTGATTGGTGCCGGTGGTTTAGGGAATTTGGCCTATCTGGAAGGATTCCAGCGCAACCACAGCGACGTCACGCTGGTGGCGACGGTGACGATTTTGCTCATTGTCTTCATCATCCAGCTTTGCGGCGATGTGATCACCTCTCTGTTAGATAAACGCTAATAAAATACGGAAACCATTATCATGAAAAAATCACTGACGTTACTCGCCGCAGCAACCTTAAGCGCCCTGAGCTTTGCCTCCTGGGCCGATACTCTGACCGTTGGCGCCTCTAACGTGCCGCACGCGGAGATCCTTGAGCAGGCTAAGCCTATTCTGGCGAAGCAAGGGATCGATTTAGAGATTAAACCGTTCCAGGATTACATTCTGCCCAACACCGCGCTGGCTGGCCGTGAGATTGACGCTAACTACTTCCAGCATATTCCGTACCTGAACAGCGTGATTAAAGATCATGCGGGCGATAAAACCTATGATTTCGTCAGCGCCGGAGCGATTCACATCGAGCCAATTGGGATCTATTCGAAAAAAGTAAAATCGCTTAAAGATCTGCCGGAAGGCGGCAAGGTCATCATGCGCGATGCGGTATCTGAGGAAGGCCGTATTCTGTCGATTTTCGAAAAAGAGGGCGTAATCAAGCTGAAGCCGGGCGTGGATAAAGTCACCGCGCGCATTAGCGATATCGTCGAGAACCCGAAAAAACTGAAGTTCCTGCCTAACGTGGAAGCCGCGCTGTTACCGCAGATGTATAACAACGACGAAGGCGATGCGGTGGTGATTAACGCCAACTACGCCATCGACGCCGGGCTGGATCCGGTAAAAGATCCTATCGCCGTCGAAAGTGGTGAAAACAACCCGTATGCCAACATCATTACCGTGCATCGTGGCGACGAGAAGAAAAAAGATATCGTGGCGCTGGTTGATGTCCTGCACTCAAAAGAGATCCAGGACTGGATACGCACCAAATATAAAGGTGCGGTGATCCCGGTAAATAACTGATCCGCGGCCGTTGCCTTATCCGGCCTACGACGTTCTGTAGGCCGGATAAAACGCGTTGGCGTGGCCATCCGGCGCTAGAGTTTCACTCGCTCAATCCTCGCTGGTAAACCCTGGCGCACCGCTGCACCTGACACCCAGTCAAGCCAGGTATTGGCTACCTGCCGGGTAGGGTCCGCAAAGCCCAAATCGTTGAGATTAATCCCCGACCTTATTTGTGCGTCAAACGCCATCGGCTTGCCGTCGAGCGTATGCTGCGCCGCGCCCATTTCTTTATGCCCATAACCGTGTTCAATGGCGATCACGCCCGGCATCACGCCATTAAGCAGGCTTATCTGCGCCTGCGCCTGACCGCCAGGCGTGGTGATACGCACCATATCGCCGTGCGCTAAACCATATCGTTGACCATCCTGCGGATTAAGCGCCACCAGATTAACCGGCTTCAGATGATGCAAACGTGGGATCACCGCCGTGGCGCTGGACATGGTATTGGATTTAAAAGAAATCAGTTTCAGCGGCCACTCTTGTTCCGGGAACAACTCCTCGACCGCACGCCCATCTGACAGGCGTGAAGGATACCAGGCCGGGCAGCCGCTGTAGCGCTCGCCGGTAATTGCATGGCGGTGCGCGGCGACGTCCGCATTCCAGATTTGTAGCGGTTTTTCCCACGCATTGCCTATCCGATTCTCAACCCGCCCGCTGTTGTCTGGCGCAAAACGCCCACCGCGGGAGTAGATAAACGCCACCCGGCTGATTTCATCGGCTTTCAGCGTTTGGGTCATCACCGGCACGATCCGCTGTACCCCAGTCAACGCCAGGTCTTCCGGTTGCGCTTCAGCGACCGGCGCTTTGCCCATAAACGCAATATTGGCGGCGAGTCGCAGGTAGTAATCTTCCGCACGATTCAACGGATAGTGATTGCCCTGCGGATCGGTAATCGCATTGTCACCAAATCCGGGGAGCCCGATACGTTTTGCCACTGCGATACAGAAAGATTCCATCGAGGCGGGTTGACCATCAGCGGTACTGCTGGTTGCCGCTGTCACTACCGGCCAACGCGCGGTGGTGGCTTTACTGGCAACGCCGGCCCACGGGGCGCTGAATCCCCAACTTTCGAAGTTGTGTGTATCCGGCACGATGTAATCGGCCAGCGCCGTGGTTTCGTTCATAAAGGCGTCAATAGCGATAAACAGCGGCAGACGCGCAGGATCCTTGAGCTTTTCTTCCGCCACGCCGCGCAACCCTGCGATGCCGTAGAACGGGTTAGTCATGTTGGAGATCCAGGCTTTCAGTGGATAAGGGTAGCCTTCCAGCGCCGAGACGAGGAGTTCGGTAAGCTGGCCTGCGACAAACGGATACCACGGGGCTTTGGCCGGGAAGGGCGATTGTCCGGCGGCCACCTTATTGCGATACTCTTCGGAAGACTCATAAGCAGTTTTACTGCGCGCGATGCTTAATCCTTTTGGTTTTACCTTCCCGGCGAAGCTGTCCATGTTGTAGCGCGGACCGTCGGTGGCGCCATTGAACTTGCCGCCGCCGACAAATACGCCGCCTTCAAGACTGAGATTGCCAATCAGCGCATTGAGCATCATCACCGACCAGGCGTTATAAAATCCATTGCCTGCCATCATTCCACCGTGCGTAATCACCGCTGCCTGGCGGCCATGGCGGGTAAACGCGTCGGCCAGGGCGCCAATGTCAGCTTCAGACACGCCGCATTGCTGGCTGTACTGCGTCAGCGTTAGTTTCCCGGCGGACTCTTTCAGACACTGGAAGCTGCTTTTTACCGTCACCGTCTGACCGTCTGCCAGCGTGACCTGGCGGCTGACGAACAACTGCGCGCGTGGGCAACTGCTGGCGGCGACAATTTCGCCGGCCTCGTTAATGACCACCGGCTCCTGGGCGGCGTTTGCGCTCAGGTGCGCGAGGGTTAAATGCTGTCCGGCAAGGGTTGGAAGCTCATCGGTGATCACCAGATGCGTGGCGTTAGTCCAGCTTTTTTCTCCGGCCTGCTGCATGGCCTGTACGCCGGGAATGGTGAGATAATCGGCGTTATAACGCTGTTTTTCGATAATCCAACGGATCATCCCCATCGCCAGCGCGGAGTCACTTCCCGGACGTACAGGCTGCCAGTGGCCGCGATTGTCAGCCTGCACCGTGGTCAATGGCAGGGCCGGTGCCACCACCACGTAACGGAAGTCGTCGCGTAAACGGGCGCTGGCCAGTTGGCGAGCCTGGCGCTTAAACGGGTTACCGGATTGCGCCGGAGACGTTCCCATAAATAGCGCGAATTTGACGTTGTCCCAGTCGGGCTTCACGTGGGTGTTTTTATCCAGATCGCCCATTAACGCACCGGAACCGGCCCGGTATGCCAGACCACAGTAAGCGCCATGAGCGCCGAAGTTTTTGCTGCCAAAACTATTTAATGCAAAGCGGCGCAAAAATGAATCACGTCCTTCATCGCTGGTATTGGTGACCAGCAGTTGATTGGATTTAGGGCCAAAGCCGGGATGCCTGGCATCAAGCGGCGTGTTGGTGTCATGGATTGCCCGCAAGCCGTCAACGTGGCCTTCACCAAACAAGTCGCCGCCTTCCACCACCTCTTTGATCAGCTGTTCGAAGCTGATGCGCTGCCATTTTCCCTCACCGCGTTTGCCGACACGTTTCATGGGCTGGAGAATGCGTAACGGGCTGTATAAACCTTCAAGTAAGGTTGCGCCACGGGCGCAGGCCGTGGAACGCGCGTCAAGACCCGTTTCGCCCGCCAGTTGTTCCATTGCGGTGGCAAAGGGGACGGAGGCGTCAATATGGTGCTCGTGAGACAATGGGTGATAGGGGTTGCCCGCAATGCGCAACACCTTGCCTTGTTCGCTGTCAACGCGCACCCGCACGCCACACTGCGTCCAGCAGCCGAAGCACTGTGTCATGGAGATAACCTGCTGCGGGTTCTGCTGCCAGCGCGGCTGGGCATTGGCTTCGGGGATGAGGGCGTTACCAAAGATGCGGTCTCGGGTAATTTTGCCCGAGGAGCCGTCCAGCAAACCGTCTATCGCGCGCTTTGCCACATCCCGATAACTCAGGCCAAAAGTCACCATACCACCTACGGCAAGGCCTACTTTAAGCCACTGACGACGGGTTAAATTAGCCATGTTGCATTCTCCTTGCGATCGCGTTCAGAGCTTCACGAACAATAATGATCAGTGCTATCCACAGGCCGAAGGTGCCCACAATGGCCAGCCAGCCATCGGTACCACCGGGCAGGGTATAAGGATTAAACAGCGCGTTAAATTTCGGTACGGTCTGCACCTGGATAAGTAACGTCCAGCGCATCAGCCAGCACAGCGCCATCGCGCTAAATGCAAGTAATATGCGCAGCGGCAGTAATAAGGGGTTACGGAGCACCAGCCCGCACAGGACAAGCGAAACAAGCCATAGCGCAACCCAACCGATGGCGTAGTGTCGTGCTAACGGGGCAACGTTCAGCCATTGGCGAATAGCCGAACCGGAAAGCGTATTGCCGCTCACCCATATCACTACGACTAAAGCCAGTACCATCAGGGTGACTGTCTGCCCCCACGCCAGTTTGCGGGTCAATGTTCCCTCGCGTTTTGTCGCGGCGATGAGCAGGGCGAGAAACGTTTGCAGCGCGCTGAGGAACATCGCAACCGGAAAGGCGTAGCTGAACCAGACGGGACGCGCCTGCACTACCGACACTTCGCGGCCGGTGTATACCAGCAACCCGATGGCTGACAAGGCGCTACCTATCGCCAGCCAATTAGTGACACTGTAACTTTTAAGCGTTAACCGTTTAACATGCTGCGCCAGAAACCACAGACCTAAGAAGCCGGTAAAGAGTGGTAAAAACAGCGCGCCCCAGGGCATCCAGGACCACGGCGTCGGCCAGGCGTAGAAATGCCAGACGCGGGCGGTTTGGTGTAAGTCAGCGGTCAGCGCCAGCGGCGCGGTAATCGCGCAGGTCAGGGCGATTAACAGCGTCAGATTTTCCAGCTCCGGCATCTCTTGTTTACGCCAGTGAAGTACGCAGGCGAACAGCGCGGCGCAGGCGGCAATGCCGATGAAAAAGAAATATTGTACGGCCCAGGGTAACCAGCTTACGTCCTGGGGATGGGCCAGAACCTCTTCAATAACCAGTGAATGGTTCATTTAAACCTCCTGCCAGAGAGCGGGTTGAGCACGTCCCATCAACGGGGTTACAAACGCTTCGTCCAGACCCAGATAGAACACGTGCGGTGATGTCCCGTTTTCCGGTTTCAGGACTTTGATGGCGTCATGGTGTTCACGCAGCATTTGAGAAATTCGGCTGTGCGGATCTTTGATATCGCCTATGATGCGCGCGCCGCCGACGCAGGATTCCACGCAGGCCGGGAGCAGGCCTGCTTCGAGGCGGTGAACGCAAAAGGTACATTTATCGGCGGTTTGTGTTTCATGGTTGATGAACCGCGCATCATAAGGGCAGGCCTGCACGCAGTAGGCGCAGCCCACGCAGCGCGTGTTGTCGACCACCACAATGCCGTCTTCGCGTTGGAAGGTAGCCTGTACCGGGCAAACGGGCACGCAGGGAGGATTATCACAATGGTTGCACAGCCGCGGCAGCAGGACGTTGGTGACGCTCTGCTGACCTTCAATCTGCACCTGGTACTGGTTAACGAGGGTGCGAAATTCACCGTGCGGCGTCTGGTTTTCAATGGCGCAACTGACAGTACAGGCCTGGCAGCCGATACAGCGTCGCAGGTCAACCAGCATGGCATAGCGATGCTGAAGTGAGCCTTCATGGCGTTCAGGCGAGAAGGGAAATTGCGCCTGAGCCAAGGGTACCAGTGATGCGCCAGCGGTCAGGACGCCCAGTTGCTGGAGAAACTGCCGTTTACTGCTGTCCATATTTTCTCCCGTCACGATGCAACAACGAAACATTGGTCACGCCGTTGGTTTGCGTGTGATGAATAAAGAATCTTGATGATTTACAGTGTAAAAATCGTGACGGGGGGTACTCTATTGTGGTTAACCACATACCCGGCTTGTTGTTGATCTAAAACAACATAATTGACAGGGATAATTGAGTGGGACGCAACGTAGCAAAATGTCTGACGGTGCTGGTGTCGCTATGGATGCTAAGCGGTGTGGTCAGGGCTCAGACATGGAACATTGGCGTTTTGGCGATGCGTGGGGAGGTCTCCACGCGTAATCACTGGCAGCCGCTGGAAACCCTGTTGAATCAGCAAATTCCCGGCGAACAGTTTCATATTCAACCGCTGGACCTGCGGCAGATGCAGGAGGCGGTGAATCGTGGAACGGTACAATTTGTGGTCACTAATCCGGCGCAATTTGTTCAACTAAACAGCCGCGCTGCGCTACGCTGGCTGGCGTCACTCCGTTCTACTCGCGGGGGGAAAGCCACCAGTAATGTGATTGGCAGCGCGATCCTCGTCAGGCGCGATAGCGGGATAACCTCCGCACACGATCTGATCGGCAAAACGGTGGGTGCCATTGACGCTCAGGCATTTGGCGGCTATTTGCTGGGATATAAAGCGCTCAGCGATGCCGGCCTGCGCCCGGAGCGCGATTTGCGCCTGACGTTTACCGGATTTCCCGCCGATGCCTTACTCTATTTATTACGTGAAAAAGCCGTACAGGCGGTGATTGTGCCGGTGTGCCTGTTGGAAAAAATGGACGAAGAAGGGCTTATTCGTAAAACAGATTTTACGGCCGTGCTTAACCATCCAACGCCGATACCCTGTTTAACCAGTACGCCGCTCTATCCTGACTGGTCATTTGCGGCACTGCCTGCAGTAAGCGACGAGCTGGCCGATCGCGTCACGCGGGCCCTGTTCAATGCGCCGCAGAACGCGACGTTTCGCTGGGGGGCGCCCGCCTCGACCCGCGAGGTGGAAGCGCTGCTGCGCGATGTCCGCCAGCATCCCCAGCAGCGCCAGCTGTGGCTGGATGTCAAAAGCTGGTTTATTCAACATCGGCTGGCGATGGGGGCCGCGGCTCTCGTACTGTTGTTGCTGACGCTCAATTACATCTGGGTGATGTTGCTGGTCCGCCGACGCGGCAGGCAATTGGAGCGAAACAACGTATTGTTGCGCAAACAGGAACAGGAGCTGGAAACCGCTCGCCAAATGAGCGTGCTTGGCGAGATGACGTCGGGTTTTGCCCACGAGCTCAATCAGCCGCTATCGGCTATCCGTCATTATGCGCAGGGCTGTCTGATCCGCCTGCGTAGTCAGGATCAACAGCATCCACTGCTGCCCGCGCTGGAGCACATTGATACCCAGGCGCAGCGGGGGGCTGATACGCTGCACAATCTTCGCCAGTGGGTCAGCCAGGCACAGGGCAATCCGGTGATGACCGATGACTGGCAGGTCGTCAACGTTCATGATGCTATCCATCACGTCTGGCAATTATTACGCATGCCCCAGCAATTCCCGGCGGTAGCGCTGCAAACGCAGATCGGTAAGGCGTTAACATTAACGTTGCCAAGTGTTCTCCTCGAACAGGTACTGGCCAATGTGGTTCTCAACGCCGCCCAGGCGGGGGCAACCACCGTGTGGTTTAGCGCTCAGCGTGAGGATGGTGATATGAGTATTCAGGTGCAGGATAACGCCGGAGGTATTGATGAGGTGCAGCTGTACCAGGCTTTTCAGCCGTTTATGACCACCCGTAAAGAGGGCATGGGGCTGGGGTTAGCCATTTGTCAGCGGCTGGTGCGCTACGCAAACGGAGACATTGAGATCAAAAATCATCAGGCTCCAGATGAAAAAGCGGGCGTGGTGGTGACATTACATTTTAAGCAAAACCCGGAGGGAGGCCGTCGTGGCAATCATTCATCTGCTGGATGACGATATTGCCGTCACCCAGGCTTGCGCGTTTTTACTGGAAAGTCTGGGATATGAGGTGTGTTGCTGGGAGCAAGGCGAAACATTCCTCTCCGAGGCAAATCTGCATCAGGTGGGCGTACTTTTGCTGGATATGCGTATGCCTGTACTGGATGGGCATGCTGTGCATGAAGCCATGCGCCAGCGTGAGAGTACGCTGGCGGTGGTATTTCTCACCGGGCATGGCGATGTGCCGATGGCGGTTGAGCAAATGAAACGCGGTGCGGTCGATTTTTTGCAAAAGCCGGTTTCCGCCGCGCCTCTGCAAGCGGCGTTAGAGCATGCAGTGCAGATTTCTCACGCCGCCTTTTCGCGACAAGAGATCGTGGTTTGCTATCAGCAGCTTACGCCAAAGGAGCGAGAGCTGGCGCAACTGGTAGCAAAAGGGTTAATGAATCGGGAAATTGCTGATGCCATGAATATTGCCGTGCGCACGGTTGAGGTTCATCGGGCGCGGGTGATGGAAAAAATGCAGGCGGGGAGTCTTGCTGAACTGGTTAATCGACTGCAGAGGATTCAGTAAATTTATGACATTTATTTGATTTTCATTGAATTTTGTCTAATCCGTCAGACTGATATATGCTGTTGGTTTGAGTTAATGACGAGCGGGAAAAAATGGGAAATCAGACCAAAGACGATGAGTTGTACCGTGAAATGTGCAGAGTAGTCGGTAAAGTAGTGCTGGAAATGCGCGATCTGGGACAAGAGCCTAAGCATATCGTCATTGCGGGAGTACTGAGAACCACCCTCGCCAACCAGCGCGTGAAGCGCAGCGAGTTAGAAAAACAGGCTATTGAGACCGTCATTAAAGCATTAGCCGGTTAATCCACAAAAAGAGGATGGTGGTCTCGTTCGCCGTCCTTTTATTCTCGTCACGTTAATTTATCAATATATATAATTTAGTGCTGCAATTAGAAGAGTAACCTTCGCTGTATATTGAGTTATATTCCGAATGATATATTAAAATATATATGCGAGTAGAGTCACAAATATTTGCAAAGCATGTGAAATATTATTTCAACTTATCTTAATGATAATAAATCTCACTCCGCATTTATTATTTCCCTTCCGTTTTTTAATTGATGACGATCAAAACTATGAGCGCTGAATAACCACATTATCTTTACGCCTAACCCTAAAGGATTAGATTCATTCAGTTTAACCACCGTCATTTTACGCGATCAGGTTAGGGCAAAAATTTACGTGTTGTTGGCAACATTAACCGCCCGAAATGGCTTGAGCTGCACGGGTTTAATTTAGCTGGAGGTGTTGCTAACACAGCGTTTGCGAAGAGGATGCGAAATAAATGAATCAGGTTGATCGTCCATTTTTAGATTGTGGTTTAACGCGGCTTGAATTTCTGCGGATATCAGGAAAAGGTTTGGCGGGATTAACCATCGCCCCTGCACTGTTATCACTTTTTGGCTGTAAGCAGGAAGATATCGACAGCGGTACCGTGGGGCTTATCAATACGCCGAAAGGGGTGCTGGTGACCCAGCGAGCGCGCTGTACTGGCTGCCACCGCTGTGAAATTTCCTGTACCAATTATAACGATGGTGCCGTGGGTACTTTCTTTTCCCGTATAAAAATCCATCGCAACTTCTTCTTTGGCGATGATGGCGTCGGGTCCGGTGGCGGACTTTATGGCGATTTAAACTATACCGCTGATACCTGCCGTCAGTGCAAAGATCCGCAATGCATGAAGGTCTGCCCCATTGGCGCTATTACCTGGAAACAGGAAGACGGCTGTATTGCGGTGGATCATAAACGTTGTATTGGCTGCAGCGCTTGTACCACCGCCTGCCCGTGGATGATGGCGACCGTGAATACCGAAACAAAAAAATCCTCAAAATGTGTGTTATGTGGGGAGTGCGCCAATGCTTGTCCGACTGGGGCATTAAAAATTATCGAGTGGAAAGATATTACTGTTTGATAGATAGCAGGTATGCCTGATACGCGTCATTAATTGCCAAAAATATCGCAGTTTTGCAAAAAAACTGCCTGAAGGATGGCGGGTATATCTATTAAACCTTCTTGCAAAGGAAAACATGATGGCTAATGGTTGGACAGGTAATATTTTACGGGTCAATCTCACCACGGGGAATATCACCCTTGAAGATTCCAGTAAATTTAAAAAATTTGTCGGCGGGATGGGCTTTGGTTATAAAATTATGTACGACGAAGTCCCGCCAGGCACCATGCCTTTCGATGAAGGGAATAAACTGGTTTTCGCCACCGGGCCATTAACGGGCTCTGGTGCCCCTTGTAGCTCCCGCGTCAATATCACCTCCTTATCGACTTTTACCAAAGGCAATTTAGTGGTGGATGCTCATATGGGCGGCTTCTTTGCTGCGCAAATGAAATTCGCCGGTTACGACGCCATTATTATCGAAGGCAAGTCCGCGACGCCTGTCTGGATCAACATTAAAGACGAAAAGGTCAGCATCGAAAAAGCCGATTTCCTGTGGGGTAAGGGAACGCGCGCCACAACCGAAGAGATTTGCCGTATTACCAGCCCGGAAACCTGCGTCGCCGCTATTGGTCAGGCGGGTGAAAATCTGGTGCCGCTCTCCTGCATGATCAACAGTCGCAACCACAGCGGAGGCGCAGGTACTGGCGCGGTAATGGGGTCGAAAAACCTGAAGGCCATTGCGGTAGAAGGGACCAAAGGGGTCAATATTGCCGATCGTAAAGAGATGAAGCGGCTCAATGATTACATGATGACCGAGCTCATCGGTGCCAACAACAACCACGTTGTGCCAAGCACCCCGCAGGCCTGGGCAGAATACTCTTCGCCAAACTCGCGCTGGACGGCCCGTAAGGGACTGTTCTGGGGCGCGGCAGAAGGGGGACCAATCGAAACCGGGGAAATCCCGCCGGGTAACCAGAATACCGTGGGTTTCCGTACCTATAAATCCGTATTCGATCTGGGGCCAGCCGCTGAGAAATACACGGTCAAAATGAGCGGCTGCCATTCATGCCCCATTCGCTGTATGTCGCAGCTCAATGTCCCGCGGGTGAAAGATTTTGGCGTGCCAAGTACTGGCGGTAACACCTGCGTGGCGAACTTTGTCCACACCACCATTTTCCCCAATGGCCCGAAAGATTTCGACGATAAAGACGATGGGCGCGTGGTGGGAAATCTGATTGGCCTGAACCTGTTTGACGATTATGGCATCTGGTGTAACTACGGGCAGTTGCACCGTGATTTTACTTACTGCTATTCGAAAGGCGTTTTTAAGCGCGTACTGCCAGCTGAAGAGTATGCGGAGATCCGCTGGGATCAGCTGGAAGCGGGCGATCCTCATTTTATTAAGGATTTTTACTACCGGTTGGCGCATCGCGTGGGGGAACTCAGCCATCTTGCGGACGGATCGTATGCCATTGCTGAACGCTGGAATTTGGGCGAAGAGTACTGGGGTTATGCCAAAAATAAACTGTGGTCGCCGTTTGGTTTTCCTGTCCACCATGCAAACGAGGCCTCTGCACAGGTGGGGGCGATCACCAACTGTATGTTTAACCGTGACTGTATGGCGCACACCCATATCAACTTCATCGGTTCCGGTTTACCGCTGAAATTACAGCGCGAAGTGGCGGGCGAGCTATTTGGTTCGCAGGATGCATACGACGAAACCAAAAACTACACCCCGATCAATGCCGCCAAGATCAAATATGCCAAATGGACGCTGCTGAAAGTCTGCCTGCATAACGCGGTTACGCTGTGCAACTGGGTGTGGCCGATGACGGTTTCACCACTCAAGAGCCGTAACTATCGCGGCGATTTGGATCTGGAAGCAAAATTCTTCCAGGCGGTCACCGGCGATGAAACCACGCAGGAGAGTCTGGACCTGGCCGCTGAGCGCATCTTTACCCTGCACCGTGCCTATACGGTCAAATTGATGCAAACCAAAGATATGCGCAATGAGCACGATCTCATCTGCTCCTGGGTGTTTGATAAAGATCCGAAGATCCCGGTCTTCACTGAAGGGACCGACAAGATGGACCGGGAAGATATGCGTCAGTCGCTGACGATGTTCTATCAGGAAATGGGCTGGGATCCAGAGCTGGGTTGCCCAACGCGTGAAACCCTGAACCGACTCGGACTTGAAGATGTAGCCGCTGATTTGGCTGCACAAGATCTGTTGCCGGCGTAAGGAATGCGAGATGACTAACGTGAGCGACGTTCTGACCCCCGTTGAGGCGTTTCCTGACGAAGTGGATAGCCGAAAGAGACAGTGGCTGCAGGCGTTTCACCCGCCTGTAGAACAGATGAATGCGCCCCAGGTTCATGAACCTGCCAGCCCGGAGTCGATTGTGGCAGATTTTATCCGTCAGCATTCAGCATCGGGGCAACTGGTGGCGCGCAGTGTCTTTTTGCTGCCGCCTTATTCGGTTCCTGAAACCGATCTTTCCGCGCTGCTGGATGTGCTGGGCCAGGACGCGAATGGTGCGGATATCACCTGTGTGCAGGGTGCGGAAGAAGCATATTTCTATTCGACGCAAACCATGACGGCAAATTACGCCGACATGTGTATGCAGGTGGTGGAAAACGACATCTGCCGTGCGATTGCCGAGGCGGTACGCTTCGACTGTCGAACGTATCCTCGCCCTTATAAGGTCGCCATGTTGACGCAACCGCCGTATCGCTTTGAGTCTCAACAGATTGCCGCTGCGCTCACGGCTATGGAAACGCATCCTGATTATGCAGATATACGGACTGTGGAATCGTCAAATGCGGAGCCTTATTTGTTCAGCGAACGTTTTATGAGTTATGGCAAAGCGTACGGCCTGTGCGAATGGCTTGAGGTTGAGCAGTATCAGAACCCCTGAATTATTCAGGTTGATGTCATGGAACGTGTGGACGACCACTGTCACAGTATTAGAGGATAACCCGATGTCCTTCACCCGACGAAAATTTGTCATTGGCATGGGGACGGTGATTTTTTTCACTGGCCCAGGTCAAAATCTGTTAGCGAGTACCAGGAGTTCTAAAGACGTACATTACGTCATGATTCACGATGAATCACTGTGTAACGGATGTAATATCTGCGCCCGCGCATGCAGGAAAACCAACCATGTTCCTGCGCAGGGTAGCCGTTTGTCGATAGCTCATATTCCGGTTTCGGACAACGACAACGAAACGCTGTATCACTACTTCCGTCAGTCCTGCCAGCACTGTGATGATGCCCCCTGTATTGAGGTGTGTCCGACCGGCGCCTCATGGCGAGATGACAACGGCATTGTGCGGGTAGACACGTCTTCCTGTATCGGCTGCAGTTACTGTATTGGCGCGTGTCCTTATCAGGTGCGCTATCTCAACCTGCAGACCAAAGTGGCGGATAAATGTGACTTCTGCGCTGAATCTCGTCTGGCGAAAGGTTTCCCGCCGATCTGTGTTAACGCCTGCCCGGAACATGCGCTGATTTTTGGTCGCGAAGATAGCCCGGAAATTCAGACCTGGTTGAGAGAAAATAAGTATTACGAGCATCAACTTGCAGGCGCCGGGAAACCCCATCTGTATCGTCGGTTCGGTCAACATTTGATTAAAAAGGAAAATGTATGAACGCGTCGCAGAATGCCGAACAGTTTCACGCCCAGCTTGCGCAGTATGTTCCCCTGTTTTCACCGGACTACTGGCCTGTGTGGTTGGTCATCGCCGGGTTAATGCTGGTGGGGATGTGGCTGGTGCTGGCGCTACACGCCATGCTGCGCTTTCGGGCCGCGCATAAAGCGTCGGCAGGGCACGGTGAGAAAGTCTATTTATATTCGAAGGCCGTTCGTTTGTGGCACTGGTCGAATGCGCTGCTATTTCTGCTACTTCTGGTCAGTGGCCTGGTCAATCACTTCTCCGTCGTCAGTGCGTCGGTGATGAAAAGCCTGCTTACCGTGCATGAGATCTGCGGCTTTTTGCTGCTTGCTTGCTGGATTGGTTTTGTCCTGATCAATCTGATTGGCGGCAACGGGCATCACTATATTATTCAACGTCAGGGCTGGATCGGACGAGCGCAAAGACAAACGCGTTTTTACCTGTTTGGCATTATGCAGGGCGAGTCACATCCATTCCCGGCATCAAAGCGTTCTAAATTCAACCCGCTACAGCAGGCGGCCTATGTTGGCGTGATGTATGGCTTACTGCCACTGCTGCTGATCTCAGGGTTGTTATCGCTCTATCCGACGGTTGTCGGTGACCTGTTCCCCGGCGTGCGTTACTGGTTGCTCCAGGCGCACTTCGCGCTGGCAATAATCAGTCTGTTTTTCATCTTTGGGCATCTTTATCTTTGCACGACAGGTCGTACGCCGGGCGAAACCTTCAAGTGTATGGTGGATGGCTATCACCGGCATTAAGCGATGATGATTACGCGAAGTGACTTACGGGCCTGGCGCGTTGGGCCCGTAATGTATCGCTGGTTTCTACGCGCGTTTCCAACTGGCGGAAGCTATGCTGATGTCCATCGTGCGCTCCAGCGGGAAGGGTATACAGACTGGGCAAATAGCCTGGTGGAATACGGCTGGTCAAAATGGCGGGAAGAGGCGAGTTTTGCCCAGCAGGATATTCGCGCGATGGGGAATATTTCCCGTGTGCAAACGGCGGGGGAAATCAGCCGTCCGCTGGCGAGTGCGGAAGATAATGCCCGATTCAGTTGTGCAAGTGATAACGTTAAAATCACCAGCGCCGGGTATGCCGCACAGATCGCCAGCGCAGGTTACAGCGCACGTATTGGTAGCGTAGGCTATAACGCGCATATCGGCAGTTCAGGCGATCGCGGGCGAATTGCGGTTGCGGGAAATTCGGCACGTATCAGTAGCGTGGGTGACGGGACGCGTATCGCCAGTACCGGCATGCGCGTACGCATCAGTTCGCTCGGCGACAGAAATCGGATTGCCTGCGGTGGTGATTTAACCCAGTTGGCCTGTTTTGGCGCAGAGTCTAAAATCGCCAACTGCGCCGACAACATCCACATTATTGCCAGCGGAGAGAACGCCGTTGTTGCCAGTACCGGTGTTGTCGATTCGATAATACTCGGTCCCGGCGGCTGCGCGGCGCTGGCCTATCACGATGGCGAGAGAATGCGTTTTGCGCTTGCCGTTGAGGGGGAAAATAACATCCGGGCGGGCGTGAAATATCGGCTCAACGAAGACCACCAGTTTGTGGAATGTTGAGCCGTGATCTCATTTTAACGCGAAGCGGCGTTGGGTGATTTTCTCCAGGCTCAGGCACAGCAGGTAATAGACCAGTCCGGTAAAGATAAAAATGGCTGCCGGATAGATTTGTACCCGGCTGTTAACCTGACCCGCAACCGTTGTGAGTTCCGGCACGTTAACGATAAACGCCAGCGACGTGTCCTTCAGTAATCCAATAAAAATCCCCGTCAGCGATGGCAGTACGTTACGCAGCACCTGCGGCAATAAGATAAGCCACAGGGTCTGATACGGGCGAAAACCCTGAACCACGGCAGCATCATATTGCCCGCCAGGCAGCGCGCTAATTCCTGCATACACTGAGTGCATGACCGAGGCGGCGGTGAACCATGCCAGCGCCAGCGTCACGGTAACGGCTCCGGGGAGATCGCTTCCGGTCAGCATGGGTAGCAAATACCACATCCAGAAAATCACAAAGATTAGCGGAATGCCGCGAATAAACTCCGCCCAGATAAACAACCCGTTGCGAACCGTGCCAGGAAAACGCCAGGCGCAGCAGGCAAGAACTATCCCACCAGGCAAGGCCAGCAGCGCCGCGCCGAGAGCCATCAACAAAGTGAGCAGAACGCCGCCGGGTTGTCCCTGGGCCACGCGTCCCCACAGGAGATAATCAAGATTGTCGGTAATGACCGAAATATTAGCGATCATGCAGTATGCTCCTGACGCTGAAGATACGCGTTTTAACCTTGGACGATTTACCCGATGCAGGTCGTGGGCCAAGACGCGTAAGCAGCATACCCAGAACGATGCCGGTGAACAGATAGAGCGCAGTGCCAACAGCAAAGGCTTCCAGCGCGTGCGCGTTGTAGCTCTCAATTTGCCGCACCTGGTAGGTGAGCTCAGCAAATCCAATACCGCTGGCAAGCGAGGAAAGTTTCATCAGGTTAAGGTATTGCCCAACAATGGGTTGCCAGGCGTTCGCCAGTCCCTGAGGAAGCAGAATGTGACGAAACGTCGCCCAGGATGAAAAACCCTGCGCCACGGCAGCCTCACGTTGTCCGGCAGAAACCGCCTGTAAACCAGAGGCGATCTCCTCGACCAAAAATGCCGAGGTAAATACGCCCAGCCCCCATGCTGAACAGATAAACTCTGGTGTTAACCACCAGACATCGCCTGGCAGAATAGACCAGGGATGCTCTGCATTGATGAAGGTAATGACGTTGCGGGGCAGCCAGTTCCATGCGGCAAAATACCAGAACATCAGTTGCACCAGTAAAGGCGTGTTGCGAAACACCGAAACCCATACACTGACCACCGCTTTGTTGAAGCGATGGCCCGTCAGACGCAGGCCGAGTAGGAAGATGGCAATGAGCGTGGCGAGTACGACACCTGCCAGTGTCACCCAGAGCGTGGTGAGAAAACCGGAAATTATCCATTGCAGAGGTTGCCCGCTCAGCACTCCCTGCCAGTCCATTGCAAGCATTATAGCGATGACTCCTGGTGTAACGGGTCGAGCACTTTTTTCAGGAAACGCTGGGTTCTCGGGTGCTGTGGCCGGGTGAAAAAATCCTCCGGCGCGGCCACTTCAAGAATTTCTCCGCCATCGATGAATACCACGCGATCGGCAATCTCACGGGCAAAATGCATTTCATGGGTCACGACGATCATGGTGATACCGCTGTGGGCCAGGTTTTTCATCACCTGTAATACCTCGCCGATCATTTCTGGATCCAGCGCGGAGGTGGGTTCATCAAACAGAAGGATTTGTGGCGATGAGGCCAGCGCGCGGGCGATGGCCACGCGCTGTTGCTGCCCACCGGACAACTGTGCGGCATAAGCGCTCGCTTTTTCTGCCAGTCCCACCTGATCCAGCAATTCGAGTGCCCGACGCGCCGCTGCCGCCTTGTTCCAGCCGTGAACATATTCCAGCGCCAGCGAGATATTCTGATGCGCTGTCAGATGCGAATAGAGATTGAATTGCTGAAAAACGAAACCGATACGGCTGCGTAACTGGCGTAATGCAGCCCCGCGCAACTGACTAATTGGTTTGTCATCAATGAAAATCTCGCCACCGCTGAGCGACTCAAGCTGGTTGATAAGGCGTATAAGCGTGGATTTTCCCGAGCCAGAAGGGCCCAGAATAGTCACCACTTCACCGGGTTCAACTGACAGGCTGACGCCGTTAAGTACGGTATGAGTGTCAAACTGTTTGATGACATTGCGCAGTTCGACGCTTGCCTGGCGCAAATGGTTAAAATCCGCCGCGGAAACTGCACAACGATGATACAGGGCTGAGAGCATATTACTTCGCTTCTATTTTAAAGGCGCGGGGTTGCGGATTTTTGGTTTCAGGGCCAAACCAGACATCATAAATTTTTGCCGCCTGCCCGGTAGATTCCAGCCTCAAAAGCTCATCATTGACGGCTTTTAACAGCGCTGGCTCACCTTTTTTCACTCCCACGCCAATCTCTTCTTTGCTCAGCAGGTCTGGCAGAATTTTGAAATCTGCTTTATCCGGCGCACCGCTTAATAGACCGGCCAGAATCGTACTGTCCTGGGTGATGGCCTGAACATTGCCATTGCGTAGCGCGGTTAACGCCAGTGGAATATCGTCGTAGGCCAGCACACGTGACTGCGGGAAGCGCTGATGGAGCGCCTGCTCACCGGTAGTGCCTTTCACCGCGCCGATTCGCGCTTTGCTGTATGCATCGAGCTGGTCCGAGGATTTGGCCGGTACCAGGAACTGCTGCCCGGTAACAAAATAGGGGACGGAGAAGTCAATGACCTGCGCCCGCTCAGGCGTAATCGTGATATCCGCCACGATTAAATCGGCTTTACCGGATTGTAATAACGGAATGCGGTTTGCCGGATTAGTCGCTACCAGTTCCAGTTTTACGCCGAGGGATTTTGCCAGCGCTTCAGCAAAATCAACGTCATAGCCGACAATCTTATGCGTTTTTGCATCGATGGAGCCAAACGGCGGATTCGCGTCGAATGTCGCAACTTTTACTACGCCTGCGGCTTTGATATCGGTTAGTTGGTCAGCCTGAGCCTGCGAGGCGGCAATGCCGGTGGCCAGCAGCACGCCGAGTGCCAGCAATGTTTTTTTAGCGCGGTAAGTTTTCGTTGCCATCATGATGTAAATCCCTGTCGTTTTTGGTTTGTGCTTTTTACGCTCCCATAACTTACGTTCAGGCCAAAATAAGAAAAAATTCTTATCTATTTACAAAATGTTATTAGTGAAAGCGGTGTTAACAATGGGTAAACGCAATGGGAAATGTAGATAAGAGGAGGGGCATAGCCTGGCGGTAAAAAAACCGGCATTGCGCCGGTTTGGAAATCAGATTTTACAGGCGTCGCCGCAGTCATTATCAGCAATAATGTCCTGCGCTTTCTTGTCTGCATCTTCCAGACGTTCAGCATTACGCTCTTGCGCTTCTTCCAGTCCATCAAAGACCAGATTATCGAGATCAATTTCCATCATTCACCTGCTCAGGTTCAGCGTTTAACATCACATTATTATATTGCAAAAATGTTGCTTAACAGCAGCGATTCTTGCTACTTAGCGTCGAACTCAATTCGGGGTGCCTGTTTACCCGCCAGTTGGCCAACAATTCGCAATTGCTAAAGAACCGTGAAGCGGAAATACCGAAAAATGCTTGTGCCCTCGACTGTTTAACTCCCACCTTTTCATTAACGTGATGCGCGATCATTTTTAACAAATTAGCGACAAAATCACTATACATATAACTTAATATCTTTTATACATTAATTGTTCAACCCTGCGACTATTCCACAAAAGAGAAAGCTATATGGAACAGACACCTGATAAGAAAAACGATAATTTTCAAAAAGATGGCAAAGAACAGTTCAATCGCTCGATCGGTCTTATTTCAAACTTTGCGTTGGGTTTTACCTACCTTTCGCCGCTTACCGCCGTCTATTCGCTGTTTGCACTGGCCGTAACGCTGGCGGGGCCGCCCGCAGTCTGGTGGATTTTAATCGTCGCATGTGGACAACTTTTAGTGGCGTTGGTGTTTGGTGAGGTGGCTTCCCAGTATCCGATAACCGGCGGGCTTTATCCGTGGGCCAGAAGGTTATGGGGCAAGAAATATGCGTGGATTGCTGCCTGGATTTACCTGTGGGCATTGGTGGTCACCATTACGTCAATCGCGGAATATACTTCAACATTTGTTGAGTCGCTCTTCCACTATGGTCAGACGCCAGCCACTATGTTGGCGACTTCCGTCCTGCTGCTGCTTTTGATGATGGCTGTTAATATGTCCGGGACTAAAAATCTGGCTCGGGTTGCAAAAATTGGCTTCTGGTGTGAAATCGTTAGCGTGATTGCGCTGGGAATTTATCTGCTGATATTCCACCGTTCGCAGCCATTCTCCGTAATTTTTGATTCGATGGGCGTGCTGGCGCATGACGGCAGCTATTCCACCGCATTTATGTCTGCCGCGCTGATGGGGCTGTTTATGTTCTTTGGCTTTGAGGCCTGCGGTAACGTTGCGGAAGAGGTACAGAATCCGAGTAAAAAGATCCCGGTCGCGATGATTTTAAGCATCGTATTTGGTGCGATTTCGGCGATTATTTCCGTCATGGGATACCTCCTGGCTTCACCAAATCTGGTCAGTATCGTGAATGGCAAAACGTCTGACCCGATTCCGGCCATCCTTAATGAAGCTCTTGGTGAAACTGGCGCAACTATCTTTATCATCGTCGCGATTGTGGCGATGCTGTCGTGCATTTTGTCTCTGCAGGCTGCGTTAAGCCGCCTTATCTTTTCTTTCTCCCGCGACAGAATGCTGCCGGGAAGTGAGTGGATGTCAAAGATCTCTAAAAATGGTGTTCCGGATAATGCGATGGTTGTTAGCTGTCTGCTGCCAGTCATCATCTGCGTTTGGGTCTATTTCCAGCCAGACAATCTATCGCGTATTACCGCGTTTGCCGTCATCGGTATTTATATCTCGTTCCAGATGGTTGTGCTTGCCGCACTGCGCCAGCGCCTGAAAGGCTGGAAACCGGCCGGGGAGTGGACCATTGGCGGTTGGGGCGTGATTGTGAACGTGCTGGCGCTAGCCTATGGATTGTGTGGGATCTGGTTGTTGGCGCAACCGGCAGACAGCAGCGATTTCATCGACCGTTGGACGGTACTGTTCGGCCTGGCGATTGTCGTTGGCTCCGGGCTTATCTATATGTTCCTGACCCGACCGTTTGGTCGCTCTGCGGCACCGGAAAACGACGCCATTGCCTACGCTAACAAGCTGAATATGGGGCAGGATAACTAAACACTAAGGGCCTTCGGGCCCTTAGTTTTGATAGTGATAAAGGATAAAGTAGTCGCTCTGATAAACAATGGTACTGTTTGCGGGAGAGAGTAATTCACCCACGCGAAAACGTGGCCAGCTGGAAAAGATAATTCTGTTTTCCAGATTGGTCAGAATGACATAGTCAGGATGAGCGCAGGAGAGCAGTTCGGCCTCAATCTGACTGACCAGCAGATCGACGGCGGCAACGCCAAGAAACTGATCGTTGTAGTAGATCGGCACTGCCGAGGTCAGGGTGTAGGAAATATTGCAGATATAGTCGACGTAGGGGCCGTGGATATAGGCTTTTCCTGCCGGAGGTGAGTGCTTAAACCACTCGAAGGTTCTGAAATCCAGGCGTTGCTGGGTGGCCTGATCTAAATCGAGGTGCGCCTGACTCAAACCATTATCTTTCTTATACCACCATTCCAGCAGCCAATACTCTTTTGTGGTGGCAGTGCTCTCAATATGGCTGGCGAACCCGGCCCCTGAACAGTAATGATTGTTACTGAGGGTGCGCTTGATGTGTTGCTGAACGGTAGATCTCACCGATGGATCGAGGACAACTTCTGCTGAGGCCTTTTGCACCCCGGAAATCGCCTCATGGATGCTCCTCGCCAGCGCAACGGTAGAATCTACGGTAGAGGCGGTAATATCATCAATCTTACGAATTAATGCGCTTAAGGATGTCGAAGAGCTCATTGTCTGTCCTGCCTTCACTGATTGTCAGTTCGAGTTATATTTCAGCTTTTTTTCAATAAGGTAATAGGTAAACGTGTCGATGATCCGTGTGGCAAGCTGCACGGATTCTGCCTCGTTGTGAGCTGCCAGCGCATCGGCCAGTGCCGAGTAAAGCGCAATAATTTCGGCATGAATGTTGTCTGCGCGATAAAGTATCGCCACCAGCGATGCCCATTCAGCCTGGACCTGCAGCTCCTGATTGGCCAGTCGCGCCGAATGTGAACTGGCAGCTATCGCCAGTAGACAGCGCATATCGGCCTGGGTCATAAGCTCTGGTGAGTTTGCCTTGTTGAGCACCTCAACAAACTCGCGAAATTTGGCGATATCCGCGCCGGTCATCCGTCTGGAAGCCAGCCTTGCGCTATGGCTGATAATGGCGCAATGCATTTCGCCCAGGTCAGAAAGATAATCCGTACTGATCGCTTTGAACGGATGCAGGGCGCTGTTTTTGCCATCAATATTTTCGCAAACGAAGCTCCCGCCATTACGACCACGAACCGTATGGATAAGATTATTAGCCCGAAGCGTGTTTAGCGCTTCTCTGATAGTGATATGTGAGACACCCATCATCTTTGCCAAATCAGTTTCGTTGGGGAGCTGTTCTTTTGGCTCCAGCAACCCCGTGATAATGGCGTTTGACAGGCGCTGCACTATCTGGTCTGAACGACTGACCTGCCCGATAGGCGCAAATATGACCGCGTGAGTAATCATAATCTTTTCTGCACTCAATTCCCTGAAACAACGACCATTTTTAACACATGCCCGTCGGGCAAGGAAGGTAAGAATGGCCGAGTTATTTTACATGCCTATGCGCAACGTCACTGCACAAGCGGATGTGTGTCCCGATAACCTCATGATGAGCTGAGCAAACGCGTTGGCTCACGATGAAAAGCCTCATCTCGAAAATGTAAAAATTAAGTTAAAAATGCGAGGCTTATCATAGTGTCAATGTTGCGCATTTGAAAATCTTTTACAATATATATATTACATAAGATTATTTATGTATTAACGGGCAGGAGACAGACATGAAAACCCTGAAGCATTTTATTAATGGGCAATATGTAGCAGGTCGTAGCGAAGATTCCTTCGAACTGGTGAGTCCGGTCGACGGCGAAACGTATGCATTATCACCCAACGCCAATGCGGAAGAGGTGGAGCAGGCCTACTCGGCGGCGGCGGCGGCGTTTAGCATCTGGCGAAAATCGACGCCGGCACAGCGGCAAAAGGCGTTATTGCAGCTGGCAGATGAGATTGAACGAAACGTTGAGCGGCTGGTGAACGCGCAGAGTCAGGAGACCGGTCAGCTTCGCCATTTTATTGAGAAGGAAGAGATCGCGGCATCCTGCGATGCCATCCGTTTTTTTGCCGGTGCGGCGCGCTGTCTTGAAGGGAAAGCGGCTGGGGAATATTCCGCTGGGTTTACCTCGACTATCCGCCGTGAACCGCTGGGTATCGTTGGACAAGTCACGCCATGGAACTACCCGTTCATGATGGCGGTATGGAAGATTGCGCCAGCGCTGGCGGCAGGCAATACGGTCGTATTAAAACCCAGCGACACCACGCCGGTCAGCACGCTGCTGTTAGCTGAACTGGCCGCGCCGTTGTTCCCAAGAGGGGCGTTTAACGTCGTATTAGGTAAAGCCAGCACCGGTTCGCTGGTGGTTTCAAACCCGAAGGCCTCACTGGTTTCGATTACCGGTTCGGTCCGCGCGGGTCTACAGGTTGCGGCTTCGGCAGCGGCGAACCTGACCAAGGCGCATCTGGAATTGGGCGGGAAAGCGCCTGCGGTGGTGTTTGCTGATGCAGATATGGACAAGGCGATCGCGACGATCACCACGGCAGGCTTCTTCAATGCCGGCCAGGATTGCACGGCGGCTACGCGTATTCTGGTCGAACAATCCATCTACGCTGAATTCCTGGAAAAGCTGGTTCAGAAAACGAAGAGTATTAAATTTGGACCGCCAGCGGATCAGGCTGCGCTATATGGCGCATTGAACAGTAAAAACCAACTGGAGCAGGTGAAAGGCTTTATTGCGCGTTTACCGGCACATGCAAAAATTGAAACGGGTGGGCGTGCCGGGCCAGGTCCGGGCTTCTATTTTGAGCCGACGATCGTCTCCGGATTGCATCAACATGACGAAGCTATTCAGCATGAAGTATTTGGACCGGTAATGACTATTCAGCCGTTTTCGACTGATGAAGAGGGTCTACACAAAGCGAATGATGTGGAATATGGTCTGGCCGCCAGCGTCTGGACCAGTAACCATGGTCGCGCACAGCGCTTCAGCATTGACCTCGATTTTGGCACCGTGTGGATTAACAATCACATTCCTCTGTGCGCCGAAATGCCGCACGGCGGGTTCAAAAAATCGGGTTATGGCAAAGATCTCTCATCCTACTCGCTCGAAGAATATACCCGGGTGAAACATATCATGTGTGACATTTCTGAATAGAGAGGATGTCGATGAAAACATTAAACATAGCGGTGCTTTCATTCGTGATGTTCTCGGGCTATAGCCTGGCAGAAAGCACATCGCTGAATACCGTTAAAGAGTATATGGCGGCCTGGAATGCACACGATGCTTCGCGAGCCGCGCAATATCTTGCTGATGACGCAGTCTATTATGATGCCGCCGCTGGCGAACCGATAAATGGCAGAGAAAAAGCTGAAAAAGAGGTTATCGGTGCCTTTATTAAGGCGGTGCCAGATCTGAGCTGGAAAATGGTCGGCAAACCCGTTTACGACGAAGATACCGTGGCGTTTCGTTGGGAATTTTCAGGCAAAAATAGTGGTGAATGGGCAGGGAGTCCGCCGACAAATAATCCGATAAAATTTGAAGGTGTCAGCTATATTCATGTTAAAGCAGGTAAAATCACCTGGCAGGGTGATTATTATGATTCTAAAAAACTGGATGAAGAGTTAAAGCCAGGGAAATAGTCGGCTGTACCCCTTTATTACTATGAAGGGGGACATCTCTTATTTGTGTCGTATTTAGGGCAGTGTGTAGCAATAAGGAAAAAAGTTAATGGCAATTACCAGACGTGATTTTCTCAACGGCGTCGCGGTGACTATTGCGGCGGGGCTTACCCCGCTGGAATGGGTCAGGGCGGCAGGAAAGGGAAACGCATTTATAGATGGAAATTATTATCCGCCAGGGCTGACGGGGCTGCGGGGTAATCATCCTGGATCGTTTGAAATGGCGCATGCCGTAGGCCGCGAGCATAAACATTTTGATTTAAACGCTCTGCCCGTTGAGGAAGAGTACGATCTGGTGATTGTGGGCGGCGGTATTAGCGGGCTGGCTGCCGGTTGTTTCTGGCGCCAGCTTGCCGGTCAAAATAGCCGGATCCTGATCCTCGATAACCATGACGATTTTGGCGGGCACGCCAAACGTAACGAATTTACGAGCTCAGGTAAGAAATTACTCGGCTATAGCGGTAGCGAAGCATTCCAGTCGCCCGCGCACAATTTCAGCCCTGAGGTGCAAAAACTGATGGAAACCGTGGGCGTCAGCGTCACGCGGTTAAAAGAGAGTTTTGACGTAAACTTCTACCCCGACTGGCAGCTCAGTCGCGGTGTTTTCTTCGACAAAAAGAATTTTGGCGAAACAAAAATCGTCAGCGGCGATCCGGGGCGCGCGGTATCTGATGATATCCCGCCGAACAGGCTCAATGGCCGTAAAATTGAAGACTTTATCAATGATTTTCCGCTAAGTGAGCACGACCGAAAGGCGTTGATCGACCTGCACGTCCATCCTGGCGATTATCTTCCGGGCATGACGGTCGATGAGAAAATGGAATGGCTGGATACCCACAGCTACAGTGAATTTTTGGCCACAAAAGTTGGTTTGAGCAAAATGGCGCTGCTCTATTTTCAGCAGCGTTCTAACGACTTCTTTGCCATCGGCATTGAAGGCATTTCCTGTAGCGATGCCAGGGCGTGCGCATTACCCGGCATGGAGGCGCTGGGAATACCGCCGTTGGACGGCGAGTCGCTGGCCGACCTCGAAGAGCCGTATGTTTACCATTTCCCTGACGGTAACGCCGGGCTGGCCCGACTGTTAGTCAGGTATATGCTGCCGGATGCGCTACCGGGTAACACGATGGAAGACTCTGTCCTTGCCAGACTGCATTACGAAAAGCTGGATCTGCCGGAAAACACCACGCGCCTGCGTCTGAACAGCACGGTGATTAATGCGGCCAACACAAAGGATGGCGTGGTGGTGACCTATCTGCGTGACGGCAAAATGCATCGCGTGCGCGGTAAAAACACCATCATGGCGGGCTATAACATGATGATCCCGTATCTGGTGCCTGAGATGCCGGAACAGCAGCAAACGGATCTCAAACTGAACGTGAAGGCTCCGCTGGTGTACACCAACGTGGTGGTCAAAAACTGGCAGGCGTTCAAACAGCTTGGCGTGCATGAATTTTACTCTCCGGCGGCACCATACAGCCGGATTAAGCTCGACTATCCGGTCAGCATCGGCGGGTATCAACACCCGGCCTCACCGGACGATCCGATGGTCATTCACATGGTCTATGTGCCTACTTATCCGGGCAGTAATCTGTCGGCCAGAGAGCAATTTCGTCTTGGGCGAGCGTATTTACTGGGGACCACATTTGCGACGCATGAGGAGATGATTCGCTCCCAGTTACAGGAAATGTTTGGCTCAACGGGCTTTGATAATCAACGCGATATCTCCGCCATTACGGTTAACCGCTGGGCGCATGGCTATGCGTATTACGCCAACGCGTTGTTCGATGATATGGATAAAATGCCAGAAATTATCGAGCGGGCGCGTCAGCCAGTTGGTCGCATTGCCATCGCTAATTCCGATTCTGACTGGGGCGCTTATGCCCATACGGCCATCGACCAGGCATGGCGTGCGGTTAATGAACTCAAGGATATGGGGTGATCTATGCGTAACGTAACCGTTCTTGCCGCCTGTTTGTTTACCGCCTCTGTGAGTGCAGCGGAATCTAATGGCGAATATATCGCCCGTATCTCTGACTGTGTGGCCTGTCATACCACCGAAGGGGGGGCGGCGATGGCGGGTGGCAAAAAGTTTCCTACTCCGGTAGGGGATATTTATTCGACCAACATTACCCCAGACAAGACCCAGGGTATTGGTAATTACTCATACGAGGATTTTGACAAGGCCGTACGTCAGGGAATTGCTAAAGATGGTCATCCGCTCTATCCGGCCATGCCTTATCCCTCTTACGCGAAACTTTCTGATGACGATGTACAGGCGTTGTATCGCTATTTTATGCATGATGTCACCCCCTCTGCGCAGCCCAATAAAGAGAATGCCATTCCGTGGCTACTCTCCGCCCGCTGGCCGCTGCATATCTGGAACTGGCTGTTTACCGACGCGCCAGCGACGGCTGTAGAGCGTGCGAAAACGGATGACAACGCTGCGTTGGTAAAACGGGGCGCTTATCTGGTGGAAGGTCCCGGACACTGCGGTTCTTGCCATACCCCGAGAGGCATGGCGATGAACGAAAAAGCGTATACCAATGCTGATGCCGAGTACCTGAGCGGCGCGATGATCGACGGCTGGTATGCGTCTTCGCTGCGCGGCACGGGAATGTCTGAGCAGGAATTAAAATCGCTGTTGCTGACCGGTAAAAGCAAGCATGCCGCGGTTTCAGGTTCGATGGCTGAAGTCGTTACGCAGAGTACACAGTACCTGACCGATGACGATGCCACGGCGATCGCGCAATATCTGCTGAGCCTGAAAAGCGAGAAGCCTGAAACGGTGCGCGCAGCGGCAACTACGGTGTCCTGGTCGAATTCACCCGAGGCGGGCAAAGTGACCTATAACCGCTACTGCTCCACCTGTCACGGTCTGGAGGGGAAAGGTACGGATGATAACGTCCCTTCTTTGATCAACAACCCGCTGGTGATGGTTGATGACCCGACGCCGCTGTTCAGAGTGATTGCCCACGGCGCAGAAACACCGACAACGCGTGGCAGCGTCTCCTTTAAGATGCCGGCTTACGGTGGCATGTTAAGCGACAACGAAATGCGCGACGTGATTAATTACGTGCGTAAAAGTTGGGGAGAAGGGAATGGCGAAGTAAGCCAGGAGGACCTGGCAGGAATTAAAAAAGCGTCACATTAAACAGCATGTCGGCCGGACAAGGTGCTTGCAGCGCCATCCGGTAGTGCTTAAACGGCGTTTACTCTGATAATACCCACCAGTCGGGTAAACGCCGCCGCCATTTCATGCTCTTCAATACTGGCAAATCCCAGCAGCAGGCCGCTGCGTTTCTCTTCATTCACGTAGTAGCGAGACAGCGGGCGCACCAGCAGCCCTTGCGCATTTGCCTGTTGGGCAATGAGAACGTCATTGCTCCCGACGGGCAACTGTAGAATCATATGCAGCCCGGCGTTGCTGCTGAAGGAGCCAAGATACTGCTCGCCCAACTGGCGGCTGATAAGCTCCACCAAGGTTTGGCGGCGACGACTGTACAACTGGCGCATTTTACGAATGTGCGCCGCGTAGTAACCCTCGCGGATAAACTCCGCCAGCGCTGCCTGAATCAGCAAATGTCCACCACGATAGAGGTCGTTATGAACCTTCTTCAGCGGCGCGGCGAGCGGTTTGGGCAGTACCACATAACCGAGCCGCAGTGCGGGATAGAGTGTTTTACTGAATGTCCCGATATAGATGACCGGCGTCTCTTCTTCCAGTCCCTGCAATGATGGAATTGGCTGGCCGGAAAAGCGAAACTCGCTGTCGTAGTCATCTTCCACTATCCAGCTTCGCGTTTCACGTGCGCGAAAGAGAAGTGCCCGACGGCGGTTGAGGCTCATTACCGAACCGAGCGGATATTGATGTGACGGTGTCACAAAAATCAGCTTTGGCGCAGATTCGCCAGCCTCCGGCGGCACCATACCTTGTTCATCAACCGGGATCGCCGAAAAGTTAACCGCATTGATGCGCAGAATATTTTTGATTCCCCAGTAGCCCGGCTCCTCAATCCAGGCGTTATCCCCCGGGTTGCATAGCGTCCGGGTCACCAGATCCAGCGCCTGGTGAATACCTTCAGTAATCAGAATTTGCGCCGGTGAACACCGTACCCCGCGTGCGGTGCGTAGATAGTCTGCCAGCGCTTTTTTCAGCTCAGTCACGCCGCCTGCGGCATCGTACGTGAGAAACTCCGGGCGCAACCGTCTCGCCAGCCGATCCTGAATTTTTTTGAGCACCCGGTGAGGGAAATGCTCCACATCAGGTACGCCTGGAATAAATGCGCCCCATTGACGGGGGCTGGCGCTGGCATGGCCCAGCAGCTCAAGGCAGCGGGCAGATAAGCGGGTGTGATCCTCCAGTGTGGCGGCAACGGGCTCTTTGTGGGGACGCAGGTCGAGATTATCCAGCACGCTGTCGGTGACAAATGTGCCGCTGCTGGTGCGCGCGGAAATATAACCTTCGGCCTGCAATTGCTCGTAAACCCGCAGGACGGTATTGCGCGATAGCGTCAGTTCGCCTGCCAGGTCACGCGACGGAGGCATTCGGGTCGCCGGTTTCAGGCTACCTTCGAGGATGCAACTGCAGATGGCGGCATACAGGCGACGATGCAGCTTTTCATCGGTCTGCTGGCTAAATGCCTGCTTGATCACATCTCCGGCAAGTGAACGCATTTGGATCCTTAAAATAAAACGATTTGGCTCTCGATTAAAGTACCAGATGGCGTCAAAATTTAAAGGGTAATTCAACCTAAATGTATTAATGGACAAGGTGTAGAGAATGAACAATAAAAACCTGCAACAACGTCGTCTGGATGCCACCCCGCGTGGCGTGGGTGTAATGTGTGATTTTTATGCCCAGTCAGCAGAAAACAGCACAATTACCGATATCGAAGGCAATCAGTACATTGATTTTGCCGCCGGGATTGCCGTGCTGAACACCGGACACCGTCATCCTCGCCTGGTGCAGGCAGTCGAAGCGCAACTGCAGGCTTTTACCCATACGGCTTATCAGATTGTCCCGTACGAAAGCTATGTGTCTTTGGCGGAGAAAATCAACGCCGTTGCGCCAATCGACGGCAAGCGCAAAACCACATTCTTCACCACCGGGGCTGAAGCGGTCGAAAATGCGGTGAAAATTGCGCGCGCACATACCGGCCGTCCTGGCGTTATTGCTTTTGGCGGCGGTTTTCATGGACGTACCTACATGACAATGGCGTTAACTGGCAAGGTGGCGCCGTATAAAAAAGGGTTCGGCCCGTTCCCTGGCTCGGTTTACCACGCACCGTATCCTTGCGAGTTGCAGGGGATTTCTACGGCGGACTCCATCAAAGCGATTGAACGCCTGTTTAAAGCCGATATCGATCCCACCCAGGTCGCGGCGATCATTTTCGAGCCCGTCCAGGGTGAAGGGGGCTTCGTGGTGGCGCCGCCGGAGTTTGTGGCTGCCATCCGCCGTATTTGCGACGAGCATGGCATCGTGATGATCGCCGATGAGGTGCAAAGCGGGTTTGCCCGTACAGGCCAGTTATTTGCGATGGACCACTACGCTGACAAAGCTGACCTGATGACTATGGCAAAAAGCCTTGCAGGCGGCATGCCGCTGTCTGGCGTCGTGGGCAAAGCTGAAATTATGGATGCGCCTGCGCCGGGTGGTCTGGGCGGAACCTACGCCGGAAACCCGCTGTCAATTGCGGCAGCTCATGCGGTGCTGGATATTATTCGTGATGAACAGCTGTGCCAGCGTGCGGCAGCTCTTGGCGAACAACTGCGCGCCACTCTGACTGACGCGCAAACCGGGTGTCCTGAACTGGCCGAAGTGCGCGGCTTAGGCTCTATGATCGCCGCTGAATTCTGTGATGCAGCGACGGGAGAACCCAACGCAGCCGCCGCACAACGCGTGCAGAAGAAAGCCCTTGAGCAAGGATTACTGCTGCTGACCTGCGGTCAGTATGGCAACGTTATTCGTTTCCTTTATCCGCTGACGATCCCGCAGGATCAGTTCGCCAAAGCGCTCGATATCATTAAAGCGGCAACCAAATAATCCGTTAGTCATAGTGTTACCCACAGCCGACGGTGGTCATCACCGTCGGCTTTTTTGTCGGCATAAATTGATCTTCCTCGTGTGTCGTGCGGTATTTATCGCGAATGGGTTGCCTGTCATATCGTTATATAATTTAATACACATCATTTTTACTCCGCTATCCAGATGGTATCCCATGTTAACTTTCCGCTCTTTTGTGCTGGTATGCGCCAGCATGTTGTTTGCGTTTTCTGCCCAGGCCGACCGTACGATCACCGACCAGCTTGGTCGTCAGGTCACGATTCCGGACCACGTCGACAAAGTGGTCGTGCTGCAACACCAGACGCTGAATATTCTGGTCCAGCTTAATGCTCAGCAGGACATTATTGGCGTGATGTCGAGCTGGAAAAAACAGCTCGGGCCTGAGTTTGCGCGCTTTATGCCGGCAATTGCCACATTGCCGACGCCGGGCGATCTCACCAGCGTGAATATCGAAAGCCTACTGGCGATTCATCCACAGGTGGTTTTTGTCGCCAACTATGCGCCTGCGGAGATGATCCAGCAGATTCAGAACGCCGGTATTCCGGTCGTGGCAATCTCATTGCGCAAGGATGCAGCCGGGCAACAGAATAAAATGAACCCGACCATGGCCGATGAAGAGCAGGTCTACAACGAAGGGTTAAAGCAGGGGATTCGCCTGATTGCGGACGTCGTGGGGCGCAAACCGCAAGCTGAGACGTTGATCGACTACGTTTTTGCGGCGCGGGCAAAATTCAATGCGCCGGTCGCAAAAATCCCGGATGCGCAAAAAGTCCGTATTTATATGGCTAACCCCGACCTGATGACTTACGGTTCCGGGAAGTACACGGGACTCATGATGCAGCACGCGGGTGGGCTAAACGTGGCGGCTGCCAGTGTAAAAGGCGCCCGTCAGGTTGCGCTGGAACAGGTATTGGCGTGGAACCCGCAGGTAATTTTTGTTCAGGATCGCTACCCGCAGGTGGTAACGGAGATCCAAAACGATCCTAACTGGCAGGGGATTGATGCGGTGAAAAATCATCGCGTCTGGTTGATGCCTGAGTACGCCAAAGCCTGGGGCTATCCGATGCCAGAAGCGTTGGCGATTGGTGAGCTGTGGATGGCCAAAAAACTGTACCCGGACGCCTATAAAGACGTGGATGTTGATGCGCAGGCGCAAGACTACTATCAGCGTTTTTATGGTGTGAACTGGCAGCCTGATGCAGTTAAGTAAGCGCATTTTACTCCAGCAACCACTCTTAATCGCGACGGTCCTGTTGCTGGGCCTTGGTTCGTTGTGCCTCGGACAATATCCGCTGTCGTTAAGCGAAGTCTTTTATCACCTGATGCACTATAGCGACGCTGAAGGGATTGCCGGTCAGGTTATCTGGACGGTCAGGCTACCGCGAATTCTGATGGCGCTGCTGGCGGGTGGGGCGTTGGGGTTATGTGGCGCGACGCTGCAAGGGGTATTTCATAATCCGCTGGTCGACCCGCATATTATTGGCGTGACGTCCGGGGCCGCTTTTGGCGGAACGCTGGCTATTCTGCTCGGCCTGTCGCCGTGGTTGATGATGGGTTCAACGTTTTTCTTCGGTCTGACGGCGCTGGTCCTGGTGTATGCCATTGCTGCGCTGCAGGGGCTGGAGAATACGCTGGTGCTGATCTTGTCGGGTATCATTTTGAGTGGTTTTTTTGCCGCGCTGGTGAGCCTGATTCAGTATCAGGCTGATACCGAAGAAACGTTACCCAATATCGTGTTCTGGCTGCTCGGCAGCTTTGCGACGGCTAACTGGCATAAAGTTCTGCTGTTGGCGATTCCAGTCGGTATCGCTGCGACAGTTTTGTACCAGCTACGCTGGCGGATAAACCTGTTATCACTCAATGATAAAGATGCCCGTTCGCTAGGCGTCGCGGTAGTTCCTCTGCGACGCAGCGTTTTGCTGTGCTGCGCTTTTTTAGTCGCCGCTCAGGTAGCGGTCAGCGGCAGTATCGCCTGGGTTGGGTTGGTTATTCCGCATCTGGCGCGTTTGCTGGTGGGGGTTGATCATCGTCGTCTACTGCCGTGCGCCTTCTGGATGGGAGGCGGTTTTATGATTGTGGTGGATGATATTGCGCGTACCCTGATGCACGCGGAGATACCGCTTGGGATCATCACCGCAATATTCGGCGCGCCGCTGTTTGCTTTTTTACTCATCCGCTCCAGCCGCCGGGGGACATCATGAAACCTGCCGCATTGCGTGTAAATACGCTTACTTATGGGTATCGCGTGCCGCTATTTGAGCCGCTTACATTCAGTTGTCAGAAAGGTGAGATCTGGGCTGTGCTGGGACGTAACGGCCTGGGGAAAAGTACGCTGCTCGATACGCTAACCGGCACGCTGCCAGCTTTGGACGGCAGCATTGAAAATGACGGCGGGATAGGAATTGTGGCGCAGCATTGCCACCTGCCATTTCCTTATACGGTGAGCGACGTGGTGCTGATGGGGCGGGTACAGCACGTGAAGCTTTTTGCGCAACCCAGCCAGCAGGATCAACAAAGAGCGACCCAGGCGCTGGAGCAGTTAAATATTGCCCAGCTTGCTTCCCACTCGTTTAGCTTACTTTCCGGGGGGCAACAGCAACTGGTGATGATAGCCCGGGCGCTGGTGACGGAGTGTCAAACGCTGCTGCTTGATGAACCGTGCTCCGCGCTGGATCTCGCCAATCAGCAGGTGGTGCTTCAGCTCATCAGCGATCTGGCCCATCTACAGGGATGCAGCATTCTTTTTTCGACCCACGATCCGCTGCATGCGTTACAAATAGCCACCCATACTTTGCTGCTGCTCCCCGAAGGAAAATGGCGGGCAGGGCCAACGGACAGCATTGTGACGGAAGAGAATCTGTTCCAGGCCTATGGCTTACCGCTGCGAAAACTCAGTCTGGAGAACCACCCGACGCCGTTTATCGCACCGCTGTTTTCTGTTCGTCGTTAAGAGGTAAAAACCCGGCGGCGGTAAGAAACGCCTGACCGCCGTTGGAGAGCATGAATTTAACCAGCGCCATCACCTCGTTGGATGCCTCGAGCACCGCCAGTTGGTATTCGCAGCGAATATTGTGCTCATCAGGGATAGCTACATAATGCACGTCGGGTTGGGCGCGCAGCGTTTTCGCGTAATGCGCGTAGCCGATAAACAGATCGGCCAGTCCCTGGCGAAGGATCCAAGCGCTCGCCAGTTCACCAGACGGGATTTTCACCGTATCACGCCCACCAACCAGCGGGATGGCGCGCGCCCTAAGCTGTTGTCCGAGTCCTGGCTCCAGTACATCCATATTGTCGAAAAATGCCCAGGTATAGTCTCCGGAAGGGTCGCAGCCGGGCGTGGATGTACCTATTCGTAGCGTTGGGTCGCGGAGCAAATCCAGCCAGGCGCCGTTTCGGTTGCTGACCAGACTCAGTTGATTCCAGCTAAAGGTTTGCGTGAGGACAGCTTTTTGCAAAGCCAGCAGGCGTTGCGGGTGCTCCCGATTGGCTGAGGCAAAGAGCGCACACGGTTCACCGGCTTCAATACGCTCGCGTAATAAACCGGCCGGACCATATTCCACTTTCACGTCTATTCCACTATGGCGCGAGAACTGGCTTATCAAAGGGGCAAATGCCAGGCGTAAACTGCCCGCGGCAAACAGAATAATGGAAGAGGGCATGGTATCCGATCTCTGGCGAAAAAGGTTTGCGAAGAGGATAAATGATACGCGCTGAGCATAGCGTTTAGAAGGCTTTGGCGCATCGCTTTGTGCCAGCATCATACGGAGTAATGATTAAGCTTAAGGTTACGAACAGGGGGATAAAAATAAATTATGAGGAGCAACGAAGGGAAATAGCACCAAATCATAGAAATAATTTGGTGCGTCCGAGTGGACTCGAACCACCGACCCCCACCATGTCAAGGTGGTGCTCTAACCAACTGAGCTACGGACGCAAGATGGTGCGTTCAATTGGACTCGAACCAACGACCCCCACCATGTCAAGGTGGTGCTCTAACCAACTGAGCTATGAACGCAACGTTGTAGGTGACAACGGGGACGAATATTAGCGGCACAGACCGAATGAGGCAAGAGGGAAATAGCATTTTTCTTCCTGAACTCACGCGATTGCAGAGTAATTAAGCAAGTTGATTATATTTTGTTGATTTTGCAGCGTGTTTTTTATTCAGACAGTGCGCTGGGGCATAATGGGGACGGTTTGAATGACAGGTGCGCTCAGACTTTAAGCGCAGCAAGGATCGCGGTTTCTATTTTCTCAGGGGTAGTGAACGGCGCAAAACGCTTGAGCGGTTTGCCGTCACGCCCGATCAGGAACTTAGTGAAATTCCACTTGATACGCCCACCCAGCACGCCGGGTAATTCGTTTTTCAGGTAACGAAACACCGGATGCGTAGCCGCACCGTTGACTTCCACTTTCTCAAATATCGGGAAGCTCACACCGTAGTTGATGTGACAGGTTTGCGAGATTTCGTCGGCCCCGCCGGGCTCCTGATTACCGAACTGGTTGCAGGGGAAACCAAGCACCACCAGACCCTGCGCGGCGTACTTCTTGTAAAGCGCTTCGAGGCCTGCATATTGCGGCGTGAAGCCACAATGGCTGGCAGTATTGACCACCAGAACCAGTTTGCCAGCATAGTCGGCCATAGAGACGGGCTCACCATGCAGACGGGTGGCTGTAAGTTGATAAAAGGTGATCATGCCGGAATCCTCAAATAAGATCGCATTACTCATTTTATTATGGTCGCAACTGTCTGATTAATAAACTGACCGTTAAAGTGATGCCGATTTATTATTTTGTCGGGTTATCGCTAATTTTTTAAACGCGTCACCCCAGCAGCATCGTTAGGTGACGACTAAAAATGGGGGACGTGACGTTGTGGGCGATTGTCACTGCGACAAACACGTGACAGATATAAAAAAATCCACGCCTGGCGTGGATTTAGAGAGAGTGTGAGAGCAGGGGATTAACGTTCGTGCTTTGCCATTAGCAGTGCCAGGTCGACGAGGCGATTAGAGAATCCCCATTCGTTGTCGTACCACGCCAGAATTTTGACCATATTGCCGCCAATCACCAGCGTTGACAGGCCGTCGATGATGGATGAGCGCGGATCACCCTGATAGTCGCTTGAGACAAGCGGTTCATCGCTGTAGCCGAGGATCCCTTTCAGTGGCCCTGTCGCGGCGGCGTCACGAAACGCATTATTGACCTCCTCTGCTGTAACATCCCGCTCAAGCGTTACGGTCAGGTCGACAATGGACACCACAGGAACCGGTACGCGCAGCGAATACCCGGTTAAGCGACCATCCAGCTCCGGGATGACTTTGCCAAGTGCCTTCGCGGCACCGCTGGAGTAGGGCACAATCGACAATGCAGCGGCGCGGGCACCACGAAGATCTTTTTCCGGCTGGTCGTGCAGCGCCTGGCTGTTGGTATAGGCGTGGGTGGTGTTCATCAAACCATGCTTAATGCCGAAATGTTGGTGCAAAACCTGTGCGGCAGGTGCCAGACCGTTAGTGGTGCAGCTACCGTTGCTGACGACAAAGTGTTTATCCGCGGAGTAGAGGTGATCGTTAACGCCCATCACGATGGTTAAATCATCGTTCTTACCGGGGGCGGAGATAATCACTCGTTTTGCGCCACCGCTGTGGATATGCACCGCCGCCTTGTCACGTTCAGTGAAGAAGCCGGTTGCTTCAATGACAATATCGACTTCACGCTGACGCCATGGGATGTTGGCTGGGTCGCGTTCACTGAATACGGTGATGGATTTACCGTTAACCACCAACTGCCCCTCACCGGCGGTGACGTCGGCGTCGAGTTTACCGAGCAGCGAGTCGTATTTCAGCAGATGTGCCAGCGTTTTACTGTCTGTCAGATCGTTGATTGCCACGATCTGGATCTCCGGGTTACCCAGTGCAGCACGCAGTACGTTACGTCCGATACGGCCAAAACCGTTAATACCGACCTTTACCATGATGAACTCCTTATCTGTTGTCTCTGGAGTCAATTTAGGCCGGTCACGTGTTGGCGTAAATGACAAAAAAGGATCACTTTACGCCATTTTACGACAGTGAAAGCGCTGGCGATATTCACCAGGCGTCAGGTGAAGCTGTTTTTCAAACAGCCGTCGCAGGTTAATGCTGCTGCCAAATCCTGTTTGTTCGGCGATACGCTCCAGTGTCTCGTTGGTCTGCTCCAGACGCTGTCGGGCAGCGGCCAGACGGGCTTCGGCCACGTAGCGTGCCGGTGATACGCCCGTTTCTCGGGTAAACACGCGGGTGAAATTACGTGGGCTCATGGCGACTTTTTCCGCCAGTTTATCCACACTCAGATCGGCGGTGAGGTTCTCAAGCAGCCAGGCGAGCAGACCGTTAATCGGGCCCAGGGTACTGGTCTGCTGAAGGTTGTAGCGGCTAAACTGGAGTTGTCCCCCGGGACGGCGCAGGTACATGACGAAATCCTGAGCGACGTCGCGCGCCAGACTGAAGCCGTAATCCTCTTCAACTAACGCTAACGTCAGGTCAAAGCCGGAACTGACGCCACCTGATGTCCAGATATGTTCGTCCTGGATATAGAGCGGACCGCTTTCGACGCGCACATTAGGGAATTCTGCCTGCATGGTTTCCAGTAGCTTCCAGTGGGTGGTGGCTCGTCTGCCGTCCAGCAGCCCGGTTTCTGCCAGCAGCATCGCGCCGCCGCAAATGGATACAATGCGGCGGGCGTGGGGAGCAGCCAGGCGTAGCCAGTCAACCACCGCAATCCCTTCCTGCGGGTTTTGACCTCTGCCAGTGATGATGACGGTATCGAGAGGTTCGCGAGGATCTATCTCATGCAGGCGGTGATCTGCCAGTAAATTTAGGCCGGACTGACCATGGATCACCTGATGCGGTTGCGTTGTCGCTAACTGAACCTGGTAACACGTCTCCGTAGCGCCTTTGGGATGCAGGCGATTGGCCTGCATCAGAATGTCGGCAATACCGGCGGACTCAAACAGCATACCGCCATCGGGAACAATAATGAGTATCTTCTTCATGTCCTGAAAAGTAATCTTTTTACACAATAAGTCAATATTACATACTCAACTGGAAAAAGCCTTACCCGTGGCGCAGCGACATTACCGCCACAGGCCGATGGTTTGATGTTGACTCAACGGCGTTGCCTGAGCATCTCCCTTGATTAAGAATAGCGTTGCATTGACCCATTAAACTCACCGCGAGGAGCTGACGCTCCGCTGCACCAAAAATGGACTTGTTCTACAAGTCACTCTCCTGACGAGGTCTTATGAAAATCAGAAGGTTTAGTAATGGAGATGAAATTTCGTTGTTCAGCGTCTTTTTATCTTCTGTACATACCCTCGCATCACACTACTACACACAGGAACAAATAGATGCGTGGGCCCCAACGGATATCGACCCGGAACAATGGGCCAATCATATGAAGGAATTACGCCCCTTTGTTGTTGAAGTGGATGGTGAAATAGCTGGATATGCAGATCTTCAGCCAAATGGGTACATTGACCATTTCTTTGTCTCGGGAACCTACCCGAGACAGGGAGTAGGGACACTATTGATGAATCGCATTCATGAAGAAGCCAGACAACGTGGAATTGGCGAACTGACTTCAAATGTCAGTAAGGCTGCGGAGGCGTTCTTTCTACGACACGGCTTTCATGTTGTGGAACGTGGGTTTCCTGCCTGTCGCGGAGTGACATTACAAAATGCACTGATGCGGAAATATTTGGTGAAAAAATAGAAGATAACTGGGCTAAAGGTCCGCGATCAGCGAGGGCGGACACTCGGCTCTCTGCCGTATGCCATGACAGAGAGCACGCCAGAAATGAATGGATAGTTCTAGTTTGCTTTGCTGTTTTGACGGGATGTGACAATCGTCATTGCTGCCGCCGCCAGAAGTAAGAAACCACTCAAGCCAAAAGTACTGCGCCATCCCAGAGTGTCGAATACCAACCCACCTGCCGTTGAACCCAGGGCAATTGATAGCTGGATCACCGCAACCATTAAGCCACCACCCGCCTCTGCATCTTCGGGTAGTGCCCGCGCTATCCATGTCCACCATCCCGTTGGCGCAGCCGTTGCTAGTAGTCCCCACAGGCTGAGCAATACGGCAACAGCCCAGATGCTGTGTCCAACCAGTAGTAACGCCCCGGCAGTTGCTGCCATAAGCAGGGGGATCATGATTAAAGTCTGATAAAAACTTGTGTTCAGGAATATTGATACGGCCAGTGTGCCGACAAAACCAGCCACGCCTATTGCGAGCAAAATCAGAGAGAGACCAGAAGGGCCTACGCGGGTTACGGTCTCAAGAAAGGGGCGCACGTAGGTAAATAAGGCAAATTGCCCCATGAAGAAGAATCCGCAGGCCAGAAGTCCCGCAGGGACAATGGTGATGCGGAACAGACGATGCATAGATCTCTGGGATTTTTGTTTTTTATCGCTTTCCATCGATGGCAGGCTGACCCACTGCCAGATGAATGCGGCTATAGCCAGGGGAACGAGGCATAAAAAAGCCCCTCGCCAGCCCACGGTCGTCCCCAGATAGCTGCCAAGCGGTGCCGCTACAACGGTAGCCAGCGCGTTCCCACCGTTAAAAATCGCCAGCGCGCGGGGAACCTGATGCTGCGGAACGAGCCGAATGGCGGTTGCAGCAGACATGGACCAGAATCCACCAATGACCACCCCAAGCAGGGCCCTCCCCAGGATATAAACCGGGTAGCTGGGTGCCAGGGCGACGACTATCCCCGATATGGCCATTAAAACCGTCAGCCCCTGCAGGAGATGTTTTCGGTTCAGATCTCCGGCAATATGGGAGATAGTCAGGCTGGTAATGACCGCCAGCGCGCCAGAGATTGCAATTCCCTGGCCAGCTAGGCCTTCGGTAATGTGTAAATCACTGGCAATAAGCGTAAGCAGGCTGACCGGCATAAACTCGGAAGCGATCACCACAAACACGCACAGCGTCATGGCAAACACGCCCCCCCAATGCGCATGCTTTTTTTCGTAATGCGGTTTTAGTCTTACTGTGGACATTATCAGATCTCTTAATATCGAATCGGCCAGGTTCAGGCGCAGTCCGGACAGACGTCATTCAGGAAATCACGTCAAAACATGGATGAAAATGATCTGCAGGCGATTTACAGCCGCCTGCAAATATCAGGCGGCTTGGGGCGGTTATCTTAGGTTGGTATTGAAAAACTGCTCAAATTTAGCAAACGGAATCTTACCCGCAACGTTGTCGTACAGATCAACATGATTTGCCCCCGGGACAATCACCAGCTCTTTCTTATTGCTGCCGATCGCCCTAAAGGCATCTTCAGCAAAATAGCGTGAATGGGCTTTTTCGCCGGTCACGATAAGCGTGGGGATAGTGACTTCATTGGCGTAGCTCAGCAGCGGCATATTCATAAATGACAGCGGCATCGTCGCATTCCAGGCCCCAGTTGAGTTGACCGAACGCGCATGGAAACCACGCGGCATGCGATAATAATCAAAGAATTCTTTCAGAACCGGATTGGGATTTGCGGGTAACGTTTCTGGCAGAATACGTTTCGACGTACTGACGTTCCCCTTTTCATCAACATAAATGTCATGCCCGCCGGGCGCGAAAGCTCCGTTCTTCGCATCTTCCCAGCGCTGTGCGTTCAGATACTGTAATACGGCGCGACGATCCGCAGTGGTATAACGGTCTTTACCATCACCTACGCCATGCCCCATCGCACGGCTCATGTCATACATCACGCTGGTCGCCACCGCTTTCACGCGGGTATCCATCGCGGCGTCGTTTAAGGCCATCCCGCCCCATCCGCAGATACCCAGTAATCCGATACGATTTCGATCAACCTCATTTTGCAGGCCAAGGAAATCAACAGCCGCGCTGAAATCCTCGGTGTTGATATCCGGAGAGGCAACGTTACGTGGATAGCCACCGCTTTCCCCCGTATATGAAGGGTCAAAAGCCAGGGTAACAAATCCCTGCTCAGCCAACGTCTGCGCATACAGACCGCTGGACTGCTCTTTTACCGCGCCGAAAGGCCCGCTGATGGCAATGGCCGCCAGTTTGCGCTCGCCGCGATCCTTTGGAATGTAGAGATCACCGACCAGGGTGATCCCGAAGCGGTTCTGAAAGGTCACTTTACGGTGATTAATTTTCGTACTTTTAGCGAAGGTTTTATCCCATGTCTCGACCAGTGAAACTGGCGCGTTCGGATTGGTTGTATTGGCATAACTCATCGTTGTAACTCCACTTAATGATGCGCAGAGCAGCATGGCTGGTATCGCGGCTGTCAGTTTTTTGGTGAAGGCAGTCATCAAAATCCCCTCATAAAACGTGATAGATACAGGTTTCATACGGACAACACTGCTGTGCTTTGTTGCAATGCGAGCATTATAGTGAGCAGTAATAGTGCTTATTAGAGGGGTAAAATTGCTAGAATTAATACCATATTGTTCTAAATAGTGATGCGATAGCGAGGGAAACGTGATGGCGAAACGGGAAAACTATAATGATTTATACCTGTTCATGCAGGTGGTGCGGGAAGGGAGTTTTACCGCTGCGGCGCAACGACTCGGCCTGGCACAATCAGGTATAAGCCGTTCCGTACGCGAACTTGAAGAAAGACTGGGCGTTCAGCTTCTGGCTCGCACTACGCGTAGGCTATCGCTCACCCATGCCGGCGAACAACTCTACCGGACTATTGAGTCAGGATTCGACGCTTTAGATATGGGGCTTGCCACGCTGGCCCATTATCGCCAGTCCCCGTCAGGTACGGTACGGATTAATGCCAGTCAGCACGCTATTGATAAACTGCTCCTGCCAAAGCTTGCGGTGTTTAAGCAACGCTATCCTGACATCCGGCTGGAACTCATCAGCGAAAGTCGGTTTGTCGATATTATTTCGGAAAGATTCGATGCCGGTGTACGTCTCGGACCGGAAGTTGGCGGTGGCATGATAGCGGTCCGTATTTCCCCCGACATGGAGATGGCCATTGTTGGTACGCCAGAACACTTTCGCCGCTATGGCTTTCCACAAGTCCCGGCAGATTTGGCGGTTCATCCCTGCATCGCTTATCAATTTGGCGATGGAAGCCTCTATACATGGGAGCTTCAACAGGATGGTAAAAAAATAACTCATCAGCCGCAGGGACAATGGGCTTTTGCTGACAGTTATATGGAAGCCAAAGCCGCCAGACTGGGGCTGGGGCTGGCTTATGTTCCGGAAGAACTGGTGTCCGATGATTTAGAAGAGGGTTCGCTCATCAGAGTTTTACAACGCTACAGTCAACGCCTGGAAGGCTCATTTCTCTATTATCCGCACCGCAATGTGTCTCCCGCTCTGCGAGCAGTTATCGATACACTGAGAATTTATGAATGAAGGCGAGGCTGCACACGTGTCAGGGTAACGGGTCTGAGCGAGGTGCGGGCCTTATATACACATCCCCATTAACTTGAGTATGCTCCTCTGTGAATTTGTTTCGAAAATGATGTCGCTGATGTGTTTCATTCCCTGCTTTATATAGAATTTTTGAGCACGTTCATTTTGTTCAAGAACCTCCAGCCATAAATATTTTTTCCCCTGACTTCGGGCAATATCTATGACTTTATTAAACATTAGTTGACCGTAATGCTGATTCGTTTTGGTTGGGGCAAGGTAGAGTTTATTAAGTAAAACACCGCTGATGTCTGTATTCGGGACAGTTGCTTGCCATGTCAGCTTCACAAAACCAATCGGCTGCTCGATTTCAACTATATACCAGCTAATGTTTTTATCATTAATACTCTGCTCAATAACAGGAAGTGAATATTCACCCTCCAAATAATTATCAAATTCTGATTCTGACTTCCACATATGCTTAAAGTGCGCAGTATAGAAGCGGTAGCCAAGCTCATTTAGTAATGCCGAATCGGCTAATGTTGCTTGTCGTATGATTAAAGACATGGGATAGGCCCTTACTTTATGAGAGAAAAGTGATATTAAATTTGTAATATATACGGCCTGTTAAGTCTACATGTCCGTTGTGACAGTCTTACCCTCAAACTTTGAATACGCAATCTAAGGTCTGAAGTTGGTGGAGCTCGACCATTAAGTTATTTTTTATCGATGTTAGCTTCTGACTCGAAGCAGACAGGCCAACTGATTGCCTGGTCTGCTTTGAGCGAAAATGAAAAGACATCTTCCGAACTTGCGGCTGTTCATTCAGGATTTTACAAACAAGCTCATTATTCCCACTGCCAGGGCGCTATAGAAAAGCAACTGATACAGATTCGTCGGCACGTCTGTCCATTTTCTAATGATGCCCAGCGCGACCACGACCAGCGCAGCCGGGTAAATGGCGCACAGCACGGGAACCGCCATTGCGGTGAGGGAATTCAGTCCCAGCACGGCAAGTGCTGCTGACACCATCAGGGAGAGCGTCACCAGCAGCCCATAAGACGCACCGGTCGTCTGGTTGAAATAGCGCGCCGTTCCGGTTGTCAGACCAATGGCCGTGACCAGACAGGCGAGGGTAATGATCGCCGCCAACAACACCCGGCCATAAACGCCAAAAACAGTCTCGACATAGGCGCTCATCACCTGCATACCGTTCGTTGCGCCCCGCACCGGGCTGTGGGACCCCATCGACAGATAGCAGATATAAATCACGGCCAGACCTGCAGCGGCAATAAAGGCTGCGGCAGTGGAATGGGTGAAGATGCCCCGCGGATGGTGGATCCCGCGCTGCTTAAGCGTGTGGGTGATAATGGCGCCAAAGCACAGCGCACTGATCACATCCAGGGTCTGATAACCGTTGACGAACCCTGTATCGAACGCGCGAGTTTGATACGCGGTTGTGGCGGTCGTGAGCTCACCAATCGGATGTAACCAGGCACACACGCCGATAAAAATCAGGGCACTAATTTTAATGGGCGAAAGGAAGAAACCGACGATTTCCAGCATTTTCCCCGGCTTAGCCAGCGTCGCGCCAGCAAGGCCAAAGAACGCGGCGGAAAATATAATCTTCTGCATCAGGGAACTAGCTGCGCCATCGGTGATGACTTCGTAGCTAATCGTCGCGGTGCGTGGCGTACCAAATAAAATCCCCAGCGTTAAAAAGCAAATGCCAATAAAAATCAGGCTCGGCCATTTGCCTAAGGGTTTCGTTAATTCCGCGATATCACCGCCATTAATGGCAAGGGAAATAATCGCCAGCGCCGGGAACAGAACCGCTGTGATGATAAAGCCAAAGCCTGCATTAAAGGCGTTTGCGCCCGCCTGCATGCCGACCAGCGGCGGGAATATAATATTGCCTGCACCCAAAAAAAGCGTTCGCCAAAAGCAATGGCACTTGCGTTTTCCAGCGGAATGATCTCCCTGTCCACCTACGGGCTGTTCATGATGAGCTGTATAAAATTCGCAACGAACGTTATGCTCATAACGGAGGTCATAACCCCCTACAGCGGCCTCGTCGGCTTACTGGTTTTAGCGCTATTACCTTCTATAACCTCTCTTTTGCGGTAGATAACTATTGTAGGGATCGTTTGGATGAGCAACATGCGTATAATATGGCTTGCCATCACAAAACTCGCATTCGCGTTAAGCGCCAGTGCCGCAAAGGACATTGATTCCACGCTCCCGGGAACCCAGGAGAGCATCAATACATAAAATGGATAATCCAGAAGATGCGCCGCTGTAAATGCCATCATGACCGTCACACCCAGTCCAATAGCAATGAGCTGTATTGAAGACCAAAGATGACGCAAAAATGCAGTCAACGTAAACGCAATAAAATGATGCCCCAGTAATATGCCCATCAGGATCATACTGAACTGATTGAAAATATCGGGAAAAAACACAGTCTGAGATGACAAAGGGTGCAGGAGTGCTGCACAAAGCAACGACGTGATCATAAAGGGCGCAGGAAAGTGGAAGCGTTCAAGGCATTTGCCCAACACATAGCCCGCAAAGACAATACCCAATAGCCAGAGCACATTAGTCGTTGCAAACAATACAGGCGGCATGGCCATATGGGTTTGCGCACCGCCGGTAATATATCCGGCAAATAAGGTCAATGTGATGAGCCGAAGCGAGTGCGAAATGATAATTTTTTGCGGCGGCGTTTTAACATGGGACGCTAGCGCTAATACCGCTGCCATTGCCCCCGGAACGGCCCCCAATAACGCCTCTTCCTTACTCCAGCGTAATCGGTGAATACACCACAAGTAGCATGCGGTGAATTGCAGGGATAAGCATACTAATAACAACACCAGTAAAAATGCGATATTTCCTTGCGCCCCAAAAGAAAAATCGCGAAATAAAAGACCAATTGACGTACCAAGAGAGAGTTGAATCACCGTCAGGCTGCCCGGCAGTACTGGCACAGAAAGACCGGTACGTTTTAACACCAGCACGGTAATAAGGGGGCCAAACATCATACCTAACGGAACGTTGCAATAGGTAAAACCCAACCCAGCCAGGATACAAAGAGCAAAACCTAACAATAATTTCATACACCTTTCTCCTGGCTACCGGGAGTGTTAAATACTCAGTGAACGGTTTCGTTAACCCAAAGGGTATTTTCAGCAACCCATTGGGTCAATGCATCAAGACGTTCGTGTATTTCCCGGCTGGACTCCGCTTGAACAATAGCACTCACGATCTCGCCATTTGTTAATTTCATCGCGTCATATTGGCGGCCGACGACACCTGTTGCCCGATATTTAACCACAAAAGGCAATGGACATTTTTCCGCAATAGAGAGGAGCGTGCCCTGTGCAGGCGGCACATTTAATTGGCCAACCCGTAAAACGGGTTGTCTTTGCGATAAATCCTGCGGATAGATTTCGCATAAACTGGCTTTAAGCCAGGTCATTCGAGGATCAAGACCAAAAGCGGCCCCTAATTCTTCATTGACAAAGCAGCCACCTAATCGGCAAGCAAGCTCGCCAAAAATAATGTTGTTATCTTTATCAACAAAAACTTCAAGGTGAAGCAATGCGTTTTCTTCCGTTGGAAAAACCTCTTCAGCAAGATATTTGGTGTAGGCAATCAGTTTACGATGCAGCGGCGTGTCATCTTCCATAACCAGACCTAATGTTTTCCCGGATAGAAAATCCAGGCAGGAGACGGTTGCACGAGATGCAGAAACAAATATCGCCTTTCCTTTTAAATACAACGCATTAATTTGATAAGCTTCGCCTTCGATAAATTTTTCAATGAGCAGATTGTGATACTCTGGCGGCTTAACCTGCGCCAGATATTTATAAAGCTGGCCTTCATTTTTAAGAACCACCACGCCCTGTGATCCACGCCCATCATTAGGTTTGATGACGCAGGGATATCCCTGTTCGGCAATGAATCGCGCCATCGCAGTCGCACTGTCGACGCGTGCCATAGCAGGAACCGGTAACTGATGAGACTGAACAAGCGATTTCATCATAAATTTATCACGGAAGAACATGGCCTTTTTTTCACGGTCGTGTGTCAAACCCAGACGATCGCTGATTCGCGCGGCCCTCAGAACATCGATTTCGGCGAGGTAAAAGATACCCGTTGCTTTATTGTCCTGAGCGTAGTGGTAAATATCCATTTCCACGAAGGGATTATCATTAAAGTTTTCATAAAAAAGGAAAGAAAAACCTGCCCCCATATGATCAAGAATATTATCGATCTGGCTTGCGCACGTTGCAATCAGAACCGGGGCCACTGATTGCAATGACTGCCACTCTTCACGTGAGTGCTGAAAAATAATTTTTGGTGGACACAGCAAGATATTCATTGTTTTTCTCATTCAATATCAAATGTAATGACAAATACATCCCGATAACCTTTTCCTGGCAACAAAGGAACCACTGCCGCGGTATAATGCTGATAATTCACATCATTGAATATTACTGCATCGCCCGCATGCAGTTTGAACGTAGAGACATCATTGCCCCCATCATGATTAGGAATAAGCGTGGTTTCTCCACCAGTCACATTCTCAATTTCGCTGCAATAGATTGCAATGTACTTAAAACCATCTTTATGAATACCCTCTGGAGCGGGATATCCAGGCCTTCGGTCATCTGTCGTTATTCTTATTTGATGAATGCCAATATTGTAAGTCGTATCTGGAAGCAATGGCAAAAGCTTACGAAACACCAGATTCATCACTTCTTCAGCAACGTCTTGTTTTATTTCTGGGTATTTTCTTGCAATACCGCCAGCGTAATTGTTCAGTTTTTCCGCTTGAAAAAACTCACCCACTGCGCACAGATCAAAATACTTTTCACGTCCGGCCCTGGCCTGCATGTAACTTCTGAACCGAAAAATACCATCTTCAGCCTTAAGCCATGGATCGGGTAGTAATTCATCAAAACTATTTTTGACTTTCGCTGAAGTCTTCCCCAGTCGAATATGATGATAGGCGTGCATAGATAACGTCCTTAATACGGTAGTTTGAGCAGTCTACTTATAAGATATGAAATGCATATCCAACAATAAATAATATTGCAGACTCTTTTATACTGATAATCTATGGGCAAAAGTAAGGAGGCAGGCTCCTTACTTTTTAAATAACTCTACTTGCTTTTTTTACGTAACTCCGTCACTGGCACGCCACCAATTCCCCAGTTATCAGTCTCCACTTCATCAATGACCACGATGGTTGTGCTGGGGTTTTTATTCAGGACATCAACCAATAGTTGTGTCACTCCCTCCATTAATTTTTTCTTTTGCTGATCGGTAGTACCTTCATTAGTAATTTTAATATTTACGTAGGGCATGTGAACTCCTTTTATTAGATAATTTTTGACATTGCACCAAGATAAACAAGTGCAAAGAGATTAAACGATAGAACATAACCGTAGTGCATTTTAAAACTGGTGTTACTGGGTGATACATTCAGACTGTTTGCGGCGAAAATAGCATTGATCGATACGGGAGAAATAAGCTGAGTTGCAATAAATAAGCAAATCCATATCTGATAATCAACCATCCCCCCCGTAAGATAATCAGAAAATATCGACCATGCGATACTAAAGATAATCAGTGGATGGATACCTAATAAACCAAAAAGCGGTACGATGAACAAAATAATCGCGTAGATCTGCAACGTTGTCAGCCCGCCAACATAAGCAGTGATACCCTCAGGTACATGGGAAAAAAGCAGCCAACAAACTGAGGTCAACACACTACAGCTTAAAAGCAACAATACCTCACCGGATATATTCTGTGCTGATTCAGTTAATTGCTCAGCCCAGGGTTTATCCTTTTTAACCAGATGATCGACAACAAAGAGCACGACTGCTGTAAAGGCAATACTTTGCAGTGAATTAAGATTCAGTACCGTTAATGAAAAAATGAATACTCCCCAGAACAGACCTACACATAGCAGGATATACCGCATCCCATCACGGCTGGGTGTCACCGTCTCGTTTTCAGCGATTACCGTCACTTTTGCGCTTTGGTTGAACAAGATACTGAATAAAAAGAGAGGGATACCCACCAGCATCGCCTTAAGATGCGGTACGTCAGGCATTGCCGCCCAAACGGCAGCAGCGCCGATGGTGGTTGGCATCAGTACCATCGTAATGCATACGGTGCGCGTAATAATCTTTGCCAGGTTGAATCTTGGCCCAATAACTGACTTGAGGCCATCGAGCAGCAATGATATTGCCCCCAGACTCATTGGCCATGTTAAGAACGCCGTCAATAACGTAACCCCAAAAGTCATGTTCGATGTTTTTCTACGCGAAAAATATCCTCCCAGAACAGCTGTAAAATTAAGAGAGGCCATGACTTGTCGTAATAAGGCAATACCAACAAGCAGTAAAATCACATCAAAATATCGCGAAAAAATTGCAGGGAGCACAATGCCTTTCAGGTTGTTTGTAGCAAGAAGAAACATCATCGAGCAGAGAAAAATAATCACACCACTTCTGGCGGATGATTTTTTTGACCAGAAAGCAAATGTCGATGCGAAGTAGAGCACGGCGGTAACTCCCGCAATAGCCGACATCGCCGCATGTTTATCCGTCAACGCACAAGCGAACAGAAATACCAGCAATGATGTTATCGCTAACGCAGGTTGCAATGATTGCCACGCCTTGCCACGGGCCTGGATTTGCTCAGTCTGCATTTATCGCTACCTCTGGCTGAGCCTGCCGCACCATCATTTGATGATACATATCTGCGACACAACGGCCTGCATCAACCAGGAATCTTGAATTAACCAGCGGACGTGGCAGGACGTAGGTGTAAAAATTCGCGCCTTCCGCAGGATTGCCCAGCACCCAAAAAGCCGTCTGCGCTTCCCCCATGCGATTAATAGGATGCTGGCATTGATCGATATCCAGCCCACCCGGGTGATACCCCTCATTCATAAATGGACGAACAATACCATTGGCTGTCATATTTCTGATTAACGGTGAAGCGTCATGTAGTGGCGAAAAACTGGCAATTTTCGCCTTGATTAAAACATCAGCCTGAATCTCAGTACTCTCTTCTTTAAAAGGTGAGTGAACTTCGAATTTTCCTTCGCAGTCGTTCAATACTAACCTTGAATCTTTACCACCGGCCAGACTCACCACATTCGCTTCCATTAATGCTAATAGTTGTTCATTTCTTAACTTCGGCGGGCCAACGGCAATGCGGTTAAAAATAGGATTAAAATGCTCAAGGAAATACTGATGTGACCGCGATTCAAGCCCTGAATTATCAATCGCTTCTCGTAAAATATCCCTGACATCACGAATAATGTCTGTCGCCGCTTTGATCGGGCCATGGACATTGCCCTCCTCAGACTCCTGGAGATCTTTACGCAGGAAATACATAAACCATTGAGTATAATCCTTTAAACTCAGATGTTCCTGCGATTGATGTGGATAAAGCACACTGTCAATTACCGCGATGTCTTCAGCGCTCGGTTCATAAGAGCCAGCATCTAACCACTGCCCATTTAGGGTTGAACGATAGGCATAACACATTTCTTTATGCAGTAAGGGGAAAACTTGTTCAAGAAAATCGATTTTTGAAGATCCTTTCTCAAACACATTTTTCAACCGCAATTCTCTGATAGCCATTGCCGTTAAGAAGCGTGGGGAGTACTGCCCAGAAACGCCTTTTTGATTCGCGCCGCGACTGCTAAAAGGTAGGGCCTTACGTGAATAGATAAAAATACCCGGTTCTTTTCCGGAAGGATGATAGCGAAGCTCACCATCTTCCCGGCTAAATTTTCCACCCCTGCCGATAGTGAGTTGCGAAATGACATCATAGGCAGTCAGACCAATACCCTGAACAATCACATTTGATTCCGCTGTTATTTTATTCAAATTATTTATTGGATAAGGAGTCGAATAGTAGTCCAGGCGTTCATTTTTCTTATAATTATTGGCAATAAATCGTTCAACAAGATGATCGTCAAACGTTTTGGCGTTGTCGCTGTGACCAGTGGTTAAATAGACGTAATCGGCCACCACACGCTGACTGTCTTCCAAGACAATAATAGACTTCGCATCGTCCTGAATCAGAATGTTGTTGGCCTGCTGATTTATCTGTGTAACCGAGATATTGTCAGGCAAACTTTTGATAATTTCGTGATAAAACCAATTTAAGTATTCACCTAATAATCGACGAGGTAAATAATCGTTGGCGTCAATTGGTTTGCCAGCCACGTCTTTTAAATAACGGCCATCAACATTTTTATAGCCCTGCTCATTAGCCCACTGATGAAAACATGGCCCTGAACGGAAAGATCCGGCATTTTTTACCGTCGCATCACCAAATAATGTTATCTGGCAAGCAACGGTGTTAACCAATAAATGGTCGGGCTGCGATAAACTGTGCGCACCTACACCCATCGCATTTTTATCAACGATAACAATATTAATATGTTCATTCTGTTTACGTTGTGCATGCTGAGCACAAATCCTTTCCAGAATACTAAGCCCCCGAGGCCCCATTCCTATAATAGCAACGGTTGTCTTTTTCATTCTTTGCTCCAACTTTGAGAGTATTTAACTTTGCTGTGTTGAACATAGCTAATCCCTGCTGCGATAAATAACGCACAAGCGCCAGATAATATTGAAATAGTCATCCCGTTTTTATTGTTCTGAAACGCACTCACGATTAATGGCCCGGCAATTTGCCCAATGCCATATGTTAACGTCACCAGACCCAGAAGATTAATTTTCTGTGGTGCAGAAATCTTTTTCGCGAGTGGCATAACGAGAGAACTGGTTCCCATGAAAGTTGCACCAAAGCCAATACAACTCAAGGTCAATAAAAGCGGGGAATGGATAAACGAGGCCATCACAACGCAGCTCGCCTGCACAATTAAGTTAACACTCAGGCAGGACAATATGCTCCACTTGCGTGCAGCCCATAACCAACCATAGCATCCTGGGATAACGGCAAGGCCAACAATAGACCAGATATGGTTGGCCAGAAATTCATTACCCACTCCCCGGGCCATTAAAGGGAGATAAGTAGCTACAATGATATAACCGAAGCCTGCCAGTCCATATAACAATGCTAAATTCCACCACTGGATGTTCGGCTCGGATGACGAAGCTTTTTTCTGAGGAGGTAGAACGTGTTTATTTGCAGGCAGCAAGATAATCAGCGCGATGAAGAGTACAGCTGAAATGATTGACGCGCCGATCCATAGTAGCTTTGAATTTAATGCATATGCGATACCGGCTATAACATATTCATTGCCTATAAAAATACCCACCCCGACGCCGGCAAACAAAGAAGCAATGACAAACGGATTATGGGTATGCTGTAGCATAAGCATCGACCCGAATATCATCATGCCTGCGCTAGCAACACCGGCGATAAATCGAATAACAATTACTATATCAGGGTGCGTGACTACTGCCATCGCAAAAATAAGCAGGCCGGTGACTAATGCAGCACAAATTAACATCGTTTTGATATTCTTCAGGCCACCAAAAATACCAAACGAGAACAGGAGGCTGCCAACCAGGTATCCGGCGTAATTCGCGCTTGCGATTAACGATAATTGCGAAAAATTAAAAATGCCTTCATGCAACATGACCGGCAGCATCGGAGTATATAAAAACCGACCAATTCCCATCCCCAGCGTTAAAACAATCATACCGAAGACAGCCGTGCTCAACTGGCGATGGCCAATAACATTGTGATCAAGATCCATTTTTCAGGCTCAATATGTCAATCAGATTTGATTGTTATGTTACATAAAGAAATGATAATAAAAAGTTAATAAAAATGACGAAAACCTTCACTTTGAGTGACAGACACGATGAACAGTACCTCATTAAATTTGTTTAAAACCGTCGCGGAAACCGGCTCTATCACCGCAGCAGCCCGTAATCTGCACTGCGTTTCTTCAAACGTCACGACGCGGCTCAAGCAACTGGAGTCCAGCCTGGATGTTTCGTTGTTTGTTCGCGAGAAGAATCGTCTTCACATCACCCCTGAAGGTGAACTGCTTCTGCGTTACGCTAACAAAATCCTCGCGCTTTTAGACGAAGCCGAGTTGTCTATGCAGGGAACGAAAGCGGCTGGCCCTCTGCGCATTGGCGCAATGGAAACCACTGCCGCCGTCCGACTTCCTGCTTTGCTGGCAAACTTCCACCGTGAAATGCCCTCCGTAGAATTAAACTTAAAAACGTCACCGACAGATGTGTTAGTTCGTCAGATCCAGAATAGTGAACTTGAAATTGCCTTCGTCGCTGACCACAAGGCGTTGCACGTAGAAAATTCAAGGCTACAAACGCAGGTGCTGTGTCAGGAAACCCTGGTTCTGGTTACGGCCGCAGAGCATGGTGATGTCGTGACGGGAGCCGATCTGGAGGTGACAAGGCCGCTCGTCTTTGTGAAAGGATGTAATTATCGTTCCCGGCTTGGGCAATGGTTACGGCTACAAAATGTCGATTATGACGACCCGCTGGAGTTTGGTTCTTTTCAGGCAATACTTGGTTGCGTAAGTGCCGGAATGGGCATTGCATTATTGCCTGAGAGCGTCGTCAAACAGTATGAAACGAGCTTCCCCATACGGTGCCACTCTATTACTCCTCACATTGGTAATGTCAATACTATGATGATATGGCTTAAAAATCGTGAGGTTAGCCGGGTATTGAATTGCTTTGTTTCCTTTGTTTCATCCCACTGAGGTATTCCACAACCATATTGTGCCGTTAGGACTTTTGGGCTGGTAAATACTCTATATGGATCTATTATCGATGCAGGCTTTCAGTTTCAGGATTGACTAATGCAATTTAATAGAGTTGCTGAAGATTTCTTTCCTGGGATTGGTCAAGAAATTTGACCACTGTTTTGTAGTAAGAACGGCATCTGCTCTCTGATTCGTTCGTTGCCAGTCTGCCATTGCCACAGAGCTGCTGTTGCAGTCCTGACAACCTTAGACTTCAATCGATTCAGAGATCTCTAACGCATCATCGACTTCAATGCCCAGATAACGGACTGTGCTTTCCAGTTTCCTATGGCCCAACAGAAGTTGGATCACCCGAAGATTCTTGGTTTTCTTGTAGATCAGGTAAGGTTTTGTTCTTCTCATGGAGTGTGTGCTGTAAAGCGAAGCTTCGAGACCAAGCTTTTCTACCCACCCATGAATAATTCGGCTGTATTGCCGGGTTGATATGTGCCGGTTAGTTCCGATCCGAGACCGAAACAAGAAGTCTTTACTGTGCAAATTGCCAAGCTTTATCAATGCAGCAACAGCTTCTCTTGTCCCTTTGGTTATCTCAAATTGCACAGGGCTACCGGTTTTCTGTTGCAGCACCGTTGCTCTGCTTGAAACAGAGCTACCATATGCAACATCAGATACTTTGAGTTTGACCAGATCACAGCCTCGTAGCTTACTGTCTAAGGCCATGTTGAACAGAGCTAAATCACGCGTTTTACCTTCCAGTTCAAGCCGGATTCGGATCCCCCAGATATGAGATATCTGAAGTGGTCTTTTTTGGCCTATGATACGGTCTTTGTTCCACGGTGACATGTTCATACTCAAATCTCCTGCAATGTTGGAGATTTGAGTATGGTTGTCCCTTATGAGCGAAGAGCGGAAGTTATGCTTGCTGATTTCTCTTAAAATAAATAGCTCGTTTTCCAAGATACTTACAGTTGCAGCCTAGCCGTAGCGGAGCATTAATGCTGGACCGGACAGTGGCAAATTGTGGGTAAGCTCCAGCATATTGCCAACAACATGTACAAGCGCTTCGACTTAGGAGCGCGTTACTGTGCTGTGTTACTTGGTACCAGTTCACAATGACGGAGCCAAATCAGGTGTGGTACAGCGGTGTGTTCTTTATCTGAACTCGAAGATGCAAAGGGTAACTTGTAGCTGTTCCTGCTATGTTTGCCAGAAAGTATGTGGCTAAGGCCGTGTCATGATCCCCAGTGATGCCTTCTCATACATGCCAAATGTGAATTCGCACGAGTAACTCAAAAAAGAGTATGTTTTCATCGTGTTAAAACGCTACGATATAACCATCAGGATTATTCTGGGCGTCACTAAACACAGTTGGAATTTACTCTTATCGTAATCGGGTATTGGCAAAATGGAGTCGCTGAATGAGCGTGTTGAGCTGGGCAATAGGTCTGTGCAGGAAGACGGAAGCATGGCTGGTTAAGCGCCAGGCAAAAGATCAGCTACAGCGTGCAGAGCTGGGGCTGAGTCTGACGGAAGGAGAGTTAGATGACCGCTATGACACCTTAGCGCCGAAAACTATCAATGATGCCAGTATGCGAGAGTATTTCATTGCCCTGAAATACGCTTTGTTGCAGAAAGATGTGAGAAACATTGCCATTACAGGTAGCTACGGAGCAGGGAAAAGTACGGTTATTTCATCATTTATGAAATATCACTGCGATGATAAGTACATCAATGTATCACTTGCCGGATTCGATATGACGGAAAATGAAACAACCGTCAGCCCAACTCATCAGGAGGTTGAATTCAGTATCCTCCAACAAATTCTTTATAAAGAGAATAGAGAGAAACTTCCCGACTCAAGGATAGACAGAATAATCGATAGAGGCCCCCACTATGTCAGAGGAACCTATCGGGCCTTACTTAAAGTCATTGCGCCCATCGCGGCTGCCGCATTTATTATCTATTTTAAAACAATTGCAGAGTTTCTAAGCCTTCCACTAACTTGGGCCGAGGTATTTAATGAACACTATATTATAAAAAGCATTATATTAGTTTTGCTGGCTTTTACGGCGCTATACTTTATAACTGCCAGTGCATCACGAATCGGTATTTTTGATAAGAAACTTAAGTTGAGCAAGATCGCCCTTTTAAGCGGGGATGTTGAAGCAAGCGACCAAGAGACGCCATCTTTACTGAATAACTGCCTTGACGAGATTGTGTATTTTTTTACCAAGTTGGAATATAAAGTGGTTATCTTTGAAGATCTTGACAGGCTAGGAACGCCTGAGATTTTCGTTAAGTTGCGTGAAATTAACAAAATAGTTAATAACAATATTGTTGATGGCAATCCAGTCAGGTTTGTTTATGCGGTAAGAGACGACCTGTTCCTTGGTGCTGATGCCAGAACTAAATTCTTTGATTTCATTCTTCCCGTTATTCCATTTATGGATAGCAGAAATGCGTTTACTCTATTAAAGAGGAAAATGTCGTTCGATACGCATAATGATAAATATCTGAAAGACATTTCGGCATATATAAATGATATGCGCAGCCTGCAAAATTTGGTCAATGAATACCATGTATTCAGCAATATCGTTGATAACGGAAATGATAAAATCAAACTGTTGTCGCTGGTTTTTTATAAAAATATCTACGCCTTAGACTATTTTCTTACCGATAAGAAAACAGGGGTTTTATATTCATTTATTCGCGACTATCGCACTCGCAAACTTCACCGTAATCATTTCGATTCTCTGGAAACAAAACTGGATCTTTTACAGTCCGAAATAGAACATCTTAATCATGAACCTATGTATGATCATAGGGGCATTAGAGAGGAAATAGTTTGTCGATATATTCCAAAAATACTCTGGGATGGCATTCATTTTGGTACGGGGAATGGATATAGTAATTTTTACCCCCTAACAACTTTGGCTTTAATTGATGATGAAAATGGTTTTTTAGAATTTTTATCGCAAAAGGAAAATTTATATATAGGCTACTTTGTTAGTCATCAGAGATATTCACTCTCACTTTTTGATAGGGCATTAAGAGAACAACTAAAAGAAGAATACCTGAAACGAAAAACAAAAATGGGTAAAGATAAAAACTCGGCTTTTAGTGAGCTGCAGATAAAAATAAAGAAACTTAAAGAGTCAATAAAATTAAAAAATGCCCTTTCGCTGCGAGAACTCACGCTAATCATCGGGCGTGAAAAATTTGAAGATATTGCTCAGGGGTATCTTGAGGCGATGGAGGGTCATGACTTCGTCTCTGAGCAGCAGCTCCATGCTTTGCGTACCGATATGCGCAATGGCGGGTTAGACGCCTTGTATCTGCTGCTGTCTGATGGTCTGGTGATGCAAGACTTCATGGCCTACCGCTCTATTTTCCATGAAGGATCGATGACCGTAAATGATAACGACTTCCTGAAAGCCGTTGGTCAGGATCTGAGCTACGCAACCTCAAACGGTGAATATTTTATCGATGATGAGAACAGAGTCACCAGCGAACTGGTTGAACATAACCGTATTTATGCCGATGGAGCGCTTCATCATCAACTGGTGACACATCTGATTGATAACGAGGATGAACATCTGGCTGGTATGATCACTTCGCTATTCAGCAAGTCTGATGAACATATCCTTGCTGTTTTTTCTGAGCTTTATAGCAGATTTGGCAAACCCGAGACCTTCGATAAGTTAATCGTTACTGCACTGCAAAAAAATGGTTATCTTGACAGAATGGTTGCCGTTCTCGCAGGCCAGCCTGGTGAAAAATTCACCAATGATATTGCTATAAGTATGATAGCCTGCGTATCGCCTGAACATGCGCTAGATAAATCGCAATACCGCCAGCTTATTCATTCGCTGGGCTGCCGTATCATCTCTCAGCTCACCGAGGAGAATCAGGAAGAGTTCATGCGTCACGTACAACAGGCGGAGGCATGTTATGACGAGCTGTTCGAACCAATGACGCTAACGGAGCGGTATTGCCTGCAATTTATTGCACAAAACAGTCTTTATCAGTTAACTCGGCACAATGTTGGCATTGCCGTTTCGTGTCTTATTGAAAACATAACGCCTGAAGAGGCGGAAAGGAAACCTTGGACGCTCGCCTATGAGCATAAACTCAATGCGGTTTCTGATTACTTCAGTCAAAACATCGATACATTCGTAAGGGATGTGTTTATCTCCTCTGCTGAGGATGCCGAATGTATCCGCTACGTCCTGACCCGCACCTCCCTAAGCGATGGTTCCAAAGGCGATATCGTCAGAAAAATGACCTTCTCGTTTGCTGATCTGTCCGGGATATCGGCTAAAGAAGAATTTACCGAAGACCAGCTAACGATCTCCTATCACGACCTGTTTTACCGTTATGACCGCGTCGTGCCGGGATGGGGCGCGCTAATAGACTATATCTGTGAAGACTGCAACATGGCGATACTGACGGCGTATGTGACAAAGCATGTGGCTGCATTAGGTCAGTCCCCCCTAGAAGTCTATGATGGCGACCGCTATGACCTGCTGTACATGAAAATTATCTGTAATGATGACCTAGACGAGTGGACTTATCAGAACCTGGTTGCACCGATTGAGATTAACATGCGGGAAATTGATGAGCACCTCAGCGCCCGTAATTTCTGCACATTGATAGCTATGTTGAAACTGCCTCTCGACGCGGATGTGTATGAAAAAATTGCGGCTCAATACGCGGATCTGGATGAGAAAATCAGTGATGCCTTCGTCTATTGGTTTAGTCAGTATAAAAGTGAATTTTTGGAGCAGCCCGAGTTCTATCTAAGAAAAGAAAAAGATGCGCGCTTCTTTAAAGCCATGTTCACAAAAGTCATGACTTACGCACCCTTTACTGTGCAAGAAAGAGCGGACCTGGTGTCGCTATTTATTGATTATTTCATTGTGTCTGATATCGCTGACCTTAATTTCCCAAATGATGTCCTGCTGCAGGTGTTTAACAGCACTAGTAATGAAGAATTCAAGGGCATGCTGTTTACGCGATTTATTGTGACAGGTCTCAATAAACATCAACTGGCCGGGCTTTGTCATCATTTAGGTGAAGATGAATTGAAAAATATATTCCTTAATCGAACCCGAGCGACAATTGCTGTTGCAAACAGGGAGCGCGTGATATCAATTCTTCAGCATCTGCAAGCAGTACGCATCATCAGAGATTTCAAGGAACGTGAGGATGGGAAATTCTCTGTCGTTATCGAACCTAACCCAGAGGATGAAGATTAGCTATTTAACCTTTGCTGGCCGGGACCGGGTAGGTCTCTGCCGGTCTTTGTTAATCTGTTAACGAACCTAGATTGTCTCTATTCATGTTAGATTCTTTCAGCAATATGTTGCTGAACAGTCCGCTTTTGGCACAAAGCGGCTATTCAGTCTGCTTAACTTTGTTTCCAGGTTCAAAGGGGGAACGATGAGGTTTTGGCAGAATATGCTTAAGTTAAATGTGAAAAGGAATTCAAATTGGATGGAGTTTTTCACACATGAAAGACATCTTTCAGGATGCAGGTAAAAATTACCGAACAAGCAGATTCTGCCAATCTGGATTCTCAATTTTATGGGAATAGGGCAGCATCGCACGATTAATCAGCTCAAAGAATTCTGACTCCATCATCCTTACCGCTTTGCTTGTACCTGGCCCTTTCCATTCATCAAAGAGACACCAGTAAAGCGATTTCAGCATATCGACTGCTGCTTCGAAAATCTTTACGTCAGGTTCAAACCAATGACACACCAGAAAATACATTTTTTGTTCTGCATCATGAATGGATGTGCACTGGGAAAGTTGACTCATAAATAGCTTTATCCAGACCAATTCTGCTGTTTTTAGCGGTGGCAGTACAATCCGCTGCTCTATCATGTATCGTGACAGATATAATTCAACCTTATTCCGTTCAGGTTGATTATCATGACCCAGTGAAGCGAGAATTAAGAGAGTCCCCGAATCATTTCCTTCGGTAATTTTATCTTCAGCCCATGCAATGATCAGGCAGTCCAGATTATCGTGGAGAAAGTGATATTTTCTTGAAAAAATAAGCAGTCCGAGCAGGTCATTGAGTGAGTATATACATGGCATCTGATGTTCTCTTTCCTGTATCGTTTACATGAACCTTGGCAATGCTCCTGTCTAAGGCCATCATTCATTTAACGGGTGGGGCTACGTATTCGAATGAAATGCCAGTTAACCTTAATTTTATCTTAACTATTGATATAAATACTATAAAGTGTAGTGACATACAGATTTTGACCACATAAGCCGAAGTGTGAGAAGTCCGCATCTGGCACGGAGCAGTCTGGCTGGCGCCCCTCAAGAGCCGCTATGTCAAGAACGGACGTTGAGCACGTTGTTCAACGTCACCAAATTAAGCCCCTGGCACTCAGTTTCTCGCGAGTTGGACCTTGAAAGTAGATACTACCTATATGGCAACTACGCGGTTGAGCGAGCACAAAACGAATTGTTTCCCAGACTGAGCGTCCATTTAATAAACGTTCCCCCATTCTGGATTGACTATCGACAAACGTATCTAACCCTGTAAGTTCGAAATCCGGTGGATACAATCCGGTCACACGTATATTTTCTTCGGACAACTGGTGTGACAGTTTAGATGTGAATCCGCTAAGCCCGTGTTTGCTGGCAAAAAAAGCGGGATGCGCAATTGAATCCGTAAAATTCGGAATCCCACATGAAGATATTATTGAGACGACATCCGCGCTTTCTGAACGTCTTAACCCAGGCAACAATGCATGAGTCAGTAAAATCGCACCTGTCAGGCCTGAACTGACGGTATTGATAATTTCTGCGTCTGGTTGATCGTCTAACGTTCCTGACAGCCACTGGGCGGCATTGAGGATTAAAATGTCGATGGGCTTGTCTGAAGTTAACAACTGTGAAGAAAACTGCGAAAGGGATTCAGGCTGGGTTAAATCACAGATATATCCTTTTGCAATCCCGCCTTCAGCCGCGATGATACTGCAAGTTTTTTGAATATCATCAGCACGCCGCGCGCAAAAATCCACCTCGACGCCTTCTCGCGCCAGCCACACGCACAGCGCCTGACCAAATCCTCCGCCTCCACCCGTAATTACAGCTCTTTTACCTCTTAGCATCTTCATCCATCCTTTTCTTTATGACTATGTGTGGATATAGATATACATGAGGAGGTGGATTGGCATCTTTCAATTAGTGCCATTTTTACATGAGGAACAGGGATAGGGGACTTGCAAAGCCAGCATCTGGCGCGGAGCGGACTGAGCGTTAGGTTATTATATTCTCTGCAAGGATGTGCATGCGCTATACACCAATTTTAATTGTGCTATTTAGTCAGTAAATTTGTTTAGAATACCATTCATCTTCTGTTTATAAAGACAAGAAGAGGGATGTGCTAATCATTTAGATATCAGTAGCCTGCAGCCCTGTTGGCTTCTTTGATGCGATTGTTTCTTGCGTCTTTATTGTGTTGGTCTTTTGCCTGCATTATCCCACTTGCAGCATCCACCCAATCATTTGCGGTACAACCTGACAATACCATACTCAACATTAATGCAAACGCATACTTCATTTTAACTCCATCATTCATTATTGTATAAATAGCGTCTGTGTAATGCTCAATGTATTTAACGCTAATGCGGTTAATTTAACAAATAATCATATCTCAGGCAAGGTGAGGATCTCGAACCCGTACATGTAATGGGTAATTCATAATGATTAGTTGAAATAATTGAAGGTGCCGGATAGAAATAACACTGCATAAAAAACGACATATCGTCTTGAGTGGATTATTAAACAGCGAATTAATTAGCCTCTGTGACAGAGGTTATCTTTACGCGTCAACGCATAGCTGCGACACTCCCGGCGATTGTCATTCGTCGGGAGCTAACTTTATTTATCGAACCTGTAGTGCTTCGAGTTCAGAACACCGGCAAACCCAGCCCTTGCTTTACTTCTTTTAATGTCTGCTGCGTGACCTCGTGCGCCTCTTCGCTTCCTTTTTTGAGCATCGCCATCAGCATACCTTTATCCTGGATGTAGGTTGCCCGCCGCTCGCGCATCGGGGCGATAAGCTCCTGCAAGCACATCTCCAGCTCGTTTTTGCATGTCCGGTCACCCAGCCCGCCGCGCTGATAATGTGCTTTCATCTCCGCCACTTTTGCTTTATCCGGATGAAAGGCATCAAGGTAAGTAAATACCATATTGCCGTCAATCTGCCCCGGATCGGATACTTTTAGATGATTGGGATCGGTGTACATTGCGCTGACCGCATGATGAATGGCCTCTTCGCTGGCGGACAGGAGTAGAGTGTTGCCGAGCGATTTTGACATTTTGGCATTACCGTCGATCCCTGGAAGACGGCTGGTCTCACTCAGTAGCGCTTTACAATGCGACAAGACAGAGGTCGGTAACAGACTATTCATCTTATGCACGATCTCATTGGTCTGTTCGATCATGGGCAACTGATCGTCGCCGACGGGAACCACCTCGGCTTTGAAGGCGGTAATATCTGCCGCCTGGCTGATGGGATAAACCAGAAAGCCAACCGGTAACGAGCGGGCAAATCCTTTCTGCGCAATTTCGTTTTTGACCGTAGGATTTCGCTCCACGCGAGCCACGGTAACAATGTTCATATAAAGCGCGGTCAGCTCAGCGAGGGCGGGCAGGGCCGACTGCAGACAAATGGTGGTGAGTGACGGGTCGATTCCTGCGGCGAGGTAATCAGCCAGCACTTCGGGAATATTGTTGCGGATCTTTTGTGGTGTGCTGCCGTTATCGGTTAGCCCTTGCAGGTCAGCAACCAATATAAACTGCTGATAATCATGTTGCAGCGTGGCGCGCTGGCGCAGAGAGCCAACATAGTGGCCGAGATGCAGCGGGCCAGTGGGACGATCGCCAGTGAGGATGATAGTTTTGTTGTTCATGTAAGACTCCTTAATCAAAAAACCGAAAGGGGTCTTTAAATGCAAATAACCGCCTTTCGGCGGTTATTTAAAATGGGGAAAACACATTCTGACCGCCTTTAAGAAGGCAGCCACCACAGGTTGTGATTAAACGCGGTGATATTGTGTTTTGTGTTCATCCAGTCAACATATCACCGCCTGGCTCAGAGGTAAAGCGATGCGCGGCGTACTGGCGTATCTTAGCTCGCTTCCAGCATGCCAAAGCTCACGATGCGCGAACGGCCTAACTCTTTCGCGCGATACAGCGCCACGTCTGCGGCGCGCAGAAGATTGTCGCTCTGGGCGTGCTGCGGATAGCTGGCAACGCCGATAGAGACATCAACGTGACCAATCTCTGAGAGTCCAAAGCGCAGCGACAGTTCGCGTACACCATTATAAATATCTGTCGCAAAGCGGTTGGCGGCCTGCTCATCCGTATTGGCCAGCAACACCAGAAACTCTTCACCGCCGTAGCGGAAGGCCATGCCGCTATCATGTACAACGCGCTGAATAGTGGTGGCGATACTTTTTATCACGCTATCGCCCGCCTCATGGCCAAAGCGGTCGTTAATATTTTTGAAATGATCGATATCGATCATCAGGCAACTGATTGGCTCTTTGTTACGCACTGCCTGGCTCATCTGGGTGCGCAGCGTATCTTCCAGATGGTGACGGTTGCGCAGGCCGGTTAGCGGGTCGTAGAGCGCTTTCTCCAGCAGCGCATCACGCAGGCGCTGGTTGGCTAACGCCAGACCGAGTGCTTCCGCCATCAGTTCCAGATACGCGCGAGAGGGAGCGGAATCATTGCTGAGGTTCTGGAATGAGAGCAGGCCGATGGCTTCACCCTGGGCAATCAGTGGCACGCACAGGGTATGCTGCTGGCATGATTCCGGTAGATGGTAGCAGGCGATATCGGGTTCGCCTTGCACCGGTGGATGGCTCTGACCGCGGCGCACTGCCCAGCACTCGTCCGGGTGGAAAGCATCCGCTTTGCCCTGCGGTGAAAGCCATTGCGCAACGCAGCGCATTTGCCAGGGCTCTCGATCCAGTATGTAAAGCCGCCCGGCAATACCGGGAGCAACATTCGGCGCAAACAGCTCTGCCACATTAATGACATCGGCAAAATTCTCGCAGCCTTGCAAACGTTGAGTCATACGTGCGAGCAGCTCGCGGATTGCCCAGTCGGCGTCTCGTTCTTTCTCCAGTCGCTGACGTGCCAGGCCGTTCTCGCGAAAAATGCGGATCGCCTGCGCCATATCGCCGATTTCGTCGATCTGATTAAAGCTGGGTGTCTCAACGGCGTAATCCTGCGACGCAAGACGGTTAACCACATCGCTCAAACGCACCACGGGACGCAGTACGCGGCGTTTTAAAATAAAGCCGAGAACGAACAAAAATAGCAGCGCCGTCAGCCCGACCATCACTTCCGAAGCCGTACGTAGCGTGCGCGAAGTCTGAGTGGCATCTTCAATGGTGTTGCGTACGCGGCTGTCGAGTAACTGACGGAAATGATCTATCCGGTCCTGGGCTCGCTCCAGTTCCTGTTCATAGGATTTGCCATACAGCAGGGCGATGGCCTGCGACTCTTCTCCGCGCGCGACGCTGGCAAGCGCCGTAGCTTGCTCATCCTGCAGGGCATCAACAATCTGCAGCCCTTCATGCAATAGCGCCAGCTCTTCATCCGTCGCCCCAATGTCTTTTAGTTTCGACAGCCGCTGTTCAACGGCTTTCAGCGACGCTTCTTTCTGGCGGTAGGCGTTAAGCGCTTCCGGGTCTTTTGCAATAACATATTCGCGTGCCAGATCTGACAGCGACCAGGCATCGAGCTCGACTTCTTCGGTCAGTTGATCGAATTGATAACGTTGCTCCACCACCTGGCGTTCGGTGTTATCGGCGCTGGAGGCCATCAACATGACAACGCCGGAGGCAATGGTCAGACACACCGTCGCGCTGTAGGCCCAGTTGGTGATTGTGGCAATTCGCACTGATTAGTTCCTTCTGCGACGATTAATGAATAAGCATGATTGAAATTATAGGAAACGTATGATTTTGCGTGAAAATAAAAAAGGCGGTCTCAGGACCGCCTTCTGTTATCGTCCTGCCATCATAAATCTGGAGGATTTTTTCCTTCTTCCATAAAGGCTTCGTCGATTCCTTCCACGTTACCTTCATGATCGCGCCCGGAAAACAGGTTCCAGCAGGTAATGAACAGTGCGGCAATCAGGGGGCCAATCACAAAGCCGTTAATGCCGTAGATCTCCATTCCGCCGAGAGTGGAAATCAGAATCAGATAATCCGGCATTTTGGTGTCTTTACCCACCAGCAGCGGGCGCAGGATATTGTCCACCAGCCCGACGATAATCACGAAGAAGCCAACGATAAACAGCCCTTGCCACAGCTGGTGCGTGGCGAAGAGGAATATTGCCGCAGGTACCCAGACGATCGCTGAGCCGACCGCGGGCACGAGGGAGAGAAACGCCATCAGCGCGCCCCACAGGACGCTGCCGTCGATGTCGACAATTGCAAACGCGATGCCGCCAAGAATACCCTGAACCAACGCCACGACCGCCGTGCCCTTGACCGTTGCCCGCGTCACGCCGACGAATTTGGCAAACAGGTGCTGTTTGGCAAAATCAGAAAGCGGTAATGAGTCCAGAATCTGGCGCACCAGGAACGGCCCGTCCTTCAGTAAGAAAAACAGCAGATACAGCATGATGCCAAAGCTAATAGCAAAGCCGAATGTCCCCTTACCAATCAGGAACGCGCTGCCGGCGAGGTACTGTCCACCCTGCAGTACAACGTCGGACAGTTTTTTCTGGATCTGCGCGACGTTATCCAGATTATGTTCTGCGAGGAATCCTCTGGCCCAGTCAGGAAGATACGAAATAATGGCGGTGACCACTTCCGGGAACTGAGTGTCGTTTTGTTGTAATTTGGCATACACCACGTTCAGCTCAATAGCCAACGAGGAGAAGATCACCATCAGTGGGATAAAAACAATCAGACAGATGATGCCGATGGTGAGCAGTGACGCCAGCCCGTTACGTTCGCCAAGCGCGCTGCGCAGTCTGTTTTTCACCGGGTTAAAGATGGTAGTTAAGATTGCGGCCCACAAAATGGCAGAGAAATAGGGAGACAACACATCGAAGAACGCCCAGGTCACGAGGGCAAGTATGAAAATGAAGAAACCTTTAGTCAGTCCGTTAAATCGCATTAGTGAACCCTGTAATGAGAAGCAGTCCCGACTATAGAACCGTTCAGGGGAATTACCAACTTTCGCTGCGCATATTTACTTAAATTGGTTAACCTGTTTTTCGTAGGGAGCCTGCGACAGATAAATAACGTACGCTATGATTTATTAGTGAAACAGTCATACTTTTCTTCCCGAAAAAGGGCGTCAAAAAAAGAGGGGGCGTTATGAACACTCAACCTGTCATCGGGATTAGTGGATGTTTAACCGGCTCAGCCGTGCGATTCGACGGCGGGCATAAACGGATGGGGTTTGTGATGGACGAGCTGGCTCAGTGGGTGACTTTTAAACCTGTCTGTCCGGAGATGTCCATCGGTTTGCCTGTACCACGCCCCGCGTTGCGTTTGGTTCAAACCGCCCAGGGGAATATCCGCATGTGTTTTAGCCATGCGCCTGGTGAGGATGTAACCGATAAAATGTCCGATTTCACCGCTTCATATATCAATGGGCTTGGCGGTCTGTCGGGTTTTATCGTCTGTGCTAAATCACCGAGCTGCGGAATGGAGAGAGTGAGGCTGTATGACGAAAAGGGAAATCGTGGGCGAAAAGAGGGAACCGGTCTGTTTACCGGCACCTTAATGGAAACCTACCCATGGTTGCCGGTCGAAGAAGATGGCCGCTTGCACGATCCGGTGCTGAGGGAGAATTTTGTTGAGCGAGTGTTTGCGTTACATGAGCTTAATATGCTGCGAGCCTCTGGTCTTACTCGCCACGGTTTACTCAACTTCCACAGTCGCTATAAGCTCCAGCTTTTGGCTCATCACCAGGCGGGTTACCGGGATATTGGCCCTTTCGTGGCCTCGCTCCATCAGTGGGATGATTTGGATGCTTTTTTCGTGGTATATCGCGAAAAGCTAATGGCGATCCTCAAAACGCCCGCCTCACGGAAAAATCATACCAACGTACTGATGCATATTCAGGGCTACTTCCGCGATCGGTTGAACACCCGCCAGCGCGGAGAGTTGCGTGACGTTATCCTCAACTATAGCGGCGGACTGCTGCCAATATTGGCGCCACTGACTCTGCTCAAGCACTACCTTGCTGAATACCCAGACAGCTATTTACTTACCCAGAACTATTTTGATCCTTATCCGAAGGATTTAGCCCTACGGTTAATGATTAATTAGCCTGATAGCGAGTAAATCTGGGGCAAAAATATCCGTTGTTCGCGAAGGTTATCCCTGCTGTTTTCTGATGCGTTTAAGCAGGGATAATTTTCACGGTGTGTAATCGATGAGAAAATGCGGCCCGCACCCACAGGCAAATGTGCCGACCGCGATTTAACCGTTTCTGATTTCCTCATCGATACAAGGCTGAGGTTTGCCAAACAGATATCCTTGCGCGAAATCGCAGCCCAGAGCCTGAAGTCTTGTCAGTTGCTCCTGCGTTTCAACACCTTCTGCAACAGCCTTCATATTGAGAGATTTCGCCATACCCGTGATCAGTTTGATGATAGTCAGGGCGTCTTCCTGCGTAGATATCGAATGCACAAAGGACTTGTCTATTTTGATTTTATCGAAGGCCAGTCTGCTGAGGCGCGAAAGAGAAGAGTATCCGGTACCAAAATCATCGATGGAGATTTTTACCCCCAGGGTCCGGAGCTTATTAAGCGTATTTATCGGTGTAGCACTCTCGGTAAAGAGAGAGGATTCAGTCACTTCCAGTTCGAGGCGGTCAGGTGGAAGTCCAGTTTCTTTCAGAATGGTTAACACGATTCCTGCAAAGGCCTTGCTGCTTAGCTGGACAGGGGAGACATTGACTGAAATTTTAGCCGGAACCGCCCAACCCGCGGCTTCCCTGCAGGCAATTTCCAGCACCGCTTTCCCCATCTCATTAATCATCCCTGTTTTTTCAGCAACAGGAATAAAGCTATCCGGCGACAGGAGGCCCTTGAGAGGATGGACCCAACGAATTAGCGCCTCATAGCTGTATATTTTCTGACTGAAAGAATCGACAATAGGCTGGTAATACACCACGAACTCTTTGTTCACTATTGCTAATGCCATATCATGCTCAAGCGTTCTGCTTTCCTGCAATTTTTCTAACATTCGTTGCCGGAAGACTTTTATTTTGCCAGAGCCTTCATTTTTGGCTTCATAAAGGGCCAGATCGGCAAATTTATAAAGATAGTCGGAGCGACGCTCATTTTCTGAGATAACAATGCCAACACAGGTAGTTATGTTGATAATTGTGTTGTAAATGGTGTAGGGCTGGCTGATAAACTCACATATTTTCTGGGCTCGCGAAACGGCCCGACTTTCTGTCAGACCACTTGAGAGAAACGCAAACTCATCCCCGCCTAAGCGATACAGCGTATCCGACGTAAGGCTTGTCGAAATCAGACGATCCGATATCTGGCGCAGTAACATATCACCGGCATCATGACCATATGTATCATTGACCTCTTTGAATCGATCTAAATCAAACAACATCACTGTCACAGCATCGTTATTTTTCTCTGCCATTTCGATTGTTTTATTTAAATCGCTCCAGAATAGCTGGCGGTTATTCATCTCGGTGAGCGAGTCATGGTAGACGTCATATTCCAGTTTGGCATTCTGAATTTGTAGCTTTTCCTTCGATTTCTGCAGTTCTTCGGCAAGACTCTTGACCTGAAGGTGCGCCCGCAGAATATTTCTGTTTTGATAAAAAATGAGCACGCCCAGAATCGCACTCAGTATTATTAGCAGTACAGATGTCGTTGAGTAAATATAGTACAGCGTTTGAATTTTTTGGTTGGCGTTATTAATCGAGTTTACATCTTTGTTTAATGCGCCGGATGAAAGACGGCCAAGTTGTGCATCCAGGGTATGCATTTTTTTCAGATACGCCTGGAGTGCTGGACGGTTCATTTTCTCTAGATTATCATCCAGATAACTAAGGGTATTTTCAAGTGTTACCGCTAGCTCACGGTGGGCAATGTTGCTTTCTATGTAGCGCCCCAAATCACCTTCTTTTATCAAATCACTCTGGCTGAGCATAATGTCGAGACGCATGCGTACATCATCAAGATTCATCGTATCATCGATAGTGTAAAGACCAAGCAACGATTCAAATCGGTAATATTGTGATACCAACTGAGCGGCAGACCAGGAATCGGTGTAGTGAGTCAGTTTCTGTAGCTCTTGTTGCCTTTCATGCACGAGGAAAGAGATATATCCGGTCGATATAAAAAGAAAAAAGATGATGCCAGCCAGTATTCTGTTCATGATGTTCCTCTGAACGCTTACTCAATATCCATACTACTGACCTGCCATGCAGACCTTGAATAATAAATCTGATTATTTAGTTCCGGCATGCTGTCATAGGGGTACACAATGAATAATGGGCCCTTATCACGGATGCGCATATATTTTCCGTTGATTTTTAAAGCAAGGATGGCATTGTATTTTTTGAAATCACTGAGAGGGATAACGGTGGTGTAGTCATTAAGCGCAGTAACCTTTACAACGGAGCCGCTCGCTCCAACATAATCCATGAGTTTTTGTAGTGGAATACCCGTAAAGGTCGTACGTCCATTATACCAGGGGGAGGTGGTCTGAAAACTTACCATGCCCAGCTTCTCAAGGCTGGCGGTATCAAAAACCGCTTTCCCGTCTTCATTTGTATTTTCAATATTACCGGATAACGTTAAAAGAACTTTACCGGTGGGCCTGGAAAGTTCACCCGCCCAAAGCTGGGTGGAGAGCACAACGCTTACCAACATGACTATTAACCGCATTCTAACCTCACCAATCAGCCGGATGTAAAAGAATTATAATTTAGATATCACGCTATTTATATATTCCGCCTGTCTATTATTGATGATGTGAAGTTGTTTGTATTTTAATTCATTTAAATCAATGGGTTGCCATGCTTAATGGTTATGAATATTTATTAAATCAGGCGAAGTCTGTTATTAACGGACGGTGATTTTTGTTGTGTCTGTACAAAAAACACTCACTCTGTGGTTGTTAAAAAATCACACGATCATAAAGGTTTATTTTTTTGTGCAGCGACAGGGAATCGCTGTTTTATCGGCAGGTAACCTTGTTGAATAAATCGAACTTTTGCCTATTCCCGGGATTAGATTACACAGGCGTAGCAGACGTTCAAAAATAGTCAATTATCAGGAATTCAAAATATGCAAAATCACCTACAGGATCGTCAGCAACTTAATGAACTTATCAATGGCTGGATGCACCGCGATTGGGGGAATATGCCGCGCTGGCTTGCTGCATGAGCCAGGCGGATATACCTTGCTGAGCGCCGCATAACCGGGTTTATTCGCCAGCCTGAGCCGACTGGCGGGCATACAGATACGCGGTTGCTCTGGAGACGCCCAGATGCTGCGCCACTGTGTCCATAGATTTTCGTACGTTCAGCAAACCGTCTTTGCGTAATTGTTGAATCAGTCGTTTACGGTCTTCAGGTTTCAGGGCGCGGGCCGTCGTTGCGCATTTAGCGGCAAAGTCATCGATACGCTGGCGGATGACTTCGTTACTGCCGGGATCGATATGTTCCTTAATGGGAGAGTCAGCGGTTTCAGTAAAACGCGCAAGAGCACTCTGCATGCCACGAAACAGCGTCATATCCACGTTCAGACAGAGTGCTGCTACGTATTTGCCTTCATCATCCTTGATGCCGATGGAGGTACTTTTCACCGGGCGGCCATCGGCAAACTGGTTGCTGTAGTTGGCAATAATGCTGGGAAATTCAGGCGATGCGATTCGCGCCAGACCCAGTTCTGTTGCCGGTTGACCGGGTTCACGCCCGGACAGGTTATTATGGATGGATAAAATGGCATGTTCAGGATTTTTGAGATCATGAACCACCACTTCGCAAAACGGAGAGAAGGTCTCGCTCAAGCCCCTGGCGATAGTGTCAATTTGGCTGAGAAGTGAGTTGTTATCGGTTTTTGGCATGCCAGTCTCCTGCGGTGATGCCTGTTGCCATGATTGCGGGCAGTTTACAGTGAGCAGGGTTCGCTTTTCCAGACGCGAGTGTTCAGACGGTAATAAGGTATCCGCATGGCAGATACCTTCTTGATTACCCGGCAAGGAATTCACTGTAGCGGCTGATATCCACGTTCCCACCGCTGATGATAATGCCGATTTTTTTGCCGCGAAGTTCAGCTTTGCGCGCTCTGGCGGCGGCAAAACCCAGACAGCCAGTCGGCTCCACGACAATTTTCATTCGCTCAGCGATAAATTTCATCGAGGCGACTAATTCATCGTCTGAGACAGTCAGAATATCGTGCACATTTCGCTGGATAATCGGAAACGTAATATTCCCGAGATGTTGGGTCTGAGCACCGTCAGCAATGGTTTTCGGCGTATCGATATGAACAATCTTTCCGCTGCGAAACGATTGTTGACCATCGTTTCCTGCCTCCGGCTCGACACCATAGATGATGCAGTCAGGTGACAGATGTCTGGCTGCCAGTGAGGAGCCCGAAAGCAGGCCGCCACCGCCCAGACACACGAAAAGAACGTCTAGCTGACCCACTTCTTCAATCAGCTCTTTTGTGGCGGTACCCTGGCCCGCAATCACGTGCGGATGGTCGTATGGCGGGATCAGCGTCAATCCTTGTTTCTCTGCCAGCTCCCGCCCGATTTTTTCACGATCTTCGGTATAGCGATCGTAAATCACCACATTTCCACCATAGCCTTTTGTGGCTGCAACTTTAGCCGCCGGGGCATCATGCGGCATGATAATCGTCGCCGGGATCCCCAACAATTTTGCCGACAGGGCAATGGCCTGCGCATGGTTGCCGGACGAAAAGGTGACGACGCCCGCAGCGCGTTGTTCTGGCGTGAACTGGCGTAACGCATTCATGGCTCCGCGAAATTTAAACGCGCCCATTCTCTGGAAGTTTTCGCACTTGAAGAAAACTTCAGCACCAAATTCGTCATTAACCGTTCGGGAGGTCATCACCGGCGTTTTGTTGGCATAGTCGGCGATGCGCTCTGCCGCGGCGGCAACATCGTTATAATCAGGCAGTGTCATTTCAGTCATTGTTGTTCACCTGTATGTCGTTAAACGTCATGCTTGTGGGGCCAGGGCTATAGCTTCAACTTCCAGCGCGAAACCATAATGAAGTTCTGCAACGCCCGCTACCGCGCGGGAGGGCCGGAAATCACCGATCCACTCCCCATAGATTTTGTTAAACGTTGGCCATTGGTTGATATCTGTCACATAGACGCGTACTGACACCAGGTGCTGTCGAGAAATCCCAGCGCCAGCCAGGCAGGCATCAATATTCTGCAGTACCAGCCGCGTCTGCTCTTCAAAAGAGGCATCCGTTTTTTTTTCGCCATCACTTGTGACCGGCAACTGACCAGAAATGAAGACGAATCCGCCAGCCGTTGTACTGTGTGAGTAATGACCTGCAGGCGGAAAACCTCCTGCAGATGAGTTCAATGTAATGTCCACGGACATAAGTGAATCTCCTGTAGTTATTGATAATCCATTTTGTATAAAATAATACTGTTTGTATTGTTTTATACGCTTTCATACCGCGTTCGGCTAGTGATAGTTTTCACAGGTGATGATTTTGTGAACTATGGCAAACGTGACCCACGTTATATAGCTATCCAGGTGCAGTGAAAGAGGGGGAACGCTTTTGATGAGGGTAAAGCAGGGGAGTGAAGAAGCGCCCCGGGGCGGGGCGTTAAAGCCAAAAATTAGCCGATATGGCCGTGGTTAATCTTACTTAACGGTTCATTGATATCGAAGATTTTGCACGTCACGTCATCTACACCCAGGTGCTTCAGGCGGGCCGTGTGTTTTTTGATATAGGCCAGAGCGCTGTCTTCATCCTGAAACAGGTAGATGCCACCCGCTTCGTGGTTTGCTGCGTTCTCGGTCCAGATTTTCCAGATGAAACCCGGTTCCTGGTTGATGGATTCTGCCAGTTCAACAAGCTGATGTGACATCTCAGCGCCAAACGGACCAGGAAAATCAAAGTGTATCTGCACGAGTTTGTTTGCCATAAATCCTCCATGGATTGGTTAATTCGGGTAAGGCTGCTAGCGTAACAGCACTTTACCCGTCAGATAAGTTACTGCTTGTCCACCAATATAAACACGCGTTCCTGTCAGCTGGCAGCGTAAATCGCCGCCGCGTTCAGAGACCTGGCGCGCCAGCATCTGCGTTTTATTCAGTTTTGCAGCCCAGTAAGGAATCAGCATGCTATGCGTCGAACCGGTAACCGGGTCTTCCGCGACCGCTTCACCCGGGCAGAAGAAACGGCTGACGAAATCGTATTCCCCGTCACCCGGCGCGGTGATACATACCATTTTCCCGAGGGGAATCATGGCGTGGATATTCGGGCGCACAGCCTCAACCTGCTGTTGATTCTCCATCACGACCATGTAATCGCGCGCGACGCGCACTTCTTTATATTCGGTGATGCCCAATGTTTCCAGCAGTAAGGCGGGCGGTTCGGCAGGTTCGCTTTGCCAGGCAGGAAAATCAAGCGTCAGCCAATCACCGCTGCGCGTGACCGTCAGTGGACCCACAAAACGGGTGGAAAAATGGATGGTCGCTTCCGGGAAATCCAGATGTTCAAAGATGACATGTGCGGCGGCAAGCGTGGCATGCCCACACAGATTAATTTCGCCTTGCGTGGTAAACCAACGCAGCTCGAAGCCATTCTCATTGGCGACAAAAAAAGCGGTTTCCGACTGGTTATGCTGCTGCGACATTTTTAATAATATTTCATCGGGCAACCAGTCATCGAGCGGGCATACTGCTGCGGCATTACCGCCAAACGTCGTAGTGGTAAAGGCATCTACCATGTAGAAATCGATTTGTTGCACGGTGTAACCCTCTCATCGCACTCAGGATATCCCACACTCTATCATGCAATGATTGTCATTGGTTAAGCGCCCTGATTCGCCTGCGTGGTAAAAATTCGCTATCATCCGTTTCCACACTTCATCCTGGCCGCTCATGTCTACGATCCTCGATACCTTTATTGCCCCGCCTTGTCATGAGGAGATAGCGATCCTCTATCAGGACGAGCATCTGGTGCTTATCAATAAACCCACCGGACTGCTTAGCTTGTCGGGGAAAAACCCGCAGAATTTCGATTCGGTACATCACCGGCTGGTACAAATTTATCCCGGCTGTACGCTGGTACATCGGCTTGATTTTGGGACGTCAGGGCTGATGGTGATTGCCCGTAACAAGGCTATCAACGCCGCGCTTTGCCAGCAGTTCAGTCAGCGCGCGGTAAGCAAGGTGTATAGTGCGTTGTTGTGCGGGCATCTGAAAAACGATGAAGGAGTTATAGACGCAGCGATTGCCAAAGACCCGGCGCTGTTTCCACTGATGTCGATTTGCGCCATTAACGGTAAACCCGCGCGCTCGCGCTATCAGGTTATTGAGCGTTTTCATCATCGCCAGCAAGATGGGGCGTTACTCGCTTTGACACGGGTACGGCTGACACCTGAAACCGGGCGTACCCATCAGTTGCGGATCCACTGTCAGCAGTTGGGGCATCCCATTTTGGGGTGCGATTTATATGGTGGGCGTCTGCTGCCAGGCACCGAACGGACGTCAAGACTGATGCTGCATGCCAGTGAACTGCATTTCAGGCATCCGGTCAGTCAGGAATGGATAACGGCCCAAAACGCCAGCCCGTTTTGAGGATATAAAAAAGCCGCCAGATGGCGGCTATTTGGGGATTATCGTGCGGCGCGTTGTAAAATAACCGCTGACGGCTGGCGCTGCAGAAAACGCATCCGCAACATCATCAACACTGCCGCAGAGGTCAGGCCGATAATAAAGCCCATCCAGAATCCTGCCGGTCCCATCCGGTCAACCACCAGATCGGTCAGCGCCAGAATATAGCCGCTCGGCAGACCCAGTACCCAGTATGCCGTAAAGGTAATAAAGAAAATGGAACGCGTATCTTTATAACCACGTAGGATACCGCTGCCAATAACCTGGATAGAGTCCGATATTTGATACACCGCGGCCAGTAACATGAGCTGCGCTGCCAGAGCGACAACTTCCGGGTTATTGTTGTAGAGCAGGGCAATGTGCTCACGGAATGTTACGGTGAAAATCGCCGTCACAACCGCCATGCAGACGCCGACGCCCAGACCTGTTCTGGCTGCGGTTTGCGCATCCAGCGTGGAACCCTGGCCCAGACGATAACCGACTCGAATGGTGACGGCTGCAGCCAGAGACATCGGCAGGACGAACATTAACGAGCTGAAGTTGAGCGCGATCTGGTGTCCGGCCACGTCGACAATCCCCAGCGGGGAAACCAGCAGCGCCACCACAGCAAACAGCGTCACTTCGAAAAATAACGCCAGCGCGATAGGTAAACCCAGCTGTACCAGGCGCTTCATTACGGCGGTGTCCGGTTTCTGGAAACCACGCTCATTACGGATATCACGCATCGAGCGTGCGCGTTTAACGTATGACAGCATGGCGATAAACATCACCCAGTAAACCGCCGCCGTTGCCACGCCGCAGCCCACGCCGCCAAGTTCCGGCATGCCAAAATGCCCATAAATGAAAACATAGTTAACAGGAATGTTCACCAGCAGGCCGAGAAATCCCATCACCATCGCCGGTTTGGTTTTGGCCAGACCTTCACACTGGTTACGGGCTACCTGGAAGAACAAATACCCCGGCGCGCCCCACAGCAACGCGCGCAGGTAGCCGACAGCTTTATCCGCCAGTGCCGGGTCGATGTTATGCATGGAGCGAATAATGTATCCCGCGTTCCAGAGCACGATCATAATCAGAATGGAGACGCTGCCCGCAAGCCAGAAACCCTGGCGTATTTGATGGGCTATACGATCGCGGCGCCCGGAACCATTGAGTTGCGCAATCACTGGCGTCAAGGCCAGCAGCAGTCCGTGACCAAACAGAATGGCCGGCAGCCAGATAGATGTGCCAATGGCGACGGCCGCCATGTCCGTGGCGCTGTATCCGCCCGCCATGACGGTATCAACGAATCCCATTGCGGTTTGAGCGATTTGCGCAAGAATCACCGGAATTGCCAGAGCTAATAACTGACGCGCTTCACTTACATACTTTTGCACGTGTACACCACTATATTGTTGTTATTTGAGAGACTAAAAAAGCCGCCTTATATGGCAGCAAGGAGAAAAAGCAGGGGAAATTTCAGTCTATTGTAGCGAGGAATACGTAATTCTCCAGTGAAAAAACAGGCAGTAGCGGCGCATTGCTGGCAACCTGAATTTCCACCTGCTATTGTGCTGTGCAGAGATGTCTTAATTCAGTTCAGGAGTTAGAAGTATGTTTACGGGTATTGTGCAGGGCACCGCGAAATTGGTGTCCATTGATGAAAAACCAAATTTTCGTACGCATGTTGTGGAGTTACCTGAATATATGTTGGATGCGCTGGAGACCGGCGCATCGGTTGCCCACAATGGGTGCTGCCTGACGGTAACCGAAATCAACGGTAACCAGATAAGCTTTGATCTGATGAAAGAAACGCTGCGTATCACCAATCTGGGTGACCTGAAGGTTGGGGATTTGGTCAACGTTGAGCGTGCGGCAAAATTCAGTGATGAAATTGGCGGACATTTAATGTCGGGCCATATTATGACGACCGCCGAAGTGTCGAAAATTCTGACCTCGGAGAACAACCGCCAGGTGTGGTTTAAAGTTCAGGATCCGTCGCTGATGAAATACATCTTGTACAAAGGATTTATCGGAATTGATGGCATCAGTCTGACGGTCGGCGAGGTGACACCGACGCGTTTCTGTGTGCATTTGATCCCGGAAACGCTGGAACGTACGACGCTGGGTAAGAAAAAGTTAGGCGCGCGGGTCAATATCGAAATCGATCCTCAAACCCAGGCGGTGGTTGATACCGTTGAGCGCGTACTGGCGGCGCGTGAAAGCGCCATCAGTAACGTAACGGGTGAGGCGGGAGCCTAAGCCAGAGTGTAAAACCCCCGTTGGCACGGGGGTGATAACGATTAGCGGGGAACGCGCAGGCCGTGTTCAACGCCGCGGGAAAAAACCACCTGCCACAGCTGGATGTCGCGAGCACGAAACGCACCGGCGCAGGCGTTCAGGTAATAGCTGAACATCCGTTTAAAGCGTTCGGTATAGTTATCGGCGATTTCAGGCCAGGATCTCATGAAACGCTCGTGCCAGGCCATCAACGTTGTATCGTAATCCGCGCCAAAATTATGCCAGTCTTCCATCACAAAATGCGGCTCGCTGGCGTTGGCAATCTGGCGAACTGACGGTAAACAGCCGTTCGGGAAGATATATTTATTGATCCACGGATCAACGTTATTGTCGGTCTTTTTGGAACCGATGCTATGCAGCAAAAAGAGACCGTCGGGTTTTAAATTACGATCAACCACTTCAAAATAAGTCGCGTAGTTCTTCGGCCCCACATGCTCAAACATGCCGACGGAGACAATGCGATCAAATTTGTCGTTAAGGTCGCGATAATCCTGCAGCAAAATTGTGACATCCAGCCCCGCACAACGCGCCTGCGCCATTTTCTGCTGTTCTGCCGAAACGGTCACGCCCACCACGCTAACGCCATATTGTGACGCCATAAACTGGGATAAGCCGCCCCAGCCGCAGCCAATATCGAGCACCCGCATGCCTGGCTTCAACTGCAGTTTTTCGGCAATCATTTTTAGCTTCGCCTGTTGGGCAGATTCCAGGGTATCGGCATCTTTCCAGTAGGCGCAGGAATACTGCATATAAGGGTCCAGCATGCGGGTAAAGAGATCGTTGCCCAAATCGTAGTGTTCTTTGCCGACGACCCACGCACGTTTTTTGGTCTGTAAATTGAACAGGCGAGCCGTGGCGATACGGAGCGTATCTTTAAAGTGGCGGGGGAGTTGGTTTTCAAGACCGGCGCGCAGGACTTTACAAAAAAACATGTCCAGCCGGTCGCATTCCCACCAGCCATCCATATAACTTTCGCCCAACCCTAACGATCCTTCCTGCAGTACGCGTTTGAAAAAATCGGGGTTCGTTACGCGAATATCTGCCGGTGCCGGACCATTAATGGTAATACCTGCACGGCTCAATAATTCATTGGTGATGCGGTACCAGTCATCATCCGGTACGCTGACGTCTTCTATACACGATGAACTCATAGCTTCTCCATCACTGGTCGGTGATCAGAACCTTAAAATAGCGTAGACGCTTTTTTGGGCTTTGTGAGAACTCTCACGGAATTAATCCGCGAATCTATAATCCGACGTAGAACAGAGGAAGGGAGGAACCCTTGCCGAAAAGACCATCCATGGGAAAACGGGAACGTTCTTGTCCCCGTTAACACATAACAATTATCGTTTTTTTAACAACCGGAAATCAGTATAGGCCTGAATTTTTGACGATTCAACCAATAAATATTAGCAGGCTAATCAATTATCAAAGGTGATTACTAGTGAGACTCACCGTGGGCAATTTGCGCCCGATCATCTGTGTGCGGGGCATTAGCCTTCTGCGACTGCATTTTGTAACCCGCGGCCGCCAGCAGCACCGTTGTCAGCATCACGCTGGTGGTGGTGAGCAGCGGGGTGGCGATCAACCAGGAAACCACAAGGCTTGCCAGGAAGCATAAACCCAGTTGCAGTGTGTTCTGCAATGCCGCTGCGCGTCCCGTAGCTTGTGGGAAAGGACGTAACGCCTGAGCCACAACAATAGGGTAGATTGCTCCATTGGCAATCGCCATAACGCAGAATGGGATGAGGATTTCAGCCAGCGCAACATGGTGAATAAAGCCGGTTGCCCAGGTGGCCACTACGCTAAAGGCATACAGAATGAGTAACCAGGGCAGCAACTGACGGCCCTGCCATTTTTGCAGCGCAGCGCGGCAGCCGTAACCACCAATTAAGAAAGCTATGGTTTGTGGAACATAGCTCAGGCCAATCACCGCCGGACTGTAGCCCATTTCGCTGAGGATGAACGGGGAACCCGTCAGCCACGCGAAGAAGCTCGCGGAGCAGGCGGCATAAATCAGCACGTTTCCGCGGTAAACTTTTGAGCGCAACAGGGTAGCGAAAGTCAGTTTATCCTGGCTGTCGTCGCGTGCTTTAGCTGTTGGTTTTAAGCGCAGAGCCGGAAGCATCAGGATTAGAGTAATGGCAAACAGGGTGGCGAAAATGGCCTGCCAGGAAAAATGTACCAGGATCCAACTGCCTAATAACGGCGCTAATGCCGGGGATAACCCGACCAATGGCATAATGGTGGCAAAGATGCGGTTTACTTTTTGTGAAGGATAATAATCGGTGACCAGCGCCTGCCAGATAACCGATGCCGCACAAACGCCAACGGCCTGAACAAAGCGTAGTACCAGCAGACCGGTGGCATTTTCAACCCACAGCATGCCCAAACTGCCCAGCGCGAAGATGGATAAACCCAGCAGCAAAACAGGCTTGCGACCATAGTGGTCAGAGAGCGGCCCCCACAGAAGTTGCGCGACGGCAAAACCCGCTAAGAATAAGCTAAGACTGGCGCTGACGGCAGATGCAGGCGTCTGCAGATCGGACTGAATTGCGGCAAAGGCGGGCAGATACATATCCGTTGCCAGAAAGCCGAGTACGCTAAGACCCGCCAGCCAGACTAAAAATCCTTTCCCAGGTTGCATCATCATTTCTCTTTTTTTAGCAGTAGAACAATGCCGCTGAGTGTAGTGAGTGTAATTCTTGCTGTGAAACGCTAATATTTGCTTACTGATTTCAAATTTTTTGTAGGCAGAATATGTGGTCGGAATATTCACTTGAAGTTGTGGATGCGGTTGCGCGTAACGGTAGCTTTAGTTCGGCCGCGCAGGAGTTGCACCGCGTACCCTCGGCGGTAAGCTACACCGTGCGTCAACTGGAAGAGTGGCTGGCGGTGCCGCTTTTTGAGCGACGCCATCGGGACGTGGAATTGACGCCTGCCGGTGCATGGTTTCTCAAAGAAGGCCGCTCTGTTATCAAAAAAATGCAGATCACCCGCCAGCAATGTCAGCAAATTGCCAACGGCTGGCGCGGGCAGTTGGCGATCGCGGTAGATAACATTGTCCGCCCGGATCGTACCCGACAGATGATCGTGGATTTCTATCGTCATTTTGATGATGTGGAACTGCTGGTTTTCCAGGAGGTGTTTAACGGTGTCTGGGATGCGCTGTCCGATGGGCGCGTTGAGCTGGCAATCGGCGCCACGCAGGCGATTCCGGTGGGGGGGCGCTATACCTTCCGCGACATGGGAATGCTGAGCTGGAGCTGCGTGGTGGCAAGCCATCATCCGTTGGCGTCAATGTCCGGACCGCTAAGCGACGACACGTTGCGCAACTGGCCGTCGCTGGTGCGTGAAGACACGTCGCGTACGCTCCCAAAGCGTATTACCTGGCTGCTGGATAACCAAAAGCGCGTTGTGGTGCCTGACTGGGAATCTTCTGCTACCTGTTTATCTGCAGGTTTATGCGTGGGCATGGTACCGACGCATTTTGCCAAACCGTGGATTGATAGCGGCAAATGGGTCGCGCTACAGCTGGAGAATCCATTTCCTGATGCCGCATGCTGCCTGACATGGCAACAGAACGATACGTCGCCGGCATTGAGCTGGCTGCTGGACTATTTAGGGGATAGTGAAACACTGAATAAGGAATGGTTGCGGGAGCCCGATGAGGCTCCCGCACAACAGTCTTAACGACGGTAATCGCGGAACGGGCCGTCGGCAACGGAGCGGCGCTCTACCAGGCGCGGATGAACCTCGATAGACTGCGACTCTTCACGTTTATTCACGATACGGTCTAACAGCATGTTGAAGGCCGTTTCCCCCAGTGAATCTTTAGGCTGGTGAATGGTCGTCAGAGCCGGCGTGAAGAAGCGGGCGTTGCGCACGTTGTCGTAACCGATGAGCGAAACATCCTGCGGTACGCGCAGTCCCATCTCGTCAGCGGCGCACAGCGCACCCATCGCCATGATATCGCCACCGCAGAAGACGGCGGTCGGACGATGCGACTGTGACAGAATTTGCTGCATGGCGCGATAGCCCGATTCAGGCTCAAAATCGCCCTGCACAATCCAGTTTTCAGGAACTTTAATCAGCGCTTCTTCCATCGCTTTCATAAAGCCTGCCAGACGCCCGGCTCCGGTATTACGCTCCATTGGTCCTGGGATCACGCCAATCTCACGATGACCGCGTTCTACCAGATACCGACCCGCCATGTAACCGCCTTCGAAGGCGTTATCAATGACCGTATCGGTAAAGTCGGCTTTAGCTTCGCCCCAGTCCATGACGACCATCGGAATATGGCGGTACTCTTCGAGCATCGAAAGCAGCGACTCCGGATACTCAGAACACATCACCAGCAGACCATCAACGCGCTTTTGCGCCATCATCGACAGATAAGCCTGCTGTTTTTCGAGGCTGTTCCATGCGTTACCCAGAATCAGGGTATAGCCTTTCTGGAAACAGTTTTTCTCAACGGCTTCGATAATTTCAGCGAAATAGGCCGCTTCGCTGCTGGTGGCCAGCAAGCCAATAGACTTGGTGTGATTCACCTTCAGGCTGCGCGCCACGGCGCTCGGAGAATAGTGCAGCTCTTTGATCGCCGCCCAGACAGCATTACGCGTTTCTTCCGCGACAAAGCGCGTCTTGTTAATTACGTGTGATACGGTTGTAGTGGAAACGTTTGCTCGCTTCGCTACATCTTTAATTGTTGCCATTACATCTCACTCCAGACCATATCCTAAGCTCCTGAGAATACTCCAGGTAAACGTTTGCCTTAACACACCCTTAGCGCAACGTAAGGGTTGCGGCACGCCGGGAAAACGACACGGAACGTCAGGAAGGGGTCAATGGCCGGTACGCTAATCAAGTAAGCGTGGAATTTTGTCTGATCTTAACGAAAAGGGGAAGAGTTAAAAGCAGTTATCAATATAAATCGTGAGAGATTTTTGCTTTCAAGTGTGTAAAAATGCGCAATATCACTTTTTGTGTGGGAATAAAAAGGAGAAAACTTGATGAGCACCGATCTGAAATTTTCGTTAGTGACTACCATTATTGTTCTGGGTTTGATCGTCGCGGGTGGCCTGACCGCAGCGCTGCATTGATTTCCCCCGAGGGAGTTCGCTCTCCCTCATCCTTTCCGCTTGCCTTTCCCGTCGATTGTTTGCGAATAAGCAAAAGTCTTTTGCAATTTTGTTAACTTTATTAATTTTGTGATCAATGTCATGCTTTTGACTCTTATTTTATGTCGCGCCCCGGCTCGACGTTACGGAGTCGAAATATGAAACTCAATTATCCTTTACTGGCGCTGGCGATCGGCGCGTTTGGCATTGGCACCACTGAATTTTCGCCAATGGGATTATTGCCCGTCATTGCCAAAGGTGTGGATGTCTCGATTCCCGCGGCCGGAATGTTAATCAGCGCGTATGCGGTTGGGGTTATGGTGGGTGCTCCGCTGATGACATTACTGCTGTCTCATCGTGCGCGACGTAATGCGTTGATATTCCTGATGGCGATTTTCACGCTGGGCAACGTGCTTTCGGCTATCTCGCCGGATTACACCACCCTAATGTTATCGCGTATTTTGACCAGTCTGAACCATGGGGCATTTTTTGGTCTTGGCTCCGTTGTCGCTGCAAGCGTAGTACCCAAACATAAGCAGGCCAGCGCCGTGGCAACCATGTTTATGGGGTTGACCATTGCCAATATTGGCGGCGTTCCTGCGGCGACCTGGCTTGGTGAAACCATCGGTTGGCGTATGTCGTTTATGGCAACGGCGGGTCTGGGCGTCATCGCCATGGTCAGCCTGTTCTTCTCTTTACCCAAAGGTGGGGCGGGAGAGCGCCCGGATGTCCGTAGCGAACTGGCGGTACTTATGCGTCCGCAGGTGCTGTCGGCGCTGCTGACGACCGTTCTGGGAGCGGGGGCGATGTTCACGCTTTATACCTATATCTCACCAGTGTTACATACGATCACCCATGCCACACCGGCGTTTGTGACCGGTATGCTGGTGCTGATTGGCGTTGGCTTCTCAATCGGTAACTATCTTGGTGGCAAACTGGCTGACCGTTCCGTCAACGGTACGCTGAAAGGCTTTTTACTGCTGCTGATGGTTATTATGCTGGCCATTCCTTTCCTGGCGCGTAATGAGCTGGGTGCGGCAGTTAGTATGGTGGTCTGGGGGGCAGCGACGTTTGCGGTCGTTCCGCCGTTGCAGATGCGCGTGATGCGCGTTGCCAGCGAAGCGCCTGGATTATCATCGTCAGTCAACATTGGCGCGTTTAATCTGGGGAATGCTCTGGGTGCCGCAGCCGGTGGGGCGGTGATTTCTGGTGGGTTGGGCTACAGCTTTGTTCCGGTGATGGGGGCAATTGTGGCGGGGCTTGCGCTGCTGCTGGTCTTTATCTCGGCGCGCAAACAGCCTGAAGAGGCTTTCACTACCGCGAATTAATGCTAAAACGCAGAAGGGTTCTCCTTCTGCGTCATCTTTTTTATGCTGCGAAGTTCTTCGCAACAAATTCCCAGTTCACCAGCGCCCAGAAGTTTTCCAGGTAGCCAGGACGGGCATTGCGATAATCGATGTAGTAGGCGTGTTCCCATACGTCAACGGTCATCAGCGGGGTCGCGTCGGTGGTCAGCGGTGTACCTGCATTGGAGGTGGAAACGATAGCCAGTTTGCCATCCGTTCCTTTTACCAGCCAGGTCCAGCCAGAACCGAAGTTTTTAATAGCGGCATCGGTGAACTGCGCTTTGAAATCCGCAAAGCTGCCAAAGGAGGCGGCAATTGCTTCGGCCAGTTTACCGGTAGGTTCGCCACCTGCGTTCGGTGCCAGGCAGTTCCAGTAGAACGTGTGGTTCCATACCTGTGCTGCGTTATTGAATACACCGCCTTCAGAGCTACGTACGATCTCTTCCAGTGATTTGCCTTCAAACGCCGTGCCTTTAATCAGGTTGTTCAGATTAGTCACGTAAGTTTGATGGTGTTTGCCATAGTGATATTCCAGCGTTTCGGCAGAAATGTGCGGTGCCAGAGCATCTTTGGCATACGGTAATGCAGGTAATTCAAACGACATTGCTTCTCTCCTTATTATTTGTATTGAGTACACACAATAGCCTCATTGTGAGTAAGGATAGGGTAGCAAATTGAAAGGTTATGCAAAAGAAGAACTTACCCTACAGCATGTACTGTAGGGTAAGTTTTTAACGAATTGTTTTTGGCGTCATTACCCGACGAGCGCCCACATAGTGGCGCTGCCAGTAATCTTCACTCAGAGAGGTGATTTGAATTTCCTGGCCGCTGCGCGGTGACTGAATAAACTTACCGTTGCCAACATAAACGCCAACGTGATCGGCAGTTCCACGCCCCTGGGTACGGAAAAATACCAGATCGCCATTTTTCAGTTCGCCACGTTCAATCGGCGCGGCATCGCGCAGATGATACATTTCGTTCGCTGTACGTGGAATGCGGAATTTCACCAGATCTTTATAGGCGTAATAGACCAGACCGCTGCAGTCAAACCCGGTTCTTGGTGAGGTGCCGCCCCAGCGATAAGGCTTGCCGATTTGGTTCATCAGCGTGGACATGGCGGTTTTAGTGGCTTTCTGCACTTTCACTTTATGCGCGTCAGCCAGCGTCGTTGGTGCGGTGGTTTTCACTTTTACACAGCGCGGCTTATGACCTTTGCGCGGCGTGCATTTTTCAGTCCAGGTAACGGCAGCGGTTTGTGCTGCGGTGTTTTTACCACGACGGTTTGCTGTTTTAGTCGACTTTGCCGGAGCGGCAGTGCGATGTTTAGAAGAGGAAGCGGTTTTGGTGCTGGTTTTGCTGGTGGTTTTTGTCGCCGTTTTTTTGCTGGTCTTTGTTGTTTTTTGGCTGGTTGTTGCGCTTTTCTTTTTATCTACCGTTTTGATGGTGTGGGAATGGGTAGGTGTCGTCCTGGCCTGCTTGGAAGCATGAGCCATGGGCGTAAAGGGCAGTGTAGTAAAAAGTAAAGCACAGAGCGTGATCGAGATTCGGTTTATCCGCGCCACTGAGCAATCCTCTGGTAAGGCAGGTCTATCATGCCTGCGTGTGATTTTCAAAACTTGATGATTCTAATCTATAGAAAGAGGGAAAGTTAATAGCTTTTTTGTTTAAAACTACGTTTCGTAACCGACCGCAAAAAAAATCAGCAATTAAAGTTGGCGTTGGTGAACGAATAATCAAATCCACAGGCTTTAAAGGGATAAGTGAGATTGTGAATGCAACTTTTGGCGTCAGGGGATAAAATAATAACGCGTAATGAAAATGTTATTTTCCGTTGCCTGTCTGACCCGCTACAATGTCAGACTACTGCCGTAAAAGAAGTTTAAGGAAGCAAGATAATGAGCACCACTATCGAAAAAATCCAGCGCCAGATCGCTGAAAACCCGATTCTCCTGTACATGAAAGGTTCCCCTAAACTGCCAAGCTGCGGTTTCTCCGCTCAGGCTGTGCAGGCGCTGTCCGCCTGTGGTGAACGCTTTGCTTATGTTGATATTCTGCAGAACCCGGATATTCGCGCCGAGCTGCCGAAATACGCAAATTGGCCAACCTTCCCGCAGCTGTGGGTTGATGGCGAGCTGGTTGGCGGCTGTGACATTTTGATCGAAATGTACCAGCGCGGTGAGTTGCAGCAGCTGATTAAAGAAACAGCGGCGAAATACAAAACCGAAGAGCCGGATGCTGAATAATATCAGCGTAAATAAAAAAGCGACCTCGTGATGGTCGCTTTTTTTATCGGTCCGTTATGCCTCTTCAGGTACCGGAAGAGGCCAGCCGCCGAGACGTTTCCAGCGGTTAACAATTTCGCAAAACAGCACGGCCGTCCGTTCGGTGTCATACAGCGCCGAGTGCGCCTGAGTCCCGTCAAATTCCATTCCCGCCGCCAGGCACGCTTTCGACAACACAGTTTGCCCCAGAGACAGGCCGCTTAAGGCCGCAGTATCAAAGGTGACGAACGGATGAAATGGATTACGTTTGAGCGAGGCGCGTTCTGCTGCGGCCATCATAAAACTGTGGTCGAATGTAGCGTTATGCGCCACCATGATCGCCCGATTGCAGCCGCTGTCTTTAATGCCTTTACGCACCATTTTAAAGATGGCATGCAGAGCGTCATATTCGCTGACCGCTCCGCGTAGCGGATTGTTAGGGTCAATTCCGTTAAAGGCGAGGGCTTCCGGCTGCAAATTCGCGCCTTCAAATGGCTCTACGTGGAAATGTAACGTCGTGTCCGGCATCAGCCAGCCTTGTTCATCCATTTTCAGTGTGATGGCTGCGATCTCAAGCAGCGCATCGGTTTTGGCATTGAACCCTGCGGTTTCGACATCAATGACGACAGGATAAAAACCACGAAAACGGTCACACAGACCGGAAAGTTGAGCGTTATCGGACATCTGGGTCTCTTAATACGGGAAAATTGCAGCGCGTATTATGGCAAAATGATGAGTATAAAACTACGGGCACAGACGATCTGCGCCCGTGGGGAGGTTAGTCGCCCAGGCCGCGCCCGGCGTCTTTCTCTTCGATCAGTTCAATTTTGTAACCGTCTGGATCTTCAACGAACGCAATTACGGTGGTGCCGCCTTTTACCGGACCGGCTTCACGCGTGACGTTACCGCCATTCTGACGAATACGTTCACAGGCTTCGGCCGCGTTGTCTACGCTCAGGGCGATATGGCCGTAGGCAGTGCCCAGCTCATACTTGTCGACACCCCAGTTATAGGTCAGTTCGATCACGGCTTCGCTGGTTTCAGGACCGTAGCCGACAAAGGCCAGGGAGTATTTGTATTCAGGGTTTTCGCTGGTTCGCAGCAGCTTCATGCCCAGCACGTTGGTATAAAACTCGATGGAACGCTGCAGGTCACCCACGCGCAGCATGGTATGAAGTAAACGCATCTTTTTCCCCTTCGAAAATGGCTAATACATTCAAAATGTTGTTTTAGTATAGCGGCGTTGTGACGCCGCTATCAATGGCAGAACGGAGTTTGTGACGTTAGAGGGTAGGATAATCGGTGTAACCTTCCGCGCCGCCGCCGTAGAAGCTTTCGGCACGTTGCGGATTCAGCTCCGCTTTACGCTGCAGACGCGCAACCAGATCCGGGTTTGCGATATAGGCGCGACCAAAAGCAACGGCGTCGATCAGGCCCTTCTCGATCAGTGCTTCTGCTTTTTCAGGTGTGTAGGCACCCGCACCAATGATCGGACCGTGGAAACGTGCACGAACTTTTTCGCGAAACGCATCGGAATACGGCTCGCCGCCAGCCCAGTCCGGCTCAGACATATGCAGGTAAGCGATTCCGCGCTTGCCCAGTTGTTCAATCAGATACAGCGCATCGGCTTCTTCGTTCGGGCCGTTGTCAACATTCTGGAATGAGCCAATCGGAGAGACGCGAATACCAATGCGGTCGGCACCCCATTCTTTAATACCGGCATCGACAACTTCCAGCACCAGACGTGCACGATTTTCGACGCTGCCGCCGTATTGATCGGTACGCTGGTTAGACGTTGGCGACAGGAACTGGTGCAGCAGATAGCCGTGAGCGGAGTGCAGTTCAACCATGTCGAAACCCGCTTCGCGCGCGTTGGCAATCGCCTGACGGAAGTCATTAACGATGCCGGGAATTTCTTCCGTTTCCAGCGCACGCGGCATTGAGGTATCCGCACGCGTTGCCAGACCATTTTCATCACGCAGCGAGGTCCGGGTACCGGCGCTAATTGCGGAAGGTGCGACCGGTGCCTGACCGTTGGGCTGCAGACTGGCGTGAGAGATGCGCCCGGTATGCCACAACTGGACCGCAATATGACCTTGCTCCGCATGTACGGCAGCGGTGATTTTTTTCCATGCGGCAATTTGCGCTTCGCTGTGTAAGCCGGGTGCCCCCGCATAGCCTTTCGCCTGTGCGGAAATCTGTGTAGCTTCACTGATGATAAGACCCGCGCTGGCGCGTTGACGGTAATACTCCGCCATCAGCGGAGTAGGGATGTCGCCAGGCTCAATGCTGCGCAGACGCGTCAGTGGCGCCATGAATACGCGGTTTGCTGCCGTAATAGCACCCACTTTCAGTGGGGAAAAAAGTTTTTCAGATGACATATGACACTCCTGAATAGACCGGTCGTCTAGTAATAAAAGAAATAAAAACGCCTGTTAAACGGCAGGCGTAGTAATGATGGTTTTAACGTGCGCCAGCGCATTTTCCAGCGGGGTGGCGCTACGAGAAATCTTGGCCTGCAGGTTGGCGCCCAGCCACAGAGCATACAATACCTGCGCCTGTTGTAACGGCTCGCCAACAAAGGACAGACAATGATTTGCCTGACCTTTCTCCAGCGCCTGCGCTAACAGCGCAATAATGTGCCGCGCGCCTTTATCCATCGCCGTGCGCATATCTTCTGACAGATCGCACACTTCGGCAGACAGTTTTACGGTTAAACAACCGCTGATAATGCCGTGCTGGCTAAACTGGTTCAGAGTTTCCTGATAGTAGGCCAAAATACGGTCGCGATAGTTTCCTGCCCCCGTATCAAAGTGCGTAGCCAGTCGCTGATGATAGGCCGCATAGTGGCGTTCCAGCATCGCAACACCGAACGCTTCTTTAGAGCGAAAATAGTGATAAAACGAACCTTTGGGGACTTCAGCGGTTTTCAGTAGTTCGCTTAAGCCCATACCGGTGAAGCCGCGCTGCATACACAGCAGTTCGCCAGTCGCCAGCAGATGTTCGCGTGTATCGTGTTCAGTGATTTTGTTCATGGAAAGGAGTGTAATAGACCAGTCGGTCTAATGCAATAGCGCTTGCGAGAAATTCAGTTAACGTCTTCAATAGGTATATCAATCTTACGAAAGGAGGGGATGTGGCCGAACAGCTGGAGTTTTTCCCCGTCCAGAGCCCATGCCGTGGAATATGTCAGTCTGACGAGCGCGGTTTTTGCCGCGGCTGTTTTCGCAGTCGGGATGAGCGTTTTAACTGGCAAAAGATGAGCGATGCCGAAAAGCAGGAAGTGCTACGGCTTTGTCGTCAGCGCCTGATGCGTAAATTACGAGCAAACAAAGCCAACCCTTCGGAAGAACCGCAACAACCTTCACTCTTTTAAAAGCGTAATTGCGTATACTCGATGCACATTCACTTATAAGGAAGCTGCTATGGTTCAGCGTATTACTATTGCGCCGCAAGGTCCGGAATTTTCTCGCTTTGTAATGGGGTATTGGCGCCTGATGGACTGGAATATGTCCGCGCGCCAGCTAGTCAGCTTTATTGAAGAACATCTGGATCTGGGCGTTACCACCGTCGATCACGCCGATATTTACGGCGGATACCAGTGTGAAGCGGCGTTTGGTGAGGCACTGAAGCTGGCCCCGCATCTGCGTGAAAAAATGCAGATTGTTACCAAGTGCGGGATCGCCACGACGGCGCGCACGGAAAATGCGCTGGGTCATTACATCACCGACAGCGCGCATATCATTGCCAGTGCGGAAGCATCGTTGAAGTTACTGGCGACCGATCATATTGATTTGCTGCTCATCCACCGTCCCGATCCGCTCATGGATGCGGACGACGTCGCCGACGCGTTCAAAAAATTGCACCATAGCGGAAAAGTGCGTCACTTTGGCGTATCTAACTTCACCCCGGCACAGTTCTCACTGCTGCAATCGCGTCTGCCGTTCACGCTGGCGACTAACCAGGTTGAGATCTCACCGGTACATCAGCCGCTCCTGCTGGATGGTACTTTAGATCAACTGCAACAACTGCGCATTCGTCCGATGGCCTGGTCCTGCCTCGGCGGTGGTCGTCTGTTTAATGACGATGCGTTCCAGCCATTACGTAATGAACTTGCCACAATCGCCGAAGAGTTAAACGCGCAGTCCATTGAGCAGGTGGTGTATGCCTGGATTTTACGTCTGCCGTCTCAGCCGCTGCCGATTATTGGCTCAGGGAAGATAGAGCGTGTACGCGCCGCCGTTGAGTCTGAGTCATTGAACATGTCTCGCCAGCAGTGGTTCCGTATTCGCAAAGCTGCGCTGGGTTACGACGTACCGTAATCGCGTTTTTGACGCTTCTCCGTTCAAATTTGTGTCACTGGTTTACACTTATCAATCAGACACCTTTTGGACGGAGGTCTTATGAAGCGTTTGAGTTTGGTCATTATTACTCTACTCGCCTGTGCAGGTGCGCAGGCTGCCAGTGAAGAAAAAGTGACAATGAATCTGGTAACGTCGCAAGGCGTCGGCCAGGCGATTGGTACGGTCACTATTGCTGAAACCGGGAAAGGGCTGGAGTTTACGCCCGATCTGAAAGCGCTGCCGCCGGGTGAACATGGCTTCCATGTGCATGCGAATGGCAGTTGCCAACCGGCGATTAAAGAAGGAAAAGCCTCAGCCGCGGAATCGGCTGGAGGCCATTATGATCCGCACCAAACCGGCAAGCACGAAGGTCCGGAAGGCGCAGGCCACATGGGCGACCTGCCGCTGCTGGTGGTGAATAACGACGGTAACGCCACAACACCGGTCATTGCGCCGCGGCTGAAAACGCTCGATGAGGTTAAAGGCAAAGCGCTGATGATCCATGTCGGTGGCGATAATATGTCCGATCAACCAAAACCGCTTGGCGGTGGCGGAGCGCGCTACGCCTGTGGCGTTATTAAATAATCAATTGCCTAGCGTACCCGGCGGAGGCGCCTGTTCGAGCTGCGAAAGCGAGCAGTGTAGTCGCCAGATAAGCGCCGACAGTTCTTGCGCCGCAGGTTGATGATGGTGGGCGAGCGTGTCGCAAATACGCTGTAGCTCACTCAGCGTGGCATTCAGCGGTCGTTGCTGAACGCCGCGCTCACTCATTACGTCGCGAAGCAACGAAATACACACGTCTCTGACACGAGCCAGAGGATCTGAACGCACCTCCCAGGTGCGCAGTTGCCACACCACGTGCGAGCAGTTCAGCAAGACAACCCCCCAACGCAATAGCCAGCGTCGCGCCAGTGCATCCTGACTGTTGCTGAGCTGGCTGACGTGGTGATAGGTCAGCGACTCAAATTCGTTTTCACTGAGCGAGGGATGTCGGCTGAGCTGATCGACAAAATTCCGGCGCAGGGCGCGAATATGGCGGCGACTTTTCCGCGCATCCGATCCGGGCCGCAGAATGGCGAATGCCAGCCACGATAGCGCCACGCCGGTGATTTTCGCCATATTGTCATTCAGGAAATCAGCAAAATCATAAACCGGTGGATTAGTCACCGCGATAAACGATCCCATAAACACGATTAGCTGTCCCCAAAGACCCGCCAGCGCTGGCATTTGCAGCTTCAGGAGTTGCATGGTAGCGAGCAACGGGAAGAGAAACAGAATAAATTGCCAGAGGTCAGAGATTTGCACCATCAGGCCAAACTTAACCACAAAGCTAAACAGCGACAGCAGAACCAGCGTGCGCATCAGCAAAGAAAGTGACTTGAACGGCGTGGCTACGGCGGAATAGAGCACGCTGCTGATGGCCGCGAGCGTTAGTGCGCCAGAGCCTGATTCCCATTGCGCGCCAATGCTCCATGCGCCGATAAGCATCAGGGTACAGAACGTACGCAATCCGCTCCAGAGTGCTTCCGCATTATCGGTATGACGGGCAAGTCCTGGCGTGCGGGCGATAGTAATACGCTCGGCGGTAACGCCATTTTCCAGTAAATGCAGATAATGACTGCTGCGTAAGTACAGCCGACAAAAATAACGCAGTCGTTGCCAGAAGGCGACGTGCCGATAGTCGCGCGCATCGAGGGGACGCAGGGGGGCAATAATACGCGCGACGGTGTAGGTGTCGGTATTGGATTTGACCAGCTCGCTGAGCAGTTGTTCGATGATTTCCCGGGTATTAGCCGGGGGAGTGGGCCAGTTCAGGAGCATCCTGCGCAGACTGGAGATCACGCTGGTCATACGTAACTGCTGATGCAACAGCGAATTGAGCAACGCATTTTGACGGCGAAAACGGTAGTGACTCCAGAACGCCTGAATACGCAGCAGGTTCATGGTCAGAATCTGACCGATAACACCTTCATGGGCTGTGCGAATCGCATCCGTTGTCTCCGGTTGCCAGAGTAAGCTGGCATGCTCCAGTAAACGCGAATGCATGTTTTTCAGCGCGGTAAGCAACGTGGTCCCATCGGAGGTGCTGGGGAGGATCATCATCATCATGCCGCCGCACAGGATACCGACGATGACCTCGCATACGCGGGCCTGAGCGATATCCCACAACTGCGTAATCTCTATGGTATTGACCATGGGAAAAGCAATGATCGCCGCCGTATAACCGGCCAGTTGAAAGGCGTAGGCGACGTTATTGGTGAAGTGAGCGCAGGCCCAGGTACAAAAACCGATCCACACTGACATGCTCAGCAAAAGCAACCACGGCTCATTGAGGGTATGACCGGCAATAATCAACGCGGCGGTGGCACCCAGCAAGCTACCCGCAACACGACCCAGACTTTTGCTGATAACCCCGCCGACGGTGGGAAAGCTGACCACTGCCGCCGAGGTCATCGCCCAGTAGGGCTCATCCAGATTCAGGTAATAGGCGAATGTTAACGCCAGACACATCGCAATGGTATTTCGCAACGCATAACGCCACTGCGCTACCGTGGCTTTAAACCACGGCCAATGGCCTGGCATCAGGTGGGACAGTTTCATTTACGCTGGCCGATAGACACGCTGCAGGTCGTACCAGAAACCAGGGTGACATTCTGCGGCAGAGCGTCGAATTCGATGCGGACCGGAACGCGTTGGGCCAGACGCACCCACGGCACATTGGGTTTGATATCGGGAATCAGACCGGAATCGCTTTCCACACTTTGGTCGTAGATGGCGCGACCAATACTGGATACGTGACCCTGTAACTTTATGTTGCCGCTGTATAGCGTGATAACCGCAGGCGCACCTTCACGAATGTGGCGCAATTTGGTTTCTTCAAAATACCCCATCACATAGAAAGAGTGGCTGTCGACAAGGGCAAACAGAGGCTTACCGGTTGAGGCGTAGTCTCCAGTACGAGTTGAAAGGTTGGTGACCCAGCCCGCTACGGGCGCTTTGACCACCGTCTGCGTCAGTTGCCACTGTGCCTGGCGCAGACTGGCCTCGGCTGCTTCAACGCTGGCCTGCATGGCTTTCACGTTGAGGTTAGCAGTATCCAGATCTTCGGCTGAGATATAATTTTGCGATAAATGACGGCGGCGGTTGGCTTCGTTATTGGCTTTCGCCAGATCGGACTGTGCCTTCGCCAGCTGCGCTTGCTCATTCAGTTCAGCAATGTGAAACGGCGTCTTGTCGATGATAAAAAGGACATCGCCTTTGTTCACAAACTGGTTATCTTTTATATTGAGTTCGCTAATGCTGCCTGAGACCTGCGGCGTGATGCTGACCTGCTCAGCACGCACTTTGCCATCACGTGTCCAGGGCGATTGCATATAGTAATTCCACATCCACCATCCGGCGAAAACTGCGATTGCAGCGACTATAATGGTGGAGAAGTATTTAATGGTTTTAAGCGACATAATCACCACACAATCAGCATTACAAAGGCCAGACATACGCAAAGCGTAAAGAGTGACAGATCCATTAACAGGGGATGCCAGATTTCGCCGGAGTAAATCCAGTCGCGTAGCAGGCGATGAACAACCAGCCAGAGAATAAATCCTGATACAAACGCCTTGAATACAGGAGGGAAGTAGACAGATGCTCCGATCATTAAATCTTGTAGGGGCAATCCTGTTGCATTAAACATAAACTTCACGGGCAAAATCCTTGGCGGAAGAGAGCATTGCTATAGGTTTAGCAAAAAAGAGACAATGAGTCTCTGTAACGCATAATGTCTGAAAAAATGTCAGCCGGTAAGCAAATTTGGCAATACATTTGTTTTGGGAATACAAATGCTGCACACTATTCTAAAATCAGCATAATAACTTAGCAAGCTAATTATAAGGAGATGAAATTGGAATCGCCATTAGGTTCTGATCTGGCACGGTTGGTGCGCATTTGGCGTGCTCTGATTGACCATCGCCTGAAACCTCTGGAGTTGACGCAGACGCATTGGGTTACGCTGCACAACATTCATCAATTGCCGCCTGATCAATCGCAGATTCAGTTGGCTAAAGCGATTGGCATCGAGCAGCCTTCGTTGGTACGCACGCTTGACCAGCTGGAAGAAAAGGGACTCATTTCACGACAGACTTGCGCCAGCGATCGTCGGGCAAAGAGAATTAAACTGACAGAAAAAGCAGAGCCGCTGATTGCAGATATGGAAGCGGTTATCAACAAGACGCGTGGAGAAATTTTGGAAGGGATTTCAGCTGAGGAAATTGATCTGCTGATTAAACTGGTCGCCAGACTGGAACACAATATTATTGAACTGCAGTCACAGGCCTGAAACGATGAGATGACGTGTGGCCAGAGCCTGACCACACGTGAATTCGATTAGCGTGGAGACACGGTAACCTGGCTGCCGTTGTTAGCCATAACAACGCGCTGGCCAGCTGAGAACTTGGTCGCACCCTGTTTCTGAACCACCATGATGGTATTACCGTCGTCCTTACGGATTTCCAGTTCTACACCCTGGGTTTTATTCATCGCACCTTGTACGCCTTGACCCGCTACGCCACCGGCAACTGCGCCAGCCGCTGTGGCTAATGAACGACCCGTACCGCCGCCGACGGTGTTACCCAGGAACCCGCCGAGTACCGCACCACCAATGGCGCCAATCACGTTTGCGTCATCGCCACCCTGGATTTGCACCGGACGAACATGAACAATTGTACCGTAGGTAACGTTCTGAACTTGTTTCGCTTCGGATGCCGTGTATACGTCGCCTGAAAGGCTATCATTGTTAACGCAGCCCGCCAAAGATACACCCATTAATGCAACAGTCAGCACACGTTTAATCATTTACAAATCTCCTTTAACACCACGAAACGCTAATAAAGCACCCTTCATGGCTAAATTATATGGCACTTGTGAGCCTAAGGTCACATGTTCTACTGGAACAATATGAAAATCTTAACCGAAATCGGATATACCGAGTATAAACGAATCATTCATATAATTGATGTAATAAAGCGTCCATTGTAATGATTAGCCCTCAAAAATCATTAAGGAAGCATGGCATTAGTCGGCACTTTATGGTTGAGTGTCAAGGCTAATTTGCTTAAAAGGATGACATATGAAATCGGGCCGTTTTATCGGTGTAATGTCTGGAACCAGCCTTGATGGCGTCGATGTTGTGCTGGCGACGATAGATGAAACGATGGTTGCGCAACAGGCGAGTCTGACCTGGCCTATCCCTCTCCATATAAAGCAGGCGATCCTGGATATCTGCCAGGGGCAGCAGCTTACGCTATCGCAGTTTGGCCAACTTGACGCACAGCTCGGTTATCTGTTTGCCGAGGCTGTGAATGCGCTGTTGGCACAGGAAAAATTGAAACCGCATGAGATCGTTGCGATTGGCTGTCATGGGCAAACCGTGTGGCATGAACCGACGGGAATCGCGCCGCACACGCTGCAAATTGGCGACAACAATCAAATCGTCGCGCGTACCGGGATAACGGTGATCGGCGATTTTCGTCGCCGCGATATCGCTCTCGGCGGACAGGGCGCGCCGTTGGTTCCCGCTTTTCATCAGGCGCTGTTGGCTCATCCAACGGAGCGGCGGATGGTGCTAAACATTGGCGGAATTGCCAATCTGTCTCTGCTTATCCCACAGCAACCCGTTCGCGGTTACGATACCGGGCCGGGCAATATGCTGATGGATGCCTGGATCTGGCGGCAATGCGGCCAACCCTATGACAAAGATGCGCAGTGGGCCACATCGGGAACGGTGATCCTGCCTTTACTGCAAAATATGCTTAACGATCCTTATTTTTCTGCGCCTGCGCCGAAAAGCACTGGCCGCGAGTATTTCAATTATGGCTGGATAGAACGTCATATGGCGCAGTTCCCGGGAATAAGCCCGCGGGATGTGCAGGCGACGCTTGCCGAACTGACGGCCGTGACCATTTCCGAGCAGGTCTTGCTAAGCGGAGGCTGTGAACGGCTAATGGTATGCGGCGGCGGCAGCCGTAATCCGCTGCTGATGATGCGTCTGGCGGCGTTATTGCCAGGGACAGAGGTCACTTCAACCGATGAGGCTGGGATCAGCGGCGATGATATGGAGGCCCTGGCTTTTGCCTGGCTGGCGTGGCGAACGCTGGCGGGATTACCGGGAAATCTGCCTTCCGTGACCGGCGCATCAGAACCGAGCGTTTTAGGGGCGATTTATCCCGCTAACCCACGAACTCAGAGTTAACTGAAATTATTCAGCGCCATATGTCGATAAACTAGGGATATTAGGGAGGGTGCCATTACCCTCCAGGACCAGGAAAGTCTTCAGGATATGGCTATGAAAAAACTGTTGTTAGTGTGTCTGCCGGTACTGCTTAGCGGGTGCAGCGTGTACAACCAATTTGTCGAGCGTATGCAAACGGATACCCTCGAATACCGCTGTGACGAAAAACCGCTTACCGTGAAGCTGAACAATACCCGTCAGATGGCGAGTTTTGTTTATGATAATCAGCTATTGAACCTCAAACAGGGCGTGTCGGCATCAGGTGCTCGCTATACCGATGGTATTTACGTCTTCTGGTCTAAAGGCGACGAGGCAACGGTCTATAAACGAGACAGAATTGTGCTAAATAACTGTCAGTTACAGAACCCGAAGCGTTGAGATTTTCACCTGGGCGGCGCACAATAGCGTCACCCACTGACAATCCGTAGCCAACATCATGTCTGATAACGACGAATTGCAGCAAATCGCGCATTTGCGCCGTGAATACACGAAAGGCGGTCTCCGCCGCCGCGATCTTCCCGCCGAGCCCCTTGCGCTGTTCGAGCGCTGGCTGGGGCAAGCTTGTGACGCCAAACTGGCCGATCCCACTGCGATGGTCGTTGCTACCGTCGATGAAAACGGTCAGCCTTATCAGCGTATCGTGTTGCTCAAACATTATGATGACAAAGGGCTGGTTTTCTATACCAACCTCGGTAGCCGTAAGGCACATCAGATTGAGAAAAACCCACGCATCAGCCTCCTGTTTCCCTGGCATACGCTGGAACGGCAGGTGATGGTGATCGGCAAGGCTGAGCGCCTATCCACGCTGGAAGTGGTGAAATACTTCCACAGTCGCCCACGTGATAGCCAGATTGGCGCCTGGGTCTCTAAGCAATCCAGTCGGATCTCCGCGCGCGGTATTCTGGAAAGCAAATTCCTCGAACTGAAGCAGAAGTTTCAGCAAGGTGAAGTTCCACTGCCCAGTTTCTGGGGAGGCTTTCGCGTGAGTATTGAGCAGATGGAGTTCTGGCAGGGTGGCGAAAACCGTCTGCACGATCGTTTTTTATACCAACGCGAAGATAACGCGTGGAAAATTGATCGCCTGGCCCCCTAAAGATGCAAAATTCTTGTTTTAAGCGCTGGTGCTGAACAATCCGGCGCTTTATTCTATGTTTCTTTCGCATCAGGCGAAAAGTCGTGTACCGGCTAAGGTGCAGTCGTTTTATACATGGAGATTTTGATGGCAAGCAGTAACTTGATTAAACAATTGCAAGAGCGGGGGCTGGTGGCCCAGGTGACGGACGAGGAAGCGTTAGCAGAGCGACTGGCGCAAGGCCCGATCGCGCTCTATTGCGGCTTCGATCCTACCGCTGACAGCTTGCATTTGGGGCATCTGGTTCCATTGTTATGCCTGAAACGCTTCCAGCAGGCAGGCCATAAACCTGTCGCACTGGTGGGCGGCGCAACCGGTCTGATTGGTGACCCGAGCTTTAAAGCCGCTGAGCGTAAACTGAATACCGAAGACACCGTGCAGGAGTGGGTGGATAAAATCCGCAAACAGGTTGCACCGTTCCTCGATTTCGACTGTGGCGACAACTCGGCGATTGCTGCGAACAACTATGACTGGTTTGGCAGTATGAATGTACTGACTTTCCTGCGTGATATCGGCAAACACTTCTCCGTTAACCAGATGATCAACAAAGAAGCGGTGAAGCAGCGTCTGAACCGTGACGATCAGGGGATCTCTTTTACCGAGTTTTCTTACAACCTGCTGCAGGGTTATGACTTTGCCTGCCTGAACAAACTGCACGGTGTTGCGCTGCAGATTGGCGGTTCTGACCAGTGGGGCAACATTACTTCGGGTATCGATTTGACCCGTCGCCTGCACCAGAACCAGGTGTTTGGTCTGACCGTTCCGTTGATCACTAAAGCTGACGGTACGAAATTCGGTAAGACGGAAGGCGGCGCTGTGTGGCTGGATCCGAAGAAAACCAGTCCGTACAAATTCTACCAGTTCTGGATTAACACCGCCGATGCGGATGTTTATCGCTTCCTGAAATTCTTCACCTTCATGGACATTGAAGAGATCAATGCGCTGGAAGAAGAAGATAAAAATAGCGGTAAAGCGCCGCGCGCCCAGTATGTTCTGGCTGAGCAAGTAACGCGTCTGGTTCACGGCGAAGAAGGTCTGGTAGCGGCAAAACGTATTACCGAAAGCTTGTTCAACGGTAATCTGAGCGATTTGAGCGAAGCGGATTTCGAACAGCTGGCGCAAGATGGCGTGCCGATGATCGAGATGGACAAAGGTGCCGATCTGATGCAGGCGCTGGTGGACTCCGAGCTGCAACCTTCTCGCGGCCAGGCACGTAAGACAATCGCGTCTAATGCGGTGACCATCAACGGTGAGAAGCAATCCGATCCGGAATATTTCTTCCAGGAGAGTGATATCCTGTTCGGGCGCTACACCTTACTGCGCCGTGGCAAGAAGAACTATTGTCTGATTTGCTGGAAGTAAGATTTAGTTAGCAGGGGCGTGGGAAACTACGCCCCTTTATTTTTTCAGGGTTGTGGTAAGTAAAATGAAGAATATCCTCGCCATCCAGTCCCACGTTGTTTTTGGTCATGCGGGCAACAGTGCAGCAGAATTTCCAATGCGTCGTCTTGGCGCAAATGTCTGGCCGCTGAATACCGTTCAGTTTTCTAACCACACACAGTACGGCAAATGGACCGGTTGCGTTATGCCGCCGAGTCATCTGACTGACATTGTCCAGGGCATTGCCGATATCGATAAACTCCAGACTTGTGACGCAGTACTGAGCGGCTATCTTGGCTCGGCTGAACAGGGCGAGCATATTCTGGGTATTGTACGCAAAGTAAAAGCGGCCAATCCGCAGGCGAAATATTTTTGTGACCCGGTGATGGGCCATCCGGAAAAAGGGTGTATCGTCGCGCCGGGCGTAGCGGAGTTTCATGTGCGCCATGCGCTTCCGGCCAGCGATATTATCGCCCCGAATTTGGTTGAGCTCGAAATTCTGTGCGAGCATGCGGTGAACAATGTCAATGAGGCCGTGGCGGCAGCGCGTGAGCTCATCGCTCAGGGACCAGAAATTGTGCTGGTGAAGCATCTGGCTCGCGCGGGTATCAGCGCAGATCGTTTCGAGATGCTGTTAGTTACTGCTGAACAGGCGTGGCATATCAGCCGACCGTTAGTCGATTTTGGCGCACGTCAACCGGTTGGCGTGGGTGATGTCACCAGCGGCTTATTGTTGGTTAAACTGCTGCAGGGCGCGTCTTTACAGCAGGCGCTGGAGCACGTGACGGCGGCGGTGTACGAAGTGATGATTGCCACCAAAAAAATGCACGAGTATGAGCTGCAGGTTGTGGCTGCGCAGGATTGTATCGCGAAGCCTGAACACTACTTCAGCGCGACGCAGTTGTAACCAATGCCCGATGGCGCTCACGCTTATCGGGCCTGCGTTTGTTTGGCTGAAAGCCGGGTAAGCGCAAGCGCTTCCCGGCAACAACAATTAATTTAACCCTTCTGCTTTCAACGCCGCGGCAACCGCCGGACGTTTAGCCATACGCGCCATATACGCATCGATATTGCTTAATCCTGCCATATTCAGCTTAACCGCATAGGCCCAACGCAGCATGGTGAACAAATAGGCGTCCGCAATGCTGAAGCGCGAACCGCAGATCCATTGGTTATCTTGCAGCGCGTCGTTCACATACTGCATTTTTTTCTCCAGCAGCGCGCGAACGGTTGGCTTGAAGTCTTCCGGCGTATCGGGACGGAACAGTGGGGTAAAGCCCTTATGCAGTTCTGTCGCAATGTAGTTAAGCCATTCAATGGTTTTGTAACGGGAGAGGCTGCTGGTCGGGGCAAGGAGTTGACGGTCTGGAACGGTGTCCGCCAGGTATTGCATGATGGCGACGCCTTCGGTCAGTAGCGTACCGTCATCCAGCAGCAGCGCGGGAACTTGCCCTTTTGGGTTTACCGCGAAAAAATCATCGCCGTTTTCCAGACGCTTCTTCATCAGATCAACACCATCCAGCGTGAAATCTTTACCGCTCTCACGAAGTGTGATGTGGGAAGCAAGAGAACAAGCGCCCGGTTTGTAGAACAGTTTCATCGGTAACTCCTTTTGGCTGAGGTATATCGTATGGTAGTGCTAGCTCAGGCAAAAAAAAAGCCGCTAACACTAGTTAGCGGCCTGAAAAAGAGTTTCCCTGAGAATTACGCTGTCGCAGCCTTAGAGGCTTTCTCATTGACGTCATCGTCCTGAGTCATACGATTCAGTTTCGGTGCCGTCAGCAGCATCAGAACAGCGATAACAGCCGTAGCAACACCAATCTGCAGGAACACACGACCGTAGACTTCAAGGGACATCAGCGGGTCAGTGACGTTCTCTGGTACAGCCATCATGTTGGCTACGTAACCACCGATGATGTTTGCACCGGCAGTGGTCAGGAACCAGCTACCCATGATGAAGCCCATCAGGCGTTGCGGAACCAGCTGAGCCACCATTGCCAGACCCAGACCGGAGATCATCAGTTCACCGATACTTTGCAGACCGTAGCAGATGATCAGCCAGTTAACGGAAACGATGCCCGCATCGGTAGCGAATTTAGCACCCAGCGGCAGGATCAGGAATGCACCGGAACACAGCACCATACCAATCGCAAACTTGGTTGGCATCGGCAGGGTATCGCCCATCTTGTTATAGATAGCGGCGAGGATTGGGCTACCAATGATGATCCAGAACGGGTTCAGTGCCTGGTACTGCTCAGGTTCGAAAGCAATGCCAAGAATAGAGTGCTCAACGTTACGAATCGCGAAGAAGTTCAGTGAGGTCGGCATCTGGCTGTACAGCACGAAGAAGATAATCGCTTCCAGCATCAGAATGAAGGCGACGATCATTTTACGACGCGCAGCACCGTGCATGGTGAATGCTTCTTTACCGAAGATAAACACGATACCCAGAGCAATGACGCCCAGAACCATACGTGCGATCTGCTGGTTGTGCAGCAACCAGGTTGCAATCGCGATCAGCACCACGACGCCAACAATAGTCAGCAACAGGTTACGGAAGTTGATCGGCTCAAAGTCAGGTTTAGAACCGTACTGTTTAACCCAGCGCTGACAGAATGCGAAGTTAACAACGGTAATCAGCATACCCACGACGCTCAGAGCGAACGCGGTGCTCCAGCCGTAATGCGCAGCCAACCACGGTGTTGCCAGCATAGAGAAGAATGAACCGATGTTGACGGACATGTAGTACATGGTAAATGCACCATCAAGACGCGGGTCATCTTTGGCATAGCAGGTAGAGAGCAGGGATGATGGGTTTGCTTTAAACAGGCCGTTACCGACCGCGATGGCCGCCATGCCCATATAAACGATACCCGCATCGTGACCAGACCATGCTACCAACGCATAACCGATGGCCAGGACAACGGCACCCAGCATAATGACACGTTTTGTACCCAGAACTTTATCACCTAACCAGCCGCCAATGGCAACCAGACCGTACACCAGGGCGCTAAAGGACGAGAAAAGGGTGATGGAATCCGCTTCTGACATACCCAGTTGTTTAACCAGGTAGACGGCCATAATTCCTTGCAGGCCGTAATAACCAAAACGCTCCCACAGCTCAATAGAGAAAATGAGATAGAACGCTTTTGGTTGTTTGAAGGCGTTTAAACTCACGCTTTCTGTTGGTTTATTGTTTGCAGTAGACACTTTTACCTCTTTTTTTACATCCCATATCAACGGGGGTGTTCAGGCACGTGATGAGTCAAGTTCATCCGTCCGATTGTTATAGTGGGAGGGGAAACGGCAAGTAATGTTCACTATCTTGACCATTCAGACAAGTGGTTTGTAATAATCTGTTACATATATCATGACTGGTGAAATCGTCGGGACTGTGAAATGTTATCTAGCGTTAAATTTCTTCATTTGAAAAATGGCAGATTTTTACACTGTTTAATCAGGGTAAAAACCGCAATGTGGCGATATGTTCTGCTATTTGCGCTTGAATCCAGTGATATAGGCCATTATCTGAAAAATAGCCAGTGTAATGTTTTGTTTAGAAACTGTTCAGTTAGGTCATCTGATTGTCACTTTAACTAAAAAATAAATATTTTTTAACATTATGTTATCTGGATGATCTGGATCACGTATAGATAGAAATTTCTTTTACTAAAAAAACGATTAACCTGCTCAGGTGTTAATTAACAAGAATATTGCATTAGATATGGGCGGTTGAGCGGCATCATTGTCGGGAAAATAAACTCAGGGGAGTGCATAACTAATCGTTATGTTAGCGAGGGGCAAGCAGTATGCCCCGGCAGCATCAGATATCGACTTTCTCTTTGAATTCGCAAAGATCTTCGATAATGCAGGAACCGCAGCGCGGCTTTCTGGCTATACAGGTGTAGCGGCCATGAAGAATTAACCAGTGATGGCAATCGACTTTAAATTCACTAGGTACGACTTTCAGCAGCTTCTCTTCAACCTGCTCGACGTTTTTACCCGGGGCGAACTGGGTACGATTACAAACGCGAAAAATATGGGTATCTACGGCAATAGTGGGCCAGCCAAAGGCGGTATTTAACACCACATTAGCCGTCTTTCGCCCAACCCCGGGCAGGGCTTCTAATGCGGCCCGGTCTTCAGGCACTTCGCCATTATGTTGCTCCAGCAGAATGCGGCAGGTTTTAATCACGTTCTCCGCTTTGCTGTTAAACAAACCGATTGTCTTGATGTAGGACTTAACCCCTTCAACGCCAAGCTCCAGCATCGCGGCTGGCGTATTGGCGATGGGGTAGAGCTTAGCCGTCGCTTTATTGACGCTGACATCGGTGGCCTGCGCGGAGAGCAAGACTGAAATCAGCAGTTCGAACGGCGATGTAAAATTTAGCTCGGTTGTCGGATGCGGATTGTTCTCACGCAGGCGCGTCAGTATTTCCAGCCGTTTTGCTTTGTTCATTACACATTCCCTGTTTCACCGGCCGGACTGTCCGTGACAGCCGCCTCGGCACGACGTTTCTTCATTTTCTCATCAATCAGATACTTAACAGCCAGCATCAGACCCAGGCCAATAAACGCGCCTGGTGGCAGCATGGCCAGCAGAAACGGCGTATCGGTATGGAAGATCTCAACGCGCAATACTTTGGCCCAGCTACCCAACAAACCGTCTGCGCCATCAAAGAGTGTACCGTTACCAATTATTTCACGTAGCGAGCCCAGAACAAACATGGCGCCAGTTGCGCCCATGCCGATGGAAAAGCCATCGAGTGCGGATAGCGCAGGGCCTTTTTTGGCTGCGAAGGCTTCAGCGCGGCCAACAACAATACAGTTGGTCACAATCAGCGGGATAAAAATGCCCAGAGACTGATACAGGCCAAAAGCGTAGGCATTGATCAACATTTGCACCGCGCTCACCACGGAGGCGATGATCATGACATAAATCGGAATACGTATTTCAGGCGGTGTCCAGCGACGAAGGGCAGAAATCGTCAGGTTCGTCAGCGTCAGGACGAGCGTAGTCGCGAGTCCCAGGCCCAGCGCGTTAGTGGCGGTCGAGGTGACGGCCAACAGCGGACACATCCCGAGTAACTGCACAAGCGCGGAGTTATTTTTCCATAACCCTTGGACAATAACGTCTTTAATTTCGCTCATGGTTTATTCTCCACAGGCGCTAAGTTGAGGAAGTTTCGCGGGCAGCGTCTGCGCATACAAACCGGCGCGTTTTACTGCATTAACTACCGCACGCGGCGTAATGGTTGCGCCAGTAAACTGGTCAAAGTCGCCGCCGTCTTTTTTCACCGCCCAGTGAGCGTCGTTACCCGCAGCGATCGTTTTGCCGCTAAAGTGGGTGATCCAGTCGGACAGTCGCAGTTCGATTTTATCACCCAGCCCTGGCGTTTCATGATGTTCGGTCACCCGCGTACCCAACACGGTACCCGAAAAATCGACACCAACCAGCAGTTGAATAGCCCCGGAATAACCATCTGGCGCCGTAGCTTCAAGAATTGCTGCAACGGGACGATCGTCCTGGCGGGCAATATACACTCGGTGAGTGCCTTTGCCCAACGCCTGCGCATCGACCAGATAACAACTTTCGGACAAGTTATTATTGTAGCGATCGCCTGGCAGAACCTGATCGAACAGCGTTTTTTGCTGCAGCGCGGCTTGTTCATCAATGGTGGACTTGGTTAATTGATTGATTGCCGCGGTTAACCCCGTCGAGCCCGCTGCAAACAGCGCCAGAGTAATACCGTGTTTACGAATCGTTTTCAGCATAGGGAGTCCTTAGCGATGTCCGTACACGCGAGGGCGGGTGTAATAATCAATCAGGGGAACCGTGATATTTGCCAGCAATACGGCAAAAGCCACGCCATCAGGATAACCGCCAAAACTGCGAATCAACCACACTAACAGGCCCGCAAGTGCGCCAAAAATCAGGCGACCACGGTTGGTTGTTGATGCTGTAACGGGATCGGTAAGAATAAAAAATGCACCCAGCATGGTCGCGCCGGAAAGTAGGTGCAACTGAGGCGAGGCCAGCGAATCTGGCGAGAAAATCCAGCCTAAAGTGGCACAAACGGCGAGCGACAGCAGGAAGCTAACCGGGATATGCCAGCGAATCGCTTTCTGCCATAGCAACACGACGCCGCCCACCAGCCAGGCAAGGTTAACCCACTGCCAGCCAGCACCTGCAAGCATGCCGCTGTAGATTGGGTATTGCATCACCTGCTCAACAGTACGTCCCGCATGCAGCGAAGTCTTAAAGGTATCGAGAGGCGTTGCCTGACTGATACCATCAATACCCATACGCAGCGTGTTCATATCCCCGCCGCTGGCGGTATGTCCGCTAAAGATAACGTTCAGGGCGTCAAAAAAACCAGGCACAGTCGCCGCAATTTCATGCGGCGGCAGCCAGCTTGTCATCTGTACCGGGAATGAGATAAGCAGCACCACGTAACCAATCATGGCGGGGTTAAACGGGTTCTGACCGAGGCCGCCATACAGCTGTTTAGCAATTATAACGGCGAATACCGTGCCTAAAACTACCATCCACCAGGGGGCGAGCGGGGGAATACTTACGGCCAGCAGTAACCCGGTGAGCAACGCGGAGTTGTCTTTTAAAATCGCGGCAATGGGTTGTTTGCGCAGTTTAAGCACGCCCGCTTCGGCGGCGATAGCGCTGATGGCGGCCAGAACTATCTGGAACAACGTACCCCAGCCAAAGAACCACAGCTGAGCGGCGATCCCCGGCAATGCAGCCAGTAATACCAGCATCATGATACGCGATGTCTGGCGCTGGTTATGGGTATAAGGGGAGCTTGCTATTCTGAATACCATTTATTCCTCGTTTACAACCTGCTGCTGGGCGGCTTTCTTTGCCTGAGCGCGTGCAATAGCGGCCGCGACGGCGGCTTTACGCGGATCCATCGGTTCGGCTGTTTCCGTTGCGGTTTCCTGTTCAAGCTTGCGGGCTTTGGCGCGGGCGATAGCCGCTTCCACGGCGGCTTTACGCGGCTCCACCGATTCGGCTGTTTCCGTAACCGTCTGCTGCTCAAGCTTGCGGGCTTTGGCGCGGGCGATAGCCGCTTCCACGGCGGCTTTACGCGGCTCCACCGATTCGGCTGTTTCCGTAACCGTCTGCTGCTCAAGCTTGCGGGCTTTGGCGCGGGCGATAGCCGCTTCCACGGCGGCTTTACGCGGATCCACCGGTTCGGCTGTTTCCGTTACGGTTTCCTGCTCAAGCTTGCGGGCTTTGGCACGAGCGATTGCCGCTTCAACTGCAGCTTTACGCGGGTCGACCTCTGTGCTGCTGCCTCCAGCTTGGGGAGGGTTTTCCATCCGGGTTGCGCGAGCTTGCGCCTTACGCGCCTCGCGTGCGGCAATCACGGCACTATTGTCAGGTTTTTCGCCAGCCTGAATGACTACCGGCTGCATTGCCTGAGCCTGCTTTTCTTTTACGCGAGCCAGCGCGGCGGCAATGGCATCATGATCTTTAGCCGCAGGCTGAACGGCAGCGCTTTTGTGACGTTCAAGACGTGCTGCTTTTTCACGTTCGAGTCGCGCCTGTCGGGCTTCAAATCGCGCTTTCGCTTCAGCGGCACGTTTTTCTTCCTGACTAATGGCATAAATCTCGGCTTTTTCCTGACGGAAATACTGCACCAGTGGAATATTGCTTGGGCATACCCAGGCGCAGGCACCGCATTCAATGCAGTCCGCGATATTGTGCGCCGTTGCTTTGTCGTGCTGCTGCCCTTTACTGAACCAATAAAGCTGTTGCGGCAGGAGATCGGCCGGACAGGCATCGGCGCATGCGCTACAGCGAATGCAGCCTTTCTCTTCCGGCGTTTCTCCCATTTCACTGGCAGAGGGCGCCAGAAGACAGTTGGTTATCTTCACCACCGGTACATCCAGCCACGGCAGCGTAAAGCCCATCAGCGGCCCGCCCATAATCACCATCTGGTCAGCGGAAGGGCAGAAGCCCGCGTCATTGAGCAGATGACGAACCGGCGTGCCTAAACGCGCCCAGACGTTGCCCGGGCGGCTGACGGCTTCGCCGGTCAGCGTCACGACACGTTCGGTAATCGGTTCTCCGTCAATCACCGCACGTTTAATCGCGTAGGCGGTTCCAACGTTTTGCATCAGCACGCCGATATCTGAGGAGCGTCCCCCGTGGGGAACCTGCTTGCCGGTCAGGATTTGCGTTAACTGCTTGGCCCCGCCTGACGGGTACTTGGTGGGGATCACGCGTAAGCTGATATCGTGTGAATCAGCCAGCACCGCGCGCAGCATGGAAATTGCCTGTGGCTTGTTATCTTCAATGCCCAGTAGAATTTCGCGTGGCTGAAGAATATGCGCCAGGATGCGGATACCTTCGACGACCTGCGCCGCGCAGTCCTGCATCAGGCGGTCATCAGCCGTAATGTACGGCTCGCATTCAGCAGCGTTAATGATCAGCGTTTCAATTTTATCTCCGCCGCCCTGCAGCTTAACGCCGGTGGGAAAACCCGCGCCACCCAGTCCGGCGACGCCGAACTGGTGAATACGTGCGATCAGCTCTTCCCGGCTGCGGGAACGGTAATCGGCCCAGCCGTCTCGCTCAATCCAGCGATCTTCGCCATCGGCGTCAATAATAACGCTCAGCTCAGCTAATGCCGATGGATGTGCAGTAGAATGCGGGGCAATAGCAACAACGGTGCCTGACGTTGGCGCATGTACCGGAAGCATTTTACCACGCCCAAGGGTTAACGCCTGACCACGCAGCACGGTGTCGTCAACGTTTACGCACAGCTCACCCTCCGCGCCAATATGTTGTTTCAGCGGAATAACAAAGCGTGGCGCCAGCGGAACCTGTCGCAGCGGCGTACCGTTCGACTGGGTCTTCATTTCTGGTGGATGAATGCCGCCATCAAAGTCCCAGATTTTGTTTTTTCTGAATGCAGAGAATAACTTAAACATGTTGTTCCACGGGAATGATGCGCACAGGGATGGTGTTTAAATCCCATTTCCAGCTATCAGGTGTCTCGGCCACCGGGCGTAATTCGATACATTGCGTCGGGCACGGATCAACGCACAGGTTGCACCCGGTGCAGAGATCGCTCATCACCGTGTGCATGGCGCGGGTCGCGCCCACGATCGCATCAACCGGGCAGGCCTGAATGCACTTTGTACAACCGATACAGTTATTTTCATCAATGACCGCCAGCATACGCACGGGGGTAACATCGTGTTCATCACCATCAATCGGCTGCGGGTCGACGTTCAGCAGGGCGGCAATTTTTAACATCACCGCTTCGCCTCCGGGTGCGCAACGGTTGATTTTTTCGCCCTGAGAGCCGATCGCTTCAGCGTAAGGATGACAGCCCGGATAGCCGCATTGTCCACACTGGCTTTGCGGGAGAATTTCATCAATTTTCTCCACGACAGGATCATCTTCGACGGCAAAACGTCGTGAGGCGTAACCCAAAATAGCGCCGAACGCCAGACCCAGTAGACTCACTGCGGCAACGGCAATCCAGATAGCATTCATTACAACTTCACCAAACCACTAAAGCCCATAAAGGCCAATGACATTAAACCAGCGGTAATCAGCGCAATCGCATTACCGCGAAACGGAGCAGGCACGTCCGCCACGGCGAGGCGTTCGCGGATGGCGGCGAACAGTACCATCACCAGCGAGAAGCCGACGGCGGCGGAAAAACCGTATAGCGCCGACTGTAAAAAGTTATGACCGAGATTGATATTCAGTAACGCCACGCCTAATACCGCGCAGTTAGTGGTGATCAGCGGTAGGAAGATCCCCAGCAGGCGGTATAGTGCAGGGCTGGTCTTGCGTACAACCATCTCGGTAAATTGCACGACGACGGCGATGACCAGAATAAAAGCCAGCGTACGCAGATAGATGAGATTGAGTGGAATAAGGATCCAGGTGTCAATCAGCCATGCGCAGATGGATGCCAGTGTCATGACAAACGTCGTGGCAAGGCCCATACCCATTGCGGTTTCCAGTTTTTTGGAAACGCCCATAAACGGGCAGAGCCCCAGAAACTTGACCAGTACAAAGTTATTGACCAGTACAGTTCCGACAAACAGCAGCAGGTAATCAGTCATTTTTCGGCCTGAAATAAAAAAGCCGCCTATTATCTGACAATCTACAACAGGCGACAACAGGTTAACTGTAGGGTTATTACGGATTCACAAACGTCGATTTAACGCGTTGCGAGCGTTTGAAATAGGGCACCAGCAGTGCTGCAGCCAGCAATGGGAACAGCAGTTGGCGCACGGCAAAGGCGTCAGGAACCGGTGAAAACGCAAACGCTTTAATCGCCAGTAACACGGAGATCAGCAGCCATAGAATATAATGCTTAGGCACACAGGCTCTGCGTTTGAAAAACGCAATCGTCAGCCACAGCGTGTAATACCACATGGCAATCGCGGTAATAAAAGAGACGCCCCATAACAGCAAATTTGCCGTACTTTGCGCACCCAGCGTTTGGAAGGTTTGCGGTGTAGCCAGCGCAGTGACATAAAGTAATAACGCCAGCGAAGCGCTCAACAATGCGACTAACAGCCAGGCCAGTGGCCCAAGTAGCCAGCCCCCGATACGTTGTGCCGGTGTGGTAGTCATCTTTTCTCCAGGTTTACGCGCGCAATCAAACATGCCATTCATTTTGGGGCAATTATTATAAAGCTTTTAACGTTGAGCGCTACTTTCTTCTTTATTGCACGTAATGCCAGACTGATTTGGGTACCTGACCAACATCAAACAGACGACCTCCTGAGATAAGCTCCGCACGGCGATGGTCTGCAGCGCGATACATATTGATAATGTCGCTATCGTCGGTGAGCGTGTAGTTAAGATGGTCGAACAGTTTTTCCAGACTTTCGAGTGAACTGATTTTGCGGAATTTTAATAAGTAATCCTGAACAGTCATAAATGGAAATCCATATTAATAAAATAATACCAACGGAGTAGTAAATATAAATAATAAACAACATGCACAGGTAAAAGCGGATTGACGCGCAAATGTGAGAAGAGTGTTCATACCTGTGGAAAAGCAGGCGCTATGCGCACCTGCGGTAAGGGTAACGCGCTTCGCTACAGCAGGCAATATGCACCGGAGTGGGATGCGGCATTATTCTCTTTTTTTGACAAAATTCGATCTTTTGCAGCCAAACCCTGCCGTTACTCGATGTTAATTGCCGGGTTATAAGGGACTGCAGATGCTTATTTCTTCTGCACAGCAGCAACGGGCTCCGGTGGCTGGTAATTGTCAATATGATTGGCAACACCCAGCAGGATCACAGAAACGGTGAGAACAATCCAACCTGTTAATTCAATAAGACGATTCATTACTGATGACATTTGCTTTGATTTATCCATAAACACAGGCTGCAAATGTTACTAATCTCTCAATAATACAGCAAGATAATTGGGAACGATTTCTCCCTCTTTTTCGCTGCAAGTTAAGCATAAGTGGCATATGTTTGACTTAAGTTAATAAACAACCTTTGTAGCGCAATGGTTATTAAACTATTGAGACGTTGCAGGGTATGGTGTGAAATAGGTCAGTCCTGAATTGAGAGGCTATAACATGAGTGACAACATCCGCGTTGGGCTAATTGGCTATGGTTACGCCAGTAAAACCTTCCATGCCCCCCTGATTGTGGGCACACCGGGCCTCGAACTGGCTGCGGTTTCCAGTAGTGATGAAGCAAAAGTGAAGGCAGACTGGCCAACGGTGGCGGTTGTTGCTGAGCCTAAACACCTTTTTAACGATCCGAATATCGACCTGATTGTGATCCCCACGCCTAATGACACTCACTTCCCGTTAGCGAAGGCTGCACTGGAAGCGGGCAAACATGTGGTTGTTGATAAGCCTTTTACCGTGACACTGTCACAAGCACGCGAACTGGATGCGTTGGCGCGTAGCCTTGGCCGCGTGCTGTCCGTTTTCCATAACCGCCGCTGGGACAGTGATTTTCTGACGTTGAAAGCCCTGCTGGCGGATGGCGTTTTGGGGGAGGTGGCGTATTTCGAATCCCATTTCGATCGATTCCGCCCGCAGGTTCGTGATCGCTGGCGTGAACAGGGGGGGCCGGGAAGCGGCATCTGGTATGATTTAGCACCGCATCTTCTGGATCAGGCGATTAACCTGTTTGGTTTGCCCGTCAGCATGACGGTAGACCTGGCTCAGCTCCGCCCAGGTGCGCAAGCGACGGATTACTTCCATGCCATCCTGACTTATCCGCAGCGTCGTGTGATTCTGCACGGCACCATGCTTGCTGCCGCAGAATCGGCCCGTTATATTGTGCACGGATCGCGTGGCAGCTATGTGAAGTATGGTCTTGACCCGCAGGAAGAGCGCCTGAAAAATGGCGAGCGACTGCCTCAGGAAGACTGGGGTTACGACATGCGCGATGGCGTGTTGACGCGAATAGAAGGTGAAGAGCAGGTTGAAGAGACCTGGCTGACTGTACCGGGTAATTACCCGGCGTACTATGCTGGCATTCGTGATGCGCTAAATGGTCATGGTGAAAACCCGGTACCGGCGAGACAAGCTATTCAAATCATGGAGCTGATTGAGCTGGGTCTTGAATCGGCGAAACATCGCTCGACGTTGTGCCTTGCCTGACTAGGCAAATGCCGGATGGCGATGCTCAGCATCGCATCCGGCACTCTAACCGTCACGCTGCCGCGACTTTCTCGCGCAGGGCACGTTTTTCTTCGTTACTCAGAAATGCCATTTCCAGGCCGTTGATTTGCGCTTGACGGATCTGTTCGCGCGTGAGTCCTGCCGCTGGCGCGGCAATGGTGTACTCGTGAATAATATCCACACCCTGTACCGCCGGATCGTCCGTATTCAAGCTGGCTAAAACGCCATGCTCAAGGAATGTTTTCAGCGGGTGGGTTGCCAGAGAGGCGACGGTGCTGGTCTGAATGTTCGATGTCAGGCAGGATTCGATGCCGATACGGTGTTCGGCGAGGTAATCCATCAATGCACGATCTTCAACGGCTTTTACGCCGTGACCAATACGTTCTGCGCCCAGCTCTTTAATAGCCTGCCAGATACTTTCTGGTCCCGCGGCTTCGCCCGCATGCACGGTAATACGCCAACCGGCGTCGCGCGCCTGATTGAAATGCGACAGGAACAGACTGCCCGGGAAACCGAGTTCGTCACCCGCCAGATCCAGTGCCGTAATATGGTCACGGTGGGCTAACAGCGCATCCAGTTCCTGCAGGCAGGCGGCTTCGCCGAAGGTACGGCTCATAATGCCAATTAAGCGAGCTTCGACGCCAAAGGTCTTGCAGCCCTCGCGTACGCCGGCAATGACGGCTTCAACCACGCCCGCAACCGGGAGCTGATGCGCCATCGCCATATAGCCGGGTGAAAAACGTAATTCTACATAGTGCAGACCGTTACGTGCTGCATCCTCAATATTCTCAAATGCCACGCGGCGACACGCATCCAGCGAGGCCAGTACCTTCACGCCCCAGTCGAGCTTGGATAAAAAGCTCACTAAATCCGGCTCAGTTGATGTGACTTGCACATGAGGGATCAGCATTTCCAGCGTTTGTGCCGGAAGCGTTAAATTGAACTGACGACCCAGTTCCAGGATCGTTTGGGCACGGATGTTACCATCAAGGTGGCGATGGACGTCGGTCAGGGGGAGGGAAGTATCAATCATGGTCGCACTCGTGTATTTAGGTAAAGTGCGTCGTATTATATGAAAAAATCGCGATAAAAAGCTATGTTGCGCAATGAATAATTTCATTGCGCAAACTTAATTAGCGTACAGAACGGATGGCGTTAATCAGCCCCTGAACGCCTTTTTCAAGCTTGGATCTTGGGCATCCGGCATTGAGGCGTACAAAACCGCGACCTTCTTCTCCGTAGGTATATCCCGGCATGATAGCGACTTTCTGCTGGTGGATGAGAACATCCTGCAAGGCATGGTCATCAATATTGAGCGGACGCAGGTCAATCCATGCCAGATAGGTGGATTGCGGAATCTGCCAGTTGAGTTCGGGGAATGCGGCATTAAGCTCACGCGCAACGTAATGCAGATTGCTGGCAAGATAATCGCGCAGCGCATCAAGCCAGCTTGCACCCTGTTGATAAGCGGCAATATGTGCGCTAAGCGCCAGCACCGCAGGCGAGGAAAGACCATCGCGGCCTTTTAACGCGCTGAGGTAATCGTTGCGGCTTTGAGCATCTTCAATGAGTCCGTAAGCCCCGGTTAGTGCCGGAATATTAAAACTCTTTGAGCCGGAAGTGAGCAGTGCCCAACTGCCACGCGCGACGTTACTCCACGGGATGTGCGGCCGGTCTGACCATACCATATCCATATGAATCTCATCGGAGATGACTTTTACACCATGGCGCTGACACAGTTCCGCCATGGCTTCCAGCTCGTCGCGCGTCCACACTTTACCCGTTGGGTTTTGTGGGCTGCAAAGCAGAAGAATTTTGCTTTCAGGTCGAGACAGGGCTTTCTCCAGCGCAACCATGTCACAAAACCAGCCGTCGGCGCGTTTTTCTAGTCCGACTGCGCACACCTGGCGCTGATTACCTTCAATCGCTTTGTAAAACGCATCGTACGCCGGAGTATGGATAACCACCGCATCGCCCACGGATGACCACTGGCGGATCAACTCCGACACCATATAGATGACCGAGGGGCCGTATACCAGCGACTGAGGATCTATTTGGGTGTTATGTCGCGAAAGAAACCAATGGCTTATCGCCGCCAGAAACTCATCGTTTTTCCAGCGGCTGTAACCCAACACGCCATGTGACAGGCGCTGAGTCAGCGCCTCCAGAATGCAAGGTGCGGTGGCAAAATCCATATCGGAGATGGTGAATGGCAGCAGGTCGGCTGAACCAAAACGGTCGGCAACGTAATCCCACTGAGTACACCAAGTACCGTGCCTGTCCACAACCTTTGAAAAATCAAACATATTGTTATCCTTAAGCCTGTACGGTGTTCATCAGAACCGCGATCTCGTCTTTCACTGACTGGACCTGCGGACCGATAACGACCTGAAGGTTATGCTGATTGAGTTGTACTACGCCAATGGCACGATTGTCCTTCAGAGCCTGTACGTTAACAAGCGACATATCTTTCACTGACAAGCGCAGACGGGTGATGCAATTATCCAGGCTGACAATGTTTTCTGCGCCGCCCAGCGCCGCCAGAATAGCAGGGACGTTGTAACCTGATTTACCAGGCGCTCCGGCCATTACTTTTTCGATATTGCTGGCAATTTCGACTTCACGGCCCGGCGTCTTCAAATTGAAACGCGTGATGGCGAAGCGGAAGATCATGTAGTACACCGCAAACCAGATAGCCGCGACAACAGGGACCAGGTACCACTTGGTGGACAATCCGTGCAGGATGCCGAACACCACGAAGTCAATCAGGTTACCGTCAGTGTTACCGATAGTGACGCCAAGCACCGCCATCACGGTGAAGCCAAGACCGGTTAGCAGGGCGTGGATTACATACAGAACCGGAGCGACGAACAGGAATAAGAACTCGAGTGGTTCAGTTGTACCGCCGATGACACAGGCAATCAGACCAGAAATTAATAACCCTTTAATTTTATGACGATTTTCAGGGCGTGCGCAGTGGTACATGGCTAATGCCGCACCCGGTAAACCGCCGAGGAACGCCGGCATTTTACCCTGGGACAGGAAGCGTGTTGCGCTTTCAGAGAAACCTTGCGTTGTCGGGCAGCTCAGTTGAGCCTGGAAAATAGTCAGTGCGCCGCTCACGCTATGGCCGCAGACTTCCTGTGTGCCGCCAGCTTCGGTGAAGCGAATGAGTGCCACCAGAATATGGTGCAGGCCAAAAGGCAGCAACAGACGTTCACCGGTACCAAACAGCATAGGACCAAATTCCCCCGCGCTATTGATGATGTGACCGAGTCCGGTAATGCCCATGGCGAAAACTGGCCAAATCAGGGGGATGACCAGCCCGACTAATCCCATCACCACCGAGGAGATGATAGGCACAAAGCGCGTACCACCGAAAAACGCCAGCGCATCCGGCAGACGAATGTTGTGGAAGCGTTCATGCAGCATCCAGACAATGATCCCGGCAATAACGGCACCGAGGATCCCGGTGTCGATCGACTGGATCCCCAGAATGTTTTGCACGTTGTTGGCTTTCAGGATCGCCGCATCTGTGGTGGGTAAGATACCTTTGGCGGTTAACCAGAAATTGACGGCGAGGTTCATGACCGCATAACCGACAAAACCGGCGAACGCCGCAACGCCTTTGTTCTCGCGCGCCAGGCCCAGAGGAATGGCAATACAGAACATGACTGGCAGGAAGCTAAACGCAAATGAGCCAACTTTACTCATCCAGGTAAAGATGGCCTGAAGCACCGGATTCCCCAACGCCGGGATCAGCGTCAAGACATCATGGCTACTCAACGAGCTGCCGATCCCCAACATGATCCCGCAAAATGAGAGCAGCGCTACAGGCAGCATAAAGGTTTTGCCCAATTGCTGGAAAAATTCCCATAACGTTATTTTTGGTGTGGTTCTCGCCGTCATCAAACGACTCCTTGTAAAGGCTAGCTGACTAATGATGGCGAGAAGATAAAACGTTTTACCTAATTTTAGTGCGGTATAAATCACATTATCGAACGATAATAGGGGGTATAAATATAAGTGATTGATAAAACGTTTTATCTGTCACGTTATCAGGGAGTTTTCTGTTTTTATGGCTATAGCCAAAAAAATAACCATCCATGATGTTGCGCTGGCTGCGGGGGTTTCGGTCAGCACCGTCTCATTGGTGCTCAGTGGAAAAGGGCGAATTTCATCAGCGACTGGGGAGCGGGTGAATGCTGCTATTGAGCAACTGGGGTTTGTGCGTAACCGCCAGGCATCAGCGCTGCGCGGTGGGCAGAGCGGAGTAGTTGGTTTGATTGTACGCGATCTTTCAACGCCGTTTTACGCCGAGCTGACGGCGGGTCTGACGGAGGCGTTAGAAGCGCAGGGGCGCATGGTCTTCTTACTGCACGGCGGTAAAGATGGGGAGCAGCTGGCGCAGCGTTTCGCGATGTTACTCAACCAGGGGGTGGATGGCGTGGTCATTGCCGGGGCCGCTGGCAGCAGTGATGCGCAGCAACAGTTGGCCGCTGATAAAGGGATCCCGGTGGTATTTGCATCACGCGCCAGCTACATGGATGACGCAGACACCGTCAGGCCCGATAACATGCAGGCTGCACAGTTACTGGTTGAACATCTTATCCGCCACGGACACCAGCGTATTGCCTGGCTGGGCGGGCAGAGTTCTTCATTGACTCGCGCTGAGCGCGTCGGCGGTTATTGTGCAACGTTACTAAAATATGGTTTACCGTTTCATAGCGACTGGGTGCTGGAGTGCTCATCCAGCCAGAAGCAGGCCGCAGAAGAGGTAACGGCGCTGTTACGCCGCAATCCCACGATCAGCGCGGTGGTGTGCTACAACGAAATAATCGCCATAGGCGCCTGGTTTGGCCTGATGAGAGCAGGACGTCAGAGTGGTGAAATTGGTGTCGATCGCTATTTCGAACAGCAAATATCGTTGGCCGGATTCGCTGATGTGGCGGAAAACGCGTTGGACGATATCCCGATTACCTGGGCCTGTTCGCCCGCGCGTGAAATGGGATACACCCTTGCTGAACGTATGCTACAACGCATTGCCCACGATGAAGGTCATTCACGCAATCTGACGCTTTCCGCTCGTCTGGTGGCGGCGAAATAAAAAAGCCCGATAAACACTGTTATCGGGCCTGTCACTGACGAGTGATTATTGTTGCGGGATGGCAGGGGCATCCGGCTGTGTAAGAGAAGGCATACCGAACATACCAACAAACTCATCCAGCGGCATTTTTTGTCCGTTCAGCGTCACCTGGCCGTTTGCGTATTGCAGGCTGGTACCGATAACGTTGTCCTGCAAAGTCGTAATGCGGAACATCTGCCCCATCGCCGCCAGGCCATTAACCTGTTGCTTCGCCAGACCAGCCGCTTCTTCCTGCTGATATCCTTCCAGTTTGGCAATTTGCGTCATGAACTCAGTCGCCATATCGACAGGGATGGTCAGTTTCGCATCCAGCGATTTGACGGAACGATCCACTTCCTGGGCCAGCGTTTGCGGCTCCACCGTGTTTGCGGTCGGATCTTTTAGCAGCAGTGACAGATTAAATGTGGTTTCACCTTTTGCATTCTTCCAGCTCAGTGGAGCAATGGTGACAACCGGTTCGCCTTTCATCAAAATCGGTAGCGCATTAAAGAAGGCTTCGGTGACTTTCTGCTGATAAAGCTCAGGATTTTGGACCACATCAATCTGCGCCATCAGCGCTTTGGTTTGGGCGCTGTACTGCTGGCTGAACTGGTGCAGTGCTTCACCGTCAATCTGGCCAACTTTCAACGTCAGCTTACCGCTCCCCATATCCTGGCCCTGCAATTTAAGGCTGTTCAGGGTGTAATCCAACTGGCTGTTGACGGTTTTGCCATCGTTAATCAGATCGGATTTGCCATCGATACCCATGCCTTCCAGCACCGCCAGCTCTTTGCCCTCGACTGAAATCGACAGTTTTTCGAGGGACAATTTCTGATCGCCGATGCGCTCACCAAAGCGTGCAATACTGCTGGAACCTTCAGTTTTCAGGTTATTGAAAGTAACTTGTACTTTCTGATCATACTCATTGACGGCATTGACCAGGCCACTTTGCGCCTCGCCAGTCAGCGACACCGCATTACCATCCTTATCTGCCGTAAACTGGAACTCCCCGCCGCTAAAGGCCACTTTTTCGTCGCCTTTCTCGTAGTTCAGCGGTTTGAGGGAGAGATCGGAACGGGTATCCCCACTGTAGCCAATACGGGAATTAATGATGAATGGCGTCTCACCTTTGGCAATATCAAACAGCGGCTTCGTCACGTCGTTATTGACCAGCGTCGTTTTCACGGAGGCCATTGCCGGAACAAGATTCAGTGATTTCAGCTGAGCCAGCGGGAAAGGACCGTGATCCACGGTTTCATTCAGGACGATGCTTTGTCCCGGTTTCAGCCAGGAATCTGCCTGACCGGCGACAGGTTTCACCACCAACTGCAGTTGGCTATTGAACACGCCGCGCTGGTAGTTTTGATAACTCAGTTCAATGCCCGCCTCTGGGGAGTAGCGTTTTAACTGATCGTTTGCCTGCGTCACCATCTCGGCGAGATGCGTTTCGAGTTTCTTTCCTGTGTACCAGGCGCCGCCCGTCCAGACGATACCCAGTGCAACCACCACACCCGCAGCTACCAGCGATTTTTTCATTTTGATATCCATAAAATAAAACCAGGCGTTTGAAGACGCCTGGAGGAGTGACATGTCTTTAACTCACTACAGCTTAGCAAGAGTTGTTAAAAATATCAGTATCTTGCTACAGCTTGTTATAAACCCGAGCTAAACGGCCCGTGCCGCTGACGTTTACCGGCGATTCATTCGCGCTAATAAAGGCCGACTCACCCGGCTGCAGCACCAGACGCTGCTCGCCCTTGCTCAGCACAGCTTCACCTTCGATGCAGAACAAAATGGCCGCACTTTGCTGGCTGATATCTGCGCCATTGGCGGTCAGTTCATGTAAGGAGAACGCGAAATCGTCGACCGGAATGGGGAAGTCCAGTTCGCTGTCAGTCTTAACTGGCGTGGTCAGCAGTTGATTGGCTGGCTTGGCGACAAACTTAACGTTGGCGACCAGCTCCGGGATATCAATGTATTTTGGCGTCAGTCCGGCGCGCAGCACGTTGTCCGAGTTAGCCATTACCTCCAGCGCCACACCTTGCAGGTAGGCGTGTGGGGTTTCGGCAAATAAGAACATCGCTTCGCCAGGATTGAGCTTCACCACATTGAGCAGCAGCGGGGAGAAGAGCCCGCTGTCATTCGGATAGAAATCGGCGATCAGGCGAATGGTTTGCCACGGTTCACCCTGCTGGCTGTTCAGCGCCGATTTCAGGATCGCCAGCGCATGGGATTTCTCCTCATCCTGCATATTCAGCAAGCTGGCGAAAAGATAGCTCAGACGTTCCGCACTCGGTTCCTGCAGGAAATGCGCAATAGCCGGATGCGCGGCGGACACCGGTTGTAACAATGCGACAATGTCAGAGAACTCGCGGAATGCGTTCATCGCCAGGAACGGTGTCAAAGCAAAAACCAGTTCCGGTTTGTGGTTAGGATCTTTGTAATTGCGCTCGGCGGCATCCATCGGGATCCCCGCCGCGTTTTCTTTGGCAAATCCGATTTCAGAGTTGTGCTTGTTAGGATGAACCTGAATCGAAAGAGGTTGCGCGGCGCACAGCACTTTAAACAGGAAAGGCAGTTCACCAAAGCGTTTCGCAACAGCATCGCCTAACAGTGCGGATTTATCGTGTTCGATGACATCACGCAGAGCGACCGTCTGGCCGTCAGCGTTCAGAACCTGCGAACTGCTTTTCGGATGCGCGCCCATCCACAGCTCAGCCATCGGTTGCTGAGTGGGGTTGGCAATCCCATAAAGTTCCGTTAACGCAGTTTTACTTCCCCAGGCGTAGTTCTGCACTGAGTTGATGAGTTTTTGCATTCTCAAGCCCTGTTTCAATGTGGAATTTTCTACGGCTATTAAACCAAGAAACCCTGAGCGAAGTAACCTGCACATGTAAAAAGTCGTACTTGTCTCAGTTTTTGTTAAAAAATTGTGTAGGATATGGTGACTCGCTTTTAATACCCTGAGTAATTCCGGTTGCAGAAAGCCTTTCCTTCTACAACCCGACCTGCGGCAGGGAAGCAGGGCAATGGAACATCTGCCCAGAGAATAACCAGACCGAGCAGTAAGTGAGAGCACAATGTCAAACAAACCCTTTCATTATCAGCATCCTTTCCCCCTCAAAAAGGATGATACCGAATACTATCTGCTGACCAGCGACCATGTCTCCGTTGCCGAATTTGAAGGGCAGGAGATCGTTAAAGTCGCGCCGCAAGCCTTAACGCTGCTGGCTCGTCAGGCCTTCCATGATGCATCGTTTATGCTGCGTCCAGCGCATCAGCAGCAGGTGGCCGACATTCTGCGTGACCCGGAGGCCAGCGAAAACGACAAATATGTGGCCCTGCAATTCCTGCGGAATTCTGATATTGCGGCAAAAGGTATTTTGCCGACCTGTCAGGACACCGGCACCGCGATTATCGTGGGTAAAAAAGGTCAGCGCGTCTGGACCGGCGGCGGGGATGAAGCTGCGCTGGCGCGCGGTGTGTATAACACCTACATCGAAGACAACCTGCGCTATTCACAAAACGCCGCGCTGGATATGTATAAAGAGGTGAACACCGGTACCAACCTGCCGGCACAGATAGATTTGTATACCGTCGATGGCGATGAATACAAATTCCTGTGTATTGCCAAAGGCGGTGGTTCGGCGAACAAAACCTATCTGTACCAGGAGACCAAAGCGCTGCTCACGCCGGGCAAATTAAAAAATTACCTGGTTGAGAAAATGCGAACGCTGGGAACAGCGGCCTGTCCGCCGTATCACATTGCGTTTGTTATCGGTGGAACGTCAGCGGAAGCCACGCTGAAAACGGTGAAACTGGCGTCGGCTAAATATTACGATGAGCTGCCGACCGAAGGTAACGAACATGGTCAGGCATTCCGCGATGTAGAGCTGGAAAAAGAGCTGCTGATTGAGGCACAGAATTTGGGGCTGGGCGCGCAGTTCGGCGGGAAGTATTTCGCTCATGATATCCGCGTGATCCGCCTGCCGCGTCACGGTGCGTCGTGTCCGGTTGGTATGGGCGTTTCTTGCTCAGCCGATCGAAATATCAAAGCTAAGATCAACCGTGAAGGTATCTGGATCGAAAAACTGGAGCATAATCCAGGCAAATTTATACCAGAAGAGTTGCGCCAGGCGGGAGAAGGCGAAGCGGTACGCGTTGACCTCAATCGTCCGATGAAAGAGATCCTGGCCCAGTTGTCGCAGTACCCGGTTTCTACACGTCTGTCGCTTAACGGTACCATCATTGTTGGCCGTGATATTGCGCATGCGAAACTGAAAGAACGTCTGGATAACGGCGAAAGTTTGCCGCAGTATGTTAAAGATCATCCGATCTATTACGCTGGCCCGGCAAAAACGCCGGAAGGCTATGCCTCTGGTTCGCTTGGACCAACCACGGCAGGGCGTATGGATTCGTATGTTGACCAGCTTCAGTCCGCAGGTGGCAGCATGATCATGCTGGCGAAAGGCAACCGCAGCCAGCAGGTGACCGATGCCTGTCATAAGCATGGCGGCTTCTACTTAGGCAGTATCGGCGGCCCGGCAGCGGTGCTGGCCCAGGGCAGTATCAAGAGTCTGGAGTGTGTGGAATACCCTGAACTGGGGATGGAAGCCATCTGGAAAATTGAAGTGGAAGATTTCCCGGCGTTTATCCTGGTGGATGACAAAGGCAACGATTTCTTCAAGCAGATTCAGACGTCGCAGTGCGCACGCTGCGTTAAGTAACGTCAGCCGCCCTTCGGGGCGGTTTTTTTTACCGCACGAACCACCAAACGACAGATTAATCCTCGTTAATACTCATAAGACCAATGCAAATGGGCAATGTCGAAACATAACCTAATCAATTGTTAATGTAAGGAGCAGGTAATGGTAACGGTACGCCGCGAGAATGATTCAATGGGGGCGATTGATGTTCCAGCCGATAAGCTTTGGGGCGCGCAAACCCAACGTTCGCTGGAGCATTTTCGTATCTCTACGGAGAAAATGCCGGTCTCGCTGATCCATGCGCTGGCGCTGACGAAACGCGCCGCAGCAAAGGTTAACCAGGATCTCGGGCTGCTGGCGGAGGATAAAGCCAGGGCTATTATGCAGGCCGCAGATGAGGTGTTGGCGGATAAACACCGCGATGAGTTTCCGCTGGCCATCTGGCAAACCGGGTCAGGTACGCAAAGCAATATGAACATGAACGAGGTGCTGGCAAACCGGGCCAGCGAGTTGCTGGGCGGCGTGCGGGGGATGGAACGGAAAGTTCACCCCAACGATGATGTTAATAAAAGCCAAAGCTCGAATGATGTGTTCCCGACCGCAATGCACGTTGCCGCGCTGCTGGCACTGCGTAACTCACTGATCCCGCAGTTAAATGTGTTAACCAAAACGCTCAGTGATAAATCACACGCTTTCGCGGATATCGTCAAAATTGGTCGTACACATCTGCAAGATGCAACCCCGCTTACGCTCGGCCAGGAGATTTCCGGCTGGGTGGCAATGCTTGAACATAACCTCAGACACATTGAAAACAGCTTACCCCACGTGGCGGAACTGGCGCTGGGGGGAACCGCGGTAGGGACCGGACTGAACACACATCCGGAATATGCCCGTCGGGTCGCGGATGAATTGCGGGACATTACCTATGCGCCGTTCGTTACCGCACCGAATAAATTTGAAGCGCTAGCCACCTGCGATGCTCTGGTTCACGCCCACGGCGCGCTAAAAGGGCTGGCGGCATCGCTGATGAAAATCGCCAACGATGTGCGCTGGCTGGCATCCGGTCCGCGTTGCGGGATTGGTGAAATTTCGATTCCTGAAAATGAACCGGGCAGCTCCATTATGCCGGGTAAGGTCAATCCTACCCAGTGTGAAGCGCTGACCATGCTTTGCTGTCAGGTAATGGGCAACGATGTCGCCATCAACATGGGCGGAGCGTCAGGTAATTTTGAGCTCAACGTTTACCGACCAATGGTCATCCACAATTTCCTGCAGTCGGTGCGTCTGCTGGCTGACGGTATGGAAAGCTTTAACGAGCACTGCGCGACAGGAATCGAGCCTAATCGTGAACGAATCGATCAACTGCTCAACGAGTCGCTAATGCTGGTGACCGCGCTCAATACCCATATCGGTTATGATAAAGCCGCTGAAATTGCCAAAAAGGCGCACAAAGAGGGGCTGACGTTAAAAGCTTCCGCCCTGGCGCTGGGGTATCTAACCGAAGCGGAGTTTGACAGCTGGGTACGCCCGGAACTGATGGTTGGCAGTATGCGGTCAGGCAGTTAATCCGCAACGTACAGGTGCAGCCGGGGAATAATCAATCTCAACGGCTGCGCCTGAGGTTTAAAACGATGCTGAACATTGTCGGCATCATAATTCAGTAACTCGCCGATATCTGGTACGGTCATGCCGTTTTCATTGTTGATCAACGCGATCAAGGGCGTCGGGCAGGCATATTGCACCTGCTTTTGTTCTCCTTTGTACCAGACGCGGGCGATGGGCTGCACTTTTACCGGCCGTTTAATCTTCAGGCGCGCCTGCTGGCCCAGGGCGGCGACATCCTGATATTCCCGTTCAAGCTTCGCCTGCCACTCTTCCCGCGTCCAGGGATGTACGCTGCGCGGCGACGTCAGGCTTTTTTCCAGTTGTTGTAGTACTTCATCGCGTTTCAGATTTTTAATAATGTGTTTGTTGGCCCAGCCAAATCGCAGGGTGGCAGGCTCTCTGACAAGGGTGAGCGTACGATAGGCATTCAGCGTAATCAGTCCCGGCAGGTGGCGATGCACCCATTCGAAACGCGCTGCCGGTGCCAGCCCTGATTCCACCGTGACAATGCGCTCGAAGGTGGTTTTTAGCTGGTTAATACGCTGTATTTGCTCTTCCAGAGCGCGCTGAGCTGCGTTATCTACCTGGTAACACAGTACGCCTGGCAGGCGGACGGCCGCTTTGCTGCTACGATTCTCGGACTGTTGCTGGATAAACAGATGACGATAGTGGCGTAGCGCCAGCGTTTCAGCCTCTTTACCTAAATGTTGCTTAACATCAATGTTCTGCAGTGGGGCATGCTCTGCCTCTTTGGCCACTTCCGGTAACGAGAAGACGCGCGCAATCAGCAGCGTCTGCTGCAACAGATTGTCGTTCAGAAGCGCCAGCTCTTGCTCCATCTGGCGGAAGGTGCCGTTCAGGCGGTCGACGAGATCGTAACGGGCCATAGATTTACCATTTTAGTTACAACATACTTTTTTATAGCACAACCTACACCATTTGACCACCGAGCCGAATGGGTCAGGCAGCTGAAATTTCAGGAATGTTATGCCAGACGGGCCAACTGAAACAAAAGCGGGCGCCGCCGAGTTCACTTTCATCACAAACGACCGTACCGCCCATAGCCAATGCGATCGAGTGAACAATGGCTAGCCCAAGCCCGCAACCACCGGTCGCCCGGTCACGGCTGGGGTCAAGGCGTACAAACGGTTCAAAAACCTGTTCGCGGGCGTCTGGAGCAATACCGGGACCGTCATCCTCCACAACCAGCGTTGCCTGATTGCCATTCAATAACAGGCTCGCTTGCACCGTAGACTGGCAATAGCGTAGGGCGTTATTCAGTAGATTATCCAGTACGCGCTCCATCAGGCGCATATCCAGCGCGCCGTAGTCGCCAATATTAAGATGGCGTAAGCGCACCGCACGCTCAGGGTTTACGCTTTGCACATCCTCCAGATGGGTTGTCAGCCAAACGGCCAGATCCGGTACGCTGAGCTTCAGTTCATTTTGCGGACGGTCCAGCCGGGCATAGGTCAGTAATTCTTCGATTAACCCTTCCAGTTGGCCAATATCGCGATTCAGCGCCTGGGATTCCTGCGCGGTGAGGTTATCACTCATTTCCAGCCGGTAACGTAAGCGTACCAGTGGGGTACGAAGCTCATGGGCAATGCCATCGATAAGTTGTTTCTTACTGGCGATTAGCGCATTGATATTGTCTGCCATCTGGTTAAACGCGATACCCAATCGCTCAAAGCTGGAACCGCTGTCAAAATGGAGGCGTTCGCCCAGATGTCCTTCCCCAAAACGCTGTGCAGCAGCTTCCAGTCGTAGCATTTCCTGCCAGTGCGGACGCATCCAGATAAGTACCGGAAAGGCCAGCGAGATGGCAATAAACGCCATCAACGCGATGTCCAGCAAGCGCATTTGATGGAGAAAATAGAGATAGGGAAGCGGGCCGACGGCCAGCACGTAATGGCTGCGTGGGATCCGTTGAATAAATGTGTACTGATCGTCAAGCGCCACGATATCGCCTTCGCGCAAACGTTGCATTGTTTGAACGTCCAGCGTGTACTTATTTAGCGGTTCAACGCGCAGGTCAAAGGAGAGGTTCAAATCCATCTCCTTCAGCGTTTTACCCCAGTCACGTGGCGGGATCTCGCGAAGCTCGCTGCGCATCAGGTATAACGAGCTTTTCATTAAATCGTCGAGCGATTGTCTGCCTGCGCGCTCTGCGGTGAATTTATAGACCAGGCCGACCAGCAGGGTCATCACCAGAAAGCAGACAAACAGCAGGAGATAAAACTGTACAAACAGCTTCTTCATAAAAAATCACCGAATACATAATATAATGCTCACCGATACTCTCAAAATTGCTGTGATATAAAAATATGAATTTCAATCGCTGTTGTTATTTACTACTCATTTTCGCAGCGTTAGGCTGCATTTTCACCTCGCATCCCTTTGTTATATGGTTTTTGCTCGCCAACATACTGACGTTGGCAATGTACGGTGCGGATAAAATGGCAGCGCGCAGGGCCTGGCGCCGAGTGCCGGAGTCCACTTTGCTGCTGTTTGGCGTTGTTGGCGGGTGGGGTGGCGCGATAGCCGCTCAACAACTCTTTCGCCATAAAACACAAAAACAGCCATTCAAAACCTACTTCATTATCAGTGTGATAGTGAATGTGTCTGTCATCGGAGCGGCCTATCATTTCTATCCCATTTCATCCTGGTGAACGTCAGTGACAGGCAGCCTGCTTACTTGAGACAGGAAACGTACTTTTCACCTGAGCGCTGCACGATGTCATCGGCATTTTTCGTTATGTCTTTCCCTTCAAACGCACCATAGAGTTGCTTAAATTTCACCGTACTCAGGCGGTGGGTAATGTCGCTGACCGTTGCGGCTGGCAATGGCAACATATTGGGGTAGCTCCACATAAAGGAGACGGCATGCGCCCCAGGGGTGACCTGAACGATATCGCCGGAAAGCACCACGCCTTCATCTCGCGCCCAGTGCAGAACGCAGCCGCCAGCAAAGTGTCCGCCGAGGCGTATCACACTGACGTCGCGTGTCAGTTCCAGGGTGTCGCCATCCCAAAATTTAATCCATGGGCTGTCGCGCATTACCCACTTGCGGTCATTGGCATGGAGATAAATGGGAGCGTTAAATTCGTCAGCCCAGTCTTGCATGGTGGTGTAGTAATGAGGATGCGAAATCGCGATGGCCTTAAGCCCGCCCAGGGACGTTATTAGCATTTTTGTGGCGTCGTCGAGCGTGGCAATGCAGTCCCATAAAATATTGCCTTCCGGAGTACGCAGAATAAACGCCCGTTGATCAATTGCAAAACCAGGAACGGTGCGGATGCTGAGGAGGGTGCTGTCATGCTGCCGCCACTTATTTGTGTGCGAAGCACAAAGTGCGGCAAAATCGACCCATTCCTGCCCGGTCGCGGGGACATACTGACGTTCGTCCTGGCAGATATCGCAATGTTCAGGAAGGGCGTCTGCCACCTCATAGGATGTTCCACAGGCTTTGCATAACGTGATCATCGTGTCTTCCTCTATTGAAAAAACACAGTCAGCATGGCACACCGATACGCAAGGGTGTGCCCTTTAGTGCTCTACACGATAAGCCAGGAATGGTGGGCGTGGGTCGTTGTGGCCCAACCAGCAGAAAGCAGGAATAATGTCTACACCGTCCCTGTCGAGGGTCATTTCCGGCGAAAAAAATGAGGATAATGTTTGGAAAATAGTCTGTTCAACTCCTGGCTCAGCCGTTGGGGACTTACTCCTGATGGCCAACCGCTTGAGACGCACACATCACAGCTTTTGCCCGTGGTGACCAAAGATGGTCAGAAAGCCATACTCAAACTCACCGACGATGACAGTGAACGAAACGGCTGCGAACTAATGGTCTGGTGGAACGGGAATGGTGCTGCAAAAGTGCTTGCTCATGCAGCAGGGGCGATTCTGTTAGAACGTGCAACCGGGGCGGGGTCTTTAGCGGACATGTCCTGGTCCGGCAATGATGCGCAGGCCTGTCGCATTATTTGCCATGCAGCCAGTCGACTCCATCTCCCCCGGAATGCGTCAACGCCTGCGTTAACACCGCTACTTTATTGGTTTCGCGATCTGGCTCCTGCCGCGAAAAAGCATGGCGGCATCCTGACGCATTGTGCAGAGGTGGCAAACGTATTGCTCTCCTCTCCCCAGAATGAAGTCGTATTGCACGGTGACTTACACCACGGCAATATTCTTGATTTCGGAACGAAAGGATGGCTGGCTATCGATCCTAAAGGGCTGGTGGGCGAGCGTGGCTTTGATTACGCCAATATTTTTACTAATCCCGATCTTGCCGATCCCACCAAACCTGTCGCCATTGAGCCAGAAAGATTCGCACAACGGGTAAATATTGTGTCTGAAATCGCGAGGATTGAACGGCAGCGTTTGCTGATGTGGATTATTGCCTGGTGTGGGTTGTCGTCTGCCTGGTTTCTGCAAGAAGGAGACTGCGCCACGATACCCCTGCGCATCGCAGAGTTAGCGAGCGCGGAACTCGCTTTTGGGGGTAATCAATTTTGATCTACGACACTGGGCTGGTAATTCTTTAGAGTTATCATTAGCCTGGTAAATGTTTTATTAATCAATCAGTGAACGGCGGTGTAGTGTGTTTTTTAGCGCAAATTTGACAGGCTGTGAGCAATGAACGCATTGTTTTTATTATTAAAAAAACGCCCGAACATTATTTTGTTGATGGTCTTACTCATCGGGGCAAACATCGTGGCGTGGCTGTGGGCTTTCACCGCGTTTAGCAACAACACGTCGTTACTGGCGCTTAGTCTGATCGCATGGTGCTATGGTTTGCGCCATGCTGTTGATGCCGATCATATCGCCGCGATAGATAGCGCTACGCGCAAACTTATGCAGCAGAAAAAACGCGCCCTGACGACGGGAGCCTGGTTTTCCCTGGGGCATTCCACCATTGTGGTACTGGCAAGCATTGGCATTGCGTTGACCACCAGCGTGTTTAAGCAACACATGGCATGGTTTCAGAATGTCGGCGGTCTGATAGGTACCACGGTCTCTGCCGTATTTCTGCTGATTCTGGCTACCATTAATCTCGTTATATTCTGTCATGTCTGGAAGGCTTTTCGTCATCTAAAACGCACCGGTACTTACGATGGCACCACAGAGGAAATGACAGTTTCAGGCCCGCTGAACTGGCTTTTCCGCTCGGCGTTTCGGCTGGTAGGCAAAGACTGGCATATGTATTTTGTCGGCTTTTTGTTTGGCCTGGGTTTTGATACCGCTACTGAAATTTCTCTGCTCGGAATTTCAGCTTCAAGCGCGTCCAGTGGCATGTCGGTGTGGTCAATTCTCGTGTTCCCGGCGCTGTTTACCTGCGGCATGGCGCTGATTGACTGCCTGGACAGTATCCTGATGGTTGAGGCCTACGGATGGGCATTCAATAAGCCGCAGCGTAAGCTCTATTACAATATGACCATCACCGGGACCTCGGTAATTGTTGCGCTTTTTATTGGCGGGCTGGAGGCGCTGGGGCTTCTCTCTGACGCATTTTCGCTCCAGGGAGGTTTGTGGGATACCGTCAGCGAGTTGAGTGACCATATGGGGAATGTCGGGTTTGCGATTATTGGCGTCTTTATCGGCTGCTGGATTATTTCTGCAGTAAATTACCGTTGGAAAAAATACGACGGGCTGACGTTTAGTTAACACAAAAGAAAGCCTTCCGTGAAAGGGAAGGCTCGGATCTTACTTGAGGGCTGACTAATTCGCGGTGATGATACACACCATCTTCATCACCCAAATCTGGGTGATATTATAAGTGACGGTGTAACGTATAATGGTCGGCCCGATGGGATTACATTTGAGGTTCATCGTCCCAGGCGTGCGGTGCGAACAGATAACCTTTGTTGCGCACCGTTTTGATTCGATAGGGTTCAGTCGCGTTATCGAGCAGTTTTTTGCGTAACCGGGAAATCGCGACATCAACGCTGCGATCCATGCCGTCATAACTTACGCCGCGCAGGTTCTTCAGCAGCGCATCGCGGTCCATAATTTGCCCGGCATGGGTTGCCAGCTCCCACAGTAATTCAAAATCTGCGGTGGAAAGAGAGACTTGCTCGCCGCCGAGCAGCACGGAACGATTGGTTGGGTCGATAGTGAGTGTGCCAAAGCGCAGCGTCGTGTGCGGCGTGATGGTTGCCGCCTGAATGCCTTTAGACTGGACTGAATGTTCATTCTGGCGCAGATGCAGACGCAGGCGAGCAAGCAGCACTGCTGGCGGCGTTGTCTTCAGAATATAGTCACAGGCACCCATTTCCAGCGCCAGGATATGGTTCATATCGCTGTCCAGCGAGGTGAGCAGGACAATTGGACCCTGCCAGCGTCCGCGCAAATCGCGGCAGATAGTCATCCCATCTTTGCCCGGCAGCATGATATCTAATAACACCAAATCGGGTTGAACTTGCAGGATTTTCTCCTCGGCCAAATCACCTCGAGGCTCAACGATAACCTCAATATCATGCCGGGCCAGATAGGCTGCAATCAGCGAGCCAACTTCGGGATCATCTTCAACAAATACGATGGTGTTCATATCATTCATTTTGAATATAAAACGCCAACATACACCGCCCCGGTTTTTCCTTCCATTAATCTTTTCTAAACAAGAACGCTTCCGTTATGCTAGGGGCTGATGTTATTGATGTGTTAAGGCAGAGTGATGGGACTCGTTATAAAAGCGGCGCTCGGTGCGCTGGTGGTGGTGTTAATTGGTGTGCTGGCGAAAACAAAGAACTACTATATTGCCGGATTAATTCCGTTGTTCCCGACCTTTGCGTTGATTGCCCACTATATCGTGGCCAGTGAACGTGGGATCGAAGCGTTACGTACAACCATTGTCTTCAGCATGTGGTCGATTATTCCCTATTTTGTCTACCTCGTTTCGCTGTGGTATTTCACCGGATTTATGCGCTTACCCGGTGCGCTCGGCGGTTCAGTGGTGTGCTGGGGCCTGAGCGCATGGTTGCTTATTTTTTGTTGGATTAAATTGCACTAACGCAGATGACGCCCGCCATCAAGGGCAAAACTACGCCCGGTGACAAAACAGCTGGTCAACAGATAGTCAATTAAATCAATGACCTCTTTTTCACCCGGCGCTGTTTTCATCAGTGATTTGTTCAATGCCTGCTGACGATACTCTGCATCGTCACCCTCGTTAAACAGGATTAGCGAGGGGGCGATCGCGTTCACTTTTACTTCCGGTGCCAGTTTGCGCGCGAACGAGCGGGTCATGTTGTCCAGCGCCGCTTTGCTGGCTGCATAAGCGATGTGCTTATCGCTGCCACGCTCCACAACATAATCCGTAAAATGGATAATATCGCTGGCCGCGTGTCCATGCCCGCGCAGCAATCCTTCCAGCGCGTGGTTGAGCAGGTAGGGGGTATTGACGTGAATCTGCATCATGGCCGCCAGCACTTCGGTTAACGGCGCACCGGGCTTTTCTGCAAGCCAGGCACTGGCATTATGCACAATACCGCGCAGGCCATCCGTCTGTGCTTTGACCTCATCCGCAAAGGCCAGTACGCCCTCATCCGTGGAAAAATCAGCCTGGATACACAGCACGCCCGCATCTCGCAGGCCATCAATAGCCGGATAATGCGTGCGGTAGCTAACGATAACTGGCTGTTTTTGATTAATAAAGTGCCATGCGACGGCGAGGCCGATACGTCGACCTCCTCCGGTGATAAGAATTGGCAAAGGGGGTTTTTTACCCATCGTAATCTCCATGTGTCGCGAACGATGGGGACAATGTTACCCCATCAACATCCAGGTCGCCGGAACAGCAGCAACAAGCAGCAGGCCGATCAGCGCCATTTCCTGGCGTTTTAATACGTTTTCATGCGCGTGTGTTTTACGGGCATAAAGGAAAACCAGCAGCCCTGGCGCATACAGCACCACAGACAGCAGCAGGTGCATCGGACCTGACGCATACAATAACCATATGCCATAAATACTCGCTCCGATACCGACAGCCTTATGAATTGGACGAGTGGCAATTTTCAGCAGAAATGCGCCGACCAGTAAATAGGGCACCAGAATCATTTCTGAGGCGATGGTTAATAACGTATTGTAGTCGGAACCTGTGAGCCAGATCAGCACCAGGCAAATCTGTACGCAGATGTTGGTCAGCCACAGCGACGCCGATGGCGCGCCTTGCGCGTTCTGCCTCGCAAAAATGCGTGGAAACGCTTTGTGCGTGGAGGCGAGGAACGGCACTTCCGCCGCCATAATCGTCCAGCTTAAATAAGCACCGCACACGGAGACAATCAGGCCTGCGGCAATAATAATTTCACCCCATGGCCCCATCATTTTCACCATCAGACCGGCCATTGACGGGTTGCGGATCTCCGCCAGTTCGGGACGCGCGACAACGCCCAAAGACAGCAGGGTGACAAGCAGATAAACGCCCAACGCGGCGAGTACCGCCAGCAGCGTAGCGCGTCCGACATCGCGTTTGTTTCTGGCACGAGCTGAAACCACCACCGCGCCTTCCACACCGATGAAAACCCACAGGGTGATGAGCATGGTGTTTTTTACCTGCTCCCAGACGGGAACGCCCAACGCTACGCCGGTAAAATCGAGGGTAAAGGTGTCGAGCTTAAACAGCATAAACGCCAGCACGATAAACAGACCAAGCGGCAGTAATTTCGCCAGCGTCGCCACCAGGTTAATACTGGCTGCCGTTTGCACACCACGCAGCACCAGAAAATGGACCACCCACAACAGCACCGATGCGCCAACAATCGACTGCCAGGTATTACCGTCGCCAAACAGACGTAACTCCGGCGTGTCGGTAAAGAAGCTGAGCGCAGAGAAAACAATCACCAGATACGAAACGTTAGCGATAACAGCACACAGCCAGTATCCCCACGCGGAGCAAAAGCCAATCAGCTCACCGAAACCTTCACGTGCATAGGTAAATATGCCGCCATCCAGTTCAGGACGGATACGCGTCAGAATCAGCATGGCAAAGGCGAGCAAAAGGATACCCGCACCGGTAATCGCCCAACCAATCAGTAATGCAGCCGGGCTTGCTACCGCCGCCATATTTTGTGGCAGGCTGAAAACACCAGCGCCGAGCATTGAGCTTAAAACCAGCGCGGTGAGTGCGCTCAGACCCAATTTCTTTTCCATTTGTATCCAGTGACAAAAACGAGAGTGAGAGAATAATTATTTTGGCAAACCGCATAAAAATGGTGAAAGCCACTAAGGCGCGGGATTTTACGGAGAGAAGAGAACGCATGCAATGGGGATAGAGAGATTTGTGACTAATAGTGTGAAAAGTAGTCTTAATACTGCTGTTTTTGTTTCGCCCGAGGGGAGGATGGCGGGAAATTATCAGGTCTACAAGGCTGTAGACCTGATAATGTATTGAGTATTACTTATACAGGTCAGCGCTGATGGTCATGTTATTACCACGTTCAGACCACTGGCGGGTGATGTGATAATACTTAGCGCCTTTCTTCGCTGCGCGTTTGGCAACCTGGTAAGAGATTTCAGTCATGTTGCCATAGTTACCGGTGAACTTGATGCTGTCGAACGGCACCATCATAGCGGCGGTTGCTTTGTTCAGTTCTTCAACTTTGGTTCCATCCGGCAGCGTGACAGTGTAACGCCCACCTTTGGTGGATTGCGTTTCGAAGAAACGACCGACTTCAGCGCTCGGAGACGCGGTAGTCGCAACGCCTGGGATCTCAACTTTCTTCGCGGCTTCGCCACCGGCGGCTAATGCGGCACGTCCGGCATCTGAATCTGCTGGGATCGCATCAGGGCTTTGTACTACGCGTTTTTTCGCATCAGCTTTATAGATGAATGCGGTAATACGCTGGTTGCCGCCCTGGTTGGCATCGACCTGGCGCACGATGTAGAAGGAGTAAGCGCCTTTCTCTTTCGCTGCTTTGGTGATGGCATCGTTCACTTCAGGCTGGCTGCGGTAGAAGCCCTGCACCGTAACGGTATCGAATGGTTCTATCAGAACGGCCTGATCTTTCGGTAATTCCATAACGCCGTTAATGACACGGTTTTTGGACGCTTCCGCTTTTTCAGCATCGGCTTTATAGATGTCGGCTACAACGCGCCAGTTACCGCCGCTGCCAAAATCTGAGGTATCAACAACATAAAAGGAGGCTGCACCGTCTTTATCTGCACGGCGTGATACGGCGGTCACCGCGTCACCGATAGCATTAAAACGACCGGTAACCACAATGCGGTCATAGGGTTTCAGGGCAGCCGCTTGCTCCGGCGTCAATTCTGTCGCTGCATTTACAGAAAAAGCAGTCGCAGAAATAAGTGCGGACGCCAGGAGAGTGTTCTTAAGCTTCATAAAAATAATCCTTCGCCTTGCGCAAACCAGGTACTGGTATTGTTATTGACTAGAAACGTCGCTGATTATTGCATTTAAATTGTGTCAGTGTCTGCGTCATTTTTCACTCATCGTGCCACGTGACGTAACAACACAGATAACATTTTGTGATATGTCGAAAATTTCGGCATTTGGCGACCAAAACTGATAAAGCGGTTGAATTTCATAAGTTAATTTAATGTTAATCAATTGTTTTTGGCAGGCACGTAATCATGTTTTGCCGCTTCGCTTGAGCGAATTATCGGCCTTTGTGGGCTATTTTTAGGGTATTTTATCTGCCAGCGGTCCGATTCCTCTCTATTTCGCGAATTTCATCATAAATACTGTTTTTTGGCGCTAGATCACAGGCGTCATTTTCAGTAGGTTATACAGAGTTTGTTACTGTTTTATTTTATTGGGGTAACACTGACCTCTTTCGAGAGTGCGCGCATGCCTCGTGCGAACATTGATAAACCATCATCACAAATACAGATGGAAGGGAACATTATGCGAATTGGCATACCAAGAGAACGGTTAACCAATGAAACCCGCGTCGCAGCTACGCCGAAGACGGTTGAGCAGCTGCTTAAGTTGGGTTTCAGCGTCGCGGTTGAAAGCGGTGCAGGTCAACTGGCAAGTTTTGACGATAAGGCGTTTGTACAAGCAGGCGCAGAAATTGTTGACGGAAATGCCGTCTGGCAGTCAGAGATCATCCTGAAGGTCAACGCGCCGGAAGAGGCGGAAATCCCGTTGCTCAACCCGGGCACGACGCTGGTGAGTTTTCTTTGGCCCGCGCAAAACCCTGAGCTGTTGCAAAAGCTGGCAGAGCGCAACGTGACGGTTATGGCGATGGACTCCGTGCCGCGTATTTCGCGCGCGCAGTCGCTGGATGCCTTAAGCTCGATGGCGAATATCGCCGGGTATCGTGCCATTGTTGAAGCCGCTCATGAATTTGGCCGCTTCTTCACCGGGCAGATCACCGCCGCGGGCAAGGTTCCACCTGCCAAGGTCATGGTGATTGGTGCGGGTGTGGCAGGTCTGGCTGCTATCGGTGCGGCAAACAGCCTGGGCGCTATCGTTCGTGCTTTTGACACCCGTCCGGAAGTGAAAGAGCAAGTTCAGAGTATGGGCGCTGAATTCCTCGAACTGGACTTTAAAGAAGAGGCCGGCAGCGGCGACGGTTACGCCAAGGTGATGTCTGAAGCGTTCATCAAAGCCGAAATGGCGCTCTTCGCCGCGCAGGCGAAAGACGTTGATATTATCGTTACCACCGCGTTGATTCCGGGCAAACCGGCACCGAAACTGATCACCCGCGAAATGGTCGATTCGATGAAGGCGGGCAGCGTGATTGTCGATCTCGCCGCGCAAAACGGCGGTAACTGCGAATATACCGTGCCCAACCAGGTGACCACCACCGAGAACGGGGTGAAGGTTATTGGTTATACCGATCTGCCAGGCCGACTGCCGACGCAGTCTTCCCAGCTTTATGGCACGAACCTCGTTAACCTGCTCAAGCTGTTGTGTAAAGAGAAAGACGGCAATATCACCGTCGATTTTGACGACGTAGTCGTACGTGGCGTTACGGTGGTTCGCGAGGGTGAAATCACCTGGCCTGCGCCGCCTATCCAGGTTTCTGCTCAGCCGCAGGCTGCGCCAAAAGCCGCGCCCGCGCCGAAAGAAGAGAAAAAACCGGCCTCACCGTGGCGCAAATATGCGTTGATGGCACTGGTCGTCATACTGTTTGGCTGGCTTGCTGATGTCGCGCCGAAAGAGTTCCTGGGTCACTTTACGGTGTTCGCGCTTTCCTGTGTAGTGGGTTACTACGTGGTCTGGAATGTGTCGCACGCGCTACACACTCCGCTGATGTCCGTGACAAACGCTATCTCCGGGATCATCGTTGTCGGGGCGTTATTGCAAATTGGCCAGGGTGGCTGGGTGAGTTTCCTGAGCTTTATCGCGGTGCTTATTGCCAGCATTAATATTTTCGGTGGCTTCACCGTGACTCAGCGCATGCTGAAAATGTTCCGGAAAAACTAAGGGGTAACATATGTCTGGAGGATTAGTTACAGCTGCATACATTGTTGCCGCGATCCTGTTTATTTTCAGCCTGGCGGGGCTTTCGAAACACGAAACCTCTCAACAGGGTAACAATTACGGTATCGCCGGGATGGCGATTGCGCTGATTGCCACGATTTTTGGCCCGGAGACCGGCAACGTTGCGTGGATCCTGGTGGCGATGATCATCGGCGGCGCGATTGGTATTCGTCTGGCGAAGAAAGTCGAGATGACCGAGATGCCGGAGCTGGTGGCGATTCTGCACAGCTTCGTCGGTCTGGCGGCGGTACTGGTGGGTTTCAACAGCTACCTGTATCACGACACGGGCCTGGAACCGATTCTGGTGAACATTCACCTGACGGAAGTGTTCCTTGGTATCTTCATCGGTGCGGTGACCTTTACCGGTTCCGTGGTGGCGTTTGGCAAACTGCGCGGTAAGATCTCTTCTAAACCGCTGATGCTGCCGAATCGTCACAAAATGAACCTGGCGGCACTGGTTGTTTCTTTCCTGCTGCTGGTGGTGTTTGTTCGTACCGAAAGCGTGGGTCTGCAGGTTCTGGCGCTGCTGGTGATGACCATTATTGCGTTAGCCTTTGGCTGGCATCTGGTGGCGTCCATCGGCGGTGCGGATATGCCGGTCGTCGTTTCAATGCTTAACTCCTATTCAGGATGGGCGGCGGCGGCGGCGGGCTTTATGCTCAGCAACGATCTGCTGATCGTCACCGGTGCGCTGGTCGGTTCTTCCGGTGCGATCCTGTCTTACATCATGTGTAAGGCGATGAACCGTTCGTTTATCAGCGTGATTGCCGGTGGCTTTGGTTCTGACGGTTCTTCTACGGGGTCTGATGAAGAAGTCGGTGAGCATCGTGAGATTAATGCGGAAGACACGGCAGAAATGCTGAAGAATTCGCACTCCGTGATAATTACCCCGGGCTATGGCATGGCCGTGGCACAGGCGCAATATCCGGTTGCTGAAATCACCGAGAAACTGCGCGCGCGCGGCATCAAGGTACGCTTTGGTATTCACCCGGTAGCAGGGCGCTTGCCAGGTCATATGAACGTGCTGCTGGCGGAAGCCAAAGTACCCTATGACATCGTGCTGGAAATGGATGAAATCAATGATGATTTCGCCGATACCGATACCGTGCTGGTGATTGGCGCCAACGATACGGTAAACCCGGCGGCGCAGGACGATCCGCGTAGCCCAATCGCCGGTATGCCGGTGCTGGAAGTATGGAAAGCGCAGAACGTTATCGTGTTCAAACGTTCTATGAACACCGGCTATGCTGGCGTGCAGAACCCGCTGTTCTTTAAAGAAAACACCCATATGCTGTTTGGCGATGCCAAAGCCAGCGTGGATGCGATCCTGAAAGCGCTGTAATCGTCAGCGCAAACCAAGACGGCCTCTGCGGAGGCCGTTTTTTTAATACTCCGCTATTCATGATTACCACTCATAAACCCATACGGTTTTAACCGTCTAATCACCGTAAAACGCCGTGTATATACTGCTTCCTGACTTTTTAGAACATAACAGGGCGCTATGCGTACACGTAAACATGCCTCGTCGGCGGCTATAGCAAGCCAGACTGGTCTTACTTTTATTCTGATCCTCAGTGGCCTGATGGCCTTTGCCTCGCTTTCCACCGACATTTATCTTCCGGCAATGCCGACAATGGCAGAGGATTTACATGGCAATGTAGAACTGACGATCACCGGTTTTTTGGTAGGTTTCGCCATTGCGCAATTGATTTGGGGGCCGATAAGCGATCATCTGGGACGGCGTAAACCGCTGTTTATTGGCATGGTGCTTTTTATCATCGGCTCCGCAGGATGTGCGATGTCCACGAGTATTACGCAAATTGTTTTCTGGCGAGTTTTTCAGGCGTTTGGGGCCTGTACCGGACCTATGCTGGCGCGGGCGATGATCCGCGATCTCTTTGCACGTACTCGCGCGGCGCAAATGCTTTCAACTCTGGTGCTGGTCATGGCGATTGCGCCAATAGCAGGACCGTTGATTGGCGGACAAATTATTCGCCTGAGCACCTGGCACTCTGTTTTTTGGCTGCTGGCGGTGATAGGAGCGCTGATGTTTCTCTCCTTAAACTGGCTGCCGGAAACATTGCCGGAAGAGAAACGGGTGAAAGCTTCTTTAGCTGGCGCATTTCGTAATTATCGTTCGCTATTCGCCAATGGACGTTTTATGCGCTACACCCTGAGCCTGACGTGTTATTACGTTGCCGCGTATGCGTTTATTACCGGTTCGCCGTTTGTTTATATTAGCTATTATCATGTTGAACCACAGCATTACGGCTGGCTGTTTGCGCTCAATATTGTCGGAGTCATGGTCATGAGCGTAGTAAACCGTCGTCTGGTGCAACGGCATTCTCTGGAGCAACTGCTAAAGTATGCGACGATGCTGGCGGCGCTGGCTGCAGTGGCGCTTGCGGTGCTGGTTAAGCTGGAGTCAGGTGGCGTTGAAGCCATTATCATCACCGTTTTTCTGTTTTTCTCAATGAATGGCATTATTGCTGCTACTTCAACCGCTGCTGCGCTGGACGCAGTACCGAGCATCGCCGGTTCAGCCTCCGCGCTGATTGGCGCGTTACAATACGGTAGCGGCATTATCTCGTCATTGCTGCTGGCCGCCTTCAGCGACGGAACGCCATGGACTATGGCCTGGATAATTGCGTTATTTACGTTGTGTAGCGCCGTTCTGGCGCTACGGGCTAAACGATAAAAATGCCCGCAATGGCGGGGCGAATTCACTCTTTATTGAGATCGCTCAGCAACACGGCAATGCTTTGACCGCCGTTGGTTTGCTCAAGCGCGATTTTCACGATGATGGTCAGCGGTACAGAAAGCAGCATCCCGACAGGCCCCAGTAACCAGCCCCAGAAGATTAACGACAGAAACACCACCAGCGTAGACAACCCAAGTCCACGTCCCATAATCCGCGGTTCGAGGATATTCCCGAACACCAGGTTAATGACCAGATAACCTGCGAAAACCACCAGGGCGTCATAAAGGCCGCTAAATACCAGCACCTGAGCAATAGGGGGAATGGCGGCCAGCACCGAACCGATATTAGGAATATAGTTGAGCGCAAACGCCAGCAGTCCCCAGACAAAGGCGAAACGCACGTCGAGTGCGGCAAGCATGCCCCAGGCCACCAACCCGGTCACAATGCTGATCGCCGTTTTGAGCACCAGATAGTGGGAAACGCTGTCGATGGCGCGTTGAATCGCCGCCATTCCCTCAATGGGACGACTCATCATTTGTTTGAGTTTGTTGGGTAACTGCGGTACTTCCAGCAGCATAAAAACCACCGTCAACAGCAGTAAAAATATCGATGACATGGCATTAGACAACTGCGCCAGTAAATTGGTCACCAGCGTCATTGCCGCGTTCGGGTCGATATATTTGACGAGTTCATCCACGGAAACGCCGATCCCTGCGCGCTGTAACCACGGCTCAAGGTTTTTGAGTGGGATAACCAGTGAAGAGCGATACTGCGGCAGCGTTCGCGCAAGCTCATTTAAGGATGTACCTAAATACGCTAATAGCAACACCATTAGCATCACAATAATAACAATGAGCAATGATACCGCTATTACGCGCGGTATACGAAGTTTGACCATCCGCTGCACCACGGGGTTAAGCACGACGGCAATAAATAACGCCAGAATAAATGGGACGATGATATCTGCGGCAACGCGGATGCCGCTCAGGATGATAACCAGCATGCCCAGCATAATGACTATTTTTAGGCCGTTAAGCGTGATGATCGGTTTCGCCATGTGTATTCCTGCATTTTTCATTTTTGAATCTGAATAATAATGTGATTTGCGTCGAGCTGTTATAACAAAAATCAAATGGGGCAGGTAAAGAAGTGAAAAGACTTTGAGTTCGCATTGAAGCTATGGTACAAATCATCTGTGTTTAACTACCGAGGACAATTATCATCCGCGATGATGAGAAGCAACACTGCGGATAATTGTAATATTATGGACAATATGTTCAGGATGTTTTTGCGTTTACCTTCACTTCTTCGTACCTCCTCCACTTTCTTGCTTGCGGGTGAGCAACACTGGCGCAACGCGCTTTAGTCCCTTCTTCTGCCTGAGCTGGCGCTGTGCGCTGAGCTAACTAATTTTATTTTTTGGTTTACTGCATGCAGTAGGCCCAAAGGACTATATTCTCAAGCAGGAGAAGCATTATGTTTTACTGGATATTATTAGGTCTGGCCATCGCGGCTGAAATTACTGGTACGCTGTCAATGAAATGGGCAAGCGTCGGCCATGGTAATTCGGGCTTTATTTTAATGCTGGTAATGATTGCCTTATCGTATATTTTTCTCAGTTTTGCCGTTAAAAAAATTGCCCTTGGTGTGGCCTATGCCTTATGGGAAGGTATCGGTATTTTATTTATTACGCTGTTCAGCGTGCTGTTATTTGACGAAACCTTGTCCACGATGAAGGTGGCTGGACTGGTCTCGCTGGTGTTAGGTATTGTGCTGATTAAATCCGGTACACGAAAACCGACAAAGGCGGGCAGAGAGGTGAGCCATGCAGCAGTTTGAGTGGGTTCACGGCGCATGGCTTGGCATAGCCATTGTGCTCGAAATCGTCGCTAACGTCTTTTTGAAATTTTCAGATGGGTTTCGCCGCAAGACTTATGGCGTGCTGTCGCTGGCAGCGGTGTTAGCGGCCTTTAGCGCGCTGTCCCAGGCGGTAAAAGGTATCGACCTTTCTGTTGCCTACGCCTTGTGGGGCGGCTTTGGGATTGCTGCGACGTTAGCGGCAGGTTGGGTATTGTTTGGTCAGCGCCTGAATCATAAAGGCTGGATCGGTGTGGCGCTGCTGCTTGCCGGAATGGTGATGATTAAACTTGCCTGATCTCAGTGCTGCCCGTTACTACGGGCAGCATAGGTTATTCGTTCGCCAACTCATCCAGCTTATCGCGAAAACCGGTCACGGATATGGCGCGATTATCGGCCCGCCAGCGATCTTTCGCCGCCGGAGCGGAGCTTTGTACGCCAATCAATTGCCAGCCAGTATCTGTCTTCAACATCAATGGTGAACCGCTGTCGCCTGGGAGTGTGTCGCACTGGTGCGACAAAACGGTATTCTGCGCCCAACCGGTCACCACGCAATCCTGATGCGTGTACAAGTCATCGAGATGATCTTCCGGGTAACCCGACTGCGTAACTTTACGATCTGCGGTTTTCAGCGCCGCGGTTAATGCCGCTTTATCACCTTCAAATAATGGCAGCGGTGTGATGCCAGAAGGTGGGTAACGCAGCACCACCAGACCAAAATCCCACGGGGCCGCGGAAGGCGGCACAATCCAGCCATCGCCATCGGCTTTTAAACGTTTTCCGAGCGAGGGATCTACCCGTCCTTCAATGCCGTGGATCTCGTAGCGCCAGACACCCTTTTTCGACACGAAGCGTAATGCCACGGCTTTATCCGGCTTGCCTTTCGGGGGGGTGAGTAAGCAGTGTCCGGCAGTCAGTGCCAGTCGTGGTGAAATGAGCGTGGCAGTACACAGGTTACCGCTGGCGGTTTCCAGTTGCCCGATAGCGTCCCATGGAGATTGCGTTGGGTCAGTCACTTTTATGCGATCGTCATGACCAAAAAACAGCGTTTTTACGTTTTCTGCTTCAGCGCTGGCCGTTGCAGGCTGGTCCGCATGCGCAACGACAGGAAGTAAACAAATTGAACCCAGTAACACAGCAATGGTTTTATGCATATCACACTCTGGTGGGGAATTATGATTTTTAACAGCAAACCCTCAGTTAATACTATAGACGGGACGGCGGGAAAGTGGGAGTAAAATCAGATAACTACACTCAGGAAAGATAAAAATGCATGGCAATGAGGGCGCAAATTATCAGGGTAATAAGAATGAACTCAAAGCGATAATGTGACACCATTTTACCCTCCAAAAGGCGGCGCTAAATCAGGTCGATTTAGCGCCGTATGCTATGGCGTGGGGGACGCCATAGTAACTACAAATGTGTTATGCAGCTGGCTGAGCAGCGGGTTTAGCGGTGTCGTGTTTTACGGCTTTTTTGGTGTGTTTTTTAGCTGCCTGAGCTTTCTGCTCTGGTGCTTTTTGTTCTGCAGCGGGTTTGGTCGCTGCTTTTTTGGTGTGTTTTTTAGCAGCCTGAGCTTTCTGCTCTGGCGCTTTCTGTTCTACAGCCGGTTTTGTGGTGGATTTTTTAGCGTGTTTCTTGGCAGCCTGCGCTTTCTGCGGCGCTGCTTTGTGCTGTTTTTTATGATGAGTGGTTTTTGCCGGAGCTGCTTTGGTGGTTGCAGCAGCAGCCGGAGCGGTGGTAGCAGTTGTTTCAGCAGCAAATGCAGCAGAAGACAGACCCATAGCAGCGGCAACAACCAGAGCTAATACTTTTTTCATTCTCATACCCTCGATTTGGTTTTTCATTCAACCCCACTGCGGGGCCGTTGAAATAACTATATCGCTGTAATCACAGGGCTTCCGTGAGTCATTGGTTTCGGCGTGTAACGATATGTACAATGACTCACGGTATGAGATTACAAATAGCGGGCTTCCAGGTGAGCGCGGAAATAACGGCTGCTGAGCGGCTCTCCGGTGGCCTGGGTAATAAGCTGTTCAGTGGTAAAACGGCTGCCATGCTGCCAGATATTCTGACGTAACCAGTCAAACAGGGCACCAAACTCACCTTGCGCAATAGACTGCTCTAAATCAGGCAATGCGCGGTTAGCGGCACTGAATAACTGCGCCGCATACATGGCGCCTAAAGTATAGGAAGGGAAGTAGCCAAAGCCGCCATCGGTCCAGTGAATATCCTGCATACAACCGTTACGATAGTTACCGATGGTTGACAGCCCCAGCCAGGACTGCATTTTCTCATTCCACAATGCCGGGATATCATCCACTTCAATATCGCCATTAATGAGCGCGCGTTCGATTTCATAACGCAGGATAACGTGAGCAGGATAGCTCACCTCGTCGGCATCAACACGGATAAAACCGGGTTTAACCTGCTGGTTCCAGGCGATGAAATTGCTTTCTTCAAACGCAGCCTGATCGCCAAAGTGGCGCGTCACAGCAGGAATTAACCGCGTCAGAAATGCTTTACTGCGCCCCAGTTGCATCTCAAAGAACAGACTCTGGGACTCATGAATAGCGGTTGAGCGTGCCAGGGCGATAGGTTGCCCTGACCAACTGTGCGGCAGATTTTGCTCATAGCGGGCGTGACCGGTTTCATGGATCACGCCAAACAGCGCGCTAAGTAATTCGTTTTCATCATAGCGGGTGGTGATACGCACATCTTCAGGTACGCCACCACAGAAGGGGTGCGCACTGATATCCAGTCGACCAGCCGTAAAATCGAATCCCAACTGCGCCATCGTTTCAAGGCCCAACTCTCGCTGGATTGCGGTTGGGAAAGGACCAACCGGGGCGATGAGCGACTGCTGAGACTGCTTTGCCACCACCTTGTTGAGCAGATCCGGTAACCAGCTCTTAACGTCTGCAAACAAGACATCCAATTGGGCACTGGTCATCCCTGGTTCGAATATGTCCAGTAGCGCGTCATACGGCGAACAGCCTGTGGCTTCGGCACGCAGCCGGGCTTCTTCACGACTGTGCTTCACGACCTCTTTCAGGTTTTCGGAAAATCCCTCCCAGTCATTGGCTGGTCGCTGGCTGCGCCAGGCATGCTCACAGCGGCTACCCGCGAGTGATTTCGCTTCTACCAACGATTCAGGTAGTAAGGATGCCTGATGATGCAGTCGCGACATTTCGCGCAGGTTGGCCTGCTCAACATCGTTAAGGTCTTCCTGTTGGGCTGCGGCGATCCACGTTGCCACCTTCGGGTCGGTTAACAACTGGTGCTCAAGCACGCTCAGCTCGGCCAGTGCTTCGCCGCGAGCTTTGCTGCCGCCAGATGGCATCATGGTAAACATGTCCCAACTGGCGATTGCCGAGAGGTGGGAGAAGCGAGAGAGCCGCTGGAACGTGCGGGTGAGCTGATGGTAATTATCATTGTTACTCATTTTTTGTTCTCGTTCTGTTTAGGTGTGGTGAGAAGTTTACCGTGATTCATTCACTTTTCATAAACACACCTTTGTACCCGACTTTGCGTAACAGCTTTTTATAGCGAAAAGCCAGTAGCACGAGAAAATAGAGGGCATAAATAATGGGGAGCGGTGATAACACTTTTACCGACCACAGATAATGCAGCGGAAGCAAAACGGCCGCCAGGTAGACGTAGTTGTGCAATGTTTGCCAGCGTTTGCCCATTTTACGTTGCGCGGCTTGCGTGGAGGTCAGCGTCAACAGGAATAAGATTATCCAACCAGTCATGCCCAACGTTAGCCATGGGCGTGAAACCAGTTCACGTCCCAATAATCCCAGATTTTGTATACCCAACTCCAGCAGCGCATAGCTGGTCATATGCAGCGTGGCCCATGCAAAACACCATAACCCTAATAATCGACGGGTGCGATACAACAACGGCTGCTTTGCGTAGCGGGCAAGCGGTGACACCAGCAGGGTAGCAAGCAGAAACTTCAGCGCGGTGATGCCCGTAAAGTGTTGGATATCTTTACCCGGGTCGGCCCCCAACTCACCATGCTGTGCGGCCCAGAAGAGCCATAGCAGGGGTAATAAACCGGCGAGATGCAGCAGTACTTTCAGGCCGGTTATCTGTTTTGCGGTTAACCTCACTTAAAAATACTCCCGTAGATCCATGCCCTGATATAAAGAAGCCACCTCATCGGCATAACCATTAAAAGGCAACGTGGGCTGTCGCTGCACATCGAGAATGCCACCCGAACCGATAAAACGCTCAGTGGCCTGAGACCAGCGGGGGTGATCGACTTGCGGATTGACGTTGGCGTAAAAACCGTATTCGTTAGGTGCCGACATATTCCAGGTCGTCGGCGGCTGTTCACGCGTCAGCTTAATACTGACTATCGATTTAATGCCCTTGAAGCCGTACTTCCAGGGTACGGTCAGGCGTATTGGCGCTCCGTTTTGCGGCGGCAACGCTTTGCCATACACGCCCACGGTCAGAAGGGTAAGCGGGTGCATGGCCTCATCCAGACGTAAACCTTCAACATAGGGATACTTCAACCCGCCACCAATGAAGCGATCTTTCTGGCCGGGCATTTCATCAGGCGCGTAGCGTGTTTCAAAGGCGACGTATTTGGCGTGGCTGGTGGGCTCAACCAGCGCCAATAATTTATGCAAAGGAAAGCCGACCCACGGTACAACCATCGACCACGCCTCAACGCAGCGCATCCGGTAAATACGCTCTTCTAATGGAAAACGAGTCGTCAGCGCATCATGATCCAACGTTAAAGGTTTGTTCACTTCACCGCTGATGGTTAACGTCCAGGGATCGGTTTTCAGGCTACCGGCATTCGCGGCAGGATCGGCTTTATCCAGACCAAATTCGTAGAAATTGTTGTAGCCCGTTACCTTGTCTTCCGGCGTCAAGGGCAGATTGTTTTGCCAGATCTCTGGTTTTGTGAACTCGAGCGGTTTGCCCGCTGGTGCAGACGGGCGATCGTTGCCTTTAAACCAATTCAACAGACCGGCCTGTGTCGGGGAAGAGAGCGAAGCCGCCGCCGCGCCTATCCCAAGAGCTTTGAGGATCTGTCGTCGTTGCATAAAAAAAACGGACTCGGCGGTAACATCAGCTTCCCGAAGTGGATGTTTTTTCTGCATAACTTTTCCTTTTTATTTTCATGTTAAGGAAAACAAATCGACGTTTCCCTGTTGATGCCTGACCTATCTATAACGACATACTGGACGCATGCGTATCCCTGATTCCTCACGAAAAGTTAAAAATTTTGTGATAACTTCCGCCCCTTGCCTGAGGTAAGCTTTCAGCATGACGAGAGGGGGATGACACTGATGGCAGGCGCAAAAAAGATATTTTTGGTGGAAGATGACAGCGATATCGCCTCACTTTTGCAACTTAGCCTGAAGGATGAGGGGTACGAAATTATTCATGAGGCTGATGGGGCACGTGCGGTCGAGCTACTGGAGAAGCATGTCTGGGATGCCGTTATCCTCGATTTAATGCTGCCGGGCGTGGACGGTCTGGAAATTTGTCGTCGCATTCGGCAAATGAGCTTCTATCTACCTGTCATTATTATCAGCGCTCGCACCAGTGAAACTCACCGCGTACTGGGGCTGGAAATGGGCGCCGATGATTATTTAGCCAAACCTTTCTCGGTGCTGGAATTGATGGCCCGGGTGAAGGCGTTGTTTCGCCGTCAGGAGGCGATGAGTCAGAACCTGCGTATGGAGGCGGGGATTATCACCGTCCATGGTGTGGAGATTGATCCATTAGCCCGGGAAGTCCGCCTGCAGGGTAAATCCCTCGATTTAACGCCGCGTGAATTCGATCTGCTCTATTTTTTCGCCCGCCATCCCGGGGAGGTCTTTTCGCGTCAGGCGTTGTTAGACCAGGTGTGGGGCTACCAGCACGAAGGATATGAGCATACGGTGAACAGTCATATTAATCGCCTGCGCACCAAAATTGAAAAAGATGCTGCGGAGCCGGAAATTATTCTTACCGTTTGGGGACGAGGCTATAAGCTTGCTGCGGTTAACGCGGAGCATCAACCATGATTTATCGATTGTCGCTGAGCCAGCGTCTGACGCTGGTCTTTACCGCTATTATGTTGATTTGCGCGGTTGCGGTCAGCGTTGTCCAGATCCGCAGCAGTAAACAGTATGGCGACGCCATGGTGCAAAGGCTCTCGCTGGAATTGGCGAGCAAGATTGTCAAAAGTGAGTCGCTTATTGATGCCAGCGGGCAGGTTAATCGGCAGACCTTAAAAGGACTGTTTAATCACCTGATGACGCTCAACCCTAGCGTGGAGCTGTATCTGGTTTCACCGTCAGGCGAGATACTTGCTGATGCCGCTCCGCCTGGGCATATACAGCGCCAGAACATTAGCGTACAGCCGATCCAGGTTTTCCTTAATTCGGACGAGCTGCCCGTTTATGGCAATGATCCGCGCAGCAGCCAGCAAAAGGTATTCAGCGCCGCGCCAGTTTTATTTAACGGCAAGCTGCATGGCTATTTGTACATTATTCTCCAGGGCGAAGATCTCAATATGCTGGCGAATACCGCCTGGCAAAAAACGCTTTGGAACACCGTGACCGGGACGTTAATACTGGTTTTATTAGCCGGTGCAATCGCGGGGTACCTGGTGTGGAGATGGGTGACGAATCCGGTGAAAAGGCTGACCGGACAGGTGGTTAATCTGGAGCAGGACAGCATTAGCGTCATCAAACAGCTGGCGCAGAAAAAGCCCGATTTAGCTCCGGCGAATGAAATTGCGTTGCTGAACAATGCATTTATTGAGTTAGCACAGAAAATTGCTCACCAATGGGATTTATTAGCTGACAGCGATCGTCAGCGCAGAGAGTTTATCGCTAATATTTCGCACGATTTACGTACGCCGCTCACTTCACTGCTGGGGTATCTGGAAATGCTGTCGCTGAAAGCCGATACGATGACGCCGGAGGAAAACCGGCATTATCTAAGCATTGCACTGCGCCAGGGGCATAAGGTTCGCCATCTGTCACAACAGCTTTTTGAGCTGGCGAGACTTGAGCATGGCGGCATAAAACCACAGCGTGAACGTTTTGCTATTGGCGAGCTGATCCAGGATGTGGCACAGAAATTTGATCTACCCGTTGCCACGCGTCATTTGCATTTGCACCTTGACGTAATTGGTCCGTTACCGCTGGTGAATGCCGATTTATCGATGATGGAAAGAATCGTCACGAATTTGCTGGATAACGCTATCCGTCATACGCCTGACGGGGGCGAAGTGTGGCTAAAAGTCTGGCGTGATGAAGACCGCTTGTTAGCAGAAGTGCAGGACAGCGGGCCTGGCGTCGAAGAGGCTGTTCGCGAAGTATTATTTCAGCGCCCGACGGCGTTACTACCCCGTGAGCAGCGGGCTGAGCGTGGTGGTCTGGGCTTACTGATCGTGCGCAGAATGCTCGAACTGCATGGGGGAGATATCCGCCTGATTAATTCAACGGCAGGGGCCTGTTTCCGTTTTTCGTTGCCGCTGGCGGATTCCCCACTGAGTAGCTGATGAGAATGTTCCGCTGAAAAGAGTCTGTAACGCTATACGCGTTGTAAACCGTGGGCATTGCGTAAAAGTTGGTAGGTTGCCAGTGATAATGAGAATTTTTATCATATATTGATAATTCATCAAGTTATCTTTGATAAGCGCAAGGAGATCGTATGTCACTGGATGCCGACAACCTGTATATCGTCAGGACCAAAGCGGTTGCTGGCTGTTTTACCATGTTTTTGCTGATGTTTGGCCTCACGTTTCTTCCGTTGTTTTTCCCCGCCAGCCAGGTTCTGCTTGCCAAAGGGCTACTTTTTCCGCTGCTGTTTGCGCTGGAATTTGTTGTGCTGGTCCCGCTGTATTACTTCTTCTTCAGAAAAAGAGAGGGGCTGGGAAAGGGAATTTTCAACGCCAGATGGTTTGCCATTTTGTTCGTGGCGCTGCTGTTTATTCAGCTTATCCTGCCATGGTTTCTGGGCCTCAGACAAACCGAAGCGTGGGTGACCAGCCAGATATCCCTAAACAGCTACGCGCTGTGGTTATCCACTCTGACCCTGATATTTATTGCGCCAGTGTATGAAGAGATTGTTTTCAGGGGCTGTTTATTCAACGCATTCCAGTATTGGTTCAATAATAAAACCTGGCTGTCGTCGGTGGTGGTATCGGTCATTTTTGCCATCATGCATACCCAGTATGTGGATCTGCGCACGTTGCTGATGCTGTTTCTTGTGTCGCAGGTTTTGATCATCGCCAGACTGAAAAGCAATGGCCTGCTGATGCCGGTTATGCTGCATATAGCGATGAACGGGACGGTTATTGCCCTGCAAATGGGGGCTCAGACGTTACAGCATGGCTGATGAAGGCGATGCCCGGAACCCGGGCATCGTGGATTATACGTGCAGACGATGGTGCAGACGTGCACCGACCAGCAACGCCAGCACCAGCATCAGGGCGATAAATCCGCCCACGCCGTTCCAGCCGTAGCTGTGCCAGAATACGCCACCCAGCGTACCGGCAATACTGGAACCCAGATAATAGCTGAACAGATACAGGGAAGATGCCTGGCCTTTAGCGCGTTTTGCCCGTGGTCCAATCCAACTGCTTGCCACAGAGTGCGCGGCAAAGAACCCGGCTGAAAAGAGCAGCATCCCGGCGAAGATCAGCCACAGCGACGTGAACAGGGTCATCAACAGTCCAACTAGCATCACGCCGGTTGAAAAGAGCATTACCGGACCACGTCCATAGCGGGTGGTCATCGACCCCGCTTTCGGTGAGCTCCAGGTCCCGGTCAGATAGGCCACGGACAACAGACCGACAACCGCCTGGCTGAGTTCCCACGGCGAGAGCATCAGACGGTAGCCGATGTAATTAAACAGCGTGACAAACGACCCCATCAGTAAAAAACCTTCCGCAAACAGCAGCGGCAACCCTCTGTCGCGCCAGTGCAAACGAAAGTTGATAAACAGCGTTTTCGGTCGCAGCGACGTTGGTCTGAAATGACGAGATTCCGGCAAGATTTTCCAGAACATCAGCGCGGAGGCGAGGGCAAAACAACCGATCGCCGCCAGCGCGATACGCCAGTTAAAAAAGTCGGTAAACACGCCGCTTATCAAACGGCCACTCATACCACCAATCGAGTTACCGCTGATATATAAGCCCATTGAGAAGGCGACGAAGCTGGGATGTATTTCCTCGCTCAGATAGGTCATTCCCACTGCCGCCACGCCGCTGAGCGAAAGACCTATCAGCGCACGCATGATTAAAATACCGTGCCAGCTGGTCATCATCGTCGAAAGCAACGTACAACAGGACGCGAGCAGCAGGGCGGTAACCATCACCGGCTTGCGGCCTATCGCATCGGAAAGTGGACCGGTAAACAGTAAACCGATCGCGAGCATCGCCGTTGAGATGGAAAGCGAAATACTGCTGCTGGCGGGAGAGACCCCAAACTCGTGCGAGAGCACTGGCAGTATGGGTTGCACGCAATAGAGGAGAGCAAATGTCGCCAGTCCGGCAGAAAACAGCGCCAGCGTGACGCGCATAAATGGGGATGTTCCGCGTTTGATAAAACTATCCGGCGGGGTAACTCTCTGTTCATCAACATCGCTTGTCGGCGCGGTATCGACAGTGGTTGTACGGCTCACTTGAAATCCTTGCTCAATCAATTACCTCTACATGACTAGCTTTAAGAGTATGAAAATCGCATTATTCTGTCTAATATATTAATAATCTCAAATGATATCTTAAAAATATGAATATCGAGCTGCGTCATTTACGTTACTTTGTAGCGGTTGCCGAAGAATTGCATTTTGGCCGGGCGGCGGCACGGCTGAGTATTTCGCAACCACCGCTGAGCCAGCAAATCCAGATCCTCGAACAGCAGGTCGGCGCCCGACTTCTGGCGCGCACTAACCGCAGCGTGGCGCTGACCTCTGCCGGAAAGCAGTTTCTGGCAGATAGTCGGCAGATCCTGGGGCTGGTTAATGAGGCCGCTGCCAGGGCTGAGCGCCTGCATCTGGGAGAAGCGGGGGAATTGCGTATTGGCTTTACGTCATCGGCACCGTTTATCAAAGCGGTTTCAGATACGTTATCCCTCTTTCGCCAGAGCTACCCCGCTGTACATATGCAAACCCGTGAAATGAACACGCGCGAGCAAATTGCCCCGCTCAATGAAGGAACGCTGGATTTGGGACTTCTGCGCAACACGCAGCTTCCTGAAACGCTGGAGCGTGAAATCATTCTGCATGAGCCGCTGATGGCAATGATCCCGCGCGCGCATCCGCTGGCGCAAAAGCCGGTGGTCACATTGGCGGAGTTGGCCAATGAGCCATTTGTTTTTTTTGATCCGCATGTGGGGACGGGGTTGTATGACGATATTCTTGGCCTCATGCGTCGCTATGGACTGAAGCCGACTATCACTCAGGAGGTTGGCGAGGCGATGACTATCATCGGGCTGGTGGCCGCAGGATTAGGTGTTTCCATTCTTCCCGCTTCCTTTAAACGGGTGCAATTGTATGAAATGTGTTGGATCCCGATAGCGGAAGAAGATGCCGTTTCGGAAATGTGGCTAGTGTGGCCAAAACATCATGAGCAAAGTCACGCCGCGCAACGCTTTCGCGAGCAACTGTTGGCGGCCGTTCAGGCGATTAATTTAGTTTAAAAATGGGCGAAAATGTGCAGTAAATCACAAGGCTAAGTAAAAAGTTGACGGAAGCCATTGAAGTGCTTCACCATAGCCCGCAGATTATTTCGGAGCGCGAAAATAAAGGGAGTAAGTGGTGGTTGCTGATAGTCAGCCTGGGCATATCGATCAAATTAAGCAGACCAATGCGGGCGCGGTTTATCGCCTGATTGATCAGCTGGGTCCGGTATCGCGTATTGATCTCTCTCGCCTGGCACAATTGGCGCCTGCCAGTATTACTAAAATTGTCCGCGAAATGCTCGAAGCGCACCTGGTGCAAGAGTTGGAAATCAAGGAAGCGGGCAGCCGTGGACGTCCGGCCGTTGGGCTGGTTGTGGAAACGGAAGCCTGGCACTATTTATCCATTCGTATCAGTCGCGGCGAGATCTTTCTGGCGCTGCGCGATCTGAGCAGCAAACTGGTGGTTGAAGATTGTCTTGAAATGGCGCTGGTCAGTGAAACACCATTGCTGGAACGCGTTATTACCCAGGTCGATCAGTTTTTCATCCGCCACCAGCAAAAGCTGGAGCGCTTAACCTCCATCGCCATTACCTTACCCGGCATTATTGATACTGAAAACGGTATCGTTCATCGCATGCCATTCTACGACGATGTCAAAGAGATGCCGCTGGGTGAAGCGCTTGAAAATCATACCGGCGTGCCGGTCTATATTCAGCATGATATCAGCGCCTGGACTATGGCCGAGGCGCTTTTTGGCGCATCGCGCGGCGCGCGCGACGTCATTCAGGTGGTTATCGATCATAACGTGGGGGCCGGAGTAATCACCGACGGTCATCTACTGCATGCCGGCAGCAGTAGCCTGGTGGAAATTGGTCATACCCAGGTGGACCCCTACGGCAAACGCTGCTATTGCGGCAACCATGGTTGCCTGGAAACGATCGCCAGCGTCGACAGCGTGCTCGAACTGGCACAGGTACGCTTGAAGCAGTCAATGAGTTCTTCTCTACACGGGCAACCGTTAACGGTAGACGCGCTGTGTCTGGCGGCGATGCAGGGGGATTTATTGGCGAAAGATATCATTAGCGGTGTCGGGACCCATGTCGGACGGATTCTGGCCATCATGGTGAATTTGTTCAACCCGCAAAAGATATTGATTGGTTCTCCGCTCAGTAAAGCGGCGGATATTTTGTTTCCCACTATTGCTGACAGCATTCGTCAGCAAGCGCTCCCGGCCTACAGTCAGCATATTGTCGTCGAAAGTACGCAGTTCACCAATCAAGGGACGATGGCAGGGGCGGCGCTCGTGAAGGACGCGATGTATAACGGTTCTTTGTTGATTCGTCTATTACAGGGTTAACATTTTTTAACTGTTGTACGAAAAATTGCGCTATCTCAAGCCGATTCTCGTCGTCATACCTTAGACTTTCTCCACTGTATTATTTTCCTGACTTATATTTTCAAAGCATAACGGTGGAGTTAGTGATGCTGAAGCGTTTCTTTATTACAGGTACAGACACTTCTGTTGGGAAGACCGTGGTTTCCCGCGCATTACTACAAGCGTTAGCGTCAGGGGGTAAAAGCGTTGCGGGCTACAAACCCGTGGCCAAAGGAAGCAAAGAGACACCTGAAGGTCTGCGCAACAAAGATGCGCTGGTGCTGCAAAGCGTGTCCACTATCGAACTGCCCTACGAGGCGGTCAACCCGATTGCGTTGAGTGAGGATGAAAGCAGCGTAGCGCATAGTGGTCCGGTCAATTACACCCTGTTATCCAACGGCCTTGCAAGCCTCAGCGAAAAAGTGGATCACGTTGTCGTGGAAGGCACAGGAGGCTGGCGGAGCCTGATGAACGATCTGCGTCCGTTATCTGAATGGGTGGTGCAGGAACAACTGCCGGTACTGATGGTGGTGGGTATCCAGGAAGGCTGTATTAATCATGCCATCCTCACCGCACAGGCGATTGCCAGCGACGGATTGCCTTTGATTGGCTGGGTCGCGAACCGAATCAATCCGGGGCTAGCACATTATGCGGAAATCATTGATGTGCTGGGCAAAAAATTACCCGCACCGCTGATCGGTGAACTGCCTTATCTGCCTCGTGCAGAGCAGCGCGAGCTGTCTCAGTACATCCGTCTGTCAATGCTCGGCAGCGTGTTGTCGGTAGATAGAGTCCTGGCGTAACGTTCGCGACAGCACAGACGCCACCACACAGGCAATCAGCAATCCGGGGAGCAGACGATACTCCCCGGTCATTTCACAAACCATCAGTGTCGACATTATTGGCGCATGCGTGGTCGCTGCCAGCAGCGTGGCCATCCCCGTTAATCCCAACAGAATGGCAATCTCATCCGGACCCGGAAGCCATAATCCCCACACTCGTCCCAGCAGCATACCCACCGAAAGACCGACAAACAGCGTTGGCGTAAACACGCCGCCAGGCGCACCGGAACCACTGCTGGCAAGCACCGCCAGTGATTTGCAGATGAAGATCCCGCTCACCACGGCCAGCAGCGGTGGGGAGAGTAAATATGACTGCACCACGCTGTAGCCGTTACCCCAGACCGCAGGCGTGAGCAATGACAGCAGGCCAACGATCAGCCCGCCGAGCGCCAGTTGCCACGGGGGCGAGAGTTTTAAGCGCAAAAACCCATTATGGCTGGCGGTCATCAACCACATGAATAGCGGTCCGCAAACGCCGGCAGCCAGACCGGTGCTGATGATCATGACGTATTCCAGCGCATGAAGTTCCCGTGTGAAGTGCACGGCATACAGCAACGCATTGCTGTCGCTCAGCATATTGGTGGTGAGCAAGGCGACGACGGCGGATACCACCACCGGTCCCAGTGACGCGAGGATCAAGGTGCCAAACAACACTTCAGCAATAAATAGACTGCCCGCCAGTGGGGCATGATACGCTCCGGCCATACCCGCAGCGGCTCCGCAGGCAATCCATAACTTCCATTCTGTGCGCGGGGTGAAGCGTTGAGCAAAGCTGGAGGCTGCCAGCGCTGCCAGTAAAATCATGGCACCTTCGCGCCCGATGGCACTCCCGCTGGAGACGACCAGTAACGAGGCCAGCGATTTCACCAGGCTTGCACTGACGTCAAATTGTCCATTAGTTTGCAAGGCTTCCATGTAATCAGTGGGAGCCTGCGGGCGTAACCGGTTGAACATTTGCCATCCCCAAAGCAGCAAACCCGCCGCCAGCCCTCCTAACGCAGGTGTCAGCATGCGTCTTACAGGGGAAAGGTTTGTTGCCGCGTTGACCAGACTCCCTGTGTCATTGCTCAGGAACAACCATTCAAGAAGGAGCATGGCGTGGCGAAATCCTGCGACGGCCAACGCAGCAAGGATACCAATCAGCGCAGCAATCAGCAGGCGGCGGAACATGGCGCGCAGGTCAGGATAAGCATGTAAATGATGCATGAGTGGCCAGACAGGAAATTTCAGACGCTTTATTTTGCGGCTATTTGGCAACAGAAGCAAAAGCTCAGCGTGCGCAACAGGATGCTACACAGGCAGGACACATCCTGCCTGTGATGAAACTAACGGAAAAGTGGCTTATCGGCTATCGGGATCAGTAACTGCGACTGCCATTGCGCCAGCGTCAGACGGGCCAGCTCCCCCAGCGCCTGGTAAAACGGGTGATCAGCTTTTTCGATAAACACATCAAGGAAGCGGGATGACCACGGGAACAGATGCCAGGCCAGTAGTTGTTCGCACTCGGTGTGGCGTTCATTTTCAGCAAGCCAGGCCGTCAGCAACAGCAGTGAACCAAAGTGATCTTCTGGCTCATTTTGCTGCATGGCAAACTGGATGCCGTTGTCCCGCATCCACTGACGGAGTGCCAGCGTAGAGTCGCCAAACAACACGTTTTCACGATCCAGCCAGACGGATCCCCAGGGCGGAGAGGGTAGCGCATATGGACCGACAAACAGGCGTTGCCAGGCCTGCGGGAGAGGCTCATCGACCTCGGCTTGTAGCCGTGCAGCCAGCGGGAAAAGCATTGCCTGATCGAGCGGCCACTGCGCCTGCCAGCCATCGGCTCTTAACGCGCTGACTAATGCAGTGGCTTCCGCGCTATCTGGCGCATAGTAAAACAGTGCGCCGAGTACGCGCGCCGCGGTAGAAAAGTTGTCACCTTGCGAAAAATGGGTCATGCAAACAATCCTGAACAGTGCGGGTTGCCCCGCACCCGAAAGTTAACCTGCAACAGCCATTCCGACTGTCATATGTAAACCGTAAAACAATCCGCGGCCAATGATTTCACCGGCGAGGACTAACACCAAGCCCAGCGCCAGGCCGCCGACGGATGGTGCTTTACGACGGATCAGCGGGCAAATCCAGCAGCCCAGACCGGCGGCCAGCAGAATGATGCGCCAGACCTGCAAGCTTCCGTAGTCGGGAACCAGCGCGCTGGCGGATTGCACCGAACTGTGTATCCCGCCGAGAGACAGCCCCTGCAGAACAATAACCGCCACGATCACCAGTAGGGCCAAAACGCTCACGTAGGCGAATCTGGCGGTGCCAGAGGAAACACCCGCAGCACGCAGAAGCAGGGCGGCAAACAGCGGTCCGCTTAGCAACATCGTCATAAAAAATGCCACCGTAGTGTAGCCGTTATACCAGGTCGGGACAGTGTCTATCTGGTAGACGCTGGTCATCGCCAGCACAAATACCAGACCCAGCAGCATGCCCACCAGCAGCCAGATTTTACCTAACGCTGCGGGCATTTTACCGAGAAACGCCACCAGCCACCACAGGCCACCGACAGCGAAAAACAGTGAACCACTGGCGATTTCGTTACTCAGCGCAGATGCGCCAACTCTGTTCAGCGAGTTAAAGGCGCGCAGTGGCGAACCCAGGTGCATTACCGAGGCGAGAAAGGCGATGCCCATTACCAGCCACAGAAAAAACATGCTGCGCACGATACGTTGTTTTGCCACCTCGTCTTTAGCGGTCAGCCAGCCATAGCCACTCACTATCAGCGCTCCGGCCACGCACTGGCCCAGCACCGTAAACAGGACCAGCGGCCATTCATGCCATCCATTGCCCATGTTACACCTCCTGCGGATTCGCCAGATAACCCGTGGTATCCCCGGTCGGGCGGCTATTGGCGTTGGGTTTGATCACAATGCTCGGTTTGGTGAAGTGCGCATCTGGCAGCGGAGCGACCGCCGCCAGTTCACCGTGCTTTTTGCGCAGCTCATCAATTGGGCCAAAGTCCAGCGCGCGCAGCGGACAGGACTCGACGCAGATGGGCTTTTTGCCGTCGGCCACGCGGTCATGACAGCCATCGCACTTGGTCATATGACCTTTGGCGGCATTGTACTGCGGTGCGCCGTACGGGCAGGCCATGTGGCAGTAGCGACAGCCTATGCATATGTCCTCATCCACCACCACAAAACCATCTTCACGCTTATGCATAGCGCCGCTGGGGCAAACCTTGGTGCAGGCCGGATCTTCGCAGTGGTTACAGGCAATGGAGAGGTAATAGGCGAAGACATTCTGTTGCCAGACGCCGTTATCTTCCAGCCAGTCGCCTCCAGCGTATTCGTAAATACGCCGGAAACTGACGTCGGGAGTGAGATCCTTGTAATCTTTGCAGGCCAGCTCGCAGGTTTTACACCCCGTGCAACGGCTGGAATCAATAAAAAATCCATACTGAGTTGTCATGGGTTAGTCCTTATGCCTTCTCGATCTCGACCAGGTTAGTATGCTGTGGGTTGCCCTTTGCCAGCGGCGACGGGCGCTGAGTTGTCAGCGTATTGACGCAGGCGCCGTGGTCAATCTTATCGCCAGCCATATCGGCATCGTGCCATGCACCCTGGCCCATTGCGCTTACTCCGGGCAAAATTCGTGGTGTTACTTTTGCCGGGATACGCAGTTCACCGCGATCGTTAAAGACTCGTACCATATCGCCATTTGTAATCCCCCGTTTTTGGGCATCGACGGGATTTATCCATACTTCCTGACGACAGGACGCCTGGAGAACATCGATATTGCCGTAGCTGGAGTGGGTGCGGGATTTGTAGTGGAAACCAAACATCTGCAGCGGGAATGAACTGCGTTTCGGGTCATCCCACCCTTCAAACGTGGATGCATAAACGGGAAGCGGACTGATTACCTCGTCCTTTTGCAGTTCCCATGTACTGGCAATTTTCGCCAGTCGGCTGGAGTAAATTTCAATCTTGCCAGACGGCGTTTTGAGCGGGTTGGCCTGTGGATCCTCGCGGAATTTTCTATAGGCGACAAAGTGTCCGTTAGGATCTTTGCGCTTATAGATCCCCATTTTTTTCAGCTCGTCATAAGTCGGGAGCGCGGGGTCTTTAGCCAGCATTTTTGCATACAAATACTGAAGCCACTGCTCCTGGGTACGGCCTTCAGTAAACCGTTGATAGACATCATCGCCAAGACGTTTTGCGACTTCACTCATTATCCAGTAGATCGGTTTGCGCTCGAACTTAGGCGACGTCGCGGGTTGAATAAAAATGAGGTAACCCATGTTGCCTGCATAATCGTTAGGAATGATGTCTTCCTGTTCGACGGTCATTAAATCAGGCAGCAGAATATCGGCATATTTGGCCGAAGAGGTCATGAAGTTTTCGATGACCACAATCATTTCGCATTTCGTGTCGTCCTGAAGGATCTCATGCGTTTTATTGATATCTGAGTGCTGATTGGTGATGGTGTTGCCCGCGTAGTTCCAGATAAATTTAATCGGCACGTCGAGCTTATCTTTCCCACGTACGCCATCGCGGGTAGCGGTCATTTCCGGGCCCCGGACGATTGCGTCGGTCCAGCTAAAGCAGGATATCTGAGTCTTAATGGGATTTTCTGGCAGCGGCATACGCTCAATCGTGATGGTGTAGGTTGATTCTCGTGCACCGCTATTGCCGCCGTTGATGCCGACGTTGCCGGTCAGGATTGGCAGCATCGCGATTGCGCGTGAGGTTAGCTCGCCGTTAGCCTGGCGTTGCGGACCCCAGCCCTGACAAATATATGCGGGTTTTGTACTGCCGATTTCCCGAGCCAGTTTGATAATGCGCTCGGCTGGGATCCCGGTAACATGTGAGGCCCACTGGGGAGTTTTAGCGATACCGTCATCACCGTTGCCCAAAATATAGGCTTTGTAGTGCCCATTAGCGGGTGCGTCGGCGGGCAGGGTTTTCTCGTCGTAACCAATGCAGTATGTATCCAGAAACGTCTGGTCAACGAGATCTTCGTGAATCAGGACCCAGGCGATTCCGGCTACTAATGCAGCATCGGTGCCTGGACGAATAGGGATCCATTCATCTTCACGACCCGCTGCGGTATCGGTATAACGCGGGTCGATGACGATCATCCGGGCATTAGAGCGCTCCCTGGCCTGTTCCAGGAAGTAAGTTATTCCACCTCCGCTCATACGCGTTTCGGCGGGATTATTGCCGAACATCACCACCAGCTTCGTGTTTTCGATATCGGAGGTGCTGTTGCCTTCGTTTGAACCGTAGGTATAAGGCATTGCCGCCGCGATTTGTGCGGTACTGTAGGTGCCGTAATGACTCAGGAATCCGCCATAGCAGTTCATCAGGCGAGCGACCAGCGAGGCATAAGGGGAGGAGCGAGTAATGTTGCCGCCTACAATGCCAGAGGTGTAGTTGATATACACGGCCTCGTTACCGTATTTGTGCACGGTATTTTTCAAACTGGCACTGATGGTGTCCAGTGCTTCCTGCCAGGTTATACGCTCAAATTTACCTTCACCACGTTTGCCCACGCGCTTCATGGGGTAATTCAGGCGATCTGGATGATTGATCCGTCGACGGATTGAGCGCCCACGCAAACAGGCGCGAACCTGGTGTTGACCATAAATATCGTCCCCGGTCGTATCGGACTCCACCCAAACGACTTCATTATCTTTAACGTGGAGTTGCAGGGCACAACGGCTGCCGCAGTTTACGGAACAAGCGCCCCAAACCACTTTTTCTTCAACGGGTTGTATCGCCTGCTGTACCGCTGCGGCGGCAGTGCGCATTCCGAAAGGTAACGACAGCCCACCCGCGGCAAGCGCCAGCGAACCGATTGCCGAGGATTTCACTAACGTCCTGCGGCTAATGCCTCCGTATTGCTCAGTTTTTGACATTACTCACCCCATTATAGTTATCGCTATATATTTATTTCTATAACGAAATTAATAGCATGCTAATAATGGTTTGAGTTTACCCAGTTATGGGTATGTCATCTTAATACATATCAAACTGGAGTGACCCTCCGCGCACGGAGGGCGTGATTTATTGCGGTTCGGCGACGTGCCCGTCCTGGGCAGGGGTGCTATTGGCAGGGGCGTTGCCACTGTTGGTTCGGGTATAGAGAATTTTGTGCGTATCGTTTGCACAATGTCCCACGACCAGTGAATCAGGCTGATCGGCCTGATCGTTGGGGACAATGTTCAGCGTAAAGCTGGATTCAGCAACGCCATTATTAATGATGCGCTGTTCGATATCACTTTTCACACGTTCACATGACGCCGGTGCCGCCAAAACCTGCGGGGACGCGACGGCCAGTAAGAGCGCGGCAATTCCTGTTATGTATTTCATCATCAGCTCCTTTATGATCGACCTGGACTAAGATTAGCATTTCTGGTGTAAATAACTGTATTTGCTAATATGATTGAGAATTATCTTCTTATCCCGGTGAAAAATGTGAAGAAAAAGATCTTATTAGGTTTCCTGTGCGTCGTGCTGGCCGGGTGTGATAACGCCAAAGGCCTGGATTCCTTTACGCCGGAAATGGCCAGTTTTTCCAATGAATTTGATTTCGATCCGCTGCGCGGGCCAGTAAAAGATTTCAGCCAGACGCTGCTTAATGACAAAGGTGAAGTCACCAAGCGCGTTGTCGGTACGCTCTCACAGGAAGGGTGCTTCGATACGCTTGAATTGCATGATATTGAAAGCAATACCGGCATGGCGCTGGTCCTGGATGCTAACTATTACCGGGACGCCAAAACGCTGGAAAAACGGATCCGCTTACAGGGTAAATGTCAGTTAGCAGAACTGCCTGCGGCGGGCGTGGTATGGGATACCGACGATAACGGTTTTGTCGTTTCCGCCACGGGAAAAGAGATGAAGGTGCAATATCGCTATGATGCGGAAGGCTACCCGCTGGGTAAAACCACCGTCAATAAGGACAATACCTTGCAGGTTGATGCCAAACCGTCGGTTGACCCGTTGAAGAAGCTGGATTACACCGCGGTAAGTCTGCTCAATAACCATCCGTTAGGTAATGTAAAACAAACGTGCAAGTATGATGACTATGCTAATCCGGTCAACTGCCAGCTTGTTATCGTTGACGAGAGCGTGAAGCCGGCAGTTGAACACCATTACTCGATTGAAAACACCATCGATTACTATTAGTCAGTCTTTACTGAGCGGTAGGTTGCAGCAGGTTGGGACCTGACGTTTTATGTTCTGCCAGATACTGCTGCTGGAAGATACACATGCGGATAGTGTTGCGGTATTGACCGTTGATAAAGAATTCATGAATCAGCTCGCCTTCGACCATAAAGCCGAGTTTACGGTAGATGTGGATGGCTTTTTCGTTCTCTTTATCAACGATCAGATACAGCTTATATAGGTTAAGTACGGTAAAGCCGTAATCCATCGCCAGCTTAGCAGCCCGGGAAGCCAAACCTTTGCCCTGATATTCCGGCGAAATAATGATCTGGAATTCTGCCCGGCGGTGCACATGGTTAATTTCAACCAGCTCCACCAGTCCGGCTTTTTCACCGTCGCATTCCACAACAAAGCGACGTTCGCTTTGGTCGTGAATATGCTTGTCATACAGATCTGACAGCTCAACAAATGCTTCGTAAGGTTCTTCAAACCAGTAACGCATTACGCTGGCGTTGTTATCAAGCTGATGGACAAATCGTAAATCTTCACGCTCCAGCGGGCGCAGCTTAACACTGAGGGCGCTAGTCATATCGTATCCTTTCAATATCTTTCAAAGTGCAATCATTATGGGGCAACGGTGCGGCCAGTGCGTCGGTCGAGGCAGCGCAGGGTGTTGGGCTCCCAGTACGCATTAATATTAGCGCTCTGTTCGCACTTATCACGGCTATCGAAAGCTGCGTCGGTTTTGTCCCACTCTTTCTCTACACGCTTGTTGACCTTCTGGCGTAACTGACGCGTATCGTTCCATTGTTCCTTTTCCATTGCTGCCTGTTGACGACTTTGCGCACTGTCCCCGGATTCAATGATCAATTTACTGGTTTCAGCAAATGCGGAAGAGGTGTACACAGCCGCAGCCAGCGTCAGCATAGCCGTCAGGCACAGGCGTTTGGTCAGTGTAATATTCATGGTGAATTCCTTTTATGGGAAAGGGAAAAAACAATAAAACAGGGCTAAATTCTACACTATTCTGGCTTGCGGGCATACCCACTCTGCGGTGATGGATACGCTAACGACATTCTGTCGTATCATGGTTAAACCGAAGGTAACTGAATAACATCAATGCTTAAGACCACATTCCTTTTTTTCATCACCGCGTTATGCGAAATCATTGGCTGCTTTTTACCCTGGCTCTGGCTTAAGCGAGGGGCTACGGCCTGGCTGCTGATACCCGCCGGGATGTCACTGGCCTTATTCGTCTGGTTACTGACGCTGCATCCGGCAGCAAGTGGGCGTGTGTACGCGGCCTATGGTGGAGTTTACGTGGTGACTGCGTTGCTTTGGCTACGCATTGTTGACGGCGTAAAACTTAGCCTGTACGACTGGTCAGGTGCGCTGGTGGCCCTGTGCGGCATGCTGATTATTGTGGTTGGATGGGGGCGCGCATAGCGCCTTTTTTGTGATCAATCAGCGCTTTTTTGATCTTCATACTTGTATGGTAGTAGCTCAGTTGGGTAAATTTCCTGCATCACAAGAACAAATGCAAGGAATAAGAGATGAAGATTGTTGGGGCTGAAGTGTTTGTCACCTGTCCGGGGCGTAATTTTGTCACGTTGAAAATTACGACAGACGATGGGATCACTGGGCTGGGAGATGCCACGTTAAACGGACGCGAGTTATCCGTAGCGTCCTATCTGAAAGATCATGTTTGTCCGCAGCTGATTGGTCGCGATGCGCACCGAATTGAGGATATCTGGCAGTTTTTCTACAAAGGCGCGTACTGGCGTCGTGGTCCGGTCACCATGTCGGCGATTTCCGCGGTGGATATGGCATTGTGGGACATCAAAGCGAAAGCGGCGAATATGCCGTTGTACCAGCTGCTCGGCGGTGCATCTCGTGAAGGCGTTATGGTTTACTGTCACACCACAGGCCATACCGTTGATGACGTACTCGAAGATTATGCGCGCCATAAAGAGATGGGCTTTAAAGCAATTCGCGTGCAGTGCGGCGTGCCGGGTATGAAAACCACTTACGGTATGTCTAAAGGCAAAGGACTGGCCTACGAACCCGCCACCAAAGGGCAGTGGCCAGAAGAGCAGTTATGGTCAACGGAGAAATACCTCGATTTCACGCCAACACTGTTTGAAGCCGTGCGCGACAAGTTTGGTTTCAACGAACATCTTCTGCACGATATGCACCACCGTCTGACGCCAATTGAAGCGGCCCGTTTCGGCAAAAGCATCGAGCAATACCGTCTGTTCTGGATGGAAGACCCGACCCCGGCTGAAAACCAGGAATGCTTCCGCCTGATCCGCCAGCATACGGTCACGCCGATTGCGGTAGGGGAAGTTTTCAACAGCATTTGGGACTGCAAACAGCTTATCGAAGAGCAATTGATCGACTATATCCGCACCACCATCACCCATGCGGGCGGTATCACTGGCATGCGTCGAATTGCCGATTTCGCGTCGCTGTATCAGGTACGTACCGGTTCGCATGGACCTTCCGATCTGTCCCCAGTATGCATGGCCGCTGCGTTGCACTTTGATCTGTGGGTGCCGAACTTCGGCGTACAGGAATATATGGGGTATTCCGAGCAAATGTTGGAAGTGTTCCCGCACAACTGGACCTTTGATAACGGCTATATGCATCCTGGAGACAAACCAGGTCTTGGGATCGAGTTTGATGAAAAGCTGGCGGCGAAATATCCGTATGACCCTGCATATCTGCCTGTTGCTCGTCTGGAAGATGGCACGTTGTGGAACTGGTAAATATAAATTTTACGTACGAAAGATGTTGATTAACTCAATACCCTACAGAAGGTAAAACTTATGGTTAGTTCAGTCGATATTAAAAATAACGTAGATAATAAACCCATTATTCGCAGAGTGGCTTCAGCCTCCGCAATTGGTACTGCTGCCGAATACTATGACTTCTTTGCATATGGGACAGCAGCCGTACTCTTTTTTGGTCATTTATTTTTCCCAAGTGACGATCCGTTAATTAGTACGCTGGCTGCTTTTGCAACCTATGCCGTTGGTTTCCTGGCTAGACCATTAGGAGGAATTGTCTTTGGGCATATTGGCGATAAGGTCGGGCGCAAAAAAGCACTGGTTATTACTATATTAATCGTTGGCTTAGGGACATTCTGTATTGGGTTGTTACCTACATATGAAAAAATAGGTGTATGGGCTCCAGCTTTACTTATATTTATTCGTGTATTACAGGGCTTTGGTGTTGGAGGAGAACAAGCCGGTGCAGTATTGATGACTGCTGAATATTCTGAGCCCAAACATCGTGGATTTTTTTCGAGTTGGGTTCAAATCGGTGCCCCAGTTGGTTTTCTTCTGCCGTTAGCACTCTTTGCGTTGTTAAATGCCACACTTTCTCCAGAGGCAATGATGGATTACGGGTGGCGTATACCGTTCCTGTTAAGTCTGTTGCTGGTTATTGTTGGGTTATTTATCCGCTTAAAAATTGATGAATCACCAGTCTTTGCTCAGATTAGGGAGACAAAAGCAGAAGAATCACGTCCATTAGTTGAAGTTATCCGTGATTTTCCGGGAATTGTCGTTAAGGGAGTATGTGCGAAGCTGATTGAGGCCTGCACATTTGCAATGTTTACAGTGATTGTCCTTGCATACGGTAAGGCAAACAATCTCGATGCAAATATCTTGATGGAGACAATGATTGTTGCGGTGATTATAGAAATAATTGCAATACCGATGATGGGCTCGCTATGCGACAAAATTGGGCGTAAACCAGTTTATATTATCGGCGCATTGCTCCAGGTTGTTATGATTATTCCTTTCTTCCTTGCAATCAATCAGGATAGCTTTTGGCTTACGCAAATAGTAATGATCCTGGTACTGAGCGTTGGGCATAGTATGTGTTATGCACCTCAGGCATCTTATTTCCCAGAGCTTTTCCCGACTCATATTCGTTGTAGCGGAATAGCATTAATTTGGCAGTTGGGATCGCTAATTGGTAGTGGGATTCTTGGTTTAGTAGCAGTAAAAATTCTGCAAGTAACTGGTGGACATTATTATGGACTCGCAACCTATGTGATTGTACTTGGCGTCATCTCAGTTATTGGTTTGCTGATGATGCCGGAAACTGCACCGCAAAGGCTTAAACGTGAATACCAGCAGTGGCAGAAACATTAATATCCTTTGGCGGCAATATGCCGCCAAATTTACCTTTTATGGTACACAGCTTTAAGTGATGTCATACCAATCATTAAAAGCTTAATGCAAATCAAAACATACAACCATACAGGCGTTACTCTGAATCAATCCTGATTTCATTGATAAGTAGGTCATACCATGCAAAACAAGCTCTTAACGGCAAAGGCTGCACTTCCCGACTACGATCGTACAAAATTGGTCCCGCGTATTGTTCATCTGGGGTTTGGCGCATTTCACCGCGCACATCAGGGGGTTTACGCTGACATTCTCGCTGCGGATCACGGCAGTGACTGGGGCTATTGCGAAGTGAACCTGATTGGCGGCGAGCAGCAGATTGCCGATCTGAAACAGCAAGATAACCTGTATACCGTTGCAGAAATGTCTGCGGATGCATGGACAGCAAGAGTCGTGGGCGTGGTGAAAAATGCGCTGCATGCGCAGGTTGATGGTCTGGAAAGCGTACTGGCTGCGATGAGTGAACCGCAGGTTGCGATTGTTTCCCTGACCATTACCGAGAAAGGGTATTGCCATTCTCCGGCGACCGGTCAATTGATGTTAGACAACCCGATGATTTCCGCCGATCTACAAAATCCAAAACAGCCAAAAACTGCGCCAGGCGTTGTGGTTGAGGCGCTTGCACGCCGCAAAGCTGCGGGGTTACCCGCTTTTACCGTGATGTCCTGCGACAACATGCCGGAAAACGGTCATGTGATACGCAATGTTGTCACCGCGTATGCCCGGGCGGTGGATGCGGAACTGGCTGCGTGGATCGAACAACATGTCACATTCCCGTCGACTATGGTTGACCGTATTGTCCCTGCAGTTACCCAGGATACGCTGGACAAAATTGAACACATCACCGGCGTACGCGACCCGGCAGGCGTGGCATGTGAACCGTTCCGTCAGTGGGTTATAGAAGATAACTTTGTCGCTGGTCGCCCTGAATGGGAGAAGGCGGGAGCGGAGCTGGTTGCTGATGTCATTCCGTTTGAAGAGATGAAACTGCGTATGCTCAACGGCAGCCACTCTTTCCTTGCTTATCTGGGGTATCTGGCGGGATATCAGCACATTAACGATTGCATGGGCGATGAAAATTATCGCCTCGCCGCGCGCGCGCTAATGTTGCAGGAACAAGCGCCCACGTTAAAAGTGAAAGGAGTGGATCTTCCGCACTATGCCGATCTGTTAATTGAGCGCTACAGCAACCCGGCACTGCGTCATCGCACCTGGCAGATCGCGATGGACGGCAGTCAAAAACTGCCGCAGCGTATGCTGGACTCCGTTCGCTGGCACATTGTGCACGGTAGCCACTTTGAACTGCTGGCGCTGGGCGTGGCTGGCTGGATGCGTTACGTCGGCGGTGTGGATGATCAGGGTCAGGCGATTGAAATCAGCGATCCGCTGTTACCGGTGATCCAGAAAGCGGTGCATAGCAGTAACGAGGGCGAAGATCGTGTCCAGGCGCTGCTGGCGATCGATGCTATTTTTGGTCGTGAACTGCCGCAGGTAGAATTGTTCAAGAATCAGGTCACACAAGCCTACCTTGCTTTACTGGCTGAAGGGGCGAAAGCAACCGTTGCGAAGTATGCTGCAAAACTGAAGTAACGAGAACATCATTTAAGTCGCCATCTGGCTATAAACGGGCCAGATGGCGCATTGTTTTCTGGCATTCACACCAATTAGTTCATGCCCAAACGAATCAGTTCGAGGGGGGCATATTTACCTTCACACCCTTCGATTTCCACTGTTTTCCCGCGGCGAATTTGCTCAGCGGTCAGGCCATCGGTATCTATCGCTGTAATGCGGCCTGTAAGTCCGGTGTCGCTAATCATGACGCGGCTGCCAGTGGTGATTGCGTTACGGTTACGATCGTATGTTTTCATGGTGTTTTCTCCTTTCCAACTTACCGTCAAAGCCCGTGGGCTCTAGTCCCACGTAACGGGCGCAATATAAATACGCTTCTCGTTAATGATTTTTTTTGTTTTCGATCAAAATCACAGCTTTTTTTATGCAGATGTGCGGGAGAGGGGAAGGGAGGAGAAACTCACCTCGGTGTGAGGTGAGCGTAATATTAATCTTCGCTGAACCAGTCGCTATTTTCCTGACGGATTAGCTGAACGGACTCACCAATTTCCTGGAGATGCAGCATCATTGCGCGCTCTACGGCATCGCCATCATGTTTCTCAAGTGCGGTAAAAATATCGTGATGCTGACGCAGCAGCATTTCAGGCGGAGAGATATGATCCAGGCTCATATAGCGAACGCGGTCAATCGTGGCCTTAATATTCTCAACGGTGTCCCAGGCGAGTTGGCACTCGGCGATTAAAGCCAGTTTCTGATGAAATTCGTCATCTAGCTGGAAGAAATCATTGATTTGTTTTCGATCAATCGCGATGCGCTGCTGATGCAGATTTTGTTCGAGCTGATAGCACTGTTTATCGGTGATCAGTGATGCGGCGCGGCGGACCACGGCACATTCAATTGCCTGGCGAACAAAACAGCCGTTTTGCACCTGCGACAGCGAAATTTTGTTTACGTAGCTGCCACGCTGCGGGCGGATCTGAATCAGACCGTTCTCTGCCAGTTTGATGAATGCTTCTCGTACCGGCTGGCGTGACACATTAAAGCGTACGGAAACCTCTTTCTCCGACAGCGGCGTACCGGGTGCAATCAGACAGTGCACGATATCACGACGAAGAATACGGTAAATCTGTTGATTTACCGGTTGTGTAGGGTTGAGCTGCGTTTCTACGGTCATTCATTCTTACTTTTTAGAGAGTTAACCCGGAGATCTTATCACTTATTTCAGGCTATCTATACCCGGCGCAAGGCCGGGCAGAGAAATTAGCTCCGATGAATACTCAGTCCGGCAAAAGACTGTGTGACAGGCATCATTTCAAGGGTGTTAATGTTGACATGAGCGGGTAAGGACGCCACCCACCATACCGCTTCTGTAACATCTTGCGGGGTCAGGGCAGTGGTATTTTCGTAGGCTTTTTCAGCTTTAGCGTCATCGCCTTTGAAACGTACGTTAGAGAATTCCGTACCGCCAACCAGACCCGGTTCAATGTCGGTAACGCGAATCGCAGTGCCGTGTAAGTCAGTACGTAAATTCAGGCTAAACTGGCGAACAAACGCTTTGGTCGCACCGTAGACGTTCCCGCCAGCGTATGGCCAACTTCCCGCGGTGGAACCGATATTGATAATATGACCGCGGTTGCGCTCAACCATGCCTGGCAGAACGGCACGGGTCATATAAACCAGGCCTTTGTTGTTGGTGTCGATCATATTTTCCCAGTCTTCAACGCTGGCCTTGTGGGCTGGCTCAAGGCCCAGCGCCAGACCCGCGTTGTTGACCAGAACATCAATATCGCGCCATTCAGCGGGTAAGGCGTTCAGCATCTCTTCAATTGATGCACGATTACGTACGTCCAGTTGCGCGGTATAGAGGCGGTCACCCAGCTCATCTTTGAGTTCCTGCAGGCGCTCCTGGCGGCGTCCGGTGGCAATAACTTTATGCCCATTCTCAATAAAACGACGCGTAATGCACTCACCAAAACCTGCGGTTGCTCCGGTTACTAAAACGATCATCTCACTGTTCCTCAACGCTTTTTATGTAGTACTACCATAGCACGTCATTTCCGTTCAGAGCTATTCCTGCTTAACGCGATTGCGGTCGATTACCGGGAAGTCTACTCTGGTAAACAAATCGTTTTCAGGAGTGAAAGATGTCGTTAACGAATCCATTTTTACATCACAGCACATTGCCGTATCAGGCACCGCAGTTTGATCAAATCGACGTGCAGCATTATCGTCCAGCGTTTGATGAAGGCGTGCGGCAAAAACGCGCCGAGATCGACGCTATTGTGCAAAACTCACAGGTTCCTGATTTTGCTAATACGTTGTTGGCGCTTGAACAAAGCGGGGGGCTGCTCACGCGTGTGACCAGCGTTTTCTTCGCGATGACGGCGGCGCACACCAACGATGAACTACAGCGCCTTGACGAAGAGTTTTCCGCAGAGCTGGCGAACCTTGCCAATGATATTTATCTCAATGGCGCGCTTTTCGCCCGTGTCGAAGCTGTCTGGCAACGGCGTGGTACGTTAAGTCTGGATAGCGAATCAATACGTCTGCTGGAGGTGGTGTATCAGCGTTTTGTACTGGCCGGCGCCCGTCTGAACGAGACCGATAAAGCCAAACTTAAAGCGCTCAATACGGAGTCAGCCACGCTGACCAGCCAGTTCAATCAACGGTTGCTGGCAGCAAACACGTCAGGTGCTATGGTGGTGGATGATATCCGGCATCTGGAGGGGCTAAGCACAGAAGAAATTGCCGTTGCTGCCGAAGCTGCAAGGGCGAAAGGGCTTGAAGCGCGTTGGGTTATCCCGCTATTAAACACAACACAGCAACCTGCGCTTGCGGTTTTACGCGATCGTCAGACCCGCGAAAAACTGTTCACCCGCGCATGGACGCGGGCTGAAAATGATGATGGCAACGACACGCGAGCTATTATTCAGCGACTGGTAGCAATCCGGATGCAGCAGGCGCAACTGCTTGGTTTTGCCAATTACGCAGCCTGGAAAATTGCCGACCAGATGGCAAAAACGCCGGAAGCGGCACTGACATTTATGCGATCTATTGTTCCAGCCGCGCGGGCGCGGGCGTTGGATGAGCAGGCTGAAATCCAGAACGTTATCTTTCAAGAACACGAGTCGTTTAGCGCCGAGGCCTGGGACTGGTCGTTTTATGCCGAGCAGGTCCGTCGTGAGAAATATGACCTTGATGAGGCACAGCTCAAACCTTATTTTGCCCTGGATTCGGTGCTGAACGAGGGCGTTTTCTGGACGGCCAATCAACTCTTTGGCATCAAATTCGTTGAACGATTCGACATTCCGGTTTATCACCCGGATGTTCGGGTATGGGAAATATTCGATCATGATGGCGTAGGGTTGGCGCTATTTTACGGTGATTTCTTTGCCCGGGAATCAAAAAGCGGCGGAGCCTGGATGGGCAATTTTGTTGAGCAATCGCTGCTTAACGAAACCAGACCGGTTATTTACAACGTCTGTAATTATCAAAAACCTGCGCAGGATCAGCCTGCATTGCTGCTGTGGGATGATGTTATTACGCTATTTCATGAATTTGGACATACATTGCACGGTCTGTTCGCCACTCAGCGTTATGCCACGCTTTCTGGAACCAACACTCCGCGTGATTTTGTCGAGTTTCCTTCACAGATCAACGAACACTGGGCGAGCCATCCTCAGGTCTTTGCCCGTTTTGCCCGACATGTTGATACCGGGGAGCAAATGCCGCAGGCATTGCGGGATAAAATGCAGCGAGCCAGTCTGTTTAACAAAGGTTACGACATGACCGAACTGCTCAGCGCTGCATTGCTGGATATGCGCTGGCACTCTCTGGAGTTGAGCGAGTCATCTCATCCGGTCGATCAATTTGAACAGCAGGCGCTGGCGGCGGAAGGTTTGGATCTCAAGGCCGTGCCGCCGCGTTATCGCAGCAGTTATTTTGCCCATATCTTCGGTGGCGGTTATGCCGCAGGTTATTATGCCTATCTGTGGACGCAAATGTTGGCCGATGACGGCTATCAGTGGTTCGTAGAGCAGGGAGGATTAACCCGTGAAAACGGACAGAAATTCCGCGAAGCAATTTTGTCCCGCGGAAACAGCACTGATTTAACTGAACTTTATCGCCAGTGGAGCGGGCGTGAACCGCGCATGGAACCCATGCTGGAACATCGTGGCTTGAGCGCTTAAGACAGAGTGCTGCTGGTGAAAGGTCGGCATTGTTTTCCTGTCCTTACGTTACTTGACTGGTTTGCTTTGGGAAGGAAGGTAGGTATTGCCGCAGTTGGGGCAGACTAACGTTATGTTGTTTTTTATTCTCGACAGGCTGTGCATTGACTGGCGGCAGCAGTGAGGACAGGTACTTTTCACTGGTCGTAAAGTACGCATCTTAATATCTTTGAGTATCGACATATTGATTGTCCTTGTGATGGGGTGCTTACCATACACTATGAAGCAATAAATAGCTCATTTTATAACCATTGCGATGACATGGATTACTGTACGGTTTGCAAGAATCTCATTAGCGGCCAACATGTCTTATAGAAGGTAGTTACGTTTCGTTTAACGTTCATTGGGGTTGTCGATGATAGATTAGCCAACTATCCGTTATCTTCGCAGGGAATTGCCAGGTAGCGTATAAAAGCAAAACACAAATCTATCCATGCAAGCATTTACCGCTGGTTTATCCGGCGGTTTTTTTTATCTGTACATCAGGGAAAAGGTGCCGGGAGGGGGAATTCAGGTAAAAAAATGGCCCCTTGTGCAGCTACGCAGCAAGGGGCCGGGTCGGTTCAGGACTATCTCCGTTCATCAATCATCCCATCTGTGGCTAAAATACGCGGCCAGGAAACCGGAAAATAAAATAATTCCCAGAACAGCCATAAAAATATTCATATTACCCAGCATAGTAAATGCTCCTTTATTTGTGAGTTTCCTCTCTTACCTTAAGTTCACCTCGCTTATGACTATAGTAGCAATTCAATCTTAAACAAAGGCTGAACTGTGTGATTATTTCGGCGGAAAAGTAAAATTTTGACGTGATTACGTCTGGAAAAATAAATAATAGTGACAAGGGACGGTTATCTGCGAACAAATAACCATGTTTTTATACCGGGGCACGCCGTTATGACCGTGTGTGACAGACACAGATTGTTGCACGTTTATAATGCAGAGTTGTCTCATTGTGGTTCAATGTTTCACGCGATTAATCCTTCTGGCGGCAAAAATTAATACTGATTTTTGTGCCTAAAATTCTAATTCATTGATTTTATATGATGTTTTAATATCTGGCATCGTTTTTGCCTTATCACGTCTGAATACCCTTAATTTGCACCGTTTTGTCTGCCCGGCTGCACCGGAGCTTTCAACAAGACTAATTTCAGGAGTGAAACTATGCAGCGTCGTACATTTTTAAAAGCTTTTGTGCTTTCCGCCTCTGTTGTCGCAATGGGAATGAGTTTTAGTGTTCAGGCGGCCGACACTATTAAGGTTGGCATCATGCATTCGTTATCCGGCACCATGGCTATTTCCGAAACGCCGCTGAAAGATGTGGCGTTGATGACTATTAATGAAATCAATGCGCAGGGCGGTGTGTTGGGCAAAAAGCTGGAACCGGTGGTGGTTGACCCGGCTTCGAACTGGCCGTTATTTGCTGAAAAAGCACGTCAGTTACTGAGCCAGGACAAGGTAGCGGCGGTTTTCGGTTGCTGGACATCGGTTTCGCGTAAATCGGTTTTACCGGTATTTGAAGAATTGAACGGTCTGCTGTTTTACCCGGTGCAATATGAAGGTGAGGAGATGTCGCCTAACGTCTTCTATACCGGCGCTGCGCCTAATCAGCAGGCGATCCCGGCGGTTGAGTATCTGATGAGTGAGGACGGCGGCAGCGCTAAGCGCTTCTACCTGCTGGGTACGGACTATGTCTATCCGCGTACGACTAACAAAATTTTACGCGCCTTTTTGCATTCGAAAGGCGTGGCCGATAAAGACATCGAAGAGGTGTATACCCCATTCGGACACAGCGATTACCAGACCATTGTTGCCAGTATTAAAAAATTCGCCGCAGGGGGAAAAACGGCGGTGGTATCGACCATCAACGGGGATTCTAACGTTCCATTCTATAAAGAGTTAGCGAACCAGGGCCTGAAAGCCACGGATGTTCCGGTGGTGGCATTCTCAGTGGGTGAGGAGGAGTTGCGCGGTATCGATACTAAACCGCTGGTGGGCAACCTGGCTGCGTGGAACTACTTTGAGTCCGTAGATAATGCGGCCAACAAGAAGTTCGTCGCGGATTACCGGGCGTATGCCAAAGCGCATAAGCTACCGAATGCTGATTCGGTGGTGACCAACGACCCTATGGAAGCCACTTATGTTGGCTTGCATATGTGGGCGCAGGCAGTAGAAAAAGCCGGAACTACCGATGTGGATAAAGTCCGGGCGGCTATGGCAGGACAATCATTCGCAGCACCATCAGGATTTACCCTGACCATGGATGCGACCAACCATCACCTGCATAAACCCGTCATGATTGGCGAGATTGAAGGCAACGGCCAGTTTAACGTGGTGTGGCAAACCGAAGCGCCGGTTCGCGCCCAGCCGTGGAGTCCGTATATCGCCGGTAATGATAAAAAATCTGAACAGCCCGTTAAAACCGCCAGCAACTGATCTTACGCCCTCCTGCGGGAGGGCTACGCTTTGGAGAATGCTCATGAAAGCCATGCGCTTTATTCGTGGTGTGTTGTTGCTGACGTGGCTTTTGCCGTGGATAGCGCAGGCCGCAGATGCCGATACCTTTACCGTCGCCAACCGGACTCAGCAGGCCGCCTTGCTAGAACAATGGTCGGTAAAACCCGACGTTCAACGCTTGCCGGTGCTCAAAGCGCTGAGTGATGAGAACCTGCTGACAGATAACGCGAAAAACGCGTTCATCATGAACGGGTCGCACGTACAACCGCTAGGAACGGCGGCAGGTCCGAACGGCGAGCTAAAAAAAATCCGCCTGACTAACCGCCTGCGTAATCTGGTTGCCGGAACCTTGGCCGTCCACCAGCTATTAAGTGACAGCGTCACGCAAAGGAGCGGGGCAGCGCGTACATTACAGCGTGAGGCCCAGCCGGGGATGCTGCCGTTTTTGCAGCAACGACTGGCCCAGGAGCCCGATGCTGACGTGAAATCCTTACTGGCTATTGCACTGGCAAACCTGCAACTGACGAGCACCTCGCCTGAGATCAGACGTCAGGCAATCGAACTGCTAGGGGCGTCGAACGATCCTGAAACCCAGGCACGCCTGCAGCCATTCACCCATGCTGAACATGAACCTGATGCCCGCGTTCGTGCTGCCGCTGACGAAAGCCTGAATGCCATCGCGCATCGCATGATGGTTGGCGATCTTCTTGGACAGGCATTTATGGGATTGTCGCTGGGCTCCATTTTGCTGCTGGCGGCATTGGGTCTGGCGATAACCTACGGCTTACTTGGCGTCATTAATATGGCGCATGGTGAGATGTTAATGCTCGGCGCTTACGGTACCTGGATGGTGCAACAGCTGATGGGCCAGTTTTTCCCGCAATGGTTGGCCTGGTATCCGGTTATTGCGCTTCCGGTCGCCTTTTTGCTTACCGCTGGGGTTGGAATGCTACTCGAGCGCGGAGTGATCCGCCATTTATACGGGCGTCCGCTCGAAACCCTGCTGGCAACGTGGGGGATCAGCCTGATGCTTATCCAGTTGGTGCGTATGTCCTTCGGCGCGCAAAACCTTGAAGTCGCAAATCCGGAATGGCTTTCCGGGGGCATTCAGGTTTATGCCAATCTGATTTTGCCGTGGAACCGAATTGTGGTGCTTGGCTTTGCCATTCTGGTGCTGTTCTTCACCTGGCTGTTGTTGAATAAAACCCGTCTCGGACTGCGCGTACGTGCGGTGACGCAAAATCGCAATATGGCGGCCTGCTGCGGCGTACCTACCGGACGAGTGGATATGCTGGCCTTTGGCCTTGGTTCAGGGATTGCCGGACTGGGGGGCGTAGCGCTCTCGCAGTTAGGCAACGTAGGACCGGAGCTGGGGCAAAGCTACATTATCGATTCGTTTCTGGTGGTGGTGCTGGGCGGCGTGGGACAACTCGCGGGGAGTGTAGCCGCTGCGTTTGGGCTTGGGATCTTCAACAAAATTCTTGAGCCACAGGTGGGAGCGGTTCTCGGTAAGATTATGATTCTGGTGCTGATTATTTTGTTTATTCAGAAACGTCCTCAGGGGCTGTTCGCGTTGAAAGGGAGGGTTATTGACTGATGACGATGCCAATGACATTAACGCTGGCGCGTAAAGCGCCGCGCGCGACACGCATCCTGGGGCTGGGTTTACTGCTGACGCTGATTATTCTGCCGTTTCTGGCGCTGTTACCTGCGGATCATCCGCTGGCCATATCGGTGTGGACATTGACTCTGGCCGGGAAAATTCTCTGCTATGCCATTGTGGCGGTGGCACTGGATCTGGTGTGGGGCTATGCGGGAATGCTCTCGCTGGGCCACGGTATTTTCTTTGCGCTGGGGGGATATGCGATGGGAATGTACCTGATGCGGCAGGCTTCCGGCGAAGGATTACCGGCCTTTATGTCGTTTCTGTCGTGGACCGAGCTGCCCTGGTTTTGGTGGGGAACGCAACATTTTATCTGGGCGATGTTGCTGGTTGTGCTGGTGCCGGGCCTGCTGGCGCTGGTATTTGGCTGGTTTGCCTTCCGTTCAAAAATCAAAGGGGTCTATTTCTCCATCATGACTCAGGCCCTGACTTTCGCCGGAATGTTACTGTTTTTCCGCAACGAAACCGGTTTTGGGGGAAATAACGGTTTTACTGGTTTTACCACCATTCTGGGATTTCCGGTGACCGCGACCTCAACCCGTATCGCACTGTTTCTGGCGACGGTCATGCTGCTGGTGCTGGCAATATGGCTGGGACTGGCGCTGGCCCGCAGTAAGTTTGGTCGAATTCTCACCGCCGTGCGCGACGCCGAGAACCGTCTGATGTTCTGTGGTTACGATCCGAAAGGGTTCAAGCTGCTGGTGTGGACGCTTTCCGCCGTGCTGTGCGGCCTGGCGGGGGCGTTGTATGTTCCGCAGGTGGGAATCATTAACCCCAGCGAAATGTCGCCGACCAACTCGATAGAAGCGGCGATTTGGGTTGCCCTTGGCGGGCGTGGAACCCTGATTGGCCCGGTATTTGGCACCGTACTGGTGAACGGCGCTAAAAGTCTGTTTACCGTCATTATGCCGGAATACTGGCAACTGTTTCTTGGCCTGATCTTTATTGGCGTTACGCTGTTTTTACCTCGTGGTGTGATGGGGCTGTTTCGCAAGGGAGACAAATAATGCAGCCAGATGAAGGGCTTTTTACTCGCCAGATGCCAGGCGATCGGTTTCGCAACCAAACGGACCCGGTGCTCCAGTTGGAAAAAATTAACGTTAACTTCGATGGCTTCCAGGCGTTAACGGATCTCACGCTCAATATTGGCGTTGGGGAGCTGCGTTGCATCATTGGTCCCAACGGTGCCGGAAAAACGACGCTAATGGATGTTATTACCGGCAAAACCAGGCCGCAAAGTGGTCGGGCGATATACGATCAGTCGACCGATTTAACAACGCTGGATCCCATCGCTATTGCACGTCAGGGAATTGGACGGAAGTTTCAGAAACCCACGGTATTTGAAGCGTTAACGGTGGAGGAGAATCTGGAGCTGGCGCTGAAAAGCGATAAATCTGTCTGGGGCTCTTTACGGGCGCGCCTCACCGGTGAACAACGGGATCGTATAGATGAAATACTGGCGCTGTTGCGGCTGGGCAACGAGCGGGCCCGCCGCGCCGGGCTGCTTTCTCACGGGCAAAAACAGTTTCTCGAAATTGGCATGCTGTTGGTACAGGAGCCGCATTTACTGCTGCTGGATGAACCCGCGGCGGGCATGACGGATGCGGAGACGGAATACACTGCGGAACTGTTTCGTAAGCTTGCCGGGAAGCACTCGCTGATGGTTGTTGAGCACGATATGGGATTTGTCGAAACCATTGCCGATCGCGTCACGGTCTTACACCAGGGACGCGTTCTGGCTCAGGGAAGTCTGCGCGAAGTGCAGGCCAACGAGCAGGTTATTGAAGTTTATCTCGGGCGTTAAGGAGCACAGATGTTGCAGGTGAAAGAACTGAATCAATATTATGGTGGCAGCCATATTCTGCGAAGTGTGAACTTTGAGGCGCGTATCGGCGAGGTGACATGTCTGCTGGGGCGTAACGGCGTGGGGAAAACGACGCTTCTGAAGTGCCTGATGGGGCTTATTCCTGCCCGCAGCGGGAGTGTGCTCTGGCAGGAGAAAAATGTCACTCACTGGAAGCCGCATCAGCGGGTCAGGGCCGGTGTGGCGTATGTACCACAGGGTCGCGATATTTTCCCGCGTCTGACGGTAGAAGAGAACCTGCTGCTCGGCCTTTCCCGTTTTTCAGCACAGGAGGCCAGACGTGTGCCGGATGATATCTATGCGCTCTTTCCGGTGCTACAGGAGATGAAACATCGGCGGGGCGGAGATTTGTCCGGCGGGCAACAGCAGCAACTGGCGATTGGGCGAGCGCTGGCCAGTCGCCCGCAGTTGTTGATCCTCGATGAGCCCACGGAGGGGATCCAGCCGTCAGTGATTAAAGAAATTGGGCAGGTGATTTCTCAACTGGCGCACCGGGGTGACATGGCCATTTTGCTGGTGGAGCAGTTCTATGATTTTGCGCAGCAACTGGCCGACAAATACTTACTCATGTCGCGAGGCAGCATTATTCAAAGCGGTGACGGTAAAAATATGGAGTCCGAAGGCGTTCGAGGGCTGGTCGCCATTTGAGATTCGCGACAGAGCGGCTTTGGCTCTGTCGCGATCATCATTAGCAGACCGCCGTCTGGCCCCAGGGTTTGGCGCGCATGCCTTTTATCATTAGCGCCCAGGCAAGAACGATCGCCACCATCAGCGCCACAAACAGCGACCACGGCGGCAATGTGGTTAAAATGACGCCGCTGACTAATGGGTTTACCGCTGCGCCCAACCAGCCTAACGACTGGGCGGAAAAATAGCTGGCTTTCATTCCTGCAGGCGCGATGTTGTCGATGAGCATGTATTCACCCGGTGCGTAAATGACTTCGCCGATAGTGAAAAAGGCTGCAGAAATGCCCCATAACACCAGGTTGTTGCCGGAGAAGGTAAAGCCAACCAGACCGACCACAAAGAACAGCGTGCCTACAGTCATTAGCGGGCGGATATTCGTGGCGGTGAGCCTGCGCCCGAGGGCATATTGCAGTGATACCACAATGGCGGCGTTAACGGGCAGGACGACTGCCACCACTTTCTCGGCAAAATCGCCGTCTGCAACCACCATAACGTATTGCGAAATACAGGACGCAAAGGCACCACCAACGAATGACGCCAAAAATGCTGACAGCGTAAACCAGAATAATGCTCTGTCGCGCAGCAGTACCGAGGGGGACCAAACTGCGGCGTTCAAACCTTCTGATGCTGCTGGTGAACGTTTTACCCAGGTCTGGATAAACACCAGAGGGAGTGCTGAACATGCAGCAGCGAGCCAGAACGGCAGGTTAATGCTTTGCATCACCAGTAGCGTGCCCAGCGGTGGGCCTACGGTCCAGCCGATGTTCAGCACGGTATAGTTAAGCGAGAAAATTTTAGTCTTGTTGGTCGCCGAGAGATTATCGGCAAACCAGGCTTTCAGCACCGTGGCGAAGACGGAGTAGGCGCAGTTGATCAGGGCAAAGAGCAAAACCACTACGACTACGTTATGCACCAGTGGAATAGCAATAAAGCCAGAGGCAAAGCCGCAGATAGCCAGCAGCATATAGCGTTTTTTATCAAACTTGTCGGCCAGAATACCAAAGCCAAGGCTGAACACGACGCCAATGGTCAGTGCGACCGTCATCGCATAACCGATCAGGTCAACGCTCAGATTGTACTGTCGGCTGAGGTAGATCGTCATAAAGGGCAGCGTGGCGCCACGCCCAATCGTTAATAACAATGATGACGCGAGTAACGCGAGAGTGGACCTTCTCAGAGAGATATTCATTTTCCTGCCCGACAATGCATGTTGTTATGTTTTTTTTAGATATCAGAAACAAATAGCATGCTAAAAGTGTGATGTACACTCAATAAGTTGTCCGAAAATGCCCTGTGTGGCCTACCTGAATTAATGATCTGTTACGGCACAACGATTTCCGTTACTTTAATTTGTTTACAAAAATTTAATATTCGCAGGGGCGGTGGTATGTCGCGTAAAGACGGGTTATTAGCGTTACTGGTCGTTGTGGTTTGGGGGCTGAACTTTGTCGTCATCAAAGTGGGGCTCCACAATATGCCACCCTTAATGCTGGCTGGGTTGCGTTTTTTACTGGTGGCATTTCCGGCGATTTTCTTTGTTGCCCGGCCGAAAATTCCGCTTTCACTGCTGCTCGGCTATGGGCTGACCATCAGTTTTGGGCAGTTCGCGTTTCTCTTTAGCGCCATCAAATTCGGTATGCCTGCCGGGTTAGCTTCTCTGGTATTACAGGCTCAGGCGTTTTTCACCATCATTCTGGGGGCATTCGCCTTTGGTGAACGTCTGCAAGGTAAACAACGGGTAGGGATTGCGCTGGCCATATTTGGCGTGCTGGTGCTGATTGAGGCCAGTCTGAACGGACAGCATGTCGGCATGCTCGGTTTTATGCTGACGCTGGCGGCGGCACTAAGCTGGGCCAGCGGTAATATCTTTAATAAAAAAATCATGCAGCATACGTCACGCCCGGCGGTGATGTCGTTGGTGGTATGGAGTGCGTTGATTCCTGTTGTCCCATTCTTCCTCGCCTCAATACTTCTCGATGGCCCAACGCAAATTATCCAAAGTCTGGTGACGATAGATATGACCACCATTCTGTCACTGGTTTATCTGGCGTTTGTGGCAACCATTGTGGGTTATGGCATCTGGGGATCTTTACTCGGGCGTTATGAAACCTGGCGTGTCGCGCCGTTGTCGCTGTTGGTGCCGGTTGTTGGACTGGCGAGCGCGGCCGTGCTGCTGGATGAAACGCTTACCGGATTACAACTGCTCGGTGCGCTGCTGATCATGGCAGGATTGTACATTAATGTGTTTGGCTTTCGGTTGCGTAAGACTGCGCAGGCGAGAGGGTAAAAAAAGCCCCGCAGTGACGGGGCAAAAAAATTACAGGTTGCGCATATTGTAATAAGGCACACCTAATTCGTCGGATTTGTCGCTGCCTGCACCCATATGATTAAAATCGAACGGGGACCGATCGTGCGCAGGCGGCATAATCATCGCGTCACGACTGTTTTGTGTGGCAGGTTGCGCGGTCTGTTCCGCCATGCTCTGGCCCGAAACAACATACAGCAGGGCCAGCATCGCATAAGACAGAAGTTTCATGATTTCCTCGGTTACGTCGTTAACTGGCGATTAGCAATTACATTGATTGAGTGGCAGCAAATAGCGTGATTCGCCGTGCATATTCGTCATACGGTATTTATGCGGCGGAACATCAAAATAGTTTTTGAATGTCCGGGTCAGCGTTTGCTGGGACTCAAAGCCGTAACGCTCCGCCAGATAAAGGATCGGCTCGTTACTCTCTTTTAATTTTTGCGCTATTTCAGTCATTTTACGGCTACGGATGTATTGACCCAGTGAATGACCGGTTTCTTTTTTAAACATCCGTTGCAGGTGCCATTTGGAGTAACCTGAACGCTCTGACACCTTTTCCAGCGAGAGCGGCGATTCAAGGTTATTTTCGATCCAGTCCAAAATGCTATGAATAGTGATTGTGTCAGTATTGCGTCTGGACATCGTCATACCTCTTTCTGTTTACGGCAGGATTTTCTTCAGCAAATGCTCAAGCGTGGTCACTTCATCCGCCGTTAAGTTTTTTGTTAGTTCCTGGTGCAGGTCTTGACCTACTAATTGATGACACTGCTCGCAAATTGCCGCGCCATGCTCGGTGAGTTTCACCAGCACGCCTCGCTTGTCATGTGGATTCGGAAGCCTTTCTATCCAGCCTTTACAGGCCAGCCTGTCCAGCATCCGCGTCAGGGCGCCGAGATCGACAGACAGCACTTTTTTCAATTCGACAGGGGTAATACACACCGCGCAACGGATGGAGCAGAGCACCTTGAACTGCGATGCCGTGATATCCAGCGGTGACAGATAGTCGTTTAGCAAACGATCTTTTTTCTGATTAACCATGTAGATCAAACGACCCAGTGGGATGATTTCGTTAAACAGATCACTGGTGCTTTTCACAATGGTTGCCCTGGCAAGTAGTTAGTCACGGCTGATATTATTGCTTAGGCAAATATAAGTCAAATGAATGGGTCAGCAAATGCCACGTTTTGCTAAATCATCAGACTCAATATCTGGCGAGTGGAATTTTAACGGTTTGAAAATTATGGTTTATACGTGCGGATGAAAAATGAATCCTTACACCGCGAAAATGGCTTATCTCCCGGATTTCACCGTATACTTGCCGTTGACGATTAACGCACAGGAAAGATGACATTATGATGGACTTGTTTAAAGCAATAGGACTGGGGCTGGTAGTCCTGTTACCGTTGGCAAACCCGTTAACCACCGTGGCGTTGTTCCTCGGCCTTGCCGGCAACATGAACAGCGCAGAGCGTAACCGTCAGTCACTCATGGCGTCCGTTTACGTGTTTGCCATCATGATGGTGGCGTATTATGCCGGACAACTGGTGATGAATACCTTCGGGATTTCGATTCCCGGGTTACGTATCGCGGGTGGGTTAATCGTTGCATTTATCGGCTTTCGAATGTTGTTTCCACAGCAGAAGGCACATGACTCTCCGGAAGCGAGAAGCAAATCAGAAGAACTGGAAGATGAACCGACGGCCAATATTGCATTTGTTCCGCTGGCCATGCCAAGCACCGCGGGTCCGGGTACGATTGCAATGATCATCAGCTCGGCGTCCACCGTGCGTCATGGGGCTGAGTTTCCGGACTGGGTGATAATGGTCGCCCCGCCGATTATTTTTGCCGTGGTCGGGGTTATCCTGTGGGGCTGTTTGCGCAGTTCAGGCGGAATTATGCGCCTGGTCGGCAAAGGCGGTATTGAGGCGATCTCCCGTCTGATGGGCTTCCTGCTGGTATGTATGGGCGTGCAGTTTATTATTAACGGCGTGCTGGAAATCATTAAAACTTACGCTTAAAACAACGTGCCCGGTATTGTCTACCGGGCACGCTTTTATGAATGCTGAGGCTGCTCTTCCAGTGATACTGGCCATTTACGGAAGATAATCACCGACCATATGAACGCCACAACCGCAGGTACTGCACCTACGTAACCAATCGTAGACATTGACCAGTGCAGACTCACCTGATTTCCCACCAGCGCGCCAGCGCCTATCCCGATATTAAAGATACCTGAGAAAAGGGCCATTGCGACGTCGGTGGCATCCGGGGCCAGCGCCAACACTTTCACCTGCATACCCAGGCCTATCAACATAATGGCGATGCCCCAGAATATACTCAGGACGGCCAGATGCATTTCGCTGTCCGCTGCGGGCAGTAAAAGCACCAGGCACACCGTCAGCAGGGCAATGGCGCTACTAATCAATACGGAAGCATGTTGATTACCCAGCTTGCCAAAAATGACGCTACCGACAATACCTGCGCCACCCAGAACCAGCAGCAGCACGGTGGCAAAGTTTGCGCTCAGCCCGGCGACGGTCTGTACAAACGGTTCGATATAGCTGTAGGCCGTGTAATGCGCGGTGACCACAATCACCGTCAGCAGATACAGGCTCATCAATGCCGGACGGCGGAATAAAACCGGCAGGCTTTTTAATGAACCGGAATGCTCACTGGGTAATTTTGGCAGGAGCTTAATCAAGCAAAGTAGGGTGACTAACGCCCCCATACCGATGGCGAAGAAGGTGGTACGCCAGCCAAAATACTGACCAACGATGCGCCCGATAGGCAGGCCCAACACCATCGCCAGCGCGGTACCGGTCGCAATCAGGCTGAGAGCCTGCGCGCGTTTCCCGGCTGGAGCCAGGCGAATCGCCAGCGATGCGGTGATCGACCAGAAAATAGCGTGGGCAAAAGCAATACCGATACGACTGATCACCAGCACGGTAAAATTCCATGCCAGGAAAGAGAGAACGTGGCTGGCGATAAAAACGACAAACAGGCAGATCAGAAGTTTGCGGCGTTCTACCTGGCTGGTAAGCAGCATGAAAGGCAGCGACATCAGGGCGACAACCCAGGCGTAGATCGTCAGCATGATCCCGACCTGAGCGGTCTGCATATTAAAACTTTGTGCGATGTCGGACAACAAACCGACAGGGACAAACTCGGTGGTATTGAAAATAAAACCGGCAATGGCAAGCGTAACTACCCGAAGCCACGCGACCTTGCGGGAAACAGTGTCTGTTGTCATATCAATTAGGTGGATTAGCTGCGAAAAGGTAAGGCCACGATCTTAAAACTTTTGCTGGCTAAAATACAATCATTTCGTGATACAGATCTCATTTCATTGACTGGGTGGCAAAATTGACTGCCGAACATTTCGCGTAATTTTAACTGTTTCATTATTAATGAAATTCCGGGCGTGAGAATTCACCCGGAACGCTATTTATGGCGTTGTTTGAGAATCGCGAATTATTCCGTGCTTTTCGACAACTGAGGGTTCAATACCTCAATAAACGCTTCCAGTTGCCTCGTCATTGCCCCTCTGCGCCAGACCAGCCACGTATTCAGCCAGCGCCAGTTTTCGCTTAGCGGCCAGGCGTGGACCTGATGGTGTCCTGGCATGCTCTCCAGCATCGAACGCGGGATCAGCGCGATACCCGCACCGGCAATGACGCAAGCCAGCATGCCGTGATACGACTCCATTTCATGAATGGTGCCGGGCATTGCGCGATCGGCATGAAACCAGCTTTCAAAATGGCGACGATAGGAACAGTTGGCGCGAAAGGCGTAAATGCTGCAACCGTTAACGTCGCTGGCCCGCTGGATAGGGGGATGACCGTGCGGAGTGACTATCATCATCTCTTCACGGTAGACCGGCATTCCTTCAAGACCTGGATGAGTAATTGGGCCGTCGACAAAGGCGGCGTTCAGCGTCCCGTCGAGCACGCCGTCCAGCATCGTGCCTGAAGGACCTGTCGCCAGTGCAAACTGAATTTTGGGGTAACGCTGATTATATTCAGCCAGCGTGGCGGGGATCCGCACAGCGGCAGTACTCTCGAGTGAGCCAAGAGAGAACAACCCCTGCGGTTCATCGCCGGCGACGACCATTCTCGCCTCGTCAACCAGGGCGAGGATCCGCTGGCTGTAGCGTAAAAAATTGTGCCCGGACGGGGAAAGCCGCAAACGCTGATTTTCACGAATAAACAGATCGACGCCAAGGTCGGCTTCAAGCTGGCGAATACGAGTGGTGAGATTGGATGGCACGCGATGCACCTTCGCGGCGGCCTGCGTAATACTGCCTGTCTCCGCGACGGCGTTGAACATTTCTAGTTGCGTCAGATCCATAATATTCTCTGTTCGTGAATGGTGTGGTTAATATTATTCATTTTTCAGAAAGAGTAAATATGCGCATGATATGACCATACCCTGCGATAAAGAGAGGCACTTATGACTATCACAGCAGCAACACATGCGATTTCCGTTAACCCTACCAACGGTGAAAGGTTGGCGGCAATGCCGTGGGCCAGTACTGAGGAGATTGCACATGCGCTGAGCCTTGCCGCGAATGGCTACCGCGAATGGAAACACACTGCCGTTGAGCAGCGTGCGCAAACGCTGCGTCATATCGGGCAGGCTCTGCGTCATCGCGTGGAAGAGATGGCGCAGTGTATCTCACGTGAAATGGGGAAACCCATCAAGCAGGCGCGTGGTGAAGTTGCCAAATCAGCCGCATTGTGTGACTGGTACGCCGAACATGGACCGGCGATGCTCAACCCGGAACCTACGCTGGTGGAGAACAACCAGGCGGTGATTGAGTATCGCCCCGTTGGAACTATTCTGGCGATCATGCCGTGGAACTTCCCGCTCTGGCAGGTACTTCGCGGCGCCATTCCAATTCTGCTGGCCGGAAATGGCTATCTGTTAAAGCATGCGCCAAACGTAACCGGCTGTGCTGCGATTATCGCGCAGGTTTTTGCTGATGCGGGCGTTCCCGCGGGTGTTTACGGTTGGGTGAATGCCGATAACGCCGGGGTAAGTCAGATGATCAATGACCCGCGTATCGCGGCGGTAACGGTGACGGGCAGCGTTCGAGCTGGTGCGGCGATTGGTGCTCAGGCGGGGGCGGCGCTGAAAAAATGCGTGCTTGAACTGGGGGGTTCCGATCCGTTTATTGTCCTTAATGATGCTGACCTCGATCTGGCCGTTAAGGCGGCGGTCGCCGGTCGTTATCAGAACACCGGACAGGTTTGTGCGGCAGCAAAGCGCTTTATTATCGAAGAAGGAATTGCGGCAGAATTTACGGCTCGTTTTGTGGCGGCCGCGAGCGCGCTCAAAATGGGCGACCCGCTGAACGAAGAAAACGATCTGGGTCCGATGGCAAGATTTGATCTGCGCGATGAGCTGCATCAGCAGGTCGAAGCCTCCCTTGCCGAAGGCGCGCGGTTACTTCTCGGCGGGGAAAAAATCGCGGGTCAGGGCAATTACTATGCCGTGACGGTTCTGGGGGATGTCACCCCGGAGATGACGGCTTTTCGTCAGGAGCTGTTTGGCCCGGTTGCAGCGATTACCGTTGCAAAGAATGCGGAACATGCTTTAGCGCTGGCTAATGACAGTGATTTCGGCTTATCAGCCACGGTGTTCACCGCGGATGAAGCTCTGGCGCAGAAGATGGCGTCACGCCTGGAGTGTGGGGGGGTATTTATCAATGGTTACAGCGCCAGCGATGCCCGCGTTGCATTTGGCGGCGTGAAGAAAAGTGGTTTTGGCCGCGAGCTTTCACACTTTGGTCTGCATGAGTTTTGTAATGTACAGACCGTCTGGAAAAACCGCCTCTGATGGTTTGGGTGCCTCCGACGGGGGCACCGGCCTTAATTCTGCAATGTTTCTGTCTACGGCATGAATCTCACCCGCTCATGCAGACCGTGGGCAGATTCCGCCTTCCGGCCTGACGCTGCGTATTCAGCTCTGTTATACTCGCAGGCCTTTCATACCTGCGAGCAAGGAGCATGTTGTGGCCAGGGCCATGGACAATTCAATTTTAGAGACCATTGTGCAGCAGGTTCGTCCGCTGATTGGTCAGGGTAAAGTCGCTGATTACATTCCTGCCTTAGCTTCTGTCGACGGTTCAAAACTGGGTATCGCTATTTGCACCGTCGATGGACAGCACTATCAGGCGGGGGATGCGCAAGAGCGCTTTTCTATTCAGTCAATTTCAAAGGTGCTCAGTCTGGTCGTGGCGATGCGTCACTATCAGGAAGATGAGATCTGGCAACGTGTCGGCAAGGATCCTTCTGGGCATCCTTTTAATTCCCTGGTGCAGCTGGAAATGGAGCAAGGGATCCCACGCAATCCCTTTATCAACGCCGGGGCGCTGGTGGTTTGCGATATGCTGCAAGGACGTCTGAGCGCACCGCGTCAACGGATGCTGGAAGTGGTACGGGCGCTAAGCGGCGTTTCGGATATCGCCTATGATGCGACGGTGGCGCGTTCTGAGTTTGAGCACTCGGCGCGTAACGCGGCTATTGCCTGGCTAATGAAGTCCTTTGGCAATTTTCACCATGACGTGACCACCGTTTTGCAAAATTACTTTCACTACTGCGCACTGAAAATGAGCTGTGTGGAGCTGGCCCGCACGTTCGTCTTTCTGGCGAATCAGGGACATGCTTTTCATCTTGCAGAGCCCGTGGTGACGCCTATGCAGGCCCGGCAGATCAACGCGCTGATGGCGACCAGTGGCATGTATCAGAACGCAGGGGAATTTGCCTGGCGAGTGGGCTTACCGGCGAAATCTGGTGTGGGGGGCGGTATCGTGGCTATCGTGCCTCACGAGATGGCGATTGCCGTCTGGAGTCCGGAACTGGATGCGGCGGGAAATTCGCTGGCGGGTATCGCCGTGCTGGAGCAATTAACGCAACAACTGGGGCGCTCGGTTTACTGATGAACACGCTCGATCCTCTTTTTGCCCGGCTGGCGAAATCAACGTTTCGCAAGCGGTTTCGCCTTGGCCAGAAAGAAAGGCAGTATTGTCTGGATAAAGGCGCGCCGGTTATCGAACAACACGCCACGGATTTTATTGCCAAACGGCTGGCGCCCGCGTTTCCTGCCAATGACGGTAAGCAGACACCCATGCGCGGGCATCCGGTATTTATCGCTCAACATGCCACGGCGACCTGTTGTCGGGGATGTCTGGCGAAATGGCATGATATCCCTCAGGGTGTGGCGTTAAACGATGAACAGCAGCGTTACGTTGTCACGGTTATCTACCACTGGCTAGTGATCCAGATGAACAAGCCATAGATAACATAATCCTATGATATGACTCCTTGTGTTGTGCAATTGTTAAAAGCAGTATGAAGGGGTCATTCTAAGGAGAAAAAAATGGCTTCCTGTAAACCCTGCTTTGTGCTGAGCTCGGCCCAGATTCTGTCGAGAATCGATGAATTCAGCGACATCCTTGAAACATGCGTCAATGATGGCGCCTCTGTCAGCTTTATGCTCCCTTTTAGTGGTGATAAATCACGGCCTTTCTGGATAAGTGTCGCGCAAAGCGTTGACCGTGGAGAAAGGATTGTTCTGGGTACGCAGAACGCACAGGGGGGGCTTGTCGGTACCGTCCAGCTCATTATCGATCAACCCGAAAACCAACCTCATCGTGCTGATGTCGCCAAGCTGCTGGTTCACCCCTCAGCGCGGCGCGGTGGTGTTGCCCGGACGTTGATGAACGAACTCGAAAACTGCGCGCGTCAGCAAGGGAAAACGCTGCTGGTGCTTGATACAGCGACGGGCAGTGGTGCTGAGTTGTTCTACCACAATTCTGGATGGCAAAAAGTAGGGGTGATACCGGACTATGCAAAAATGCCTGACGGGAAGCTGACCGGAACCACACTTTTCTACAAAACTCTCTAATTTGTCGCCGGGGATTGATCAAAACAGGGTTTCAATGTATTAAAGTTTGCTAACCTATTGGACCAATTCAATCAGGTTGTATGACTAATTAAAAAGGGAACCCATTGTGCAAACACTAAATCGTCGCGATTTCCCCGGTGCTCAGTATCCTGAACGCATTATTCAGTTTGGTGAAGGAAACTTCCTGCGCGCCTTTGTTGACTGGCAAGTCGATTTGCTGAACGAACATACCGATCTGAACGCTGGTGTAGTCATTGTTCGTCCCATCGAAAGTACCTTCCCGCCATCGCTGAGTACGCAGGATGGTCTTTATACCACCATCATTCGTGGTTTGAATGAGAAGGGCGAGGCCGTAAGCGATGCCCGTTTGATCCGTTCGGTTAACCGCGAAATCAGCGTCTATAGCGAATACGATGAGTTCCTGAAGCTGGCGCATAATCCAGATATGCGTTTTGTGTTCTCCAACACGACTGAAGCGGGCATCAGCTACCACGCGGGCGATAAGTTTGAGGATGCACCGGCCGTGAGTTATCCGGCTAAACTGACCCGACTGTTGTTCGAACGCTTCAGCCATTTTAATGGCGCGTCGGATAAAGGCTGGATTATCATTCCTTGCGAACTGATTGATTACAATGGTGATGCGCTGCGTGAACTGGTCCTGCGCTACGCTCAGGAGTGGGCGCTGCCGGAGGCATTTATTCAGTGGCTGGATCAGGCCAACGTATTTTGCTCCACGCTGGTGGACCGCATTGTTACCGGTTATCCGCGTGACGAAGTGGAGAAACTGGAAGCTGAGTTGGGCTATCACGATGCCTTCCTCGACACTGCAGAACACTTCTATCTGTTCGTTATTCAGGGACCGAAGTCATTAGCTGCAGAGCTGCGTCTGGATAAATATCCGCTTAATGTCCTGATTGTTGATGACATCAAACCGTACAAAGAACGAAAAGTGGCGATTCTCAACGGCGCACACACCGCACTGGTTCCCGTTGCCTGGCAGGCAGGGCTGGACACCGTGGGTGAGGCGATGAATGACGCAGAGATTTGCGCCTTCGTTGAAAAAGCGATTTATGAAGAGATCATTCCGGTACTGGATTTACCCCGCGATGAGCTGGCGTCTTTCGCCAGTGCGGTGACCGGTCGATTCTGCAATCCGTACATCAAGCATCAGTTGCTGTCGATTGCCCTGAACGGCATGACTAAATTCCGTACCCGTATATTGCCGCAGCTGCTGGCAGGGCAACAGGCCAGCGGTAAACTGCCGGCGCGCCTGACGTTTGCGCTTGCCGCGCTGATTGCTTTCTATCGTGGAGAGCGTAACGGTGAGGCTTATCCGGTCCAGGATGATGCGCACTGGGTGGCACGTTTTCAACAGCTGTGGTCCCAGCATTATGACCGCCAGATAAGCACCGAAGAGTTAGTCAAGTCGGTACTGGGTGTTAAAGAACACTGGGAACAGGACCTGACTCAGGTTTCCGGACTCGTGGAGCAGGTTTCAGCCGATCTGGATACCATTCTGGCAAAAGGCATGCGTGAAGCCGTTAAGCCATTATGCTAAGAAGACAACCCGGCTCAGGCCGGGTTTTTTATAGAACATTCATTAGTTACAACATACTATTGTTTATTAATGACTACACCGTTCTGTAACTCCGGTGCGCGGTGGTTCTGGCAGCGCAAAAGTTGTTTAGTTAATGTTGCGATTAACTTGCAACATTGATCATGATCGCGTCTAATGTGATGGATTTCACATTTTCCCGAAGAAAACCATGATCGTTCGCCCCCAACAACACTGGCTACGCCTGATATTCGTCTGGCATGGGTCAGTATTATCCAAAATCTTTTCACGACTGCTGCTGAACTTCCTGCTCTCCATCGCCGTTATTATCATGCTTCCGTGGTATACGATGCTGGGAATCAAATTCACCCTGGCGCCATTCAGCATTCTCGGCGTGGCGATTGCAATCTTTTTAGGTTTTCGCAATAACGCCTGTTATTCACGTTACGTTGAGGCCCGACACCTGTGGGGGCAGTTGATGATTGCTTCCCGATCGCTACTGCGTGAGGTAAAAACCACCTTACCGGATGACGCCGAATTAGGGCAGTTTGTTCGTCTGCAAATCGCGTTTGCCCACTGTTTACGCATGACTTTACGTCGAAAGCCACAGGCAGAGCCGTTGGCGAAGTACCTCAGCGAGAAAGATCTGCAGACGGTATTTGCCTCACAATCTCCAGCAAACCGCATTTTGTTGTTGATGGGAGAGTGGTTGGCCGTGCGCAGGCGTAATGGTCAACTGTCAGACATATTATTTCATAGTTTAAACAATAGGTTAAACGATATGTCTGCGGTACTGGCTGGTTGTGAGCGGATTGCGAATACGCCGGTCCCGTTTGCTTATACTTTGATCCTTCATCGCACGGTATACCTGTTTTGTATCATGCTGCCATTCGCGTTAGTGGTGGATCTGCACTACATGACACCGTTTATCTCGGTGCTTATTTCCTATACGTTTATCTCGCTCGACACGCTTGCAGAAGAGCTTGAAGATCCGTTTGGCACAGAGAACAATGACCTGCCGCTGGATGCGATTTGCAATGCGATCGAAATCGATTTGCTGCAGATGAACGATGAAACAAATGTGCCAGCAAAACACATGCCTGATAAGCATTACCAACTAACTTAGTTACGTTCGTTTTGCCACCAGGCTGGCTGCATATCGGAAAACGAATGAAACTCTGGCGCCAGGTCTTCATCGTTAGGGTCATCAAAAGCCCCGGCTAAAAGTGCAATTACCGGGGCATCATCAATAGCGCCCACGGAACTGCCGCACTGAGGGCAAAAGGCTCGACAACTCGTTTCTGATGAGCGCCAGGTTGTCGGTTTTCCGGCTTTTCCTGTCCATTCTACATTTTCTGCATCAAACTCAATCCAGACGACGGTCGGTGCGCCCGTATGTTTCCGGCATATATCGCAGGAGCAGGTATGGGAATTATTAGGACTGCTGGCCGTGAAGCGGATCGAACCACAAAGACACCCACCAATGTAGACTTTAGACATAACGACTCCCGTCGGAAACACGTGGCAAGACACTAGCAGATGCCTCGCATTGTCACTAGATCCTTATGTTAAAAAGGCGAGGGCGCTCATAGGCGATCCTCTATTCCTGTGATCTATCTGATGATAAATGCTTAATTATTGCGTCGCGCAACAATAAACAATCGGGGAAATGCCAGTAAAATTTTGCCATTTTCCTGCAGTGGATATTGCTCCTGAAGTAGTTCGTGGTAGCGCGCCAGATACTGACGTTGCTCACTTTCTCTCAAATCCTGTAACCAGGGGCGCAGGCCTGTAGAACTTACCCAGTCGATAATTGCTTGATGAGAATCCATAATGTGATAATACGTGGTGCGCCAGATATCCACCTCACAGCCAGTTTCGGTCAAAATATCATAGTAGGCATGTACGCCAGGAAGTGGCGCACGGCCCCGGTCCGGGAAACCCTGTTCATAAGCCACTTCGCGCATCAGAACATGCGTGGGTTCCAGCCAGTTATCCGGCATTTGTACGGCCAGAACGCCGTTGCGACCCAGCAGCGATACCAGGTTCGGCAATAGTTCATAGTGATCGGGTACCCATTGTAAAGACGCATTTGCGTAAAGCAGATCCACAGGATGCTCGGGCTGGAACTGACTGATATCCGCTTCAATAAAATGGCATTGCGGTAATGCGTTGCGCGCTTCATTCAGCATGGCGGGTGAGGAATCAACCCCGGTTATTACAGCCGAAGGCCAGCGCTGATGCAGTAATGCCGTGCTGTTTCCCGGACCACAGCCAAGATCAACAACTGAACGAACACTCTCTAACGCCACTCTGTTGAGTAATTCCGCTGCGGGTCTTGAACGTTCAGTTTCATATTGCAGATAAAGCGAAGGGTTCCAGTCAGCCATGAATGAATCTCCAGTATGAGAGAAAAAGGCAGAAAGGACCGCATAAGTCCTTGCCGGTGAGCCATTTCATTTAGAAGATTATATGATAATGAAGGATAAGGGCAGAAATATGCCAGGAAGACAGATTGGCATGTCTGTGGTTTGCCTGCGTGAAATACAGTTATCGATTTTGATGTTCAGTGAGTGATGCGGCACAGGTCGAAAATGGTTAGCGCTGGTAACGGCATTTGAAAAGAGGTTTTGCCATCATTATTGAGCAGCACAAGGATTACCATAGAGCTTCAGATTCTACCTTACTCTATGTGAGTACGCATAATGTATATTATGTTAAATACAATTTAGTATTTGATGGATGCTTAGTTCATACCCCTTAGCTGACGCCGTTCCATCAAATCCTTACCCTTCCCTTATCTGCTACGGTAAAAAGTTTTCGTCAGATGACCCCGAATGCAGATCCCTCTTTAGCCATTCTCAGTTTGGCGGTTCCGGTTGGTACACAGTGATGAAAAACGATAAGGTCAGAGCTGTTGTCGCCTTCGAGTCAGGAAGCCAGGAAGCGGTTTTTTTCATTCCTGGAAAAGCTCCCCCTGCTAATCCTGACTGAAAACTGCTGGACATGACTGTCTGCCTTGAGCAAAAGCAGACAGTCACTTTGATTTTCTACCGTAAATTTTTTCTTTTTTTATAATCAATGTATCGGGCTAGATATTTTTGTAACAACTTTATAAGTTAAAGATCTGCCGCAATAACAGATTCCTTTATTTATAATTAGAGGTTTGCAACGTTGTGATAGACTTTTTGAACATCATCGTCATCTTCAAGGGCATCAACGAGTCCTGCAAAGATTTCTAAATCTTCTGGTGAAAGTTCAACTTCTGATTGAGCAATCATTTCTAATTCTGTTGTTGAGAATTCATTAATCCCAGCGGCTTTCAGGGCTGCAATTCCTTTATGAAGGTCTGTAGATTCAGTATAAATAACGATGTTTCCCTCTTCTTCGGTTACATCGCGAACATCTACATCAGCATTAAGCAAAATTTCAAAAATATGGTCAGGATCTGTTCCTTCAAATACAATCACCCCGGTATTGTCAAACATATAGCTGACAGCACCTGCCGCTCCGATATTCCCGCCTTTTTTATTGAAAATTGAGCGGACATTAGCAATCGTACGGTTAACATTTGACGTCAACGTTTCAGCGATAATCAGTGAACCACTTGGACCAAAGCCTTCATAGCGCCCTTGCACGAACGTTTCATCGCTGCCGCCTTTGGCTTTATCAATTGCTTTATCAATAACGTGTTTGGGAACCTGTGCTTGTTTCGCACGTTCAATAACGAATTTTAAAGCTGAGTTTGATTCTGGGTCTGGTTCACCTTGTTTGGCAGCAGCATAGATTTCTACACCGAATTTTGCATATATATTAGACGTTGCACCGTCTTTAGCAGTTTTTTTAGCAACAATATTTGCCCATTTACGTCCCACTGGAATAGTCTCCTCAGAAATTCATTTACATTACATGCAGATTAATAGCCTGCAAATTTTTCCGCAATATTATATCATGATATGTAAACTCTCGTCCATGAAAAACAAAATATCCATGTTTTACTAAATGTTACTTTAATTTTATCAATAGTTAACATTATGGATATGTTATTTTCGTTTTTTTTAGATCTTTTGTTTTTTTATTTTAATAGTCGAATGACAGCGATAATACATAAATAAAGAGAAACTGGAGTAACAATCCAGGTATAAATACCCACTTAAGATTAATGAATGCATCTAATCCAGATCTTTTCTTCAGCAATGTTTGGCTGATGTTTACTTCTTAATCATGAAAGCCTGAGGAACAGATGCCATTGCTGGTCGCCCCGCTTTCTTGTAACCTTCTTCCCGTTGCACTACTGACAAAATCTGGAACCACTGAACTGGACTTCATATGAATGCTCATATTTCTAAAGACCCTTTACATGGCGTAACGCTTGAAATGCAGGTCAATGCACTGGTTGATCGTTATGGTTGGGCTGAGCTGGCGCAACGCATTAATATCAACTGCTTTAAAAATGAGCCGAGCGTTAAATCCAGTTTGAAGTTTCTGCGCCGCACGCCGTGGGCGCGGGCAGAAGTTGAAGCGCTGTACCTGGATTCTCTGCATGATCTGGCCTCAAATAACACCACCGAACCGGCGTTCGATCCCTGGGCTAACAGCCGCAACAAGAAGAATTAAGAGCAAAATCTGATGTCAGCATCCGGTTTTATTTCAGCAAATTATCAGAAAAAACTGGCGAATATTCTCGCCCGTTCCCGAGCCTGGCTGCCGCGAACCAACCTGAAATGGTTCGCGCTGCTCGTAGGCAGTATGTTGCTACTTGGCAGTTGTTCTTCACAGCCGCCCGGTTCAAAAATCACCCCACTGCCCCCGGTGGGCAATCCACAGCAGAGCAAGGAGCCGGTACGCGGTATATGGCTGGCAACGGTTTCGCGTCTTGACTGGCCGCCGATTTCATCCGTCAACATCAGCTCGCCTGCCGTTCGTATCAGCCAGCAGCAAAAGGCGCTGACTGACAAGCTGGATAACCTGAAACGTCTTGGTATTAACACCGTTTTTTTCCAGGTGAAGCCCGATGCCACTGCGTTGTGGCATTCTACAATCTTGCCGTGGTCAGATACCCTGACCGGTAAGATTGGTCAGGATCCGGGTTACGATCCGTTACGGTTTATGCTCGATGAAGCGCATAAACGCGGAATGAAAGTCCATGCCTGGTTTAACCCCTACCGCGTGTCCGTGAACACTAAACCGGCAACGGTTACCGAATTAAACAACACGCTGTCACAGACGCCTTCCAGCGTTTATGTCTTGCATCGGGACTGGATCCGTACCTCGGGCGAGCGTTTTGTGTTAGATCCCGGTATTCCCGAAGTGCGTGACTGGATAACCAGTATCGTGGCGGAAGTGGTTGAGAATTACCCGGTTGACGGCGTGCAATTCGATGATTATTTCTATACCGAGTCTCCCGGCTCTGCGCTCAACGACAGCCAGACCTTCAGAAGATACGGCCAGGGATTTGTCTCCAAAGCTGACTGGCGGCGCGATAACACGCAACGCCTGATCGCTCAGGTTTCACGAACCATCAAGAAACTCAAACCTGAAGTTGAATTTGGCGTCAGCCCTGCGGGCGTGTGGCGCAACCGTTCGCACGATCCGGCGGGCTCCGACACGCGCGGCGCGGCAGCCTATGATGAATCGTATGCGGACACCCGCCGCTGGGTGCAACAAGGCTTGCTGGACTATATCGCCCCGCAGTTGTATTGGCCTTTTGCCCGCGACGCAGCGCGTTACGATGTGTTGGCGAAATGGTGGGCAGATGTCGTCAAATCAACCAACACCCGCCTGTATATTGGCGTGGCGTTGTACAAAGTCGGTGAGCCGTCGCGAAAAGAACCTGACTGGACGGTTAAAGGCGGCGTGCCGGAGCTAAAAAAACAGCTCGATCTGAACGAGTCTGAACCGCACATTAACGGCACAATTTTGTTTCGCGAAGATTACCTTAATCAGCCGCAAACGCAGGAAGCCGTGACCTATATTCGCAGTCGTTGGGGGCGTTAATGGTCGTCCGTATTGGATTTATAACGCAAGAGCGTCCGGTTATACGGACGCTCTTAACCGATCCATCAGGCAACTGAAGGCTCAGGCAATCTGAATGATGAGACCAGCATCGCCAGCTGTTCCGCCTCCTCTTTCAGCGCCTGCGTTCGCGCTGCGGCATCATCAATTAACGAGGCGTTTTGCTGAACGGTGCTGTCCATTTCGGTAACGGCCAGCGTAACTTCGGAAACGCCCTTGCGTTGTTCTTCACCCGCAACGCGTATTTCCCCCATTAACTGACGTACCTGACGTACATTACTGACCAGTTCTCCCAGACGTTCGCCCGCATTGTGAATTTGCTGGCTTCCGCTACCTACATGAGAAACGGATTCATCGATCAATGCTTTTATTTCCTGCGCGGCGGTGGCGCTGCGCTGGGCCAGCGTGCGCACTTCGGAGGCCACAACGGCAAACCCTCTCCCGGCATCACCTGCTCTGGCGGCTTCAACCGCGGCATTCAGGGCGAGAATATTGGTCTGGAACGCAATGCTGTCGATAACCGCGACAATTTCCACCATTCTACCGGATGAGGCACTGACGTTATCCATTGTAGAGATAACACCCTGCATAACATCGCCGCAGCGGTTGGCCGTTTGCGCGGTGCTATCGGAGAGCTCATCTGCCAGTTGTGTATTACTGGCATTTTGATGAACGGTCGCATTTAACTGTTCCATTGCCGCCGAACTCTCTTCCAGCGCAGCGGCCTGTTGCGTCACGCGAGATGAAAGTTCCATATTACTGTCTGCCAGGCTGACAGCGTTATTCGCCACCACTACGCTACTGCTTCTGACAGTGATCAGAATGGCTGAGATTTTATCGACGAACAGGTTAAACGCTTCGGCGATAGCAGAAATCTCATCTTTGCCACGCACATCCAGGCGACGGGTAAGATCGCCTTCTCCCTGCGCAATGTCATCGAGAGCCTGACGGGTATCATCGAGACGTGAAATCAGTCGGCGAACCACCAGCCAGGATCCCACCAGCAACAGGGTCATGATCGGGATCAACACTTCCAGCACGTCCTGCATCATCACTTTGGCAAGGCCGACGATACGCGATTCAGGCGTCGCAAGACCAACAACCCAACCGGTATCCGCCATCGGGAACAGCATCACCCGTGAAGCCGAATTCAGGACGTTATCATTTGCAAGCGTAATCGTTTTCACCCCGTCCGCTGGGCGCAGAGATTTCAGACCGTTTTCCACCGGGATAAGCCATTGCGCGCTTTGCGCCAGATCGTTAATGGTTTTATATTTCGCCAGATCGGCCTGCGGGAAATAGAGGATTTGTCCCTGCTTGTCCACCACAAACGCGTAACCACCGGTGCTGTTTCCCTGCTGTTGCATGAAAGTGGCGACGTTATCCAGGCGAATATCGGTGGTGGCGACACCGGCAAACTTGCCCGCCAGTTGATAAGGTACGCTGCACGTCACCATGTTGACGCCTGAACTGGCGTCCTGGTAGACATCAGACCATAAGCAACTGTTTTGTGAATGCCCTTTAGCATGCTGATACCAGTTTTCATTGTGGTATCCGCTTGACCCTTCGACGTTATAGTCGTTGGAATACACCAGTTTACCTTCAGCATTACGCGCCCAGAAAAAGCTTCTTTTCTCCACACCTGCGGTGAAAGCGTCTGGTTCTGGCCAGATGCCGCCGCCGGTAATAATCGAATCTTTATCTTCACCAATCAGATGCGGAACGACGCTTTGATAAAGAGATTCATCATTTGGCAGCACCTCAGCCAGTCGTGACAAGCTAACGGTCTCACCTTCAATTCGGGACAATACGGTACTCAACTGGCGGGTTAAACCTTGCCCTGTTTCTTCGATCAGGGCGGTGTTGATTTCAACGACGCGCGGTTGACCACGCCAGAGCATAATCACCACAATAACAAGGGTCGTGACTGCAAGCAGCAGAATGCCGCCGATGGTTAAACGCGTTGAAATACGAGTAGGATACCAGGCCATACAAACTCCTTCTGCAAAAGGCTAACTTTTATCCAGTATCGGCACAGGCGTTTATATCTTTATAAAGTTTTCTTAAGTATCACAAAATAAATAGGTGACATTGTCACAAATAGCAAAACCCAGCACTTTGGCTGGGTTTTAATAATGAATTAATCTTATTTGGATAATTCTTTTTTGATTTCGTCTTTTATTTTGCTTAATTCGCTCTGCGGATGTTTTTTACAAAGTTCAACGGTCAGAGGAACTGCAGTAGTCACGGTTTCGTTATAGTCTACGTAATCGCCACCCTTGAAATCTTCGTCTTCATTGAGCACCCAGAAAGCCACCGGGGCCATGGTTTGCGGGTTCAAATCAATAAACTCCTGGCAATTCATGCCTTTTGGAGTCACTTCAGTTTTAGCGTTATCAGTTGCTGCATTGACGCTGACACTGGTTAACAGCGCTGCGACCAGAATACCTGCTGTAGAAAGGGAGAATTTATTCATTGTAGTACTCCATTTATAATATAAATAATATCTACACTTGCGCTTCAAACCGTTAATGTAGTTCGCAAAAAATAATACCCCTAACGTCATAAGAATAAAGATTGCCACCATTGATATGGCTGAAATTTATATTTCACATTACTGATTCTGATGTCTGGGCGTAAAACGTGGCCACAATGTGATCGTTCCGACGAAATCAGCAGATTCATACCCCTCTTCCCCTGTCGCTGCACCAAAACTGAACTACGCTGCACAAATGTTGATCATTAGTTAACGGATATGGGCTGATTTTTAACAAAAACGGTCGGCGTGCCGCTGTTACCAACATGGCACGCGTCCTGCATTGTTAATTTGCTAACAGTGAACCGTACTCTGACAAACAATTAACAGCGAGAAGGTGATGACAGCGAAACCGGAGTTATTTACCCGCATAGAGCAGACCTTTAGCCAACTGACGCCCAGCGAAAAGCGCGTGGCCGGGTGGCTGTTAGCCCATGCTGTGCAGATCCCTTTTGAAACCGCGGATGGTATTGCTAAAGCGACCGGAACCAGCGGCATTACCGTTGGACGCTATCTGCGTAAACTGGGTTTTCGCAATCTGGAAGATGCAAAAGCCAGCCTGCGGGAGCTACCCGTCGTCGCCTATCAACCCTGGGGGATGAACGAGCGGCTGGACTCCTGGCACCAGCAACAAAGCCTGCCAGATCGCGCGCAGCAGTCGCTGTTACTGGAAATCGACGCCATTACCTATGTCTATCAACTCGCGCAAGGCGAAACGTTTTTACGCATAGCGCAGCGGCTGGCGCATGCGGAAGCCGTGTATATCCTTGGGATCCAGTCCACCCGCGGGATCGCTAACGCCTTTTTCAGTCACCTGGAATACCTGCGGCCTAAAGTCAGCTACTCCGAAGGGCTTTCCGGCAGTTGGGTCGAGTCGCTGAATTCCGGATTCACCCAGCCTTACGTGGTGATCACCGATATGCGCGCCTATTCCGCTATCTCGCGACAATATTGCCGCGTTGCCACAGAACGCTGCATTCCGCTGGCGTTAATCACCGATGTGTGGTGCCCGTGGGCCAGAGACTATTCCATTGACTTACTTCAGGTGAAAACTGACACCGGACATTTCTGGGACTCACTGGCTCCGGTGAGCTGTCTGTTCAACTTATTACTCTCTGCGGTGGTGGCACAACTGGGTGACTCCCTCGCAGAACGCCTGCAAACCAATCGCCAGTTACAACAACAATTTGGTCAATTCGAACAATAAACAGGAAACGTGCTATGTCAGAAACCCCAGAACTGGTCGATCTGTCGGTGATATTCCCGTCGCTGCATATCGATCTTAAATACGCTACGGCAGACAACATTACCGGCGCCCCTATCTACCGGGAAGCTCGTTGCCTGTTGCACACCGAGGCGGTCACTGCGCTGGCGAAAAGCATCAGTATTGCGCAACTGGCGGGCCTGAAACTTGTGGTATACGACGCGTATCGCCCGCAGCAGGCGCAGGCGGTGCTGTGGAATGCGTGTCCGGATCCTCAGTATGTTGTTGATGTGGCGATAGGATCCAATCACAGCCGCGGGACGGCCATTGACGTTACGCTAATGGACGATCGTGGCAATCTTCTCGATATGGGCGCGGGCTTTGATGAGATGCACGACCGTTCCCATGCCTGGCACCCTTCTGTTCCTCCGGCTGCGCAGCGCAACCGCCTGCTGCTCAATGCCATTATGTTCGGCGGTGGTTTTGTCGGTATCACCAGCGAGTGGTGGCATTTTGAATTACCTGATGCCGCCCGCTATCCGCTGCTTGACGATCAGATAGATTGTTACACTGTCACACCCATAACAACACAACATTCCCTTTAATTCTGGAGCCTGGTTATGAAGACTACACTTGCGTTAAACGCGTTTTTTCGCCCCGCTCTGATAGCCGTTGCGCTGGCGTTTGCCCTGCCCGCTGCGCAGGCCGCCGTTCCCAAAGATATGCTGGTGATCGGCAAAGCTGCCGATCCGCAGACGCTCGATCCCGCCGTGACCATCGATAACAACGACTGGACGGTCACCTATCCCTCTTATCAGCGGCTGGTTCAGTACAAAACGGATGGCGGTAAAGGCTCCACGGAAGTTGAAGGCGATTTGGCCAGCGGCTGGAAGGCCTCTGACGACCAGAAAGAGTGGACGTTTATCCTGAAAAACGATGCCAAATTCGCCGACGGAACGCCGGTGACGGCTGATGCGGTAAAGCAATCTTTTGAACGCTTGCTCAAAATCGGCCAGGGGCCTGCAGAAGCGTTCCCGAAAGATCTGAAGGTTGAGGCTATCGATAACAATACGGTGAAGTTTACCCTCAGCCAGCCATTTGCGCCGTTTCTGTATACGCTGGCCAATGACGGGGCCTCAATTATTAACCCGGCCGTCTTAAAAGAGCATGCCGCAGACGATGCCCGCGGATTCCTGGCGCAGAATACGGCAGGCTCCGGTCCCTTCATGCTCAAAAGCTGGCAAAAGGGACAGCAGTTGGTACTGGTTCCTAACCCATATTATGCCGGTGCAAAACCGGCGTTTAAGCGGGTTTCGGTAAAAATCATCGGTGAAAGCGCCTCTCGCCGTCTGCAATTGTCGCGGGGTGATATCGACATTGCCGATGCGCTTCCGGTTGACCAGCTTGCCGCCTTAAAACAGGAAGGCAAAGTTAACGTGGCGGATTATCCCTCGTTGCGCGTGACCTATCTGTATCTGAATAACAGTAAAGCGCCGCTCAATCAGGTGGATTTACGCCGCGCCATCTCGTGGGCCACCGATTATAAAGGCATGGTAAACGGGATCCTGAGCGGCAACGGTAAGCAAATGCGAGGTCCGATCCCTGAAGGCATGTGGGGTTTTGACGACAAGGCCATGCAGTACAGTTTCGATGAAGCCAAAGCGAAAGCGGCGTGGGAGAAAGTTGCCACCAAACCTGACAGTCTGAGCTTCCTGTACTCGGATAATGACCCCAACTGGGAACCTATCGCGCTCGCGACCCAGGCAAGCCTTGGCAAACTGGGCATTAAGGTGAAGCTGGAAAAACTGGCGAACGCCACCATGCGTGACCGCGTGGGCAAAGGAGATTACGACATTGCCATTGGCAACTGGAGCCCTGATTTCGCCGATCCGTACATGTTTATGAACTACTGGTTTGAGTCAGATAAGAAAGGCTTGCCGGGTAACCGTTCGTTCTATGAAAACGGTGAGGTCGATAAGCTGCTGCGTAGCGCGCTGGCCACGACCGATCAGGTTGCCAGAACCAATGACTACCAGCAGGCGCAAACTATCGTGATTGATGAAGCCGCCTACGTCTATTTATTCCAGAAAAACTATCAGTTGGCGATGAACAAAGACGTCAAAGGATTTGTATTCAACCCCATGCTGGAACAGGTCTTCAATATCTCCACCATGAGTAAATAAGCCACGTTAATGCGGAGCCGCTCTGGCTCCGCAAGGGGAAGCTAATGACGTTCTGGAGCATTTTACGCCAGCGATGCTGGGGACTTATTCTGGTGGTTATCGGTGTTTGCGTAATCACTTTTATTATTTCGCACCTGATACCTGGCGACCCCGCGCGGCTATTGGCGGGCGATCGCGCCAGCGATGAAATTGTCGAAAATATTCGCCAACAGTTGGGGCTGAACCAGCCGCTGTATGTCCAGTTTTTTCGCTATGTCAGCGACATTTTTCACGGCGATTTAGGCACCTCTATTCGCACCGGACGTCCGGTGCTGGATGAGCTGCGCATCTTCTTCCCCGCCACCCTTGAGCTGGCTTTCTGCTCCTTGTTGCTGGCGCTGGTTATCGGTATTCCTTTGGGCATTTTATCTGCGGTCTGGCGCAACCGCTGGCTTGATCACCTCGTTCGCCTGATGGCGATCACCGGTATCTCCACGCCAGCATTCTGGCTGGGGCTGGGGGTTATCGTGCTGTTTTATGGTCATCTGCAAATTTTACCCGGCGGTGGACGTTTAGACGACTGGCTGGATCCGCCAACTCACGTCACCGGGTTCTATCTGATTGATGCACTGCTGGAAGGCAATGGCGAAGTCTTTTTCAATGCGCTTCAGCATCTGATCCTGCCATCACTGACGCTGGCCTTTGTGCACCTGGGGATCGTTGCCCGTCAGATTCGCTCCGCCATGCTGGAGCAACTGAGTGAAGATTACATTCGCACCGCTCGCGCCAGCGGGTTGCCGGGCTGGTACATCGTGTTGTGTTACGCGTTGCCAAATGCGCTTATCCCCTCGATAACCGTTCTCGGCCTGGCATTGGGCGATCTGCTCTACGGTGCGGTGCTGACTGAAACGGTCTTCGCCTGGCCGGGAATGGGCGCCTGGGTGGTGACGTCGATTCAGGCGCTCGACTTCCCGGCGGTAATGGGATTTGCCGTGGTGGTCTCTTTCGCCTATGTGCTGGTTAACCTGGTGGTGGATTTACTCTACTTGTGGATCGATCCACGAATTGGACGCGGAGACGCACAATGATGCTCACACAAGAAACGCCAGCCGCGCCTCAGACAACACGCCGTCGCACGGACTGGGCTAAAATGTTCTGGATGATGAAAAGCAGCCCGCTGACGCTGGTTGGCGGGGTCATCATTGTGTTGATACTGCTGCTGATGGTGCTGTCGCCGTGGATAACCCCTCACGACCCTAATGCCATCAATTTGAGTGCGCGCCTGCTGCCCCCGTCAGCCGCTCACTGGTTTGGTACCGATGAAGTCGGCCGCGATCTGTTCAGCCGCGTTCTGGTGGGTAGCCAACAATCGGTCGTTGCGGGGCTGGTCGTGGTGGGTATCGCCGGGGGATTGGGTTCGCTGCTGGGCTGTTTGTCTGGCGTAATGGGCGGACGCGCCGATGCAATTATTATGCGAATAATGGACATTATGCTGTCCATTCCCTCGCTGGTGCTGACGATGGCGCTGGCCGCCGCGTTGGGTCCAAGCCTGTTTAACGCCATGCTGGCGATTGCTATCGTACGTATTCCGTTTTATGTGCGCCTCGCACGCGGTCAAACGTTAGTAGTGCGCCAGTTTACCTATGTGCAGGCGGCGCGGACCTACGGCGCATCACGCTGGCATCTGATTAGCTGGCACATTTTACGTAACTCTCTGCCCCCGCTAATTGTGCAAGCGTCGCTGGATATCGGCAGTGCCATCCTGATGGCCGCCACGCTCGGATTTATCGGTCTGGGCGCACAGCAGCCCAGCGCTGAATGGGGAGCGATGGTCGCAATAGGCCGTAACTATGTGCTTGATCAGTGGTGGTATTGCGCTTTCCCCGGCGCCGCCATTCTGATTACCGCCGTGGGCTTTAATCTCTTTGGCGATGGTATTCGCGATCTGCTTGACCCGAAAGCCGGAGGAAAACAGTCATGACACAACCCGTGCTGGAAATCGAAGATTTGCATTTGAGTTTTCCCGGCTATAAAGCTGACGTGCATGCGCTTAACCATGTATCGCTGCATATTAATCGCGGAGAAATCGTTGGGGTGGTTGGTGAGTCCGGTTCCGGTAAGTCCGTGACGGCCATGCTCACCATGCGTCTGCTGCCGGAAGGCAGTTATCATATCCACCAGGGACGCGTTTCGCTGCTGGGGGAAGATGTGCTCAATGCCAGCGAGAAGCAAATGCGCCAATGGCGCGGCGCACGCGTAGCGATGATCTTTCAGGAACCCATGACGGCGCTGAATCCGACCCGACGCATCGGTCAGCAAATGGTGGAGGTTATCCGCCATCATCAGGCGTTAAGCCGCACGGATGCCCGTCAGAAAGCCATCGCTTTACTCCAGGAGATGCAAATCCCGGACGCGGCGGAAGTCATGAAGCGTTTCCCGTTTGAGCTTTCCGGCGGGATGCGCCAGCGCGTAATGATAGCGCTGGCCTTTTCGTGTGAACCGGAGCTTATTATTGCCGATGAACCGACCACCGCTCTGGACGTCACGGTGCAACTGCAGGTGCTGCGTTTGTTGAAGTTAAAAGCGCGAGCCAGCGGGACAGCCGTGTTATTTATCAGCCATGATATGGCAGTGGTTTCACAGTTATGCGACCGGTTGTACGTCATGTATGCCGGAAGCGTGATTGAGAGTGGCCCAACGCAAACCGTTATTCAACGCCCGACGCATCCCTATTCCATTGGTCTGCTGAAATGCGCGCCGGAACACGGCGAGCCGCGCGCATTGCTGCCCGCCATTCCCGGCACCGTGCCGAACTTAACCTGCTTACCGACGGGATGTGCGTTTCGCGAGCGCTGCTTTGCCGCTGGCCCCCGTTGTGAAGAAACACCTGCGTTACGCAGTCAGGGAGGCGGGGATCAACAATCTGCCTGCTGGTATCCGCAACTGGAGACAACACATGTCTGATTTTTTACTGGCGCTGCAGAATGTTCATGTCAACTTCCCTGCGCGTAAAAACTGGCTCGGCAAGGTAACGGAACGGGTGCATGCCCTCAATGGTCTGGATTTACAGATCCGTCAGGGGGAAACGCTGGGGATTGTTGGCGAGTCCGGTTGTGGAAAGAGTACGCTGGCGCAACTGCTGATGGGGATGCTGAAACCCAGTCAGGGCAACTATGCACGCCGTGGTGACAAGCAGCATACCGGTATGCAAATGGTCTTTCAGGATCCCCTTTCATCGCTAGATCCGCGCTTACCGGTATGGCGGATTATCACCGAACCGGTGTGGATCCAAAAACGTCCTGCAGAACGTGAGCGCCGTATGCTTGCTGAAGATTTGGCGCGGCAAGTGGGAATTCGTCCTGAATATCTCGACCGCCTGCCGCATGCGTTTTCGGGTGGACAGCGCCAGCGTATTGCCATCGCCCGGGCGTTGTCATCAGAGCCGGACGTGATTGTGCTTGATGAACCTACTTCGGCGCTGGATATCTCCGTGCAGGCACAAATTCTCAATCTGCTGGTGTCATTGCAGGCGCGCAGAAACCTGACCTACGTGCTGATCTCGCACAACGTGTCGGTGGTCCGCCATATGAGCGACCGCGTGGCGGTGATGTACCTCGGGCAAATTGTTGAGCTGGGCGATGCGCAGCAGGTTCTCACGCAGCCCGCCCATCCCTACACGCGATTATTGCTGGATTCGGTCCCTAAAACGGGAGCACCGCTGGCGGAGGATTTGGTGTTACGGAAAACCGAACTACCGGGGAACCGAACGCTGCCCCAGGGTTGTTTTTTCCGTGACAGATGTCCACTGGCGACCAGCGGCTGTGAGAAGAAACAGGCATTGCTGAAAAGTGATAGCGGTGGTGAAGTTCGCTGCTGGCGGGCGGTAGCATGAGCTGAACGGTTGGCGTATTGCGTGAGAGTCAGGTGCAATACGCCTTTTTCAGTGAATCCACCAGCACTTCAGAAGCGGTAGATAACTTATGATGCGCCGAACGCAAAACGCCGATCCGACGCTGGATCACCGGCGTATCCAGATCGATACAGGTTGCGCCCAGCTCTGTCATTTGCGTACGGCACAATGCGGGCACGGCGCTGCCGCCCAGTCCGCTCGCCACCAGGCGACCAACCGTCACCAGTTGATGGCTCTCCAGCGCCACTTCCAGCGTATGCCCACTTTGCACCAGCTGTTCTTCCAGCATCAGGCGCACGGCGGAAGGACGTTGCAGGGTGATAAAATCCAGCGTCAGTAATTCGCGCCACGCAATACGATCCCGCCCCGCCAGTTTGCATGTCGGCGGAACAATCGCGATAAAACGATCCACGCCGAGCGGGGTGAAATGCAGATGCCCTGAAGAGTCCGGCTCAAAGGCGATGCCCATCTCCACCCGCCCTTCACTGACCATCTCAATCACTTGTTCGTTAATGACGTCATGTACCGTTACGTTGATCCCGGAGTAGGAATCACGAAACGTTTTCAGTACCGATGGCAGGACGTTAGCGGCGAATGAGGGCATGGCGGCAATAGAAATTTTCCCGCGCTGCAGCGTAAAGCGTTGGCGCATTGCCTCTTCCGTATTCTCCCAGTCCGCCAGCAGCTGTCGCCCCATGTTGAGCAGCGTTTCTCCCTCCTGCGTCAGGGTCACTTTGCGGGTGGTTCTCAACAGTAACGCCCCGCCCAGTGAATCCTCCAGTCCTTTAATCGCCAGGCTTAAAGCGGGTTGCGACATATTCAGTCTTTCACTGGCATGAGCAAAATTCAGAGTGTGAGCTACCGCTAAAAACGCGCGTAACTGTTTGATGCTCATTCCCATTTCGCATTCCTTTAACTTGTTGAATACCTTTAATTAACATTAAATTGATAAAAAAACCCAATGAGTGAGTCACAAATTTAAAATTAACAAATCATTTTTCACCCCCAATGATGTCGGCAAGGACAACAGGAGGGGCAAGTATATGGCTGGATTGGATAAACGGGTTGCCACCTATCAAGAGGCGCTGGAAGGACTGACCGATAACATGACGCTGCTGGCGGGCGGTTTTGGCTTATGTGGGATCCCTGAGAACCTGATTGCCGAAGTACGCCGTCGGGAGGTTCAGGGGCTTACGGTTGTGTCAAACAACTGCGGCGTGGATGGTTTTGGCCTTGGCGTTCTGCTGGAAACGCGCCAGGTACGCAAAGTGGTCGCATCTTATGTAGGTGAAAACGCCCTGTTTGAGCAGCAGGTTCTCAGCGGTGAACTGGAAGCTATCCTGACGCCGCAAGGCACGCTGGCTGAGCAGTTGCGCGCGGGCGGCGCGGGGATCCCGGCATTCTTTACCGCGACCGGATACGGAACCCCGGTCGCGCAAGGGAAAGAAATTCGCGAGTTTGCCGGACGCCCTTACATCTTAGAGCAGGCGATAACCGGCGATTTTGCGTTGGTTAAAGGCTGGAAAGCCGACTGGTACGGCAACGTTATTTATCGCCACACTGCACAAAATTTTAATCCGCTGATGGCCGTCGCTGGGCGTATTACCGTCGTGGAAGTTGAAGAAATTGTCCCTCCCGGAGAGCTGGACCCCGCCGCAATTCACACCCCCGGAATTTACGTTAACCGCATTATCCAGGGGCAGTTTGAAAAACGTATTGAACAACGCACCCTGCGCCAGAAAGGAGCCTGACCATGTTAACGCGTGAACAAATGGCGATGCGTGTCGCCCGCGAACTGCGAGACGGTTATTACGTCAACCTCGGGATTGGTATTCCTACTCTGGTGGCGAACTACATTCCTGAAGGCATGGACGTAATGCTGCAATCGGAAAACGGTTTGCTGGGTATGGGCCCGTTTCCCACGGAAGACGAAATTGATGCTGACATGATCAACGCCGGGAAACAGACCGTGACGGCGCGCAAAGGCGCGGCAATCTTCGACTCGGCGCAATCCTTCGCCATGATCCGCGGCGGTCACGTCGACCTGACGGTGCTCGGCGCGTTTGAAGTGGATGTTAACGGCAATATCGCCTCATGGATGATCCCCGGAAAAATGGTGAAAGGAATGGGCGGCGCGATGGATTTGGTTGCCGGAGCCGACAACATCATCGTGGTGATGACGCATGCCTCTAAAAGCGGCGAGTCGAAACTGCTTCCCGCCTGCACCCTGCCGCTGACCGGCGTGGCCTGTATTAAACGCGTGCTTACCGATCTGGCGCTGCTGGAGATTGCCGATGGGGCGTTCATTCTGCGCGAGCGAGCGCCGGGCATCAGCGTGGATGAGATAGTCGCCAGAACCGCCGGCAAGCTGATCGTTCCCGAAAATGTCCCCGAAATGCACTTTAGCTGAGGAGCTGACCATGCAGGATGTTGTTATTGTCGCGGCAACGCGCACCCCAATTGGCAGTTTTCATGGCGCGCTGGCGCCGCTTTCCGCGGTTGAACTAGGTTCAGTGGTGATCCGTTCGCTGCTGGAAAAAACCGCCGTGGCACCTGAGCAAATTGATGAAGTGATCTTCGGCCAGGTTCTGACGGCTGGCTGCGGCCAGAACCCTGCCAGGCAAACGGCGTTACGCGCAGGACTGCTGGTCACCACGCCCGCGTTAACCCTGAATCTGGTGTGCGGCTCGGGCATGAAGGCGGTGCATCAGGCGGTCCAGGCGATTCGCTGCGGCGATGCGCAAATTGTGATTGCCGGTGGACAGGAGAGCATGAGCAATGCGCCCTATTTCCTCGACGGCGCCCGGGCGGGACTGCGGCTCGGTCATGCCAGCATGAAAGACAGCGTGGTGCATGACGGTCTGTGGGATGCGTTTAACGACTATCACATGGGGATTACCGCGGAAAATCTGGCGGATAAGTTCGTGATCGGTCGCGAGCAGCAGGACGCCTTTGCCCTGCGCTCACAGCAAAAAGCGGCCGCTGCCATTGAAGCCGGTCGTTTTAGCGCGGAAATCACGCCAGTCAGCGTCCCACAGGGCAAAAAACCGCCGCGTGTCGTGGATCATGACGAACAGCCTCGTCCGGATACGCAGGCTGAAAAGCTGGCGCAGCTCAAACCAGCGTTTCGCCCAGGTAACGGCACGGTGACCGCCGGGAATGCCTCTTCAATCAACGATGGCGCCGCCGCAGTGATGTTGATGAGCGCCGCCAAAGCAGCAGAACTCAATCTGCCGGTTCTTGCCAGAGTGGCGGGCTACGCTGTCTCCGGCGTCGACCCTGCGATTATGGGTATTGGGCCGGTAGAGGCATCACTTCAGTGCCTGAAGCGAGCTGGCTGGACGTTGAATGATGTCGATCTCATTGAAGCCAACGAAGCCTTTGCCGCGCAAGCGCTGGCGGTTGGCGAATCCCTGAACTGGGACAGCGATCGGGTGAACGTAAACGGCGGCGCGATTGCGCTGGGCCATCCCATTGGGGCGTCAGGTTGCCGAATTCTGGTGACTTTGCTGCACGAAATGGCCCGCCGTAACGCCGCCAAAGGGCTGGCTACGCTGTGCGTAGGCGGCGGTCAGGGGGTGGCGCTGGCGGTTGAGCGCCCGCAGGAGGTATCTCATGAAAAGTAAGCATATCTGCGTACTGGGCGCGGGTTTAATGGGTGTCGGTATTGCCACCCACTTCGTCCGTTATGGTCACGATGTCTGGCTGTACGACACCGATAGCAACCGTATTGCAGACATTGGCGCAGTTGCCAGCGGTATTCTGGATGAACTGATTGCCACCGAACAGTTTCCTAAAAACGACAAAGAACAGGCTGTGAGTCGTCTGCATGGTACTGCCTCGCTGCACGATATTGCCGCGTGCGGGTTACTGATCGAAGCCATCCCGGAGCGACTCGATCTCAAGCACGCGTTGTATGCACAACTGGAAGCACTGATCGCGCCTGAGGCCGTCATTGCCAGTAACACCAGCGGCCTGCCGCCGGATGCGCTGGCAGAAAAGCTCGCCCATCCTGAGCGGTTGTTAATCGCCCATTTCTGGCACCCGCCGCATTTTATTCCACTGGTTGAGATTGTACCCGGCACGGCCACGAAGCCGGAATATCTGCAGGAACTGCAACAGCTGCTGCTTTCGATGCAGCTGGAAGCCGTCGTGCTCGACCGCGCCGCGCCGGGGTTTGTCGGTAATCGCCTGCAGTTCGCTCTGCTGCGTGAAGCGTTGCATATCGTAAAAAGCGGGATCGCCAGCGCAGAGGTGGTGGATCAGGTAATGCGCGCCTCGCTTGGTCGCCGCTATGCGATGGTCGGTCCGCTGGAGGCGGCGGATATGACCGGACTTTCTACGGTACAGGACATTTGTCGGCATCTGCTACCGGAGCTGGCAACCGGGAGCGACATGATGTCTCTGGTCGCTGACAAGGTGGCTAACGGTGATACCGGTTTGCGCAGCGGTCAGGGATTTTATCGCTGGGATGATTCGCGCAAGGAATATATCCAGCAACGCAGAGAGCATCAGCTGCGCTTTGCCCTGAAACCGTAACTTCTCTTTCTGTACCCCCACTATAACAATGATATTGAGGAGTCATGATGAGTGTATTAATCGCCCTGGCAGCGTTGGGCCTGCTGATGCTGGCAGCCTATCGCGGATATAGCGTCATCCTGTTTGCCCCCATCGCGGCATTAGGTGCTGTATTGCTCACCGAACCCAGCGCCGTCGGCCCTGCCTTCACCGGCCTGTTTATGGAAAAAATGGTCGGTTTTGTGAAGCTTTACTTCCCGGTGTTCTTACTGGGCGCTGTGTTTGGTAAGTTAATCGAGTTATCGGGTTTTTCTCGATCCATCGTTGCCGCCGCCATCAACATTCTCGGGCGTCGTCACGCCATCCCTGTGATTGTGCTGGTGTGTGCACTGTTGACCTACGGCGGCGTATCGCTGTTCGTGGTGGCATTTGCGGTGTATCCATTTGCAGCGGAGCTGTTCCGTCAGAGTAATATTCCGAAGCGCCTGATCCCGGCCACCGTTGCGCTGGGTGCGTTTTCCTTCACCATGGACGCTCTGCCAGGCACGCCGCAGATCCAGAACATTATTCCGACCAGCTTCTTTGGAACTAACGCCTGGGCCGCGCCCTGGCTGGGTTTGATCGGCTCTCTGTTTATCATCGTTGTCGGTCTGGTTTATCTCGAGCGCCAGCGTCGTAAAGCGCAGGCAAAGAATGAAGGATATGGCACTGAACTGTTAAACGAGCCGGAAACGCCGGATAACATTAACCTGCCGAACCCGATAATTGCTATCTCTCCGCTGATCCTGGTTGGCGTTTTTAACCTACTATTTACCCACTGGATCCCGCAATGGTATGGCGCTACGCATCAACTGGAACTTCCGGGCCTTGCCAAACCGATTACCACCGAAGTCGGTAAAATCACCGCTATCTGGGCGGTAGAAGCGGCGCTGATTTCTGGGATCCTGCTGGTGGTGCTCTTCGGCTATCGCAACATTAAAGGTCGCCTGGCGGAAGGGAGCCGAACGGCGGTTGGCGGTGCGATCCTCGCGGCCATGAACACCGCATCAGAATACGGTTTTGGCGCAGTGATCGCCGCCCTGCCAGGTTTCCTTGTGCTGTCAAAAGCGCTGGCGGCCATTCCCGACCCGCTGCTCAATGAGGCTATCAGCATCACCACGCTTGCCGGGATCACCGGCTCGGCGTCTGGCGGGATGAGTATTGCCCTCGCCGCCATGTCTGACACTTTTATTGCCGCCGCCCATGCCGCCAATATTCCCCTCGAGGTCTTCCACCGCGTGGCGTCAATGGCCAGTGGTGGTATGGATACCCTGCCACATAACGGTGCGGTCATTACCCTGCTGGCCATAACCGGTCTTAGCCATCGTCAGGCGTACGGCGGGATATTCGCCATTACCGTAATTAAAAGTCTGGCCGTGCTGTTTGTTATCGGCGTCTTCTACACCACCGGAATTGTTTAAGGAGAATCATCATGAACTTAACGGGAAAAACCGCTCTGGTTACCGGCTCTACCAGCGGTATTGGATTAGGCATCGCACAGGTGCTGGCGCAAGCGGGCGCTACCCTGATCCTTAACGGATTTGGTGATGTGGAAGCCGCCAAAGATGCCATTGCGCAGTATGGCAAAACGCCAGGCTATCATGGCGCGGACCTGAGCGATGAAGCGCAAATTGCCGACATGATGCGCTATGCCGATAGCGAATTTGGCGGTGTGGATATTCTGGTCAACAATGCCGGGATCCAGCATGTTTCACCGGTGGAGACCTTCCCGGTTGATAAATGGAACGCGATTATCGCCATTAACCTCTCTTCTGTCTTTCACACCACGCGCCTGGCGCTTCCCGGCATGCGTGCGCGTAACTGGGGACGCATCATCAATATCGCTTCTGTTCATGGCCTGGTGGCTTCAAAAGAGAAATCCGCCTATGTGGCGGCGAAGCACGGCGTGGTGGGATTAACCAAAACCATTGCGCTGGAGACCGCGCAGACGGGTATTACCTGCAATGCGCTGTGTCCCGGTTGGGTGCTTACGCCGTTGGTCCAGCAGCAAATCGATAAACGTATTGCCGAAGGCGCTGAGCCTGACGCCGCGCGTGACGCCCTGCTGGCGGAAAAACAGCCGTCGCGCGAATTCGTCACGCCGCAACAGTTGGGTGAGCTTGCGCTATTTTTGTGCTCAGACGGGGCGTCGCAGGTGCGTGGTGTGGCGTGGAATATGGATGGCGGCTGGGTGGCACAATAAAGATATCTGGTGCCGGATAAGACCCCGTCGCATCCGGCACACCTTCTTTACGATTTTAACTGATAATCCAGCGTAATTTCCGCGTTCAGTACCTGTGATACCGGGCAGCCGGCTTTTGCTTTCTGGATGATGCCGTCAAACGTGGCGGCATCTATCCCCGGGACGCTCACCTGACTGTGTAGCGCGACTTTGGTGATGGCAAATCCGGCATCCACTTTATCCAGAGAAACATCGGCAGTGGTATCAATGGCATCTGGGGTAAAACCCGCTTCGCCCAGCATGAGCGAAAGCGCCATTGAGAAGCAGGCTGCATGCGCCGCGCCAATCAACTCTTCAGGATTGGTGCCTTTCGCCCCTTCAAATCGGGTATTAAACCCATACGGTTGCTGATTCAACACCCCACTTTCGGTCGATACGGTACCTTTACCGCGCTTAATGTCGCCTTCCCAGTGTGCCTGACCTTTCTTATGGATAGTCATTACCGCTCTCCTGTGTTGTCGTTGGAGTTACAAGTATAGGACGGCTGAGAAAAAGCATGGCACATACGGGATAGTTCTCATTTGCCGCTTAAGCATTGACCTTTCAGCTGAAATGACCGACCATCCAGAAAGCCGCTATTTTCAACATCGGCTTTCTATCAGGTTGTATTTCGTCCGTTCTCATACGGACTCGCCCTTGAAACCAGTAACAGGATTAAGGAGTTAGAATGAAATCGAACCGTCAGGCCCGTCATATTCTCGGACTGGACCACAAAATCTCAAATCAACGCAAAGTCGTGACCGAAGGTGACAAAACCAACGTGGTCAATAATCCTACCGGAAGAAAGCGCCGCGCTGACGGCAAATAGCCTTTCGCACGTCTGACTGAATAACGAGATAAACACCATTGCAACCGCAGTGGTGTTTTTGCTTATAAAACCCCTTAACCCATTCACAATGCTTTATACTTCGGCCGTTTCCCTGGCGGACAGGCCACATACGATCATAAAGAGTGCCAGGGACGGTTATTCAAAAAAGAGTGAGTGACATGGAAAACGAAACTAAAAAACTGCGTTCCCTTTACATCCCCTACGCTGGCCCGGTTCTGCTGGAATTCCCTTTACTGAATAAAGGGAGTGCTTTCAGTGCGGAAGAACGCCGTAACTTCAACCTGCTGGGGTTACTGCCGGAAGTGGTCGAGACGATTGAAGAACAGGCTGAACGCGCCTGGATCCAATATCAGGGATTTAAAACCGAAATCGATAAACATATTTACCTGCGCAACATCCAGGACACCAACGAAACCCTGTTTTACCGGCTGGTGCATAATCACCTTGATGAGATGATGCCAGTTATCTATACCCCAACGGTCGGCGCAGCCTGTGAGCGTTTCTCCGAGATTTATCGTCGCGCGCGCGGCGTGTTTATCTCTTATCAGAACCGCCACAATATGGACGATATCCTGCAAAACGTCCCTAACCACAATATCAAGGTCATCGTTGTCACCGATGGGGAACGTATTTTGGGTCTTGGCGATCAGGGGATCGGCGGGATGGGTATTCCAATCGGTAAACTGTCGCTGTATACCGCGTGTGGTGGGATCAGCCCGGCCTACACCCTGCCGGTGGTACTGGACGTCGGAACCAACAACCAGCAACTGCTCAACGATCCGCTGTATATGGGCTGGCGTAATCCGCGTATCACCGATGATGAATACTACGAATTTGTCGATGAATTCATCCAGGCCGTGAAGCATCGCTGGCCGGACGTGCTGTTGCAGTTTGAAGACTTCGCACAGAAAAACGCCATGCCGCTGTTGACCCGCTATCGCGATGAAATTTGCTCGTTTAACGACGATATTCAGGGTACCGCTGCGGTAACCGTTGGCACGCTGATTGCGGCCAGCCGTGCGGCCGGTAGCCAGTTAAGCGAACAGAACATTGTCTTCCTCGGGGCAGGTTCCGCCGGTTGCGGAATTGCCGAGCAGATCATCGCGCAAATCCAGCGTGAAGGTTTAAGCGAAGAAGCGGCGCGTCAACGCGTGTTTATGGTCGATCGCTTCGGCCTGTTAACCGATAAGATGCCGAACCTGCTCTCTTTCCAGACCAAACTGGTGCAAAAACGCGAAAATCTGCAGCACTGGGATACGCAAGAAGATGTGCTGTCGTTACTCGATGTGGTACGCAACGTTAAGCCGGACATCCTGATTGGTGTTTCCGGACAGACCGGCCTGTTTACCGAAGAGATCATTCGCGAAATGCATAAACATTGCCCGCGTCCGATCGTCATGCCGCTGTCTAACCCGACTTCCCGCGTAGAAGCCACGCCACAGGATATTATCGCCTGGACCGAGGGTAACGCGCTGGTTGCGACCGGTAGCCCGTTCGCACCGGTACTGTGGAAAGAGAAAATCTATCCCATTGCCCAATGTAACAACGCCTATATCTTCCCGGGTATTGGTCTGGGGGTAATTGCTTCTGGCGCATCGCGTATCACTGATGAAATGCTGATGTCGGCCAGTGAAACGCTGGCGCAGTATTCACCGCTGGTGCTCAACGGCGAAGGACTGGTGTTACCTGAGCTGAAAGATATTCAGACCGTTTCCCGCGCCATCGCGTTTGCCGTCGGTAAAATGGCCCAGCAGCAAGGCGTGGCGGTGAAAACCTCCGCCGAAGCGCTGCAACAGGCGATTGACGATAATTTCTGGCAGGCAGAATACCGCGACTACCGTCGTACCTCTATCTGACGGTTTGCCCGGCGGCACTCTGCTGCCGGGCGCTCAGAACTTGCGCGACTGCGTGACTTACGATTACACTTTCGCTACCGATTAACATTCTGAAAAACAAAAGGAGGATACTTATGCTGTACTGTGAACGTTTTATCGTTTCACATGCTTTTGGCGATCGCCAGTGCTCAAGCGTTATCGGTATCGTGCTGCGATAACTTCTGCTTGAGCGAAGCTAACTTCTAAATCCCCTTCTCTCGGGCTTACCGGGTTATCGTCAGCGATGTTTGACGAGGCGTTTTTACGCCTGTAACTCTTGAGTAAGCAACAATGAGCACATTACTAACCGCACAATCCTTACACGTTGATACGGCATTCGGCACGCTATTCGACGATCTTTCCTTTACCCTGAAAAAAGGCGACCGCATCGGGCTTATCGGTTACAACGGCTGCGGCAAAAGCACGCTGTTAAAACTGCTCGATGGCACAATTTCGCCGACCAGTGGGGTTATCGCGCAGGCAAATCACTGCCATCTCGCCCGTGTAGAACAACATCTCCCAGACGAAATACTGCCGCTCACGCTGCAGGAAGCCGTTCTGGCTCAACTGCCCGAGCATGAACGCGCAGGTCAGCAGTGGCGAGTTGAAGCACTGCTCGCCGAAATGGGGTTCACGCCGGAGAATTTATCTCTGACAGCACACACGCTGAGCGGCGGCCAACACACGCGTCTGTTATTGGCGCGGGCGCTGATGCGAAACCCTGACCTGCTGCTGCTGGATGAGCCGGGTAACCACCTGGACTTGCCAACATTACTGTGGCTGGAACAGTTCTTACAAAACTGGTCTGGCAGTTTTGTGGTGGTTTCCCACGACCCGCAGCTGTTAGACGCGGTGACTCACGGAACCTGGATCCTGCGCGATCGAACTCTCCATTCCTTCGATCTGCCTTGTAGCGCGGCGCGTCAGGCTCTGGCAGAAAGAGACATCAGCGATGCTCTGCGCCATAAGGCTGAGCAAAAGGAGATAGACCGGGTGACCGCCAGCGCCAAACGGCTGGCTACCTGGGGGCGGGTCTACGACAACGAAGATCTTTCCCGCAAGGCCAAGCAGATGGAAAAACAGGTACAGCGCCTGAAAGAGGTACAGACTGAAGTGACGTCAGGAAGTCAGTGGACACTAACATTGCAGGGAGATGCCCTGCGTGCGGATCGTTTGCTGGAGATGACTAATCTGTCCGTGGCCCCTGCTCCCGACGCTGATACGCTGTTTTCCATTGCCGGTCTCCGGTTAAAAAGCGGCGATCGCGTGGCGATTGTCGGGCGCAACGGTTGTGGGAAATCATCGTTGTTAAGGCTTATCTGGCAACAGTTTCACTCACAACTGGCATCACCTTCACTGGTGCTGCACCCGCGCGTTACGTTGGGGTATTACGACCAGACGCTGCACCAACTCGCAGATAACGATTCGTTATTTGACGCGCTGGAGCCGTTTGCTCCGCAGCCTGATATCCGCAAAATGGCGCTGATTAGCGCGGGTTTTCCGTGGGTTCGTCACGCGCAGCGGATCAGTTCCCTAAGCGGCGGTGAGCGCTCCCGGCTGCTGTTTGTTGGGCTAACGCTTGCGCGCTACAGCCTGCTGATGCTCGATGAACCGACCAACCATCTGGATCTGGAAGGTAAAGAGGCGTTGGCAGAAACGCTGCAAAGCTATAACGGCGGCGTGTTGTTGGTCAGTCACGACCGTCAGCTTATTAGCCAAAGCTGTAACCGGTTTTGGTTGATCGACAACGGCGAACTCAGTGAATGGCACGATCTGGACGCGGTCAATGCGCGTATTCGGGAAACATCCTCGGAGATAACCGTTCCCAAAACGGTGGTCGATGCAAGAGCCGAAATAAACGGTGACAGCGATGGATTGCTGGAACAACTTCTTGAGCTGGAGCAGCGTCTGGCTGACGATCTTGCCCGCAAGCCGAAACATCAAAAGCCGCTGTTACAGGCGCAATGGCGTGAGGAGATTGAGCGCCTGAACTCACAACTGGAGTAAACCGTATTGCCGGATGGCAGGCCTACCTCAGCAAAATGCGCGTGTAGGCCCGTCATCCGGCTTATCTTTTGTTATTGCGGTTTTTTCTCTTTCCACGCATCCCAGGCCTGCTTGATCTCTTGCTTTGCCGTAGCGGCGTCATTGAAACCGTTTAATTCGACCTTCTTGCGCCCTTCCGGCAGATCTTTGTACACGCGGAAGAAAGACTCCAGACGTTGAACTTCAATCTTGGGCAGATCGCTCAACTCTTTGATGTTGTCATAAGTGGGGTCAATTTTGCTGGCCGGAACGGCGACAATTTTATCGTCCTTTTCACCGCCGTCGATCATCTTCAGTGCGCCTATAGCCCGCAGCTTAATCAACGTTCCCGGGGCCAGCGGCGCGCGGGTATAAAAGATAACATCCAGCGGATCACCGTCACCGGCTAAAGACTGGGTTAGTGAACCGTAGTTGGCGGGATAGGCAACCGGCATTGACTGGAAGCGATCGGCCACGATAAAACCGGTTTTGGCGTCGGTTTCATATTTAATTATTCCACCTGCCGGGATTTCGGTTACGGCATAAAACTCTTCCGGGTTATTTTCCGGCTGAGGAAATTCGAGGATGTTCTGCGCCTGAGCGGACGCACAAAGAAACACGCTGACTGCGAGTAATTTTTTCACCAGATGCATTGTCTTTTAACTCTTCTATTATTGGAAAGACAATACCTTACGTTCAGCAGATGACAAAAACATGACGTTTTTTTGGCAAAAAAATGGCGCTACAGGTGTAGCGCCATTACGATCAGGGCACGTCAGGAGTTAGTTAACCCCTTCCTCGCTCTCTTTTTTCGCTTCTTGTCGTTCAACTTCGCGATACCAGCGTGGGTGATGTTTCTTCGCCCAGCGACGGCTCACTTTCCCTTCGACCATGCCTTTAATCGATCCTTTCACCCAGAATGCCATATACATGTGGATGAGGATGGCGTGCATCAGGATAATCCCCGCAGCCGCATGGATAAGCAGGCTATAGCGCACGACCTGCATCGGGAAGAACTGCGCAAAGTACGGACGCCAGATAATGATGCCTGTGATCAGCAGCACGAAAATCATGCTCATGATCGACCAGAACATCATTTTCTGTCCGGCATTGTACTTACCCACGTCCGCCACTTTGTGTTCATTGCCTTTCAGCACTTCCACAATGTTTTTCAGCCACGGGATATCTTTTTTATCCGGGATGTTGTGGTGAACAAAGCGTACAAACATGAACATCAGCGCCACGAAGATCAGCAGTCCGAAGAACGGGTGCAAAATGCGCCCCATCTGCGGTGTACCGAAGGTCTGCGTCAGCCATTGCAGAGTCGGGAAGAAAAACGAAATCCCCGACAACGCCACCAGGAAGAAGCAGATCACCACCGTCCAGTGACAGGCGCGGTCGATAAACTTCGTGCGCACAATCATTTTCGACTTACTCATGATGATCCTCCTCGTCGTCGTCCACTTCCTTATTCGGACCGATACCAATGTAGTGGTAAATCAGTCCGGCGAAGGTGGCGATAAATCCGGCAGCGGCCAGCGGTTTCAGCGCCCCTTTCCACAGATTGATAGAGGTATCGATCTGCGGTTCTTTCGGCAGGCCGTGATACAGCTCCGGCTGGTTGGCATGATGCAGAACGTACATCACGTGCGTGCCACCCACACCTTCCGGGTTGTAGACACCGGCATGTTCATAACCACGTGCTTTCAGTTTTGCCACACGCTGTTCGCCCATTTCCAGCATTTCCTGCTTGGTACCGAAATGGATTGCCCCGGTCGGACAGGTCTTCACGCAGGCAGGTTCCTGCCCGACGCTGACGCGGTCCACACACAGCGTACATTTATACACGCGGTTATCCTCTTTATTGAGGCGCGGAATATTAAATGGACACCCGGCAATACAGTAGCCGCAGCCAATACAGTGCTCTGACTGAAAATCAACAATCCCGTTGGCGTACTGGATGATAGCCCCGGCAGACGGGCATGCCTTCAGGCAGCCCGGATCTTCACAGTGCATACAGCCGTCTTTACGAATCAACCACTCGAGCTTGCCGTTCTGTTCGGTTTCGGTAAACCGCATCACCGTCCAGGACTTGGCGCTAAGATCGGCAGGGTTGTCATACACCCCGACGCAGTGGCCGACTTCATCGCGGATATCATTCCACTCTGAACATGCCACCTGACAGGCCTTACAGCCTATGCAGGTGGAAACGTCGATCAGCTTCGCGACCTCAGCTTTGTAATCACGGGCCTGAGGCGGCGGCGTGATGGCGTTTGTTGCGGACCGTTTGATGATGTCCTGCGTTTCCATAGACATATGTTCGCCTCCCTTACGCCTTCTCGATGTTAACTAAAAACGCTTTGTATTCCGGCGTTTGCGAGTTTGCATCACCGACATTCGGCGTCAGGGTGTTGGCGATATAGCCTTTACGCGCGACTCCTTCAAAGCCCCAGTGGATCGGGATCCCAACCGTTTCAACCTGCTGACCGTTGACGTGCAGAGTACGCAGACGACGGGTAACCACGGCAACTGCGCGAATAAATCCACGCTTGCTGCTAACTTTGACGTGATCGCCGTTGGAGATCCCCTTCGCTGCCGCCAGCGTTTCGCTGATTTCCACAAACTGCTCTGGCTGGGCAATCGCATTCAGCAATGCGTGCTTGGTCCAGGTATGGAAATGTTCGGTCAGACGATAGGTCGTCCCGACGTATGGGAAGTCCTGTTTCGTGCCCATGCGTAACTTATCCGCTTCGTACAGACGCGCTGCCGGGTTGGAGATCACGTTCGGATGCAGCGGGTTCGTACCCAGCGGCGTTTCCATCGGCTCGTAGTGTTCCGGGAACGGACCTTCCGCCATCTTATCGATAGCGAACAGACGACCCAGCCCTTCCGGCTGCATAATAAACGGATTGGTGCCACTGCCCGGTGCTGCGGTGTTGAAGTCCGGGATATCGTTCCCGGTCCACTTCGTGCCGTTCCACTGGATCAGCATGCGTTTTGGATCCCATGGCTTACCTTGCGGGTCCGCCGAAGCGCGGTTATACAGCACGCGACGGTTTAACGGCCATGCCCAGGCCCAGCCCAGCGTATTACCGAGACCTGACGGGTCGGCGTTATCGCGATTGGCCATCTGGTTGCCCTGCTCGGTCCAGCTACCGGTATAAATCCAGCAGGACGATGACGTAGACCCATCATCGCGCAGAAGCGCAAAGCTGCTGAGTAACTGGCCTTTCTTCGCAACCAGCACACCGTTGGCATCATAGAGATCTTCCAGCGCATAGCCGTTGTTCTCTTTTGCCACTTCCTCGGAGTGCGGTTCATCCGGCTGCTTATAGTTCCAGCTCATTTTCAGCACGGGTTCTACGGCTTTACCGCCTTCAGTGCGATACATGTCGCGCAGACGGTGATAAATACCGGCCAGAATTTCGCCGTCGTTGCGGGCTTCACCCGGGGCATCCTGACCTTTCCAGTGCCACTGCAGCCAGCGACCGGAGTTGGCGATGGAGCCGTCCTCTTCCGCAAAGCAGGTGGATGGCAAACGGAAGACTTCGGTCTGAATAGAAGCCGGATCAACGTCGTTTGATTCACCGTGGTTCTGCCAGAACGTAGAGGTTTCGGTCACCAGCGGATCGATAATCACCAGATACTTCAGTTTGCTCAGGCACTGCACCACTTTGTTTTTGTCCGGGAAGGACGCGACCGGGTTAAAGCCCTGACAGATGTAGCCGGTGACTTTCCCGCTATCCATCATGTTGAAGTATTTGATGACGTCGTAGGACTGATCCCACTTCGGCAGCCACTCAAAGCCCCAGTCGTTTTCTTTCTGCGCCGCATTGCCGTAGAAAGATTTCATCAGGCTGACGAAGAATTTCGGGTAGTTGCCCCAGTAGTTCACCTGATCGGCCAACGTCGCTTTTGGCGTGTTAGCAGCCAGATAGGTTTGCAGATCGGCCTGTTTCTCTGACGGCAGCGTCAGGTAGCCTGGCAGACTGGTAGAGAGCAGCCCTAAGTCGGTTAAACCCTGAATGTTGGAGTGGCCGCGTAAAGCGTTGACCCCGCCACCTGCCATCCCCATGTTGCCGAGCAGCAACTGGATCATGGCCATGGTACGGATGTTCTGCGCCCCGACGGTATGCTGTGTCCAGCCCAGTGCATACAGGAACGTGGTGGTGCGATCCGCTGCGCTGGTGGAAGCCAGCACTTCGCAGACTTTCAGGAAGTCTTCTTTTGGCGTACCGCAGATGTTTTCCACCACATCCGGCGTGTAGCGGGAAACGTGCTGTTTTAGCAGATTCCAGACACAGCGAGGATGGCTTAACGTTTCATCGCGTTTCGCGTAGCCGTTTTCATCGAACTGGTAGTTCCAGGACGATTTATCGTATTGGCGTTTTTTCGCGTCGTAACCGCTGAACAGACCGTCTTCAAAAGCAAAATCATCCCGCACCAGCAGGCTGGCGTTGGTGTAATGCTTAACGTATTCAGCGTTGATTTTGTTGTTTTCAATCAGATACAGCAAGACGCCGGACAGGAACGTAATGTCCGTGCCGGAACGAATTGGCGCGTAAATATCCGCTACCGAGGCTGTACGTGTAAAACGGGGGTCAACAACAATTAGCGTGGCATCATTGTTGTTTTTAGCTTCCATCGCCCAGCGGAATCCCACCGGATGTGCTTCAGCGGCGTTACCGCCCATCACCATCACGACGTTGGCGTTTTTAATATCAACCCAGTGGTTGGTCATCGCACCGCGACCAAATGTTGGAGCAAGACTTGCTACCGTTGGTCCGTGTCAGACGCGCGCCTGGTTGTCTACTGCCAGCATGCCGAGTGAGCGCACAAATTTTTGCGTCAGCATGCCAGTTTCATTACTTGCCGCAGATGCACACAGCATCCCGGTAGAAAGCCAGCGGTTTACCGTTACGCCCTGCTCATTCTTCTCAATAAAGTTGGCGTCGCGGTCAGTTTTCATCAGCTTCGCGATACGGGTGAAAGCCTCATCCCAGCTGATACGCTGCCATTTGTCGGAGCCTGGAGCGCGATATTCCGGGTAACGCAGACGGTTTTCACTGTGCACGTAATCCAGTAATCCTGCACCCTTAGGGCATAATGCCCCACGGCTCACCGGATGATCCGGATCCCCTTCAATATGGTAAATCGACTCTTTGGCGTTTTTTGCTCCATCTCCCAGGCTATACATTAATAGCCCGCAACCTACGGAACAGTATGTGCAGGTGTTTCGGATCTCTTTGGCGCGCAACAGCTTATAGTTTCGCGCCTGAGCCAGTGCCATTTTGGGTGCAAAACCCAGAGCGGCTACTGTTGTTCCCGCCATACCGCCCGCGCAGATTTTAAAAAATTGTCTGCGGCTGACGTCCATTGCTTTCCTCTTTTTTGCAGGGATTCGTACAGGAAATCTCTCAAATTGCGCCAGCGCGGCATGATTGAAAGATGACATGTACAACTTCGCGACGAAACTATCAGCTATATCCATATTTTTTTTGCGTCAAATCAATAACGAAACGGTTCCGCTACTAAATAGTGCACTTCGCTTAACCTTTGTACCCATAAGGGAGTAGACAAAAGGGAATTAATTAGCGCGCTACGGTGTAAAGGTGCTATACATTTCAGCTTAATTTTTGCCAGTACCATGGACAGACAATCAGCATGACAAAACAAAAAGCAACGTTAATTGGGCTTATTGCCATCGTGCTCTGGAGCACGATGGTCGGGCTTATTCGTGGGGTAAGCGAAGGACTGGGGCCGGCAGGCGGCGCGGCGATGATTTTTACATTAAGCGGCCTGTTGCTGATATTTACCGTCGGATTCCCAAATATCAGAAAAATTCCTGTGCGATATTTAATCGCCGGTAGCGTGCTTTTTGTTAGCTATGAAATATGCTTAGCGCTGGCCCTGGGCTATGCCGCCACTCGTCACCAGGCTATTGAAGTCGGTATGGTCAATTATCTCTGGCCAAGTCTGACAATATTATTCGCCATCTTATTTAATGGCCAAAAAACAACCTGGTTGGTGATTCCCGGATTAATCATCGCATTGACCGGGGTTTGTTGGGTGTTGGGGGGCGAAAACGGCCTGAATCCTGGAGAAATTATCAGCAATGTTGCCAGCAGCCCGCTTAGCTATTTCCTCGCCTTTCTCGGCGCTTTTATCTGGGCAACGTATTGCACGGTGACTAATAAATATGCAAAAGGTTTTAACGGCATCACCGTGTTCGTTTTACTAACGGCGGCAAGTTTGTGGGTTTACTATTTTATTACGCCTCAACCGGAAATGGTTTTCAGCACTTCGGTGACGATTAAAATGTTCACTGCAGCATTAACGTTAGGATTTGCCTATGCCGCGTGGAATATTGGCATTTTGCATGGCAACGTGACCGTTATGGCCGTCGGGTCTTATTTTACTCCAGTGCTCTCCTCTGCGCTGGCGGCGGTGTTACTCAGCGCCCCGCTGTCACTATCCTTCTGGCAAGGAGCTCTAATGGTCTGCGCGGGGTCTCTGCTTTGCTGGCTGGCAACGCGCCGTGCCTGAAAAAAAGTCGGGTTTTATCACAAACAAATAAAATCCGGCTATACTTTAGACAATTTAATGAATAATAATTGTTCATTCCACTGCGGTTTATGTTTATATTTGTTTAATTAAATGTTAAATATATGGAAATTAATTAACGCCCGAAAGTAATACTCGGTCATCTATATCTCTTCACATGTATATATTACACCTGCGAAACTAACGCCATTTAAATTATAGCCTGCACAATAGTCCCCCATGTAAATATACCCATTCCGATCTGTCACATATTAAGACTAATACAATCAGCTATATTATGTAGATCTGGATCACACAACTTCAAATATTTCGCAATATTATGAAACTTATTATTGAACTTATACCACTGCGTCATTTAAAAATGGTTTGCCATTGACGAACCCCTTCGTTTAGCAATGGTTTAGGAAACACACCAAGAAATAATTATAAGGATTATTTAGAATGAAACTTAAATTAGTTGCAGTGGCAGTGACTAGCCTGTTGGCGGCAGGTGCGGTAAACGCAGCTGAGGTATATAACAAAGACGCAAACAAACTGGACCTGTACGGTAAAGTTCACGCTCAGCACTACTTCTCTGACGATACCGGCAGCGATGGCGACAAAACTTACGCGCGTCTGGGCTTCAAAGGCGAAACTCAGATCAACGACCAACTGGTTGGTTTCGGTCAGTGGGAATATGAATTTAAAGGCAACCGTTCTGAAAATCAGGGTTCCGACAAAGATAAAACCCGTCTGGCATTCGCTGGTCTGAAATTCGCTGAATACGGTTCTTTCGACTACGGTCGTAACTACGGCGTAGCTTACGACATCGGCGCATGGACCGACGTCCTGCCAGAGTTCGGTGGCGATACCTGGACCCAGAGTGATGTCTTCATGACTGGCCGTACTACTGGCGTTGCAACCTACCGTAACACCGACTTCTTCGGTCTGGTCGAAGGTCTGAACTTTGCCCTGCAGTACCAGGGTAAAAACGATCGTAGCGACGACAAAGAAGCTAACGGCGACGGCTTCGGTCTGTCTACTACCTATGAGTACGAAGGCTTCGGCGTAGGTGCAGCCTATGCGAAATCTGACCGTACTGACTCCCAGAACAACCACAGCGGTCAGTTCAAAGCTGACGGTAAGAACGCTGAAGTTTGGGCTGCTGGCCTGAAATACGATGCGAACAACATCTACCTGGCAACCACCTACTCCGAAACCCGTAACATGACTACCTTTGGTGGTACTGTTAACGGTACTGAGATCATCGGTATTGCAAATAAAGCACAGAACTTTGAAGCTGTTGCTCAGTACCAGTTCGACTTCGGTCTGCGTCCGTCCGTTGCTTACCTGAAGTCTAAAGGTAAAGACATCAACGGTTACGGCGACCAGGATCTGGTTGAATACGTAGACCTGGGTGCTACCTACTACTTCAACAAAAACATGTCCACCTTCGTTGATTACAAAATCAACCTGCTGGATGACAACAACTTCACAAAAGCTGCCGGTGTAAGCACCGACAACATCGTTGCTGTTGGTCTGAACTACCAGTTCTAATTTTGTTGTAGTCTGAATACAAAGCCAGTCCTTCCAGGGCTGGCTTTTTCTCTTAATGTAGACTCGGTCATAAGGAGTATGCCGTGCAGACATTCACTGGTCGTTGTCTTTGCGGGCAGAGTCATTTTACCGTCGACGTCGAAATGCTGGATGTCTATGCCTGTCATTGTACGCTGTGCCAGAAGTGGTCAGGTGGCATCGCTATGTATCTGGAAGCCAGCGCTCAGCCGCTGATGTCGCCGGATTCAGCAGAACCTTCGCACTTCCCTTCTTCAAATCGTGGTGAACGTTTCTTCTGTTCCGGTTGCGGGTGCCCGCTGTGGTTTACCCTAACGGGCAGCGATCGTTATTTTGTGCCGTGGACGCTACTGGAGCTGAATGAGGTGGATCGCCGCCGCCTGGTTTTAGCGGCAGAGATCTATACGGAAACACAGCCTGCGTTCTGGAGGCTGACGGGGCAATACGCTCGACTGAGTGGGAAAGAAGTCGAAGAGATGGATTACCCCTGTCATTTAGCCCATTAGTTATTGACGCTGTACCTTTGCCAGACTGAACCACATTCCTACCGCTAATACGATAAGCATGCTGCCGGCGCTGCTTAAGGCTACGCTGTGCGACCAGGTAAAGGCTTCTTTAGCAGCCGACAGCAACGCCTCACTCAGCGACGACGGGAGCGAGTGCGCCAGTTGCACCGCCTCCCCCATTGACGATGAGGCTCGTTCTATCTCCTGTGGGTTAAGTCCGACAGGCGGCAGAATCGAGGCTGAAAAGCTGCGGCTCAACAACAAACCAAAGATAGCGATCCCAAGCCCGGCCCCCAGTTCATAAGCCATTGTCTCAATGGCGCCCGCGGCAGCGGCTTTTTCTGCCGGGGCTGCCGCCATGATAGCCGCCGTAGAGGCCAGCAGCGCACTGGCGGCGCTGAAACCGAGCAAAGCCATTAATATCCAGGCTTGAATCTGCTGAGTACTGAAATCTGTCATCGCCAGGCCGTAAAAACTGACGGCGCTAAGCGCCATACCCGCCGTTGCCACACAACGTAATCCCAGGCGTGACACCAGCATACCGGCAATGGGTCCGCTGAAGCCGCTTGCCAGCATCACCGGCAGCATAAACAGTCCCGCCTGATACGGTGTTAAACCATGAACAAACTGTAGCTCCTGAGCCATCAGTAACTCGAAACCCACCAGAGTTATCATGGCGGTCATCGCCATCACAACGCCGCTTAAGATGATGCGATGCGTGAACAGCCGCATATCAATCATCGGGCGGGAAGCGGCAAGCTGGATGCGGACAAACTGCCACAACAGTAACGCGCCGGTTAACAGCGTCAACGCAATGGCAGCAGTCGCCGTATTTCCTTTCAGCGCGGTTTTAGCGCTGTAAACCAGCAGCAGAATGGCGACAATCAGCATTATCGCATGACCGAAATTTAACGATTGATCGCGACGTTCGGCCTGGCGCGGCACTAAGCGCGCGGTTAAGGCCATTACCACCAGGACAATTGGCACATTAATTAAGAATACGGATCCCCAGTAGAAGTGCTCCAGCAGCATCCCACCAACCAGTGGGCCAAATGCCGCACCGCCGGAACCCACGGCAGCCCAGACACCGAGCGCCATATTGCGATGCCGTTGCTCAGCGAATGTGGCGCGAATACCCGCAAGCGTTGCCGGAACAATCATCGCCGCCCCAATCGCCAATACAGCCCGAGTGGCAATCAGCCAACCCGCGCTGTGGGCAAAGGCAGCGGCCAGCGATGCGAGGCCAAATACTCCGCCCCCTAACAGCAGCAGACGTTTAAAGCCAATACGATCGCCCAGCGCGCCCATTGGCAATACCATTCCGGCCATTACCAGAGAATAAATATCAATGATCCACAGCAGCTCGTTACCACTGGCACCCAGCGTCATACTCAGCGTGGGCGCGGCAACGTGCAGCACCGTTGCATCAATCGCAACAGGGATGTAGACCAGTACAATAATGACTAACGTTAACCACTGACGAAACATAAAACTCCCTAACGAAACTGAAACTGGACACGTGTCCAGCTTTAGCGATCCTACGGAAATTTGAACGTATGTCCAACTTTTTGTTAGACTGCGTGCTATACGGGTACAGGAGGAAAGATGAGCTATCTGAATCGGGACGAACGTCGGGAAGTTATTCTGCAAGCGGCCATGCGTGTCGCGCTTGAGGAAGGATTTACTGCGATGACGGTGCGGCGTATTGCCACGGAAGCGCAGGTGTCCACCGGGCAGGTACACCATCACTTTACCTCTGCGGGTGAGTTAAAATCCCTCGCTTTTGTGCAACTGATACGGACCCTTCTGGATGCCGAACAGGTCAGTGATAACGCCAGCTTCCGCGAACGACTGCATGCCATGTTGGGCAGTGAAGATGGCGGGTTCGAACCCTACATTAAACTGTGGCGTGAAGCGCAGGTCCTGGCGGATAAAGATCCGGAAATCAAAAGCGCCTACCTGCTAACCATGCGGATGTGGCATGAAGAAACCGCCGCTATCATCACTCAAGGACAGAGTGCAGGTGAATTCTCAGCAATACCGGATGCGGCCGAGGTGGCCTGGCGCTTAATCGCATTGGTTTGCGGCCTGGATGGCATTTATGTCTTAGGCATTGAGGAAATGGCCGACCCTGCATTCGAACGCCATTTGGATCGTATGATTACGTTAGAGTTAGTTAATTGATGTTATAGATGAATTAATAATACATCTTTTATTTTTACAATTGGTAACACTTAAGCAACATGTAATTCCCTCATCACGCCGCGTTATTGCGCTTTTTTATCTATTCTTTCAGTCAATATTCCCAAAACTTTTCAATAGTTTCTAAAAAGAACTCGCGCGGCGCTGTGTGCGTTTATTTCTTTTTCATGAACGGCATGGGCATGGAGAATAATATGTCAGCATCAAATGAGAAAAATAATCGTTATCTTTTAACTGACTGGAAACCAGAGAACCCCGCCTTTTGGGAAAACAAAGGTAAGCATATTGCACGCAGAAACCTCTGGATATCAGTAAGTTGTCTGTTGCTGGCGTTCTGCGTCTGGATGTTGTTTAGCGCCGTGGCCGTCAATCTGAATAAAATTGGGTTTAATTTCACTACTGACCAACTGTTTTTATTAACGGCATTGCCTTCTCTTTCTGGCGCAATATTGCGCGTTCCCTACTCCTTTATGGTACCTATATTTGGTGGGCGCCGGTGGACCATTTTTAGCACGATTATTCTGGTTATTCCCTGCGTCTGGCTCGGTTTTGCCGTGCAAAATAACGCTACTCCGTTTGGCGTATTTATTATCATTGCGCTGATGTGTGGTTTTGCTGGCGCAAACTTTGCCTCCAGCATGGGTAATATCAGCTTTTTCTTCCCCAAAGCGAAACAAGGCAGCGCATTAGGCGTTAACGGTGGTCTCGGCAACCTTGGCGTCAGCGTGATGCAGTTGATCGCGCCGCTGGTGATCTTTCTGCCTATCTTTACCTTTTTGGGCGTACAGGGCGTACCGCAAGCCGACGGCTCGTTATTGTCGCTGGCCAATGCCGCATGGATTTGGGTTCCGTTACTGCTGATAGCCACCTTAGCAGCAGGCATGGGAATGAACGATATTGCCAGTTCGAAGGCCTCAATTGCTTCCCAGTTGCCGGTCCTCAAGCGTTTTCATCTGTGGTTATTAAGCCTGCTGTATCTCGCCACCTTCGGTTCATTTATCGGCTTTTCGGCAGGCTTTGCCATGCTGGCGAAAACTCAGTTCCCGGACGTGAATATCCTGCAACTGGCGTTCTTCGGCCCCTTCATCGGCGCTCTTGCGCGATCTGCAGGTGGGGTGATCTCTGACAAATTCGGCGGTGTGCGCGTCACGTTAATTAACTTCATCTTTATGGCGTTGTTTAGCGCCCTGCTGTTCCTCACCCTGCCAGGGTCAGGCGAAGGAAACTTTGTCGCCTTCTACCTGGTGTTTATGGGCTTGTTTCTGACTGCGGGTCTGGGAAGCGGCTCAACCTTCCAGATGATCGCGGTGATCTTTCGCAAAATCACCATATACCGGGTGAAGCTGCACGGTGGTACTGAAGAACAGGCCCAACGTGAGGCGGTAACCGATACCGCTGCCGCGCTGGGATTCATCTCTGCTATTGGCGCTGTGGGGGGCTTTTTCATCCCCAAAGCGTTTGGTTCATCGCTGGCGCTGACTGGCTCTCCGGTGGGCGCAATGAAAATATTCCTCGTGTTTTACATCGTCTGCGTGCTGGTGACCTGGCTGGTCTATGGCCGTAAATCACAAAAAAAATAACAAAATGGATACCGCAGGATCGGACAGTTCGATAGGCCGGATAAGGCGTTAACCGCCATCCGGCCTACCGTTCGATTCACCGTCGGCAATATTCTCAAAGCAGGAGTTATGTCATGAGTAAACTGTTCGATCGCTTTCGCTACTTTAAACAAAAGGGCGATACGTTTGCCGATGGGCACGGGCAAGTGATGCACACCAACCGGGACTGGGAAGACAGCTATCGTCAGCGCTGGCAGTTCGACAAAATTGTGCGTTCTACCCACGGCGTTAACTGTACCGGCTCATGCAGTTGGAAAATCTACGTCAAAAACGGACTGGTGACCTGGGAAACGCAGCAAACCGACTACCCGCGTACCCGCCCTGACCTGCCAAATCATGAACCCCGTGGCTGCCCGCGCGGTGCCAGCTACTCCTGGTATCTTTACAGCGCCAACCGTCTGAAATATCCCCTGGTGCGTAAACGTCTGATCGAACTGTGGCGCGACGCCCTGTCCCGCCAGCCCGATCCGGTGCTGGCCTGGGAATCCATTATGAACGACCCGCAAAAATGCCAGAGCTACAAACAGGTACGCGGGCGCGGTGGTTTTATCCGTTCCAACTGGAAAGAGCTTAATCAGCTCATTGCCGCCGCCAACGTCTGGACAGTGAAAACCTATGGCCCGGATCGCGTGGCCGGGTTCTCCCCGATCCCTGCTATGTCGATGGTCTCCTATGCCGCAGGCACACGTTATCTTTCGTTACTGGGCGGAACCTGCCTGAGCTTCTATGACTGGTACTGCGACTTACCGCCTGCATCACCGATGACCTGGGGCGAACAGACCGATGTTCCAGAATCCGCCGACTGGTATAACTCCAGCTATATCATCGCCTGGGGGTCAAACGTGCCGCAGACCCGTACCCCGGATGCGCACTTTTTTACTGAAGTACGCTACAAAGGCACCAAGACGATTGCCATTACGCCGGATTACTCGGAAGTCGCCAAACTGTGCGACCAGTGGCTGGCCCCCAAGCAAGGGACAGACAGCGCGTTGGCGATGGCGATGGGCCACGTGATTCTGAAAGAATTCCACCTCGACAATCCAAGCGATTACTTCATCAATTACTGTCGTCGCTATACCGATATGCCGATGTTGGTTTTGCTGGATGCCCGGGAAGATGGCAGCTACGTGCCAGGGCGCATGATGCGCGCCTCAGATCTTGTCGATGGTCTGGGCGAAAGTAACAATCCGGAGTGGAAAACCGTGGCCTTTAACACTGCTGGCGAACTGGTGGTCCCGAACGGGTCTATCGGTTTTCGCTGGGGCGAGAAAGGTAAATGGAACCTGGAGCCACTGGCGGCTGGCGCTGAAACAGAACTTTCCCTCTCGTTGCTCGGTCAGCATGATGAAGTGACCGGCGTGGCATTCCCCTACTTTGGCGGCAACGAAAACCCACATTTTCGCAGCGTGAAACAGGAACCCGTGCTGATTCGTCAACTGCCGGTAAAACATCTTACCCTCGCCGATGGCAGCCGTTGCCCGGTGGTAAGCGTTTATGATCTGGTGCTGGCGAATTACGGCCTCGACCGTGGTCTGGATGACGCTCATAGCGCGCAAGATTACAGCGAAGTGAAAGCCTACACCCCGGCCTGGGGAGAGCAAATTACCGGTGTCCCTCGTCGTCATATCGAACAAATCGCCCGTGAGTTTGCCGATACGGCGCACAAAACCCATGGCCGTTCGATGATTATCCTCGGGGCTGGCGTCAACCACTGGTATCACATGGATATGAACTACCGTGGAATGATTAACATCCTCGTGTTCTGCGGTTGTGTGGGACAAAGCGGCGGCGGCTGGGCGCACTATGTGGGTCAGGAGAAACTGCGTCCGCAAACTGGTTGGTTGCCGCTGGCCTTTGCGCTGGACTGGAACCGCCCGCCGCGTCAGATGAACAGCACCTCGTTTTTCTACAATCACTCCAGCCAGTGGCGTTATGAAAAACTCACCGCTCAGGAACTCCTCTCTCCGCTGGCTGACGCGTCGAAGTTTAGCGGACATTTGATCGACTTTAACGTACGTGCAGAAAGAATGGGCTGGCTGCCGTCCGCGCCGCAACTCAACCTCAACCCTCTGAGCGTCAAAGCAAAGGCAGAACAAGCGGGAGTGTCGCCTGCACAATACACAGCACAGGCGCTGAAATCGGGTGAAATTCGTTTTGCCTGCGAGCAGCCGGATAGTGGTAACAACCATCCGCGTAATCTCTTTGTCTGGCGCTCTAACCTGCTCGGCTCCTCCGGTAAAGGGCATGAATACATGCTCAAGTATCTACTGGGTACCGAAAGCGGGATCCAGGGGGAAGCGCTCGGTTCAAGCGAAGGTATTAAACCTGAAGAGGTGGAATGGCAGTCCGCGGCGATAGAGGGCAAGCTTGATCTGCTGGTAACGCTCGATTTCCGTATGTCGAGTACCTGCCTGTTCTCCGATGTCGTTTTGCCGACCGCCACCTGGTATGAAAAAGACGATATGAACACCTCGGATATGCATCCGTTTATTCACCCGCTGTCGGCGGCGGTCGATCCTGCGTGGGAATCGAAGAGCGACTGGGAAATTTATAAAGGCATCGCCAAAGTCTTCTCTGAGGTTTGCGTCGGGCACCTTGGGCAAGAAACGGATGTGGTATTACAACCGCTGCAACACGACTCCCCGGCAGAGCTGGCGCAGCCGTTTGACATTCAGGACTGGCGTAAAGGCGAATGCGATCTCCTCCCGGGGAAAACGGCGCCCAATATTGCCGTTGTGGAGCGTGACTATCCCGCCACCTACGAACGCTTCACTTCGCTCGGTCCGCTAATGGACAAGCTCGGTAACGGCGGGAAAGGTATTACGTGGAATACCCAAGCGGAGGTCGATTTCCTCGGCAAGCTGAACTACACCAAACGCGAAGGTCCGGCGAAAGGCCGACCACTGATAGACACCGCGCTGGACGCGTCTGAGGTGATCCTCGCCCTGGCACCGGAAACGAACGGTCAGGTGGCGGTGAAAGCCTGGGAAGCGCTGGGAGCGATGACCGGACGCGACCATACGCATCTGGCGTTGAACAAAGAAGACGAGAAAATCCGTTTTCGCGATATTCAGGCGCAGCCGCGCAAAATCATCTCCAGCCCCACCTGGTCCGGGCTGGAAAGTGAACATGTCTCCTATAACGCAGGCTATACCAACGTCCACGAGCTGATCCCGTGGCGCACCCTGTCCGGTCGCCAACAGTTGTACCAGGATCACGCGTGGATGCGAGCGTTTGGTGAAAGTCTGGTGGCATATCGTCCGCCTATCGATACCCGTAGCGTCAGCAATATGCGCGAAGTTCCGCCTAACGGCTTCCCGGAAAAAGCGCTCAACTTCCTGACTCCGCATCAGAAATGGGGGATCCATTCTACCTACAGCGAAAACCTGCTGATGCTGACGCTGTCGCGCGGTGGCCCCATTGTCTGGATCAGTGAAACCGATGCTAAAGAGCTGGGCATTGAGGATAACGACTGGATTGAAGCCTTTAACGCCAACGGCGCGCTCACCGCACGGGCTGTGGTAAGTCAGCGCGTGCCGCCGGGAATGACCATGATGTATCACGCTCAGGAGCGAATCATGAATATCCCAGGCTCGGAAGTCACCGGTATGCGCGGCGGGATCCATAACTCAGTCACCCGCGTCTGCCCGAAACCCACGCACATGATCGGCGGCTATGCGCAACTGGCATACAGCTTCAACTATTACGGCACGGTCGGCTCTAACCGCGATGAGTTCATCATGATTAGAAAAATGAAAAATATTAACTGGCTGGATGATGAAGGTCGCGATCAGGTACAGGAGGCGAAAAAATGAAAATACGCTCACAGGTAGGCATGGTTCTTAATCTGGATAAGTGCATCGGCTGCCACACCTGCTCCGTCACCTGTAAAAACGTCTGGACCGGACGTGAAGGGATGGAATATGCGTGGTTTAACAACGTTGAGACCAAGCCAGGCATTGGCTATCCGAAAAACTGGGAAGATCAGGAAGAGTGGCAAGGCGGCTGGGTTCGCGATGTTAACGGGAAGATAAGGCCGCGCCTGGGCGGCAAGATGGGCGTTATCACCAAAATTTTTGCTAACCCGGTGATCCCGCAAATCGATGATTATTACGAACCCTTTACCTACGATTATCAGCATCTGCATAGCGCGCCGGAAAGCAAGAATCAGCCCACCGCACGTCCGCGTTCACTGATAGATGGCAAACGGATGGACAAGATTATCTGGGGCCCTAACTGGGAAGAGTTGCTCGGCGGTGAGTTCTCAAAACGTGCCCGCGACCGTAACTTTGAGAAAATGCAAAAGGAGATGTACGGGCAATTCGAAAACACCTTCATGATGTATCTACCGCGCTTGTGCGAACACTGCCTGAACCCAAGCTGTGTCGCCACCTGCCCGAGCGGTGCCATCTATAAGCGTGAAGAAGACGGTATCGTGTTGATCGACCAGGATAAATGTCGCGGCTGGCGCTTGTGCATCAGCGGTTGTCCGTACAAAAAAATCTACTTTAACTGGAAGAGCGGTAAATCAGAGAAGTGCATTTTCTGCTACCCGCGTATTGAGTCCGGCCAGCCGACGGTATGTTCGGAAACCTGCGTGGGACGCATCCGCTATCTTGGCGTACTGCTGTATGACGCCGACCGCATTGAAGAAGCAGCCAGCACCGAGCATGAGACCGATCTCTACGAGCGTCAGTGCGATGTGTTCCTCAATCCACACGACCCGGCGGTCATTGAAGAGGCGTTAAAACAAGGTATTCCGCACAACGTCATCGAAGCGGCCCAACGTTCGCCCGTTTACAAGATGGCGATGGACTGGAAGCTGGCGCTGCCGCTGCACCCGGAATACCGCACCCTGCCGATGGTCTGGTATGTACCGCCGTTGTCGCCGATTCAGTCGGTCGCTGACGCGGGGGGACTGCCGCACAATGGCAACATTCTGCCAGCGGTTGAATCACTGCGAATTCCGGTTCAGTACCTTGCCAACATGCTTAGTGCGGGCGATACCGGTCCGGTACTGCGTGCGCTAAAACGAATGATGGCCATGCGCCATTATATGCGTTCGCAAACCGTAGAAGGCGTTACGGACACCCGCGCGATTGAGGAAGTGGGTCTGACCGTTGAGCAGGTTGAAGAGATGTATCGCTATCTGGCCATCGCCAACTATGAAGACCGCTTCGTGATCCCGACCAGCCACCGTGAAATGGCGCGTGATGCGTTCCCGGAGAAAAACGGTTGCGGATTTACCTTTGGCGACGGCTGCCATGGCTCAGATACCAAATTCAACCTGTTTAACAGCAGTCGCATTGACGCCATCGACATCACCGAAGTGCGCGATAAAGCGGAGGGTGAATAATGCAAATCCTGAAGGTTATCGGCCTGCTGATGGAATATCCCGACGAGTTGCTGTGGGAGTGTAAAGACGAGGCGCTGGCGCTTGTGGCCAGCGATGCCCCAATGCTTACCGAATTTAGCCAGGGGCTGCTCAATGCGCCATTACTGGATAAACAAGCCGAATGGTGTGAGATATTTGACCGGGGCCGGGCCACCTCTCTGCTGCTGTTTGAGCACGTGCACGCCGAGTCTCGCGATCGGGGCCAGGCGATGGTTGATCTGTTGGCGCAGTACGAAAAGGTCGGACTGCAGCTCGACTGCCGCGAACTGCCGGATCATCTGCCGCTGTATCTTGAGTACTTAAGCGTGTTGCCGGAAGCGGAGGCTAAAGAAGGATTGCAGAACGTGGCACCGATTCTGGCGCTGCTGGGTGGGCGTTTGAAACAGCGTGATACGCCGTGGTATCAACTGTTTGACGCCCTGCTACTGCTTGCCGGAAGCCCTCTTTCAAGTGACAGTGTCACTAAACAGGTTGACACGGAAACCCGCGACGATACCCGACAGGCGCTGGATGCCGTCTGGGAAGAGGAACAGGTGAAGTTTATCGAGGATAACGCCACCGCCTGTGACAGTTCACCGTTACAAAACTATCAACGACGCTTTAGCCAGGACGTGGCACCTCAGTATGTCGACGTCAGCGCGGGAGGCCCGAAATGATACAGTACCTGAACGTCTTTTTTTACGATATCTACCCGTACCTCTGTGGCACGGTGTTTATCCTCGGCAGTTGGCTACGCTATGACTACGGGCAATACACCTGGCGAGCCTCTTCCAGCCAGATGCTGGACAAACGCGGCATGGTGTTATGGTCAAACCTGTTCCACGTCGGCATTCTGGGGATCTTTTTCGGGCACCTGTTTGGCATGTTAACCCCGCACTGGATGTATGCCTGGTTCCTGCCGATTGCGGTAAAGCAGCAGATGGCGATGATCGCCGGTGGGCTCTGTGGCGTGCTGACGCTGGTCGGTGGCGCTGGCTTGCTGGTACGTCGTTTGACCAATCCGCGCATTCGTGCAACCTCCTCCACTGCCGATATCCTGATCCTCTGCGTTCTGCTGATTCAGTGTATCCTCGGCTTAACCACCATCCCATTCTCTGCGCAGCATCCTGACGGCAGTGAAATGCTGAAACTGGTAGGTTGGGCGCAGTCGGTGGTGACCTTCCAGGGCGGCGCGTCTGCGCATCTGGATGGCGTGGCATTGATTTTCCGTGTGCATCTGGTTCTGGGGATGACTATCTTCCTGCTGTTCCCGTTCACACGCCTGGTTCACGTGTGGAGCGCGCCGTTTGAGTACTTTACCCGCCGCTATCAAATAGTGCGTTCACGCCGATAAATCCGCATTGAAATGTCGGGTGACGACACGCCTTATCCGGCCTACAACCAGGCACCGTAGGCCGGATAAGATAGCGATCATCGCCATCCGGTATTTTGCACGTTATGATGCTTCTCCATTCCAGGGAGAACGTTAATGAAACCACAGGTTTACCACGTCGATGCCTTTACCTCGGTACCCTTTCGCGGCAATTCAGCAGGCGTGGTTTTGCATGCTGACGGACTGAGCGAAGCGCAGATGCAACTCATTTCTCGCGAGCTGCGTCATTCGGAAACCGCTTTCCTGCTGACCAGCGACGACAGCGATGTTCGCATCCGCTATTTCACGCCGACGGTCGAAGTTCCTATCTGTGGGCATGCTACCGTCGCTGCACATTATGTGCGGGCAAACGTGCTTGGCTTGGGCAACAGTACAGTCTGGCAAACCTCGCTGGCTGGTCGTCATCGGGTGGATATCGAAGCTACCGGGAATGACTATCGTATTAGCCTTGAACAAGGCGTACCCGGATTTGAACCTCCGCTGGAAGGGGTTATTCGTAGTGCGATTATCGAGGCCCTACACCTGAGCGAAGACGATATGCTGGCAGGCTTGCCGATTCAGGTTGCTACCACCGGGCATTCGAAAGTGATGATTCCGCTCAAGCCCGAGGTGGACCTCGACGCCCTTTCCCCTGATTTGCAGGCTTTGACAGCCATCAGCCAACAAATTGGCTGTAACGGCTTCTTTCCTTTTCAAATCCGCCCGGGCGAAAACGCCACCGATGGCCGCATGTTTTCGCCTGCAATTGGGATTGTGGAAGACCCGGTTACCGGCAATGCCAACGGTCCAATGGGCGCGTGGTTGGTTCACCATGGGCTGATGGCACATGATGGGAAAACGTTACGTGTTCAGGGACATCAGGGCCGTGCGCTCGGGCGCGACGGTATTGTTGATGTGACGGTGACTATCCGTGATAACCAGCCAGAAAAAGTCACCATTACCGGTTCGGCGGTGATCCTGTTTCACGCAGAATGGACGATAGATTTTTAATTGTTCCCGTAGGCCGGATAAGGCGATTACGCCAATCCGGCACTAATTCCGATGCCCCTATTTCCCCGCCTCCGGATGCGTATCAAACGCCGCCATTACCGTCGCCAGCTCATCCTGGGTAAACCCATGCTTCACGTCATCCACGCCCAGGCCAAACCGCTCCTGCAACAAAGCATACAGACTGGCGACGTCAGGTAGATTAATCTGTTCTACCGCGTGTCCATCCTGATAATGGGTGAAATGAAAATTGGTTAACGTTAATTTCCCGCCGTCGGGCAGATGACGACACATCAGCAAATGATGGCGAAAATGTGATTGCGGCCAGTGAGCGGACCAGAAGTTGCCTATCAGATAATCGCTCTGATGCTGGACGACCAGGTCGAAACGGTACATTGATTGCCAGTGTTCGTGATGACAGAACTGTAGGATCCAGTCTTCACCTTCCTGAATCAGCCGATATTCGCCGTGTGGTGTCTTCTGCTCAACATTCGCCTGCAGACGAATCGGCGCCGTCAGCGTTTGCCCGCCGAAGCCAACGTCGGCGATCCACTGCTCTCCCTGCAACTCAACCAGCAACAGACGATGCGTGCGTGGTGGCAGGCTTGGCGGGTTCGCCAGTACCACACGTCCGAGCAGACTGCGTACGGTAAAACCGATTTCGCGTAGCGCCCGCTCAAATACTCCGTTCTGTTCAAAACAATAGCCGCCGCGACGCGCCGTCACCAGCTTCTCTTCCAAAGACAAATCGTCAAGCTGCATCTCTCTTGGAAGCAATACATCCAGGTTTTCAAAAGGTATGGCGGCGTTGTGCAGTAAATGCAGCGCCCGTAAGGTTTCAATGTTGACCCTGGCCAAATCTGACCAGCCAATACGGGCAAAATAAGCGGTTAAAAAAGGCGTCATACGGAGTTCCTGTTCAATTAATGCAGTACTTATAACGCATTTTTAATTTTGCGCCGTCGATTTTGTGCGTTGTTCCTCCAGACGAGGCGACAAAATCGCTAATACCGTTAATATCTATGTTTATTGTGGTGTGTTATCTCTCAGCCAAGGAGCATCCATGAGCCATTTTCGTCCGATCGAATTAAAACATGCCAGTCGGTTGCTAAATCACGGCCCAACGATATTAATCACCAGCCGGGATGAGCATACCGAGCGGCGAAATGTGATGGCTGCCGCGTGGTCAATGCCCGTGGAGTTTGAACCACCGCGGATCGCGATTGTTGTCGACAAGACCGCCTGGTCACGTGAGCTCATTGAACGTAGCGGCAAATTCGGCATCGTTATTCCGGGCGTTGCCGCCGCCAACTGGACCTGGGCCGTAGGCAGCGTTTCCGGTCGTGTGGAAGATAAATTCAACTGCTACGGCATTCCCGTGGTGCAGGGACCGGTACTGGGTTTACCGCTGATTGAAGCAAAATGTCTGGCCTGGATGGAGTGTCGCCTGTTGCCTGCCACTGCGGCACAGGAAAAATATGACACGCTGTTTGGTGAAGTGGTCTCGGCTGCCGCTGATGAGCGAGCCTTCGTGGAAGGACGCTGGCAGTTTGATGATGGCAAGCTCAATACCCTGCATCACCTTGGGGCCGGAACGTTTGTCTCCAGCGGAAAACTCATAACAGCAGCTGAATAATGGCACGACAAAACGGGCGGAAAATCCGCCCGTTTTTTCTTACATGCTGTAGCCGGGTTTTTTAATCAACCTGGCCATCTGCGGCGCAATCTCCGCATCCCACACGCCCTGCCACGCCTCGGGCTCAATTTCATTAAGCGCCACACTCACTGAACTGTCTTTGCTTTGCAAATGACGAATAATGACGTCGGTAATATCCGCCGCCAGCGCGGATTTTTGTTCGTCGTTAAGATCGCGAGGAAAACATTTGATATCGACGTGCGGCATAGCAGATTCCTTATTGTTTTGGGATGCAGGTAACTTATGCGGATTCTCGTTCTACCAGGTGAAATCCAACATCAATAATATCGTCTTCACGCGGAATTTGTTCGATACGATCGGCAAGCAAAGAGGCGGCGCGTTGTCCAATAGCCCGTCTGTCGACGCTGACGGTGGTGATGGCAGGTCGGTTACTGGCGGCAAAGTCGAGATCGCCAAAACCGATTACCGCTAATTCCTGCGGCACGCGTAGACCACGGCTTTCAGCTTCCATGATCGCCCCCTGGGCTAACGTATCTGAGCTACAGACGATGACATCAAACGCGCGTTCAGCCAATAGCTGTGCCAACCCGCTACGCCCCAATGCCAGAGAGGCAGGAAGCGGGACATCCACCTGTGCGCCAGCCGCGATACCATGACGACTCAGCGCATCGCACAGTCCTTGTTTACGCTGGCCTGCCCGGCGATCGGCGGTCCATAGCAAACCAGGACGGCGATACCCTTTGTCCAGCAAATAGTCTGCTACCGCCTGCCCGACTTTTTCATGCGAAAACCCCACCAGCATATCGATGGGCGTTGGCGTTAAATCCCATATTTCCACGACCGGGATGGCCGCATTAAGAATCACCTTTTTCAGCTCGGCGGTATGATGGATACCGGTGAGCACTACACCATCCGGGCGACGAGAAAGCAGCGTGGCCACCAGCTCAGCCTCTGTTTGCGGCGTATAACCCGACACGCAGAGCAAGATGTGGTATCCGCGTTCAGCCAGTTCATCGCTTAATGACTGGATGGTATCGACAAACATATTGTTGTTAATTTGTGGGACAACCACAGCAATAAGCTTACTGCGACGCGACGCCAGCCCCCCGGCCAGCGCGTTGGGAATATAGCCAGTGGCGCGTACCGCCTGCATCACTTTTTCTACTGTTCTCGGGCGCACCAGTTGCGGGGTATTCAACGCCCTGCTCACCGTCATGGGCGACAATCCCGCGGTACGGGCAACATCTTCCAGCGTGGGTGCGCGCGGAGGTCTGGGATTTTTCACTGTCGATGCCCTTGTCAAAAATCGCTGATTTATCCTGGCATTATTCATCATGATTTCGGCTATTGCCAGCGCCCCTCTACGATAACGCTGAGAAAACAGCAGCTTAGTTAATTAGCGCCATCTGAAATGATAGCGCCATCATAATGACTTGTGCATTTACCCATAAAGTATTGGAATGTGATGCTGTTTACAAGTTACTGCCCTTTTGTCTCAGTATTTGTGAGCGATTGTTCAAAACGCATTCAATTCGCTGGCGCAATGATTGCGCTAACACTAAAAATGTTAGCGCAATCATTTGTTATCACCAGGAGAGATTAAAATGTCATTAAGTGCGAATTCCGATGCCGTAACGTATGCCAAATCAGCCAATGCAAAAACCGCGGCTGAAACCGGCGACCGTATCGAGTGGGTTAAGCTGTCCCTGGCTTTCCTTCCCCTGGCAACACCCGTGAGCGATGCCAAAGTGCTGACCGGTCGCCAGAAACCCCTAACCGAAGTTGCCATTATTATCGCGGAGATCCGCAGTCGCGACGGGTTTGAAGGCGTTGGATTTAGTTACTCCAAACGGGCTGGCGGCCAGGGAATCTATGCTCATGCCAAAGAAATTGCCGATAACCTGTTAGGCGAAGATCCAAACGATATCGACAAGATCTACACCAAGCTGCTGTGGGCTGGCGCTTCCGTAGGGCGCAGCGGCATGGCGGTTCAGGCTATCTCCCCTATCGATATCGCCTTGTGGGATATGAAGGCCAAGCGTGCAGGGTTGCCGCTGGCAAAACTATTGGGTGCACACCGGGACTCCGTGCAGTGTTACAACACCTCCGGCGGATTCCTGCATACGCCGCTGGATCAGGTGCTCAAAAACGTCGTTATTTCCCGTGAAAACGGCATTGGCGGCATCAAACTCAAGGTTGGTCAGCCAAACTGCGCCGAGGATATTCGCCGCTTAACCGCGGTGCGTGAAGCGCTGGGCGATGACTTCCCGCTGATGGTCGATGCCAATCAGCAGTGGGATCGAGAAACCGCCATTCGTATGGGGCGAAAAATGGAGCAGTTCAATCTGATCTGGATTGAAGAGCCGCTGGATGCCTACGATGTGGAAGGTCACGCCCAACTGGCCGCCGCGCTTGATACCCCGATTGCTACCGGTGAAATGCTGACCAGCTTCCGCGAACATGAACAGTTGATCCTCGGTAATGCCAGTGATTTTGTGCAGCCCGATGCACCGCGTGTGGGGGGAATTTCACCGTTTCTGAAAATTATGGACCTGGCGGCAAAACACGGTCGCAAACTGGCTCCGCACTTTGCCATGGAAGTTCACCTGCATCTGTCCGCCGCTTACCCGCTTGAGCCATGGTTGGAACATTTCGAATGGCTGAACCCGTTATTTAATGAACAGCTTGAGCTGCGCGATGGGCGGATGTGGGTTTCCGACCGTCACGGTCTGGGGTTCAGCATCAGCGAGCAGACACGCCGCTGGACGCAATTAACCTGCGAGTTTGGTAAACGTCCTTAATTTATTTGGCGGGTAAGTAATACCCGCCCTCTTCCCTACAGAAACGCTCTCAACCTTATGAAAGGAGTGGGTGATGAACACAATAATAAAGCGCACAAAAGTGCGTTACGGTATTTTGATATTTCTGTTTCTTGCCACCGTATTTAATTACGCCGATCGCGCGACGTTATCCGTCGTGGCTCCGATTATGAGCAAAGAATTAGGTTTTGATCCCGAAGCAATGGGGCTGGCCTTTTCTGCCTTCGGTATTTCTTATGTCATTATGCAATTGCCTGGCGGCTGGCTACTTGATCGCTACGGTTCTCGTCTGGTATACGGCTGCGCCCTCATTGGCTGGTCACTGGTGACCATGTTTCAGGGCACCATTTATCTGTACGCCAGTCCACTTGTGGTATTGATTATCTTACGTTTACTGATGGGTGCCATTGAGGCTCCGGCCTTTCCTGCCAACAGCCGATTAAGCGTGCAGTGGTTTCCTAATAACGAACGAGGATTTGTCACCTCAGTTTACCAGGCCGCGCAATATATCTCGTTAGGGGTAATTACACCGTTAATGACGATTATTTTGCATAATCTCAGCTGGCACTTTGTTTTTTATTACATCGGGGCGATTGGCGTTATTCTTGGCATCTTCTGGCTGGTAAAAATCAGAGATCCTATGCATCATCCGAAGGTAAACCAGCAGGAAATTGACTATATCCGGGAAGGCGGTGGCGAACCGTCGCTGGGAAATAAAAAAGAGCCACAGAAGATTACCTTTGCGCAAATAAAAAGCGTCTGCGTCAACCGCATGATGATTGGCGTTTACATCGGGCAGTTCTGCGTGACGTCAATCACCTGGTTCTTCCTGACCTGGTTTCCTACCTATCTGTATCAGGCTAAAGGAATGTCGATCCTTAAAGTGGGGTTTGTCGCCAGTATTCCTGCTATTGCCGGTTTTATCGGTGGATTGTTAGGGGGCGTTTTTTCAGACTGGCTATTAAAACGCGGCTACAGCCTGACGGTTGCTCGTAAGCTACCCGTTATCTGCGGAATGTTACTTTCCTGTGTCATCGTTATCGCTAACTACACCTCGTCAGAATTTGTGGTTATCGCGGCGATGAGTCTGGCATTTTTCGCCAAAGGCTTTGGCAATCTGGGATGGTGCGTACTTAGCGATACTTCACCAAAAGAAGTGCTCGGCATTGCTGGCGGCGTATTCAATATGTGCGGCAATATGGCGAGTATTATCACGCCGCTGGTGATCGGCGTCATTCTGGCGAATACCCAGTCATTCGATTACGCCATTCTGTACGTCGGTTCGATGGGGCTGATTGGCCTGATTTCTTATCTGTTTATCGTGGGGCCGCTGGATCGTATTACGCTGAGCCCGTCCGTCGCGTAATGTAAGCTTATGGCGATAGTTCGCCCGCTGTTCCGGGATTTGCACTCCTGCGGAACAGCGTTTTTTTGTTTAAATAATCTTATTATTTTTCAGTACAGTACGCAGTCGCGGGTGCTGGCAAACCGCGTCAGCGATGGCGCTGATATTGGGCGTGTTGTCCTGAAACCAGTCATGCCCTGGCCCCCAGGTGCGCATAACGGCAATATAAACGTCCAGCAGTGTTAGCTGATCGCCAAACGCGTACGGCTCAGCGCTTAGCTGGTCGTTCAGCCACATATAAAGCGATTTGCGGTACTCAATACAGTTCTTTTTTAACTGCGCCGCGGCGTCTGGTACCCAGCGTTGTGGATAATCGGCATAGGTAAACGTTGGATAGACATTTGCCACCAGCCATATCAACAGACGCTGAAACTGCTGGCGCTCAGCGTGCCCAACGGGTGGCGCAAGTTCAGGACAACGATCGAGGATCATCAGGGCGATCGCCGCCGTTTCCGTCATCACGTTACCATTTTCCAGTATCAGTGTGGGCACCTGGCACAACGGATTCATTTTTTTAAGCAACTCCCGCGAAGGCCCGTCGCGGTCAAAACCATCAACATCAATAAAGCTGTAAGGGATCTCCGCCAGTGTGAGCATCACTTCACTGATGGCCGATCCCCAGCCCGGCACCCCATAGACCTTAATCATGCTGCAACCCCCAAAGTTAAAACCCTAAGTGTAGAGCAGCATTCGTCAGTCTATGCAGACCTACCTATCTTTCCCTGCAAGTTCACAGCACTTTCGACAAGAACTGCTGGGTGCGCGTGTGGCGTGGATGATTCAGCACCTGCTCGCTGCTGCCCTGTTCGACAATTTTGCCATCGACCATAAACACCACCTGATCCGCCACTTCCCGGGCGAACCCAATCTCGTGCGTCACCACAACCAGCGTGGTTCCCGACTGCGCCAGTGCTTTGATGACATCCAGAACTTCGCCTACCAGTTCAGGATCCAGCGCTGAAGTGGGTTCATCAAACAGCATAACGCGTGGATTTAGCGCCAGCGCACGGGCAATAGCGATACGCTGCTGCTGACCGCCGGAGAGATGACGCGACCAGGCATCGGCTTTATTACGCAGGCCAACGGCATCAAGCAGAGTTAATGCCCGCTCGGTGGCGGCTTTACGCGATGCCAGACCGTGCGCAATGGGCGCTTCAATCAAATTCTCCAGCACCGTTAAGTGCGGAAACAGATTAAAATTCTGGAATACATAGCCGACGTTAACGCGCTGGCGCAAAATTTCCGCCTCTTTCAGCTCATACAGCCTGTCTCCCTGCCGACGATAACCAATGTAATCGCCATCGATTTGAATAAACCCTTCATCGACGCGCTCCAGATGGTTGATCGTCCGCAAGAGTGTGGATTTCCCTGAACCGGACGGGCCAAGAATAACCGTTACCGTTCCGGGAGGGATCTCCAGCGACACATTATCCAGCGCTTTGTGGCGACCGAAGTATTTGCTGACGCCGGTAATGGAAATATGGCCTTCAGGCGAGTGGGACATGGACGGCCTCCTGCTGCGGACGTTGACGGTTGCGTTTTTCTGCACGGCTCACCCGGGCGGTATTGATTGCTGAACGTCGCTCGCTGCGGGCCAGCGCGCGTTCGACCAGGTGCTGAATTAACGACAGGACGCTGGTGATCACCAGATACCACACCGCACCCACCATCAACAGCGGGATCACTTCCTGCGTGCGGTTGTAGATCATCTGGATGGTGTAGAACAGCTCTGGCATTGCCAGCACGTATACCATCGCCGTCCCTTTCGCCAGACTGATGATTTCATTGAAGCCAGCAGGCAAAATGGTGCGCAGCGCCTGCGGCAGAATAATTCGCAGCGTACGTCGCCATGCGGGTAAGCCCAGCGCTGCCGCTGCCTCGTACTGGCCGTGGTCAACTCCTAAAAATCCACCACGAATAATTTCAGCGGTATAGGCGCTTTGCACCAGCGTCAGGCCAACCACTGCGGTGGAAAACTGGCCGAGCACATTGATGGTCTCAAAACTGCCCCATTGAATGGGAGTAAACGGAATACCAATCGCCAGCGTGTCGTACAAATAGGAGAAGTTGTACAAAACGATGAGCACCACAATCAGCGGTAACGAACGAAACAGCCAGATGTATCCCCATGCCAGACCGTTCAGCAACCAGGAAGATGAAAGTCGTGCCAGCGCCAGCAGACCACCGATGATAATACTCAACAGCGTACCGATAAGCGTCAGTAGCAGAGTTTGCCCAAGGCCGGACAAGATAACCGGATCAAAGAACCAACGGGCAAACACGCCCCATTCCCAGCGCGGATTAAACGCCACGGACTGGATAATCACCGCCAGGACAAACAAGGCAATGACTGCTCCTGCGGTGCGCATAGGATAGCGCGCCGGTACGACTTTAATACTCTCCGTCGTTTTCATCTTCTCTCCTCAGGCTATTCTGGCCTGACCGGCGATGGTCAACAGTTTGGTAAAGCGCAGCCGGCCATCAAACGGTGGCAGGCTGTACTCTTCGGGATCGCGCGCTGTATCAAATTGCGGATCGTAGCCCTGGCTTAAATAAAGTCGCACGGCCTCCGGCTGGCGAAATCCCGTGGTCAGATAAATCCGGCTGTAGCCCGCCAGCAGCGCCCTGCGTTCCAGCTCCTGCACCACGCGCGCCGCCAGCCCCTGCTGGCGCAGGCTGCTTTTCGTCCAGATGCGCTTAATCTCGGCGGTGTCTTTGTCGTAAGGTTTGTAGGCCCCGGTGGCGATAATCTCGCCGCTGCGTTCCAGTACCACGAAAAGTCCCTGCGGTGCCAGATACCATTCGGTCAGCTCCACTTCAGCGTCGCGAGAAAAATAATCGCCATAGCGGGCGGCATATTCACCGAACAGACCGTTCAAAATTGGCTGCAGCTCGCTGGCTTCAGGTGAGACCACGCGAAATTGATCGCTCACGATGACCTCCTTAGTCGCCTAAACCGGCCGGGTTGATTTCAGATTGCGGAATACGTTCCACCCCTTCTCCCCAGCGGTTCAGCACCTTGTCATAGTCGCCGTTGCCAATTACGCCGTTGAGGGCGGTTTGTACCGGCAGAACCAGACCGCTGTCCTTTTTCAGCGTCACAGCGATGTGTGCCGCTTTTGGCCAACCGCCATCAACGCTGCCCACCCGTTGCGTTTTACCGTTGAGTGCAGCTTTCCACGCGCCGATAACGTTAGGACCGAAGTAAGCATCGGCGCGGCCTGACTGCAGAGCCAGGGTTTGCGCGGCATCATCTTTGGTATACACCGGCGTAAACGGCTGCAACCCTTTCTTCACGTTCTCATCGTTCCAGGCGAGCAGGATGGCTTCCTGATTTGTCCCCGAACCGACGATGATGCGCAGACCGGCGATATCTTCTGCCTGCTCGATTTTCTTCAGCTTACTGCCGGTTTTGACATAGAAGCCAAGGGAGTCCTTACGATACGTCGCGAAATCGAATTTCTCTTTGCGGGCTTTGGTGACGGTAATATTGCTGATCGCGGCATCATATTTGCCGGACGTGACGCCCAGCGGCCAGTCTTCCCATGACGTGGGCACGACGTTGAGTTCCAGCCCCAGACTATCTGCCACCAGACGAGCGATGTCCGCCTCGCTGCCGATCAGTGTCTTATTGTCATCGGCAAAGACGGTCAGCGGCGGCTGGCTTAACCCGGCAATCGCCACGGTGAATTTACCCGGCACGGCCAGGTGCAGGTTCGCGGGCAACTGCGCAATCGCCTGCGGATTTTTTGCCGTATTGATTGGCGTTTTATTGGCTTCCAGGCTTACGCCCGTACCGTTAATAGTCACATCATTTGCCCAGACGTTAGCGCTGAAAGCCAGTGACAGCGCGAGGAAGACTGATTTTTTCTGCATAGCGTTTTTCTCTTATTGTGTGAATTGGTTTGCAGGTGTCGCGAGTCCCAGGCTTGCGCGCAGGGTCGTACCGGGATATTCATGGCGGAACAGGCCACGCGCCTGAAGCACGGGGACAACCTGTTCGACAAAACGTGGGAAGGTATCTGGTGTTCCCCCCTGGATGATAAAACCGTCTGCGGCTTTTTCGTCGAACCACTGCTGAAGACCATCGGCAACCTGTTGCGGCGTACCGCTGAAACGTGGGCGTGGACTGGCCGCTTCCAGAGCAACCTGGCGTAGTGTTAAGCCACGCTCACGCGCGTTGCGTTTGATCTCATCAGTCGTACTGCGAAAGCTGTTTTGTCCAAGGGAACCCAGATCCGGGAACGGTGCGTCCAGTGGATATTGGGCGAAATCATGATGTTCAAAGTAGCGGCCCAGGTAGTTCAGCGCGTCGGTAATAGAGACCAGCGCAGCGGTAGTCTGATACTGCTGCTCAACATCCTCAGCGCTGTCGCCAACAATCACGCTGACGCCCTGGAATATATGCAGTTGTTCGGGATGTCGCCCGGCGTAGGCCAACTGGCTTTTTACATCCTGATAGAACTCTTTGGCCTCCGCCAGCGACTCCTGATGGGTAAAAATAGCATCGGCATGCTGCGCCGCTAATTTCTTACCATCCTGTGAAGCGCCCGCTTGAAATATAATTGGACGGCCTTGTGGCGTGCGCCCAATATTTAACGGCCCTGCGACCTGAAAATAATCTCCATGATGGTTAAGCGTGTGCAGTTTTTGCGGATTAAAAAACTCTCCGCTTGCCTTATTACGGGTAAAAGCATCATCTTCCCAGGAATCCCACAGTCCTTTCACTACCTGTAAATATTCATCGGCGATACGATAACGCAGGGCATGTTCTGGATGCTGGGCACGGGAATAGTTCTTTGCCGAACCCTCCAGAGGTGATGTGACCACGTTCCATCCGGCTCGCCCCTGGCTGAGATGATCAAGGCTGGCGAACTGCCGTGCGGTAGTAAACGGCTCGCTGTATGACGTGGATACCGTGCCAACCAATCCCAGATTTTGGGTAATGCTGGCCAAAGCAGATAATACCGTCAGCGGCTCAAAGCGATTTAAAAAGTGTGGGATTGATTTTTCATTAATATACAGACCATCGGCGACAAAAATAAAATCCAGCTTCCCTTTTTCCGCAATAAGCGCCGTCTCTTTGACAAAATCAAAATTAATACTGGCATCGGCCTGTGCCGCCGGATGACGCCATGCGGACATATTTCCCGCTGCGCCATGCAGAATAGTGCCGAGCCGTAGTTGCCGATTTTCAGCCATAATAACCCCTACCCAACAGGTAAACTTAAAGATGTGCGAATGCCGTTTTTGCTAACTGTGCAAAGTAATGCGCGGCAGGTTCAATTAAACGTTCGTCCGGATTGAAGCCCGGGTGATGTAATCCGTATTCACTGGCGCTGCCAATACTGACAAATGCGCCAGGCGTATTTTGCAGATAGACGGCAAAATCCTCGCCGCCCATATGCAGGTCGGCATGATGGGTGGTGTAGCCTGATTGTTTCGCCACGGCGGTGGCGATATCGGCCCAGCGAGCATCGTTTACCAACGCGGTCGGCCCCGCATGCCAGATAACGTCGATTTGTGCGCCAAAGGCGTGGGCAAAACCGGCGGCGATGTCATTAACCCGTGCTTTAACCTGCTGCTGCACCGAAGTCCGGTGCGTTCTGAGCGTCCCTTCCAGCTCAACGGATTCTGGCAACACATTCCATGTATTTCCTCCCTGAATACGGGTCACGCTAAGTACCACTGAATCCAGTGTGTTAACGTCGCGACTGGCAACGCTTTGCAACACCGTGACCAGTTGGCTGGCGAGCAGGATGGCATCTCTGCCTTCATGCGGACGCGCCGCATGTGCGCCCTTGCCATTAATACGCAGCACGAAGCGATCGACGTTGGCATAGAACGCGCCGCCGCGTGTGGCAAATTCCCCCACTGGTAAACCTGGCTCATTGTGCATGCCAAAAATAGCCGCAACGTTGTGCAGCGCACCGGCGCGGATCAGCGTTTTTGCGCCACCGAAACTCTCTTCAGCAGGCTGAAACAAAATACGTACTCGCCCCGGTAAGTGTGTTTCCTGTTGTTTAAGCAGCAGCGCGGCGCCCAGCATGACGCTGGTGTGGACGTCATGCCCGCAGGCATGCATCACTCCCGGTGTGAGGGAGCGAAACGGCACATCGGCGCTTTCTTCTATCGGTAGCGCATCGATATCCGCTCGCAGCGCGATGACATCTTCTCCCTGCCCGATTTCCGCGACCAGACCGGTTTTCAGGTCGAACGGCAAAATCTCGACGTCCGCTGCGTGCAGCCAGGCGTGAATGCGCGCCGTCGTTGCCGACTCTTGCAGGGAAAGCTCCGGGTGCTGGTGTAATTCACGACGCCAGTTGATAAGCGTTGAGGCCAGAGTCATCAGAGCACCTCCACGGCGTTATGGGCTTGCGCCAACAACCGCAGCGATGTCAGACGCGCGTGACCTTCCGCGACTGGCGTGTCGATAATGAACTCCTCAATGCCAAATTGCGTATGCAGGGCATTCAGCTTTGCCATCACCTCCTGAGCCGTGCCGTGTAACAACGCCTGCTCACGACGCGCGATTTTGCGTGGCGGACTGCCGGCCTGCGCGGCGAATGCCAGCGCCTGCTCTTCGCTGGCTACCGTGACACGTTGACCATTCTCCAGCTCCACGCCCCAGATTTGCACGTTTTCCGCAAGCTGCGCGGCGGTATCGTTACTGTCAGCCACAATCACCTGGACGGCAACTATCGTCGGACGTGCGCTGTGGGTCTGCCAGAAGGACAAAACGTCACGCAATAACGCGCGGTCACCGTTGAGGTGTGCCGCAAAGATAAAATGCCAATTGAATTGCGCTGCTAACTGTGCGCTTTGCACACTGGCTCCCAGGACAAATCCTTCCGGCGGTATCGGTGGGATTGGCGTCGGAAATACCGTTTCCCCGCTTTCCGTACCGCTCAGCGTCAGCCAGTCGTTAAGCTGGGAAAGTTGGTCGGCAAAACGGCCTTTTTCATCCTGATGCACTCCTTGCTGTAGTGCCTGAGTCGACAGTGGTAAGCCGCCAGGGGCTTTCCCTACGCCGAGATCGACACGCCCGGGTGCCAGCGAGGCCAGAAGATTGAAGTTTTCCGCCACTTTGTACGGGCTGTAATGTTGCAGCATCACGCCACCGGAGCCAACGCGAATACGCTGGGTTTGCCCGAGGATCCAGGCAATCACCAGCTCCGGTGATGGGCTGGCCAGCTGTGGTGTATTATGGTGTTCCGCGATCCAGAAACGATGGTATCCCCACTCTTCTGCCCGCTGCGCCAGACGCAACGTCCGGGCAAGCGCCATCGCGGCGGTTTCACCTTCCCCGAGGGGGCTTTTATCCAGAATACTCAGGCGATATGACATGTTACGGGCCTATGCTTGTTAACATGTCATTATTATTAAATTATCAGATAACCATGCAGAAACATTTAATTCACATTTGCTCAGCTAAAAAGTAGATAACCAGCCCTGACGCTGTCAGGGTTAAAATTCGGATCGCCTTGTACTGGTCGGAACACGAAACTGAAAACACGCGGAATGTATGGCCTACAAAATATAATAGGGGCGTTGGTCTCATGGGAATAACATCCAAATCATTTCATGCCAGTTTTCTTTTTGCGAAAACGTTTTTTAACGCGATTTACGTTAAGTCAGGTTAAATGACTTAAAACGTTATGCGGTTGTATAAAATGTTTCAGTTTTATGACCCTGAATGAATATTCCACAGAGATTTTTTAATTTAAATACTTCCACAGAAATGATGATTAGTAGAGAATGCAGCGTTTCTTATTAAAACGGTTTAAAACGGCTTTTTAATATTCCTCCCGATTTTATTGCGGGAATTTTTGTATGGATTATGCATATCATTATGGGGCCTCTATGAAAAGTAACATGCCCGTTACACAAATTGAGCACGCACTTAACGACAAAGCGACGCTGCTTTCAACGACGGATAAAGAAAGTCATATTACCTACGCTAATTCTGCTTTTATCGATGCCAGCGGATTTAACGAAGATCAATTAATGGGCGAAGCGCATAATATTATTCGCCATCCTGACATGCCTCCCGCTGCATTCGCCGATATGTGGTACACGCTACAGCAGGGAGACAGCTGGACGGGTATGGTGAAAAACCGCCGCCAAAATGGTGACCATTACTGGGTTCGCGCCAACGTTACGCCGGTCTGGCACAATGAAAAACTCACCGGTTACATCTCCGTGCGTACCGTTCCTTCGCGTGATGAAATAACTCACAGCGAAAGTTTATACCAAAAAATGAATAGTCAGCAGTTTAAAGGCTTTCGACTTTTTAAAGGGATTATCATTCGTCGCGGCTTATTGGCATGGACTTCCATGTTTAAATGGCTGAATATCAGCCAGCGCGTCAATTATTCTTTAGGGGTGACGGCCCTGCTCGCTTTGTTATTTATCTTCGCCCCGTTTAATCCATTTATTCAGTCGGGTGGCTTGCTGGTGTTATTTCTGGCGCTGGCTATTTACCTTAAGTATCAAATTTGTCAGCCAGTTAATACGCTCCTGACGCAAATGAAGAAAGTGGTGTCCGGACGTAAACCTGATAACTGTCATTTAAATCGGGTGGATGAGATCGGAATGCTAATGCGACTGGTTAATCAGTCCGGGCTTAATCTGAATTCTCTGGTCGATGACGTCAGTACGCAAATTTCCGGTATTCGCGCTATCAGTCAGCGGGTGTCAAAAGAAGGTACGGCGCTGCATCAGCGTTCAGAAGAAACCTCTGCCGACCTGCAACAAACCGCTGCGGCCATTGAAGAAATTGGTAGCGCGGTACAACAAACCGCTGAGACGGCGGCACATACCATGACCATGGCCGATAAAACCAGCGCCAACGCTGCAGAAGGCGGCGATATCATGAAACAAACTATCGCCATGATGCAGGCGATATCGCGTGACAACGGGCAGATCGTTGACATCATTGGCGTGATCGACAGCATCGCCTTTCAGACCAATATTCTGGCGCTCAATGCCGCGGTTGAAGCCGCGCGAGCCGGGGAATCCGGGCGTGGCTTCGCCGTTGTCGCGGCAGAAGTCCGCAATCTGGCCCAACACTCGGCGTCTGCGGCAAAAGAGATCAAACAGCTTATTGAGAAGAACGTCGCCAATGTTAATAGCGGCGTCAAAATGGTGGAGCAAACGGAAACGCATCTCACCGGGATGATTGGGGATGTACTGCAGATGTCGATGATGATCAAAGACATTAGTCTGGCCACGCGTGAGCAAACCCAGGCTTTGGATCTGATTAACGATTCAATTTCACGCGTTGGCACCATGACACACAATAATGCCGAGATGGTGGAGCGCGTCACCGACGCCACCGCCGATCTGACCCAGCGTTCATCACGCTTACAGCAGGCCGTTCAGGTCTTTGGCGTATCGGCATAACGTTACGGCGCTTATTGGGTGAATGTCTCGATAAGCGCACTCCTCTACATGGGGCTCTACGCCGGAACCGCCGAAATTTCCGGTCCGTTGCTTTTAGTGATCTTTCGGTACCTCAATGACTCCATCAGCAATGCCCTGAGCCAGCCTTTCGATCCATTTTGCAAAGCGAAATATCCAGGGTATTGCAGGCATCTGGACTTTTGAAGCGCTGTCCATCACCCGTTTAAAGGCATCCATATAGTCATAACAGCCCTGCAATAATTGAGCATCACCATTATCATGAACTATCTTCGCTAACTGCTGTTGTTCAGCAGTTAAGTCGATCATTTTCTTTCCTCCTTTGGTGCCCCTCGTCATCAGGCACAACAACGATCGTTCCATGAGTCTCGATAGATAATATTACCCTCCATATACTTCCAGGTAATCGCCTCATAACGCAACTCGAGCGTTTCAAGGTGAGTACTACTCATACCGTTAGGTGACAGGTATGGCGCAACCGTTGTGAACTTGACGTTTTCCAGAATGATATTGAAATACTCCGCCTCGATGCCCGATTCCAGGATACGGTACATCTTGATTGTCGCCTTCTTCATGGTTCGGCCTTCACAGACAGCGCGGTACAGGAGCGGTGTTGTCTGATCAAATTCCTTCACTATCGTGATCGGGCTATGAACGCGCGTCCCTGTAAGTTTGCCCCAATTGGGGTCTACTGGAATGGTTACGCCGTGCGAAAATGATTTTAATTCGATGGAACCCAAACGCAGGGGCATTAAACAACTGCCAACAATCGGCGATCCATTTTCATCTTCAAGCCATAAATGAGCGGGAGTAGACATATAATTTCCTTATCAGTGATGATTTAAGTAACTGTGATATTAACGCTGTCACCATTTACAGTAACGCGTGAAAATAACAATCATAACTATGGCGAATACGCCTGTAGGCCAGACAGGGCTGTCAGGGAAAAAATATCCCTGGAGCAATGCGAAAATAATCGTAAAAATGACAGGTCCGTACAGCGATGATAAAAACCTGAGCTGCCACAGTAGAAATTTCTTTAGTGATCGAATCATGGTTATCTGATCATCCGGGTGATGATATGTGCTATACCGGAATCAGATGACCATTGCGCTTCAATTGCGCCCGCGCGCTCAAATACCGGTTCAATCAGGAAATACATCATATCCAGTTGTTGCATGTAAAGTGCAGAGTAATAAGCTGGATACTGGACGTGTAGACGACGAGCACTATCCGCCGCTTTCTGAACCAAGCCGTACGTGGCCACAACCCCCGCAGTCGTACCCGCTGCACGTCCCGTAAGAGCACTGAGTTGCATACTTAGATGCAATCCGATACGGACGCTGGTAGCGACCGCTAAAGCGTACCCCGCACCGGTAAGGGTGCTGGCCGCGATATGAACATTTACAGCCATAAGTGCTTTTTTAATATGCTCTAATTGGGCATTAGTTTTGTATTTGAATACTTCTTCAAAGTAGACACGAAGCATTTCATAGACAACGTCACCATGCTGGATAATGCGAATAACAGCATTCCTGAAGCGCAGATCCTCCGTTTTTTGCTGCTGGCAAACATCATTATATTCATCGGTAAAGCAGGACGTGTAATACAGCAGACGGGTAGCGCCCTTTCCCAAGGTTTCAACTTGATTTGTAACCTGCTGACCGACGGCAGAAACTGCATGATCGAGCTTTAATGCAAGGATCCTGTTAGCCTGTAGGTAACTGATGACTTCATTGTTGTTGTACATAACCGCTCCATGCTAATTTCATTACATCCAGTTTTTCATTACTTTTCTCGGGAAAGCGTCCGATAAAAGGATTCGTCAGCATATAAAAAATGCCTGATCCAGCCTGCGGGCAGATTGTTCTGGACCTTATCACACGCGAAAAAAGCAATCTTGATCGCATCGTCGCCACGCCGGGGCTGAAGGAAATGACGCAGGGAACGCTGATCCGCAAGTTATGTACATATACAACGGCCAACCCGACAAGACAGGCGATATTTGAATACGATCGGCTGGTTCGCAGTATTTACACGCTGAAGTATCTGCGTGACCCGCAGTTGTAACGCAATATCCGTCGCTCCCAGAATCGCGTTTAATCTTATCACCAGTTACGTGCATCAGTCGCCAAAGTCGGCGGTAAGAAAGAGTTAACAGGGAAAAATGATACTGAAACGGACATCAGTACCCAGTGTGGGCGATTGATCTCCAATGCGATCATTTATTACAACTCCGTGTTCCTGTCACGTTTGCTGGAGAGACTGGAAGCCGAAGATAATACCAAAGGCGTCGAGGCGCTGACCCGGATATCACCGATGGCCTGGCAGCACATTTTACTGAACGGGCATTACACCTTCCAGAGCAGCAATGAACTTATCGATCTGGATACTCTTGTTGCCGGACTTAAACTGGGTTTCGGCGGTTCCGGCGTAGAACCTCTACAGGTATAAACGCCCTTCTCCTTTACTGGCTGAATCGAGGCCACACCGCGCCAGTACTGGCTGCATAAAAATGCTGAATTCTTGTTATCGGGGCTTTGCGGAACCAATCAATTGAATGTAGGATGCTCGGCCGGCAGTTTTCCCCCGTAACACAATGAAGGGTAAGGCTGTTTTCGCCGCAGCAGGTGCGGCAAAAAGGATGTTGTATTTTTGTCAGGTCAACAGGAATCGTAATGAACACAAACAACACGCAAGCCGCGGAACAACATGCGGCGAAACGACGCTGGTTGAATGCTCACGAAGAGGGGTATCACAAAGCGATGGGCAATCGACAGGTACAAATGATCGCCATTGGCGGCGCAATTGGTACCGGGTTGTTTTTAGGGGCAGGCGCACGCCTGCAGATGGCCGGCCCTGCTTTGGCGCTGGTCTATCTGGTATGCGGTATTTTTTCGTTCTTTATACTGCGCGCGCTCGGCGAACTGGTTTTACATCGCCCTTCCAGCGGTAGCTTCGTTTCCTACGCCCGTGAATTTTTAGGTGAGAAAGCCGCCTATGTGGCTGGCTGGATGTACTTCATCAACTGGGCGATGACCGGCATTGTCGATATCACCGCGGTGGCGTTGTATATGCACTACTGGGGCGCGTTTGGCGACGTGCCGCAGTGGGTGTTCGCCCTCGGCGCGCTGGCTATTGTCGGCACCATGAACATGATCGGCGTGAAGTGGTTCGCGGAGATGGAGTTTTGGTTTGCGCTGGTTAAGGTACTGGCAATTGTGATTTTCCTGGTGGTAGGTACCGTTTTTTTAGGTACCGGAAAGCCGCTGGATGGTAACGCCACGGGTTTTCACCTGATTACCGACAACGGCGGCTTCTTCCCGCATGGCCTGTTGCCTGCGCTGGTACTGGTACAGGGTGTGGTTTTCGCCTTTGCCTCTATTGAACTGGTGGGTACCGCCGCCGGTGAGTGCAAAGATCCGCAAACGATGGTGCCGAAAGCAATCAATAGCGTTATCTGGCGTATTGGTCTGTTTTATGTTGGTTCTGTCGTGCTGCTGGTTCTGCTACTGCCCTGGAACGCCTATCAGGCGGGGCAAAGCCCGTTTGTGACCTTCTTTTCCAAACTGGGCGTGCCGTACATTGGCAGTATCATGAATATTGTGGTGCTCACCGCTGCGCTTTCCAGCCTTAACTCAGGGCTGTACTGCACCGGGCGTATTTTACGCTCCATGTCGATGGGCGGTTCGGCACCGAAATTCATGGCTAAAATGAGCCGTCAACAGGTGCCCTGGGCCGGGATCCTCGCCACGCTGGTCGTGTATGTCGTCGGGGTATTCCTGAACTATCTGGTGCCGTCACAGGTGTTTGAGATCGTGTTGAACTTCGCGTCACTGGGCATTATTGCGTCGTGGGGATTTATCATGGTCTGTCAGATGCGTCTGCGCCGGGCCATAAAAGAAGGTAAAACGGCAGACGTCAGCTTTAAACTGCCGGGCGCACCGTTTACCTCGTGGTTAACGCTGCTGTTCCTGCTGAGCGTACTGGTATTGATGGCGTTTGACTATCCAAACGGCACCTATACCATCGCGTCATTACCGCTGATTGCCATCCTGCTGGTCGCGGGCTGGTTCGGCGTGCGTAAACGCGTTGCAGAGATCCACCGCACCGCGCCATAACGGCAGAAGGCCTGACAGGTTAATCCTTCAGGCCTTCTTTTTTAGTTCGCTTCAATCAACTGCGCTACGTCGTTGCTGTTAATTTCCCGCGCATTCCCATCCTGATCGGTATAGCTGGTCATTCCCGTGTCTTTATCCAGTTTTGGCTTACCCTGGGTGGTGATGGTTTGTCCGCTTTTGGTCGTCATGACGTAATCGGTGGTGCATCCTGCCAATGTAAACAGCATTACGCCTGCACAAAGACAGATAAATGGCTTTTTCATGGTATTCCCGTGTTATTCAGTTAGCCGTTGAGGGCGTAGTGTAAGTCCCTGAAGTGGGTCAGGCTACTGGCCGGGTGTAACGAGGCGTATCGGGGGATTTAGAGAAGTGACAGGAGGGGTTTCCCCCTCCGGTTAATTACAGCGCAATACGAATAACATCGTCCGGCTGGGTGGCTTCCTGCTCGCGGGTGGACTTCTGTTTCACGCTCACGTACAGGGTTTTACCGTCGGCGGAGAGCGCCAGGCTATTCGGGAATGTTGGGGTCTCGAACGTTTTAACGACTTTATAGCTTTTCGCGTCGATCACGCTCACTTTGCCGGCCTGACGATGGGTCACGTAGGCCTCGTTACGCGCCGGGTTAAACAGCACGGCCAGGGATTCCGGCGCGGCGACTTTTGCCAGGACGTTGCCATTACGGGTGTCGATTACCAGCACTTCCGCCGCTTTAGAGTCGGTGACAAAGGCGCGGTTGCCCGCCGTGTCCAGGCTCAGGTTGATGAAGAAATGCTCTTTTCCATCATCCAGCAGCTTTTTACGGCTGAGAATTTTGTTGGTGGTGGTATCGATGGTGATGAATTCACCGTCCGCATTGGCGGTGTACAGGCGTTTAGCCTTGCTGTCGACAGCCAGAGCGGTGCTCATTTTGCCGGTATTTTGAATGGTGTCCTTCAATTTAATGGCATCACCGTCCACCACCCAAATCACGCTCTCTTTACCAATACCGCTAATGTATACCGTGTTGGTGGCGTCATCAGCGACCAGCTCACGCGGCTGCAGTGGGCGAACGTCTTCAGAACGCTTACGCGCATCCAGCACCAGACGTCCTTTCACCGCGCCCGTTTTGGCATCCATTGCCGTCACCGCGCTGTTTACCGTGTTGCCGAACCACAGCGTTTGCGTGGCGTTGTTGATGGTGGCGCCAAACGGTTTGAGATCGTTATGAATAACCTGAGTCACTTCGAGGGTGACCGGGTCAAGACGGTAAACCACCCCGCCGGTATCCAGTTTGCGGCTCTGCGAAGTCGCCAGCCACAGCGCGTTCTCTTGCTGACTGTATGCCATTTCATAGGCGCCTTTGCCCACGGCTTTGCGCAGCAGTTCTTCTGCAGCCTGCGTAGTAAAAGATGATGCAACGAGCAGTGAACCTAACAGTAAAGAACCACGCAGACGCGGCGAAAACAGATGACGTAAAGACATGACGACTCCCTTTGATAAATTCGTTTGTTACTGCTTCACATAGCTTCAATGAGCAAAATCATGGTTTTGCCCTTTTTAAGAATGAGAATAGTAATCATTATTTATCTCAAAGTGGAGCACTTCTTCACATATTGACTACAATCGTTGTCATTGCCCGAAAAATTAGCGCAATTCAGCAGCGCTAAAATTCATCTTTTATAAAAAAATTCACGCGCTTATCGCCGGTGTTACGGCGTAAGCATCATTAACTGGCCTTGTTCATGACGATTTTTGCAGCCCGCTACACTGCACTTCCTGTTTCTTTACTGCCTGTCTTCCTCTCGCCTTATGCCGTGGCAGAAAGTGAGATAAACGATCAAACGTTGATCGTTAGCGCGTCACCACAGTCCGTTTCTGAACTGGACACCCCTGCCGCCGTCAGCGTCGTTGACGGAGAAGATATGCGTCTGGCAACGCCGCGAATTAATCTGTCTGAATCCCTGACCAGCGTCCCTGGGCTACAGGTGCAAAATCGGCAAAACTACGCCCAGGATCTCCAGTTGTCGATTCGCGGATTTGGTTCGCGAACCACTTATGGCATCCGCGGCATTCGTTTGTATGTCGACGGGATCCCGGCAACCATGCCGGATGGGCAGGGTCAAACATCCAACATTGATATCAGCAGCGTACAAAATATTGAGGTTTTACGCGGCCCCTTCTCTGCTCTGTATGGCAATGCGTCTGGTGGAGTGATAAATGTCAGCACTGAAACGGGACATGAGCCGCCAACCATTGAAGCCAGCAGTTATTACGGCAGTTTTGGCAGTTGGCGCTACGGGTTAAAAGCAACGGGCGCACTGGGCGATGGCACACAGCGAGGGGATGTGGATTACACCGTTTCCACAACCCGGTTTACTACCCATGGTTATCGCGATCGCAGCAGCGCCCAAAAAAATCTGGCCAATGCCAAACTGGGCGTGCGCATGGACGATACGAGCAAACTAACCCTGATTTTCAATAGCGTAGAGAGTAAAGCTGACGATCCTGGTGGTCTTACCGAGTCGGAGTGGCAGGCCAATCCGCAGCAATCTCCCCGCGCTGAGCAATACAACACGCGAAAAACCATCAAGCAGACCCAGGCGGGGTTGCGCTATGAACGCCAGCTTAGCGCGAAGGATGATATCAGCATCATGACCTATGCGGGGGAGCGTGAAACCACTCAGTATCAGTCGATCCCGATGGCCCCGCAGTTAAAACCCTCTCATGCCGGAGGCGTTATTACCCTGCAACGTCATTATCAAGGGATAGACAACCGCTGGACTCACCGTGGCGAACTGGGCATACCCGTGACCTTCACCACCGGTCTGAATTACGAAAACCTGAGCGAAAGCCGTAAAGGCTACAACAACTTTCGCCTTGATGATGGCGTGCCAGAATATGGTCAGAAAGGCGACTTACGACGTAACGAACGTAACCTGATGTGGAATGTCGATCCCTATCTGCAAACCCAGTGGCAATTAACGCAGAAACTCTCGCTGGATGCCGGGGTTCGCTACAGTTCGGTGTGGTTTGATTCTAACGATCGCTATATTACGCCTGGTAACGCAGATGACAGCGGTGACGTCAGCTATCACCAGTGGTTACCTGCCGGATCGTTAAAATACGCCATCACCGATGCCTGGAACGTCTACCTGGCCGCGGGACGCGGGTTCGAAACGCCCACCATCAACGAGTTGTCTTATCGCTCCGACGGCCAAAGTGGGATGAATTTTGACCTACAGCCTTCCACAAACGATACCGTGGAAATCGGCAGTAAAACGCGTATCGGCGATGGGCTGTTTACCGCAGCGCTATTCCAGACCGATACCGATGACGAGATCGTGGTTGACAGCAGTAGCGGCGGGCGGACAACCTACAAAAACGCTGGAAAAACTCGCCGTCAGGGAGGTGAGTTATCCTGGGACCAACGCTTTGCCGCAAGCTGGCGCGTAAAAGCTGCATGGACCTGGCTGGATGCGACCTACCGCAGCAACGTCTGTGGCGATCAAAACTGCAACGGCAACCGCCTGCCTGGCATTGCGCAAAACATGGGATTTGCTTCGCTGGGCTACGTGCCTGATGAAGGTTGGTATGCGGGAACTGATGTTCGTTATATGAGCAACATTATGGCCAATGATGAAAATACGGCGCAAGCCCCGTCCTATACCGTAGTGGGTTTAAATACCGGCTATAAATTTTATTACCGCAGTCTGATGATCGACCTGTTCGGTCGGGTGGATAATCTGTTTGATAAGTCCTACGTCGGTTCGGTGATAGTGAATGAGGCAAATGGTCGATATTACGAACCGGCGCCAGGACGAAACTATGGCGTAGGGATTAATCTGGCCTGGCGTTTTGAGTAACACTGGCGGGAATGACTCCCGCCATCCGTTTTACGCATCGTCTGCAAGACGAATCACCACTTTACCGAAGTTTTTGCCGGTCAGCAGGCCGATAAAGGTCTGCGGCGCATTTTCCAGACCGTCGGTGATTTGCTCGCGGTAATGGATTTTGCCCTCTTTAACCCAGCGCCCCATCTCCCGCTGAAACTCCTGAATGCGGTGACCATAATCCTGACCAATGATAAAGCCCTGCATCCGAATTCGCTTTTTCAGCAGCGTTGCCATCAGCAAAGGTAATCTATCGGGTCCGCCTGGAAGCGATGTGGCGTTGTAACCGCTGACCAGTCCGCACAGCGGAATGCGCGCAGAGGTATTGAGCAATGGCAGAACGGCGTCAAATACCTTACCGCCAACGTTTTCGTAGTAAATATCGATCCCCTGCGGACAGGCTTTTGCCAGCTGTTGCGCAAAATCTTGTGCATGGTGATCGAGGCAGACATCAAAGCCCAAGACCTCGGTGGCATGTCGGCATTTCTCTGCCCCGCCTGCAACCCCGATCACCCGGCAGCCTTTGAGCTTACCAATCTGCCCTACCGTTGCGCCAACCGGGCCGGTGGCGGCGGCCACAACCAGCGTTTCCCCCGCTTTTGGCTGACCAATATCCAGCAGCCCCATATAAGCAGTAAATCCTGGCATCCCCATCACTCCCAGCGCCCAGGAGGGATGTTCAGGATTATCGCCAAGCTTCACCAGCCCGTTACCGTCGGAGATGTCATAGTCCTGCCAGCCGCTGTAGCTCAGCACCCACTCGCCTGGCTGGTAATCAGGATGGTTGGATGACACCACGCGACTCACGGTCCCGCCAACCATCACGCCGCCAATCTCTACCGGCGGGGAGTAAGACGGCTCATCGCTCATGCGTCCACGCATGTAGGGATCGAGGGAAAGAAAAATGGTGCGCAGCAAAACCTGGCCTTCACCCGGCGTTGCCACCTCATCGTCTTCAAGACGGAAGTTTTCCGGGACCGGCGCGCCATGCGGGCGGGAAGCCAGTACCCAGCGGCGATTGCGATTAGTCTGTTGACCCATGATGTGCTCCTCTGCTTTTGGCATGATTACATCAATAGTAGCAGCCTGCGTCCGCCAGTTAGCTGACGACATGATTTAACCGCACAACCAGGTAAACGCAGGGGTGTGCGGTTTCATTGATAAACCGACAATCATTCGGCGGGCCAAGCTCCAGGCAATCACCAGCCCGCATTTCATGACGCACTTCCCCTTCCACAAAGACCAATTCCCCCTGCTGTAGCCAGATAAGTTGTCTTGCCTGCACGTAGGAAGAGGCTGGCATCGGGATATCGCTTCCGGCGGGCAATTCTATCTGCACCAGATCAATAGGCAGATCGCTGCGCGGTGAAACGTGGCGGCGCAGATAGTGGCTTTGCGGGTCGTGCCAGACCGGCTGATCAGCGAAGCGCAGCAGCTTGCCCTCCTGCATTTCGGCCCGCGCCATCAGCATAGACATGCTGATACCAAAGGCACCGGAGAGCCTGCCCAGCAGCGTGGCCGTTGGGCTGCTCTCACCGCGCTCTATTTTATGGATCATCGCCCGCGACACGCCTGCGCGTTCAGCGAGTTCCGTCAGAGACCAGCCGCGAGACTCCCGCTCAATGCGAATTCTTGCACCGATCCGTTGATTTATGCTGTCTTCAATAGTATTCATATTGTAATACTATAGTGAACAATCCCTGAGGTTCAACATGTCCATTCGATTTGCCAGCAAAGAAGATTGTGCCGCCATTGCAGAAATCTACAACCACGCGGTACTGCATACGGCGGCTATCTGGAACGATCAAACGGTCGATGCCGAAAACCGTATCTCATGGTATCAAGCCCGCCAGTTGATGGGCTATCCGGTGCTGGTGAGTGAAGAGAATGGCGTGATTACAGGGTACGCCTCCTTTGGCGACTGGCGTAACTTTGATGGATTCCGTCATACCGTTGAACATTCGGTGTATGTCCATCCTGCTCATCAGGGTAAAGGTCTGGGACGAGCGCTGCTCAGCAGGTTAATAGAAGAAGCCCGCGCGTGCGGCAAGCATGTGATGGTTGCGGGCATTGAGTCTCATAATCAGGCGTCGCTGCATCTGCACAGCACGCTGGGTTTTAAAACCACCGCGCAAATGCCACAGGTTGGCACGAAATTTGGGCGCTGGCTGGATCTGACTTTTATGCAGTTGCAGTTAGACGATCGCCGCGAACCGGATGCCAGCAGATGAACCAGACGCTAACCCTCTCCTTTCTGATTGCCGCAGGTATTGGTCTGGTGGTGCAAAATACCTTGATGGTACGCATCACGCAGACGTCCTCGACGATCCTCATCGCCATGTTACTTAACTCTCTGGTCGGGATCGTGCTGTTTGTCAGCATACTGTGGTTTAAGCAAGGTATGGCGGGGTTTGGGGAACTGGTTTCCAGCGTGCGCTGGTGGACGCTAATCCCTGGCTTGCTGGGATCGTTCTTTGTTTTTGCCAGCATCAGTGGATACCAAAATATGGGTGCAGCAACCACTATCGCGGTGCTGGTGGCCAGCCAGTTAATCGGCGGACTGGTGCTGGATATTCTGCGCAGTCATGGCGTGCCGCTGCGGGCGTTGGTGGGGCCGGTCTGCGGCGCGGTGCTGCTGGTTGTTGGGGCCTGGCTGGTGGCGAGACGTTCGTTTTAATTGCGCTTATCCGGCCTGAACATGCAGGCCGGATAAGGTGTTACCTCGCCATCTGGCCACAACGAATTAAAGGATTGTGCCGCCTTTGGTCAACTGTTCGCGACGGGTTTCCATATCCTCTTTATGCTGACGGCCATGATGTGCGATAGCCGTACGCAAACGCTGTTGCTGGGTGTAACGTTCTTCCCGGCTCAGCACGACATCATCGCTGAGTTCAATCAGCAATTCATTCATATGCGTAATGACGCTCTCTTCAATGGCGGCATCAACACGTGCGCTGACCTCATCCAGATGCGACATAACCTCTCCTTAACTCATTAATTTAATTTTGCTTTTGAAAAATCGCTGCCCATCAGGCTAACGCTGTATCCGCTGACGTTGCTGCGCGTCGCGTAAAACGTTTTCCCGTTTGCCAACGCAATCCACGGAGCCTGCTGGTAGAAAATTTCTTGCGACTGCTGGTAAAGCGCGGCGCGTTCTTCCGGTTTACTCACCAGTTTCGCCTTTTGAACCAGCGAATTATACTCTTTATCGCACCAGCGCGCGGCGTTAGATCCGGTTTTAATGCTGTCACAGCCCAGCAGTACATCGGCGAAGTTGTCCGGATCGCCGTTGTCTGACATCCAACCGAACAACGCGGTGTCATGCTCACCTTTACGCATTCCGGAGAGATATTCGCCCCACTCGTACGACACAATTTTCGCCTTCACGCCAACCTTCGCCCAGTCGCTTTGGATCATCTCGGCAATCCGTCGGGAGTTCGGGTTGTATGGGCGCTGAACCGGCATTGACCACAGCGTCGCTTCAAAGCCGTTTTCCAGTCCCGCCTGTTTCAGCAGATCTTTCGCTTTTTGCGGGTCATAAGCGTAATCCTGCAGATCTTTATTGAACCCCAACATATTCGGCGGAATTGGCGATTTTGCCACCGTACCGGAACCTAAAAAGACGGCATTAATAATGGCCTTTTTGTCTGTCGCGTAGTTAAGCGCCTGACGCACCAGCACGTTATCAAACGGTTTTTTCTCGGTATTAAACGCCAGATACCCGACGTTCAGCGCTTCAACCGAATGCAGCGTCAAATCTTTATTCTTCTTAATCTCGTCAAACTGTACAGGTGCAGGTGCCGGAATTATCTGGCATTCATTGGTTTGCAGTTTCGCCAATCGGGTCTGAACGTTTGGCGTGATTGAGAAGATCAGGTGCTTCGTGGGGACGGCGCCGTCCCAGTAGTTGGGGTTGGCGAGATAGCGGATTTGCGAATCCTGCTTGTACTGCTGCAACACGTATGGCCCGGTGCCAATTGGCCAGTTATCGACGTTTTCCGGAGTGCCTTTTTTCAGCATCACGTCGGCATATTCCGCAGAGAGGATGGAGGCAAAATCCATTCCCCAGTCGGCAAGAAACGCGGCGTTAGGTTCATTAAGGATAAACTGAACGTGATAATCATCGACCTTCTTCACTTCTTTAATCAGTTTATCCAGACCGACATCATTGAAGTATTCGTAGCTTCCCTGAGAAATTTTGTGGTACGGATGATCGGCATCTTTCTGTCGTAATACCGAGAAAACCACGTCATCAGCGTTGAAGTCGCGGGTTGGTTTGAAGAATTTATTACTGTTGAATTTCACGCCCTGACGCAGGGTAAAAGTGTAGGTCTTACCGTCCGGCGAAATCGTCCAGTCCGTTGCCAGAGACGGAACTGGCGTATTTTTTACCGGATCAAAGTTGATGAGTCGGTTGTAGAGCACCTGTGAGCTGGCCACAAACGATGGACCGGAACTGGCGATTTGCGGGTTAAATGACTCTGGCGACGCTTCTGAGCAGTAAATGAGAGTGTCAGTATTGGCCGCGAACGCCGCGCCTGATGGTAAGACGGCGCTGAGCGCCAGCGCGAGTAACGTTTTCCTTGCAATCATGGTTATAAGCCTTCTTATTTTATTATTAACCGGGATATCAGAGCATAGCTGACAAAAACTGACCAATAACAAATCACTATCAGGTTATTCTAATCCGGTGTATTTCGCTGAATAATTCATCACCCTAAGCGAATTAATTTCCCTTAAGTCTTTTTCAAAACGTCAAGATTTTTCCCGGCACTCTATGCCATGAAAATTCGCCCCTTTTTGCCTCTCTTCCACCGTTTGCTCGTTTTTATAAAACGTAAAGTAGATACGTGAAGAAGTCTAAGGGGTAACAACGTGGCAAAAACTCTCTTGCGCAGCGGCAATTTGGATGACTATCAGGCCGTGGGCGGCGGTGGTCAGGCCGTGTTTGATTCAGCATTGCAAATTCGTGAAACGCTTCGTCTGCGTAAACAGCAGGCGATGGTGGATTGTCTGGCGATCCCACAAATTAACGACAACGGCGATCGCGTTGACTGGTATTCGCCGATTGAAGGGAAAGCTGTTGCATGGAAAGCCGCTGATGAAGAGGCCCGTTTTCGTGCGCTGCGCTATCTGGGGAGCACGCTGGAAAATGCGGCGGCGCTGAGCCGTAAAAGTCTGCAATCGGGTAAAACCTCCCTGCAACTGTTTGGCTCACTGCTGGAAAAAGCCATCCAGTTTCCTGGTGAGAATCACGTGTTTCTGGTTGAAGGTAAACCCGTTATTACGTTCTGGGGTTTCATCAATCTGAATGAAAATCCTCGCGACGATGTGCTCGATTGCCTGCGCCTTGCCGATATTCCTCCGGTCGTCACCGTAGCGGAGCCTGAGCCGGAAGAGGAAATCACTGCCCAAATCACCTTCGTCGAGGCCGACGCACCTTTGCTGACTCCAGTCGTTGAGCTACCTAAACCGGCTGAACCTGAACCACAACCCCCGGTCGTTGTTAACGAACCGGAAGTCTCGCCGCCGCTCGCACAGAAGAAACCCGCACGCCGCCTGCCTTTGTGGAGCCTGCCCGTTGCCGCGGTGATCATTGCAGCCATGGTTGGGCCGCTGCTGTGGAAGCAACAGCCCACCCCGCCCGTACCCGCTGTTCCCCCTGCAGACGTCGCTAAGTCAGATATAGCACCGCTGCCAGAACTGACATCTGCACTGCCGTTGCATCGGGCTGAAGTGGTTCCGGCTGCCAAAAAAGAAAAACCTGTCGAGGGACCGGTCGTGATCGCCGCGATTCCGAAAGATGCGCTGGTGATGGATGCCAACCAGATGAAGGCAGGAACGACGCGTTTTCTCAACGGTAACTGGCGCGTAATGGTTGATGTTAAAGATCCGGTTAGCGGTAAAGCGCCGTCGCTGCGCTATCAGATCCAGGCCAATAAAGGCACCGCGCGCGTGGTTCATGGCGACAATATTGTTTGTCGTGCCGAGATTTTCTCCGGTTTGCATCAGTCAGGTGAATTAATGATTAAGAGTCGCGGGAATGCCCGTTGTACGGACGGGTCACGTTATCCGATGCCGGAAATTACCTGCAAAGCGGGAACCAATGACGTCGCCGCCTGTACCGCACGTTATGACGATCACGCGGAAATCCCTCTGACGATCAAAAAGATAGGTGCCTGATTTTATGTTGGTGAATCTGTGTGACTACAAACAGAGCGTGACGCTCATCGCCAATAGCGGTGTGCAATTTCTGGATTTTGGCCTGACGCCGCAGGAATCTGCGCATCATGGACGCTTTGTGCGCAAAACGGCAAACGGTCCCCTGCTGCGGCTGGATTTCGATCTGACAACCGGACGTTATACCTTACCAGGCAGCACCGGCGGTCAGCCCGAAGTGGTGAAGCCGGAAAGCACCCAGAAGCTGCATTATTCGCTGGACGTGCTCGACGGTGTCTGGCTGCCGCTGCCGTTCCTGCGCTTTAATCCGCCGCGTACGTTCGTTGAAGGCCCGGATAACTGGGCGCGCGTACAGGTGCGAAAGCTGGCGCAACCTGACAGCGCGGGCAACACCCACCGCGTCACCGTGGCGCTGGACAGCCAGCTCACTGAAAATGCCCCTGCGGCGTTAACCCCCAACGAAAATGACCTGCTGAACGGTACGCGATTTGCGCTGGCCTGGCATGACAACGAAATTGCCGATTTCCTCGACCAGACCTGGATTGACGGCTGGTTGCGCGAATCCTTTATGCATCATGTCACACAGCATGAGAACCGCTCAGAACAAGAGATCCAGCAGGCGCTGCGTAACTTTGAATATCAGGCGCACTGGCTGAATGTGCTGACCCTGTTAGGCGAGCAGCTTTCCGTCCCGGAAGTGAAACTGGTCACGCATACCCTCAGCACGCCCGCCATTCCCGTTGATCTTATCCTGGATATCGGTAACACCCATACCTGTGGCGTCCTGATTGAAGATCACGGGGATGCCAATGACGGACTGCGCCAGACAGCCGAATTGCAGGTGCGTTCGTTAAGCGAGCCACAGTTTCTCAACGATCCGTTGTTCACCAGCCGACTGGAGTTTTCCGAAGCGCGTTTTGGTAAGCAGCACTTTTCCGTGGAGAGCGGTCGTGATGATGCCTTTATCTGGCCGTCGATTGTCCGCGTTGGCGATGAAGCCCGAAAGCTGGCGATGCAGCGCATGGGCACTGAAGGCAGCAGTGGGATCTCCAGCCCGCGCCGTTATCTGTGGGACGAAACGCCGGTGTTGCATGACTGGCGCTTTAGCCAGATGAATGGCAAAACCCAGCGCGAACCACTGGCTACCGCCTTCCCGCTGATGAACCTGATGAACGATGACGGGCAACCTCTGTTCAGCCTGCCGCAGGATGATCGTCTGCCGGTATTCTCACCGCAATACAGTCGCAGTACGTTGATGACGCATATGCTGTGCGAAATACTGGCCCAGGCGCTGGGGCAAATTAACAGCGTGGCGACGCGTTTGCGCCTCGGATTCCCGGCATCTCCTCGTCAGTTGCGTACGCTGATCCTGACCCTGCCGTCGGCGATGCCCAAACAGGAGCGCGAGATTTTCCGCCTGCGCATGTTTGAAGCTATTGCGTTGGTCTGGAAAGCAATGGGCTGGCACCCGCAGGATGAAGACTTCACCACCCGTAAACAGCAGGAAAAGAGCGTGGTTCCCGTACCTGAGATCCAGATGGAATGGGATGAGGCCAGCTGCGGGCAACTGGTGTGGCTGTATAACGAAGCTATCTCTCACTACGATGGTCACACCGAGTCGTTCTTTAACGCCCTTGCCCGCCCGGACCGTTTGCCGGAGCATGGTGAGACTAAAGGTCGTGCGCTGCGCGTGGCATCGATCGACATTGGCGGCGGGACAACGGATATGGCCGTCGTCCATTACCAGCTTGATGACGGCGTGGGTACAAACGTCAAAATTACCCCGCACCTGCTGTTCCGTGAAGGCTTTAAGGTTGCGGGCGATGATATGCTGCTGGACGTGATTCAGCGCTGCGTGTTGCCTGCGCTGCAAACCCGCCTGCAACAGGCTGGCGTGACCGACGCCGCCGCATTGCTGGCTACGCTATTTGGCGATTCCGGGCGCATCGACACCCAGGCGATTTTGCGTCAACAAACGGCGTTACAACTCTTTATGCCGCTCGGTCATGCGGTACTTTCAGCCTGGGAACAAAGTGATATTAACGATCCGGTAGCGGGTCTGCATGCCACCTTTGGCGAACTCCTGAGCCAGCAACCAACGCGCAACGTACTGAATTACATCCAGCAGGCTATCGATCATGCGTTACCTGCGGGATCGCCAGCGTTTGATGTGCTGAGCGTGCCGTTACAGGTGCAGTTCAGGCAGTTACAAGAAGCGTTACTGGCGGGCCAGTTTACACTGACCTCCCCACTGCACGCGGTCTGTGAGGCCATTTCACACTATCGCTGCGATATTTTATTAGTGACCGGCAGACCCGCCTGTTTACCTGGCGTACAGGCGTTGATCCGCCATCTGCAGCCCGTTCCGGTTAATCGTATGATCTGGATGGATAACTACCGCGTACATGAGTGGTATCCGTTCAGCCAACAAGGGCGGATTGGTAACCCCAAATCCACCGCAGCAGTTGGTGCCATGTTGTGTAGCCTGGCGCTGGATCTACGCTTGCCGCGTTTCAACTTTAAAGCTGCCGATATCGGCGCTTACTCGACCGTACGTTATCTCGGCGTGTTGGATAATACGGTCAATACGCTGCGCGATGAGAACATCTGGTATCACGATATCGATCTGGATAAGCCCGGCGCGAAGCTGGATGCCCGCCTGCACTTCCCATTGCGCGGCAACGTTACGTTAGGTTTCCGCCAACTGGCCAACAGCCGTTGGCCTGCCACACCGCTGTATACGCTCAACATAAATTCTGCCGAACTGGCAAAAACCATCGCCGGAGATGGCGTGTTGAATGTACGGCTGCAGCTACGCGGTGGTAGCAAAGAAAGCGGCCCGGAATTCTTCGTACTGAGCGATGCGTGGTTACAGGATGGCACTCCCGTTGCCGCCAATGCCTTAACGTTAAAACTGAATACGCTGGCAGACCGACGCCATAGCGGGAGCCATTACTGGATTGATAGCGGGAGCGTGTACCTGAAATGAGTAAGATGTTAAACACCGCGCAGGCCGCCATCGAGTGGGTAACTGATACCCGTCAGCGTGCGGCGCGTCTTGATGATGAAGCGGATGCCCTGTTGGCACAGCTCACCCTGGCCGCCGTTAATGAATCTGCATTGAAGACGACCTTTTCATCGCGAGGATGCGTTGGGCTTTACGGACATTCGCAATCGGCAAAAGCGCACCTGCTCACAGCATTGTGCAGCAACGCCAATGGCAAAGTGAATATCGTTACCCCGGATCGCAGCTTTGATTACTTTTCACATATTAATCCTGGTCATGCGCCAACCAATATGGCGATCCGTTTTACGCGTGATGAAAATCCGCTCGATGGTGAATGGCCGTTGCGCCTGCGGCTACTCAGTGAAGCCGAACTGGTACAGCTATTTATTACCCAGTTCTGTGCGCTTGCGGACAACCGCCAGGTCGAGAAATCGATTATTGAGGCGCGCCTGGAAAAATGGCAAACGTTGCGCCAGCGTCATCCGGTGCCGGGCATTACCGCGCAGGATGTCGCGGCAATTGGCCGTTTCTGGCGCGCCTGCGTACCGGCCAGACAGCAGCAATTTGACGACGCGCTATGGCATCAGTTTGCCACGCTGCTACCCGCTCTGGATCTGACTACTCGGGCAAACGCCTGGGCGTTACTGTGGGGAGAACAACCAGAGTTGACGCAACAGTGGTTGGCGCTGGCGCATACGCTGCAACAAACCGGGAGCGCGCAAGAACTCGCGGCTCCGCTGAGCCTGCTGGTTGACCATTTTGGTTTACCTGCCGAGAGTTTCCTGACTCAGGTAGCATTGAACGGGAATGAGGCGCAAAGCGATGTGGTGGTTCATCCAATAGAAAATGATCAGTTGCTCAATGCGGTCAGCCTTTCTCAGGCTTCGCTGGCGCTGCTCACGCGCGAGCTGGTCCTGACGGTTGAAGACGCGGTACTGGAGAATGTCGATCTGCTGGATATTCCCCTCGCCCCGGATGTTCATCCCCATCCATTGTGGCAGGCCAAATTAGGCTGGATGCTGGAACATTATCGCCAGCATCTGCAACCGGATGTACTTTTAATCTGTAATGCGGTATCTACCCGCTCCCAGACGCCCGCCATCACCCGCAAGCTACTGGGCTGGGTTAACGATACTCAGCCCGTACATGACGCCGCATTGCCGGGAGTGGTCTGGGCCATTACTCCGCAGGATGCGCGGTTTAGCACTCAGCAAAATCTTGATGAATCTGTGCAGCAATTAATGGGCAAGCCCGGACTGCACTGGGGCACGCTGCAGGCGCTGGATAAACACAGCTTACAACGCCTCGTCGAATGGCTGACTCAGGCAACCTCGCCCCAGCAACGCCAGGCGAGATTGACCTCCCTGCGTGAGCAGCACCAGCAGCGTGTACGCGAAACCCTGATCGGCTGGATTAACCCCGTTGAAACCGAATCGGGTAGCAATGAGTCGGTGATCCGCCAGCTCCAGGCCCAGGCGGCAAAACATGGCGAACTCCTGGACGGTTTGCTCCCGCCGATGCGCCTCTTTGAGTCGCTACTGCGTGTTCAGCAGCCGCGCGAGGAACAGGTGAGCGGATTATTTAATGAAGAGATTGACCTGTTTGCCGAGGTGCGTGACACACCGCACTCGCCGGAAAGCAAAGAGACCGGGTATCAGGCGCACAAAATGTGGGTTAACCACGTGCGCCAGTGGTGTCGCGATGAAAATAATGCGCGCCGTTTACGTCTCGAGCCGCGTACGCTAAGGCAGGTTGCTGATATCCTCGTCACCACCAGCTATCGGCTGGAGATGCCGCAACGCTTACAGCGCATTATGCAGCGAGAAAACGTCTGCGCCGCGCAGCTTCACGCCGATATTGGGGATTTTATTACCTGGCTTGGATTTGCCAGCGTGGCAGAGGAACAGCGTCCGGCCAGCAGGATCCAAAAAGGATCGGCTATTTTTAGTGCCCCGGCGCAACAGCCGATGTTACGGTTGACGAAACTGGATGAACAACCTTCGCATGGCGCAAGCCGTTACGTTTACGACTGGCTGGTCGCTTTGTATACCCGCGCCAATGAAAACGTGGGATATCAGCATCCAATGGATGTTTGCGCAGCCGACAAAAAACGATTAGATACCCTGCTTTCCTCCTGAAACGGCGTTTACGCCGTCATCAGAAGAGAGAAAACATTAACGCGACGGGAAAACTCATCGGCCAGGTCGCCCCGACTAATACCGCGCTGAGAAAACGAATCCGCTTTTTATCGCGGGAAAGAAACCAGGTGATGATTGCCGTGATAGCGGCCATCACCGCATAAAAAACCAGCATTTTTTGGTACAGAGACATGTCAGGCATCCGGGCCGAAAGGTAAAATCGCGCGCAATATGCTCTTTTTCATGACCCACATCAAGTTTTATTAATTATTTTAAGAGAAACGCCGGTAAAACAAGCCGTTTTCATTATGTTCAGAATCCGTACTATTGCGGATAGTTATAACCCGTACTATACCCATAAGGGTTAAAACGAAAGGTGGCACAAATGAATGTTTCCAGTAAAACTGTGGTGCTGATAAATATATTTGCTGCTGTAGGACTTTTCAGTCTGATTTCCGCAAGGTTTGGCTGGTTTGCTTGATGTCGTTCTTCTTGATTAATTGCAGCGTCCGCTGGCAGAGAGGCTCTTCTCTCTGCCATTAGTACACGATTTTCCCACTCTCCTGCCACCCGGTAAATTATCCTTAGTATGTAATACCCCTAATCCTTCTGCGGCATTATATTGCCCGCATAACGGCTCGGTGTTGTGCCGGTATGCTGATGGAAAAAAGCGATAAAAGCACTGTCACTGACAAATTCCAGATATTGCGCCACCTGGCTGATCTGCCCCCCGTCAGCCAGCATCTCCATGGCTTTTAATAGTCTAAATTGCTGCCGCCAGCTCTGATAATTCATCCCGGTATCCCTGGTAAATATTCGACTGATCGTCCTCTCGCATGCCCCAACCCGTTGGGATAATTGATTTAGTCGTGGTGGCAATTCGCCCATACGTACTCCTTCAAGCCACACGTTCAGCCGTGGATCTGAGGGAAACTGCAACGTCCAGTTTTCACTGTGGGCGGCCCGCATTTCCTCACAGAAAACGGTGATAAGACTGGCCTGCTGCGCGGCAGGCATTTCCCATGGCCAGAAAGCCATACGTTCTATTACTTCAAAAAAGAGAGGATTAACGTCGACTATCTGCAGCGGTAATTTAGATAACGGCAATGTAGTTGAAAAATACAACGAACGATAAGCCATCACGCCACGCATTATGGCGCGATGTACCGTACCAGCCGGGATCCAGACCGCGCGCCGTGGCGGTAGCAGACACAGGGCATGCTCCAGCTCAATCGTAATGCTTCCCGCTGCCGAAAAAAGTAGCTGATGACGAAGATGGCTATGCCGGCCGGAATCGTGTACGCCCATCTCGGAGGCAATGCCGATTACCGGTTTATCAAAGCTATCCGCATCGAAATCATCATCCGGGGCAATTTCCATTATCTGTCCGATAGTTGATATTTAAAGTCTTGATAATGGTAATGCGACACCTCCCTTTCAGCAATAATGCCCGCCAGTTTTCTGTCTCTCTGGATATTACTATGAACACTCTTCGCCGCCCGCCGCTGTGGCTTCTTACTTTGCTGATTATGTTTCCGCAACTGGTGGAAACTATTTATAGCCCGGCATTGCCAGGAATCGCCACGTCTTATCACGTAAGCAGTGAGCGCGCGGCGCAAACACTCTCCGTTTATTTTATTGCCTTCGCCATCGGCGTGGCGATGTGGGGTTGGCTGAGCGACTGCATCGGTCGACGTTGGGCGATGCTGGCAGGACTTATCTGCTATGGGTCAGGTTGTGCCCTGGCCGTGGTTGCCACTGACTTCAGCGTTTTGCTGCTGGCGCGGATGATCTCAGCCATCGGCGCGGCTGCCGGGTCAGTGGTGGTACAGACCATGTTACGGGACACATATGAATCAACCGCGCTATCCCGCGTCTTTTCCGTGATGGGCGCTGCGCTGGCATTGAGTCCCGTTTTCGGCCTGCTAAGCGGAGGTTGGTTGGTTAGCCTGTATGGTCATACCGGTGTATTTATTGCCCTTGTGCTGCTGGCGCTACTACTGCTAGTACTGACTGCGACCATGCTGCCAGAAACCCGGCCCGAAAATACGCTCAGCCCCAGCCTTTCTGCACTGCTCTCCCGCATGATGCGTGACCGTGAGCTGTGGAAAAATACCATGCTGGTTGCGCTGCTGAACACCATGCTGTTTAGCTATTACAGCCTGGCTCCGTTTCTTTTCGGGCAATTGGGATGGAGTTCCAGAGCCTTTGGCTGGACGGGGGGACTACTTGCGTTTGCTTCGCTGTCGGGCAGCCTGCTGAACCGGAGATTATTGACGACAGACCTGACGTCGGAACAGAGGGTACGTTATGCCTGTGCGCTGGCAGCATTGTCAGGCCTCGCCGCGTGGTGGTTACAGCACTCCGCGTGGATTCTGATACCGGTTTTCGGCGCGGTGATTGCCTATAGCATCGCAATCCCTAATGTGCTGAGTCAGGCCCTACGCCACTATCGTGAACAGGCCGGGGCCGCCGGTGCATTATTCGGATTAAGCTATTACCTGTTGCTGGGAATGATGCTGGGGGTGGCAGGCATGGTGCAACAACTGGGGCTGGTTCTGAGCGTCTGTGCGCTACTCGCCTGGATTTGCAGCTTGCGCCGCGGATAACCGGATGACGATCCTCCTGACATTAAGCTGTAATGCTTGCCAGTTAACGAGGATGAGTGGCACATACGCAGGTAATGAATCTGTTGCCTCCGGCGTATTGCTACGTTCACCTTATGTTTGTCACATCTCTGAGGCAATACGACCTGTGAACGTGTTAAGGGTACTATCGCCGTACCCTTAACAATCCCGGCTCCCGGCGGGAAAATTGCCACTTCGTGGTCCCCTCCGTTTATTCCTCCAGGCTACCGGGCCGGGCGCGAGGAAACTTCCCTGTAAAACGCGCCCTGAACCCGCATCCCTGCGGGTTCTCCCGGCCTTACGGAAACACGTCGGCAATTTTCAGCCGGACCAGCCCACACCTGACCACCTGCGTTTTTATTGGAATATATCTGAACAGCAAAACAGATTTAACTGGAAGTCAGTGCGTTGCAGCGATGACCCCGTTCCGGCTGAAAATCGATGAGGCGTTGACGGTTGACCGAGTCTGCCCGCATGGAGGCGGCGGTAAGCCTCTCTTGCACGTTCACGGGTGTCTGAGCCTCAGAGAATTGATATCGCTGAGGTGAACGGAATCCTGAGCCGAAATCACATGTTCGCCGTAATGCTTAATTGACAAGCATTACGACATTAAGCCGGGGCTTTATTGTATCAATTAGCCTGACCTCGCGGATATTTCCAACTTACCGCCGTCCGATGGCGACGAGGCCAGTGGCGCGAATAATATAGACACACGTTTGCCAGTATTTAGCTATCCGTGCCGCATTTATTGCTCGCGCTTCAGATATTACTCATGCTTGATCATGACATGGCGAACAATCGTGTAATCTTCCAGCCCGTATACCGACATATCCTTGCCATAACCAGACTGTTTTTGTCCGCCGTGCGGCATCTCGCTGACCAGCGTGAAGTGGGTATTGACCCAGGTGCAACCATACTGCAGGCGGGCGCTAAATCGATGCGCGCGCCCCACATCCCGAGTCCAGACGGAGGATGCCAGGCCGTATTTCGAATCGTTAGCCCACGCCAGAACCTGATCTTCATCCTCAAATACGGTGACGCTGACCACCGGACCGAAAACTTCCCGCTGCACGATAGCATCTTCCTGCTTCGCCCCGGCCAACAGCGTCGGAGCAAAGTAGTAGCCTGCGCCGTCCACTTTTTTACCACCGGTGATGACTTTGATATGCCCCAGTGCTTTGGCTTCATCGACCGCTTTAGTCACGCGATCGAGGTGCGCCTGCGAGCTTACCGGCCCCAGCTCCGTCGATTCGTCATTCGGTGCACCGATTTTCAGACTGGCAACCGCGGCACCGAGTTTCTCAACCAACGCGTCATAAATGCCTTTCTGGGCATAGATTCGACAAGCGGCGGTACAGTCTTGCCCGGCGTTGTAATACCCGAAGGTTCGCACGCCGCTCACCACCGCATCCAGATCGGCATCATCAAAAATGATGACCGGGGCTTTGCCGCCCAGCTCCATATGTGTGCGCTTAATCGAAGGCGCGGTGTGCTGGATAATGTGTTCACCGGTCGCAATGGAGCCGGTCAGGGAAACCATCCGGACTTTTTCATGACCGGTCAGCGGGTCACCCACCGTTTTGCCACGGCCAAACAGCACGTTGATAACGCCAGGCGGATAAATATCTTTGGCAAATTCAGCCAGTTTAAGTGCCGTTAGCGGGGTAATTTCTGACGGTTTAATCACCACACAGTTACCCGCCGCCAGCGCCGGTGCCAGTTTCCACGCCGCCATCATCAGCGGGTAGTTCCACGGCGCGATAGAGGCCACCACGCCCAGCGGATCCCGACGAATCATCGACGTATGCCCTTCCAGATACTCTCCGGCCGCCTGCCCTTGTAGAGTACGAGCAGCCCCGGCGAAGAAGCGGAAAACGTCGACGATTGCCGGAATTTCATCGTTAAGGACACAGTGCAGCGGCTTACCACAGTTAAGCGATTCCAGCTCAGCGAAGGTTTGCGCGTTATCGGCGATAGCATCCGCCAGTTTCAGCAGCAGTTCGGAACGAACTTTCGGTGTGGTTTGTCCCCAGGTGGCAAATGCGCAGTCTGCTGCACGTACCGCCGCATCAACCTGCCCGGCTGACGCCTCGGCAATCTCCAGAATGCGTTCTCCAGTGGCAGGGTTATAGACTGGCTGCTTTTCACCTTCACCGTTGACCAGCTCGCCATTAATCAGTAATTGATGTTGCATAGCAATTTCCCATATCGTCGTTTATTTACCGTTTCCGGCGAGAGTGTCGCCTTCACGCGTTAGCCACCAGGCCCCTAAAATCGGCAGTGTTGTCACCAGCATTACCAGCAATGCCACAACGTTGGTGACAGGCACATCTCGTGGTCGACCCAGTTGATTGAGCAGCCACAAAGGAAGTGTTCTTTCATGTCCGGCGGTGAACGTTGTCACGATGATTTCATCAAACGACAAAGCAAACGCCAGCATCCCTCCCGCCAGCAGTGCCGATGCCAGGTTTGGCAGCACGACATAACGAAAGGTTTGCCAGCCGTTGGCGCCAAGATCCATAGACGCTTCAACCAGACTCCATGAGGTACGGCGAAAACGCGCCACGACGTTGTTAAATACCACCACCACGCAAAACGTCGCATGGCCGACCACGATGGTGAGAAAACCGGGTTCCAGGTTGATAGTTTTAAACGCTGTCAGTAGCGCCAGACCGGTAATTATCCCCGGCAGCGCGATCGGCAACAGCAGCAACAGCGATATTGCGCTTTTACCAAAAAAGTCCCTGCGCCACAGTGCGGCAGCGGCCAGCGTCCCCAGAACGAGGGCAATGACCGTCGACAACGCAGCGATTTTAAGTGACAACGTCACCGATTCCAGAATATCGCTACGTTGCGCCGCAACGCTAAACCACTTCAGCGTTAACCCCTGCGGTGGAAAACTAAAAGCAGCCTCCTCAGTATTAAAAGCATAGGTGGCGATGATGAGGATGGGAAAGTGCAGGAAAATAACCCCGCCCCATGCCGCCAGTTTGAGTAACCAGGGCGCGCGTTCAGAGTGCATCGAAAGCTCCCAGACGCTTCACGAACGCCAGATACAGTGCGATTAACACAATCGGCACCAGAGTAAATGCCGCCGCCATCGGCATATTGCCGATCGCCCCTTGTTGCGAATACACCATATTGCCGATGAAATAGCCTGGCGGCCCCACCAGTTGCGGCACGATAAAATCGCCCAACGTCAGAGAAAAAGTAAAGATCGACCCTGCCGCGATACCGGGTATCGCCAGTGGCAGGACCACATAGCGGAAAGTCTGATGCGGACGAGCGCCCAAATCAGCGGAGGCCTGTAAGAGCGAAGGCGGAAGTCTCTCCAGCGCGGCCTGTACCGGCAGGATCATAAACGGCAGCCAGATGTAGACGAACACCAGAAAACGCCCTAACCCTGAAGTCGACAACGTATTGCCGCCGACCGCTGGCAGCGTCAGGAACGAAAGCAGCAGAGGCTCCAGTCCCAGATGAGTTAAAAACCACTGCGCCACCCCGTCTTTAGCCAACAGTAACGTCCATGCGTAGGCTTTAACAATGTAGCTGGCCCACATCGGCAACATCACAGCAATGTAAAAAAAGGCTTTCATTTTGCCACTGGTATATCGCGCCATATACCACGCCATCGGAAACGCCAGAATCGCGCTGGCAATGGTGACTGCCACCGCCATCGTCAGGGTACGCAAAATGATGTCGTAGTTGGCGGGATTAAACAGCGCCTGCAAATTCGCCAGCGTCAGGTCGGGCGTGACCGACATGGTGAAATCATCGAAGGTATAAAAACCTTGCCACAACAGCGTCAGTAATGAGCCGAAGTAGACGATCCCAAACCACATCAGCGGTCCGAGGAGCAGCAAAAACAGCCCCAGACCCGGATTACGCCAGAAGAACCCTGAGATCCGGTTCAGACTTGTCGACTGTGGAGGCGAATGTAAGACATTCATAGCCATTCACCTCTCCTCAACCAGCGGTACCATCACGTCGCGTGACCACGATGCCATCACCTGTTGACCCGGCGACAGCGTTGTTGGCAGCATTTCTCCCGTCAGGTTCGCCTGGCTAACCAGCAATTTTTCACCGCCGACAAGTTTCAGCTCAAAACGTGTCGCGGCACCCTGGTACTGCACAGCCTGGATAACCCCCCGGGCCTGGACTTCACCACTGGTATCATTCAAGCGAATGTGTTCCGGACGCAGGGAAAACATACCCTGTAGCCCGCAAACGTTCGCTGACATCGTTTCATCAAAAACATTTGACGTCCCGACGAAACTTGCCACAAACGGTGTGCGCGGACGCATGTACAGTTCACGCGGAGAATCCACCTGTTCGATGCGGCCATTATTAAACACCGCCACACGATCGGACATCGACAGGGCTTCACCCTGATCGTGGGTGACAAAAATGAAGGTGATACCCAGGGATTGCTGTAACTTTTTCAGTTCCAGCTGCATCTGCTCACGCAGCTTAAGATCCAATGCCCCGAGCGGTTCATCCAACAGCAAGACCCGCGGTTCATTGACCAGCGCGCGGGCAATCGCCACGCGTTGCCGCTGACCACCGGAAAGTTGCGATGGTTTGCGTTCATAAACAAAACCGAGCGCAACCTTATCCAGCGCTTCACGTGCTTTTGCGTGACGCTGTTTTTTATCAATACCTTTGACCATCAGCCCGTAGGCGACATTGTCGAGAATCGACATATGCGGGAATAGCGCATAATCCTGAAATACCGTATTGACGTCCCGTTCCCAGGGCGGCAATTCGCTGGCCTGCTTACCAAAAATGGTGATTGCGCCGCCTGACAGTTGCTCAAACCCTGCAATAAGGCGCAGACAAGTGGTCTTGCCGGAGCCGGATGGCCCCAGCATAGAGAAAAACTCACCGTCGTTAATCGCAATACTCACCCCATCAACTGCACGAACATCCCCGTACAGACGCGAGACGTTATGAAACTCCACTGCGTACGTCATAAAACCCCCAGCGGAATTAACGACCGCCCATAATGGCGATGTAATCCTGCGTCCAGCGACTGTAAGGAACGAATTTGCCACCTTCTGCGATCGGCGTTTTCCAGAAGGCAATTTTGTCAAAGTAGCTATAGCCGTTGGTTTCACAGCCCTTTTCACCCAGCAGCGGGCTGGCTTTACAACCTTCAGGCACGACTGGCAGAGAACCAAACCAGGCTGCGACGTCGCCCTGAACTTTCGGGGTTAATGACCAGTTCATCCATTTGTAAGCGCACACCGGGTGTTTGGCTTCGCTGTGCAGCATGGTGGTATCAGCCCATCCGGTAACCCCTTCTTTTGGGAAGACCGTGGCAATAGGCTGGCCTTCTCCTTTCAGGGCGTTCGCCTGATAAGGCCAGGCGCTGGACGCCACCACACCTTCGTTTTTGAAGTCGCTCATTTGTACGGTGGTATCGTGCCAATAGCGATGGATCAGCGCGTGCTGATCGCTCAGAACTTTGATCACCGCCTGATACTGTTGTTCGGTGAGCTGATAGGGATCGGTAATGCCCAGTTGCGGCTGAGTCGCCTTAACGAATAATGCAGCATCGGCAATATAGATCGGGCCATCGTAGGCTTGAACGCGCCCTTTATTGCTTTTTCCGTCCCCAAGTTTTTGCTCAACAAATACCACGTTCCAGCTATCCGGCGGCGTTGGGAAAATTTTGGTGTTGTACATCAGCAGGTTTGGCCCCCACTGGTACGGTGTGCCGTAAACTTTTCCGCCAACGTTAAACCACTCGCCTTTTACCACGCGCGGATCGATGCTTTTCCAGTTAGGGATCAGCGCGGTATTAATCGGCTGAACGCGTTTTCCCATAATCAGACGCAATGAGGCATCACCGGAAGCGGTAACCAGGTCGTAGCCGCCTTTTGCCATCAGGCTGACCATTTCATCAGAAGTGGCCGCTGTTTTAACATTGACCGCGCAGCCGGTCTCTTTTTCAAACTGCGAGACCCAATCATATTGTTTATCGGTCTGTCCACGTTCGATGTAGCCCGGCCAGGCAATAATATCCAGATGGCCTTCCGGTTTATCTAAGGATGTCGGGGGTTCGGCTGCCTGTGCAGTCATCAGTGTCATACTGAGTGCGCACAGGCTACTGAGGGCAAACTGCTTGCTCATAACGTCTTACTCCTGTCTAAAAAATATTGAGCGGCAGCCTTGCCGTAAATATATGTCCTTTCCTAAAAATAGTCGGGGTGTTGTAAGCGTTCCTGCTGGCGCAAGGAAATTTAATCAGGTTGTGAGCTAACGCTCATTACGCTACTGACGCTGATCGGGAGCTTTAATCTTCTGGAGTATAGACAAGGAGTTAGGTGCAACGGTGGCAATAGTAAGAACTATTGATTTTTTGTATGGTAGCACCCGATATAAATAACATCGGGGTTAGGTATTCTCTATTTCGAAAATAAGAACGCGCTATTCTTTTATATTGAATAGCGCGTTACGTTTTATTTCATCATCTCGCGAATTAATTTTCCCAGCTGTTTCACAGCCTGTTCCTCACGCTCTCCCCAGTGCCATGCGGTATTAAAGCGAAAAAAACGAGTCCAGCTCCCTGAGGTCGAAAACATTTTTCCCGGTGCAATGCTGATATGGTGCGCCAGTGCCTGGGTGCTGAGCACGCCTGCATCAAGCGGTTCAGGCAGTTCCAGCCACAGAAAATAGCCGCTGTCGTTATGGTGAATTTTGACTTCCGCCGGAAGATGACGCAGCAACGTTTGCCAGGCCTGCTGTTTGCGTTCCGCCAGTTGACGGCGTAAGCGGCGCAGATGCGCGTCATAGCGCCGGGTTGACAGATAATCCACGAGCGCAAGCTGCATGGGGGAACTGGTGGATAACGTGCTCATGAGCTGGAGTCGCTGAATACGCCGCGCATGCTTCCCGGCCGCCACCCAGCCCACGCGAAATCCGGGCACCAGACACTTCGAGAAGGATGAACAATGCAAAACGCTGTCGGCGCGATCCCAGGCTTTGGCAGGCAGTGGTTTTTCGCGACCAAAGTACAGCTCGCTGTAGACATCATCTTCTATCAGCATTACATGATATTTTTCCAGCAATGCGACCAGGTGCGCCTTTTTCTCTGGGCTGAGCGTAAAGCCCAACGGATTTTGGCTGTTGGTCATCAGCCAGCAGGCTTTTACCGGATACTCCTGCAACGCTTGCTCCAGCGCGGTAAGATCGATCCCCTCTTTCACGTCGGTGGCAATCGAAAGCGCCTTCAGCCGTAATCGCTCCAGGGCCTGCAACGCCCCGTAGAAACAGGGGTTTTCGACAATTACCCAGTCTCCCGGTTCGGTAACCGCCTGCAGGCTCAGGTTGAGGGCATCCAGCGCACCGGTAGTGATGACAATTTCATCAGGTGAAATGGTCATCCCCTGTTGAGCATAGCGGCGGGCAATGGCATGGCGCAGCTCATCATTTCCCGGCGGCAGGTTTTCTATCACGCTCATGGCGGTCGCGGTTTTACTGACCTGCGCCAGCGAGCGGTTCAACTGCTGGAGGGGAAACAGACGCGGGTCAGGGAATGCAGAGGCAAATGGCATCACTGACGCATCCCGGCTGGCCTGCAGCATATCAAAAATATAGGTGTTGATATCCACCGCTTCATCGCGCATCACCTGCGCCTGCGGCGCTGCCAGCTCACGTTCAGGGCGCGCGGCAACATAGTAACCCGACTGCGGCCGGGCGATAATCCGGCCCTGACTTTCCAGCAACTGATATGCATGTCCGACGGTCATAAAACTCATGCCGCTGCTGACCACCTGCTCGCGCAAGGATGGCAAGCGATCGCCGGGCTGCCATACGCCAGACGCGATTTGATCGCGAATTTGCTCAGCCAGTCGCTGGTATTTTTTCATTTTTCGTCCTGATAATCGGTGTCGGTGACAAGCACTGTATATATCAGTTTACATAATCAGGGTGTTTTTTATAACTGTTATAGTTAACAGTTTTACAACATCGTTACTGACAGCTCCTTGCCTAAGGCGCGTGCAGCTATTTGCACAGCATCAATTTTTGTCGCGTGCTTTAAATCGAACAAACGGGTAATTTCCTGCTTAGGCCTGCCGATCCTGTTTGCCAGCTCCTGCTGGGTGATTTTTGATTCAAGAAAGGCATTTAACAAAAGAACCTTCGACGCAATGCTCAGGGGGATTTCCACATAGTCACCTTCAGTGCCAACCGCCGAAGGTAAAGGAATCGGTTCGTTATCGTCGAAATAGAATTCAAAAGCGGTCACCAATGCGGACTGCGCAGCCTGCAAAGCCCCATGACGGGTTTCGCCCTGAGTTAATGCTTCAGGAATATCCGGGAAAGAAACCACGAATCCACCTTCCACGGCGGGGATTAGATTAACGGGATAACGCATGATTTTTTCAAAATCTCTCATATAATTAACCTCATATTGATGATGACTGTAAGCCAAGCTGCTTCAGGATCGATTTTCGCAAGGCTTCTTTTATTTCATCACCAGGATGCCTGGGCATAACGCTACGCCTTCCCTGATACCTCAACTTCAGATGATTTGAGCCGTTTGTAACAGCCACTCCCTGAGATTCAAGCCAGCGTCTGAACTCACTTTGCTTCACTGCGCCTCCCTGTCGTCTATTATACGCACAAAGTAAACATTTATGATTACCTTTTCATTACCTCGCTAGTGATAGCGTAAAATCACTCGCATGGGGAGGACGCGATTCAATAACAGGAATCCAGGTTCCAGATTTCATATCAGCCAGGCCAACCTATAACAGCACGACAACTGTTATGGTTAAAAAGAACTGTTCTGTTTCTGCCTTCCATTGCTTCGCAGCCTTAGAATTGCGCTAAATCAATTTTGCCTGCGGAGCTAAGCATGTTCGGTCTTGACGCGTTTCACCTGGCGAGGATCCAGTTCGCGTTTACGGTATCCTTTCACATCATCTTTCCGGCGATTACCATTGGCCTCGCCAGTTATCTGGCGGTGCTCGAAGGGTTATGGTTAAAAACGAAAAATCCGACCTGGCGCTCGCTATACCATTTCTGGTCGAAAATATTCGCCGTAAACTTTGGTATGGGCGTGGTTTCCGGGCTGGTGATGGCTTATCAGTTCGGCACGAACTGGAGTGGTTTTTCTGAGTTCGCCGGTAGCATCACCGGGCCGCTGCTGACCTATGAAGTATTAACCGCCTTCTTCCTCGAAGCGGGCTTCCTTGGGGTAATGCTGTTTGGCTGGAATCGGGTTGGCCCAGGACTTCACTTCTTCGCGACCTGTATGGTTGCGCTGGGTACTATTATTTCTACCTTCTGGATCCTCGCCTCCAACAGCTGGATGCAAACGCCACAGGGCTATGAAATTGTTAACGGGCAAGTTGTTCCCGTCGACTGGTTCGCCGTGATTTTCAATCCGTCATTCCCTTATCGTTTGCTGCATATGTCCGTTGCCGCCTTCCTGAGCAGCGCGCTGTTTGTCGCGGCATCAGCCGCATGGCATTTATTGCGCGGTAATAGCACGCCAGCAATTCGCGCTATGTTTTCAATGGCGCTGTGGATGACGTTAATCGTCGCTCCGCTGCAGGCCTTAATTGGCGATATGCACGGGTTGAATACGCTGAAGCACCAGCCTGCAAAAATTGCGGCGATTGAAGGACACTGGGAAAATCCGCCCGGTGAACCGACCCCGCTGCTGTTGTTCGGCTGGCCGGATATGGAGCAGGAGCGCACCCGCTATGGGCTGGAAATCCCGGCGCTGGGCAGCCTGATCCTGACTCATAGTCTGGATAAACAGGTCCCGGCGTTAAAAGAATTTCCGAAGGAAGACAGGCCCAATTCCACCATCGTGTTCTGGTCGTTTCGCATTATGGCAGGGTTAGGCATGCTGATGATCCTGCTGGGCGCGTTTGCCCTGTGGCTGCGTTATAAGGAGCGGCTATACACCTCACGTCCTTTCCTGCGTTTTGCATTGTGGATGGGGCCCTCCGGTCTGATTGCCATCCTTGCTGGCTGGGTGACCACCGAAGTTGGCCGTCAGCCGTGGGTGGTTTACGGTTTGCAACGTACGGCGGATGCGGTTTCCGCACATGGTGATTTACATATGAGCATCAGCCTACTGTCTTTCTTTGTGGTGTATAGCTCGGTGTTTGGCGTGGGTTACAGCTACATGATCCGCCTGATCCGTAAAGGACCACAGGAAGATGAGCCGACCATTCCACCAACAGGCACGCCGGCGCGGCCGCTTTCTGCTGTCGTTCTCGATTCTCAACCGGAGGCACACCGCTAATGGGTATCGATTTATCAGTTATCTGGTTTGTAATTATCGTGTTCGCCACGCTGATGTATATCGTGATGGACGGTTTTGATCTCGGGATCGGTATTTTATTCCCTGCGATTTCGGATGCGGATGACCGCGATGTGATGGTCAACAGCGTCGCCCCGGTATGGGACGGTAATGAAACCTGGCTGGTGTTGGGTGGCGCCGGATTATTCGGCGCTTTTCCCCTGGCCTATGCGGTGATTGTCGATGCGCTGACGATCCCATTGACCCTGATGCTCATCGGCCTGATATTTCGCGGCGTCGCGTTTGAGTTTCGCTTCAAAGCCACGCCGGCGCATCGACCATTCTGGGACAAAGCTTTTCTCGGCGGTTCAATCCTCGCGACATTCACTCAGGGTATTGTGGTCGGTGCCGTACTCAACGGGTTTTCCGTCACCGGACGCAGCTACAGCGGCGGTCCTTTCGACTGGCTGACCCCCTTTACCCTGTTCTGCGGCGTGGGCCTGGTTGTAGCCTACGCCCTGTTGGGGGCAACATGGCTGGTGATGAAAAGCGAAAATCCGTTGCAGGATAAAATGCGCTGCGTGGCAAGAAAACTGCTGCTGGCGATGCTGGTTGTCATTGCCATTATCAGCCTGTGGACGCCGCTGGCGCACAGCGCCATTGCCGAGCGTTGGTTTAGCCTGCCCAATCTGTGGTTCCTGATGCCGGTTCCGCTCCTGGTTGCGCTGATTAGCCTCTGGCTGTGGCGCTCGCTGGGTCAGCAAAACAGCCATACGCTGCCTTTTGTATTGACGCTGGGGCTGATTTTTCTCGGGTTCAGCGGGCTGGGGATCAGTATCTGGCCCCACATCATTCCACCGTCCATTACGCTGTGGCAGGCGGCAGCTCCGGCGCAGAGTCAGGGCTTTATGTTGGTTGGCGCGCTGCTGATTATCCCGATAATCCTGGTGTACACCTTCTGGAGCTACTACGTTTTCCGCGGCAAAGTTCAACATGGTGAGGGGTATCATTGATGCAACAAACAATCTGGAAACGCCTGATGTGGCTGGTGATCCTCTGGGGCGGCAGCGTGCTGGCCCTGGCCGCCGTTGGTATGTTCTTTCGTATCCTGATGACGGCCGCCGGATTTAAATCCTGATTCTCTCCCTGATAATAACCGGGCAGCGCTGCACTGCCCGGTTGTGACAAATCCCAACGTTATCTAAACAAAAATGTAAAAAACATCGAAATGACAAAACAGAGATTGTCATTAACCCGATTAAAATATTGAATAGTCACCTGGCGAAATTATCGTCAATTCCGCAGCTAACGTACCAGAGGGTGCATGATGTTTAAGAAAGGGTTAACGGTGTTATTGCTGGCCAGCGCGCTTTTTTCCGGTCAGCTTCTCGTTACTAATCAGGGACATGAATATCTTCAGGTGCAGGATGCCGATCACTTATTACGACACACGGCCGACAGCGATGAACTACGAATGACGGCGGAAGAATCCGCCGCCGATCTTCGCGAACACCATTACTGGCAAAAATCACGCAAACCCGATACACATCAGAGCTAACCGTTAGCTTTTACGCTTTGGCAACGTTTTCAGCAGTTCTTCAGGGCTGACGGAAGCCACCACGCTGCCCGGCAACGGCATCTTCAGAATGTGATGTTTCATCTTGCCGATCACGTGCATTTCGCACGGTCGGCAATCAAATTTCAGCGTCAGGACCTCATCGCCGTTAACCAGCTGCATCGGCGTGGCTTTCCAGCTTTTGATATTTCCTTTCGCCTGTTTCGGACACAGGTTAAACGCAAAACGCAGGCAATGTTTGGTGATCATCACCGGCACATCGCCCTTTTCTTCATGCGCCTCATAGGCGGCATCAATCAACTGCACGCCATAACGGTGATAAAACTCTCGCGCTTTATGGTTGTAGACGTTAGCCAGAAAGCTCAGATGCGTTTGCGGGTAAACCGGCGCCGGCTGGGCAACCGGTTTACGGCGACCGCGCTGATAGTTTTGCAAACGAGCTGCATCCAGCATGTCGACCGCTTCACGTCGCAGCTGATTCAGTTGACCGTTCGGCACGAACAATGCTCCCGGCAGATTCACCTGAATATTACGGGCGTAATACAGCGTTTGTCCCAGCTTTGCCAGGCCATCCTTTAGGTTGCTCAACGCTTTTTCTGCATTGTTCGCTTCCTCAAACTGGCCGTCCAGCGTATGGGTGATACTCACCCCCTCCTCACTGGTGAGCGTCAGGATCAACTGTTCCTGCCAGCCGCCCAGCTCAATATCGACCGCGACGCGGCGTTCGCTGGAGGTTTTGGTCAACGCTTGCTGCCAGTTATGATCGAGATTGCGGTTCAGCGGATGGTTGGCGCGCACTTTGTGCAGATCGGCGGGCATTTCATTCGGCCACACCCGATAACGATTGTGCCCCGTTTTTTCAACGGTGTTGGCGCGAAATCCGACGACCTCACGCTTGATTAACACGTTCAGACCATCCCCGTTGGCCAGCGGTTCTGTTACCTCAACATCGAGATGATCTTTTGCCACCTTCAGGACTTCGCCAACCGGCAGACCGATGAACTTTGGTGAGTCGAATGCGCCGATATCCCCTTTACGGGCATTCACAAAATAATCGGTGCTGCCGCGATGGAAGGTCTTTTCCGTGGATGGAGTAAAGAAATGTTCGGTACGCCCGGCTGAAGAACGGGCAAGATCGCCGCGCTCTTCAATAATGGCGTCCAGCATCTGACGATAATGCGCGGTAATATTCTTCACATAGCTCATGTCTTTATAGCGCCCTTCAATTTTGAAGGAGCGCACGCCTGCGTCAATCAACGCGCCGAGGTTGGCGGTCTGATCGTTATCTTTCATCGACAGCAGATGTTTTTCATAGGACACCACGCGCCCCTGATCGTCTTTCAGGGTATACGGCAGGCGACAAGCCTGAGAACAGTCACCGCGGTTAGCGCTACGTCCGGTTTGCGCATGTGAAATATAACACTGGCCTGAATAGGCGACGCACAGCGCACCGTGAATGAAAAATTCAATAGTTGCATCCGTAGCCTGATGAATGGCGTGTATCTGCTCAAGGCTCAGTTCGCGCGCGAGGACAATTTGGGTGAATCCGACGTCAGAAAGAAACTTCGCCTTCTCGACGCTGCGAATATCACATTGGGTGCTGGCGTGCAGCTCAATGGGAGGAATATCCAGCTCCAGAATCCCCATATCCTGCACAATCAGGGCATCAACGCCGGTCTGATACAGATCGGTAATTAATCGCTGTGCGGGCTCCAGCTCATCATCATGCAAGATTGTATTCAGCGTCACAAAGATTTTCGCCCCGTAACGATGCGCAAACGGCACCAGTTCGGCGATATCTTTCAGGCTGTTACTGGCGTTATGACGCGCGCCAAAACCCGGTCCGCCAATGTAAACGGCGTCAGCGCCGTGCAAAATGGCTTCACGTGCAATGGCGGTATCCCGGGCCGGGCTTAACAATTCAAGGTGATGAGGCTGCTGGCGCATACAGTTGTTACCATCCACAAGTGGTAAAAATGGCGGCTATTGTAGTCACAAGCGCGGATTTTCGGAATAGTTTTCCCGACTAACCGCGCGGGTAATGGATCAGGGAATGAAAGTGAACCGTTTGTTCGCTACTGTTACGGTAGCTATGCGCCCTGTCTCCCGCAAAACGCACCCCCTCGCCGGATTTCATGGTGCGCCACTGCCCCTCAATACACATATCCAGCAGCCCATTTATCACCACCACGTGCTCTATAACGCCGGTTTCATGCGGAGTCGATTCACTGAGTGCGCCGGGTGCCAGCTGTATCGAAAAATGATCGAAGCACAGCTGTGGGTCCCACGGAAACAATGGCGTGACGACCATCGCCTGCTGCTGGGGATCGAATGTTGGCGCGCCGTCTGACTCTGGCGGTGAAATAAACGTCGAGAACGGCACGTTCAGTCCGGTGGCAATTTTCCACAATGTCGCCACCGTTGGGCTGGATTCGTTGCGCTCAATCTGCCCCAACATGGCTTTTGACACGCCGGTTTCCTCCGCCAAACGTGACAGGCTCCATTCCCGCTGGTGACGTAGCGTGCGGAGCGTTGTGGCCAGATAGTGGGTTAAGTTTTCCATTTTTCGCCTTCCTGACTCTCCTTTCTCAAGGCTACAGCTTAGCACTTGTACGCTATAACGCACAGTGCTACATTGATTGACCGTTATAACGCACACGGAGTGACTATGCGCGCATTTTCTATCCCACTGCCCACCGTATTATCGGGTTTTGTGGCTGTCCTGGTCGGTTACGCCAGCTCGGCTGCCATTATCTGGCAAGCGGCCCTGGCCGCAGGTGCGACCACCGATCAAATCGCGGGCTGGATGACCGCGCTGGGGATTGCAATGGGCGTCAGTACGCTGGCGCTGACGTTATGGTATCGCGCTCCTGTGCTCACGGCCTGGTCAACACCTGGCGCCGCGCTGCTGGTTACGGGTCTGCACGGGGTATCGATTCAGGATGCTATCGGCGTTTTTATCGTAGCTAACGCGTTGATTGTGCTGTGCGGCATAACCGGATTGTTTGCCCGTCTGATGAAAATAATCCCCCACTCACTGGCATCAGCCATGCTGGCCGGGATCCTACTGCGCTTTGGTCTGCAGGCCTTTAATAGCCTCAACAGTGAGCTTATTTTGTGCGGTAGTATGCTGGTGGCATGGCTGGTATTTAAAGTCACAGCCCCACGGTACGCGACGATCGCCGCGATGCTGGCGGGTGTCGCTATCGCGCTAATAAAAGGTGACATTGTCACAAGTGGAGTGGCTTTGTCGCCGGTCATGCCTGCGTTTATTACCCCACACTTTTCATTTGCCCACAGTATCAGCATTGCGCTACCGCTGTTTCTGGTTACCATGGCTTCGCAAAATGCCCCAGGTATTGCCACTATGAATGCGTCGGGCTATTCATTACCCGTTTCACCGCTCATTATCTTTACCGGCCTGCTGGCGCTGATGTTTTCGCCGTTTGGCGTCTACTCCATCTGCATTGCCGCCATAACCGCCGCAATTTGCCAAAGTCCCGAAGCGCATCCTGATGCCAAACGACGCTGGCTCGCCGCCGCCGCGGCTGGCGTCTTCTATCTTCTGGCAGGGGTGTTTGGCGGTTCAGTCACAGGACTAATGGCGGCACTACCCGTAAGCTGGATCCAGATGCTGGCCGGTCTGGCCTTGCTCGGGACAATTAGCGGTAGTTTGTATCAGGCGTTGCATAATGAAGCGGAACGCGATGCAGCCATCGTTACGTTTTTGGTCACGGCCAGCGGCCTGACGTTATTGGGGGTTGGATCTGCATTCTGGGGGCTGGTCGTAGGCGGTATCTGCTACGCCGTGTTGACGTTATTTCGCCGCACGTAGCTGCGTTGGCGTTTTACCGGTTACCTGTTTAAACCGGTTACTAAAATGGCTTGCCGAACTGAATCCGCAGGTCATCGCAATATCTGACAAACTGCGTGAAGTGTAACAGACCAGATGCTGCGCCAGCGCCATACGACGTTGCATCACGTACTGATGCGGTGCCATATTCATCGACTGGCGAAACATTCTGGCAAAATGGAATTCGCTAAGCGCCGCCTCGCTAGCCAGATCGTTCAGGGTGATTGGGTACGCCAGATGCGCGTCAATATAGGCCAGCACGTTACGTAAGGTGACGGGCGCGAGTCCCCCGGTGACGGTGGGCAGTCGCCATTGAACGTTGCTGTAATGCTGGATCAGATGCGTTAACAGTAGCGAAGATGCCGCGCTGAGCGTGAGATGATTGGCCGGTTGCTGCCAGTCGTTATCAAGCAGAAACTGACGGTAAACCGCCGTGATCCCCGGGTCACTGCCAAACGTGTGCTCGTCCAGCGTGAAGCTATAGGGGCTTTTATCCCAGACTTTTTCACCCACTTCGCGCAGATGTTCGTCGGTACAATAGAGATGAACAAAGGAGAGAGCGTCGCGGATATCCCAACTTGACTCGCTCTCTTTCGGCATCAGGCAAAAACGGTCCGGTCCGCCGCCATTCTTCCAGCCCCCCGCCGTTTTGTGGTAACTCTCGTAGCCATCCGCGATATATAAACTGAGCGTATGGTGATCGCAATACTGGGTGATGGTATCGCGCTTGTTTGACCAGGCCGCCAGTTGGATCCCTGAATGTAACGCAACCGATTCATGCAGCACGGCATTATGTTTGCGTAAGTTTTCAAAGGCATCGTAGGGCTGAGGCATACCATCACATTCAAAATAAGTTAGCAGGCTTTCAGTCTATAACAGCCACATATTGTTAACAGCTTCCTTTTCGCTTTTACGCTAAAAAAGCGCAAGATTTTGCAAGTCCGCCGCAAACCGATGAAAGCCTCCTGCCGCCAGATATGACACAGTGTGAACCTGAATCCAAAAAAGAGAGAGTTGTATGAACGCACTGTTGTACTGCCTGGTGGTGGTAATTTGGGGAACGACATGGATTGCGATTTATTTGCAGCAGGGCCCGGTTTCTGCGCCGGTTTCTATCTTTTGGCGCTTCGCCGTTGCCAGTTCGCTGATGATAGTGATCCTGCTGGTTAGCGGTAAATTACGCAAACTGTCTGGTCGCGATCATCTGTTTTGTCTGTTACAGGGTGGATGCGTTTTTTGCTTCAACTTCTGGTGTTTTTATACGGCTGCGGCCTGGATTAATACCGGCCTGGAGTCGGTAATTTTCTCAATGGCCGTCCTGTTCAATGCGGTCAATAGCTTCATCTTTTTTGGGCAAAAACCACCGCTGCGTTTCTATATCGCAGCCGGTCTCGGACTGACGGGCATTGTGACTCTGTTCTGGCAGGATTTGCTCAACAGCGGATTCAATCATTCCTTGCTGCTGGGTATCGGCTTAAGCGCCCTTGGAACCTTCGGTTTCTCATTGGGTAATATGATCAGCATGCGTCACCAGAAAAAAGGGCTGGAAGTGTTAACGACCAACAGTTGGGCCATGCTGTACGGCACGCTGTTGATCGCTGCCATTGCGCTGATGCGCGGGGACAATTTTACGCCACAGTGGACATTCAGCTATCTCAGCGCGCTGTTATATCTGGCTATTTTTGGCTCAGTGATTGCTTTCGGCGCTTATTTCACACTGGTAGGTCGCATTGGTCCCAGTAGGGCGGCATACAGTACCCTGCTTTTCCCGCTGGTTGCGCTAACGCTGTCAACATTGTATGAAGGATACGTCTGGCAAGTTAACGCTATTGCCGGATTGGTATTGATTTTACTGGGGAATATGGTGATGTTTGCCCGACCAGAAGTGCTGATGGGTAAACTATTCTATCGACGCCGGGTGGCATAAAAAAAACGCACCATCCTGAGATGGTGCGTTGATTATTATTGTGGTTTTTTGTTCACGTCAAACATGGTGGCATCCGTCGCCATGTCATCAATAACTTTCTTCAACGTTTCGAACGCCATCGGCGTATTTTCGTTGCTCAGATCTTTACCTTCACCCTTACGTACAACTTTAATTACCGGTTTATTGGTCGCAGCATCAATCAACTCACCCTCGAAATAGAGGTTGGTATCCATGGTACGGTGACCCGTTGCCATTTGTGTTCCCGCAACGAGTAGCGCAACCGGGATCACTTCATAGAACTGCAGACCTTCTTTGCTTGTTGCAACACCGGTAATCGCTCCGCGGAAAATCAGGCTACGTGGCCCAGGGGTAGTAACCAAGGGCTTACGCTTGCTGATGGCGGATTTCAACTGGGTATTGGTGTAGGTCAGCAGTTGATCAAGAACCTGCTGCCCTACCTGCGTGGTAGGTTTAGGAACCGGATAATACGTTACCGGGTTATATACAATGTTGTCATATTTGGATTCGTTGTAGCTCGGATCAACCCAACGGAGTACGGTTTGTCCCGATGCTGATTGTGTTTCCTTCAAATCAGAGTAATTTTTTAAAAACCCAGAATATTTATCCGGCGCGGTCACTTTTGACGCACAGCCGGATAATGCCAACAAGCCAGTAAGCACTGCAACTTTAAATAAAGTTTGAGTACGCATGAAACGATCCCTTTAGTTTTCGCAATGATGCTTAAAAAGGATAGCAAAACCGTTTCATTTTGGATGTACTAAAAATGGTAAACACCGCACAATTTTCTCTCTACGCCCGGCACAAAAAATGCTGAGCGCAGAAAGAGTTAACCCAGGCGGGAGGTTCAGGCAGTTTTGCGTGCCAGCATTGTGGCAAAGCGCAGTTTAATTCGATTACCGTTTTCATCCGTACGATGAAGTTCACCCACGTCTTCGTTATATTTCAGCAGATCCCATCCGCTGTAATAATTGCGCAATTCTCCGGTTTTAAACGCGAACGGGAAACCCACGGTACACGGAAAATCATCGGTATCCATCGCCGCGACGATTAAGTTATATCCGCCCGGTTTAGTGCACCGCTGCATATTTTCAATAAGGCCAGGGATAGTTTTGGCTTCAAGGAACATCAGCACAACGGTAGAAAGAATAAAATCATATTCGCCATCAAAGCGTAATGCGTTGAGATCCGCGACGTTCGCGTGCAGATTGGTCAGCCCTTCCGCCGCTTTGATACGCTCAAGGTTAGCGATGCTCATGGGATTTTTATCCCATGCTGTCACGTCATAACCGTTTGCCGCAAGGTACAGGCTGTTACGACCGTTACCGCAGCCCAGGTCTAACGTTTTACCTGGCTTAACAATTTTTGCCGCTTCAACAACATCGGAATGCGTACGAGTTAAATCGTATTTCTCAGTAAAGTAGTTTTCGTCGCAAAGGGTCATTATTTATCCTCAGATTTCAGTAATGCAGCACGCTCCGTGCGGATGAGCAGTTTCCCCTGCATCAGCAATGCAAACGTACGTACCAGTAATAATGCAATGATAAAATTGGTAAAAATAAACAGTGGGATCGACAGCGTATGAAAAAATCCTGACTCGCTACCGTGGCCCAGATGCAGCCCTGTTGTTGCCAGAGCCGACACGCCAAACGAGAAGCTCCAGAAAGACGCATTAAATGGCTGTGACAAATACCACGGCATGAGCCGTAGCATGAACAAAAGTTGCAGCAGACCATAGCCGAACAACATTTTGGCTAACGTATCGCCCTCGCCGCCGTTGACGCTAAGCCAGGCGCTGCAGGCGACCAGCGCAGGCGCCAGTTGAATGCCAAGTGAAGTACGTAACACCGCAGGCAACTCGCCGCAGCTACGTAAACGTTGCAGAATCACCGGCTCCAGGCTGAGCCAGGAAAAAACCCCGGCGCCTAAAAACACCAATCCTGCGTCGTTGAAACCCAGAGCGCCACAGGCCATTGCACTGATAAAGTTATTGGCGACGGTCGGCAGATACAGACCCGGCGTGGTGGCTTCCTCTGGATGCGATCCACGCCACAACCCTGCCGTTTGCCAGGCGGCGTAGGCCAGCTGTATCACCACGCCAATGCTGAACAACCCAATCGCCAGCGTTCGATACCACGGGACAAAACCAATCGCGACCAGCATCGTTGTGGCCGGAAACAGACTGACAAAGCTGCTCATCACCGGGTGACGAATTTCCGCCAATACGCTATGCGGAAAACGCAGTAAACGGCTCAGAAAAGCCAGCGTCAGCAGCCCCCAAATGACCATTGCGAGGATCACTAAACCGTCGCCAATCAAGTGACTCACTGGCCACACCTGACTGGCATAACGCCACGCAAACCCCATCCCAATGATGCCCAGTACCATGCCAAAATAACCGGCCGGAAGATTGAGGACCCGCTCACTCTGTTTGTTCTTACTCATTTTGTTTATTTTTTAAAGTATATTTGAAATGCATTTTATGGAATTTCCGCTGATTTAGCCAGTGCGGAAAACTTTGCTACGTTTAACTAAGGTGCGCAACATGGAAATGAGCTATGACCAAATATCGTCTCAGCGATGAGTCTCGATCCTTTAGTTACCAGGATAATGGCAATAAAAAAAGCGTATTACTACGCCAAATCATTGCGCTCACTGATTTTAATGATGTCCAGGCCGGTACGCCCGGTGGTTGGATCGACAATGAAAGCGTGCTGTCACAAAGCGGTGATTGCTGGATTTACGATGAAAACGCGCTCGCATTTTCCGGCGCGACGATTACAGGAAACGCCCGCATTACTCAGGCAAGCGTGGTCAGAGATGGCGCGCAAATTAGCGATGACGTGTGGATTGACCGGGCTGAAATCAGTCACAACGCGCAAATACGTGACAACGTCACCATTCAAGATTCTGTGGTTCGCGGCGAGTGCCTTCTCTTTGGTGATGCGCGCGTGATGTGTGACTCTGAAATCATCGCCGCCAGGGGGCTAACCCGTGAAAGCGACCAGTTCTTGCAAATTTATGATCGGGCTTTTGTCAGCCACTCACGAGTGGTGCATCAGGCGCAGATCTATGGCGATGCGAAAATCAACTATGCCTTTATTGAACATCGGGCGGAAGTTTTTGATTTCGCACAGGTGGAAGGTAATGAAGAGAACAATGTCTGGATTTGCGATTGCGCCAAAGTCTATGGATATGCGCGCGTCATCGCCGGGTGCGAAGAAGATGCCATACCTACCCTACGCTACAGCTCGCAGGTGGCGGAGCACGCGGTAGTTGAAGGTAACTGCGTGCTGAAACACCACGTGCTGGTCGGCGGTCATGCGCAATTACGCGGTGGACCGCTCCAGTTAGATGACCACATCCTGATTGAAGGCCACGTCTGCGTGCTGGGCGAAGTGCTGATCGAGCATCACATTGAGATAGCCGGTCAGGCGCATATCCAGGCGTTTGATGGCGATACCATTCACCTACGCGGACCGAAAGTGATTAACGGTGAACAGCGCATTACGCGCACGCCTATCGCAGGTTTATTCTGAAGAGCCATCAATGATGCGGGCGTAGAGATTCACATCATAGTAATCACCATTAAGGAATTCCGCCTGTTGCATACATCCTTCCAGTTGGAAGCCATTACGTAGCGCCACCTGGTTGCTCTCAACGTTTTCTACGCGACATTTAATCACGAAGCGGCGAATCTCCTGACGCTGCGAATAATGATGAATTAAGGCCTGTAGCGCCTGGGACATGATGCCTTTACCCTGATGCTCCTCATCCAGCCAGTAGCCGATATAAGCCGCTTTGTTCAGCGGTTCTATCTGGTTAAACGAGATAACCCCGACCACATTTTCTTGCGCAAAAATCAGGAACATTTTGGCGTAACCGCGCTGGTGCAACATCATATTGCCCTGCACATTCTTGCGGGTGTCCTCCTCAGAGGCAACAAACTGCGGCCAGTTCAGCGACTGCTGGAGCCAGCTTTTATTTTTAAGCACCAACTGATGCAGAGGCGTGACGTGTTGCTCTTCTACGGCACGCAGTTCCAGCGTGTCATTGATGGTAATCACTTCTGACATTTTCATTCCGTTATGATGGTTAAGCAGGCCACCCTGCTCATCAAATAAAAACAGGAAGGGCTCCCTTTTGGAAGCCCTTTTACACAGCAAGCGCCGTTTTACTTAGCTCTCACTGACACTCTCTTTTTGCAATATTTTGAGCAGATCTTCCTTCAGGTGGAGTTTCTGTTTCTTAAGGCGAACAATGTCCAAACTATACCCCCGACCATCCGAACCTTCCAGTCTGGAGATCTCATGATCAAGGCTGTTGTGTTTTTCGAATAAGGACAGAAAGCGAGGGTTCTCGGATTTCAGTCGGGAAATAAGGTCTCTGTATTCTGGAAACATACTTTCTCCCTGTTAGTGGAAAAGAATGTGTATAAGAAATACACACCTCCAGAGTACCCACTTGACTTACAGAAAAATGCGAACGGGATCGAGTAAATAGTGTACAGAATGGTTGTGAAGAGGATTACAGATACGGCTCCCCATTCGGAGAGCCGTAAAGAGAGTGATTAACGCATCTCGCGGTCGTCAACGTACTGACGTTTATCCGGCGCTGGCGGGAAGTACTGATACAGCCAGGTTTCACTGATGGCGTCGCCCTGACAACGCAGGAACATACGCATATCTACCGGATCGGTTGAGTCAGAGGTCGGATACCAGTCAAACTGAATGCGATAACCGTCGATAGGTTCCACGTAAAGGATCTCAATCTGTTTCGCTTCACCGCTGGAGAGGGTAATCACCGGTTCAATACCCTTCGGCGCGGCGGCTTTTAGATCGCCACCAACGAAATCAACAGCAAAACGTCGCGCCCATTTTTCCGGGTAGTGCTCGCCCGGCGCCCATCCTTCCGGGAAGCCGCCCATGCCAGTTCGGGTCGCCATCACGCGAGCCAGTGGTGAACGCACCGGCGGCTGAGCGCTCCAGTACAGGCGATATTTGAATTCCAGATCATCGCCCGCTTTGATCGACCTTTCAGGCTGCCAGAAGCAGACGACGTTATCCAGCGTTTCGCCGGTCGTCGGGATCTCCATCAGGCCGATAGTCCCCTTGCCCCACTGGTTACGCGGTTCGACCCACAGGCTCGGACGCTTGTTGTACCAGCCCATGATATCCTGGTAATGGGAGAAGTCGCGATCGAGCTGCAGCAAGCCAAACCCTTTCGGGTTGTTATCGGTATAGGCGTTGAACTGCAGTTTTTGCGGGTTATTCAGCGGGCGGCAGATCCACTCGCCATTGCCCCGCCACATCGCCAGACGGTCGGAATCATGAATTTGCGGGTGAATGGTGTCACACATCCGACGTTCGTTGTTGCCGCAGCTAAACATGCTGGTCATCGGTGCAATACCGAGCTGCTTGATGTCTTTGCGCGCATAGATGTGGTTTTGTACATCCATGATCACCTGCGTTTTCTCGCAGTGGATCACGAACTTAAATGCACCGGTTACGCTGGGGCTGTCGAGAAGCGCATACACGGTAAAGGAGGTTGCGCCCGGTTTGACCGTTTCGAACCAGAAAGAGGTGAAATCAGGAAACTCTTCTTTGCTGTCGGTGTAGGTATCTACCGCCAGACCGCGGGCCGATAAACCATACTGATAGGTGTCATCCACGGCGCGGAAATAGCTGGCGCCCAGGAAAGAAACGATATCGCGACGGGCTAATTCTGGCGCTTTAAACACGCGGAACCCGGCGAACCCGAGGTCAGTCTGCCCTTCCAGCTGTTTGGTATCCACACCCGCATCATTGTATTTAAACAGTTCCGGACGGAAGTGGATTTCGCGCGCCATATGCGTGCTGCCATCAACCGAGAACATGCGTACACGGCGACGAAAGCCCATTCCCACATGGAAGAACTGCGCATCAAGCTGACGATTTTCAACATTGTTCCACAGAGACTGCTCTGCGTCATATTGAATGCTGTTGTAGGCCTGCGGCGTCAGTTTGGCCAGCGTGTCAGGTAACGCGCGCGGTGCGCCGCCCCAGGGCTTCTGTGCTAAGTCATGGGCCATCGATTGCAGAACGGAAAAATCAAAACGTACGGTTTTTCCGTCTGCAATGTCAGACTCTGCCGCAAAGGCGGCGCTGGAAAAGAGTGATGCAATACCACTGGTTCCGCACACGGCGGCCATTGCCATTGAACCTTTAATAAATCGTCTGCGATTCATGCCTGAAAGTGAGTCCTTCTGGTCGTGTAAATGGTCCCGCGCCGGCCATAATCAGCGGCAAGAGAGTGCACATTTCTGACCGCTCACTCTAGACAAAATTCATTAATAATCCAATTGTTGGTCGCCGATTATCTGTACAAAATCGAAAATATTTTATGTCGATGGGAACAGACCGAATCCCATGTAAATTCAATTAAAGTAAACCACACCGCCGTTTACTTCGATCTTGCGCCTCCTGATACAACGCAAACTCATCATAAACCGCACAACCCAGCGCCTGTTCAAACGCGTCGCGGCTGGAATTACCGTGGCTACGAGCCTGAGTTTCATTCCCCAGATTAGACTGGAAAATCCCCGCGGCGCTCACCGGTAAAAAATCTTCGTAGGTAATGGGCTGAGCAACCAGCCAGCCCCGCTCAATGAGCGGTTGCGGGTCGTCATCCGGGCGAATCGCCTGTCGATGCGCCTCGCCCGACGGCGTCAGCCGGTAGCGGAACCAGGCAAGCCCCTGCTGGCGCAGCAGAAATTCGCTGTCCGGGAATGCTTTGAACACCTCCTGCAAATGCAGCTGATGCGTCAGGTTATCTTTTCCCGTTCCCGCTTTATTCAGCAATTCGTCGTACAATGCTCTGCCTTTCGGCGTCAGGGCCACGCCGCGCTGTTCGATTTCACCAAAACGCGCCGTGTGAGTGCCACGCATTTCACCGGCAAATAACACCGGCTCTTCCAGCGCTTTAAAACTGGTCTGACGCAATAAAATGGGCACCTCGCGGCGCGGTGGCCCTTCAATCAGTATTTTGGGTTCAATGCCACACTCCGGCATCATCGACTGTACCCGGTCGATATCCAGCGTACGCGGCGTCAGATGGTTGATATGACACCCAGGGAAACACACCACATCAGCAATCAGCCGGTGCTCATTGTGCAATGCGTGATAGGTCGCCTCATCGACCGTGGCATGCTGATGCCAGCGGAAAGTTTCCAGCGCTTCTTGCACAAACTCCTGCGCCTGCTCAGGCGTAAAACTGCCCTGCACATCAAACTCATCCAGCAGTTCGTGACAACGACGGGTGAAAATATCGCGTTTCGCGAGGATCTCCGCGGCTTTTTGCCGTAGCGCGGCGTTTTCGATTAATTCGAGCCGCAATAACGAGGTGAATACCCGAAACGGGTTGCGCGAAAGCGACGCATCGTCAATGGGACGAAACGCGGTGGAATGCACGGGAACACCGGCCTGGGAGAGATCGTAATAACTCACCGGATACATGCCCATAATGGCAAACATCCGGCGTAGCGTAGAAAGCTCCTGCGCAGTGCCCACCCGAATGGCGCCGTGGCGCTCAACGTTTAGCCGGGCCAGCTCATCTGCATTCGCCAGTTTTTCATGCAGCGTAGGATTATTTTCCAGTACCGCCAGATTCACATCAGCGACAAGTTCCAGCAACGTGCCATATTGCGGGACTTCCTGCTGGTACATTGCTGACATTGCCTGCGAAAATTGTTCCCGAATCTCATCTGCCGTGATGGTGTTCGCCATAATGTCATGCCTCCAGTGAATATTACCTGGAGTGTAGAAAACGCCGCTGACTCCGGTGGGAAGAATTTACAAAGTGTGACCCCGCGTAAATTTCCCACCCCTACAGACGCTGAACAGAACCTACTGGCGTGGTTTTAAATGACTTTCCAGCCAGGGCAACATCTGCTTTTTACGGCTGAGCATCCCCTCCACCTTACAGGGCTGCGGGATATCTGACAGCTCTGGACCGGCAAACCACAGGCTGGTGTCGCCCAGATTGATATCGGTGAGCATCAGTACAACCAGAGCGGCATTCTTTTCCTCTGCATAGCGCGCCATTTCCAGACAGAGATCGTCCAGCACCGCATCCACCTGTTGCAGCGCATACAGTTCAAGCTGCGCCACACAAACCGAATGTCCATGAATGGTGAAGGTTTTAATGTCTTTCTGCAGAAGCTCGCGAGCGCTCATGCCTTCCACGCTTGTTTTAGCAGACAGCAGGTCGCGACTAAACTCCTCGAGATCCACACCGGTTTTTTGGGCCAGGGCCTCCACCGCCAGGCGATCGTCAGAGGTGGTCGTTGGCGAACGAAGCGTGACAGTGTCACTCAATGCGGCACCCAGCAATAAAACGGCCTCAGCGGCAGACAACTGGTTGCGCTCCTCTTCCGTCATCAGTTGCCATAACAGCGTCGCGCTGCTGCCGACTGGCTTCACCCACACTTCTGGTGGCAGACGAGTGACTAATCCACCGAGTCGGTGATGATCGATAATTCCCACGACGTTACTTTCTGCCAGCGATGCCGGCCCCTGGGCAGGCTCGGTGAAATCGACCAGCCACACATCACGATTGGTCAGTTCAAACGTCAGCCGTTCGGGCATCGTCAGTCCCGCATGCTCAAAGATAAATTGCGTTTCGCGGTTAGGTTCGCCCAGACGCCATGCCGTCGCCTGCTGGCCACGTAAAGTAAGCCAACGCGCCGTCATGGCGGCGGTACAAATGGCATCGCTATCGGGGTTAAGGTGCCCTATTACATCTATCATTAATCAGTACCTTGTGAAGATAATGGTTCAAAAGCAAACAATAACGAAAGTATATCGACTGGACGCATTCTCTTCCATGATCCCACCACCCGGCAGCGCTGTACAAAACATAAGCAAAATAAATCAGTTGTAAGTAAAATAGGATAAATGTTAATAATATTTTGCTATCAAGTTATCAAAATCGAACAACTTCACTTGTCACCGATACGACTCTGTTTTTAACATCGCTTATGGAAAAAAATGTTCTGTTCAATCAGCGCATTCGCTTGCGCCACCTTCATACTTTTGTCGCCGTTGCACAGCAGGGAACGTTGGGCCGCGCGGCTGAGACCCTTAACCTGAGCCAACCAGCCCTCTCCAAAACGCTGAATGAACTGGAGCAACTGACCGGTACCCGGCTCTTTGAGCGTGGCCGCCTTGGCGCACAATTAACGCTGCCCGGAGAACAGTTTCTTACCCACGCAGTCAGAGTGCTGGATGCGCTCAACACCGCCGGACAAGCCTTAAACCAGCGCGAAGAGTCACAGACGGATGTCGTACGGATTGGCGCCTTACCCACCGCGGCCCTGGGCATTCTGCCGGCGGTCATTGGCCCGTTCCATAAGCAGCAAATGGAGACCACGCTGCAGGTTGCCACCATGAGTAATCCCATGATCCTGGCGGGTTTAAAGTCAGGGGAAATTGATCTCGGCATTGGCCGTATGGCCGATCCGGAATTGATGGTTGGTCTGAACTACGAGCTGTTATTTCTGGAATCGCTCAAACTGGTCGTGCGCCCTAACCACCCGTTGTTGCAGGAAACCATTACGCTGAGTCGGGTGATGGAGTGGCCGGTGGTGGTTTCACCAAAAGGAACCGCCCCTCGCCAGCACGCAGAGGCGTTGTTGCAAAGTCAGGGCTGCAAAATGCCGCCGGGCTGTATTGAAACGCTGTCAGCATCGCTCTCCCGCCAACTGACGGTCGATTACGACTATGTGTGGTTTGTCCCTTCAGGCGCAGTTAGAGAAGATTTACGCCAGGCGACGCTGGTGTCGTTGCCGATACCCACCCACGGTGCGGGTGAACCCATCGGCATTCTTACCCGTGTCGATGTGCAGCTCTCTCAGGCCGCGCAGATCCTGATCGCCGCAATACGCAAAACCGTACCGTTTTGATGCCAAAAATTAAGGGACCATCAGGTCCCTTAATTGATTTTATTGTTAAAACGTTTCCCAGTTATCGCCACTGGCAGTTGCCGCCTGCGGGCGTGAATGGTCAGGCTTTGTCGTCACAGGCGCGCGTTTAATAGCACTTGTCCCTGTTAAACGGAATGTGCCAACAGCTTCCGTTAAGCGCGCCGCCTGCTCTTCCAGCGATTCCGCAGCGGCAGAGGCTTCTTCAACCAGCGAGGCATTTTGCTGCGTTACCTTATCCATTTCTGAAATTGCCTGACTCACCTGGACGATACCCCGGCTCTGCTCATCAGAGGCCGCTGCAATTTCCAGCATAATGTCGGTGACGCGTTTTACCGCATCGACAATATCCGTCATCGTATTGCCCGCAGCGACCACTTCTCCGGAGCCCTGGTCAATCAGTCGGACTGATTCGCTGATCAATCCCTCAATCTCTTTTGCCGCCTGAGCGCTGCGGCTTGCCAGCGTGCGCACCTCACTGGCAACCACGGCAAATCCACGGCCCTGCTCTCCTGCCCGCGCCGCTTCAACCGCTGCGTTCAGCGCCAGAATATTGGTCTGGAAAGCAATGCTGTTAATCACGGCTGTGATTTCGGAGATTTTCTTCGAACTCGTTGAGATATTGCCCATAGTTTTGACCACGCCAGAAACCATCTGACCGCCCCGACTGGCCTTACCGGAGGCATCTTCTGCCAGCTTGCTCGCATGATGCGCGTTGTCGGCGTTTTGCTTCACCGTCGCCGTCAACTCTTCCATGCTGGCCGCCGTTTGTTCAATCGCCGCAGCCTGTTGTTCAGTACGTGAAGACAGATCGGTGTTCCCCGCCGAAATCTCACTGGTACCGCGATAAATCTCTTCCGCGCCCTGACGCACCGTGCCTACCGTTGTCCCCAGCGAACGTTGCATTGTTTGCAGATGGCGGCTCAGGCGACCAATTTCGCTGCGCCCGGTCGGTTCCTCCGGCATGGTGAGATCCCCCGCTGAAATTTGCTCAATACGCTGGGCGGCACGCAACAGAGGATGAATGACGGTACGGCGCAGAACAATGAACGTCATCACGGTCAGCGCCAGCGCAAGAACAAATGCGCCCAGCATAAAAGCCATACCAAGCTGTGTACGCTGATGCGCCTGTTCGCTTAACTGATTCGCCCTGGTGGTACGAATGTCGATCGCCTTTAACAGCACCTTGTTGTAAGCAGAGTCCAGCGGTCTGGCCTGTTCATTTTCATGGTTGATGATCGCCTCAAACATGCCGTTTTTAGCGTACTTCAGCATCGGCTGTAAGCCGTCGGTATAGGCTTTGAAGCTGGCGCTCAGTTCAGCGTCTAACGCTTCATCGGCAGACGTTTTTACCGCGCGTGACATATAAGCATTGAAACCGTCCTGCGATTGCTTAATCCGTTTTTCTGCCTCGGCGATATTGGCCTTCATGTCATCCATTTCGGCAATACGGCTCGCCGCGCCGGCGTGGATCATGTTGATACGCGCGGTACGCAAGTGGTTAGAGCTGTTAGATAACCCCATCCTGACCTGAATCTCATCGGTTACGTCGCGCTGATCGCGATCGGCCTGCATAAGAAAATAGCTTGCCAGCCCGGAACTTAAGGCGAACAGCAGAAGGATGCCACCGAGAATGGAGGAAAACAGCGGAACCAGCCGGATTTGATGCAGAAAGCCCAGTTTATGCTGGGCTTGCATCGATGTAGTGTTGTCCATGACCGTCGACTCTCTTGTAGGGTTTATGCGTGAAAACACGCCCGTTAGATAGTCATCGGCAATCCGGGAAGTTTACTTACCGTGAAAAGCGCCGGATTCGTCACACTTTCACAACATAATTCTAAAAAATTCAGGAAAGTGCCAGCGGAGAAATCCGCTGGCCAATGAATCAGTTATCGCCAAAGTGGATAACGGTACGGATGGATTTACCCTGATGCATTAAATCGAACGCGTCGTTAATCTGCTCCAGCGGTAAACGGTGGGTAATAAACGGATCCAACTGAATTTTCCCGCTCATCGCATCTTCAACCATACCAGGAAGCTGAGTACGCCCCTTCACGCCGCCAAACGCGGAACCGCGCCAGACACGCCCGGTAACTAACTGGAACGGGCGTGTTTTGATCTCTTGTCCGGCTCCTGCCACGCCAATAATGATGCTTTCGCCCCATCCTTTATGGCAGCATTCCAGCGCCGCGCGCATCACGTTAACGTTACCGATACATTCGAAACTAAAGTCCACGCCGCCATCGGTAAGCTCGACAATCACATCCTGAATCGGTTTGTCGTAATCCTTCGGATTGATGAAATCGGTCGCGCCCATTTCACCTGCCAGCGTAAATTTTTCCGGATTGGTATCAACGGCCAGAATACGCCCGGCTTTCGCCTGCGCCGCGCCCTGAATCACCGCCAGGCCAATACCGCCCAGACCAAATACGGCGACGGTATCGCCTTCTTTCACTTTTGCGGTGTTATGGACCGCTCCGATACCGGTGGTCACGCCACACCCCAGCAGACACACTTTGTCCAGCGGAGCCTGCGGGTTAACCTTCGCCAGAGAGATCTCCGCACATACGGTGTATTCGCTGAAGGTGCTGGTGCCCATATAGTGATAAATCGGCTCGCCGTTATACGAGAAACGGGTTGTGCCATCCGGCATCAGACCTTTGCCCTGGGTCGCACGTACGGCCTGACACAGGTTAGTTTTACCCGATTTACAGAACTTACACTCGCCACATTCTGCGGTGTATAGCGGGATCACATGATCGCCCGCTTTCAGGCTGGTAACGCCTTCACCCACTTCAACCACAATGCCGCCACCTTCATGGCCGAGCACCGCCGGGAAAACCCCTTCCGGATCGTCGCCTGAGAGCGTAAAAGCATCAGTATGGCACACGCCTGTGTGGGTAATTTTAACCAGCACTTCACCTTTCTTTGGCGGTGCGACATCGATTTCGACAATTTTTAACGGTTGGCCGGGGCCGAATGCAACTGCTGCACGTGATTTCATTTGTCTCTTCCCATTATTGCGAGGTGATGGTGTTATTTTAGATAAGCACGCAGAAGATGGCCGATTTCAGCCATGCGCACGGCACGCTGGTCTGGGGTTGTTTCCCCGCTGACCAGTTCGTCTTTCAGGTGGATCTCAACCATTTCGCCCATCAGGCCATTGGATGCGCCGCGCACGGCGGCAATTTGTTGCAGGATAGCCAAACACGGCTCGCCGGACTCCAGCGCGCGCTCAAGCGCATCAACCTGACCGCGAATACGGCGTACACGGGTGAGAATGCGTTTTTTATCTTCGGGTGAATGCGGCATACGTCCTCCAAATACTATAGGGGGGTATACTATCAGTCTTTTTAACTAGTTGTAAAATAAATAACTTGTTATTATTTAATACGTTGTACAAACAGCACATTTAGACATATGTGGGCATATCACCGTGTTAAGCGGTTTTAGAGCCGCAACACCGAGCGCTTTGTCGATGTATTCTGCATCGCTGAACAGTTCGGATTTTTTCTGGAGCAGCGTAACTGGTTTGTCACTCGCAAAGAACAGTCAGTTGAAGACTCATGTAATTATGAACAATACGAATACCCCCGACTACAAACCGGGGGGTTCTATTTTTTTATACGCTATATATATAATAATTAGTTACTTATTCCGTAACTGCACACTCTGGTACGCGAATTTCCTTAATGAGCCTGGAAAAACTTTTTAAAGAACACATTCCCTGAATATTTTTCTCTTCACATGCAATTAATTTTAAATCAACTTTTCCAGCAGGTTTTTCTAACGACAACGGTTGTATATCCCTCATATCTCTCAGCGTCTGATAAACAAATGAAACCTGAACCCAATCCGTATTATCACTGGTTCTTTTCCACTTTTCGAATACAAGCTCCCCACCAGGAGGGGTATTATCGGGTTGACCGGGCAGCGACCAGTTAAGATCTAAAGCCCCGCTTAAATTTGCAAGATTGGTATCATGACCAGCAATAAACAACAGAGATACGGGTAATTTTATGCCATACCTGTTTTCTGTTGTACCATTTGTCAATAATGCAGTGTCTATCATATCGAGTAATGGTGTGGCTCTACTACGGGCAACTTCTGGAGTTCTTTGCAAAAGATCAAACTGAGCGTTATGCAGACTTAACAAATCTCTCCATTCTTTTTCTCCCGTAATACGCCCCCAGGCTACCTGTGGCATTCCCTGGGCCTCTTGCAACAGAAATATCTCAGTCAGCGTGGAAGAAAGACTCCAGGCACCAGGTAATGATACATTGTCAGGAGTTACCTTAAGTTCAGACGGTAAAGCCTCTGGTAATGTGCATTTCGTAGACTTCTCTGTAGTCTTACATGTCTCCGATTGTGAGAAATTTAAAACATTTTCCAGGGTCCGAAATGAAGATTGATAGCGTTGGGTATACAGTTCAATATTTCCTCCGGCCCGTTCCAGAATAGCGTTTTTAACCTTCAATGTGTTAAACGAACATTTCCCCATTTTTACCGGATTAAAAAGAGGATCAGTTTTTTCTTCATCCTTCTGATAATGCACTTGAATTTGACATTTTGGTGCTAACCCAGCCAGAAACGCCTCACCCGTTTTACGGGTGCGTTGATCCGTGTCTGCAATAACAGCAACCTGCCCTGGAGATGGGCACGTTTGATTATTCAACAGACCTTTGCTCGTGAACCATAAACGTTGATACTGACCTAATTCAGAAACAAGTTCTCCCCCACGAGGCGTTAGCCATCCTAACGGCACATCCCATTGTGGCCATTGATCGGGTGTGACATCTTTCATTATTGGAGTGAACTTCGTAGGTGCTCTTACTCCATGACGGCTCACTATCACAACCCGCTCAAGTTTCATACCGTTCGGCTCTTCAGCATGTATTGAGAAAGAACCGCATAAGAGAGAAAAAAATAATAAACGAATGATGAATGTACTCATTACCAGCACCACCTTTTCGTAAGTGAAAAACAAACAACTCGTATAAGCCAGTTCGATAACTGGTTCTATCAGATAGAAATAATCCTACTCCTGAGTTCACAACAATCCAACTTTTTGAATATCAACTTTGTATCTTATCGAAGTATTAAAGGAGCGCTAATTTAGCCGCGCTGGAAAGGTATCCAAGGTTATGGAATCGTTGGCAATTTACAACGTCCTGTCATTGAAAGGATAATTGATCCGGTATAAATAAGGTGGGCGGAAGCCTTGTTTAGCTATCAATTTACCCGCAGCAAATCACTGTATCTCGTTGTATAACGTGGTGAAAGCATGTCTCGCTTCATCGCCCACGGCTGCTGTATCCCTTGCCCGGCAAAGTAGAGCGTTCCTTTCCCCTTTTCAGCATTAAGAGTATCCAGTAGGTCCATCAATTTATCGCTGTTACGCCGCGGGGCGTTATTATCAAAAAGATTCAACTGTGCAACGCCAGAGCTAAAAAAATCCCCCAGCATAACGCCCGCTTTTTGATAACGTAGCCCCTCTCGCCAAACGGCGTCCAGGCTGCGCGTGGCTGCTGTAATAATGTCCCGGCTATCCTGAGTTGGCGTCAGCAGTTTTATCGATGCGCTGTTACCGTAATAAGGTTCATTCAGCGCAAACGGACTGGTTTTGATAAACGTAGAGATAAACCGGCAGTACTGGTGTTCTCTGCGCAGCTTTTCCGCAGCACGTGAAGCATAGGTGCAAATGGCCTCTCTCATGGCGTTGTAATCCGTGAGTTTTTCACCAAACGATCTTGAGCAGATAATTTCCTGCTTATCCGGCGCAAACTCTTCCAGCGCCAGACAAGGCTCACCGCGCAATTCCCGGACGGTTCGCTCAAGCACGACGCTGAAATGTTTACGAATGAAGCGAATATCGGTATCCGCCAGGTCGAGAACCGTTTTAATACCCATAACGTCCAGTTTTTTGCCGATACGGCGTCCGATGCCCCAGACTTCATCAACCGGGAGTGCTGCCATCAGCTTACGCTGGCGTTCAATATTTGAGAGATCCACGACTCCACCCGTCTGTTCCTGCCACTTTTTGGCCGCATGGTTCGCCAGTTTGGCCAGGGTTTTGGTCTGAGCGATGCCGACCCCAACCGTGAGACGTGTTTTCTGCAAAATAGTTGCTCTGATTTCCTGACCAAAATCCGTAAGATCCCTGCAGTTTCGCACGCCCGTTAAATCACAAAAGGCTTCATCAATACTGTATATCTCCACGCGTGGCGACAACTCCTCCAGAATCGACATCACCCTGCTGCTCATATCCGCATACAGTTCGTAGTTCGAACTAAAACAGAACACGCCATAGCGCCTGAACAGATCTTTCTGTTTGAAGTACGGAGCGCCCATATTAACGCCAAGCGCCTTTGCCTCTACGCTACTGGCAATAACGCAGCCATCGTTATTTGAAAGAACGACAACGGGCTTCCCTTTCAGATCAGGCCGGAATGCCGACTCACAGCTGGCATAAAACGCGTTAACATCCACCAGTGCAAACATCATCAGCCCGCTGCTTTAATGATAAATGTCACCACGCCAAATATATCCAGCGTGTCCTCGCTGCTAATCATGATCGGCGCGTAGGCGCTGTTCTCTGGCTTCAGCATCACAACCGGATGTAATTGCAGGCGTTTAACGGTGAATTCGCCCTCAACGGCGGCAATAACGATGTCTCCATGGGCAGGTTTTCTGGCGCTGTCGACAATCAGTAAATCACCCTCGCCGATCCCTGCTCCCCTCATAGAGTCGCCAGATGATTTAACAAAATAGGTTGCGTTGGGATGCCGTACCAGCAGGTCATTGAGGTCGATACGTTTCTCAACGTAGTCCTGTGCAGGAGATGGAAAACCGCAGGGCACAAGATCGCTAAATAACGGAAAGTGTTTAATTTCGCGGCGTTCCGCAGGCTGGAAAAACAACATAATAATCTGCCTCTCATTTACTGTATTTATATACAGTAGTTTTAATAAGAGCAGCAATCAAGTAGCGAGTGTGATGAACTGGACGTTGTTTAACCATCTTGCCGGTAAGTTTTTATGATGTCTGGAAAAATAATCGGCTAAAAAAATACCCCGCATTTGCGGGGCATTACATCAGGAGCGTTTTCGCGGCATCATGCGCAGCAGCGTATTGTCCTTCCAGAAATAGTGGTGCATCAGGGCCGCAGCGGCATGCAGAGCAATAACAAAATAGCCCAGATTTGCCAGCGTCACGTGCCAGGACTTCAGCATATCCACTACATCAAAATTGGCCTCTGCCGCATGCGGCATAACGATGCCGAATGCAATCCACGGGTTACCCCGGTTGTACATCATCACCAGCCCAATAATCGGCAGAACAATAAACAGCAGATAGATAACCAGATGCCCCAGATGCGCCATTCCGGTCATCATCGGCTTCGGTTTTGGCACAATCGGCGGTGCCGGATATTTTAGCCTGACCAGCAGACGCGCCACCATCAGCGTTAAAATAGTGATGCCACAGGATACGTGCACCATGTTAAATAAGGGACGATAGCTGCGCGGGAAAAATCCGCGAAACTCCATGGCGCTGTAGGCCACAATGACCAACAAAAAGACCAGCCAGTGAATGCCAATTTGCAGGCCAGAATACTTATTCCCCATAACACTTCCTGAATAAAAACAATAATGCGTCACCATAACGGGCTTTTGTTAAAAATTCATTAACTTTTGCTCACCCGGCTTATTCTTATGGATCGCCAGCAAAGTGTGAGAATTGCGCCGGGTGGCGTACTGGCTCACCCGGCGAAAAATTAGGACTGCAGATACACCACCTGCGTTTGCAGATATTCGTTCAGACCGTGTTTACCGTCAGCCCCGCCAATCCCGGACTTGCGCCAGCCAGCATGAAAGCCCTGCATCGCCTCGAAGTTTTCACGATTAATATAGGTTTCGCCAAACTTCAGCCCTTTGATCGCTTTCATCGCCGTATTCAGATTCTGCGTATAGATCGATGAGGTCAGACCGTAATCGCTGTCATTGGCCATCGTCAGCGCCTGTTCCAGCGTATCAAACGCTACCACCGGCAGCACCGGACCAAACGTCTCCTCGTGCATAATCGCCATCTCCTGGCGCACGTCTAACAGTAACGTCGGAGGATAGTAATACCCTTTGCCGGAAACGGCCTTACCGCCCAGCACCACTCTGGCGCCTTCCTGCACCGCTCGTGCAACTTTCTGCTCTACACGCTCCAGCGCAGCGGCGTTAATCAGCGGCCCCATCGCAATATCATTGCGCTCAGCCGGATTGCCAAACTGCACGGCTTTCATCGCCTCACCCAGACGATTGACGAATTGGTCATAAATACCTTTCTGAACGTACACGCGCTCGGCACAGTTGCATACCTGTCCGGTGTTGATCACCCGCGAGTCAACAATTGCCTTTACGGCCAGTTCAAGATCGGCATCATCCATCACAATAGCCGGGGCCTTGCCACCCAACTCCAGACAAACTTTGGTGATATTTTTAGCCGCCGCAGCCATAATTTTCTCACCCGCCCCGACGCTACCGGTCATGCTCACCATGGCCACCTTCGGGTTTGCGGCCAGCGCCTGACCGACCGTTTCACCACGTCCCAGCACCAGATTAAATACGCCGCGCGGCAAGCCAATATCATCAACAATTTTGGCAAAGGCGATGGCGTTATTCGGTGTAAATTCACTCGGCTTAATGACAATGGTATTACCCGTCAACAGTGCGGGAGCCAGTTTGCGGGCAATCAGGAAAAATGGAAAGTTCCACGGCAGAATGCCCGTAGTCACGCCCAAAGCGCGCTTAAACAGCAGAATATTCTCGCCCGGACGATCGCTTTGCAGGATCTCGCCTTCATAGCGACGCGCCCACTCCGCCATATAATCGATATAGTCGGCGGTAAACGAGACTTCGACCTCAGCCAGTTGCTGTATTTTTCCCCCCTCCGCCACAATCAGGGCGCTGATTTCACTGGCTCGCTGACGGATACCCGCAGAAATTTTGCGTAACCAGTTCGCCCGTTCAATGGCAGGCAGCGCTTCCCATTGCGGCTGAGCGCGCTGTGCAGCATCGATCGCTTTACACGCATCCTCGGCACGTCCATCGGGAATACGCGAGATCACCTCTTCCGTGGCAGGATTGACGACATCAATCCAGGCATCATCGTGCCAGGTCACAAACTGCCCATCGATATACATAGGATGTTGTACGGGTACTGACATGCGGCTCTCCTGTGATTGATTTGTTTTTAACAAGTAAAACTATTGTTAATTAATATCAATCATGCAGGTCGTATTATGGCTGGAGTGGCTGTTCTGTGAGCGGCTTCATAAAAGCGTCTGGCAAAGTGATGATGAAGGGAAAAAACAGGTGTGATTTTTGCCCGTTTGCCGCAAAACGCCGACAAACGGGCAACAGGAATTACAGAGAGCGGCTCTCCAGTAAGTCAGTCAGCACGATGTCATTTTGCAACTGCTGCCAGGCTTGCTCAACGTTCTGAGGAATATCAACATGGGCAATAAAATCGCGGCCGCACGGCCCATAACCGGTGGCATCATCACGCAGGCGAGGAAGTTCACCGGTTATGAGAGACAGATAGCGATCCACTGACCACAAACCTTCTGCTGCTGGCACAAAATCCACGCCGTCTTGCTGTTGGGCCAGCTCAGGGATGAATCCAGGGAAACTCAACCAGCGCGGCGCATGTGGCTCATCGCGGGTTACGCGCTGAAAGGTTGCCATCGTGCGACGTTGCATAGTGGGATCCTGTACCACAATGACGGTATGAATACTTTCCGTCGCCTGATTCAATAATGCACAGCTAAAACGGGCATTCTCACCGCAGTTTGTTGACTGGTCTTCCACCCAAATCTTCTCCCCCGGAATTTGCCAGAACTGATGTGCGATATCGGCAAGGATCGCCGCTTCCGCGCGTCCGGTGGTACGAATGATGTTGTAACGAGGATGCTCTGCAATCGCGTCATACAGAAATCGTGTGGAGTGACCGATGCCACCGCTAATCAACAAGGGAACCTGTTGCTCTTTCGCGATCCGGCAAGCGGCGTCGATGGTCGGAATAACCGCGTTCCCTGCCAGAATCACGCAATCTGACTGAACGGTGATATTCCCCGTAAAATCATTCTGCGCCAACCATCGCCCTACGGTATTGATCGCCGCAAGCGTGGTTGCGGAAAGTGTAGGAAACTGGCTCATACTCATGACTCCTGATCTTAATACTTTATCGGGTTGCATACCGGGCGGTGACGTCACCTTACCCGGTATGCTGTCTGGTACCGATTCATCCCGAAATCTGCTCCATCGCCTGCAAAATACGTTTATCGGAAATCGGATACGGCGTACCAAGCTGCTGGGCAAAATAGCTGACGCGCAGCTCTTCTATCATCCAGCGGATCTCTTTGACATCGTCATCTTCACGGCGCGCGGGAGGCAGTTTATTGAACCACTGCTGCCAGGCCTGCTGCACGCTATCTACTTTCAGCATCTGCGCACGGTCACGATGCGGATCGATAGCCAGTTTTTCCAGACGCTTTTCGATAGCCTGCAAATAACGCAGCGTATCGCCCAGACGCTTGAAACCATTGCCGGTAACAAATCCACGGTACACCAGCCCGCCCATCTGCGATTTGATATCCGCAAGCCCCAGCGCCATGGTCATATCCACGCGCCCTTTCAGACGTTTGTTGATATTAAACACCGCGGTCAGAATTTGTTCGACCTGCTTAGCAATATCCACCACCGTATCGTTCAGTTCAGCCCGCACTTTTTCATGCAGCGCCGCAAAGCCTTCTTCGGTCCACACCGGACCACCGTTGGCGTCGATCAGTTGATCCACACCACAGGATATACAGTCGTCAATCAAATCCAGCACTTTACCGTACGGGTTAAAATACAGCCCCAGCTTGGCTTTGTTGGGCAGTTTCTCATGCAAATATTTGATTGGTGAAGGAATATTCAGCAACAACAGGCGGCGTAAACCGCACCACATCGCCTGCTGTTGCTCCAGCGGGTTATCAAACAGTTTGATGGCAACGCTGTCACGCTCATCCACCAGCGCTGGCCAGGCTTTTACCTTATAGTTACCGCGTTTTTGCTCGTAACTCTCCGGAAGCTGACCGAAGCTCCAGATGTGCAACCCGCTCTGTTCGATACCGTCATCCGCCACCGCAGACAATGTTTCCTGAACTTTACCCTTCAGTGTGTCTTTCAGATCCTGCAGCGAACGTCCTTCCTGCAGCTTTTTGTTCTTATCATCCACTACCCGGAAGGTGATTTTTAGGTGATCGGGCACCTGATCCCAATGCCAGTCTTCACGGTCAACGGTCACGCCGGTCATGCGGCGCAGTTCACGCTCCAGCGAGTCCAGCAGCGGCAGTTCCAGCGGCGTGACGCGGCCTAAAAACGCTTCCGCATAGTTCGGCGCGGGCACAAAGTTGCGTCGTACCGGTTTCGGCAGAGACTTAATCAGGGCGATAACCAGTTCACGGCGCAGCCCCGGAATTTGCCATTCAAAACCGCTCTCTTCGATCTGATTGAGTAGCGGGAGCGGAATATGTACGGTCACACCGTCCGCATCGGCCCCGGGTTCGAACTGGTAACTTAACCGTAGTTTGAGATTGCCCTGATGCCAGAAGTTCGGGTAATCCAGCTTACTGATTTTTTCCGCGCCCTCTTTGATGAGCATGCTCTTTTCAAAGTTGAGCAGATCCGGCGTTTCACGGCTGATCTTTTTCCACCAGCTGTCAAAGTGACGCGCGGAGACTACATCATGGCTGATGCGTTGGTCGTAAAACTCAAATAGCGTCTCATCATCAACCAGAATGTCGCGACGGCGCGATTTGTGCTCTAACTCTTCCACCTCAGCGCGTAACTTCAAATTGTCACGGAAAAACGCATGGCGCGTTTGCCAGTCGCCCTCCACCAGCGCATGGCGGATGAACAGTTCACGCGACAACGCGGGATCGATCTGGCTGTAGTTCACCTTACGGGCTGCAACAATAGGTAAACCGTAGACGGTAACCTTTTCTGTTGCCATCACCGCGCCCTGCGCACGTTCCCAGTGCGGTTCACTGTATGAACGTTTGATCAGATGCTGGGCAACCGGTTCGACCCACTCAGGATCGATGCGTGCAGCAATACGTCCCCACAGGCGGCTGGTTTCCACCAGCTCCGCTACCATCGTCCACTTCGGCGGTTTTTTAAATAGACCAGAGCCTGGGAAGATCGAGAAGCGAGCGTTACGCGCCCCGGTAAATTCCTGTTTATCGGCATCTTTCATCCCGATATGTGACAGTAAACCGGTCAGCAACGCGACGTGGATCTCTCTGTATTCAGCGGGTTCGCTGTTAACAGGAATCCCTAACTCTTTCACCACCTGACGCAGTTGCGTGTAGATATCCTGCCATTCACGCACGCGCAGGTAGTTCAGAAAATCAAGTTTGCACTGACGACGGAACTGGTTTGACGACAGCGCTTTCTGCTGCTCGCCGAGATAGTTCCACAGATTCACAAATGCGAGGAAATCAGACTCTTTGTCGTGGAAACGGCGATGCTTCTCGTCGGAGGCCTGCTGCTTGTCCATCGGGCGCTCGCGCGGATCCTGAATAGACAGCGCCGAGGTGATAATCATCGCCTCACGTACGCAGCCATGTTTTTGCGCTTCCAGCACCATGCGAGCCAGGCGTGGATCCACCGGCAGTTGCGAGAGCTGACGGCCCAATGGCGTCAGTTTGTAAGCGGTTGCCTGTTCGTCGGTGGTTATCGCCCCCAGTTCTTCGAGCAGGCGTACACCGTCCTGAATGTTACGTTTATCCGGCGCTTCAACAAACGGAAACGCCGCGATATCGCCCAGCCCCAAGGCGGTCATCTGCAAAATAACGGACGCCAGGTTGGTACGCAGGATCTCCGGGTCGGTAAACTCCGGGCGCGACAGGAAATCGTCTTCAGAATACAGACGAATACAGATCCCCTCCGAAACACGACCGCAACGGCCTTTACGCTGGTTGGCAGAGGCCTGCGACACCGGTTCAATCGGCAAGCGCTGAACTTTGGTGCGGTAACTGTAACGGCTGATACGCGCAGTACCCGGATCAATCACATACTTGATCCCCGGAACGGTCAGCGAGGTTTCCGCCACGTTGGTCGCCAGCACGATACGGCGACCGCTGTGCGACTGGAACACGCGGTTCTGCTCGCTGTTGGAAAGACGCGCATATAGCGGTAGCACTTCGGTATGGCGCAAATCCAGCTTATTCAGCGCATCGGCGGTATCGCGGATTTCGCGCTCGCCGCTCATGAAGATCAAAATGTCTCCCTGACTTTCACGGCCTAACTCATCTACGGCATCAAAAATTGCCTGCAATTGGTCACGCTCGGTGTCATCTGCGTCTTCAACAATTGGACGATAGCGAACTTCCACCGGATAGGTTCGACCAGAGACTTCGATAATCGGTGCATTATTGAAATGCTTTGAAAAACGCTCCGGATCGATGGTCGCCGAAGTGATGATAATTTTTAGATCCGGACGGCGCGGCAGAAGCTCTTTCAGATAGCCGAGCAGAAAATCGATATTCAGGCTGCGCTCATGCGCTTCATCGATGATGATGGTGTCGTACTGCATCAGCAGCCGATCCTGCTGGATTTCCGCCAGCAGGATACCGTCCGTCATCAGCTTAACCATGGTGTTGTCGCTGACATGATCGCTAAAACGGACTTTATAACCGATACAACCGCCCGGCTCGGTTTGCAGCTCTTCTGCAATACGGTTCGCCACAGTACGCGCCGCCAGACGACGCGGCTGGGTATGGCCGATCAGCCCTTTTACCCCGCGCCCGAGCTCCATACAGATTTTGGGTAACTGAGTGGTTTTCCCTGACCCCGTTTCCCCGGCGACAATCACCACCTGGTTATCGCGTATCGCTTCCAGAATATCCTGTTTTTTCTGACTGACGGGCAGGTTTTCCGGGTAGCTGATGACCGGACGCGCGGCTTCACGCAGCACAACTTTACCTGCAGCGTGATCAATCTCTTTTGCCATCTCCTGGTAAATGGCCTGTTGTGCATCAGGATTTTTAACCTTCTTCACGCCCTGCAGGCGGCGGGCAAAACGCTGTCTGTCACGCAGCATCAGTGAATCCAGCTGTTGCTGCAACATGTTGAAGGTTAATTTTTGTTGTTCTGTCATAGCGTTAAAAGGCAGTGCTCTGCCGGGTTAAATCTCTTTTAGATGATAGGTATAGAGTACCACATCAGCGCTTTTCATGTGTTGTTCAATAATTTCGAACATAGGATTCGATATATTGCGCTATCACTGCGACAGGATTGTGAATAAAGTGTCAACAAGCAACGGGGCACTCCCCCTTCAAACACATAAAAGGAAACACCCATGAGCAAGGTATTAGTTCTTAAATCCAGTATTCTGGCAGGGTACTCTCAGTCTGGTCAGTTGTCTGATTATTTTGTTGAACAGTGGCGTGAAAAGCACTCCGCTGGTGAAATCACCGTCCGTGACCTGGCTGCAAATCCTGTTCCGGTACTGGATGGCGAACTGGTGGGTGCGCTGCGCCCGAGCGATGCACCGCTGACACCGCGTCAGCAGGAAGCGCTGGCGTTGTCCGATGAGCTGATTGCTGAGCTGAAAGCGCATGATGTGATTGTTATCGCCGCGCCGATGTATAACTTCAACATCCCAACCCAGCTGAAAAACTATTTCGATCTGATTGCCCGTGCAGGTGTGACTTTCCGTTATACCGAGAAAGGTCCGGAAGGTCTGGTGACGGGTAAACGCGCAGTCGTGTTGACCAGCCGTGGTGGTATCCATAAAGATACGCCGACCGACCTGATCACGCCGTATCTGAACGTATTCCTGGGCTTTATTGGCATCACCGACGTGAACGTCGTCTTTGCTGAAGGCATTGCGTACGGCCCGGAAGTGGCGTCCAAAGCGCAGTCCGATGCGAAAGCCGCTATCGACAGCGTCGTCGCTGCCTGATAATTCACCCTCTCACCATCCGGTGGGAGGGTTTCTCCAGCATTTACTTCTTTACCTGCACCTGTTTGCCGTGAATGCGGTTAATATCACGCCAGATGGTTGCATAATCTCTGCACTTCGCCAGATTCTCTTCCCAGCAATGCAGCAAAAATTGTTCTGGCTCGGCAACATCCCGGCTTAACAGCTTGAATATCCAACGATTCCAGACATACCACTTGAAAAGCCACATGATTTCACTCCGCAACGCGACCGGTGTTGAACTATATCAGCCTCAGTTTGATGCCGTGTGGCAACTATTGCGATGTCGATGAATAAGTCAGCGTCGTGCCTCTCTGGTTGTGTGCAGAGAAAATTTATTATTTTCTCAACCACTTACCATTGATGCCCTGGACGTACTCCCCTGGTTTAGCCCGAGCGACCAGCTTTTGTCCGGCCATTTTCGCCACTTCATCTGGAGGAATGTTATTGCTCTCAGCCAGTTGCTGATAGCTGGCGCTGCGTGCTTTATTAATCTCACTCACCAGCGCCTGCGTTTCGGCGTCGGTTTGCAATGCCACCAGATAACCATTAAGCGTTTCGCCCACCCGCCCCTGGGATCTGGCTTCATTCAAGGTCAATGCCCACCCATTGCCACTGAATAAACTCAATGCCACCAGGATCACTGCAAGCTGTTTTTTCATCGTGACCTCAGAACAAATCGCTGCGCGATTTTAATAAGCTCTCAACGTCTTTATCGACTTTAATATGGATCTCATGCTCGATTTTGACGTTCATATTAATAGTGATCGGCTCTTTAGGCGCAGCCACTTCGATTCTGGGTGTGCAGCCGATCAGCAGAGATGAAGCCAGCAGACCCAGCATGGCAGCTATCGTTTTCATTGTTGTTCCTCACATTCCTTGCCTTCCGGGCAATGGGATTCCGGCAGCGCTGCATTTTGTTCAAGCCATGCCTGTAAATTGTCGCCAAAACGCAAACTACGCCATAGCGTAAAGACGTTTTCCTCATGGGTGTAATTCAAATTAACCGTCCCCACTTTGCCATCCACCCGGCTATTGCCAGTTACGGTTGCCTGCATGGTTAAGACACCGAGATTATCCAAATTTATTTTCGTCCAGGAATGGCTTATTTCCATATAACGCAGCCAGTTAATGGCCGCACCGGCTGCCATATTATCTTTGACGACGGCATCCGCCGTGTCTTTATCAATACGCAGCGTCATAGGCCCCGGATTGGTCAGCCAGCCGTCTTTAATGATCCACTTTTCGTTATCCAGCCATAACGGCAACGCACCGCTGACCGGGCCAGACATGGCGAATTGCTTGGGATTAACCGCGCTGATAAGCTCGCTGGAAGAGATATTCTGCACCCGTAATAATGCCGGATCGTGCTGCGGCATCCGCAGTTGTTGCATGATGACTTTGCCCCCCAGCAGTTCGGCGCTGACATCGCTTAACAGTAACGGATTGTCTTCACTCCAGGGATACGCCCCCTGTAGATCGGCGGCGATATTTTTCACCGTCACCTGATTCACCACTTCCGCAATACGCAGTGAAATAGGTCCACGCGTACCCAGTTGCCATGCGCCTTCACTAAACCGGAAAGGCAACACAAAATCGACGCCATTAATTTGGTTATCGGGCATCCAGGCGCTACCGCCTTTTAATACCCCATGGCCGCCCGCTTCAAAGCCCTGTTCCGGGGCAGCCGAAAACGCAACCTGCGCATACAGTTCACCTTCACGTAGCTTCATTTTCCAGTCTGGTGGGATGAGCGGTTGGAATACGGTGAGCGATTGTTTTGGCCACCAGGCCTGTCCGCGCAGGCGGATCCCGTCCCAACGGCCATTTACCTGTACTGGACCTATCGCGCCCGCGTGAAGCTGGCCTTTAAACTGGAAAATCGTCGGGTCGGTGCCTTCCACGCTGAACTTCAGGGTTGACGGCGGTAACACGCTCCCCCCGGTAAAGGTAGTGTTCCCTGCGTCCAGCGACAGCGCGCCGCTGAAAGTCGGTTTGTTGGCATCCCGTACCCAGACGATCGGCTCGTCCATCACCAGGCGCGGGCTTTCCACCTTCATGGTGCCGTATTGCAGGTGGTCAAATCCGGTGGAGAGATCAAAAAGCTTCAGGGTGTTGTCATGCCATTCGCCCTTACCCGCCACGTCCCAACGCGCATGCATTGGCGTAAAGCTGCCTTTGCCCCAGTACCGCCACTGCCAGCGACCCGCGTCAGGGAGAAAATCATTTGCCAGACCATCCAGATGCAATTCAAAACCGCCCATCTGGTTTTCATGCGCGCGCAATATAGCCTGCAGACGGCCATCTACGCCGCGCTGCGTTACTTTTACGCCCGCCAGCGGCCAGCGAATTTCGTCAATATCCAGCGAGTCAATCACCCGTCCACGCGAACGCAGCAGCGCTCCTGGCTCGAAAGCCAGCTGCGGGTCGTTCAGGCTTCCGGTGAGTCTGGCGGGTAATTTGGCGTAGAAGATCAGGTCACCCTGTTTCGCCTCGCCTATCAACTGTAACGGCATGTCGCTACTATCCACACCCAGCTTACCCGGCCCCAGCGTTAATACGACGTTTCCTTTACCTGCATCGCCTTGGGTCAGTATGTTCAGACGCCCGCTCACCACCGCATTTTCCAGCCCGGCCTGCCAGTTTTCAACTTTCATGCCCAACCGCCCGCTGAGCGGGAATCCCTGATAAGGCCAGTTCCAGCGACCGTCGCTGATGGTTAATTGCTGACGGGTTATTTCCCACGGAAGATCGAGCAACGGATCGGCATTATCCCGCGCCATGACGATCAGTTGTCCGCTGTTTTCTTGCCACTCCAGTTCGGCGTCCACCAGTGAGGGCTCCTGCGGCAAGCTCAGAGTAGCAACCGCATGACCGCTCACCGGTAGTCCATCAGGAACCAGTGGCATGGTAAATTCACCGACCAGTTTTACCGGCGGTTGCCCTTCAGACGCGGCTATATCCAGCTCATTTACCGTGAGATTTTGCCCGTGCAGACGCCCCTGGAATTTCACTTTTTCACCCTGGTAGCGCAGCTGCTGGGTCGATGGCGTTAGCGAGAGAGACAGTTTTCCCTGCCACTCCTGCCAGGGGGAGAGAATAACTTTGTCGATGTTAATCCAGGTATTGGGCAGCATCGATTGCCATTCAGCCAGCGTTTTGGGCGCTGCCGGAGACGCTTCTGTCTGCGGTAATTTAGCCAGGCAAGCGGAATCCAGCTCAATTGTCCCGACATTGAGCAACCAGCGGCTGGGATGAGAAAGATCGGCCTGAGTAATGCGCGCTAGCGGGCAATCATCGACCAGATAGCGGAGTTCCGGAATATGCAGCCCATGCCGTGTCAGCCGTGGGCTCTCATCCAGCGCGATGCGCGTGCCAACAGGTAACCAGACGCCCACCAGCGTAGGAACCCACAGGCCAAGCGTCATGACCAACGTCAGCGGCACGAGAATCAATAATAAGAGAAGTGCCAGAGCGGCTTTATATTTACCCTTCATGGGTAGTTAATATCCTGATTTAGCGAAAATTTAAGCCGGTTTAGGCCAGTATTGTGGCATGTTTAACAGGATATGCCCACATTAAGAATAAATTCCCATGAAGTATATGCACTATTTATTAATCAACGGGAATCAATAAAATAATAATCAATTCAATAAGATAATGCATAATTTTATATGGCACGCTGTTACACGTGCCGTCGGGAATATAAAGAACTCAGACTCAATGAGGCCTCAGTTCTCCATCGCTATGTTTAGGTCCTAAACGACCTGCTTCTATCAGAATTTCCTCAATGAGCTCTTCGAGGCACTCCCTACCATGATGATCGCAGACCAGATGTACCTGCCGGGAAATCTCCTCAGGTTTCATACCATCACATAATGCCGCCTTAAGCATTAAGGTGGCCCATCGCTTTGCTTCAGAGTGAGTTAACATGACCCCTCCCGATATTTGCTACCTGTATAAGCGTAGCTGTCTGGATGTGATTCGGCTGGCTTTTTACCTGCATCGATTACGGGTATTGAGTTGGACGGAAAAATATCCAGTTGTTGAAATTGAGTAACCTGCCCACACTAACAACAGATGCGCTGAAATTATTCATTACGCCTATGACTATCAATAACTTTTTAGATTTTGTAAAATAATTTGAATTGGATTAATGTGACGTCAAAATCACTGGAGAAAGTCTTATGAAACTCGCCATCTATAGTACAAAACAGTACGACAAGAAGTATCTGCAGCAGGTTAACGAGGCTTTTGGTTTTGAACTTGAATTCTTTGACTTTCTGCTGACGGAGAAAACAGCCAAAACAGCCCATGGCTGTGAAGCCGTCTGTATCTTCGTCAACGACGATGGCAGCCGCCCGGTTCTGGAAGAGCTGAAAAAGCATGGCGTGAAATATATTGCGCTGCGTTGCGCCGGCTTCAATAACGTCGATCTCGACGCGGCAAAAGAGCTCGGCCTGCAGGTCGTCCGTGTGCCAGCCTATTCACCGGAAGCCGTCGCTGAACATGCGATTGGCATGATGATGACGTTGAATCGCCGTATTCACCGCGCCTATCAGCGTACTCGTGATGCCAACTTCTCTCTTGAGGGGCTGACCGGCTTTACCATGTATGGCAAAACGGCTGGGGTGATCGGTACCGGTAAGATTGGGATTGCGGCACTGCGGATCCTGAAAGGTTTTGGGATGCGCCTGCTGGCGTTTGATCCCTATCCAAGCGCTGCCGCACTGGAGTTAGGCGTTGAATATGTCGATCTTAAAACGCTGTTCGCGGAGTCCGATGTCATCTCCCTGCACTGTCCGTTAACGCCGGAGAATTATCACCTGCTCAATCACGAAGCCTTTGAGCAAATGAAAAATGGCGTGATGGTTATTAACACCAGCCGCGGGGCATTGATCGATTCACAAGCCGCTATCGATGCGCTGAAAAACCAGAAAATTGGTTCTCTGGGTATGGACGTGTATGAAAACGAACGCGACCTGTTCTTTGAAGATAAATCCAATGACGTGATTCAGGATGATGTGTTCCGCCGCCTGTCGGCCTGTCATAACGTGCTGTTCACCGGTCACCAGGCGTTCCTGACTGCCGAAGCATTGACCAGCATTTCTGAGACCACACTGCAAAATCTGGCACAGATCTCCAAAGGCGAAACCTGTCCAAACGCCCTCTTCTAATCCCTGTGCTCCCCTGGATTCAGGGGGGCATTTTCAGATAATCACCGATGCTAAAATCTTCAGTATCATTATTATATTGAATGTATTCCCGTCACAAACGTAGAGAAATTAAATGAAAAAAGTTGTCACGTTGATTGCGCTCAGCATGCTGATGGCTGGCTGTGTGAGCAATGGAAAAGTTTCCGTCAATCGCGAACAGTTGCAGCATCACCGCTTCGTTTTGCAGAGCGTGAATGGTAAAGCCGTCACCGTCGCTAATAACCCACCCGAATTGAGTTTTGGCGAAAACATGACGGTATCGGGAAAGATGTGTAATCAATTCCACGGTCAGGGCAAACTGTCCGACGGCGAGTTGAAGGTTAAAGATATGGCGATGACCCGCATGATGTGCGCCGATCCGCAGCTTAACGCGCTCGACGGGATCGTCAGCGACATGTTTAAGCAAGGCGCACAGGTCGATCTGACTGCTGACCAGTTAACACTGGCGACAGCAGAACAAACGCTGACGTATAAACTCGCGGATTTAATGTAGGAAACGCGGTGGCTTAATAGTTGCCACAGCTTCCGGCGGCAAGCGACTGCTCACTACAGCGTTTGCCGTTGGGTAACGCACACATTCCGATAGCTGAACCATCCAGCTGACGGGCAACGGAGAGCGAACCACCAATCATGGCGCAATTAGCTTCTCCAGAACTGGACATTGCGGCCTTCATCCCCGGTGCGACATGCGCGGCGGTTGCCTGCTGAACAGGTTCACTACTACAAGCCGATAATAATAACGCGGCACACCCTACCCAAAACGCTGCGCGCATCTTACTCCCCTCTGAATATTAACCAAACGACACAGCCATAAATAATAGGCAGCGGAAACACCGCCGTCGAGAGGCAATATGCGCATTTATGCGCACTGTTTACATTTTCTGGCAATTTTTTGGCTGCTCCTTTGATCAAACCATTCATTCTGTTTATTCGGGGGACACAAAAGCGAAAATCTGTCTTTAGCGCTTTTGCTAAACTAAAAGGATAACTACAGGATTCGCCGCTGTTACGCGTGTCCCTTTTTTTGCGCAATGTAAGGGTGTCAGTATGATCACAATTGACGGTAATGGTGCGGTTGCTTCGGTCGCATTTCGTACCAGCGAGGTTATCGCCATCTACCCGATTACGCCCAGTTCGACGATGGCTGAACAGGCGGATGCCTGGGCCGGGAACGGGCTTAAAAACGTGTGGGGGGATACCCCTCGTGTCGTAGAAATGCAGTCGGAAGGCGGTGCGATAGCGACCGTTCACGGCGCGTTGCAGACCGGTGCGCTCTCTACGTCGTTTACTTCATCGCAGGGCCTGTTGCTGATGATCCCGACGCTGTACAAACTGGCCGGTCAGTTGACTCCGTTTGTGCTGCACGTTGCGGCGCGTACGATTGCCACTCACGCATTATCCATCTTTGGCGATCATTCCGACGTGATGGCGGTGCGCCAGACGGGATGCGCAATGCTGTGCGCCAGCAGCGTTCAGGAAGCACAAGACTTTGCGCTAATTTCGCAAATGGCCACCCTGAAAAGCCGGGTCCCGTTTATTCATTTCTTTGATGGTTTTCGCACATCGCATGAAATCAATAAAATAGTGCCGCTGGCCGATGACACAATCCTCGGGCTGATGCCGCAGGCGGAAATTGATGCTCACCGCGCGCGCGCGCTCAACCCAGAGCATCCGGTTATTCGCGGTACGTCTGCGAACCCGGACACCTACTTCCAGTCACGCGAAGCAACAAACCCGTGGTACAACGCGGTTTACGATCACGTAGAACAGGCGATGAACGATTTCGCTGCTGCGACGGGCCGTCAGTACCAGCCATTTGAATACTACGGTCACCCGCAGGCAGAACGCATCATTATTTTGATGGGCTCGGCGATTGGAACCAGTGAAGAAGTCGTCGAAGAGCTGCTGGCACGCGGCGAGAAAGTTGGCGTTCTGAAAGTGCGTCTGTTCCGCCCATTCTCTGCCAGACATTTACTGCGCGCCCTGCCGGAAACGGTACGGAGCATCGCCGTCCTGGATCGCACCAAAGAGCCCGGCGCGCAAGCTGAACCGTTGTATCTGGATGTAATGACCGCGCTGGCGGAAGCCTTTAACTGCGGCGAACGAGAAACGCTACCGCGCGTGATTGGCGGGCGTTATGGCCTTTCTTCCAAAGAGTTTGGCCCGGACTGCGTCATGGCGGTCTTTAATGAGCTGAGTAGCGCGAAGCCGAAATCTCGCTTTACGGTCGGTATCTATGATGATGTCACCAACCTGTCGCTACCGTTACCGGAAAACACCCTGCCCGGTACCGCGAAGCTCGAGGCACTGTTTTACGGGCTGGGCAGTGACGGTAGCGTGTCGGCCACCAAAAACAACATCAAGATTATCGGTAACTCTACGCCGTGGTATGCGCAGGGTTATTTCGTCTATGACTCGAAAAAAGCAGGCGGTCTGACGGTTTCTCACCTGCGCGTTAGTGAACAACCTATTCGCTCAGCGTATCTGGTGTCGCAAGCCGATTTTGTTGGTTGTCACCAGTTGCAATTTATCGATAAGTATCAGATGGCTGAGCGCCTGAAACCTGGCGGTATATTCCTGCTTAATACCCCGTACAGTGTGGATGAAGTCTGGACACGTCTGCCGCAGGAAGTTCAGGCTGTTCTGAATCAGAAGAAAGCGCGTTTCTACGTGATTAATGCGGCCAAAATTGCCCGCGAATGCGGTCTGGCTGCACGTATTAACACCGTTATGCAGATGGCGTTCTTCCATCTGACGCAAATCTTACCAGGCGACAGCGCTCTGGCTGAATTGCAGGGTGCGATTGCGAAAAGCTATAGCAGTAAAGGACAGGATCTGGTTGAACGTAACTGGCAGGCGCTGGCCCTGGCGCGTGAATCCGTCGCCGAAGTGGCGCTTCAGCCGGTTGACTCACATAGCGCTAATCGCCCACCGGTGGTTTCTGATGCCGCACCTGATTTCGTGAAAACCGTCACCGCGGCAATGCTCGCCGGTCTGGGCGATGCTCTCCCCGTTTCAGCGCTGCCGCCAGACGGCACCTGGCCGATGGGCACCACGCGTTGGGAAAAACGCAATATCGCTGAAGAGATCCCCATCTGGAAAGAAGAGCTGTGTACCCAGTGTAACCACTGCGTAGCCGCCTGCCCGCACTCGGCTATCCGCGCCAAAGTGGTTTCACCAGAAGCGATGGAAAATGCCCCTGCCAGCCTGCATTCTCTGGATGTGAAATCACGCGATATGCGCGGTCAGAAATATGTCCTGCAGGTTGCGCCAGAGGATTGCACCGGGTGTAATCTGTGCGTCGAAGTATGCCCGGCGAAAGATCGCCAGAACCCGGAGATCAAGGCCATCAATATGATGTCGCGCCTTGAGCACGTGGAAGAAGAAAAAGTTAACTATGACTACTTCCTCAATCTGCCGGAAATCGATCGCACTAAACTGGAACGCATTGATATTCGTACCTCGCAGTTGATAACACCGCTGTTTGAGTACTCTGGGGCCTGCTCTGGCTGTGGTGAAACGCCGTATATCAAATTGCTTACGCAGTTGTACGGCGACCGCATGCTGATCGCCAATGCGACCGGCTGTTCATCAATTTATGGCGGTAACCTGCCCTCAACGCCTTATACCACCGACGCCAATGGTCGCGGGCCTGCGTGGGCAAACTCCCTGTTTGAGGATAACGCCGAGTTTGGGCTGGGCTTCCGCCTGACGGTGGATCAGCACCGTGTACGCGTCATGCGTTTAGTGGAACAGTTTGCCGATAACATTCCGGCTGAACTGAATGACGCCCTGCACGCTGAAGCTACGCCAGAGGTGCGCCGTGAGCAAGTTGCAGCACTGCGCCAGCACCTGAAAGATGTCGAAGGCGCACAGCAGTTGTTAACCGATGCCGATGCGCTGGTCGAGAAATCTATCTGGCTGATTGGCGGTGATGGCTGGGCTTACGATATTGGTTTTGGGGGACTGGATCATGTCCTGAGCCTGACCGAGAACGTCAATATTCTGGTACTGGATACCCAGTGTTACTCCAATACAGGCGGACAAGCATCGAAAGCTACGCCGCTCGGGGCCGTCACTAAATTTGGTGAGCATGGCAAGCGCAAAGCTCGCAAAGATCTTGGCGTCAGTATGATGATGTACGGGCACGTGTATGTTGCACAAATCTCTCTGGGCGCGCAGTTGAACCAGACGGTGAAAGCTATCCAGGAAGCGGAAGCCTATCCAGGTCCGTCGCTGATTATCGCCTATAGCCCATGTGAAGAGCATGGTTACGATCTCGCACTAAGCCATGATCAGATGCGTCAGCTCACGGCAACCGGGTTCTGGCCGCTGTACCGCTTTGATCCACGTCGAGCAGATGAAGGTAAGCTGCCGCTGGCGCTGGACTCTCGCCCACCGTCAGACGCCCTGGCCGAAACATTGCTTAACGAGCAGCGCTTCCGTCGCCTGAATGCCCAACAGCCAGAAGTCGCAGAACAGCTCTGGAAAGACGCCGCAGCCGATCTGCAAAAACGCTACGACTTCCTTGCGCAGTTGGCTGGAAAAGCGGAAAAGAGCGGTACCGAGTAATGCGTTTATCTCAGTATTAACCTGGAACCCAAAAAAAAGCCCGAACAGTTGTTCGGGCTTGTCAATTTATTCGCTGGCTAATTAATAATAGCTATCAATACGTCAACGAAAAATAAAACGTGACAATAAAGGCATATAACACGCGCAGAATAGCCCAACACACTTCACTTGTATAATTTTTATTTTATATATTTGTCACCAATACATTCACCACAACTATCATCATTTCCGTAGAATTATTTATTTAAGGTTTTACTTAAGGCGTAACAATTCATATTTATCCCTTTACGGAACTTCTCCTTTAGCATGCTTTTACTCCCTACATGGGTAGTCACAGGTTAATAAAAAAACTAAAGGATTATTTCAATGAACAGAAAAGTACTGGCTCTCGTAATTCCTGCCCTGCTGGCTGCAGGCGCTGCTCACGCGGCTGAAGTTTATAATAAAGACGGCAACAAATTAGATCTCTATGGCAAAGTAGACGGCCTGCATTATTTCTCTGATGATTCTTCCAAAGATGGTGATCAGTCTTATGTTCGTCTGGGCTTCAAAGGCGAAACTCAGATTAACGACCAACTGACTGGTTACGGTCAGTGGGAATACAACGTTCAAGCTAACAATACTGAATCTTCAGAGAATCAGTCCTGGACCCGTCTGGCATTTGCTGGCCTGAAATTTGGCGACTACGGCTCATTCGACTACGGCCGTAACTACGGCGTTCTGTACGACGTGGAAGGCTGGACTGATATGCTGCCGGAATTTGGTGGCGACTCTTACACCAACGCCGATAACTTTATGACAGGTCGTGCTAACGGTGTGGCAACCTACCGTAATACTGATTTCTTCGGTCTGGTTAACGGTCTGAACTTTGCCCTACAGTATCAGGGTAACAATGAAGGTGCTTCTAATGGTCAGGAAGGCACCAATAACGGTCGCGATGTTCGTCATGAAAACGGCGACGGCTTTGGTATTTCCACCACTTATGACTTTGGTAAGGGCTTCAGCGCTGGCGTGGCATACGCATCATCTGACCGTACGAATGAACAAGTCAGTGCAGGTAATGCTCTTGGTCAGTATGCAGGCGGTGACAAAGCTGACGCTTGGACTGCGGGTCTGAAATACGATGCAAATAACATCTATCTGGCAACCATGTATTCTGAAACCCGCAACATGACTCCGTTTGGAAGCACGGATAGTGATAACGGCGGTGGCATTGCAAACAAAACTCAAAACTTTGAAGTTACTGCTCAGTACCAGTTTGACTTCGGTCTGCGTCCGGCAGTGTCTTTCCTGATGTCTAAAGGTAAAGATCTGAACAATGTCGATGGCGACAAAGATCTGGTTAAATATGCTGACGTAGGTGCGACTTACTACTTCAACAAAAACATGTCTACCTACGTTGATTACAAAATCAACCTGCTGGACGAAGACGATAGCTTCTACGCTAACAACGGCATCTCTACCGATGACGTAGTAGCACTGGGTATGGTTTACCAGTTCTAATCCGTCAGCCCGCTGGCAACAGCGGGCTCTCTTTATGTTCTAACAATTCTGTTTTATCCAGATCAAAACATTATATCTGTTGCGCTAAAACACATCTCTGATAGATGATATCTTGCATTAAGACCTGTAGTAGAGGATACCTGCAATGAATCATCATCCTGTAAAATCATCCCGTATTGCATCCGTCGGCTATGACGAATCCTCCCGCACGCTAGAAATTCGCTTTCACCAGTTGTCTACTCTGCAATATCAGCATGTCCCTGCTCGTATTTTTCGTGATTTCCTGAGCGTCGTTTCTAAAGGTCGATTTTACGATGGAGTAATAAAAGGAAAGTTTCCTGAAATAAAAATAAAGTGATGCCAAAATGTGATCTTTGTCATTGTACATAAAGTGCCATTACGCGGTAAGCTTTGGGTGGATACTTAAACAGGAGGTTTTATGAACAGAACGATTCTTGTACCCATCGATATTTCAGACTCAGAATTAACTCAACGTGTTATTGCCCATGTTGAAGCAGAGGCAAAAATTGACGATGCACAGGTTCATTTTTTGACCGTAATTCCGTCACTACCCTACTATGCTTCCCTGGGATTGGCCTACTCGGCAGAGTTACCGGCCATGGAAGATCTGAAAGCCGAAGCAAAATCTCAACTGGAAGAGATTATCAAGAAGTTCAATATCCCAACGGACAGAGTGCACGTTCATGTCACAGAAGGTGCGCCAAAAGATAAGATTCTGGAGATGGCCAAAAAATTACCGGCTGATATGGTCATTATTGCCTCACATCGACCTGACATCACTACCTACCTGCTGGGGTCTAACGCCGCAGCAGTGGTGCGTCATGCGGAGTGTTCGGTACTGGTAGTCCGCTAAGCTGTCTGGCCCGCACATCGCTGCGGGCTTTTTGTTTCTACCTCTTATACCCCACGATTCCTGTCCTAAATGTGCTGACATTTTTCCCGCTTATCCGTACCATACACGCCACAGTTTTTATATCAGACTTCTTTTGCCGGACTATCCGGCGTGATGCATACTCTTCTGATGCCACACTATGAATTGAGCCTCTATTAAATGTCGCAAAATCAAGATATTAGTAAGAAAGAACAATACAACCTGAACAAATTGCAAAAACGTCTGCGCCGTAACGTGGGCGAAGCCATTGCCGACTTCAATATGATCGAAGACGGCGATCGCATTATGGTGTGCCTTTCCGGGGGGAAAGACAGCTATACCATGCTGGAGATCCTGCGTAATTTGCAGCAAAGCGCCCCGATCAGTTTTTCCTTAGTTGCGGTTAACCTCGATCAGAAACAACCTGGCTTCCCGGAGCATATTCTGCCGGAATATCTGGAACAACTGGGCGTGGAGTATAAGATTGTCGAAGAAAACACCTACGGGATCGTCAAAGATAAAATCCCTGAAGGCAAAACGACCTGCTCGCTCTGTTCTCGCCTGCGTCGCGGCATTCTGTACCGCACGGCAACTGAGTTAGGCGCCACCAAGATTGCGCTCGGTCACCATCGCGACGACATCCTGCAAACACTGTTTTTAAACATGTTCTACGGCGGGAAGATGAAAGGTATGCCGCCGAAACTGATGAGCGATGACGGTAAACATATCGTTATCCGTCCGCTGGCTTACTGCCGTGAGAAAGATATCGAGCGTTTCTCCGAAGCGAAAGGTTTCCCGATTATTCCATGTAATCTGTGCGGCTCACAGCCTAACCTGCAGCGTCAGGTCATTGCCGATATGCTGCGCGACTGGGACAAACGCTATCCAGGGCGTATTGAAACCATGTTCAGCGCAATGCAGAACGTTGTACCTTCACATCTGAGCGATATCAATCTGTTCGATTTTAAAGGCATCAGGCACGGTTCAGAGGTTGTGGACGGCGGTGATTTAGCGTTCGATCGTGAAGAGATCCCGTTGCAGCCTGCGGGGTGGCAGCCAGAAGAAGATGATGCTCAACTGGATGAGCTGCGCCTGAACGTCGTGGAAGTGAAGTAAGTCGATAGTGCCGGATAAGCGGAGCGCCATCTGGCGCTCCGACGAGTGGTTATTTCAATAACCGAACCCGGCAAGTCTTGCCTTTTATCTTACCGTTTTGCAATTGCTTCCATGCCTTATGCGCTACAGTCTGGCGAACAGCGACATAGACATGCGCAGGATGAACGGCAATTTTGCCGATATCGGCGCCTTCCAGACCAATATCACCGGTCAGCGCGCCGAGAACATCGCCGGGACGCATTTTAGCCTTTTTACCGCCATCAATGCATAACGTCGCCATCTCAGCTTCCAGCGGCAGGATTGGGCCGTTAGCTGGGGCTGGCAGCCAGTTCAGCTTCAGTTGCAACATTTCAGAAAGAATATTGGCCCGCTGCGCTTCTTCCGGTGCACAGAAGCTAATCGCCAGACCACTGTTGCCGGCACGCGCGGTACGTCCGATACGATGGACGTGGACTTCCGGATCCCACGCCAGTTCGAAGTTAACCACCAGCTCAAGTGATTTAATATCCAGACCACGCGCGGCCACATCGGTAGCAACCAGAATGCGCGCGCTGCCGTTGGCAAAACGCACCAGCGTTTGATCGCGATCGCGCTGCTCAAGATCGCCATGCAGTGAGAGCGCGCTTTGCCCCGCCGCATTCAGTGCGTCACACACGGCCTGACAATCTTTTTTGGTATTACAAAAAACTACGCATGATGCAGGTTGATGCTGACTGAGCAATTTTTGCAGCAGCGCAATTTTGCCGTGGCTGGAAGTTTCGAAAAACTGCTGCTCAATCGCCGGCAGCGCGTCAACGGTATCAATTTCGATCGTTAATGGATTTTGTTGCACCCGGCCACTAATGGCGGCAATGGCTTCCGGCCAGGTCGCAGAAAACAGTAAGGTCTGACGCGAAGCTGGCGCAAAGCGAATGACATCATCAATCGCATCGCTAAAGCCCATATCCAGCATGCGATCGGCTTCATCCATCACCAGCGTATTCAGGGCATCCAGAGAAACAGTGCCTTTTTGCAGATGGTCGAGTAAACGACCCGGCGTGGCGACAATAATATGTGGCGCATGCTGCAGGGAGTCACGTTGTGCGCCAAAGGGCTGCCCACCGCACAACGTTAAGATCTTGGTGTTTGGCAGAAAGCGCGCTAAGCGACGCAACTCCCCCGCCACCTGGTCGGCAAGCTCGCGCGTTGGGCACAGCACCAGGGACTGCGTCTGAAACAGCGCGACATCAACATGCTGTAATAATCCAAGACCAAAAGCCGCCGTTTTGCCACTGCCGGTTTTAGCCTGCACGCGAACATCTTTCCCCGCCAGAATTGCCGGTAACGCAGCAGCCTGAACAGGCGTCATTTCAAGATAACCCAGCTCGTTAAGATTCTCGAGTTGGGCAGCAGGTAAAACATTCAGGGTTGAAAAAGCGGTCACAATTTAATCTCGCGGTAAAAACTCACAATCAGCAGGCGCGTATCCTCGCAGATCTGCGCCCGCGATGCGACAATTTAATCGGCTCTTCATCCGGTGGCGGATCCGGCATTGGCTGCGGACGAGGTATGGGATCGGGAATGGGAACCGGGTCGGTCGGTAGCGAATCAGTGTGCGGCGTTACAATCAGACAGTTCATATACCCCTCCAGTTATTCAGGTTGGCTCTTTTAGGGTAGACGCTGATTTCCTGCAGGCAAAAAAAAGCCGACTAATCTAAGTCGGCGTCGTACGAATCAATTGTGCTATGCAGTAATTCAAAAAAGGAAGTAAGACAATATGGAGCGCAACGCCCATCGCTTGACGTTGCATTCACCTGCGAGAGAGATATTGCCCCGAATAGGTAGATGGTTTATTGACTTCGCTCAAAAACCAGGACGTTTTCATGCGCAAAAGTCACTAAAAAATGTTGTTGTTACAACCATTTACTACGATGCAACCATAAAGTAACACCACCAATCAGGACCACTAACAGAATACAAAAAAGTGAGAAGCCAAACTGCCAGCCACCGCCAGGGATACCGCCGAGGTTAACGCCAAACAGCCCGGTTAAAAATGTGCTGGGAAGAAAAACCATTGCCATCAATGACATTGTATACGTTCGGCGAGCCAGAGACTCCTGCATAACCTGCGCAATTTCATCCGCCATAATACCAGTCCTGGCAATGCAGGCATCTATTTCATCCAGCCCTCTCCCTAGCCTGTCAGCGATATCCTGCATCCGCCGCCGATGGTCGTCGGTCATCCAGGAAAAACGTTCGCTCGCCAGCCGGGAATAGACATCGCGTTGAGGCGCCATATAGCGGCGCATCACAATTAACTGCTTACGCAGCAATGCCAGGAAACCACGCGGCGGAATTTGCTGATCGAGCAGGTTATCTTCCAGATCGATAATCTTATCGTGCAGTTGTTCGATAAACTCACTGGCATGATCGGTTAGTGCATCGCAAACATCCACCAGCCAACTACCACAATCAGCTGCTCCCGTGCCTTCCTGGAGATCGCTGACCACATCATCCAGCGCCAATACTTTACGCTGACGCGTTGAGACAATCAGACGTTCATCCATATATAAGCGCATCGCAACCAGTTGGTCAGGTCGCTCGTCGGTGCTGCCGTTAATACAGCGCAGCGTAATCAACGTACCTTCCCCTACCCGGCTTACGCGTGGGCGCGTGCTTTCACCCGCCAGCGCATCACGCACGTTATTGGGAAGTAAAGGCGTTGTCGCCAGCCATTGCGCGCTTTCAGGATGGGTATAATTAAGATGCAGCCAGCAGGGGTGTTGACTGTCGATAACATCGTTATCTTCCAGTGGCTTCACCCCACCACGGCCATCCAACAGCCAGGCAAACACGGCATCCGGCACATTAACATCCGTTCCCTTAATGGCTTCCACAGCGCCTCCACAAACATTCAGCTTTTTTCGTTAGTCTAGCTGTCAGAATATGTTAAGCAATATCTCATTGTCCCATTGTGCTGAAATGATTCATAAAAAGTATCTGATAATAAGAAAAGCGCCGACGAATGCGGCGCTGGTTACGAGATGCCCCTCTCAGGCCCGCTGGCGTCTCTCTGATTCAAGCGCATGACTTAAGCGAAATTTATGCGTTCGCGATTGAAGGTCAATCACCTGATTTTTCAGGATACCTGAGGAGTCAGAAAGCTCATCAACCATAATGGCATTACTTTGGGTGACGTTCTCCAGTTCGGCCAGAGCATGGGTAATTCTGATTATTCCTTTCTCCTGCTCCTGCGTAGTGGTTAATATCTCGCCCATCAGTTGGTTTAATTGCCCGGCCCCCCCGACAATATCATGCATGTTTTTCTCAGCTTCACGCACAATAGCAGCGCCTTGCTGAACATTTTGATGGGTTTGGGCAATCAGTTGCTTAATATTCTTAGCTGCATCTGCACTGCGGTGTGCAAGCATTCTTACCTCACCGGCCACCACAGAAAAACCTTTGCCATGTTCACCGGCCCTTGCAGCTTCCACAGCAGCATTCAATGCCAGAATATTGGTCTGGAATGCAATACCATCTATCAGCGTAATAATTTCTGTCATTTGCTGTGCGCATTCGGTGATTGAACGCATATTTGTCGCAACCTGCACCATTAATTCGCCACCCTGACGGGCGCATTGCGTGGCAATTGTTGCCTGGGCGCTGGCTATTTGCGTGTTATCAGCATTATTCCGCGTATTAACCGCTATTTCATCCATGTTGGCAGCCGTCTGCATTAATGCTCCGGATTGCTGTTCTGTTTTCACTGAAAGATCGGCGCTGCGTTCCGCCAGCTGTTCAGAAAGCGCCATCGCCGTTTGCGAGGATGTTCTGATCTCATTAACGAGTGCTGAAATATTACTTGATAAGCTATTGATGCCAGGAATTAGTCTACCCGCACAGTTATTCCCAAATTCGGGAATACTGATTGCCAGATTCCCGGATGTTACTTCTTCAATGCTTCTTTTAACCGTATTAATCGGCATGACCAGATATTTCGTCATGTACCACCACAAACATAATATAGAAATAATGCTTACCGCATTAGTGCCAATAATAATTTCTGGGGTAGCCGAAAAAATCATTTCAACAACATTGAGCACAACCGCCGTAATGAGCAGAAATAAAATAATAAAAGTTCTGGCGCTAATATCATTTAACATTTTAACCCTGTGCACCAAGAAATAACGTGGATGTTATTTTTATAGCATCTGCAATACAGATTTCCATTGCTCTGTGACGAAAGCTGAACTTTCAATGAGAGCCAGCAGACCTTTTACTTAAGTCAATAAATTACACTAACCATTTATAATAGTTCAGCACTTTATCCCGCCAATGGCGGTAATGTTCCCCACCATCAGATTATTGTGATGGCGAGCACGTGACGAGCATAAAACACACAGAAACATAGTCTTTATGAATGTTTATATAAGTAAAGGCTTGTCATTTTCAATATCTTGCTCTTCGCTCTAATACTCATTGTAAAAACACAAGAACATTCCTGGTTTTATCAGGTTAACTGGACAAAACCTGCTAGATTTATCATCACGGCTTTTTTTCGATAGGTAGTAAGATGTTGCACGTGTCGTGGGACCCTGTATTGATTGGGATTTCCTTTGTTGTCGCGTTTATTGCCTCCTTTATTGCCCTCGACAGTGCGGGTAAGGTAGCAATCTCCAGCAAACGTGAATCTACCTTCTGGCGGCTATCTGGCGGCGCTACGCTGGGTATGGGGATCTGGTCGATGCATTTTATCGGTATGCTGGCCATGAAAATGACTATGCCGATCAATTATCACCTATCACTCACCGCGTTTTCGTTCTTTATTGCGCTCTTTTCTGCAACTCTCGCCATCAATATCGCTATTTCCGGTAATACGTTATCAACAAAACGACTGGTCATTGCCACCAGCATATTGAGTGCCGGCGTTGTCACGATGCACTACGTTGGCATGTATGCCATTATCGAACATGTGGCCATCTCATGGGATCGCTCGCTGATATTGCTCTCTGTAATTATTGCCGTCGTTGCGTCTGGCGTAGGTTTATGGCTCGCCTTCCATTTACGCCAAAACACCCGTCGCGTGCTGATTAACCGACTTATTGCTGCCCTTATTATGGCGCTGGCAATTGCTTCTATGCATTACACCGGTATGGGAGCGGCAACGTTCACCCATTTTGGACACACTGCGCACGATGGGCTCAGTACGCTGGAACTCTCTGTCTGGGTCTGCGCCGTCACGCTGATTATTTTGGGTATCATGCTGGTCGTCTCGATGGTGGATTCACAACTGCGCACTTCCCGACTGGCTGACAACCTGCATCAGTTGAACTGCCAGCTTGAACATCAGGTCCACTTCGACGCGCTGACCGGACTAGCTAATCGAACGCAAATAGATACCCGCTTACAGGCCTGCCTGCGGCATTCCAAATTGCATCAACAGCGTTTCGCGTTGGTATTTATTGACCTCGATCGTTTTAAAGTCGTTAACGATACCTGGGGGCATCACATCGGCGATCAACTGCTGATTGCCAGTACACAGCGTATCTACAGTTGCCTTGATGATTCAATGACGCTGGCAAGACTGGGGGGAGATGAATTTATCTTGCTGGTTCCAGACTGCAACCAGCAGGCTATCTCCGCCTTGCTTGCGCGAATCTCAGATGCGATCGGTGACCCCTTTACCTTATTCGGTCATACCATTCGGGTTTCGTTAAGTGCGGGAAGCAGTATTTATCCCGAACATGGCTCGACTCTGCATGAGCTAAAAGTCAAGGCCGATATGGCGATGTATCATGTCAAACAGGCGGGCAGAAACGGCTGGGCTATTTATAGTCCCCAGATGGAAGCTATCGCTGATACGCCGCCGACATTTCTACAGGAACTTTCACAAGCGCTTGAACGCAACCAGTTTGAGCTATGGTATCAGCCTAAATATACCGCCGGAGATCATTCCCTGACTGGTTTTGAAGCATTATTACGCTGGCATCATCCGGAGCGCGGCATGCTGCTACCGGCTGAATTTCTGCCTGCGCTGGAAGAAACGGGCCTGATTATTCCCGTCGGCAAATGGGTTATCCAACAGGCATGTTTGCAGTTGCATCAGTGGACATTACAAGGGAATACAGAATGGACGCTCGCCGTTAACCTCTCCCCCGCCCAGTTTGAACAGCATGATATTATTGATGTTGTTTGCAACGCCCTGGCGCAATACCAACTTCCACCTGCCTGTCTCACGCTGGAGCTCACGGAGAGCACTGCACTTAAAAATTTAAAACGCAGTATTGAAATCCTGAATGCTTTCTCTGCTTTGGGGATCACCGTTTCTATTGATGATTTCGGCACTGGTTATTCAAATATATTGATGTTGAAGTCACTTCCGGCACGGGAATTAAAAATCGACAGGATATTTGTCAAAGATATTAGCGAGAACAGTAAAAATACAAAAATTGTGTCTACCATTATTGACATAGCTCACTCCATGAATATGCGCGTGGTGGCTGAAGGAATAGAAACCCAGGAGCAGGAATTACTTCTTACCCAGATGGGATGTAGCATGCTGCAAGGTTTCCTGTTTGCAAAACCGCTGCCAGCGCATAAGATTCATGAACTGATCCAATCAGAAAACAGCATCAAACAAAAGCCAGTCGTACAACCCTTGTCTCACCGACAATCAATAACTTTGTGAGACTGTAATATCTAAAATATTCGCCATTAAACGGGCAACACAGCAGATAAAGATAACGGGATTATCGATGAGCACAACCGAGCTGCATTCACTGGATTTGTTAACCTTTCCGGTGTGGATTGTTTCGCCACAAACCGAAGAACTGGTGTTCGCTAATATCGTTGCACGTGAGCTAATGCAGGATCTCTGTTTTTCCCCACTGCGCAAGGGCATATTCTCAACGCATTCTCAAAATGATTTAACCATGTATCTCAGTGACTTGAGCAATCATCATCACGTTGTTGAGATCCTCACGGTTTACCGCGATGGTGAGGAAATCGCGTTGGCCAGCCGCCTGTCCATTAAATCTCTGCCGGGCGTGGGGGATGTTATCCTTTTCGAAGGCATTGAAACGCCTACTGCGCAAGGTCTGAAAGCCAGCCGTTCAGCAACTTATCAACGAAAAAAACAGGGCTTTTATGCGCGTTTTTTCCAGACCAACTCCGCGCCAATGTTATTGATTGATCCGTCCCGCGATGGCCTGATCGTTGATGCAAACCTCAGTGCCCTGAATTTTTATGGTTACAACCTTGATGTGATGTGCCAGAAACATACCTGGGAGATCAACATGCTGGGCCGCCATATATTGCCGGTGATGCATGAAATCGCCCATCTGCCCGGCGGCCATAAGCCTTTGCACTTTGTCCATAAACTGGCAGACGGCACCTCACGTCATGTACAAACCTACGCCGGACCGATTGAAATTTACGGTAATAAACTCATGTTGTGCATTATTCATGACATTACCGAACAAAAACGGCTGGAACAGGAGCTTGAGCATGCCGCTCTGCGTGACCCTTTAACGGGATTACTTAATCGCCGACATTTTTATCAGGTAACCGAGCCGGAGCAGACGCATGCGGTATCATTGACGCAGGACTACAGCCTGTTATTGATCGACACCGATCGTTTTAAAAGCATTAACGATCTCTTCGGTCATTTAAAAGGCGATGAAGTGCTTTGCGCTCTGGCCCGCACACTGGAATCCTGTGCACGAAAAGACGATCTTATTTTTCGCTGGGGTGGTGAAGAATTTGTGCTGCTGCTGCCGCGAACCTCGCTGGATGTCGCCCTCAATCTTGCAGAAGTGATCCGCGCGACGGTAGCCAAAGTTACTCTCCCTGGTCTTCCCCGCTTTACCGTCAGCATTGGCGTTGCGCGGCACGAAACGAACGAAAGTATTGATGAATTATTCAAACGCGTGGACGACGCGTTGTACAAAGCCAAGCACGAAGGCAGGAACAGAGTACTGGCCGCCTGATGAATACGTTGATCAGCGGCTGCGCTTAGCGTGACGCTCCCAGTTTTGCTGTTTTGCCTGCGCGGTTTTACGTAATGCCACATAGCATGCCCCGCTGCCGCCGTGATGCGGCAAAGCGGCGCAGTAGGCCTGGACGTCATCAAATTCTGTCAGCCAGCGCGCCACATAGCTGCGAACAATATTGGCATGAGCGTTATCGTCACGCCCCTTACCGTGTATCACTAGCACATTACGTAATCCATCTTGCTGTGCCTGCAGAATAAAACTGAATAGCATCTGGCGGCATGTTTCTACGGGCTGGCGGATGAGATTAAGGCTCGCCTGCTGCGGATATCTTCCGGTTCGCAGTTTGTCAGTCACGCCGTGCTGTAAACCTTCGCGACGAAACTCAAGCGGCTCGTTCAACGGGATAATATCGAGAAACCCCGTCGTGAGAAAGTTATCCAGTTGAAGCGTATCGATACGCGCCGGAGTGCGGATATTACGCGTTGGCTGCCAGTGTACATCGGCGCAGCCCTTCAGCGGTTGGACATCCCCCATAGCATCCAGAAACAGCGAAGCATCATCAAGGTTCATGTTTCTTCCTCCAGCGAATTACGACGAGCATTATCATAACCGCGCACTATTATACCGACAACGGTTTACGATTATTTCCAATAATTCACCCGGCTCGCTCCGCTGAAAAGATCTACTCACGACATACAGATATCCGTTTTTAGGGGTATAGCTGCAACTGTTGCTGGCGTGATAATGTGTAACCTCGCCTGAACGCTGTAATGAGAGAAACGGATGCTGAACTTACTGGAAGACACCATCGACACGCCGCTGGGCCCGCTGTGGGTTATTTGTGATGAGCAATTTCGCCTGCGCGCGGTGGAATGGGATCAGCACCGCGATCGCATGGAACAATTGCTGGATATTCATTACCGCACAGAAGGTTATCAGCGTATTACAGCCAAAAACCCTGGCGGATTAAGCGATAAACTGTCGGAGTATTTTGCCGGGAATCTCAGCATTATTGACACGCTGGAAACGGCAACGGCTGGCACGCCTTTCCAGCGTGAAGTCTGGCAAGCATTACGCACTATCCCGTGTGGGCAGGTCATGCACTATGGTCAACTGGCCGAACAGTTAGGGCGCCCCGGTGCAGCAAGAGCCGTCGGTGCGGCCAATGGCGCCAACCCGGTAAGCATTGTGGTCCCCTGCCATCGCGTCATTGGGCGTAACGGCACCATGACTGGATATGCTGGCGGCGTGCAGCGAAAAGAGTGGTTATTGCGTCACGAAGGTTATTTGCTACTCTAGATTCCAGGCAATTAATGCCTTATTCGTCACACTTTCGCATAATGTGACCACAAATTTAATGCGGTTAATCAAGGAGTTACAAACATTCATTCCGGTTATACCTGAATTATTCTCTATTGGGAGTAGCTCAGGCTTACGTGCTCACCAAAAAGATGTTAAAATTGACAAATATCAATTACGGCTTGAGCAGACCTATGATCCCGGAAAAGCGAATTATACGGCGCATTCAGTCTGGCGGTTGTGCTATCCATTGCCAGGATTGCAGCATCAGCCAGCTTTGCATCCCGTTCACACTTAACGAGCATGAGCTTGACCAGCTCGATAACATCATCGAGCGCAAAAAGCCTATCCAAAAGGGGCAAACGCTCTTTAAAGCAGGTGATGAACTTAAATCACTCTACGCTATCCGCTCCGGAACGATTAAAAGCTATACCATTACCGAACAAGGCGATGAGCAAATTACCGGCTTCCATCTGGCGGGTGATCTGGTCGGTTTTGACGCGATTGGCAGCGGACATCACCCGAGCTTTGCCCAGGCGCTGGAAACCTCAATGGTTTGCGAAATTCCTTTCGAAACCCTTGATGACCTGTCCGGAAAAATGCCGAATCTGCGTCAGCAGATGATGCGTCTGATGAGTGGCGAAATCAAAGGCGACCAGGATATGATCCTGCTGTTGTCGAAGAAAAATGCAGAAGAGCGCCTGGCGGCCTTTATCTACAACTTGTCTCGCCGCTTTGCCCAGCGCGGGTTCTCGCCTCGTGAGTTCCGCCTGACCATGACCCGCGGCGACATCGGTAACTACCTGGGTCTGACGGTTGAAACCATCAGCCGCCTGTTGGGTCGTTTCCAGAAAAGCGGTATGCTGGCAGTGAAAGGCAAATACATAACTATTGAGAATAGCGACGCGCTGGCAGTTCTTGCTGGCCACACGCGTAACGTAGCGTAATCTTTCCGCAAGCATTTCTGTTATCCTTCTGTCAAATCGCTAAATTTTCCCGATTTATTGATCTGGCAGGAGGTTCTCCCCTGTTTCAATCCACATTATTGGGTTACTCTTTTAATTACAAACTGCGATGACAGTTGTAAGGAGACCCTGTATGGCTATGTATAAAAATATGCTGGTCGTCATCGATCCAAACCAGGACGATCAACCAGCATTACGGCGAGCTGTTTATTTGCATCAACGGATTGGTGGCAAAATTAAAGCCTTTTTGCCAATCTATGACTTTTCCTACGAGATGACTACCCTGCTGTCGCCCGATGAGCGTACGGCAATGCGTCAGGGGGTCATCAGCCAGCGAACAGCATGGATCCGTGAACAAGCAAAATACTACATCGAAGCAGGGATCCCTCTTGAAATTAAAGTGGTATGGCACAACCGTCCCTTTGAAGCCATCATCCAGGAAGTCATTAGTGCTCAGCATGACCTGGTCCTCAAAATGGCACACCAACACGACCGCCTCGAAGCCGTAATTTTCACGCCTACCGACTGGCATTTATTGCGCAAATGTCCAAGCCCGGTATGGATGGTTAAAGACCAGCCATGGCCTGAAGAGGGTAAAGCTCTGGTTGCGGTGAACCTCGCCAGTGAAGAGCCTTATCACAACGCGCTCAATGAAAAACTGGTCAAAGAGACGCTGCAACTAGCAGAACAGGTTAACCATACTGAAGTGCATCTGGTTGGCGCCTACCCTGTTACGCCAATCAATATCGCAATTGAACTACCTGAGTTTGACCCCAGCGTTTATAACGACGCGATCCGTGGACAGCATCTGCTGGCCATGAAGGCGTTGCGCCAGAAATTCAGTATCGATGAGAAAGTGACGCACGTTGAAAAAGGATTGCCTGAAGAGGTCATTCCTGATTTAGCCGAGCACTTGCAGGCGGGTATTGTAGTACTGGGTACCGTCGGTCGTACCGGTATTTCTGCCGCGTTCCTTGGTAACACCGCTGAACAGGTTATCGATCACCTACGCTGCGACCTGCTGGTCATCAAGCCGGATGAATATCAGACGCCAGTTGAACTGGATGACGAAGAAGACGATTAACCACACAACTCAATGCCGGATGGCGATCTCATCCGGCATAACAAACGCTTAGTGTTGCTCCTCGCCGCCGAGGAAATAGATTCCCAGCGGGATAGCCAACAGAATCGTAAACACCATGCTGTAGACACAAATCATTGCTGATTGAATGGCGTACATTGAAGCGGTCCAGTCGGATAGCGGAATGTCATACTGTTCAATCACACCACCGATCGTCGCTCGCGTCACGACCGACGCTGCGATAATAAACACCCCAAGCAGGCACAACAGAAACTTCCGTCCCTTCGCTGTCTTCAGCTTAGCCATGATCATAGTACTGTCCTTTTGCAGATGAAAACCTTGTTACTTTGCGCTAACAATACCATGACATCAACTGACTGTCTGCTACATAAACCGCTTTCAGGGTGGATACCAGCGCTATTTCGCCGAAAATAGCGCTAATTGCATTATATATCTCCCCTATGGATTAATGATCTGACCGCCAGAACTGAGTAAAATATTCGAGGATTAGGATATCAGAAGATATTTCACTACCACGGAGCTGTTGGAAGAATCATGATCGCTGAACTGTTTATAAATAATGCGTTTAATTTGACGGTAATTCTCAGCTGCTGTGCCACGCTGGTTCTGATGAGCGTCTGGTATCATCGTGGAGAGCGTCGCTGCAAAGGATTCATATTTCATGCCGCGCAATTTTTTATCTATGCCATTATCATCGGGACGTTAGGCAGTATTGCTAATAACGTTATCGAAAATTACAGCCTGAAATTTATCTCCTCGAGCGTGGTCGACTTTATCTGCACCTCGTTGATTGCGCTGATCCTCACCATCAAACTTTTTCTGGTAATTAATCAGTTTGAAAAGACGCAGATTAATAAAGGCAGAGATATCACCAGCGCGAGGATCCTGTCGCGAATCATCAAGATTACCATCGTGGTTGCCATCATTTTGCTGTATGGCGAACATTTCGGAATGAGCTTATCCGGCCTGTTAACCTTCGGCGGCATCGGCGGTATCGCTGTAGGTATGGCAGGCAAAGACATTCTGAGCAACTTTTTCTCAGGGATTATGCTCTACTTCGACAGACCCTTTAGCATCGGCGACTGGATCCGCTCCCCGGACCGCAATATTGAAGGTACAGTTACGGAAATCGGCTGGCGAATGACCAAAATAAACACCTTCGATCATCGTCCGTTATATGTCCCAAACTCGATTTTCTCCTCTATCAGCGTAGAAAACCCAGGAAGGATGACGAACCGCCGCATCAAAACGGTGATCGGGTTACGATATGAAGATGCTGATAAAGTCAGTGCCGTTGTCGAGTCGGTCAGAGAAATGCTGCAAAACCATCCGGGAATAGACCAGAAACAAACCCTGCTGGTTTATTTTAATGAATTCGCCGATTCATCGCTGAATATCATGGTGTATTGCTTCACGAAAACCACCGTGTGGGAGAAATGGCTTGCGGTACAGCAGGACGTTTATTTAAAGATTATTTCGATAGTCAAGGCACACGACGCCGACTTTGCGTTCCCCAGCCAGACGCTGTATATGGATAATCCTGAAGCATCGCCATCGACACACTAACAAAAGAAAAGGCGCGGAAATCCGCGTCTTTTTTCTGCACTTATTTCAATGAGGCAATATCAATGACAAAGCAGTACCAGCGTCAGAGTTGGAATATACGGATTCAGGTCATGTAGATACGGGACTGTATCAATAATCAGCTCAAAGTGATTCACTTCGGGCATCGGATTCTTTACCTGCAGAACGCGTGCCCCGCACAGCTCAGGGGAGCAGATTGTACTCAGCGTCGCTTACCGGTTCAAGCCACTCGTTCGATGCGCCAGCGGCCGGGATTTCCACAGCGATATGGGCAAACCAGCTATCACGCGCGGCGCCGTGCCAGTGTTTCATTCCCGCCGGGATGTGTACGACATCACCAGTTTTCAGTTCACGCGCCGGTTGATTCCACGCCTGATACCAGCCTCTGCCGCCGGTCACCAGCAAGATTTGTCCCCCTTGATGATGGATATGCCAGAAGTTACGACAGCTCGGCTCAAATGCTACGTTACCAATGACCACGCCTTCCATGGAGAGCATGGTCAGATAGCTGTCGCCAGTGAAATATTTCGCATACGCTTCATTTTTCTCTCCGCGAGGAAAGACGCTGTTACCATCAAATTGTTGATTCATAATCTCCGCGCCAGCGCTGGAGACGGTATTCCGTTGATTTTGCATTTCGACTCTCCAAAACGGTGGCAGCACGCGCCACCGATGCTGAAAACTATAAAAATTATAGAGACTCGACAGGCGGGTGATTAGAGGTGAAAAGAAGGACAACCTTATGAATCATGCTCATCAATAGTCGGTAACAGGTACAACATTTCTACTGGAGATGGCGTGAAGCCTTAGGCCACAATTTCAATCAAGTTGCCGTCAGGATCGCGTATCACCGCTTCGTAATAGCCATCACCGGTGGTGCGCGGGCCAGAAACTAATATCCCCTGTTCTTTTGCACGCATCGCCATGGCATCAACGTTTTCACTGCCGCCAACTGAAATGGCGAGATGCACCCAGCCTGAGGTGTTATTGTCGGGAGCATGTTTTGTCAGTCCAGGCTTAGTCATTAACTCAATCGCGATATCCTCACCAATTTTGACAAAATAGGATTCAAATCCTGGATTGGTTTTACTGCAGTATTTTTCGTTGATCTTTGCGTCAAAAAACGTGACCCAGAATTGAGCTTGTTGCTCAAGATCCCGTGTCCATAACGCCACATGCGCAACCTTCATAGCTAACCTCTTCTTGTTGTATCCAAACAATAGGTTCCCTAAAGGGATGTTGACATCGAGAACCATAATGCACAATTATGCTTGTTATTGCTCGATGTTTATTTCACTGGAGTATTGATGCTCGATTACGCAGCATTCCCTGAACAGCGCCAGGCGCTTATCTATCAGATCCTGCAGGGAAACGGCAGAGTCATCTGTTCCGAACTCGCCAGCAGGTTAGGCGTTTCGGAACATACAATCCGCCGCGACCTGCATGAACTGAGTAAAGATGGCGTGTGTAAAAAAGTCTATGGCGGCGCGGTCATTGCACTCCCTGAATCCGAAGACATCACCGTGCGCAAGAGTATTAATGTGGCGAAAAAGAGCAATATCGCGCAGAGATGCGCCCGGATGGTCAAATCCGGAAGCTGCATTTTTATCGACACAGGCAGTACTAATCTGGCGATGGCTGAAGCCCTACCCGCCGAGCTGGCGTTAACCGTGGTAACAAATTCCCCGGAGATTGCCGCCGTTTTACTAAAAAAACCACTGTTTGACGTCATTATGCTGGGCGGCACGGTGCAACGATCTTCTGGAGGGTGCGTGGGTGCCACCGCTATCTCGCAGGTGCAGGGCATTTTATTCGATCAGGGATTTATTGGCGGCTGCGCGATGTCGCCAGAATCCGGCTTAACCGGATTTGATTACGCGGATTGTGAGTTCAAAAAAGCGGTGATCAAACAGTGTAATGAAACCATTGTCGCGCTGACGGCTGAAAAGATCCCGGCCGTCGCCCGTTATGTCATTACCGAAAGCAGCAATATCGATGTAATTGTCGTCGAGGAAAATATCAGCAAAGAGTATGCCACGGCGTTTCAGGCGCACGACATTCGTATTTATACAGTATAACCCATTCTATTGGGTGATACTTTTCCATTGCTTTCATGACCCACCTTCCCTACAGCCTTGTCTGTTCGGGAAATCGCCAATGCAACGTCCCGAACAGGCCAGCGATATCAGTGCTTCACAATATACATTGTGCGGCTATAAGCCACATCTTCAGGGTTAGTAATCGGATACCCTTTCAGCCACGGTTTAATTAAACGCCCGTTGGTGTACTGATAAATCGGCGCAATGGGAGCCTGTTCCATCAGAATGTTCTCCGCAGCGTTATAATCAGCATTGCGTGCTTTCTGCGTATTCTCCAGGGTTGCCTGGGTCAACACTTTATCGTACGCCGGATTATTAAAGCGGGAGATATTGCCCGTATGGGTTGATGTTAATAGCGACAGGAACGTAGATGGCTCATTGTAATCGCCCACCCACGAGGCGCGGATCACATCAAAATTACCGGTATTGCGGCTATCGATATAAGTTTTCCACTCCTGGTTTTGCAGTTTCACGTCAACGCCGAGATTTTTCTTCCACATAGACGCAACAGCAATAGCGATCTTCTGATGATTTTCAGAGGTGTTATACAGCAACGTCAGTTTAAGTGGTTTCTGTGGACCATAGCCCGCCGCACGCAGCAGCGTTTTCGCCTGCGCGTTCAGCTCTTCCTGACTCATTTGCTCAAACGGTGAAGGTTCCGGCACAAACCCTGCCGTTACATCCGGCGTAAAATGCCATGCGGGCTTTTCGCCGGTACCCAGAACTTTCTCCGCCATCAGGCGACGATCGATAGTCATGCTGAGCGCCAGGCGCACGCGTGAGTCGGCAGTCGGCCCCTTCTGGGTATTAAAGGCATAGTAGTAAGTGCCAAGCTGCGGCGGGGTATAAACCTGGCCCGGGATGTCCTTCAACAGTTTCTGATACATGTTTTTCGGGAACGACTCGGTAATATCGATATCACCAGCAAGATAGCGCTTGGTCGCTGCCGATTCCTGGTTAATAGGCAGGAAGGTGACTTTTTGCAGCACCGTTTTGGCGTTGTCCCAATAATGCGTGTTCGGCACAACGTCCAGTTTTTCGTTCACCACGCGATCTTTGAGCACATAAGCGCCGTTACCAATTAGATTACCCGGTTTGGTCCAATCTTTACCGCTCTCAACATTAGCTTTTTGTACCGGATAGAAAGCAAAACTCGCCGTCAGATTGGCAAACCATGGCAGCGGTTTATCCAGTTGGACCTTCAATGTACGCGCATCGATCGCGCTAACGCCGAGCTTATCTGGCGAGGCTTTTCCATCAATTATCGCCTGTGCGTTGTTAATACCCGCCAGCGCAGCAAACCAGGCAAACGGCGACAGCGTTTTCGGATCAACCAGACGCTGCCAGCTATAGACAAAATCCTGCGCCGTTACCGGCGTACCATCTGCCCATTGCGCATTGTCGCGCAGCGTAAACGTCCAGATACGGTTATCGTTACTTTTCCACTGAGTGGCAACACCGGGCACAATCTCGCCCTTCTCATTCTGGTTGACCAGCCCTTCAAATAAATCACGAATAACCTGAATTTCAGGAAGCCCGACGGCCTTTGCCGGATCCAATGACGCCGGTTCGTCTTTGATATGACGCACCAGTTCTTGCTTTTCTGCCAGTACCGTTCCGCTGGGAACATCAGCAGCCCAGGATAATGAAATGCTGCTTACCAATAGCGCACAACAGGTTACTGAAACAGAATGCTGCATAAAATACCCTCAATTCCGGCTACTAAGTGAATGTGTAATTATTTGTATCGCCAGCAGGAAATGCAATTAACTTTCGACAAGGAAATAATATTACATCTGAAAAGATAAGTGTGTGAAAACGATTTGATTATCCATACATTTTGCACAACACTGCGAGTAACAATCCACGCATTCAGAGATGACTATGACCGTTACCCGACCCCGTGCCGAGCGCGGCGCATTCCCACCAGGAACCGAACATTACGGACGTTCATTATTAGGCGCGCCGCTAATCTGGTTTCCCGCAATAGCGGCAGATCGTGACAGCGGTTTGATACTGGCAGGAACGCACGGCGACGAAAACGCATCGGTCGTCACCCTTTCCTGCGCATTGCGTACGCTTAACCCTTCCTTACGTCGTCACCATGTGGTGCTGGCGGTTAACCCTGACGGTTGCCAGCTCGGGCTGCGCGCAAATGCGAACGGAGTGGATCTAAACCGTAACTTTCCCGCTGCCAACTGGAAAGCGGGTGAAACGGTGTATCGCTGGAACAGCAGCGCAGAAGAACGCGATGTGGTGTTGTTGACCGGCGAAAATCCGGGCTCAGAACCAGAAACCCAGGCGCTGTGCCAGCTTATTCACCGAATTCATCCTGCGTGGGTGGTCTCTTTTCACGATCCGCTGGCCTGTATTGAAGATCCCAGGCGCAGCGAATTAGGCGCGTGGCTGGCGCAGTCGTTTGAATTACCTCTCGTCACCAGCGTAGGTTATGAAACGCCCGGCTCATTTGGAAGCTGGTGCGCAGACCTGAACTTACACTGTATAACCGCCGAATTTCCGCCCATCTCTTCAGATGAAGCGAGCGAGAAATACCTGCTGGCCATGTCCAATCTCCTGCGCTGGCACCCTAGAGATGAAGTTGTCCGGTCGTAAAATGCAGGCCCGGCTCCGCGTCGCTGGCAAGCCAGGTAGGGCCATCAAGATCGGCAAAGTTAACCTGCGGCGTAAGCGGTAACGCCGCCCCAATCGCCCGGGAAGTACACAACATGCAGCCCAGCATTAGCGCAAATCCCTGCTCGCGGGCTTCGGTTGCCAGCGCCAGCGCCTCCGTCAGGCCGCCTGTTTTATCCAGTTTGATATTGACCATTTCATAGCGCCCGTGCAGCGCTTTCAGGCTGCTGCGGGTGTGGCAGCTTTCATCTGCGCAGATCGGCAGCGGATGCACAAAATTTTCCAATGCGGCATCGTCCTGCGCTGGCAGCGGCTGCTCCAGCATCGCCACCCCTAAATCAGCCAGAAGCTGGCAGCGTGCCGCCAGACCTTCTGCCCGCCAGGATTCATTGGCGTCGACAATAATCGTGGCATCAGGGACTGCTGCACGAATAGCAACCATCCGCTCGCTAATCAAGCGCGCATCCAGTTTAACTTTTAGCAGTTTCGCGCCATTTTCCCACAGTGCAGCCGCACTCACCGCCATTTGTTCCGGCGTGCCAATTACCACTGTTTGCGCCGTCGTCACCACTTCCGCCAGTTCACTTCCCACCAACTCTGCCAATGACAGTTGCTGTTGACGCGCACTCAGATCCCACAACGCGCAGTCCACAGCATTACGCGCGGCTCCCGCTGGCAGCAGCTTTTGCAGCTCTTCACGCGTCAGTCCATTTTCCAGTTGTGGGGCAATGCTCATAATTTGCGCCAGCACTGAGGCATCGCTTTCACCATAGCGCGGATACGGTGTGCACTCGCCGATACCCGTGACGCCGTTTTCTGCCACTTCAACCACCACCACATGCGCTTCGGTTCTGCTCCCACGGGCAATAACAAAGGGAGTGTGCAGCGGCCAGGCTTCCTCATATACCTTAACTGTTCTCATTTGCTTTCCTTAATGCAGTCCCTGAAGCGGATATCCGCAAATAGCGTTTGCCGTGTTAACTGCTGATGGCATAAACTAGCCTCGACGTTAACTATATGTAAACAGGAAGATAACCATGTCACAAACCGTTCATTTCCAGGGCAACCCGGTTACAGTTGCCGGCTCAATTCCTCAGGCTGGAAGCAAAGCTCAGGCTTTTACCCTTGTGGCTAAAGACCTGTCTGACGTTACGCTGGGCCAGTTCGCAGGCAAGCGCAAAGTGCTGAATATTTTCCCAAGCATCGATACCGGCGTTTGTGCGGCATCGGTACGTAAGTTTAACCAACTGGCGACAGAAATCGACAATACCGTCGTACTGTGCATTTCGGCCGACCTGCCATTCGCCCATTCACGTTTTTGCGGCGCGGAAGGTCTGAGCAACGTTATCACGCTGTCCACCCTGCGCAACGCAGAATTTCTGAAAAACTACGGCGTAGAAATCGCTGAAGGCCCACTGAAAGGTCTGGCCGCACGTGCCGTGGTCGTTATTGATGAAAATGACAACGTCGTTTTCAGCCAACTGGTCAATGAAATCACCAACGAGCCAGACTACACTGCTGCGCTGGACGTACTGAAAGCTTAAGCCACGTCTTGCACATACGGAGGTAATGAATCTGTTGCCTCCGGCGTATTGCTACGTTCACCTTATGTTTGTCACATCTCTGAGGCAATACGACCTGTGAACGTGTTAAGGGTACTATCGCCGTACCCTTAACAATCCCGGCTCCCGGCGGGAAAATTGCCACTTCGTGGTCCCCTCCGTTTATTCCTCCAGGCTACCGGGCCGGGCGCGAGGAAACTTCCCTGTAAAACGCGCCCTGAACCCGCATCCCTGCGGGTTCTCCCGGCCTTACGGAAACACGTCGGCAATTTTCAGCCGGACCAGCCCACACCTGACCCCCTGCGTTTTTTATCTGAACAGCAAAACAGAGTTAACTGGAAGTCAGTGCGTTGCAGCGATGACCCCGGTCCGGCTGAAAATCGATGAGGCGTTGACGGCTGACCGGGTCTGCCCGCAGGGATGCGGGCAGAGGGGACGGCCTGCAGGGACGCAGGCCCGGCCCCGACCCGACAGGCAGACGGCATAAGACGAATGAATCGCGCAGCGACGATTTTCCCGCCGGGAGCCTGGGTTGCAAGGGAGGCGGCGGTGAGCCTCCCTTGCACGTTCACAGATATCTGCGCTTCAGAAAAGTGATACCACTGAGGTGAACGGAACCCTGAGCCGAAATCACATGTTCTCCATAATGCTTAACTGACAAGCATTACTCCGGCCAGGAGGCATTTTCATTTACCGCGTTACTCTTCGCTTTTTTTCTGCTGGCTCAGGCCGTATTCGCGCAATTTGTTGGCAATCGCGGTGTGCGAAACGCCGAGGCGCTTGGCCAGTTTGCGCGTGCTGGGATAATTCATATAAAGCTGCGTCAGCACAGAGCGTTCAAAGCGGCTGGTAATTTCATCCAGCGATCCTTCCATCACCTCTTCTCCGACCGCAACCGTTGCCGCATCGTAATCCGGCAGTAAAATATCCTGCGGCCGCAGCTCATAGCCTTCAAGCTGGGTCAGCGCCCGGTAGATGGCATTTTTAAGCTGACGCACGTTGCCCGGCCAACCGTAGCGGGTTAACACCGTGCTGAGATCGGCAGACAACTTCGGACGCGGCACGCCCTGCTCGTCGGCGAAGCGCGCCACAAACAGTTCGGTAAGCGGCATAATATCCTGCGGGCAATCGCGTAGCGGCGGCAGATTTAGCGTCAGTACATTCAGACGATAATAGAGATCTTCACGGAAAAGCCCTTTCTGCACCATTTCCACAAGGTTCTTTTGCGTCGCGCAAATCACGCGGACATCAACATGAACTTCGTGATCTTCTCCCACGCGGCGGAACGTGCCGTCATTGAGAAAACGCAGCAATTTGGTCTGCATACGCGGCGACATTTCGCCAATTTCATCTAACAGAACCGAGCCGCCATTCGCCTGCTCAAAGAAGCCTTTTTTGCCTTCCGGGGCATGGCCAAACAACTCACTTTCGACCGCATCTTCAGGAATTGACGCGCAGTTCAGCGCCAGATACGGCTTCGACGCACGCGGGCTTGCCAGGTGGCAGGCATGGGCAAAGAGATCTTTGCCGGTGCCGGTATTACCAGTAATCAGCAGCGGCGCACTCAGTGTCGCCAGCTTACGCGCCTGTTCCACTACGTGTTTCATTTTGGCGCTGACGGCAATAATCTGGCTAAACGCGCTCAGATCCTGCGTAGTCATATTTTGCAGCTGACGCCCCATCCGGATGGTGGAGCGCAGCATGACAACAGCACCAGTCAGCATCTGCTCCTGATTTTCACCCTGCAAATGGACAGGCGTAATCTCCATCAGGAAGTTCTGTCCGTTAATTACGACATGCTCGCTATGAGAATCCTGCGGATTGCTTTCGAGCCAGCGCTGGAAGTTAAACCCATTGATTAACTGGGCGGCGGTATGATTGCGCATCCGATCCTGAGTGTGCGCGAAAAGCTGACAGCTCGCAGGGTTCGCCATCTCGATTTTGCTTTTCATATCCAGAGAAAGGACCGGTTCTGGTAACGCCTCAAGCAGCGCACTCAGCGCAAGATGTTCTCGTTCGGAAGGCATCCAGGGCACGGTACGCACATCCGTAACCCCTGAAATACGGCGGATTTCAGCCATCAGGCTACTGAAGTTGGTGAACTCCAGTTCCGCAAAATTGAGGTAAATCCGCCCGATGGGGTCAATCTCGATACCGCGTAAATCAATGCTTCTCAGCACCAGTAAATCGAGCAATTCGCGGGTCAGACCAAGTCGGTCTTCACAAAAGACTTCCAAACGCATAGGAACCTTCACCTGGACAAGGGATTATGTATTAAATGATAAGACAGTATTGGGTTTGCAGGAAGAACTCTGTCAACAAATATTGACAGCTCGCTGGAAAATCAGGCGCCAGGACGTAAAGTTAAACGACTGGCGCCCAAATTTTAGCTAACTTTCGCGCGGCGATTTGTTCTTTTGTAAGGTTTCTTTCACCTGACCAATCAGTTGACGGCGAAAATCGCCCAGTCGTGGCTTATCGTCATCGATCCACGGCAGCGGTCGGCAAAGTTCCATGGCTTTAATACCCAGACGCGCCGTTAATAATCCCGCGCCAATACCCTGCGCGGCACGCGTCGATAAGCGAGCGGCTAAATCCTGCGACATCCAGTCCATTCCCACTTCCCGCACCAGCTCACTGGCCCCGGCAAAAGCGATATTTAGTAGCACCAGGCGGAACAAACGCAGGCGGCTGTAATAACCGAGTTCAATGCCATACAGCGATGCGATGCGATTAATCAGCCGCAGGTTTCGCCAGGCAATAAACGCCATATCCACCAATGCCAGCGGACTGACGGCAATCATCAGCGTGGACTCCGCCGCTGAACGGCTAATCTCACGTCGGGCCTGCGCGTCCAGCACCGGCTGCACAAGATGGGCATACAGGTTGACGACTTCGCGATCGTTCTGCGTTTCATGAATTGAGGCATACCAGCGCTGTAGCGCCGGATGGGACTGATCGATACCCGCCTGCTGCGCCAGCTTTTCGCAAAATGCACGACCTTTTCCGGTTCCATGGCTGTGGAGCAGATCTCGCGCTTCATCACGCTCGTGCGCACGCTGGCGCAAACGCCATAGCCGACGCCACTCGGTCGCAACCGATCCGACACCTGCGCCGATAATCAATGCGCCAGCGGCACATCCTCCCAGCGCGACCCAGTCCTGAGTCTGCCAGGCGTTCATAGTCCATTGTACGCCCTGAGCGACAACGCTCGCGCCAAACAGCGCCAACCCGCCCATCACCATTTTGCGCCACAAACTGCGTTTGGGGCGTAGGGCCGCATCAATGACGGCCTCAGCCTGACCTTCGTCTTGCAGAGGTTCATCCACTGTCGCCGGAGAAAAAGTCTGCGCCTCTGTTTCATTGAACATCTGCTGCGCTTTAAACGCCGCGTTTTGTTCCACGTCCAGCGGACCTGAGAAATCGATACGCGGTTTTAACGGCTCGCTCATCGCAATTTATCTCCTATTAAAAACTCCATCGCGGCATCAAGACGAATATGCGGTAAGGGTTTATCAACATCCATAACCTGCGGACGAAACGCCTCAAACTGAAAGCCCTGGCTGTCCCAGAATGCTTGTCCAGGTAAACGCGCGGGCACTTCCCCCGGATAAACAGTTAGCGGTTCACCATCGCTCAGACGATGACCACGCAGCGCCGGGATTTTTTCGCCTTTCACATCGATCAGGCCGCTGGTGGTTGCCTGTACTGATGCCAGTCCCAGACAATCCATGCTGATACCTTCGAACGCAGCGTTTTGCCAGGCGTCCTGGATCAACTGCTGCAATAACGACACCATATTGGCGTGCTGATCGACCGTGACGTGGTCGGCTTTGGTGGCGGCAAACAGCAGTTTGTCGATCACCGGGGAAAACAGCCGACGAAACAGCGTGCGCTGTCCGTAATGGAAGCTTTGCATCAGTTGGGTGAGCGCCAGACGCATGTCATTAAACGCCTGTGGCCCGCTGTTGAGCGGTTGCAGACAATCGACCAGCACAATCTGACGGTCAAAGCGCAGGAAGTGATTCTTATAAAATCCCTTCACGACTTTTTCACAGTAATAATTAAACCTGTCGCGCAGCATGCCTGCATTGGTGTGTTTGTCTGCCTGCGCCAGCTTCGATTCCCCCCAGGCATCAACGTCCGGCCACGGGAAGAACTGCAGCGCAGGAGCGCCCGCCATATCTCCGGGCAGAACAAAACGGCCCGGCTGAATAAAATGCAGTCCCTGCTGCTTGCACTGGTGCAGATACTCCGTCCAGGCGGCAGCGATTTCCGCCAGACGGTTTTCATCAGCAGGCGCCAGCGGATCCAACCCCTGGCATAACTGCCGCCATCTTGCCGACCATTCGCCCCGCTGTCCCTGTAATAATCCGGTCATTTGCCGCGACCAGCTGAGATAATCCTGGGCCAGCATCGGTAAATCGAGCAGCCACTCCCCCGGATAATCGACGATTTCCAGGTACAGCGTGGAGGTGTCTTTAAAGTGGCGCAGCAATGAATCATTGGATTTGTAGCGCAGCGCGAGGCGTATTTCACTCACGCCGCGCGTAGGTGTCGGCCAGGTCGGCGGTGAGCCATACAGCTGCGCCAGTCCCTCATCATAGGTAAAGCGCGGAATACCAAAATCGCGTTGTGGAACCCGTTTAACGCCGAGCAGACGCTCTTCGCGCACGCAACTGAGCAACGGCAGACGCGCACCGGCATGAATATTGAGTAACTGGTTTACCATCGCGGTAATAAACGCTGTCTTACCGCTACGGCTAAGTCCGGTGACAGCCAGGCGCAAATGCCGGTCTACGCCGCGATTAACCAGCGAATTGAGTTCATTTTTAAGTCGCTTCATCGCCATCCCGTTTTGCTGAAGGAACCGAAGAAATTATAACAAACAGGAAGTAAAGATAGGGGTCAATTCTTACTTATCAACTACCTGAGCTGTAACAGGCGGCATTATTCTTACCGCCTGGAGCAGAAGGAATGCGAGCGGTTTATTGATTCTCTACTTTAGGAAGCGCTATCTGATTGATGCCACCTTCGTTGGTCACCTGCGTGTAGCCCATTTCCGTCAACATATCCTTCGCCTGCCCCGATTGACGCCCGGAGTTGCAGTACAGCTTCACGGTGTCGGTCTTATCAGGAACTTCAGCAGCGATACGCGCCTTCATCTCTTTTAATGGAATGTTGACCGCCCCCTGAATATGCTGCTGTTGATACTGTTCAGGAACGCGAACATCAATCCAGTGCTCGGCTGCAAAAACCGGCATGCCGATGACCAGTGCCAACGCTAATACGCCTTTTTTCAACATAATATCTTCCTGACTGATAGTTGGATTTAACCAACACACTATACGCCAGTTCTTAAGAAAATATTGCGATCGCATTATCACCCTCTGCACCCGTGGACGAGACTTCCTCTGGTTGCGCATACTGCGGTTAGTTTTTTGATTTTTCTGCCCGCATTCCGATATTGTTGTCATTCGCCAATTAACTCCATAATATGTTCGCCATTGACTCTCGGACGGAGCTTGGGATCTATGTCTCCTACCATTTATGATATTGCACGAGCCGCTGGCGTATCAAAATCCACGGTATCGCGCGTGCTTAATAAGCAAACCAATATCTCGCCGGAAGCGCTTGAAAAAGTGCTGCGTGCTATTGATGAGTTACAGTACCAGCCCAATAAACTTGCTCGCGCACTCACCTCTTCCGGGTTTGATGCAATAATGGTGATATCTACCCGTTCAGCAAAAACAACCGCCGGTAATCCGTTTTTCTCTGAAGTGCTGCATGCTATTACTGCCAAGGCTGAAGAGGTCGGTTTTGATGTCATATTACAGACGTCGCGAAGCACTGAAGATGATTTACAAAAATGTGAGAGCAAAATTAAGCAGAAATTGATCAAAGGTATCATTATGCTGAGTTCTCCCGCCGATGAATCTTTTTTTGCAAGGCTGGATAAATACAACGTACCGGTCGTGGTTATTGGAAAGGTTGAAGGCGACTACGCCAATGTCTATTCTGTAGACACAGATAATTATCGCGACAGCATTACGCTAACTGATGCGCTGATTGAGAGTGGACACCGTAATATAGCCTGTTTGCACGCGCCGCTTGATGTTCATGTTTCTATCGATCGCGTTAACGGATATAAAGCCAGCCTTCAGGCGCATAATATTAAAATGCGCGATGAATGGATTGTTGACGGGGGCTATACCCATGAAACAGCCCTGCTCGCTTCACGAAAATTACTGAGTCAGCAGCCGTTACCCGACGCCGTATTTGCCACCGACAGCTTGAAATTAATGAGCTTATATCGCGTGGCGGCTGAGAAAAATATAACCATCCCACAACAACTTGCCGTTGTGGGCTACAGTAATGAGCTGTTGTCTTTTATGCTCACGCCCGTTCCTGGGGGAATTGATGTGCCTACCCAGCAGTTGGGTGAACAAAGCTGTAATTTATTATTTAACTTGATTGCGGGCGAGAAAGGATTACAAAATATCACGGTGAGCACACAAATATCGCTGGCCGACTCACTGGTGTAAAAACTGGGGCATAAATGCCCCAGTATATTTTAGAATGCGTAGTTCACGCCTATACCAGCATAATGGAATCTGTCGCTTTCACCTTCGTCGTGATCTTCCCACTCATAGGCATACTCCAGTGACATTGATAAACCATTCTGGAAATCATATGCATACAGTAAACCGAGACGATTGAAATTATGGCCTTCACGTTCCGGATCATCTCGCCAGTCCCAGTTTGACCAGCGATCAAGCCCGAGACGGGTATACGGCGTCAGGGTGGTATTGCCTAAAGACAACGGTAAATATGCACGAATTTCCTGGGTTGAGAACTCACCATTATTGCGCGAATCAGCCAGATTAAAGCCGCGCTCAAGGTAATAGTTGACCGTTAAGCCCACCGTTTCGTTAAACCTGTAATTCAGACCGGTCTCGCTTTCGACACGACTATCGGAGTAGCCAGTAGTATTCAAATCATTAACGAATTGATACATCGACAGCCAACCGCTAAAGCGCAGGTCGTCGGTCAGTTTAACATCCCAATCCGGCTGAACTTTCCAGCGCTGCATATTAGCGGTGTCGTTTCCTGGTTCATTGACATAGTGATAACCGTAATTACGGAAGCCACCGGTCAAACCGAAATTAACATCCTCACTTTCCAGAAATTGATAGCGGACTTCCAGTTCCGGGCGATCAAACCAGGTACCACGCTTACCATCGCTGTAATCAACCGGTCCTTCCTGATAATAGGCCAGCGATATTTTCCACGGCCCATTAGATGCGTTGAAATAGACGGACGGCTCAGCCAGTCCATCCATATCTTCGCCCTGACCTTCAACGTTTTCTATTTCGTACATAGCACCAATATTAAAGTGCCAGTCATTATTTTCAGCAGCCTGCGCGCAGGCCATTCCTGCGCTCATAATCAGCGCAGTAGCGGACAGTAGGGTTTTCATTATTATTCCTTGTTAAAATACTCGCAAAAATGCCCCAAGGCTTGGGGGGGATTTATCCCCCCGGAATTTTATTGAATAGCCACTTCAGTTTCAGCATCAAAGAAATGGCATTTCGCCATATCAAAATGAATAGTGATATTTTCTCCTGCATGATAATCATTAACTGCCCCAGCACGGACCACCAACTCATGCCCCCCAACAATGGTATAAAGCATAAATTCAGCGCCGGTTAATTCTGCAACGCTAATTTTTGCCGATATACTATTTTCATTATTAAGCTGCGGGTGTATATCTTCAGGACGAATTCCCAGAGTGACCGCCTGATGTTCATAACACTGCGCTTTTAATTGTGCTAATTTATTTTGTGGAATCGTTAATTTCAGTGTTTCAGTAACAAACTTATCACCATCAATCGCGCCACGAATAAAGTTCATGGCCGGTGAACCAATAAATCCGGCGACAAACATATTAGCCGGGTGGTTATAAACCGTTTTCGGCGCACCAACCTGCTGAACAATGCCATCCTTCATAATCACAATACGCGTCGCCATAGTCATGGCTTCGGTTTGATCATGGGTAACATAGATCATGGTGGTATTGAGTTTCTGATGCAGTTTGCTAATTTCAGCCCGCATCTGAACGCGAAGTTTGGCATCGAGATTCGATAAGGGTTCATCCATCAGGAAGACCCCCGCTTCACGTACAATCGCACGCCCCAGCGCCACACGCTGACGCTGACCACCGGATAACGCGCCGGGTTTACGCTGCAGATAATCGCGCAGGCCAAGGATCTGCGCCGCCCAGTTGACGCGCTCCTCAATCACAGCAGGCGCTATTTTCTGCATTTTCAGACCAAACGCCATGTTGTCATAGACTGTCATGTGTGGGTACAACGCGTAGTTCTGAAAAACCATCGCAATGTTGCGTGATTTCGCCGGCACATCGTTCATCCGTTTACCGTCAATCAGCAAATCGCCGCCGCTGATCTCCTCCAGACCGGCGATCATGCGTAACGTAGTTGACTTCCCGCAGCCGGAAGGTCCAACAAAAACAATAAACTCTTTATCTTCAATTTCCAGATTGAAGTCTTTAACGACGTGTACCTGGTTGTCGTAAATTTTTTGAATGTGTTGCAACGAAAGCTGTGCCATGTTGAATCCTTTACTTGTCGTGTTGCCAGAAAGCCGATAAGCACGGCCACGTCAGAAATTCGGTTGCCGGAAGCAGCAAGTCTGCCCCATTCAGCCCTTTACCGATGCCGACAGAAAGCATGCCGCAGGCGTTGATTGCATCAATTCCCGCTTGTGCATCTTCTATGCCAATACATTGTTGCGGGTCAACGCCAAGACCCGCGCAGGCTGCCAGGAAAATTTCCGGATCCGGTTTCGAGCGGGTGAGCAATGCCGCATCCGCACAAAAATCAAAGCAAGAGCTAAGATTAAGCGCTTGTAAAATAGCCGGGGCATTGCGGGACACAGAGGCCAACCCCACCGGAATCCGTTCTTCCCGCAACGTCATCAACAGCTCACGTATTCCCGGTAATACCGAGTTAACCGTCAGCTGGCGCAAAGAATGGACATACAGTCTGTTTTTTCTCTCGGCCAATTGTGCGCAGGCCTCGGGAGAAAACGCCCCCGCCTTCCCACCATGGTGCAAAATACGCTGTAGTGATTCGCCGCGACTAATCCCTTTCAGGCTGTCATTAAATGCTTCGTCGATCACAATCCCTATTTCATCGGCTACCTGCCGCCAGGCCAGAAAATGCAGATGCGCGGTATCGGTAATCACGCCATCCAAATCAAAAATGATGGCCTGTGGTTTGAGTATCATTCATCGCCCCTTCCTGTGGTAGCGGTCCCATAAGTGGGCGAAATAATGGCGTCATTGCGGATTACGGTTTCCCCCTGCACGGAGACCTTTTCACCATTGACCCAAAGGACAATCTGCTCAGTGCTGTTAATACGGATTTCAGCCGCATTAATGATTACCTGCATATCGATGCCCTGCCAGCGCAGAGGGAAAGACAGCGTTTGCCAATGAGTCGGTAAGGCAGGAGCAAGGTGTAACTCCCCGTGGCGAATATTCACGCCGGCAAAACCCTGGATTGCACCCAGCCAGATGGCGCCCGTTGCCGCAGCATGAATGCCGTCATCGCAGCTATGTGGGTCCTCCCCGAGATCGATAAGCGATCCTTCACGCCAGAACCGATAGCCCTGTGCCGGATCACCGCAACGCGCTGCCACAATCCCGTGGATCGCTTTACTCAACGAGGAGTCATGAATTGTGCGCGGCTCGTAAAAGCGCAGGTTTGCCAGACAGGTTTGCGGGCAAAATTGCTCCGGTAGCATGTAGGTCAGCATCACCACATCGGCCTGTTTGAGAATTTGCATCTCATTGACTTCTGCACGGGAGTAATCGAGCAAAATCGTCTGCTTGCCCGCTTTGGCTTTGTACTGTGACAGATCGATAGCCGGTTTGCTCAGGAAGGTATCGTCCTGAGGTAGCACGCCATCGGGCTGAACTTCCGGTCGCCAGAGATGCTGCAAAAAATACTCTGCGCGGTGAATAAACGTCTCATCACCGCAGCCCAACCGACGGGCAAAACCCAGCGCCTGTTCCACGTTGTACCAGGCCATGTAGTTGGTGAACGCGTTGTTGTTCACATGCTCAGTGTATTCATCCGGGCCAATCACATCGTGGATCTCTAAACGATCATTAACCATGACCGCCCTGCTGATCCAGAACTTCGCCGTTTCCAGCAGCAACGTCATTCCCTCACGGGACATGAAGTTTAGATCCCCTGAAGCATGCCAGTAATTGATTACCGCCCAGGCAATATCCGCCACGAGGTGATGTTCAGCCTGCGCGGAGGCCACTTTCTGACGCAGTCCGGTACGGATGTTGATCGCCGCAAATTCAGGCGTTTCCTCATCACCGCTGCGAGCGCTTTCCCAAGGGAAAAGCGCTCCCTGCCAACCGTTACGGCGGGCTTTCTCACGCGCCCCCGACAGATTATGCCAGCGGTAACGCAACAAACTTCTCGCGGTTTTCGGCTCGGTAAAGAGATGAAACGGTAACAGAAAGACCTCGGTATCCCAGAATATGTGACCTTTATACCCTTCCCCCGTCAAACCTTTGGCCGCAATACTGCTGCGCTCATCGTGGTCAGGAGTCATCACACGCAGATGATAGAGCGCATAGTCCAGCGCTCGCTGATCGCTGGCATCAGTGCTGGTGACCTGAACGCGACGATTTTGCCACCAGGCATGCCAGTTAGCAGCCGACTCAGCAAGCAGAACGTCATAGCCTTGCTGCGCGCATACTTCCAGGTTGCGCAGCGACTGGCGTCCCCAGGTCTCAAGCGACAGGCTGCGTTCGCTCGCCCAGTCTACCCAGCTAATTTTTGTCAGCGTGACGCGCTGTCCGGCTTTCGCCTGCACGCTGTTGTGTTGTAACAGCCGACGTTCTTTCGCGGTGAAGCAGCGCTGCGCTGCACCGTCTACATCGCAATACGTGGTGATAGCGATATCATTGCGGTTGTCCTGGGTGGTGTAAATCCCTTGCATAAGATGCTGGCCAAAGACCCGGACCTGCGTTTCATCCAAATGCTGACGACCATGATTGGTCATCGTGGCGTCAATTCCGGTCGAGATACCAATGCTGGCATCGCCATCCAGTGGCGTGACGACAACTTCCATAGCAAACAGCGGCAGTTTTTGTGCCGAGACAAATCGCCGGCTCTCAATGGCAAAACGCGCCCCGCCAGACGCACGCCAGGTAAGCGTACGGCGTAATTCCCCACTGGCAAAATCCAGTTCACGTTGCCAGCTTTCGATAACGCCGCTGGTGAGCGAGAAAATCTCACCATTGAGTGAAATCTCCACCCCCACCACATCAGGCAGATTAACCAGTTCATTAATCTCGCCTTTCCCTGCCCGGTGATACAGTCCAGCAAGGTACATGCCGCGAGTTTGTAAGGTGTAGGCTTCCTCGTGGCTGGCGCGAATCCCCATATAACCGTTACCGGTCGTCATGAGTGACGCATATTTATTCAGGTTGTGTGGGCAAAAAGCCGGTTCAGTTAGCATTACTGGCCTCGTCATAAGTCTACGTAGGTCCCTGTTTCAGCCGATTGATACAGTGCGGCAACCAGTTGTTGAATAACGACGCCTTGCTCTGCGTCAGCAATAGTGACAGGCTCGCCCTGGACATGATTCACAAAAGCTTCCATGCTGCGATAATGACGATTGTCATCGGCCATTTCGCGCTGAAGCAGTACGTCAAGCGTCCCCTCACGATCGGTATAAACCTGGGCCGGGAATAACGTCGCCCCAGCCAGATCGCCGCAGAAATTAACGTTCATAATCGATTGTTCCGGGATATTCAGCGCGAAAGAGGTTTCCAGTCGCAGGATACCGCCGTTATGAAATTCAATCGTCCCGAACAGAGAATCCTCCACGGTATACGTCTCGGGATCCCATTTCCCAAACTGGCCGCTGTTTTTACGCGTGCCAATGCGTTGATAACTGTGTGCGTTAACGCGCTTTACTGCCGGAAACCCCAGCACATACATGGCGGCATCAAGCATATGGATGCCGAGATCAATCAGCGGCCCGCCGCCCTGCAGTTCTTTGTTGGTAAATACCCCCCAGCCGGGCACGCCGCAGCGGCGCAAGGCGCGGACATTGGTGACATAGATTTCACCCAGCACGCCGGCCATCACCTGCTCACGAAGCAGCTGCGTATCCAGTGCGAAACGATGATGAAAATCATAAGCCAGAACTTTCCCCATTCGACGCGCCGTGTTACACATTTCCAGCGCCTCGGCTGGCGTCATCGCCGGAGGTTTCTCACACATCACATGGCATCCGGCGTTCAGCGCCAACATGGTGTGTTCATAATGAAAACGATTGGGTGAACAGATGCTGACGATATCTGGCTTAGCCTCGCGTAGCATCGTCTGAGGATCGTCCCAAACCTGCGGATTGCCGTATTTCTCTGCCAACGCCTGCGCCTGTGACAGGCGGCTGTCACAGACAGCCACCAGTTCCAGATCGTTGCGGGTGCAGTAGTACGAAGCATGAACTTTATCCGCCACCTGCCCGGCGCCGATAATGGCGATGCGTAGCGGAGAGCTTGTCAGTGCACTTTTCACAGAAATCCTCTTAGCAGGTACGCAGCCAGGCCAGTGACTGACGGTACGCTTCCGGCAGGTTCTCTGCCCGTACACGCCCTTCGTACACGACGTAACCCTGATAATTATCTTCACGCAACTGATCAAACAGCGCAGTGAAATCCAGCGTACCGCTCCCCGGCTGATAACGATGGTTATCCGCAATATGGACGTGTCCCAGCAGATCGCGATTGTCATGCAGCGCCTGAGCCATATCGTCTTCTTCGATATTCATATGGTAAAAATCACCAATGATTTGCACATGCTTCAGGTTGTTTTCCACGATATAGCGACGGGCATCCGCCAGGGTGTTGATCATATGATCCTGATAGCGATTGAGCGGTTCCAGATACACCACCGTCCCCGTACGCTCGGCAACTTTATCGAGATAAATCAATGAATCACTTACTGCTTTACGATCACCCGCCAGGCTGCGCGGAGAGGTCATCGGCGGTAAGCGGAAGGTAAACATGCCCCATGCAGCGGGTACAATAATGCCCTGCCCACCGACTTCGGCCAGCGCTTCGAGAATGCGGGTAATCTGCTGTAAGCCATTCAAACGACGCTCTTCGATAAAATCACCGATCCAACCGTCATATCCTCCACAGGCGGTGGTGACGGGCAGGCCTGTTTCTTTGATTGCTGCTTTCACTTCTGCCTGGTTGTTAACCAGCAGCTTGCCGTCAATTTCAAAACCGTCAAACCCCATCTCTTTGATGTAACGGAATTTCTCGAGAATATTTTCCGGAAAAAAAGCCTGGTTCTGTGTTCCAATTTTCATCTTCTGCATTCCTTAATTAAAACGTCACGCCCATTTTGATGCTCTTTTCCGGATGGCGATCGACATACTGCATATAGCTTTCCGGGCTGCTGGCAAATGTTACTACCGGGTCAATAAGTTCTTCACAGTTCAGGTAACCGTTCATCAACAGTTCCCAACAGGTCTCCTCAATACGCTTGCGGTTCCAGCGCGGATAATCCGGATTTGGCTCACTGCAGGCACGAGAGAAGACAATTTTGGCGTTGTTGAAGTGCGCTTCACGCCCCAGGTTGAAGCCTTCAGCAAAAGGTTTCGCGAAAGCGACATAGGAGATGGTTCCACCATAGGCCAGACCGCGTAACGCCGATTGCAACGCATCCGCATAGCCGCTGGTTTCGATAATCACATCCGCGCCCTGCTTGCCGGTCAGCTTCTTAATTTCCATGCCGACATCGGTGCCAATAGGATTCAGACAGAAATCCGCGCCATGACGACGCGCGATATCGCAACGATGGGCAATCGGATCCACGCCAATGACCACCGAGGCTCCCGCTTTCTTAGCCAGTTGGACGGCAATCTGGCCAATCGCCCCTAAGCCGACGATGACAACAAAGTCGCCGACACGCACATTGGCGTCGCGCACGCCACTCATGGCGAACTGTGCCGGGTCATAGCACACGGCATTTTTCCACGAACTACCTTCCGGCATTTTGCGCAGTTTGTAGTTGTTTACCGCATTAAAGAAAACCGTTTCTGCCAGTGGGCCGTAGCCGCAAACTGAATCGCCAACGGCGTATTCGGTCACATCGCTGCCACACTCAATAACATCGCCCACCACCATGTTGCCAAGCTGGAACTTGCCGAATTCAATCCCGCGCGGCGCCCCTTCCGGACGCGGCATGAACATTTGCCATTCGCCGTTGAAATCTTCGTCAATAAACGGACTGGCAGCGCGAAAATCGACCACTTCCGTGCCATGTTTCGGCGCACCAAAGCGAACGCGAACTTTCACTTCATTGGCGGATACAACTCTGTCTTCATATTCCACCAGCGCCGCAACACGCGGTTCTGTGGCAACTAACTTCTTCATTTACAACTCCTTAATTAAACTGGCCGCTTAGCCTTTCACGCCGCCTGCGGTCAAACCACTTTTAATAAAACGTTCGGAAAGCGCATACATAATGACGACCGGCAATGCGGTAACTAACGATGCCGCCATCATGCGTCCCCAGATATAGTCAGGCGTACTGAACAGCGCGTTCAGACCGACCGGTAAGGTAAAATTGCTGGCGCTGGAGAGGAAAATCGAGGCAAACAGATAGTCATTCCACGCCACCATAAAGCAGTACACAAAGACCGAAACCAGACCGGACATCGCCAACGGCACGGTAATGCGAAAGATGATCTGCAGACGGTTCAATCCATCCATCATCGCGGCTTCTTCTATTTCATCCGGAATGGTGTCGAAGTAGCTTTTCAGCATGAACACCGCGGTCGGCAGCGTCTGGGTGACCATGGTGATAATCAACGCCATTTCGGTGTCATAGATGCCAAGTGCCGTAATGATTTTGAATAGCGGCACCACCAGCAGGATCCCAGAAAACATGTACACCGTGTAAAAGCTGGCATTGATAGTCATTCGCCCCTTAAAACGCAGGCGGGAAAGCGCATACGCTCCGAGTACGCCGAGAAATACCGCCACCACCGAAGAAGTGACCGATACCACCAGGCTATTACGGAAGTAGTCAACAAACGGGAAAATCATCGGGTTGAAGATGTCGATGTAATGTTCCAGCGTCCATTGCTGCGGTAACAGCGTCGGATGTAGCGAGATCGCCTCTTTGGCGCTTTTAAATGAGGTCATCAGCATCACAAAAAATGGGAATAGCGTGATGCCCAGGAAGACAATTAATCCACAGTAAAAGCCGATGCGGCCAAGCGTGCGCTTATTTGTTGCCATTGAGGTTCACCCGTTTTCTGGTCAGCAGGATAACAGCGAAAATAATGACGAAGAGGACGACAGAAATAGCGGCCGCTTTGCCTAAGTCGTTAAATGCAAACGCTGTTTTATAGAGATAGACCCCGAGAATATCGACTTTAGTGGTCAGCAGATAAACATCGGCGAACATGTAAAACATCCAGATCGTGCGCAGTGTGACCACGGTTGCCAACACCGGCATAATCGCTGGCAGCGTGACGATACGAAACCGTTGCCAGGCGTTCGCGCCGTCCATTTCTGCCGCCTCATACAACGATTTATCAATCGTCTGTAAAATCGCCAGAAACGAGATAAAGGCATACGGGAAGTAGCGCCAGATGGCGAACAGCACGACCAGCGCGAAGCTACTGCCGGGATTGTCGAACCACAGCGGCGCCTGATCGTAGAGATGCAACAGATCCACGCCGAGGTAGTTCACAATGCCGTAGCCGTTGTTGAACATGTATTTCCAGGCAAACACCAGCGAAATTGATGGCGTCACGTAAGAGAGGATGACCAGTGAGCGCGCCGTTTTCCGCAGACGAAACTCACGGTTAAAAAACATCGCTACGCCCAGCCCCAGTACCGTGCTTCCTGCCACAACCAGCGCGGTATACCAGACCGTCATCCACAGCGAATGCCAGAATCCGGGATCGGATAAGATACGGATATAGTTGCTCAGCCCGACAAACGTAGACTCAATTTGCGGATTCAGCGGCAGTCGCATAAAGCTGATTTCGATGTTTGATATCATCGGCCACGCCACTAAACCGCCCAGCAACAGCAAGCTGGGCGCCAGCAGCAGCATGGCGAATGGCATATCAGATCGACCTGAAAAGAACTTATTCATCACGGCTTTCCATTTCCCCATTAGCGCTGTTCAACGAGGTCATCCAGTTTTTTCTGGCTCGCTTCAATCGTGGTGACGAGGTCGGCTTTGCCTACCGTCACGTTGTGCACCATTGAGCTCACAACACCGGAGCCTGTGACGTCGCCCATGCGGGTGAAGTTCTTATCGCCGACGGCACCAAACACCTGGATATTCGGCAGTTCGGCAATCAGTTGATCGGGTAATTCACCCAGCGCTTTGATGACAGTGTTATCTTTCCACGTCGGGGTATTCACCACTGCTTTGTTGACCGGCAGCGCCGCCCCTGGCGACATCATGACCCAGTCCGCGATGTTGTCGGCCTGCTCCATAAAGGTGACAAATTTCTCTGCCGCTTCTGTCTCTTCAGACTTTTGACCCGCGGTAATGGTTAACGACGTCAGCATGCCGTAAACAGCAGAGTTTTTTTCCGTCGGCACCATAAAGCCCACATTTTTAGGATCGCCCTCTTTAATCACCGCCGGGAGGATATAGGTGGAATAAATCGCCATCGGCGCCGTGCCGTTCATGAACGCGTCTTTGACTTCCATGATGTCGTTTGAGCCCGGCATGGTGTTCATTGCCAATTGGCGGTAATACTGCAGCGCCTGCGCCATTTCAGGTGTGTTGAGCGTTATCTTTCCTTGCGCATCAAAAACGTTGGCCTGGTTTGAGAGCGCGAACTGGGAAAATGACTGTTCGGTCAAAACGCTTTCCGCCGTGGGCAGCGCAATACCATATTTCTTACTACCAGGATTGTTTAGCTTCTGCGCCACGCTCAGCAGTTGTTGCCAGTCTTTTGGCTCTTCCAGCCCAGCGTTTGCCAGCACATCTTTGCGATACCAGATCCCGCCAATCCAGGCGCTAACCGGAACCCCGGTCCAGGCGGTACCGTCTTCAGTGCGCACAATACGCAGCACGCCATCATAAAAAGTACCTTCACCTACAGCGTTGATGACCTGCGCTACGGCTTTACGATCGATAAGTGATTCTTTATCCATAACTTTCGCGTAGTCATGGCTGGTTTCAATGACTTCAGGCAGTGAACCGCTCCGCGCCAGGGTGATGACCTTGGTGTTGTACGCATCTTCTTCTACAGGAACCTGTTTGACACTGATCCCCGGGTTCTCTTTTTCAAAACGCTCAATCAGTTTTGCAATAACCGCCTGCCGCTCCTGTTCAACAGAAGAGTGCATAAATTCAATCGCAACAGAGGACGTTTTATCATCCTTACACCCGGAAACCAGGGCGCAGGAAACCAGTGCTGAAATCAGCACAATTTTAGTTTTAAGCATGAAATGTTCCTTTTTATTACTTAACCCACATGACCTGCCAGGCGTTCAACGTTAATTCTTTACCTGAAATAGTTTTACCGCTAATCAAATCAAATCCATTTTCAACATCAATACTAATGGTTTGCGTATGACCGCTGACATTAAATAATCCGGTAATTTTTTCGCCAGTTTCCGCCGTACGTTTAATTTGCATTACAGCCGGTGTAACACTGCTAATCTGAAAATCACTATCAGGGTGAAATGCTTTATTACTACGACGTATTACAATTAATCGGGATAATTCATGATAAATAGCGTGGCGCAAACTGGTTTCATCTGCCAGCTCCGTTTCGATTTGGCTTATTTGATATTTTTTGCGGTTGATCGCACGGTTATAACCTAGCACCTCGACACCTTTATAATCATTGCGTGACCCAAGAATGCTTTGAATGTAAACCGCAGGTACACCCGGAAAACTCAGCAAAATGGCATGTGCGAGAATAAAGCGGGAAAAACGTTCGGCATCACTACAATTGCCTGGCGTCAGTGCGTCCATATATGTGACGTTAATTTCATACGGACTGCGACTACCATCAGGGTTATTTTTCCAGTTAACCAGCGCGCCTTCCTGTTGTAATTCCGTCACCAGGCGCACGATCTCGTCTTCAGGTAACAAACCACGTAATGGGTTGAGACCAATACCGTCATGCGATGCGAGGAAATTAAACCAGGTGGTCTCACTGGACGGCAGTTCCAGTGATTGCGCCCACTGGCACAAGGTTGAGGTATCCTGGCGTTGTACCGCATGCAGCACCAGCGGCGGTAACGAGAACTGGTACACCATATGCGCTTCATCACGGCCATTTCCGTAGTAGGACACATTATCCTTATGCGGAACGTTTGTTTCAGTAATAATCGCCGTACCAGGCGCCGCGCAGTCAGCAATAGCGCGAAATAGTTTGATAAGCTGATGCGTTTTTTCCAGGTGAATACAGGTCGTTCCTGGCTCTTTCCACATAAAGCCAACCGCATCCAGGCGGACATAATCAGCGCCCTGCTCAAGATAACTCAATAGCACATCGACCATCGCCAGTAACACTATCGGGTTGGCATAGTTGAGATCGATCTGGTCGTCGCTGAACGTCGTCCATAAATAGCGTACGGTGTTATCTTTCAGCGTAAAAGGCGTCAGTAACGGTAATGCGCGTGGACGCGTTACGTTGCTCAGGTCCGTATCAGGATCCATCGCAATAAAGAAATCTTCATAACCGTCAAGCTGTTGCAAATAGTTATTAAACCATTCGCTTTTCGCTGACATATGGTTACAAACAAAATCAAACATCAGTCGACTGGATTTACCCAATTGCTTAATATCATTCCAGTCACCGGTTTCTTCGGCAACCTGATGGTAATTAATTACGGAAAAACCATCATCCGATGACCACGGATAAAACGGCAACAGATGCACATGAGAAAATGTCGACTTAAGCCATTCATTATAAAATTGATTAAACATCGGCAGTGGTTTTTTGCCTGCCCCGTGGAATTGATCGGCGTAGGTAATAAGAACCACATCGCCCTCGTCCCAATGCGCTTTACGGATTTTTTTAATTAATCCCTGTGATTTCTCTAAACGTGCAATCAGCGCTTCATAGTGGCATGAAGTAAACGTATCACCATAAACTTCTGCCAGGCATTTTTGGATTTTTTGGTTCACCTTCAATTCTCGTGGTAGCGGTCCCATGAATCAAGAGACTACTCTGCGGGAAATAAGCTGTCAATCGGCTGAGGTGGCCAGGAGGGGGATAATAAAAGAATTTTGGCAGCCAAAAAATCGTATTTGTGAGCTGCCGCAAATTAACAGAGGGAATGTTGATTAATTGTTGCTTGCTTTTGCTGATTCGGATATCAGGGTTGATTACCTGAATAGCGTTTCGATAATTTTGCCGCTGCCCGACTCAAAACCGGCTCCAGGACCAACGCCAGCAGCATTTTAAGCGGGCGTCGGGCGACGGACTTCACCGCCCACCCTGCTACCCCCGCCGGGCCGTAACGAAGCGCAGTTAAAAGCACCAGCTTACCTGCTATTTTAAAGCCCGGCTTAACCCTTTGCCCGGCACGTTGCCAGCGATTGTTCATTTCTATCCTCACAATTGGCGGAAACGGCTGCGCAATGAAAAGGTATCAGACGTGACATAACGCTCCATTTCACGCAAACGCTTTTCACTTGCCGCCAGCTCGCGATCGACGGCATCCAACAGCTCGCCGCTTGATGGCTGCTGCTCACCGGAAACCACATTGTCCGGCATCGGGTCCAACACAAACGTCAGCACGATGTAAGCGACGAAGGTGAAAAAGGCCAGACCAAAAAAGACGGACAACACCACCAGGATCCGCACCAGCTTCACAGGCACATCGAGATAATGCGCTATACCTGCGCAAACCCCCTTCACCATGCCCTGTTGCGGAATACGCCACAGTTTTTTGTTCAGATTAACGCCTCCCATTAGCGGTCCCTCCAGTTTGGATGTTCAGCATCAAGGATGTCTTCCAGCGCCTGAATGCGCTCGCGCATCCGCTGTGCGTCATCGTTGAGTTCTACCAGACGTTGCTGTTCACTTTGCGCCAGTTCGCCACGACTGGAACGGTTGCTGTAATGCAGCCAGAGCCAAATCGGTAAAACGAACAGCACAAAGATGGTTAATGGGATAGCCAGAAATAGCGCGCTCATGAGTACTCCTTACAGGTGATGAGCGGCGGCGCGTTCGGGCGCCGCCAGATGTTATTATTGCTTATCTTGCTGCATTTTGGCTTTAAGTTGCGCCAGCTGCTCGCTGATTTCATCATCTGCTTTCAGGTCAGCAAATTGCTGATCCAGAGACTGCTGTTTACCGAAGTTATGGCTTTCAGCCTCAGCTTCCATCTGATCGATACGACGCTCGAAAGATTCAAAGCGTGCCATCGCTTCATCCAGCTTACCGCTGTCCAGTTGACGACGAACATCACGCGAAGAGCTCGCAGCCTGATGGCGCAGCATCAATGCCTGCTGACGAGCACGGGTTTCACTGAGTTTATTTTCCAGCTCACCGATCTCTTTTTTCATTCGCGCCAGCGTATCGTCAACCAGCGTCACCTCATGCTCCAGAGAAGCAATCAGATCAGTCAGTTTCTGTTTTTCGATTAAGGCAGAACGCGCCAAATCTTCTTTCTCTTTACGCAGCGCCAGCTCGGCTTTTTCTTGCCACTCTGCCTGTTGTGCGCTGGCCAGTTCGATACGGCGAGATAATTGTTTCTTTTCTGCCAGAGCGCGTGCGGAGTTTGAGCGTACCTCAACCAGCGTGTCTTCCATTTCCTGGATCATTAACCGCACCAGTTTCTGCGGATCTTCAGCCTTTTCCAGCAACGCATTAATGTTGGCGTTCACGATGTCGGCAAAACGAGAAAAAATACCCATAATGTAATCCTCACTTACTGTTCTGATATTGGGCTATGCCCTGCTGTTTTCGTAATGCACTTGGCGTGCCAACTTTTTAACTAATTGATTTTAATGTAAATATCCAATTTTACCGGACGGGAGAATTAGGGTAAATTGGTGAATAACACTAACAAGTGGTGAATTTCATCATGGCAGGATACAAAGACAATATTCTGGGCGAAGCGAACAGCTTTATTGAAGTGCTGGAACAGGTTTCTCATCTGGCGCCGCTGGATAAACCTGTACTGGTTATCGGTGAGCGAGGTACGGGGAAAGAGCTTATTGCCAACCGCCTGCACTACCTCTCCAGCCGTTGGCAGGGCCCATTTATTTCGCTTAACTGCGCAGCCCTGAACGAGAACTTACTTGATTCCGAACTGTTTGGTCACGAAGCCGGTGCGTTTACTGGTGCGCAAAAACGCCATCCAGGACGTTTCGAACGCGCCGACGGCGGCACGCTGTTTCTTGATGAACTTGCGACCGCGCCAATGTTGGTACAGGAAAAACTGCTGCGCGTAATTGAGTATGGCGAGCTGGAACGCGTCGGCGGCAGCCAGCCCTTGCAGGTTAACGTGCGACTGGTCTGCGCGACCAATGCCGACCTGCCACGTATGGTCAGCGAAGGCACTTTTCGCGCGGACCTGCTGGATCGTCTGGCCTTTGACGTGGTGCAACTTCCCCCACTACGCGAGCGTCAAAGCGACATCATGTTAATGGCCGAACACTTTGCCATTCAGATGTGCCGCGAGATCGGGTTACCGCTTTTTCCGGGATTCAGCGCCGAGGCCAGAGAAACCCTCCTCCATTACCGTTGGCCGGGTAATATTCGTGAACTGAAAAACGTCGTGGAGCGCTCCGTTTACCGGCACGGTACCAGCGATTACCCGCTGGATGAGATCATCATTGACCCCTTCCGCCGCCACGTTGTGCAGCCACAGGCAGCACCACTAAAGCAGACATCTGTAGCATTACCGCTGGATCTGCGTGAATTCCAGCAGCAACAAGAGAAAGACTTTCTACAAACCAGTTTGCAGCAGGCGAAATTTAATCAGAAAAAAGCCGCTGAATTACTGGGTCTGACTTACCATCAGCTACGCGCGTTGCTTAAGAAACACCAGATTTAGCGCGCCTCTGCCAACGTTATATTGGAGGGTTTGACGCTTTATTGTCAGCACTCGTCCATTAAAGTCACTTTCCCCTCTGACTTTTCGACTCACGGAGCATAAACGTCAGAGGGTCCCTGTCCCCCCATCAGAGCACCAAACCTGGCCGGATGTATAACTGTTCTCTTCAGCGGCCAAAGTGACATAAAGCGGCGCAATTTCCACTGGTTGACCCGGACGACCCAGCGGTGCATTTGCCCCAAACTTCTCCACTTTTTCCTGTGGCTGACCGCCACAGCATTGCAGTACAGTCCAGTATGGGCCTGGCGCTACGGCATTAACCCGTATCCCTTTCGGTGCCAGCTGTTTCGCCAGCGATTTAGTAAATGCCACGATCGCCGCTTTGGTCTGAGCATAGTCAAGCAGGATTTCACTAGGCTCATAAGCCTGTACCGAGGAGGTATTAATTATCACGCTGTCTCGTGAAAGATGGGGGATAGCCGCTTTGGTGATCCAAAACATAGCGTAGACATTAGTCTTGAATGTGGCATCGAAATCTTCTGTGGTGAGCGCCTCAATAGACTCGCAAAATTGCTGACGACCCGCATTATTGACGAGGATATCCAACCCACCCAGCCCTATTACCGCCTGTTTAACCAGTTGGCCGCAAAAAGTTTCATCTCGAATATCTCCGGGGATAGCCACGACATTTCTGCCTGCTTTTTTTATCAAGTCGACCACTTCACGCGCATCGTCTTCTTCATCAGGTAAATAGTTGATCGCAACATCAGCGCCTTCACGGGCATAAGCGATGGCAACAGCACGGCCAATCCCTGAATCCCCCCCGGTAATTAATACCTTGCGCCCATTCAATCGACCGCTTCCCTGATAGCTCTCCTCTCCATGATCGGGACGCGGTTGCATTTTTCCGGCCAGCCCTGGGAAGGGTTGCTTCTGCTGTGGAAAAGGCGGTGCCGGAAAACGCGCAGAATGAGTTTTATTGATGGTCTTTTTTTCATTGTTTAAGTCAGCCATTTAAATACCTCTCATTTTTTATCACAAAGATTATTAAGCGTAGACCAAAATGAGTGGCATGACCTTTGTAATTCACCGCAATTTAATATTTCGCGTAATATCACCTCTACCGATACACTAATCACCGCATCGCGCTTTCGAGTATTTTATGAGATTAACCCCTGCTTAACCCATAGCACTTAAATCCATATATATCAATGAGATATATAAATAAAACCTTAACAGGCCAGACAATTTTATTGAGTAACGAGATACCACTCAGAAGCGAGAGGTTAATAGAGTCCTATGCAATTGTTTTTCCTGTATTCATCTACCTACGTCGCCTCGCTTATATTTTACCAACGTTATGATTCAATACTCGTTATCATTTAAGAATTATCCAACAATCAGCATAAATAAATAGCAACCAAATTTAACATCTCAGCCCTATCGAAATGGAGAACGAATGAAATTATCCATAGCGCCATTATGAGATTATTTTTTATATTTCACTTTCCCCGCGATATTGCTGATGCTCTCTCCTGGCGGTCATGGTCACTTTCCCCCACGTCCCCCTCACATTTTTCTGTCAGCCAGCGAATCCCGCGTTTTAACGAGTCAGATGGGTCATGAAAATGCTAAGATAGTTAACAGAGTAAATTCAAAGTGGATAGCGGGTATGAAGGGTGACCCTGTCGCGATGTTGAATTCGCGGTTATCACCTGTGCGGTCCCCAAACACAAACGGTAATGGCAAATGTCATTAAATATTAGTAAGATAGCCTCTTTATTTATAATCCTTTAAAATTATGCGCCTGGTTTTATCATCTCTGATCGTGATGGCTGGATTTCTGAGTGGTCAGGCTGCTGCCGCGCCTGAACAGGCTTCGCATGCTGATATTCGTGACAGCGGCTTTGTCTATTGCGTTAGCGGGCAGGTCAATACGTTCAACCCGCAAAAAGCGAGCAGCGGTCTTATCGTCGACACCCTGGCAGCCCAGCTGTATGACCGACTACTCGATGTCGATCCGTACACCTATCGACTGGTGCCTGAGCTGGCTGAAAGCTGGGAGGTGCTGGATAACGGCGCAACCTACCGCTTCCATCTGCGTCGTGACGTCCAGTTTCAGAAGACGGCCTGGTTCACCCCCACCCGCAAACTGAATGCGGACGACGTGGTGTTTACCTTCGAGCGCATCTTTGATCGCCAGCATCCGTGGCACAATGTAAACGGTAGCAGTTTCCCCTACTTCGACAGCCTACAGTTCGCCGATAACGTCCAAAGCGTACGCAAGCTGGACAACAACACCGTTGAGTTCCGCTTAACTCAGCCCGACGCCTCCTTCATGTGGCACCTCGCCACGCATTATGCCTCCGTGATGTCAGCAGAATATGCGGCTAAATTGGCAAAACAGGATCGTCAGGAACTGCTCGACAGACAACCCGTCGGCACCGGACCGTACCAGCTTTCGGAGAATCGCGCAGGGCAATATGTTCGACTGCAGCGCCATGAAAAATTCTGGCGTGGTACTCCTCTGATGCCGCAGGTGGTTGTGGACCTCGGCTCTGGCGGCACCGGACGTCTATCGAAACTCCTGACCGGTGAGTGTGATGTTCTGGCCTGGCCTGCCGCCAGTCAGCTCAGCATTTTGCGTGATGACCCGCGCCTGCGTCTGACCCTGCGCCCGGGGATGAACATCGCCTATCTGGCATTCAATACCAATAAACCACCGATGGATAATCCCGCCGTGCGGCATGCGCTGGCGCTGGCCATCAATAACCAACGGCTGATGCAGTCCATCTACTACGGGACGGCGGAAACCGCAGCATCTATTTTGCCTCGCGCCTCGTGGGCTTATGACAACGAAGCTAAAATTACAGAGTACAATCCGGCAAAATCGCGCGAGCAGTTAAAAGCACTGGGGCTGGAGAACCTGACATTACAGCTTTGGGTACCCACCAGTTCTCAGGCCTGGAACCCCAGTCCACTGAAAACCGCCGAGCTGATTCAGGCTGACATGGCTCAGGTGGGAGTGAAAGTTAAAATCATTCCGGTAGAAGGTCGTTTTCAGGAGGCGCGATTAATGGATATGAACCATGATCTAACGTTATCCGGTTGGGCGACGGACAGTAACGATCCTGACAGTTTTTTCCGACCGTTGCTAAGCTGCGCCGCCATCAACTCGCAGACTAACTTCGCCCACTGGTGTAATCCGGAATTTGACAGCGTTCTGCGCAAGGCCCTCTCTTCGCAGCAACTCTCATCGCGAATTGATGCCTATGACGAAGCGCAAAATATTCTCGCGAAAGAGTTACCGATCCTGCCGCTGGCCTCTTCACTGCGTCTACAGGCTTATCGTTACGATATCAAAGGACTGGTGTTGAGTCCGTTCGGCAATGCATCTTTTGCCGGGGTTTCCAGGGAAAAGAAAGATGAGGTGAAAAAGCCATGATTATCTTCACCCTGCGTCGTTTTTTATTGCTGTTGGTCACCCTCTTCTTCCTGACCTTTATTGGATTCAGCCTGAGCTACTTCACACCTCATGCGCCGTTACAGGGTGCATCGCTGTGGAACGCCTGGGTATTCTGGTTCAATGGCCTCATTCACTGGGATTTTGGTGTATCCAGTATTAACGGCCAGTTGATTTCAGAACAGTTGAAGGAGGTGTTCCCGGCGACGATGGAACTGTGCATTCTGGCCTTTGGTTTTGCGCTGATGGTTGGGATCCCCGTTGGTATGCTGGCAGGGATCACGCGGAACAAATGGCAGGACCGCTGCATCAGCGCCTTAGCGTTGATGGGCTTTTCCATTCCGGTTTTTTGGCTGGCGCTGTTGCTGACGTTGCTCTTCTCACTGACTCTCGGCTGGCTTCCCGTTTCGGGACGCTTTGATCTTCTCTATGAAGTGAAGCCCGTTACCGGATTTGCCATTATTGATGCGTGGATCTCCGACTCGCCCTGGCGCGATGAAATGCTGGTCAGCGCAATCCGTCACATGGTGCTTCCGGTGTTGACGCTTTCCGTCGCCCCTACCACGGAAGTTATTCGCCTGATGCGAATCAGCACCATTGAGGTCTTTGATCAAAACTATGTTAAAGCGGCCGCCACGCGCGGTCTGTCACGCTTAACCATTCTGCGCCGTCACGTTCTGCACAACGCCCTTCCGCCGGTGATCCCGCGTCTGGGCTTACAGTTTTCCACCATGCTGACGCTGGCGATGATCACCGAGATGGTCTTTAGCTGGCCAGGTCTTGGCCGTTGGCTGATTAACGCAATTCGCCAGCAGGATTACGCGGCAATTTCGGCGGGCGTCATGGTGATTGGCTCACTGGTTATCATCGTTAACGTCATCTCTGATATTTTGGGTGCTATGGCTAACCCTCTGAAACATAAGGAATGGTATGCCTTACGATAGCGTCTACAGCGAAAAGCGCCCGCCGGGTACGTTGCGCACCGCATGGCGCAATTTTTACGGCGATGCGACTGCGATGATCGGCCTGTATGGCTGCGCAGGATTGGCGATTCTGTGTATTTTTGGTGGTTGGTTTGCCCCTTATGGCATCGACCAGCAATTTCTCGGCTATCAGCTTTTACCGCCGTCATGGTCGCGCTATGGCGAAGTCTCATTTTTCCTCGGAACTGACGATCTCGGGCGTGACGTGTTAAGTCGCCTGCTCAGCGGCGCGGCCCCGACCGTTGGCGGCGCGTTTGTCGTTACCCTCGCCGCCACACTATGTGGCCTGTTACTGGGCGTGGTTGCCGGTGCAACGCACGGTTTGCGCTCCGCGGTGCTGAACCACATTCTGGACACCCTGCTCTCGATCCCTTCGCTGCTGCTGGCAATTATTGTGGTGGCCTTTGCCGGACCGCATCTGACACACGCGATGTTTGCCGTCTGGCTGGCGCTGCTGCCGCGCATGGTACGCTCCGTCTACAGCATGGTGCATGACGAGCTGGAAAAAGAGTACGTTATCGCCGCTCGCCTGGACGGCGCAACCACGCTCAATATCCTGTGGTTCGCCGTTCTGCCCAATATTACCGCCGGACTTATCACTGAAATCACCCGTGCGCTGTCGATGGCGATTCTGGACATCGCCGCGCTGGGTTTTCTCGACCTTGGCGCACAGTTGCCGTCACCAGAATGGGGAGCCATGCTTGGCGACGCGCTGGAGCTGATTTATGTCGCACCCTGGACGGTTATGCTGCCAGGTGCGGCGATTATGATAAGCGTGCTGCTGGTTAACCTGCTGGGAGATGGCGTGCGCCGGGCAATTATTGCGGGGGTGGAATAATGCCATTACTGGATATCCGCAACCTGACCATTGAATTCAGAACCGGCGACGACTGGGTGAAGGCGGTTGACCGCGTCAGCATGACCCTCAATGAAGGTGAAATCCGCGGACTGGTTGGTGAATCTGGATCGGGCAAGAGCCTGATCGCCAAGGCCATTTGCGGCGTCGCTAAAGATAACTGGCGCGTAACCGCAGACCGCATGCGCTTTGATGATATCGATCTGTTGCGCCTTTCCGCGCGTGAACGACGCAAGCTGGTCGGCCATAACGTTTCCATGATCTTTCAGGAACCGCAATCGTGTCTCGATCCGTCTGAGCGCATTGGACGACAACTGATGCAAAATATTCCGGCATGGACTTATAAAGGCCGCTGGTGGCAGCGTATCGGCTGGCGTAAACGCCGCGCGATTGAACTCCTGCACCGCGTCGGGATAAAAGATCATAAAGATGCGATGCGCAGCTTCCCGTATGAACTGACCGACGGCGAATGCCAGAAGGTGATGATCGCAATCGCCCTGGCTAATCAGCCGCGTTTACTGATTGCCGACGAACCAACGAACGCGATGGAGCCAACCACTCAGGCGCAAATTTTCCGCCTGCTGACCCGGCTGAACCAAAACAGCAATACCACCATTTTGCTGATCAGCCATGACCTGCAAATGCTCAGCCAGTGGGCTGACAAAATTAACGTGATGTACTGTGGGCAAACGGTGGAAACTGCGCCCAGTAAAGAGCTGGTGACTATTCCGCATCATCCTTATACCCAAGCGTTGATTCGCGCCATTCCTGATTTTGGTAGCGCAATGCCGCACAAAAGCCGCCTGAATACCATGCCAGGAGCCATTCCATTGCTGGAACAATTACCTATCGGCTGTCGTCTGGGGCCGCGCTGCCCTTATGCTCAGCGCGAATGTATCGAAACCCCAAGACTGACCGGAGCAAAGAATCATCTCTACGCCTGTCATTTCCCGCTGAACATGGAGAGAGAGTGAGATGGTAGAAACCCTGCTCGAAGTTCGTAATCTGAGCAAAACCTTTCGCTACCGGACGGGCTTATTCCGCCGTCAGACCGTTGAGGCCGTTAAGCCCCTGAGCTTTACCCTGCGCGAGCGTCAGACGCTCGCCGTCATAGGTGAAAATGGTTCCGGTAAATCTACGCTGGCGAAGATGCTGGCCGGTATGATTGAGCCTACCAGCGGTGAGCTGCTGATTGACGATCACCCGTTAAAATATGGTGATTATTCATTCCGTAGTCAGCGTATCCGTATGATTTTCCAGGATCCATCAACGTCGCTTAACCCACGGCAACGTATTTCGCAGATCCTCGATTTTCCGCTACGTCTGAACACCGACCTCGAGCCTGAACAGCGTCGCAAACAGATCATCGAGACCATGCGCATGGTCGGTCTGTTGCCTGACCATGTGAGTTATTACCCGCATATGCTGGCTCCGGGACAAAAACAGCGTCTGGGCCTTGCCCGAGCGCTCATTTTGCGACCCAAAGTCATTATCGCCGACGAAGCCCTGGCCTCTCTGGACATGTCGATGCGTTCGCAGCTCATCAATCTGATGCTGGAACTACAGGAAAAACAGGGGATTTCATATATCTATGTGACTCAGCACATCGGCATGATGAAGCACATCAGCGATCAGGTATTAGTCATGCACCAGGGTGAAGTGGTTGAACGCGGCAGTACAGCAGATGTTCTGGCCTCGCCGTTGCATGAGCTGACCCGTCGCCTGATCGCCGGTCATTTCGGCGAAGCGCTTACCGCTGACGCGTGGCGTAAAGATCGCTAACAGATGCAGCCCTCCTCAACCGGAGGGCAATTTTGCAATCAGTGACAAACATTTGGTAAGAGCAGTGTATCAACCTCGCTAAACGCGACCGAAGGGAAAAGGGATCCCTGCATCACCCAAACACCAGCCGCGCCTACTTCGTCGATAAGCTGTTTGGTTTCCACGCCCTCCACCGCAATGCGGTCGCAATATTCGCGGATGTTTTTAATTAGCACCGGGAACATCGGTTTTTCAGCCTGATCCAGGAAAAAACCACGATCCAACTTCACAACATCAAAACGACCGCAAACCAGCGGACTGGCCCCAATGCTGCCGGAGCCCAGATCGCCCAGCCATAATGCGTTTGGACCGTCGCAAAGTGAATTAATCAGCAGATTATTCAGACATACGGTATTCGTCAGAAAACGCTCTGAAAGTTCCAGGGCGACAAAAGGCATGGCATGTAGCGCCGATTTGACGCTCGGGTCGCCAATTGCCAGCAGCGCCATTTCATCAATGAGGTTCAGAGTACAGAAAAGGTTGTGGCTCTCAAACCAATTACGCTTTTCGGCAATTAATCGAATTTGCTCGAGCATGAAATTACGTTTTTGTTCGCTATTCCACGCTGAAATGATGAACTCTGGATGTATCGGCGAAACCGTATCTGAAACAAACCGGACGCTCATCTCAACACCCAGTAACGTATCAGTTGTGTCTCTCATCGGTTCCGCGATGAAATGATAGTGCATAAGACCACTCCAATTGATCATAACTTCCTGATAATGCACTTTTAATCACAATCAATCAATAATAACGATCAATGTATCAATATCGATCGATAAAAACAATATATCATAACGAACTGAATACGGTCATATTTTTTGTTTTAAGAAAGTTCCTACATTGCTATGTTTTAAAACATAAGCTAGCAGTTAATAATACCATTGAGATGCCTTTAAAGCCTTGTATTTTCTCCATCCCCCCGCGCTTCGCAGAATGAATGAGACTTAACCAGGGAAAGTGTTATAACCCTCATGTGTAATGAAAAGTGATTATCAGTAAGGGATGATAACTATTCTACAAGGCACAAAGAGTGGGATATAATTGCTGCCCCATTTCGAAACACCTTCAAATTGTGATCATAACTCATTGATTGCTAAAAATAAGCAATGACCATAAGGATTAAAGCTATGGGTTTTCTTTCCGGTAAGCGCATTCTGGTAACGGGTCTTGCCAGCAAACTGTCCATCGCCTGGGGTATCGCTCAGGCCATGCATCGCGAAGGGGCTGAACTGGCGTTCACCTACCAGAATGACAAACTAAAAGGCCGCGTCGAAGAATTTGCAGCTCAACTGGGTTCCAGCATCGTACTGCAGTGTGATGTGGCGGAAGACGCCAGCATTGATGCAATGTTTACCGAACTGGGCAAAGCCTGGCCGAAATTCGACGGTTTCGTGCACTCCATTGGTTTTGCGCCCGCAGACCAACTGGATGGCGACTATGTGAATGCAGTCACCCGCGAAGGCTTCAAAATTGCTCATGACATCAGTGCTTACAGCTTTGTGGCGATGGCAAAAGCCTGCCGTTCCATGCTGAACCCAGGCTCAGCGCTGCTGACGCTATCCTATCTGGGCGCAGAGCGCGCCATCCCTAACTACAACGTGATGGGCCTGGCAAAAGCCTCACTGGAAGCGAACGTCCGTTATATGGCTAATGCGATGGGTCCTGAAGGCGTGCGTGTGAACGCTATTTCCGCCGGTCCTATCCGTACACTCGCCGCTTCAGGCATTAAAGATTTCCGTAAAATGCTGGCGCATTGTGAAGCGGTTACGCCGATTCGCCGCACTGTAACCATTGAAGATGTGGGTAACTCCGCAGCATTTTTGTGCTCCGATCTTGCTGCCGGCATCTCGGGTGAAGTCGTTCACGTCGATGGTGGCTTCAGTATCGCGGCAATGAACGAGCTGGAACTGAAATAATCGTAAGTCTTCTATGGGCGGTCTTGCCCCGCCCATGACTCTCCTCTGCCCACCGCCATATATGCTTTTCTGATATTTATTATCACGGAACAATCTTTCATCCCCTCTTCTGCTTACGTCAGGATATTGCAGCGCAAACGATCCGGCGTAGTAGTAGACGACGTGTCCGGGTCGCCACTTTTTAGACCAAGGACCGCCCATGGAACAACGCCGAATTGAAGGCAAAAGCCACTGGTATCATGAGACGCAATCCAGCAAGCATCCGCAAGATATTCTGCCGCTGGTGCCGGAAGCCGCTCATGTCGACGACTGCTTTTTACTGGATCTGGCGATACCTGATGACGCCCTTTTGCCTTTTCAATCCTGGTTAATCCCTGCCCGTAAACTTGCCCAGGTTCTCTTCCCGGTTCACGTAAACCTGAATCAGATGCACACATTCAGCGCCTATGAACGGATGAGTACGGCGCTTACCGTCGCTCAGGTGTATGGCGTCCAGCGATTGTGCAATCACTATGCCGCGCGGTTAACACCGCTTCCTGGTCCTGACTCGTCACGGGAAAGTAACCATCGGCTGGCGCAAATCACCCAATATGCTCGCCAACTTGCCAGCTCTCCTGACGTGATAGGCGCACGCGATCGCCAGCATCTGGATGCGGTCGGGCTGACCACCAGCGATAGTATTTTGATGAATCAAATCATCGGCTTCGTCGGTTTTCAGGCCCGGACCGTGGCCCTGTTTCAGGCCTGGTTTGGACATCCGGTACGCCGAATACCGGGGCTGGATATACAGCAATTCGCTCACGCTTCGCCATTTAGTGCAACAAACGCTACCTGGCACGCTGCGCCATTCCCAATCGAAAAATATCATTCTCAGGACGAGACGACGGCCAGACATTTTCCCGATGAGCTGCAAGCGTTGGTGCCATTACTGATTCATTCACCGGTCATTTTAGATTTATTCACGACACTGATTTCCAGTACCCGGTGCAGCGCTGTACCGGTGCGGGCATTTTCACTGGCGGCGCTAATGACGTCACGGATTAACGGCAGCGTGGCCTGCTTTAATGAACAGGCACATACAGCCAATGAATTAGCCAACGTTATCGCCCTGCTTCGCCAGGAGGAACGTGAATTACAGCGTTGGGAACAGCGACATCCGGTTGAGCGCGTCACCCTGCAGGCGGTACAATGGCTAACCCGAGCGCCCGACCGTTTTAGCGCCGCGCTGTTAACCCCTTTGTTCGATCAGGGCATCTCTTCTGAACAAGCGATTAACCTGCTGGCCTGGAGCGGATTGTGCGGATGGTTGAATCGCTTGAAAATCGCGCTGGGCGAGACTTATTAACCGATCCACTTACTGAAAGAGCACTTGCCGCAACTGAGAGAATCGCGTAAAACTGTCAGCCGCTCTTTTAGCCACGAAAATAGACAATTATGCTTCAGGACAACCCGCTGCTAGCGCAGCTTAAACAGCAACTGCATTCCCAGACGCCACGTGCTGAAGGGGTGGTAAAAGCCACGGAAAAAGGCTTTGGCTTCCTGGAAGTCGATGCACAAAAAAGCTATTTCATTCCACCGCCGCAGATGAAAAAAGTGATGCATGGCGACCGCATTGTTGCGGTTATCCATACAGAAAAAGATCGTGAATCTGCCGAGCCGGAAGAACTGATCGAACCCTTCCTGACGCGCTTCGTGGGTAAAGTTCAGGGCAAAAATGATCGTCTGTCCATTGTGCCGGATCATCCGTTACTGAAAGAAGCGATCCCTTGCCGTGCCGCCCGCGGCGTTGAGCACGATTTTAAAGAAGGTGACTGGGCCGTCGCTGAAATGCGTCGCCACCCGCTGAAAGGCGATCGCACCTTCTATGCCGAGTTAACCCAATTTATCACTTTTGCTGATGACCACTTTGTCCCGTGGTGGGTCACGCTGGCACGCCATAATCTCGAAAAAGAAGCGCCGGACGGTGTGGCAACTGAGATGCTGGATGAAGGTCTGGTTCGTCAGGACTTAACCGCCCTCAACTTTGTCACCATCGACAGCGCCAGCACCGAAGATATGGACGATGCGCTGTATGCTGAAGAGCTGGCCGACGGCAAACTGCAATTAACTGTCGCCATTGCCGACCCTACGGCCTGGATTGCAGAAGGCAGCAAGCTGGATAAAACAGCAAAAATTCGCGCGTTTACTAACTATCTGCCGGGGTTCAATATCCCGATGCTACCACGCGAACTGTCTGACGATCTGTGCTCTTTACACGCGAACGAAGTGCGTCCGGTTCTGGCTTGTCGTATGACCATCGCCGCGGATGGCGCGATTGAAGACAACATCACCTTCTTCGCAGCGACGATTGAGTCGAAAGCGAAGCTGGTCTACGACAACGTCTCCGACTGGCTGGAAGGCGCCGGCGACTGGCAGCCTGCAAATGACGCGATTGCTGAACAAATCCGTCTGCTACACCGTATTTGCCTGAGCCGCGGTGAATGGCGTCATAACCATGCTCTGGTATTTAAAGATCGCCCGGATTACCGTTTTGTTCTTGGTGAAAAAGGTGAAGTCCTGGACATCGTCGCAGAGCCACGCCGCATCGCAAACCGTATCGTGGAAGAATCCATGATTGCGGCAAACATTTGCGCCGCCCGCGTGCTTCGCGACAAGCTCGGCTTCGGTATTTATAACGTCCATATGGGATTCGACCCGGCCAACGCCGACGCTCTGGCCGCGCTGCTAAAAACCCATGGTATGCACGTTGATGCCGAGGAAGTCCTGACGCTGGAAGGTTTCTGCAAACTGCGCCGCGAGCTGGATGCGCAGCCTTCTGGTTTCCTCGACAGCCGAATTCGCCGTTTCCAGTCTTACGCTGAAATCAGTATCGAGCCAGGGCCGCACTTTGGGCTGGGTCTGGAGGCTTATGCCACCTGGACCTCTCCTATTCGAAAATATGGCGATATGATTAACCACCGCCTGCTTAAGGCCGTCATCAAAGGTGAAACCATCGCCCGCCCTGGGGATGATACCACGGTGCAAATGGCGGAACGTCGTCGCCTGAACCGGATGGCTGAGCGCGATGTGGGCGACTGGTTATATGCCCGTTTCCTGAGTGACAAAGCCGGGACCGATACCCGCTTTGCGGCCGAGATAATTGACGTTAGCCGCGGCGGTATGCGCGTACGTTTAGTTGATAATGGCGCAGTCGCATTTATTCCTGCCCCATTCCTGCACGCCGTTCGGGACGAGCTGGTATGCAGCCAGGAAAGCGGCACGGTGCAAATTAAAGGTGAAGTGGTTTACAAAGTCACGGATGTGATTGACGTAACCATCGCCGAAGTTCGCATGGAAACCCGCAGCGTTATCGCGCGTCCAGCCGCGTAACTCGTATCAATCCAGCGACCTTTCTCATTTTGTGAAAGGTCGTTTCTTTTTTCCGCCCAAATTCCCACCACCGCACTACACTTCTTTCATTCGGTCAATTTTATTTTTTTACTTTTTTCAGTTCCGCTGGCTTTGCTTTTTACGGATTCTGGATTAAACATAAATATATAAAAAAAACAATACGTTCAGCCATAATCACCCCGAATGAATCATGGCTACCCATACTTTTGAGGCTCTATGCGCTTTAAACGGGATAGTACACATGATGAAAGACGTCCGGGAGCTGGTTACGTTGTATAGCTATGTGGGCACTCATAACCCCTACTGGCGTTTGTCAGAGGATTGCAACATCCTGCATTTCTCTATCGACGAAGCGTCAGAAGCTGATCAGACCATCGAATTATTACCTGAACAAGCCGATCGCATTCGCGAGATGACGGTGATCACGTCAAGTCTGTTAATGACGTTGCCCATTGAAGATGACGACATTCCCGTGCATCTGGTCGGTCGAAAAATCAATAAGCGCGAATGGGCTGGTAGCGCATCCGCCTGGGATGACACCCCTTCCGTCGCCCGCGATCTGGCCCACGGCCTCTCTTTTGCCGAACAAGTCGTTTCCGAAGCCAATTCCGTTATTGTCATTCTTGACCGCATGGGCAACATTCAGCGGTTTAATCGCCTGTGCGAAGAGTACACCGGCCTCAAAGAACGTGAAGTCATTGGTCAAAGTGTATTCACATTATTTATGAGCCGTCGTGAAGCAGCGGCTTCACGGCGCAATATTGAGGTCTTTTTTCGCGAAGGTAACTCGTATGAGGTTGAACGCTGGGTCAAGACCTGCAAAGGCCAGCGTCTGTTTCTGTTTCGCAATAAATTTGTGCATAACGGTAGCGGAAAGAACGAAATTTTTCTGATCTGTTCCGGGACCGATATCACTGAAGAACGCCGCGCGCAGGAACGACTGCGGGTGTTAGCGAATACCGACTCCATCACTGGATTACCAAACCGCAACGCAATTCATGAACTGATCAGTAATGCGATTGAGAACGCGGGCGATACGCAGATCGGTATTGCGTACCTCGATCTGGATAACTTCAAAAAGGTAAACGATGCCTACGGGCATATGTTTGGCGATCAGCTACTACAAAGCGTGTCGCTGGCAATCCTCAGTTGCCTCGAATACAACCAGATCCTGGCGCGGTTTGGCGGCGATGAATTCATTGTTCTTGCCACCGAAACATCCCAGGGCACACTGGAAGCCACCGCATCACGCATTCTGACGCGTCTGCGCCAGCCCTTCCGCATCGGTCTGATTGAAGTCTATACCGGATGCTCTATTGGTATATCCCTCGCGCCTCAGCATGGCCAGGACTGCGAGAGCGTCATTCGTAACGCGGATACAGCCATGTACACCGCGAAAGAAGGCGGCCGTGGGCAGTTTTGTGTTTTTTCTCCGGAAATGAATCAGCGGGTATTTGAATATCTGTGGCTGGATACTAATCTGCGTAAGGCGCTGGATAACGATCAACTGGTTATCCATTATCAGCCAAAGATAACCTGGCGCGGTGAAGTGCGCAGCCTGGAGGCGCTGGTTCGCTGGCAATCGCCGGAACGCGGCCTCATTCCACCGCTGGAGTTTATCTCCTACGCCGAAGAATCGGGGCTCATCGTCCCGCTGGGGCGTTGGGTTATTCTCGACGTTGTGCGCCAGGTCGCGAAATGGCGCGATAAGGGAATAAACCTGCGCGTGGCGGTAAACGTTTCTGCCCGCCAGCTCGCCGACCAGACGCTTTTTACCGCACTTAAGCAGGTGCTTCACGAGCTCAACTTTGAGTATTGCCCCATCGATGTTGAATTAACAGAAAGCAGTTTGATAGAAAATGAGCAACTGGCGTTGTCAGTCATTCAGCAGTTTAGCCAGTTAGGTGCGCAAATCCATTTGGATGATTTTGGTACCGGTTATTCGTCGCTGTCTCAACTGGCCCGCTTCCCGCTAGATGCCATTAAACTGGATCAGACCTTTGTCAGAGAGATCCACAAACAATCCATTTCACAATCGCTGGTACGGGCCATAGTTGCGGTAGCACAGGCGCTCAACCTGCAGGTCATCGCCGAAGGCGTGGAAAGCGCGAAAGAAGATGCGTTTCTGACCAAAAATGGCGTCAATGAGCGTCAGGGGTTTTTATTCGCCAAACCAATGCCAGCCGGCGCATTTGAACGTTGGTATCGCCGCCATCTGAGTAAAAAAATGCGCTAATGCAGAGAGAATGAAGGTGATAAATAGCCATAAATGGACATTACATGACGACGCTATCCGCATGTAATCACAGAATATATAATATTCTTCAATCGTTCAGGTTAATACTATTTTTCCCTTCTCTTTTGCCATGAAATTCTGCATCATGAAATTCAAACTCTATTGCCATTAGGATGACGACCATGTCTGATATCGACGCTCAGCGTCTGGCCGAACGTATTGATACCGTGCTGGATATCCTCGTTGCAGGTGATTACCACTCAGCCATCCACAATCTTGAAATTTTGAAAGCTGAACTGTTAAACACGGTCAAAGAAGATACCGAATCTTTGGCGAAAAAGCAGAAGGCGCCATGGGAGATCTGATGACAGTGATCTTTTGATGTCGCTGCTATCAGCAAACTGCAGATAATGCAGTTTCCGTTTAATTTCCGATACGATATCGCAATAAAATTAATACTATGAATTCCCGACAACAATCTATTTTGCAGATGGTGACCGATAAAGGTCAGATGAGCGTCGCCGATCTGGCAAAAGTCACCGGTGTCTCCGAAGTGACGATTCGACAGGATCTGAACACGCTGGAAAAACAGAGTTACTTACGCCGAGCCCACGGTTTTGCTGTTTCATTGAACAGCGATGATGTTGAAACGCGCATGATGACCAATTTCACTCTGAAACGTGAACTGGCTGAATTCGCTGCATCTCTGGTCAGTCCAGGCGAATCCGTATTCATTGAGAATGGCAGCAGCAATGCACTTCTGGCCAGAACGCTGGCAGAGCAAAAAGATGTCACCATCATCACCGTGAGCAGCTACATTGCTCATCTGCTCAAAGAAACGCCCTGTGAAGTGATACTTCTCGGTGGAATTTACCAGAAAAAAAGTGAGAGCATGGTCGGCCCCTTAACTCGCCAGTTTATCCAACAGGTACACTTCAGTAAGGCCTTTATCGGCATTGACGGCTGGCAGGCTGATACCGGTTTTACCGGACGCGATATGATGCGTTCTGACGTGGTTAACGCGGTGCTGGAAAAAGGCGCAGAAGTTATTGTGTTGACCGACAGCTCAAAATTCGACGCCATTCACCCTTACACGCTGGGTCCATTAGAGCGATTCAGCCGCGTAGTAACGGACTCCAGACTCAGCGCCAGCGTACAAATGCAGCTCGAACATTCAGGATTAATCGTCAATATCATTGATGCCCACGCATAAAATCTTCAGTAGATGGTTTGTCAGCAGACAAATCATCTGCTCTCTGAGAGTTATCTGACAATCCAATTAAGACTTTTTACCTGTCGTTAACAGGATAAAGTCGTAAAATTAATGTTAGCGATATAACAGGAACGAACCTCCAACTTCAGGATAGTGTTTGTAATGCCTTCGCTAAACGGTTTCACGGAAATATCTTCGATAGTCTTAATTTGACGCTATCCTTAAAGAACACTGGATTCCGTGAATCAATAATTCAGGAGAAAGTATTATGTTAGTAACGAGCAAAAAAATGACCGCTGCCATTCTGGCGATTACTCTGGCAATGTCGCTGAGTGCCTGCTCTAACTGGTCCAAACGAGATCGTAACACCGCAATCGGTGCTGGTGCAGGTGCAATAGGTGGTGCAGTCCTGACTGACGGCAGCACGCTGGGTACGCTGGGTGGTGCTGCAGTAGGTGGTATTATTGGCCACCAGGTGGGTAAATAATCTACGGTTAAACGGCTCGATATAATAATACGTTTACTTTTTCAGGTCTGTATTATTAAAAAGCCACGGAAATTTTCCGTGGCTTTTTTATTAACCGCCAGCCAGTTTAACTTTCATTCCTTTAGCTTCCAGCAGCGATTTAATCAGGTCGCGCTTATCCCCCTGAATTTCAATCACGCCATCTTTCACTGCTCCACCGCAACCACACTTTTTCTTCAGTTCTGCGGCTAATTTGGTCAGTTCGGCATCGTCTTGGTCAATACCGGTAATCAGGCACACGCCCTTCCCTTTGCGACCACTGGTCTGGCGCTGGATACGAACAATGCCATCGCCTTTTGGACGCTCAGGCGCTGTTTTCGGTTCATCAATACGCCCGGAGTCGGTAGAGTAGACCAGACGAGAGTTTGAGTCGTTCATTTACGCACCTCGTTTCAGGGAAGCATTGATCATCTTCAGCGTCTGCGCGGGATCGGCCGACTGGGTGACCGGACGACCAATCACCATGTAATCCACACCTGCTGACTGCGCCTGTTCCGGTGTCATAATACGACGCTGATCGCCCGCCTCGCTGCCTTCTGGACGAATCCCCGGCGTCACCAGCTTAAATGACTGGCCCAACGCCTGCTTGAATCGCACCGCTTCCTGAGCTGAGCATACGACACCATCCAGACCACAATTCTGGGTTAAGCGCGCCAGTCTTTCAGCATAATCTGCAGGTGACAACGTCACGCCGAGATCGGCGAGGTCGCTGGCTTCCATACTGGTCAGAACCGTCACGGCAATCAGCAGCGGCGCGTCCTGGCCAAAAGGCACTAAGGCTTCACGGGCTGCAGTCATCATACGCGCCCCGCCAGAAGCGTGAACGTTAACCATCCAGACACCAAGTTCAGCAGCAGCGGCAACTGCATGTGCGGTGGTATTGGGAATATCATGAAATTTCAAATCAAGAAAGATGTCAAAACCACGCTGTTGTAGATCGCGAACCAACTGAGGTCCAAAAAGCGTGAACATCTCTTTGCCCACTTTCAAACGGCAATCACGAGGATCAATTCTGTCGACAAAAGCTAATGCTTTATCACGATTAGAATAATCGAGAGCGACAACGACAGGAGAATCGGTAACAGCACGAGAAGAAGATGAAGCAGTAAACGTCATGACCAGACCTTCTTGAGGATGGGCGCCCACGGCGGCGCGAAATGGGTAAACGGCGTGCATTCTACCTGCGGTAATAGAAAATTAACAGGCGCGATTACATTTCTGCCAGGCGAACCGGCAACGGAGGTTGAGGATGGATCTATTACACCCCAACAGTATGTTGTAACTAAAATGAGATTTTTTAAAAAATTACAGCCCATCAAGTCCGCGAATGGGCTTAATGGTTGACCATGAACGGCAGGATGGACAGTGCCAGTACAGCGTATACGCTGTAAAACCGCACTTCTGGCAGCTGTAACGCGGTTTACTACGTACCTGCTCTCCGACCATATCGCGCAGAACCATCAGGCTCTCTTTGGCACGCCCTTCTTCGGCTTCGTGGAGATGATAATCCATCAGCTTGTGGAACACGCGCATCGTAGGATGACGTTGCAGCTGACGAGTGATATAGACCTGAGCGGTATCAGCCCCCTCACGCGCCTCAAGAATATCAGCCAGCATCAGTTCGGCGGCGGCACCAGTATTCTCCTCGACGGCCCGACGTAAAAACTCCGCCCACTCATCGTTTTTCCCCAGATGCTGGTAGCAGCTTTGCAGCATTTCCAGCGTTTCGCTGACCAGCTCTTTGTCCTGGGAAATGACCCGTTGCAGGCTTTCAACCGCCTTCGCGTAATCACCTTTTTCCATGTACACGCGCCCCATCATGATGGATACTCGTGCACTGTTTTTGTCTGCCGCCGCGCCTTTTTTCAACAGCGTCATGGCGCGATCCATATCGTCGCTACCCATTTGCTGTAAGGCCAGTTCGCAGTAGAAGTGGGCTATCTCATTACGCTGCTTGTCTTTGCCGAGTTTCACCAGACGCTCTGCTACATCAATGGCTTTTTGCCATTCGCTGGTGGCCTGATAAATTTGCAACAGTTGCTGTAATGCGCCAACCCGAAAATCAGTTTCATCGGTAAGCTGATTGAACATGTCTTCCGCGCGGTCGTACAGTCCCGCGGCCATGTAGTCGCGCCCCAGCTGTTGCACGGCCAGCAAACGCTGCTCGTAGGTCAGCGAGGCACTTTCCATTAACGTTTGATGGATGCGGATTGCGCGATCGACTTCACCGCGAGAGCGGAACAGGTTTCCGAGGGTGAGATGAGCCTCAACGGTGCCTGTGTCCTCTTTTAGCATATCAAGGAACAGATCCACCGCTTTATCTTGTTGATTGCTCAGGAGGAAGTTAACCCCGGCGACATAGTCACGAGAAAGACGGTTAGCTTCATCCTGCTTGGTTTGTTGCGCACTTCTGCGACCCATATACCACCCATAGGCAGCGGCTACAGGTAAAAGCAGAAACAACAACTCCAACATAAATAATTATTCCTTCACAACCGACGAATCGGCAGATACCGCAACGTCGGTCGCAGGCGCAAGCTGGTTTTCCAGTCGTTTGATTTTACGTTCGGCGCGCGCAAGAGACACACGAACCTTCAGCCAGAAAAGGCCGCAAATTAGCCAACCAATCGCAAACCCTGCGGCAAACAATACAGCAAGCAGCGTAGAGATACGATACTCACCCTGAGCCAGCAGGTAATTAAACGTAACCTGTTGATCGTTTTGCGCACCCAATGTCACCGAAATAACAAAAATCGCCAACACCAGTAAGAAAATGAGTAAATATTTCACATTACTTCCCGTTATGTGGTTTGAGCGAATAAATCGTGTCCAACTTACCGCGTTGAGCCCTTTAAATTACCATTTTCACAACGAGTGCGAAACGGAAAAGCGCTTTCCACTTTCTGATTTAAGGGCAAAATTTGAAAAATCAATCATCGCTAGCTTTCTTGTTCTCGCTGCGCGATTTCTTTTTCCTCCTGCACTGGTGGGGTTAATGGTCCGCATACCCGCTGTGCAAGCCAGGTTGCCAGCGTCACCAACAGCCACGAAATCAGCGTTGCCACCACCAAATCACGGGGCCAGTGCATGCCTAACAGCAAGCGGCTGCCCATCACGCCGGTCGCCCAGATCAGCAAAAACACAATCGTCAGCGTACGTCTGCGCGGCCATAACAGCCCTACGCCCAGTAAAGCCCAACTGGCGGCAAACATCGTATGTCCGGACGGAAAGGCAAACCCCGTTTCTTTTTGCCAGTGCTTGCGTAAAAACGTTGGAATATCCTGCTGTTCGGCCAATTGTTCTTTGACTAAATGCCCACGATCTTTACGTTTTAAAGTGTAGAACTCATCAACCGGAATATGGTGCGTTTTTTCCAGCCACACGACAAAAGGTCGCGGTTCTTGCACCCTGTCTTTTACCCAGGACTTCACGCCCTGTCCCACTAAAATCGCCGCTGCCAGAATAGCAAACAACATTATCGCGGCTTTAAGACGAAAACGCAGGCACCACAGAAACCATGCACAAAGCGCAACGTGAGTGATAATTCCCCACGGCTGCGTCACCGTTTCCGTTACCCAGTACAAGGACTTTAACCACCAGACATTGTGCCCCGGCTGCCAGCTCCAGCCTGATACCCATACGGCAACCGGCATGATAAGTAGCAGTCCGGTCCCCACTGCGGTGCGCTTTGCAATAGACAGCATTGCCTCTCCTTTCGTCGATAAGTATCACAATCATAACTGAAAAATTCACACGTCGGGAAAATTGACAATTTTGTGCCATTCCAAAAGCGAATCCGTGGTCGCGATTAGGTGAACGTCGTTGCCTTATGGCAAAATAGTGTAATACAGAACAGAAGCCGACAGGCGAAGGCACGACGAGTGCCAGCATAATCTGGAGAATTACATGCAGCTTAAACGTGTGGCAGAAGCCAAACTGCCAACCCCCTGGGGTGATTTCCTGATGGTGGGATTTGAAGAACTGGCAACCGGACACGATCATGTCGCACTGGTTTTTGGCGATATCACAGGCCAAACACCTGTCCTGGCGCGCGTCCACTCCGAATGTTTGACTGGTGATGCGCTGTTTAGCCTGCGTTGCGATTGCGGTTTCCAGCTTGAAGCGGCCCTCACCCACATTGCTGAAGAAGGGCGTGGCATTCTGCTTTATCACCGTCAGGAAGGACGCAACATTGGCCTGCTCAACAAAATCCGCGCTTACGCGTTGCAGGACCAGGGTTATGATACCGTTGAAGCGAATCATCAGTTGGGATTTGCGGCAGACGAGCGCGATTTCACGCTGTGTGCCGATATGTTCAAGCTGCTGGGCGTGGATGCGGTACGTTTGCTGACCAATAACCCGAAGAAAGTAGAAATCCTGACCGAAGCGGGAATCAATATTGTTGAACGCGTGCCGCTGATCGTGGGCCGTAATCCAAAAAATGAACATTATCTGGACACCAAAGCCGCCAAGATGGGACATTTGCTGGGCAAATAATCGTTGTCACCGCCTATCAAAAAGCCTGCTCTCGCAGGCTTTTTTGCATTTTAATTCAACATATTACGAATCACGTAGTGCAGAATGCCGTCGTTTTGGTAATACGTTAGCTCCGTCGCGGTATCAATGCGACAGCGGCATAGAATCACCTCTTTACGCCCATCTGCGCGTACCATACTCACCGGAACTGTCGCCCCCGGTTTAATGTTTTGTAGGTCCGTAATATCGATCGCCTCCTCACCGGTTAATCCCAGCGTTTTACGCGTGACGCCCTGCGGGAATTCCAGCGGTAAAATGCCCATGCCAATCAGGTTAGAACGGTGAATTCGCTCAAAAGACTCTGCGATAACCACGCGAACTCCCAGCAAACGTGGGCCTTTCGCCGCCCAGTCACGGCTGGAGCCGGATCCATATTCTTTCCCGGCAATCACCGCCAGAGGCACGTTCTCCTGCTGGTATTGCATGGCCGCATCATAAATAGCTACCACTTCGGTTCCCGGCAAATGACGCGTCATGCCACCTTCCACGCCGGGTACCATCTCATTGCGAATACGAATATTGGCAAAGGTACCACGCATCATCACTTCATGATTCCCGCGTCGTGAACCGTAGGAGTTAAAATCTTTACGCTCAACGCCATGGCTTTGCAGATAACGCCCCGCTGGGCTGTCTGGCTTAATACTGCCGGCAGGAGAAATATGGTCGGTGGTAACAGAATCTCCGAGCATCGCCAGAATACGCGCACCGTGAATGTCCTGAACCGGATCCGGCGTAGCCTGCATACCATCGAAGAACGGTGACAAACGGATATAGGTCGAGTCAGACTGCCAGCCATAGGTATCAGCGCGATCAACCTGGATTGCTTTCCATTCTGGCGTGCCTTCAAAGACTTCAGCATACTCTTTGTGGAACATGGCGGTAGAGACCTGCTCAACGGCGCGGGCAATTTCCTTGGCTGTCGGCCAAATATCTTTCAGATAAACGGGATCGCCTTTTCTGTCATGGCCTAACGGATCTTTCGTCAGGTTGATATTCATATTCCCCGCCAGCGCATAGGCCACCACCAGCGGCGGAGACGCCAGCCAGTTGGTCTTCACGAGCGGATGGATACGACCTTCAAAGTTACGGTTTCCAGAAAGCACTGCCCCAACTGTAAGATCGCCTTTTTTGATGGCTGTTTCGATAGGATCGGGTAAGGGTCCAGAGTTGCCAATACAGGTGGTACAGCCATAACCCACAAGATTAAATCCCAGCTCATCAAGGTACGGAGTGAACCCAGCCTTTGCCAGATAATCGGAAACCACCTTCGATCCTGGCGCCAACGAGGCTTTCACCCATGGCTGACGTTTCAAACCAAGCGTGACGGCTTTTTTCGCCAGCAGCCCCGCCGCCATCAATACGCTTGGGTTTGAGGTGTTGGTACAAGAGGTGATAGCGGCTATCACCACCGCGCCGTCCGGCAGCTTATACTGCTGACCGCTCATGGTATAGTCCACTGGCTGGCGGTCTTTAAGCGAGCTATTCACCTCGAGTTCATTACTCGCCGAAAAGGCTTTCGGCACATCAGCCAGCGCCACCCGATCCTGCGGACGCTTCGGTCCAGCAAGGCTTGCCTCTACGCTGCCCATATCCAGCTCCAACGAACTGGTAAACACAGGTTCATCCCCTGGGTTACGCCACATTCCCTGCGCTTTGGCATAGGCATTGACCAACTCAACCTGTTCCTCACTGCGCCCGCTCAGACGCATATACTCAAGGGTAATGTCATCGATCGGGAAGAAACCGCAGGTTGCGCCGTATTCCGGTGCCATGTTCGCAATGGTTGCTCGATCGGCCAGAGGTAAGGTGTCCAGCCCATCACCGTAGAATTCAACGAATTTACCGACTACACCGTGCTTACGCAGCATCTGGGTGACGGTCAGAACCAGGTCGGTGGCAGTGATGCCTTCCCGCAGTTTACCCACCAGTTTAAAGCCCACAACATCCGGGATCAGCATTGAGACCGGTTGACCCAGCATTGCCGCTTCAGCTTCAATGCCTCCAACGCCCCAGCCCAGCACACCGAGACCATTAATCATCGTGGTATGGGAATCGGTACCGACCAGTGTATCGGGATAAGCCACCCACTCACCGTCCTGTAACTCGCTCCAGACAGCTTTGCCAAGATATTCAAGGTTAACCTGGTGGCAAATCCCCGTACCCGGCGGTACAACGCTGAAGCGACTAAATGCCTGCTGTCCCCATTTCAGGAACACATAACGTTCATGGTTACGTTCCATTTCCAGGCGCACGTTTTCTTCGAAAGCATCATCATCACCGAAACGATCCACCGTTACCGAGTGATCAATGACAAGATCCACTGGCGAAAGCGGATTTACTTTTGCCGTATCCCCACCCAGACGTTTCACCGCTTCGCGCATGGCGGCGAGATCGACCACCGCCGGTACGCCGGTAAAATCCTGCATCAGAACACGAGCAGGTCGATAGGCAATTTCTCGATCGGCATGGGCGGTCTTCAGCCAATGCGCAAGCGCATGAATATCATCTTCGGTAACGGAATTACCGTCCTGCCAGCGAAGCAGGTTTTCCAGCAAAACTTTTAGCGATTTCGGTAAACGGGTGATATCACCCAGTGATTTAGCGGCCAGCGGCAGACTGTAGTAACGGTAGGTTTTATCTTTAACCTGCAATGTGTCCTTACTGGCTTCTCGTAGGGTCGACGACATAGCTCCTCCTTAATGACAGGGTTGGATCCCCTGGTTTTCCTCAGGGTTAGTATTAAAGATAACACAAACAAAATGTAACGCTTTGATAACAACTCAAATTGATAAAAGTGGAGGGCTACAAAAGGGGCAACTGAAGTATCTGGCGAGAAGAAAGGTTTAAGCGGTAAAGGTTAATACGGTGATAAGCATGGCTCATCACGATTGCCCGGAATAAAATATTTGCAGTTCAAGACAACGAACTAATAATAATTATAAAATTCGTATCAATTATTGTTTCTGTTCATCATCATCCGCAAACAGATCGATAAACGCCCGTTGTTCAGGAGAGAGTTTCCAGGTCGCTGGAATATTCGGCTTATTCTCTGCGCTGCGTTGACTCTCTTGTTCATGGTCATCCGGAGATGGCATCACGGTGGAGCGTTGTTTCAGTGTGGACATGACCTACCCCCACACGTTCCAGGCCACGAGCGCGACAATAATCCAGAACACGGCAGAGCCAAGAAACACAGCGAACCAGGCTTTACGTTTCATGACGGGATCCCGGCGTGCTGGCTGGTTTCCTGAAGGCATCGCTAACCTCATACTATCGAAATCACTTATCATTTAAGCACCAAACAATCGGTACAATTAATCATCAGATAGGAGGAATCCTAATAAAAAAGGTCAAAAAAAGCCAGATAATTTTCATACTCGACCTGATAAATAAATTAATTATTTGATCGGTTATAAATATTTGAGAGGGGTTTTTGGCGACCTTACTAATTTGAAACTACTTTAGCAAGTGTTTACCATAAACAATATATGGTTAATATATAGAGGAAAAATATTGAATAGATTCAGACTCTGCCGTCGGTATCGCTTTATGTTTGAGGATACCGACGAGGTAACAGCCGTTATTATTTCTCAGGCAATTTAATATCTTTAAACATGGCTTCAATATCGTCGTTGGAACGTAGCGCCACCGCCGTATCCACCACATCACGCGTCAGATGCGGCGCGAAACGTTGAATAAAATCATACATGTAACTGCGTAAAAAAGTGCTGCGACGAAAACCAATCTTGGTGGTGCTATGGCTGAAGATATCATGGGCATCAACGCGCACCAGGTCAGGGTCGGAGACAGGATCAACCGCCATACTGGCAATTACCCCCACGCCGAGGCCCAGGCGTACATAGGTCTTAATGACATCGGCATCGGTCGCGGTAAAAACTATACGCGGCTCCAGACCCGCACGGTTGAACGCGGTGTCCAGTTCCGAACGTCCGGTAAATCCGAACGTGTAGGTCACCAGTGGATACTGCGCCAGTTCTTCAATGGATACGGCGGATTTGCCCGCCAACGGATGGTCTGGCGTAACGACAATCGAACGGTTCCAGTGGTAGCAAGGCAGCATCACCAGATCGTCATACAGGTGCAGGGCTTCCGTCGCGATAGCAAAATCTGCATTCCCTTTCGAGACGGCTTCGGCGATTTGCGTCGGCGATCCCTGGTGCATATGCAATGAAACGCGAGGATAACGCTCAATAAAGCCTTTAATGACGTTCGGCAAAGCGTAACGCGCCTGAGTGTGCGTGGTGGCGATATACAGTGAGCCTTTGTCCGGCCAGGTATGTTCGCCAGCAACGGACTTAATGGCGTCCACCTTCGACAAAACTTCTCGCGCGATTCGAATGACTTCCTGCCCCGCTGGCGTAACCTGGGTCAGGTGCTTACCGCTACGGGCAAAAATCTGGATGCCAAGTTCATCTTCCAGCATACGAACTTGCTTACTGATACCTGGCTGCGAGGTATAAAGCCCTTCCGCCGTTGAGGAGACATTAAGGTTGTGGTTCACCACCTCAACAATGTAGCGAAGCTGCTGTAATTTCATGTTAAGCCATCCCGATTTGCGCCATCAAATCATCGTTTCAGAGCAGGCTCGTTGGCGCTGCTAATACGATTTAATAATAAAAAGTGTGTTAACTATAACCACTATATCATTTCTATGTGAGCTGTATAGGGATGAGAAAAAATAATACGCCAGAAACAAAAAGGGCCGCTTACGCGACCCTTCGAGGAGAAATTCAGCCGGAATGCTGTTATTTCTTCCCTTCTACCCATTTACCGTCAACGAAGAACGCGGACCAGCCGGTCGCCTTACCGTCTTTCTCCGCAGCAACGTATTGCTGCTTGGTTTTACGGCTGAAACGAACCATCGACTTGTTGCCGTCCGGGTCAGTCTGCGGCGCATCTGCCAGATAGCGCAGTTTTTCCGGCAGACGATCGCGGAAGCGGTACAACTCTTCAACCAGCGGCGCACGTGTCTCACGTGATTTCGGGAACGTATTTGCCGCCAGGAAGATCCCTGCAGCGCCATCACGTAACACGAAATACGCATCAGATTTTTCACACGGCAGTTCTGGCAACGGAACCGGATCCTCTTTCGGTGGAGCAACTTCACCGTTACGCAGGATCTTACGGGTATTTTTGCACTCGTCGTTGGTACACGCCATGTACTTGCCGAAACGTCCCATTTTCAGGTGCATTTCAGAGCCACATTTCTCGCACTCAACAATAGGACCGTCATAACCCTTGATGCGGAATTCGCCTTCTTCGATCTCATAGCCGTCGCAGGTAGGGTTATTACCACATACATGCAGCTTGCGCTTAGGATCGATAAGGTAGCTGTCCATCGCCGTGCCGCACTTCTGGCAACGACGTTTGGCGCGCAGAGCGTTGGTTTCCGCATCGTCGCCTTCCAGCACGTTCAGCACTTCGTTTTCCGGCACCAGATTAATGGTGGTTTTGCAACGCTCTTTCGGGGAAAGCGCATAGCCAGAACAACCCAGGAAAACGCCAGTGCTGGCGGTACGAATACCCATCTTACGTCCGCAGGTTGGGCAATCAATGCTGGTCAGCACCATCTGGTTCGGACGCATACCGCCCTCTTCAGGATCTTTCTCGGCTTTATCCAGTTGCTGAGTAAAATCAGTGAAGAAGTTGTCGAGTACGCCCTTCCATTCGGCTTCGTGATTTGCCACCTGGTCGAGACTGTCTTCCATCTGCGCGGTAAAGTCGTAGTTCATCAGTTCGCGGAAGTTTTCTTCCAGACGATCGGTGACGATTTCACCCATTTTTTCAGCGTAGAAGCGACGGTTCTCAACGCGAACATAACCGCGATCCTGAATCGTAGAAATGATCGACGCATACGTGGATGGGCGACCAATCCCACGTTTTTCAAGCTCTTTAACCAGCGAAGCTTCACTGAAGCGCGCAGGCGGTTTGGTAAAGTGTTGCGCAGGTGTCAGTTCGATGAGCGTCAACGTATCGCCTTTATCCACCGCAGGTAAAATGCGGTCTTCATCGCCCTTACGCAGCACAGGCATCACTTTCGTCCAGCCATCGAAGCGCAGAATACGACCACGCGCCTTCAGACGGAAATCACCCGCACCCACCGTCAGCGTGGTGGAATCATATTTAGCAGGCGTCATCTGACAGGCAACAAACTGACGCCAAATCAGCTGATACAGTTTTTGCGCATCGGCTTCCATATCTTTCAGCGATTCCGCCTGAACGGCGACATCGGAAGGACGGATAGCTTCGTGCGCTTCCTGCGAGTTCTCTTTGCTGGCGTACTGGTTCGCGCTCTCCGGCAGATACTTTTTGCCGAAATTATCGCTGATGTAATCGCGAACCATGTTCACCGCATCCTGGCTCAGGTTGGTTGAGTCAGTACGCATATAAGTGATGTAGCCCGCTTCATACAAGCGCTGCGCCATCATCATGGTTTTCTTCACGCCGAAGCCCAGACGCGTGCTGGCGGCCTGCTGTAACGTGGAGGTGATGAACGGCGCACCCGGCTTGCTGCTGGTCGGCTTATCTTCGCGTTCCAGAACGCTGTAGCGCGCTTTTTCCAACAGGCTAACGGCGGCAAGTGTTTGTTCCCGGTTGACCGGACGGAACGGTTTATCATTCTGATGCGTCACCTCAAGCGGTAACGCGTCACCGCCTGGCGTGGTCGTGTTAGCATCAATTTCCCAGAACTCTTCAGGAACGAATGCTTTGATTTCGCGTTCACGCTCAACCACCAGACGCACGGCAACCGACTGTACGCGGCCTGCTGACAGGCCTCGCGCAATTTTTTTCCACAGCAGCGGCGACACCATATAGCCCACAACACGGTCCATAAAGCGGCGCGCCTGTTGCGCATTGACGCGGTCGATGTTCAGCTCGCCCGGCTTTTCAAACGCCTGACGAATAGCGTTTTTGGTAATTTCGTTAAACACCACGCGACTGTAGCGGGTGTCGTCGCCGCCGATCACTTCCCGCAGGTGCCACGCAATGGCTTCCCCTTCGCGGTCAAGGTCGGTTGCGAGATAGATGTGGTCGGCTTTTTCAGCCAGTTGCTTCAGTTCAGAAACAACTTTTTCTTTACCGGGCAGCACTTCATAGCGCGCATCCCAGTTGTGCCACGGGTCAACACCCATACGATTGACGAGAGCGCCACGTTCATCCTTTTTGGGCTTTTTAGCCGTTTTGGTGGAGGTTGAGTCGGCGCTCTTTTTAGTTGCTGAGCCACTGGTCGGCAAATCACGGATATGACCGACGCTGGATTTCACCACGTAGTCATTACCCAGATACTTGTTGATCGTTTTGGCTTTTGCCGGGGACTCAACGATGACAAGAGCTTTACCCATATTCACCTTTACCTAATTTGATTCTTCCAGAATGCGTCGCACGTTGATTCACCTTCCACTGGCGACGAGACATCGATATGGTCTCTGCGTCGGCGGATATCAACCCTTAAACTGATTCGCGCTTGTAATGTAACTCTCATGTAACTGAGTTAACAGGCTTTTTCGCTCACAAACGCTATAGCACGACGGAGTATTGGTCGAATGTCAAGCAAATCTGTTGCCAGATTGACGAAAGCGTCACACTGTACCTGATAAAATGCGTTACGCAACTTTATTAGCATGCAAAAACAAATCTCGCCACTTGCAACACTGTCGTAAGACCTTCATTTAAGTCAGGGAATATTTGCCCATAAGCCGGGCTCGGCGTAGACTAATGTCCTTGTTTAAGGAGTAAATAATGCATAAAGACACTCAACCCATCGATCGCGAAACACTGCTGATTGAAGCCAACAAAATCATTCGTGAGCATGAGGACACGCTGGCGGGGATTGTCGCCACCGGCGTAACGCAGCGAAATGGCGTGCTGGTTTTCAGCGGAGATTACTTTTTAGACGAGCAAGGGCTACCGACGCCCAAAAGTACGGCGGTGTTTAATATGTTTAAACATCTGGCGCACGTACTTTCTGAAAAGTATCACTTGATCGATTAACACGAGAAATGATTTGCCGGATGACGGCTGCGCCTCATCCGGCAATTACAATTTTACATCAGCGGTTTTTGTCCTCGCTGCCACCAACGCATCAGTAAACGATCGGCGCTCTCGGCGGCACTGCCGGTAAAACGGTCCATCAGTTTTTTACGCTGCAGATAACGTACGTTCAATACGTCACGACCGTCCATCAGTCCGAGGATCACCTCATCACTGGTATTGATCTCATCCACCAGCCCGTTGGCCAGCGCCTGTTGACCAAACCAGTGTTCACCCGTGGCAACCTGCTCAATGTCCAGAGCCGGACGCATGCGCTGTACAAAATCTTTAAACAGATGATGGGTTTCGTTCAGGTCTTCGCGGAATTTCTGCCGCCCTTCTTCCGTGTTTTCACCAAGTAAGGTCAGCGTACGCTTGTACTGTCCGGCGGTGTGCAGTTCGATATCAATATCTTTCCCTTTCAGGAAGCGGTGAAAGTTCGGGATCTGTGCCACAACGCCAATAGAGCCGACAATAGCAAACGGCGCCGAGACAATTTTATCCGCCACGCAAGCCATCATATATCCGCCGCTCGCAGCGACTTTATCTACCGTAACGGTCAGCGGGATCTGCTTATCGCGCAGACGTTGTAACTGGGACGCGGCCAGGCCATAGCCGTGTACTACGCCGCCCGGACTTTCCAGACGAACCACGACCTGATCCTGGGGTTTAACGACCGCCAGCACTGCCGTCACCTCTTCGCGTAATGCGCTGACCTCATGGGCATCCATACTGCCTTTAAAATCAAGTACCCATACCCGTGGTTTATCAGATGACGTACTGTCTCCCAGTTTCGCTTTTGCCTTAGCGGCCTTCGCCTCAAGCTTGTGTTTCTTTTTCTGCGCCTTATGCCAGAATTTTTGCTGATGCCCATCCAATAAGGCCAGCGACAGGTCTTCTTTCATCTCTTTATATTGATCGCTGAGATTAATAACCCGCAATTCCCCACGCTGACGTTTGCGTTGTGTCGCGTTTACGATCAGCATAACTACCACCGCAATAGCCACCACGACAGTGACAATTTTTGCCAAAAACAACCCATATTCAGACAACAATTCCACGTGACCCACCTTGGTTAAACAACGCTACTTTCGCTCAGTGTACAACAGCCTTGTTAACCCGTCTTGCTTCATCCATTCAGTAAAAAGCATGACAACGCGTTCATTTTGCGGTGTTATTGCCTTTGGCTGATTGAAAAAGAACAGGGTTTAAGGCATAAAGCCCAAAAGTTATCGCGAACGAGATGGCCAGGACGTCGCCGAGGAGTAGCCGTGCATTATCAACCGAAACAAGATCTTCTACAGGACCGCATTATTCTGGTCACCGGTGCCAGCGATGGTATCGGGCGTGAAGCCGCACAGACCTACGCGCGTTACGGCGCGACCGTTATTCTGTTAGGGCGTAACGAAGAAAAACTGCGTCAGGTTGCCCGCTCCATCGCCGAAGAAAAAGGTACGCAACCACACTGGTTCACGCTGGATCTGCTCACCTGTACGTCTGACGAATGCCACCAGCTCGCACAGCGCATTGCCGCGCATTTCCCGCGTCTGGATGGCGTATTGCATAATGCCGGATTGCTCGGTGACATTTGCCCGATGAGCGAGCAAAACCCGCAGGTATGGCAGGACGTGATGCAGGTAAACGTAAACGCCACCTTTATGCTGACTCAGGCATTGTTACCGTTGTTGCTCAAATCCGATGCCGGATCGCTGGTCTTTACCTCCTCCAGCGTCGGTCGCCAGGGGCGCGCCAACTGGGGGGCATACGCCACCTCCAAATTTGCTACTGAAGGAATGATGCAGGTTCTGGCTGATGAATATCAGAACCGCCACCTGCGCGTAAACTGTATCAATCCTGGTGGAACGCGTACCGGCATGCGAGCCAGCGCGTTCCCGACGGAAGATCCGCAAAAATTGAAAACCCCCGCCGATATTATGCCGCTCTACCTGTGGCTGATGGGCGATGACAGCCGCCGTAAAACCGGTATGACTTTCGATGCCCAGCCGGGCCGTAAACCAGGAATCGCCCAATGAGTGAAGAACGCTATCAGCAGCGCCAGCAGCGCGTAAAAGACCGGGTTGACGCCCGTGTTGCCGCCGCCAGAGACGAGCGCGGGATTATTATTGTGTTCACCGGAAATGGTAAGGGTAAAACCACCGCCGCGTTCGGTACCGCCACGCGCGCAGTAGGCCACGGTAAAAAAGTCGGCGTAGTGCAATTTATTAAGGGGACATGGCCAAACGGTGAACGAAACTTACTCGAACCCCACGGCGTTGAGTTTCAGGTCATGGCGACAGGATTTACCTGGGAAACGCAGAACCGCGAGTCCGACACCGCAGCCTGCATGGCCGTATGGGAACACGGCAAGCGGATGCTGGCCGACGCAGAGCTGGATATGGTGATACTGGACGAGCTGACCTACATGGTTGCATACGACTATCTGCCGCTCGAAGAGGTCATCAATGCCCTAAACGCGCGCCCTGCCCATCAAACGGTTATTATCACCGGTCGTGGATGTCATCGCGATATTCTGGAGTTAGCGGATACGGTCAGCGAACTGCGGCCGGTTAAGCACGCCTTTGAAGCGGGTGTGAAAGCCCAGATGGGGATCGATTACTGACAGTAGGCCGGATAAGGCGCTTACGCCGCATCCGGCTCCACGCTAACGCCTGATGGCGCGTTGCTTATCAGGCCTACTCATGATTAACCGTTGTTGCTGCGACCGCCCGGACGACGGCTGCCGCCAACCTGAGAGTGGCGCTTCACCGCACGGCGGATCTGGTTTGCCTTCATACGGCGACGATCTTTCTCGACGGCAACTTTAGAGGTGGTTTCCGGCTTCAGTTCCACCAGTTCACGCAAATAGTTGGTCTGCGCGAGGTCAAGTTCCGTCCAGCCGCCACGCGGCAGGCCTTTCGGCAGCGGGATATCACCGTAACGTACACGGATAAGACGGCTTACCTGCACGCCCACGGCTTCCCACAGGCGACGGACTTCACGGTTACGCCCTTCGGTCAACGTGACGTTATACCACTGGTTGATCCCTTCACCGCCGCTGAACTTGATCGTTTTAAATGCGGCCGGACCATCTTCCAACTGCACACCACGACTCAGATCGCGCAGTTTTGCGTCATCAACCTGACCAAACACACGCACCGCATATTCACGTTCAACTTCGCGGCTTGGGTGCATCAGACGGTTCGCCAGTTCGCCATCGGTGGTAAATAGCAGTAAACCACAGGTATTCACGTCCAGACGTCCCACGGCAATCCAGCGCGCATCGCGCAGTTTTGGCAGACGATCAAACACGGTCGGACGACCTTCCGGGTCGTTACGGGTACACAGTTCACCTTCTGGCTTGTAATAAGCCAGAACACGGCAGATTTGCTCCGCAGATTCTTTCACCGAAATCAGATGACCGTCGATACGGATTTTCAGACCCGGCGTAACTTCAACGCGATCGCCGAGCGTGGCAATTTTGCCATCAACGCTCACGCGACCCGCGGCAATTATGGATTCAATTTCACGGCGAGAACCGTGGCCAGCGCGCGCCAGCACTTTTTGTAACTTTTCGCTCATAGAGCTTCCTTTAGATGTCGCCTTCACAGGCGTCGAACAGGAGAATCAACGGCGCCAGTCAGCGCCATTTTAAGGCCGCGTAGTATAGCGGTTCGCGCCCTTATAAGAAAGGTTTAACGTCGCCGACGCCTTCGCGCAATACCACCGGGGAATCATCGGTTAAATCGATAACCGTGGTTGGCTGCTGGCCGAGATATCCACCGTGGATAATCAAATCCACCACTTTCTCCAGACGATCTTTGATTTCTTCCGGATCTGACTCGGTAAATTCGCTGCCCGGCAGCATCAGTGATGTAGAGAGCATAGGCTCGCCCAGCGCTTCCAGCAGCGCCAGCGCAATCGGATTCGAGGGTACACGCAAACCAATGGTCTTACGTTTTTCCTGCAACAGTCGACGTGGTACTTCTTTCGTCCCCTTCAGGATGAACGTGTAGTTGCCCGGCGTGTTGTTTTTAATTAAACGGAAGGCCACGTTGTCGACAAACGAATAGGTCGACAGTTCGGACAGGTCACGACACATCAGCGTAAAGTTGTGCCCGTCCGGCAGGTGACGGATGCGACAAATGCGCTCCATTGCGCCTTTATCTTCAATTTTGCAACCCAACGCATAGCCGGAATCAGTTGGATAGACGATCACCCCTCCTTTACGCACGATTTCAACGGCCTGATTGATCAGGCGCTGCTGTGGGTTTTCGGGATGAATATAAAAAAACTGGCTCATACTTTCCTCTCTGTGGTCTCGGGCTGTTCCCAAAGTTGCCAGACGCCTTCTACACCTGCGGGCAACCAGAGTTTACGACCCAGCTCAATCCATGGGCAGGGTAGATGAAAATCAGACCCTTGCGATGCCCACAGTTGATGCTGACGCGCAAGCGTCGCCAGATGGGTGCGTTCATTGGGAGACTGCTGGCACTGTGCCACTTCCATCGCGTCGCCGTGATGTTCAGCAAAATGCGCAACCAGTCTTTTCAGCCACTTAGCGCTAAGATCGTACCGCCCAGGATGAGCCAGAACTGCCTTACCGCCAGAATGATGAATGACATCAATAGCTTGTTCTATTGTACACCACTGTGGCGGAACGTAACCGGTTTTCCCACGAGCAAGATATTTTTTAAAGACATCCGCCATGGTTGTGGCTTTTCCGCACTCCACCAGGAAACGCGCGAAATGCCCCCGAGTGATCGCCCCGCCATCAGCCAGGCGTAATGCCCCTTCCCACGCGCCGGGAATATGCGCTTTGTCGAGTCGTTCAGCAATCAGGCGCGCGCGCTGCTGACGACGTTCCGTTTGCTGCGCCAGAAATTCGCACATCATTGGATGGGCGATATCAATGTTCAGACCCACGATATGGATCTCATGGTTTTCCCAGACTGTTGATATCTCGACGCCAGGTATCAAATTTAAAGCTAAACCCGCACGTGAAATTTCTTCTCTTGCCGCCGCAATACCCGCTGTGGTGTCATGATCGGTGATCGCCAGTGTACCGACTCGCATCTCAACCGCACGGTGTACTAAGGCTTCTGGCGTTAATCGCCCATCGGAGGCTGTAGTATGACTGTGCAGGTCATAAATCACTGCGTAATTCGTGTCGCTCAATGCGGCTCCCGTTTCACTAAATGTCTTAACCCGCCCATCATAGCGGTTTAGACAAATATACTGAAATCAGGTGTTGACTTTATTCCATTGAACTAGTTAACTAGTACGCAAGTTCACATGAAGAAGGTATCTGAGATGAAAGCAACATTTGTTCTGCACGGTTGGTGGCGCACTTCCTGATTTCGGGCAGTGTCTTACGTCTGCAATATGCAACCAGATACCCGGCCCGCCAAATGAGCGGGCTTTTTTTTGAACAAAATTAATGAGAATAACGATGCAAACACAAAAACCGACACTCGAACTGCTTGCCTGCGATGCCGCCTACCGTGAAAATCCGACGGCGCTGTTTCATCAGGTGTGTGGCGCACGTCCAGCAACGCTGCTGCTGGAATCTGCCGATATCGACAGCAAAGACGATCTGAAGAGCTTGCTGCTGGTCGACAGTGCATTACGCATTACCGCCATCGGTGACACTGTCACCATTCAGGCATTATCCGCTAACGGCGCATCGCTGCTGCCGCTGCTGGATGCTGCCCTGCCCGCGGGTGTTGAGAACAAACAACAGCCGAATGGTCGCCATCTGCGATTCCCTGCTGTTAGCCCGCTGCTGGATGAAGACGCCCGCTTATGTTCCCTGTCCGTATTTGATGCCTTCCGTTTATTGCAGGAGCTGGTGAATGTTCCTGCGCAAGAACGTGAAGCGATGTTCTTCGGCGGTCTGTTTTCCTACGACCTGGTTGCCGGTTTTGAAGATTTACCTCAGCTTGAAGCGGGCAACCGTTGCCCTGACTACTGCTTCTATCTGGCAGAAACGCTCATGGTCATCGACCATCAGAAGAAAAGCACCCGCATTCAGGCCAGCATATTTACCCCCAGCGATGCAGAAAAACAGCGTCTTAATGCCCGTCTGGCGCAACTGAGCCAGCAGCTTACCGAACCTGCGCCGCCGCTGCCCGTCACTGAAGTTCCGCACATGCGCTGCGAATGCAATCAGAGCGATGAAGAGTTTGCCGCCGTGGTTCGTGGTATGCAAAAAGCCATTCGCGCTGGCGAAATTTTCCAGGTGGTTCCATCCCGTCGTTTCTCGCTGCCCTGCCCGTCACCGCTGGCGGCCTACTATGTGCTGAAGAAAAGTAACCCCAGCCCGTACATGTTTTTTATGCAGGACAACGATTTCACACTGTTCGGCGCCTCTCCGGAAAGCTCGCTGAAATACGATGCCACCAGCCGGCAGATTGAAATCTATCCGATTGCCGGGACCCGCCCACGCGGTCGTCGTGCGGACGGTTCGCTGGACCGCGATCTCGACAGCCGTATTGAGCTGGAGATGCGTACCGATCATAAAGAGCTTTCCGAGCACCTGATGCTGGTAGACCTGGCGCGTAACGACCTGGCACGCATCTGTACACCCGGCAGCCGCTACGTTGCTGACCTCACTAAAGTGGATCGTTATTCCTTCGTTATGCACCTGGTTTCCCGCGTAGTCGGCGAGCTGCGTAGCGATCTGGATGTGCTGCATGCTTACCGAGCCTGTATGAACATGGGTACGCTAAGCGGAGCGCCGAAAGTTCGCGCCATGCAGCTTATCGCTGAGGCCGAGGGCCGTCGTCGCGGCAGCTTTGGCGGCGCAGTAGGTTACTTCACGGCCCATGGCGATCTGGATACCTGTATTGTGATTCGTTCCGCCCTCGTGGAAGACGGTATTGCCACCGTACAGGCTGGCGCCGGAATTGTTCTGGATTCCGTTGGGCAGTCAGAAGCCGATGAAACCCGTAATAAAGCGCGTGCGGTTCTGCGTGCTATCGCCACCGCACACCACGCACAGGAGACCTTCTAATGGCTGACATTCTGCTGCTCGATAATATCGACTCTTTTACCTATAACCTGGCAGATCAGCTGCGTACTAACGGTCATAACGTGGTGATTTACCGCAACCATATTCCGGCCCAGACATTAATAGACCGCTTAGCGACCATGAAAAATCCGGTGCTGATGCTCTCTCCAGGTCCAGGTGCGCCAAGCGAAGCGGGCTGCATGCCGGAGCTGTTAACCCGCCTGCGCGGCAAGCTGCCAATCATCGGCATTTGTCTGGGGCATCAGGCCATTGTCGAGGCCTATGGTGGATACGTGGGACAGGCTGGGGAAATCCTGCACGGCAAAGCGTCCAGCATTGAACACGATGGTCAGGCAATGTTCGCCGGTCTGGCAAATCCGCTGCCAGTGGCGCGCTATCACTCGCTGGTTGGCAGCAACGTTCCGGCCGGATTGACCATCAACGCCCACTTTAACGGCATGGTGATGGCGGTACGTCACGATACCGATCGCGTATGTGGCTTCCAGTTCCATCCAGAATCCATTCTGACCACCCAGGGCGCACGTCTGCTGGAGCAAACGCTGGCCTGGGCGCAACAGAAACTCGAACAGACCAATACCCTGCAACCTATTCTGGAGAAACTGTATCAGGCCCAGACGCTGTCTCAGCAGGAAAGCCACCAGCTGTTCTCCGCCGTGGTACGCGGTGAACTGAAGCCGGAACAACTGGCTGCGGCGCTGGTGAGCATGAAAATTCGTGGCGAGCACCCGAATGAAATTGCCGGTGCGGCAACCGCGTTGCTGGAAAACGCCGCCCCGTTCCCGCGACCTGATTATCTGTTTGCCGATATTGTCGGTACCGGCGGTGATGGCAGCAACAGTATCAATATTTCCACCGCCAGCGCCTTTGTGGCGGCCGCTTGCGGACTGAAAGTCGCCAAACACGGCAACCGCAGCGTCTCCAGCAAGTCGGGCTCTTCGGATCTGTTAGCGGCTTTTGGCATCAATCTGGATATGAACGCCGATAAATCCCGTCAGGCACTTGACGACCTCGGTGTGTGTTTCTTGTTTGCGCCGAAATACCACACCGGTTTTCGCCATGCTATGCCGGTACGCCAACAGTTGAAAACCCGTACGCTGTTTAACGTCCTCGGCCCGTTGATTAACCCGGCACATCCGCCGCTGGCGCTGATCGGCGTTTACAGTCCGGAACTGGTGCTGCCGATTGCCGAAACGCTGCGCGTGTTGGGGTATCAGCGGGCAGCCGTGGTGCACAGCGGCGGCATGGATGAAGTTTCCCTGCATGCACCGACCATTGTGGCAGAGTTGCATGATGGCGAAATCAAGAGCTATCAACTGACGGCGGAAGACTTTGGCCTGACGCCTTACCACCAGGAACAGCTGGCTGGCGGCACGCCGGAAGAAAACCGTGACATTCTTAGTCGCTTGTTACAAGGTAAAGGTGAAGCCGCTCATGAAGCTGCTGTTGCCGCGAATGTCGCCATGTTAATGCGCCTGCACGGTGAAGAAGATTTAAAAGCCAATGCGCAAACCGTGATTAATGTACTGCGCAGCGGTGCGGCCTATGACCGTGTCACTGCACTGGCAGCAAGAGGGTAAATGATGCAAACCGTTTTAGCGAAAATTGTCGCAGACAAGGCGATTTGGGTAGAAGCCCGCAAACAGCAACAACCGCTGGCCAGCTTTCAGAATGATGTTCAACCCAGCTCTCGTGATTTCTACGATGCGCTGCAAGGTGCACGCACCGCCTTTATTCTGGAGTGCAAAAAAGCGTCTCCGTCAAAAGGCGTGATCCGTGATGACTTCGACCCGGCACAGATTGCGGGCGTATATAAACAATATGCTTCTGCGATTTCCGTACTGACCGATGAGAAATATTTTCAGGGGAGCTTTGATTTCCTGCCCATCGTCAGCCGCATCGCACCGCAGCCGATTCTGTGTAAGGACTTTATTATCGATCCTTACCAGATTTACCTGGCGCGCTTCTATCAGGCGGACGCCTGTCTGCTGATGCTGTCGGTGCTTGATGATGAGCAATATCGTCAACTCGCCGCCGTCGCCCACAGTTTGAAAATGGGCGTACTGACCGAAGTCAGTAACGATGAAGAGCTGGAGCGAGCTATCGCACTGGGCGCCAAAGTCGTCGGTATCAACAACCGTGATTTACGCGACCTGTCGATTGATCTGAATCGCACCCGCCAACTTGCGCCGCGACTGGGTCATGGCGTAACTGTCATCAGCGAGTCGGGTATCAATACCTATGGTCAAGTGCGAGAACTCAGCCACTTCGCCAACGGTTTTCTGATTGGCTCCGCGTTGATGTCGCATGATGATCTGCATGCTGCCGTGCGTCGCGTTCTGCTCGGCGAAAATAAAGTCTGCGGTTTAACCCGGCCTCAGGATGCAAACGCGGCATACGAAGCGGGTGCCATATACGGCGGGTTGATTTTTGTGTCCACATCGCCACGCGCGGTCAGCGTTGAACGCGCACGCGAGGTCATGACCGGCGCACCGCTGCAATATGTCGGGGTATTTCGCAACGCAGAGATCACCGACGTGCGCGAAACAGCGGCGGCTCTGGGGCTAACAGCCGTGCAATTGCATGGTAGCGAAGACCAGGCCTATGTTGACGCCCTGCGCGACGCGCTACCCGAACAGGTGCAAATCTGGAAGGCGTTAAGCGTCAGCGAAACGTTGCCAGCTCGTGATTATCAGCACGTCGATAAATACGTATTCGACAATGGTCAGGGCGGCAGCGGTCAACGCTTCGACTGGTCACTTTTAGGCGGACAATCGCTGGATAACGTTTTACTGGCTGGCGGACTCGGCGCTGATAACTGCGTTGACGCGGCAAAAACCGGCTGTGCCGGTCTCGATTTCAATTCTGGCGTAGAGTCACAGCCGGGCATCAAGGATGCACGTCTTTTGGCTTCGGTCTTTCAGACGCTGCGCGCATATTAAGGAAAAGGACATGACAACATTACTCAATCCGTATTTTGGTGAATTTGGCGGTATGTATGTGCCACAGATTCTGATGCCTGCCCTGCGCCAGCTGGAAGAAGCTTTTGTCAGCGCGCAAAAGGATCCTGAATTTCAGGCGCAGTTTACAGACCTGCTGAAAAACTATGCTGGTCGTCCAACTGCACTGACCAAATGCCAGAATATTACTCAAGGCACCAACACTACGCTGTATCTCAAACGTGAAGATTTGCTGCACGGCGGCGCGCACAAAACCAACCAGGTGCTGGGCCAGGCATTGCTAGCGAAACGTATGGGGAAAACGGAGATCATCGCCGAAACCGGCGCGGGCCAGCACGGTGTTGCATCAGCTCTCGCCAGCGCACTGCTGGGGCTGAAATGCCGTATTTATATGGGTGCAAAAGACGTTGAACGCCAGTCGCCAAACGTTTTCCGTATGCGTCTGATGGGGGCTGAAGTTATCCCGGTTCACAGCGGTTCTGCAACGCTGAAAGATGCCTGTAACGAAGCGCTGCGCGACTGGTCTGGCAGCTACGATACCGCGCACTATATGCTCGGTACGGCGGCAGGTCCACATCCCTTCCCGACCATTGTTCGTGAATTTCAGCGCATGATCGGCGAGGAAACTAAAGCGCAGATCCTTGAAAAAGAAGGTCGCCTGCCGGACGCGGTTATCGCCTGCGTGGGCGGCGGTTCTAACGCCATCGGTATGTTCGCGGACTTTATTAATGAAACCAGCGTCGGTCTGATTGGCGTCGAGCCTGGCGGCCATGGGATTGAATCAGGGGAGCATGGCGCACCGTTGAAGCATGGTCGTGTCGGGATTTACTTCGGCATGAAGTCCCCGATGATGCAGACCGAAGAAGGACAGATTGAAGAGTCTTACTCTATTTCCGCGGGGCTGGATTTCCCGTCTGTCGGGCCGCAGCATGCGTATCTGAACAGCATTGGTCGCGCCGATTATGTTTCGATCACCGACGACGAAGCGCTCGAGGCCTTCAAAACGCTGTGTCTGCACGAGGGGATTATTCCGGCGCTGGAGTCCTCCCATGCCCTGGCACACGCATTGAAAATGATGCGTGAAAACCCGGAAAAAGAGCAGTTACTGGTGGTTAATCTCTCCGGTCGCGGCGACAAAGACATTTTCACCGTACACGATATTCTGAAAGCGCGAGGGGAAATCTGATGGAACGTTACGAAAACCTGTTTGCACAGCTGAAGGACCGCAAAGAAGGTGCTTTTGTCCCCTTCGTAACCCTGGGCGATCCGTCTGTTGAGCAGTCACTGAAAATCATTGATACGCTGATTGAAGCCGGTGCTGATGCCCTTGAGCTCGGTATTCCGTTCTCCGATCCGCTGGCTGACGGTCCAACCATTCAGGAAGCCACCCTGCGTGCGTTTGCCGCCGGCGTCACGCCGTCGCAATGCTTTGAAATGCTGGCGCTGATTCGTCAGAAGCACCCTACGATTCCCATTGGCTTGCTGATGTATGCCAACCTGGTGTTTAGCAAGGGCATTGACGAGTTTTACGCCCAGTGTGAAAAAGTGGGCGTGGATTCCGTGTTAGTGGCCGATGTTCCCGTTGAGGAGTCCGCGCCATTCAGAGCTGCGGCGCTCCGCCACAACATTGCGCCAATTTTTATCTGCCCACCGAACGCTGATGAAGAACTGCTGCGCCAGATCGCCTCTCATGGCCGCGGCTATACCTATTTGCTTTCGCGTGCGGGCGTGACCGGTGCAGAAAATCGAGCGGCGTTACCGCTGCATCACCTGGTCGAAAAGTTGAAAGCATATGATGCTCCGCCTTCTTTACAGGGGTTTGGTATCTCTGCGCCTGAACAGGTAACCGGCGCGATTGACGCTGGCGCTGCTGGCGCTATTTCCGGCTCGGCAATTGTGAAAATTATTGAGAAAAATGTTGCGGCACCGGAACAGATGCTGGCTGAGCTGAAAGCTTTTGTCAGCGCGATGAAAGCCGCCACCCGGCAGTAAGCTAAAACAACCGCCAGAGACTTCTGGCGGTTTTACGCTTCTTTCGTGTGCTTCATTTTATACATGGCGCTATCTGCATTCTGAATAGCCACATCCAGTTCACCGTTCACCTCTGCAATCCCCCACGATACTGACAATGGCACGGTATGACCGTCCACTACAAACACATGGCTGGTCACCTGCCCGCTGATACGTTGAGCGATTGCGATGGCATCAGTGGCCTGCGAGCGAAACAGCAGGATCATAAATTCATCCCCGCCGGTACGAATCACAATATCGTGGCTGGTGCGGGTGTTTGATAACATCCTGTTGGCGATAATTTGCAACGCACGATCGCCTGCCGCGTGACCCCAGGTATCATTGACGGCCTTGAACTTATTGCAGTCCAGTAGCACCACCGAACAGTGGGATAAATCACGGCGCTTGATGATGTCGAGTATTCGGCGATTAAAGCAACCGGTCAGGGTGTCTATATAAACCTTCAGGTCGCTTTCGTTTAGCCATGATTTTAGCGAGAAACTAATCATGATGAAAAAGAACGGCGCCAGCAGGATCACGATCCCGGCATGGGTATCGCGCGTCATAAAACGGCCTAATGAAAGCGAATAGTGCAGCGCATATTTCTCCGAAAAATTGCGCACTAAAAAACGGGATTGACCTGTACATTTACCGGATAAACAGAGACTTTCATTGTTGGTCAAATTTACCAATTCCACATTCAACTCTAGTGGGAGCTGGTAGTCAAATGCTTGAGCCAACGCTTCCTGCAATTCGGGCTTTGAATGGTCATAAACCAGATAGGCCACGATTTGGTCTGATATCTCTTTGCCAGACAGATCGTAGATATAGCTCACCACGCTGTAAGCTTTTTCACCGGTAATTTTATCGGTATAGAAGTTCGTTGAACTAAGGGCTTTGTTTTTGACGTTTTTTTGCAACAGTCGGGTATAGAAATCGACCGGCGGATAGAAAAAGTTGGTGAGATCCCGCGCCATTTCAGAATTTGAGAAACTGAAGTTGCGCGAATCGGAAGCCATAAACCAGTAAAAATAATCTGAATTTTTGGCGATAATATAACGATGTGCATCGAAGCTGCCCGGATTTAGCTCATTAACCATACCGCGAATAAACTCCGCCGCCGTATACATACACAGCGCGTTGTGGCTGGCTTGCTGGGCAATAATTGTCCCCGTTACCGAATGCAGACGCTTTGGGTCGGCGTTAATTCCCCATTCCATTTCATTGCGGGGAGCAAATTGTGAAATATCGCCACATTGCTCACCCGATTTAATATGGTGATAGCGCTCACCAATCGCATCGGCGATCAGCTCATTATCGTTAAAAATGTCCATCATGCGCGCTTGCATGCGGTTAACACCGTCACTGACTGCAGCCATCCGCTGCTCATAAATTATAAACAGAAACAACGACGTAAATATCAACGTAATGAGCCCTGATACCAGCAGTGCCTGCCTGTTTCTGAGCTTGTCCTGCACAATCTTCACGAGTTCACCCTGATAGTTAACATATTGCCAAACCGGTTACCCGTTTCTGTCATTGCATAGCTGCGCTGTATGTTGATTGAGAATGTTAACCGTCCCTAAGCTGATGCCTTAGAAGCCCGCCGTTGTGTGCGCTAAAGTTACAGACTTATACAATAAAAGCACATTTTTGTTAACATAAATGCAAACTAATCATCACCCTCAATCGGATACCCTGCCCGACGAATAGCCTCACGACAATCGCTCACGCCTGCGGCATAGCCCGCTTCGATCTCACAAACAGGACTGGCGCTGCAATAAGGTAGTTTAACCGGAGTCGCAATGCGTTTCTCCAGAACTTCAATTTTATCCATAAAATTCAATAAGTCACGCGCAGCGCTCACGGCGAACTCTGCCGTTTCATCTCCGGTGAATGGTTCTAAAAGTGTGATTTTTTGTTGTAGCAGGTGGCGAGTCAACATCATCGTCAATGCCCTCAAAGCCAGTTTGCTTAAAGAGTAGCATTACATCGACGGGGAGAAAGGCAGGAAGAAATAAACTGGTAATAAAAAAGCTGACCGTGGAACGATCAGCTTTTCCGTATTTTAATCACGGACTTAGAAGCGATAACCCGCGGAGAACATAAACACCCACGGATCGAGGCGTACGCTGTCATGCTGCTGCGCGCCAGCCAGTTTGTAGCTCGCGGTGGTGTCGATATCCATGTACCAGACTGACATGTTAATCAGCCAGTCGCGGTTAATCAGATAGTCCATACCCACTTGCCCTGCTGCGCCCCAGGAGTCTTTCAGGCTCAGGTCAGATAAACCGGTTTCTTTGCCGTTATTGTTAAAGCCTTCGTCAAAGAAGGTGGTGTAGTTCACACCGACACCAACGTACGGACGCAGTTTGCTGCTGGAATCGCCGAAATACCACTGTGCCATTAAGGTTGGTGGTAAATGGTGAACGGTCGCAATATCACCTGTTGTGGCAGTGCCAATTTTATGGCGGAACGGCGTGGCTGCCAGTAATTCAACACCGATATTGTCGGTTGCCATGTAGGTAAATGTCAGACCCAACTGCGTGTTATTGCTGACATCAAAGCCACCCAGGCTCCCCAGCGTACCACCCGCGCCTTCCGTCGGTCTGACGGTGGCAGAACCTGCACGAATAAAGAATTCTCCGGCCTCATGCGCAAATACGTTACCAGAGAGAAGAGTTGTTAAAGCCACTGCTGCAACTGTTAATTTTTTCATGTCCGCTCCATCGTTATGGTTATAAAAGCGGAACGAATATACCCACATTGGAGTAATAAGTGATCTAACCTGGATCACATTGACTTTGATAATTTAACATTTATTGATCCAGATTAAGTTAGAACTTGCATTCAAAATCCTGGTTAACCTAATTCAGATCAATTTTGATATATTTTCGCCACGCAAGTACCTGGCCTCCGTTGCAGAATAGCGATGGTTATTTGTTCGTGATGCGCAGAGAACAACCAACGTTCTTGCATGACGCTGAAGTCATAGTCAAAAATTACCGGGGCTTTACAAAGATATGCTTTTCCATACACCGCGCGATGCTGCCACTGTAGAGTTATCCAGGGTACAATTGCCCACAAATGAACACCTGCAAAACTCAAGGAGAGTGCATGTCTATCACGGCGAAATCCGTTTACCGTGACACGGGAAACTTTTTCCGTAATCAATTCATTACCATCTTGCTGGTATCGTTGTTGTGCGCGTTTATCACAGTGGTGTTAGGGCATGCCTTTTCTCCCACCGACGCACAAATAGCGCAACTTAGTGAAGGCGATCAGTTAACCAGCAGCGTGGGATTGTTCGATCTGGTGCAAAACATGACCCCGGAGCAACAGCAAATTTTGCTACGCGCTTCAGCGGCGTCGACGTTTTCCGGTCTGATTGGTAATGCCATCCTCGCCGGAGGTATTATCCTGATGATTCAGCTGATTTCAGCCGGTCATCGGGTCAGCGCGTTACGCGCCATCGGTGCCAGCGCGCCGGTTTTGCCGAAGCTGTTTATTCTGATTTTTCTTACTACTCTGCTGGTGCAAATCGGTATTATGCTGGTTGTGGTACCCGGTATTCTGCTGGCTATCCTGCTGGCACTTGCACCGGTGATGTTAGTACAGGACAAAATGGGTGTCTTTGCCGCGATGCGCAACAGTATGCGTCTGGCGTGGTCGAATATGCGCCTGGTTGCACCAGCAGTGATCGGTTGGCTGTTGGCAAAAACGTTGTTGTTGCTTTTTGCGCCAAGTTTTGCGGTACTTACGCCAAATGTAGGCGCGGTATTGGCGAATACGCTGAGCAATATGATCTCCGCCGTGTTGCTGATCTATTTGTTCCGTCTGTACATGCTAATTCGCCAATAAACCCTGAACGCATTCCGGGCTTGTACCCGGTGCTTTTGATGACGGAATCGAAGAATGAAGCAGTTTCTTGATTTTTTACCGCTGGTTGTCTTTTTTGCTTTTTATAAGCTCTATGACATCTACGCGGCGACCTCGGCGCTGATTGTTGCGACGGCTGTGGTTTTGATTTACAGCTGGGTCCGCTATCGCAAGGTCGAGAAGATGGCATTAATCACTTTTGTTCTGGTAGCCGTGTTCGGTGGCCTGACCATTTTCTTCCACAATGATGAATTCATTAAGTGGAAAGTAACGGTGATTTACGGGCTGTTTGCCGGTGCGCTGCTGGTTAGCCAATGGGTGATGAAAAAGCCGCTGATTCAGCGCATGTTAGGTAAAGAGCTGAGCTTGCCACAGCCGGTTTGGACAAAACTTAACTTCGCCTGGGCCGTCTTCTTTATCCTGTGCGGTCTGGCGAATATCTATATCGCGTTTTGGCTACCGCAGAATATTTGGGTCAACTTTAAAGTATTCGGCCTGACCGCCCTGACTTTACTATTTACGTTACTGAGCGGAGTCTATATTTACCGCCACCTTCCGCAGGAAGATAAATCGTAATAAATGCTCGCCAGATCTCCGGATCTGGCGAATTTTTATCCCTTCGCGTTCCTTGTTGCCATCAACCTGGCTTACTTCCGCCCCGCAGGCCGCATCCCCTCTGTTCTCAGCGCGTAAATTCTAGTAGCATCGCGCCTGTAATCTTTCTCTATAGTCGGTTCTACAATGACAACAACGAATAACACTCCCCAGGGCGAACTGGTTTTACGCACTCTGGCTATGCCTGCCGATACCAACGCAAACGGTGATATTTTTGGCGGCTGGCTGATGTCACAAATGGATATAGGTGGCGCTATTCAGGCCAAAGAGATCGCACATGGTCGCGTGGTAACGGTGCGGGTTGAAGGAATGAGCTTTTTGCGCCCGGTTGCCGTGGGCGATGTGGTTTGTTGCTATGCACGCTGCGTGAAACGCGGGACGACCTCGATCAGCATTAATATTGAAGTCTGGGTGAAGAAAGTCGCTTCAGAACCTATCGGCCAGCGCTATAAAGCTACCGAAGCCCTGTTTATCTACGTTGCCGTTGATAAAGACGGTAAACCGCGGCCGATTCCCTCCCTGGCCTGATAGCACGCGCAAGCATCGCCATCCGGCAATCATTCTGCCGGATTTGGCGGCGTAACGCCAAATCCGGCCTGATGCTTACTCGATCTGTGTTGTGCCGTTCAGGCGGAAAACAATATTCACCACCAGCCCGGAACCTGGCTTACCGGCTTCATAACGCCATCTGCGCATCGCATTTTTCACTTCACGCTCAAACATATTCGCAGGCTGTGCGGACAGAACTTCCACATTTTCAACCCGGCCATCCGAGGTCACGTCAAATTTGACCTTCACACGGCCTTCAATGCGCAACGCCTGTGCACGTGCCGGATATTGAGGCTGATTACGACTTAAGGCTCGCGGACCCGATGGAGCACTCACCGCCGGTTTAGTGGTTGCCGGAGCGGTACTGGTTGTTGGACGCGCAGGCGCCGTATTTTCAAACGGGGATACCGGACGCGGCTCTGCTGGTTTAACATCACGCTTCGGCTGCTCTTCCACCTTTTTCACCGGTTTTGGCTTCGGTTTAGGCTTGGGCTTCGGTTTCTCAATCACTACCGGCGCTTCTTTTGGCGGTTCGGGGATCGGTTCTGGCTCCGGTTCAGGCTCGACGACAGGTTCCGGCGGCGGCTGAACGGCCTGAGGCGGTTCAAGATCGGCAGGCGCAACCATCGTAACGGAGATCGGCTGCGCTGGCGCAGGCAGTTCAATAACCTGATGTACCGAGGTATACAGCAAACCTGCCACTACAGCACCATGAATGCCGACAGAAAGTAACGTAGGCCAGGGAAAGCGACGAGGTAAATCAAGGGTCATTGAAGTCATAATCGTTTCAGTAAAAAAACCAGGCCCTGATTTTAAATGCAAATAGCAATCATATTCAATAAGACCGTGAAGCTAACTGGCATTTAAAACGCGATTTTATGATAAAAAACCATTTTCAAAGTATGGCCTTAACATATTAGTTATCTTTCCGTTGCAGTTACCAGGCCTTTCCAATAACGTAAATATGACCTTTTACCGTTCAAGGAGCTCTACCCGTGCTGTACGTTATTTACGCTCAAGATATCGCAGACTCTCTCGAAAAACGTCTTTCCGTACGCCCTGCTCATCTGGCTCGTCTGCAACTCCTTCATGACGAAGGCCGTTTGCTCACGGCGGGTCCTATGCCAGCGGTTGACAGTAACGATCCGGGCGCCGCAGGCTTTACCGGCTCAACGGTGATTGCAGAATTTGAATCTTTAGAAGCCGCGCAGGCGTGGGCGGAAGCCGATCCCTACGTGGCGGCAGGTGTTTATGCGCAGGTTTCAGTAAAACCGTACAAAAAGGTTTTTTAAATTCAAATAATCTAATTCAAATTCAAATACATAAAAATAAATAATCATCCACAATCCAAATTAAGGGCGCACTTAGGTACACATTAACCTACGCGCCCTCTCTTTTAGTTACCGCCTATACTTTCAGTCTGACATATGGCTGGAGGTTTCTATGTGTGGACGCTTTTCACAGTCAATGACGCGTGAAGATTATCTTGCCCTGCTCGCTGATGAATCAGAACGCGACATTCCATACGATCCAGAACCCATCGGAAGATTCAACGTAGCATCAGGAACAAAAGTTTTGCTGCTGAGCGAACGTGATGAGCAGTTGCATCTTGATCCAGTTATCTGGGGATACGCCCCCGGTTGGTGGGATAAACCGCCGCTCATTAACGCACGGTCTGAAACTGCGGCCACCAGCAGAATGTTTAAACCACTCTGGCAGCATGGTCGCGCAGTTTGCTTTGCTGATGGATGGTTTGAGTGGAAAAAGGTAGGCGATCAGAAACAACCCTACTTTATTCACCGGGCAGACGGTCAGCCGATTTTTATGGCGGCGATCGGCAGCACACCATTCGAACGTGAAGATGAAGCAGAAGGTTTCCTGATAGTGACAGCCGCTGCCGACAAAGGACTGGTAGATATTCACGACAGGCGACCGCTGGTACTGTCGCCAGAGGCCGCACGCGAATGGATGAGGCAGGACATTGGAGGGAAAGAGGCGACGGAAATTGCAGCCGACGGCTCCGTGCCGGCTGATAAATTTATATGGCATGCCGTAACGCGTGCCGTAGGGAATGTGAAAAATCAGGGAGCAGATTTAATTAAGCCTGTTACTTAACCTGAAGCAAGTCCTCATAGCGAGTCGTATATCGTGGTGACAGCATCTCTCTCTTCATCGCCCATTGTTGCTGGATCCCCTGTCCGGCGAAATAAAGCGCCCCCCTTCCTTCCTTTGCGTTCAGATGATCCAGAACTTCCATCAACTTCTCACTACCCCGGCGAGGCGCATTATCATCGAACAGATTCAACTGGGCGATGCCCTGACTGAAGAAGTCCCCCAGCATTACCCCGGCTTTCTGATATCGATGCCCGTCTTTCCATATTGCATCCAGACTCCTCGTCGCTGCTGCAATGATATCCCGGCTGTCCTGTGTCGGAGTGATCAGCTTAACCGACGCACTGTTACCGTAGTACGCTTCGTTCAACGCAAAGGGTGACGTTTTGACAAAAGTAGATATGAAGCGGCAATACTGATGTTCTCCACGTAACTTTTCTGCGGCGCGCGACGCATAGCTGCAGATGGCCTGCCGCATAGAGTCATAATCCGAAATACGTTCCCCGAATGATCTGGAACAGACAATTTCCTGCTTTACAGGTGCATATTCCTCCAGTTCAAGACAGGGTTCGCCACGCAGTTCGCGCACCGTTCTCTCGAGGACAACATTGAAGTGCTTCCGGATAAAACGAATATCAGTATCAGCCAGATCCAGAACCGTCTTAATCCCCATTGCCTCCAGCTTTTTGCTAATACGGCGCCCTACTCCCCATACTTCATCAACCGGAAGTGCAGCCATCAGTTTGCGCTGGCGATCCAGGTTAGATAAATCCACCACCCCCCCGTTTGTCTCTGCCATTTTTTGGCAGCATGATTCGCCAGTTTCGCCAGAGTCTTTGTCTGGGCAATACCAACGCCAACCGCCAGCCCCGTATTTTGATAAACAGCATCTTTTATTTCCCGCCCAAAATCCGCCAGAACACGACAATTCCTTACACCAGCAAGATCACAGAATGCCTCGTCTATCGAATAAATTTCGCAGCGTGGCGACAACGCCTCGAGCGTGAACATTACCCTGCTGGACATATCCGCATACAGTTCATAATTGCTGCTGAAACAAACCACGCCATATCGACGGAATAAGTCCTTCTGCTTAAAATACGGATCCCCCATTTTCACACCAACCGTTTTGGCTTCAGCGTTACGGGCAATAACACAGCCATCGTTGTTTGAGAGAACCACAACCGGCCTTCCTTTCAGATCTGGCCGGAACGCAGTCTCACAACTGGCATAAAACGAGTTAACATCAACCAGAGCAAACATGTTCAGCTTGCCGCTTTAACGATAAACGTCACAACGCCAAAGATATCCAACGTGTCTTCGCTGTTTATCATAATGGCCGCATACGCACTGTTTTCAGGAACAAGCATGACGCTCGGGTGCAACTGCAGACGTTTAACAGTGAACTCCCCGTCTACAGCAGCGATAACGATATCTCCATGCGCAGCCTTTCTTGATCGATCGACCACCAACAAATCACCATTACTTATCCCCGCCCCATTCATGGAATCGCCCGACGATTTCACAAAATATGTTGCGCTGGGGTGTTTCACTAACAGTTCATTTAAATCAATACGCTTTTCAACGTAGTCCTGCGCCGGAGATGGGAAGCCACAGGGAACAAGATCGCTGAACAAGGGGAGCCCAACTATCTGGCGCAGCTCTGCTGGTGAATAAAACATCATAATAAACTCACTCACATTGATACTGTTTATATATACAGTATATACTGACGTTATACACAGTAAAGAGGAGTTAAAGCATGTTCGTGGAACTCGTTTATGACAAAAGGAATTTTGATGGTCTGCCCGATGCAAAAGATATCATTCTGGGTGAATTGACTAAGAGGGTTCACCGGATCTTCCCCGATGCTGATGTCCGGGTTAAACCGATGATGACACTGCCAGCAATCAACACTGACGCCAGCAAGCACGAGAAGGAACAGATAAGCCGTACTGTTCAGGAAATGTTTGAAGAGGCTGATATGTGGCTGGTTTCAGATTAAACACACTGATTCGTTATACTGGACAAGTAGAACCTGCAACAAACAGGCAGTAGTTCAGTGTTGCGACTGCCTGTTTGTCGTCGCAGTTTTTGCATACGACGACACGGCGACAACTTTGATTCAGGTAAAAATACTTTTTCGACGCAAGTATCTGACACCCAACAACATTGGTCCCGCAAGTGCAAAAGAGATTACCATAGTAATCAGTTCAGGAAGCCAAAATGCTGAAAGAAACACCAGCATTATAATTTCCCAGTTGTGCAATTTATTCGGTTCGTCATACGTTCTCAAAATATATAATGTCGCAAACAAACATAAAGCGAATAAAAAATAACCAATGACAATCAAAAACATACATAATCCTTTACTTAGAAATCAATATAGTTACTAACATTTCAGGGCTAATTTATATGGGAATATACAGGATCGTCCTATTGCCATGCAACGCATTTAGTGATAGACGAGGTGTTTCTGCATTAAGTTATGAGTTTACATATGCTAACTACCATTGGAATTACTACATCGCCTGAACAACAGGAAGAGCAAGCCTCCCATCTCCTGTTTTAATATAAGCGCGCAGTTGCTTTCGGTAATCCGTCCACGAAATTAGCGCTGCGCTCACTTCAGCTTCGGTTGTCCCTGCATAGTCAGCATCGGCGATCTGCTCGTTCAGTGCGGTGATTTTTGACGTTGCCACATTGTATGCAGCCTGCGCCTGCGCCAGATTTTTAGCAGCAATATTTTCAGGTGTTAATGGTGGTGAAGGTGGTGGAGTAAATACGCCATTTGCATATGACCAGCCGATGCCTGGTGTTGGCGCGGAGGTTCCAGTTCCTGATTGTAAGATCTGGATCGCCAGCTGGTCACCTCCCCAGCCCATCGAGGCTTTCCCATCCCAGACGATGACATTTATAACCATTCCGTTTTCAATTACTGCGTATATTTTGCTCATCGCATCACCACTCAATTATCACAATACCAGGCGCACCATTACCGCCGTTTCCACCACGAGCGGTTATGGGGGCTGTGCCATATTTACCACCGCCTGATCCACCACCGGAGCCGTACCCGGAACCCGCCGTGCCGTCAGTTCCCTGATCCGTTCCAGCGCGACCAGCGCCACCACCGCCCCCGAACGGCGACGATGCTCCAGGTGCTCCGTTACCCGAACCGACACTTAAATTTCCATCTCCACCATAGCTTCCGGTCGGGAAACCCTGCCCGTAACCGCCTCCCGGGGCTGTATTCTGTCCGTTACCGGCATTTACTCCAGGCTGGCCGCCATGCAACCTAATCAGGTCTCCAATAACCGTATCACCTCCAGCGGTAGGTGCTGACCCGGTTGCGGTACTGGCAATTGAACCAATCCCGCCAGCGCCAATTGATATGTCAATAACACTACCAGGCACAACAGTGAATTTCCTTTTTACAATGGATTCGCCGGCCCCACCCGAACCACCGCCGCCACCAAAGAATGATGAGTCACCGCCACCACCAGAACCACCACCACCTCCACCTGCAACAGCGGAGATCCACAGTTCAGTAACGCCCGCAGGAACAATGAATCTTCCACTTGATGTAAAGGTGGCAAATCCGGTTTCGTGCAAACCAAGGTTTGCGAGACCGTTTTTTGACGTTAATACAGGAGTCCATTTTGCTGATGGTGGCTGGCTACCAACATTTGCATTTTGTAAGGACTGATAAGATTCACCGTTATGTGTGCAGATCGAACCGAGATGATATTCCTGCTCTGCATGCCACTCCGCAATCCCCATTTGGTGCTGATACGCAATGAACTGACTCATTGCATACATTGCCGCATTGAAGTCCTCAAGCGAGGGGTGTTCGGAAGCGCCAACAATGCCCCATCCGCGAAGGAAAGATGCCGTGATCTGCGAGGTCAGGTCATCTGCCTGATTTGTTCCACCAAACACAGTTCTTTCCATTCCCTGTGAATCAGAGGCAAAAGCCCGAACATTTCCCTGATATCGTGCAATCTTAGACATGGATTTTCCTCGAAAAAAAACCGCCCTGGTAGGCGGTATTAAACTTGCTGGCGAATCCTCTGGCCGAAGGGTTTCGCGAGAAACCGAATGTCAGACCAGGAGTCACCCGATAAAAATAATCGTATCGAACGCCCGCAGGTTTCGGCAGCAGGCCAAGCTTCACAATCAGGCGTAACTCTTCAACTGATACCAGCGGCGAAACGTTCAGCGCAAGCGTCATGTCTTTTCTGTCGGTCACGTAAGCTTCGCCGTTGAATGCCGTCTGTATAACATCCTGCAGGCTGACCCGATCGTCTGACGCAATCGTTGCACCTGCGGCGTTTCGCGCAATTTTGACCCGGAGGAACCTGCGATACTCATTGTCAGCCAGTTGATAGTCACCATATGCCGGCGAAAACTTGCTGTAGAAAGGTGCGCCGACATACGCCGCATTAGATTTACTGTCGAAGCCTGCGGTATTCAGATGTCCGTCAAACCCGAAAAATACACGGGCAATAACAGCAGGCACGCTGCGGGGAAGCCCAACTATCCGGCCAATCACATCGAGCCTGTATCCGGTAACCCGGTCGAGATCAAAGTTATCTGGGTTACGAATAAAATCGGCGATGATTTGCCAGTGCCTGAGCATGGCCTGTATCTCTGACCTTGCTTTTTTCTTTTCCCAATATTGCTTGATGAGCATTAGCGTGTAGCGGTTAATGATGTCGTCATTCACTGGACCACCTCGTTAACGTCTATATTTTCCACACTCAACGTGAACTTTCCCTGAAAGCCTGGCGATAACTCTGCATCGGTGTAATCTGCCCCATTACTGCTAATTTGCAGATTGGTCAGCACAAAATTTACTCGCCCTACCCCATACCCATTTTCATAAAATTCATTGGCATCCACAGACTCACCAATATGCATGGTGCGTGATGCAAGAGATTTTTTGAGAGTATCGATATCTATCGGTTCGCTTTGAATCTTCCGGCGGGCATTAAGTCTGATATGAAGCGGCTTATAGATGGGCCGATCAAACTGAAGTTCATGGGCTATCAGAAATGAAGTGCCGTCAGGCCGAATCAGGGTCTCCGTAAAACGTCCGGTTATGCTGCCTTTCGTTCCCGTTCCACCGCCTTTCTGTTTAACCATCACCTCCACAATTTCTGAAATCGCTCCCCCCTCAACGACCAGCCATATTGAATTGGCCGGGATCCCCGTCGTCGGATTATCAATTTTCGTGTCGTTCTCGCCGATATTCAGATCAATTACACCTGTCAGTTGAGCAACTTTAGCGAAAACCGCACCAGTGCTACCTGTTGCCGGGTTCTCAAGCGACCGGTTCCGGCGTTGCCTGAATTCTTCAGGCGTTTCCTCATCCCGACCGACCACAACCGCGGAATCAGAGATAATGCTCACAATCCCTGGTTCTGGTGTGAGTTGAGTGAAGGTATCGTTCACAAGCCCAGTAACTTTCCCAAAGTTTTGAGCAAAAAAGGTAGCTGTTGTGACGCCCGCCGGAACGGTCACGTCCTGTCGGATAGCCCATACCTGATTTGCCTGGTCCCGTATCTTGTACCCGCTATAGAGAAGCACCGGCCTGTCTGTTGTGACTTTAAGGTCGCGCTGAGAACGGGATCCAGGACGAAGGAAAAGCCCGTGAAGTTTGGCGATAATCTGCTGCATATCACCAGTATTAAAATCGGGGTCCATTTGGGAATAAAGCCATTGCAGCGCGGCTTCAATATCTGCCCGAGCCTGAGCTTCGATTGCCACGCGTTGACCGTCGGGAGATTCCTGGTCTAAATCGATATCCTGACCATAAATTCCCTTATATCCGTCGCTCAGTTCCTGAAATAACTCCCGGAGAGTGTTTGTCTCAAGGCCGTTGTCGCTAAACTGTAGTGCCATTCTTCAACGCTCCGTTGACCGGGAAGGTGATCGTCTGCTGGTCATAGACGGTCTCAATGCTGAGTTCGATTTTTTGTGACCGAGTGGCCTTATTGACCTCCATCGCCAGGGCGGTAATGCGCATAACCCCATCCGTCGCCAGCGTCACACGCTCTATCTCCCGCAGAATCTCCTGCTCGGTGTTTTTCTCTGATAACAGGTAAAGCCAGTCGATGTTGTCATCCATGTTGAGAGGATTATCGTTTTTGAACGAGCGGATCCGGCATTTGGCTTTCTGCGCGATAGCAGCACCGCCGGTTATATAGTTTGCCTTCCCGCGCCCAAATCCCCAGTCGTCATTTTTATCAAGTGCTGAAACAATCATGAGATCTCCGTGACAATACCGTTGGTAACTGTGATTGTTTTCCCGTCATCGCTTCGAAATGAACCAGATACCCCAGACTTACCGCCTGTCTTTACCTGTGAATATTGGAGTACATTTAGAACATCGCATTCTTCCAGAGTCGTCTTGCCCTCTTTCTGGGTAATATTCCCTGTGAGGTTTAAATCACCCTCATGGTCAGTATCCCCCTTCATCATCCTGTTCTTCTTAGGGATAGCGATCGCGGTAGCCTGTGGATTAACCCCACACAGAGCGAAGCCATCTGAATAATCGTGCATACGCATTTCAAGTGGTGAAACAAAGTCGCTACCCGCATACCAGGCGTCATAACAACGCTCAGAGATAAGGACGAGGCAATAGTCACCAACCGCAATTGGTTCAGCGATATAACTATCACCGCCTTGCAAAATTACCGGGGGGACTTCAATGAACTCTGGGAGTTGCTTGCTGCTTCCTTTCACAACCCGATTGATAACGGGGACGCAACTGATTGTTTTGTCATTTACAGACGTTATTTTTGCGACAACAATGGTGTGAACATCGGCCAGAGCGAATTCAACACCCAGGCTGATAGTGTCGTGAAGTTCTTCAACCATAAATTTCGCCCATAAAAAAACCCGCGATTATGCGGGTTTGAGAAACTAGTTATCTATGACGCCAAGTAGATATCCATGAATGATAAAAAGCCAACCTGAGTGGGCTTCGTCTATTATTGCTTCATGCCATCCATAAACCATGCAGATCGATTTTTAATGTCGGAAAAAAGCATTGATGTTGTGACATTAGATAGTGTCAAAGGAACCACTTTCCCCGCGCCAATTTCTATATCGTTTTCCACAATCACAGGGTCTTTCCCTATATATACCCCAACAAAATTCGCTGTAATTGTTTTATCGGTGTCATTCGTCAAATTAAGAGATAAAGATACATCTGAAGGAGAGAAACCTCCCGCAATGCTTGGTTTCTTTCTCGCCTGATCAAGACTTTGCTTTAGCTTTTGACCGAATGCGACATAAGCAAAATTTTTCTCAGTGTCACGCAATACCCTAATTTGACTTGTCGAGTCTGCCACCTTGTTGGCTGGGCCATATGCAATAGGGACTGAAAATGATGCAAAACTATTAAATTTCTTCTGAAAACATTCTTTAAACTCACTTTCAGGAATTATTTTTGCTATTTCATTCTTAGCATCAACTAATCCTTTCGATGGTTGGCGGGAATCCTCGTAACTATTGCAAGCGGGGACTTCAACATATAAATCTGCAGAACCTGTTTTTAGTTCGCTGCCCAACAATCCTGACAGGGGTATCGATGCCCCCATGTCAATTTTGCAGCCATTCAGTGCCAGCGCCGAGACCACTACCGCCCCCAACATCACTACCTTTCTCATATCACCACTCCTTTGCAAAGGGACTATGATGTTAGCACTGCCTAAATAAATAATTCCAATTGTTTGGGTAATGAATTCCTTTATCTAACAACGCGATAATTCCCCGCAGGCTGGCACACGATCTTCTGATACCATGCGGCCCCGTTGTTCTGCCCACTGGTTTCAATCTGGTATATCTTATAAACCCCGTTTAGCGCGGGGTTCGTTACACTTTCAACAGCGCAAAGCCCACCGATCACCAGCGTAGGATTCAGTTTCGTGTCGAATACTATTTGCCCTTTCGATTGAGGGGGTAGCGTGCTTGAGTCAACCTTATCTTTGCTACCGCCCCCTGGATCGGTTTCCGGGTCGTTAGTGGGCTTTTGCCCCTTCTGACCGCCGGCATCTTGTGCGCTAATCTTCGTTGCCTGAGGCGTATTTAGCAGACCGCTACGCGCATTCACGACTGGAATGTTACCCGATGTAACCTCATTAGCCTTTAGGATGTGGACGCGCTCATCTTTGATGAAAAATGACTCGTCAGGCGCAAGGGTATCGGTAAGAATTTTACTGGAGCTACCTACCAGAACCTTCGGCCTGATAAGCGCCTGTTGCTTCGTCACAGAGCCTTTTTTCGTGTTTGGCATGTCCTGCAAAACGGAATCGACGACCTGATCCTTACCGCGCACCGTGCGCGATGTGAAGGAATTGATATAGTCGTGACCGCCGTCTTCGCATTCAAGGCTGACGATGTGGATCGCACCTTCACGTTTTACCGCCCCGCTTTTAACCGAACCCTGAAATACCTGGCGCAGCTTGCCGTCGTAACCCACCTCGAGGCGAACGGGGATATACTTCTCTTCATCTTCGGACTTGAGCAATTGCAGGCGCGTGGAGGGCTTTAAACCGTTGATGGACACACTCAACTTGCCGAGTGACTTCTTGTCCACGGTTTCCAGCGCCTTGAATGACATGGTGATCGGTGGCTCGATAATCACTGCTTGATTGCCGAGCCCTACCGTCAGCCGATAGTCACGGTAAAAAGTATCCATCACGGCACGTCTCCCCCGCGAATATCAATCATCTCTTCCGGCGTGACCAAATACATTTCGATGCGCCCACTGGCGAAGTCATCAGCCCGATACGGGTCAATGCCGGAATTGTCAGCGCAAAGTAACACAACGTCGAAAGGCCAGTTCTTGTGCCGAAAATGTAGCGTCCCGAGGGACAGCTTCACGCCATCGATGTAATCACCGTTGTACTCCACGCGCATTTTCCACATTTCAACCGTAGGCAGATAACGAATAGTGACCACAGCCTCACCACGGTCAAAAATCAGAACATGCCGCTGGATAGGTTCGTCAGTGATGTTGGTTATCGGGTCCATACGTTGCTCTCATTAGAATAAAGATTTCGCCGCACCTTTTAACGAGGTCATGACTGATTTTGACTGGCTAGCCCCGTTACTTTTTTTAGAATTACCAGCGGGCGTCTGCGCGCCCTTATTAGCAACGCCTGCTGTTTTTGATTTAGCAGCTACCGAGGGGGATTTGAAGTGCTGCTCTATCGGTGCAGTAGTCAGTTGCGTGAAGGTGATTTTTGTAAAACTGGCTTCAAATTTAGTTTCCATCGTCTGATTGTCAGTGCTGATGAGCAGGCCGCTTAATGCCATATTTTCATGGGTGCGATAATCTACCTCCACGGAAATAAGCTGCTTGCCGTAGTACACACCCTCAATAAAATCGAGGAATTGCTCTCTGATACCTTTTGCGCCACCAGTAGACGGGTTGCCCACCAGACCAAACAGGTCGGCACCTTTATCAGCCAGGCGTTTTGCCTTTAAGATGGCCTGCTCTGCGCGGTCGGCAATCTCATTCATTTTTTGCAACTGCTGCTGCGTCTTTGTGGGGATGTACTCCAGCACCTCGCCATACTTCGAATAATCTGGCATCAGGCTAAAAGAAGAGTTTGGTTTCGCATCGACATAGATATCGGCAACAACACCGCTGATTTTTATCGTCAGAGGGCCGTTGATAATATCGTCAGACGCGTTACTACCGTCCTCCAGCACGTCTACCGGAACCTGAGATGGGTATTCAGTAGCGTCGCTCACTCGGGCAAACATTGAGAACCCGCCGATCCCTACCTTTTTAACAGTATCTTTGCCAGAAGATTGCGCCTGCATGAGGCCGTCTATAATCCCCATTACCGACCTCCTCTGCCACTCAACCGGTTGGCATCCTTCATGTTTTGTTGCAGGCTATCTGCCGCAGTATTCCCGGCGACAACCGGATCGGATGTGTTGATGTGAATCGTGTTCTGCTGGCTGACGCTTGAATTGCTTGTCACGCCACCACCAGCGATCCCCACCGCAGCATTCATGCCATAGGGGATACCATCTGGACTCATGCCGCCGTTACCGCCACCGGTTACTCCCTGCTGCTGTTCATCCTCACCGAACCCGAAGAATGACTTTGTCGCACTCCAGGCATTTGAAGCAGCGTTGCTGATAATATTGCTGATGTATTCCCCCAGCCCAGCAAAGATGTTTTTCGCCCAGTCAATAAAAGCCGTGAACGGTTTTTTCATCAGTTCAACGCCGTTATCGAAGATTTTAACCACATCCCCCCATGCACCTTCAAAATCGCCCGTGACTAACTTCCATAGTGCTGAGAACATCAGCTTCGTGTTTTCGATGGCAGTAGTGAATACATCAACGACAAACTCACCGGCATCGCCAAACACGTATTTAATCGCATCACCAACGACACCAAATGCACCAGTGATAAACGCTATAAGAGAATCAAAGACATTCTGCGCATCCTTCATCGCATCCTGAAAATCACCCGTAAACGCACCTGTGATGAGATGCCACACCATCCTGAACATGGAGGCAATCGCATCACCAAGCGGTTTAAACACGCCAATGGCGTAGTTTATGAAGGCCATGAGCGACGCTTTCGCCTCTTTCAGTGCGGGAACAATATCTATTCCCCAGTTATCTTTAAAGAAATCAGCAATAACGCTTTGGCCACCTTCCATAGCAGTAAGCAAATCATCGATAACAAGAACGACAGCGATAATGGCGGCAGTGATCAGTACGACAGGAGAGAATATGGTTGCCAGCACCGTTCTAAGTCCTATAGCTGCAATTTTCCAAGCTACAAATCCGGTAGTAATAAGACCAATAATTGGCAGGAATCGGCGGATCATACCCATGACGGAGAAAATAATTTCACCAAGATGGGCCAACCCGTTTTTGATGAGATCCTTGTTAGCAATGAGAAAGTCCGTAAACCCATCCACCAGGTCTTTCAGCACTGGCACAAATCCGACGGCAACCTGAAATTTGATACCATCAAAACCTTTCCCCAGCGTAGTCAGAGAATCGTTGTAGGCTGCAAACTGATCGGCCTGGTCTTGCGTCACAACACCAAGCGCCTCAGCCTTGTTCTGCAACGAAGATATTTCTTCGCCCGTCATGGATAGCAACTGCACCATGGAACGGTCTATACCCATCTTATCCAGAACAGAAAACTTCTCTGCCTGGCTCATGCCGTGCAGTTTGTCGGCCAGTTCACGAAAAATCACATCGGAGTTTTTTACCTGCCCGTTCATATCCTTGAACTGAAGGCCCAGCCTTTCAGCAACGTCTTTTGCTTCCCCCTCTCCGGTGGAAACGAACTCCCCCACTCTTTTTGTCATCTCACCGAGCGAAGCCTGCAACGCATCAACACTTGAACCATTTACGGACGCCGCGTAACCCAGTGTCTGAACGGTCTCGATCGCCACGCCCGTTTCCCGGGAGAACTGGACCAGCGGATCAATAGACTGACTGACAGACGTCACCCAGCCAGCAACTCCTGCAGCCGAACCGGCGATAGCAGCCCCAAGACCGGCAAGCAGACCAATAGACGCTTTCAGATTCGCATTGAAGGTTTCCTGCGGCGCCAGATCACCGATAAAGCCGAATTTGGTAATAAGCTCGTTAACTATCGCCATTCCGCGCCTTCTCCATCTCGTAGTGTTGAATGTCTGCGCTGATATTCTCGAACTCAAGCATGTCAAACAGCTCAGGTGTGTCTAATTTAACAAGTTCGTGATAGGGGCCGTATCCGGCCTTTGACAGCGCCAGATACATGCTCATGTCGTCGCTTATGTTCGAGGATTTAACGTAAATTTCTGAACGTCTGGAGCTTCTGAACGTGAGTTCATATTGCTCCCGCCCATAAAAGGCAGGCTGATAACCTGAAGCGCTGTTGTGATTAGCATGACGTAATCACCAGGGTAGGATTCGAAGTGTTCCGGCTGCTTGGACAGTTGCACACCGTCAAACAGAACGTAATCGAACATCAGGCGTTCAATTTCCTCGAATCGCTCTGAGTCCAGAAACTCAAGAGACTGCCGCGATAACTCAGAGGCAATGCCTGTGAAGAAGGCAAAAACCTTGCGGCGTTTTTTGTGTGTCATCGCTGCAAAGTCGTAGCGGTTGCCGTTAATCTCAGCAAAACCGTCATCGTAGACCGCCTTGATCATCTCGAGTGCTTTTTTCTGCTGTTCTTTAGACATATCTGGCCTTATACGTTACGCACGACATTGCGGTACTCAATGGTGTATTCCATCAGTGCGTTAACGTCCTGGTTGTTTTTGGTTTGCGTCGGTTGTGTGGTGATAGAACCGGCCTGTAGATCGTAGGTTTCCTTCAGTGCCGCGCCGTCGCGCACGAACGACTCTTTAACTGAGCCATTAAAGACAACGGGGATCGCAGCGTTACGCTGCTGGTTGAGCCAGATATCATCGTTAGAAAACTTCTGGACACGTATCACCATCACATGCACCCCGGCATCAACACGCCCGGAGATTGTGACGCCGTTATTCGCACTATTGGCGCGGCTTGTAAGCGGATTGGATGGCGTCAGCGTGACGTAGTCCCCCGCAGCGATATCCGTGATGATTCGCCCATTCAGAACGATGGTCGCGGTATCTGCACTGATAACAATCTGAGACATTTACCGCTCCTTATTTATTGAAATTGATGATGATATCGGCACTGTGAACAGCACCAGCATTCTTCACTGCTACCTGAACAACCGGGGATTTGCGTTCCTGCCTGTCTGCGGTTGACTGGTCTTTCAGGTCACCGGCCAGCACGTAATACCCGTTTTGCTCGATATTTCGCAGAAACATATCCCGATCCCCGAAGAAGTCAGGCAGCGTCCAGGTACCCGGATTGAACACCCCAGCCTTCACAAACCCATGCGTGGTTTTCTCTACACAGTCCTCTAACTGATCAACGCCATAATAGGTTTGTGGGACTTTAGTCGGCGTGGTTTTAAGGAGGTTGAAGGAATCCGTCTGCACTGCGTCAACGTAGGCCATCAGGTTATAGACGTTGTCGACAAAATCATTAGCACCGCTCGACAACACGCAGGGAACGTCTTTAATCGTGGTGTAGATGTCGAGACCTACGCGCTTAGCTTTGTCGATCTCCGTCTGCTCATAACTTTCGGCCGGCACGTTCATCGTTTTGAGGTGCAAAGTGATTGCAGTGCGTTCTCCGTTGAAATTAACGGTATGCGTGCGCGCCATATAGCTGGCACCAAATTTCCGGTTGCCTGCTTTGCTGTAGAGCATGCGGAAATTACTCTGGCTGGCGAGTGTTACCGCCCATGCCGGGTTCGTCGGATCAACTTCCAGAGCTGCCGAACCGGTAAATGTCTCATACACGATTACCGCATTCGCTTTAGCCCATGAAGCGATCAACGGCACCTGCACATCGAGAATTTTGTCGATGAAAGCTGCACCTTTTATGTTGACCTGTGCTTTAAGTTTACTGAGAGACTCCAGTTGTGTTTCAGGTGAAATCTCAGTTGATGCGCTACCGTTTACCAGCGAAGCGCCGGAACCCTCCGCAACCGCCAGCAGATCGCCAATAAAAGAGCCACCATCCAGCACTGTCGGAAAACCAACAACAGAGTTAGTCCCTGTCGATTTGCTGGTAATCGCTATACGGCTGCCATCAAAAACAACCGATGCAACATCTGGCGTAATTTTCGCCTGGATTTGGGCGATTACATCTGCCAGTGTCGTCGCCGTCATGCCATTAATTTCGGTCACATCGTGCTTCGTACCGTCAATCTCAATACTGAATGACCAGTCAGACTTCTCGCGTAACGCTGGCAGTACGACTGCCTGAGAAATCTCACCGCCACGCAGTACACCGCTGGTCGCAGGCAGCGTTTCCCCGGCAGCGTTCCAGTAACCGACGATCAGCGTGCCGCCCGCGGATACCGGGTTAGGACTGGTCCCGAAAAACACATTCGCAAAAGCTGCGGTGACCGAAGAAGCCCCCCAGTCCTGTTCGACAGCAGATGCACTTTTGTATGAACGCCAGCGTTCAGCGGTGCTCAATACCCCCGTCTGGCTGGTCAGAATTGCGCAGACGTTGATGTTATCGCGCGCCGCCGCCCGCCCCTCTTCGAGAAGCGTCACATTAATGACGTTATTAATTGATGCCGACATTTACTTGTCCTCTAAAAATTGAAACTGCGGCGTATCGATGCGCAGTGTCTGCACGTCCCGCGCAGGGGCATACTGAACATTGAAACTCAGGTGAACACGGTTGCCGTGGGACTGTCCCAGAAGTTGCCCCACATCGATGATGTTTGAGACTGTCATGATGGTAAGTGAATGCGTGCGGCGCAGTTCGTTCGCGTGCTGGCTTTCACTCAGCATCAGGAAGCTTTCAGCGTTGACGTAAGCCTTATCCCCGTAAAACTCCAGGACAATCGCGTGGCTCACTGAGGCGCTATAAGTCATCACTTCAGCGTCACCATTAAAGCGCTGGCCCCGGGCCAGCACTGATTGCGGTAGTGAGCCGTTTACCACGATATAACTGGTGGAAAAGTCGGACGCCTGTACGTTCCGACGGTCGAATTTGATCAGCTGCTCGTCGTAGTCCAGAAGGTCACGCACGAAACGCGCGACCGCTTTCAGGTGGGGTTGTGTCATGGCGTTGGCACCAGTAGCGGGAGCCGGGTTTCCTCGGCGATGACAGCGCAGAATCCGTAATCCATAAAATCGGCCGGGGACACGACTTTGTAGTCCTTGCCTCCCTTCTCAATAAACTGACCGGTTTCAATTTTCAGCCGTGCATGAATCAGCAGATATTCTTTCGACCAGTCCAGGCTATCCGGCGTCAGATTCTCTTTGTTCGCACTTTGCACCACCGCCAGAATGTCCTGGCTATTAACAGTCACGACCGGTTCAAAATCGATGGTGGTTTCAGTTCGGGTTTTGAGTTTTACAGGCTGTTCCCAGCCGATTAACGCTTCGCTCATATCAAGGTCTGATAAGTCGCTCACTTACGAACCTCCCACGTTATGGCACCACGCAGGGCACCTGTATCAATTAACGGCGCAGACGATCCTTTAGCCTTTTTAGTTGCAGCAGTGATATCCGGCCACGTGCCATACCCGGCAGTCTCAAAGGCCTTCACGCTGATATTTCGCGCCGTCGCGCCTATCAAATTTAAAGCGGTGTCAGCATCCATACGCCCGGAGCCTACGGCTTCACAGGCCTTTTCGATTGCCCGATTAATTTCCGACTTTTTGAGGGTGAAAGGAGCGCGAAGAAAGGAGCGTTCGGGAATAGTTATCTTGTGGGCTGCCGTAAAGCCGCTAACCGGTCCCATGAAGGTCTTGCGGGTAAACGTAGCTTTTCCACCGGTTGCCATATACCCCGTCCCGCCAGGGTGATCGATTTCAGCACCGAACTCGTGAACCGCCCCGATCTCAATTATCGATGTTCCGTCATCGTGGGTTTTATTTCCCACCTTGCCCGCTGGCAAACCTACTGCAACGTAATGCGTTTTCATCGCCTGCAGGTTCTTCAGGTATTCGGTGGTAAGCTGTAGCGTTTCTTCCGGAGTCATAAAAAACCACTCCCTGATAACTACCGTATTGCCAGTACATGCACACCTACCAGCTTACGAAGCCTCAGGTACTCCTGACCGAATGAGCTTGAGCCGTATCCATCATGGCTGGCCCCAAACCCGGCATCGGGCGCAGAGTAGCCCAGAGACACACCTGCAACGGATCGGCTGGTGATTGTCTGTAGGGGTTTCCCGTTACTACTTCCGGAGGGAGTGAGCGCGCCAGCCGCATACAGCAGATGCGCCGCTAAAGCATGAAGCCCTTGCTCGTAGAGCTTGTTCCACACCTTGCGGCTCATCTGGTTAGCTGCATCCTGTAGCGCCCCCTCTATGCGTGCAGGGGCAACACTGGCGAACTCGGGGTAACGAACGGTGAATTCCATGCTACCCCCTGTGATTACTCTGCCGGAGAGGATTTGTAATCCACATACACCGCGGACTGCGGCTGTTTCCACATCGCGCCACCGAAAGCAGAACGATAGCCACACTCATATGTCAGCAGATCACGCTGTCGTGCCGCCAGCAGTTCCGGCATATGCACTTCCATTTCGACGTAATCGGCTTCGTAGGTGTAGATGGCCAGGCGGGTTTTACCCGATTTGATACCTACCGCGTAATTGCTCGGGACTTTCACGAAAGTAATGTTGAAGGACTCATTACCAGAAGCCTTACGCAGCGCCGCCATAATGCGATCCATCGCCGCAATCGGGAGCAGGTCAGTACCCACAACAATCGGATTCGGGTCGAATTTCTGCATGGCGAGCATAAAGTCGCTGGCGTCCATGGCGATATGCGTTGGCTGAATACGGTAACTGGATTTTCGCCATGCCGCGTTGTAAGCATCCAGCACCAGTTTCACGAACCCATCAGAGGTCATTTCGGCAATGGTTTTGCCTGACGTGTCGGTGATAAGCTGAACTTTCGTCCCTGTCAGCAACCCTTCCTGACCTTTAACGCCGCGATGGCCGACGTAACCGGCATACTGAATGGTAGCGAGGGCGTTGGCATACAGATCATCCTGCTTTTTGGTCTGCAGGTTGATGTTCAGACGTGCGATTTTCTCCAGTTCCTGTTGAGTCCAGGTAGCGGCTTTAGCCCACTGGCCAACAGGTGCTTTCAGCCATTCGATATCACTATCAATGGTTTTCAAGCTGTTTGTCTTGTTACCAATGATGCCGTCTTTAACCGAACCGACCACTTCGGATACACCGAAATCCACATAGTCCCGAGAGAAATCGAGGCCTTCTTTAACCGGGAGGGCTTCACCGATGTTGATCTCTGGCAGTTCTTTTTCCTGCAACTGCATATCACGCTCAGTTAGCGCTTCCTGCAGCACTTCTTCGAAATCTGCTGATTCCATAGGCATTGGTTATGCTCCTTCCGTCTGCTGAACTGCCTGTTGTACGTAGCCCAGGGTGATAGCCACGCAGTTATTACCCGCGCTTACATCTTCCACCCAGTAGCCTAAATCAATATTGCCGGCTGCTTCTGTCGTCACCTTTCCGGCATCGGCGCCCGTCGCCACGATGTATGCCGCCGCGCCACGAGTAAAATCAGCGTCATCGACTGTCAGCGCGCCAACACAATCGCCGTGGGAAAAATGCCCGACGTTGACCTGCTTGTTGTGCGGTGCACCATCACCGTAGATATCACGCACCACAATCCCATGAATGCGTTTGCCAGCTGCGAGAGGCATCACGCCGCCGTCCGGGTTGACAGCTACAAACGTGCCGTAGGGCAACTTCGTTTCGGTCAGGTTCTCTTCCCCCCAGACTTTGTCGTTAGAGCTGGAGGCGCGTTTGATTGAACCCGGTTTAATAGTGCCGTCGGCACCATCCCAGTCAGTGAATCCGAAAGTCATAGTTATTTACCCCCAAGGCGTTGAGTTGCGGTTTTAGTGCTTTTGTTCGCGGAGTCGTTAAACAGATGAGCACCGATTTCACTGCGTGGCTTCGAGGTGGCCTGAATGGCTGCATAAGCCGCACGGACTTCGCTGTCAGTCATTGCTTTGACCTCAGCATCGTTAAATGCTTTAGTGCTCACCAGTACGGCGGCGCGCACGTCACGCGCTGATTTGGCATCATTGAAGCTGACTTTAGGGAAACGGGCTTTCGCGTCTGCCAGCGTGGTGCTGGTTTCATTGCCGGATTTCAGCTGTTCCAGTTCTTCTTCCAGCGTTTTAATTTTCGCTTTCAGATCGGCATTTTCGGTTTCCAGCTCAGTGATTTTCGCGTCCTTGTCGTCACCACCAGCGGCAGGATCGTCATCGTTCGGCGATGGTGCCCCCGTCATGCCTTCCAGTTGAGTTTTAAGGTCAGCGAGTTGCGCCAGCACTTCCTGAGCCTTTGCCGTCGCCTCGTCAGTCCCTTGCCCCTGGAGTTCTTCCAGTGCTTTTTCCAGCGCGGCGATCATGCCGACCAGTTCGTCAGGAGTTAGCGCTGCACCGTCCGCATCCTTCAGTTTTTTGCCCTTCAGGAAACTCAGGGCGTCAGTTAATGTTTTGAACATCGGCTTACCTTTTTTGTCGTTTAACTTACACTGAGGCCCGTAGCGCCCCTCTGCCACGCCCGCGACGTGATTGCCGCGAATGTTGATGTGGTAAAACTTCCCGCCCCTTTCTTCGAGTTCAGCAGGCTCATATCCAACGGATACTTCACGTATCCCCGTTTCTTCCAGCGTCTTAATTGCAACGGCATCCGTCAGATAAACGTCGCAGACCACCTCGCCGCCCTCGATACGGGTATTGGCGATATGCCCGGATGCTTTGTCTTTGTGGTCAGTGGCGGTGACTTCCCCGTCGTCGGGGTGCGTTATGGTGAACGGGAGGCCATTGAATGAAGCGAGTGTTTCAGGTTTTGATAATTCGTCGAGAGTGCGGACAACAGTGATTTTTTTGTTGGCATCGCTGCCAGTGAGCCCCAGCTCGTGACCGTAATATTCAATCGGCCCGGCGCGGGTGATCGTCGCAGTGGTAATCACATACCCCTGCGGTGTTCGTTTCCACTTCATTGATTAATCCCATGAGACGTAAGGGAGAGCCAGGCACCGGCATTGATAGTCTTCTCCTGGCTTACCGATAAATGCTCCGATGGTGGAACGTTTCTTCCACGTTTTTCCGCCGTCGTCTGAATAAACTGTCGGATCCGAATATTTGCAAAGCATACCGTTCAGAACGAAATGGTTTTCCCGTTCACGTTCGTCGCCAGTACCTCCCCACTCATACAGGTCAAGACCAAGCGCCACATTGCGCGCTTCAGTCAGGTCTGCGTTCAGTTTTGAGGTCTGGTCACGAGCGATGAACTTTGCACGATTGCGGGTGACCTCCCCACGCTCCTTAATCAGGTCAATGAGGTTTTCATGTCGGCCACCGCCTTTCATGTTCTCGAAAACCGCCGCGCCGATATCATGGATAAAGTCGGTATGGATGGAGGTGATCAGGTCAACGTTGTCATTAACCGCCTTTTCCATTTCTGGCTTTATCGCGCCATCGCCGAGCATCCCGGTCAGATCAATCCCAAAAGCCTGAGAGAAAGTGCGCTGCGTCTGCTCTTTGTTCTGCAGGTTTGCCCGCGTAACGAATCCGGCAGAGAGTCGGGCGGCAACCTCCTGAATTGAAATCCTCGCCAGACGCTGCATGACAGCGGCAAGACGCGTCGTAATCGAGAGAGGTGTGCTATCAGGAGCATCGGTCAGCGCAGGCTTGCCCAGCTCGTCAACAAACGTCTGGACCATGCTGTCGATAAAATCCGTCAGCCTGTCCCGGTACCATACCTCTGCTCGCTTACTGGCGGTCGGTGGACGCATGCGCCGGCGACGCGGTTTCAAACGTCCCTGCTTACGCTCAAGAAGCAGTTTTAATTCCATAATCCCCTCAGAAGCCGTCATTCGCCCCGGCGCTGACTATCGCCTTGATTTCAGCTTCGGTAACAGTCTTCAGCACGCCGCGGTTTACCATCTCCCTGATGGCGACCTCTTCCGTCAGAATTGATGACGACACCAGCGTATTGAAACCCGTCGCATACTGGCTAAACCGGTTAGCTTCGTCAGCCTCGTTAATGCTGTCGATTGTCGGGTATTCGTAGGTAAGGCTTTCTGTGATGGCGAGTTTGTCCAGTGTGAACTGGTCGGCGAAATCCTGCATAGGGCGAAGCCTGGACTCCTGCAGGCCGTTAATCGTCTCGTAATAGGATTTGTTATCTTCCTCGCCGCTGCTGAACCCGCTGGCCGACTCACCAAACAGAACCGTTATCGGTCTGTCCAGCGCCCCGGCCAGCACAATCGCCATTTTGCTGATCACATCCGACAGCCCGGTAAATTGCGCGTTTTTTTGCTCATAGCGCCCCTGCGCCTGAGTATCACCAGCATCAATCAATAACATTCCGGTTGAAGATTTGGTGTCCTTCATCACCCTGGCATACTCGCGAACCTGCCCTTCCTGACCCGCTGCAATCTGGTTATTCATGCCGGGGATAAACAGCACATCGACGTTTGCCTCCTGAATGGTGTCGCCGGTGCTCAGGATTGCAGTGTCGAACGTTTTGATATGCTCGTAGGGCGCCTGTAGGTCTGACGTGCCAAACTTGGCGCGGTCCTTGATGCTGTGATTTCCAAGCTTCGTTCGGCAGCAGCGGGTATGGTGAAATCTGAGTTGCTTCGTTCCGACGTCAAGTTGATACGTCAGCGGCTCACCAAAACAGTCCGAACGTATGTCGGTGATGACATTACTGTCCGGCGTGTACTCCCCTTTACGGAACACCAGAAATTTAACGATATCTTCGCTCTGCAAATTGAGCGGCAGGGCTATCTGGTCATCGGCACAATCAGTGATAGCCACGATTAGCGAATCTCCCAGCAGGGAGGCCCACCCCAGCGCGCTGTGAAAGACTGCGTTCAATTTCAGTTCTTTTTCAGCATCAGCGATGCGCTGGGTTATGGAGCTATCGACATCGCCCGAAAATTTACGGGGCAACTTCAGCATGTCGTCGGCGGTTTTGTTGATGTACTTTTTAACCACCCACGATTTTTTATACATCGCGAGCAGCTCTTTATCAGGTACGTCAGGCTTACTGCTGCTATACCGCACTGCGCCAATCTTCTCGCCGAGCGAGGTCATTAAGCTAACCAGGCCATCATTCAGACGACCAACGATATTTTTTCTCGTCATTACATGATGTCCAGTGGGCTGAGAGTTTTTCTCTGATACAAATCGCGTAATCCCTGCGTCATTGCATCGACAACGTCATCGTTCGCGCCGACAGGGAACGTGGTAATTTCCTCAACCGTCTCGGTGATCCACGGGGCGATGTCTTTATGGGGAAGGAAAACGTTACCCGCTTCCCATACAGCGGTGATCGCATGCGCCCTCGCAACTTTGCTGCCGTCCGGTTCAACAGGAACGAGACCTGCCACCGTGCTTTTCAGTGAATCAATGACCGCCGGGCCGTTGGCTTTGTCCTCCACCAGCTTACGTAAGCCTTTGGGGTATTCGTCAGCCATGCGTTTAACGGCTTTCAGCGTTGCGGTAAAGCTCATGCGCGCGCGTACCTGGTGAAGCAGATAAGCATTGGCGCCCTTTTTACCCCACACCTGACCGACAACGTAGTCAGTGCCTTCGCTGTCTTTAAACGTCATATCCCAGCTGTGGATGACTATGTCGAAGTTGGTCGGCAAGTCTTTCGGGAGGTAATACTTGATCCATTCGTCTTTGAAGATGGAGCCACCAGCCTGTTTTGGTGACTGCTGATACATCGCAGACCAGAAGTAATCCCCGAGAATGGTTTTGGTTTCGAGCAGTTTCTCTTTTGGGTGCAACTCTGGAACCAGCGCTTCGCCCTGCTCGTTGATTGCAGGGAACGCCAGCACCTTAGCGCGCGGCGTGATTTCCACTACACGCCCGGATAAGTCATCTGTCGCCCAGCGTGTCGCCATGATGATTTCGCCGCTGTTTTTCGACAGACGCGTTTTAAACGTAGAAACGTACCAGTTCCAGATAGATTTCTTAGTTGTCGGGCTAAGTGCTTCTTTGGCGTTTTTTATCGGGTCATCGATGATACCGAGATCGATTTTCTTACCCGTTAACGGACCGCCTACACCCGCACAAACATACGTCCCCTTATGGTTGGCTATGCCGAATTCGTCAGTGTTACGCTTTACGGCCACACCATCAGCCGGCTTATTGCCCAGCCAGGCGCCCGGGAATATGTTGCGGTATTCCGGCGTGGACATAATGCGCTGAACGTCGGCGTTCATATCCCCGGCAAGGTCAGCAGAGTAGGACAGCGCACCTACGCGCATTTCAGGATATTTTCCGAAGAAATACGCTGGCAGGTAACGCGAAACGATATCCGATTTACCATGCTGAGGCGGCGCACCGAGAATCAGTATCGGGCGCACCCCGTTCATCATATCCAGCAAAAACTGATCCAGAGCATCGCAAACCGTTTGCGAGAACTTGCTGGTTATATATTCGGGGTTGATGTACTGAATAAAGTCGTGAAGGCTGGCCCGGGCGTTGCGCCGCTTGAGTAACTCTGCCGCAGCTTCCTGCTTACTTACCAGCGATAATTGCGGCGAGCTGCTCATCAGTCAGATCCTCCGCACTTACTGTGTGATTATGCTGTATGGGCTCACCATTCGGGCCACTTAACTCAGTTTTGGTTTTCAGCATGCCGAGGTGCTGCGCGACCATCTTCATAGCCTCATCCTGATTGCGGGTGATCATTTCAAGGCCAAATTTCCCCTCTTTAATCCCGGCAAAAAGTCGGCGTTCTGCACCATTCAAATCTCGCGTATCGTGGAAAACAGGACGGCTCAGACCAACGCCATTGCAGCGGGGGCAATCCGGGTTCGGGTCCAGTGTGCCGTCGTAGCCGTAGCCGCCCGTATCCTTAGGCTGTATGGCACCTTCCTTCCCCTTAACCTTTTCTTCCGCTTCTTCAAACTCAACTGCATCGCGCCACTGGTAGTTAAAACCGAGCCCCCAGCAGTAACGGCAACACCCGCGGTGATGTTCGGTCAGTTGCGTAGCGTCTGCCGTCGCAATGTCCCACCACCATTTCAACACTTCGTCCTGCGTTATCTTCACTCTTCGTGAACGTTCATCCAGCGCGTCGCGGATTGCCTGGCTGACCTTAGCATTTCTTAGCAGGCGCGAGGCATTAACGTAAGCCGTATTGCCTTCGCCTTTGTAGCCAGCCCGCTTGTATGCAGCGGTCCTGTTCAGATCGAGAAGATACTCTTCGACAAACCTGATCTGCATATCGTTAAGGCCGTAATTGCGCAGGTTGAAGGGTTGCGCACTTTCCTGTGTATCGGTCTGCGCATCAGTTGGGGGTTGCACGTGCTGCGCAGGTATAGAGGGTTGCTCAGCCTGCGCATTGCGCGCTTTCTTCTGCGCAGTTTTTTGCGCAGTTGGCTTTTTGATATAGCGCCGCGCAGATGTGTAATTCAGTCCCCGCGCTTCGCACCACTCCTTCGGTGATATACCAGTTTTAGCATGGTCGGCGAGGAACTGGTCTTGCAGTGCTCCCCAGTCCGGTTTTGCCATTTTAACCCTCGGTTTCTTGAAAACTATTTAATCAGATGTATCTTTGATAACGCAGTATCAACGCTCTATTAATTCAAGGAATTTAGAATGAAATACTCACAGCAAGAAAAACTACAGATCATGATGCTCAGTGATATTCACCGAGCATTGGAAATTGAAAACTCATTTGATCCTGACCTCATTGACGAAGCAGTCAGCACTGATAACTACTGGGCTTTATCCTGGGAATACCCAAGCCTTCAAGATGAAGACGAGGAGACCCCCTGGGAGGTGCAGTTGTTCGTTGATACCTATGATATGTATGACATTCTCCAATACACATACGAACGATTCAGTGTGGAAGATAAAGCAGAGGTTACCGAATCTATTCGTAATTTCGATGAGAAATTCTCACTCACATTCCCCGGATTTGACGGTAACAACGAATCAAAGTTTCTTTTAATTGGTGGATTATTGAAACGGATGGGACGGTTCAGCGGCAAAGACGATCTCACTCGTAACTCACACATGCCCTCTGTTGCAATTTACCAACGTATGCTTGAAGTTTTCCTTCCTGCTAGAGCTAAGAATTGGGTTCATAATGTGGGCATAACTAAACAGGATTTTATCGATACACTCAATGCCAGAGTGCATCCAGAAAATCGTTAAAAGATGATGCCCGCAAATGCGGGCATTATTCATCATGGAACCCCTATCACTTTGTCGTAGGTGTGCTCACAGGTATTTCCGGCGACATAACGTTCATCAGCCTCTTTTGCGAATTTTCCCGCCAGATCGTCAGCTTCGCCGAGCAACTGGGCGAGCAATATTCCGGTCTCGGCTTTTGCCTGGCTTGCTGCTGCAATTGCGGAAATTCTGCCGGTTTCACTTGTTGCGAGTTGCCGTTGTATTTCGGCGAGCTGCTGTTGCAACCCACCGCGAGCACGCTTAGCAGCGTCAGCATCCGCCTGTACTTTTGCCAGTTCTTCATCGGCTTTCTCTCGTTCTTCATCAACGGCGCGCTGGCGGCGCTGCTCTTCTGCTCTTTCGGTTACTTCACGCTGCAAGGTGATGATCGCGTCAGTAAGGTCACGTTGCGCCCACTGCAATTTCCAGGATGAATCCGCCTCCTGGTACCCGCGTGAATAACACCAGTAGGCTGCCGCGCATAACAAAAAAACCACCAGCAGTATTTCTGCAAGTGGCTTCCAGTAAGCCTTCACTGGTCTATCCTCCAGCAAGCCAGCGCGCTTTCCTGGTCTCGCCTTTCTACCTGCCCATAGCAGCCATTTTTCTGGCCTTTGGTCAGACGACAGTCGCGGCCACCGTCTTTAATCCACCAGCGAATAGCTTCACAGGCTCCCTTACGGTCGCCAGCATTAATTCGCTTATAGAACGTAGACGGGAAACATTTACCGGGGCCGATGTTATATGGGCAGAAAGAAGCGATACCCGCTTTCTGTGGTTCGGTCAGTGGTACTTTGATATTTCGGTCAACCCACGCCAGCGCTTTATCACGTTCAATGGCGTTTACCTGGGCGCATTTCTCAGCTGACAGCTTCATGCCCTGTACTACTGGCTTACCATCAACCATCGTGGCGCCACGGCAAATAGTCCAGAGTCCACCGCCGTCACGATACGCCAGCTCGCTATTCCCCTCTTTCTCATCCAGAAACTGATCGAGAATAACGGGCGCGGATGCCCCGGCAAGAATCAAACCAACGACAGCAGCGCTCAGCTTATTCCTCAGCTTTTGTGGCATAGCCATTGCGCCGATCCTCCCGTTCTTTCCAGCGGAAATACCAGTTCACTGCACAGGTGATTACCGTGCATGCGATACCGACAATAATTGCCCAGTCGCTCAGGCTTAACCCTGCAATTCTGTCGGCCAACATCCAGGACACCTCTTTTGCTGTTTTAGCTGTTTCGGCATATGCCTTCGCTGATACACCGCAGCCGGTCAGCGTGGTTCCTGTTCCATATGAAAGTCTGCTGTAAATGGTGCTCATTCTGGTCATAGCCTCACCTCCGATTCTTCGGATGGCGCTGTGTGTGTATGAAAAGGGTCAGGCTTCACGGGCTGGATTTATCAACAAAGCACGTAGCGGATGATTCCCGTGAGCCTGAAATAGAAAAGCCCCGCATAAGCGAGGCTATAAATTCTTTGCCACTACCCGGAGTGGCCACGCTCATGCCCTTGAGGTGCTGTCGCGTCATCGCCGCTTATTACCGGTGCGCGTCTGGCGTTCGCGCTGCTTTACCGGAGCTTATTTTGATCTATGAACCCTTACCCATCACTACACAGGCTCGCTATTACGCGACTCGGGGCAGCATCATGACTGCTGCTTTGCCTAACGGCTGCGGTCTGTCCGTTTACTGATGCATTTTCTTAACCTCCAGAAACGCAAAAGCCCCGCGGAATTAACCACAGGGCTTGGATGATTTCTTGCTGGTCGAAACGATTGAACGGATTCCCAGCGTTAGAGCTGATACTAGACGAGAATTCCGTAAACTACAATATCTTTTTTCTCCAAAAATTACATTTTGTGGAAAAAAATAACTACCGAGTAACAGATTTCAATGCACTGTCTGCATATCCCTCCTGTCTGTGACACTCTTCTACCAGCAATTCAAAAAACGGCTGTATGTGATCATATGCCGTGGTTTTCTTTACATCCCATACAGTGCGGACACCTTCCAGGACACTGGCGAACTTCAGCCGGGCGTAACCTCTTCCGCTGCAGCGGTCGCACACCTTCATAACCGGCACGCCCTGCAACTCCGTTTCCTTCTTGTCCAGTACCTTCCCTTTCCCATGGCAGCGACACGCATTGCTGATAACACCTTTACCGTTACAGGCCGAACATAAAACGCGTGCTGTTTCCCGAACAGATTTCCATTCTTCCCAATAGGAAGGGTAAACCCCCTTCGTGATTTTTGCCCATTTAGGCGGTTTCCCATCCGGGTACTGAACTTTATTTGTGAAAATATCCGCCTCGGTAAAGCCGTCCCCATCGCAACAGTCGCATCTGCGAACGCTTGCCGCACTACGGGCGTAATCCTGATAAGCAAAAGCGCACAGTATTTCGAGAACTCGTTGGCGTAACCCTTCATCGAGATCAGTAACTGGTCTGAAATGTCGTGATATCTCAACGGCTGAACCATATAGAGCTTCCATTGCCCGATCCGGGCTGCTGATGCCAATTTTTGCCAGGTAAAGATCGAAACCAAATCTGCACTTAGCATTAACGAGGCCAAGAGCAGCCATCACATCAGTACCAGTGAGATTATCTGTAGCTGTTGCCCGTGAGGAATCACTGAACATCGGGGATTTCGGTGCAAAGTATTTTGCGATTGATTCGAGGTTCATCGTGTTTCTCCAGCATAAGTTTTCAGGTAATTTTTCAGTATTCGGTAGTCCGTCAGCACTGAGCCCGGGAAATGGTATAAGCGCAATCGTTGCCAACGAACGCGGAGGTGATCGGCAAAATAGAATTCGAATGTCATGCAGCCTCCCTTGTTTTGACGAGTTGACGCCTCAGCTCGCTGTAATGCTTTCTGATGGCTTCGAGTTCTTCCATGGTGTATCGGTGCGGGGTGTTATTGTTTTCGAGCGCCTCGACGCACTCAGCCCCAATTTTCTCTATAAGGCCAAGGCGGTACTGCTGCTGATTGCCCGACAGCTGCACGTTGCAGTGGTGACATTGTTTATTGATATTGTCTTCGTGGTAGCGGAGATGTGACGCATTCCCACGTGAGCGGTAGTGACCTGCTTCCCACTGGACGGTTTCGAACGTCCCGCAACTGATGCATGGCAAATAATGGTCACGCTCGCGAATATAGTCATTGACTACACGCTGCGTTAAATCTTCCCAATGCTTCAGCGGCTTAACCGCAGCTTTACGCTGGCGCCAGGCGGCTCGCTCTTTCTTCTCAGTGGCGCGCAGTTGTGCAGACTCCTTGCGTTGTGCCGCCTCCCTGACCTTTCTGGTCTGCTCTTTGCCGACGGCGCTGGCGCACTCATAACCGCATACGGTTTGCGTGTCGCGCGTCGGATGGAACCACTGGCGGCATGCTTTGTTGGCGCACTTCCGGCGCGGTAGCTTAGCCATGCTCACCCCCACGCCTTGTTTTGCCAGACACGGCTCGGGCGGGGCGTTTTCTCGCTTTCCGGCAACTGCACGCTAACAGTCCAGGTAATATTGTCGCGATTTAGGCTGCGTTCTACCGTGGCGCCACGACGGCGGTAACTGGCCACCAGCTCGTCGGCCTGCTCGGTTGTGCATTCGTGATGGTGAAACCAACTTATTTTCATCGCCATCACCCCGCAAAGCTCATTAGCTGCGATGCGGCGTTTTCCGCTTCACGCTGGTCCTTGAATGCCCGGGACAATACCCATCGCCACAGAACATCGAGCGCGGCTTTGTACAGCTGATGGAACTCGGATTCGTCCATGTTGGCAAAGGCAATGCTGCGGGGATGTTTACGGAGTGTACCGTCAGGGAGTTGTATGGCGTCGTAGTGGCCAGACTCGATGATCACCCAAGCGCGATAAGCGTCATAGGATTTGCAGATGCTGATGCTACCGGCACGCTTATCGGCGATGCGGTCGAGATATTGTTCGGCAGCATCCAGGAGCGCGGCTTCGCTTCCCGCGAATGAGGCAAGAAATTTGGCGTAGCCGGTTACCAGCTTGCGCTCGTTGGAAGAGATAGCCCCGCCGGTGGGTTCCCAGTATTCGAAACCGAGATTGAGTAATGCGAAGAAGCGACGGTGAAAGGCCGGGTTGCGTACCTGCCGGAACTCGGCCACCAGCACGGCGCCGAGTTTGATTTTTGATTGCAGAATATCACTGGTCTCCGGCGTAGCGGGGATCAGGATTCCTGATGATTGCTTAATGAGTTGTAGTTCGTGCGCCATGGTACTCTCCGTGGCGCATCAAGTTGTCAGTTGTTCAGGCTGACACTGACATTATGTACAGCTGATAATGGAAAATCAAATGTTGCTTTTAGCTGAACTGATTAATATTTGTAGCGGTTTTCCGGGAGAAACGCGTATTCGTATGTGAAGTTGAATGCCTCGTTTTCAGTGTTAAATCGGCGTTCGGTGATATCACTCCAGCGTCCTCCCCTGAAATACTTCTGAGCAACCCACTTTCCCTCAAACGGGAATACGGCATATGCACCGACATACCGATTATCATTATGCGGATCGGGATATGACTCACCTTCTGCCAGAACGTAAAACTTGATTCCGCTTACAATGAGGCAGCCCATTATTTTTTCTCGTTCTGGGATGCCATATCCAGATAGCGCGGGTCGGATGCTTTAGGAAGGGTCAGGCTTTGCTCGCGATAGTATCGAACTCGCTCCATGAAGTATTCGCGGAGAGGCTCTGGCTGATCACGGGCTACCTGTTCAGCGATAACCGGCATGTTCAGGCGCTCTTTGTACGCGACGCCACTGGCGGCAAGGTCAACGTTGACCTTGTCCTGCTCGTCTTTCGATTTTGCTGCGATGTTGAAATCAGGCATAGAAAATATCCTTGTCATATATGTGGCTACGTTTAAAAAACCATAGCCATTCAAACATGAGAAATCATTTATACAGATCTTCAATCTGCAAGATCAGCATCTGTAGCAATCATCAAGTTGAAAAAAGCGATAATATCATTCCATTGCTCGCAAATTTTAACTCCAATAGACCAATCCCCTTTCCCCTGAAATAAAGCTCCTGGGACATCTTGGTAGTTCAACTCTTCGAAGATCTCCATATTAATTTGATTTATGAAGTATTCTTTTAATTCATTGATTTCATTGGCATTACCATACTCACTATAATCTTGTATGCTTTTCATTGCCTGCCCTAAACTCCTGACAATGTTAGCTCCATCATGGAATGTCCAATCAGAACCTTGCTTCCCTTTGGCATACCCGTTAGCCCTCTCCGCACAATTCTTTAATGACTCATAAACATTCATTCTGCTTTGTAGTTGCAGAGATTTCACTGCTGCTTGTCTGCTTAAGAATGCAGCAAAAGCTGAAGCGATTGCCGCGGCGGCGGAAAGTGCGGCAATCAGTAAATCTGAGTGTTCTTTTACAAAGCTCCATACCATAACGCATTACTCACAAAATAAAGTTCCTGCAGACATTGCCTACAGGAATGGACAGGAAATTAACGATAGCGTTTACACGTACAAAAATTACAGGATATCCATATTCACGTCGACTAAGTTAGTCATCAATATTCACCTTGATAGCGAACACTTTAACCGGTTCTGGCCCGAAGTGAGGGTGAGTAATTACCTTGATTTCGTAGCCGTCATACGGGATATCGATACGCTTGCTCATGTCGTCGCGCTTCGGATAACCACGAGTGATGATCAGCCGGTCATAGTCCTTACCATGGATGCGCCGCCCCCAGTAAGGATTAACCAGGCGATACTCTTCCGTCTTCTCACCAGACTTCATCTGGTCGAAGTATTCACCGTTAACTGCCAGCTGAAGGTTAGCCACGATTCACCTCCTGCTGCGGTGCTGCTGCGAGTAACGCTGCCCATATATCACTCATGCTTCGGGTTTCATGATAAGCATCCCATGCTGCATCGTCCATTTCGCAGGTTATCTCCTTCGGTACCATAACCCAACCATCCGGAGTTACCGGAGAGTTGCCAGCCTGAAGCATGGCGCCGCGCAATTTGCTAGGCATATCAGCCCACACGCCAGAATAATAACTAGTGTTAGGATCGGTATGCTCCAACAGGTCTTCTATCGCTGATGCCGCCATACTCAGCAGATCATCCAGCGCCGCTGTCGGGGTTGGTTCGATGGTTTTCATTCCTCCGTTGAGCATGGCGGCGCGGCGGGTCAAACACCACAACCGGAAAAGAAGAATCAGCGAACGGCAGTGAACGAAAGTCGGAAATCAGGTCTGGACTGATAAGCAGGCGGCGACCGTCGCACAGTTAGTGCTCTTCGGCGCGGATATCAGTAAACACGGCGCGGGTGTCCCGCTTGTTGAACCAGAACATGCGGGAGCCGCAGCACATATCGAGAATCGTCGTGTTGTCGGTCATACTGATACCCTCCCGTAAAATGCCAAAACTCGCTGCATCGCCGGACTTGTGCGGCATACTGATGCGACCATGTTTTTTCGCACGCTCGATTTGATCTGCTTGATATTCAGTTCCCCGCCGGGTTTCAGCGAATAGACCGGGTGATGTGGCTCGCCAGCGCGAATAACTACTGCTCTGCGTACCAGGTGAAGCAGCAGGTTGTGTGCCTTCTTGCTGTCGCATCCCAGCAGGTTCTGAACCTGACGCGGGGTTATGGTCTGGTTAACCCGAAGGAAATCGACAATTGCCCATAGTGATTTGCTTGCCATAGTGATTTGCCCTCCAAGTTATTTAACGATCCGGAGATGGCTAACGTTCTTGCGATAGCTGCCCCAGTCAAAGTTCACCCACACCCCGCCATCCATCTGGAGACGGTCGATAACTCGCGCACCCAACGCCCCGAGAAGCTCGTCGTGGTTCAGGTTTGTCAGGATCCCTACCGGACGCATCGACGACAGGCGACGGTCGATAACCTGATTCAGAATGACTTTCTCGCCGTTGCTTCCGCGTTGAATACCGACCTCATCCAGCACCAGCAGATCGACTTTGCAGAGATCATCCAGAAGTGAAGCTTCTGACTGGCCACCGTCGTAGCACTCGCGAACGCGCAGCATCAGGTCAGGGATTGTCACTACCAGTACGCTATGCCCGCCAGAAAGCAGATGATTTCCGATTGCCGCAGCGAGATGGTTTTTCCCGGTACCCGGACCACCGCTAAACACGAAACTTGCGAACCCAGCGCCGAAATTTTGTGCGTAGCTCTTTGCCATCGTGAAGGCTTTGCGCTGACCTTCCCCGGAAACCTGATAATTCGCGAACGTGCAGCTGCGGTGCAGGCTTTGAATTCCTGAGCGGCCGAAGATTTTCTCTGTGCGCGCTTTCTGATTCAGCTTGTCCAACTCTTCGCAATGTTTCAGGCCTTCTTCCCGCTGCCACGCCAGCAGCTCTGCTGCGCTGGTGAACTTCGGCTGAACGCCTGGCGGAATGAGTTTTTTCAGGCGCTCAAGAGCGCTGCCGGAATTAACAATGTTTTTCACCGTTACCCCCTGAATCCGGTTGGGATGGTTTTATCTGGCTCGGAAATGCGGTTCACATCCCTCCCCGTTTTGCGGTCGTTGAGAGCGAACTTCGGTTTGAACAGTCCTTGGTATCCGTTGGCGATACTGGTGTTGATCACATCAACCGGGTCATGCCCTTCGTCCAGGCACGTCTTCAGTAGCTTGAATGCTTTGGTGACTGTCATTTCGGTCTTGATGGCTTTGCCAGACTGCTTGCGGTAGGCAACCCACTCATTCCAGGACACTGGATCAAGCCATTCAGGAACGGGAATTGTCATAGGGTCAAACTTCACCTTCCCCCTTGGGGGATTAGAGGGGGTTAGATCTGTATTTATATTTGTATTTGGAAGAATGTCTTTGGTGTTCCCTATTTTCGGGGATAGCATTCCCTGAATTCGGGGATAACCATCCCTGTTTTCGGGGATGGTTTGAGGGGTGAAATCACCATCCCTGTTTTCGGGGATAGCCCTCCCTGTTTTCGGGGATAACCGTCCCTGATTCTGGGGATTGCTAATCATGAATTCAGGGGCGTTGATAACCCATGTTTCGACTTCAGCAGCCGGGAACGCCGCCGGACACTTCATGCAATTTGGCTTGGTATAAGCCCATTTATCTAGGCAGGTATTAACCCCGATGTATCTGGTTTGCCCAATTCGGCGCAGAATGATGATGTTCCGATAGGCAAGGCTCAGCACAGCCTCAGAGACGTGCTTGACCTTCAGCGTCGTTTTGTCGGCAATAAGGCTGTTGGCGATCCGGTCTGATTTTTTCGACCAACCATAAGTCAGGCGAACGATGGCATTCAGCACACGGAACTCCCGGCCTGATAGTTCGACGATACACAGGGCATCCTGAATCTGGTTGGCTAAACGCAAATAGCCGTTCTCCAGCTCAGCCATGCGGCTCTCCTGTTGCCCCTGTAGCGGGGCGGGAAATTTGATAACTTCAGCGGTATTTGACATACTGATCTCCGCAATTACCTACCGTTTTTGCACCCGAAGACTGGCTGTGTTGGCGCACAACAGTCTTCACCCTTTCAGAACAGCCCTGGTTGCGGCTGATTACGCTTAACGCGCTTCTTTTCAAACTTGTCTGCAGGCAGTGATTGCTTCTCTGCCCATAGCTTTGCGTGTCGCAAAACATCATCAAAAATCCTCCCCTTTCGACTCGCCTGAGACATGCGCTTGTACATATCGACAGCCTGAAATGCCCCCCCCTGCGCCACTGCCGCAGTAAAGCCCTGCCGGACTAGTTTTTCTCGAACGTGCTTTTCGATAAATTCGATGTGGTTCATCGCTGTTTCCCCTCACATCGCACCCAGCATAATCTGCACCATCTCCATCAGCGGCCCGGTTAAGCCAGGGTCAACGCGGTACATCTCCACGATCCCCTCGCTCAACTCTTTCAGCTTCTGATGACGTGGAGCATCCATCGCGACGGCTATCTTCGCTTCGCTGGTTTCTTTCTCCATACGCGCCAGACGAGCCATAACGTTGTCTTCTGGTAGCAGACGGTTGCGGTACTTGAGCGGCAGAACAGCAAGAATTGCCGGAGTCAGCTGGCGGACGTTCTCGCGGTATCTTTCACTGTTGAAATGGTTGTCCAGGAAGCGGAAAAGCTTCTGACGCTGTCGGCTGAGGTCATCAGGGAAAGTGATCTCGTCTCCCCCTTGCGCCTGGTACTCTTCGATGATCAGAGCAGAAACGACATCCTGACCATCTACACCCGCCCATGAGCGAACGGCATCACGAATATCTTCATGGCTAGGTCCCTTGCACGCTTGAGCACGATTTATCAGCGCCTGCTGCGGCGATCCTGTATCCTGGTAAAACGTAAGTGATTGCATAGTGCTTTCCCTTTCGTGGTTAAAGCGCCGGTCAGGCTACTTTTGGTTTGCTGATTTCAAGAATTTGGGTGGTGGTAAAGCGACCACCTGAGGCCTCAGCAATTTTCGATGCATAAGCTGTCTCACCGGTGTAATCAGTACGTGGCAAGCACCCACTATTGATCCACTTGTAAATTGCTCGCGGAGTCCGCTCGCATGCTTTGGCCACCACGGGTACGCGAATCAATTTGATGATTTCGCCAAGGCTTGTTGGTTGCATTTTTTAACCCTCAATATGAACTGTAAGTACATATTATGTCGGAACTGATAGTTCACGCAAGAGATATTATGATTGAACCTATGGTTCAGGAAGAAAAAGCGCGAAAAGACTTTTCCCATAGGCTAGCGCTGGCCTGCGATAAAGCTGGTTTGCCGGTTCATGGTCGTCAGGCTGAGATAGCCAAAAAGATGAAGTTGACACCAAAGGCCGTAAGCAAATGGTTTAACGGGGAATCAATTCCAAGACGCGGGAAGCTGCAAGAGCTTGCTGCGAGTATTGGTACAACTTCAACTTACCTGTTAGGTGACAGCGAGGCTGATGGAATATCTGAGGGACGCTTGCAGAAATCGACAGAAATATTTCGCATAGATGTGCTCAATGTATCTGTCAGTGCAGGCCCGGGCGTGATCAATAGCGAGTTCGTGGAGGTGCTTCGCTCTGTGGAATACTCAGTTGAAGATGCGCGCCAAATGTTCAACGGACGAAAGCAGGAACAAATCCGCATCATCAACGTCCGCGGAGACAGCATGTCTGGCACGATAGAGCCGGGTGATCTGCTTTTTGTCGATATCAGCATCCAACACTTTGATGGTGATGGAATTTACGCTTTCCTGTACGACGAAACAGCTCATGTTAAGCGACTTCAGAAGATGAAAGACAAACTACTGGTAATCTCAGACAACCAGACCTATCGCCCGTGGGAGCCAATTGAGAAGGAAGAGATGAACAAGATTTTCGTCTTCGGAAAGGTGATCGGCAGCATGCCGCAGACCTACAGGAAGCATGGTTAGTCGATTAACAGTAGCCTGAATAGAGTTTGGGTAAGGTCGGTACAACAAGGCGTACGCCAAGTACATGGGGCGGCGGATTAGGGATGATGCGGAATAACTCCCCACGGAGAGCTTATGAGGCTGGGTATTGCACATAGGCCATACGAACCACCTCTGGGTAGAAAACTTAAATAAAATTTAATAGTGGGAATGGTAATGGAAGCACCTTATCAATTAGAATTCACTGAAAACATTTATTATTCAATAGGTAATAACCCCAGCATTAAAGAAATCATTGAGTCTCTTCAAGGCTGGGAAGCTATCATCAAACAATCTAAAGGAGTCCTTGCAGAGCTAACTGGAAGTGATATCCTGGATATTGAAGTTAGGATTCAAAAGTTAGAAGTCGGGAGCCTAACTGAAAAAATTCTTATCAAGTTAGGTTTTGGCAACGAAGAGAATTTTGATAAATTTCTCGAAAATGCGCATGAAAGGTACATCGGAGAAGGAAAAATGCGTAGCGCCTTAGTTTGGACGGTTATAGCAGGTGTACTCGCCACGGGTATGTATTTAGCCGTCAAAAACATGGCACCCAATAATGCCTCCCACTTCGAAGCAAATAATAATATAATCATTAACATAGGTGCTGGCGAAACTAACATTTCACCTGAAAGAATACAGTCGGTGCTCAATAGTACATTAGTTGATAAAAAAACCGCTGCCAAAGGTGCTGTCAAAATTTTATCTCCAGCGCGAAATGACGAAAATGCAACATTGATGATAGGTAGCGATAACGCTTCCGTAACAATACCTTCAGATTTAATCTCTAAAACACCAACCGAGGTTAGTTTTGAAGCAGATACATATACTCGAGACCATTACGATGTTGACCTTGAGATAAGAGCTCTTGATCTCGACAATCCGACAAAGGGATGGGCTGCCGTGATTCCTGGCTTAGTTGATCGAAGGGTAAAACTAGTTTTGGCACCCGGGATTAAACCAGAAGACCTATCCCATAAATTCGCCTTCCGCGCTGATGTAACCATTACTTATAAACTTACGTCATCTAAAGGCGAAGCATACAAGCCAACAGAAATATTTTTAAGCAAATTAATCGCGGAATGAAATTAATCCTGCCACCGTGCCGGGTTTTTATTTGACCAGACAATTCATAATGTTAAGATGATTCCGATTGCAATCAATGGATATACATAATGAAAAAAATGGCTCTGGCAGTAGCATTAGCTGTAACCCTCACAGGGTGCGCGTCTTCTGGAAATCAGAAACTTAAAAGTGAAACAGAAACAAGTGTTCAGTCTAAAATTCATGAAGGGAAAACGACCAAGGTTGAAGTGAAAACCTTGTTTGGCTCTCCTGATGCAGTCTCTTATACCGATGGTGGTAATGAGATCTGGAAGTACTCATTTGCCAAAGTTAAAGTGAATGGAACCTCATTCATTCCATTCTATGGCTTGTTCCATAACGGCACGAACGGCACTAAGAAAGAACTGACCATTCTATTTAAAGATAATACCGTACAAAAATACACAATGGCGGAATCGGCGATCAATACAAAATCCGGTTGGGCCGACTAGCACCATTTGCCCGGCAAAGAAAGTCGGGCCATTATTGCCCCTTCCTCACGAACTCCGCTGCATCCCGCAATACACCTTTGTGAATCATATTGCCCACGGTTTTTCGCTTCGCTTCCAGTCGATCGACAATAGCCTCACAGTCAATCACCACACCGTCGATTATCAACTCAACAACCGCCCCACCAATCTCACCAGCTATGAAAGCTGCGCGATCTTCCAGCAATTCATCACGTGACATATCCATACCTAAGCCCATAGCAATACCCTGCTTGGTGTTTTTTTGAGCATAGCAAGACTAGAGAAAAAAATAAATAATCTTAAAGTTCATATTGTTATGCGTTTATGAACTTGCCACCCCACTTAAATGTACTATTGGTACTTTACTTCAATGAACTTATAGTACATTATCATCCTATCGCGAAACACTAAGCGCATCAAGTTCAAACGTTCCGCCAGCCTGGCGACAAGGGCAAACACAGAAGTGAGCTTCGCGGTGGTGAATTGCAGAGTTAAAACGCTCAACTGTGAAGATCAGCGCCGCGGCACCACCAGCGAAGTTCACTCAGAAAAACTGGAGAACATCATGGTTCATCAGCACTACGGTACGCAGACAGTAAACCGCGGCGCAGTTCAGCCGGGGATGCTCGTCAAACACAAAGACTCAACCTGGACGGCATCAGCTAACGCTCGCGGACGTTTGTATCTGCATCGCGGCGTGGAGATGACTTACACCAAGGATTTGCTGGTTGAAGTTTATCTGAACGGTCTGGGGCATGGACTCAGCCACTAGCGGAGGATGTCATGTTAGACAAGAAATGCGGATATTGCGGCAAGCCGGTTAAAACGGAAGAAGTAATCAAGAGCACCCTTCTCTATCGCAACGGCTCACAGCTGGCGCGTAAAGAGAAAGAGTATTGCTCCAAACGTTGCGCTTCGCACGACCAGATGGCCCACGAGTCATAACGTAAAAACCCGCGCAAGGCGGGCCTGTACGTCCGGTGCTTCCGACCAAAGTTACACCGGAATTTATACAAAACCAAAAACACACCCAATGGGCGCTATCAATGGTCCGGGGATTCTAACACCCAAAAAAGAGGATCTCACATGGAATTCTTTTATGTGGTTAAAGCCACTCAGAAATCCGGAAAGCAAGATGCAGTGGTCTGGTTCACTGCAAAAACTGAGGCTCGCGCCAACCTGATGCTGGATGTCGCACTGGAAGATGCAGGCATCGAAACAGGTCGTGGCAAGGACTACGCCAAACCGATTCGCACTGATTTCCCGGTTGTTGATGACCTTCCGGAAGAAGGTGAAGTTGATTTCACTTGGTGTGATCGTTACGAACTGGCCGAAGACCAGCGTACCTGGAATGTGAAATTGAAAGCTGATAACGCGGCGCAGGAAGAAAACCACCAGGCTGATGACAATGTCGTTGATGGTAAAACCGGCCATGCAGACGAATCCCAGCAGGCAGAACAGCCGCAGTTAATCACCGTCGCCACCCTATCCTTGCGCCAGCGTATTTTGGCCCAGTTCATCTCTGATGAATACGTTTATCACATCGATGCTGAGCAAAAGAAAATTATTCAGAGACTCGAGCTGGATGTGGATAACAGCTACGTCCAGAACCTGCTGCTTGCTGCTGAAAACGTGGAGTTTTTCAAGAATGCTGCTGAGATTGACATCTCCCGGGTTGTAGCCGCTCTGAAAACCGTCTTCCCGGTCGAAGGGAAACGGACTGAACTGTCTCTTGTTATGCGGTTCATCAGGATCTGGTTCAACACTGATTACATCGACCGTGGCATCCTGGCGCGCGAATGGGCCGCCGGTAACCGCATCAGTAATGTTCAACGCACTGACTCCGGTACAAATGCCGATGGCGGATATGTCACTGACCGTGGCGAGGGCGCACACCACACGCTGGATACACTGGATTTAGAGATTGCCTGTGCCCTTCTGCCTATGGACTTCAACCACTTCGAGATCCCGGGCAGCATTCTTCGTCGCGCCAAAGAAATCGTGACCAAAAAAGAAGAACCGTGGAAATCATGGAGCAGCATTCTGCGTAATCAGCCTGGCGTTCTTGGCGTTAACCGCACGGCTATTTTTAACCTGGTACGTATCGCGCCGGAAAATATTCATTTAACTCCTGTCGCTCACTTGGAATTTGTTAACCAGACCATGACAGCCGCGTTCAATTCCGCGGTCGAGTTATTGCCATTACATGAGGCTGAACCCGCAGCACAGGAAATTTCCCAACCTGAAAGCAAGGAGTCTCCGCGCAAATCCTTCTGCACTCACGAAGAGAACCTGCAACGCGTGCGTGAAGAAGGAGCACGCCGCCGCGCAGAGGAAGCGACAGCACAACCGCAGAAAGTCGAACAAGAACTGGTTAAAAATGTCGGCAACGGAATATTCGACGTTACGGCTTTGCTGCAGAACTCAGCTACTCATGGCACGAAAAAGGCTACGGAGACCACCAGCAATGTGCAGGTTCAAGAAACTGTCAGTGATGAAAAACAGGCTGGTACTGAAGTGCAGTCAGGCAAAAGCAGTATGGAAACTGGTGAAGAATCAGATACCAGCCAGCAAGCCGATGTAAACCAGAATACGGATTCTGTCGCCCAAAATAGCGATTCTGTAAACCAGACTGAACCAGTTTTGGCACAAACCGAGCCAGATGCCCAATCTGACGAACCAGCTGTTGTTTACCCCGCTTACTTCGAGCCAGGTCGCTACGAAGGTCTGCCGAACGAGGTTTATCACGCAGCCAACGGTATCAGCTCTACCCAGGTGAAAGATGCGCGTGTGTCGCTGATGTACTTCAATGCGCGCCACGTAGAGAAAACCATTATCAAAGAACGCTCTCCTGTTCTGGACATGGGTAACCTGGTGCATGCGCTGGCGTTGCAGCCAGAGCAGCTCGATGAAGAATTTAGCGTTGAACCCATAATTCCGGACGGCGCATTTACCACCATGGCAACGATCCGCGCGTTTATTGATGAGTACAACGCCAGCCTGCCAGCGCAACTGAGCGCTGACGATATCAAAGCTTTGCTAGAGGAATACAACGCCACTCTGCCTGCTCAGGTACCGTTGGGCAGTTCAGTCGAAGAAACCGGCCAGAGCTATATGTCGCTGCCCGAAGAGTACCAGCGTATCGAAGCGGATCAGAAGCAGACCGCAACGGCGATGAAAGCCTGTATCAAAGAATACAACGCCACTCTGCCTGCACAGGTGAAAACCAGCGGTAGCCGTGATGCGTTACTCGAGCAGTTGGTAATCATCAATCCTGACCTAGTTGCACAGGAAGCGCAGAAACCCCAACCGCTGAAAGTGTCCGGTACTAAAGCAGATCTGATACAGGCCGTGAAGTCTGTTAATCCGGACGCCGTCTTCGCCGACGAACTGCTGGATGCGTGGCGCGAGAACCCGCAAGGGAAAGTGCTGGTAACCCGCCAGCAACTTAGTACCGCGCTGAACATTCAGAAAGCTCTGCTCCAGCACCCCACCGCCGGCAAGCTACTGACACACCCGAGCCGCGCCGTTGAGGTGAGCTACTTTGGATTTGACGACGAAACCGGACTCGAAGTTCGTGTGCGCCCGGATCTGGAAATCGACCTGGACGGCGTGCGCATCGGTGCCGACCTGAAAACCATCAGCATGTGGAACGTTAAGCAGGAAGGCCTGCGCGCCAAACTTCACCGGGAAATCATCGACCGTGACTACCACCTGAGCGCGGCTATGTATTGCGAGACCGCCGCACTGGACCAGTTCTTCTGGATTTTCGTCAACAAAGACGAGAACTACCACTGGATCGCCATCATCGAGGCATCCGCCGAACTGCTGGAACTGGGCATGCTTGAGTACCGCAAGGCGATGCGCGCCATCGCTACCGGCTTTGACACTGGCGAATGGCCAGCGCCGATCACCGCTGATTACACCGACGAACTGAACGACTTCGACCTGCGCCGTCTTGAAGCGTTGCGTCTGGCATAAGGGAGGATTTGACCATGCAAAATACCAACATCATCACGACCGAGCAGGCACCAAACACCATTTCCGCCAGCAACGCTGTATTCAACGTGCAGGCGCTCGGACAGCTCACCTCTTTCGCTGAATTGATGGCGCAATCTGCCGTCACCGTTCCCAAACACCTTGCGGGGAAACCCGCTGACTGTATGGCGATCGTCATGCAGGCCATGCAGTGGGGAATGAATCCATACGCGGTTGCCCAGAAAACACACCTGGTCAACGGCGTACTGGGTTACGAAGCGCAACTGGTTAACGCAGTGATTTCCAGCTCCAGCGCCATCATTGGTCGCTTCCATTACGAATATGGCGGTGACTGGGAGAAAATCGCCGGCAAAAAAGACGGCCGCGATGAATCAGGCCTATTTATCCGGGTTGGCGCTGTACTGCGCGGAGAAGATGAAATCACCTGGGGAGAGCAAATCTACTTGGCTGATATCACCACACGTAACTCTCCATTGTGGAAAACAGCGCCGAAACAGCAGATCGCTTATCTGGCAGTGAAATACTGGGCTCGCCTGTACTGCCCAGAAGTCATCCTCGGCGTCTACAGTCCAGATGAAGTTGAGCCACGCACTGAGAAAGAGATTAACCCGGCACCGAAGCACGTTAACCTGGCTGAAATTTCTGGTGACACCGTCACAACCACGCAGAGCACGCAGGAGTCGTCGGTAAATATCGACTCACTGGCTGATGATTTCCGCGAGCGTATAGATGCTGCACAGGATGTTGATAGCGCCAAAGCACTACGCGCTGATATCGAAAGTGCGAAGGCCACACTGGGTTCAGCCCTGTTCACCGAACTGAAGAACAAAGCAGTAAAACGCTATTACCTGGTTGATTCACGTAACAAGGTTGAGGCCGCGATCAACTCCCTACCGTCTCCGGACGAACCGGATGCAGCAGCGCGTTTCGGGGAAGTTGAGCGAGTTCTGGCAACGGCGAAACGTCATCTGGGCGACGAGCTGCACGATAAGTTCAGCATTACCCTGGCAGATATGAAACCGGAATACGTGGGCTGAGGGAGGCGGGAGGGTTCGCCCTCCCGGTAACGAGATGAGCAAATCATTAAATGCACGTTGCATCCGTCGCTGGGCCGTCGAATTTAAAGGTCGTTGCGACTCGAAATATAGCCCGTACTGGCGCAAGCGGGATCTACGCCGGTATATCCGTGAGTGCGCCCTGACAACTGCCGACTGCATGGTTGAGCGCATGGCAGAGGACAACGCTCTTGTAGATTTTCAGGGTAATGGTCGAGGCTGGTCACCTGAGTTTTCAGCATGGTACAGCGAACGCCGCGCACAGTATCGGAAAGAAGCTCTCACATATCTCAATCATGATGCCACCAATGACGAGATCGACGAGGAAATTCAGAACGAGCTGGAGGCCTGGAATGACTGAGCTGAATTATAACCCGGCAGACCCCGACAAAATGAAACTCCCGAAGGGTAAGACTTGCGGCGACTGCGCCCATATCCGCCGCTGTAAGACAATTTTCGGGCATACCGAAACTGATACATATTGCGATTGGTCGCCGTCCCGAGCAATTTTCCGTCAATCATCCAACCCAGATGGCGGTGAAGCATGAAACTGATTAACCGCGGCAATCAGCAATCCCCGATAGCGCGTCAGGCATGCGACATCGCGCTGGCCACTCATCACGAACGCTACGGCGACTACGGACGCAGCAAGATGAAGGAAACGTACACGGTGAGAGTTGAAGGTGTGAAGGTCTGGGTGGAGGTAGTGAACCGCAAGGCGAGTTACGTGGCCACGGCGATGACAGGCATGCGCAGATTGCGAGCGCTGCCGGGTCAGGTGAGTTGATATTACTTTTATAAATGGCCCAGTACGGGCCATTGGAGAAAAACGATGGATGATATTTTGCTGACGTCAGACCTGACCAGTCGATACAAAATCTCACGTAAAACCCTTTGGTCATGGCAAAGCACAGAAACTATGCCGCGGGGTTTTGCGAAGCCGTTCCCTGCTCCTGATTTTCCTGGTAACCCAAACCGCTGGAAGTCGGAGTCAGTCAAAGAGTGGGAAGGTGTGAAACAGCCAATTAACTGAATGGCTCACCAATGATACTTTCAAGATGGCTCTGCCAAACGTGGAGCCAGTGTTTTTGGTCATCGATGTAGTCGTGCAGATTGTAGTGAGCCATTACACCGACCATCTGATGACCAAGTAGTTTTTCAATCACATGCGGCGGACAGCCAAGTTCTGAAAGATTTGTTGCGATTGTTCTTCTCATATCATGGAGAGACCAAGACTCCATACCGGATTCTGACCAAATATACCTGGCGTAGTTCGAAGCAACTGGCGGATGAACCGGGACATCTTTAATTTCCCCATCCAGTAAGCGCTGTGAAGTGACTAAATGCTTTGTGTTGATCTTCTCAAGATGGTTTTTTACCAGTCCCACAGCAGCATCAGAAAGAGCCCTTCTCATGTGCACTCGCGTTTTGTAACTTCCAGCAGGAACTATCCACACATTTTCATCCAGCTTGAACCATGACCTTTCGCTCAACCGAATCTCTGCCGTCCTACAACCGGTCAACATAATAAATTTCACAAGAAACACGGACTCTATCGACATGCGGTTTTGCAGCCACCGATAAATAGCCACCAGCTCACTATCATCCAAGCGCCGCGTTCTCTTTTTCGGTTTTTGACCAACGTCAGTGGGTAGCAATCCCTCAAGCGGATTGGTAGATATTACGCCTCGGTTAATACAGAATCTGAATGAACGTTTGCACAGCGAAAGCATATAATGGGCCATTACCCTGCTTTCAATCTGATCAAATACATCTATCCAGTGCATTTTTGTCGAGTTATCGACTTTGACGTTCCGCATCGGTTCGGCGATATGCTTGGCGAATACCAGCTGATAATAATCCGTCTTTGTGAGTTGATTCGCGATGCAGTGTTTCTCGATCCAATAATCGAAGGCTTCAGCCACAGTCATAGAACCTTCGCGAGATAATTTTTCCAGCTTCACTTGCTCGCGAGGATCTAAACCTTCAGTTAGCCACGTTCTGAACTGCTGACGCCTTTCCCTTGCCTGAGCAATGCTCATTGCCGGATAATCACCGACATTGAGTTTTACAGCTTTACCAGCCCATCTGTATCGGTAGAAGAAAGAAACTTTTCCAGCCTGGCTAATCCTTGCGTTTAGTCCGTGAGAATCTGAAATGGTTTCGATATCATCGCGCTTCTTGCCAAGGGCCTTCCTGAGCTTTGTGTCAGTGATCATTGAATGGGTACACATTTGGCTTTTGAGTACACAAAAGTGTACACAAAACTCGTTGCTCTAAGCTACCCGCAATGTAACACTTGTACTCAAAGTGTGATGATTAGATGACCGGAAGGCAGGTAATAGAAGGCTTTAGCGTAACAGAACGTTTTTACGCGGAATTCTTCGAAATAAGCCGAATGACAATACAAAAAAGTATTTTAAAAACAAAACGAAAAGCAGACATTGGGCACCGACAGCGGTGCCCTTTTGAGATCAGATGTTGTGGATCGCAAACAGCAACGAGTTACGTTGATGGTTGAGAATACACTTTCTGATGGTATGGATACGCATATTACGGCGCGATTGTCCTTCAAGCCAACGTGCTTTACGGCGGCTAGCCTGACGCAGCATCCGCCAGCGTCCCACTTCCGTTCTACTACGCTTCATGTTTACTACTCTTTCAGTCACTGAACGGCCATTATAACGCCACACCGAATGCAGACCAGTGGTTTTCCCGTGTTTTTATTTGCCAGATTAATCCTGATGCGTAAACTCTTAACAATACGCTTTCAAAAGGATTTTTAAATTTATGACAACCTTCTACACCGTGGTGAGTTGGCTGGTCATTCTGGGTTACTGGGTACTCATTGCTGGCGTAACATTACGCATTCTAATGAAACGACGTGCAGTGCCCTCCGCAATGGCCTGGCTTTTGATCATCTATATTCTGCCATTGGTAGGGATCATTGCTTATCTGTCCTTCGGTGAGCTCCACCTTGGTAAACGTCGCGCCGAACGCGCCCGGGCAATGTGGCCGTCAACGGCCAAGTGGCTGAACGATCTAAAAGCCTGTAAGCATATTTTTGCGCAGGAAAACAGCAGCGTCGCGTCATCCTTATTTAAGCTGTGCGAGCGTCGTCAGGGAATCGCTGGCGTTAAAGGAAATCAACTGCAGTTGCTCACCAGTTCAGAGGACGTGATGCAGGCATTGATCCGTGATATTCAACTGGCGCGTCACAACATCGAGATGGTGTTCTACATCTGGCAACCGGGCGGTATGGCCGATCAGGTCGCCGAGTCATTAATGGCTGCCGCAAGGCGTGGAATTCACTGCCGCCTGATGCTGGACTCCGCGGGTAGCGTGGCGTTCTTTCGCAGCCCATGGGCGGCGATGATGCGTAACGCGGGTATCGAGGTTGTTGAAGCGCTGAAAGTAAACCTGATGCGTGTATTTTTACGCCGTATGGACCTGCGCCAGCACCGCAAAATGATCATGATCGATAACTATATTGCTTATACCGGCAGCATGAACATGGTCGATCCCCGTTTCTTCAAACAAGATGCCGGCGTCGGGCAATGGGTGGATTTGATGGCGAGAATGGAAGGCCCGGTAGCCACCGCTATGGGCATTGTCTATTCCTGCGACTGGGAAATTGAGACCGGCAAGCGCATTCTGCCCCCGCCGCCAGACGTCAATATGATGCCGTTTGAGCAGGCCAGCGGCCACACCATTCACACAATCGCTTCGGGACCTGGTTTCCCTGAAGATTTGATTCATCAGGCGCTGTTAACCGCGGCTTATTCGGCGCGTGAATATTTAATTATGACCACGCCCTACTTCGTTCCCAGTGACGATCTGCTGCACGCGATCTGTACGGCGGCGCAGCGCGGGGTTGACGTCAGTATTATTCTTCCACGCAAGAATGATTCCCTGCTGGTTGGCTGGGCAAGCCGGGCCTTTTTCACTGAGCTGCTGGCCGCTGGCGTTAAAATCTATCAGTTCGAAGGTGGCTTACTGCACACCAAGAGCGTACTGGTCGATGGCGAGCTGAGCCTGGTCGGTACCGTTAACCTGGATATGCGCAGTCTGTGGCTCAATTTTGAAATCACGCTGGTCATTGATGATGCCGGATTCGGTGGCGATCTCGCGGCAGTACAGGATGATTATATTTCGCGTTCTCGTCTGCTTGATGCCCGTTTGTGGGTAAAACGACCACTCTGGCAGCGGATCGCTGAGCGACTGTTTTACTTCTTTAGTCCGTTGCTGTAAAACGTGCCCATCAGACAGTAAACAGGTAGTCATTATGGATATGGATTTGAACAATCGCCTGACTGAAGACGAAACGCTTGAGCAGGCTTACGATATTTTTCTCGAACTGGCTGCGGACAACCTGGATCCAGCCGACATCATTCTGTTCAATTTACAGTTTGAAGAGCGCGGTGGTGCCGAGTTATTCGACCCGGCAGAAGACTGGCAGGAGCATGTTGATTTTGACCTGAACCCTGACTTTTTTGCCGAAGTGGTGATTGGTCTGGCAGATACAGAAGACGGCGAGATTAACGATATTTTTGCGCGCGTTTTATTATGTCGCGAAAAAGATCACAAACTCTGCCATATTCTTTGGCGCGAGTAACAAACAAAAAAGCTGCTCTCGCAGCTTTTTTCATTTTTATCCCGGCAGTTTACTTCCGCAGCGGTTACAAAACTGCGCACTATGTTCATGCTGCGCCTGCTGACACTGTGGGCATCTACGCTGATATCCGCGCTGTTGGAACGCACTGCTCATGTGTGTGGTTATCAATCCGGTCGGTATCGCAATCACAGAGTATCCAATCAGGATAAGCACTGACGCCACCATGCGTCCCAACGGCGTGTGCGGTGTAATGTCACCGTAGCCGACGGTGGTGACCGTAACAATAGCCCAATACACAGACGCATTCAGCGTAGTAAAGCCATATTTGGGCCCTTCTATCAGATACATCATCGCGCCGAAAACAACCATCAGAATGGCAATAAAGGAATAGAACAACATCAGTTGATGACGGGCGCTTTTTAACGCATTCCAGAACACTCGCAGAGAAGGCATAAAACGCAGCAGCTTGAGAATACGCAAGACGCGCAGGACACGCATCGCTCGCCAGGCGAAGACATAGCTCAGACTAATTTCAGGCCATAGCCACATCACGTACAGCGGTAGAATGGTGGCCAGATCGATAATCCCCCAGAAGCTAAACACATATTTAGCGGGATTGGCCCAGCTGCATAAGCGAAGAAAATATTCGAGGGTAAAGACCAGAGTAATAAAGATCTCCAGCCAGACAAAAATGCGCCATTCCTCAAAGGTTAAATGGTATTGCGTCCCGACGCCGGACTCAATGAAGATAACAATAACGCTGAGCAAGGCGAACAGCGCACACATACCTTCAAAGCGACGCCCTGAACGGGTGTTTAAATCGAATAATTTGCGATAGAGCGCGCGGCGGACAGAAGAGACTAAACCTGACACATATACCTCACCAATAAATATCCTCCGGCATAGCCGGAGGTTTTTCGGATGCGCCTATAAGGCTCTG